>Ga0209337_1000007_pt1 | contig 761328 bp, 715 predicted proteins | sample LinPmetageLP53_FD_184044 | JGI IMG/M metagenome (GOLD analysis project Ga0209337, IMG submission 184044) | Marine viral communities from the Pacific Ocean - LP-53 (SPAdes) (version 2) | ecosystem: Environmental > Aquatic > Marine > Oceanic | place: Pacific Ocean | collected 2010-02-08 | reverse complement strand
GAGACCCGACAGAAGGCCTGAAACACACCAAAACGGGCCGGCGCGTCCCGTAAATAATCGGGCTCCTTGGCCAGTGCGGGAACCAAATCGCTACTTCAGCCCGAATTCGCCATTGTTCGAGGTGGCCTTTATATGATATGACAGACCAAGTTCTCTTGATTTTTTCTGAGGATCATCTTTTAGGTCTTCATCGTCGTCTTTGCTCTCTTTGCTTTTTCCATCCGAAGAAACATAACCAGTTGGAATGAAACTTCGGAATGCATCGAATGTTCCATAGATCTGACTGACAATCGAGTCGGTCTTGACCAATCCGGTAATTTCAACGATTATTTCTTTAATTTTGTCTTCCGGAAGAGAATGCGCAAAAGTGTTTTTCTTGAATATTTCTTGAAACGCTTTTCTTATGCCGTGGAGTGCAGCTTCAGGTCTTCCGCTCTCTGTCTGAAATTTACCGTACCATTCTGTCGGCTTTCCATCGCCGCCAATGAATTCCACTCTTTTCATTATGTTAGGTATCGGGGCAGCTGAGCCGCCAGAAACGCTCAAATAAGTTTCGATAAATGACTTATTGAAAACGTCTGGGCGCTCGGCGTCGATCAAATTCTGTAATGCAATTTTCAATTTTCCTGGCGTAGTTGTATAAGTAAAATTACCAGGAATGGCCCTTCGTTTAGGTTTGGCCTTGGATTTCTCATCACCCACTGCACTCTTAGCTACTTCTTCATCCGACATATACCCTGCTCCCCAGCAACTTTATTCCATTCCATAGTACTCTGATTTGCTACAATAAATATTGATGGGGAGGTAGTCGGCCAATTTTTCAACTACTCCGCAGCAACCCCCGCCTCGGCAAACATATCCGGCCCCTCGTCGGCCACCACTTCATCCTCATTCGCGACCTTGCCCTTGCGCTTGTCGAAGCTGGACCAGACGTCGTTCCATTCGCCCTTGGTCGCGCCCTTGGAATATTCGGTGGCGCGGGCTTCGAAGAAATTGGCGTGCTCGACGCCGTTGAGCAGCGGCGCGAGCCAGGGTAGCGGGTGTTCCTCGACCATGTAGATCGGCTGGAAGCCGAGCTGGCCCAGGCGCCAGTCGGCGATGTAGCGGATGTAGCGCTTGATTTCCTTGGCGGTCATGCCGGTCACCGGACCGTCGCTGAACGCGAGGTCGATGAAGGCGTCTTCCAGCCGCACGGTCTTCTGGCAGCAGTCGATGATGTCGTCGCGCACCGACTTGGTCAGGCAGTCGCGTTCCTCGACGAAGGTGTGGAACATCTTGATGATGCCCTCGCAGTGCAGGCTTTCGTCGCGGATCGACCAGGTGACGATCTGGCCCATGCCCTTCATCTTGTTGAAGCGCGGGAAGTTCATCAGCATGGCGAAGCTGGCAAACAGCTGCAGCCCCTCGGTGAAGCCGCCGAACATCGCCAGCGTCTTGGCGATATCCTCGTCGGTGTCGACGCCGAACGTGCCCATATAGTCGTGCTTGTCCTTCATCGCTTCATATTCGAGGAACATCGAATATTCGCTTTCCGGCATGCCGATGGTGTCGAGCAGGTGCGAGTAAGCGGCGATGTGGACGGTTTCCATGTTTGAAAACGCGGTCAGCATCATCTTGATCTCGGTCGGCTTGAACACCCGGCCATATTTGTCGTGATAGCAGTCCTGCACCTCGACATCGGCCTGGGTGAAGAAGCGGAAAATCTGGGTGAGCAGGTTGCGCTCGTGCTCGGTCAGCTTCTGCGCCCAGTCGCGGCAATCCTCCCCGAGCGGCACTTCCTCCGGCATCCAGTGGATCTGCTGCTGGCGCTTCCAGAAATCATAGGCCCAGGGATATTCGAAGGGCTTGTAGGTTTTGCGTGCTTCCAGAAGTGACATGGTTACTCGTTCTCCGCTTTAACTCGTCAGGCCGGTATCGGCCGGCATTTCATATGGCTTTCGCCTCCTCTCCCGCGGGAAAGGGCGCTCCTTTGCTTTCGAATAAAACGGTCCCCTCCCAAAAGGAGCGAAAGGGAGGGGACAGTGGGCAAACAAGCGTCAGACGTCTCCGGCGTTTGACGTGCAGCCCCGGACTTGCTCCGGGGTCCAGCTCCGATCATTGCGCCTAAACGCACGACCGGGAGATGGATCCCCGCCTTCGCGGGGACACAAGAAGTCCAAACTTACTGACACGCCAGACATTCGTCATAGTCGGTGGTGCCGGCGGTGGTCATCAGCTCAACCTTTTTGGGGTCGAGCGTGTTGTCCGCCTCGACGCCCCCCGAAATATTGGCGCCGACCGGCTCGCTCATGATCGTCTCGCCACCGGCGAAACCGGCGCGCTGGATCGATTTCGAGCGCAGATAATAGAGCGACTTGATGCCGAGCTCCCAGGCGCGGAAGTGGAGCATCAGCAGGTCCCACTTGTCGACATCGGCCGGGATGAACAGGTTGAGCGACTGCGCCTGGTCGATGAACGGGGTGCGGTCGGCGGCCAGTTCGAGCAGCCAGCGCTGGTCGATCTCGAAGCTGGTCTTGTAGGCATCCTTTTCCTCGGGGCTGAGGAAGTCGAGATGCTGGACGCTGCCGCCCTTTTCGAGGATCGAGTTCCAGACATTGTTGCTGTCCTTGCTCTTTTCCTGGAGCAATTTCAGCAGATGCGGGTTCTTGACCACGAAGCTGCCGGAGAGCGTCTTGTGGGTGTAGATGTTCGCCGGGATCGGCTCGATACAGGCCGAGGCGCCGCCGCAGATGATGCTGATCGACGCGGTCGGAGCGATCGCCATCTTGCAGGAGAAGCGCTCCATCACGCCCTGGTCGGCGGCATCGGGGCATGGTCCGCGTTCCTTGGCCAGCATCATGCTGGCTTCGGACGCTTTTGCCGAAACATGCTTGAAGATCTTGAAATTCCACGATTTTGCCAGAGCACTTTCGAATCCGAGGCCCCGCGCCTGGAGGAAGCTGTGGAAGCCCATCACGCCGAGGCCGACGCTGCGTTCGCGCATCGCGCTATATTTAGCGCGGGCCATTTCCGGCGGCGCGCGGTCGATATAGTCCTGCAGGACATTGTCGAGGAAGCGCATGACATCCTCGATAAAATCCTTGTCCGCCGACCATTCGTCCCAGGTTTCGAGGTTGAGCGAGGACAGGCAACACACTGCCGTCCTGTCCTCGCCCAGATGATCACGACCCGTGGGCAGTGTGATCTCGGAACAGAGATTGGAGGTGGAGACCTTCAGGCCGAGATCGCGGTGATGCTTGGGCATCATCCGGTTCACGGTGTCGCTGAAGATGATATAGGGCTCGCCGGTGGCGAGACGGGTCTCGACCAGCTTCTGGAACAGGCTGCGCGCGTCGACGGTGCTGCGGACGGAGCCGTCCTTGGGCGACTTGAGATGGAATTCGGTGCCGTCGCGGACCGCTTCCATGAACTCGTCGGTCAGCAACACGCCGTGGTGCAGGTTCAGCGCCTTGCGGTTGAAATCGCCGGAAGGCTTTCTGATTTCGAGAAATTCCTCGATTTCCGGATGGTTGACGTCGAGATAGCAGGCGGCCGAACCGCGGCGCAGCGAGCCCTGCGAAATTGCCAGGGTCAGGCTGTCCATGACGCGGACGAACGGGATGATGCCCGAGGTCTTGCCATTCAGGCCGACCGGTTCGCCGATGCCGCGGACGCTGCCCCAATAGGTGCCGATGCCGCCGCCGCGCGAGGCGAGCCAGACATTCTCGTTCCAGGTGTTGACGATGCCGCCGAGACTGTCGTCGACGCTGTTCAGATAGCAGCTGATCGGCAGGCCGCGACCGGTGCCGCCATTCGACAGCACAGGAGTCGCGGGCATGAACCAGAGTTTCGAGATATAGTCATAGAGACGCTGCGCATGCTCCTGATCATCGGCATAGGCGTCGGCGACGCGGGCGAACAGATCCTGATAGGATTCACCGGGCAGCAGATAGCGGTCGTTGAGCGTTTCCTTGCCGAAATCGGTCAGCAGAGCATCGCGGCTTGCGTCCACGGTGATCTTGAAGCGGCGCTTCTCGACGCTGTGGCTGTCGCGCTCGGCCTTGAGTTCCTTTTCCTCATTGGCCTTGGCTGCAGCCGCTTCGGCAGCCGCTTTCTTGCTCACTTCCGGTTCGCTGACCGGTCCGGTGTTTTCGGTTTTGCTTTTTGGCGTATCCAATACTTCAGCGCCCATGTCACTCTCACTCATATCTGCTCCGGACCCACTTTCGTTGTCGCGGTTGTCTCTAAAATCCATCAAAGCCCCCTCAAATCACTCTACTAATCCAACGATCACAACGACCTATGGGCCGATTGATCACCGGGATTCTGTCCGGGCATTTGTTCCTGTCTTGTTCGACTCGAGCCGAAGCTCTTATCCTAACAGTAATCACAACCCGGCGGGCGTTTTTTTCTTGCCCGAATCCGCTATTTCGCATTGGCATTTGGCAAAAGGGGAGCCGTCCACCGAGTCGGTGTAAAAACACATCTAATACTATAAGTTGGTGTGCCCCCTTGGCCTAACCACAACCCATAGTGGCTGAATCAGAATTTTATGCAAGGGGGTAAATGACATTTTAGGGACTCCATTCGTCGCATAAATGAATCGGTTCGCCGAACGCCCTTTTATGCTGCAGTGCAGCGACGCGTGGACTTTCTAAGGGTCCCGCGAAGCGCAAGAGTCGATGTCGAAATCTGGCAAAAATCTATCCACAAATCATCCACAGGGGTATGTGACGATATTGTTACGCTATATGTGGTGGATCTTGCCGCTGCGCGTGCTGGACGGAACAGCAATGTGACTACGTCCTCATCCGCCTGGCCAGCGGCGGCGGTGAACAGATCGACGGACAGGAAGACAAATCCCATTGTCGCTCCATATAATCACGGCATCAAGATACCAGTCAAGATCGAAGCATGGTGCGAATATCAGTTCTTGACCCCGGACTTCGTCAACCATTGATGGTAACCGCGTGAAAAATCTTCGCTGAATTTCGGCAGGATGGCAGCGGCTAAATGATTGCCGTCGGAAAAGTACGATTTTCCGCCGCGAATGAAATAGCATTGGCGTTTATCACATTGCACCAAATCCGGACGTAGAAACACAATGTCGGCGCGCTGACCAAAATGGTCGATGGCTGCACTGAATTGGTCGAAGAATTTATCAGCCGCCATGCTGGTTGGTCGAGTAAGTGCATGACCAAAAGCCAGGCGACGACTTGTCTCCGATGCAACATCCCAATTGGGGGTGGCGATCGGACCAATGACGATGACAGATTTCCCCGATGCCTGAATTTCGCTAATCAAGTTGTCCACTGCAACAATCAACGCAGGCTGCCGATCTGGAAGTCCGACGCTACCATTATTATCCACCAGAGTTGCCGATTGAGACAAGTCCCAATTAAACGCGACAATTACCATTTTTGCCGCGGGAGCCTGCTTTACCGCATTCAAATTCGCTCGTGCGGCAGACATGCAACCTTCGTCCAGATTCAAATCAGGAGTTGGCAAGCAGCCATTAATCGGCACCAACATCCCTTTGATGCTGTCCTTTTTCAGCAACTCATGCCAAATGGGAGCATACATTTGGGCATGAGAATTGCCCAGCAGAATAACTTCCGCTTCATCAGGATTACCTCCGGGAAGATTCATCGCGCAAGCCCTCCCGAACCCAAAGGCAAACATTTGTGAAACGGGACAACGATAATGGGTTCCAACGGACTTATTAATCTCTGCTGCTTTCGCGTTCAATCTACTCGGGAACCCATTTGCAGCGATCGCAGACAGCGCGGTGGCAATCAAAATGGCCGAAATGGCCAAGATAAGAAGCATAAGACGTCGAAAAGGATATTTTCTGCTCCGTGCCGGAGCCTCTACATAGTTCGTCGACAACCACGACAAAAGAAGCATCGCCGCAAAGCTCAGTGCAATTAGGCCAAACGATAACTCTTCCACCCAATAATAGCGCAACAACACAACAATGGGCCAGTGCCAAAGATACAAGGAGTATGAGATTTTCCCGATCTCAACCAGTGGACGGGCGCCGAGTAAGCCATTGACTGTGGTCCCAGGAGAAAGTCCGGACCAAAGTATCAGCATTGTTCCCAATATTATCGGCGTTCCAAGAGGCAGAACGCCTAGAACCGCAATGCTTGGCAAAAAGAACCCCGCGGAAAGAAGAATGATGCCAAGGCCAGCGGCAAGGCCAGCAAATCGATTTCCTAGACTCGGCCGCCTCACGAACACTAACAACGCACCCGCACATAATTCCCACGCGCGGGTCGGAAACATAAAAAATGCCGGCGAGGCCCCGCCAACATAATTAAAAAAAACATTCAACCCATACGATATAATGCAGATTAAAAAGACAATATGAAACAGGTAATTCTTTAAATATTTCAAAAAGAAAATAAGAATAAGAGGATAAAATATGTAAAATTGCTCTTCAACGGAAAGCGACCACATATGTAACAGAGGTTTGGTCTCTGCGATCGGCGCGAAATAATTTGTATCTCGCCAAAAATAGATGTTGCTGACGAAACCAAGCGTAGAAATCAGACTTTTGCTGAATCCGACAAGATCAGATGGCAACAAAATGACCAATGAGACTATCGCGGTAGGGATCAGAACCAACAGCAATGCAGGCATAATCCTGCGCACCCTGCGTTCGTAAAAGCCCGATAAAGAGTATCGGTTTTCACGGAACTCTTTTACAATAATCGAGGTGATCAAAAAACCGGATAAAACGAAAAACAGATCAACGCCAAGGAAACCGTTGGGCAGTGCCGTCTTACGAAAATGAAATATGACGACCGCAAGTACTGCGATAGCGCGCAAACCATCGATATCGGCGCGATATGCCACGGCTGGAGAATGGGTGCCGAAACTGGCAGGGATTTTGGCTGCTGCTTGCATGTGGACACTCAAATATGTTCAGGCATGATTACCGTTCGGATTGCTCCAATACGAACCCATCCCTATCATGAAAATGGGGTATTAAAACAACAAGTTTGATATTTTGTGAGAGGTTTGACGCCGATTTCTCAAATGCGGCATATAACCTGATCGGATACCGCCGTTTGCTTCAAATACATGCCCAGCAGCTTGCATTTCAAGCTGCTGGGCAAATTGTTTGCGGGTTGATTTTCCCATTTCCACGCCCTCCCCTTCCCCAGCAGCAATTTTTGCACCTCTTCCTTGGTCTCCCTGCGACAATGAAGAGATAGGCCGAAAGAAAGCGCATCCCGTCCAGCGCAGCGATCGCAGCCAGTAACGATCAGTTGTGGAGAAATTGGTCTGGCGGAGATCGCATTGGAAAAGGGGCCAATCAATTACCCGGGAGGTAACGACTAGCTTTTCGACTGGCGCTTGATCCGGAATGCGATAGCCTCAGGCCCGTCGCCCGCCCGATCACGACGTGCCGGCTGTCGCGATCTGCCGGGGTGCATCGGCCAAGGCATCGACATCCGCCATGGAATTGAACAGAGCCGGCGTCACCCTTACGCAGGCGCCGCTGGCGAGGCCGGTCCGATGGACGGTGAATATCCCGAAACGGTCGAGCAGTGTGGCCGCCAGCGCCCTGTTTCCGGCTTCTGACGTACGTCCGGCCAGCCGGAAAGATGTGATGCCGCCGTGCATCCGGGAATCGTCCGGCGTCAGCACCTGGATGCCCGGCAGATCGCGCAGCTGGCCGACCCATCGGTCGCGCAAGGCCCGCAGCCGGGCTTCCCTGGCGGGAGCACCAATCCGGGCCTGAAAGTCCAGCGCTGCCGGCAGGGTCAGACTCGCGGCATAATCGACGGTCCCGGTGTGGACCCGCGAGCGGATGGACCCGGAACCGGGATTTTCATCGGCAATGTCCGGGTCAATCGCCGATACCCGGCCCTTGCGGATATAGGCCGCGCCCACGCCAAGCGGCGCGCCCATCCACTTGTGGAGATTCAGCCCGACGAAATCGGCCCCCAGTCCGGCAATCTCAAAATCGACCTGTCCGAGACTGTGCGCCGCATCGACGATCACATCGATGCCGCGCACGCGGGCAAGAGCGGCAATCTCCCGTACGGGTATCTTGAGCCCGGTCCGGTGGCTGATATGGGTGAGAAGAACCAGTTTTATCTCGGGATGGGCTTCAAACGCCTGCGCATAAGCATCGATGACATTCTGCCAGGTCGCCGGTTCCGGCAAGGCGATGCGGATGGTTCGCGCACCCCTCCTGGTCATGGCAGATTCAAGACTGGCCTGCATGCTGTCATAATCGAGATCGGCATAGAGCGCCGCCTGTCCGGGCCTGATCCGGTTATAGCCGCCAATCAGCGCCTTCAGCGCCTCGGTCGCGTTGCGCGTCAGAACGATCTCGTCCCGTTCCACACCCAGAAAGCCGGCAAGCCGGTCTTGCACCGCGACCATATCGGTGCCCATGCCGCGCCGGGCATAGAAACTGCTGTCGCGGTTCACCTTTGCCACCATTTGCTGGTAGGCGGCGAGAACCGGGCGGGACATCATGCCCCAGTTCCCATTCTCCAGCTGGATCACTGCGTCTGTCACGTCATATTGGGCAGCGATCTCAGCCCAATAGGCCTCATCCCGGGCCACGCCCCCTGCCCTGATCGAAGCGGGTGCCGGGGCAGCTCGCAAGGCTGCGGCGGGCAGCATCGCTGCCCCCGCCACTGCGCCCTGCAATATTGTTCGTCGGTTGATCACGGTCATGCAAGCCCCTCAGAATTTCACGCCCAGCCGAACGAAATATTGTCCGCCATCGGTATCATAAGGAGCATTGCGCGAATAGATCAGCCCCCGATTGGCCTGGAAGGTCGCTTCGTCGGGATAGGTGTCGAACAGATTCTCGGCGCCCACGGTGAGGTTCACATGCTCGTTGACGGCATAGCCCAGCGCAACATCGACCAGCACGGTGGCGCCGAATTTCTGGAAGATATCGCCCGTCGCATTGCCGCTGCTGTCGGTCCAGGAACCATAATAGCGGCCGTGCAGCGTCAGGTCGAAACCGCCCAGCTGATAGCCCAGGGTAGCCGTGGCATTATTCTGCGGCAGGCGTTCTTCGAATATCCGTCGCTGGGTCTCGTTGCCGATCGTCGCACTGGTGCCGCCGACGACCTTGGTCTTGTTGTAATTATAGGCGATGCTGCTGCTGAGCATGCCCGGCCCGACTGGTCCGCGATAGGCCAGCACGGCATCAATGCCCCGTGTCCGGGTATCGAAATCATTGGTAAAATAGCTGACGCTGGTAAAGCGGTTGGGGTTTGCGACACCGGCCGGGACGGCAAAGGACGCAGATTGACCAAAGCGGCCATCGACCTTGATCTGGTACAGGTCGATACTGGCCGAAAGGCCATTGTCGCCCTGATAGGCAAAACCGGCGGTGATGCTCTCCGATTCCTCCGGGGTGAGCGGCTTGGCGCCGAGCAGGACGGCCAGCGGATCGCTGGGGGAAAGACGACCGCGAGTGAACACCTGCAGAGTGACGGTGTCCAGTCCCTGGCTGGTGTTGGCGGTGTTCAGCTGTGCCGGCGTCGGCGCGCGGAAGCCAGTCGAATAGGTAGCACGCAGCGCAAAGCCATCAACCGGCTCGACCCGGCCCGAAAGCTTGTAATTGAAGGTATCGCCAAAGTCCGAATAGTCCTCGTAGCGAGCGGCGGCACCGATGGTCAGCATTTCGACCGGCTGCCATTCGAGATCGAGATAGCCCGCATAGCTGGTCTGAGCAAAAGTCCCGGCCTGGATCGGACTGAAACCGGGGAAGCCGTTGGAATTGGGGGCAAGCCCCTCTGCCGCCCCCGGTCCGATGGCATAGGAAGCCGGATCGCCTGCGCCGACTTCATAGGTTTCCCTGCGCCGCTCGGCACCAAAAGCGAGGTTGAGCGGCTGATAACCGCCCAGTTCCAGCTGATAGACGAAATCGGCGTTGAGGTTGAATTCGCGCTGTTCCAGACGACCGAGATAGAAGCTCGTCGGGCTGTCGGGACCAAGCGACGCGTTCAGCGATTCCTTCATATTATATTCGATCCGGCTGCGACCGGCCGAGGCGCTGAGGTCGTACGTCAAGCCGCCATCGGCCAGATCGCCGCGCAGCCCGCTCGCCAGCTGCAGATCGCTGAATTCCGTTCCGAACCGCGGGGTGAAGCCGGCCGGATAAAGGCTGATAAAATTGAAGTCCGGGAAGATGGTGGTATCCTTGAACACGCTGCTGGTGCCGACCGGGTTGCGCCAGTTAAAATCGGTGACACCATCACCGTCGGCACCGGTGCCGAAAGCGTATAATTCCAGGCCATCGGACAGTTCATATTTCATATTGAAAGCCCCGCGCAGGGTCTTGGTGTCCGGCTGGCCCCAGCGCTGGACCGGATTGGGGATGGCGAGATCGGGTCGCGCCTCCTGCAGAGCGATGGCATCAGGGCGCTGACGTGTTCTGGACGTTGCCGCCCCGTCCGAATATTCTGCCGTGACCACCAGGCTGCCACGGTCGTCGAGCGCCACGCCGCCTTGCACGCCGGCCTGATAGGTATCGCCATCATTCTTGTAATATTGCGAATATTGACCGAACATCTGCAGACCCGGCGTGTCATCGAGAATGAAGTTGATCACGCCGGCGATGGCGTCCGAGCCATATTGGGCAGAAGCCCCGTCGCGCAGCACTTCGACCTGCTTGACGGCAAGGCCGGGGAAGGTGTTGAGATCCGGTGCCTGCGCGCCCCGCGAGCCAAGCAAGGCGGACCGGTGATAGCGCTTTCCGTTGACCATCACCAAGGTGTGATCGGGCGAGAGGCCGCGCAAGCTCGCCGGGCGGACAAAGGCCTGGCCATCGGCGGCCGGCAGACGCTGCACGTTGAACGATGGCAACTGCCGCGCCAGAACCGTCGCCAGATCGGAGGAAACGACCGTGTCGATGGCGTCCGAAGAAATGATATCGACCGGCGCGGAAGTGTCAAACTGGGTACGGCCGACATCGCGGGTGCCGGTGACGATGATGACCTCGCCCGGCGCATCCGGATCGGCCGACTCTGCCGAATCGGTCGTCGTCTGGGCATAGAGAGGGGCGACAAATGCGGAATTGAGCGCCAACAGGGCGCAGCCAGTCAGAAATTTCATGATATTCTCCAGGAATCGGTTGATTTTCTGACCGGCCATCTAGGACTGGGCAGCGACTGTCCGATGACCGTCCCGGGTCAGTTTTGTTGCAACGCATCATTTGTCGCCGCCGATGGTGGATCGCCACAAATCCGGGCATGACCAATTATGTTAGGGGCGCTGGTCCCTCACAAAAACTTGCCCGGGCGGACTCTATCCGTCAAAAGGCCGGCGGATCACATTTCGCCGCTATTCTGGAGTATTCATGACCACGACCATCAAGACCGCCGACCTGATCGAGAGCGTCGCCGACGCGCTGCAGTTCATTTCCTATTATCATCCGATGGATTATATAAGAGCGCTCGGAAAGGCCTATGAGGCGGAGAAGTCGCCGGCGGCAAAGGATGCGATTGCGCAGATCCTGACCAATTCGAGAATGTGCGCCGAGGGGCATCGTCCGATCTGCCAGGACACCGGCATCGTCAATGTCTTCGTCAAATGGGGCATGGACTGCCGGCTGGATGACACGTCGCAGTCGATGCAGGAGATTGTCGACGAGGGCGTGCGCCGCGCCTATCTGCATCCCGAGAACAAGCTGCGCGCCTCGATCCTGGCCGACCCGGCGTTCACCCGGCGCAACACCAGGGACAATACGCCGTCGGTGCTGCATGTCGAGATGGTGCCCGGCGACAGGGTCTCGGTCGATGTTGCGGCGAAGGGCGGCGGCAGCGAGAACAAGTCGAAATTCAAGATGATGAACCCGAGCGACAATATCGTCGACTGGGTGCTGGAAATGATTCCGCAGATGGGTGCCGGCTGGTGCCCGCCGGGCATGCTCGGCATCGGCATAGGCGGCACCGCGGAACGCTGCGTGCTGCTGGCCAAGCAGTCGCTGATGGATCCGATCGACATGGGCCAGCTGAAAGAACGCGGGCCGCGGAGCGATATCGAGGAGATGCGGATCGAGATTTTCGACAAGGTCAATGCGCTGGGCATCGGCGCCCAGGGCCTGGGCGGACTATCGACCATACTCGACGTCAAGATCAATGACTGGCCCTCCCACGCGGCGGGCAAGCCGGTGGCGATGATCCCCAATTGCGCCGCCACCCGCCACGCGCATTTCACGCTGGACGGCAGCGGCCCGGCCTATCTCGAGCCGCCGAAGCTGGAGGAATGGCCGGACGTCCACTGGACGCCGTCATCAGAGGCGAAGCGGGTGCAGCTGGATGCGCTGACTCCGGAAGAGGTGCAGAGCTGGCAGCATGGCGACCGGCTGCTGCTCAACGGCAAGATGCTGACCGGGCGCGATGCCGCGCACAAGAGGATCAAGGACATGCTGGATGCCGGCGAGGAGCTGCCGGTCGAGTTCCGGGGCCGGGTGATCTATTATGTCGGGCCGGTCGATCCGGTCGGCGAGGAAGTGGTGGGGCCGGCCGGTCCGACCACGGCGACGCGGATGGACAAGTTCACCGACATGATGCTGGAACAGGGGCTGCTGGCGATGGTCGGCAAGGCGGAGCGCGGGCTGGACACGGTCGCCTCGATCAAGAAGCACAAGAGCGCCTATCTGATGGCGGTCGGTGGCAGCGCCTATCTGGTGTCGCGGGCGATCAAGGGGTCGAAAGTGGTCGGTTTCGAGGATCTGGGCATGGAGGCAATCTACGAGTTCGAGGTGCAGGACATGCCGGTCACCGTCGCGGTCGACGCCGAGGGACAGAGCGTGCACCATCTGGCGCCGCTGGTCTGGCAGGAGAAGATTCGCAAGGAAGGGCTGCTTGCGAACGCCTGACAGCTCGGGACGACAGGAGAACAGTCTTGCCTGGCCAGTCCGCGGCTGGCCGTCCTGCCTTGAGCGGCGCAAACGGGCGCTGCCGGCAGGAGCCGGCGCGGCGCCCGGTCAGAGTTTAAATCTCGCGCCGGGTGGTTGTGGTGGTGGTCTCGGCAACCGGGGCGTCGGGCGATACGTCGCGCGTGCGGGTGCGATTGGTGGCCGACATCAGGCCGATGCCGATCAGGATGACCGCGCCTACCGCGATATAGGTCGGCGGTGCCCCCAGCAGAAATGCGCCATAGGCCAGTCCGCCAACGAACACGAAAAAGCCGATCATATATAGTGAAAAAGACGACATCGAAGATACTCCTGTTACGCCCGGCATGCGCCGGTAGCTGAGATACGCCCAGCCTGGGTCATGGTTGCAATAGCGGCAAAGCCTTAACGGAACCTGCTCGGTCGTCGTCACCAACGGATGGGTCAGGCGAGTGGCGGCAGAGGTTGATACAGATCAGTGCAACCTTTTCGCGGGTCGTCTATTGATAGATGGCTCCGCCGAGGAGCGTGTCTGTAAAGGAATTTGATGTGTTCACGCAGCTCAACCCGCCCATTCCCCTGACGGTGATCGACAAGGGCGAAGGCATCGCTTTTGCGGTGATCGACTATGGGGCCGAGCATAATCTGCTCTGGGTGACGGCGATCGATGCCACGGGCGAAATATGGTGTGCGCCCAATCCGAAGGTGCGGATGCAGAAAAACTGGAGCCTGGGTCGCCCCGCCCCGGCGATGGGCGATCCGAAACTGCCGGCGGAACTGAAAGCCATCTAGGAACGCAAAGCCGCAGACTTCATTTGGCGCTGCGGCGGCAGCGCTCCGAACAACAGAGGACATTGTCCCAGTCGCGCGCCCATTTCTTGCGCCAGGCAAAGAGGCGCTGGCAAACCGGGCAGATTTTTTCCGGCAGGTTCGGTTTTCTGTGCGCCATCACTGGTCTCGTGGTTACTTTCTTTCCGCGCAGGTTTATTTTTTCCCAAATGGCAATGACAATGAATCGGCCTATATGGAAGACATGTATATTTTCATCATCTTCCTGTGCGGTATCGGCAATTTCGCGATGCACAAGGCGATGCTCGAGAGCGATCATCCGATCATCGCCGAGGCACGGGGCAATTTCCGCAGGATGCTGGGGCCCTATGGCAGCTATATACTGGAATTTTTCATGCTGGTCGCGGCGATGATCTTCGCCAATATGGGCATGCTGACTGCGGTGATATTCTATTTTATCTATACACTGGCCAATTGCGCCGCCGCCTGGGTGCTTTTTTCAAACAAACATTAAGATTGAAGGGCTTAACGCGTCGGAAGGCCGAGGCCGTTTGTCCGACTACGAATGTAGTTTATCGAAAGACGGTATCAGCTGCAACCAATCGGTTATAGCAGCAGCCCAACAGAAGCGTATCGCTTTGGGGGGAGAATATCGTGAACGACAGAAAACGGGCGTGGAACGGCGTCGCGACAGCCGTGATGATCGCCTGTAGCCTGCCGGCAGCTGCGGCGCGGGCGCAAACGGCGGACCTGTCTTCGCTGCAGCCGCGCGTCGAAAACGGCCGGCAGATCTATGAGGCAGCGCAGTTCGCCCGCTTCAGTCCGCGCACGGCGCTCGACATGGTCCGTCAGGTCCCCGGCTTCACCATCGATACCGGCGATGACGACGAGCGCGGCCTCGGCCAGGCCGATGAAAATGTCCTGATCAACGGCGCGCGCATCTCGGGTAAAAATATCGATGCCTTCACTTTTCTCGGCCGGATCTCGGCCGGCAATGTGGTGCGGATTGAAATCGTGGACGGCGCGACGCTGAGCATCTCAGGTCTGTCCGGGCAGGTGCTCAATCTGGTGACCCAGGCGGATCAGGCAAGCGGGCTGAGCGGCAATTTCAAATGGGAACCGCAATGGCGGCGCGCGGGCAACAACTGGTTTGCCGGCGAGGCCTCGGTCGGCGGCAAGCTCGGCAAGGGCGAATTCACGCTGTCGATCGAAAATGATGCCAGGCGCAACGGCGTCGAGGGACCGGAGCAGATCACGGACCGTTTCGGCAACCTGCTGTTCGAGCGCGACGAGGTTGCGCGCTATCGCGAGGACCAGCCCAAGCTGAGCGGTTCCTACAGCCTGACCAGCGATACGGGTTCGGTGTTTAATGCCAATGCCGCCTACCAGCTGTACCGGAAACGGGAATCGGTGAAGACCGACCGGACACAGGCCGGCCAGCCCGACATTTTCGAATATTATTCCAGCCGCGAGGATGAATGGAACGCGGAATTCAGCGCGGATTTTGAATTTTCCCTGGGCGCCGGCCGGCTGAAACTGATCGGTCTGCAGCGCTTCGAGCACAGTCCGGTCAGCGATTTTTTCGGCCAGACCTTTTTTGACGGCGTGACACCGCCCAATGGCAGCCGGTTCGACCGGGTGACCGACGAAGGGGAGTCAATCCTGCGCGGCGAATATGGCTGGAAGACCGCCGGCGGTGCCGACTGGGGAATCAGCGTCGAGGGCGCCTATAATTTCCTCGACAATATCGGCGCGCTGTCCGAACTGGATGCACAAGGCATATTCCAGCCGGTGCCGCTGACCAATGCCGACAGCAAGGTCACCGAATATCGCGGCGAGATGATAGGCGCCTACGGGCGGGCGCTGTCCGACAATCTGGCGCTGCAGGCGACGCTGGGCGGCGAATATAGCAAGATCAGCCAGAGCGGGGCGCGCGGCGAGAGCCGGTCGTTCGTACGACCGAAAGGGTCGGTCTCGCTGGCCTGGAAACCGCAGCCCAATCTCGATCTCGCCCTCAAGATCGAGCGATCGGTCGGCCAGCTCAATTTCTTCGACTTCGTCGAATCGGTCGATGTTTCGCAGAATAACGGCAATGCCGGCAATCCGGGGCTAGTACCGCCGCAAAGCTGGCGTGCGGAGCTGGAGGTGACGCAGAAACTGGGGCCGTGGGGATCGATGACGGTCAATATCTATGGTGAGAAATTCAGCGATATCGTCGATTCGATTCCGATCACCACGACCACCGAGGCCCGCGGCAATCTGGACAGCGCGACCAGCTATGGCGTCGAACTGGTGTCCAGCATCCTGTTCGATCCGATCGGCTGGCGGGGCGCAAAGCTCGATTTCGAGGGGGAACTGCGCAAAAGTTCGCTGCGCGACCCGCTCACCGGCGTGTATCGCCGGATCAGCGACGACAAGATTTTCACTTATGAGGTGAACTTTCGCCAGGATATTCCCGGCAGCAACTGGGCGTGGGGAGCCGGCGCGGAAGATTCGCGCTACTCCAAGACCCTTCGCCTGGACCAGACCACCAAATTTCGCACCGGCGCACCTTATACGTGGGCGTTTGTCGAGCATAAGAATATATACGGACTGACGGTTAGAGCCGAGCTGGGCAACCTGCTTGGACGCAGCGAGAATTTCACCCGTGCTGCCTATGGTACCATCCTGGGCCAGCCGGCCGATCTCGATCCGCCATTCATGCGGGGGAGACGCAACGGTCCGCTGGGCTTTGTGGAGGACCGCAGCCGGCAATTTGGCCTGATCTACAAACTGTCCGTCAGCGGGAGTTTTTGAGGCACCGGACGAGAGAATCTGCAGCTGCATAGACTTTCGCCGCCACTATCCCTACATCCACAACCATGCCACCTGATTATGCCACCGAGGGTCAGATCGATCCTCCGATGATCCCTACGCTCAAGCGCTTTCTCCCCTATCTCTGGCCCAAGGACGAGCCGGGTCTCAGGATGCGAATCATCGTCGCCGGACTTCTGGTCCTGTGCGCCAAGGCAGCCGTTCTCACCATGCCATTTCTTTACAAGGCAGTGATCGACGGCATGTCCGACGATTCGCTGGGCACCGAGCTGACGGTGCTGCTCGCGCTGGTCGCGGCTTATGGCGTCGCGCGCTTCGGACAGGTGCTGTTCGACAATATGCGCAATATCGTGTTCGAGAAGGTCGGCCAGCAGGCGGCACGGCGGCTGGCGACCAATGTCTTCACCCATTTGCACAGCCTGTCGCTGCGTTTCCATCTGGGACGGCGCACTGGCGAGGTGACCAAGGTCATCGAGCGCGGCACCAAGAGCATCGACGTGATGCTCTATTTCCTGCTGTTCAATATCGCGCCGACGGTGGTCGAGCTGGCCGCGGTGCTGATCATTTTCCAGATCAAGTTCGGCTTTGGCCTGGTCGCGGCAACCTCAGCGATGGTCGCCATCTATATCATCTTCACGCGCAAGGTGACTGACTGGCGCAACGCGCTCCGGGCGCGGATGAACGACATGGACACGCGGGTGATCGGCCGGTCGGTCGATGCGCTGCTGAACTACGAGACGGTCAAATATTTTACCGCCGAACGGCGCGAAAGCGAGCGCTATGACCAGGCGATGCGCGACTGGGCCAATGCCGCGGTCAAGTCGGAAAATTCGCTCGGCCTGCTCAATATCGGCCAGTCGATCATCACCAATCTGACGATAATCGGGGCGATGGCGTTCAGCGTCTATGGCTGGCAGCAGGGCGATCTGACGGTCGGTGATCTGGTGCTGGTCAACGCGCTCTTGATGCAGCTGTTCCGGCCGCTCGACATGCTCGGCATGGTCTATCGCACGATCCGCCAGGGGCTGGTCGACATGGACGCGATGTTCAAGCTGATCGACACCAAGCAGGAAGTGACCGACAAACCGGGAGCGAAGCCGCTGCAGGTTTCCGACGGCACCGTGCGCTTTGAAAATGTGGTGTTCAACTATGATGATGACCGCCGGATTCTACACGGACTGGATTTCGAAGTGCCGGCTGACGGAACGCTGGCGATTGTCGGACCATCCGGGGCGGGCAAGTCGACGATCGCGCGGCTGCTGTTCCGTTTCTATGATCCGCAAGCGGGGCGCATCCTGATCGACGGCCAGGACATATCCGAAGTCACCCAGCACAGCCTGCGCGGCGCGATCGGTATTGTGCCGCAGGACAGTGTGCTGTTCAACGATACGATCGGCTATAATATCGGCTATGGCCGCGAAGGCGCGACCCAGGCGGAGATCGAGGAAGCGGCGCGCGGCGCAGCGCTGGACGGCTTTATCGCCCAGCTGCCGCATGGCTATGACACGCAGGTCGGCGAGCGCGGACTGAAACTGTCCGGCGGCGAGAAACAGCGCGTGGCGATTGCCCGGACCCTGCTCAAAAATCCGCCGATTCTGATTCTCGACGAGGCTACCTCGGCGCTTGACAGCCGCACTGAGGATGAAATCCAGGCGACGCTGGCGAAAATTTCCGAGCGGCGCACCACATTGATTATTGCCCACCGGCTGTCGACGATCACCCATGCCGACGAGATCATCGTGCTCGACAACGGACGCATTGCCGAGCGCGGCAGTCACCGGCAATTGCTGGTCAAGCGCGGACTCTATTCGGAAATGTGGAAGCGGCAGGCGGAGGACCAGCGCGAGGTGGCGTGACGCCGGCCGGGATTACAATTGCGGTCAATCTCGCTTTTGCGGTTTCGCATTCCGCCATGTCTGGCTAGGGAAAGGCACATGACCGCAGCCCTTCTTCCCCTGCTCAAATCGACCTTCGGCTTCAACCAGTTTCGCGGCATGCAGGCGCCGGTGCTGGAGCGCGTGATGGCCGGGCAGAACACGCTGGCGGTGATGCCGACCGGCTCCGGCAAGTCGCTTTGCTACCAGCTCCCCGCGCTCGCCAACAGAGGCACGACGATCGTGATATCGCCGCTGATCGCGCTGATGCATGACCAGCTGCGGAGCGCCGAGGCGGTCGGGATAAGGGCGGCCACCCTCACCTCCGCCGACGACAATCGCGCCGAGACCATTGCCCGGCTGAAGGCTGGCGAGCTGGACCTGCTCTATGCCGCGCCGGAGCGCGCGTCGCAGCCGCATTTTCGCGAATTGCTCGAACAGGCCGATATCTCCCTGTTCGCCATCGACGAGGCGCATTGTGTGTCGGAATGGGGGCATGATTTCCGGCCGGATTATCGCTTGCTCCGTCCGCTGCTCGACCATTTCGGCTCCGTGCCGCGGCTGGCGCTGACCGCCACCGCAGATGCGCATACGCGCGAGGACATATTGGTGCAGCTGGGCATCCCGGCAGAGGGCATGATCCTCGCCGGCTTTGACCGGCCCAATATCCGCTACAGCATCAGCCCCCGCTCCGGGCTGGCGCGGCAGATCGGCGATCTGGTCAAGCGCACGCCGGGGCCGGGTATCGTCTATGCCCAGACTCGCGCCGCGACCGAGAAAATGGCCAGCCAGATCGCGGCTACCGGACGCAGCGCGCGGGCCTATCATGCCGGCCTACCACCGGAAGTCCGGCAGCAGAACCAGCATGATTTTGTCGCCTCCGAGGATATGGTGATGGTCGCCACCATCGCCTTTGGCATGGGCATCGACAAGCCGGATGTGCGCTTTGTCGCCCATGCCGGCCTGCCCAAGTCGATCGAGGCCTATTATCAGGAAACCGGACGTGCCGGCCGCGACGGCGATCCGGCCGAGGCGCATATGTTCTGGGGCGCGGAGGATTTCGCCAGGGCGCGGCAGCGGCTCGGCGAGGTCGACCAGAGCCGGCTGGAAAGCGAACGGACCAGGCTGGCGGCGCTGGGCGGGCTGGTCGAGACCGCTGGCTGCCGGCGCGCGGTGCTGCTGCGCCACTTTGGCGAGAACCCGCCGCAGACCTGCGGTAATTGCGACAATTGCCTGAACGCGCCGGAGACCCGCAATGTCACCGAACTGGCGCGCAAGTTTCTGTCCGCCGTCTATCGCACTGGACAGAGTTTCGGGGTGACCCATCTCGAGGCGGTGCTGACCGGGCGACAGGAGGAGAAGATCCTGTCGCGCGGCCATGACAAGCTGTCGGTGTTCGATATTGTCGGCGAAGAGGAAGCGCCGCTGATCAAGGCGGTGTCGCGGTCGCTGCTGCTGCGCGACGCGCTGCGCAACACCGATCATGGCGGGCTGATGTTCGGGCCCGAGGCGCGCAAGATCCTGAAAGGCGAGCAGGAAATCGCGATTGTCGAGCCGCCCAAGCGCGTGTCGCGCAAGGGGCGCGGCGGCGGTGCCTCGCTCAATCCGTTCGGCGACCCGCTGTTCGAGGCGCTGCGCAAAAAAAGGATGGAGCTGGCGAAAGAGCTCGGCGTGCCACCCTATGTCATCTTCCACGACAGCGTGCTGCGCGACATGACCGGCCTGAAGCCGACCAGCCTGGCGGCGCTGGGCGAATTGCCGGGCGTCGGCGCGGCGAAGCTGGAGAAACATGGCGAGGCCTTTCTGGCGGTGATCCGCGAGGTCACCCAGGCCGTATAAATGCCTATAGGAGATTTTTACGCGCCCTGTTACCCTTCACCCTGACCGGCTGCAGCGTGGCAGCCACCCCAGCAATGCCGACAGAGGAGATCCAGAACATGTTCCGGAAAATCAACGACACGATCAGCGTATCCCCCCAGATCAGTCTGGAGGACGTCGCTACCGCCAAGGCGGAGGGCGTGACGCTGATCATCAACAATCGCCCGGACGGCGAAGACCCTACGGCGCCGCAGAGTGCGGATATTGAAGCGGCAGCGCGGGATGCCGGGATCAAATATATCGCGATTCCGATCGGCCACAGCGGCTTTTCCGGGCCGCAGGTAGATGCGATGATCGCGGCGATGGCCGAGGGCGACAAGACGCTCGCCTATTGCCGGTCGGGCACCCGCTCGACCCTGCTCTGGTCGCTGGCGCAGGCGAAACAGGGCGTCGACCCCGACGAGATTTCGCGCCTAGCCGGTAATGCGGGCTATGATATCACGCCGGTGCGGGCCATGGTGGACGCGCTGGCTGCGGGGAACTGATTGCGGCATCTGGACAGCCACTGACATTCGTGTCAATAGTTCGCCGCTATGGAAAATCTGCCATCCCCGACCGACTGGGCGGTCCCCTTCTTCATAATCACCGTCGCCATGGAATGGTGGTGGAGCCGCAAGAACAGGAAGATCCGCTATGAGACCAAGGATGCGCTAACCTCGCTGGCGCTGGGCACGGGCAGCGTGGTCGCGGGAATATTGACCGGCGGGATCGTGTTTGCGCTGAGCCTGTGGGTCTATCAGTTCCGGCTGCTCGATATCGCGATCAGCTGGCCGAGCGCGCTGTGGATCGTGCCGCTGGCCTTCGTTCTGGACGATCTTGCCTATTACTGGTTCCACCGCACCGCCCACCGGGTCCGCTGGTTCTGGGCCGCCCATGTCATCCATCACAGCAGCCAGCATTATAACCTGACCACTGCGCTCAGGCAGACCTGGACCGGATTTTTCGCGCTGAGCTTCCTCTTCCGGCTGCCGCTGTTCCTGATCGGCTTTCCGCCGGCGCTGATCTTCTTCCTGGCGGGCCTCAACCTGGTCTATCAATACTGGATCCACACCGAGGCGATCGACCGGATGCCGCGCTGGTTCGAGGCGGTGATGAACACGCCGTCGCACCACCGGGTGCATCATGCGACCAATGCGCGCTATCTTGACCGCAATTATGCCGGGGTCTTCATCATCTGGGACAAGCTGTTCGACAGCTATGAGCCGGAGACGGCCGAAGAGGACATCCGCTATGGCATCGTCAAGAATCTCAACAGTTACAATCTGTTATGGGCGGCTTTTCACGAATGGATCGGAATCGGCAAAGACCTGTGGTCGGCGCCGTGGCGATACAAGTGGCACTATCTCGTCAAGCCACCGGGCTGGAGCCACGATGGCACCCGCGAAAGCAGCGAGATGATCAAGGAACGCTGGCGGAAAAGCCTGGAAAACCAGCCTTAGCCAAGATTACAAATTTGTTACTATCCTTTGTCCGAAAATAAGCGCAAGCGCGGCATAGAGGGCCGAGGATCCCTCCAGTCGTGCACGATCGGCACGCGTGTCGCGCATGGGAATCATCTTGAAGTTTTCGAAGGCATGCCGCCGCCCGATGCGCGCGCTGGCCAATAGCGGCCTCTGCTGCGCCGATGTTTTTTGCCCGCGATTCTGCTCATGGACATGAGCGCCACTGCTGCCATTCATCTGGACAGACAGATTTTGGGCCCGCGAATCGTCCCGACAAGCTGGTTACTGGGTCTGCTTGCGTGCAGCCTGATCGTCGTGATTGCGATGATGGGATGGGCCGATCTGCACATGGATTTCCTGAAGACCAGCAATGCCAAATATCTCCTGGCGCTGATCCTGCTGGCGGCGCTCCGCTTTGCAATGCGGGAGCGGACCATTGGCTGGCAGCGGGTGGCCCGTGACCTTACGGAATATGTCGGGCTGTTCCTATTCATCAGCCTGCTTGGCGCGACCGCCACCTATCCGGCGGCAGCGGCGACCAGCGGTTTTGCCGACGCCGCCCTCGCCCGGATCGATGCAGCGCTCGGCTTTGTATGGCTCGACTGGTATATGCTGGTCGTGGATCATCCCTGGCTGCAAACCGCGGGAAGGCTGGCCTATGCCAATATCTACCTTTCGCCGGTGCTGCTGCTCGGCGGGCTGGCGCTGAGCGGCGAACGCGCCCGGGCGCAACTGTTCCTGTTCAGCTTCTGGCTGGCGGCGCTGATCACCATGCTGCTGTTTCTCGCCATGCCCGCAGTCGGGCCGCTCGCCCATATCTGGCAGGGTCCGGTGCCCTATATGCCGACCAGCGCGCTCTATCAGGCCGAACTGCTGCCGATGCTGCGCGACAATATGCTTGGCGCGGTCGATCTGGGTGGGCTGCAGGGGCTGGTTTGCGCGCCCAGTTTTCACACGGCGGCAGCGGTGATCTATATCGCCATGGCCTGGCCATGCCGCTATCTGCGCTGGCCGCTGCTGCTGATCAACGCGGCGATGCTGCTGTCGACGCCGGTCGAAGGCACCCATTATCTGGTCGACATGATCGGCGGTGCGATGGTCGGTTTATTTGCTCTGTGCACGGCTGGCGCAATACAATATAGCCTCCCCAAAATACGCGAAAAGCGAATATGGAGAGAGACGGGTCTATGGCAGAATTTGACATCATCGTCATCGGCGGCGGTTCCGCCGGTAGTGCAGTCGCGGGACGGCTGAGCGAGGACGGCAAGCGCACGGTCTGCCTGATTGAGGCCGGCGGACGGAACAACAATTTTCTGGTCAAGACGCCGGGGATGATGCCGTTCCTGCTGAAGAACGCCAACTGGCGGTTCGACACGGTGCCGCAGAAAGGGCTGAACGGCCGCACCGGCTATCAACCGCGCGGACGCGGACTGGGCGGATCGAGCGCGATCAACGCGATGGTCTATATCCGCGGCAACAAATGGGATTATGACAATTGGGCGGCGATGGGATGCAGCGGCTGGTCCTATGATGATGTCCTGCCCTATTTCAGGAAATCCGAAGGCAACGAGCGCGGCGGCGATGCCTATCACGGCGGCGACGGCCCGCTGTCGGTATCCGACCAGAAATGGCTCAATCCCGGAAGCCTCGCCTTTGTCGAGGCGGCGCGCAATCTGCAGCTGCCGATTCTCGACGATTTCAACGGCGAGAAGCAGGAGGGCATGGGCATCTACCAGGTCACCCAGAAGGACGGTGAACGCTGGTCGGCGGCGCGGGCCTATGTCGAGCCGGCGCGGGGTCGGCCCAATCTGACGATCCGGACCAAGTCGCTGGTCGAGAAGCTGGTCGTCAAGGACGGCCGGGTCACCGGCGTGCAGATCAGGCGCGGCTTCGGCCGCGAGACGATCCACGCCCGCGGCGCGGTGGTGCTGTCTGCGGGGGCTTTTGGGTCGCCGCATATCCTGCAGCTCTCCGGCATCGGACCGGCGGCGCATCTGCAGGACAAGGGTGTGGATGTGGTGCTCGACAAGCCGCAGGTGGGCGAGAATCTCAAGGACCATATCGACTTTGTCTCCGGCTATCAGACCGAGTCGAAGGAGCTGATCGGCGATTCGCTGACCGGCACGGTGCGGATGGCGAAAGCGATCATCCAGCACCGGATCAAGCGGACCGGAATCATGACCACGCCTTATGCCGAGGCCGGCGGATTCTGGAGCAGCGGCCCGGATGTGCCGGCCCCCGATATCCAGTATCATTTTGTTCCAGCAATGCTCGAGGATCATGGCAGGGAAGCGGTCAAGGGCCATGGCTTCAGTTGCCATGCCTGCGTGCTGCGCCCGCACAGCAAGGGCCATGTTCGGCTGAACAGCGATGATCCGACAGCGCCGCCTTCTATTGACCCGAATTTCCTCGATGACGACCGCGATATCGCGACGCTGCGCAAGGGCGTCCGGCACATGAAGCGGATCCTGGAGACGCCGCCGCTGACCGACTATGTGCCGACGGACCGGCATCCGATCGATATCAACAGCGATGCCGAACTGGACGCGCTGATCCGGCAACGCGCCGATACCGTCTATCACCCGGTCGGCACCTGCCGGATGGGTTCGGACCAGGCGGCAGTGGTCGATCCGAGGCTGAAATTCCGGGGGCTGGAAGGCCTTTATATTGCCGACGCGTCGATCATGCCGGAAATCATCAGCGGCAACACCAATGCGCCGAGCATCATGATCGGCGAGCGGGCGGCGGAATTCATCCGGGCGGATCTGGCGGGCTGAGCGGGATCCCCTGCCCTCAGAACTGGAAGAATTGGAAGCTTTCAAAGGCGAGCGAAATCAGGATGATCGTCAGCGTAAACAGCGCCAGGCCGGTGGTGACCAGCAAGACGTAGGACGGCGGGACCTTTCGGGTCTGCTGGACAACCGTGCCGGCGGCGAGCGGCATTTTCCGGGACAGCAGTGACAGCGCCACGGCGACGGCGACGGTCACCGCCAGCCCGATCAGGTTCCACCACATCCAGAACAGGCCGGGCTGGAACTGCCAGAAGTAGAGATTGAGCAGCAGGCCGGCGAGAAAGCCGGCATTGGTGCTGAGAACGGTGCGACGGCGCCACAATATGGCGATCAGGAAGACGCCGAGCACGGGGCCGTAGAGCGCCGAGCCGACCTTGTTGATCGCCTCGATCACGGTTGCTGAGATATCGCCCGAGTATAGCGAGAAGAACAGGATCAGCCCGCCCCACAGCAACGCCAGCAGCCGCGCCCATAGAAGCTCGCGCCGGTCATCGCGGGCGTGGATGCCGAAGCTCTTCATATCCTCTATCGTCACCGCCGAGAGCGAGTTGACCGCCGAGCTGAGCGTCGACATCGCCGCCGACATGATCGCAACCAGCAGCAGACCGATCACGCCGTTGGGCAGATATTCTAGGATGAAGAAGGGCATCAGATAGTCGGGACTTTCCTCCGGTATCAGCGCCATGAAGGAAGGATTGCCGGTCGCGATCACGCCCACCGCCAGACCAGTGATGCAATAGAGCAGCGTCACCGGAAAGCGCAGCAGCGCATTGGCGATCAGCAATTTGCGGATGTCGCCGAGGCTTTTGGCAGACAGCGACCGTTGTGCCTGGGTCTGGTCGCAGGCGTAATAGGAGGTGTAGAGCACGAATCCGCCAAACAGCATCGGCAACAGGGCGAATTCATCGGTGACCAGTCCCGCATAGCTCCAGTCGACCACCTGCAGCCGCGCCGGGTCGATGCCTGACCAGAAGCTGTCCACGCCACCGATAACGGAAATCGCGGAGAACAGGCAGACCAGCAGACCGATGACGATCAGCACCATCTGGATCGCATCGGCATAGACCACGGCCCGGATGCCGCCGAGAAAGGAATAGAGGATGGTGATCAGGCTGATCGCCAGGATCGACTGGAGGAACGGAACGCCGAGCACCGCCTCGATGATCAGCCCGGTTACATAGACCATGATACCGGTGCCGAATGCGCGCACGATCTGGAACGAGAGGCTGATGAAGAAACGCGTGGACCGGCCGATCCGCCGTTCGAGAAAATCGAAGATGCTGATCACGCCGGAGCGATAGAGCGGCGGCATGATCACGAACATTACCAGCAGCATCGCCAGCGGCACCGCAAATTCGAAGGTCAGCCATTTCAGGCCGCCGCCTTCGCGCAGGCCGACAAAGGCCGGTGCGGAAATGAAGCTGATCGCCGACAGCTGGGTCGCCATGGTCGACAGGGCGAGCGGAAACCAGCCGATCCCCTTGTTGCCGAGAAAATAGTCGCCCTCGTCGCTTTGCCGGCTGAGGAGCAAGCCGAAAACCAGCATCGCGGCGAGATAGGCGATGATGACCAGATAGTCGAAGCCGTTCATGTCTGCATTTCATAGCGCATCAGGATGATAAAAAAAGGCCGGGATGCTTTCACATCACCGGCCATAAGTTGTTTGTTCGCAGGAGGAACAAGGTGAGGCGCCGACCGGATTTGGGAGGAGAAGGCCGGCGCCAAACTCGGAATATCAGTAGTTATAGGCACGCTCTCCGTGTTCGCCGAGATCGAGGCCTTCGCGCTCGACTTCTTCGGTGACACGCAGCCCGGTGACCAGCTTGGCGACGAACATCGCGATCGCTGTACCGATGCCGGCCCAGCCGATGGTAACCAGCACACCGATGATCTGGGTGACCACCTGAGCACCCATCGCGGTGGAGCCGTCGCCGGGTCCGCCAAACATCGGCTGATAGACGATGCCGGTGCCGATCGCGCCAACCATGCCGCCGACGCCGTGGATGCCGAAGGCGTCCAGCGAGTCGTCATAGCCGAGCTTTGGCTTCAGGAACGAGACCGCATAGTAGCAGATCAGCGAGGCAACTGCGCCGAGCACGATGGCGCCAAAGGGGCCGCTGTTGCCGGCTGCGGGGGTGACCGCAACCAGACCGGCGATCACGCCGGAGCAGAAGCCCAGGGCCGATCCCTTGTGACCGCTGAGCTTTTCAGCCAGCATCCAGAACAGGGCACCCGAAGCGGTCGCCACAAAGGTGTTGATCATCGCAAGACCAGCGGTGCCATCTGCTTCCAGCTCTGAACCGGCGTTGAAGCCGAACCAGCCAACCCACAGCAGGCCGGTGCCAACCATGGTCAGCGTCAGGCTGTGCGGAGGCATGGGCTCTTTCGGATAGCCCGTGCGGTTGCCGAGGATGAGCGCGGCGACCAGCGCCGATACACCGGCGTTGATATGGACCACGGTACCACCGGCAAAGTCGAGAGCGCCCATTTCAAAGAGCAGTCCGCCGCCGGCCCAGACCATATGCGCGATCGGGAAATAGACGATGGTCAGCCAGATCGCGCCGAACACCATGACCGCGGAAAATTTCATCCGCTCGACAACCGATCCGAGCACCAGCGCCAGGGTGATGGCCGCGAAGGTCATCTGGAAGGAGATGAACACATATTCCGAGATCACTTCGTCGGAGAAGGTCGCCGCCGTGCTCGAACTGTCCACCCCAGCGAGGAAGAATTTGCCCCAGCTGATGAAGGCATTGCCTTCCGGACCGAAAGCGAGGCCATAACCATACATGACCCAGATCAGCATCGCGAGACAGGCCGCGGCGCCGATTTGCGTCATCGTTGACAACATATTCTTGGTCCGGGTCAGACCGCCGTAAAAGAGGGCAAGACCGGGAAGGATCATCAGCAAGACCAATATGGTTGCCGTCATCATCCAGGCGTTATTGCCGGGATTGGCGACGGCCGGAGCCGCCTCGACGGCCTCTTGCGCAAAGGCTGGGACGGACAGGCTGGCGAGCGCCGCCATCCCCGTCACTTTTGTCAAAATTTTTCTCATGAGTATCTGCTTCCCCGATTATATTGCTGTGTCGCCGGTTTCGCCGGTGCGGATGCGGACGGCGTCTTCGAGACCGAGCGTGAAGATCTTGCCATCACCGATCGATTCCGTACCCGCTGCGGCCTGGATCGCCTCAACCGCCTGCGCCGCGACATCGCTGCTGCAGGCGACCTCGATCTTCAGTTTCGGCACCATGTTCGTGGTATATTCCGCGCCGCGATAGACTTCCGTCTGGCCCTTTTGCCGGCCGAAGCCCTTGACCTCGGTTACGGTCATACCGGTCACCCCGACCCCGGTTAGCGCTTCACGAACATCGTCAAGCTTGAACGGTTTGATTATGGCTATGATAAATTTCATTACGCCCCCTATTGTTGTTGCCAGGAGACGCCTCGCAAGGCCCGTGCCAGAATCGGAAGGCGCTGGATTCAAAGGATTTTGGGGATTTGGGGGCGCTTAAGAAAGAGTAAATTTTGTGCACTGCAGCGCAAGTGCACAATAATTAGGCAGCGCGTTCCGCCAGTCGGGCCAATATTTGCGGGATGACTTTTTCGGTTTCGCGGCGGCCGATATCGATCAGTTCCTCGGCCCGAGTGAAATTCTGGATATCGATATGGCCGACCGGCGGCGACAGCGCGAAATCGGGGGGATCGAGGGCCAGGGAATAACGGCCGAGATTGCGCAGCGAGAGGCCGATCGACGCCTTGACGATCGCCAGGCTGTTGGGTTCCCTGCTGCTGTTCTCTCCTATTCCGGCGGCGATCGAGCGGTTGAGATAGTCATCCTGCAGATTCACCGACAGGCACAGGGCGTCGGGCGCGAGCTCCCGCGCCGGTGACACCGGAACCGGCAGCGCCGCGCCGCCATCGACCAGCAGCCGGCCTTCATGCTGGACCGGCTTGAAGATGCCCGGCAGCGACATCGAGGCGCGGATCGCGGGCACGAGATTGCCCGATTTCATGATGATCGTGTCGCCGGTGCGCAGATCGGCGGCAATCGCCGCCATCGGAAAGGGCAGATCCTCAAAGCGAAGCTGGCCGAATTCGGTCTCCAGCTCTTTCTCGATATTGCGCGCGCCCATCACCGCGCCGCGCTTGAAATGCGGGTCCATGAAGCGCAGCATGTTGCGGAAATTGACGTTGCGGGCCATGTCCTCGAGATAGTCGAGCTTGCCCACGGCATAGCTGGCGCCGGTGATCGCACCGATGGAGGTGCCAGCGATCGCGGCGATCTCCAGCGGCGAATCGTCGATCGCCCGGAGCACGCCGATATGGGTCCAGCCGAGACCGGCTCCGCCCCCCAGCGCGAGCGAGATTTTGCCGGCACCGCTCACAGCGAGACATCCTCTGCCAATATCGCCCTTGCCTCGGCCAGATCCTCTGCCAGCACCATCACCCGGGCGGGCAACGCAATGCCGGCACCCTCGACGATATTGACATTGCTGTCGAAACAGACCGCGCCGATCCCGGCTGCTTCCAGCCGGCCGCGTATGATCTCGGCCTCGACGCCGTGCATATGGCGGGACAGTTCGACCAGGCTCATGCGCGATTATCCGCCAAAATAACGGTCCGTCGCCCGGGTCGGCAGGCCATCGATGCTTTGCACCCGGCCGGACATTTTCTCGACCCATGCATCGGGATCGGCTTGGCGGTGATATTTGACCAGAGTCTCGCGTTCTGCGGTCATCTCCATCCTCGGCACACCCCAGCCGCAACTGGTCTGGACAGTGTCCACGCTGATATCGAAAATCTGGCGCGTGCCGGGGAGAATGTCGAAATGGGTGGCGAGCTTATCCCAGCCTTCGTCCTGCGGCAGCACCGGCTGGCCGTGACCATAGAGGCGCATGATCAGCGCCGGGTTGGCGAAATTGTTGAACATGATGGTGATCCGGCCATCGGCGACGAGATGAGCATGGGTCTCGTTGCCGGAGCCGCCGAGATCGAGATAGGCGACCCGGTCGGGGCCGAGGACGCGGAAGGCGTCATAGCCCTTGGGCGACAGATTGATCCGCCCGTCGGCCGCCGCGGTGGCGACAAAGAACATCGGCTGTTGTGTGATGAAGGCTATATGATCATCGTTCAGCGCATCAAAAAATTCCGCCATGTTTCACCCTTCTCAGTAAATTGCTGCGCCCAGCAGCCACTTCCGAACCGGCAACCGCGACCGCCACTGGATACGGATAAAGGTCAATACTATGGCCAGGATGAACCTAGCAAACAGAAATGACGGCTGCGGGACAATTGCCGGTCAGCCGGGCGCTCGAGATCGGTCCGTCTGGCCGCTGCACCGGAGGGCTGCCTACCAGCTTGCTCCGTCTTCGACAGCGGCCTGCTCGCCGGTGTGAAATTGCCGCCCCAGAACGGCGTTGCGGTGCGGGAAGCGGCCGAATTTCGCGATCACGTCGCGATGCTCGTTGGCAAATTTCTCGTTGCGGCCAAGCCTGGTGAACAGGGTGACCGAGCGGTTCTGCATCTGCAGATTCTCGGCATGCATGAACGGCATGTAGAGAAAGACCCGCTGCTCCTCGGGCAATTGTTCATCCAGCTCCAGATCGACGGCCCGTTCGGCGATCTGCTGCGCCAGATGGTCGGTGGAATAGGCGTCGGCATGATCGCGGAACATGTTGCGCGGAAACTGGTCGAACAGGATGACGGATGCCAGCGCAGTTTCCGGTGAGCCGAGAAATTCGTCGGCGGTTCTGGATTTCTGTTCCTGCCAGAGTTCGAGGAAACGCTCCTCGATCTGCTCGTCGACAGCGTCATTTTTTGCCCACCAATCATCGGATTCGAGCTCGTCGAACCAGAAGGAGAGGATTTCGGCGGACCAGTCGCTCATCGGCGCTGCCGGAGCGACGGTCAAGCCGTCCCTCCGACGGTCAATCCTTCGACCAGAAGGGTAGGCTGGCCGACGCCGGCGGGCACGGACTGGCCGCCCTTGCCGCACATGCCGATGCCCTCGTCGAGCGCCATGTCATTGCCGATGCCGGCGACCTTGGTCAGCACGGTCGGGCCGTCGCCGATCAGCGTCGCGCCCTTGATCGGGGCGCCGAGCTTGCCGTTCTCGATCTTGTAGGCCTCGGTGCAGGAGAAGACGAACTTGCCGGAGACAATATCAACCTGGCCGCCGCCGAAGCTTTTCGCGTAGATGCCGTTCTTGACCCGGCTCATCAGCTCGGCCGGATCATCCTGGCCGCCGCGCATGAAGGTGTTGGTCATCCGCGGCATCGGCGCGTGGGCATAGCTTTCGCGCCGCCCGTTGCCGGTCGCCGGTACGCCCATCAGCCGCGCGTTGAGCCGGTCCTGCATATAGCCTTTCAATATGCCGTCCTCGATCAGGACATTTTCCTGAGTCGGCGTGCCCTCGTCGTCGATGCTGAGCGAGCCGCGCCGTTCGCGGATCGAGCCGTCGTCGACCACGGTGACGCCGGGAGCGGCGACGCGCTGCCCGACCTTGCCGGAAAAGGCGCTGGTGCCCTTGCGGTTAAAATCCCCTTCAAGGCCGTGGCCGATGGCCTCGTGCAGGATGATGCCGGGCCAGCCGGGGCCGAGCAGGACGGTCTGTTCGCCGGCCGGTGCATCGACGCTTTCGAGATTGACCAGCGCTTGGGCCAGTGCTTCGTCGACCGCGCGGTTCCAGCGTGCTTCCTCGAACAGATCGTCATAGAGATAGCGGCCGCCCATGCCGAAGCTGCCGCTTTCGCGGCGGCCATTCTGTTCGGCGACAATCGAGACATTGAGCCGCACCAGCGGGCGGACGTCGGTGGCGACAAAGCCGTCGGGGCGAACCACCTCGACCACGCTCCAGCTGCCGGACAGGCCGACGGAAACCTGGGCAACGCGGGGGTCGCGGGCGCGGGCGGCGGCGTCGATCTGCTGGCAGAGCGCCACCTTTTTTGCGAACGGGATGGCTTCCAGCGGATTGGCCTCGCCATAAAGATGGCGGTTGTTGCCGCGCGGCGGTGGGGCCTTTTCACCCTTGGCCGGGTCGAGTAATTGCAGCGTCTGGGCAGCGCGGCGGATTGCCGCCTCGCTGATCTCGTTGCTGTGGGAAAAGCCGGTCATCTCGCCGGAGACACCGCGCAGGCCGAAACCGCTGTCGGTGCTATAGTCGGCGGTTTTCAGCCGGCCATCGTCAAAGCCGAAGCTCTCCACCGCGCTATATTGCAGATAAAGTTCGCCATCGTCGCAGGTGGACAGGCTGCTGGCGACCAGCGCCTTGGCGCGTTCCGGGTCGAGGCCATCGGGACGGTAGAGAAACGAGCGGGGGTCGAGAGTATCTATCATCCCACCCATATAGAAATGAATTGGGGGCCTTGCACCCCCCTATGTGGGATTAATCGTCCGGCTGCGCCTGGGCGAGGTCCGCCGGACCACCGATCAGAACGAATCGCCGGTCGCAATAGCCGCAGTCGACATAGCCCTTTTCGTCGATCTCAAGCCATACCCGCGGGTGGCCAAGCGCTGCACCGCCGGGAATATCGGTGGCACCGTCGCAGGCGTTGCGTTTTTTGGCGGTTCTGACAATTTCCGGAGCGTCGATCATGCAGGAGCGATTAGCAACGGATTGCATGCCGCGCAATCCTGCAAAATCAGTAATAGTTCATCGTGATCGGAAAACTGGCCTGATAGACCCCTGCCCGCTGATTGGCCCGGACATCGAGCGTACCTCCGATGCGCAGCGTAATTACATTTGTCGATGAAATACGGAACAGGCCAGGAAAGTTCAGCGGGGTCAGATTGTCCGCCTGAAGGGTAAGCGACCGCAGCGTCATGTTGGCGCCGCCGCCGACGCGGCTGAGCCTGTAGCTGTAGGCCGGGGTGCTGATATATACCAAGCGGTTGCGCGACCCGAAGCCCTGAAACTCGGCGTTGCTGACAGCGCCTCCGGCTGCGACTACCGATCCGGACACGGTCCGGCTGCCCGAGGGACTGATGACCGCGGTCCCGCCGGTCGCGCCCGGAATGAGATTGCCAAAATTGAGATCCTTGACCGGAACCAGCGAAAGCGGACTGACCACCACTGCATCGGTGTCGCCATTCGCCGGTTGTGCAAGAACAGCGGGCGCGCCAGCGAGACCGCCCAAGGCGAGCAACAGGCAGGCGATCAGTCGCGGTAGAATTTTGTCTCTGGTCATGACGAAATGCCCCTAAGTCGAATCTTGTAATTAACCATGTACCCGTGTGGTTAATTTACCGGTAATATTATGGAATAAGCCCTGCGCTCTATTGGTAATCGATATTGACATTGAAACTGCCGACATAGGCACCGGCAGGCTGGCCGGGATTGATGATCAGCCGGCCGCCCAGCTTGTAGGTGACCGAACCGCTGGCATCGGCCGTCCGGTTGCGGGTTCCGTTGCCGCCATCCAGACGGAATTGATCGACCCGCATCTTTTCGGTGCCATTGACACGGATGAGATCGATCTGGTTCTGGCTCACCGTCAGTCGCACGGTGGCAAGCGGCGTACCAAGAGCGGTAAAGGATGCTGCGGTTCGTGTCCCGCCGAGAGACAGCGCGTTGCCGCTCAACTGAATGATGCTGCCGCTATCCGGATCCAGCCGGAACCGGCTCTGCGTCGAACCCGCCGAAAAATCACCGAAAAGCAGGTCTGCATCCTTGCTGATCGTCACGCCCTGGTTGACGACAGTCCGCGTCTGACCGTTGCCGGTAGACGCGTGCGCGGTCGTGAGGGGAAAAGAGAGAGCTGCGGACAGGGGGAGAGCCAGCGCGTATCGCGTTTTGAACCCATCGCTTCGCATCTTAAACCCCCGTCTTGCAAGATCAGAGGGATAGCGATCAGAACCCTAAATATAATTGAATTTCAGGGTTAACAGCGCATTGACCTTTTGACAGGCGATGCCCCCAGAAAGCCTGGATTTCTCAAAAATAATCCACCGATATATCGAAGGAGCCGCGATAGGTGCCGGCTTTCTGATTGGCGCCGACGCGCAATTGGCCGCCGATATCGAACGATTGTTCACCATCGGCGTTCAGCGTCTTCCGGCGACGGTCGAAGCGGAAACGGTCGATCCGCATCACTTCCGTGCCGCCATCCCGCTGAATCATTATGCTGCGCTGGCTGGTCGAAAGCTGCACCCGCATCATGGCGGTCCCGATCACTTCGATCGATGCAAGAGATTTGGTGCCGCCGAGGGACTGGGCGTTGCCATTGCGCTGGCTGAGCTGTCCCGAACGGGGATCGAGGCGAAAAACGCTGTCAGTCGTACCAGTCGCAAAATCACCAAAGACCAGATCTGCCGTTTTTGTCATGGTCACGGGCTGGCGGATATAAACCCGGGCTTCGGCGGATTCAGAGGCCGCAAGAGCCGGGGTAGCCGAAGGAAGAGTGGCGGCGAGAAAAATTCCCAAACATGCTGCCGTTTTGTTCTTATTCTGTTTTTTGTCATAGGTCATGCGCCCTTCCCTAGCGCAAACATGAGAAGTCTTTGTCTAGCGAGAGGGTTAACGGGCCGTTAGGCTTGATCCAATCCAATGCAGCAAAGGCTTTGATTGTATCCGGCAAGATGTTTATGCGGAGCGCATGACAAATGCAGCAATCTCGATCCAGAATCTCTCAAAAACCTACGCCGGCGGCAAACTGGCGCTGGACGATGTGAGCTTCGACGTACCGCGCGGCTCGATCTTTGGGCTTCTGGGGCCCAATGGCGCCGGCAAGTCGACGTTGATCAACATATTGTCCGGCATGGTGCGCAAGACCGGCGGCAGCGCCAGCATCTGGGGCTTCGATATCGACGACAGCCCGCGCAATGCCAAGGCCTCGATCGGGATCGTGCCGCAGGAGATTATTTTCGACCCCTTTTTCACGCCGTTCGAAGCGCTGGAAGTGCAGGCTGGCCTCTATGGCGTGACCAAGGCCAAGCGGCGGACGATGGAATTGCTGCGTGCCGTCCATCTGGAGGACAAGGCCGATGCCTATGCCCGGACCCTGTCCGGCGGGATGAAGCGGCGGCTGCTGGTGGCGAAGGCAATGGTCCACTCGCCCCCGATTCTGGTGCTGGACGAGCCGACCGCCGGCGTCGATATCGATCTCAGGCAGCAGCTTTGGGAATATGTGCTGGAGCTTAACAAGGCCGGCGTGACCATCGTGCTGACCACCCATTATCTGGAAGAAGCGGAAAATCTCTGCGACCGCATCGCGATCATCAACCATGGCAAGCTTATCGCCAACAAGCCGACGCCGGAACTGGTCGACATGGCGCGCGAGAAACTGGTCGAATTGACGCTGGACCGCGACATCAGCGAGGCGCAGGACGCGGTGTCCTTTGCCAATGACCTGTTCGAGAAAGCCGAGATCATTGGCCCGCGGACGGTGGCGGTGACCTATAACAAGGACCGCACCAATGCCGGTGGCGTGATGGCCGCGATCCAGGAGCGCGGTTTTGCGATCGTCGATGTCACCACGAGGGAAGCGGATCTCGAGGATGTGTTTCTCAACCTGACCCGCGCCAAAGCGGCGTGAAACGGATGCACTGCCTTCAATCCGTTAGTGGTGAGCCTGTCGAACCACGCCTAGCGAACGAGAGCCGTCCTTCGACAAGCTCAGGACTAACGGAAATGATCAATTGAATCACGATGTCATCATTGTCGGGTCGGGCGCCGCCGGCCTGACCGCCGCGATCACCCTAGCCCGCACCCACAAGGTGCTGGTGCTGGCCAAGGGTGAACTGACCGGCGGGTCCACGTCCTGGGCGCAGGGCGGAATCGCCGCCGTGCTCGACGCGGGCGACACGTTCGACAATCATATCAACGACACGATGGTTGCCGGTGCCGGCCTCAATCGCCGCGAAACCGTGGAATTCGTCGTGGAAAACGCACCGGCCGCGATCGCGCGGCTGGAAGAAATGGGCGTTCCGTTCAACAAGGAGGCAGAAGTCCTGCACCTCACCCGGGAGGGCGGGCACAGCCACCGGCGGATCGTCCATGTCGATGATGCTACCGGCTGGGCGGTGCAGGAGGCGCTGCAGAAAACGGCGGCTGCCCATCCGAATATAACGCTCCGGCCGCATATGGTGGCGATCGACCTGATCGTCGACCGCCATGCGGAAAGCCCGACCGGCGCAAACAATGTCTGGGGCGTCTATGCGCTTGACCATGCGAGCGGCCATGTCGAGACGCTGACCGCCCGGGCGACGATCATGGCCAGCGGCGGTGCCGGGCGGACCTATCTGTTCTCGACCGCGCCGCGCGGTGCGACCGGCGACGGCATCGCCATGGCCTGGCGCGCCGGCGCGCGGGTCTCCAATATGGAGATGATGCAGTTCCACCCGACCTGCCTCTACAATCTGGAGGTCAAGAATTTCCTGATCACCGAGGCGGTGCGCGGCGAAGGCGGACATCTGAAACTGCCGGAAGATGCCGATGATGAAGCGGGTGATCGCTTCATGGCGCGCTTCGATCCGGAGCGGATGGAACTGGCGCCGCGCGATATCGTGGCGCGAGCGATTGACCATGAAATCAAGCGGCTCGGGCTGGACTATGTCCATCTCGATATTTCGCACCGCGACCCGGAATTTGTGAAAGGCCATTTCCCGAATATCTACGAGAAGCTGATGGGCCTGGGCATCGACATGACCAGGGAGCCGATTCCGGTGGTGCCGGCGCAGCATTATACCTGCGGCGGGATCCTGATCGACCTGGCGGGTCGTGCCGACCTGCCCGGCCTTTATGCCGCCGGCGAATCCAGCGAGAGCGGGCTGCACGGCGCGAACCGGCTGGCATCCAACAGCCTGCTCGAATGTTTTGTCTTCGGCGATGCGGCGGCGCGCGATATTGCCGAACATTGGGACGACATGCCCGCTCCGCCGGCGATCCGGCCATGGGATGAAAGCCGGGTGACCGACAGCGACGAGGAAGTGGTGATCAAGCAGACCTGGACCGAGATTCGCCGCTTCATGTGGAATTATGTCGGCATCGTCCGCACCACCAAACGGCTTGAACGCGCCCAGCACCGGATCGACCTGCTGCGCGGCGAAGTGCAGGAATATTACGGCAATTTCCGGGTGACGCAGGATCTGATCGAGCTGCGCAATCTGATCGAGGTTGCCGATCTGATCGTCAAGTCGGCGCTGGCGCGGAAGGAGAGTCGGGGGTTGCATTATATTACCGATTATCCGGATTTGCTGCCGGAGGCGGAGGATACGGTTCTGGTGCCTTAGAGGCGACCGGTAAAATGGTGAGTCTGGTCGGGTAACCGATTGCCTCCAAGGCTCCGCGTCAAGCGCGGAGCACAGAGAGCAGAACGCGTGAGAAGCCGTGCTCCGCGCTTGACGCGGAGCTCTGCGGGCTAGACGATATCGTGAAAGAGATCGCGCCATTCGGGATTATCCTCTTCGATCAGCGCTATTTTCCATTCCCTGCGCCATTTCTTGAGTTTCCATTCTCTCGCTCTGGCGTTCTGGATATCATCATGGGCTTCAAACCAGACCAGCAGCGTGCAATCATGATCCTTTGAATAACCATCAATCACCTTGCTGCGATGCTGATACGCGCGCTGGGCGAGGTTACTGGTGACGCCGAGATAGGTTTTGCCGCGGCGGCGGTTGGCCATGAGATAGACGTAGCCGGGTCTGGTCATGAAACTGCCATGCCGTTTGCCTCCAGGGCTCCGCGTCAGGCGCGGAGCACATGTACCTCGTCATACGCTGTGCTCCGCACTTGATGCGGAGCTCTATCGGTTAACGCCTGCTGCGAACCACCTTGTCGCTGGTCTTGTGCTTCTCCAGATCCTTCGGATCAAACCACACCGGTTTCAGCTTCTTGTCGACAAACAGCTGCATCTGGTCGGTATAATGTTTCGAATCCGGGCGCGTCGTTGCCGAACCGAAGGGCTGGATCGAGCGGGAATGGACCTTGCCGTCCTTGTCCCACTCCATGAACATGATGAAACTGTCGCCGTGGCGCACGCTGAGCCGGCCGTCCTCGTCGACGTCCCAGAGCGTTGAGGCGCGGATCGTGTCGTTGCCGCCATCGACCGGCAAGTCGACCTTGCCCTGCCGCATCCGCAGCACGGACAACATCGGCGGATCGATCCGGCCGAAATATTGCGTCAGATGGTCGACGGTTTCCTGCAATATCTTGCGCGGGTCGGGCATTTTGTCGCGCTGATAATGCGACTTGTTGGCCGGGCGCAGCGCGATCAGCGCGAGCGCGTCGGCCGCACCCTTGCCGTCGAGATTCCAGTCCCAGTCAGCCAGCAGCTTCTGCGCCTTCAGCAGTTTTGCGCTGTCGCCCAGGTCGAGCGCGGCGATCCGGTCGAACCAGTCCTTTGCATAGCCCGCCTTCTCGTATCCCGTGTCATATTTGATCGCCCAGAGTTCGGCATCGGTGATCGTGCCGTCGCTATTCGCCTTTTCCAGCAAGGCAATCGACCGGCGCGACCGGTTGGTTTCATCATCCTCGATGCCGAGCAGCGGCGAGAAATTGTCGGGCTTCAGTTCGACCCCCGGTCCCGCCGCGATATAGGGCGTGTTGTTGGCATTCATGACATAGCCGGAGGCGGGGTTGACCAGCGCCGGCACGCGCGTGAACGGCAAGGTTTTCTGCCACAGGGCCTTTGACGTGTCGCCGGGCAACAGCGTGCGCCAGTCATAGCCCTCGGGCCGGTCCGGGAACATCGCGTTATAGTAGAGCCCGATATTGCCCCGTGCATCGGCGTAGATGAAATTGGTCGCGGGCACGCCCTGCCCCGCCATCGCCGCCTGCCATTCGTCGAAATTCCTTGCCTTGTTGATCCGGTAATATTGGGTCAGCATGTCGACCTCGTCGATCCCGGCATAGCGGATGGCATAGGCGCCGCTTTCATTCATGATCACCGGACCGTGGATCGATCGATAGGCGATCTGCGGATAGGGAATGACAAAGGGGCCGAATTTGATCTTCAGCCAGACGCGCTTGCGTTCCAGCGGCTTCCACTGGCCGTCAAAGCGATAGGCGTCCTTCCTGTCGTTCAGGGTCAGCTTGTAGATATCGATCAGGTCAGGCCGGTTGACCGTGTTGGTCCAGCCGAGATATTTGTTGTGGCCAAGGAAGGGAAAGGGTGAGCCCGGGAAATTGGCACCGGCAAAGTCCCAGCCGTCATCGCTGTGCACGACCAGTTCGTACCAGGCGACATTACCGCGCAGCGGCTGGTGGGAATTGGAGATCAGGCGGGTTTTGCCTTCGGGAGACAATGCGGGCGCCAGGGCAAAGGCGTTGGAGCCATTTTCATCCGGATCGGGACCGACCGGCGTCACCCGCTCGTCCTCTATCATCTTGTCCGGGCTGAGCGGATGGACCGACTTTTTCTCTGCCGCGCTGGACAGGCGCGGACCGCCTTCGCGCGGCAGCGGTTTGTTCTGCACCAGCGCCTCGACCGGATTGTTGAGACCGAAGAAAAAGGGCGAGCGCAGCACAAAGCCGGCGGCGATATCGCGGCCATTGACGGGGAACAGCTTCGCCAGCTTGACCTCTTCCGGATGATCGGCGGCATAGGCGTTGAGGCCGGAGGCATAGCCGTCGAGCAGCGCGCGGACATCTGCGGGCAGATCGTCATATTTGCGGGAGACCGTACCCCGCACGTCCAGCAGAGCGGCGATATAGTCGATCGGCGCGCTGTCCGCGCCGTTGAGGGTGGCCATGCGGCCCCGGGTCATCGCGGTGACTTCTTGCAATGTCGCGAAATCATCTTCGGAATGGGCATAGGCCACGCCATAGGCGACATCGGGATCGGTCTTGCCGAAAATATGCGGCACGCCGAATTCGTCCCGGACGATGCGCGCTTCATAGCTGCCGTCCGGCGGCGGAGCGGATTCACTGATGCTCAGGGGCTCCCAAACCATCAGGCCAGTGGCGATCAATGCAGCAAGGATTACCAGCCCGATGCCCACGCGCTTAAGTGTTTTCACGTATATTTTCCTCTCGGGCAGCAAATTATGCTGGATGCACTTTTACTCTGCGACGGGCTTACCATATAAATTCAAAGGAAAAAGTCCTCAATATGGTTGTGTTGTACAACTGCAACACCATATTCAGGGCAAGACATTGAGATTGAACAGGATGAACCGATGAACCTTGAGAAATTCACCGACCGCGCCAAGGGATTTTTGCAATCCGCCCAGACCGTCGCCATCCGGATGAGCCACCAGCAAATCACCCCGGCGCATCTCGCCAAGGCGCTGCTCGAGGACGATCAGGGCATGGCAGCGGGCCTGATGACCAAGGCCGGCGGGGATGCCAAGAAGGCGCATCAGGAAATCGACGCGGTACTGGCGAAGATTCCGGCGGTTTCGGGCGGCGGAGCCCAGCAGACGCCCGGCCTGAACAATGATGCCGTGCGGCTGCTCGATCAGGCGGAGCAGATCGCGGACAAGGCCGGCGACAGCTATGTCACGGTGGAACGGCTGCTGCTCGCGCTGTTGCTCGCCAAGGACACGGCAGCCGGCAAGGCGCTGCAAGCGTCCGGTCTGACCCCAGAAGCGCTGAACAGCGCGATCAACGAATTGCGCGGCGGCCGCTCGGCGGACAGTGCCTCGGCCGAGGAAAGCTATGAAGCGATGAAAAAATATACCCGCGACCTGACCCAGGCGGCGCGTGATGGCAAGCTCGACCCGGTGATCGGCCGCGACGAGGAAATCCGCCGGACGATCCAGATTCTGGCGCGGCGGACCAAGAACAACCCGGTGTTGATCGGCGAACCCGGCGTCGGCAAGACCGCGATCGCGGAAGGGATGGCGCTGCGCATCGCCAATGGCGATGTGCCCGACAGCCTGAAAGACCGCCGGCTGATGGCGCTCGACATGGGCGCACTGATCGCCGGCGCCAAATATCGCGGCGAGTTCGAGGAACGACTGAAGAGCGTGCTGGACGAAGTGCGCGGCGCCGAAGGCGAGATCATCCTGTTCATCGACGAGATGCACACGCTGATCGGGGCCGGCGCGTCGGAGGGATCGATGGATGCCTCCAACCTGCTGAAACCGGCCCTGGCGCGCGGCGAGCTGCACTGTATCGGCGCGACGACGCTCAACGAATATCAGAAATATGTCGAGAAAGATGCCGCCCTGCAGCGGCGCTTCCAGCCGGTGTTTATCGGCGAGCCGACGGTCGAGGACACGATCTCGATCCTGCGCGGGCTGAAGGAAAAATATGAACTGCACCATGGCGTGCGGATCACCGATGGCGCGATTGTCGCCGCCGCAACCCTGTCCAACCGCTATATTTCCGACCGCTTTCTGCCGGACAAGGCGATCGACCTGATGGACGAGGCGGCGTCACGAATCCGCATGGAAGTGGAATCGAAACCGGAAGAAATCGAGACGCTCGACCGGCGCATCATCCAGCTGAAGATTGAGCGCGAAGCGCTGTCCAGAGAGAGCGACGATGCGTCCAAGGGGCGGCTGGAAACGCTCGAAAAGGAACTGGCCGAGCTCGAGCAGGAAAGCACCGAACTGACCACCCGCTGGCAGGGCGAGAAGGACAAGATTCACGCCGAATCCCGGCTCAAGGAAGAACTGGACCAGGCGCGGATCGAACTGGAGCAGGCCGAACGGGCAGGCGACCTCGCCAAGGCCGGGGAGCTGAGCTACGGTACCATTCCCAATCTGGTCAAGGCGCTCGAGGAAGCCGCCGGAGCGACAGAAGGCGCGATGCTGCGCGAGGAAGTGATGCCGGAAGACATTGCCGCTGTCGTATCCAAATGGACCGGCATCCCGATCGACAAGATGCTCGAGGGCGAGCGCGAGAAGCTGCTGGCGATGGAAGATCTGATCGGCAAGCGCGTGATTGGTCAGGAAGATGCGGTCAAGGCGGTCTCGGCCGCTGTTCGTCGCAGCCGTGCCGGCCTGCAGGACCCGAACCGGCCGCTGGGCAGCTTCCTGTTCCTCGGCCCCACGGGCGTCGGCAAGACCGAGCTGACCAAGGCGCTGGCCGGATTCCTGTTCGACGACGACCAGGCGATGGTCCGCATCGACATGTCCGAATTCATGGAGAAACACAGCGTCTCGCGCCTGATCGGCGCCCCTCCCGGCTATGTCGGTTATGACGAGGGCGGCGTGCTGACCGAAGCGGTACGGCGGCGGCCCTATCAGGTGATCCTGTTCGACGAGGTCGAAAAGGCGCATGGCGACGTGTTCAACGTGCTGCTGCAGGTGCTGGACGACGGGCGCCTGACCGATGGTCATGGCCGGGTGGTGGATTTCTCCAATACGCTGATCATCCTGACCTCCAATCTCGGCAGCCAATATATGGCGAACATGAAAGATGACGAGACGGTCAAGGATGTCGAACCGCAGGTGATGGAAGTCGTCCGCGCGCATTTCCGGCCTGAATTCCTCAACCGGCTCGACGAGATCATCCTGTTCCACCGGCTTGGCGAAGAACATATGGCGCCGATTGTCGACCTGCAGGTGCTAAGGGTGCAGAAACTGCTCAAGGACCGCAAGATCGAGCTCGATCTCACCGATGCCGCCCGGCGCTGGCTGGGACGGGTCGGCTATGATCCTGTCTACGGAGCCCGACCGCTGAAACGCGCGATCCAGAAATATCTGCAGGATCCGCTGGCGGAGCTAATCCTGCGCGGCGAAGTGCCGGATGGCAGCACCGTGAAGATCGACGAGGGCGATGGGGCGTTGAAGATGGAAACTGCATGACAAGACCCGGATGACCATTCATATTCCGGGCATGATAAAATCAATGCCCATGTCCCGGAGATCCTTCATCGGCGGTACTGCTGTTTCGGCCCTAGCCGCCAGCGACGGTATCGCTGTCGCCCGAACCGTTAACAGCAGTATTCGCCCTGCGCCAGTCATTGACGGATTGAGCTTTCTTCCCGACAATCTGGAAGAAGTTCGCCAGGCTGGTCTGACTGCGATGATCTGCGATGTTTCACAAGTGGAAGAAGTTCGGGATTCCGACGGCACCCCCCGGTACCAGCGGAATTTTGGCGTGAATGACGAAGCATTGGACGCTGCCATCAGCAGGATCGACAATAGCGATCAAATCTTTCTTGCCAAAAGAGGCAGTGAGATCGGGACAAGAGCAGGCTGCGCCGCGTTTTTGCAATTCCAGTCGTGCGAGACCATTGGCGACGACCTTCACCGAATTGAATATTTTCATACGAAGGGGCTGCGCGTGCTGCAGCTGACGCATCATAATGACAATCTGTTCGCAGGCGGCGCGATCGAACCGGAGCAGAGCGGACTGACGAAACTGGGCCGGGAAGGAATTGCGGAGATGAACCGGCTCGGATTGCTGCCCGATGTGGCCCATGGGTCAGCACCAACCATTTTGGAAGCCGCCCAGGCCAGCCAGTCGCCGGTCGTTTATTCCCACGGAGCATGCCGCGCCATTGTCGATCACCCACGCTGTATTTCCGATGACGGTATCCGCGCGATCGCTGCCAAGGGCGGCGTCGTCGGCATATTCATGATGAGTTTTTGGCTGACTGCCAACGCCCGGCCAAAAATCGACGATCTGCTCTCGCATATCCGGCATGTTATCGATATCGGCGGTATCGAAGCCGTCGGTATCGCCAATGACTTCCCGATGGCGGGGCAGCAAAATCTGCGAAAACTGAACAATGATAATGCCGAAGGGGTCAAAGAATATCTCGGCTGGTGGCAGGCGATGCGAGCACTGGGAGTCCCGGGTTATGAAACCGATCCGAAACATGTGGTCATTCCAGAGTTGAACAATCTGTCGCGTATGGCGAGTATCCGCAACGCTTTGCTCAATGCTGGCTACTCTGATGCCGAAGTGGCCAAAATTATGGGCGGCAACTGGCAAAGGGTTCTTGTCGACGTCCTGGGCTAGGGCAAAAGGGTCGGTGGAATGATTCTCCCTATTGTGCGGCGATTCATTTCCCCGCATTATGGGCGTTATGGCGAGCACCGCAGAAATCACCAGAAACGCCGAGTTTCTAGCCCACCGTTATGATGCAACCACCCAGTCGTTCCAGTTTGTCGCATTGAACCGCGAGCAGCACCGGCACTCAACATTCCTGACCGACGAATATATTCCCGGTGATTCGGAGCGGATCATGGTCCCCGCACAAGATGTGGTCGATGACCAGGCCCCGGTGGCACCGATCCATTTTATTTTCCATTCCGCGTTTGCCTGTTCGACGATGCTGGCGCGGGCCCTCGATATCGAAGGTATTTCGATGGGATTGAAGGAGCCGATCGTCCTGAACGATCTGGTCGGCATGAAGCGAGCCGGCGTTGCAGCGGGAAATCTGGAGACCGCTCTCGGGCAGGCAGTCAGGCTTCTGGCTCGCCCCTTCTCGAAAGGCGAGACGGTGGTGGTCAAGCCGTCCAATATAGTCAACGGTCTGGCACCATTGATACTGGATTTGCGACCCGATTCCAAAGCGCTGTTGTTGCATGCCCCACTGAAAACCTATCTGCAGTCACTCGCGGCGAAAAATATGTGGGGCAGGATCTGGGCCCGGGAAACCGCCATCGGGATCATGCAGGAAAACGGCTTGGTCGGTGGCTTTGCCTCCGCAGATTTGCTGCGACTGACCGATATCCAGGTCGCAGCAGTGGCCTGGCTCAGCGAGCAAGCCCGGTTTGCGAAAATCGTAAACGACTATGGCAGCGATCGCATCCGGACCCTCAACAGCGAGACATTCCTCGCCAACGAGCAGGACACGATTGCCAGTCTTGCGACATTTTTCCAGCTCGATCTGAGCAATGGACGGATCGTCGAAATCCTGGACGGCCCCGCCTTTACCGAGCATTCCAAGGACTTTTCAACATTCGATTCCAACCAGCGGTCGGACCAGCATGCCAGCACCGGCAATGTGCACGGTGAGGAAATAGACATGGTGGTGCAATGGACCGCCGCCGTCGCGCAAAGCCAGAACATTGCGCTCGAGCTTGGATCGCCGCTGCTTTCTACCGAGAAACAAGGACGCCTGCCAAGATGACTTCCGATTCAAACCCGGCTTTCCGGATAAACCCGGATCTGGACCTTCCCGCCCTGGCGAGACAATTCAGGGATCAGGGCCGGCTGCAGATCCGCAATGCTCTGGATAGTGGGACCGCCGAATATTTCCGATCCGTTCTTCAGAACAGGACGAACTGGGGTCTGGCCTGGCAGATCGGGGCGGAAGGGCCGCGCGCGATGCGGTTTGCCGAGGCCCGGGCTCTTTCCGATGAAGACAGGCACATTCTCAATCAAAAGGCCGGCGAAGCGGTCGGGCGGGGTGAATATGGCTTTGTCTATGACCAATATGCCATGCTCGACGCCTATCTCGAGCGATGGGAGCCGGATCATCCGCTGAATCGTCTGCTGGAGCATCTCAACGACCAACCGTTTCTGAATCTGCTCCGGGAGGTGTCCGGCATCCGATCGGTTATAAAGGCGGAGGCCCAGGCCACGAGGTTTGGGCCTGAACATTTTTTGACCGAACATGACGACCTCCATCTCAGAGACGCGAGGCGTATCGCCTATGTTCTCAATCTGACGATTCCTGACTGGAAATCCGAGTGGGGAGGATATCTGAATTTCTTCGACCAGCATGGGAATATCGAGGCTGGGTTCAGACCTATTTTCAACAGCCTGAACCTGTTCCTGGTGCCGCAGCGTCATTCCGTTTCCTATGTCGCGCCATTTGCTCCTGACGGTCGTTATGCCATCACCGGGTGGGCGCTGGATTCCTGATCGCAGGCTAGGCCGCAAAGCAGTTGCCGACAAAAAAAGGCGGGCCCGAAAGCCCGCCTTCTTTTTATCCGTAAGGATCGTGTGCGACTAGAAGCGCATACGAACACCGGTGTAGTAACGGCGACCGAAGACGTCATAAACGTCAGCAGCGGTATCGGAACCAGTGACGTTGCCAGTTACACCGCTCAAGATATTCGGTGCGGACTGGTCGAGAAGGTTGTCTACGCCAACGTAGAATTCAAACTTCTCGGAAACGAAGAATGACGTATTCATGTCCAGCAAGAAGTATGCTGGTACCGAATAGGCCTTTGGTCCGTCGAACTGATCATCCACGTAGGACTTGCCGATGAAAGTACCAGTGAAGCCGACCTTGAAGTCGTCGTTCGAGTAGCTTGCGTGCGCCGTGAAACGATCCTTCGCGTTGCCGATTTCGCCAGCAGAAGGATCTGCATTGGCGGTAGGCAGAGAGTAGAAGTCGTTCTTGATCACGTGCGTATATGCACCATAGAGCGAGAGACGATCCCCACCCGTCAGACCAAGCGGAGTGCTCCAGCTCGCAGTAACGTCAACACCGGAAGTCTTCAGAACAGCCGCGTTCACCGACAGCGAGTTGACCAGATCGATCGAACCTGCGCTGTTGACAGCAGTCTGCGTAGGCCGACGAGTGATCAGATCACAGAAGGTTTGATTTCCTTCGGCATAGCACTGTTGCAGAGTGAACTGACGCGGGAAGCCGGAAATAACATCTTCGATTTTGATGTTATAGTAATCGGCCGTAATCGTCAGGTTACCCAGCGCCGAGATCGAACGTGGCGTGATCACAGCACCAACAGTCCAAGAGTCAGCCGTTTCTTCAAACAGGTTGGGGTTTCCGCCGTTGAAGCCGGAGATTCCCTGGATGTCGCCCTGGTTGAGAGTGAAGACACCATTTGCAGCGATATTCGCAGCAACACCTGCGTCAGCACGGCAATTGTCACCAGTTGCGCCGCCACCGGTTGCACCAATGCCTTCGCAAGGATCCTGCAAGCCGGACGGGAAGGTCTGCGAAAGGCCTGCAAACAACTCACCAATATTCGGAGCGCGGACGGCCCGAGCATAAGTGCCGCGGAAGCTCAGGTCTTCAATCGGCTTCCATGTAGCGGTACCATTGTAGCTCACAACCGAACCCACGGTGGAGTAATCGGAGATGCGAACCGCGCCGCCAACTTCCAGCAACTGGAAAAAGGGAGTATCAGCCAGAAGCGGAACCTTCAATTCGGCGAATGCTTCCTTAACGTTGAAGCCGCCGCTGGTGTCTGGCAAAACGTTACCAGCATTCAGGCCCTGGTTCGTCAGAGCGTCATTGTCCGAGAAAGACGATTCTTTCCGATATTCGACGCCGAGCGCGATGCCAACCGGACCAGCAGGCAGATCAAACAGGCTACCAGAGATATTGCCCTGAACAACCTGTTGTTTCAAACCGGTCTGATAGGTGCCTTGAGCCTGGATATAGTTGACCGCTTCAGGCGAAATTGCGCCAAAGCCAAAGATATTGGCAGGATTACAGCCATTGGCGCGAGCTTCAACACTGATACAAATTGCGTCAGTCGTTGAACCGTTGCCATTTACGTCATTAACGTCCTGCATGACAGCAAGCGCGTCACGGAAGTTAACGACATTGACTTGGCCCGACGAGGTCTGGTTTTCGTTAACCTGACCATAGTTGTAGCTGACGTCCCAGCGGAAACGATCGTCAAACAAGTTGCCGTCGAAACCTACGACGAAACGATAGAAGTCGCGTTCGGTCTTGCCTGAACGAGGACCGAATTCAGCGAGACGACGGGCAAAGCCGATGTCACGCAGGCCATCACCGTTGGAATCGGTAGCGGCATTCAAGATTTCGGTCGGCACGAAAGGATTGGCTACAATGGTATTGGTGCCCGGCAGGTAGTTTTCGATATTATAGCCACCACCCGACGGGAAAATGCCGTTGGAACCGCCAGATTCCAGCGGGAATGGCTCGATGATCCGCGAAGAAGACGTCTTGTTGAACGTACCTTCGAAGAAAAAGTTCACACTGTCGCTGAGCGCATAGCTGCCCGTGGCAGCGAACAGGTAACGCTGGACAGGAACGGCCAATGTACGGAAATTCTGACGGTTAAAGCCGTCGGGACCGATCGTTCCGTTACCGTTTGTCGAGAAGCCAGCTTGCAGGTTGCCATTTTTATCGTAGGTGTATGTGCCTCCAGCCGTGATGAAACGACCCTGCGGAGGAAAACTGGAGAGATATGGCTCGGTTGGCACACCAAATTCGCCGCCAAAGTAGATCGAATCGAGATCGTCGACCCGTGTGTTGGCGCGCTGGTTAGACCGCAGACCTTCTTCGTTGGAATAACCGAAGTGGACCATGATATTGCCGTCACCGTCGGCAAAGTTAGCGCCCGTGGTTACGTTCATCTGGTAGCGGGCATCGTCACCCTGTTCTGTAATACCATATTGGGCATTCGCTTCAATGCCTTCAAAGTTGGTCTTGTAAACGAAGTTAACAACACCAGCGACAGCGTCCGAACCGTAGAGCGACGAGGCGCCACCGGTCAGAACGTCGACGCGTTCAATGAACTGGGTCGGGATCACGTTGAGATCGACGGTTGCCGAACCGGCGAGCGATGCAACGACGCGGCGGCCGTTGACCAGAACCAGCGTACGGTCAGAACCGAGGTCGCGAAGATCGACCGTTGCAACACCGGTGCCTGAAGTCAGGAACGCAGAGTTGGTACGGCTAAGACCAGGCGTACCGAAAACTGGATTTTCAAGCAGCAGTTCCTGAACATTGGTAACGCCGGCGTCATCGATCGACTCAGCGGATACGATCTGCAGCGGAGCAGCAGATTCAACGGTTGGCGATGCGATGCGCGAACCGGTAACAACAATCAGATCCCCCGTTGGCTTTTCAGCGGGTTCTTCGTCCTGCGCGTAAGCAGGAAAAGATACCATAGCGATTCCGAGCACCATTGGTGCAACGGTCGCCTTTAGGTTTGTAAATTTTTTCATTATATTCCAGTCCCTTATTCTGGAGAAACAAACCACCATGGCCTGTCCCGGTTGTTGGTCGACGGCAGTCCATACGCCCCAAACGCAATAACTTTTCCGTCGAATTGGTCTTTCGATGCAGCATTGACGCCCGTTCTGTAAAGCTTCTGTTCAGGCAGGGCTGTGGATTTTGTAGACAATGTAACTATTTTGCCACAGTTCCGGAGTAACCTCGAAAGCCATTCTTGCCATATTATCGGTTGTAGATTTTCCTGCCCCTGTTTAACCTATTTCCAACTGGGCGGTACAGGCCGCTTTCATAGGTCAACAGAACAGGATGAAGATTGTCATGAACCACATTATCGGCAAAACGGTTTTGGCCTGCAGCGCTGCCTTGCTGGCATCATCACCGTCGCTGGCAAAAGACGATGACATGCCGCCGCCAGCCATTTTCCAGGACGTTGTCAATTGTAAGACTATCGCTGATCCGACAGCCCGCCTGAGCTGTTATGACGAGAAGGTCGCCACTCTGGCGGCCGCCCAAGAGAGCCGGCATGTGGTGATCGCTGACCGCGAGAATATCAGGGAAGCGCGCCGCGGGCTGTTCGGATTCTCGCTGCCCAAAATCCGGCTGTTCGGCGCCGGATCGGATGATGAGGCGGAAGAAGAGCGGTTCAAGCAGCTGGAAACAACCATCACCTCCGCTCAAGAATATGGCTATGGGAAATGGATGTTCACCCTGGCAGAGGGTGGCACCTGGCAGCAGACTGACAGTATCAGGATGAACCGGGACCCGAGTCCCGGAGACACGATCTTGATCAAGACCGCAGCGATGGGCAGCTATCTTGCCACCGTCAATGGCCAGCGCGCCATCCGGGTAAAACGCGTGAAATGATCCGGATGTTGCCCCCGGTTATTAAGATTTGACCTAATCCATCGGCCCGGTCAGCAGGATCGGGTCGATGCGGGCGTCGTTCCATTTCATCGACCAGTGCAGGTGCGGGCCGGTGGCGCTGCCGGTTGAGCCGATGCGGCCGATCGGTTCGCCGCGCTTCACTTGCTGTCCCTCGTGGACCAGGATTTCCGAGCTGTGCAGAAAGGCGCTGTTCAGGCCCATGCCATGGTCGATCATCAGCAGGTTGCCCTCCAGCGTGAACGGGCTGGACGCAGCCAGCGTGACCACACCGTCGGCGGGCGCGACATAATAGGTGCCTTCGCCAGCGGCGATATCGATGCCGCTGTGATAGCTGCCCGGATCGCCATTATAGATGCGCTGTGATCCGAACTGGCCGGAAATCCGGCCTTTCGCTGGCCAGATGAAGTGCTGGCGCCAGCCCTTGCTGCCACTGTGGACGGCGCGGGCGGCGCCGATTTGCTCAAGCTCGGGACCGCGCCGCGCCATGAAGGCTGCGCTGCGGGTGGTGGCACGGCGGTTGATGCTGACATGCTCGATCTGCCATTTGCGCGGCGCGATATTGATGAACTTGCGCACGGTCTGGCCATTGTCGAGCGTCGCCACCAGATTGGCGGCCTGCCCCGCATCGCGGTTGAAGGCGATGATGAACTTGCCGTCCTCGTCGAGCGGGACCGGCTGGCCCTCGAAGGTCAGGCTGCGGGTGCCGGCCGGCGCATCGCCGATCATCACCCCGCCCTGGATCGCCTCGCCGGTGAAACCGAATTTTACCGCTTCGCGAAAGGCAGACTGTTCGGCGTCGCCGCCTTCGGCATAGGCGGTCGCAGCCGGAACGGCAGCGGCGGAGACGGCCAACAGGGCCAGGATGGTTCTGGACCGCCGGATCACTGTTCGCCTTCGGGCAGATGCGCGTGCGCGGAAATCTGGGCGGTGGCATAGGGTTCCTGCTTCTCGACGCTCCAGTAACGGAGCTCGTCGAGCGGGATCGTCTCGCCGGTCACCGCGCAGAGGACATGGTCGCCAGCCGTCAGCGGCCGGAAGCCGTTCGGCATATAGTGCAGCTTTGCCACCTTGTTGCGATTGGACATTAACATGGGACGCTTTTACTCCTTCAAGCCTTTACCTGCGATTTACCGGGCCGTGAAATCTTGTCCGGCCCAATATATTGCGGATTTCCCTAGAATAAATCCTGCTGCCTGTCATCCGCCGGTTTTTTGTCGCGGCTTGACGGGCTTTTCGGCGCCTCCCTGGCGATGGTGCGCGATTCGGTGATCTGCGCGCCGATGGTGCCGTCGGCAAAGTGCAGGTTGAGGCTGCCGGCCGCCGCGGCGGCCTTGCGGCTGCCGACCAGCGCGCCGTCAGCCGAAGAGACCCGGGCATAGCCGCGCTTGAGCGGGCCGTCGGGCGAGACCTGCTGCGCCAGTCGCCACAGCGCGTCGAGCCGCTGCTGCGCGTCAGCCAGCGGGCGCCGGACCAGCGATACCGGCAGGTCGAGCCGCCGGAACTGCTCCTGCGACCGGGTCAGCCGGTGGGTCAGGATCGAAGGCCGGAGCGCACCAGCGCTGCTGGCGAAGCGGCTGCGGGCGTAGCCGATATTCTGGCTCATGCCATATTTCATCCGTTCGGAGACCTCGTCGACCCGCTGCTGGTGCGGACGCAGCAGATCGGCGAGCGCCGGCATCACCCGGCGCTGCGTTTCCAGCCGTTCCCGCGCGGTCAGCAGGCCGCGCTGCACCGCGCGGGCCATGCGCGACTTCGTCTCGCCCAGCGAGACCAGCCATTCGGTCCGCACCGGCACCGCCATTTCGGCGGCAGCGGTCGGGGTTGGCGCGCGCAGATCGGCGGCAAAATCGCACAGGGTCGTATCGGTTTCATGGCCGACCGCCGAGATCACGGGGATCGTGCAGGCGGCGACCGCCCTCACCACTTCCTCCTCGTTAAAGCTCCACAGATCCTCAACCGAGCCACCGCCGCGAGCGACGATCACCAGATCGGGCCGCGCCACCGGGCCGCCCGGCTGCAACCCGGAGAAGCCGTTGATCGCCGCCGCGATCTGCCGTGCCGCGCCCTCGCCCTGGACCAGCACCGGCCAGACGATGACATGGCTGGGGAAGCGGTCCGCCAGCCGGTGGAGGATATCGCGGATCACCGAACCGGTCGGCGAGGTGACCACGCCGATGGTCTTCGGGAGGAAGGGAATCGGCTTCTTGCGCTGCTGGTCGAACAGGCCCTCGGCGAGCAGCTTGGCCTTGAGCTTCTCGAACAGCGCCATCAGCGCGCCCTCGCCAGCCAGCTCCATCTTGTCGATCACCACCTGATATTTCGAGCGGCCCGGATAGGTGGTGAGCTTGCCCGAGACCACGACCTCGATGCCATCCTCGGGACGGAACGGCAGCCGTCCGGCATTGCCTTTCCACATCACCCCGTCGATCACCGCCCGGTCGTCCTTCAGCGCCAGATAGACATGGCCCGAGGCGGCGCGCTTGAAGCCCGAGATTTCGCCGCGAATCCGGACATAGCCGAAGCGATCCTCGACCACCCGCTTGAGAGCGCCGGAGATTTCCGAGACCGACAAAGGCGGGGCGTTGTCACCCTGCCCGCTCTCGGCTAGGAGCTTCGCGTCTAGTGAAAGGGAATCGTCCATGAATATCCTGTTGATCGGTTCGGGTGGCCGCGAACATGCCTTGGCGTGGAAGCTGGCGCAATCCCCTTCGCTCGAGAAACTCTATGCAACGCCGGGCAATCCCGGCATCGCCCAGCATGCCGAACTGGTCGAGCTGGACATCACCGATCACGCGGAAGTCATCCTGTTTTGCGGCGACAAGGACATTGATTTGGTCGTCGTCGGGCCGGAAGCGCCGCTGGTTGACGGGCTGGCCGAGAGCCTGCGCATCGCCGAGATTTTCGTGTTCGGCCCGGACAAGGCAGCGGCGCAGCTCGAGGGCTCGAAGGGCTTTACCAAGGACCTGTGCGCCCGCGCCGATATTCCCACCGCCGGCTATGTCCGTGCCACCAGTGCGGCCGATGCGCTGGCCGCGCTCGACGGCTTTGCCATTCCGGTGGTGATCAAGGCCGATGGTCTGGCCGCCGGCAAAGGCGTGATCATCGCCGAAACCCGCGACGAAGCCGAGGCGGCGATCCGCGACATGTTTGACGGCAGCTTTGGCGAGGCCGGTGCGGCCGTGGTGATCGAGGAATTTCTGACCGGCGAGGAAGCGAGCTTCTTCGCGATCACCGACGGCGAGAATGTCGTCCCCTTCGGCACCGCCCAGGATCACAAGCGCGTCGGCGACGGCGATGTCGGCCCCAACACCGGCGGCATGGGCGCCTATAGTCCTGCGCCGGTGCTGACCGAGGCACTGCAGCAGCAAGTGATGGACGAGATCATCCGCCCGACCGTCAAGACCATGGCCGCCGAGGGCACGCCGTATAGCGGAGTGCTGTTCGCCGGGCTGATGCTGACCGAGACCGGACCGCAGCTGATCGAATATAACGCCCGCTTCGGCGATCCCGAATGCCAGGTGCTGATGATGCGGCTGCAGGATGATCTCGCCAAGCTGATGATGCGCACCGCCCGCGGCGATCTTGCCCAGACCAGCGCTCCGGTCTTTGCCCCCGAAACCGCGCTGACCGTGGTGATGGCAGCGAAGGGCTATCCGGCGACTCCGGAAAAAGGCGGCCGGATCCGCAATCTGGCGCGGGCCGAGCGCGAGGGCGCGAAAATCTTCCATGCTGGCACGGCGGAGGTCGACGGCGCTCTGGTCGCCAGCGGCGGACGGGTGCTTAATGTCACCGCGCTGGGAGCGAACGCGACCGAAGCGCAGGCGAAAGCTTATGCAGCGGTCGACCAGATCGAGTTCGAGAGCGGTTTCTGCCGCCGTGATATCGGCTGGCGCGAGGTGGCACGGGAAGCGGGAGAATAGGTCACTCGCCCAGATTTTGCACGCCCAGCCGCTTGGCCGCCCATTTGATCGTCGGGCCCTGGATGATACTGGAGAGCAGCACCACGAAGAACACCACATTGAAGATCGTAAAGGCGCCCGGCACCCCGGCGACCATCGGGAAGGTGGCGAGAACAATCGGAACGGCACCGCGCAGCCCCGCCCAGGACACGAACAGTTTTGACCGCCAGCCGAATTTGCGGAATGGCGCCAGACAGAGAAAGACGCTGAGCGGGCGAGCGACGAACATCAGGATCACCGTGATCGACAGGCCCGGAATGATCACCGGGCCGAGGTTGGACGGCGTGACCAGCAGGCCGAGGGTGAAAAACATCACCACCTGCGACAGCCAGGCCATGCCATCCTGGAACTGGGAAACGGTTTCCCTTCCGGCATAGGTCCGGTTGCCGGCCACAATCCCGGCGATATAGCTGGCCAGAAAGCCGTTGCCGGCGAGGAGTTCCGCCAGACCGAAGGCAATCAGGGCGGCGGCAATCGAAATGACAAAGGCCAGCCCGCCCTGGCTGAACCCGCCGCGCTTCAGCAGTTCCGGCATGCCATAGCCGACGCCACCGCCGACGAGCGCGCCCATCAGCATCTGGATGACAAAATCGGGTGCCAGATCGACCGGAGATGCGGCCGGACTGGCGATCAAATAGAGCACCGCCCCGACCAGAAAAATCGCCATCGGATCGTTGGACCCGGACTCGGTTTCGATCAGTGCCGGTACATCGCCGTGCAGATCAAGCCCGGTCGACCGCAGCACCGCAAATACCGCTGCGGCATCGGTCGAGGCGATGACCGCTCCCAGCAAGGCCCCCTGCAGCGGCCCGAAACCGAGTATGAAAATCGCGGCAAGCGTGACGATAGCGGCGCTGATCAACACTCCCACGGTAGCAAGCAGCAGGGCCGGCGCCGCCATCCGGCGCACATCTCGCCAGTCGGTGCCCATGCCGCCGGAAAACAGAATGAACAACAGGCAGGCGATGCCGATCCCCTGGGTCAGCGCGAAATTCTCGAAATAATACCCGCCCGGCCCGTCAATACCGGCCAGCATGCCCAGCCCGAGAAATCCGATCAGCGCCGGAAACCCGAACCGGCTGGTCAGGGTTCCTGCCAGCACGGTGGTCAGCAGAATGACGCCCAGGATGAGCAGGGTCAGTTCGGTGTTCAGGACCATTATATATTCATATCCCGTCTTGGCGTTTCTTCGTCGGTCTCTAGATGCACTCGCGGCAAAATGTCGAGAGCGGTAACGGCTTGAGCAGCGTCGAAGCCGTCTTCCTTTTGCGAAGCGGCGGTTAACGGCAGCCGAACCGTTGATCGGAAAGGCGATGACAGGCAAACGGCTTTGCCAGCGACGGGCCCGGCAAAGGGTGGAATACCGGGGAGTGGGGGGTGCGCGGAACCGCAGCGGTGTTTCAAAGTTCGTGAAAGTTCGGGCCAAGGAGCGGTATTGCGCGCTTGCGGAGAGTGGGTGCAAATGGACTCACGCGAAGCCGCCAAGGGATTGTGCAGGCATTCGGCCTTGGTGGCTTTGTGTCCCGGTGCGAGTTTGACCAGTTCCCGTTGTGCGGGATTCTTGACAATAAGCGCAGTTTTTATTTTCTGTAATCTTTGCCGCGAAACCGCGGATTTCCAGGGTTTCCGAGCTATCAATTCGGCACCGAGTGTAATCTTTCAATTGATGCCCCAAACCCGTTCGGCATCAACAAGCGGATAGCCGCCACCGCCTTATCTTCTTCAAATTGTCAAAGAGCCTGTCCTGCGGTTGTCGCGGGCGTGGCGGCGATGATATGCGATTGTACCGGGTGTAGGACAGCGGTTTTTTTGCCTTCTCCGGTGCGGGAGAGGGATACGAAGCCTTATTCGCGAAGCGAATTAGGCGCAGTTGGATGAGGATGTTCCGCTGGTGGGTTGCCGGGACACTACCATCGGGTACCCCGTCACCCAACTCCGACTAGGCAGCATACTCTGATATTATAGACGTGATCTCAAAGAACCCCTCATCTAAGGTAAAAGTGGGGGTGGTATCTAATGCTTGCTGAACATAAGCACGCTCACGCTTTACATCAATCGCGGTCCAATGAGACACTCTCACTAATTTTTCATAATTAGCAGTTGAACTCGCAGTTCCATATTTAGCCCAAGCTGATGCAACCTTGGCCTGATTTGCCATGTAAATGTCTTTTGGCAGGCTATCTCCAACATACAGCGCATCACTAACGTCATAGCCCTCCCGTTCACATATTTCCCTAAGAACTTCGGCTGACGGCTTAGTTTTGTGGTTTTCTAACTCCACAACTTTATCGGAAAGTGATCTGCTTGCCCAATCTTTAAAAAACTCTCCCTTGGGATGTGATGATTCTGATCGTTCTCTACAGTATATCTTTTCGAAATAATTGGTCAGTTCTAATCGCCCAACCCTGTCGACTACTGACAAATACTTAGCCTCGGTATGCCCTACAATTTTAATACCGCTTCTTTGAATGGAGGCTAGGGTATCCTTCACCAGAGGAAATAGTTTTAGTGAATTGATCCGGGATCGATTGAAAGCGTGAAAGGCTGGATCAAGTGCAGCTGCTCTCTCTTCCCTCGACAAATTCGGGAAGCGTTGTTTGACACACGCTGCTTCCAGTAGGGAAAATGGATGTTCAGAATCATGATATTTGCGGTGGATAGACCTAATATCGTCTAACAGCGTTTCACGATCACAGCCAACAATGGGTAACGCAACTTCTACCATAGAATAAAAGGAATCAACGTAATATTCTACCCAGTCGTAAAGCGTGTTGTCAAAATCACAAATAAGGAGTTTAAAGTTCAGCAAACTATACCTCAAATATTAGTAAAAATTAGCAGCAAAACTGCCGATAAAACGAGGAATATTATTGTTGAGCAATAAAAACTTCTAATCTTTTTTTCGGCATTTTTTTGGTTGTATCCTCTATAATCGTATTTACCATCCACTTGGGTGACTTTTGCGTCACTATATCGACTGTAATGCGAAATAGCCTGCGTCATTCCTTTGGTCAGTTTGAGAATATCTAGCATATTGTTTTGCTCAAAATCTTCGCCAAAGGTCACCGCTCCTCGAAGCATTCTGTGATAAACTTCTAGGTCTAGCGTTCTCACCGCAATTAAACCTAGTATTGCCGCCAGAAGTATAAGTATGGAGACGTGCAACGTAAATTCATGTGCGCGAACGGTGAATTTGAAAGCAAAGGCATCACCTTGGCTTATCAATACAACCGCCAAAGCGAGGGCCGCTGTAACAAATGTTAATCCCAGCTGTCTGGATTTTACTGACATTTCGTTGAAATGCATCTGAGTGTCTACAGCTTTGGACCAAATTGCTATAAGGTTTTCATTCGTCATCGCTTCCGTTTCCGCCATCGGAAATCTCCCCAACAATTCTCTGCATAGGCTACCTGAAAACTAGGAAGGGGTCCACCTTATCCGAACACGCGAAATGGACAGTTCCCGCTAGACTACATCGAATCCGAATATTCTCGCTGGCTGCAATTTCGATCCTATTGCGCTGAATTACCAGGGAGCACCGGGCCTAATCGTTAAAACCCCTGAAACAGAAAATCCAGCGCATCGACGATCACCTTGCGATGCTGCTCCTCCACATTCACCACCGGCCTGCCCAGCGACGCTCGGCGCAGGGTGCCGATGTCGGTGGTCATCAGGCGGAAGGCCTGCCCCTTGATGGTGATTCCGGGTTTGAGCTTGCGCATCGTCTCGGCCCTAGCGCTGTCCGCCGGGACCAGCGGGATCACGACCGCGCTGGCCAGATCGGAGAGCAGGTCGGCCTGCACCTCCAGCACATAGGGGACGGCTGCCCGGTTCAGCGCATAGACGTCAAAGCGCGCCATGGTCGTCGGCCCAGTCGGGCACCAGCAGCGGTCCGGACTCGGCGACCCGCTGGTTATGCGCGCCGATGGCCTCGCGGTTTTCGGCCAGCCAATTTTCTTCCCGCGCCTGCTTGATCGCGGCCTCTATGCCCGCCTCTGCTGCCTTTGAGGCGTTGAGGTTCAGGGCCTTGGCGTCGCTCAATATATCTTCGCGGATGGTCAGATTTACCGGTCGGCGCTTCGGGTTTCTCGCATGTGCTGTCGAAGGCATGGGCTTCCTCTATAATCTATATGCATAGAATATACGCATGATGGCGATTGCGCAAGTCCCTGCCCTTGCTGTTCTTGGCCGCTTGGGAGGTGCTTTGTGTAAGAGAGATTGCCCCGTGCAGAATTACGACAGCCGTCTTGTATGCCGGAACCGGGCGTAGCGGTTGAGCAGGTCGTTGATCAGCTGGTCGCGGGTAAAGCCGGTCACATCGTGCGGGTGGTCGCCTTCGGAGGTCTGCGCCATCGCCCGGAAATGTTTCGGTTCGGATTCCCGGACCTTGCGGGTTTCTGCCCAGACGAAGCTGGGCAGCAGAAACGGCCGGCTGCGGATCGTATATTGGAAGCTGCCGCGCTCGCCATGGGGAACGGTGAGATGGATGCAGTCCGCATCCTCGGCCAGTTCGGGCGAAAAGCCGCTGTCTTGCATCTCCTTTGAAAAGGCCACCAGAGCGGGCCGCGCAGTTGCCGCAATGAAATTTTCGATATCGGACCTGCCGAAATGATGCACGACCGAGGTGAGCCGCTGCTGCCAGCTGCGCTCAGGCTCGGGCGGCGGGGCTTCGGCCATCGACAGGTCGGCCAAAACGCCCCACCGCTCCGCCTGCAACGCCCGAAAAAGTCCGTAGCAGATGAAGACCATGATCACGGTGAACGGCAGCGCGCTGGTGATGACGGCCGCCTGCAGCGCTTCCAGTCCGCCGGCGACCAGCAACACGGCGGCGATGACGCCGGCGCAAATGGCCCAGAAAATCCGCTGCCATACTGGCGGATTTTCTGCCCCGCCGGAGGTGATCATGTCGATCACCAGCGCGCCGGAGTCGGCCGAGGTAATGAAGAAGGTGATCACCAGCAGCGTCGCGATGAGCGAGGTGATGGTGGCAAAAGGGAGCGCCGAAAGCGTCTCGAACAGCGCCACGGGCAGATTGTTCGCCACGGTTTGCGCGATCGGCGCAGCACCGGTCATGTCGAGATCGATGGCGGTGTTCCCGAAAACGGTCATCCACAGGAAAGTGAACAGCACCGGCACCAGCAGGACGCCGCCGACAAATTCGCGAATGGTCCGCCCGCGCGATATCCGGGCGATGAACATGCCGACAAAGGGCGACCAGGCGACCCACCAGCCCCAGTAGAAGAGCGTCCAGTCGGCCAGCCAGGGATTGGGCTCATAAGCGTACATGCGAAAGGTGCGCGAGACGACGGAGCCGAGATAGGTGCCGACATTCTGGACGAATGCCTGGAGCAGGAACACGGTAGAGCCGGCGACCAGCACGAAGCCGAGCAGCAGGATGGCCAATATGATGTTGAGTTCCGAGAGGCGCTTCACGCCGCGGTCGAGCCCGAGAAACACCGACAGGGTGGCCAGCAGCGTGATCGACGCGATCAGCACCAGCTGCACCGTCGTGCTGACCGGCGCGCCAAACAGATAGCTGAACCCGGCATTCACCTGCAGCACGCCCAGACCGAGCGAGGTGGCGACCCCGAACATCGTGCCGAGCACCGCGAAAATGTCGATCGCATGGCCGATCGGACCGTAGATGCGCTGGCCGATCAGCGGATAGAGCGCCGAACGGATGGTCAGCGGCAGGCCGCGGCGGAAGGAGAAATAGGCGAGCGACAGGCCGACGACGATGTAGATCGCCCAGGCATGCAGGCCCCAGTGGAAGAAGGTCAGCGTCATCGCCTGGCGCGCTGCGTCAGCGGTGCCGCCCTCGCCCACCGGCGGGCTGGCATAATGCTGGATGGGTTCGGCGACGCCGAAGAAGACCAGGCCGATGCCCATGCCGGCGCTGAACAGCATCGCGAACCAGGAGATATAGCTATAGTCCGGCTCGCTGTCGTCCGGGCCCAGCTTGATATCGCCATGCAGGCTGAGCATCAGATAGAGGACAAACAGCAGAAAGCCGGCCACCGATGCGACATAGAGCCAGCCGAAATCCCGCACCACGACCGCCTGGATCTGGCCGAACACCAGCCCCGCCTGCTGCGGCAGCAGGGCGCCGTAGAGGGCAAACGCCAGAATCAGCCCCGCGGACACGAAAAATACCGGAGGATTGACTTTTATGCGGGCGCTGTCCTCGGCCGCGGCGGCCTCCGTCAGAACGGGATCGGACAATAGAAACTCCTGTTTTTGTGTTCCGGCTGCATGACAGTAACGCAGCGGGGGTGCAACCGCTGCCGAAAAACGGGAACAAGCGGTCAGAAGATGACCGGGGCGGCACCCTGGTCGGTGTCCGGTGCGCGTCCCGTCCAGATGATCATTGTGACATGTTCGCCGCCGCCAGCTGCAAATCCCTGACAAATTTCGCATATTCCACCTGCCGCCCCTGCTCGTCCGGGATCCGCAGCAGGTAGGACGGATGCACGGTGATCAGCAGCGCGCGGGTGTCGGCGAAGGGCAGGATCGTGCCGCGGTGGCGGGAGATCGTGACCGGCTTTCCGGTCAGGCTGCGGGCGGCGGTGGCGCCGAGGGCGATGATGATCCGCGGGTCGACCACGCGGATTTCCTGTTCGACCCACCAGCGGTAATAGGCGATCTCTCCCGCATTGGGTGTCTCGTGGATGCGGCGCTTGCCGCTCTGCCTGAACTTGAAGCGCTTGACGGCGTTGGTCAGGAACAGCTGCCGGCGGTCGAGCCCGGCCCCGGCGAGCGCGCGATCGAGCAGCTGGCCGGCGGGGCCGACGAACGGCCTGCCCTGCCGGTCCTCCTGGTCGCCGGGCTGTTCGCCGATGATCATGATCCGGGCGTCCGGCGGGCCCGAGCCGCGCACCAGCCGGTCGGAGAAATTCTCGCGCGGCGCGTCGATCGCCTGCTCGAGCCGCTCGTAGAGCTGGTCGAGCGAGGTCGGCGGTTCGGCTGCGGACCGGATTGCGGGATCGGCCAGCGGCAAGGCTTCCTGCTGCCGTGCGACCATGGCATCGACTCGCCCGGAGGCGCGTTCGAGCATGGCCGGGATAAGATCGGCTTCGGGCAGGTTCTTCCAGTATTTCACCGGCATTTCCGACTTCATCGCGGCGACCTTGACCCGCGCGGGGTTGAAGATATGGGCGTAATAGGTGCGCCATTCCGCCTCGACGCCGTCTTGCTGCGGCAGGTCGTTCTTGTCGCCGCCGGGGCCGACCGAGAGCCGCTCGCCATCCCAGGCGATGCTCGCCTCCGGCGTCAGGATCAGCCAGTCCATGCCGGTGAATCGGTTACGGAAAAAAGGCGCCACCGCTTCGGTGATATGATGGTCGGGCTCGAACCAGGCGACAAATTGCTCGCGCCCGCCGCTCTCGCCGATTTTGCGGAAGCGGACAAAGGCGTGCATCTTGTGGGTATCGCGGCGGATCGCCTTGGCGTAGCCGTTGAGTTTCAGGACATCCGGGTCGGCGGGGTTGCGGTGCAGGCCGGGAATCGACTGCGCGCGCCAGAGGGTGCGGTAGGCGAGATCGAAGCGGTCGGGGTTGCAGTGCAGCAGGGCGCTGTTGATCAGCGCAAGCAGGTCTTTCGCGATGCGGACCGGGCGAAGCGATTTCTGGGCATCGGCGGTCGGCAGACTGGCGGGCGGGGACAGGTCGAGTTCGCCTCCGTCCTGTCGGCCCTCGACCAGCCAGCTAATGGCCTCCGGCGCGATGCCGTGCTGCAGCAGCCGCCGGGCCGCGTCGCGCCAGCCCTCGCGGTCGGTCTCTCCGGACAAGGTGATCCGGTAGTGGCTGCGTTGGTGCTGGGTAGCGGGCCTCATGCGTGGAGGCCTAGGCGGGAAACAGGCTGAGCTGTTCGGGCGGCGGCTTCAGCCGGTCGTAGAGGCTGAGCGAATCCAGCTGCTTGCCCGGATGCCAGTCGACCGCCGTGATGAAGGGCAGGATCTTGCGGACCGACTGGCAGATGCGTTCGAGATCGGCCAGCCGCAGGCCGGAAAAGCGGCGCGCCTGCAATATCTTGCCGACGCCCTTGCCGCCGAGGCCGGGGATGCGCAGCAGGCTCTCCTTGTCGGCGCGGTTGATGTCGACCGGGAAGCGGGCGCGGTTCTGCAGCGCCCAGGCGAGTTTCGGGTCGATGGTCAGGTCGAGCTGGCCGGCGGTGCCGCCCTGCATGATCTCGCTGACCGAGAAGCCATAGAAGCGCAGCAGCCAGTCGGCCTGGTAAAGGCGGTGCTCGCGCATCAGCGGCGGAGCCTGCGGCGGCAGGCTGCTGCTGGCGTCGGGGATCGGGCTGAAGGCGGAATAATAGACGCGCTTGAGGCCATAGCTGCCGTAGAGGCCATTGCTGGTGGTCAGGATTTTCGTGTCGTCGGAGGCGTCGGCGCCGATGATCATCTGGGTGCTGTGGCCGGCGGGCGAGAATAAGGGCGCCTTGCGCGAGGTCTTGCGCTCCGCCTTGGCTTCGCGGACCTGCCTGCCGAGATTGTCCATGGTCTTGCGGATCAGCCTGCCGTCCTTTTCCGGGGCCAAGCGGGTGATCGATGCGTCGTCGGGCAGCTCGATGTTGATCGACAGCCGGTCGGCGTAGAGCCCGGCGCGTTTCAACAGGTCGGGATCGGCCTCGGGGATGGTCTTGAGGTGGATATAGCCGCCGAAGCGGTGGACGACCCGCAGCCGGCGGGCGACCTCGACGAGCTGCTCCATGGTATAGTCGGGGCTGCGGATGATGCCGGAGGAGAGGAACAGGCCCTCGATATAGTTGCGCTTGTAGAAATCGAGCGTCAGGTCGACGATTTCCTGCACGGTGAAGGCGGCGCGGCGGACATTGCTCGACGAGCGATTGATGCAATAGAGGCAGTCGAACATGCAGTAATTGGTCATCAGGATTTTCAGCAGCGAGATGCAGCGGCCATCGGGGGCATAGCTGTGGCAGATGCCCATGCCGCCGGTCGAGCCGATGCCGCCGGATTTGGCCGAGTTGCGCTTGACCGAACCGCTGGAGGCGCAGGACGCGTCATATTTGGCGGCGTCGGCGAGAATCGCCAGTTTTTCGGAGCGGTCGAGTTTGGACATCCGGCCACGCTATGACTTGTTCCTGTTTTGTTCAATAACCTATATTAATGTGGCTGCTGTTTCTGCCGCTTTATTTCCGGCGGTAAAGGAAGAGGGGTTAGGGTGACAGGGCTGGACATTGCCGGCCCTGTCACCGCCCGCTGCCTGCTACAGGCCCTGGCCGCCGGAAACCTCGATCCGCTGGGCATTGACCCAGCGGTTGCCGGGGGTCAGCAGGCTGGCGATCATCATCCCGATATCGTCCGGCACGCCCACACGGCCCAGAGCGGTCACCTCGGCCAGTTGGCGGTTGATTTCGGGATTGTCGCGGACCACGCCGCCGCCGAAATCGGTCTCGATCGCTCCGGGCGCGACGGTGTTGGCGGTGATCCCGCGCTCGCCGAATTCCTTGGCCATATAGCGAGTCATCACCTCGACCGCGCCCTTCATCACCGCATAAGCGGCATAGCCCGGCAGCGCCATGCGCGTCAGGCCCGACGAGATATTCACGATGCGCCCGTTGTCGGCGATCATCGGCAGCAGCGTCTGGGTGAGAAAGAAGACGCCCTTGACGTGGACGTTGACCAGGCCATCGAACTGCGCCTCGCTGGTTTCCGCAAAGGGTGCATAGTCGCCATGGCCGGCGTTGTTGACCAGATAGTCGATATCGTCCCTGCCCCACTCGTCGCGGATGGCAGCCGCCAGATTTTCGCGGAATGCGGCAAAGCTGGCGATATCGCCGGTATCGAGCGGCAGCGTGATCGCCTTGCCGCCTGCGCTTGCTATCGTGGCCACGACCTCGTCGGCGGCCGCCTTGTTCGAATGATAGGTGAGGATGACACCGACGCCGGATTGCGCGAGATGCTCGGCGGTGTTGCGGCCCAGCCCCCTGCTTCCTCCGGTGATCAATGCGAGTTTGGTGATTGGATCGGTCATGTTCAATTCCTTGTCCTGCCCGCGCCCTATTGCGGGGTTGGCAGCGATATAGCCATTCCGCACAGGCAAATAATCAGGCAAAACTTGACATCATTATTCAGCCAAAGCAAACAATGACGATGGACCGGCTGGACAGTATGCGACTTTTCGTGCGCGTGATCGAGCGGCAGAGCTTTAGCGAAGCCGCCGCCGATCTGGCGATTCCGCGATCCACAGCGTCGACCGCGATCCGCGCGCTGGAAAACCGGCTCGGCGTCGCTTTGCTGACGCGGACCACGCGCCATGTCTCGGCGACTCTGGACGGCGAGGCCTATTACCGGCGGTGCGTCGATATCCTGGCCGAGGTGGAAGATGCGGAAACCGTCTTCCATACCAGGGAAGCGCAGGGTCTGCTCCGGATCGATGCCAACGCGTCCTTCGTGCGCCGGCTGCTGGCGCCGCAGCTGCCGAAGCTGATGGAACAGCATCCGGACCTGAAGCTGCATATCGGTGCCGGCGACCGCTATGTCGATCTGGTCCGCGAGGGCGTCGACTGCGTGATCCGCGGCGGCGAGATTGACGACAGCGACATGATCGTCCGGCGGCTCGGGGTGCTGCGGGAAATCACCTGTGCGAGCCCGGCCTATCTGGCGAAGCACGGCATTCCCGAGACGCCCGACGATCTGGAGGGGCACGAGATGATCGGCTTTGTCTCCTCGCGCACGGCCGACGTGATGCCGCTGGAGTTTACGCAAGCCGGGAAGCTCAGGGAAATCCGGCTGCCGGCGCGGGTAACGGTGAGCAATGCGGATACCATCCAGGCGATGGCGCTGCAGGGCTATGGTCTGGCGCAATCGCCCTATTACGGCTTTCGCGATCATCTCGAATCCGGCAGCCTGGTCGAAATACTCGCCGAGTATCCGCCCGCGCCTTTACCGATTTCGGTGCTCTATCCCAGCGCCCGGAATCTTTCGCCCCGGGTGCGCATATTCGTCGACTGGCTGATCAGCGAGATCGCGCCGCAACTGGAGACATTGTAGCGGCCACATAGCCGCCGACCGTCGCAAAGCTGTCACGCGCGCGTCACGCCTGTGTCACTGCAGCGGCCTAAATCCGGGGGAATCCATCAGGCAACCGGAGAGATGTCATGAGCGTGCACGCGGGGTCCGTGAAACAGTCCACCATATTGAACGATGCGATCCTGCCCAATCGCGGCAGCAAGGCGGGGCTGCTCGAGCGCGCCTTTGCGCTGATGTTTCGCGGGCTGGTCTATCCGCAGATCTGGGAGGACCCGGTCGCCGACATGGAGGCGCTGGCGATCGGACCGGACCATCATGTCGTGACCATCGCCAGCGGCGGCTGCAATGCGCTCTCCTATCTGGGCGCGGACCCGGCCAAAGTCACGGCGGTCGACCTGAATGCCGCGCATATCGCGCTCAACCGGCTGAAGTCGGTGGCAGCGCAGCGGCTGGACAACCACGCGGATTTCTTCCGCTTTTTCGGGCAGGCCAATGACAAGGACAATCTGGCGGTCTATCGCGAGCGGCTGCGTCCGCATCTCGACGCGGCGAGCCGCAAATATTGGGACGGGCGGGACCATTTCGGCCGGCGGCGGATAAACGGCTTTGCCACCGGCTTCTATCGCAAGGGCGTGCTCGGCAATTTCATCGGGCTGGTGCATCTGCTGGCGCGGCTGGGCGGCGTGAAGCCGGCACTGCTGATGACGGCCCGGACGCGAGAGGAGCAGATCGCGCTGTTCGACCGGCATATCGGACCGCTGTTCCGGACCGGGCTGATGCGCTTTCTCTGCTCCAACCCGATGGCGCTGTTCGGGCTCGGCATACCGCCGGCGCAATATCGCGCGCTGGCCGGCGACCGCCATATGGCCGATGTGCTCTACGAGCGGACCCGCAAGCTGGCCTGTGACTTTGCCATTGCCGACAATTATTTCGCGCAGCAGGCCTTTGGTCGTGCCTATCAGAGCGCGGAACCGGGGTCGGTGCCGCCCTATCTGGAAGCGGCCAGCTTTGCCTGGCTGGGCGAGCGCAGCCAGCGGCTGGATATCAGGCAGCAGAATTTCATCGACTTTCTCGCCGGGCAGGACGCCGGATCGCTGGACCGCTATATCCTGCTCGATGCGCAGGACTGGATGACCGACCAGCAGCTCAACCGGCTGTGGGGCGAGATTGGCCGGACCGCCAGACCGGGCGCGCGTGTACTATTCCGGACGGCAGCGGAGGAAACACTGCTGCCGGGAAGGGTGGCCGACGAGCTGCTCTCCGCCTGGGATTATGACACGGATTTGTCGCAGGCGCTGACCCGACGGGACCGATCAGCGATCTACGGGGCGATGCATTTGTACCGCCTGCGATGAGCCTGATGGACGACATATTGCGCAAGCGCGCCAGCGACCGCCACGCCGAGCTGATGGACCGTGTCTATCGCAGCCAGAGCGGCATCTATGACCTGAGCCGCAAATATTATCTGCTCGGGCGCGACCAGCTGATCGAGGCGCTGGAGCCGCCTGCCGGCGGGCGGGTGCTGGAAATCGGCTGCGGCACTGCGCGCAATCTGGTGCAGGCGGCAAAGGCCTGGCCGGAGGCGGAATTTTACGGCTTTGATATCAGTTCGGAGATGCTGAAGGCAGCGCGCAAGAATCTGGCGCATGCCGGGATGCAGGGCCGGATTACCCTGTTCCACGGCGATGCCGAAAATCCGGGCAGAGCGATGCCACATGCGCTGCGCACGTTCGACCGGATATTTCTGTCCTTCTGCCTGTCGATGATCCCCGACTGGCAGGGCGCGATCCGGCAGGCGCTGACCCTGCTGGCACCGGGCGGCGAGCTGCATATCGTCGACTTCGGCCAGTCGGAGCAAATGCCCTCGGCCTTTCGCTCGCTGCTGCAGGAATGGCTGGCGCTGTTCCATGTCGAGCCGCGCAAGCATCTGCGTGCCTTCCTCGCCGAGCTGGACAGCGAAAGCGGTACCCGCAGCGAATTTGTGCCCATGTATCGGGGCTATAGCTGGCGGTTTGTCGTCCGGCTGCCGGAAGCGCCAGCCGGACCCGACGAAATCTAGCCCCTCATTCGGCCAGCTTTTTCAAAATCCAGTACCAGTGATCGAGGCCGCCGTAGAAGGAGGTCACCGGCAGCCGTTCGTTGAGGCCGTGGGCGAACATGTCGGAGGCCTTGAGCGCGGCACCGGAGATCGCCACCGTGTCATAGCCGAGCGTGCGATAATGCATGCCGTCGGTGCCGCCCGATTCCATATAGGGCAGAATCGTCATGCCCGGATATCTTTTGTCGAGACTGGTGCACAGGGCTGCTTTCACATCGTCGCGCAGCTTGGATTCCGGGCTTTCGGTGACATCGGTGACCAGCTTGAAGCTGACCTTGTCATCGCCGACCGCCTGCTTCAGCTTCGCCTCGGTCGCGGCGGCACCCTCGCCGGGGAAAATCCGGCAGTTGACGGTGGCGGTCGCCGATTGCGGCAAGGCATTTTCGGCATGGCCGGCCTGCAGCATAGTCGCAACGCAAGTGGTGCCGAGCGTGCCCACGGTTTCCGGATTGGCGCGCAGGGTCGCGATCGCCGATGCGTCGGTCGGGTCGGCGGCAAAGCGCAGCATAGCCTGGCCCAGTTCACCCGGCGTCAGCTTGCCGGCGGTGGCAAAATAGTTTCTGGTCAGGTCGGTCGCGCGAACCGGGAACTGGTAGGCGGCGATCTTGCCCAGCGCCTCGGCTAGCTCGTAGATCGCATTGTCAGCGCGCGGGCGCGAGCTGTGGCCACCGGGATTGTTCACGGTCAGTTCGTAGGTGGCAAAAGTCTTCTCCGCCGACTGCACGCGAAAGGCGACCGGCGTGCCGTCCTCGGCCAGCGCAATGCCGCCGGCGTCGCTGTTCAGAATGATTTCGGGATTGATATTCTCGGCAACATATTTGGCCTGGGCCTTGGTCGAGACCATGCCGGTTTCCTCGTCGCCAGAGAATACCAGCACCAGATCGCGCGACGGCTGCCAGCCCTCCTGCTTGAGCCGCAGGAAGGTCGCGGTCAGGTTGGTGATGCCATATTTGTTGTCATCGGTACCGCGACCGAAGAAATAGCCCTCTTCCTCGGTCAGCGTGAAGGGCGGCCGGACCCAGTCCTTGGCCAGCGCGTCGACCACATCCATATGGCCAAGCAGGACAATCGGTTTCCCGGTGCTGCCGGGCTTGGCACGATAGGTGACCATCAGCCCCTGGGTTTTCTCGCCCTCGCTGTCATAGTCGGTGACCTGGATATCTTCGTCGCTGAACCCCGCCTTTTTGAACCGGTCGACGAGATAGGCGACCATCGCCGGAACCTGCTGCTGGCCGCGCGCAGTGCGAAAGGCGATGACATCGCGGTAGATGTCGCGGGCCAGTTGCTGATCGGGTGTCAGCGCGGCGGCATCCTGTGCCAGCGCCGGTTGGGCGGATAAAATGCTAGCCGCCAGCAGCAGCGCCAGCCGGCCGGACCATTTTCGCGAATTCCTATATGCTTTCACAAGCCGTTCCCCCTAAAAAAACCGCAGCTTATCCAATCGGAGAAGAATGTAAATCTTTCTGTAGCTTGCTCCGGGGATGTATGCAGGGTCAAGCTTTGCCCCCGCAGGGAGCTGGCATGACAAGCCCTATCCAACTCCCTTTCCCTGATCGTGCCCCGGCGCGGGTCCGGTCGATCGGACAGGACCGTTCCGGGCGCCGCCCTTCGGCGGCGAACAGTCTCGCCGCCTTCCTTTCCATCGCAGGAATCCGGTGACAAACAGGATGGCGGGGAGCAACCCGCAGAGCCCTACCAGCAGCCGTCCCGCCAGACCGCCAGCCGAGCCTTCGTGCAGCGGATGCAGCCAGTTGTTGACCGTGCTCCCGGGCTGCGCCTGCCGCGCGTCCTGGACCGCCAGGACTTTGCCGCTGGTGCTGTCGAGCCAGACATAGCTGTGCGGAAAGCGGAAGCTGGGATCGCCGGGGACCTGCATGCGCAGGCGGAAAATGCCGCCTTGCGCGGGCGGGGTTTCGATCCAGGCGATACGCGCGCCCGGCAGGGCGGACCGCCCGTTGCGGACGATCTTTTTAACACTGGCCTGCCGAGCTGACGGTTGCTCGGGTGGATGAACATGCGGCATCGCGTCCACCGGCAATCCGGTAGCGGCGAGCGCGCTGTCGCTTTCCTCGGGCAGGGCCAGCATGATCCCGGTCACCGTCAATATCACCAGAAACAGCAGACCGGACAGGCCGGCAAGCTTGTGCCAGTCGCGCAGGCTCCGCTGCGGATGGGCGCGCAGTTTGAGGCGGAATGCCTTGATCCACGAACCCTTCGGCCACCATGCCCACAGACCGCTGAGCAGCAAAGCTAGCAGCACAAAACCCAGCCAGCCGAGCAGGGTGCCGCCGGTCTCGCCCAGCAGCAGCCGATAGTGCAGATCGTAAAGGAAGGTCATCGCATATTCCCCCCAATAATCACGGCGCAGCACGCGCGAACCATCGGGCGACAGCCAGACCATCATCGGCCGGAAATCATGGCCGGCGCGTTCGAGCGGATTGTAGTAGCGCGCGGGGATCGCGCCCGCTTCGCCGGTCAGCTCGAACCGCCACGGCCCATCCTTTTCGGGATAGGCCTGGCGGACGGTGGCCAGCGCGCGGTCCCAGTCGGGCTCGGTCTGCGCGCTCGCCTCCTCCCGAATCCGGGGATGCAATAACGCATCCAGCTCCGGATAGAAGACGAGCACGGAACCGGTCAGGCCGAGCATCACCAGCAGGCCTCCGATGCCCAGCCCTAGCCAGAGATGCACCGCCCGCACGGCGTGGCGCAGCCGGTCTCCCCTCACCTGCATCAGAAACGCAGCCGGGCGCTGGCGGTGACGTTGCGGCCATTGGCGGGACTGTGCAATGTCTGCGCGCCGTCCCACCAGACATATTCATAATAGCTGTCGCCCAGATTCTTGACCGCAAGCCCCAGTTCCACTGTCTCGTTCATGCGCCAGGCGATGCTGGCATCGAACACCGCCAGATCACCCCATTTGCCCTCGGCATTGGCGGTGGTGAGATAGTAGGACGACTGGCCGCGACCGGTCAGCGACACAGTCAACGGTTCGACCGGCACATATTCGATGCCGCCCGACCAGAGCCAGCGCGGGGTGTGGTTGAGCTCGTTGCCGGCCAGCTCCGGTGTTGCCGGCGAAGGGACCGAAATCAGCGCTTTCTGCCAGGACAGCGCACCCCATAGTGACAGCTTTTCGACCGGCTTGAAGCTCATCTGAAGATCAATGCCCTTGCGGTCGGTGCCGCCGACATTTTCGAAATCGCCCAGTGGATCGTTGAGCTTGCGGGCGATTTCGCCGGTGGCGCTCTGCTGCCAGTAGGCGACGCGTGCTTCCAGCGTTTCGCCCAGCCGGTATTTTGCGCCCAGCTCCCAGCCCTCGTTGATCGAGGGCGCGAGATCCACCTGCCGGGGCGGGATCAGATAGGCACCCGAACCCAGGCCGATCTGGAAGGTCTTGCCCCAGTTGCCATAGAGTGTGACGCCATCGGCCGGGAAGACAGCGACCGACAGCTTGGGCTGGTCGATGCTGCCATAATCGTTGATCGGTGCCGCCGTATCGTTCAGCAGATTGCTGAAATTACCGCCGACCCAGTCGATCCGGTAGGCGGGCGTGATGCGCAGCCAGTCCGCCGGTTCGATGATCGCCTGCAGATAGACGCCGCCGACCGACAGATCGAACTGCTGCTCTCGCGTCTGGCTGGTCGGGACGCGTTCGACCGACAGCCAGCGTGCGGACCGGTTGTCCTGCCATTCGATATTGCCGCCGGCCTCGAGCATGAACGGCATCCCGGAAAGGGCGCTGTGCCAGTGCAAGGCCGAGGAGACGCCATAATGATCTTCCTCGGTCAGGCGCCGTTGCTGTGATGCCCCGACAGAATATTTGACATAGCGGTCATCGCGGAGCCGGTTGTAATAAGCCATGCTCGACCAGTCGAGATCGTCGGACAGGGTCGCATCGGCGGTCACCGCATATTGCTGCATCTTGCGGGTGTCGCCGTCGGAAACATTGTAAGCGTTGGTCATCCGCGGATCGGCGCGGCTGTCGGCAAAGGTCAGATAGCCCGGTTCCTCGGCATCCGCGTCATAGTAGCGGGCTATGGCGCCAAGTCTGACATTTTCGCCGAGCGCCAGACCCCATTTGCCGGAAAGGCTGAACCGGTGCGTGTCGCCATGGTCCCGATAGCCACCGCTGGCGCGATAGGCGATCTGGTAATTCTGGGTGAGAGCGCCGCGCTCGAGACCGGCCACCAGTTGGCCTTCATAGGTATTGTAGCTGCCGGCAGAGGCGCGCGCATCGACAAAGGTGCCGCCCGACCGGGTCAGGATATTGGCGCTGCCGGCGATCGCGTGCAGCCCGTAGCGCGGATCGGAGGTGCCGCGCACCACCTCGATACTGGCGATATTGAGCGGGAATATCATGTCGATATAGGGCATATTGCCGTCATTGCTGTTCGAGGGAATGCCGTCGATCAGCAGCTTGACCGCGTTGATATTGCCCTCGCCGTTGAAGCCGCGCATCGAGAATTTGCCGTTGGTGGTGCCCTGGTTGAAGTCGGTCAGCAATATGCCGGGCATCCGGCTGATCAGTTCATAGACATTGTCGACATCGGCATTCTGGGCCACGTCGCCGCCCAGCCGGTCGACCGAGGTCAGGACATTGTCGGTGCTGCCTGCCATGCCCCTGGCGGTCACGACAATCTCTCCGACCGAGAAACTGGTGTCGGGTTTTCTGGGAGTGTCAGCGCGTTGGACGGGGGCCGCTTTCTCTTCAGCCGAGGCGGAAGGAGAGGTGGCGGCACATATCAGGCCTGCGGCAAGCGCAAGAAGGGAGGTCTTCATATTGGTGTTCCGATTCTGATGATAGAAATATGCTGTGCGAAGGGGACGCAGCAGAATCGGGATGGATTGCGGATAGACGGCGTTGCGAGTCTGGCCGACCCGACACCCTTTCACCCGACAGATTGTGACCGGACAGCTGCGTCAGGCAGCCAGTGGCGGGCCTCTGGATGGCGGACGCAGACGGGGCGTATCGCGCCCGTCGACAGACGTCTGTGGCGCAAATCCGAGCGCCATAACAAAGGCGATGGCCGAGGCCAGCAGTGCCAGATCGGCGGCGCCAATCACGCCCAACGTCAGCGCCGTGAAGGGACATTTGCTCTTGGCCGGGTCATGCTCCGCGCCCGCCTTGCCCTTCATCGGGATCGATATCTGCCGAGTGAGCTGTTCGCCGGTGGAATCCGCGCAAATGACCACGGTCAGCACCATATTCTCGCTCGACACCATATAGCCTGCCGGAACCAGCAGCTTGAACAGCAGCGTAAAAGCGAGCAGCAAAGCTGCCAGCGTCCCGTTGCTGCGGATCATGGTGCGGATCGAGTCCATGGGCGCCTGTTAATTGCTGCAGCCCGACTTGTCATCAACGAAAAAACAGTAGTTTCGGACGAATGATGATATGGAAAAAATGACGAAAATTAACCATTTCTATTAATGTCGTGTTTCATAGCGAGACAAATAGCGCCAGCGGCCCGTCGTGAATCGTCGCTAGCCAACTGGACTCAATCGCGATTATCCGGCATTTCGGGCAATCGTTTCGCGCAACCGCCGGGAAGGGATGAACTGAGCCAATGGAAATCGGAAGCAAGATATTGACCGGTGTAGCGGCGACTGTCGTTCTGGCACTGGTCGGTCATGTCGCGACGGGGGATGCCTTCATTACCAGTCTGGAGCAGAAGGCACAGACCGAGCTGGCGGCCCGCGGACTGGATGCCGCCACCGTCCGCCTGGGCCACGACCCGCTGTCGCGGGAAGCCGTTATACAGGGTGAACTGCCAGAGGGCGCCAGGCAGGAAGCGCTGGATGTCGTCATGGCTATTCCCGGCATCTCCAGCGCCAGCTGGAAAGGCCAGCCACCTGTCGCAACCGCCGACACGGAAGCCGTTGCAGGCGCGGATGCGGGCCCCTCGCCCGCCCTGCCCGCTGCCGACCGCGACAAAATCGCCAGCTGCCAGAACGAGGTCAACAAGATTGCCGAAACCAGAAAAATCAGCTTCCGCTCCGGCAGCGCCTATGTGTCGCTGGAATCCCGGCAAATTCTCGACGCACTGGCGAAGGCGCTGAAGACCTGTGACGGCCTGTCGATCGCGGTGGAAGGCCATACCGACGACAATGGCGACAAGGACGTCAACCGGGTGATGTCGCAGGAACGGGCGGACCGGATCAAGGCCGGGCTGGTCGAGCGGGGCATTCCGGAACGGCTGATCACGGCCACCGGCTATGGCTCGACCCGGCCGCGCGCCAAGGGTTCGGATGCAGCGGCCGACGCGCAGAACCGGCGGATTGAATTCCGGATCGGTGCGGCTAGCGGTGCGTCGCAAAATGATGCCGAAGCGCAACAGGGGAAATGAACGATGCCACTTTTACTTGAAAATCTGTTGCTCCTGCTGATTACTTTTGCAATTGGCCTCGCCATTGGCTGGTTTATCTGGGGCCGGACCAAGGACAATTTTTAGCCGGACACGGCGAAAAACAGGATTCAGAACGGGATTTTGAGACAATGATTACGCTGATTTCAGCCAATTGGCTGCTCTATCTGATTGCATTGCTTATCGGTATCGTCACGGCCTTTGCGGTCTGGGCGGCAACCGGCCGGGAAGCGTCCAATGTCGACACATTTTCCGGCGATGACGGCCTGCTTGAGAAAGCCGGAGAACCGGTCCGGCCAGCGGATCCGTCTCCCGAACCGAGCGCGCCCGCAGCAGAAAAGCCGGCGCCGCCGCCACCAGCGCCAAAAGCCGTCGCCACACCCGCCGTCTCCGCGCCCAAGGCTGCCATCAAGCCTGCGGCACCGGCAGAAGCAACGCCAGCGCCTTCGGGCAAGCCTAATATTCCTCCTGCCGTCGGCGAGCCCGACAATCTGCGCCTGATCAAGGGCGTGGGACCGAAGCTGAACACGCTGCTGAACAATCTGGGCGTCACGCGCTTTGACCAGATTGCCGAATGGAAAGAAGCGGAAATCACCGAAGTCGACCAGTATCTGGAAGGCTTCAGCGGACGGATCACCCGCGACGCGTGGATCGATCAGGCGAAGTTTCTGGCCAAGGACGATATCGCTGGATTCGAAAAGAAATACGGCAAGCTCTAGCGCCTGGCGTCAGTCCACATCGGGATTGCTGGCGCGGACGATCAGCTTGTCGATCTTGCGTCCGTCCATGTCGACAATCTCGAAGATCCAGTCCTGGTCTTCAAAGCTCTCGCCTTCCTCGGGCAGATGGCGCAGCTGCGCCAGCGCGTGGCCTGCGACCGTGGCATAGTCCCGGTCTTCTGACAGCCGGAGGCTAAGCTTTTCGGCCAACGCATCGATTGCCATGGCACCGGAGACCAGGAAGCTGCCGTCGGCCCGCTCGATCAGGCTGCGCTGCGTCTTTTCATCCTGGTCAGAGACAAATTCGCCAGCGATCGAGCTGAGCAGGTCATTGGGGGTCACGATGCCTTCGAAATGACCATATTCGTCGTGCACCAGGATCATCGGCACTTCGGTTTCGCGCAATATTTCCAGCACATCGAGCGCGTCGAGCTGGTCCGGTACCTTTTCCAGCGGACGCATCAGCTTGCGCAGGTCCAGTTCCTCGCCGCCCAGTTGCGCCGCGACGATATCGCGCGCCTGGACCACGCCGCGAATTTCGTCGACAGAATGTTCGGCGACGGGAAAACGGCTGTGCTGGGATTCCATCAGCAGCTTGTGAATATCCTCGCGCTGCGCATCGATGTCGAGCCAGTCGATCTCGGTCCGGGGAGTCATCACCTCGCGGATCGGCCGGTCCGCCAGCCGCACGACTCCGGCCATCACGGCGCGTTCATGTTCCTCGATCACGCCGGAGCGCGTGGCATCGGCGAACACCATCTGCAATTCTTCCGCGGTGACATGGTTGATCTGCTCGCGCTTGATCCGCAACAGCCGGAAGATGAGGGCGCTGCTATTGTCCAGCAACCAGACCAAGGGCGCCGAAATGCGGGCCAGCAATTCCATTGGCTGGGCCATGGTCAGCGCGATCCGCTCCGCCGAGCGCAGGGCGATCTGCTTGGGCACCAGTTCGCCGATCACCAGAGACGCGTAGGTCGTCAGCCCAATTACCACCGAAAATCCAACCGTGCCGGACAGTTCGCGCGCCATGCCCAGCGCCTGCAAACGCTCCGCGACCGGGCCGCCAAGGCTCGCTCCGGAAAAGGCACCGGCGACGATACCGATCAGGGTGATGCCGATCTGGACGGTGGATAGGAATTTGCCCGGATCGCCGGCCAGGCGAAGTGCGGCTTTTGCGCGCCGGCTGCCCTGATCGGCCAGACTGTGCAGCTGCGCCTTGCGGGCGGACACGATAGCGAGCTCTGACATGGCAAATACGCCATTGATCAGCACCAGCAATATTATGATCGCAACATCAAACCAGGGAAAGGGTGTCATATTGTCCATTGAAAGGGCGAAATGCCATTTAACCCTTTAGCAGCAAGTTTTACAAAATCTCAAGTTTGCTGTCAGTCACCGTTCATTTAACTTGCGATAGGCGGAACCTTCGAGGCGACAGGGTGTTATCCTGAGTCAACGAGAATACAAAAAAGGGAAATCAAAATGCGGATGAACAAAATAATGGTTGCAGCGGCTTCGCTGAGCGCGCTGGCGCTTACCAGCGGCTGCGTTACCGATCCGGAAACCGGAAACCGGACCATTTCGAAGGCCGCTATCGGCGGTCTCGGCGGCGTGGTCGGCGGCTATCTGCTTGGCGACGTGCTCGGCGGACGCAATGACCGTACCGCGAAGATTGTCGGCGCCGGCCTTGGTGGCCTCGCCGGTGCGGGTATCGGCTATTATATGGACGAACAGGAAAAGAAGCTGCGCCAGCAAACCGCCGGAACCGGCATTGATGTCACCCGCGAAGGCGACAATCTGATCCTGAACATGCCATCGAACGTGACATTCCCGGTCGACAGCAGCGCGATCCAGCCGTCTTTCCAGACCACGCTGAGCAATGTTGCCAATACGCTAGCGCAATATGAGAAGAGCTATGTCGACGTGCTCGGCCACACCGACAGCACCGGCAGCGATGCCTATAACCAGGCGCTGTCCGAGCGGCGCGCCGAAGCGGTTGCCAATTTCCTGGCCAACAGCGGCGTGCAGCGCGCCCGTCTCGCAACCAAGGGCTATGGTGAAAGCCAGCCGATCGCGAGCAACGCCACCGAGGAAGGCCGCGCGGCCAACCGCCGGGTGGAAATCAAGATCGTCCCGATCACCGAAGACGATTTGAACAGCTAATTTAGCGCTTGCGCTGATCCGGTCATAACGGGCATCCCTGCAAAAATTTGCAGAGGATGCCCGGATATGACCACCCCCAATTTTTCCATCGACCTGACAGGACGCACCGCCATCGTTACGGGCGCGTCGGCTGGCCTTGGACGGCGCTTTGCCAAGGTGCTGGCCGCCTGCGGGGCGCAAGTCGCCTGCACCGCACGCCGCAAGGACAGGCTTGACGATCTGGTCGCCGAGATCAGCGCCGATGGTGGCACGGCGCAGGCCTTTGCGCTCGATGTACGCGATGCGCCGCAGCTGCAGGCGATCATTCCAGCCGTAACCGAGGCCATGGGCCAGCCTGACATATTGGTGAACAACGCCGGGATCGTCGATGCCGAACATGCCACCCGGATGTCGATCGAGCTGATCGACGATGTTCTGGACACCAATTTGCGCAGCGTGTTCATCCTCTCGAACGAATTTGCCCGCCCGCTAATCGCCCAGAAAACGCCCGGACGGATCGTCAATGTCGCGTCTATCGCGGCGATGAGCTACAGCGGCGGCGGGGCCGCCCTCTATTCGACGACCAAGGCCGGCGTCGTCCGCATCACCGAAACACTGGCGGTGGAATGGTCAAAATTTCATATCAATGTGAATGGCATCGCGCCCGGCCTGTTCGCCACCGACATGGCCGATGGCATGATCGAGCGTGCCGGCGACTTTTCGGTCCACTTCCCGCGCAAGCGAGTGGCACAACCGGAACAGATGGACAGCACCCTGCTCTATCTGGTGTCGCCGTCGTCGGATGCGGTCACCGGCACCGTGATCAAGATCGACGATGGCCAGGGGTCGCGCTAGGGCGCGGCTCTAGACCAGCTCGCCCCTGAGCAGTTTCGGCAGGTCGCCGGTTTCGCCCTTGGCCTCGGCCATGAACTGCGCCTTGAGCGGCGGGATCCGCTGGACCAGGCCGATCCCCATGCGCCGGATTTTGGAAGAGGCCTCTCCCGGCAGGCCGAACAGGCGAGTCAGCAGATCGGTCGCGGCCGAGACCATCATATTGTCGAGGCTGCGCCAGCGGTCATAGCGAGCGAGTATCTGGGCGTCGCCCAGATCAAGGCCGGTGCGCGCGCCCTCGACCAGACATTCGGTGAGCGCCGCCACGTCGCGCAGGCCGAGATTGAGCCCCTGCCCGGCGATCGGATGGATGCCGTGACCGGCATCGCCGATCAGCACCAGCCGCTCTGCGGTCAGATGCGAGCTGTGGTGAAAACCCAGCGGATAGGTCGCGCGGTCGGTGAGCAGCTCGATGGCGCCCAGAAAACCGCCGGTCTTCTTGCCCATTTCCGCAACAAAGGCGCGCTTGTTGATTTTGGCAAAGGCGGGACCGTCCTTGCGGGACACGGTCCATACCACCGCCGAGCGGTGCCTGCCGTCCTCATCATCCAGCATCGGCAGCAGAGCGAACGGACCGGGCGGAAAGAACAGCTCATAGGCGGTGTTGCCGTGCGGCTTTTCGTGGGCGATCTTGCAGACAATCGCGCTGTGGTCATATTGCCAGTGGGCCATGATGATCCCCGCTTCCTCGCGCATCCGGCTGCCGCGGCCGTCGGCGGCGACCAGCAGCGGCGCGGATAGCTGCTCGCCATTTTCGAGCGTGACATCGACCCGGTGGACGCCGCGGTCACAGGAAGCGACCTGCGTCGACAGGTGCAGGCTGATCGCCTCGTGCGCCTGAACCGCCTCGAACAGAAGCCGGCGAAGCACCGCATTTTCGACCATGATGCCCATCGGGCCCTCGCCCTCGCCGGGCACAAAGTCGAGCGTGCCCGGTTTCAGTCCGTCATTGACCAGGATCTTTTCGATATCGCAGCCTTCCGGCCGCAGCTTTTCGGCCAGGCCGATCGCATCGAACATCTTCCAGCTGGCGCTGTTGATCGCGGATACCCGGGCATCATTTTGCGGATTGGTCAGATCGTCCGGGTCGGCCCGGTCGATAACCGCCACCTGAAGACCATGAGCGGCCAGCGTGAGCGCCTGGGTCAGCCCGATCATGCCCCCTCCCAATATGATGATATCGCTGTTCCGAGAATCAATACCCATGAAGACCGCCTTTCCGAGCCGCAAATCTATCAACTAGGTAGGCATCGGCGGCGGTGAAGGAAAGGCAAATCCGGTAAAATAACGCCAAGAAACTTGACGGCGAGTCCCGGATTCGCGCAAAGGAGCGGATAGTTAATGCGCGCCTGCGGCTGGGGTGACGCACGGGAGTATATGATGGCGCAAAAAGCCAATGAAGCGAACTGGCGCGAGATCATGCGCCTCAGCCTGCTGCGCAGCGGGGCCCTGATCGGGGCCATCGCGATCTTTCTGGCGACCATATTCCTGTTGCTGGCGCTGGCCAGCTATTCGCCCAGCGATCCGTCGTTCAGTACCTCCGCCGGCAGCGTCGACCATAATTGGATGGGGATTTTCGGATCCTATCTGTCCGACCTGCTGCTGCTGCTGATCGGTCTCCCGGTCGTGCTATTCCTTCCGCTGCTGCTGCTGCTGGCGAACCGGCTGTGGCGCGATATTCCGCAGCCCGGCTGGAAGCAGCAGCTGCTCTGGTGCCTGCTCGCCGCGTTGCTGGTTGGCACCGGTCTTGCCTTGTGGTTCCCGGAACCGCAGATGGAACTGCCCTCCGGTCTGGGCGGGCTTGCCAGCATGCTGCTGGCCAATGGTATCAGCGCCGGCCTCACCGCCGTGTCCGCCAGCTGGAGCGGCCTGATTTCCGGGATATTGATCGCGCTGACGCTCACCGCCGGCCTCACGCTCGGCTATTTCAGCCTGCGGCTCGACAAGCCGCTGTTCTCCGGCGCATCCTTCAAGCTGCCCGAGGTCAAAAGTCCCTTTGCCCAGAAAGACGACGATCTGGTGATCGAGCCGGAACGGGCCAGCAAGACCAAGGCCAAGCCGGAGCCCGCTCCCCGCAAATCGGTACAGCCCGACAACCGGCCACCGCCGGAGATCAGCGACCGGGCGCTGCCGCCGAAGAAAGCCGGCGTCAGCAAGGCCAAACAGGGCGATTTCTTCGGTCCCTATGTGCTGCCGCCGCTCGACCTGCTGACCCCAGCCCCCGAGCAGAACAACAATGTGATCGACAAGGCCGGGCTGGAGCGCAACGCGCGGCTGCTGGAATCGGTGCTCGACGATTTTCACGTCAAGGGCACGATCAACGCGGTCCGCCCGGGCCCTGTGGTTACCATGTACGAGCTGGAACCGGCGCCGGGCATCAAGGCCAGCCGCGTCATCCAGCTGGCCGAGGATATCGCCCGCAACATGTCGGCGCTGTCGGCCCGCGTCGCCGCCATTCCCGGCCGCACCGTGATGGGCATCGAACTGCCCAACGCCAATCGCGAAATGGTGGTGCTGCATGAAATGGTCGGCAGCGACAGTTTCGCCGAACAGACAGGCAGGCTGCCGATCATCCTCGGCAAGAATATCTCAGGCGATCCGGTGATCGCCGATCTCGCGCCGATGCCGCATCTGCTGGTCGCGGGCACCACCGGTTCGGGTAAATCGGTCGGCCTGAACTGCATGATCCTGTCTTTGCTCTACCGGCTGACGCCCGACGAGTGCAAGATGATCATGATCGATCCGAAGATGCTGGAACTCAGCACCTATGATGATATTCCGCATCTCTTGTCGCCGGTGGTGACCGAGCCGGCCAAGGCGATTCGGGCGCTGAAATGGGCGGTCGAGCAGATGGAAGAGCGCTACCGGATGATGTCTTCGCTGTCCGTCCGCAATCTCGCCAATTATAACGAGAAGGTGAAGGCCGCCAAGGCCAAGGGGCAACCGCTGGGACGCCGGGTCCAGACCGGCTATGACCCCGAAACCTCGCGTCCGATCTACGAGGAAGAGCAGCTCGATTATGAAGTGCTGCCGCAGATCGTGATCATCGTCGACGAGCTGGCTGACCTGATGATGACGGCGGGCAAGGAAGTCGAATTCCTGATCCAGCGGCTGGCGCAAAAGGCGCGCGCCGCGGGTATCCATCTGATCATGGCGACGCAGCGGCCATCGGTCGACGTCATCACCGGCGTGATCAAGGCCAACCTGCCGACGCGGATCAGCTTCCATGTCACCTCGAAGATCGATTCCCGGACCATCCTCGGCGAACAGGGCGCCGAACAGCTGCTCGGCAAGGGCGACATGCTGTATATGCCGGGCGGCAAGCAGTTGACCCGTGTGCACGGGCCCTTTGTCTCCGATGACGAAGTGCGCAGGGTCGCCGACCACTGGCGCTCGCAGGGACAGCCGGACTATATCCAGGCGGTCACCGAGGAACCGGAGGACGGCAGCTTTGCCCTCGACGGCGCGGACCTGAGCGACAGCAAGGAAGACCGGCAATATACGCAGGCCTGCCAGATCGTCTTTGAAAGCCAGAAAGTATCGACCAGCTGGCTGCAGCGGCAGCTCCGGATCGGCTATAACACCGCCGCCCGGATCATCGACCGGATGGAGGAGGACGGGTTCATCACTCCGCCCAACCATATCGGCCGCCGGGAAGTGCTGCGCGACCAGCATGGCGAACCGCTCTAGCGGCGAAATTTCGCGGCTTTCCTGACAGAGTGATTAAGCCATCATTCAATCGCCACCGTCTAGGCGGGCGTCTAGTTAATCTGGAGTTTTATTAATGTTGAAATATGGTTTCGCCCTGATCGCTGCACCGCTGGCCCTGACCGCCAGCCTGCCTGCTGTTGCGCAGCAAAGTCCGACCGACAGCCTGTCGAAAATCTCGAACCATTTGCGGTCGATGTCGACGATGACCGCGAATTTCACCCAGACCGATCGCAGCGGCCAGATGCTGAGCGGCAAGCTCACCATCAAGCAGCCCGGCAAGATCCGCTTCGAATATCAGAAAGATGCCAATCTGCTGATCGTCGGGGACGGCAAGGCGCTGACGCTGATCGACTATGACGTGAACCAGGTCCAGCGCTGGCCGATCAGCAACAGCCCGCTGGCGGCTCTGCTCAATCCCGAGCGCGACCTGTCCAAATATGGCAAGATCATTCCGACTCGCAATCCGGCGGTGCTGAGCGTCGAGGTCAGCGATCCAAAGCGGCCCGAATATGGCGTGATCACGATGGTTTTCACCAAGAAACCGGGCGCGCCCGGCGGGCTGAGCCTGGACGGCTGGGTTTCGCTCGATTCGAAAAACAATCGCACATCGATCCGGCTTTCCAACCAGAAATTTGGCGGGCAGGTGTCGAACAGCACCTTCAACTGGGATGATCCGCGGCGGAAAAGTCGCGGCAAGCGGTGAACCGAGACAGGGCGCCGATCAGCAGAACGCGATATAGTTTCCGTTCATATTCCCGACAGAAACGCGGGACTATAACCAAATACAGGATGAAGAAAGGCAGTCAGGTTTTCCCCCTGTTACCTGACGCAACAAGTTCTTTCTCATCTTTTGCGTGACGAACGCGAGTTAGCCCCCACCTCCCAAATGCCCCCGGAGGTGGGGGTTTTTCTTTTTCCGGCGAGAATTTTCCCCTCCGCGCCCTTTGCTTTGGGCTTGGGTTTCTGTGCATGCGTGGCTATCAGACTCGCCATGAGTGATAGCCTGAAAATCGTCAGCTGGAATATCAACAGCATCCGCGCCCGTCTCGACATCGTCGAACGCTTCCTGACCGAGGAAGCGCCAGACATATTGTGCCTGCAGGAAACCAAGGTCCGCAACGAGCAATTTCCCGAAGGGATGTTCCGGCGGCTTGGCTATAATCACATGATCCTGAACGGCCAGCCGATGCACCATGGCGTTGCGATCATCAGCCGGGTGCCGCTGCACAAGGATGAACGGTTCGACTGGCAGGACAATGGCGAGGCCCGGCATGTCGGCGCGGTGCTGCAAAATGGTGTGCGGATCGAGAATGTCTATATTCCCGCCGGCGGCGAGATTCCGGATCGCGAGCTCAATCCCAAATTTGGCCAGAAGCTCGATTTCTTTGGCCGGATGACCGAATGGTCGAAGAATCTGAAAGAACCGACGATCCTGATGGGCGACTTCAACGTCGCGCCGCTCGAATCCGACGTCTGGAGCCACAAGGCCCTGATCAAGGTGGTCAGCCATACGCAGATCGAGATCGACCATCTTTACCGGCTGCGCGATGCTCACGGCTGGGTGGATGTCGGCCGCAAGCTGATTCCCGATCCCGAGCGGCTGTTTACCTGGTGGAGCTATCGCGCCAAGGACTGGCGTCTGTCCGACAAGGGACGGCGGCTCGACCATGTCTGGGTCAGCCCGGAGCTGGCGGACAAGGCGAAGAGCCATATCGTGCTGGAAGATGCGCGCAGCTGGGGCAAGCCGTCGGATCATGCGCCATTGATCACGGAATTCGAATTTTGAACGCAGCGCCTCATGACGGGGGCCGCAAGGTAGGTGGGGCCGGCAAGGCAGCGGCGCGCCGCGCGGCCCGCGCGATCGATGCGCTGCGCCGGGGCTGGCCGATTGGCATCGAGACGGGCGGCGAGCGGCTCCATCTGCTGCCGGTCGAGACCGGCGCACTGGAACAGGCCCTGCCCACCTCCGGCAATGTGTCGCTGCTGATCTCGGCGAGCCGGGCCGATACGCTGAAACTGCTCAATCAGCGCGCCGCTGCCGACCCGACCCTGCCGATCCAGATCGGCTTGCCCGCGCCAGTGACCGCGGCAGAAATCATCGCCATCGTCGATCCGGTGCTCGACATGCAATATCCGATGAAGGGCCCGTTTCAAAGCGAGCCGCTGAGCAATCCTGCGGCCGCCACGGCGGCGATGGAACTGGCGCGCCATGCGGCCTTGCTGCCCGCCTTCCTGATCGTCGACGAGGCCGAGGATATGATCCGGGCGGCGGATGTCGCGGCCTATGCCGATTCCAGTGCGCTGACAATCAGCGCCCATGCCCGGCTGCCGGTCGCGGCCAATAGCGAGGCGCATATCTACGGCTTTCGCAGCGATGCCGATGCCACCGATCATATCGCTCTGGTCGTCGGCAAGCGCGACGAGAGCACACCGGTGGTGCGGCTGCACAGCGAATGCCTGACCGGCGATGTGCTCGGCAGCCTGAAATGCGACTGCGGCCCGCAGCTGCACGCCGCGCTCGACCAGATGGCCGAGGCCAGCTGGGGGGTATTGCTCTATCTGCGGCAGGAAGGACGCGGAATCGGGCTGATCAACAAGCTGCGCGCCTATGCCCTGCAGGATCAGGGCTTTGACACGGTCGATGCCAACCAGCGGCTTGGCTTTGCCATCGACGCCCGCGATTTCTCGACGGCCGCGCGGATGCTCGACCTGCTCAATGTCCCGAAGGTCCGGCTGATGACCAACAATCCGGAAAAAGTGGAAGGACTGGAAGCATGTGGCGTGATCGTGGAAGAGCGCCTGCCGGTGAAGATTGCGGCCAATCCGCACAATGAATTTTATCTGGATACGAAACGCGACCGGACGGGGCACCAGTTGTAGTCCCGTGCTCCGTCCAATTGATCCGAGTTTTTTCACATACCCATATTCGTGTAATTCTGATAAGATTATTGAATGAAGAAAGACACGACCATAAAATCTTCTGCCGGGTCTGCGCCGTTTGTTTCCAAGCCTCTTGGTCAGTCAAAGGCAACGAAATTTTCTCAAGTCGAGGGCCTGACGCTGAACGGGAACCATGTCGCCATGTTCAAACAGCTTACAGCACGGGGCCTCAAAGGCGATATTCTCCGCTCTGCAATAACCGGATCATTTCAGAAAAAACGGTAGCAATGGATCCTTACGATCCGATCGATGATCCACTCTGCTATCCGGGGTCAAAGGTCCTTATAAACAAGGCGAATTTGACTGACCAAGATGCTTTGGATCAATTTGAACAGCTGATGTTTCTCTCGCGGTCAGAAGACGCCTTACCTCCAGGCAATCCGGACTATAGCCTGTACAAAGCTATTCATCACCACTTCTTCCAGGACGTGTACGAATGGGCCGGTAAGTCCCGTACAATCAGAACCGGAAAAGGAGGAAACTGGTTCTGCTATCCTGAATTTATTGATGGCGAGATGGAAAAGCTGTTCGGCCAACTCGGCGAAGAGAGCTATCTGACCAAGATTGACGACAAAGAGTCTTTTGCTGCTCGCGCCAGCCATTATATTGCAGAGATCAATGCGGTTCATCCATTCCGCGAAGGCAATGGCCGCTGTCAGTTAATATTGTTGAATATCTTGCTCGAAATGTCCCGCTACCGGATGAACGAGGACAAATTGAACCCTGATCAGTTTTTAAACGCCATGATCGCGAGCTTCAAGGGGGACAACAGCCCCTTGTCCGATGCGATCATGGCAGTGATTGAGTGATTTCACCAATAATAGCCCTAGAACGGCACATCATCATCCAGATCGCTGTCAAAGGCGCCGCCGCCCTGGCCGCCGCCGGAGCCGCCGGTCTGACCCCAGCCGCCACCGCCACCGGACGAACCGCCGCTCTGGCCGCCACCCCAGCCGTCGTTCGAGCCGCCGCCCTGACCGCCGCCGCCGGGCTTGCTGTCGAGCATTTCCATTTTCGCGTCAAAACCCTGCAGGACGACATCGGTGCTGTAGCGGTCGTTGCCGGACTGGTCCTGCCACTTGCGGGTCTGCAGCTTGCCTTCGAGATAGACCTTGCTGCCCTTGCGCAGATATTTTTCGGCGACGCCGGCGAGGCCCTCGTTATAGATCGAGATATTGTGCCACTCGGTCTTTTCCTTGCGCTCGCCGGTCTGTTTGTCCTTCCAGCTTTCCGAAGTCGCAACGCTGAAATTGCAGACCTTGCCGCCATTGGCAAAGGTGCGGACTTCCGGATCCTTGCCCAGATTGCCTACGATGATGACTTTGTTGATGCCGCCGGCCATTTCAAATTCCTCAAAAAATATACGTGAATATCGATTCTTGGGGACTCTATAGACCGAGGGCGACAGCACTCCAATATGTAATACCGGCAGCCGCATAGGCGAGCGAAAAAAGATAGATGACCATGAAGGTCGGCCATTTCCAGCCGTTGGTTTCGCGCCGGGTAACGGCGATCGTCGAGATACATTGCGGCGCAAAAACGAACCAGGCTAGAAAGGCCAGAGCGGTCGGCAGCGACCAGCGGCTCTGCAGCCGTTCGGTCAGCGACCGGGCTTCCGCCTCCTCGTCCGTGGCGTCGATCGCGTAGGTGGTGGCCAGGGCGGCGACCGCCACTTCCCGCGCCGCCATGGCAGGGATCAGGGCGAGAGCGATATCGCGATTGAAGCCGATCGGCTTGACCACGGGCGCGATGACATTGGCGATGCGCCCGGCGACGCTATAATCGACTTGGCTCATCGCGCTGTCTTCCGGCACTTTCGGGAAGGTCAGCAGCAGCCAGAGAACCACGGTGGCGGCAAAGATGATCGTGCCGGCGCGGCGCAGGAAGATCCAGGCGCGCTGCCACAGGCCGATCAATATATCCTTCATCAGCGGCAGCTGATATTTCGGCATTTCCATCAGGAAGCCGCTGTTCGGCCCCTTGGTTACGGTGCTGCGCAGCACCAGCGCGACGATCATCGCGCCGATGATGCCGAAGACATAGAGTCCGAACAATACCAGTCCCTGCAGGCCAATGCCCGGGCCGACCGTGCGCGGCGGAATGAAGGCGCCGATGATGATCGCATAGACCGGAAGCCGCGCCGAACAGGTCATCAGCGGGGCCACCAGGATTGTCGTCAGCCGGTCTCTCGGGTCGGAAATGCTGCGCGTCGCCATGATCCCGGGAATGGCGCAGGCGAAGGAGGAGAGAAGCGGGATGAAGCTGCGTCCGGACAGGCCGACGCTGGCCATCATCCGGTCCATGATGAAGGCCGCCCGGGTCATGTAGCCGCTGGCTTCGAGCAGCAGGATGAACAGGAACAGGATCAGAATCTGCGGCAGGAAGACGACCACCGAACCGACGCCGCCAATCGCGCCCTCGATGATGAAATCGCGGAAGAAACCAGCAGGCATGTTCGCCTCGACTGCGGCGGCCACCCATTCGCTGGCATTTTCGATCATCTCGATCGGCGCTTCCGACCAGGCAAAGACCGCCTGGAACATGACAAACAGCACCGCGAACAGGATCAGCGGTCCGGCGAACGGATGCAGGAACAGCGCGTCGGCCCGTTCCGACCAGCGGCGGCGGGCGGTTTCGGAAACGATCGCGAGTTTTGCGATCCGCTTGGCCTGCTTGCTCAGCCCGTGGCCGCGCTCCTTGGCGACCACCGCTTCGGCCTCGGGCCGCTCTTCCACGAGCCGGCCCTCCACCGCTGCGGACAGATCCTCCAGACCGCGACGCCGCACGGCGACTGTCGGGATTACCGGCACGCCCAGTTCTTTCTCGAGCCGGGCCGGGTCCAGCGTCAGCCCGTCCCGTTCCGCCAGATCCATCATGTTGAGCGCGACCACGACCGGCTGGCCGAGCGCGATCACTTCCAGCGCAAAGCGCAGATGATTGTCGAGATTGGCGGCATCAAGGACAAGGATCACGGCGTCGGGGCGGCGTTCGCCCTTCTGCAGTCCCATGATGACGCTGCGCGTCACTTCCTCGTCGGGGCTGGTCGGATCGAGACTGTAGCTGCCCGGCAAGTCGACCAGTTCCGCTGGCCGACCATCGGCAAAGGTGAAATGTCCGGATTTGCGCTCAACCGTCACGCCCGGATAATTGGCAATCTTCTGACGCGCGCCGGTAAGGGCATTGAACAGGGCGCTTTTGCCGGAATTGGGGTTGCCCGCAAGGACAATGAGAGGTGCGATTTCGGACATCAATCAGGCGGCGATCGTAACCGCAACAGGGCATACCGAGATCGCCCGGGCGTGGGATTTGCGGACCGCGATCATCATCCGTCCGACCCTGAGAGCGATCGGGTCGTTCATCCCGAACATGCCCTTGTAGAGCTTTTCCACCTGCACGCCGGTCTCGATGCCGAGCGCCCGCAGACGCCGGCCCTCATTGTCGGAAATGGCGGTCCAGTCGATCGCGACGACTTCGGCGCGTTGCCTGAGGGGCAGCAGGTCCAGGGATGTGGATGATGACATATATATCGAGGCTCAAACTTTCTAATTGCGATTGATTATCAATATTGATTAGACTTGGCCAGTCTTTTTGTCACAATATGGGCCGGTCGGAACGTGACGGCCCACAAAACTGCCGCTCCGGTGCGGTTCAGGCGCCCCGATAGCGCAAGCGACCGATAAAGCGCGCCATACTGAAACGATCGCCGCCACGGCCGGTGACCTTGGCCTTGACCTTCTCAAACTGCATCACATTTTCGATCCTGCGGTCCAGAAAGGCGCGGGTTTCGGCAAAATTCTCGCTCTCGTCGTCCAGAAACACGCTGATCGTGCTGCCATATACGCCCGAAAGCAGGGTTCGCTTGGTATAATGATTATAGTCGGTGGCGGTGTCGCCAGCGAGCCGCCACATCCGGTCCGCCGCTCGCCAGCCCATTTTCGCAGCCCGGCGCAAATGCGGCGGCGCTGCGAGTATGGCCACTGCTCGCCGCAGGCCTTCGCGATCCGCATAGAGGATGTCCAGCCGGGCCTCGACCAGCGCCTTGATCCGTTGACGCACTTTCATCGCGGCCAGTTCATCCGCGCTATATTTTGCCGCCATCTGCTCGTCGATCGCCTGAAACCAGGCGTCGATCATGTCGACCGGCCCGTCGTTGAAGGCCAGCCGGGCAAGGTCGGAATCGACTCCGGCCAGCTCGGCAGCAGCCAGTACGGCTTTCTCGGTCCAGCCGTCGAACGCCGCCTGCGCTGCCAGACTTGGCGCAAGGAAGGCGCGCACCTCATCAAGGGTGGGATCTTCGGGAAGCGATGCGGACATGGATGTTCCTTTGAAATCAGAGCTATCGATATAGACAGAAATTGCTGGGTTTCAAACCATTGCATTTACCCCTGTCGCCTCTTAACTGTCTGATTAACAATCCATGCCTCTTGTTTCAGGGAATTCCATCTTGACCACATTATTCGACCCGATCACCGTTGGCGCCATCAAGGCCCCGAACCGCATGTTCATGGCCCCCCTCACTCGCTGCCGCTCCACCATGGAACATGTGCCGACGCCGATCATGGGCGAATATTATGCGCAGCGCTCCGGAGCCGGCCTGATCATTTCGGAAGCGACCGGAATCAGCCAGCAGGGACTCGGCACGCCGTTCGCGCCCGGCATCTGGAACAACACCCAGACCGAGGCCTGGAAGCCGGTGATCGAGCAGGTGCACAAGGCCGGCGGCCGGATCATCTGCCAGCTGTGGCATATGGGCCGGATCGTCCACCCCGATTTCCTGAACGGCGAGAAGCCCGTTTCCGCTTCCGCGACCACCGCGCCGGGCAGTGTCCGCACCTATGCTGGCAAGCGCGACTATGTCGAGGCGCGGCCGCTGGAAATCAGCGAGATTCCGGGCCTGCTGGACGATTATCAAAATGCTGCTGAAAATGCCAAGAAGGCCGGTTTTGACGGGGTGCAGCTGCACGCCGCCAATGGCTATCTGATCGACCAGTTCATTCGCTCCGGCACCAATTTGCGGACCGACGAATATGGCGGATCGGCAGAAAATCGCGTGCGGCTGCTGGGCGAGGTGACCCGGCGGCTGGTCGATGTCTGGGGCAGCGACCGGGTGGCCGTTCGCCTGTCACCCAATGGCGATTCCCAGGGAGCGGACGACGCGACGCCGGTCGAGACCTTTACCACCGCCGCGAAATTGCTCGATACAATCGGCATCGCCTTCCTCGAACTGCGCGAGCCACCGCCGCACGGCACCTATGGCAACACCGACGTACCGGCGGTGAGTCCCGATATCCGGCCGGTCTTCAGCGGACCGCTGGTGCTCAACAGCGACTATTTCTATGACAATGCCACGGCCGCGCTGGCCGACAACAAGGCCGATGCGATCAGCTTCGGGCGGACCTTCATCACCAATCCGGATCTGCCCGAACGCTTCCGTCAAGGCGCAGAGCTCAACCCGATCGACTTCACCCCGACCTGGTACAGTCAGGGAGCGGAAGGCTATACCGATTATCCGACGATGGATCAGAAAGCGAAGGTCGGCGCCTGATCGGGGCCGAGCAGCGGGAAGCGCTGTCTAAAAGGCGCTTTGCAGACGACGGAACATGTCCTGAACCGCTGACTCGGCTTCCCTCTCCCGCTCCATATTGGCGGAGAGACGGTGGAGGCGCTGGAACAATTCTTCGCTGGCCCGAATGATCTGCCCCGCTTCTGCGGGAAACAGCGCGATCATCGACTGGTCGCTATCCGGCCCGGCGCCGAGCACGCGATCATGGTTCCAGGCCTCCCCTGCGGACAATTCTCCGCTGTGCAGCGCTTTCTGATTCAAAAGCCATGCGATGCAGTGCATCAGCCGGGTCGTCACTTTCAGCGATTCACAGGAAAAGGAAACGGCAAGCCTGTTGTCCAGATCGGACTCCTCGTGGAAGCGTCCCGATTCAAAATAGGAGCGCGCTTCATCCGCCAGCACCATGGCTTCGGTATAAAGGGCGTCGATCAATTTGGGTGTCAGAAGCGATTCACGAATTTCCATTTGGGGCCTGTAGCAAAATATCGGCGCATTTTGACAGGCAATTTTAAGAGCGAAACATCGCCGAAAGGCGTCTGTTTCAATCTGACACGCGGCGAAATCAGGAGGTTAACCGGTGGGCCGATCTGGTTAACGCTCTGCTAACCTGCGGAGCTCCGCCCCTCTCAGGCAATGATGTCGGGGATCAGCTGGTTTTCGAGCACGATGATCCGGTCGCGCAATTGCAATTTTCTTTTCTTGAGTCGCGCCGTCCTCAGCTGATCGGGATTGCCCGCTTCGACCAGCGCATTGATCGCCTCGTCGAGGTCGCGATGTTCAATTTTCAGCAGTTCAAGCCGCGTCTGCAACTCTTCATCGCTCATCGCCATTCCCGATCAATCTCCCCCCTTGCGCCGTTGAAACAAATTTGCAATCTTAACCCTATTCATGGTGCATGTCTAAACCAAGACAATTTAATCATGAAGTCCGACGCCAAGACATATTGGCCCGTCTATCAGGAAAGGAACCTTCATCCTCTTTCATTTTCAAAAACACCATTTTGAGGAGACTTTAATGATTCAGAATCACCTGTCAGCATTGCGCGAAAAGCACCAGGCATTGGAACGCAAGATCGAAGAAGAAGAAACCCGCCCCCTTCCCGACACGATTCGAATTCACAGTCTCAAGAAAGAGAAACTCAGGTTGAAAGAAGAATTGCTGGATTAGCACGGCTTTTGTGACAGCGACGACACCGGCCTGAAATATTTACCATCGATTTCGAAGCGAGCGCCGTTATTCTGCATCGCGCTCGCGCGGCCTTTCTGTTAGGCGTACGTCATGTCCACCACAGACCCTTCGAGCACCAAGACCGCCCGCAACATCCTGACCGGCCTGCGGGCGATCATGGCGTCTCGCGGCAATGCCCAGACCAAGCTGAACCGGGTCGTCGACACCATCGCGGACGCCGTTAACAGCGAAGTCTGCTCGATATATCTGCTGCGCGACGGCGTGCTGGAACTGTTCGCAACCCGCGGGCTGAATGCCGAAGCGGTGCATGTGACGAAGCTTGCCGTGGGCGAAGGCCTGACCGGCTATATTGCGAAAAATGTCGAGACGCTGAACCTCGATGAAGCCGCCAGTCACCCTGACTTTCAATATCGACCGGAAACCGGGGAGGAAAAATTCCACAGCTTCGCCGGCGTGCCGATCATCCGCAACCAGCAGGCGATCGGTGTGCTCTGCGCCCAGCATGTCGAGCCGCGCCGCTATTCGGAAGTGGAGATCGAGGCTTTTGAAACGGCCGCCATGGTCCTGTCCGAACTGATCAGCGGCGCCGAATTTGTCGACGACAATGTGGCCGAGGCAGGAGCGTTGCTCGATGACGGCGCCACACGCCTCAGCGGCCTGCAACTGGTCAAGGGCAAGGCCAGCGGCCATGCAGTCTTTCACCAGCCGCGCGTAAAAATCGAACATACGGTGGCCGAGGATACCGAGGCCGAACGGCACCGCGTCTATTCGGCCTTCGACAAAATGCGCGACCAGATCGACCAGATGACCAGCCAGGCGGAATTCGGGGTCGGCGGCGAGCATGAGGAAGTGCTCGAGACCTACAAGATGTTCGCCTATGACGAGGGCTGGAGCCGGCGGATCAACGAGGCGATCGACAGCGGCCTGACCGCCGAGGCGGCGATCGAGCGCGTGCAGCAGCATACCCGCATGCGCATGCGGCAGATTGACGATCCGCTGCTGGCGGAGCGGATGCACGATCTGGAGGATCTCGCCAACCGGCTGCTGCGCATCGTTTCCGGCCAGATGGGGACCGCGGCCAAAATGGGCCTGCGGCAGGACACGATCCTGATCGCCCGCAATCTGGGACCGGCGGAACTGCTGGAATATGACCGGCGGCGCCTGAAGGGAGTCATTCTCGAGGAAGGGTCACTGACCGCGCATGTGACGATCATCGCCAGGGCCATGGGCATCCCGATCCTAGGCCAGGTCAAGAATATCCGGCAAGTGGTGCGGGAAGACGATCATCTGCTGCTCAATGTCGATGAAAATGTCGTGTTTGTCAGGCCCGGCCCCTCGGTGGTGGAAGCCTTTGAAGCACAGCTGGAGCTGAGCCAGAAAAAGCGTGCGGCCTATTCGGAATTGCGCGACAAGGAAGCCATCACCAAGGACGGTGTGCGGATCACCGTCAATATCAATGCGGGCCTGCGCGACGACCTCGCCCTGATCAACCTCACCGGTGCCGACGGCATCGGCCTGTTCCGGACCGAATTGCAGTTTCTGGTCGCCGCGACCATGCCCGGGCGAGCGGGGCAGACCCGTTTTTACAAGGATGTACTCGATGCGGCCGGCGACAAGCCGGTCATATTTCGTACCATCGATATCGGCGGCGACAAGCCCCTCCCCTATTTTCAGACCGGCGATCCGAGGGAAGACAATCCGGCGATGGGCTGGCGGGCGATCCGCATCGGCCTGGAACGGGACGCGCTGATGAAAGTGCAGGCCCGGGCGCTGATCGAGGCGGCGGCCGGCCGGAAGCTGAATGTCATGTTCCCGATGATCGCCGAACCCTGGGAATTCGATCAGGCGAAAGCGGTCTATGAACATCAGCGCGCCTATCTGCAAAGCCAGAAGAAGCGGCTGCCGTCCCAGATCCGCTATGGTGCCATGCTCGAAGTGCCGGCGCTGGCCGAATGCCTGGACCTGATGGCAGACCGGCTCGACTTTCTGTCGATCGGGACCAACGACCTGACGCAGTTTCTGTTTGCCGCGGACCGGAGCAATCCCAAATTGGCCGAGCGTTTTGACTGGATGAGTCCTGCCATATTGCGCTTCCTGAGCCGGGCATCGGAAAATGCCGCGCGGTTCGACATCATGCTGAGCGTATGCGGCGAAATGGGTGGCCGCCCGCTTGATGCCCTGACGCTGCTGGGACTGGGCATTCGCAGCCTGTCGATCACGCCCGCTTCGGTGGGGCCGATCAAGGCGATGGTCCGGTCGCTGGATCTCGGACAGGCGAAACAGGAAGTCGAGGCCATTTTGAAGGAGGCGCCTGCCGACGCAAGGGCGCGTCTCGAACAATGGGCCACTCGTCACAAAGTCGATCTGGGTTGAACAATTTTATGCGGATATGTCGGCAATTTTTCCTGGAGAGGCCAAAAACGGTAAAATCCGGGCACAACGCCATGATAGCCATTGACTTTTGCCGCCCAAACTGGCTTTTTTCCAAGCATATCCGGGAAATGCGAAAAGGGTCGCGAAATGATCCGGCCAAGGGAGTCTTGAGTGGCCGAAGATAGTGTTGACGACGAAAATGTTGAGTCCAATCTGCATAGTGCAGGTCAGTTATTGCGCCGTGCCCGGGAGCAGAAGGGCCTGTCGCTGGAAGATATCTCGAAGCAGACCCGTATCCCGAATCGCCATCTGGCGTCGATCGAAAGCGGCGATTTTGATGCGCTTCCTGGCCGAACCTATGCCATCGGCTTTGCCAAATCCTACGCCAGAGCCGTCGGCCTGAGCGACGCCTCGATCGGCAGCCAGCTGCGGACGGAAATGGATGAACAGGGTCATGGAGCCTATCAGGCGGAATCGAGCGGCTATGCGCCTGCCAATCCCTCCAGCGTCCCGCCCGTGAACCTGACGTGGGCCGCTGGCATTATCGGCATATTGGTGCTTGTTGGCTATCTGGTCTGGCGCAGCATGATCCTCAATCCGGCCGAAATTGATCCTCTGGCAGAAACCGAAACCGCAAGCCCGGTCGAAGCCGCTGCGGCTCCTTCCGATCCGCAGAGCCTGCAGGACGGTCCAGCGGCTCCATCCACTACCGGCACGGTTGTGCTGACGGCCACCGAGCCGGTCTGGATGAAAATCTATGATGCCGAGGGCGAACGCCTGTTTGAAAATGAAATGGCGGCCGGAGATACGTTCACGGTGCCGACGGATGCCGACAATCCGCAGATCCTCACCGGACGCCCCGACGCGCTGACCGTGACCATCGACGGTCAGGTCGTCCCGCCGCTGGGTACGGGAGAGCGGACGATCAAGGATATGGGGGTCAGCGCCCAGGCCTTGCTGTCCCGGGAAAAGACGAAAAATCCGGAAACCGACCAGACGCAGGATTGAGAAAGCCAACACGCGGCTGGCGACGCGGACAGCCCCTACCCCGGGGTCGCCGGGCGGTATAATTTTCTTTACCTTTCAGTCCGGTATATGGTTAATATATGTGAATTCAGCGGAGGCCTCGATGAAGAAATTTGGTATCACGATCCTGCTCACCGGCTTGCTTTTCAGCGCGCCCGCATCGGCCCAGAATGCGAACATAGAGCCGCGGGTGGAACGGCTCGAACAGGAAATGCGGGCGGTTCAGCGCAAGGTTTTCCCCGGTGGCTCGTCGCGCTATTTTGAACCGGAAATCACGGCAGAGGCCGGCCCTGCTTCGCCACCGCCAAACAACACGACATCGGCCGTCAGCGACCTGATTGCCCGGGTCGATGCGCTGGAAGCCAGTCTGGCCAGCCTTACCGGCCGGGTCGAGGAAAACGGCTATCGCCTTCAGAAAATCGAGGACAAGCTGGCCGCTGCAGAGGCCGTGACAGCAAGCCCCGGCGCCCAAGCCCCTGCTACAACGCCGCAGCCTTCCAAAACAACCGCAGAAGCGGCGGAAGCAGCGCCCGATCCCGAGCGGGTGGCCGGGGTCGCCTCTATCATCATGCCCGAGACCGGGGATGCCGCGGAAGACGCCTATATTTACGGCTATCGTCTGTGGGACGCCAAATTTTATCCCGAAGCGCAGACGCAGCTGAAGAAGATGGTCGAGGATCATCCAGGCCATCCGCGTGCCAGTTTCGCGCAAAATCTGCTCGGCCGCGCCTATCTTGACGATGGCAAGCCCGCGCTCGCCTCGGTGGCGCTTTACGAAAATTACCAGAAAAGACCACGCGGCGAACGCGCACCGGACAGCCTCTATTTTCTCAGCACGGCGCTGGTCCAGCTGGGCAAGAAAGGTGACGCTTGCCGCGTCCTGGCGGAAATGCAGGATGTCTATCCCGAAGTTGCCAGCGGCCGGCTTGCCGATCGCGTGGCATCGGGCAAGGCCGCTGCCAACTGCAAGTAGATCATGGAGGACAATGCCGCCTCGCTGCAATCACGGTTCGAGGCGGCGCTTGATCGCCTGATTCCCGGATTTGCATCCGGCGATCAGAGGCTGGGCCTAGCGGTTTCCGGCGGCCCTGACAGCCTGGCGCTGCTGTTGCTCGCGTTCCAGTCCTGTCCGGACCGGATCGCTGCCGCCACCGTCGATCATGGTCTGCGCCCCGCCGCTCGCGCCGAAGCGGAATTTGTCGCGGCCCTCTGCCGGGAACGCGGCATTGCGCACAGCATCCTGCAGCCCTTGGTGCCGATCCGCGGCAGCATTCAAAGCGCCGCCCGGCGCGCCCGCTACGGCTTGCTGCACGACTGGATGAAGGAAGAGGATATCCAGTTGCTGGCCACCGCACATCATGCCGATGATCAGCTGGAAACGATGATCATGCGCATATTGCGCGGCAGCGGCATCGACGGGATGTCCGGGATTCGCGAAACGAGGGGCAATATCATCCGACCGCTGCTGCATTTCCAGAAGGCGGAACTGCAATCCCATGTCGCCAGCCAGGGCATCGAGGCGGTCGACGATCCCTCAAACCGCGATCAGGGCTTTGACCGCGTGCGGGTTCGCAAGGCGCTGCAGGATCTGGAAGGTTTTGATAGCAGGCTGGCCAGCCAGAGCGCCAGCGCGCTGGGTGCAGCGCGCGAGGCGATCGAGTGGATGGTGGACCGGCTTGCCGCCGATCATATCGCCACCACCGATTTCGGCTGTACGCTCTCCCAAACCGCCTTTCCCGCCGAGATTCGCCGACGGCTGCTGCTCAGATGCCTGCATATCTGCGACCCTGCCCTGTCGCCACGCGGCAGCCAGATCGACCAGACGATCATCGCTCTGGACAAGGGCGAAACCGTCACCCTTGGCGACATCTTGTGCCGCGGCGGCGCGGTCTGGCACTTCCAGCCGGCACCGAAGCGGCGGAACAACTGAATTTTCCGCTACCGCGCCGGTTCAGCCTGTTTCGATAACAGTGATCGGTAAAAACATTGGCCTATATATTGTCATCCGCCGCAAAAGGCCTATCTTTACAGGACTGATAAAATCGCAGCGAGATGCCTTTCATCTGCAGCGACCATGATGACAGGACAAGATGCGCAATGAATGACGAACAGGATCCCAAAGAAAACCCCTGGATGAAGAGCATGTTCATCTGGGCTGGCGTCATTGTTGCGCTGCTGCTGACCGTTTCGATGTTCGGCGCGGGTGCGGCTTCCGATGCCGGAACCGGGATCAGCTATTCCTCTTTCCGCAACAAGGTTGAAGAAGGCAGCGTGAAAAGCGTTGCCATCGCACCGGACAAGATCACGGGCGAGCTGACCAATGGTGACATGTTCACCACCACGCCCGTCGGCAGCGATCCGTCGCTGGTAAACCTGCTCGATGAAAAGGGCGTGGAATATAGCGGCAAGGCGCAGGAACAGGCCAGCATCTGGCAGATCATTCTGGTCCAGTCCCTGCCCTTCCTGCTGATCCTCGGCATCGCCTTTTTCGTTCTGCGCCAGATGCAGAAGGGCAGCGGCTCCGGAGCGATGGGCTTCGGCAAGTCCAAGGCGAAATTGCTGACCGAAAAGCAGGGCAAGGTTACCTTTCAGGATGTCGCCGGCATTGACGAGGCTCGCGAAGAGCTGGAAGAAATCGTCGAATTCCTGAAAAATCCCGGTCGTTTTGCCAAGCTGGGCGGCCAGATTCCGAAAGGTGCGCTGCTGGTCGGCTCGCCGGGTACCGGTAAAACGCTTCTCGCGCGCGCCATTGCGGGCGAAGCCGGCGTGCCCTTTTTCTCCATCTCCGGTTCGGACTTTGTCGAAATGTTTGTCGGTGTCGGCGCCAGCCGGGTCCGCGACATGTTCGAGCAGGCCAAGAAAAACGCACCGTGCATCGTCTTCATCGACGAAATCGACGCGGTTGGTCGCCATCGCGGTGCCGGTCTGGGCAACGGCAATGACGAACGCGAGCAAACGCTGAACCAGCTGCTGGTCGAGATGGACGGTTTCGAGGCGAATGAAGGTATCATCATCATCGCTGCCACAAACCGGCCTGACGTGCTTGACCCCGCGCTGCTGCGTCCCGGCCGCTTTGACCGCCAGGTCGTTGTTCCCCGTCCCGATATCGAGGGCCGCGAGAAAATCCTCGCCGTGCACATGAAGAAAGTGCCGCTGGCACCCGATGTCGATGCCCGCACGATTGCGCGCGGCACGCCCGGATTTTCCGGTGCCGATCTCGCCAACCTGGTCAACGAGGCTGCCTTGATGGCAGCGCGCCGTGGCAAGCGGATGGTCGCGATGAGCGAGTTCGAGGATGCCAAGGACAAGGTTATGATGGGCACCGAGCGCCGGTCGATGGTGATGACCGACGACGAGAAGAAGATGACCGCCTATCATGAAGCCGGCCACGCCATCGTCTCGGTCCACGAGCCTGCCTCCGATCCGATCCACAAGGCGACGATCATTCCCCGTGGCCGCGCGCTCGGTATGGTGATGCGCCTGCCGGAGCGGGACAATTACAGCTATCACCGCGACAAGATGCACGCCAATCTGGCGGTATCAATGGGTGGCCGCGTCGCCGAGGAAATCATCTTCGGCCATGACAAGGTCTCCTCCGGCGCCTCCAGCGATATCCAGTACGCGACCAAGCTGGCGCGCGACATGGTTACCCAGTGGGGCATGTCCGAGGAGATGGGGCCGCTGCAATATGAAGAGGAACAGGGTGAAACCTTCCTCGGCTATTCGCAGTCCCAGCGCGTCCATATGTCGGACGAGACTGCCAAGAAGATCGACCTGGAAATTCGCAAGCTGATCGACGACAGCTACGCCCGGGCGAAGCATCTGCTGACCAAGCACAGCGACCAGCTGCATGCGCTGGCCAATGCGCTGCTCGAGTACGAGACGCTGTCGGGCGAGGAAATCGACGAACTGGTCAAGAATGGCAAGTTCCACCGGCCGGGCGGCGACGTCATCAAACCGGCGGCCGTGCCGACCGTCGGAACGAGCATTCCGAAGACCGGACGCAAGAAAAAGGGACCGTTTACCGATCCCAAACCGCAGGGCGCCTGATCCGCGCCTGCGGTCAAACGCTCAGGACAAAGAAAAGGCCGCTCGGGACTGTCCCGGCGGCCTTTTCTTTTGTCTCCAGCGATGCTGAAAATGTGGCTACTGACCTAGCGGCGGCCGTAATCTCCGGCAACACCGGCACTGCGTGGCGGTGCGGCGGCGGTCAGGCGCAGGGCTTCTGCCGACTGGCTGATCGAGCCGATTTCATCCGGCGTGTCGTCATCGTCGATCAGAACCTTCTGCAGCGACTGGATCAGGCTTTCTTCCAGATCCTTCGGCTTGATCGTTTCCTCGGCGATTTCGCGCAGCGCAACCACCGGGTTTTTATCGCGGTCACGATCCACCGTCAGCTCTGCGCCACCCGAAATCTCGCGTGCGCGCTGGGCAGCGAACAACACCAGATCAAACCGGTTTGTGACTTTATCAACGCAATCTTCAACCGTAACGCGAGCCATAAGGCGCTCCTGATTCTGCAAACTTTGGGAAAAGAGCCTTTGACTTAGGGATATCGGCGGAATTTGTCAAGAAATCCGGACTCGCTCCGCCCGGTTGCTGCACAGCGATCGGCAATCTAATGGTTTGTCGGTGCGCGAATGTTAATCTATGGCCGGATGCGATGGAAAACACCAAGGTGAAAGCGCAGCAATCGCACCCGGATACCCCACCGCCCTGGTTTGAAGTCGGCGACAACCGGTTGCGGCTGATACGCGAACCGACAGACCGGCTCGCCGCGCTGACCGACCTGCTGGCAGCTGCTGACAAAAGCCTCAAATTATTCTTCTACATGTTCGAGGATGACGGTCTGGGCGAGAGGATTCTCGCGCTCCTGATCGCCGCCTGCCAACGGGGCGTTGCGGTGGAAATGATGGTCGACAGCTTCGGTTCCAACGGAACGCCGCAGAAATTTTTCGATCCCTTCATCGAGGCCGGCGGCAAATTCGCCATATTCAGCCCCGGTTTTTCGACCAGCTATTTTGTCCGCAATCACCAGAAAATGGTCATCGCCGATGATCGTACGGCACTGATCGGCGGATTCAATATCGCGAACGAATATTTCAATTTGCAGCAGCCTGATAGTGACGGGCACCCGAGCGACAATAGCTGGGAAGACCTTGGCCTGGCAATCGAAGGGCCAGAGGTGGCCAATCTCGCCAGCTATTATCGGGTCCTGTCGAACTGGGTTCAGCAGAGAAATGGCGATATGCGCTCGTTGCGGAAAATGGTGCGACACTGGGATGCGGGCGAGGGCCAGTTCCGCTGGCTTCTCGGCGGCCCAAGCAACCGCATCAGCCGCTGGGCCGCAGCGATCAAGAAAGACCTCGAGATGGGCAGCCGGCTCGATCTGGTGACTGCCTATTTTTCCCCGGGCCAGGGACTGTTGCGGCGCATCGGCGGCCTGTCCAAGCGCGGCGGAACAAGCCGGCTCATGTTACCGGGCAAGACCGACAACGGCGCGACAATCGGGGCAAGCAGATTGCTTTACGGCTATCTGCTCAAGCGGCGCGCGCGGATTTTCGAATATCAGCCAAGGCGCCTGCACACCAAATTGGTGATCGTGGATGATGCCGTCTATATCGGTTCGGCGAATTTCGACTTGCGCAGCCTATTTATCAATGTGGAAATGATGCTGCGCATCGACGATGCCGGCTTTGCCGACCATGCCCGCACTGTGATCGATATGCTGGAGGAAAAGGGCGAAAGGATCACGCCCGAACTGCACCGGTCCCGGCGGACCTTTCTCAACCGGTTGCGCTGGACCCTGTCCTATTTTCTCGTCAACACGCTCGACTATCGGATCACGCGCCGCTTCAATTTCGGCTCCGGAAACAGGCCGTCGGCATGACGGGCAACCGGTTTGAAAGACCGCTCCGGGCAACCTGTCGCAGCAGGAGAATCGTTCGCCGCAAACCGCGGTTTTGCCTCTGTTCAGACAGAAAGGCTTAGTTAGAAGGATATATGAACATTTCCGCAGCAGAGAGGCGACTGTCCTTGCAACCTTATCGGCACCTGTTGATGGCACTGCTGACCATCAGCCTGACCGCCTGTGTGGCGGCATCGAACCGGCCACCGCCGCCACAGGCCAGCGCGACACCGCCGGTATATCACAACCGTGCCCCCTCGCCCGAGCCCCGGATGGAACAGGCCCGTGAACAGCCAAATCCCCAGCTGGTCCGGGAAATCGAGGAGCTTTGGCGCACGTTTCCGGGAAAGACCGGGATTGCGGTCAAGCGGATTGACGGCGACTGGGAATTCGGTTTCCGGCCCGATGAATATTTCCCGCAGCAAAGCGTGTCCAAGCTCTGGGTCGCCATGACCCTGCTCGACAAGGTCGACAAGGGCAAGACGTCCCTGTCCGACGCGATCCGTATCGGCAAGGAAGACCTGACCGTCTTCCATCAGCCAATGGCTGCAGAAGTGCAGCGCAATGGCGCGGTCACCAAAAGCGTCTACACCTTGCTGGAAATGGCCCTGGCAAGCAGTGACAATACGGCGAATGATTCGCTGCTCCGCCACGCTGGTGGCCCGGAAGCGGTGCGCGCGTTCATCGCCAAACATTCACTTGGCAAAATTCGTTTCGGCCCCGGCGAGCGGTTGCTGCAAAGCGGTATTGCCGGGATGGAGTGGCGGCAGAACCTGTCCTATGGACGGACCTTCTATGCGGCCCGCGCGAAAATACCGGTTGAACAGCGGCAGCAATCGCTGGAGGCCTATCTCGCCGATCCTGTTGACGGGGCCAGCCCGATGGCCATCGCCCACGCTCTGGACAAGCTGGCGCGCGGCGAGCTGCTCTCGGCCAATTCGACCAATTTGCTGCAATCAATCCTGAAACGCACGCGCAGCGGCCCCAACCGGCTGAAGGCAGGCGTTCCGGCAGGCTGGGAATTTCTGCACAAAACCGGAACCGGCCAGGTGCTCGGCCCGGTGGCAACCGGATATAATGATATTGGCATCATGACCGCCCCGGACGGGACCCGCTATGCGGTGGTCGTAATGCTGGGCGATACGACCGCTTCGATTCCCGAACGGATGCGGCTGATGCAGGCCGTCACCCGCGCGGTGGGCCGATATCACCGGGGCTAGCGGCTATTCGGCGGGACCCGGCTCCACCTTCTGATTTTCGATCGATTCCGGCGGCGCATTGCGCTCGTCGAGCATTTCGGCTGCTTCATCAAGAGCCTTCGCTTCACCGACGGTCACGCCGCCGGGGCCGGGATCATTTTGCGCCGGACCGCAAGCGGCCAATCCGGTCAATATCAGGATGCTGAACAGATTTCTCATGACAATTCCATAAATGCTATTGGCGCCGGACCAAAGCCAAAAAAAAGGGCCGTCCGAGGACAGCCCTTTTTCTGAAATGAATCGAACGCTTATTGAGCTGCTTCTTTAGCAGTTTCAGCAGCGTCTTCAGCGGCATCAGCAGCTTCGCCAGCGGCATCAGCAGCTTCTTCGGTTGCTTCAACGGTTGCTGCGCCCATGGCATCAGCTTCGCCTTCAGCAGCATCCATGGCATCATCAGCAGCTTCTTCGGTCGTTGCTTCCGTGGTTGCAGCTGCGTCTTCTGCGCCAGCTTCAGCATTGTCAGCACCGGAGCATGCGGCCAGGCCGAGTGCAGCGGCGAGAACGAGTGACGTTGTAACTTTTTTCATTGGGATAACCCTCTATTATATTCCTCAAAAACCACGCAAACCGGAAGTATATTTCCCTCCTCAGGCCTGCGGTCCGCATCTTTAGCGATGTCTCGGAATGAACGCAATGAAGAACCGGTTGTGACAAATCCGTGACTTTCAGATTCGCGCCGATTAAACGGTCCCAACAAAAGCCAAGCCTGAAAATCTAGCCGATTGACCAGATATAAAGATTTCTTTATATAGCTATCCGTCATGGACGATATTTTGAACATTTTTAGGGCACTCGCGGACCCGACACGGTTGCGAATCATGCTGTTGCTGCAAAAAATGGAACTGGCAGTGGGCGAACTTGCCCAGATTCTCAACCAGAGCCAGCCGCGTATCTCCCGGCATATCCGCATTCTGGATGAAGCCGGGCTGGCAGAGCGCCGCAAGGAAGGCAGTTGGGTGTTTCTCAAACCCGGACCGGCCTCCGAACTGGAAATATTGGGCCGGATTTTCCGGTCGAACAAGGTCGCCAAGTCCGAACAGGCCGAGCAGGATCAGGCGCAACTTTCGCTGGTCCGCAAGGCGCGCGCCGAAATGGCGGAACGCTATTTTGCCGCCCATGCCCAGGAATGGGATGCGATTCGCTCCCTGCATTTGCCGGAAGCCGAGGTTGAGCGGGCCATGCTGGCCCTGCTGCGCGATGCGCCTCTTGGCACAATGCTGGATATCGGCACCGGGACCGGGCGGATGGTCGAACTGTTCGGCGCCGCGGCACAATCCGTTATCGCGATCGACAACAGCCCCGAAATGTTGCGCCTGGCACGAGCGAAATTGCTCGAAAGCGAGGCTGTGAACGGGTCCAACCTGGTCCAGAAAACGGAATTGAAACAGGGCGACTTCAACAATCTGCCTTTGAGCAATGGCACGGTTGACAGCGTCATCCTTCATCAGGTCCTGCATTATGCACAACATCCCGAAGCGGTGCTGGCGGAAGTGTCGAGGGTGCTGAAATCAGCCGGGATCGTTCTGATCGCCGACTTTGCTGCCCATGACCGCGAAGATTTGCGCACCGAACATGCCCATGCGCGGCTTGGCTTCAGCGATGACAGCATGAAACACTGGCTCGCGGCCTCGAAGCTTGACCTGGTGCAGACCCGAACGCTGGACGGCGGCGAACTGACCGTGAAGATCTGGGTCGCCAGAAAAGCAGCAATTCCAAACCTGCATCCCGATTCCGACACATTGCCTTCCCGAACCCAAAATTTGAAAAGAGCATCAGCATGACCAATCCAACCCGTCCGATGGGGCTAGTCGAACTGGAAGAGGCAAAGCGCGCGCTTGATGTGCCGCTTTTCGCCGGACTGAGCGGGGATGCGGATGTTTCCTTCGAGTTTTTTCCGCCGAAATCGGAAAAGATGGAAAAGACCCTTTGGGAAAGTGTCGTGACGCTGGAACCGCTTAATCCGCGATTTGTTTCGGTCACTTATGGTGCCGGCGGCACCACCCGCGAGCGCACCCATGCGACCGTGGCCAGAATCGCCAAGGAAACCAATATCCCGGCTGCAGCCCATCTGACCTGCGTCGGAGCCAGCAAGGCGGAGATCGCGGAAGTGGCCCGGTCCTACTGGGATGCCGGCGTGCGCCATATCGTCGCGCTGCGCGGCGATCCGCCCGCGGAAGGCCAGGCGTTCGAGCCACACCCGCAGGGCTATGCCAGCGCTGCGGACCTGGTGAAGGGGCTGACGGATATTGCCCCGTTCGAAATCTCGGTCGCTGCCTATCCGGAAACCCATCCCGAGGCCGATTGCCCGCAGACCGATCTCGACAATCTGAAGCGCAAGCTGGATGCCGGCGCCAGCCGCGCCATCACCCAGTTTTTCTTTACTGCGGAAGCTTTTTTCCGGTTCCGCGACGCGGCAGCGGCAGCGGGCATCGACGCCGAGCTGGTGCCCGGCATCCTGCCGGTGTCCAACGTCGCCCAGACGCGCAAGTTTGCCGGCATGTGCGGCGCGGAAATCCCGCCCTGGATGAACGACCTGTTCGAGGGGCTGGATGACCATCCCTCGGCCCGGCAACTGATCGCGGCCACGGTGGCAGCGGAATTGTGCCGCAAACTCTATGCCGGAGGCGTTCGCCAGTTTCATTTTTACACACTCAACCGGGCCGAACTCAGCTATGCGATTTGCCATTTGCTGGGCAAGCGACCGGTCAGCGGACAACAGGAGAAAGCGGCATGACCAGCCCACGCGAACAATTGGAGAAACTGGCTGCAGAGCGGATATTGGTATTCGACGGCGGCTATGGCACGGCGATCCAGAATTACCGGCTGGGCGAAGACGATTATCGGGGCACGCTTGACCTGACCGACGACCAGAAGGGCAATAATGACCTGCTCAGCCTGACCCGGCCCGATATTATCGCGGCGATTCACACCTCCTATCTCGAGGCCGGTGCCGACATTATCGAGACCAACACCTTCAGCTCCACCGTGATCAGCCAGGCGGATTATGGCTGCGAGCATCTGGTGCGCGATCTGAACGTGAAGTCGGCGGAAATCGCGCGCGCTGCCTGCGAAAAGGCCGAAGCAAAAGATGGCCGACCCCGCTTTGTGGCAGGATCCGTCGGCCCGACCAATAAAACGCTGTCGCTGTCGCCCGATGTCAACGATCCGGGTTTCCGGGAGATTGACTATGACTATCTGAAAGGCGTTTATCGCGACCAGTGCGACGCGCTGATCGACGGCGGTGTGGATTTTCTGCTGATCGAGACCATATTCGACACGCTCAACGCGAAATGCGCCGGCATGGCGGCGATGGAAGCCGCTGAAGCGAGCGGACGCGACGTCCCGCTGATGATCTCGATGACCCTGACCGACCTGTCGGGCCGCAATCTGTCCGGCCATACGGTCGAGGCCTTCTGGCACGCCGTCCGCCATCTCAAGCCGCTGACCATCGGTCTCAACTGTTCCTTTGGTGCCGACCAGCTCAGGCCGCATCTGACGATGCTGGCCAAGGAAGCCGACTGCCTGATCATGGCCTATCCCAACGCCGGCCTGCCCAATGATCTTGGCGAATATGACGAGATGCCGCAGGAGACGGCGGAACTGATCGGCGACTGGCTGAAGGACCGGCTGGTCAATATCGTCGGTGGCTGCTGTGGCACGACGCCGGATCATATCGCGGCCATCGCCCAGGCCGTGGCGGATCAGGAACCGCGCAAGATACCGACGGTCACCGTCAGGACCCGGCTTTCGGGACTGGAGCCCTTCACCATGGCGGCCTGAATGACCGACCGTTTCTTTCGTGTCGCGCTTCGCGCGGCACGGACCATGTAAAGTATAATATGCCCCGGCATTCGTCCGGGACCAACGGATAATATCATATCATCATGACCCAGTCTTCCTCCACCAACTTCGTCAATATCGGTGAACGCACCAATGTCACCGGCTCGGCGCGCTTCAAGAAGCTGATCCTCAACGACGACTATGAAGCCGCCGTCGAGGTCGCTCGCCAGCAGGTCGAGAATGGCGCGCAGGTGATCGACATCAACATGGACGAAGGGCTACTCGACGCGCATCACGCGATGACCACCTTTCTCAAGCTGATCTCGGCCGAACCCGATATCGCGCGGGTGCCGGTGATGATCGACAGCTCGAAATGGTCGGTGATTGAGGCGGGGCTGAAATGCGTGTCCGGCAAGCCGATCGTCAATTCGATCTCGATGAAGGAAGGCGAGGAGCAGTTTCTCGAACAGGCGCGCAAATGCATGGCTTATGGCGCCGCCGTCGTGGTCATGGCCTTTGACGAAACCGGACAGGCCGACACGAAGGAGCGCAAGATCGAGATCTGCGAGCGCGCCTACAAGCTGCTGACCGGCATCGGCTTCCCGCCGGAGGATATCATCTTCGATCCCAATGTCTTCGCGATCGCGACCGGCATCGACGAGCATCGCCGCTACGGGCTCGATTTCATCGAGGCGACGCGGGAAATCCGCAAGCGATGCCCGCATGTCCATATCTCCGGCGGGCTGTCGAACCTGTCGTTCAGCTTTCGCGGCAACGAGCCGGTGCGCAAGGCGATGCACAGCGTCTTTCTCTATCACGCGATTCCCGCCGGCATGGATATGGCGATCGTCAACGCCGGCCAGCTCGATATCTACGACGATATCGATGCCGAACTGCGCGAGCTGTGCGAAGATGTGATCTTCGACCGCCGCGACGATGCCACCGACCGGCTGATCACGCTGGCGGAGAAATTCCGTGGCACCGACGAGGTCGCGGAAAAGGCGGCAGCCGAATGGCGCGGCTATGAAGTGCACAAGCGTCTGGAACATGCGCTGGTCAAGGGCATCGACGCGCATATCGTCGATGATACCGAAGAAATGCGGATGGCGGTCAAGGATCGCGGCGGCCGGCCGATTGAGGTCATCGAAGGCCCGCTGATGGATGGCATGAACATCGTCGGCGACCTGTTCGGCTCGGGCAAGATGTTCCTGCCGCAGGTGGTGAAGTCGGCGCGTGTGATGAAGAAAGCCGTCGCCCATCTCTTCCCCTATATCGAGGCGGAGAAGGACGAAAAAGCCAAGGGCAAGGGCAAGATCATCATGGCCACGGTCAAGGGCGATGTGCACGATATCGGCAAGAATATCGTCGGCGTCGTTCTGCAGTGCAACGGCTTCGAGGTCATCGATCTCGGCGTGATGGTATCCTGGACAGATATTTTGCAGGCCGCCAACGAGAATGACGCGGATATCATCGGCCTGTCCGGGCTGATCACGCCGTCGCTCGATGAAATGGTCACCGTTGCCGAGGAAATGGAACGGGCGAAAATGCACATGCCGCTGCTGATCGGCGGCGCGACCACGTCCAAGACCCACACGGCGCTGCGCATCGAGCCGGCCTATAGCGGCCCAACCATCCATGTGCTGGATGCCAGCCGTGCGGTCGGTGTGGCTTCCCAGCTGGTCAGCGATACCCAGGCGGTCGACTTCATCACCCGGACCCGCGAGGACTATGAACAGGTCCGCATCGCCCGGGCGGGGAAGACCGGGAAAAAGCTCTCCACACTCGAGGAAGCAAGGGCCAATGCCGGGCAGATCGACATGGCGCTGAAAGCGCCGGCTCCCGCCCAACCGGGCCTGCATGTCTATGAAGACTGGGATCTGGCCGACCTGCGCGACTATATTGACTGGACGCCCTTTTTCCGCGCCTGGGAGCTGGCCGGCACCTATCCGGCAATCCTGACCGACAAGATTGTCGGCGAGAGCGCCAGCGATCTGTTCCGCGATGCCCAGGCGATGCTCGACACGATCATCGAGGAAAAATGGCTGACCGCCAAGGGCGTCGCCGGTCTCTGGCGCGCGCGGCGCGAAGGCGATGACATAATGGTCTCGCCGGAGAACGAGGAATTCGCACTGCCGATGCTGCGGCAACAGGTGGTCAAGCGCGGCGGCAAAGCCAATAACTGTCTCGCTGACTTCATCGACACCCAGGATGACTGGATCGGAGGCTTTGCGGTCACGGCCGGCCACGGGATAGACGAACATGTCCAGCGGTTCGAAATGGACAAGGACGACTATAACAGCATCCTGCTGAAGGCGCTGGCCGACCGGCTGGCGGAAGCCTTTGCCGAGCGCATGCACGCCCATGTCCGTCAGGACCTGTGGGGCTATGCGGCGGACGAGAAACTGAACAACAAGGACCTGATCCGGGAAAAATATCAGGGCATCCGCCCTGCCCCGGGCTATCCCGCCTGCCCCGACCACAGTCTGAAGCCGATCCTGTTCGACATGCTCGACGCGACAAACAATACCGGGATCGAGCTGACCAGCGGCTTCGCGATGACGCCGACCGCAGCGGTTTCCGGCTTCTATTTTGCCCATCCGCAGGCGGAATATTTCGGGGTCGCGCGCATCGGGGAAGACCAGGTGGAAGAATATGCCGTCCGGCGCGGCGTCTCCGTCGACCAGGCGCGCCAGTGGCTCAGACCCAATCTGAACGAATAATCCCGTCAGATTAACCCTTTAACTTCTGTCGCTAAGCCTGAATTCATCTGGGACAGCTATAGCTTTTCGATTGTTTGCCATTTCGGCAGGCGATATGGACACTGCCCTATTCTCCCGATTCAGGATGACCGACATGATCTTCAAAACCCCGTTGATAGCCGCCATGATCGTGGCAACGGTCGCCGGAAGCGCCGCGGAGGCCCAGCCCGGTCCGCCGTTCACGGTTAAGGAAACCGGCGCCACCTATTCTCGGCTGGCGGACGCGGTCAGGGCCGTCGGCGGGAACAATGCGACCATCGTCATCGCTCCGGGCACCTATGGCGATTGCGCGGTGCAGACGGCGGGCCGGATCACCTACAAGGCCGCGATCCCCGGCCGCACGATTTTTGATGGCGGCATCTGCGAAGAAAAGGCAACTCTGGTGCTGCGCGGCAAGGCGGCAACGATCGACGGCATCATCTTCCAGAACCAGCGCGTGCCCGATGGCAATGGCGCCGGCATCCGGATCGAGCGCGGCGATCTCTATATTTACAATGCAATGTTCCGCAATGCCGAGGAAGGCATATTGAGCGCCGACGACCCGAGCGCGGAGATCGTCATCGACCGCTCGACCTTCCAGCGTCTGGGCCGCTGCGACCGCGACCTGTCCTGCGCGCACAGCATCTATATCGGCGATTTCGGCTCGCTGAAGGTCACCAACAGCCGGTTCGAAAAGGGCAATGGCGGCCATTATGTGAAGAGCCGCGCTCCCATCGCGACCATCACCAACAACAGTTTCGACGACACCCAGGGCCGCACCACCAACTATATGATTGACCTGCCCGCCGGCGCGACCGGCGTGATCAGCGGCAATGTCTTCGTGCAGGGCCAGAACAAGGAAAACTGGAGCGCCTTCATCGCCATCGCAGCGGAAGACAAGAACCACAGTTCAAACGGTCTCAATATCCACTCGAACAGCGCCTCCCTGGCCAAGGGCGTGAAGCGCAAAACCTGGTTTGTCGCCGACTGGAGCGGCGACCAGATCAGGATTGCGAACAACAGCCTTGGTCAGGGTTTGACGCGCTTTCAGCGGCGCTAGTTCATTCGCAGCTGTTCGCCGGGCCGCCGTCGATATCCAGGCATTTTCCGTCGGTTTCCGACGCCGGTATTTCCACCCCGATCAGCGCACCCAGCGTCGGGGCGATATCGACCGTCATCACCGACAGCGGCTGTTCGAAATGCTGGATGCCGGACCGCCAGAACAGGATCGGAACGCGCCGGTCATAATCCCACGGGCTGCCGTGCGTCGCAACATAGCCGCGTCCGGTTGACGCGATCGGGGTGACCGCCTTTTTCAGCAGCACGATAAAATCGCCCGACCGGTCCGGATTGAACGAGGCCTTGACCCTTTGCTCCATCGTCCAGGACTCCGGCGATCCGTCGGGAACGCTGATTCCCTCCAGATCCTCGCGATCGATCACCGCTTCAACCTGGGCGTGGGCCGCGATCAGCGCCATGGCGCTGTCCTGGACCTGCTTGCGCTGCTCTTCGGAAAGATCGCGACTGACATAATAGTCGCCAAATGGTCCGTCGGCGTAGAGAACGGGCTTGTCGCCAGGGATATTCAGTTCCCTGGCCACGATCTTGCCGATCGTTTTGGCATTGAGATCAGGATTGATCCGCTGGGCCTCGGGCACGCCCTGAAGGCTCATCCGCTCTGGCAGGTCCAGGCCGCCATGATCGGCGGTCAGCATCACCGCATAGTCGATGCCTTCGCGATCCAATATGTCGAAAAACTGTCCAAGCGACTGGTCCAGTTCGCCCATCTGGATACACATTTCCAGGCCCTCCGTACCAAAGGCATGGCCGATATAGTCGGTGGCCGACAGGCCCACCGAGATCACATCGGTGGCTTCGCCCCGCCCGAGTCCCATTTCGTTGATCACTGCCGTGGCAGCGGTCAGGATCGAGCGATCAAAGTCGGGCGATGCTCGGTAAATGCTCGCGCCGCCTTCCGGACGCTGAAAAGCATAGTCGCCGACCGATTGGCCGTCGCCGTGCATGATCTTGGCGCTGTGCGCCACGCACCGGGCCGGCGTTGGATAGGCCGGGCGGGCCTTGTCAATCTGCTCGCCGATCGACTGGTTGACCGCCGCCACCGAAGGCAGTGTCTTGCGCCCTTCCAAAGTGGTGAAGCCCTTGCCTTTCCACCAGTAAATTTCATCAACATCATGGCCGCCCATCATCAGCGCCGCCCGGTCCTTGCCCGCCACCGCAACATTGCGGGATTCGGGCGAGACTTTCTTCAGCCGTTCGCCCAGCGTCGGCACCAGCAGATGCCAGGCCGAGGCGACATAATCGCCCTGCGTCGGCGCGGTAATATCGCCAAAGCTGGTGCCCTCGACGCGCTCGTCTTCAGCGCAATAGATGGTCTTGTCGTCGCGCGTGCTCGACAGATCGATCCAGTTGTTGGCGATAATCCCGGCGCGCCCGGAATGGACGCCCGTCATGATCGTCGAATGGCCGGGGCAGGTTTCGGTCGCGGCATGGGCCTGATAGCCCGAGGGAAAGACCACACCATCGGTCAGGCGTTTCAGACCGCCGGTAAAGCTGCTGCGATATTCATCGAACAGGTTGGCGGAAAACTGGTCGACCGAAATGGCGACGACCAGTTTCGGTGCGCTTCTTTCGCTGCTCGGCTTATCTTCTGCATTTGCGGTGCCGGAAAATATGATACACGCTGCCAGAGCTGTAACTAGGGTCGATTTTTGCACGAATGGTCCTCACTGATGAATGCCGCTATGGAAAGCTGCCTGCCAATAGCCTAATGCGTCTAAACAGGAAATGGTGAGTTTTTATGACATTTGATTTTCGTATTGTGACGATCATGCTGGCGTTCATCGCTTTTGCCGTCGCACCGGCGGTCGGAGCGCAAAACCGGCTGGGCAATACGGAGCTGAATGTTCCCGCCACGCTGCTAGCGGAATCGCAGCAGGTGAAGGCCGGGCAAAGCGTCACCCTTGCCTTTCTGATGGAACCAAAGCCGACCTGGCACGGCTATTGGGAAAATCCCGGTGACGCCGGCATCGGCATGAGCTTCGACTGGAAGTTGCCAGATGGCGTGACCGCCGGAGAGCCGAAATTTCCCGTACCGGACACACTGCTGATCTCCGGCATCATGAACTATGTCTACAAGGGCGATTATGCAATTCTGGTCAATCTGACCCTGTCCGACTCCGTTCGCCCCGGCCCCTTGCCGATCTCCGTCAAATCCGAATGGCTGTCCTGCACCGACGAAATCTGCGTGCCAGAACAGGATGAACTGTCGATCACCCTGCAGGTCGTCGCCGGGGACCCCGCCGCCGCTCCCGACAAACGGTTCGACGGCTTCCGCGCCGCCCTGCCAAGGCCGCTGGGCAGCGAAGCGACCTTTGCGGTCAGCGATGACAAGTTCCGCCTGTCGGTGCCGCTGCCGGCCAATGTCGCGATCGACAAGCCCTATTTCTTCATCAAGGAAGACGGCATGGTCGATTATGGCGCGGCGCAGACATTCAGCCGCGATGGTGACCGCCTGATCCTCGAGACCGGAGCGCGGGGGGATTCTCTGGACAGGATCAGTGGCATTTTGAAGATCGCCGACCATACGGGCTTCCTGTTCACCGCGACCAAGGGCGAAGTGGCGATGACCGGCCTGCCACTGGCCGGAGAGGGGACGAAGACGGAGGGCAACGCCTCGCTGTTGTTACTGGCACTTGGCGGCGCGCTGCTCGGGGGGCTGCTGCTCAACCTGATGCCCTGCGTCTTTCCGATACTCAGCCTGAAGGCGATCAGCCTCGCCAAGGCCGGCGGCGATCAAGCCGAGGTGCGGCGCGATGCGCTGGCTTATACCGCCGGTGTCGTGCTGGTGGCGACGGCGCTGGGCGCGGTCCTGCTCGGTCTCAGGGCCAGCGGTGCAGCTGTAGGCTGGGCCTTTCAGCTGCAGGACCCAAGGATCATCTTTGTGCTGCTGGCACTGGTCATCGCCATCGGACTCAATCTCGCCGGCCTGTTCGAACTGCCCAATCTGAATTTCGGCAACAAGCTGACACGCAAGGACGGCGCCGCCGGATCGTTCTGGACCGGCGCGCTCGCTGCCTTTGTCGCCACCCCCTGCACCGGCCCTTTCATGGCCGCTGCGCTTGGCGCTACCATCGTGCTGCCGCCGATAGCCGCGCTCGTGATTTTCGCCGGTCTGGGCGTTGGTCTGGCCCTGCCCTTTCTGCTGATCGCCTTTGTGCCCGCGATCCGCTCCCGCCTGCCGAAGCCGGGACCGTGGCTGGACAACTTTCGCAAGGCGATGGCGATTCCGATGTTTCTCACTGCGATCGGCCTGATCTGGCTGCTCGGCCGCCAGATCGGCACCGACGCGCTTGGCCTGTCGCTGGTCTTTTTGCTGACCGTTGCGCTGATTCTGTGGTGGTTCGGTGGCGGGCAGATGAAAGGTCAGTCGCGCGGCGCGCTGACCGGCGCCGCCATGCTTGCCGCGATCATCGGCGGCATAGTCGCTCTTCCCGGCGAGGAGGCCATGAGCAGCCAGAAGCTTGCCAATACATCCACCGCGACCCTGCCGAGCGAGCCGTTCAGCGAAGCGCGATTGTCCGAATTGCGTGCCTCGGGCGAGCCGGTTTTCGCCTATTTCACCGCCGACTGGTGCATCACCTGCAAGGCCAACGAAGCCGCAGCGATCCAGCGCAACGAGACCGCTGAAGTCTTCAAGGCCGCGAAGGTCACGGTCCTGATGGGCGACTGGACGCGGCCCGATCCGAACATCAGCCGATTTCTGGAAAAACACGGGCGCGCCGGCGTGCCGCTCTATCTCTATTACGCGCCAGGCGAAGAACCGGTGGTTCTGCCGCAGATTCTGACGGTGGCGACATTGACCGATCTGGTGAACGGTTCGGTGCAAAGCGCGTTGGCCGACAGAAGCCTTTAGAAAACGGAGACTATAGTGCGCAATCTTCCCCCTTTCGCCCTTGCCGCCGTCGCTGCGATCACGCTGGCGAGCCCGCTGTCCGCAGCCCAGAAAATCGGTGCCCTGGCCCAGGATTTCAAGCTCACCGACGTCAATGGCAAAACCGTGCAGCTGTCGCAGTTTCGCGGCAAGACGGTGGTGCTCGAATGGCACAATCCCGGCTGCCCCTTTGTCTCGAAACATTATAGCAGCGGCAATATGCAGGCGACGCAAAAGGCTGCCCGCGATCAGGGCGCGATCTGGCTGACCATCAACAGCGGCGCAAAGGGGAAACAGGGGCATATGACGGGCAGCGAAGCCAAGGCTTTGATCGCCCGGCAGAATATCCAGTCGACCAATTATCTGCTCGACGCCAGGGGGCTGGTCGGCAAGGCCTATGGCGCGAGGGCGACGCCGCATATGTATATCATCGATGGCTCGGGCATTCTGGTCTATCAGGGCGCCATTGACGACCGGCCGACGGCCGATACGGCCGACATCAAGGATGCGCGCAATCACGTGCTCGCCGCGCTGAAAGAGATCAGGTCCGGCGACAAGGTCAGCGTTGCCCAATCCCGGCCTTATGGCTGCTCGGTGAAATATGCTTCCTGAGCGAAGCCATGCGGCAGGACTGGCGCGCTAAACTCTACGCACGCGCCAGCCCTGCACCCCTTTGGGTCCGGAAGCAGGACGGTGCCGTGCGAACAGCCGCACGCCACCGGTCAACATATCCCTCCAGACCAATAGCAAAATCATCATGGCTCAACCGCGTCCCGGAGGTCGGGTGACAAATCCGATACAATGGCCGGACATGCCCCCCGCCTTCGTCCCGGCAGCGTGCGACCCTGATCCAGGGCACCGCCGGTCAAACTCTTGCGCTGTCATCCGCTTTTCGCTGGTCGCGAAAAGGAATTGCTGCCTTGCTGATGCTGACCCTCATTATTGCGCCGTATCGCTATTTTATCGGGTCAATTCTTGTCGATACGCTTGATATGCGCGCCCTTTACCTAACTGGAGATGAACCGCCATAAAAACTCGCGCCCGCTATCCTAAGACACTGGATTGATGCTGGAATATTTTCACAGAAAAGCGGCGCAAAATGGCCGGTGCGGAGACTGTTTCGGCACTTCTTTCGATGTGCGGGAAAAAGCGCTGACATTCCAGATGGTTACGGTTGATACCGATTCGCGCCGCCCCTTTGCGCCAAAATCCCGCGGGCGAAGCCTATTCCGGCTTGCGAAACCGCATCACGAAACGGCTGGTTTTGCCCCGGACAGCCGGATCGAATACATTTTTCTCCAGATCATCATCGGGATTGGCGAACATGTCGCTTTCGCCGTCGAGGACAAAGCCGGCGGCGAGAAAATCACTCCGGACCGTCGCGGGATCGATGCGGTGGGTTTTCTCGACCACTGCCCGCGTATCGCCGGGCAGTCCCGCATGGTCGATCACGGCCACAATCCCGCCCGGCTTCATGCCCTTGTAAAGGTTGGACAGCACAACCGCCGGGTCCAGTTTCTCGAACTTATATTGTTCGCTTTCCCAGTAAAAATCATGATAGATCAGATGCAGCATGGCAAAGTCGAGACTGTTCGCCGCCGGCTTATAGTCCGGCATGTGCGCCGGAACCATCGTCACATTGGGCTGCCGCGCCGATACCGCTGCCCATTTTTCCCTGGACTGGTCGCTGGTCGTGAACTGCGGCGGATTGACCGCTACCACCGATCCCTCCGGACCGACCACCCGGCCCATGATCTCGCTATAATAGCCGCCGCCAGCGAAGATATCGAGCGCGCTATCACCGCTTTCCAGCCCCATGAAGGCAAGCAGTTCGGCCGGCTTGCGGCTTTCATCCAGCGTGATGTCGGCTTCATCCCGGCCCGGATCGGACACCGCTGCCTTGAAATCGGGTCCGGTCTCGGCGGCATTCGCCGCTGCCGATGAGGCAACCGCCGCACCGGTCGGAGCGACAACGAGGGCACAAGTCGCCAAGGCCAATAGAATAGATGCGCGCATGATTTTATCTCCCCTAATATTGGGCCACAACATGAACCGGCGAGCCTTTTTCCACAAGCGGTTACCAAGTCGTTGGTCTACGTCGTCCAGCCGTTCGTCGAAACTGGTGGTCAGGCGCAATATTCAGGCAGCGCGCGTTCTGATCTTGTCAAGTTCGGCACCGCTGGCGCGGCGGACCTCTTCGAGATCATAATCAATCTGCAGCCCGAGGAAAAATCCCTCTGATATGCCGAAATAGCGTGCCAGCCGTAGATCGGCATTGGCATCAATCGATCGCTGGCCGGAAATTATCGCGCTGAGCTGATCGATGTCCAGACCTGCGCCTGCAGCCACTTCTTCAACCGCTATTTCGCTGCCAATCAGATAATCTTCGCGCAGAATATCGCCCGGATGGACATTGTCCAAACGGTCATCATCCCCTGTGATAGTCCTCGATCCGGACGTCATGCGCATCTCCGTTTGACCAGTTAAAAGTTACCCGCCACTGGCCGTTGATGCGCAAGCTATAGCGCAAAGGTGTATAGCCCTTCAACTGCTCAAAGCGATTGCCGCTAGGAATACGGAGATCAAATAAATTTGTAGTTCTGTTGATCTGCCGCAATTTTCGTCGTGCTGTATCCTGAATATCCGATGGCAGCTTCCGACTGCGTTCGCCGTTCCAAACTTTTTCACTTTCAAGATCGGCGAATGAGCGGATCATCGACTGCCTCCTTTGTTATGGGCAGTAAGCTATCAATCAGCAATTTGAATCGCTGGCAACAGCGATAGTGTAAAAAAGAATGAAACAAAATTGTTGACTAGGGGCTCTTCACAATCACTATTCTACACATTATTTCACCTATTCAATAGGTTATTGCGAACATTTGACTCCCGCAACCTACCTACATCTTCCGCTGAACCTTCCCATAACCCATCTTGCGCGTTCCCGGCCGTCCTTCGGTTGACCGGCCCTTCGGCTGGGCGACCTGCAGATCGGCGGGCAGGCCGAGTTCTTCGGCTTCCAGCTTGCGGATTTCGTCGCGCAGGCGGCCTGCGGTTTCGAACTCCAGATCGGCGGCGGCATCGCGCATCTGTTTTTCGAGGCTTTCGATATGGGCTCTGAGATTGTGACCAACCGGATGGCCCGCTTCGACATCGACGGCACCGGTGACCATATCCTTGGCCGTCGCATGGGCGACGATATCGCCGATATTTTTCTTGATCGATTGCGGCGTGATGCTGTGCTCCAGATTATATTCGACCTGCTTCTCGCGGCGGCGGTCGGTTTCGCTGAGCGCACGCTCCATCGATCCGGTCATCCGGTCGGCATAGAGAATGACCCGGCCATCGACATTGCGGGCGGCGCGGCCAATGGTCTGGATCAGCGAGGTCTCGCTGCGCAGAAAGCCTTCCTTGTCGGCGTCGAGGATCGCGACCAGCCCGCATTCCGGAATATCGAGCCCCTCGCGCAGCAGGTTGATCCCCACCAGCACATCATAAACGCCCAGCCTGAGGTCGCGGATCAGCTCGATCCGTTCGAGTGTCTCGACATCGCTGTGCATATAGCGGACCTTGATCCCCGCCTCGTGCATGAACTCGGTCAAATCCTCGGCCATGCGCTTGGTCAGCGTGGTGATCAGTGTGCGATAGCCCTGCGCCGCGACCTTGCGGCATTCGTTGATCACATCGTCGACTTGATCCTCGACCGGCTTGATCTCGACCGGCGGATCGATCAGCCCGGTGGGGCGAATGACCTGTTCGCTGAACACGCCACCGGTCTGTTCCAGCTCCCAGGGGCCCGGCGTCGCCGAGACGCTGACCGTCTGGGGCCGCATCGCGTCCCATTCGTTGAAACGCAGCGGCCGGTTGTCGATACAGCTCGGCAGCCGGAAGCCATATTCGGCCAGCGTGATCTTGCGGCGGTGATCGCCTTTCGACATCGCCCCGATCTGGGGGACGGTCTGGTGGCTTTCATCAACGAACAGCAGCGCATTGTCCGGCAGATATTCAAACAGGGTCGGTGGCGGTTCACCCGGCAGCCGTCCGGTCAGAAAGCGGGAATAATTTTCGATGCCCGCGCAGCTGCCGGTGGCGGCGATCATTTCCAGATCGAAATGGGTGCGCTGTTCCAGCCGCTGATGCTCGATCAGCTTGCCCTCGGCCTCCAGTTCCTTGAGCCGCACGCCCAGCTCCAGCTTGATCGCCTCGGTCGCCTGCTTCATCGTCGGTCCCGGCGTCACATAGTGCGAATTGGCAAAGATCCGGACGCGATCCAGGTGCACGCCCTTCTTGCCGGTCAGCGGGTCAAATTCGACAATATCCTCGATCTCGTCGCCGAAGAAGCTGACCCGCCAGGCCATATCCTCATAGTGTGACGGGAATATCTCGAGATTGTCGCCGCGCACCCGGAAATTACCGCGGGCAAAGGCCTGATCATTGCGCTTGTACTGCAGAGCGACCAGCTTGCGGATAATATCCCGCTGATCGACCGCCTGCTCCTTCTTGAGATCGAAGATCATCGCCGAATAGGTCTCGACCGAACCGATACCATAGAGACAGGAGACCGACGCCACGATGATCACATCATCGCGCTCGAGCAGCGACCGGGTCGCGCTGTGCCGCATCCGGTCGATTGCCTCGTTTACCGAGCTTTCTTTCTCGATATAGGTATCCGACCGCGCGACATAGGCTTCGGGCTGGTAATAGTCATAATAAGAGACGAAATATTCGACGGCATTGTCCGGGAAGAAATTCTTGAACTCGCCGTACAGCTGCGCCGCCAATATCTTGTTGGGAGCCAGAATCAGGGCCGGCCGCTGCAGCTCGTCTATGATCTTGGCCATGGTGAAGGTCTTGCCCGACCCGGTGACGCCGAGCAGCACCTGATCGCGCTCGTCCTCGCGCATCCCCTGCACCAGTTCCCTGATCGCATCCGGCTGGTCGCCAGCGGGCTCAAAATCGCTGACGAGCTTGAACCGTTTGCCGCCTTCCGACTTTTCCGGGCGGCGGGGCTTGTGAGGCACGAAATCCTTCCCGGTTTCCGGCTCCGCCAGGCCTCTTCTGATTACCAGTTCTGTCATCAGACATATATGGAACAAATAGGGTCCAATGTCATCCCCGCATTGCAGTTTTCCGGCAATCGGGGCCATCAAAAATTTACATCGTGCCGCCATCGGTTTATGGAACACTAGGGAAGCATCAAAATTGAGGGAAATTTCTCGTGAAAAATTTACTGGTTTCGGTGGCTGTACTCAGCCTGATAGGCGGCTGTTCGGACAAAGGGGCTGACCAGGACGGGGACGGCAAAATCACCGCGGAAGAAGTTGCCGAGGAAATGAACCAAGTCAAACTCGAGCCCGGCGAATGGGAAAATACGGTGGAGATCGTCGATGTGAAACTCGAAGGGCTGCCCGAAGGCGTTCCGGCCGGGGTCATGGACAGCATGAAGGGCAAGGTCACAACCTCAAAGTCCTGCATAACCGAGGAACAGGCCGAGAATCCGGGCGCAGAGTTTTTCGCCGCCCAGAAAGAGACCAATTGCGACGTCAAGAAATTCGACATGAGCGGCGGGGCCGTATCATCGGAAATGTCCTGTACCAATATGGGCGGCGCTCCGGGCAACATGACGATGGCCATGGATGGCCAATATGGCCCAAGCAGCTATGACATGACGATGAACATGAAAGGCGGCGCGTCCGGCATGAAAATGAATATTTCCGCCAAGAGCAGCGGCAAGCGGATCGGCGACTGCCCCGCTGGTTGATCGTTACCGAAAGCGAAAGGCCGAACCCAAAAGGCAGGAGCGAGATGCTCCTGCCTTTTTTTTGCGGCCGCCCGGCGAAAAGCAGAAGGATTTAGGGTAGCACGGAACGGGCTTTGCCTTTTCCTTATGCTTTGGCATAAGCAGACAAAATAGAGGGGCAAATCATGAAACATCTTTTGGCACTGGCCGCAACGTCGGCCCTGATCTGGACCGCACCGGTTCTCGCACAGAACAGTTCGCCATCACCCGATCTCGCCAGGGCGATCGCAGCGGATTATGACAAGCAGCTGAAAGCCCTGTTTCTCGATTTCCATAAAAACCCCGAGCTTTCCTACAAGGAAACCCGCACCGCCGGAATCATCGCGCAGAAATGGCGCGACGCAGGATTCACGGTTGCCGAGAAAGTCGGCGGTACCGGCGTCGTCGGCGTGATGAAGAATGGCGAAGGGCCGACCCTGATGCTGCGCGCCGACATGGATGGCCTGCCGCTGGTGGAAGACAGCGGGCTCGATTATATGTCGACCGCAAAGCAGGTCAGCATCGACGGCGAGGAAAAGCCGGTAATGCACGCCTGCGGCCATGATGTGCATATCACCTCGCTGATCGGCACCGCCAACCAGATGGCGGCGCGCAAGGACCAGTGGGCCGGCACCCTCGTGCTGATCGCGCAACCGGCCGAGGAACGAATCGGCGGTGCCAAGCTGATGATGGACGACGGCCTCTACACCCGCTTTCCCAAGCCCGATTATGCCATGGCCTTTCACGTTTCCGCTGACACCCCGACCGGACAACTGGCGCTGGACGAGGGCATCAAGAGCAGTTCGTCCGACAGCGTCGATATCATCGTCCACGGGGTCGGCGCGCATGGCGCATCACCGCACCGGGGCAAGGATCCGATCGTGATGGGTGCGGAGATCATCATGGCCCTGCAGACCATCGTCAGCCGCGAAATCGCTCCGCTCAAGCCCGGCGTGATCACCGTTGGTTCCTTCCACAGCGGCTTCAAGCATAATATCATCTCGGACAAGGCGACCATGCAGTTGACCGTCCGCTCGGATGACGAGGAAACGCGGGCCAAACTGCTCGAGGGGATCAAGCGCATCGCCACCAATGTCGGCCGGATGAACGGCCTGCCCGAGGACAAGCTGCCAGAGGTGCTGGTGTCGCACGAATCGACTCCGGCCAATTATAATGACGCGGCGCTGACCCAGCGGGTGAAGGCGGTATTCGCCAAACGGTTCGGCGAGGATGTGTTCGACAACAAGCCGCGCGAGGGCATGGGGGCAGAGGATTTCGCCTATTTCGTCGAGCCCAATACCGATGTGCCCGGCGTCTATTTCTCGGTCGGCGGTACGCCGCAGGCCGATTTTGATCGCGCAAAGGCCGGTGGCCCGCCGGTGCCTTCGCATCACTCTCCCTTCTTCAAGATTGCGCCGCGCGAATCCGTGACGCTCGGCACCGAGGCGATGACCGCTGCGGCGCTGGAATTGTTGGCAGCCGATGAATAAGCCCGAAACCCGTCAGCGGCCCAAGCGGACGCTGCTGTTCAGCGCGGCCTTGCTGCTGCTCACCTCCTGCACCACGGTTGCGCAAACCGGTGTCGAGCCCGTCGCTGAGGCGCAGTCCTATGATATCCTGATCGACAACGGCCTGATCGTTGATGGCAGCGGATCGGCCCCTTATGTCGGCGATGTCGCGATCCGCAATGACCGGATTGTCGCGGTTTCGCCGGAAATTACCGGCAGCGCAACGCGCGTCATAGACGCGCACGGGCTGGCGGTCGCACCGGGCTTTATCAACATGCTCAGCTGGGCACCCGATGCGCTGATTGCCGATGGCGCCGGCGAAAGCGACATCCGGCAGGGTATCACGCTGGAGGTCTTCGGTGAAGGATGGTCGGAAGCCCCGCTGACCGACAAGATGGTCGAGACGCTGGAGAGCGAACAGGGCGATATCCGCTATCCGATCAGCTGGCGCACCCTCGACCAATATTTCGACTTTATCGAGAATCGCGGGATCGCGCCCAATGTGGCGTCCTTTGTCGGCGCGACGACCGTGCGGATCAACGAGCTCGACTATGACGACGTCGATCCGGACGCCGCCCAGCTCGACCGGATGCGGGCGCTGGTCCGCGAGGCCATGGACGACGGCGCCATGGGTGTCGGCAGTTCGCTGATCTATGCCCCGGCCAGCTATGCGGAGACGCCGGAACTGGTCGCTCTGGCGACCGAATCGGCGCGCTGCGGCGGCATGTATATCAGCCATATGCGCAACGAGAGCGACCACGTCCTCGAAGCGGTCGACGAGCTTATAGAAATTGCCGAAAAATCGGGCGGCCCGGCAGAAATCTATCATCTGAAGCAGGCCGGCAAGGACAATTGGGACAAGCTCGACCCGATTATCGCCAGGGTCGAGGCGGCGCGCGCAAAGGGTCTGCGCATCACCGCCAATATGTATACCTATACCGCCGGTTCGACCGGCCTCGATGCGGCGATGCCGACCTGGGTACAGGAAGGCGGCTATGAGCAATGGAAAAAGCGGCTGCAGGATCCTGAAATCCGCAAGCGCGTGCTCGCCGAAATGCAGGGCAAGCCGGTCGGCTGGGAAAATCTCTTCTATCATGCCGGCCCCGACAAGACGATGCTGGTCGGATTCAAGAATGACAAGCTGAAGCCGCTGACCGGCAAGACCCTGGCCGAGGTCGCCGCGATGCGCGGCACCAGTCCGGCAGAGACGGCGATCGATCTGGTGATCGAGGATGGCAGCCGGGTCCAGGTGGTCTATTTCCTGATGGACGAAGAAAATGTCGCGCGGCAGACCGCCCTGCCCTGGATGTCCTTCGGTTCCGACGCGGCGGCCCTCGCGCCGCGCGAGGTGTTCCTGAAATCCTCCACCCATCCCCGCGCCTATGGTAATTTTGCACGGTTGCTGGGCAAATATGTCCGCGAGGAAAAGCGCGCGACTCTGGCCGATGCGGTGCGGCGACTGAGCAGCATGCCGGCGAGCCATCTGGGACTGAAGGATCGCGGCAATCTGGCAGCCGGGCAATTTGCCGATGTGGTGATCTTTGATCCGGCCACGATTGCCGACAAGGCGACCTACGCGGAGCCCCAGCAATTTGCCGTTGGCGTGGAGCATGTACTGGTCAATGGCCAGCCGGTGCTGAGCGGCGGCAAGATGACCGGTGCCCGCCCGGGCCGGGCCGTCAGGGGACCCGGCTGGAACAGCTGCCCGCCGCGCTAGCAGTCAGGCGAAGCAGAGCGCGGATAGGCGGCCTGTTTTGCCCGGGCTGCGCGCTCTGATCCGTCCAAAGTTCGTGAAAGTTCGGGCCAAGGAGGCGTTTTGCGAGCTTGCCATGCAACCATTTAGTTGCATATTAAAAACCATGTCCGATGTCTTCGCCGCCCTTGCCGATGAAACCCGCCGCGCCCTGCTCGACCGGCTCTTCATCAGGAACGGCCAGAATCTGACCGATCTTCACAGCGGCATGACCATGTCGCGGCAGGCGGTGGCCAAGCATCTGCATATTCTCGAAACCGCCAATCTCGTTTCGGTCCACCGGCAGGGGCGGGAAAAGCTGCATTATCTCAATCCCGTGCCGCTCGGCGATATTGTCCATCGCTGGATCGGCAAGTTCGAGGATGCCCGCATCGAGGCGCTGAGCGATTTCAAGCAGCAAGTCGAAGATGCTTCCAGATCTTCCACCCACAGCAAGCGAGAGGAGAAACGCCGTGCCAGCCAGTGAACCCGAGAATATGACAACTCGCGCAGCGACGGGCGAGCCCTGCGCACCGGATTTTGTCTACACGATTTTCATCAAGGCGACCGCCGAGCAGGTCTGGAACGGCCTGATCGACCGGGAACTGACCAAGGCTTATTGGGGCCATTATAACGAATCCGACTGGCAAGCGGGGTCCCGGTGGGAACATGTGCGCAGCGACGGCAGCGGAAAAATCGACACGCGCGGTCGCATCATCGAGATGGATCCGCCCCGTAAAATGGTCTGGAGCTGGGCCTTTGATTCGGAAGCGGACCGGCCTGAAAAATTGTCGCGGGTAACCTACGAACTGGCCAGTCTGGGCCCCGACACCAAATTGACCGTTACCCATAGCGAGCTCGAGCCCGGATCGCCGATGGATATCGGCGTACGCGAAGGCTGGCCGGCGGTTCTCAGCAATCTGAAGTCCATTCTGGAAACGGGAGAGACATTGTCAGAGGAACAGTGGCCGAGCGCGGAACAGTTCGAACAGGACTGACTTCGCCCCCGCGCCTGACAATCCCTTTTGACAGGCAAACGGACTCAGAATTGCGCTCAGTCGAAGAGTGATCGAACATTCCCCCTTCCGCCGTTGAATCGAACCCCCTAAAGTCGCCGGATGGACATCGCTTCTGCCATTCCCGCGGACATCAAGCCGCATGACGGACGCTTTGTCGGCAGCAAGCATTATTTCGCCTGCCGCGTCTATTTCGAGGACACCGACTTTTCGGGCATCGTCTATCACGCCAATTATCTGCGCTATATGGAACGGGCCCGCTCGGACATGCTGCGGCAGCTCGATATGAACCAGCATGCGGCCTATGAGAGCGGCGAAGGCGTCTATGCCGTGGTCGACCTGACGATGAAATATTGGTCGCCGGCAAGACTGGACGACGATCTGCTGGTGATCAGCACCGTGGAGACGTTGCGCGCGGCGAGCGTCGTCATCGACCAGACGATCATGCGCGGCTCTGACCAGATCACGTCAGCCTCTGTTCACGCTGCCTTTCTTACCCCGGCCGGACGCCCGAGACGACAACCGAAAGCGTGGACAAAGGCTTTCGCCAGCGTCATGGACCAGACTGTTACGAAATGAAGGATATCAAATCTTGCTAGACCAACTTTCACTCGGAGCGACCAGCGGCAATTTCTCCCCGTTCATGCTGTTCATGGAAGCCGATATCGTCGTCAAGGCGGTGATGATCGGCCTGTTGCTGGCCAGCATCTGGACCTGGACGATCATCGTCAGTTTCGGCATGACCATTGGCCAGATTTCCAGAAAATCGGACCGGTTCGAAAAGGCTTTCGACAAGGCCGAAAATATCGACCGGTTTTTCGACGAACATGGCAAGTCCAGCCTGCCGAGCGCCAAGGTTCTCGCCGCCGGTGTCAAGGAATGGCGCCGGTCGACGGCAAAGGGCCCTGTCGACCGCGACGGCACCCGGCAGCGCCTGGCCACGGCGATGAACATGACGATCGCCGAGGAAGTGGACCGGATCGCCGACCGGCTGAACTTTCTCGCCACCGTCGGTGCCGTTGCCCCCTTTGTCGGCCTGTTCGGTACAGTCTGGGGCATCATGCGCAGTTTCTCGGCAATTGCTGCGGAGCAGAACAGCTCGCTCGCGGTGGTCGCGCCCGGCATCGCGGAGGCGCTGTTCGCCACCGCAATCGGCCTTTTTGCGGCAATCCCGGCGGTCATCGCCTATAACCGCTTCTCGCACCGGCTGAACAAGCTGGAAGCCCGCATGGGTCGCTTTGCCGACGGGTTCCACGCGACGCTCAGCCGCGAGTTGGAGTTTGGAAACTGAGCATGGGCATGAATACGGGATCCGGGCGGCGCGGCGGTGGTCGCGGCCGCGCTCCGATGGCCGAAATCAATGTGACGCCTTTTGTCGACGTGATGCTGGTGCTGCTGATCATCTTCATGGTGACCGCACCGCTGCTGGTCACCGGCGTGCCGGTCGACCTGCCGGAAAGCCGCGCCAACGCGCTGGAGCAGGAACAGGAACCGGTGCAGATTTCGATCGACAATGAAGGCCGCATTTTTGTTGACGACGAGGAACTCAGCCGCGGTGCCCTGGAGACCAGGCTGCGCGACATTGCCGCAAGCCAGAATGCCGCCGATCCGCGCCAGATCATGCTGCGCGGCGACAGGACTCTGGATTATGGCCTGATCATGGGCGTGATGGGCGAACTCAACCGTGCGGGATTGAACCGCGTGTCGCTGGTCACTACAGGTTCATCCGAGACGCCATAAGAGTGGGCAGCTGATATGGAGAAGGCTGAAAAAATTGGCTTGGGAATAGCGGCTGTGGGTCATGTGGCCCTGTTCGGCGCGCTGTCGTTCAGCATTCTTAGCAGCACCAATGACGCATTCCGCAACAAGCCGATCGAGGTTATGATTGCCGACGAGGTCGGCCTGGAAAGCGCCGCCCCCAATCCCGCGATGGTCACACCCGCGACCAGCGTCGCGCCCGAACTGGGCGCACCGGAAGAAAGCAGCATTGTCGAACCAGAACCGCTGCCCGAACCACCGAAAGCCGAAGCCAAGCCCAAGCCAGCGGCAGCCCCCGCCCCGGTATCGCGCGAACCGCGCCGCAAACCGGACAAGCCTGCCAGCGTCGCCAAGACGGAGTCCAAACCCAAGCCGAAACCGAAGCCGCGCGGCTCCCGCCTCGGCGATGATTTCCTGAAAGGCGTGACCGACGCCTCGTCGGTCAGCCGCAACCAGAATATCGCAGCGGAAAAGGCTTCTGCCGCGACCGTCGCATCGCTCGAACGGGAACTGTACCGGCTGGTCAAGCAGAAATGGCGCCCGCCAACCGGCGCGGATGCCGAACTGCTGCGTACCAAGGTCACCGCCCGTCTTGATCCCAATGGCCGGATCATCGGTACACCGACGGCGACCACCACCGGCATCACGCCGAGCAACCGGTCGCAGGTCGAAATCCATCAGGAGCGCGCGATTGCTGCGGTCCAGCTGGCCGCACCGTTTACAACATTCCCCGAAAAATATTACGATGAATGGAAGGTTATCGAACCTGTCCTCTACCTTGGTGTCTAGGAGACCCGCGATGCAATCCACCGCCCCGACTATCAGAAACTTGTTTCTCGGCCTTGTCGCCAGCCTCGGGCTGACGGCGACGGCCCATGCCCAGCTGACCGTCGATGTCGACAATAGCGCAGGCGAAGAGCTCGTCATTGCCGTTCCCGGCCTGCCGACGCCGCAAAGCGTTGACACCGTGTCCGGCAGCACCGCCGATCTGGGCGGCAAGATCAGCGACGTCATCGTCAGCGATCTTCGCTCCAGCGGCCTGTTCAAGCCGATGGGCCGCAACCAGGTGCGCGGGATCAGCTATAGCGAGGTCACCGCGCCGCAATTTCCCTATTGGAGCGGCACCAGCGCCTCTGCGCTGATTCAGGGCTTCATCCAGTCCAATGCCGACGGCAAGCTGACGGTTGGCTGCTATCTCTATGATGTCGCGCTGGAAACCGAGCTGACCCGCCAGGGCTTTGTCGTCGAACCGCGCGACTGGCGCCGGGCCGCGCATAAATGCGCCGATGCCATCTACGCCCGGCTGAGCGGCGAATCGCCCTTTTTCGACAGCCGCATCGCCTATATCGCCGAGACCGGTCCCAAGGGTAACCGGGTCAAGCGGCTGGCGATCATGGACAGCGATGGCGCCAATCACCGGTTCATCACCAACGGCCAGGCCACTGCGCTCACGCCGCGTTTCTCGCCCGACTATAAGAGCATCGTCTATCTGAGCTTTCTCGACGGCAACCCGCGCATCTATATCTATGATATTGGCACCGGCCGACAGCGGCTGATCACCCAGAGCACCAATCCGACCTTCGCGCCGCGCTGGTCGCCGGACGGCAAGTGGATACTCTATTCCATGGCGATTGCCGGCAATACCGATATCTACAAGGTCTCGGCAGCGGGTGGCGGCAAGCCGCAGCAGCTGACCTTTTCGCCCGGCATCGATATCGGCGGCAGCTTCTCTCCCGACGGCAGCCGGATCGTCTTCGAAAGCGATCGTTCGGGGAGCCAGCAACTCTATGTCATGAGCGCCGACGGCGGCAACGAGCGGCGAATCAGCTTTGGCGGCGGTCGCTATGCGACACCGGAATGGAGCCCGCGCGGCGACCTGATCGCCTTCACCAAGATCGCCGGCAATTTCCGCATCGGCGTGATGACACCCAGCGGCGGCGGCGAGCGGCTGCTGACCGACAGCTGGCAGGACGAGGCGCCGACATGGGCGCCCAATGGGCGGGTAATCCAGTTTTTCCGCACAACCAAGGGCAATGGCAATACCGGAATCTGGCAGGTCGACCTGACCGGCCGCAACGAGCGGGAACTGCCGACGCCGGTCAACGGTTCTGACCCGGCATGGGGTCCCTTGCTGCCCTGAATTCAGATCGCGACAAGTCCCTGAAAAAAGGCTATATCCAGCCGAAGGGCTATTTTAAATAGGAGCAATATGATGATCAAATATGCGACCCCCCTCCTGATGACCGCCAGCCTTGCGCTGGCCGGCTGTGCGAAGAAACCACCCGAAGAACTGCCGCCGGCACCCGTTGGCACGGCACCAACCCCGACACCAACAGGGCCCTCCGGTCCCGGCTATGCTCCCGGTTCGCAGCAGGATTTCCTGGCCAACACGATGTCCGACCGGATCCTGTTCGATACCGACCGGTTCAACATCGACACGCAGGACCAGGCCGTGCTGCAGAGTCAGGCTCGCTGGATGGCGCAAAATCCGAACGCGCGGATCACCATCGAGGGCCATGCCGACGAACGCGGCACCCGCGACTATAACCTCGCACTCGGCGAACGGCGCGCCAATGCGGCGAAAAACTATCTCGCCTCGCTGGGCGTCAGCCCCGCGCGGATGACCACGGTCAGCTATGGCAAGGAACGGCCGGAAGCGCTCGGTTCAAACGAAAGCGCATGGGCCCAGAACCGCCGCGCGGTCAGCGTTGTGGTCCGTTAAACCGGCCTGAAACCAGACACAGAAAAGGGCCGCTAACCATCAAGGTTAGCGGCCCTTTTCTTAACTCTAAAATCGTTTATTTCTTGGTGCCGGTCATCGCCATTTCGCCAAAGGCGCCTGCCTTGACGGAGCCAGCCAGCTGGCCGTCGGTGATCGTCGCATCGCCTTCCAGCTTCATCGGCATGGGAACGGTCATGTTCATTTCCCAGGTGATGTGATTGCCGTCGACCTTGCCGTTTTCAACGTCCATCGATCCCATGGCACCGGTGTTGGTACCGGTAAACGTGTCACCGTCGGTGACGATGGTGAATTCCGACGTCTGGTCTCCCATCGGCGATTTGGTCACACAAGCATAAGTTCCATCAATAGACATTCCGTTCTCCTTTTATGTCAAAGCCCTGATCCGGCTCGCGCCAGCGATCACTCGCTGTCAGCCGCCGAATCGTCCGAACTGCTATCACTATTAACAGCAGTGTCACTAGCTTCATAGCCGCGATATTCGACCGGCATGCCGAGCGCGTCCAGCTGCGGCCTGATCTTCTCGACATCGCCGACGATCACCCAGGTGAACTTGCCGGGGTCGATCGCCTGCGCCATCGCCTCGTTCAGCTCTTTCGCGGTCAGCGCCTTGTAGCGGTCGGCGACGGTTTCCGCATAGTTGGAGGGCCGTCCGAACATCACGTCGCCTTCCATCTGGTTCAGGATGCTGGGCGTGCGCTCGAACTGGCCGGGCAGCTGGCGGACATTGCCGTTGACCGTGCGCTCCAGTTCCGCCGGCGTGACGCCCTTGTCGCCAAGGAAGTCCCGGACCTGGGCATCCATCGCGGCAACCGCCGGTCCGGTTTGGTTGGTCTGCACCGGTGCCCGCATCGTGTACAGCGCCTGATCCTCTCCGCGCAGCACCGTGTTACGGGTGCCATAGCTCCAGCCCTTGGTTTCGCGCAGATCCATGTTGATCCGGGACAGGAAATTGCCGCCCAATATCTCGTTCGCCGCGTCGAGGGTCAGCAGGTCATCCGATCCCTTGTAGGGCAGCACCTGACCGGCAAGGATCATCGACTGCGGCGAATTGGGCCGGTGAATGGCAATGATCTTGCCCTGCGCGTCGGGGACGGGGGCATCGAAATTTTTCGCCGGTGCCGCCTTGCCGCTGCCATTCCAGCGACCGAAGCGCATTTCCAGCTTCTTGACCAGTTCATCCTTGTCGATCTGGCCGGCAGCAAAAATCGTCGCCTTGGCCGGATGCATCCACTGATTGTGAAAGGCCTGCAGATCATCGCGGGTGATCGTCGCCACGCTATCCTTGTTACCGTTGCCCGACAGGCCGCGGCCATAAGGATGATCGGGACCGAAGACCAGCGGCGGCAGCGTGTTGCTGGCGATGCTCAGCGGATCGCTTTCCTCGCGGTCGATCGCGGTCAGCTGCCGGACGCGGATGCGTTCGATATCATCGGCATTGAAGGCGGGGTTCTTGACGATATCCGCCATCAGATCGAGCGAGGCGTCAAGGTTCGGGTTGACCGTGCTCAGACTGACATCGGTGCGGTCCCGCCCGCCATCGATGCTGATATTGGCGCCCAGACGTTCCTGCTGTTCGGCAATCTCGACCGAGGTCAGGCTGGTCGTTCCCTCTTCCAGAATCGAGGTGACGAAATTCTGCAGCCCGAGCTTGCCCTTGGAATCGGCGCTCGTGCCTGCGTTGAACGACAGGGTGACCCAGGTCATGGGTATCGCATCGCGGTGCGCGAAATAGACCTTGATCCCGTTGGACAGGGTCGCGGTCTCGACATCCGGAAAATCGACGTTCGGGATTTCGCCGACCGGCGGCAGGGAGGACCGGTCGGGTGCCGTTACAGTGCCGGTTTGATCGTCCTGCAGGTAAAAGGCGGGCGCGGTCAGAACGCCGGTCCTGGCGCCCTTGCCTGCGCCGACTTCCTCATAGGCATCGCGTTCGCCGGGAACCACCCGGATACCGACCACCGGCCGGGTCAGCCATTTCTGCATCGCTGCCTTGACCGCATCCGGCGTGGTCGATGCCAGACGCTCCAGTTGCTTCTTATAATGTTCCGGATCGTCCGAATAGAGCGCCCCCTCCGCCAGGGCGACCGCCTTGCCGCTGAAACCGCCAACCTGCTCAAGCCCGGCTATCCGTGCCGCAGCATCGCGCGTCGCGACCCGCTGGACCTCGTCCGCGGTCGGGCCGTTGGCGATAAAATCGGCAATAATCTCGTCGAGCCGCCTGGCCACGGCATCGGCATCTTCACCCGGCTTCACATCCGCCTGGATATTGACCAGGCTGCCATGGACAAAGGGGATCACAAAGGCAGAGACGGCAACGGCATTTTTCTCGTCCCGCACCATGATATTGTCGAGCCGCGAACTGGCGAGGCCACCCAGCACCGCCATGCCCACATCAATCGGCGTATAGTCGGGATCATTCAGGCCCGGCACCACCCAGTTGCGGTAGATGCGCGTCGTCGCGACCTTGTCCTTCATCACCTCGTAGACCGGCTTGTCCAGCGTCGGCAGGGCCGGGTCAAGCTCGGCAATCGGCTTGCCGCGCGGAATCGCGCCGAACCATTTGTTGACCTTCGCCTTGGCGGTCGCGACGTCGATATCGCCGGCCAGCACCAGAATCGAATTATTCGGTCCGTAATGATCGGTGAACCACTGCTTCATGTCGTCGAGCGAGGCCGCTTCCAGATCCTCCAGCGAGCCGATCGTGTCATGGCCGTAGGGATGATCCCGCGGAAACAGCAACTCGGTCTGGCGATAGGAGACGAGGCCATAGGGCTGATTGTCACCCTGGCGCTTTTCGTTCGACACCACACCGATCTGGTTGTCGAGCTTCTCCTGCGTCACCGCGCCGAGCAGATGGCCCATCCGGTCGCTTTCGAGGAACAGCGCAACATCCAGCGCCGAGGTCGGCACGGTCTGGAAATAATTGGTCCGGTCGAGCCAGGTGGTGCCGTTGAGATCGGTTGCGCCAATCTGCCGCAACGGTTCAAAATAATCGCCGGGCGCATGTTCGGAACCATTGAACATGATATGTTCGAACAGATGGGCATAGCCGGTCTTGCCCTTGGGCTCCTGTGCGGAACCGACACCATACCAGATCGACACGGCGACAATCGGAGCCTTGCGGTCGGTATGGACCAGCACTTTCAGACCGTTGTCGAGGGTAAATTCCTCATAGGGAATATCGACCGCATCGACCAGTTCGCTGACCGGCGCCGGCTTGGCAGACTCGTGATGCTTCGCCAGTGCCGGTGCAGCGACCGTCAATGCTGTCGTGGTGAGAGCCAGAAACAGGGATCGGGACAAACGGGACATCGATATTTTCCTCTTGATCAAATACAGATAATTAGGGTCCGACATGCCGGGAAACAGGCGCTGATCGAGCGCGGGCTTCGACGAACGACCGTCAGCCATCGACCAGCGGCTATTTTTTCTTCCAGCCCCAGAACAGATGACAGGGCAGGATGTTCCACAGGGAATAGCCGTTATCGATCTTCTCAAAATGCGGAGTCATATAGTCGCGCGCCTTTTTGACAAACTGGTAGACCAGAAAGGCCCCTCCCGGCCGAAGGACGTCATAGGTTTCCTTGGCGATTTTGGGACCGAGCTGGTCGGGCAGCGTCGAGAATGGCAGGCCGGACAGGATATAGTCGGCCTTTTCATGACCCAGTTCGCGAATGATCTTTTGCACATCGGCCGCCGACCCGTGGATCGGATAGAAACGGCTGTCGCGGATCGACTTGCCGAGATAGTCGATGAAATCCTCATTGAGATCAATCACGATCAGGGTCGCGCCGGGCTTCATCCGTTCCAGCACCGGGCGACAGAATGTGCCGACTCCGGGACCATATTCGACGAACAGGTCGCACTCGCTCCATTTCACCGGCTCGAGCATCTTTTTGATCGTGATATCCGATGACGGGATGATCGAACCGACCATCACCGGATGTTTCAGAAAACCCTTGAAGAAAACGCCCCATGGACCAAGGCGGCGTTCCAGTCGGGATTTGACACGGTCCACAAATTTCGTTTTGGCGATACTATCGGTCAATTGGGTCCTCCGGTGGCGGGTCAAACTGTCTTACTAGGCCGTCACAGCGCCGCTGACAAATATAATAGCATTTGTCCGGGGCCAGAGAGCCGCTAAAAGCGTCTGATGCTGCTTCATCCCAAAGACTCCGTCGCCGTGATTTTTTCTGCCCAGCGGACCGGTACGGACGAAGAGGCCTATCAGGCCGCTGCGCAATCGATGTCCGAACTGGCAGCGCGGCAGCCAGGCTATCTTGGCGCGGATCATGCCCGGTCCGCCGATGGTTTCGGCATTACCGTAAGCTACTGGCGCGATGACGCCAGCGCCATGGCATGGCGCGACCACCCCGATCATGCAAAGATCCGCGAACGGGGCCGGGACCGATGGTATAGCGCCTACAGCCTGCATGTGGCGCGAGTCGAACGCGGCTATGACTGGCAGAAATAGCATGGCATAGGAAAGGCCATGGCCGATTCTCCCGATTATGACCCGCTAGACCGGACAGTGGCATCCTCACCAGATGCCCAGCCGATCGACAGCGGCCGGATGGCTGTGCTGTTTTCGGTCATGCTGGTCACTGCATCCGGCAATACGGCGATGCAGTCGATTCTGCCGACCATCGGCACCCAGCTTGACATTCCCGATTTCTGGGTCAGCGCGGCGTTCAGCTGGTCAGCCCTGCTCTGGGTCTATACCGCTCCAAAATGGGCGCGCCAGTCGGATCATCGCGGCCGCAAGGCGCTGATGCGCCTTGGCATGATCGGTTTCACCACTTCTTTCGCGCTGGCCGGACTGGCGCTGTTTCTGGGGCTGCTGGGCTGGTATAGCGCGCTGTGGACCTTTGTCCTGTTCGCCCTGTTCCGCAGCCTTTACGGCGGCCTGGGTTCAGCCGCTCCGCCAGCGGTGCAGGCCTATGTCGCCGCCCGGACGGCGCGCGCGGACCGGACAAAGGCGCTGTCGCTGATCTCGTCATCCTTTGGCCTGGGCACGATCGTCGGGCCAGCAATCGCGCCCCTGCTGATCATTCCGTTTCTCGGCCTGTCCAGCCCGATGTTCGCCTTTGCCGCGATCGGCATTCTGGTGATGGTCGCGCTGGCGCTGAAGCTGCCCAACGACAATCCGGGCTATCAGGCGCGCGGCGTGGTGACGTCGGAACCCTATAGTTCGGCGCCATCGTCCAACAGCCTGAAAGACGACGAGGATGGCGAGGACGATCCGGGCGGCCTGGCGCCGCAATTGCGCTGGGGGGACGAGCGAATCAAGCCGTGGCTGGTCACCGGCATCCTGGGCGGCAACGCCCATGCGCTGATCCTGGGCGTCGTCGGCTTTCTGGTTCTCGACCGGCTTGGCCTGCGCGGAGATCCGGAATTGGGTATCCAGATGACCGGCATCGTGCTGATGTCGGGTGCCGCCGCTACCCTGCTGGCCCAGTGGGGGCTGATCCCGCTGCTGCAGATGGGGCCGCGTACGTCGATCCTGTGGGGCATGGTGCTGGGCGCCTGTGGCTGCCTGCTGATCGGTTTTTCGCACGATCTGCACGGCATCATCATCGGTTTCGCCGTCGCCTCTCTCGGATTTGGCCTGTTCCGCCCCGGCTTTACCGCCGGCGCGTCGCTGGCGGTGAAGCGTTCGGAACAGAACGGGGTGGCCGGTATCGTCGCGTCGGTCAACGGCATGGCCTTCATCGTCTCTCCGGCGATCGGCGTGCTGCTTTACACCTATGCCGGCCCCCTGCCATTCTGGCTGGGAACCGGCATCTGTGTGTTCCTGTTTGCCTGGGGCCTGAAGACCCTCAAGCTCGATGAACGGGCCGAATCCGACCGCTAGTGCTTGCTGTCCTTGATCGGGGTCAGCATGCCGGGAGCCACGAAACCGATCGGCTCGGCGCGCATCGCATTCTGTTTCAGCTGCGATTCCATTTTGGAATATTCTTCCTCCATTTCCTGCGTCACCGAGGCACGGCTGTCTTCCAGCGCCTTTTCGAAATGCTTCATCTGGACGGTTTCGACCAGCCCGCCATATTCACGCAGCGCATATAGGCCTGCCCGGCGAACCAGATCCTCCAGATCGGCGCCGGAATAGCGGTCGGTGCTTTCTGCCATCTCGTCGAGATCGACATCCGGCGCCAGCGGCATTTTCGCCGTGTGAATCGCCAGAATCCGCCGACGCCCCGCCTTGCCGGGAACCGGGACATAGATCAGCTCATCGAACCGGCCGGGACGCAGCAGCGCCGGGTCAACCAGACCCGGCCGGTTGGTCGCACCGATTAGGATCACCGACTGCATTTCCTCCAGACCATCCATCTCCGCGAGGATCGTATTGACCACCCGCTCGGTCACCTGCGGCTCGCCCATGCCGCCACCACGGGCGGGCACCAGGCTGTCGATCTCGTCGATAAACAGGATCGTCGGTGCCACCTGCCGGGCGCGGGCAAACAGACGCGCGATCTGCTGCTCGCTCTCGCCATACCATTTGGACAAGAGGTCGCTCGATTTGGTGGCGATGAAATTCGCCTCCGCCTCGCGCGCGACCGCCTTGGCCAGCAGGGTCTTGCCAGTGCCGGGCGGGCCATAGAGCAGAAAGCCCTTGGCCGGCCGGATGCCGAGCCGGGTGAAGGCTTCCGGATTTTTCATCGGCAGCTCGATACCCTCTTTCAGCCGCAGCTGCGCCTCGTCGAGCCCGCCAATATCTTCCCAGCGGACATCGGGGGCCTGGACCATCACTTCGCGCATCGCCGACGGCTGGACCCGTTTCAGCGCCTCGACAAAGTCATTGCGCTGCACGACCAGTTCCTCAAGCACCTCGGGGGGCACCGTCTCGGCTTCCAGATCGAGCTTGGGCATGATTCGCCGGACCGCCTCGATCGCAGCCTCGCGGGTGAGCGCCGCCAGATCCGCGCCAACGAAACCATAAGTCGTGCGGGCCAGTTCCTTCAGGTCCACGGCCTTGTCGAGTGGCATGCCGCGAGTGTGGATGCCCAGAATCTCGCGGCGTCCGGCAACATCCGGCACGCCGACAATGATTTCCCGGTCGAAACGGCCGGGACGGCGCAAGGCCTCGTCGATCGCTTCGGGCCGGTTGGTTGCCGCGATCACCACCAGATTGACTCGCGATTCGAGCCCATCCATCAGCGTCAGCAATTGCGCCACCAGCCGCTTTTCCGCCTCGCCCTGCACCTGCCCGCGTTTCGGCGCGATCGAATCGATCTCGTCGATGAACAGGATGGAAGGCGCGGCCTTGGTTGCTTCCTCGAAAATCTCGCGCAGCTTCTTTTCCGATTCGCCATAGGCGGAGCCCATGATTTCGGGACCGTTGATCAGGAAAAACTCGGCTTCGCTTTCGTTGGCAACCGCACGGGCGAGCCGGGTCTTGCCGGTCCCCGGAGGGCCATGGAGCAGCACGCCGCGAGGCGGATCGACGCCCAGCCGGGTGAACAGCTGTGGATAGCGCAAAGGCAGTTCAACCATCTCGCGAAGCTGGTCGATCGTTTCCTGCAACCCGCCGATATCGTCATAGGTGACATCCGCGCGGCGATGCTCGGTCGATTCCTCATATTCCGGCCGCAACTCAACCTCGGTCTCTTCGTCGATATGGACAATGCCCTTGGGCACGGTCGACACCACGTTGAGCCGTATCTGGGTCAGGGAAAAGGCCGGCGCCGCCAGCATCTGGCGCAATTGCGGCGGCATGTCGCTGCGATCGACCTGCTGCTGGCCATGGGTGGCGACAAAATCACCCGCCTTGAGCGGTCGGCCCATGAAGCTGCGCTTCAGACCGCCGCCATTGCCCTGCAGCCGCAGATCCTTCTGGGCCGGTGCAAAAACCACTTTCTTGGCCGATCTGGATTCGACCTTGCGGATTTCGACAAAATCGCCGGCACCCGCGCCGGAATTGGCGCGTTGCAGCCCGTCGAGCCGGACAAAGTCCAGCCCCTCGTCTTCCGGATAGGGCAGAACCGCGCGCGCGGGAGTCGCCTGCTTGCCCAGAATCTCGACGACATCGCCTTCGATCAGTCCCAGTTTTGCCAGATTGTCGCGCGACAGCCTCGCAAGGCCGCGCCCGCTGTCTTCTGGCCTGGCGTTGGCCACTTGCAGCTTCAGCCGCTTGCTTTCGTCTTCTTTATTGTCTTTTGGTTGCGCAGGATCGGACACAGAGACGTATCTCCTCAATATCGTTTCGGTTGTTTCCAACAAGATAGGGATGGCTGCGGCGATATACGACCCTGATTTTTGATTCCGCCACTGTTCGAGACAATTTGCCCAAAAAAAAGGCCAGTTCCGGAGAACTGGCCTGAAAAGTTTTTAGGAGAGGATGCCTGAAAGGCTCATCCTAAATGCAGCGAAACCCCTTATTGTGCAAGTGCGAAAAGAACATTATAGATTGCAAGGAATGCAACTTATCAATATAGCTAGTGACCGATTTCCGCCGGTTTTCAGAATCGGTAGTCATTTTGCATTTGCACAACTCTCATTTGGGCTAAATATTGGTTATTCTATGCGCCGTCTTCCTCCCCTCCGCGCCCTCGAGGCCTTCATTCGTGTCGCCCGTCTGGGCTCTTCCAAAGCAGCAGCAGCAGAGCTGGCTCTGTCCGCGCCGGCGCTGAGTCGCCGAATCAAGTCGCTCGAGGATCATATCGGCAAGCCGCTGTTCGAACGGCGCAACCAGTCGATGGTGCTGAACGAGGACGGCCAGACATTGCTGGAGGCCGTGGCCCCGGCCCTGGAAACCATCGGCGAAGCGGTGGACCAGATGACGGTCAGCGGCGGAGACATGCGATTGCATCTGGGCGTGCTGCCGCTGTTCGGAGCGACGCGCCTGCTGCCCCGGCTGCCGGAACTCAAAAAACTCTATCCGAAGCTGCATATTGACGTCGACACGTCCGCCCATGCCGTCAATATGCTCGGCGACGCCGTCGACGCAGCGATCATCCTCAGCGATGATGTCGATCCCCACCTTTATGCGGTGAAGCTGGACAGCAACAAGGTCTACGCCATCGCTTCTGCGGAACTGACCAAGGGACCCAATGCGGTCAAGCATCCGGAAGATCTGAAGAACCACAATATCCTGATCCACAGCAACATGAACCGCGCCTTTGACCAATGGAAGGAAGTGGTCGGACTGCCCAATCTGCAGCCGGCCGGTATCGACCATCTCGACAGCGGTCCATTGATGCTGGAAGCAGCGGCTCAGGGGCTGGGCATCGCGATCATGCACGGCGGCCATTTTTCCGACGCCAATGATCCGCGGCTGGTCCGCCTGTTCGACCATGAGGTCGACAGTCCCTACAGCTACTGGTTCGTCTGCCGGAAGCGCGAAATGAAAAACCGCGCCGTGCGCATTTTCCATGACTGGGTGGTCAAGGCAGGTCTCTAGCCCGCCGTTTCAGGCCGCTAGGTCGGGGTCAAGCGTCAGATCGTCATCCAGCTGCACGCCGAAGCTGTTCAGCATCATCGACACCTGGCTATACTGGCCGACCGTCATCACCAGATCCATGCGCTGCTTATCGGTGAGGTCGGCAAGCGCCGCCCAAGTCGCATCGGCGATATGGCCGTCGCTCGTCAGATCGTCCGTCGCCTGCAGCATCGCGCGCTCCAGCGGCGTCCAGCCCGGTGCATCCGGCCCGGCCTTGATGCGCTCGATCTCTTCGTCGGTCAGACCGCAATCCTTGCCAATCCGGACATGCTGCGCCCATTCATAGCCCGACTTCCAGTTGAAACCGGTGCGCAGGATGATGATCTCGCGCTCGCGCGGTGCCAGGTCATTATGGTCGGACAGAATATAGCCGCCCCACCACATGAATGCCTTATAGGCTTTCGGCGCCTTGATCAGCGTCCGGAAGATATTGAGAATCTTGCCGGTCTTGAAGCGCTCGCCCAGCATCGCCCGGCTCTTCTCGTCAAGCTCTGACTCGGCGAGCGGGGCGATTCTGGGTTTATCGAGGCGCATGTTCGAAAATCAGGCGAGCGTTACGGACTTGATCGCGCCCGGCTTCGCTGGTGGTTCGCCTTTTGGCAGAGCGTGAACCGCTTCCATGCCCGAGGTCACTTCGCCCCAGACGGTATATTGGCCGTCGAGGAAGCGAGCATCGTCAAGGCAGATGAAGAACTGGCTGTTGGCGCTGTTCGGGTCCATCGTCCGGGCCATCGAGCAGGTGCCCTCGACATGCGGTTCCTTGGAAAATTCCTGCGCAATGTCAGGCTTGTCGCTGCCGGACATGCCGGTGCCGGTCGGATCGCCGCCCTGCGCCATGAAACCGCTGATGACACGGTGAAAAACGACCCCGTCATAAAAGCCTTCGGCTGCCAGCTCGGTGATCCGCGCGACATGATTGGGAGCGAGATCAGGCCGCAGCTTGATTTCAACATCGCCGGTTTCGAGGTGGAGAGTCATTTTTTCGTGAGCCATCAGGCTTGTTCCTTTTCGTTCGATGAATCGTCTTGTGGCGCATATAGGCAAGCCGTCCGGAAAAATCACCCTGCCTCGCGATAAATGTCACAAAAGATTGCAATTGCGACGGTGCAGCGACTAGTAAGCAGCCAAACACACGCAGAAAGGGAGCATCGCGATGACCGAGATCAACGACGCTCCGGACGCCGTCATCGAACGCGAAGACGTGCTTGACGAAGACAATCGGTTGACCGACGAATTTGTCCGCTCGGTTTCCGAAGCGGTCGAGAATAATAACAGCGCGCTGGCGCAGGAACTGGTCAACCCGCTCCACAATGCCGACATCGCCGATCTGTTCGAGCTGATCGACGCCGACGAACGCGCGCCGCTGGCCGACGCCCTCGGCGATCTGGTCAGCGCCGACGTGCTCGCCGAGATGAACGAGCATGTCCGTGAGGACGTGATCGAGGCGCTTGATGCCGGCCAGATTGCCGGCCTGACCGAACAGCTCGACACCGATGACGCGGTTGCGATCATCGAGGATCTGGACAAGGGCGAGCAGCAGGCCGTTCTCGCCGAACTGGACGCCGAGGACCGCGCGGCGATCGAGAGCGCCCTCACCTACGAGGAGGAAACCGCCGGCCGGATCATGCAGCGCGAATTTGTCGCGGTGCCGGAACATATGATGGTCGGCGACCTGATCGACTATCTGCGCAAGAATGACGACCTGACCACCGAATTCTGGGAAATCTATGTTGTCGATCCGGCCTTCCGCCCGATCGGCACCTGCCAGCTCAGCTGGATTCTCCGCACCCCGCGCGATATCGCCATCGCCGACGTGATGAAGCGCGAACAGTCGCTGATCCCGGTCAATATGGATCAGGAAGAAGTCGCACTGCGCTTCCAGAAATACAATCTGATCTCCGCTGCGGTAATCAACGACGACGGCCGCCTGATCGGCATGATCACCGTCGATGACATTCTGCACATCGTCGAGGACGAAGCCAGCGAGGACGTTCTGCTGCTCTCCGGTGCCGGCGACGGTGACATCAACGAGCCGATCCGCGATTCCTACAAGGCCCGCGTCCGCTGGCTGATCACCAATCTCGCAACCGCGCTGGTCGCCAGCTTTGTCATCTCGATCTTCGGGGCCGCGATCGAACAGATGGTGGCGCTGGCCATATTGATGCCGATCGTGGCCTCGATCGGCGGCAATGCCGGTACCCAGACCATGGCCGTCTCGGTGCGCGCGCTGGCCATGAACGAACTGACCCGCTCCAACACCCGCCGGATCATCGGCCGCGAATTTCGCATTGCGCTGCTGAACGGCGGCACGATTGCGATTCTGGTCGGCCTGGGGACCGGACTGGTCTTCGCCAATCCCGTGCTCGGCGGCGTTATCGGCATAGCCATGCTGATCAATATCGTGATCGCCGGATTCGCCGGCATTTTCGTGCCGGTGATGCTGGACCGGCTGGATCAGGACCCGGCGCTTGCGTCCTCCGTCTTTGTCACGATGATCACCGACACCATGGGCTTCCTGGCCTTTCTCGGCCTCGCCGTCGGCAGCGGCATGGTCAGCCTCTAGGGCAGAGAATGATCGAGACCGAACGCCTGTTGCTGCGTCCGCATATTGCCGATGATTTCGAGGCCTGCCGCGCCATGTGGCAGGACCCGGCGGTGGTAAAATATATCGGCGGCAAGCCCGCTAGCGAAGGCGAAGCATGGCTGCGCTTTCTGGGCTATTTTGGCCGCTGGCAACTCATGGGATATGGCCTGTTTGCCCTGATCGAGAAGTCATCCGGCCAGTTCATGGGAGAAGTCGGGTTCAGCGACTTCCGGCGCGGACTCGGCCCCAATTTTGATCCCTATCATGAAGCCGCATGGGTATTGGCGACAGCCGGTCATGGCAAGGGCTATGCGCGGGAAGCGATGACGGCCGCGCAACGCTGGCTGGATGAAAAGTTCAGCCCGGCCAAGACGGTCTGCATCATCAGCCCCGAGAATATATCCTCGATCCGCCTGGCCGAAAGGCTCGGCTTTCATGCCACCGGCGAAGGGCAATATAACCAGAAAACGGTCACGCTGTTTGCCCGGCCACGTCCCCAATAAGCGAATAGCGGCCCGCTGGCAGCGGCAGGATCAGCCTCCGGAACCAGTGTAAGCCGCGACAAAATTGCGCAGATCGTTGAATATCCGTTCCCGCTCGCTGTCACCCAGCATTTCGCAGCTCAGCGAGTCAAAGGCGGGCCGGTTATTGCCAGCCGCCAGGCGAAGCGCCGCCACCAGCCAGATTTCATCCGGCGTGGTCTGCGAACAGCAGGGCCGTCCGATCTGGAACGGCTCTGCCCATGCGAAGCCGATGGTTTCGGCCATGATCAATATCCGCGTCGCCGCCAGCCTTCCGCCCAGCCGGTCGGCCAGATGGTCGGCGCAATCATAATTATTCTGGATGCCGACGATCGCCAGGCGAAAGGCGATGATCAGCCGCGCCTCGACCGATGGCATCGTCCTGATGTCCGGCAATGGCTTCAGCAGTTGTTCTAGTATCGCACCCAATCTCTCTCTCCTCGCTGTCCGAATCCTCTCTACAATATGATATTGATAATCATTTGCAATAGTAATCTTGCAATTTCTGATGGTCTGTCCGCGCGGCTGAAATGGGCGCCCCCGGAAGATGCTTGACTAAACCGGTCGCCGACCACAGATGATAATAATGCCACTCAATATGACCAAGATTGCCTATCGCAGCGAAAGCCCGGCAACGCTGCGACAATGGCTGGAATCGCACAGGGACAACCGGCAGACGGACGGCGAGGCACGGCTGACCACTCGCTATCTGCCGAAGCGGCACGCAGAAATGGTCGGTGGCTCGCTCTACTGGATTCACGCGAAAAAGATCGTCGGCCGCTCGCCGATCATCGGCTTTATGGACAATGGTCAGGGGCGACAATGGATCCGGCTGGAACCGCGGCTGATCGCCGTGCAGCCGATCCCGAAGCGCGCTCACCAGGGCTGGCGCTATCTGGAGGAGAAGGACGCGCCGGCGGATCTTGGCGATGCGGCGGAAGGCGCAGAAGAAATGCCGGCCGAAATGCTCGGCGAACTGGCCAGTCTCGGCCTGGTATAGTCCCGCCCTAACAGCGCTGCCGGCCCGTTACCGTCACTTTTTGCCGTCGAGCCAGTGTTTGAGCAGGTCATGCGCAATCGCAAAGGGCGGAGGCGCGATAAACGGGGCACCGGGATCACCGGCCATGGCGGCCCTGACCTCGTCGAGCGAGAACCAGGCCGCTTCCTCGATTTCCTCTTCGTCCAGTGTCAGCGTGGGATCATCGGTGATGCTGGTGCAGGCGATCATCAGCGAGGACGGAAAGGGCCATGGCTGGCTGGCGACATAGCGGACATCGCGCACCTTGATCCCCGCTTCCTCGAACAATTCCCGTTTCACGCAGCCCTCGATACTCTCGCCGGGCTCCAGAAAGCCGGCCAGCGCCGAAAAGCGCTTCGGCGGAAAGCGCGGCTGGCGACCGAGCAGCACCTTGCCCTCGCATTCCGACAGCATGATCGCCACCGGATCGGTGCGGGGAAAATGTTCCGCGTGGCAGCCACCGCTCTCGGGATCGCACAGCCGCGCCCAGCCGCCCTTGCGCGACTGGGTCGGCTTGCCGCATTGCGCGCAAAATTTGTGCCGCGCATGCCAGTCGACCAGGCTGCGCGCGGTCGCATAGATCGCCGCCTGATCGGCCGGCAGCGACCCCAGCGACTGCCACAGGGCAGGATTGGCGACAGGCACCGAATCCCCTGCCCCGTTCAGTTCGGCAAAATAGGAAACATCATCTTCAATGCCGAGCAGCAGCAGGTCATTTTCCGGCGCCGCTTCATAGGCAGCGCCCCAGGCGAGGTCGCCATGATCGTCGAAAACCGGATTGAGGCCGTCGAGCTTGAGCAGGCGGGCGCGCGGGTTCATCATCGCGGCGCGCAGCCTGTCCGGATTGACCCGCACCTGATCGGCGCGGTCGAGCGTCCCGCCAGCGAAGGTTGGCACAATATTCTGTCGGTCTTTCAGGATCGTCTCTCCGGCATTTTTCTGTTTTCAAGTCCCTCTGGCAGGGACGGCACCTCGATCCCGGGTCAGGGGCTGGTATTGCCTGCCCCCGTCCGGGCGCTGCCGATCAGGTCGGCATAGACATATTTCGGGAAATCCGACTGGAAGGGATAGCTGTTCGACGGAATATATTGCGTATAGCCGCCGGCCCGAAGCCCGCGCACGGTATCGACAAAGGCCGAGGTCCCGGCTGCACCGCCCCAGCCGAAAGTGCCCGCGGGGCTGACCTCGGTGCCCAGACCCGATCGCCCGCCGGCGCCAAAGCCGTGATTGGCGACCCAGGTGCCCTTGGTGCTGGCCGTTTCCGGCAGCAGGTTCGACATGCCGAGCCTGGCCGTTTCCGGCTTCATCACCCGGACATTGCCCAGCTGGCCGAAGCCGAGCAGCATCTGCAGGAACTTGTCATAGTCGCCGGCGGTGCCGACCAGGCCGGTGCTGCCAAAGGCAAAGGGGGGCTTGTCGAGAAAGATGCTGGTCGCGCCGGGATCGACCGGGATCAGCGAGCCGGCAAATGGCGCATAATTGTCGGCAAGATCGTCGGCCCGGTTCGCCGGCACCTGATAGAACATGTCCTTCATGCCCAGTGGCCCGAACATCCGTTCCTGCAGAAACTGGTCGAGCGGCTTGCCGGAGACCTTTTCGATTACCGCGCTCAGCACGTCGTGGCCGAGCGAATAGCTCCACTGGGTCCCGGGCTGGTAAACCAGCGGCAGTTCCGACAGCCGTTTCATGAAGGTCATGATATCCGGAGTCGGCGCGCCGGCATCCATCCCCGGAATCGGAGTGCGGCTGACCCGCCCCGGTGTCAGGCCGGCGGCGAGATAGGCTTTCTGGATCGGCCCCTTGGAAATGATCGTATAGCCAAGGCCAGCGGTATGCGTCTGCAGCTGGCGGATGGTGATCGGTGCCTTGGCCGGCTCGACATTGTCGAGCGCGCCTTCCGGATCGACCAGCACCTGCATGTCTGCAAATTCGGGAAAAATATCGGACAGCGGCTGGTCCAGAGAAATCAGCCCATCCTCGATCAGCATCATCGTCGCCATGCCGGTGATCGGCTTGGTCTGCGAATACATCCGCCACAATGTGTTGCCGTCAACCGGCTTGTCGCCGCCGAGACTGAGCCTCCCAGCAGCGATCATCTGCGGCGATTTCTGGCCGAACCCGATCATCGCCAGCATGCCGGCAACCTTCCTGTCCGCCACATATTCATTGATGATTTTCGTCAGTCCCGGAAAGGCTGGCGCCATGTCCCTGGCGAAGGCGAGGCCCGGCATGCCGGCGAGAAAAGCCCCGGTGCCGATACCGCCGAGCACGGAGCGCCGGGAAAAGGAGGATATAGGGGACAATGGTGCAGATTTTTCAGCGATCATGTTTCTTCCTTCAATTTCCACTTTACCGCCTTGGCATAAAGGGTCGGCAATCCTGCCTCCGCTATATTGTCGAGCGGCCACCAGATATTGTCATCCTTGTTAGTAGCGATTTTTTCATCCTGATAAACTGCCAAATCGACCTCAAGCGAAAAATGGGTGAAGCTGTGCTGAACGATATTGTCATGCACCCGCCATTGCCCCGCGATCGGCGGATTTGCGTGGCCGTCCCTGCCCGCTGCCCAGCCATCGTCGGGGAGCGCCCGCATGCCGCCGAGCATGCCCGTGGGCGGCCGGGTTGCCAGCAATATCCGGCCCTGCCGCTCGACCCAGAAAAAGCGCGCCCGGCGGACCGGCTTGTGCTTCTTTGGCGGCTTGACCGGATAGGATTCTATATCGCCCGCAGCAAAAGCCGCGCATTGCTCCTGCACCGGGCAGATGTCGCATTTCGGATTTTTCGATGTGCAGATGGTCGCGCCCATATCCATGCAGGCCTGGGCAAAATCCCCTGCCCTTTCCGCTGGCGTGATTGCGTCCATTGCCGTGCGGATTGCGGCCTTGCCCTTCGGCAGCGGCGTATCGATGGCGAACAGCCGCGCCACCAGCCGCTCGATATTGGCATCCACCACCACCGCCCGCTCGCCAAAAGCGATCGCGGCGATCGCCGCCGCGGTATAGGCACCCACGCCAGGCAGTTTAAGCAGTTCAGACTCTTTCTGAGGAAAGATTCCGTCCAGTTTTTCCGTGACATGGACCGCGCATTTATGAAGATTCCGCGCCCGGGCATAATAGCCAAGCCCGGCCCAGGCCGCGAGCACATCCGCTTCCTTCGCCGCCGCCAGCTGCTGCACCGTCGGCCACCGCCGGGTGAAGGTCTCGAAATAGCTTTTGACCGCTCCTACCGTGGTCTGCTGCAGCATGATCTCCGACAGCCAGACATGATAGGGATCGGGCAGCTTGCCGCCGGGCGGCGTCCGCCATGGCAATTTCCTGGCGTTATCCACATAATGTGCACCAATATTGGCAGAAATTTTGCGTGCCTTGGCGGAGAAACTATCGACGGCCATGCCCGCGCCATGCCATAAACGACCGCTATGGCGAAGAAAATTGACAATATTGGTGATGAAATGGCGAAAAGCGCCCGTATCGGTGCGCCAGCCGCCAGCAAAATGCCGAAAAAAGCGTCAAAAAAGCCGCCTGTGCGCCAATATCAGAAATATCAGCGACCCCGCGGCGGCCCCGCAAAAAGCATTTCCGACCTGATGCCGGAAATCGGCCGCGCCGCCTTTCGCCGCTACGGTTTCATCCAGTCTTCGGTGGTCAGCCGCTGGCCGGAAATCGTCGGCGAACGCTATGCCGCCGTTTCCCTGCCCGAGTCGATTCGCTTCCCGCGCGGCGAGAAAGAGGGCGGCACGCTGCATCTGGTGGTCAGCGGCGCTTATGCGACGCTGATGCAACATATCGCGCCGGATATTGTCGAGCGGGTGAACCGTTTCTTCGGCTATGGCGCGGTCAGTCAGATTCGATTCAGGCAGGGCAATATAACAGCCCGGAAAGACAAGGAAAAACGGGTTCCCCTGCCAGCCTCGCTCAAGCCTGCCCCGATCCAGCTGGGCGAGAATCTGCGCGATATCGGAGATCCGGAGCTGAACCGGGTGCTGGAATCGCTGGCATCGGCAGTTGCAAAGGCAGAAGCGGACCCTAAGAAAGACGCCGAGACGAGCATCAGGATAGTCGGCAAGATCGGCGGCGGCGAAAAAAAGAAGGACCGGACATGAAGTTTAGAAACGCGTATCTTGCCTCGGCAGCATTGGCCGCCGCAGTGATGGTCTCGCCGGCTTCGGCGCAGCAGACCGACTGGACCAAGCGGGTGACAATGTCGCCCATGGGCGGCCATGTCCTGGGCAATCCGCTGGCGAAAAATCGCCTGGTGGAATATGTCAGCTACACCTGCAGCCATTGCGCCGACTTTGAAGTCACATCCAGTGTTCCCTTGAAGAAGGACTTCATCGCCAAGGGCAAGGTCAGCGCGGAAGTCCGCAACTATGTCCGCGATGCCGTGGATTTTACGGCAGCGATGCTGGCGCGATGCGGCGGTCGGACCAAATTTTTCGGCAACCACCACGCCTTCATGGCATCGCAGGACAAATGGCTGAAAACCGTCATGTCGACCTCTCCTGAGGTGCAGAAGACATGGTATGAGGGCGAAACCAACGCCCGGCTGCAAAAGATCGCCTCTGATGTCGGCTTTTACGACATCATGGCCAAGCGCGGCATCAGCAAGACACAGGCAAATGTCTGCCTTGCCGACAAGAAAGCGCAGGACCAGATTCTGGCGATGAGCAAATATGGGGCGGAGACCGTCAAGATCACGGGGACGCCAAGCTTCACAATCAACGACAAGCTGCTAGACAAGGTGCACAGCTGGTCGGTTCTCCTTCCGAAACTGGCAGCGCTTCCGCAATAGCCACTCGATCATTTCAGCAAACAGGAACAGAATATGCGCACATTGAACTATATCGCTCCGCTGGCTTTGGCCCTGGCACTGACCGCCTGCGGCGATGCGACCGAAAGCGAGAGCGGAGCGACCTCTTCCGAGGCGGTCAACGCACTGGAAGCGCCCGAGGGCCAGAAATGGTCGGAAACCGTTTCGAAAACCGATGCCGGCGGCATCGTGATGGGCAATCCGGATGCACCGATCAAGCTGGTCGAATATATGTCGATCACCTGCTCGCACTGCCGGGATTTCGGCGAGCAGGCCTTTGCCCCGCTGCGCGACACCTATGTCGACAGCGGCCGGGTCAGTTTTGAAATCCGCAATTTCGTGCGCGATCCGCTGGATCTGACCGCCGCCATCCTGTCCCGCTGCGGCGGCGAGGCCCCCTTCTTCCCGCTGACCGAACAGGCGCTGAGCAATCAGGGCACGATGTTTGAAAAGGCACAGGGCATGGGCGAAGCCACCTATAGCGACATATTGAAATCCGCGCCCGACAGCCGGTTCGTTCGCCTCGCCGAGCAGCTTGGCCTGATCAGCTTTTTCCAGCAGCGCGGCATTTCCGAAGACCAGGCCAAGACCTGCCTTGCCAATACGGAAACCGCCGAGCAGCTGATGAACGGCACACAGAAAGCCGCCGAGGAATATAATATCGAGGGCACCCCGACCTTCCTGATCAACGGACAGAAAGTCGAGGGAACCACTTGGGCGATGATCGAAACCAAGCTGAAGGAGGCTGGCGCCAGATAGGCGCCGGACCAGTCGCTGGAGGGGCCGCGATTTGAATGGGGTGACTGACCGGGAACGCATGGGATATACGCCATGCAGATAAAGAAGCTCAGACTTTCGGGCTTCAAGAGCTTTGTCGACCCCACGGAATTGCGCATCGAAAAAGGCCTGACCGGTGTCGTCGGCCCCAATGGCTGCGGCAAGTCCAACCTGCTCGAGGCGATCCGCTGGGTGATGGGCGAAAACAGCGCCAAGTCGATGCGCGGCGGCGGCATGGAAGACGTGATCTTCGCCGGCACCGAGGACCGGCCCGAACGGCAATTTGCCGAAGTCGCGCTGACCGCCGAACGGGAAACCGACGATGTCACGTCGCTGCACGTCGGCGACAATGACAGCGAACTGGAGATCGTCCGCCGCATCGAGCGCGGCTCCGGCTCCGCCTATCGCGCCAATGGCACCGACGTCCGGGCCAAGGATATCGCGCTGATCTTCGCCGATGCCGCTACCGGCGCGCACAGTACGGCGCTGGTCAGCCAGGGCAAGATCTCCAACATCATTTCCTCCAAGCCCGAGGCGCGGCGGGAAATGCTGGAAGAAGCGGCAGGCATTTCCGGCCTGCATGTCCGCCGCCGCGATGCCGAGCAGAAATTGCGCGCGGCCGAGAAAAACCTCGCCCGGCTCGACGACATATTGGGCGATATGGAACAGCGCGCCGCCAATCTCAGGCGGCAGGCGAAGCAGGCCGAGCGCTACCGCAAGCTGAGCGCGGAAATCAATATTGTCGAAGGCCGGCTGATCTATGCCCGCTGGAAAGAGGCCGCAGCGGCCTCCGATCTCGCCAAGGCCGAAGCCGAAGCGGCCGAGGCCAGCGTCGATGCTGCGCAAAAGGAACAGCAGGCAGCCGTCACCGCACAAAATGAAAGCGCCAGGGCCCTCGGCCTGCTCCGTGCCGAAGTGCAAAGGGTGCGGGAACAGGCCAGCGAATCCAGCCACCGGCTGCTGACCCTGACCAACGAGCGCGACAATCTGAAATCCCGCCTGCTCGATCTGCAGGCCCAGGCACAGCGCATCCACGAGGACAATGCGCGCGAGGACCAGCTGACCCGCGACGCGATGGAGGCGCTGGACCGCCTCGAGCAGGACGAGAAAAGGCTGGCGACCGAACTTGCCGAACTGAACAGGGAGCGCCCGGATCTGGAACGCGCCGTCGAACGATCCGAACGCGCCGCCAGCGAGGCCGAGGTGGAACTGGCCAAGGCAGTCGCCGAGGAAGCCCGGATCCAGGCGGAAATAAAGGTCGCCAATGCCGCGGTCGATGCCGCCCGCGCCCGCCACGACCGGCTTGCGGTCGAACTCGACCGGCTCAATGCGGAACGCGCCGAAATGGGAGATGAAGCCGAGCTTGAGGCGGTTCTCGCCGAAGCCATTGCAACCCGGGAGGCGGCCCAGAAAACCGCGGATGGCAGCGGCGGCAAGATCGCAGCGCTCGAGGAACAAAGGATCGAGGCTACGGCAGCCCGCGATTCCGCGCAATCCGGTCTGGCCGCGCTGAAGGCCGAACGGGCCGGCCTGCAATCCGAACATGATGCCCTGAATCGCGAACTGTCGAAGGCCGAGAGCACCAACAAGGCGATCGACCGGGTCAAACCGGCGCCCGGCTATGAACGCGCTCTGGCGGCGGCTCTGGGCGATGATCTGCTGGCGTCCGTTGGCGAAGACGGCGACCGCTTCTGGGGCGGTGCCGACAAGGCCCTATCCGCAGACGCACCGGCAGGAACCGAGATATTGCTCGACCGGGTGCAGGCCCCTGCGGAACTGCACAATCGCCTGTCGCAGATTTTTGTCGCCGACAGCGACGAGGGCCAGGCGCTTGCGATCGGCCAGCGGCTGGTGACGAAAGGCGGAGCGCTGCGCCGCTGGGACGGCTTCGTCGCTCGCGACGACGGCAACGCCAGCGCCGAACGGCTGGTCCGTGCCAATCGGCTGCGCGAGCTGCAGGAGCTGTTGGGGCCCGCCGGCGACCGGGTAACGGCAGCAGAAACCGCGCTGGCCACGCAGCGCGAAGCCATAACCACGATCGAAACACAGCTTGCCGAAGCCCGCACGGCCCGGCGCGAAGCCGAGGAGGCGTTGCGCCGCGCGTTGCGGGAAGCCGATCAGGCAGAAGAAGCACTGGCCTGGCTGCGCAAACGCACCGCCAGCCTTGCCGAACGGGATGAAGCGCTGAAGGCCGAAACCGCGACCGCGCTGGCCGAACTGGAGGCTGCACAGCAAGAGCGCGCCAGCCAGCCAGACGGCGCAGCCCAAGAACAGGCGCGATCCGCCCTGCAGGACCAGCGCGATGCCGCGCGCGGTCAGGTCATGTCGGCGCAGGCGGCGCTCTCCGCAATCGACCAGAAGCTGGCCCAGGTGAAAGAACAGAAAGCCGTCGCCAGCGCCCAGATTCGTTCCTGGCAGGATCGCTCCGGCGAGGCCGAGGCGCGGATGAAGGAAATGGCCAAGCGCGGTGCCATGATCGAGGCGGAGGTCGAGAGTCTCGCCGATCGCCCGCGGGTGATCGAGGTCGAGGTCAACAAGCTCGCGGAACAGCAGGAAGCGCTGAATGAAAAGGTGACCGAGAAGGACGCCGCGTTGCAGGCTGCCGAACTGGCCCAGCGCGACCATGAAGACCGGCTCGCCCAGGCCAGCGAAGCGCTGAGTCAAGCCCGCGAAACCCGCGCCGGTGCCAAGGCACGCGCCGAGAATCAGGACCTGCGCCGGATGGAAATGGGCCGGATTTCGGCGGAAAAATTCGAATGTCCGGCGCCGGTGCTGCCGAAGAAGCTGGAATTCGACGAAAATACGGTCGGTGATGCGACGGAGGAATCAGCCGAGCTGGAACGGCTGACGCTCAGCCGCGAGCGGATCGGCCCGGTTAATCTGGTCGCCGCCGACGAACTCGCCGAACTGGAAACCGAATGGGCAAAATCGACGAAGGAAAGCGAGGAGCTGAACGAGGCGATCCACCAGCTGCGCGGCTCGATCGGCAGCCTCAACCGCGAAGGCCGCCAGCGTCTGCTCGCCGCTTTCGAGGAAGTCGACCGCCATTTCCAGCGACTGTTCGCCACCCTGTTCGACGGCGGCAAGGCGCATCTGGAAATGATCAACAGCGACGACCCGCTGGAAGCCGGGCTCGAGATCATGGCCCAGCCGCCGGGCAAGAAGCTGACCTCGCTGACGCTATTATCAGGCGGCGAACAGGCTCTGACCGCCGTCGCCCTGATCTTCGGCCTGTTCCTAACCAACCCGGCCCCGATCTGCGTCCTCGACGAGGTCGACGCGCCGCTCGACGACGCCAATATCGAGCGTTTCTGCGACCTGCTCGACAAGATGGTCGCGGAAACCAGCACCCGCTATCTGATCGTTACCCACAATGCGGTCACCATGAGCCGCATGCACCGCCTGTTCGGCGTGACCATGGTGGAACGCGGGATTTCGCAGCTGGTGTCGGTGGACCTTAATGCGGCGGAAGAATTGCTGGCGGCGGAGTGAGGACGGTGGCTAGCCGACAGGCGCCCTTCGACAAGCTCAGGGCTAATGGTATTATTCGGATTCTGCCTTACTGCCGTTAGGGGTGAGCCTGTCGAACCCCGCCTATCGTCCGCAAACCTGGTTCGCACCTAGAAGAGAAACGCCCTTCAACAGGCTCAGGGCTAACGGGGTTTATCACATTGACTCTTGCAATTAACGTAACTACACAAATTACCTCTATTTGGCAGATTAGGCCACGACTATAGCCACGAAGGGCTCTCTGGATAATAAATTCCTGGGGATTCCTCATGGAAATATTGTTCGATCCTGAGAAGCGCCAATGGACATTGGAAAATCGTGGACTGGATTTTGCCGACGCGCCGCTGGTCTTTGCAGATGACTATATTGAATTGCTGGATGACAGGAAAGATTACGGAGAAACGCGATATCGGGTTTTTGGTAAGCTGAGAGGCCGACATGTTGCAATCATCTGGACGCCGCGTGGCCATTCCAAGCGCATTATATCGATGAGGTACGCACATGACGAAGAAATCGAAAGAAATCGTTGAACCCTGGCTTGAGCCGGAAGATCTCGCAGAATGGACCGAGGACCAGTTTCGCCGAGCAGCGTTGTACAAAAAGGGAAAATTGCTACGCCCCGCCGATGGCACGCTTACCAAGCCGGGCCGCCCGAAACTGGAAAATCCCAAGCAGCAGGTCACCCTTCGGCTGGACAAGATCGTGCTGGAAAAATTCAGGGCGACCGGTGCCGGCTGGCAGACGCGGATCAACGAGGAATTGCGCAAGTCGCTCGGCCTTTGAGTCCCGCTTTGCCGGTGGTTCCTCAGTTCCGCCCCTGCCTTCCGGCCAATACTCCAGTCTCCGGCGTCGAATTGCGGGCCTGCGGGATATTCTGAAAGCTCCCCTTGTCGCCAAAATCCGGCTCTTCCCGCCGCATGATGCGCCAGATCGAGAACAGCAGGATCAGCAGATGGGCGCCTATCATGGTCACGAACAGCGCCAGCGGCCCGGACAGGGTGATCGCCAGACCGCCGATAAACGGCCCGATGATCGAACCGATCCCGAACACCAGCAGCAGCCCGCCGCTGGTGGTGATATAATCTCCCGGCCCGGCATGGTCATTGGCATGCGCGACAACGATCGGATACATGGCGTATATCATCGCGCCGAGCGCTGCGCCCAGCAGAAGATTTGCATTGGCCGTCTCGGGCTGCATGAACAGAAAGCCGCTGCCCGCCGCCATCGCGATCAGCGCCGTCAGCACCAGCACCTTGCGCCGGTCGAATCGGTCCGAAGCCCTGCCCACCGGAATCTGGGCAGCGGCACCGGCCAGGATCGGCAGGCTGCTGAACAGCACGACGGTGGTCAGATCGAGACCGATCCGCTGGGCATAGACCGGCGCCAGTGCCGCGAAGCCGCCATTGGAAATACCGATCATCAGCACGGCAAACACCGCCACCGGGGAATTCTGCCATAGCTGCAATATCTTGAGCTTCACTTCGAACAGCGGCGCTGGCGCGCGCCGCGTGCTGATCGCCGTGGGGATCAGCGCCAGGCAATAGAAAATCGCGCCCAGCATGAAATACCAGGCGGTCGAAACATCTGCGCCGATCAACAGCATTTGGCCGCCCGTCGACCCCGCCAGATTGATCATCGTATAGGTGCCGAACACCTGGCCGCGAATCGAGGAATCGACTTCCTCGTTGAGCCAGCTTTCGACGATCATCGCCGCACCGGCAAAGCAGAAGCCGGAAACGGCGCGCAGCGGTATCCAGACCCACGGGCTCGGGAACATCGCCGACAGCAGGATGACGATCGCCGCCATCGCGGCGAATACGCTGAACACCCGGATATGACCGGCACCGGCCACCAGCACCGGCGTATAGATGCAGCCCAGCACATAGCCGGCGGCCCAGCCCGTGCCGAGCAGTCCTAGCGAAAAGGCGCTGAAACCCTCGCTCAAGCCGCGGATCGGCAGAATCAGGCCATTGATCCCGCCAGCGATCAGCAGGAAGAGGGAGCCGAGCAACAGCGCGCTGAGAGGAAAGAGTCTGCGGGTCATGTCCGGCCTCGCTATAACGGTCAGCGGTGCTTCTGTCGAACCCGGCCTGCCGTCCACGGGCTCGGTCCGTATCAGAATAAAGGCGGTTCGACAGGCAGAGGATTGGAGGACGGTCGCCAGCGACCGGTTCGCCGGGATAACCGGGGGTTAAGCCTGGTCCAGGCTCTCTGTCAGTATCCTGTAGTCGATAGGCTTGAACGTGCCGCCATTGGACGCATAAGCCGAGCAGGCAGTAAGGCCGATTACCATATCCATCTCCGCCCGCATCCTGATCCGGTCCCCCGCCTTGCTGGTCGGCGGCAGCACTTCAATCTTTCCCGTCGCCGCATCGACCGGCACATTCATGAACACGTTGAACGCACAGGGGATCATGTCCGGCTCGACCCCAAAGGGAGCCAGCGCCTGGGCGAGATTGCCGAAACATCCGCGGTGCACCGGTTTGTCGGGATAGAAATGCCGGAACGTGTCCTCGCTGCACGGAGTGAGCAGAAAATCATGCGACCCCACTGTGTCCTCGACAATCGTCAGCATCCGGTTCGAGCGATTCGACCACAGGCAATTGTCCGTGCTCAGCCGAATCGTTTCCTCATAATCGAAGGTCCGGCCGTTGGACAGCGCTTCGCGAACATCTGTGGCATTATAGGCCAGCAAATCCGACACCTGGCCACCATCGGGGTCGACGACCTCCAGATATTCACCTTTCCGGAGCCGGAAGGCTGCGCCGGAGCGGGGCATGATGCGCCATCTGTTCATGAGCCTCGCCGATCCTGAAACGGACATTGCCAGTCCTCGCCGACCTGACGGCCGCTATATTGGCGCGCTTCGCTGGCCTGGCCATATTTCGACAGCATGGGATTGATGTCCCCCGCCAGCTTCAAGTCCCGCGCCAGGATGGTGTCGCGCATTTTCTCATAATTGCCCTGTTCGCGCAGCCGCTCAAACTGGTCGTGCAGGTTGAACACCAGCATCGGAAAGGCAAAGCGGCGGGCCGGGCGCGACGCATTGGGATGCAGGCCGATCACGAAAAAGGCCTCGCCGCCAAAGCTGAGCGAAAAATGGGGATCGCCTGGGTCAGAGCTGACCCGGGAATCATAATCCTGCCCAAGCCATGCATCCTTGTCGGCGAGCGACTGGATGCGCGCCCACAACAGATTTTCAAATTCGGCCTCGGACAGATTCAACGGCCCGTCGAAGATAACCGCAAGGCTGCGCAGACCCCCGGTCGAATCCCGATATTCCCGCGCCCAATCGAGCAGCTCCCGGTGAATCTCGAGATCATCCCAGTTGCTGTCGAGACTGTGCCCGGCAATCACCTTGAGATTGTCGCGTGCCAGCGCCGATTTCGCGCCCACGCAGGGAAATTGCGGCTGCGAAATCATCGCGGCGATTGCGGCTTCCCGCTCGTCGCGGTTCTTGGCCCGATCATCCGGGTCCAGTAATTTTGAATGTTCCATCCCGTGCCTACGCCCCAGCCAGGCAAGCGTTCCCGCACGGAGTGGCCGATATGCAAATGAAGGCTATTGCCCTCCCGGGATGCGTCCATTGCATTCAGTCGCCCAGCACCAGCTGCGGCCCCGGCCCTTTCAGCCCCGCCCGGTCCTCTGGATTGTACAGCGCGCATTTCTTCAGACTCAGGCAGCCACAGCCGATGCAGCCATCGAGCCGGTTGCGGGTACGCTCGAGCTCGGCGATCCGCGCGTCGATCACCCCGCGCATCGCCTTGCTGATCCGGGTCCAGTCGGCCTGGGTCGGCGTCCGGCCGTGCGGCAGCTTCGCCAGCTGGCGCTCAATCTCGCCAATGCTGAGCCCCAGCTGCTGGGCAATCAGCACGAAGCTCAGTCGCCGGATATCCGACCGCAGAAAGCGCCGCTGCCCGCCCGCCGAGCGGAATGGCTCGACCAGCCCCTTCTCCTCGTAGAAGCGGATCGCCGAGACCGACAGGCCGGTCCGGGCGGCAAGCTCGCCGATGGTCAGCGCTTTTGTTTCAGTCATATCTCGATCCTTCTTTCCTCCCCGTTGCGCAGCAATGGGGAGGTGGCGTCCGCCTAAGCCTTGGCGAAGGCAGATGACGGAGGGGCCCCTCCACCATCCTGTGGATGGTTCCCCTCCCCATGCTTCGCACGGGGAAGAAAATAATATCTTGACCTCAACTTAGCTTGAGGTTGTACGAATCGCAAGCATGGAGAAATGGCAGCCTGCCGGAGCCTGCTCAAACGGCAAACATGCTTCCAGTTCTTCCATCGAACCGATGCCAGCAAAGCAAGGAAACAGTGCATGAAACTCAATCAGGTCACCGTAGGATGTCTGGATTATGATCAATCCGTCGCCTTTTATCAAAGGCTTGGCCTGGTCCAGATCGTCGATTCGCCGCCGCGCTATGCCCGCTTCGAGACGCCGACTGGCGAGACCTTCTCGATCCACGCGGTGGAAGAAATCGAAAGCGCTTCGACCATGATCTATTTCGAATGCGACGATCTGGACGCAAAAGTCGCGGATCTGCAATTCGCCGGCATCGCCTTCGATACAGCACCCACCGACCAGGACTGGGGCTGGCGCGAGGCGCGGCTTCGCGACCCGGCAGGCAACCCGCTCTGCCTGTTTTACGGCGGCGAAAACCGCCGTTTCCCGCCCTGGCGGATCGATCATCAAGCCCAAGAAAAAGGAAATGAAAAATGACCAACGGAACACTGGAACATGTCAATATCACGGTCAGCGACCCGCAGCGCAGCGCCGCCCTGCTGCGCGATCTGTTTGGCTGGCAGATTCGCTGGGAAGGACCATCGATGGCGGACGGTCACACCATCCATATCGGCACGAAGGACTCCTATATCGCGCTCTATACCAATCCGGAGGTTCGGGCGGCAGACCCGATGTTCAACAAGGGCGAACCGATGAACCATATCGGCATCACCGTCGATGATCTGGATGCGGTAGAGGCGAAGGTGATCGCAGCCGGGCTCGAGCCATTCAACCATGGCGATTATGAACCCGGCCGGCGATTCTATTTCTTCGACTGGAACGGAATCGAGTGGGAAGTGGTGAGCTATGGGTGAAAAATCCCGATCGTCATCCTGAGCCTTCGACTCAGGATGACGACATCAGTGCGGCAACTTTCTACAAACTCGGATTGACCAGCACCTTCTCGCCGGTCGCCTTCTTCTCGTAGCCCTTGGCGATTTCCGGATCAATCATGTCCATCAGGCTGATCTCGCTGGAATAGTCGCTGTTGAAAATGCCGTTGCGCTCCTCGACCGCATATTGGCGCATTTCCATCATCCGCTCGCCGCCGACCTTTTCCAGATGGGGGGTCAGCAGCCAGCCGCCGACGCCCCAGTAGAGGCCAAGGCCGCCGCCGAGAATGGTTTCGCCGGTGTCGAGACGGCCATAGATATAGACCTGCTTGTTGGTGGTGGAGCCATAGACGCTGAACTCCGCGCCGCGCACTGCGGCCGCCTTTTCCATCGCGGTCAGGATATAGCTCGCCATCTTGCCGCCACCGATCGCATCGAAGCCCAGCGTTGCGCCGGTTTCGGCGAGAGCGGCGATCAGCTGCTTCATGAAGTCATCCTTGCTGCTGTCGATGACGTGCGTCAGGCCGATATCGGTGAGGATTTTCTTCTGTTCATCACTGCGCACGATCGCGACCAGATCGACGCCTTCCTTGAGGCACAGCTTGGCCAGCATCTGCCCGAGGTTGGATGCCGCTGCGGTATGAACCAGGGCTTCATGGCCCTCGGCGCGCATGGTGTTGATAAAACCCTGCGCGGTCATCGGATTGACGAACAGGCTCGCGCCCTCTTTCGCCGGTGCGCCTTCCGGCAGCGGCACGCACATCCCCGCGGGCATGACGCGGTGAGTGCGATACATTTCGCCGCCGACGATCGTCACCACCTTGCCCATCAGCGCCTGCGCCGCATCCGACGAACCGGCAGCGACCACAGTGCCCGCTCCTTCATTGCCGGCGGCCAGCTTCTTGCCGGCGCGGCCCTTGAAGAAGGGCTGCATCGCCGCATCGACATCGGCAACCAGCGCCGGGTGACCGTCGACCGTCTCGCTCCGCACCGTATCCATATTGGCGGCAGCGGTCAGCAGACCCAGATCGGAAGGATTGATCGGCACCGCCTCCATCCGGACCACCACTTCATGCTCCCTCGGTTCGGGCACGTCATAGGGTTCAATCGACAATATCGATTTGCCGTCCTCGGTGACAGTGGTGAACAGTTGCTTGGCTTCGGGAAATTGGCTCATGGGATAGTCCTCTCTCTTGTGTTTCTAGAAATTTCGGGCGGCGGCCAGTGTGGGCCGTCTTTCGGTAATCGCGAAAAATGCGCTCACCCTTCTGCCGATAGTCTGTCTGGCAATTGGCATGTCGTCAATCAAACCCCGTTGCATCAGCCCATCGGATACATGATTTCGCGGCTGATCCTGTAAATCCGCTTCATGATCTCGTCGCTGAGCACCAGATCGGCGGCAGCGAATATATCCGGCAGCTGGTCGGTGTGGGTGGCGCCGACGATGGTCGAGGCAACAAAATCATGCTGTTTCGACCAGGCGGTGGCCAGCGTCACCGGTGCCACGCCGAGCTCCTCGGCAATGGCCATGAAGCGCTTGGTCGATTCCTCCGACTTCGGATTGACGAACCGTTCGGCCATTTTCTTCTGCCGTCCGCCCATTTCGAGATAGGTGGAGAAACGCGCGCCTTCCGGCCTCGCGCCATCATTATATTTGCCGGACAAGGCACCCCCGGCGAGCGGCGAATAGGGAATCAGGCTGACCCCTTCCTCGCGGCAGACCTGCGCCAGTTCATCCTCGAACCGGCGATTGTTCATGCTGAAATTGTTCTGGATCGTGCAATAGCGGGTCAGGCCCAGCCGCTCCGACGCCGCGAGCGACTTCATCAGGCCCCAGCTGGTTTCATTGGAACAGCCGACCGCGCGGATCTTGCCCTTGCGGATTTCCTCGTCGAGCACTTCCATGGTCTCGTCATAGGCGGTGCCATGATCGGGCCAGTGGGTCTGGTAGAGGTCGATATAGTCGGTCTGCAGCCGCTTCAGACTGGCATCGAGGGCCTTGACGATATTGTGCCGGTCCAAGGCCGTCATTCCCGCCCTCTGCGAGGAAGCAAGCCATCCGTGGCTGGGACCGGAGACCTTGGTCGCGATGATCAGGCTGTCGCGATCCTTGCCCTTCAGCCAGCGGCCGACGATATTCTCGGTTTCCCCGGCCCATTCCGGCTTGGGCGGTACCGGGTAATTTTCCGCCGTGTCGAAAAAATTGATCCCCGCCTCGACCGATTCATCCATGATCCGGTGGGACATCGCCTCGTCGGCACCGCTGCCGAAGGTCATCGTGCCCATGCAGATTTCGGAAACATGAATAGGGCTTCGGCCCAGGCGGCGTGTTTTCATATAAAGGCTCCGGGAAACAGGATGTTGGCTTAACCGTTCGGTTAAGTAGCATAACCGCTATGGGTTGCGAAACGCAATCCAAATTCTCTGACAGCTAACCAGCCTGCCCGAGCACCAGGCAGGCGAGAAACATCAGCAGACCGGCAAAACGGTTGGACCGGAATTTCGCCAGCGCATCATCGCCATCCGCCTTTTTCAGCGCTATCACCTGCCACAGGAGATGCAGGGCGATCGGCGCAAGCGCTGCCAGGCCAAGTCCCTGCGGTCGCAATAGCCAGAAGGCGGCGCCCCAGCTGACCAGTGCGATCAGGTAAAACAGCAGCACCCCGAAACGCAAATTCTCCCCCAGCCGCAACGCGCTTGAGCGAATGCCGACCAGCGCATCATCCTCCCGGTCCTGCAGCGCGTAGATCGTGTCATAGCCGATCACCCAGAAGATCGAGCCGACATAGAGCAGGACCATCGACCAGTGAAATGCGGGGTCGATCGCCAGCCAGCCGACGAGAGCACCCCAGCTGAACACCAGTCCAAGCCAGGCCTGCGGCCACCAGGTGATCCGCTTCATAAACGGATAGGCCGCAACCAGCGCAAGGCTGCCCAGTGCTACCAGCTTGGCGGTCCCGTTGATCTGCAGCCAGACCAGCAAACCGATCAGGCACAATATACCGAGCCATATCCAGGCCGCTTTCAGCGACACCGCACCGCTCGCCAGGGGCCTTGAGCGAGTCCGCGCCACCTGCCGGTCGAGGTCCCGGTCGACGATATCATTATAGACACAGCCCGCTCCGCGCATCGCGATCGAACCGAGCAGCAGCCAGAGCAGCAAATCCCAGCGCCCGATCGCGCCGCCGGCCAGCGCCACGCCCCAGGCGCAGGGCCAGAACAGCAGCCACCAGCCGATCGGACGGTCAAAGCGGGCCAGCAGCGCATAGGGTCGGACTGCGGCAGGCAGCAGACCGGTCAGGCCTTTATGTTCGCTATCGGGAACGGAAGTTTGAAAGTCAGATGACATGGAGGGCTTATACCGTTAGTCCTGAGCTTGTCGAAGGACGTTTTTCGACCGATAGCCGCACTTCGACAGGCTCAGTGCTAACGGTTTTTGGATATTCGAGACCTGTATGCCCGCAACCCCCGCCTATCCCCCGCACAGCGCCCCGCGCCTCTATGTCGATACCGAACTCAGCGAAGGCGCAGAAATCCGGCTGGACGGCAGCCACGCCCATTATCTGCTCAAGGTGATGCGGATCCAGCAGGGCGATCCGGTAAAATTGTTCGATGATCGCACCGGAGAATATCTGGCCCATGTGAGCGCGCTCGGCAGACGCGACCTGATCCTGGCAATCGACGGCAAGACGCGCGAACGCGAGGCGGTGCCGGATCTGTGGCTGTGCACGGCGCCGATCAAGAAGGACCGGTTCAACTGGATCGTCGAGAAGGCCACCGAACTGGGCGTAGCCAAGATTGTCCCGGTGCAGACCGAACGCACCCAGGGTCAGGGCCTGAAACCGGAAAAATTGCGCGCCCATATGATCGAGGCGGCCGAACAATGCGAACGCACCGCGCTGCCCTCGCTCGACTCACTGACAAAATTGCCTGCCCTGCTGGAGCAATGGCCTGCCGACCGCCATCTGTTCTTCGCCGATGAGCGCATCCACGCGACCGGAGAGGGCAGCTTCCGCAAGGCGCTGGTCGCCCATGATGGCCCGGCGGCGATCCTGATCGGCCCGGAAGGCGGCTTTTCCGACAGCGAAAATGACATGATCCGCGCCCTGCCCCAATCGGTCGCGGTATCACTTGGCCCCAGAATATTGCGCGCCGACACCGCCGCGATCGCGGCGATCAGCCTTTGGATGGCGGGCCGGGGCGATTGGAACCCGGGCTAGAACCCGGGCTCTTTCGCCAACTGCGAGACGGTATATCTGACGCCGAAATGCGCTGGCTTCGGCAGCATCGCATTATCATTGCCGTCCGGTTAACCATTAATTAGCGGCTTGCGGGTAGGGCAATTCCATGAATTTGGGACATTCTTTCGGGGGCCAGAGCCGATGGACATTCCACAGCATCCTCAGGGGATGGCTGTGCCTGTGCGTGATTGCGCTATTCCCTGCCACAACCGCCGCCGCCCAGACGGTCACCACCTATTCGAACAGCAGCACGATCGCGATACCCGACAATGCCTGCCCCGCAACGGTCAACCGGACATTCAGCGTCGGCACCAGCTATCTGGTCAGCGATGTCGATATCGGCGTTCTGCTGGACCACAGCTACCGCCGCGATCTGGAAATCAGCCTCACCTCGCCCAGCGGCACCGTTGTCACGCTGATGGATTATGTCGGCGGCAGCGCCAACAATCTCAACGTCAAATTTGATGATGAAGCGACCGGAGGATCCATTGCCTCCCACAGTTTCAATGACCCTCTCACTCCGGTCTACAACAGCACAAAGCTCCCGCAGAACAGCCTCTCCGCCTTTGACGGCGAAAATGCGCAGGGCACATGGACGCTGAAAATCTGTGATCAGCAAGGTGTTGATACCGGGTCCTTCCGGCGCGCCGATCTCTATATCGCACAGCTGCCGCCCTTTGCCGACCTGTCCTTGACCAACAGCTTTGGCGCAACCTCTGCCAACAGCGGCAAATATACATTGTCGGTTACCAATGCCCCGGAGTCGGCATTGACCGCCACCGGGGTAACCGTCAGCGCGTCGCTGCCCGCCGGTGTCAGCCTGACCGGTACGTCCGGCACCGGAACATATAGCGGCGGAATATGGACACTCGGAACGGCGATCGCGCCGGGCCAGACCGTCAGCATCGAACTGAACGTCACCATCACGGCAACCTATGGCACGCTGGCGCATATCGCGCAGATTCGCAGTTCATCCGCCTATGACTATGATTCGACCCCCAATAACGGGATCAGCAGCGAAGATGACTATGCCAGCGTCAGCTTTACCGCAGGCGGACGCCTGCCCGGCTATATTCCGCCACTGACCTCGGTCTGTTCCTTGGGCAACCAGCTGAATTTCAGCTGGGCCTCGCCAACGAACTGGTCGTCGGGTTCGCTCAGCCAGAATTACAGCCTCGCCGGACTTGGGAATATCACCTTCAGCGTGACCCAGCCACCGAACGGCTTCACCAACGGTACGCCGGAGATAACCACCGCCAATTCAGGCGGTGGCCCCGACGGCACCCGGGCGCTCTATTTTTACATGAACAATGGCAACGAGAATCATGTTTCGAGCACCACATTCACCTTGCCGACCGCGGTACCGGGCCTCCAGTTCAAGCTTTTCGATATCGACTATGCCGCCAACCAGTTTACCGACAAGGTGACGATAACCGGCAGCTATAACGGGGCAACCGTTATGCCGACCCTGTCGAACAATACCGCCAATTATGTCAGCGGCAACAGCGTGATCGGCGACGGCGCATCCGGCGCGACGGACCCTTATGGCAATGTTGTCGTGACCTTTACCTCGCCGGTGGATTCGGTAACCGTCGTCTACGGCAATCACCAGCCGACGACGCCCACGGCGTCGGGCAACCAGGCGATGTCGATCCATGACATCACATTCTGCCGCCCCTCGGCCACGGTCAGCGTCACCAAAATCAGCTCGATCCTCAGCGATCCGGTCAATGGCACCACCAATCCCAAGCGCATCCCTGATGCCATCGTGCAATATTGCATCCTGGTCAGCAACAGCGGCTCCGCCACGGCCAATGCGGTTGTGGCAACCGATAGCCTGGCCGGCCCGTTCACTTATGTACCGGGATCCATGAGAAGCGGCACCAATTGCGGAACCGCTGCTTCGGTAGAAGATGACAATGCAACGGGCAGCGATGAAACTGACCCCTATGGCGCGTTTCTTGGCGGTTCGACGATCACCGCGACGGCAGCGAGCCTGGCTCCGGCAAGCAGCTTCGCCCTGACCTTTCAGGTCACCCTGGACTAGCCGAGCCGCTTCAGGCGAACCAGTATTTCGTCAAGCGAGGACAGAAAGCGCGAGCGATCCGCCTTGCTGAACGGCGGCGGACCACCGATATTCTCTGTTCCCATGCCGGCGCGCAGATCGGCCATGATCGCACGCGTCGCTACCGCCGCTCCGATCGAGTCGGCAGTAAATGGCTTGCCATTGGACCCGAGCACCGCAGCCCCGGCTTTCACGCAGCGATCCGCCAGCAATATATCCGACGTGATCACGACCGTGCGGTCGCCGGTCCGCTCGGCAATATAGTCATCCGCCGCATCAAAGGCATCGCTGACCACCACCCGGCTGAAAAGCGGGTGGTCCGGCACCCGAAACGGACTGTTACTGACAATCACCACCGCAACTGCATGGCGTTCGGCCACCCGGTAGATTTCGTCCTTTACCGGGCAGGCATCCGCATCAACCAGGATGGTGATTGTCTCTGTCATGGAGTGACTCAGTCGGCTTTGGGACCACCGGATCGCGAACCTTCAAACGGCCGCTTGCCGCGGTGCGGCTTCTTGTTGCCACCGGCAAAATTGCCCTTGCCGCCGGGCTTGCGATCGCCCTTGAAGTCGGATTTTTTCTTGAACCCGTCACCAAATTCCCGTTTCGGCGCACCGCCGTCAGCGCCGCCTTCGCCTTCCGGCTTGCGCTTCTGGTAAGGCTTTCCGCCCCCCGATTTGTCACCGAACTTCTTGTCACCGAATTTCTTGTCGCCAAACTTGTTCTTGCCGAACTGCTTGCCGCCATGTTTCTTGCTGGCGTTGCTGTAATCCCGCTGGCCGGCGCCATTGTCGCTGCGTCCACCCTTGCGGTTGCGTTTCGCTTCGTCGCGCGGCTTGCCTTCGAACTGGGTGATCGTGATATCATCCGTATCATCCCCGCCCGCTGCTCTCTTTTCGGCGATGGCGGCAGTGAATTTGTCGACCACGCGGCGCGGAATCTCGAACAATGTGTCGTCGCCGTTGATCCGGATCGCACCGATCTCATTCTTGGTGATATGGCCGCGGCGGCACAGGACCGGCAACAGCCAGCGGGCATCGGCGCGCTGGTTATGGCCGACATTCATCTTGAACCAGACGGTGTCCTCGAAACCGGGACGCGGACCGCCAGGGGCAGCCTGCGACTGGGCTCCGCGATCAAGCATCTGTTCCGGAGCCGGCATCTTGGCGCGATGCGACTGCACCAGCATCGCCGCGATTTCTTCCGGCGTCTTCTCCGCCATCAGGCGTTTCGCCAGCGCCATGTCATCCTCGTCGATCTCGACCGGCTGCAACAGGGTTTCGATCAGCCGCTCGGCATCATTCTTGCGAATATCGGCGCGCGTAGGGGCATCTTTCCATTCGGCATTGATATTCGCGCCACGCAGCATCGATTCGACCCGCTTGCGACGCTGGTAAGGCACGATGATGACCGCCGTACCCTTCTTGCCGGCACGCCCGGTACGACCGGAGCGATGCTGCAGGGTTTCGGCGTCGCGCGGCATATCAACATGCACGACAAGGCTTAGCGTCGGCAGATCGAGACCGCGAGCGGCAACATCGGTTGCGACGCAGACTCGGGCGCGCTTGCTGCGCAGGGCCTGCATCGCCTGATTGCGTTCGCTCTGGGTATGTTCGCCGGAAAGCGCCACCGCACTGAATCCGCGATCCACAAGGCTCGCGTGCAGACGGCGGACCGCCTCGCGCGTGGCACAGAACAGCATCGCCGATTCCGCTTCATGGAAACGCAGCAGATTGACCACCGCATTTTCCGTGTCGGCAGGCGCGACGGTGATTGCCTGATAGGCGATATCGCCATGGCCGCGGTCTTCGCCGACGGTGGAAATGCGCAACGCGTCATTCTGATAGCGTTTGGCAAGATTGATGATCGGCTTGGGAATGGTCGCCGAGAACAATAATGTCCGGCGCTTTTCACCCGTGGCATCGAGAATCTCTTCAAGATCTTCGCGGAAGCCCATGTCGAGCATTTCATCCGCTTCGTCGAGCACCGCTGCCCGGAGATTTTTCAGGTCGAGCGCGCCGCGTTCGAGATGGTCGCGCAACCGGCCGGGGGTGCCGACAATGACATGCGCGCCGCGGCGCAGCGTGCGCCGTTCCTTGGACGCATCCATGCCGCCGACACAGGTGGCGATCTGGGCACCGGCCGGCTGGTACAGCCAGGTCAGTTCGCGACTTACCTGCAGGGCCAGTTCACGGGTTGGTGCAATGACGAGGGCCAGAGGTTCGACCAGAAACGGGAAGCGACCATTGTCGTCCAGCAATTGCGGCGCCATCGCCAGGCCAAAGGCGACGGTCTTGCCGGAGCCGGTCTGGGCGGAGACGATCAGATCGCGGCCATCCGCTTCCGGTTCAAGCACGGCAGCCTGCACCGGCGTTGGCTTGTCATATTCGTGCGCCGCGAGCGCCTCTGCGAGAAGCGGGGATAATTTGGTGAAAGGCATAATGTTCTAATTCCGTGGCAAAAGTGAAAGCCGCGCGGAAATGCCAGTCGCCTGCGGTTTATGAAGATGATGTTGTTTTTATTAAAGGGTCTGCGCTGGGGATCATATTGCCTTACCGGCAGCATGGCCACTCGCCCAAGCCCATTGAAAATTATAGCCACCGAGCCAGCCGGTGACATCAACGGCTTCGCCAATAGCATAGAATCCGGGTACTTGCCTAGCTTCCATATTTTTCGACGATAATTCCGCCGTGCTGATCCCGCCAGCGGTGACTTCCGCCTTGGCAAAACCTTCGGTTCCATTGGGCATGAAGCGCCAGTGCGACAGCCGTCTCGCCGCTTCATCCAGCTTCCTGTCGGTCAGATTGCCCAGTTCGCCGTCCAGGCCGATCCGCTCGGTCAGCGTCTCGGTGAGGCGCGCGGGCAAATGCGCATTGATCGCCTTTTTCAGCGAAAGCCGCGGCAGTTGCCGCTTGGCCCGGGCAAGCCAGTCATCCGGCAGATCCGGCAGAAAATCGATTTCCACCGGCTCGCCATGCTGCCAGTAAGAGGATATCTGCAGGATTGCCGGCCCCGACAGGCCCTTGTGGGTGAACAGAGCCGCTTCCCGGAACGCGGCCTTGCCGCTGCGGGCGATCACCGGCGCAGAGACACCTGATAGCGACCGGAACAGGGTTTCTTCGCCGCCGAGAGTGAGCGGCACCAGAGCCGGGCGTGGCTCGACGATTTTCAATCCGAACTGCCGGGCCAAATCATAGGCGAATCCGGTCGCGCCCATTTTCGGGATCGATGGCCCGCCAGTGGCAACGACCAGTGACGGGGCAAAGGCGGTCTGGCCGCCATATTCCACTCGATAACGACCATCACTGTGGCTGACGGCGGTGATCGCCTTGCCCAGCGACAGGCTGACCGAATCGGCCGGGCATTCGTTCATCAGCATCGCGACGATCTGCTTCGCCGAGCCGTCGCAGAATAGCTGACCCAGGGTTTTCTCGTGCCAGTCGATGCCATGGCGGTCGACCAGCGCGATAAAATCACTGGCGGTGTAACCGCTCAGGGCCGATTTCGCGAAATGCTTGTTCTGCGACAGATAGCGGTCCGGGGCCGTGCCGATATTGGTGAAATTGCACCGCCCGCCGCCGGAAATCAGGATTTTCTTGCCCGGCTCGTCAGCATGGTCGATCAGCAGAATCTTGCGTCCCCGCTGTCCGGCAACAGCCGCGCACATCAGGCCAGCCCCGCCGGCCCCCAATATTATCGCATCATAATGGCTTGGCGGCTTGGGCATCGGATTGTTGCAAACTTTCGAAATATGGATAGATGTCGCGATTGCCGACCGGGAGCGGTCCGCTCGCCGTCGCCTGCAATGGCCACGGCCACCCTTCTGTAGCGCTTTTTGTCCGAAAAAATAGCCAAGGATGCGATCAATCGCCGTCTCTGCGGCCATTGTCACCTGCGACGGTCTTCCATCGTGCGGATGCGCCCGGGCGAAACAGAGCCTGCCCGTCGCAACCTTTTGGACGGGTTCGCGTTTTCAATCCGAAGGCACCCGAACGCCGAGGGAGAGTGAAATGATGACCGGTCTGGCCTATGCCCTGATATTGATGGGATGTTCTGACGATATGTCCCAATGCCGGGAAGTGGCGACAGATACACGTTTCAGCGCGACGCTGCGCGAATGCGAGAAAGCCCAGCCCGACGCCTTGCGGTCCGAGACAGCCATGGAAATCGACTATCCCGTGGTGGCCACCAAATGCGTTGCAGGCCGCGATAAATTCGCAAAAACGGGCACCTCATCTGTTGGCCGATGATCATATAGCGGCTTCGGTCGACGCCGAGGGCCCGTCCGGGACGCGCCGGGCTATTGCGTCGAATACAACCTTAAAGAGACTCTTCTCGACGACGATTTTTCTTTTGTCGCTTGGCCTGTTTCTGGCCCTGCCCTTTGCCTTGTCATCAGGAGCGGTATTCTTCCGCCCGCTGTTCGCCTCGATCGTGATCATGCTGCTGCTATTGCCGCTGACCGATGGCCTGACCAAGCTGGGCATCCCCAACCCCGTTTCCTCTTTCCTGGCCGTGCTGGTATTTCTGCTGATTCTGGCTCTCGGCTTTCTGATCATCCTGCAGCCCGCGCTGGAACTCGCTCAACGATTCCCCGACATCACCAATATCCTGCAGGAACGGCTGGTGGATATCCGTCAGTTCACGGCCTCGATATCCCAGATGGGCGCGGAATTTTCTTCTACCATCGGTGAATCCGCCGGCCAGCAAGTGGTTCTGGCCAGCCCGTCCGTGATGGAAGAAGCCGCCTATGCGACTCCGGCCGCTCTTCTCGAGTTTCTGCTGGTGGTACTGCTGGTATATTTCATGCTCGAATCGCGTCTGAGGCTGAAGCGACTCATCTTGCTCAACCGATCGAATCTGGGCACGACGCTCAAAGCCGCTCGCACCGGCCGGAGCATCACCGAGGATCTGTCCCACTATATCGGTGCGGTGACCATCATCAATATCGCGGTCGGAATGCTGGTGGCCTTTGGCGCCTGGTTGCTCGATATCGAATCGCCGCTGATGTGGGGCGGTATAGCCGCCATCCTCAATTTCATTCCCTATCTCGGGCCGATGCTGATGGCGGTGCTCCTGTTCGGATTCGGCGCGGCATCTTCAGGCGATCTCGGCGGCGGTATCATCCCGATGGCGGCCTATATCGGGCTGCAGGCCATCGAGGCCAATCTGGTCACCCCGTCGATCCTCGGCCGGCGCTTTTCGATGAACCCGGTGATTATCCTGCTGGCCATCAGCTATTTCACCTGGATATGGGGCCTGGCGGGAGCGTTGATCGCCGTGCCCTTGCTGATCACCGGCAAAGCCCTGGTCGAACAGCTCGGGAGTCCGAATATCGTCGGCTTCATGCTGGGAGAACCGCTGTTCGATTCGCCGCCTGAACGGCAGGACCTGGATTGAGGGTTGTCAGCGTAGCATGCTGATCGGTGAGACCGGGGTTATCATTAGCGTAAGCGCTTTTTGGCAAAGGCCCTGCCCGACCCGGTTTTCAAATATTTTTCGAATGCCAACGCGGTAGGTTGATCCTTGAAAAAATGATATGATAATAGCTGCCAAGGCTTGAATTTAGCGGTGTGTTTCGATTTCCCGGAATTGTGCTCTTGAAGTCGTTTCACAACATCATCTGTAACACCACAATAATATTGCTCGGGATGATCAATGCTCTGAAGGATATAGACAAAATGCATTGTCAGGCCCTCCTACGCTCTTCGAGCTTCGGCGGGCAGCCTGCGCTAAAGCTACGAACTGGCTTGCCAGCCGTAGCTTTAGCGAAGGCTGGTGGAGCCTAGCGGGATCGAACCGCTGACCTCTTCGCTGCCAGCGAAGCGCTCTCCCAGCTGAGCTAAGGCCCCATTTGAAAAGCGCCTTTAGTATAGACGCCCTTCAATATGCAAATCAAAAATCAGGTATCGGCTGGTTCGTCGTCACCCTTGCCCTTGCTGACGCCGAGATCATCGTCGCCACCCAGGTCAACTTCATTGTCCGGCGATGGATCATCATCATCGATATTGATGTCCAGATCATCATCGTCGACCGCATCCGCTTCCTTCTTGGCGTCTTTCTTCGGCGCGGCCTCAAACGGCAGCGGCTGCTTGGATTTCAGCACGGCTTCCGGGACAAAGCTTTCGCCGCATTCGACGCAGGTCGCCGGATCTTCCTTGCCGAGATCGTAAAAGCGCGTTCCACATTTCGGGCATGTGCGTTTTGTGCCCCATTCCGGTTTAACCATGGCTGGTGTCCAAATCCTGTCTAAATCAATTCGTTTATAGGTAAGTCTGCTCTTCGGCGATTCAAGTCATGCCTAAATCAGCCGCGAAATCCGGCGCGCCTTGCCATAGCTTTGCAGCGCTGTCAAAAGCCGTTTGATATTCCTGTACGAATCATTCGTGCGTTCCGCTAACAAAGCTCTAACATGACAAGCAACACTCCACTGCCCGCGACGTTCAAACCGTCCGGCCCGCTTACCGGCACCATTTCCGTCCCCGGCGACAAAAGCATTTCGCACCGGGCCCTGATATTCTCCGCGCTGGCCGTCGGCAAAAGCCGGATCACCGGCCTGCTCGAGGGCGAAGACGTCCTCGCGACCGCCGATGCGCTGCGCATGATGGGAGCGAAAATCGAAAAAAAGGACGGTGTCTGGACGGTCCATGGCGTCGGGGTTGGCGGGCTGATGCAGCCGGACAATGTTCTGGAAATGGGCAACAGCGGCACATCGACGCGCCTGCTGATGGGTCTGATCGCGTCTCACCCGATCAGCGCAACCTTCACCGGCGATGCCAGCCTGACGAAACGGCCGATGGGCCGGGTGATCGAACCGCTGTCCCGGATGGGCGCGGATATTTGGGCGCGCGAGACGGCTGACCACAAGGAGTGCCTGCCGCTCACCGTCAACGGCCTTTGCCCGGCGGTCCCGATTGAATATCGTCTGCCGGTCCCTTCGGCGCAGGTCAAATCGGCGATTCTGCTCGCCGGCCTCAACACACCGGGGATTACCCGGATTGTCGAACCGGTGCTCACCCGCGATCATAGCGAAACCATGCTGCGGGGCTTTGGCGCGCAGATCAGCGTCGAAACCGATGCCGAGGGTTGCCGGGTGATCTCCCTGACCGGTGAAGCGGAACTGCAACCGCAAAAGATCAAGGTCCCGGGTGACCCCTCCTCTGCCGCCTTCCCGGTCGTTGCGGCCCTGATCGTCCCCGGTTCGGATATCATCATCGAAAATGTCGGTATCAATCCGACCCGCGCCGGACTGTACGAAGTGCTGCAGAATATGGGCGGCGATATCCGCTTTGCGAAAAGGCGCACCGTTGGCGGTGAACCGGTCGCCGATATCCACGTCAAGCACAGCCCGCTTACCGGCATCGACGTGCCCGCCGACATCGCACCCAGCATGATCGATGAATTTCCGGTCCTGTTTGTCGCTGCCGCCATGGCGCAGGGCGAAACCACCACCCGCGGCCTGCACGAACTGCGGGTCAAGGAATCCGACCGGCTGTCGCAAATGGCCAAGGGTCTTGGCCTTCTGGGCGTAAGCCTGACCGAGCAAGATGACGGCCTGACGATCCGGGGCAGCGGCGGCAAACCGCTGCCGGGCGGACGCGTCAAACCGGTGATCGAAACCGCGCTGGACCACCGCATTGCGATGAGCTTCGCAGTCGCTGGCCTGGCAACAGAATCGGGTCTCTCGATTGACGATATCCGCCCGATCGAAACCAGTTTCCCCGGTTTTGACGAGCTTGTCACCAAACTGGCGACCACATGATCGACGGATTTACCGCCAATATAATCGGGCTGTTCGGCAGCATGCTGATCGTCTCTGCCTATGCCTATAATGTTTACGCCAGCGCGGTGAATGCCTTTGTCTATAACGGCACAAACCTGCTGGGGGCGCTGCTGCTGACCGTATCGCTGATGGTGCATTTCAATCTCGCTTCGCTGCTGCTCGAATTTGTCTGGATCATCATCGCCGTCGGCGGCCTGATAAAGGCCTCCAGGGATCAGGCGAGGGCCAAGCCATGATCATCGCCGTCGACGGACCGACCGCCTCCGGCAAGGGAACGATTTCCAAGCAACTGGCAAAGCATTTTGCCCTGCCTTTCCTGGATACCGGCCTGCTCTACCGCGCGGTCGGCTGGACGCTCCAGCAACAGGGCGGCGATCCCGACAATCCGGCCGATGCGCTGGCCGCCTGCAATTTTGAAAGCAGCCTGCTCGACAATCCGGCGCTGCGCAGCGAAGACATTGGCGGCCTCGCCAGCCGTGTCTCTATCCACCCTCCAGTCAGACGCGCCCTCGACAAGCGCCAGAAAGACTTTGCCGGCCAGCCCGGCGGGGCCGTACTGGACGGGCGGGATATCGGAACCGTTATCGCACCGGATGCCGACGTCAAACTGTTCGTCACCGCCTCCTCCGAGGCCCGCGCCGTGCGCCGTTTCGAGGAGATGAAGCGCCGGGGCCAGCAGGTTGATTTCGAAGACATTCTCGCGGACATTCTGCAGCGCGACGAACGCGACCAGAACCGCGCCACCGCTCCGCTGAAGCCCGCCGCAGATGCAGTCTTGCTAGATACCACCAATTTGACTATAGACGCCGCCATTCAGCAGGCGATTGCCTTGGTGAATGCGAAGACAAGCGGCCGGCGCGACAAAGATCCGGCATAGCAGACAAATGATGCGCTAGACGGGCTGGTCAGAAACCGGTTCGGTTTTGGCGCAGCTTTTGCTGTTGATGCTTAGCCTCGCATCTACCAAAATTTGGCAGTTTCCTGAGGGATGCGGCGATCACATGAGGTGATCGCGGCAATTTTGGTCCAAGACCGGCGGAACCAACCGCCTGGCCAGAAAAATTGACTGTCAAGGATTATACCATATGGCCTCAACGGCATTTCCAACCCGCGACGATTTCGCGGCAATGTTAAACGAATCACTCGGTGGCGAAGACCAGGGCTTTGAAGGCCGCGTCGTCAAAGGCACCGTAACCGGCATCGAAAATGACATGGCTGTCATCGATGTGGGACTGAAATCAGAAGGCCGTGTGGCGCTGCGCGAATTCGCCGCTCCCGGTCAGAAAGCCACGATCACTGTCGGTGACGAAGTCGAAGTCTATGTCGACCGCATCGAAAATGTGAATGGCGAAGCCATGCTGTCCCGCGACCGCGCTCGTCGCGAAGCAAGCTGGGACAAGCTGGAAAAAGAATATGACGAAGGCAATCGCGTCGAAGGCGTTATCTTCGGTCGCGTCAAGGGCGGCTTTACCGTTGACCTTGACGGTGCCGTCGCCTTCCTGCCCGGCAGCCAGGTTGATGTCCGCCCCGTGCGTGACGTGACCCCGCTGATGGACATTCCGCAGCCTTTCCAGATCCTCAAGATGGATCGCAAGCGCGGCAATATCGTTGTCTCGCGTCGTGCCATCCTCGAAGAAACCCGCGCCGAACAGCGTTCGGGCCTCATCGAGAGCCTAGCAGAAGGTCAGGTCACCGAAGGCGTGGTCAAGAATATCACCGATTATGGTGCGTTCGTCGACCTCGGCGGCATCGACGGTCTGCTTCATGTTACCGATCTCAGCTACAAGCGGGTCAACCACCCGAACGAGATGATCAACATCGGCGACACGCTGAAGGTCCAGATCATCAAGATCAACAAGGACACGCAGCGCATCTCGCTCGGCATGAAACAGCTCGAGAGCGATCCATGGGACAGCGCGACCGAAAAATATGCGGTTGGCACCAAGCTTACCGGTTCGGTCACCAACATCACCGAATATGGCGCATTTGTCGAACTGGAACCAGGCATCGAAGGCCTCGTCCATGTTTCGGAAATGTCCTGGACCAAGAAGAACGTCCATCCCGGCAAGATCGTTTCTACCTCGCAGGAAGTGGAAGTCATCGTTCTCGAAGTCGATACCGAAAAGCGGCGCATTTCGCTCGGCCTCAAGCAGGCCCAGTCCAACCCGTGGACCGACTTTGCGGATACGCATCCGATCGGCAGCACGGTTGAAGGCGAAGTAAAGAACGCGACCGAATTCGGTCTGTTCATCGGCCTTGAAGGCGACGTCGACGGCATGGTCCACATGTCCGACATCGCATGGGGCATTTCCGGCGAAGACGCGCTCAACCTCCATCACAAGGGTGAGCAGGTCAAGGCGATCGTTCTCGATATCGATGTCGAAAAGGAACGCATCTCGCTCGGCATGAAGCAGCTGGAAAAAGGTGCGCCCGCCATGGGTGGTGCCGACACCGGCGGCCTCAAGAAGGGTTCGGTTGCAACCGTCACCGTTCTCGAAGTCCGCGATGGCGGCCTCGAAGTCCAGATGGGCGACGACGGCGCGACCGGCTTCATCAAGCGCAACGACCTGGGTCGCGATCGCGACGAACAGCGTCCGGACCGCTTCCAGGTTGGCCAGAAGCTTGATGCGATGATCACCGGCTTCGACCGTTCGAAGAAACCGAATTTCTCGATCAAGGCGCATCAGCTGGCTGAAGAGAAGCAGGCTGTGGAACAGTTCGGTTCGACCGATTCCGGTGCAAGCCTCGGCGATATTCTCGGTGCTGCACTAAAGAAGAAAGAAGAATAGTCCTTCGTCCAACCGGACCGGATTACAGACAAGCCCGCCCCCTCAACGGGGCGGGCTTTTTCTTGCCCGTGTCCCATTTCACATCAGTTTTCCACTAAACTGCCAAGCCCATTGAAAATAGACGGGTTTTCTGGCATCTAGGGACTCTAAAAACAAAAGACATCATGATCCTGGGAGTCTCTATCAAGGGAAACCGCTGAATCGGCATCAAATCGGAAAGGCGCACCGATGATACGTTCTGAACTACTGGAAAAACTCGCAAACGAGAATCCGGAATTGAAGCCGGATGAAATTGAAAAAATTGTCGACATTTTCTTCAGCCAGATAAGCCAGAAGCTGGCCGAGGGCGGGCGCGTCGAACTGCGCGGATTTGGTGCCTTCTCCACCCGCCAGCGCAAACCGCGGGTCGGCCGCAATCCCCGCACCGGGGAGTCGGTCGAGGTTCCGGCCAAGCGTGTGCCCTATTTCAAGCCTGGCAAGGAAATCCGCGAGCGGCTGAACAAGGGCTAGTTACCGAAATATTCCGAGATAATGCGTCTCCGCACTTGACCGCGCGCGCGCAATAATGCTTGTCGACAGGCTCCGGCTGACGGTCGGAGCTACCGGTGCGGACGTGGCGAAATGGTAGACGCAGCAGACTTAAAATCTGCTATCCGAAATGGGTGTGCGGGTTCGAGTCCCGCCGTCCGCACCAGCCGGTAAAACTGGGTTTTTTTGGCGTTTGTCGACACAATATTTGTGCTTCCAAAACTATCACCCAGACCAACTGCGTGCAATTTCGGTGTAATTTAATCAAATATCCCGGTGTCGATGGCAGCCATAGCTTCATCAATGTGTCAGGGTGATGTTAATTGCGAACTGTTTGATTTGAGGGGAATGCAAAGCCCCGCGACGACAAGTTCGGCGTGATTCGCAATCGCTGCAACTTCTTGGTTCAACCTCCCGGCCATGTCCCGAAATCGACGGGCCAGCGCGTTGTCTGGCACGATGCCCATACCAACTTCATTGCTCACCAGAATGACAGGACAACTGGCTGTCACCAAGGTTGCAATCAGTCGCTGCGAAGCGACGGAAAAATCATGTTCGCCCAGAAGCAGATTGCTGGTCCACAAGGTCAGGCAATCGATCAACAGGACACGGCCTTCTCCCATTTCGCGCGCGATCGCATCGGGCAGATCGATGGGGCATTCGACTGTGCACCAGCGGGGTCCGCGGTCAGCCCGATGCCGCGCGATCCGCTCGCTCATCTCCTCATCCAACGCTTGTGCAGTGGCCAGATAAACCAGCTCGCCAGGCTGGCCTTCCGCCAGAAATTGGGCGCGCGCGCTTTTTCCAGACCGCGCCCCGCCTGTTATTAAAGTCAGCATCGCATCTGTCCATTTTCCTTGCAATTCGTTTTTGCTCGCCATATCGAGGCGTCGCGACAGGTTCCCAGAGATGGGATTAATAGGGAACACGGAAGCAGGTATCTACCCCTGTAATCCGTGGCTGTCCCCGCAACTGTGACCGGAGAGCGGTCGCCCCATCATGCCACTGGATGCATCAGCATCCGGGAAGGCGGGGCGGATGTGTTGACCCGGAAGCCAGGAGACCTGCCTGTTGCAGTCGGTCCTTTACGCGGACGGGGTGTTCAGCGTGATCGAGGTTCATCCTCGCGTGACGACATCGATCGGGGTGGCGCGCGCGGGTGATATGCCAGCGAATGCTCTGTCGTGCCATGAGCGCGTGCAACCCCTTGTTGTTAAATAGGGGATACACATGCCTAATCCATTTCTGAAAGTTACAGCCTCCACACTCGCGTTCTGTTCCAGCGTCTGCGCGTCCGCATCTGCGCAGGATAACCTTGCCGGTCCGGACCCGCGCGAACCGGTCGTCGTTGTCACCGCCAACCGCACCGCCCAGCCGGTGGAACGCGTTGGCCAGTCGATCACCGTCGTCGATAGCGCGGAGATCGAGCGGCGCCAGACCCAGACCGTTGCCGATGTCCTGCGCACCTTGCCCGGCGTCAGCATCACCCGCAATGGCGGCGTTGGTACGTCCACTTCGGTCTATATTCGCGGCGCCGAAAGCGACCACACGGTGGCGCTCGTTGACGGTATCAAACTCAACGATCCCTCTTCGCCAGGAGGCGGGTTCAATTTCGGCAATCTGCTTACCGGCAATATCGAGCGGATTGAGGTTTTGCGGGGGCCGTCTTCGGTCTTGTGGGGAAGCCAGGCGATTGGCGGGGTGATCAACATGATCACCCGCCAGCCGACAGAAGAGCTGACAGTCAATTTGCGGAGCGAATATGGCTATCGCGATACAGGACAGATTGTTGGCAATATTGCCGGAAAGGCGGGCCCGCTATCGGCCAGTGTGGGTGCGGGCTATTTCCGCACCGATGGCATCTCGGCTTTCAGCGAGGCGCGCGGCGGCGTCGAGAGGGATGGGTACAAGAACTATGGTGCCAACGGCAATTTCAACCTCGCATTGAGCGACGGGCTTTCTGTCGATGCCCGCGGCTGGTACTCCGAGGGACGCGTAAACATCGATGGTTTCCCACCGCCGAGCTATGCCTTTGGCGACGTGAACGAGGAATCGCGCACGCGAGAGTTCGTCGGCTATACCGGCATCAACGTCGCTCTGTTCGACGGGCGTTTCCGTAACCGGCTGGGCTATGCCTATACCGACACCCGGCGGCGCAACATCAGCCTCAATGGTCCGGCGACCGAGACATTCGCTGGCGACGGCCGCAACGAGCGGATCGAGTATCAGGGTATTTTCGACATCTCCGACGGCTGGCAGCTGACCGGCGGTCTGGAGCGCGAAACCTCGCGCTTTTCCAGTAGCAGCTACGGCGCGGCACCCTCGATCGGGCGAGCGCGGATCGACAGCGTATATGGCCAGATCATCGCCACACCGGTCATTGGCTTGACCCTGACTGGCGGAGTCCGTCATGATGATCATGATCGTTTTGGCGGAGCGACGACCGTTGGAGGCAGCGGCGTATACACCGTCAGCCAGACCGGGACCACATTGCGCGCCAGCTATGCCGAGGGGTTCAAGGCACCCTCGCTGTTCCAGCTGCAGAGCGACTACGGCAACCAGTTGCTTCAGCCGGAACGGTCGAAAGGCTGGGATGCGGGGATCACGCAAAATCTCGTGGATGGACGCCTGCAGGCCAGCGCTACCTATTTCCGGCGCAATTCCAGTGATCTCATCATCTTCGTCTCGTGCGCGGCGCCGCTTGCCGGCATATGCGCCAACCGCCCGTCAGGAACCTATGACAATGTTTCCAGGGCACGGGCCGAAGGGGTCGAGATCGGCCTGACGATGCAGCCGGTCGATGCGTTGCGGCTGCAGGCCAACTATACCTATACCCACGCCACCAACCGGTCGCCCGGCGATGCGAATTTCGGCCGTCAATTGGTCCGCCGCCCGCAGCACAGTGTCACCGCGCTGATCGACTATAGCTGGGATTTCGGGCTGGACACCGGAGTCACCCTCACCCATGTCGGCGCGAACTTCGCCAACGCAAACAACAGCCGCAAGATCGAAGGCTATGTGCTGGCTGACCTGCGCGCGTCATTCCCGGTGACCGACCGGATCGACATCTATGGTCGCGTCGAAAACCTGTTTGACGAGCAGTATGAGACGATTTTCCGCTATGGCACACCGGGCCGGGCTGGCTATGCCGGTGTGCGGTTACGCTACTGATGAACCAGGCAGCGCGCGCCCTTGTCGATCATTTTTCCGGCCACGGCGGGCGGATTGATCTGGCGCGCGCCACCTTTCCCGGGGTCGACCGCTGGACCGACCTGTCGACCGGAATTGCGCCCTGGGCATATCAGGCAGTGCAAGGCGCCGAGGCAGCGGAACGGCTGCCCGACCCGGCTGATCTGGCGGCGCTGGAAGCCGCCGCTGCGGCATTTTTCGGGGTCGACGCCGCGCGGGTGGTTGCGGTCCCGGGGAGCGATCTGGCGCTGCGGCTGCTCGGCCAGATACTGGGCTCCCGCTCCTCACCGCAACGGCCCGCCATCGTCCGTCCCGGCTATTCGGGCCACGAATCGATGTGGGGGGCGCAAGGCGTCACGACCTGCAGCGCCGATGCCGTCGCCGCGATGGCGCAAACGCACAACATACTGGTGCTCGCCCGGCCCAATAATCCCGACGCGGTTGCCGCCGATCGCACAGAGTTGCATGTCGCGGCATCGCTGCTGGCGGCGCGCGGCGGACATCTGATCGTTGACGAGGCATTTGCCGATGCCGGCGCGCAAGACAGTCTGGCCGGTTGCGACTGGCCGGGGCTGATCGTGCTGCGATCCTTTGGCAAGTTCTTCGGCCTTGCTGGCCTCAGGCTTGGATTTGTCATCGCGCCGTGCGCAATTGGCGACGAACTGCGCGCGCTGATCGGCGACTGGCCGGTATCCGGCCCTGCAGTAGCAGCTGGGCTTTCCGCCTACCGAGACTCTGCATGGCATCGGGCACAGCGGGCACGACTTTCAGATGCATCGCAGCGGCTGGCGGCCCTGCTAACGGACCATCGCCTCGAAATTGTCGGACGCACCTTATTTTTCGTGTTGATTGACGCGGTCCGACGTAATGACCTGTTTTTGCATCTGGCGGAGGCCGGCGTGCTGACCCGCCCGTTTGCGGATACGCCCGGCTGGCTGCGGATCGGTCTGCCGAGCGATGACAGGGACTGGACCAGGCTGGGCGCTGCCCTGGCCGCATGGAGGACATAATGACTGAAACACCAGAAGACTATGCCCGTCACAATGCGCGGATGCAGCGGGTGCAGGCCGCGCGCGAGCGGATGCAGGCGCGCCGGACGCTGGAACGCGGACTGCTGATCGTCCACACTGGAAACGGCAAGGGCAAATCTTCGTCCGCCTTTGGCATGGCCATCCGCAGCCTGGGCTGGGGGATGAAGGTGGGTATCGTGCAATATGTCAAAGGTGCATGGGAGACGGGCGAGAAGAATTTCTTCCAGGCCAATCCGGCCCTCTTGACCTTCGAGGTGATGGGCGAAGGCTTTACATGGGACACACAGGACCGGGCGCGCGATATTGAGGCGGCGCGCGCGGCCTGGGAACGCTCGAAGGAACTCATCCTCGATCCCCAATATGACTTCATCATTCTGGATGAGCTCAACATCGTGCTGCGGCAGGATACGCTGCCGATCGACGAAATCGTCGCCTTCCTCAAGACCCGCCCGCTGACCAAGCACATCTGTATAACCGGCAGGAACGCAAAGCCCGAGCTGATCGAGCTGGCTGATCTGGTCACCGAATTCGAAGAAGTGAAGCACCCGTTCAAGGCCGGATTCAAGGCGCAGAAGGGCGTCGAATATTGATCCGCGTCCTCGCCCTTGCTCTTTCCCTGACGGTCGCCGGCTGTTCCTCGCAGGCCGCTGACCGCGTGGCGCAGAGTCCGTCGCGCGAGGCTTCGGCACTGCCGCGCGTCGTCTCTATCAACCCGTGCGTCGATGCGGTGCTGCTGCAAATCGCCGATCCGAAGCAAATCGCCGCGATCAGCCATTATTCGCACGATGAACGGGCAAGCTCGATCCCGCTTGATCAGGCGCGGCGCTTTGCGGCGACGTCGGGCACCGCCGAAGAGGTGGTGGCGCTCGCCCCCGACCTTGTGCTCTCCGGAGCGCATGTCGCCCCGTCGACCATCGCGGCATTGCAGCGGATGAACATTCCGCTTGTCCAGATCAGCGTCCCGGAAAGCATAGCCGAAAGCGCCGCGCAGGTCCGCACGATCGCAGCCGCGGTCGGCCAGACCGCGCGCGGCGAAGCGTTGGTGGCGCGAATCGACGACGCGGTGCAGGCCGCGGCGGCCAGGGGCGGTACGAGGCCCGGCGCGCTGATCTGGCAAGGCGGCGGGCTGGTGCCGGGCGATGGCACGCTTGCCAGCGAACTCCTGCGCGTCACCGGCTTTCGCAACATGAGCGCCGATTACGGCCTGAAGCGCTGGGACGTTCTGCCGCTTGAGCATCTGGTGGCGCGTCCGCCTCGTGTCTTGCTGTCGGTCGGCGCGCAGGACCACAGCGACCGGATGCTGAGCCATCCGGTGCTGAACGGGCTGACGCAGCAGATCACGGTACACCGTTACCCCGAGCGGCTGCTCCACTGCGGCGGCCCCACGATCGTCGATGCAGTCCGCCATCTTGCCAGCATAAGGCGATCGCTATGAACCGCTCGCTCCGGCTCAACCTTGCACTTGTGGCGTGCATTGCCGTGACTTTCTTGCTGTCGCTGATGGCCGGCAAGGTGTGGATTCCGCTCGATGCCTGGGTGGCGGGCGATCCGCGCTGGCCGATAATCGCAGAACTGAGGATGCCGCGCACCGTGCTGGCGATACTGGTTGGCGGCGCCTTGGGTGTGTCCGGCGCGGCGATGCAAGGCTATCTGCGCAATCCGCTCGCCGACCCTGGCCTGTTCGGCGTGTCATCGGGAGCGGCTTTGGGCGCGGTGATCTCGCTCTATTTCGGCTATACCGCATCGGCTTGGCTGCTGCCGGCCTTTGCGCTCACCGGCGCAGGATTAACCATGGCGATCCTTGCGTTGCTGGTCGGGCGCTCGGGCAGCATGATCGTGTTCACGCTCGCCGGTGTCATTCTGTCGAGTGTCGCGGGATCAATGACTGCGCTGGCGATCAGCCTGGCCCCCACCCCGTTTGCGACGTCGCAGATCGTCACCTGGCTGATGGGCGCGCTCACTGACCGGAGCTGGGACGACGTATGGCTGGCGCTGCCCTTGCTGGCGCTGGGCGGCACGCTGCTCGCGCTCACCGGACGGACGCTCGATGCGCTGACGCTCGGCGAATCCGCCGCACGCTCGATGGGGGTCGATCCGCTGCGGCTGCAGCTGCTTATCGTCGTCGGCGTCGCTCTGTGCGTCGGCGCCTCGGTGGCGACCGCAGGGATTATCGGCTTCGTCGGGCTGATCGTGCCACACCTTGTCCGGCCGTTCGTGGGCAATCGGCCCTCGGCGGTGCTGCTGCCATCCGCGCTGGCCGGCGCCTTGCTGCTGCTGCTTGGCGACTGTGTGGTGCGCGCGATGCCCACGGTCAGCGAATTGCGGCTGGGCATTGCGATGTCGATGCTGGGCGGGCCGTTCTTCCTGTTTCTGCTGTTGCGCATGCGTCGGGGGCTGGCATGAGCACGCTGGCTGCAGAGGATATTATGCTCACACTCGGCGGTCGCCGCGTGCTGGATGCGATAAGCACCACATTCACCCCAGGCCGGGTAACAGCGGTGCTGGGGCCAAACGGCGCGGGCAAATCCACACTGCTCTCATGCCTCGCCGGGCTTCGCACGCCCGACGAAGGCCGGGTGCTGGTCGATGGCCAGCCCCGCTCGGCGCTGTCCATGCGTGATCTTGCGCGGCAGATCGGCCTGCTGCCGCAGGGTGCCGATGTCCACTGGGACGTCGATGTCGCTACCTTGGTGGCGCTTGGCCGCTATCCGCACCGCGCCCGCTGGGGCGAGACCGAAGCGGACGGCGCGGCGGTGGCCCGCGCCATGGCCGCGACCGATGTCACTCAATTCGCGACGCGACCGATGACCGCGCTCTCGGGCGGGGAACGCGCGCGTGTCCTTCTCGCCCGCGTGCTGGCAGGTGAGCCGCAATGGCTGCTGGCCGATGAACCGCTCGCCAATCTCGACCCCGCACATCAGCTCGGCACGCTCGAATGTTTGCGCGAGGTCACGCGTAGCGGAGCCGGGGTAATCCTCGTTTTGCACGATCTCAACCACGCGATTCGGGTGGCGGACGAGGTGCTGTTGCTGTGCGACGGCCGGATCATCGCCCAAGGCGCGCCCGAAGACGTGCTGACACCGCAGCGGATTGCGGAAACTTATGGTGTCTCCTCGCATATCGGCACGACCCCGGACGGCGTGCGGTTCATCGTGACATCACAGATGGCGCGCTGAACATGCTAACGCGGCCCGAACAGCTGCTGCTCGCGCTGATCGGCGAGGCCGCGATCGGTTACCCAGCATGGCTGCTGGCCGTGATCGGCCATCCGGTGATGTGGATCGGGGCTGCCATCACCGTGCTCGAGCGGCGCTGGAATGCGGGCATCTCGCTGCGCCGCCGCGTCATGGGTCTGGCCCTGCTGGTGCTGGTCGCAGGCGGTGTCGGCGTCATCGGCTGGCTGATCGAAAACTGGGCACGCAACAGTCTGGCGGAGGTGCTGGTCATTGCGGTCGCGGCCACGGGTCTGGCGCAGCGCAGCCTCGACGATCATGTCGGTGCCGTCGCCCGACCGCTGCTAGGCGGGGATTTGGGAGAGGCGCGCGCGGCTGTGGCGCGGATCGTGGGCCGCGATACCGCCGGGCTCGACGAGCAGGGCATCGCGGTTGCCGCTACCGAAAGCCTGGCAGAAAGCTTTTGCGATGGCGTTGTCGCACCCGCCTTCTGGTTTCTGGTCGCCGGGCTTCCGGGTCTTCTGATATGCAAGGCTGTGAACACGGCAGATTCGATCATCGGGCACCGCGATTCGCGCTATCTCCACTTCGGCTGGGCGGCGGCGCGTACCGATGACCTGGTGAACTTCATCCCCGCAAGGATATCGGGCGTGCTCGTGTGCCTGGTCGGGTCGGGCGGATGGCGCACGATGTTGCACGATGCCCGCCACCATGCATCGCCCAATGGCGGCTGGCCCGAGGCGGCAATGGCCGGCGTGCTGGGGCGCAGGCTGGGCGGACCGGTCAGCTATGACGGGGAGCCCGCGCATCGCGCCTGGCTGGGCGACGGCCCCGCCCCCAGTGCTCCCGATCTACGGCGCGCCTTGTGCGTCTATCGCCGGGCATGTCTGCTCATGTGGACCATGGCAGGAGCAATCGCGTGGCTGCTGTAATGCTACAGGGAACGGGATCGGATGTCGGCAAATCGGTGCTTGTCGCAGGATTATGCCGGCTGCTGACCCAGCGCGGCCTAACCGTGCGCCCGTTCAAGCCGCAGAACATGTCCAATAACGCCGCCGTCGCGGAAGGCGGAGAGATCGGCCGGGCACAGGCGCTTCAGGCGCTGGCCTGTCGCGTCGCCCCCGGCATCGATATGAACCCGGTCCTGATCAAGCCGCAGTCAGATACCGGCGCGCAGGTCGTTGTCCACGGCAGGGTTGTCGGCACCTTGGGCGCAGCAGATTATCAGCACCGTAAAAGTGAGCTGCTGGCGGCGGTGCTGCAATCCTGGCAGCGACTGCGGACGCAGGCCGACATCGTCATTGTCGAAGGCGCGGGTAGCCCGGCGGAGATCAATCTACGCGCGGGCGACATCGCCAATATGGGCTTTGCCCGTGCGGCTGGCGTGCCGGTGGTGCTGGTCGGCGACATCGACCGCGGCGGCGTGATCGCCTCGATCGTCGGCACGAAGATGGTGATCGACGCGGACGATGCAGCGATGATCCAGGGGTTCCTGATCAACAAGTTTCGCGGGGATGTCCGGTTGTTCGATAATGGCTATACCGAAATCGAACGCCGCACCGGCTGGGCGGGGCTGGGCGTGATCCCTTGGCTTGCCGCCGCACGTCAGCTGCCCGCCGAAGACGCGGTTGTGCTCGACGCCGCAGCCACCAGCGATGGCGCGATCACCATCGCGGTGCCGATGCTGTCGCGGATCGCCAATTTCGACGACTTCGATTCGGTTGCGCACGAACCCGGCGTCCGGCTGATTATGGTGCCACCGGGTCAGCCTTTGCCCGGCGATGCCGCGCTGATCATCCTGCCGGGGACCAAGGCCACGATTGCCGACCTCGCGTTCCTGCGTGCGCAGCACTGGGATATCGACATCGCGGCGCATGTCAGGCGTGGGGGTGCGCTGCTCGGCATCTGCGGCGGCTATCAGATGCTGGGGCAGACTATCGAGGACCCCGATGGTGTCGAAGGCGCGCCCGGAACCGTATCGGGGCTGGGCTACCTGCCGGTCGTCACCCGGCTGACCGGCGACAAACGCGTGGTCGAGGTGACCGGAACCAGCATCCGCGATGACCAGCCCTTTGCTGGCTATGAAATCCATGTCGGCGAGACCCGCGCGCTTGGACCCGTGCAACCGCTGCTGCGGCTGGCGAGCGGCGAAAATGACGGCGCGGTCAGCGCCGATGGACGAATCGCGGGTTGTTATATCCACCGCTTGTTCGATCACCCCGCTCAGCGCGGTGCCTGGCTGGCGCGGCTGGGAGCACAGAGCGACGGCGTCGCCCAGGACCACCGCGTCGATCAGGCGCTCGATGCGCTCGCGGCGGCACTGGAGGAGCATGTCGATGTGGACCGGCTGCTTGGCATTGCGGAGCAAGGGCCATGACCGAGCCGGTGTTCGACGCTGCCTTTCGCGATCAGCTGGATTGCCTGCTGGCATGGCGCCGCGATGTGCGCCACTTCCAGACGCGCAACCTGCCCGACGGACTTCTCGACACGCTGCTCGAAGCCGCGTGTCATGGCCCATCAGTCGGCAACGCCCAGCCGTGGCGGTTTGTCCGCATCCGCTCGCCCGAGCGCCGCGCTGCCCTCATAGCCGAGGTCGATGCGCAGAAGCGCGCCGCTGGCGAGGCCTATTCCGGAGACCGCAAGGCGCTTTACGAGACTCTGAAGCTGCACGGTCTGCGCGAGGCCCCCGAAATCGTCGCGGTATTCTGCGATGAGCAGTCGGAGGCCGGCCATGGCCTTGGCCGCGCAACGATGCCCGAAACACTGTGCTGGTCGGTGGTCACCGCGGTGCAAACGCTGTGGCTCTGCGCCCGAGCGCACGGCATCGGGATGGGCTGGGTGTCGATCATCAATCCTGCGGGCATGAATGCCATGCTGGACGTGCCGGCACACTGGCGCTTCATCGCCTTGCTGTGTCTGGGCTATCCCGAGCGCGAAACCGATACGCCCGAGCTGATCCGGCATGGCTGGCAGGACCGGCTACCGCCCACAACCACACGACTGGAGCGCTGATGATCACCCGCGAAGATGTTCAGGCCAAGCTCGACGCTCTCGCCAAGCCGGTGGGCAGCCTGGGGCAACTCGAGGCACTGGCGGTAGAGCTCGCGGTGGCAAGCCAGTCGCTCGCTCCCCTCACCCGCCCGCGCCGCCTTGTTCTGTTTGCCGCCGATCATGGCGTGGTTGCGCAGGGGGTGACGCTCTGGCCATCAGCGGTTACCACCGCGATGGTCGAAACGATCCTGAGCGGCAAGGCGACCAGCACCGCGCTCGCCAAGGTGCAAGGAGCGGATGTGCGGGTGGTCGATGCCGGTATGGTCCAGCCACCGTGCGAGCCATGGCCTGATCATTTCAACGCGTCGCCCGTTGCTCCGGGAACGGCCGACCTCAGCCGAGGCGAGGCGATGACAGTGGAGCAGTTCGATGCCGCCTGGGCGCTGGGCGAGGCAGAGGCGCAGCGGGCGGCCGATGCGGGCCATCGGCTGCTGATCGCGGGCGAGATGGGGATCGGCAACACCACCGCTGCCGCTTGCCTGACCCACGCGCTGGTCGGTATCGACGCCGAGATTGCCACCGGCCGCGGTGCCGGCGCGGATTCGGCGATGCGCTTGATCAAGCGCGATATCGTCGCCGCTGCGGTCAAACGGCTGAACGGACGCACCGACAAGGCCGCGCTGGCGGCCATCGCAGGCTTCGAGATCGCCGCGATGGCGGGCTTCTATGCCGCAGCCGCACGGCTGCGCAGGCTGGTGCTGCTCGATGGCTATGTCACTACCGCTGCGGCGCTGATCGCCGAACAGCTCTGCCCGGGCACACGCGCGGTGATGATCGCGGGCCATCTCTCCGCCGAGCCGGGCCATCGCGCGGCGCTCACCCAGCTTGGCCTCACCCCGGTGCTCGAGTGGCAAATGCGGCTGGGCGAAGGCAGCGGTGCGCTGGTCGCGCTACCCTTGCTCGACAGTGCCGCCGCATTGCTGTGCGATGTCGCACGGCTGGCGGATATCGGGAGCTGATATGGCGCAAAGACACCCGGCTTGGGCTCCTCCGCTGCTCGCGATCCAGTTCCTCACGCGCATTCCCGTTCCCGGCACCGCATCGCTGAGCGCGCAGCAGGTCGCAACCGGGCTGGTGCAGGCGGTGGGCTGGTTTCCGCTGGTCGGCGCAGGCATAGGTGCCATCACGGCAGCCATTGCGCTAGCGGCGGCCAGCATCTGGCCCGCCTTGGTCGCGGTGCTGATCGCGCTGGCGATAGAGGCGCGGCTGACCGGTGCGTTCCATGAAGATGCTGTCGCTGATTTCTGCGATGCTTTCGGCGGCGGCCTCACCGCGGACGACGTCCGGCGAATCATGAAGGACAGCCGCATCGGCAGCTTCGGCAGCTTGGGGCTGATACTGGCGGTCGGTTTGCGCGCGGCACTGACGCTGGCGGTGATCGAGACAATGCCCCCCTTGCTGGCATTTCTCACCATCGTCGCTGCGGCGAGCTTCGGCCGGCTGATGGTGGTGCTGCTGATGACCCTGGTCGCGCCTGCGCCCCAGGGCACCGGCCTCGCCAAGGATGTCGCCTCGGGCGTCAGTCTGTCCATGCTGATCAAGGCGCTGGTGACGGCGCTGCCCGGTTTACTGGGCTTTGCCATGCTTGCCCCTCTTGCGCTTGTGGCAGCCGCGCTGGGTGCCTGGGCCTTCCTCTGGTGGTTCCGCGCATTGCTGCTGAGCCGGATCGGCGGCAGCTCCGGCGACTGCCTGGGCTTTGCCGCTTATGCCAGCCAGCTGATCCTGCTACTGGCGGCAACGGCTGTTTTGTGATGGCGCGTACGGTGCTGCTGGTCCGGCACACCGAGGTCGCCCGCGCCTGGCAGGGGCGCTGCTATGGCCAGAGCGACATGGGGCTGAGCCGCGCAGGCGCCGCCCATGCGCGCGCGCTCGCGCCTCAACTTTCGGCTTGGCAACCGGACGTGGTGCTGCACTCCGGCCTGCGCCGCGCACGCATTTTGGCGGAGGCGACCGCAGTTGTGGCAGGCATTCCCGTGCATATGGTTGCGGCCTGGAAGGAGCGCGATTTCGGCACCTGGGAAGGGCGCAGCTGGACAGCGATTTACCGCCAAACGGGTGACGCCATGGACGGGATGATCGACAACCCCGAAAGCTATCGTCCAGGCGGTGGCGAGACCACCATGGAGCTCGCAGCGCGCTCACTCGCTGCGTTGCGGGACTTGCCATCAAAGCGGGTGTTAATTGTCTCCCACGGGGGGCCAATAGCAGCCATTGTCGGAACGCTGCAGAGCGTACCCGTGCGCGACTGGCCAGGGCTGGTTCCCGCCGCCGGGGCTTTTATAGAGCTTTAGGAGCCGGTGTGTGGGTTGCCAACGGGATCGCAAATCTGGCGACTACGGATGCCTTGCCATTGCGCTTGGGCAGCATTCCGGCGCACAAGTTGAAAAGCCATGAGCCACGCTGCTTGGCGCAACTTGCTTCCTTATTGCGAAAGTCTGCGAGGGGGGTTTCGTCAGCTGTCGGCTTTCTTCTGGCCATATTGCCGGAAGGCTCCGATGATCCGCTCCATCTCGGCCTCTTCCAGCAGCTTGGGGCCGCCCACTGCAAAGGTGCCGCAGTAGACGGCGGCCTGCTCCTCGATCTCTTCGGCGATCGCCATCGCGAGGGGCAGCGCAGGCGCCAGCGTGATGAGACCATGATTGGCCATCAGGCAGGCGTAGCGCCCCTCCAGCGTCTCGACGACACCCGCGGCAAGCTCCTCGCTTCCGAAGGTCGCATAGGGCGCGACCGGAACGCTCGCCCCGCCACTCACCGCGACCATGTAATGCAGAGGAGGAATCTCGCGATGGGCACAGGCGAGGATGGTGGAGTAGCGGGCGTGGCAATGTACGATTGCGTTGGCATCGGCGCGCCTGTTGTAAACACCCATATGCATCCGCCACTCGCTCGACGGGCGTGCCGCTCCTTCCGCGACGCTGCCATCCCTGTCGACGAAGACCATGAGATCGGGGGTCAGCCGATCCGGTGTCACGCCCGAGGGGGTCACGAGCATTCCGGATCCGAACCGCATCGAAATATTGCCGGAGGTCCCGCGATTGAGGCCCCGCGCATCAAGCGTGCGCATCGCATCGGTCAGCAACTTGCGGGCCTCGTCTTCGGTCATCGGCGTTCGTCCTTCACTGCCGTGTCTAGCATGAATGCCAGGGTCGTGTCATAGTCTTCGAGCAGGCCGAGCGTGCCAACGCCCATGGCGACCCGTGCTGCGGTCGCGACCGCGAAACGCAATGCCCCCGCCTGGTCCAGGCCGCGCGTGCGCCCTGCAATATAGCCGGCGCACAGGCTGTCTCCGCAACTGGTCGTGTCGACGGGATCGATCCGATGCGCGGGTGCGTGGATTTGCTCGTCGGACAGGACAAGCAGGGCACCCTCTCCCCCCAGCTTGACGAGGCAGCCTTTCGCCCCGCGCGCCATGAAACGATGTGCGCCCTCGACAGGATCGTCGGTGCCCGCAAGTTCGCGCATTTCGGCGAGGCTGGGCATGAACAGATCGACATGCGGAAGCAGCGTGTCGAGATCGTTCTGCGCGGCCTCCGTCGGGGCGATCAGATCACAGGAGGTGAAAACACCGCGTGCCTGCGCCTCGCGCAGGAAGTCCGCGCCTTTCCCCATCGTGCCAGGAAAGCCCACCGCCGCCCAGTGGACGTTGCGAGTGCGATCGAGTGCGGCGAACTCTGCCTCGGTGACGGGCGCGAATATGCTGGCCCCCATCATGTGCCAGTTGGGGCGATCGCCATTGGGGCGGATCGGCAGGACCGTGGTCGATGTTGGCCAGTTCGGGTCGATCGCCAGCATGCTCGTGTCGACCCCGGCACCATCCAGCATCGAGCGCACGATCTGCCCCTGCGGATCGTCGCCGACAGCCGAAGAGAGTGCCGTGCGAAGGCCCAGCGTCTGCGCGACGAATGCACTCCCCCCTGCGGTGCCGGCCGGCGAGAGGGCGATCTTCTCCACAATTTGCCCCGTTTCGCCTTCGGGCAGCGATTCCACCGGGCGAACGGTGATGTCGAGCGTCGTGAGGCCGACGCACAGCAGGTCGATCGGCGCAGCCACTATGCCGAAGCCGCCGCCAGCGCAGTCATTAGCGGGTGCGGCGGGATCTCGTCCAGCTTGCCCGCCAACGTCGCGAAGGCGTCATCGGCGGCGGCGATGGTTTCCTCGATATCACTCTCGGTCATCGCCGCGCACAGGAACATGTTGTGCCAGGGATGCAGATAGAAGCCACGGGCGAGCATTTCTTGGGTCCAGGCATAGCCGACGCTGAAATCCGCATCGTCGGCGAACATGATCTGCGGCATCTGGACCGGCCCCGACTGGCGGAGCGTGAAGCCGTGCTTCTCCGCTGCCGCCCCCAGCCCCTCGCGCAGCCGCGTGCCGAGGCGCTCCGACTGTTCGAGATAGTCGCTCTCGCGGATGATCCGCAGGGTTTCGATCGCCGCCGCCATTGGCACAGCCGAAAGCCAGAACGATCCGGTCGCATAGATCGACCCCGCGCCCTCGCGGCAGCTGTTCGACCCGAGCAGCGCCGAGATCGGGTGCCCGTTGGCAAAGCACTTGCCCCACGCGCTCAGGTCAGGCTGGACGCCGAGTTCGGTCCAACTGCTTCCGCGCGCTAGGCGGAAGCCTGCGCGCACCTCGTCGACGATCAGCATCGCCCCGGCCTCGTCGCACAATTCGCGCGCACGGCGGGCATAAGCGGGTTCGGGCGCTTCCTGATCGATGAAGGCATCATGTTTGAAAGGAGAGGCGAAGATCGCGGCCAGATCGTCTCCCGCCTCTGCCACTGCGGCTTCGAGACTGGCGGCGTCGTTATAGTCATAGACGCGCAGATGCGCACGGTCTTCGGGCACGGTCCCGGCCGGGATCGGCGTGCACCACGGTGCCGCGCCATGATAGGCACCCTTGGCGACCAGCACGATCCGCTTGCCGGTCTGCGCCCTCGCGCTGCTCATCGCCATGGTCGTGGCATCGGTGCCGTTCTTGCAGAACATCGCCCAGTCCGCATGGTCGACCATCTCGACCATGGTTTCGGCAAGCTCCACCATCAGGGGAGAAGGCCCGGTCAGCGTATCGCCGATCTCGGCTTGCGCCCGCGCTGCCGCCTCGACCCGCTCGTCCTTGTATCCCAGCAGGCTGGGGCCGTAGGCGCACATATAGTCGAGGTAGCGATTGCCATCAACATCCCAGATATACGCGCCCTCCGCCTTCTCGAAGAACTGCGGGAAGCCTGCCGGCATGATCCGCACCGACTGGTGACCATACATGCCGTTCGGAATGACTTTCAGTGCACGCTCTCGAAGCGCGGCATCCTTTGTTTGGCTCATAGCGATCTCACTTTCTGGTCAGAATTTGAAGACGGCCTGCACGCCATAGGTGGACGGATCATTATAGTTGATCTGGTCCATCGTCACGACAGGCGAAATATAGGTGATGTAGCGGGTGCCAGTGACGTTCTTGCCCCACAGCGCAAGCTCCAGCCTTTCGTCCGCCGACAACCAGGAGAACCTGAGGTTCGCGGTGCCGTAGGCCTTCACGCGATTGGCACGGGCGTTGTCGGGGGTGAGGAAGCTCTCCGACTGGAAGCTGCCGTCCGCCCGCAACTGCAATGAGCTGCCGCCCGACAGAGGCTGAGTGACCGAGAACCCGGTCGAGATCGAGAAACCGGGTGCGTTGACCAGGTTGTTACCCGCATAATCCTTTGCCGCCAGCGCGGTAAATTGCTTGTACTTGGCATGAAGGAAGCTGGCGTTCACGAAAGCGTTGAAGTTGCGCGAAGGCTGCACCTGCAATTCGACTTCCAGACCGTAAAGCTCTGCATTGCCCGCGTTGAGCTTGCGCTGCACCGGCAACACGCCGGAGGTGTCGAACACGAATACCTGAAGATCGCGATAGTCGTAGTAGAAGGCTGCGGCGTTGAAGCGCAGCGTGCGGTCGAGCAGGTCGCTCTTGAAACCCACCTCGTAGGCGTAGAGCGTCTCGGAGTCGAAGGGCTGCAACTGCGCCGGATCGCTGGACGAACCGCCAGCGAACCCTCCGCTGTTATACCCCTTTGACGACGAGGCATAGACCATCACATCGTCGCTCGCCTGGTACGACAGCGCGGCGCGCCAGGACAGATCCTTGAACGTCTTCGAACCTTCGAAATCCAGCACCGGAACGACGACCACGTCGTCGAAGAAGGCCCGGTAATCGAAATCGATGCTGTCGACCGAATAGCGCAGGCCTCCGGTCAGCGTGAGCCGGTCGGTCAGCTCTACATCGGCTTGGGCGAAGGCGGCCCAGCTTTCGGTCGTCTGGGTATAGGGATAGGCGTAATTGCCAATCGAATTAACCGGATCAAACGTCCCGAGCAGATCGTTGGGGTCCCGTAGGACGCGCAGAATGTCGAACGAGCTCTCCGTGACCAGCTTGTCGTGGAAATAAAATCCGCCGACGATCCAGTTCACCGGACCGCTATCGCGCGACTGGAGCCGCAGTTCCTGGCTATATTGCTCCGGACGGTCGACATAAGTGGCCGTCAGAACGTTGTTCGGGCTGGCATCGGTATCCTCCAGCGTATTGCGGCGGACCTGCTCATACGCCGAAATCGAGGTCAGCGTCACATCGCCGATATCGATCTTGCCGGTCAGCGATGCGCCGAACACATCGACGCGTTCCCGCCCTTCGATGTCATAATCACCCGCATTGATATCGCCGTCGGTATCGGCATAGCCGAGCCCGTCTAGCGGCACCGACCCCGCAAAAATGGGATTGCCCACAAGATCCACGCCCGACCCGCGGTGCTGGAATTGCCGTGCATCGCCGCGGCTCTGGCCACCGTGAACGATTGCCCGAACCAGTACGTCCGGGTTCGGCGTAAAGTCGACGATCGCTCTCCCTGCCCACATGTCGAGCGCGTTGAGCTTGTTACCGGTCACCCTGTTGAGCAGCCAGCCGTCCCGGCGCAGATAGGTACCCGAAACGCGGGCCTTCAGCACATCGCCCAGGATCGGCCCGCCGATACCGGCTTCGGCCTGCACCTCGTTGAACCGCCCGTAGGAGACCGCCGCATCGGCGCTGAGTTCATCGGTCGGCTTGCGCGAGGAAAAACGGATCGCACCTGCGGTCGTGTTGCGACCGTAGAGCGTCCCCTGAGGACCTTTGAGCACCTCTATCCCGTCGCTGTCGAACACGTTGAACAGCTTGCCCGCATTGGCGCCGAGGAAGACGTCGTCGACATAGACGCCGACCGCGCCTGTGGTGTTGGAATTGAAATCGCCGATGCCGACGCCGCGCAGGAACAGCGATGTTGTGGTCGACGATGTCCCCGCCTGGATGGACAGACTCGGGACGACGAGCGTCAGATCGCGCGGATCGCGGATGCCGACTTTGGTCAGTTCATCGCCGCTGATGGCAGTAACGCTGATCGGAACGTCCTGAATGTCCTGCTCGCGCCGCTGCGCGGTCACGACGATGACGTTGAGCCCGGCCTCATCCGCGCTTTGGTCAGCGGATTGCGCGTCGGCGATGTCACCGAACGAATCTTGCGCAGTCGCGACTGCAGGCATCAGGGCCAAAAATGAGACCGAAAGGACTCCAAAAACACGCTTCATTAGCTTTCCTCCCCAGGAGATTATCAGATATTTGTCGGGTTTAGAGAGCATGCCACTCGAAATGAGTCAAGATAAATTGATGTTATCGGATTTAAACCCGATAAAAGATTGCTTTTTCGAACGATTTCCGAAAGAGTGCAGGCATAAGGAGCGCCCATGAGCATAAGTGATGTCACACGAGCCGAAATCCGCCGGCCTTCGCAAAAGCGCAGCCATGCGCGGTTCGAAGCGATCCTTGATGGAGCGGAGAGGCTGCTTGAGACGCTGCCGCCCTCGTCAATCAGCATTCACGCCATCGCCGCAGAGGTCGGCATTTCACCACCGTCCATCTACCATTTCTTTCCCGAGCCGCAGCTGGTGTTCAGCGCTCTGGCAGAGCGATATCTGAAGCGGTTCGAGGCGAGCGTGCTGTACGAGGCGCCGAAGAACGTAGAGAGCTGGCAAGAACTTCAGACGTTCCAGTATCGCGCCGGGCAGAAATGGTTCAACGAACATCCCGCCGCCCGCCAGGTACTGCTCGAAGGGCCGGCATGGTCGTCGGACATTCGCCTGCAGGATCTGGAAAGCAACCTCGTCACCGCCGGGCGCAGCATCGAGCTGATGACCCAGACCTTTGTAATGCCGGAAATCCCCGATCTGCACGACCGGCTCGTCGAGATCATCGTCATCAACGATGCCATCTGGTCGCTTTCGATCCACCGCTACGGGCTGATCACCGACGAGATGGAAGAACAGGCGCGGCGGGCACGGATCGCCTATTCACGAACGTTTCTGCCCGAATATCTGCCGCTGCGTACCGACCGGACGGACGCGCGTTGACCGCGGTGCTGCACCCGGTCACCAGCCGGACTCTGGCCACCTCCATCCTGATCGGTGCCTGCGCACTGCTCGTTCTCGGCGTTCATCCGATACTGCTCGGCGCGATGGTTGAGGAGGGGCGGATCGCCGAAGCGCAGGTCGGCAACCTCGTGACGATCGAGATGATCGCGATCGTGCTCGGCTCGCTGGCCGGCATCTGGTTGCTCCGCAAGCTGGGCGCGCGGCCGGTCATTTGCGGCGCCGGGCTCGTCCTCGCCGCGATGAACCTCTTGATGACGGACCTGTCCGGCATGGCGCTAATCGCATCCAGCCGAGCCGTCGCAGGGCTGAGCGAGGGCGTGCTCGTGGCCTGCACCCTCGTTGCCATTTCCCGCGTGGTGCGGGTCGAGCGTGCCAGCGCCATCTTCCTTGCGGTGCAGACATTGATGCAGGCAGTCACCGCCGCCTCGCTCCCCTTTATCGCGCTTGGAAGTTCGCGCACCGGAACAACACTGCTCACCCTGGCCATCGCCAGTGCGGTCGCGGCAGTCGCTGCCCTCGCCCTGCCGCGAGAACTGCAACCTGCGCCGTCGGACGACGAACAGGGAGCGATCACGCCCGCAAGCCTCGCCGCCCTCGCGGGAGCGGGCCTGTTTTTGGGCGGGATCGTTTCGGTCTGGAGCTATTTCGGCCTCTGGTTGCTCGGCAACGGCTACCCCCCAACGTTCGAAGGTACTGCAATATCGCTATGCCTCGTCGCGCAAGTCGCAGGAGCCCTGACCGCAGCCCGGTTTGGCGAGCGCTTGCCGAACCGCCAGACCATCATCGGCTGCGCTCTGGCCGCTGCGGCTTCGGCGATCCTGTTTCTGTTTGTGGGGCATGAGCCATGGCCAATTCTGGCTGTCAGCGTCATATTCGGCTTCTTCTGGCTCTTCACGCTGCCCTTTTTTGCGGGGTGGCTGATCGAGATAGACCCGTCCCGCCGCGCAGTCCTCTACATCACCGCCTTTCAGCTGGGCGGTGCCGCCCTGCTGCCATCGCTCGCCGCCATTGCGGTCGGCAGTTTCTCGGTCGATGCAGCGATGGTCTTCAGCGGAGGGGTGTTTCTGATCCTTGCGGCACTGGCTTATCTGAACAAATACGCGATCAGCGCCCGACAGCCGGGCTGATCGCAGATCGAGAGTCCGCAGGGCTGGTTCCTCGACCCGATACCGGACCTTCCGCATCCGGCCCGGAAGCTGCCACCGGAAAACACGGCTATTGATGTCGGCGTTCCGCCCAGCTTCAGTCATTCGAGCACAAGCAAATAGTGCGGGCTCGAGTCCCGCCGTCCGCACCAGTTTATCGCCAGATTTGTCATGGTGCCTTTGCTTCGTTCGCAAATCTGTCTAGAATCGCAAAACGACTGCGACAGACTATTTCGTCAAACCGATCAACAAGGCAGATTCATGCTCGAACCCGCCATTATTGCTGCAATTCTCTGGGCCGTCATTCTCGGAGGTGCGGGGGGACTGCTGACGGATATCGGTTCCTGGTACCGCGACCTGAAAAAGCCCAGCTGGCAGCCACCGGACTGGGTGTTCGGACCGGCATGGACGATCATCCTCGGGCTGGCAGCCTGGGCCGCGATCCTGTCATGGGACCAGACCGACAATCGCTCCGACCAGGCGATCCTGATGGCGGTCTATGGTGCCAATTTCCTGTTTCATCTGCTCTGGTCGCCACTGTTTTTCAAATATCAAAGACCGGACTGGGCGCTGGTCGAGGTGGTGTTTCTCTGGTTGTCGGTTGTCGCCATGCTGGTCATCACCTGGAGTTTCACAGCGCTGGCCGGGGCGATGATCCTGCCCTATTTTCTCTGGGTATCCTTCGCAGCGCTCCTCAACGCCAGGATCGTGCAACTCAACCGTCCCTTTGGCTGAGGGCGGCATCATCACGGCATTTGGCAGCTGACCGGGGAGAAAACAGGCGACATGCGCAATGTCATTTTTCTCTGCACGATGCTGATGCTGATATCCTGCGACCGCAGCCCGGCGATCAACATTGCGCCCGGCCCGCAACAGCTCGTCCGCCTGTCCGACTCGGAGATCAAGGGTCTCGATCCGCAGAAAATCTCCGATCTCTCCTCGCTCCGCGTGGCCGCCGACCAGTTCGAGGGTCTGACCCGTCTCGACGCTAGCGGCGAAGCGGAGCCGGGGCTCGCCAAAGGCTGGCGCATGGCCGCCGACGGGCTGACCTGGAGCTTCACGCTGCGGGAATCATTGTCATTTTCCGACGATATGGCGTTTGACGCGACGCTGTTTCCGGCCCTGCTGCAACGGCTGCGCGCGCCGGCGACCGCAGCACCATCGCTGGCGCTGTTTGCCAATATCGTCGCTATGGAAGCTCCGGCCAGCAATGAAGTGGTCGTGCGCCTCGCCTCTCCCGATCCGGCCCTGCCTGCCTTGCTGGCCCATCCGGCGATGGCCGCCATTCCCCTGCACCGGGTCCGCCAGGCCGGCGACCAGTGGACCTCCGACCGGCCGATGATCGCGAGCGGGCCTTACCGGCTGGCCGAATGGAAACTGAACAATTATGCCCGGTTGACGCGCAATCCGCAGTGGCACGACGGGCAAGCGCCAACGGCGACGATCATCTGGAAACCGATGGAGGACAGCCTTTCGGCACTGCGCCTGTTCCTCTCCGATGGCGCGGATATCGCGGCGGACTATCCGCCAAGCCGCCATCAGTGGCTCAGGGACAATCATCCGGACATCGCCCATAGCGTGCCCTATCTCGGCAGCTATTATTTTGCCTTCAACACCCGGCGGGCTCCGTTTGACGACCGGCGGGTCCGTACCGCCCTGTCGATGGCGGTTGAACGGGAATGGATCGCCGACAAGGTCATCGGCGTCGATAATATCCCGGCCTGGGGACTGCTGCCACCGGGCCTCGCCGGCGCTGAACCGCTGCACCCGCAATGGGCGGACTGGCCGCGGGACAGGCGGTTGCGCTCCGCTCGCCGCCTGCTTGCCGAGGCCGGCTATGGGCCGGACAATCCGCTGCGCTTCGAAATCCGGTTCAACAGTTCTGCCGAGCATCGCCGTGTCTCGGTCGCGCTGGCGGCGATGTGGAAGCCGCTCGGGGTCGAGGCGAGCCTGTTCAACAGCGAGGCCGCCCTGCATTTTGCGGCGCTGCGCCGGCACGAATTTGCGCTCGCGCGCTCCGGCTGGATTGCCGACCTCCCGACGCCGGAGAATTTCCTGCTGGTGCATCAGTCCGCCAATGGCGCCGGCAATTATTCGGGCTATGCCAGCGCCGAATATGACCGGATCCTGGCGAAGGCGATCGCCGAACCGGATGCGCGGCGGCGCCAGCAACTCATGCGCCGGACGGAGGCCAGGCTGATCAGCGACATGCCGATCCTGCCGCTCTATTTCTATGTGACCCGCAGTCTCGTGGCCAAGCGCATTGCGGGCTGGGAAGATAATATTTCCAATGTGCATCCCAGCCGCACTCTGCGTATAAGGCCCTGATGATTTTCCGTTCCCGATTCCGGCTGAACTGCATCGCGGCGGCCCTTGCACTCTCCACCCTCGGCGCCTGCGGCTATGCCGGCGACGAGGACCAGGTGCGCGTTACCGTGATCGAGGACGGAGATGCCCGGATCAATCCGATCGGCAACCGCCTGAATTTCGCTTCCTCGACCATGCGCGCGGCGATCGCCAAGGGTCTGGTCGGACTCGACGAGGAAGGCCGCGTGGTCCCGGCCCTTGCCGCCCGCTGGATCGTCACCGACGACGGCCTCAGCTATATTTTCCGGCTGTTCGATGCGAAGTGGGACGACGGTCGCCAGATCACCGCCGAACGCGTGGCGCGGCTGCTGAACCAGCGCCTGTCCGAATTGCGCAACAGCCGCTTGCGCTATGATGTGACGGCCGTGGACGAAGTCGTCTCGATGACCGGCCGGGTAATCGAGATCAAGCTGAACGCGCCGCATCCCAATTTCCTGCAGCTGCTGGCCCAGCCGGAAATGGGCCTGTTCCGGTCGGGTCACGGCGCGGGTCCGATGCGGCTGCTGGACGAGGAAAATGGCCTCAAGCTCGGCCAGTTCGAACAGCTGTCGCAGGATGACGAGGAAACGGAAGAGCAGGACGACCGCTGGGTATCGCTGCGCAGCGAACCCGCCGCGATCGCCATCGCTCGCTATCGGGCCGGCAGCGCCCAGATCGTGCTCAATGGCAAATATCATCATCTACCCCTGGTCGGCGCGGCGGATATCAGCAGCGGCGACTTGCGGCTGGATCCGGTTGCCGGCCTCTTTGGCCTGCGGTTCATGCGCGCCGAGGGTTTCTGGACCGTGCCGGCAAACCGTGAAATTCTCTCCATGGCGATCAATCGCCCGGCGCTGCTGACATCTTTTCCCGGCGTCAGCGCCTGGCAGAGCCGGCTCAAGATCATTCCCGAAGCGCTCGATGTCGAGGGGGTCAACACCTATCCGGACTGGGCTAGCATGACGATGGAGGACCGGATCGCCTTTGCCCGAAACCATGTCAGCCGCTGGAAAGAATCGGAAGGGCCAGTGGCCCCGCTGATCATCGCCCTGCCCGATGCGGCCGGCGCGCGAATCCTGTTCAAGCGAATCCAGTCGGATCTCAGGCGCGTCGGTCTCGACGCCAGAAAGGTCAGCAGCAGCGAGGCCGCCGATGTCGAACTGCTGGACGAGATCGCGCCTTATGACAGCGCTCCCTGGTTTCTGAAGCAGTTCACCTGCGTCAAGACGACGGTCTGTCTGAATGATGCCGATGCGAAAATTGCCGAGGCCGATGCCGCAACCAATCTCCAGATCAAGGCGAGACTCTATGCCGAGGTCGAGACTCTGCTCGTCGACCATTATAATTTCATCCCGATCGCGGTTCCCATCCGCTGGTCGCTTGCCCGGCAGAACCAGCGCGGCTTCGCGGTCAACTCCCGCGGCTGGCATCCATTGAACCCGCTGGTCGGCATACCCATATCCTGACTATAATATTGTCTTATGACAGGGAGTTCCAATGGCTATTTCCGAAGAACAGCTGAAGCGTCTGGCTGAACAGCTGCCCGATGCGAGTCGCGATCCGCAAGCGGTCCGGGCCCGCGTGGAGGCGATGGAAAAAATCCTCGAACGGGCCTTTGTCATTCCCGGCATCAACCGGCCGATCGGCCTGGATTCTCTCGTCGGCCTGATCCCGGTGGTCGGTGATATCGCCACTGCCCTGATGGGTGCCTATATTGTCTGGGAAGCCCGCAATCTCGGCATGTCAAAGCTGCAGCTGACTCGCATGGCGGCCAATGTCGGCATCGACACCGCGCTCGGCGCGATCCCGTTCGCCGGCGATGTCTTCGACTTTTTCTGGCGGTCGAACACCAAGAATCTGAAGATCATCCGCAAGCATCTCGACAAGCATCACCCCGGCACCCGCACAATCGAGGGTTGAGCCTTGTGCTCCGCACTTGATGCGGAGCCCTTGGCCACAGGTGCCACTGCCGACAGGGCTCCGGGTCTGCGCCCGGAGCACAATGGACTATCCCCCGCGCCAGATCTTCACCGGTTCGCTCTCTTTCACCGCCCGCATATAGGCCGGACAGCGCTGCGGCCGGAAATTCCCGCCCAGACACAGCCGTACCTCCTGCAGCCAGCCGCGTGCATTCACCTTCAGCCGCACCATCTCCGGCATCACCCCGTCATTGGCGGCGGCGAAGGCATTGCGGAACTGTCCTGCGGTCAGCGGCTTGCGCGACAGCCGGTCCATATCGGGAAAGCGCACCGCATCGAACATGATCCGCGACACCCGGAAATAGGTCTCGGGTCGCCGGGTCATGCAGGTGCCATGCTTCGCCCATTCGTGCGCCATCATTTTTGTGCTCGGCATCATGCAGAAATTGCGTTTCACCACAGCCGGTGGCAGCGGCTTGGTCGACGCGCACCATTGCGGATAGCCGGGCCCCCGCGTTTCCGGCCACAGGCCATGGAGAATGAAGGCAAAGCTGCCATCCTCGCCGCTGCACTGCGTCTTGTCGCGCGGGCTGGCCTTGCGGCTGCGGCAGAATTCGGGGGACCAGCTGAGCGCCAAGGTATAGCCGGTGATCGGTTTGGCACGGCGCGGTTCGGAGGCGGGCCTGCTCTCGGCGCGCGCGCTGAGACGAGATGGTGGACTGCACTGATAGGATTGGGCCTGGGCGGGTGTTAAAGCCAGCGCTGAGCTTAGGCCTAGCCCCAGTATTGAGACAATGGAGCTCCGCACTTCGAATTCAAACCTGCGCAAAATCCAGCCCGATATCTGCCGCCGGTGCCGACTGTGTCAGACGCCCCACCGAAATAAAATCCACCCCGGTCTCCGCCTTGTCGCGGATCGTCTCCAGCGTCACGCCGCCGCTCGCTTCGGTCTTGACCCGCCCGCCGATCAGCGTCACCGCCCCGCGCAGCGTCGCCGGCTCCATATTGTCGAGCAGCAGATGCGTCGCCCCCGCCGCCAGCGCCGGCTCGATCTGGTCGACCCGGTCGACCTCGCAGATGATCTGTGCGACGCCCGCGTCCCGGGCGCGCCGGACCGCTTCGCCAACAGACCCGGCAACCGCGACATGATTGTCCTTGATCATCGCCGCGTCCCACAGGCCCATGCGATGATTCTGCGCCCCGCCCATCCGCGTCGCATATTTCTCCAGCACCCGAAGGCCCGGGATGGTCTTGCGCGTGTCCAGCAGAGTGCAGCCGGTGCCGCTGATCCGGTCGACATAGGTCCGGGTCATGGTCGCAATACCGGTCAGATGCTGCACCGTGTTGAGCGCGCTGCGCTCGGCGGTCAGCATTGCCCTGCCCTTGCCTCTCAGGCGCATGATATCGGTGCCCGCCGCCACCGCCTCGCCTTCCGCCACCAGAATTTCGATCTCCACATCGGGATCGAGATAGCGGAAAAAGGCCTCGGCGATCGGCAGTCCGGCAATCACCGCATCATCGCGGCTGTCCATCACGCCGGAGAATATCGCATCAGCGGGGATGACGGCTTCCGACGTGACATCGCGGCCTGTCGGCCCGAGGTCCTCGGCGAGGGTGGCAGCGACGAAAGCGTCGAGATCGAAACGGTCCAGGGTAAAGCTCATACCGCCTTCTAGCCATTCCCGCGTGCGGCTCAAGACAAACTGTGAATGGCCGAAACTGTCATGGCTTGTCGAGGCGGCTCACTTGTGATAGCTATGTGTTTCACATATACAAAAGCATGGATTTTGAATTTGATCCAGCCAAGGACGCAATCAACCGGGCGAAGTATCATTTGCCGCTCGCATTCGGGCAGCGGATATTCGATGATCCTTTCCATACCGTGACCGAAACAATCCGGATTGACGATGAGGAGCAACGATTCAAACTGATCGGAAAGGTCGACGGAAAACTGTTCACGGCGATCCACGTGTGGCGCGGTGATATTGTCCGTTTTATTTCGGTGCGGAGGAGTAACAGCAGTGAACAAAGAGACTATAATAGCAATTCCCGCCGACCCGAATGATCCGGAAGACCGCGACGTCAGCGTCGCCGCGCTGGAACGCGCGCATATGGGCCGCTTTATCCGGGTGCTGCGATATGATCTCGGCCTGACGCAGGAGGAATTTGCCCGCACCTACGGCATCCCACTAGCCAATATCCGCCAATATGAAATCGGTCGGCATATGCCGCCGCCCGCAGTCCGCGCCTATCTCAAGGTGATTCGCGCCGAACCGGAAGTGGTGAAAAGGGTGATGGCGGGGTGATGTTTCCCTCTCCCGTGCGGGAAAGGGTTGCGCAGACTTGGCGGCTTGCTGCCTAGTCGGAGCTGGGTGAGGGCGTACTTCGCTTCAGAGTTCAGAACACCCTCATCCAACTGTGCCTAATCCTCCGGATAAGGCTTCGTATCCTTCTCCCTCACGGGAGAAGGGACATGGACTGTCCGAAAGTGATAATCCGTTCCCACGTTTTGTCATTCGCGCAATGGCGGGAAGCCGGTGATATAGAATCCACGAAATCAGCGCTTAACCTTGTTCCATCTATCAAATGCCTGTGGCGCTGCCTGTCGAAGCTCCTGCAGTTCTTCTATCAGAAGATCAATTTCCCGAACTAGTTCCTCTGCATTTTGAGTATCATCGGTCAAAATGCTTTCATTACCGCCAGGCTTGTCTGGGTATGAGTGATACCAATCAATTGCGATGTGACCACTAGGCCAGCCACTGCCCATCATAACGCGAACAAGTTTGAACCGCTTAGCCAACCTTACCCCTCATGCGCCAGATCCGTCGGCCCCAGATCGCCCTGCCCGATCGTCGCGCTCGCCATTTCCATCATCTTGTCGATCGACTTGCGGGCCTGCAGACGCATTTCCTCGTCCATCTCGATCCGCGGCTCCAGATCGCGCAGCGCGATATAGAGTTTCTCCATCGTGTTCAGCGCCATATAGGGGCAGATATTGCAGTTGCAATTGCCGTCCGCACCGGGCGCGCCGATGAAATTCTTTTCCGGCAATGCCTTTTCCATCTGGTGGATGATATGCGGTTCGGTGGCGATGATAATCGTGTCGCCTTCAAATTCTTTGGCATATTTCAGAATCGCGCTGGTCGATCCGACCATATCGGCATGATCCAGAATATAGGGAGGGCATTCCGGGTGCGCCGCCACCGGCGCGCCGGGATGCTGGGCCTGCAGTTTTAGCAGCTCGGTTTCGCTGAACGCTTCATGGACGATGCACACGCCGGGCCAGAGCAGCATCTCGCGACCGGTTTTCTTCGATACATAGCCGCCAAGATGCTTGTCCGGTCCGAAGATGATCTTCTGGTCGAGCGGAATCTGCGCGAGAATATGTTCGGCGGACGAGCTGGTGACGATGATATCGGACAGCGCCTTCACCTCCGCCGAGCAGTTGATATAGGTCACCGCAATATGGTCGGGATGCGCTTCGCGAAACGCCTTGAACTGGTCCGGCGGGCAGCTGTCTTCCAGGCTGCAGCCCGCATCCATGTCCGGCAAGATGACAATTTTCTCCGGCGACAGGATTTTGGCGGTTTCCGCCATGAACTTCACGCCGCAAAAGGCGATCACATCGGCATCGGTCTCCGCCGCCTTGCGCGACAGTTCGAGGCTGTCACCGACGAAATCGGCGATATCCTGCAGTTCCGGCTTCTGATAATAATGGGCCAGAATGATCGCGTTGCGCTCCTTGCGCAGCCGGTTGATTTCCTCGACAATATCGACCCCGGCCAAGCTGCCGCCTATTCCACCACGTGCGTCCATTTTACATTCCTATATCCTGTTTCCGTTGTGCTGAGCCTGTCGAAGCACGCTTGCCACCCTTCGACAGGCTCAGGGCGAACGGAGTTTCTGATTCCCGAAGAGTCTAGGGCAAGTTACCGTTCAATGGAAATCAATTGCTTATCCGGAATTTGACAATCCGGTCGGTCACTTTCTGCTCCGCATCCATGCCGCCCAATATATAATATTCCGCGCCGGCCTGAACGAGACCGCGATGGTCCATGCTCGGTTCGGCCAGTTGTCCCAGTTGCTGCCACCGGTCGTTTTGCAGATCATAGGCAAAAAAACCGCCCGACGGCCTGGCCGGAACGCCATCATAGCCGATACCGTCATAATTATAGGGATTGTCGCCGCCGCCTGCAAATATCACGCGATGCCCCGCTTCGTCGCCGACCGCCGCCATCCGGTATAGTGCCGTACCTGCATGAGCATCGACTCCGCGCCAGCTGATTTGCGTCGGATTCTGCGGATCGATATCGCCGCGCCAGGTCAGTTTCGCCGGCACGAACTTGCGCTTGCCATCGGCAAAGACGGTCGCAACCCCGTCGCTGATGATGATGCTGTTACCCGCGATCCCGCCGGCATGACCGAACACGGGGGTGCCGGGAAAGGGCGTGGCCTCGGTCCAGGCGCCGGTCTGCGTGTCGAACAGCTGCACCACGCTGACATTGCCTTCGTCATGCCAGCCGGAAATCAGATAGATGAAGCGGTTCTGATAGGGCACCGCCACCGCGTCATCCACGGGAGTCGGCATATCCGCCTTTTTCTCATAGCGACCGGTCGCCGGATCAAAGGCGAAGACGTCCGGCGTGGAGACTTCATCGCCATTGGCGGCTACGGTATAGCCGCCGAATATATAGATTTTCCCGGCAACCGGAACCGCTGCGCTGGCCAGCCGTCCTTCCGGAACCGGTACCGAGGCAATGATCTTGCAGGTTTCGGTGGCCAGCACGCAGGCATAGGCGACGTTGCTCGTGTCTTTCCATGTCTTGCCCGCCTTCAGGCCGTTGAAGCTGTACAGGGTCGGTCCATCCGGCCCGTCGATGACCGCCACCGCATTGTTGCTGGTCGGTTCCGGCAGGGTGAAACTGGCGGTCTGCGACAGCGGTTCCGGCTGCGGGCTGCGTTCGCATCCGGACAGTGTCAATGCGGTCAGCAGCATCGCTGCGATGACGGTGATCGGCAGTCTCATTGCGCCTCTTCCCTCTTCTTCTGCTGCTCCGCCAGCACCTCGCGGATCGGCCGCGAATAGTCCCACCGCTCCTTGTAGCGGCTGCGCTCATAGGGGAAGAAGGCATCGATTTTCGCCTCCACACCCGCTGCCTGCAACGGCACCGCAAAATTGTGCCGCACCGCTCGCCGCGCGGCCTCCCGCGCCAGCCGGACCTGCACCGGATTCTGCGCCTGCTTGGCCAGTTCCTCGACGCCTTTCTTGCGATTGGTCTGGTCGAGCACATCTTCGGCATCGGTCAGCGCCATCAAGATTCCGCCGTCATCATAGGTCTGGATCCGGTCGATATGCACCTCGGGCCGGGCGATCTCGATTGCGGGCATTTCGACATAGAGCGTATTGTCGCGTGCATCCCAGCGGACGTCATCCGCGCTCAGCTTGGCCAGGTCCAGCTCGTAGCGGACACTGCCGGGCATGATCAGCGTCTTGCGCGCCGACAGGCCGAGCCTGGTCAGCGTGGTGGTGACGGTGGCGTTGTAGCTCGCCGAAAAGACAGTCAGCCGGTTCTGCTCCTGCATGTTGCTCAGGCTGGCATTGGCGATGGAGACCGGGTCGGGGCTGACGCGGCTCTCGACCCGGGCAAATAGCATCCAGGCGAGCGCGATGATCAGGATCAGGAACCCGCCGATTATGGCGAAAGGCAACCAGACGCGCCACGACATGGGCCTGCTCATGCAGCCATGCTCCAGACGTCGCCAGATTGCTCAACAAGGCCGCGGTCCAGCAAGTCGAGCAGATGCGCCCGTACCGACTGGCCCGCTGCGCCGGTGAGCCGGGGATCGAGCCCCTTGTACATCTGCGGCACCATGTCGACGATGGCGGCAGGTCCACTTTGCAAAAGCTTCAATATCTGCCGCTCGCGCTGCTTGCGATGGCCCATCATGCCCCGCACCAGCTGCCGCGGATTGGTGACCTTCTTGCCATGAGCCGGATAATAAACCGTGTCCTTGCGCTCATAGAGTTTCTGCAGGCTAGCCATATAATCGGCCATATTGCCGTCCGGCGGCACGATCACGCTGGTCGACCAGGCCATGACATGGTCGCCGGTAAACATCGCACCCGATTCCCGGACAGCGAGACACAGATGATTGGACGTATGGCCCGGCGTCGCCACCGCCTCGATGGTCCAGCCGTCGCCAGCGACCGTCTCGCCGTCGGCAAGCACCCGGTCGGGCTGATAATGCCGGTCAAAGCTCTCGTCGGCACGCGGGCCGTCCGCCTCTAGCACCAGCGGCGCACAGCCGATGATCGGCGCACCGGTGCGCTCCGCCAGGGGCGCGGCCGCTGGGCTATGATCCCTGTGGGTGTGGGTGCACATGATCGCGCTGATCCGTGCGTCGCCCACCGCTGCCAGGATCGCCTCGATATGCTCATCAATCGCCGGGCCGGGGTCGATGACGGCCCGATCCGACTTGTTGCCGACGATATAGGTCTGGGTCCCGGTATAGGTATAGGGGCTGGGGTTGCCGGCCAGCACGCGCGCCACCAGCGGTTCCATCTGCTCGCACAGGCCCGTGGGATATTTTGAAGGGTCAAAGTCCATGGCTATGATGTGGCATATCCCGACCATAAAACAACCATGAAAAAGGGCGATCCGCGAAAACGAACCGCCCGGTCACCGTGTAAATCGAATTGGCTGGCTCAGGTCATCGACAGTTCCGACAGCTGTGCTTTCACTTTCTGGATGCTGCGATCAAGCTCCTTGAGCGTCCGGGCGCGCGTGCTCATGTTGTCCGTGCATTTCGCCGCTTCAGCGCGGCCTTTTTCCAGACCCGACAATGTTGCCTTGAGAATGGCCGCCCTGTCGACCTTGACTTCAAATCCGCCGCAACCAGCGACGACCGCCCAGGCCTGACTGGTGAGCCCGTTTTTCCCGCTCATTGCGATCTGCTTGTTCATCGCCTTGCAGTCGGGACCGCTGCTGCTGGCCGCATGCGCGCTGCTTCTCGCATAGGAGATCGAGGAAAGGAGAGCGGTCCGGCTTTGCTCGCGAGCCTCAAGGGCAGCCTCGCGCTGGGCCTGCTGGGCTTCGCGCAGAGCCTCGCGCTGTGCCTCGCGCGCTTCCCGCATCGCCTCGCGCTGCGCTTCGCGCACTTCCCGGTCGGCTTCCCGCAGCTCCCGTTCCATTTCGCGCTTGGCTTCGGCCAGTTCCCGGTCAACTTCGCTCATCGTCGAGCGCATCTCGGTCTCGTCCCATCCGCTTTCGCGCAGCGCTTTCTCGGCCTCCAGCCGCGACTGTTCGGCTTCCTTGACCATCTGACGCACTTCCTGTTCGCTCAGTTTCTTGTCTGTGCGCAATATAATGGTTCGGCCATTATGCTTGATGGTGTGAACATGGTCGTCGGCCGGGTCATAATCCTTGCGCCCGTTGAGCATCGTGATGGTGGTAACATCACCCACCTTTGCTGGCGCGGACGGTGCCGAGGGGGCTTGGGGAGCAAAGACCGCCGACGAAGCAGCCGGAGCGGATGGCGCTGCCGGTGGGAGCGGTGCCAGTGGAGCCTCCGGAACAGACAGGTCCACAGGATCGACCGATTCGGCATAGGTGACGGTTGCCGTGAGCGGCAGCGCGATGACCGTGCCTGCCGCCACCAGTGCGGCTCCCAGTCGCCGGCGCAGCGTCGATTTTTCGGACTGGCCGAGCATTTTCAGCCGTCCCTTGATCTTGTCCTTCTGGTTCAGCGGACTGGCCAGACCCAGCCGGTGGCCGGATGCCGACTTGGCGATGGTCCGGCCATAGATGGCCCGGACATCTCGCCCGCTCTGCGCCAGCACCCGCGCGTCGCAGGCCGTTTCCTGGTCCTGCCGGAAGGCGATCCAGGCAAACCAGGCGACCGGATTGAACCAGTGCAGCGACAGAATCGACAGACCGACGAAATTCGCCGCCAGATCGCCGGCTTCGTGGTGGGCGATTTCATGTTCCAGGGCCAGTTTCCGTTCCCGCGGTGCATAGTCGCGAAAGAAATTGGTCGGGACGGCAATATATTTGTCGAACAGGCCAAAGGCGAGAGGGCCGCCGACCGCCGCCGTTTCGAGGATTTTGATATTGCCATGGTGGCTGATCAGACGGCCGTCGGCGACGATGTCCTCGCGGAACTGCAGATAGGCGGCCAGTTTGCTGATGAACAGGAGCCCCGCTCCGCCAAGCCACAGGATGAGCGCAATCATCATCCAGTCGAGCGAAGCCAGGGCGCCGAATGCGCTGCTTTGGGCAGGCGCGGCGACAAGCAGATCGGAACCGGCCGTTGCCGGCACGAATGCCGCTATCGGCTCAACCTCGGCCGGTGCCTCGAGCGTCAGCGTTGGCATGAACAGCCGCGCCACCGGCACGATCCAGAGCAGATAGGCGATGCGGGCGCCGAAAAAATGGGCCACCGGCTTGCGGATTGCCAGCACCAGCAGCAACAGCAGAGTCATCGAGACCATGGTATCCCAGATCCATTGGTTCAGTTCGCCACTCATTTTTTCAACTCCCTCAAAAGCGCCTCGATTTCGCGGATATCCTCGGCGCTCAGTTCATCGGCCTCGGCCAGATGGGCAACCAATGGCATGACTTTTCCCCCGAAAAGCCGATCCACAAAATTTCGTGACACGCCGGTCAGATAGGCATCCCGTTCGACCAGCGGTGAATAGAGAAAACGACGACCGTCGCGCTCGGTCCCGACCACTGCCTTTGCGGCCAGACGCGAAAGCAGCGTCTTGACGGTCTGCAGCGACCAGTCCTTTTCGTCTGCCACCCGATCGGCCACTTCCGTGGCAGTCAGCGGCGCGCGCTTCCAGAGGACTTCCATGACGGCATGTTCTGCATCGCTAATGCGTTCGGTCATGATATGGGTCCCTCCGGTGACAATCGTCAGTGACTACACCTGTAGTTTAATCGACCACGGATGTAAACAGTGAATGTCCGGAGCGATGTCGTTGGTGGATCATCAGCGGCCGTTTGTCGAAAAACGGGCGCATGTCGAAATATTTTACACGCACCGCGATCCTTAACGGCGCCTAAACCAGCCAAGTGATTGTAATTGAGGGCTTTACAAAAACTGGCACGACCGGTGCAAGGCAGTGGTTGTACAGAATATTTCACAACCCCACCCCCCTTTCAGGAGGGATAAATGAGGGGGACAATCGACTGGTCTCTGTTGTCCCCTCTCGTTGAAAATTCGACAAAGCTCACCCAAGCTTACCCAAGCTTACCCAAGCTTACCCCAAATGAAAACGGCCCGGTCCTCCTAGACCGAGCCGTTTTTATTTCTGGATCAAGCCGGCCGGACCGGCAGGTGCTCAGGCCTGGGCGGGAGCAACCTTTTTCTCGGCCATCAGTTCGCCAAGTTCGCCGGCCTCATACATTTCCATCATGATATCACTGCCACCGACAAATTCGCCTTTGACGTAGAGCTGCGGAATGGTCGGCCAGTCCGAATAATCCTTTATTCCCTGACGCACTTCCATGTCCTGCAGCACATCAAAGGACTCGAAGCCCACTCCGAGATGCTCCAATATGGCAACGGCGCGACTGGAAAAGCCGCACTGCGGAAACAGCGGGGTGCCTTTCATGAAAAGCACCACGTCATTGCTGTTCACCACCGCTTTGATTTTTTCGTTCACGTCGGTCATCTTGTTTCTCCTAGTCCGCAACTGACGTGGTCAATTGCAACGCGTGCAATTCACCACCCATTTTTCCCTTCAGCGCGGCGTAAACCGCCTGATGTTGTTTAACCCGGCTCATACCCGCGAACGCCGCAGAGCTGACCTTGGCGGCATAATGATCGCCATCGCCGGCAAGATCGGTAATTTCAACCGATGCGTCCGGAAAGGCTGCCAAAATCATCGCCTCGATATCTGCGCCGGCCATTGCCATCGCGCTAGGTGGCTTCTTCGATAAACTGGCGCCGGGCTTCCACCAGTTTTTCGGCCAGAGCCGTACGGATACCCGAATCGTCCATTTCGACGCCGGCCGAGGTCAGGTCGCCAAGCAACTTGCGAATGACATCCTCGTCACCCGCTTCCTCGAAATCGGCCGCAACGACCTCTTTCGCATAGGCATCGGTTTCCTCGGGCGTCAGGCCCATTTTTTCCGCAGCCCATTGACCGAGCAGGCGGTTGCGCCGCGCGGTCACGCGAAACGCCATCTCCTCGTCGCGGGCAAATTTCGCTTCAAACGCCCGTTCGCGATCGTTAAAATCAGTCATGAACTTTCCTTGCTCTGTGTGGATATAAAAATAGGCATCACCGGGCCTCCCTGCAAGTGCGGACGGCCAATCAGTCGGCGACCTTGACGACCAGCTTGCCGATCGCGCCGCGATCCGCCAATTTCTGGATCGCCTTGCCGGCATCGGCAAAGGCAAAGACTTGCGATACGCGCGGCTGGATATGGCCCTGATCCCAGAGCTTGAACAGCCGGTCGATATGGGCGCGGTTGCCCTTCGGGTCGCGCATCGCATAGGCGCCCCAGAACACGCCGCAGACATCGCATGATTTCAGCAGGGTCAGATTGAGCGGCAGCTTCGCGATCCCGGCCGGAAATCCGACCACCAGAAAGCGGCCTTCCCAGGCGATCGAACGCACCGCCGGTTCGCTATAGTCGCCGCCAACCGCATCATAGATGACATCCGCACCATTGGGCCCGACGGCCGCCTTGAACTGCGCGGCCAGCGCCTTCGACTGGTCCTTGTCGAACGGAGCGCGTTCATAGACAACGGTTTCATCCGCACCGGCCTGCTTGGCAAATGCGGCCTTTTCTTCGGATGACACAGCCGCAACGACACGCGCGCCAAAAGCCTTGCCCAGCTCAACCGCCGCAATACCGACGCCGCCGGAAGCACCCAGTACCAGAAGCGTTTCCCCCTGCTTGAGATGGCCCCGGTCAAGCAGCGCGTGGATCGAGGTGCCATAAGTCAGCAGCAGAGCGGATGCGTCTTCAAAGCCGACGCTGTCGGGGATTTTGAACACGCTGTTCTGGTCGACAACGACTTTCTCGACCAGCCCGCCATGGCCGGTGGTCGAGGCAACGCGATCGCCCACCTTGAGATCCTCGACGCCCTCGCCAACCGCCGCAATGACCCCGGAAACCTCTCCGCCCGGCGCGAAGGGCCGCTGCGGCTTGAACTGGTACAGGTCCTGGATGATCAGCACATCGGGATAGTTGATCGAACAGGCTTTGACATCGATCAGCACCTGCCCCTTGCCGGCAACCGGATCGGCGACGTCCATCATCTCCAGCGTGTCCGGTCCGCCCACTTTGGTTGACATCAAAGCCTTCATATCATTCCCTTCCCTGGAATTGTTTTTTGGATTCTAGGCCGCAACCGGCTTGAGCCAGGGTTGCGCAGAATCACTGTTCATTTCGTGCCGCTTTATGGCATCGGCCTTCGCCATTGTCAGGTCTATTTCATCCAGACCCTCGATCAGGCACTGGTGCCGGAACGGGTCCATTTTAAACACAAAGCGATCCTGGAACGGTGTGGTGACGCTCATGCTTTCCATGTCGATGGTGATCGGGTCGGTCCTGGCGACCTCCATCAGCCGGTTGATCGCGTCCTGCGGCAGCGCGATTGCCAGCAGGCCGTTCTTGAACGCGTTGCCGGAAAATATGTCGGAGAAACTCGGCGCGATCACCGCCTTGATGCCCATGTCGTCGAGCGCCCAGGCCGCATGTTCCCGGCTTGATCCGCAACCGAAATTGTCACCCGCGATCAGGATCGAGGCACCGGCATATTCCGGGTCGTCGAAAATATTGCCTTCCTGCGCCCGGATCGACTCGAATGCGCCGGCACCGAGCCCCTCGCGCGAGACCGTTTTCAGCCATTTGGCGGAGATGATGACATCGGTATCGACATTTTTCTGGCCGAAAGGGATGGCGCGCCCTTCAACCCGCTGGACCGGCTGCATCTCTATTCCTCTTCGCTTCTGTCGAAATCGTCATCGTCGCCGTCATCATAATCCGGCTCATTTTCATATTTCGGCAGCGGCTTGTCCTTCGCCGGCTTGAAATCGTCATGTTTTCTGATCTGGTGCCGCCCGGCATAGAGCAGAGCAGCCGCAACCGCAGCCGAGCCGATGGCGGCACCGACTTTGGCACCGGTCGACCATGCGCCGGTTTCGTCGCCTTTCGGGGCCTTGGTCTTGCCGGGCTTCTGGTCAGTCCGCTTGTCGTTTTTCTTGTCGTTGCTCATTTCAACCTCTTATCTTGTCAGTTCTCGCACATCGGTCAGCCTGCCGGTCACAGCCGCAGCCGCAGCCATGGCAGGGGACATCAGATGCGTTCTGGCACCCGGGCCCTGCCGCCCAACGAAATTGCGATTGGAAGTGGATGCGCAGCGTTCGCCCGCTGGCACCTTGTCGGGATTCATGCCGAGACAGGCGGAACAGCCCGGCTCGCGCCATTCAAAGCCGGCATCGGTGAATATCCGGTCCAGCCCTTCGGATTCGGCCTGCGCCTTGACCAGCCCGGAACCAGGCACGACGATCGCCCACTTAACATTATCGGCCTTCTTGCGCCCCTCAAGTACCGCGGCAGCGGCCCGCAGATCCTCGATCCGGCTGTTGGTGCAGCTGCCGATGAAGATATTCTCTACCATCACGTCGCGCAGCGCCTGCCCGCTTTCCAGACCCATATAATCCAGCGACTTGCGTGCGGCGTCCTGCTTCGACGGATCGGCAAAGCTTTCCGGTGCCGGCACCGTGCCGTTGACCGGCACCACATCCTCAGGGCTGGTGCCCCAGGTCACGGTCGGCGAAACATCGGCGGCGTTGATCGTCACGCTCTTGTCAAAGGTCGCGCCCTCGTCGGTCGGCAGCGTCTTCCAATAGGCAACCGCTGCATCCCAGTCGGCGCCTTTCGGTGCCATCGGACGGCCCTTCAGATAGGCATAAGTCTTGTCGTCGGGCGCGATCAGGCCGGCGCGCGCGCCTGCCTCGATCGACATGTTGGAGATCGTCAGCCGGCCCTCGATCGACATCTGCTCGAACACTTTGCCGCGATATTCGATGACATGGCCGGTACCGCCAGCGGTGCCGATCACGCCGATGATATGCAGGATCAGGTCCTTCGGGCTGATGCCGGGCCCGAGCAGGCCCTCAACCCGGATTTCCATCGATTTCGAGCGTGTCAGCTGCAGCGTCTGGGTCGCCAGAACATGCTCGACCTCGCTGGTGCCGATGCCAAAGGCCAGCGCGCCCAGCGCCCCGTGCGCCGCGGTATGACTGTCGCCGCAGACCATCGTGGTCCCCGGCAGGGTGAAGCCCTGCTCCGGCCCGATGACGTGGACAATGCCCTGGTTGATATCGCTGGCACCGATATATTTGATACCGAAGGCCGGTGCATTGGCTTCCAGCGCTTCCAGCTGCGCCGCGCTCGCCGGATCGGCGATCGGAATCTTGTTGCCCTCGGCATCCAGCCGCGCGGTGGTCGGCAGATTGTGATCGGGAACCGCCAGCGTCAGGTCCGGCCGCCGCACCTTGCGTCCGGCCTTGCGCAAGCCTTCAAAGGCCTGCGGGCTCGTCACTTCGTGCACCAGATGCCGGTCGATATAGATCAGTGCCGTGCCGTCATCCCGCTGGTCCACCACATGGGCGTCCCAGATTTTCTCGTAGAGGGTCTTCGCTTTGGTCATAAGGTCCTGTTTTCCCGATATGGGGTTTCGTTTAGTCAGATCAATTGTCGGTGCAAGTGAGAACTGGCTTCAAAATCCTCTCAATAGCGCCTATCTTCGCACTATGAGCATTTTTTCCATCATTGCTACCGTACTGGTATCGGTCATCGCGATGGAATTTGTCGCATGGGCGAGCCACAAATATATCATGCACGGTTTCGGCTGGAGCTGGCACCGCGACCATCACGAGCCGCACGACAACAAGCTTGAGAAGAACGATCTCTACGGCATCGTCGGCGCGGTGATGAGCATCTCGATGTTCGCAATCGGCAGCCCGCTGGTGATGGGCGCCTCGGCATGGGAACCGGGCAGCTGGATCGGCCTCGGCATTCTCTTCTACGGCATCATCTACACCCTGATCCACGACGGCCTGGTACATCAGCGTTACTTTAAATATGTCCCGAGAGGCGGCTATGCCAAAAGGCTGGTGCAGGCGCACAAGCTGCACCACGCGACCATCGGCAAGCAAGGCGGCGTGAGCTTCGGCTTCGTTTTCGCCCGCGATCCGGCAAAGCTGAAGGCGGAACTCAAACAGCAGCGCGAAGCCGGCACCGCCGTCGTCCGCGATGCCGTCGGCTAAGCCAGCGACTTGACCCAAATCTGCATATTGACGGCGGCCCCCGACTATTTCGAGGATCTCGGCCCGGCCCGCGCCGCCTATCGGCGACTGCTCGGCGACGATATCGCCTTCCGCCACTGGACCGATCCCGGCGATCTGGCGGAATATGACCTCGTCCTGCCATTACTGGTCTGGGGCTATCAGCGCGATTGCCCGCGCTGGTTTGCGCTGCTCGACCAGCTGGAGCAGCAGTCAATCAAACTGGCCAATCCGGTCTCGGTGCTCCGCTGGAACAGCGACAAATCCTATCTGCTGGAACTGGAGAAAGCGGGCGTCGCTGTCGTCCCGACCCGGATCAGCACGGCCCTGACCACGGATGACATAACAGAGGCCGCCCAAAAGTTCGGAACCGATAAACTGGTCATCAAGCCGCCCATTTCCGGCGGTGCCGATGGCACCTTCCGGCTAAGTCCCGGCGACCCCCTGCCCAGTTCCATCGCCGGCAAGCCCATGCTGATCCAGCCCTTCCAGCCCGCCATCGCACGGGAAGGCGAATATTCGCTCTTCTATTTCGGCGGCACCTTCAGCCACGCCATCCTCAAGCGCCCCGCCAAGGGCGATTTCCGCGTCCAGGAATTTCTCGGCGGCTCGGAAAGCGCCACCGACTGCCCCGCCGGTACGCAGGACCTGGCGGTGAAAGCCCGACAGGCCGCCGAGCAGATCCTCGGCACCGAAACCCTGCTCTACGCCCGCATCGACATGCTCCGCGATGCCAGCGGCCAGTTCCGCCTGATGGAACTGGAACTGATCGAACCCTCGCTGTTCTTTGAACATGCGCCGGATGGCGGCGCTATGTTTGCCGGTGCAGTCGAAGCGCAGCGATGTCGAGCGAATGATAAAAAGACTTCGAAAAGTGTTGGACTAGCCGGTGATGGCGATGAGATTCATGCGATCATTGATGTTGAAGACGAATTTGGAGTTAAACTGGACGATGACGACGCTCCAAACTGGCATACCGCCGGAGACGTGTTCACCTCACTCCGCAAAGTGTTGCCCGCAAATGAGGTAGACAGACCCGAAAACTGGACACGCTTTGCCCGCGCATTATGCGCGGAAACAGGAGTCGATCCCCATTCCATCGGTCCCAAAAGCCCTCTGCTTTCAGAAACATCGTTTTGGAGGCAAATCGCGTACTTAAATGCTGGCCTATGGATTGGAATCCTTGTTGCGATAGTCGCCATTACTTTGTTCGCTTACTTGTCTTAAAATCAAAAGATATGTCCCTCAACTAGCCCGCGGCAACAGCACCGGCCCGCCCAGCTCCACCGTCTTCTGATAGCCCGGCCGCGCCACCAGCGCCTCGAAATAGCGGCTGCAATTCGGGCGGCTGTCCAGCTGGCCCAGCGCCGCGCGGCCTTCCAGCATATAATGCAGGTTGATATCCGCGCCGGTAAACTTGTCCGCGACCAGAAAATCCTTGCCCTCCAGCTCGATCTCCAGATGGTTGAGCAGCTTTTCGACTTCGGCATTCAGGAACCCGCCCATGACCTCCGGAAGCCCGCCCAGCATCGGCGCGATGCCGGTGATGATGAAGCTCATCCCCATCGTGCCCTCGGCAAAATGCAGCCATTCGAGATATTTGGCCCGCTCCGGATGATCGGGGGCCACGCCGAGCGCGCCATCGCTGTGCCGCTCGATCAGATATTCGATGATCGCACCGGATTCGACCATGGTCACGCCGTCCACATCGACCGTCGGCGCCTTGGCCAGCCGGTGCGCCTCGGCCAGCTCCGGCGGCGAGCGCCGGGTCTTGGGATCGCGGTGATAGGTAACCATCTCATATTCGATGCCGCCTTCCTCGCACAGCCAGATGATGCGGGACGAACGGGAAAATCCGAGATGGTGCAACTTGATCATTGGCGGCTCCTCTTTGTGTTTGGAGCCGGTTTGCTGCAAAGGCGATGCTTGGTCAACCGCACATTGTGCTCCGCATGCCGACGGCCGCCGTTCCCTGCCGAAGGGCAGGGCCCAGAAAAGTCCCGCCCGATCGTCTGGACTCCGGCCTGCGCCGGAGCACATTAATGCCCGACGACCCGTGCCCCTGCGCAGGCAGGGGCCCATCTCTGCTTTTCCGTCTTGGGGGCGTGAGAGCATTGCGCACAAACGCCCGTCTGGCGACAAGCCATCCATTCCGTACGCCGCACTTTCTCGAGATGGACCCCGGCCTTCGCCGGGGCACGAATCAACCCCAGCCCAGACCTAGTGCCCGACAACCCCCAGGCTCTCGAACGGCTTCTCATTCTCGCTATATTTCTCGACCAAAGTCGCGCTGGCCTGGTTGAGGCCGATGACCTCGACCGACTTGCCCTCGTTCTTCAGCCGCTCGACGATCTTGTCCAATATGCCGGTGGCGCTGATATCCCAGAAATGCGCGTCATGGACATCGATGATCACGCTGTCGATGCCGTCCTCGTTAAACTCCATCGCTTCGTAGAGCATGTCGACCGAGCCGAAGAATATCTGCCCACCGAACACATAGCGGTGCGTGGTGACCTCGACAAAATCCTGCACCGTGACCAGCTGCCGGACCTTCCAGGCGAAGAATATACCGGACAGCAGCACCCCGGACAGCACCCCGATCGACAGGTCATGCGTCGCCACGACCATCACCACGGTGGCGATCATCACGACATTGGACGGCCAGGGATGATGGGTGATCTCGGTAAAGCTCTTCCAGCGGAAGGTCGAAACCGAGACAAAGATCATCACCGCCACCAGCGCCGGCATCGGAATTCGCGCCACCCACTGCCCCAGCCCGACGATCAGCACCAGCAGCATCACCCCGGCGACAAAGGTCGACAGCCGCCGCCGGCCACCCGACTTGATATTGATCACCGATTGCCCGATCATCGCGCAGCCGCCCATGCCGCCGATCCAGCCGGTGACAAAATTGGCAATGCCCTGGCCATAGGTTTCGCGCTTCTTGTCGCTGCGCGTCTCGGTCATGTCGTCGACGATCGACGCGGTCAGCAGCGATTCGAGCAGGCCAACCGCCGCCATCGCCAGCGAATAGGGCGCGATGATCCGCAGCGTTTCCCAGCTGATCGGCACCTGCGGGATATGCAGCCACGGCAGGCTGTCGGGCAGTTCGCCCATGTCGCCGACGGTGAACACATCGGCGCGGAAATAGATGCTGATCCCGGCCAGCACGATGATCGCGGCCAGCGGCGACGGCACCAGTTTGGTGATCCGCGGCAGGCCATAGATGATCGCCAGACCGGCTGCGATCATCCCATAGGTCTGCACGGTGAACGCCGCGCCGGTCATCTGCGGAATCTGCGCCATGAAGATCAGGATCGCCAGCGCGTTGACAAAGCCGGTGATCACCGACCGCGAGACAAAGCGCATCAGCAGGTCAAGCCGCAGCAGCGCCGCGATCCCCTGGAACACACCCATCAGGATCGTCGCGGCGAACAGATATTCGACGCCATGATCGCGGACCAGCGGCACCACCAGCACGGCCACGGCGGCAGTCGCAGCACTGATCATCCCCGGCCGGCCGCCGACCAGCGAGATGATCACCGCGATCGAGAAACTGGCATAGAGACCGACCCGCGGATCGACTCCGGCGATGATCGAAAAGCCGATCGCTTCCGGGATCAGCGCCAGCGCCACGACCAGCCCGGCGAGAAACTCGGTCTTGGGGTTCGACAGCCAGTCGCGCCTGAAATCGCTGTGTATTGCCATGGGCAGCCTCCGTCCTGTAAAAAATGCTGCGCCGCAACATCAGAAAGATGCGGCTTTGCCGCAAGGGCCCGTTTCAGTCAAGTTTGGCGGGTAACGTGCAGCGGATGAGGAAGCTGAACTCAACAATCACACCCTGTGCTCCGCACTCGATGCGGAGCTCTGGAGGCTGGAGGCAGCGCTTGGGGTGCAGGGCTCCGCATCAAGTGCGGAGCACTTAAGTTGTTCCCTGCCGAAGGGCAGGGCCCAGAATGATCCTGCCCGATCGTCTGGGCTCCGGCCTGCGCCGGAGCACGTCAATGCCAGCGCCAGCGTGTCCCGGCGCAGCGCTCCGCATCAGGTGCGGAGCACAGGCTCGGCGGCAACAATTTGCCGTTAGTGGTGAGCCTGTCGAACCACGCCTATCGACGGGAGGTGTCCTTCGACAGGCTCAGGACGAACGGCTTGCTGCTCTTCCCCGGCCACTAACCCGCCCGATAATCCGCGGTCACCCTCGCCGCCTCGGCCATTTCCGCTTCATGCCCCACCTCGCGATAGGGCTCGGCCAGCGCGTGCCGCTCCCATTCCAGCATCGCCGGATGAACAAGGATGCGCTCGACCCAGCCCTTGCCTGCGGCCCCGATGTCCAGATCGAACGACCGCACCCGAAAGGCCACCGGCGCATAAAAGGCATCAACAATGGTGAACCGCTCCCCGGCCAGCCACGATCCGCCAAAATGCTTGATCCCCTCGGCGAACAGCTCCCCGATTCGGTCAATATTGCGCTGCAGTGGCGCCTCGATTCGGTGCAGGGTCGCCCGCACCCCGACATTCATCGGGCAGATATTGCGCAGCGCCGCAAAACCGCCATGCATTTCCGCCGCCGCGCAGCGCGCCCAGGCCCGCGGCTCGTCCTCATCCGGCCAGCAGCCCGGATGCTGCTCCGCCAGATACTCGCAAATCGCCAGCGAATCCCAGACCGTGCGATCGCCGTCCTTCAGGCAGGGCACCTGCCCGTTCGGCGCAAATTCCCGGAACCGCTGGTAATTATCCTCCTCGAAACAGACGATCTCGTCCGCGAACGGGATATCGAGCGCTTTCATCAGCAGCCACGGGCGCAGCGACCAGCTGGAATAGTTGCGATTGGCGGTGATCAGGGTGTACGTCATATTTCTGTTTTCTTTCGCCGGTAGGAGCGGCTTCATTCGCGCCCCCAGCATAACAGCGGCAACAGGAAGTTTGAACAATGACATTATCCCGAAGAGATTTCATGCGGTCCGCGCAAGCTGCTGGCCTCTTCTATGCGTCCCTGTCGCTGACCGGATGCGCCAGCGCCCGCAGCGCCAACCGTTCGTTCCGCCTGATCCCCGATCCGGCCAGGCGGCTCGATCTGCCGGAAGGTTTTTCCTACACATTGGTCAGCGAGACCGGCGGCACCATGTCCGACGGATTTTTCCGCCCGGGCCGCCCCGACGGCATGGCCTGTTTCGCCCATCCCGACAGCGCCGACAAATGCATCCTGATGCGCAATCATGAAAACTGGAAAAATACCCCCACCGGCAGCCCCTTCGGCAAGGGCGCCGAACTGCTCGACCGCGTGTCGGACAGCCAGCTCTATGACCGCAAGGCCGATGGCTCGCCCTTTTTCGGCGGCGTCACCAAGCTGGTCTACGACCTCAAGCACAAGAAGATGGAGCGGGATTTTCTCGTCCTGACCGGCACCGCCGCCAATTGCGCGGGCGGTAGAACCCCGTGGGGCAGCTGGCTGAGCTGCGAGGAGGAGGTGCTCACCGCCGGCAAGGAATCCGGAAAATATCATGGCTTTGTCTTCGAAAACCCGTCCAGCGCCACCGGCCTGATCGACGCCGTGCCGCTGAAAGCCATGGGCCGCTTTGCCCATGAGGCCGCGGCCGTCGATCCCGAAAGCGGCATCGTCTATATGACCGAGGATGATCGCAGCGGCCTGATCTATCGCTTCATCCCGGATGTGCGGGGCGATCTCGCCAGGGGTGGCAAGCTGCAGGCGCTCGCCATCAGGGGCTGGAAATCGGCGCTGACCAACAATTGGCCGGAAGACTGGGGCGGCGGTGGTGCCGGGCGCATCAAGCAGGGCCAGCAATTTGACATCGAATGGCTCGATCTCGACGATGTCGAATCTCCCGAAGCCGATCTCGCCGCGCGCGGCCATGCGGCGGGCGCCGCCTATTTCTGCCGCGGCGAAGGCATGGATTATGGCCTGCGTCCCGGCAGCAACAGCGGCGAAATCTATTTCACCTGCACCCAGGGCGGAGCAGCCCAGACCGGTCAGGTGTGGAGCTATGCGCCCGACCAGTCGGACCAGGCCACCGGCACCCTGACCCTGCTCTATGAATCCACCAGCGCCGACACGCTCGACCTGTGCGACAATCTCGCGCTGGCCCCCTGGGGTGATCTGATCCTCTGCGAGGACGGCAGCGGCAGCAACTATCTGCGCGGCCTGACGCCGGACGGCAAAATCTACGATTTCGCCCGCAATGCCCACAAGGACGAATCCGAATTCTGCGGCGCCTGCTTCTCGCCCGACGGCACCACGCTGTTCGTCAATGTGCAGGAACCGGGCTTCACCTATGCAATCAATGGGCCGTGGGAGAGTTTGGGGGTCTGATATTAGCGAGAATTCTCTCAGCTTTCTTCTTGGGCTAAAACCGTGGGAAGGGGGTTGGAACGCTTTCCCCGCTTGTCCCTTTTTCTGTATTTACTCTGATATTCTCGCCGTTGCGTGGTGATCTCGTAAAGGACGATGCCCGACGATGTGCCAAGGTTGAGACTTTCGATCATGCCGAACATCGGTATCGCCACGCACATGTCACTTCTCTGGACTGCCATGTCGCTTATACCGCGTTTTTCATTCCCAAACCAAACTGCAAGCTTAGCGTGTTCGGTGAACTCTCCTTCATGCAGATAGACATTGGTCATGCCCTTCACGTGAGGCGAGGTAACGATCGAGTGAAAGTTTTTCCGCTCCAAATGGTCGAGACAGTCTTCGGTGTTGTCAAACCGCTTCACAAAGCTCCATTTCACCGCCGAAACCGACGTTTTGGACAGTGATTTTTTCTCCCGCATATCCTGCCAATCATCAGGCAACGCCTTTCGAGGATCGACGATATAGACCTTCTCGACACCGAGCGCGTTGACATTCCGAATGACAGTGCCGATGTTCTTAATATCCGAAGGATCCTCAATCACGGCAATCAAGTTCTTGCAGACAAAGGGTTTGATTGCTTTGGCACGAGCCCGAACGGTGGGTTTGGAATGGTTCTTCTTTTCGGCCTTATCTTCTCCGGGTTCGCTCATCTATCCCCCCCCGCCGATCAATTCCCGCCCGATCAGCATCCGGCGAATCTCATTGGTCCCCGCGCCAATGTCGAGCAGTTTGCTGTCGCGCCAGTAACGCTCGACCGGCCAGTCGGTGGTGTAACCCGCGCCGCCCAGCGCCTGGATCGATTCCTCGGCCACCCGCACGCTGTTCTCGCTGGCCAGCATCACCGCGCCGGCCGCGTCGAAGCGCGTGGTCTGGCCGGCATCGCAGGCCTTGTTGACATTATAGACATAGCTGCGGGCACTGTTCAGCCGGACATACATGTCGGCGATCTTGCCCTGCATCAGCTGGAACGTGCCGATCGGCTTGCCGAACTGCTTGCGCTCGCGGACATAGGGAATGACCGTGTCGAGACAGGCCTGCATCAGGCCCAGCGGAATCGCCGCCAGCACCGCGCGCTCGTAATCGAGACCGCTCATCAGCACGCCGACACCGCCGTTCAGCGGCCCCATGACATTTTCCTCCGGCACTTCGCAATCATCGAAGACCAGCTCAGCGGTCGGGCTGCCCTTCATGCCGACTTTCTCGATCTTCTGGCCGATGGAGAAACCCTTCATGCCCTTTTCGATCAGGAAGGCGGTGATCCCGCCGGAACCGGCCTCGGGGCGGGTCTTGGCATAGACCACCAGCGTATCGGCATCGGTCGAATTGGTGATCCAGAATTTGGTGCCATTGAGCACATAGCCGCCCTGCACCGCTTCCGCCTTGAGCTTCATCGACACCACGTCCGAACCGGCGCCCGCTTCCGACATGGCCAGCGCCCCGACATGCTCGCCGGAAATCAGCTTCGGCAGATATTTCGCCTTCTGCTCGGTATTGGCCCAGCGGCGGATCTGGTTGACGCACAGGTTGCTGTGCGCGCCATAGCTCAGCCCCAGCGCCGCGCTGCCGCGGCTGACTTCCTCGACCGCGATCGCATGTTCCAGATAGCCGAGACCCAAACCGCCGTCTTCCTCGTCGACGGTGATGCCGTGCAGACCGAGATCGCCCATCTGCGTCCACAATTCGCGCGGGAACCAGTCCTCGCGGTCCATCTTCTGCGCCAGCGGCATGATCTTTTCCTCGGCAAAACGCCGGGTGGTATCGCGAATCTGATCGGCCATTTCGCCGAGCTGGAAATCAAATTGTGGCGTGGCAATCATTTCGGGTCCTTTGCGTATCTGGTGATCGTGTAGCAGAAAATTTTGGCGTTTCCAGTGCTTGTGCTCCGCACTTGATGCGGAGCTCTGGAGACAGAGCGCCGCCGTCGCGAAAAGCTCCGCATCAAGTGCGCAGCGCCATTGCGCGGCTGTTTATCCAATGCCATAGCCCGGCCATGCTCTACAATCTCGCCAAACCCTTCATATTCAAGCTCGAAGCCGAACGCGCCCACGGCCTGACCATCGCCGGCCTGAAGACCGTGCCAATGGGCCCTGCCCCCAAATCCGACCCGGTGCTGGCAACCAGCGTCGCCGGGCTGGACTTTGTCAATCCGATCGGCATGGCCCCCGGCTTCGACAAGAATGGCGAGGTGCCCGACGCGCTGATCCGCATGGGCTTCGGCTTTGCCGAGGTCGGCACGCTGACGCCGCTGCCGCAGGCAGGCAATCCGAAGCCGCGCATCTTCCGGCTGGTCGAGGACAAGGCGGTGATCAACCGGCTCGGCTTCAACAACCGCGGCCAGCAGGAGGCGCTTCCCCGTCTCGAGCGCATGCGCAGCCGCATGGGAAAGGGCGTGCTCGGCATCAATATTGGTGCCAACAAGGACAGCGACGACCGGATCGCCGACTATGTCACCGGCGCAAAGAATATGGCGCCGCTGGCCGACTATCTGACCGTCAATATCAGCTCGCCCAACACGCCCGGCCTGCGCGCGCTGCAGGACAAGGGCGCGCTGGCCGAACTGCTCGCCGCGGTGATGGCAGCGATGGGCCAGTCGCAAACCCCGGTCTTCCTGAAAGTCGCCCCTGATCTCGAACCCGCCGATATCGATGATATTGTCGATGTCGCAATGGCAGAGAAAATTGCCGCGCTGATCATATCCAACACCACCATCACCCGGCCCGACCTGCTCTCCCGCAACCGGACCGAAACCGGTGGCCTCTCCGGTGCACCGCTCAAGGATCTGGCGCTGCAAAGGCTGAAGGATTTCCGGACGGCCAGCGGCGGCCAGATTCCGCTGATCGGGGTGGGCGGCATCGCCACCGCAGAGGATGCCTATGAACGAATCCGCGCCGGCGCCTCGCTGGTCCAGCTCTACACCGCGATGATCTACGAAGGCCCGACCATCGCCGCGACCATGGCCTGCCGGCTGGCAAAATTGCTCAAGCGCGACGGCTTCGAAAATGTCGCCGAGGCTGTCGGCACCGCCTAACCTAGTCGCCGGTTCCGACCAGCACCACGCCCTCGCGGCGCGGATCATAGCCGCCGTCGACCTTGCCGTCGCGGATCATCACCGCATGGACGCCGGAATCCTCGCCCTGGCCCGGCTTGAGATCAATACCGCTAGCGGCAAGGCTTGCCAAAACAGCCACATCGAACTTGTCGACTTCACCGCCAAAATCCTTGCCTCTCGCCACTAGATTGGGCAGCGCCAAGGCATCCTGCATCGACAGGCCCCAGTCGATCGTGCCGACCAGCGACTTGGCGACATAGGCCAGGATCGAGTTGCCGCCCGCCGATCCGATCGCGCCGGCGAACTGGCCATCGCTGTCCAGCAATATCGTCGGTGTCATCGACGAGCGCGGCCGCTTGCCCGGTGCCACCGCATTGGCGGCGGGATTGCCCTTGGCGTCGGTCGGGCTGAACGAGAAATCGGTCAGCTGGTTGTTGAGAAAGAAACCGTCGACCATCCGCCCGGTGCCGAAGATCGATTCGACGGTGGTGGTGATCGACACCACATTGCCCTGCGCATCGCGGACGATGAAATGGGAGGTTCCTGCCGGCTCCATCGTATGGTCGGCCCCCGCCTGCACCGCTCCGGGCGGGTTGCCAGCCTCGGGCGGAGCCGATGCGGTGTCGCCGATCAATGCTGCGCGCGACGCGACATAGGCCGGGTCCAGCAGCCCCTCGACCGGCACCGAGACAAAGGCCGGGTCACCGACATATTGGTCGCGGTCGGCGTACATCAACCGGCTCGCCTCGGCGAACAGAAACCATGCCTGCGGATCATTGGGTCCGAGGCTCGCGATATCGGTCTTCTCCAGCATCGCCAGCAATTGCAGCAGGCCGACGCCGCTCGACGGCGGTGGCGGCACGCAGACGCTATAGCTGCGATAGGGATTGCACAGGGCCTCGCGCTTGACCGGCTGGTAAGCGGCCAGGTCGGCCAGCGTCATCCGGCCTTCCAGCGGCGCGGAGCGGGTCTTGGCGACGATCTTCGCCGCCGTCGACCCCGTATAGAGCGCAGCCGGGCCATTCGCCGCCAGCCGCTTCAGGAAAGCGGCATATTCCGGGTTTTTCAGCCGGTCGCCGGTGGTCAGCCTTTTGCCACTGGCATCGCTGAAATAGGCCGACGCATCGGGCGTTTCCAGCTGCGGAAAGCCCATCGTCAGAAAACGGCCCAGCCGCGGACTGATCACAAAGCCTTGCTCAGCGGTGCGTTCGGCCGCTCCGAACAGGCTGCTCCAGTCGAGCGCGCCATGCTCCTTGTGCACCAGCGCCAGCATCGCCACCGCGCCCGGCACGCCGGTCGCCCGGCCGCTGGTCACCGCTTCGCGATAGCCCAGCGGCTCGCCATCGGGCCCCAGAAACATCGTCGGGCTGGCCTGCGCCGGCGCGGTTTCGCGCCCGTCATAGACGGTCAGCTTGCCGGAGGCGCCGTCATAATAAGTCAGGAACGCTCCGCCGCCGACGCCGGAACTCTGCGGTTCGACCAGCGACAGCATCGCCTGCACCGCAATCGCGGCGTCGATCGCGCTGCCGCCGCGCGCCAGCACATCCTGTCCCGCCTTGGCCGCCAGCGGATTGGCGGCGATCACAAACGGTTCGGCCTTTTGGGCAACGGCCGTCTCCGGCGCGGAAACGGCGGCCGGTTCGGGCAGGCCGGTCTGGGTACAGGAAGCGGTGAGCAGCGCTGCCACGGCAGCGACGAGACGGGATATTTTCATATGGGACAAGGCTATAGACCAGGTCGAACCGCGATGTCCATTGGCAGTGATGCCACCGCCACAGCGCCGCCAACCGGTTTCCCTGATTACCAAAATAATTGCCCGCTCCACCGATCCGCGCTAGTCCGGTCGCCAATCATCCAGCCCGGCACGACGCCGGCGCATGAGCGAGAGGAAGCACCGCGTGGCCCGGAAAAAGGCAAAAAACCGTTATCTTGAAATCGACCAATATCAGAACCTCGTGTCGATGTTCTTCGACCGCGCCCGCCAGGGCGGCGACAAGCCCTTCCTGCACGCCAAGGTCGATGGCGCCTGGCAGGCGACCAGCTGGGCCGACGCCGCCCGCCAGGTCGCGGCGCTCGCCAAATCGCTCAATCGCATCGGCCTGAAAAAGGGCGACCGGGTGATGCTGGTCTCGGAAAACCGCCCGGAATGGTGCATCGCCGATCTCGGCATCATGGCCGCCGGCTGCATCACCGTGCCGACCTACACCACCAACACCCCGTCCGATCACCAGCATATTCTCGACAACAGCGGCGCCCATGCGGTGATCGTCTCCGACAGCAAGCTCGCCAAGAATCTGCTGCCCTCGGTGATCAGCTCTTCCGACGCCAATATCATCATCGGCATCGCCGATCTGCGCATCGGCCAGTCCGGCGATTTCGATCTCTACCGCTGGGCCGACCTGGTCCAGGGCAGCGACGCCGATGTCGCCGAAGTGACCGAACAGGTCGCCACCATCACCCGGGACGAGACCGCCTGCATCATCTACACCAGCGGCACCGGCGGCAAGCCGCGCGGGGTGATGCAGCATCATGGCGCGATCCTGCACAATACCAAGGGCCCGGCCGAAGTGATCGAGACCGATTTCGGCTGGGACGAGGAAGTGTTCCTGTCCTTCCTGCCGCTCAGCCACGCCTATGAGCACAGCGCCGGCCAGTTCTTCCCGATGGGCATCGGCGCGCAAATCTATTATTCCGAAGGGCTGGAAAAGCTCGCCTCCAATATCGAGGAAGTCCGCCCGACGATCATGGTCGTCGTTCCGCGCCTGTTCGAGGTGCTCCGCGCCCGGCTGATCAAGACCGTCCAGAAACAGGGCAAGATGCCCAATTATCTGCTCGGCAAGGCGCTGGCGATCGGCGAGCGCGAGGCCGAGGGCAAGGGCCGCAAGCGCGACAAGCTGATGGACCTGTTTCTCGACCGCACCCTGCGCCCGAAGGTGCAGCAGCGCTTCGGCGGCCGGATCAAGGCGATGGTCTCCGGCGGCGCCCCGCTCAATCCCGAAATCGGCACCTTCTTCCAGTCGCTCGGCCTGACTCTGTTGCAGGGCTATGGCCAGACCGAATCCGGGCCGATCATCGCCTGCAACCGCCCGCGCACCGGCCTCAAGATGGACACGGTCGGCCCGCCGATGATCGATACCGAAGTGAAGATCGCCGAGGACGGCGAGATCCTGGTCCGCGGCGAGCTGGTCATGCACGGCTACTGGCGCAACCAGGAGGAAACCGACAAGGTGCTCAAGGACGGCTGGCTGCACACCGGCGATATCGGCCATATCGACGAGGCCGGCCGGATCGCGATCACCGATCGCAAGAAGGACCTGATCGTCAACGACAAGGGCGACAATGTCGCGCCGCAAAAGGTCGAGGGCATGCTCACCCTGCAGCCGGAAATCCTGCAGGCGATGATCACCGGCGACCGCAAGCCCTATATGGTAGGCCTGATCGTCCCCGACCCCGAATGGGCGCTGGAATGGTCGCGAGAACAGGGCGTGGACTATGACTTTATCGAACTGCAGGACAATCCGGCGTTCAAGACCGCGGTGCGCGAGGCGGTCGACCGGGTCAACCAGGACCTGTCCGTTATAGAAAAAGTCCGCCGCTTCGCCTTCGCCGACGAGCCGTTTGCGATCGAGAATGAAGAGCTGACCCCGAGCATGAAGATCCGGCGGCATGTGATTAGGGAACGGTATCTGGAGCGGATGGATGCTTTGTATGGGAAGTGAGGGGCAGAAAAGCGATAAATAGAGAAGATTTGGAATGATTGACAATTCTTCAATGAAATTCTGAAATAGGATATTTTTCAAAGCTATAAACTATAGGCTTCCCAAATTAGTTAGTTTCGCTAGTATTTCCTTAATGCCGATCACATTTTAGGCAAAACTATGACGATTGAACAAATCTCAAAACTTGCGCAATCTTGCTTCCAAGGTAGTCCGGTGATTGTTCTAGGTAGTGGGGCATCAATGCCACATGGGCTGCCGAGCATGCCAGACTTGGCAGCTTTTCTTAAAGTAAGAATTGAACCAGAAGGAGACAATGAAACGCTAGGATGGAGGAGCGTTTTGGACTCTCTTGAAACTGGGGATCACCTTGAAGCAGCTCTTGAGGGAAAAGATTTACCCGCCTCATTACTAAACAAAATCGTTTGTGAGACATGGAACTGCGTAAATGAAAAAGATGCAGCGGTTTATTTTGGTATGGCGCATGACCCTGCTGCATTTCCACTTGGAAAAATACTAAGTAAACTATTTCAAAGCACGAATATTGCACTTCATGTTGTCACGACAAATTATGATCGAGTCATAGAATATGCCTGCAATTCGGCAGGCTTACTTTTCAGCACAGGTTTTACTCCGGGCTACCTCCAGAAATGGGAAGCTACTGGCGGCGTCGGTTTTACGCGAGGAGGCAATCCTGCGCGAACCGTTAAGATTTGGAAAGTGCATGGATCGCTTGATTGGTTTCAAATCGCCGATGATAGAGTTGTTGGATTGCCGGTATTTCAACTTCCTGCCCCATCCCATCTACCACTGATTGTTACGCCTGGACTCAATAAATATGAAAAAACTCACCAAGATCCCTTTCGGTCAACCATTAGTGGTGCTGACGCTGCATTGAGAGGGGCTTCTGCATTTTTAACGATAGGGTTTGGATTTCGCGATCAGCATATTCATCCGAAGATAATTGAGCGGTGCCGTGAGAAGAATGTTCCCATTGTTGTCTTAGCCCACACTTTGACCGATGAGGCCAAGGCGTTCTTGGCGGACAAGGCTGGCCAAAACTACCTGGGCCTTGAAAAAAATGCGGACGGAAGCAGGGCTTATAGTCGCGATCACCCTGACGGATTTAGTATTCCAAATCAGGATTACTGGTCCGCAGAGGGATTTATGAACTTAGTAATTTAGGACATCAAAATGGCAATCTTCAATTTCAATGATGCAGACGCGCTCGGTTCAGTGATTTCCGTCGACACCGCCGCTGTAATTATTCGGGTGGATGACCTTGATCGTCTGAAGCGTCTCCAAGTCAATCGACTAGTGGTCTTGCAGAGCAGCAAAGCGGGACAGCATTTGATTGGTGTCGTTGTCAAGATAACCCGTAAACCGGATGACAGGACAATAACCGTTGATATGGTTGAAAACGATGACAATGGAATTGCAGAGCCCAATGAGAATAACTTAGTAAAGATAACGTTGATCGGGACGCTCTTGGATAAAGTTGGCTTGGCCAGCAACGTATTCCGGCGCACTTTGGAAACAGTGCCTGAGATTGAAGCAAACTGTTTCGCCTTAGAAGGTGTGGTGCTGACTAGCTTCATGCAGGTCATTTCAAATGTTGAGATTGATGGCCCTAAACTATCCCTCGGAAATTTTACGCTCGACGACGAGGCTGTGGCCTATCTCAACGGCAATAAACTTTTTCAGCGACATGCAGTAATAGTAGGCAGCACGGGATCAGGTAAATCATGGACCACGGCAAGGCTGTTGGATCAAATTGCCGCCCTGCCCCAAGCTAACACAGTGCTTTTTGATATTCATGGTGAATATAGACCTCTTCAAGGCGATGCATTTCAGCATTTCAAAATTGCTGGCCCAGGTGAGATCGAAAAACAAACAGGTATTGAAGACGGTGTGCTGCACCTTCCATATTGGTTACTTGGCTACGAAGCGCTTGTCGCGATGTTCGTTGATCGTAGCGATCAAAATGCGCCTAACCAATCGATGGTTATGACGAGATCGATTACGGACGCAAAGCAAGCAACCCTTGATGCAGATGAGCATAAAGACATCTTAGATAACTTCACAATTGATAGTCCGATACCGTTTGATCTCGACACAATTTTGGCAAATCTAAACGCTCTCAACACACAAATGGTACCTGGAGCACGTAGCGAAAAACAGGGTGACTTTCACGGTAAGCTCAGCCGCTTAATCGCTCGACTAGAAGCTAAGCGTGCTGACAGGCGGTTGGCCTTTCTCTTCCAACCACCAGCGGCCTGTATGGAAATGAGCTGGCTCGAAGTGATGGTTCATAAACTGGTAGCTGGACGAGGCGCGCAAGATGACAAAAAGGGCGGTATTAAAATTATCGACTTTTCAGAGGTGCCTTCCGATGTTCTACCATTGATGGTTAGCTTGCTTGCGCAAATAATATTCTCGACAGCCATCTGGACAAAACCTTCTCAGCGCCATCCAATAGCGATTTTGTGCGATGAAGCGCATTTATATATTCCTGAACGTGCGCAAGCGGATAGCGGCGACTCTGTCGCAGTTGAGATTTTTGAACGCATTGCGAAAGAAGGTAGAAAATATGGGATCGGGCTAATGGTTATTAGCCAGCGACCATCTGAGGTTAACCGCACGGTTCTCAGTCAATGCAATAATGTCATTGCGATGCGACTGACGAATGGTGATGATCAAAATGTTATTCGCCGACTACTACCCGATAGTCTTGGTAATTTTGGCGATCTGCTTCCTGTTCTCGATGTCGGCGAGGCCCTTGTCGTTGGAGATGCAAGTCTGTTACCGACACGTGTCAGAGTTGCCGAACCAGACAATAAGCCAGATAGCCAGACAGTGGCATTCTGGGATGAATGGAATTCCGGCGAGCCGAAGACAGATACACCGAATGCGATCAAGGCTTGGCGGCGGCAGAGCACTGTCGATTAGAATACAAAGATGTAAATCTCTTCGCGTCTTCGCGCCTTCGCGTGAGTCCACCCTGGCGCTCTCTTCCGGCAAACAGCGCCCCAGGGGAACTTTCCCCACCCCCGCCAGTTAAAACAACGAGTCCCCCAAACCGGAGAGACAGCCTGAATCCCCCACCCTTTCCCGCATCCGCCAAACCCCTGCCCCTCCACCAACCCGCTCCCCCGGAACGGGCGCGCTGATGCGGCTGATCTTCCTGATCATTGCGCTGGCCCTCCTCCTGCGCGGCTATGAATGGGTCGCGCACGACAGCCGCATGCCCTGGACGCCGCTGTCGCTGGCCGCGCCGATTGGCCCGTTCACCACCCGCAAGATCGCCGCCCTCGCCGACGAGACCCCGCGCTGCCACCAGCTGCTCGAAGAAGCGAGCATCGGCTATTCGCCCCTGCCGCCGGTCACCGCTGGCCCGAATTGCGGCTATGACAACGGCGTCACCCTCACCCGCGACCAGCCGCAAGCCATCGCCTACAACCCAGCCGCGAAGACCAGCTGCCCGATGGCGATCAGCCTGGTCCTGTGGGAAAAACAGATCGTCAACGCCGCCGCCACCCGCCATCTCGGCACCACGGTCGAGACAATCACCACCTTTGGCAGCTACAGCTGCCGCCGCATCGGCGGCGGGCAGACCGGCAATTTCAGCGAACATGCGACCGCCAATGCGATCGACATCGCCGCCTTCCGCCTCGCCGACGGGCGCACCGTCTCGGTTGCCGGCCATTGGGATGCGGACGACGAGCGGTCCCGCTTCCTCAAGGAAGTGCGCGATGGCGCCTGCACGCTGTTTGCGACGACCCTGTCGCCCGATTATAACAAGGCCCACGCCGACCATCTGCATCTCGACCAGGCGCCGCGCGGCGGCTACCAATATTGCCGCTAGCATCCGGCCAGCGGTCAGCCAAGAAGGAGAAGAAACCATGTTCGTTGCAGCCTATTGGTGGAAAGTCCATCCCGGCAAGGAGGAGCAGTTCCGCAGCGCCTGGCGGCGCGGCACCGAGCTGATCCGGGAAAAATATGGCAGCCTCGGGTCGCGGCTGCACCGCGACCGCGACGGGCGCTTTGTCGGCGTCGCCGAATGGCCGGACGAGGCGACCTGGCAGAAGGCTTTCGATGCGAAAATGGCCTATGATGACCCGGAAACCCGCGCCACCTTCGTCGACGCGATCGCCGATACCGCCGACGAGCCGCTGCTGCTGATGGCGGTGACCGACGACCTGCTCAACCGGGATTGAGCGCGGCCGGTCCGTCACGTCACCGCCCTGGCCGGCCCAGGCGATATTATCTGCCGTTTTCCGGCTCGCGGGTGGAACAGGATCGCATCCCGCACGTTGATTGACCAGAAGCAAAACAGAAAAGGAACGCAACATGACAGACAAGAGCCAGATCAAGGAACATATGGAAGTCATTGGTGCCGACGGCGTGCATGTCGGGATTGTCGATCATCTTGACGACAGCGGCGAGCGCATCAAGCTGACCAAGAAGGACAGCCCGCAGACCGAGGACGGCAAGGGCGCATCCCACCATTATCTGCCGATCGGTCTGGTCGCCGAAATCGAAGGCGACAAGATCCGCCTCTCTGCGACCGGCGAAAATGCGGTCAACATGTTTGAAGAAGACAAATAGGCTTGCCGCTCATGGTCTTGGAAGGCCCCGGCCTCCCCTTATGGGGCCGGGGCTTTTTCATATCCGCCCCGACCGGGCGCACAAAGCGCTGTCCTACACCCGCTCCGATCGCCTATCATCGCCGCCGCTCCCGCCACCCATGCGGGACCGGCTCTTTGACAATCTGAATAGCGGACGGAAATTGCGAAAGATGACACTCGCTGCCGTACCGGAACCCAAAAAGACCGGAAATCCGGGCCCTCCGGGCAAAGATTACAGAAAACAAAAGCCGCTTGGTTTGTCAGGTTCATCTCAAAGCGAAGCGGACCGGCTCAAGGGCAGCCCCGCTTCGCGTGATCCTGGCGTTGTGCAAATCTGCGTGCCAATCTGCCCGATCGCGGCGAAAACTCAGTCTTCGTTCCTGGTATAGGGCACAAATTCGCCAAAGGCGCAGCTGCCCATCGTCATCTTGCTCATATTGTCGATCAGCTGGATGATCTCGCCCTTGCACAGCGAGGATGTCGGCCGGCTGTAGGACAGAATATTGCGGTCCGCATGGGGGCAGCCGCCCGGCGGATTGTTGACATAGATCGTCTTCGCATTGCGACTCGATCCGAAGATCAGCACATCATCGCTGATCACCGTCATCTGGCGCTGGTCATTGTTGCTGATGCAGGACCGGGGTTCTCCGGCGGTGCGACCTTCCAGCCGCTTGTCGAGCTTGGCCTGCTGCTCTTCGGTCAGCTGAATTTTCTCGCCGCTGACGGCCGGGGCAGCCAGCATCAGCGCGACCGGGATTGCCAAAATCAGTTTGTTCATCGCCTGTCTCCTGTTTTCAAAGCTCTGTCGGCGATCCGTTAAACAATAGCGGGACTGAACCGGGAATGAAGCGGCACCACCGGGTCAGAAATTGTCCTTCGCCGTTCGTCTCGCCGCCAGCTCCTCGACCGAACCTGCCCGCATGAACGGGTTGGTCGCCCGCTCCTGCCGGATGGTTGTCGGCACCGTCGCCTCGCCCCGTTCGCGCAGGGTCAGCACCTCGGCCATCCGTTCCTTGATCGCAAGATTGTCCGGCTCCGCGGCCAGCGCATATTCGCCATTGGCCTTGGTATATTCATGGGCGCAATAGATCCGGGTGGCGTCCGGCAGCGCCTCCAGCTTGCGCATATTGTCATACATTTGCGCGGCGGTGCCCTCGAACAGCCGGCCGCAGCCCATGGCGAACAATGTGTCGCCGACAAAGACCATTTTCTCCGACGGAATATGAAAGGCGATATGGCCAGCGGTATGGGCCGGAACGTCGATGACCTCGGCGGTCACGCTGCCCAGCTTTACCGTATCGCCTTCCTTGACCATCCTGTCGAGCGTCGGAATCCGGTCCTGCTCCGCTTCCGGACCGGTGACATGACATCCCGTCGCCTCCTTGATCGCAGCATTGCCGCCGGTATGGTCGGGATGCCAGTGGGTGTTCCAGATCTGGGTGATGGTCCAGCCGCGCTCTGCTGCTTCGGCCAGCACCGGATCGGCGACCGCCGGATCGACCACCATGGTCTCCTGCGATTCAGGTTCATGGACCAGCCAGACATAATTGTCGGACAGAACGGGAATGCGGATAATTTCTAACATGACAACAAATTACCCGGCAAAGCCGATATTGTCGATGCTTAACGCTAAAATAGGACTTTAGCCTTATCGCGTCGGTCTCAGCAGCAGAAATTTAAGAAAAAGGGGTTGTCGTTTGCGCTTGTTGGTCGCGTTTCTCGCATATCTATGCCTCTGTTCCCCTGCCCTTGCCCATCTGAGAATGTCGGACCGTCTCTGCACGCAGAGCAGCGCCACCGATGTCAGCCTGACCACGCTGCTGAAATCCGGCAAGCCCTTTGACTGTTCGTCCGACAAATATGCCGTCGAAGGCCCCAGAGTATGGGTCAAGCTCCCCTTTCTCGCCGACACCCTGCCCGCCGGCATCGTCGAGGTTCAGGGCGACAATAACGGGCTGACCACGATGCAGGTCCATGCGCAGCTCGATGATGGCCGGATTCTGTCCTCCGACTTCTCGAAGCGGCAGGTGGCGAAGCACTGGCGGTCGAAAGGCTCCTTTGGCCTGCCCGTTCCCGGCACCGACAAGGCGGCGCTGCGCGACCGAATTCAGACGATCTATGTCGCAATTGACCATCCGAAAGTGGCCAGCTCGATCTCGCTCATGCAGCTTGCCTCGAAAGAGAGATGGGATGCAATGACGCTGCCGCTGTCGATCATGTTCGCCTTATTGTGCGGCATGGCGATCATGCCGCTGATCTACAATATCTTCTTCTATGCCGCGATGCGCTACAATTTCATGCTCTGGCACAGCGTGATGATCAGCGCGACCGTCTGCTACACCTTCAGTTCCTCCGGCCTGATCTTCCTGGTGTTCCCGGAAGTCAGCCTGGTGACCAAGATGATGCTCAACTACTGGACGCTGGCGATCGGGGTCGGCGCGGGCGGCTTCTTCCTGCTCCGCTTTGTCGAACCGGGCAAGATCGCCCCCTGGCTGCAGCGCCTCATTACATTGACCGCCGTGTTGCCGGTTCTGGTCACCGCGTCCGTCCTGCGGATCGACGGCGGCTACAATATGGATGCGCGCAACTATTATCACGCCTCCTTTCTGCCGGTCTTTTTCGTTGTGCTTTACGCGATGGGACATGCAGCGCGCCGGGGCAGCCGCGCCATCTGGTTCCAGATCGCTGGCTGGACGCCAATCATCCTGTTCAGTCTCGACCGGGTGGCACGGGGTCTGGACCTTTATATCGGCTGGCCGATCCTGGACTATGGCCTCTATTTCATGCTGGTGCTGGAAACCATCATCCTCGCGCTCGGTGTTGCCCATCGCATCCTCCGCCTGCGCCAGCAGCATGAACAAACGTTGCGCCACCAGGCCGAACTGACCGTGCTTGCCGAAACCGACGGACTGACACTGCTGAACAACCGGCGGGCCTTTGATCGGGAATTCGAGCGCAACCAGCAGGAGATGCGCTACAGCCACCTGGCGATCATCGACATCGACTTTTTCAAGCGGATCAATGACCGTTATGGCCACGAAATAGGCGATACCGTGCTGCAGGTCGTCGGCAGCACGCTGAATGAGACCCCCTATTTCGCGGCGCGTATTGGTGGGGAGGAATTCACTCTGCTGATGCAGATGCAGGGCTCCGACGGCCGCAAAAAATATCCGGCCAATGTCGTGACCGACATTTGCCAGACGCTGATTCAGGCCGTGAACGACCAGGTCCCCGAAATCCGCGAAACCGTCACCTTCTCGGTCGGCATTGCCTCCATTTCCCGACGGGCTTCCCTGCGCAGCGTGATGGCAACCGCTGACCGGCGTCTCTACGATGCCAAGCGCAACGGGCGCAACCAGATCGTCTGGGTGGACATGTCCGAAACGAGAACGGAAAAACCGGCCGGAGCCGCTTCCGCCTGACCGCCGTCAGGCAGCTACCATTCGCCGATATTCTCCATGCTCGCCCAGGGTTCCTGGACCGGAAGATTGTCGCCCTTCTGCAGCAGCTCGACCGAAATATTGTCCGGCGAACGGACAAAGGCCATATGCCCGTCGCGCGGAGGCCGGTTGATCGTCACGCCGGCATCCATCAACTTTTGGCACAGGCCATAAATGTCGTCCACGGCATAGGCGAGATGGCCGAAATTGCGGCCGCCGTCATATTGCTCTGGTGCGCTGCCATCTTCCGCTGGCCAGTTATAGGTCAGTTCGACCTCGGCAACATTCTCCTGCCCCGGACCGGTCAGAAAAATCAGCGTGAAGCGCCCCTGCTCGCTGTCATAGCGCCGCACTTCTTCCAGGCCCAGAAGCCCGAAAAAGGCCACGGTTGCATCCGGATCGCTGACTCTCAGCATGGTGTGCAGATATTTGATTGTCACAGAAACTCTCCATTGGTCGCTATTCAGAAACGGTTCATCGCAGAAACTGCAGAGCCGAAGCGGGTCATCTGAAATAGCCTAAGCGGCTTTTGCATGGAGGGAAAGGGTGATGAGCGAGAAATTTATCGAGAGCAAAAACAAGGTCTGGCTGGCGAGCGCCGGCCTGTTGACCATTGGTTTGATTGTCGGGGGCTATCTGCTCGGCGATGGCCTGCTCCGCGCCAAAATGGCGGATCGCAGCGTCACCGTGCGCGGCCTTGCCGAGCGCGACGTCACCGCTGACCTCGCCACCTGGACCATCGCCTACAGCGCCCAGTCCACCGACCTGCAAAGTGCCCAGGCGGATATCGACCGCGACACGACCGCCATCACCGGTTTTTTCAAGGAACTGGGTTTCAAGGCCGATGCGCTCCAGCCGACCGGTGCCAATGTGAACCAGTATAGCAACGACGGCATCCCCCAATATACCATCCGTCAGCGGCTCAGTCTGCGTACCGAGGACATCGAAAAGGCCCAGGCCGCCGTCGCTCGCCAGTTCGACCTGGTCCGCCGCGGCGTCGTGCTCGAGGACGGATCGGGCATGAGCTACACCTTCACCAAGCTGGACGAAATCAAACCCGAAATGGTTGCCGAGGCGACCAAGGATGCCCGCAAGTCCGCCGAACAATTTGCGGAGGACAGCGGCACCGATGTCGGCGGTATCAAGTCTGCCACCCAGGGTTATTTCAGCATCGACAGCCGCGACGGCGATGCCGGCGGCTATGGTGTGACCGACACGCCCTACAAAAAGGTCCGCGTGGTGACGACGGTGAATTTCTATCTGGATTGATTCCGGCAAGGATAGCGGGCCGCCTGCCAGGCAGCGGCTCGCTGATCTTATTCCTCGGCGGAAGTAACCAGCTGCGCCAGATAGCGTTTTGCGGCCTTGGCGGACGGGCTGTCCGGCCCGAATTTGACCGCCTGTTCCCAGTTGCTCTTGGCATTCACCACATCGCCTGCCTGATAGGCGATATTCCCGGCTTCCAGCGCGACCGCCGGATCGGTGCCGGCCCGTTTGGCCGCCTCCGCGATATCCGCCTTGGCGGTCACAAGATCGCCCGTCCGCCGCGCCAGTGTCGCCGACAGCAGCCAGCCGAGCGGGTCTTCGGGAACAAGCTGGTGAACGATCGCAAATTCATTCTTCGCCTGATCATATTGCTCTTGGGCAACAAACACGCGGGCCATGTCCAGATGCACCTCGCCCTTAAGCAGGTCATCCAGCGTATCGGGTGCCAGTGCGGCCTCAAAATATTTCAGCGCCCCGGCATGATCGCCGCCAGCCAGCGCTGCATTGCCCGCTTGCGACCAGAAAATGGCCGCCCGATCGTCGCCGGCGGCCTCGGCGCCCTCGGCCGACTGGACAAATTCCGGTATGGCCTTGGTCCAGTTCTGCAGTTCCGCATAGGCAAAGCCCAGGCAATTGCGGGCAAGATAGCCCCCGCCTTCGATCTGCCATTTGTTCGCCGCCAGCAAGCCCTTGCCAGGATCCTCGGTCGCCTCGGCGGTGCACTGGAAAAAGCGGCGGTCCGTTGGCTTTTGGGTTTTCGGCACCGACGACTGCGCCGGTTGTTCCGACTTGGGCTGGGAAGGCCGGAGTACCGGGTCTATCGGCGATCCGAACGGTGTGGCCGATTGTATCAATATGGGCAGGAGTAGCGACGAAATCATGAAAGAATGTCCGTTCAGACCTTGTAGGAATAAGCCGGGGTTCAACCGAGCCGGGCGATCACATCAATCAGCAAGGCGATATCCTGATCCCGCGACAGGCGATGGTCGCCATCTTTTACCAGATGGACCTGCACATCATCTGAACGGATTTTCCTGGCCGTTTCCAGACTATATTCCCAGGGCACATCGGGATCTTTCTGCCCGTGCAGCAGCCGCACCGCGCCATCAAAGGCAATTTCCTTCTGAAGCAGGCGGCTGGCTTCACCGGACTGCCAGAAAATCTGCGTGGTCACATAGGGCTCATCGGAATATTCGCTGTCCTCCTCCAGCTTGCCTTCGCGCAAGATCGTCATCTTCTGCTCCTGGGTGAAGCCCCAGTCGGTGAAGTCGGGGGCAGCCGCAATGCCGACCAGATTTTTCACCCGCATCGGCCGCGACAGCGCCACCAGCAGCATCAGCCAGCCGCCCATCGACGAGCCGATCAGAGTGACGGACCCTGAAGTCACCTTGTCGATCAGGAACAAGACATCATCGCGCCAGGAGGTCAGGCTCTGGTCCTCGAATGCGCCGCCACTGGCACCGCAGCCGGCATAGTCCAGCCGCAGCATGGCACGCCCCTGCTGCTTCGCCCATGCATCAATGGCGAGCGCCTTGCCCCCTTCCATATCCGACATATAGCCGGGCAGAAAAACCAGCGTCGTCCCTTTCACCCCGGCTTTGGGCGGCGTGTAGCAATAAGCCAGCGAAGCCCCACCGGGCCGATCGAGATAAAATATATCATCTTCCATATAGTCACCCAATTGTGCCCTCGCGAAGGCGGGGGTCCATCTCCCGCCCTATACTTCAAAAACGATTGATGAGAAGGCATGTTGACGCCAGCCCGGTCGCTCAACCCGCTCTTTCGTCCGAATATTGTGCAGAAGATGGACACATGCGTCGGCAGGTCTAGCGGCAACTGCCCCCTCGTCAGCCGGCTGCAAAATAGACAATGGCCAAGCAAAGAAAGGCGATGATCAGCATGCCGATATTGGATAGCAGCGGCGGCTTGGCCCTGGGCAGCAGGCCGGACAGTTCCGGCGGAATGTCACCCTTGATCCCGAGCTTCCATTTCGGCCGCTCCTTGATCCCGTCCTCGAGCCCGAAGATATGCGATTCGCCTTCCTTGCCGCGATAAACCAGATCCCCGAAGAAAAAAGTCTCGCTGCGCCATTGCGGTTCATAGAGCAAAAAGGTCCTGCCAATCACCTCGATCCGCACCTGCCGTTTCAGGGCGCTTTTGCCATCGATAAGCCACGCGGTATGATCGGACATGCGCCGGGTCTAAATCAACTTCAGCCCCGACGCATCAAAATTTTGTTCCGTTTCAGTCCCGTAGAAAAATCTGCTCAATAGTCATCTCAAACAGGTCGGCGATCTTGAAGGCCAGTGGGAGGGACGGATCATATTTTCCGGTTTCGATCGCGTTGACGCTCTGCCGGGAAACCTTGAGCCGCTCAGCCAGGTCCGCCTGCGACCAGTCCCGCTCGGCGCGCAGCACCTTGAGCCGGTTTTTCATGCTTTCCAGCGGACCAGCCCGCCAGCGATACCAAACATCCCCAGCCAGATGACGCCGATCCACTGCGGCCCCTGGACCAGCACGTCATAGACGTTGAGAAATTGCCAAACGGTCACGATCGCCAAGGTGACCGCCGTTGCGACGACAATCTGCTTGGTCATCAGAAACCGTTGATATTCATCGTCCATTTCCACCAGCACGCGAAAAATGGTCCAGAATACGCCCAATATCGGCAGCGCCGTAACCACAGCCAGAACAGCTGGCATCGGGTCACCGGGAGGATTGGCGCTGTTCATCCAGTTCAGCCCCCCGAAGAGAATGACCATATATAACGACAGAAATATCGCCAGGCGGATGAAATAGCGTTTCATATAGGATGGCACGTGGTTCATTCCTTCACTCCCCTGATACGGCAGAAATTAAGCGAGACGCCGGCTTTCACCAGGGTTGGCCCGGACAGTGCTTCAATCTTAAGTTTCTAGCCATCAAGCGACATGGACATTATGTCATGTTTCCTTGACCTATCTGATCGATTCGCTCCCAAATGTCAAGGACACCTGACATAATGCATAGGTCGCTTTGCTGCGCTATTGGGGATGCCCTCTGATTTGGTTGACTTGAAACCCCAAAAGACTAAGTCAAAGCCGATCCGATGATCGCTGAATTCCAAGCCTTCCTTGGCCCTAACTTTGACCAACTTTGAGATGACCCGAGCCCATGACCGAGATGATTAAAATCACCCTTCCCGACGGCAGCGCGCGCGAAGTGGCCATGGGCACTACCCCCGCACAGATTGCCGCCGACATCGGGCCGGGCCTCGCAAAGGCTGCGCTGGCCGCGAAGATTGACGGCGAGCTGCGCGATATCATGCGGCCGCTGGAACAGGACACCGAGCTCGCCCTGGTCACCGCCCGGGACGAGGAAGATGCGCTCGAACTGGCGCGCCACGACTACGCCCATATCCTCGCCGAGGCGGTGCAGAATCTGTTCCCCGGCACGCAGATCACTTTCGGCCCCTCGACCGATGACGGTTTCTATTATGACTTCGCCCCCGTCGGCGATCCGTTCACCGACGAGGATCTGCCCGCCATCGAGGAGGAGATGAAACGGATCATCGCCGCCGACAAGCCGCTGCGCCGGGAAGTCTGGGAGCGCGACGAGCTGATTGCCCGCTGGCAGAAGGACGGCGAGACGTTCAAGGCCGAATGGGCCGCGGAACTGCCCGAGGGCGACGAGATCACCGTCTACTGGTCGGGTGACGACTGGATGGACATGTGCCGCGGGCCGCATCTGGCCTCGACCGGCAAGCTCGATCCGCAGGCGTTCAAGCTGATGCGCGTGTCCGGTGCCTATTGGCGCGGCGACCAGCGCAACCCGCAGCTGTCGCGTATCTATGGCACCGGCTGGCTCAACAAGAAGCAGCTCAATGCCCATCTCATGCGGCTCGAGGAAGCGGCCAAGCGCGATCACCGCAAGCTCGGCCAGGAAATGGACCTGTTCCACTTCCAGCACGAGGCGCAGGGCTCCTGTTTCTGGCATCCCAAGGGCTATTTCATCTGGCGCGAGCTGGAACGCTATATGCGCCGCCAGCTCGACCGGGCCGGCTATGACGAGATCAAGACGCCGCAACTGATGGACGTCAACCAGTGGGAGAAATCCGGACACTGGGGCAAATATTCGGAAAATATGTTCGCGGTCCCGGACGAGGTTCCGCACGCCGATGGCGACGGTCCGGTGATTACCGGCACCGCCGACATGATGGCGCTGAAGCCGATGAACTGCCCGGCCCATGTGCTGGTGTTCAAGCAGGGCATCAAGAGCTACCGCGACCTGCCGATCCGGATGGCGGAATTCGGCTGCTGCCACCGCAACGAGCCGCATGGCGCCTTGCACGGCCTGCTGCGCGTGCGCCAGTTTACCCAGGACGACGCCCATATCTTCTGCCGCGAGGACCAGCTGACCGACGAGATCGTCGCCTTCTGCGATCTGCTCGACGCGGTCTATCGCGACCTCGGCTTCGGCGACTATCAGATCAAGCTGGCGCTGCGCCCCGACGAGCGTTTCGGCTCGGACGAGGAGTGGGACCGGTCCGAACAGATATTGCGCGATGCCGTCGAGCAAGCCGGCCGTGCCACCGAGGCCTATGGCTGGGAAGAACTGCCCGGCGAAGGCGCCTTCTACGCGCCCAAGCTGGAATTCCACCTGACCGACGCGATCGGCCGGACCTGGCAGGTCGGCACGATCCAGGCAGACACGGTGCTGCCGGAGCGGCTCGACGCCAGCTATGTCGGCGAAGACGGCAACCGCCATCGCCCGGTCATGCTGCACCGCGCGATTCTGGGGACGTTCGAACGGTTTATCGGCATATTGATCGAGCATTATGCCGGCAAGCTGCCGCTCTGGCTCGCCCCGACCCAGGCCGTGGTCGCAACGATTGTGACCGACGCCAATCCCTATGCCGAGCAGGTGGCCGAAAAGCTGAAAGCCGCCGGCATCCGGGTCGAGGCCGATCTGCGCAACGAGAAGATCAACTACAAGGTGCGGGAACATTCGGTTGGCAAGGTACCCAACATTCTGGTCGTCGGCATGCGGGAAGCGGAAGAGGGCAAGGTCGCCTTGCGCCGCCTCGGCCAGAAGGAGCAGGAGTTCCTGACGCTGGACGAGGTCGTGACCCTCTTGCAGAGCGAGGCTCTGGCACCGGACTTGAAAACAGCAGCTCTATAACGATATAAGAGACGACGCTGTTGCATTCAGACCACGGCTTACGGGGCTTATCTCGCCTTCCCTCTCAAGAAGGCTTTATTCCTGTGAGCTTTGCGGCTAATGAGCCAGCATAAACAACCACTCAGGAGTATTTAACATAGCTGCACCCCCTCGCCGCCCCATGCCACCCGTCAAAGGTGGCCCGCGCTTTAACGATCTGATCAATTCCGACACCGTCAGGGTCATCGACGACAAGGGCGAAAACCTTGGCGTGATGAGCACAAGGGAAGCGATCGAGCGAGCAGCAGAAGTGGGCCTCGACCTGGTCGAGGTATCTCCCAATGCGCAGCCACCGGTTGCGAAATATCTCGACGTCGGCAAGTTCAAATATGAGGCCCAGAAAAAGGCCAATGCCGCGCGCAAGACCCAGAAGGTCCAGGACGTCAAGGAAATCAAGATGCGTCCGAATATCGACGATCATGATTATAACGTCAAAATGCGCAACGTGAACAAGTTCATCGACAATGGTGATAAGGTGAAGGTAACCCTTCGCTTCCGTGGCCGCGAAATGTCGCACCAGCAGCTCGGCATGGCATTGCTTGTCCGGGTGCAGGAAGACATGAAGGAAACCGCCAAGGTCGAAGCCTATCCGAAGCTGGAAGGCCGTCAGATGCTGATGGTGCTCAGCCCGAAATAGGCTTGCCTCCTAGCGGGCGTCAATGCGGGCGATCCACAGAAAAGCCAGTCCTGTCACCAGCCCGGTGATTGCGATCAGCATTTCGAAATTGTGGTTTACCATTTTTCCCTCTGCCTCTGCACAGTCTTGTAACAGGGCCAGGCTAACAGTCGGTTAAATGGCGCCCTGCCTCAGGATACGGGCTGCGCCCGATATTGGCCCGGGAAATATTTCTTCAGATTGGCGACCTTCGGCTTGTCCCAGCGGACAATATAGCCCTGGCGCGGGTTCTTCTGCATGAAATCCTGATGATAGGTCTCGGCGGGGTAAAAGGCCTTGTAAGCCTCTATCCGCGTCACGATCGGCCGCTTCCAATAGCCGCCCTTCTCCAGTTGCGCGATATAGGCGCGAGCCGCTTTCGCCTGCACGGCGTTCATCGGCACCAGCGCGCTGCGATATTGCTTGCCGCGATCGGGACCCTGCGCATTGAGCATGGTCGGGTCGGCGATGACCGAAAAATAGATTTGCATCAGCTTGCCATAGCTGACCTTGTCCGGGTCATAGACCACCCGCACCGCCTCCGCATGATCGGTCACGCCGGAACTGACGATCTCGTAGGACGCGGTCCGTTTGGTGCCGCCATGATAGCCGGACGAAGCGCTGATCACGCCTTTGGTATGTTCAAAGACAGCTTCGACACCCCAGAAACAGCCGCCGGCAAAAATCGCGACGGCCCGCTTGCCGCTTTCCGTGGTACTGACCCGCGGCGCCGGGATAATGGTGGCTTTTTCCGCCGCATGGGCTTCTCCGACCAGAAAGGGGCCGGACGCCTGACCCGCAGGGACGCTGGACTGAACACCTGCCCAGACCGCCCCAAATGCCGCAACAGCGACGCCAAGGGTGATGGCTCTGGTCAGGAAAGCACTCATGATGTGTGGTTCAGCAACTGACTGGCCGCGCTGACGGTAGACGACAGATTTTCGCCCACATCCGTCCGCTGGTCGGCGGGTTGCATCAGAAACAGCATCAGCGCGCCGGCGATAAAGCCGCCGCCAAGACTGTAGGTCAGATCGGATTTGAATATTTTCATCATACTCTGTTCCTTGGGGCTATCCGTTTGTTCGAAACATCCCGCCTGTTGGTTACAGTTCTAATATAGTTTTCCTGTCGCTTTTGTGAACCTGATCACAGCGCCATATTCACTTTGTCCGCGACAAGCTTTTCTATGTCGACTGTAATTTTGCCCTCAAGCGCCGGGCGGGCGCATCCGCGCCTTTGGCTTTCGCGCCATAAGGCGCGGCGGCCGGTCGGCCTTGCCTCGGCTACGCCTCGGTTAGAAACCAACCGCGGGGGCGACCACCGAACCGACGCGAAGCGGAGGCAAGCGCGACCGCGCGCCCGAGCTGATGCGAGGATAGCGAAGGGCGCGGATGCGCCCACCCGGCAACCGGGTTAAGTCAACGCCGAGCAGGCCCGCTGGATTCGCGTACAGGCCTCGCTCAGCAGCTCCTCGGAGGTCGCATAGCTGATCCGGAACGCCGGCGAGAGACCGAAGGCCGCGCCATGTACGGCGGCAACCTGCGCCTCATCAAGGAAATAGGCGATCAGATCCTCGTCAGTCTTGATTACCTGCCCTTTTGGCGTGGTCTTGCCGATCACGCCACTGGCATCGGGATAGACATAGAAGGCCCCTTCCGGCGTCGGGCATTCGAGCCCCGGCGTATCGTTCAGCATCGACACCACCAGATCACGGCGCCGTTCGAAGGCGGCGTTGCGCTCGATCAGGAAGTCCTGCGGACCGTTGAGCGCGGCCACCGCTGCGGCCTGGGAAATCGAGCTGGGATTGGAGGTCGACTGCGACTGCAACTTGGCCATCGCCTTGATCAGCCACGCCGGACCGCCGGCATAGCCGATCCGCCATCCGGTCATCGCATAGGCCTTGGAGACCCCGTTGACCGTCAGCGTACGATCATAAAGATCGGGACAGACCTGGGCGATCGTCGCGAAGGGAAAATCGGCATACCAGATATGTTCGTACATATCGTCGGTCATCACCATCAGATTCTGGTGCGGCAGGATCACCTCCGCCAGCGCCTTTAGTTCCTCTGCGCTATAGGCCGCGCCGGTCGGGTTCGAAGGCGAGTTGAGGATCAGCCATTTGGTCTTGGGCGAAATCGCCGATTCCAGCTGTGCCGGCGTGATCTTGTACCCCTGGTCGGCTCCGGCCTGGACGATCACCGGGGTCCCGCCGGCGAAATTGACGATATCGGGATAGCTCACCCAGTAAGGCGCGGGGATGATCACCTCATCGCCTTCGTCCAGCGTCGCCACCAGCGCGTTAAACAATGTATGCTTGCCGCCATTGCTCACGGTAATCTGGTTCGCCGCATAGGTCAGGTCATTGTCGCGCTTGAACTTGCCGATAATCGCCGCCTTCAGCGCTGGCGTGCCATCAACCACCGTATAGTTGGTATCGCCGTCGCGAATCGCCTGAATCGCAGCTTCCTTGACAAAGTCCGGCGTGTCGAAATCGGGTTCGCCCGCCGACAGGCCGATAACGTCGACCCCCTGCCCTTTCAGTTCGGAGACCTTCGCCGACATGGCGAGCGTTGCAGAAGGCTGGATGCGGCCGAGAGCTTTTGAAATACTGGTCATGAAGAATCCTGTTGCAAGGCGTTGACGCGGCCTTGCCTAATCAGAAAACTTTTGCACCGCAACAGCGCTATTGGCCGCCGCTACGTTTTTTCACAAATTCGGCCCGCAGCACCAGGCCCTTGATGCCCTCGTGCCGACAATCAATCTCCTGCGCATCGCCGGTCAGGCGGATCGACTTGATCAATGTGCCGCGCTTCAGCGTCTGGCCAGCGCCCTTGACCTTGAGATCCTTGATCAGGGTGACGGCATCGCCATCGGCCAGGACATTGCCAACGGCATCAACCACTTCCGGTCCGGTCGACTTCGCTGCGGCATCCTCCGGGCTGAGCCATTCGCCGGTTTCTTCGTCATAGACATAATCGCCTGTACCTTCGCTCATCACAGTGACTCCAGCGCTTGCGTCATATCGGCGATAATATCGTCAATATGCTCGATCCCGACCGACAGCCGCACCACATCCGATCCGGCACCGGCGGCGACCAGTTCCTCGGCCGACAGCTGGCTGTGGGTGGTCGAGGCGGGATGGATGATGAGCGAGCGTGTATCGCCGATATTGGCGAGATGGCTGAACAGCTTGACCGCGCTGACCAGCTTGACCCCCGCGTCATAGCCTCCCTTCAGGCCAAAGGTGAACACCGCTCCGCCCTTGCCGCCGAGATATTTCTGCGCCAGCGGATGATATTTGCTGTCGGGCAGCCCCGCATAGGAGACCCATTCGACCTCGTTGCGGCCCTGCAGCCATTTCGCGAGCGCCTGCGCATTGTCGCAATGGCGTTCCATCCTAAGCGCCAGCGTTTCCATGCCGGTCAGGATCTGGAAGGCGTTGAACGGCGCCAGCGCCGGGCCGAGATCGCGCAGCGACAGCGCCCGCGCCGCCAGAATGAAGGCCATTTCGCCAAAGGCCTCGGTAAAGACCTTGCCGTGATAGCTGGGATTGGGCTGGTTGAGAAAGCCGAACTTGTCGCTCTGCGTCCAGTCGAACTTGCCCGAATCGATGATCAGCCCGGCGATCGAATTGCCATGCCCGCCGAGAAATTTGGTGCCGCTTTCCACGACGATATCCGCGCCATGCTCGATCGGTCGGCAGAGCACCGGCGAGGCCATGGTATTGTCGACGACCAGCGGAATGCCGGCGGCGTGCGCGACATCGGCGATTGCCGCGATATCCTGAACGACGCCGCCGGGATTGGCGAGGCTTTCGATAAAGACGCAGCGCGTGTCATCGGTGATCGCATCGCGCACCGCCCCGATATCATCGGCATCGACAAAGCTGACGTTCCAGCCGAATTTCTTGACGCTGTGGCCCAGCTGGTTGAGCGAGCCGCCATAAAGCTTTTTCGCCGCGACGATATGTGCACCGGGGTCCATCAGCACGTGGAAGACCAGCAGCTGCGCCGCATGGCCGGACGCCACTGCCAGGGCACCGATACCGCCCTCCATCGCCGCAATCTTGCCCTCAAGCGCGCCATTGGTCGGGTTCATGATCCGGGTATAGATATTGCCGAACGCATCGAGATTGAACAGGTCAGCGGCATGCGCGGCATCGTCGAACACATAGGATGCCGTCTGGTAGATCGGCGTGATCCGCGCCTTGGTCGTCGGGTCCGGCTCGGTCCCGGCGTGGACGGCCATGGTTTCGAGGCGGGGATTATCGACAGCTGCGGTCATTGCGGGACTCCGTTTTTGATTCAGGCACGAGCTATGGGATTGCGGCCGCTTTTACCAGAGGCTTTGCCCCCCGGCAGAAGAAAAATCTCCCTACATCCGCGTAATGATCCCCATCCCCCGCCTGATCCAGCGAAACCCTGGCTCCCGCCGCCCTTCCCCGCGCCGCAGCGATGCAACAAATGCGGCGGTCGCGCGTTGCATCTTGCATGACGGATATGTTGACCGGACCGGACAGCCTTTCCTGGTCCGAGGCGCTGTGGCGGCTCGGCGCGGCTACGCTGCTACCATTCCTGATCGGGATGGAGCGCTTCCTGCGCACCAAGCCGATCGATTTCCGGCCTTTTGTGATCATCTCGGTCGCTGCCTGCGCGCTGGCGATCGGGGCGCTGGAGCTGCTCGACACGATCGCTTCTCCGCATAGCCAGATCGACCCCAGCCGCATCTTCGAGGGCGTGATCACCGGCATCGGCTTTCTCGGCGCCGGCGCGATCTTCCGCGAGGGTAGCTTCGTCCAGGGTGCCGGCTCCGCCGCCTCGATCTGGGCCGCCGGCGCCATCGGTCTGGTCTGCGGCTTCGGCGAGATCTGGCTGGCAGCGATCATCACCGGCATCGTGCTGGTGGTGCTGATCGCCAGCGCCCCCTTTACCGAACATTGGGATCCCGGCGAGCATGACTCGCAGGAATCCTCCCCGCCATGAATCCCCACCCGCTTTCAACCGCAACCCAGAAGGAGAAAATCATGCCAGCCAAATCCAAAGCCCAGCAGCGCGCCGCCGGAGCGGCTCTGTCCGCGAAACGCGGCGAGACCAGGGTCAGCGAACTGCAGGGCGCCTCGAAACAGATGTATGACAGCATGACCGAAGAGGAGCTGGAGGATTATGCCAGCACCGACCGCAAGGGCCTGCCGGAAAAGGTCGACGGCGACGACTAGCCGCCGCCCTTCGCCAGCCACGAAAAAGCCGGGCGGAAATCAATCCGCCCGGCTTTTTCATTCTCTGCTCTGTCAGCAAGCCTTACCAGTAAGGCGTCACCGTCCAATATTCATAGACGCTGGTCTGATAGTCCCGGTCATAGGCGCGATCCGGTTCCTGTTCGGAAAAGCGCGGCGCGTCCATCAGCTGCTCCTTGGTCACGTCGATGCAATAGCCGCCAAGCTCCGTGTCATAGTCCAGCTTTTCCCAGGGAATGCTGTGCTTCTCGTCGCCGATGCCAAGGAAACCGCCAGCGGAAATGATCACATCGGTGACATTGCCGCGCCGCTTGTCGATCAGCAGCTTGTCGACCTTGCCGATCTTCTCCTTGTTGGCACCATAGACCGTCGTTCCGTCGACGCGGTCGCTTGCGATAACGGTTCTGTTGCTTTCTTCTTCCAATAACATTTGTCTCTCCTCTCGGGGTTCAGGGAATAGCACCACGGCGGCCCTCAAATGGGGGGGGAAGGCCAGTGCCGTGCGGCTACATCAAACCAACGGCCCACCCGGCCAATCGTTCCGCAGAAAGCAGGATTTTTTTGCGGGACCGCCCCGTCCCTGCAACCCGCCAGCCGATCCGGCAAATTTCCATGAATTTTCGCCCGTTCGTGCAACCTTCTCGGTGCTGCGCGTTGATTAGGAAAGACAACAAGAAGGAACATCACATGAGCGACGCAGACATGAACAAGACATCCGACCCCGAAGAAGTCCGGAAGGAATTCTGGGAATCCCTCGCCGACAGCCCCTTCGTGATGCTCGCCCTCGACAACGACCGCAAACACTCGATCCCGATGCGCGCGCAGCTCGACAAGGACGCCAACAGCGCGATCTGGTTCTACACCTCGCGCGACAACCGGCTCGCCAGCGGAGGCCCGGCGATGATGCAATTTGTCGCCAAGGGCCACGACCTGTTCACCTGCGTCTCCGGCAATCTGACCGAAGAGACCCGCGAGGAGATCATCGACAAGCACTGGAACAAGGCCGCCGAATCCTGGTATGAGGAAGGCCGCCAGGACCCGAGCCTGCTGATGCTGCGCATGGATCTGGGCGACGCCGAAATCTGGGAAGCCGATCCCGGCGTGGTCGGCATCTTCAAGATGATGACCGGCATCACCATGAAGGGCGACGAAATGGGCGATCACGCCAAGGTTGCTCTCTAAAATCCCTTGACGGCCCCTCCCCCGGAGCCGGAACAGAATCAACAAGGGCGCTGGCCCGCCGGACCATTGCGGCAAGCCAGCGCCCTTTGTCATGAAAGCCCTTTGTCATGAAAGCTTGTCATGAAAGCCGGCAGCCGAGCCGGTTGCCACCGCCAATCGACAGCCGCTAAACGCCCTCAGCCCCCCTCGCCAGAAAACCGGCAAAGCGGTTCTCGGCCACTCGCAGCCCGGTAATATCCGCATCATAGCCCTCGACCAGCGCGTTCCGCTCCGCCGCCCCCATCTCTATCAGATCGAACAGGGCCGGATGCACATAGCTCTTGCGGCAGATCGCCGGCGTGTTGCGCAGCGCCGCTGCCGCCGCCTCGCAGGCCAGCTTGATCGTCGGCTTCTCCTCCGAGGCAATCGCCTCCATCGCCGCGACGCTGCCATGCCAGGTGCGGAACATCTTGGCGCTCAGGCTGTCCATGCCGGAAATCTCCTTCAGCCACTGGTTGACATCGCCGCTGTCCAGCGGATGCACCGCGCCGTCGCTGCCGACATATTGGAACAATCGCTTGCCCGGCAGATCGTCGATCTGCTCAAGGATCTTCTGCAGCCGGCTGTCGCGCAGGCTGCAGCTCACTTTCTTGCCGCCCTTGGCGCGATAGCGCAGCCGCATCCTGTCCTCGCCATAGGTCACATTGCGATTGTCCAGCGTGGTCGCGCCCTTGCTGACCAGCGAGCTGCCGCCGACCCGGATCGCGGTCCGGTCGATCAGGCGGACCAGCGCCGCAATCGCCACTTCCTTGCCCAGCATATCGACGCCCCCGTCGGGCCTGAGCAGGCTGTTCACCTTGCGCCGGATGCGCGGCAGCGTGGTGGCAAATTCCGCCAGCTGGTCGAATTTCTGCTGGTCGCGAAAGACCCGCCACTGGTCATGATAGCGATATTGCTTGCGCGTCGCGGCATCAAAGCCGGTCGCCTGGATATGGCCATTGGCCTGCACGCAGATCCACACATCGGTATAGGCCGGCGGCACCCCCAGCTTCCTGATCCGCGCCAGTTCCACCCGGTCTTTCAGATGGCTTTTGTCGGGGAGGAGATATTGAAAACCCCTGCCGCGTTTGACCCGCGAGATGCCGGGTTTGTCGTCGCTGGTGTAGATCAGGCGAGGGATGCGAAACGCCGAGCCATTCTTTGTAGTGCGGATCAAGATTTTGGTCCTGAGGGTGCCTGGGGGTCGGCGGATTTTTGAAGTTGCTGGATCATCCAAGAAAAACCCGGAGCGGCGGGATCGGTTCCCGGGTTGATGGGGAATGTTCGGTCGGGAGATTATTGGGGAGGGGGCGACAGGGAATCGTGATCCGGCGAAGGCCGGAATCCAAACCAAATTTTGGTCTGCGAAGACAGGCGGGATAAGCCCAGTCTGCGGAGGGGCGACCGGGTTATTAGGCAATGCCGGAATTGAGTGCAGTGTCACCGTAATTCCAGTGTCACCGGAATTCCAAGCTCAGACCAGTGCTCCCCGCTAATCTCAGATGAGTATCATTCGATATAAGCGCGAGGTCCCTTTATCCGTCTCCCCAACAATCGACAGAGCCTCCGCAAACGTCTCTCCAAATTGATAAGATTTCTGCCTCCACTCGGCTTCGTCTCTTTCAAAATCTGGATCTCGGGTCTTCCTGTCCATATGTGCGAAAGCAAGAAAATCTGAGTATAGTTCTAGCAAGCGGCGTATTTTTTCGTCGAGAAGTTCTCGGCCTGCTTCAGCATTGATAAACACACTGTTCAACAAAGACTCCAACCTTTCGGTAGGCGTCAGACCTACCATCGCTTTAACCGCTGTCGGAGAAACTGTGTTACTTTTTGCAAAAACGGCAAGTAAATACAGAATTGCCGAATAGCATGTCAGCATTCGGCTATATTTTAATTTGAGGTTCTTAATTTTCCAATCGCTTCCGCCTTTTGTTCTATTAAATTCATAATTTACACAAAATGTTCTCCACATTCGCAGGATATCATTCACTAGGAACGCTGGAACGAAGTTGTCTTTATTGGTTTCATAATCTTTAAAATATGCCGCTATGACGTTTTTCAGTAATTCATCATAGACCTGCTTTCCAAGAAGGGGGCGACTTTCTAAAAGCATTAACAAACGACCAGTGAGCGTATTCCGGTAATCATCTTCTTGAGAACCAAGCCATTCAGTAAAATCCCCTATTTGATGGCTGTCCAAATATTTTCCACCGCCATCAAAATCCGCAATCCCAACTTCTTGAACAGCCGAGACTATATGATATTTCAGCTTGATCTCATCCACTCCATCAAGCTGATTAACTCGAATAGGTCTACCTCGCTTTTCCTCTTTTTTTGTTTTGACTACAATGAAAAGGTCTAAATCACTGTCCGTTCCCGCTTCTAAGCGTCCAAAAGAGCCGGTGGCGTAAACACAGGCTTTGTTTGCTACCATTGCTTCTGCTTCAGACAATTTAGCTAGCAGACGCTCAGTACGCAGCTGAGTACTTTTACGCACTTCAACAATATATGAATTATTCATGATCAGCATCCAGTTCCATGACCTTTATAAAAATCTCAGCCTGCTCGATTGCATCATCAAGTGCGTGGTGTGTATGCTTAGATTTGGCCCTCAATACTTCAGGTAGCTTCTCTCTACCAGCAGCTGAAACTGTCCTGCCAAGTTTCAACGAAATAGCAGTTTTAATATCAAAACATCTTGAATAGCCAAATGGGGATTTGAGGTTTGAAAACCTCATAAAATACCAATACATCCAGGACCAATCAAAGCTCAAAGGATATGCCACGAATACAGCATTACCACCTTTGGAAACGTTCTCAACCCATCTGGCCGCATCTGTCATTGCTGTTTCAGGTGCCAGACCATCGGTAATCAATTTTTGTCTATTGAGTCCGTTTACGTTCAAAGCTTCCTGTTCGAAATCTTCAGAAATCGGCTTTAGTTCTCGATAAAAGTGCTGATTATATGTTGGAGGAACATAGAAGGTATCGCCGTCGTATGCCCCCGCATACACTAAAGCAAACGAGAGAATTGAGTATGGACCAGGGATTGGTCCGTCAGTTTCGATATCCGCAGAAAAATATACGTCTGTTCCATTTGTAAGCTTGTCTGGGTAACCCTCAACAAACCTGAGCCCTCTGTTCAAGACAGATTTCATAACTCTAACCAATCATTCTTTAAGTCCTAACAACGTGCATCTCGAAGCTCGCTATTGGTAGGAAATTGTCGTTGACACAAACTAGCATACCACCACCGATATGACTATCCGAGTCATATACACATTTGGAATCTATTATCCGAACCTCACACGGCTGAGTTGGGCTAAATGTTGTTGAGGGGTCTCTAGGCATTTGGTTCATAGCACGCCCGGCCACACGCCTCGCGCAACCTTCCGCTTCAGAATTAAATGCACACTCCACTAAGACTTTCCAAATCGCGCCGCTGATACCGAAACCGAAAATAATGCACCTCAAAAAACCCAATTCAACACAATCAAATACACCGCTGACAACACAATCCACGTCCCGTCCAGCGTCTTGAGCCTTCTCGCCCCCAGCCACAGCGCAATCGGCCGCGCCAGAAAGGCGCCGAATATTGCGCCCGGTCCGGCCAGCAGCACGATCTCCCACGGCATTGTGCCCGCCTCGATATGCCAGATGCTGCCGACCAGCGCGCTGACCGAGGAGATCACGCAGGCGGTGCCGGTGCACAGCAGCACCGGATAGTGGCGGATGAACAGATAGAGCGCGACCAGCTCGCCGATGCCGACCGAAAACAGCGCGGTCAGCGCGCCGCCGGGGATCGCGATCAGCAGCAGGACCGCAAAATCGACCGGCTCCAGCCGGCCGCGCTCCGGCCGCTTGTGATTGATCGTCCAGGTGGTGATGATCAGCGCCAGCCCCAGAAAAATCGAAAAAGCCTTGTAGCCCAGCAATATCAGATGCCCGTCGACGATGGTCAGCCGCTGCATCGCCCATAGCGCGGGCAGCGCCAGCGCGAGCACCGCCCCGATAACCAGCGCATAGTCGCGCGGACGCACCGCCGCCTGCCCGGAGGAAGCCGCTGCAACCGGCTGATGCAGCAAACGGTCGGTCCAGCGCAGGCCGCCGATGGTCATGCCAAAGCTCTGGATCGCCATCGACGCCGCGGTGACGCGCAGCGGATCCAGCGTCATCACGCCATGTTCGCGCAGCGCATTGAACACCGGCACAAATACCACGCCGCCGCCGGTGCCCGATGTATTGGCAATCACCGCCGCCAGCATGCCGATACCCGGCAGAAACCACAGCTGCCCGATCAGCGCCGGATCATAGTTCGCAAACAGCAGGATCGCGGCATAGAGCAGCAGCAGAACCGCGCCGCCCGCCATGACCAGGCGGCCCGGCGCTGGTCTTGTCAATCGGTGGCCGCCAATGGTCATAACTGATCGTTGGCCAAATCCGCGCGCTGACGCAACCGCTAATCATCCGGCGGAGACCGGAACCCTTGCCTTCCTCACGGGTTTGAAAGCCATGACCAGCTGGAAACACACCTCCGCCCCCTCTCTTGCCCTTGCCCTGATCCTGTCGGGCTGTGGCCAGACGCAAACCACCCCCGATGACCAACAGGCCGCCACCAACCCATCGACCGAAACGGAGCCGAGCGCGAACGCCCTGCCCTCACCAGATCGCGCGTCCACCGAGCCGGCCACAGCGGCCGGTGATCGCACTTCCGACCTGATGCCAGCCCAGCTGACCGCGGAGGCCGAGCGCGGCGAAAAAGGCGCCCGCAATCTGCTGCTGTCTTTCGGACGAGCGATTGAGCTCGGAAAATTCGATCAGGCCTGGGCGATGCTCAGCCCGGCGGACCAGAAAAAGTGGAGCAAGACCGACTTTGCGGCCCTGTTTGCGGATATGTCGAAAATCACGGTGTCCCTCCCCGACGGCACCATCGAAGGTGCCGCCGGATCGCTCTATTACAGCGCGCCGGTCACCATCAGCAGCGAAGGCAAGGACGGCCGCCCACTGCGCATCGAAGGCAAAGCCGTGCTGCGCCGCGTCAATGACGTCGACGGCGCCACCCGGGCGCAGCTGCGCTGGCATTTCCAGACCCTGACGCTCGACTGGACCCACTAGCCCGAGCGGGAATTAGGCTGACACGGCACTCCTGACCGAATTAGACCCAGCTTCACCCAACCCCAATTTCCTTCAACGCTGCATTCTCCAGAAAGGCGCTGCGGGTCATCTTGCTAGGCACGTTTGTTTTTCGTGGCCGCGCCACGCTTCCGGGGAGCTTTTCCGTGCCGTTCCGTGATAAATTTCCCGGATTTGCTGTCCCTGACTATTGTAGAACTCATGCGAGCAGCTTTACTCGACGCAGCGCTCAATATTCTGCCCGCAACCGGATCGGCGCTGGTGTTGTAGATTTTCCGGCCAAGCTTCTCCCGGGGGCTTTCCTCCGCTCGCGGTTCAAACACCCAGCGCGGCAAGGCCAGTGCCTCGGCGATGGAATCGATGGTCTCAGCTCGACCGATACCGGGCGCAGACGCCTCCAGACGCGCAATACCCGCCTGAGTCATGCCGATGGCATCCGCGAGATGGGTCTGGGTCATCTTGCGATAGGCGCGTGCGGCGGCGATCGGGTGTTTACCTTGGCGAATGGCGCGCGCCACCTCAGCCGGAATGGCTCCGTCCTCTTGCAGCGATTTCAGTCCTTCATAGGCATCAGCAAGATCGGCTGCATCTTCTGCCTGCTCGATCAGCCAGTCGAATTCTGCGCGAGTCAGCGTCACGGTTTCGGTGCCGTCGCCGCTCTTTTCAAATTTGGGTTCAAGTTCCATTTTTGCTTCCCATTCTGCTCGCCATTCATCAGCACTTCGTGCTGCGGATTGTCACTACTCCTTGTAAATGGCTTTGCGGTGGCCGATGGCGAGAACGTTCAACACCACCAGTTCCTCGTTAAATATGACCCGGTAGTTGCCGACACGCAGGCGCCGTGCATCCGTGCCCTGAAGCGCCTTCACCTGTCCGGAAAGGCTTTCCGGGTCCCGGGCATATTGTTCGATTTTTTCTTCCACAGCTTCAGCTTGCTTGCGCGGCATTTTGGCCAGTGCACGATCCGCCCGAGCCGTATAGCTGATCGTCTTCATTGCCCCGAATATAACGAATTATAACAAAATGGCAAGACGAATATAACGAATTATAACAAGGCCTTCTCGGTTGCTATGGAGCAGGCTGGCAAATCCCCTTAACCAACCCCCGCACACTATTCCCCAGCAGAAACCCGTCCGCCAGATCCTCGGCGCGCAGATCCGCCTCGACCGCCTCGCCATTTGCCAGCAGTTCCGCTCGTAACACGCCCGGCAGCACGCCGCGCGCCAGCGGCGGGGTCAGCAGCTTGCCATCGCGCTCGACAAAGATATTCCAGATCGCGCCCTCGGTGACAAAACCGTCGTCGTCGACAAAGATCGGGTGCACGCCGTCGGCCAGTCCCTCCACCTGATAGACGCGCCGGTCGCTGGTCTTGTGGTGCAGCCGGAAATCCTGCGGCTCGGCCTGCATCGGCACCAGCTGGCAGCGGACCGGGCCGTCCTGCGTCTGGGGCAGCGGCTTCAGCTCGATCGCCAGCGCGCCCGACTGGCCGAGGTGCAGCCGGACCATCGCAGCGCTGTCCTGGTGAAAGGTAATCGCCTGGATCGCGTTGCGCGCGGCGTGGCGGTCGAATTCAAATTGCAGGGCGCGGGCGCTCGCCTTCATCCGTTCCAGATGCGCCTCCAGCCGCATGATGCCGCTGGCGGGTTCAAAGGCCATGGTCTCGATCAGGTCGACCCTGTGGCCATCCTGTGCGTTGACATCCACGTTTGCAAACCTCCCCTTGGCGAGGCATTCCCGCCATTCGTCATCCCCGTTTGAGTCCGCCACTATGCCAGAGCCGAGCCCGATGGAAAGCGTTTCTTTGCCGCTGTCTTTTTGAGGGGCAATGAACAGGGTGCGGATCGCGACATTGAAGGCGGCGTCGGAGCGGCCCTGTGCGTCGGGCGCGTCGATCCGGCCGATCGAGCCGCAATAGATCGCGCGCGGGTCCGGCTCGCATTCGTCGATAATCTCCATCGCCCGGATTTTCGGGGCGCCGGTGATCGAGCCGCAGGGGAAAATCTGGCGGATGATATCGACCGCATCCAGCCCGTCTTTCAGCTCGGCGGTGACCGTCGAGGTCATCTGGTGGATGGTCGGATAGCTTTCCACATGGAACAGTTGCGGCACCTGCACGCTGCCCGGCGCGGCGACCCGCGACAGGTCGTTGCGCAGCAGGTCGACGATCATCAGATTTTCGGCGCGCTGTTTCGGATCGCTCTGCAGCCGCACCTGCACCGCCGCGTCGGCTTGCCGATCGGCAAGCCGTGCCGCCGTGCCCTTCATCGGCCGGGCGGTGATCCGGCCGTCTTTCAGCGCGAAGAACAGTTCCGGCGAGAAGGACAGCATCCAGTTTTGCCCGTCGAACACCACGCCGCCATAGCCGGCCTGCGCACGGCTGCGGATCGCGGCAAAAAGCGCCAGAGGATGCCCCGAATAGTCCATTTCTGCCCGAAAAGTGAGGTTTGCCTGATAAATATCGCCGGAAATGATATAATTTTGTACCTTTTCGAAGGCCGCATCATAGGCCTCGCGCGACACCCCCGGCTTCAGCCGGCCGAGCCAGGCGCCGTTGCGATCGGGCAGCGATTCGATCACTTGATCCTGGGATAACTCTTTGTAATCATTGAATATTCCAAACCATGCGAGCGGCGTCGGCAGATCCTCCGGCATCGTCCCCCGCAGCCGCTCTTCCAGCCCCAGCCCCGCCTCATAGGCCAGATAGCCCGCCACATGCCGCCCCTCCCCTCTGGCCCGCGCCAGAGCGGCAAAACATGCTTCCAGTTCTTCCATTCTGTCGGCCCGCACCACCGCCACCGGATCCCGGTAAAGCCGCGCCGGAGCGGCATCACAGGCGCGCGCATCATCGAGCAGAACAAAGGGACGATCGGTAGAAAACATGGTCCCCTCTAATTGCTTTTGTCCCGCTTCGTCCATAAACATCGCAAAAACGGAACAGCAGGACAGAATATGATACGCAAGGGGTTGGCCCGCCTGGTGGCGGCAGCAGCGACAATCGCAATGCCCGGAATAGCGCTGGCCGAGGATGCCGCGCCCCGGCCCGCCGCGCTTGTCGCCGACCAGATTCCCGCCGTTCCGGTCGCTATGGTCGAGCGCACCCGCCCCTATATGGAATATCGCACGGCCAGCTTTGTCGACTGGGACCCGAAGACAAAAGCGATGCTCGTCTCGACCCGCTTTGGCGACACCAGCCAGCTGCATCGCGTCGCCTCGCCCATGGGCCAGCGCGAACAGCTGACCTTTGCCAGCGAACCGCTCTATTCCGCTCGCTATGCGCCCGATGGCTCGGCTCTGCTGTTCCAGAAAGACAGCGGCGGCAACGAGGTCAACCAGATTTACGCGCTGGCAAACGGCCTGCCCAGGCTGCTCACCGACGGCAAAAGCCGCAACAGTCTCGGCCCCTGGTCGAGCAGCGGCAAGCTGGTCGCCTTCGGCTCGAACAAGCGCACCGGGCTGTACAACGACATCTACCTGATGAACCCGGCCTATCCGGACAGCGCAAAAATGCTGATCGCATCGACCGGCGGCGGCTGGTTTCCGATCGACTTTTCGCCGGATGACAAGCAGTTGCTGGTCTTCAACTATGTCTCGGTCAGCGACAATCAGCTCTATATGATCGACCTCGCGGCGGGCACGGCGCGCAAGCTGACCGACAGCAGCAATCCGGTCGGCTATGACGGCCTGAAATTCGCACCGGACGGCCGGCTCTGGGCCGCATCCGATTATGGCAGCGACGTCAAGCGGCTGGGCGTGGTCAATCTGGAGACATCCCTGTTCGAGCCGCTGGTCGACGAGAAGATCTGGGATATTACCGATTTCGATATCAGCCGGGACGGCCGCTGGATCGCCTTCGAGGTCAATCATGCAGGCCGATCGTTGCTGAAATTCTATGATACGCAAAGCGGCCAGATTCGGGTCGCGGACAGCTTGCCGGCCGGCGTGATCAGCGGGGTCAAATTCGCGCCGTGGGGAGAATTGGGGATAACGCTCAACAGCAACCGCACCGGCAGCGACGCCTATAGCATCAACCCGCAAACACTGACGGTCACCCGCTGGACCAGGAGCGAGGCCGGCGGTCTCGACACCGCCGCCAATGTGGCGCCGGAACTGGTCGAGATTACCAGCTTCGACGGAGAAAGAATGTCCGGTTATCTGTACCGGCCCGACGCTGCCCGCCACAAGGGCAAGCGGCCGCTGATCATCCACATCCACGGCGGCCCGGAAGGCCAGGCCAAGCCGCATTTTCTGGGGCGCGACAATTATCTGGTCAACGAACTCGGCATCGCGCTCTTTTACCCCAATGTCCGCGGATCGACCGGTTTCGGCAAACGATTCTTGGCGCTCGACGACGGCCCCTGGCTGCGTGAGAACAGCGTGCTGGATATCGGCGCCTTTCTGGACCATCTGCGCCAGGACCGGCACATTGACCGCAAGCGTATCGCCGTCACCGGCGGCAGCTATGGCGGCTATATGACACTGGCTTCGATGCTGCGCTACGGCGACAGGCTCAAGGCTGGGCTGGAGGTGGTCGGCATCTCCAGTTTCGTCACCTTCCTTGAAAACACCCAAGCCTATCGGCGCGATCTCCGGCGAGCGGAATATGGCGACGAACGCCTCCCGCAGCAGCGTTCGAAACTGGAGGAAATCAGCCCGCTGGGCCGGGCCAGCGAGATTGATATTCCGCTGATGGTGGTGACCGGAGAAAATGATCCGCGCGTCCCGGAGAGCGAGGCCGAACAGATCGTCTCCGCGGTCCGCGCCAACGGCCAGCCTGCCTGGCATCTGCTGGCCGGAAACGAGGGCCACGGCTTCCGCAAGAAGGCAAATGCCGACTATCAGTTCTGGGCAAGCCTGCTATTCTGGCAGAAATATCTGCTGGACGAGACACAATGACCCGGCGACCGACACAATCATGAGCCAGTCGGCCACCCCCTCAGCTCGCACCGGCGGGGCCTGAGCGTGACACGACCGATGGCCCGGATTGTGATCCTCTACGCCATCCTGCTGGCTGCTGGCGCCTTCGCACTGGAATGGCTGCAATATGAATATTTTGCCAAGGCCTATCCGTTCGAAATCTATGTCACGCTGATCGCGCTCGGCTTCGCTATATTGGGCTTCTGGGTCGGCCATCGACTGACCGCACAGAAACCCGCTGGACCGTTTGAACAAAATCGCGCTGCGCTGAAATCGCTTGGCATATCGGACCGGGAATTGGAGGTGCTGGAATCCCTGGCGCAAGGACAGTCGAACAAGCAAATCGCTCGCACGCTTGGTATCTCGCCCAATACCGTCAAAACCCATGTCGCAAGCCTCTATACCAAGCTCCAGGTCAATGGCCGGGTGCGGGCGATAGAGGAAGCGCGCAGCCTGCATCTTATCCCCTGATCCTTCGGGGTGATTCCGGCCCGGTCACCCGTTCGGGTGATTTTCAAACGCCTGTCTTGGTGCCATAACCGGCGCAGGAACGGGAGGAAATGACATGCAGAAAATTGCCATCACCTACGGAATTTTGTCCGGAACCATCACGATTGCGACGTTAATTCTCGGACTCGTGGTCAGCGATGGCGGCAGCTTTTTGTCATCCGAGATTTTCGGCTATCTGACCATGATTGTGGCGCTGTCGATGATCTTCATCGGCATCAAGCGCTATCGCGACCAGCAACTCGGCGGAGTCATCCGTTTTCTGCCGGCCTTTGCCATGGGCCTTGCTATCGCCGTCATCGCGGCAATCATTTACACGTTCGTCTGGGAGCTTTATCTGATGACCAGCGGCTATGACTTTATCGACAGCTATGTGAACAGCGCGATCGAGGCAAAAAGGGCCGCCGGTCTGAGCGCCGACAAACTGGCACAGGAAATTGCCGCGCTGGAAGAAATGCGGTCCGACTACGGTAAAATCTATATCCGTGTTCCCATGACCTTTCTCGAGATTTTCCCGGTCGGCCTGATCATCGCGCTGCTGTCCGCAGCGTTGCTCCGAAATCCGAAAATCCTGCCCGCCCGGCAGTAGAGAAGGATCGTCCTGACAAAGCCCTACGCCGGTTGCGCAAATTGGGAGGATTATTCGGAATAAGTTCCCCTAGGTCCATTTCCTACATATAACGAAACCGCAACGGCAATTTGTTCAGCCGAGCTGTCCCAATATTGTAGACAGCTGCGCGACATCCTCGGCATCATGATAGAGCGCAAAGCCGATCCGCAGAACATCGCCGCGAACATCGGTGACGACATTCTCCCCAGCCAGCGCAGCGTGAACCGCCGCTGCCCGGCTGCCCCCAAAGGCAAGAAAGCGGGCATGAGGACCGCCGTCCAGCGGGTTGACCAAGGCGAAATCCGCCAGGGGATTATCGGCAAGAAACTGCTCCTGAAGATCCGCAACATGGCCTGAGACCATCGCTGTCGTCAGCCCTTCGGCCTTGAGCATAGCCTGCACGGCGTTGAAGCGGTAGAGGCCGGAGGGATCGAAGGTGCTGCCGAGAAAGCGGCGACCATCCGGCGCATAGCCGACATCGCCGGGCGGGAGCGTAAGATCATCGAAGGCGGCGTACCAGCCAGTCACGACTGGCCGGTCGGCATAACCGGGCGGCGCGTGCAGGAAACAGGCCCCCTCGCCCGCCATCGCATATTTATAACCGCCCGAAAGATAGAATATCCTGTCGGCGAAAGACGAAAGATCGGTCTCAACCGCCATGAAACCATGATAGCCATCGATCACTACCCATGGTCCTTCTGGCCGCGAGAGGTTCGCCAACCCTTCGAGATCGAACAGAATAGTACCGGAATTGAAAAGCACATGGCTGGCAAAGATCAGGTCAAACTGACCGGCGCGAGCAGTTTCCAGCAAGGAGCCGGGGGATACCGTTTCGAGCAGCACTTCTCCGGCCTCTACCCAGCGCGTCATCTGCCGGCGAAAGCTGTGAAATTCCCCGTCGGTCGCCAGCACCCGGACCGGTCGCATCGGCAGGGCGGAGACCAGCCGGACAAGAAAATCATGGGTGTTCGGTGCAAAGCATAGGGTCGCGGGATCGGGCAGTTTCAGTTCATCAGCGACATGATGCTGCGCCGCCGACCAGACCGGCCCCATGATCCGGTCCCATTTCTGGTCGGCCAGCACGGCTGCATCATCCCAGGCCGCCATATGACCGGCATGGCTGGCGTCCGGCCAAAGGTGATGGCTGTGGGCCGCAAAATGGAGACGCTCCGGCTGAGCCTTCAGCGATCTGGAAAACAGATGTTTCCAGCTCATAGCTGGGTACGCAGCGACCAAAGCTCGGGAAAGGCGCGCTTGCCGATTGTGCTTTGCAGATAGGAGACGCCGGAGGTGCCGCCGGTGCCCATTTTGCCGCCGATGATCCGTTCCACCGTCAGCACATGCTTGTGCCGCCAGGTCGCCATCGCATCATCGAGATCGACCAGCTTTTCCGCCAGCTGATAGAGTTCCCAATATTTCTCGGGGTTGCGGTACACTTCCAGAAAGGCGGCTTCCACCTGTTCGGATGGCTGATAAGGCTTGGAAAAATCCCTGTCCAGCAGGTCGGGAGCGATATCAAAGCCGGCCCGTGCCAGCACCGCTATTGCATCGTCCCAGACACTCGGCTGATCGAGCGCCGCCTGCATCGCCGCCTGCGCTTCCGGGCGATCCTCCTGATATTTCAGAAAGCCCTTGTCCTTCAGGCCGAGCATATATTCCACGGTCCGGAACTGGTCCGACTGAAAGCCGGAGCTGGGGCCCAGCACATGGCGGAACCGGGTATAGTCGCTGGGCGTCATCGTCGACAGTACATCCCAGCTGAGTGTCATCACCGCCTGAATCCGGCTGACCCGCGCCAGCGCCTTGTAGGCCGGTACCAGCGCCCCGCTTTGGATCTGCCATTTTGCCAGACGCATCTCGCGGATGATCTGCTTGAGCCACAGTTCCTTGGTCTGATGGATGATGATGAACAGCATCTCGTCGTCGAGATCGGATACGGGATGCTGCGCGTCGAGCAGCGTGTCGAGCGCAAGATAGCGCGCGTAGGTCATGGTGGATTGATCGGTCATGCGTGATAGTAACGCCGCAATCCGTCCATGGAAAGAGCTAGCCGACCAGCGCTTCGCTTTCGCGTCTCGATATACGGATTCCCTCTTCGGCCGTGGTCAGGCCTTCGCGCACCAGTGCCCTGGCAGCCGAGCCTAGATTGGGCTGGCGCAGGAACGCGTGCGAGGCAATGCGCGCCTCGTCGCCGCCATCATTGATCAGCTTGCGCAGCGTGTCATCGATGCGGATCGCCTCGAACACGCCGATCCGGCCCTGGAAGCCGGTATGGGCACAATGCTCGCAGCCAGTCTCGCGGTAGACCACCGTGCCATTGTCAAAACCGAGCAGCGAGGCCAGGCTGCCATCCGCCTGGATCGGGGTGCGGCAATGCTCGCACAGCTTTCTGACCAGACGCTGGGCAATCACTGCTCTCAAGGTGGACGCCAGCAGAAACGGCTCCACCTTCATGTCCCGCATTCTGGTGATCGCGCCCACCGCATCATTGGTGTGCACGGTGGAAAGCACCAGATGACCGGTGAGGCTCGCCTGCACCGCAATCTCTGCGGTCTCGCGGTCACGGATCTCGCCGATCATCACCACGTCCGGATCCTGGCGCAAGATTGCTCTCAGGCCGGCGGCAAAGGTCAGCCCGACCTTGGCATTGACCTGGGTCTGGCCAATGCCCTCAATGGCATATTCCACCGGGTCCTCGATGGTCAGAATATTGCGGCTGCCATCGTTGAGCTGCTTCAGGCCCGCATAGAGCGTGGTGGTCTTGCCCGAGCCCGTCGGACCGGTCACCAGAATGATGCCATTGGGTTCGGATAGCGCATCGGTGAGGATCGCGTGGGTGCTCGCCGACATGCCGAGCAGATCGAGCGAGATGCCTGCGCTTTCCTTGTCGAGAATGCGCATTACGACCCGCTCGCTGGCCCGGTTCGGCAGGGTCGAGACCCGCACGTCAAGCAGCTTGCCGCCCAGCGTCAGGCTGATCCGGCCGTCCTGCGGAATGCGCCGTTCGGCTATATCCAGCCGCGCCATCACCTTGATCCGGTTGACGATCACGCCGGCAACATGCGGCGGCATGCGCAATTTCTCGGTCAGCACGCCATCAACCCGCATCCTGACCACCAGCCCGGTCTCATAGGGTTCGATATGGATATCCGACGCACCCTGCCTTGCCGCCTCGGCAATGATGCCGTTGATCAGTCTTATGGTCGGCGCATCATCGGCACTGTCGAGCAGATCCTCGGCGCTCGGAATATCGCCGGCAATATCGTCCAGTCCCTCGCCGGCCAGCGCCATGTCGCCGGCCATCGCCGCAGCCGAGCCGTCCATCGCATAATGCTCGCTCAGCAGCTTTGCGAACGCCGCCTCGTCAACCAGTTCGACGTCGAACGGCAGCGCCAGATAGCGACGCACCTCGAGCAGCGCTGTCGGGTCGGCACCGGCACGCATCGCGATCGCAGCCCGCTCCCCGTCCATCGAACGCAGCAGGATGCCGTGGTCGCGGGAGTAGGCGTAGGGAAGATTGAGCAGCGGCATATCGGCAATCTGCCCGATCTTGGACAAAGGCATGCGAGTGCCACCCTCGTCGGGCCGGAGTGGCATCAGCCGCTCAGCCCCTGGTTGGAATGAGCCAAAAACCCACTGTATTTTGGCAACCTCTTCGCCACCAATATCGCCAATCCAAATATCACGGAGCCCCCATCATATCTTGCTCGTTACATCAGCTAGATAGATTGGGTGACGGCTCCGCGACTCTTGGGTGACAGTTTGGTTACGTCCGCTTTGATGCTAGAATCTGACTTTGACGCCCAGGGAAAAGGTCCGGCCGAGATCATATTGCTGATTGACGATCAATACATTGCCGGTCTGGGTTTCCCGGAAATCCTCGTTGGTCAAATTGCGCGCTTCGAATTTGACCTCCAGTTCCTGGCCGGCGATGGTAATTGCCTCTCTTGCCACAAAATCGAGTTTCAGGCTGGGGCTCTGCACAACATCGGGATCGACCTGACCGCCGGTGATCGGTCCGCGCGTTGTCACCCGTTTGCTGGCGTAGCTCAGCAGGAACGTATATTGCGACAGCCGCTCGGTATTTTCGATCCCAAGCTGGATATTGGCGAGATGCTTCGACTGGCCGGTCAGCGGCCGGCCGTCGACGAACACCTGATCGGCCGGACGGACACCCAGGGTATCGTCCAATATTGTTGTGTCATTAGCACCGACCTTCAGTTCCGATTCGGTGTAGGTGTAATTCGCAATAGCGACAAACCTGTTGTTTACGAAGAAATCCGAATTGCCCAGGCCTTCGAGCGGAAAATATTTCAGCAGTTCGATCTCGGCCCCGTAAAGCTGCGCTTCGGGAGCATTGGCAAAAGTCGTCTGGAAGCTGGAACTGCCGCCGGGAATGAAAGCAACCGGTTCAATCGGGTTGTCGATCTTCTTGTAGAAGCCGGCCAGCAACACGCGTTCGCCGTCGCCGAAATAATATTCTACCCGCGCCTCTGCGTTGAACAAGGTGCTATCCTGCAGGAAGGGATTGCCGGAAAAGGTCCGCCCCGAGTCCGGATCAAGATATTGCGGCCGGGCCAGCTCACGAAATTGCGGCCGAGCAATAGTCTTCGAGGCGCTTGCCCGGAATTGCATGTCGTCGGCGAAATTCCATGTCAGCGTAGCAGCGGGCAGCCAGTAGTCGTTATCCAGCGGTGCGGTCTGCAACAGGTTGCCGTCGCCATAAATGTCCCGGGCGATGATGCTTTGTTCTGCGGTTTCATAGCGGACGCCCAGTTCCGCCTGGACAAAGTCCAGCAATTCGATGTCAGCTTTTGCATAGGCACCATGCACCGTCAGCTCGGCATCGTAGGCCTGCGAACCGGCATTGGTGTTATCCTCCTGAATGAAGATCCCGTCAGTGGTGATGCCCTGCGTATAGCCACCATAGACATTGAAATCCGATACCAGAAAGTCCGGCCTTTGCTGACTGATCGGAAAGGGCAGGCTGCTGGTCGGGAAATAGCGGAAATCCCGGCGGTAGGCAGAACGCTTGGTATTCACATAGTTGTAACCGGTAGAGAGCGTTATATTACGCGCAGTCGGCAAGGCATAAGCAAGATCAACGCCGCCATTCAAAATGTCCTCGTTCAAGTCACTGAAAGAAATGGTCGCGGATTGCGGGTTGGTCAGCAGATTATTGACATAATCCTGGGCAACCGGGTCGTAGAAATAGGTGAAAGAACGCTCGTATGGCGCTTCGCGCTGGGAGTTCGCATAGGCACCGCGCAAATCAAGAGAAATATCGCCAAACTTGAATTCGCCCACCAGAACCGTATCGATCAGCTGGCGTTCGATCCAGTTCGTCCGCTGGCGCATTTCATCCGCTGGAGTCGTCGGATCGATGCTGCCGGTGTTGATATTGTCAGCAGCGGAAAGGCTGGTCTGCTTGAGAGAGTCGCGAATGTAGAGGTTGGTCCAGCGGATCTTGTGCTCGCCCACTTCAAGACCCAGGCCCAGCAGTCCGCTGACAACAACATTTTGATCCGTACGGACGGTGCGGGCATCGTCGGCAACAATGCTTGTCGTACCGGATTGTTCGATCGAATCCCGGGTGAAAAACTTGTTGCTGTAGGACGCATTGAAAATAACACCCAACCGGCTGGCACCGATATCGGTATTCAGTCCAGCGCTCAGGTCGGCGCTCCAGTTTACCGGGATATCAGTATTGCGTTGAGCCAGAGTGGTCGGCGCGTTCACAAGGCTGGCGGTGATATCCTGCAGCTGAGTCTGTGTGAAATTTGATCCCAGTTCGATACGTGTTCCGGAGTTCAAAGCTGCTGCCAATCCATTCGGAATGTCACGCGCGCCATTGTCAAAGCCGGTCCAGTCCGTCTCGCTACCGAAATGTGTATAGCCCAGTTTTCCGGTCGTTTCGCTGTTGATTCCGATACCCAGTCCGAACTCGAAATAGCTTTCCTCGGGTATCGCAGCGGTCGTCAGATTGATCAGGCCACCGCCGAATTCGCCTGGATAGTTTACAGAATAGCTTTTTTGTACGGTCGCGCTGGCGAGTACCGAAGACGGGAAAATGTCGAGGGGGACAACGCGCTTGAGCGGCTCAGGCGACGGGATAGGCGTGCCATTGAGCAATGCCTGCGAATAGCGGTCACCAAGCCCGCGGACGTAGACAAAACCGCCATTATCCACAGACAGACCAGTCACCCTTTCCAGAGCGCCAGCAATGTCACCGTCGCCAGAACGCGCGATATCTTCCGTCGAAAGCACAGAAATCACGCTGGACGTATTGCGTATGGAATTGGGAATATAACGTCCGCGAACGATGATCTCGCCGGTAAAATCTCCACCGGGCGCGGAAATATCGACGTCGTCTCCGGCCTGGCTATCTTCGACAGGCTCTTCAACAGGATCCGGCTCGGTCGTTTCAGCAGGAGGCGTCTGCGCCATCGCTGGAAGAGGGCTGAGTGCGGTGGAAAGAAGAAGAAAGCTAGCGAGTGGGGCAGATTTCGACATTTAATATCCCTCGAAAATAAAGAAAGGGAGGTGGCGACACAAGCCGCCACCTCCGGAACTTGCTTAAGCGGTCAGGAGACCGGCGAGCTGGCGCAATTGCGAAGTGCGCCGAGGTCGGCATAAGTCGCATTACAAGACCAGCTCTGATACCAGAGGTCGTTGATATCGCGCACAGCACCGATATAATCGACCTGCGTCAAATCTGCGCTGAAGCTCGTGATATTCGCAACTGGCGTCACCGCGGCCTCATTCATCCCATTGATGAACAGGGAAACGAGACTGGTCGCGAAATCAAAGTCGTTATTCACATTGCCCGCTGCATTAAACGCAGTCGCTTCAAACGTGTCGCTGTCAGTGTCGAAACCGCCATTGGCGCAGGTACCAACGACTGATTGAATCCGTGGAGGTCCCAGTTCGTCCTTGGCCGGGTCTGCCGCTTGAACGGTTTCTGCCTGGTCAATGTCCAGGCAGAAGCCGGGACTAACGATGACGCCGTTCAGAAGCGCAAGATCGGGACCACCGCGAGGATTGATGGCCTTGTCGTTGCCGTGCCGCTGGATGAAGGTGAAGTTGGCCAATTTGACGTCCTGACGCGGGGTGAAATCGAACCCGCTGTCATCGTCCGAGTCGACTTCAAACATCGTGTCACCGCCGGTGGTGTTCTGCACAGCGATCACAAACTGAATCGCACCCTTATAACCAACGTCTGTATCCAGCGAGTCATCGTCCGCACCGGTGATGATCAGGCGTTTGAGATTTACAGTACCGCCAAAAATTTCGATGCCATCATCACCGCTGTTGTGAATTTGAACATGCGAGATGTTGGTGCCGGAACCAACGCCGCCAAGGGTCAGGCCTTGAATCTCTTTGTTCGCTGCGGCTGCACGTCCGGTATAACGAACCTGCAGGTAATTGATGGTACCGCTATTATCGAGAGCCTGGTTTCCGCCGTAGAAATCCTGAGGACCAGCGCCTTCGGCCAGCTGCTGGCATCCAGCTGTACCGCCGGTCACAGCACCAATACAGTTGCTGATCGGTGCACGTCCGAGAACCAGGATACCGCCCCACTGGTTAGAGTCGGTATCGGTTGTCGTGCCTTCAATATTCTGGCGCGATGTGAAAATAACCGGGCTATTTGCCTGACCGGCCACATTAAACGTAGAACCGCGGTTGACGATCAGGAAGGTCGTCGCGCTCTGTGCAAAAACAACCACGCCGCGTTCAACCGTCAGGTTGCTTGAGACGCCGCCCGCTGCTGCGCCATCACCACCTACGTCGGTGCCGACTTCAACACGGCCGCTCATCGAATAGATGGTGCCGGCACGCTGCGGAACCGTCAAAGATGTCTGGATGCTGTTGGGAATCTGGCAGACGCGATTGTTCGCCAAAACGCCAGCGTCAGCGAAACCGGTCGGGCAATCTGCAGCCGGCGTACCGGGAGTTGGCGTCGGGGTCGGGGTCGGAGCCGGGGTCGGGGCAGGGGTTGGCAAGACGATGACATTGCCTTCGCCTGGCGATGCGACATCGTCGGCACCACAAGCGGTTACGGCCAGGGCTGCGACACTCGCAAACAGGACAGAACGAATTTGCTTATTCAACATGGGATAGGTCTCCGCAAAATAACTGGTTTGATACGTTTGAATCAAACGATGCGGAATCGAATCAGAAGCCCCCATCGCCCTCAGCGAAGGGCTCTAGGGATGGCGCGTGACCCTGCCATGCTGTTTGCATGACTCTTTGGAGACACAATTATGACGGATATTTTGCATTCATCTCCGCAGTGGCAGATAAGCTTGAATTATGCTGCGGTACGGTCCGAACTGTGATCGAAATGCACAAAAAAAGGCGGCCGCATAACCGGCCGCCCTGCACATTTACATGGAGCTACATGGAACAGGAAAATCTGCCCTCAAGGATTCGCCAGTTTACCGACCGGCAAACTGACTGTTCAGTTTCTGCAACGCCTGATCGGCGGCATCCCGGGAATCTACCACCTCGCCATTGGCAAGCAGCAAGTCAAAATGGCGATCGCCTTGCATGGCAGCCATGAACATGCGCGCTGCGTCTCCGGTCCGCCCCATTCTTGCATAGACCTGGCCCAGATTGATAAGACGAGCAGGATCATTGGCGTCGACCTTTTCCGCCGCCTCCAGTTGCTGCAAGGCAACTTCATTTTGACCGGCAACCAAGGCATCATAGCCCAGAGCACCCTTTGCATAACCAATTTCGCCCGAATCCTGAGCGAGGGCCGGTGTCCCCATCAACATCAATCCGGCCGTGATTCCGATAATTTTAGCGGTTTTCATGACAGCTTCTCCTAGTTCGATCCTCATTTATTACACTTATATGACAATCATTGCAACAAAACTGTAATATACCTGTCAAAAATCTGTCGCGTAAAGCGTGAATCCAATATTGTCAGTGATTTAGGAGAAGGCAGTCCGCCACAGGAATTGAGTCCGTCGGACCCTGTCGGACGATCCGCCCGCTCGCGTCCCGCCACAGGGTTGGCTCAAATATTGTGAGGTGGGGAGAATTCTGGAGGCCCGACCCGGAATCGAACCGGGGTGCGCGGATTTGCAATCCGCTGCGTCACCACTCCGCCATCGGGCCGAAGAGAGGGCGCGAATTGCTTCGCTTTGTCGCGAAAGTCAACCCAAAGTTGCGCCCCCGTTGCATGGCGCTGCATATTCGCCGGCATTATCTTATTTGTCGCGCAAAAGACGCAGTCGGCACAAATTCCCCGGAATCCATCTTGGCGCACGACGCAAGCCAAGCTAGAAGCGACAAAATCTCAGCCATAGTGTATTGTATTCATAATACAGAAGTGGCATGGACGATGGAACATTCATTGCAAGGATCGACGCTTGGGCCAGGAAAATTTCAAACAAATGCGCAAAGCGATGGTGGTTAGCCAGCTGCGAACCACTGAAGTCAGCGACCCGCATCTGATTGCGGCGATGAGCCACATTCCGCGCGAGGATTTTGTACCGGCTGCCCGGCGAAACTTTGCTTATGCTGACCGCGGCGTACAGATCGGAGAAGACAGAGCGCTGAATCCGCCCCTGACCACGGGACGCCTGCTCAATATGGCGCGGATCACGAAAGCCGATAATATTCTGCTAATCGGGGCCGCCACCGGATATACCGCAGCGGTACTGGCCCAACTCGCCGGAACCGTCGCAGCGGTTGAGCAAAATCCCAAACTGGCGGCCATCGCAGAAAAAAATCTTGCGAACTATGCCAACGTCAAGGTCGAAACAGGCAATCTTGCAGAGGGATGGAGCGCGTCGGCGCCCTATTCCGTGATCGTTATCGACGGATTCGTCGAACAGATTCCCGATAACGTTGTCGATCAACTGGCCCCGGATGGCCGGATCGTGGCCGTGATCCCGCACGACGGCGTTCCCCGGCTTGCCTTGGGCCGAGTCGCCAGCGGCCATGTAGGCTATCAATATTTCGCCGATGGCGCGGGCTGCCCCCTGCCCGGCTTTGAAGTGGCAAGAAGTTTTGAATTTTAAGGCGTTCGGGAGAATATTGAAATGACTAGACGTCACCTTTTCCTGGGAACGGCCATGATCCTATTGCTGTCTGCTCCCGTGCAGGCGGACACGTTACGAGACGCCCTGATCGCCGCCTACGAGACCAACCCGACGCTGTCGGGCGCGCGAGCCAGCCAGCGAGCAGTCGACGAAACGGTGGCAATTGCCAAGGCCGATGGTCGTCCGAATGCAACCACCGACTTCGGGTTTCAGGAAAATTTTCTCCGCAGCGCGAACAGCTTTACAGCGCCGCTCCGCCAGTCGACGGCAGGTGGATCGATCGATGTTCCGATCTATTCCGGAGGTGCTGTAAAGAACGCCATTCGTGCCGCCAGAACCAGAGTTGAGGCCGGCCAATATGACCTGCGCGCGACCGAGGCGAGCGTGTTCAGCAATGTTGTCGCCACCTATATGGACGTGATCCGCGATTCGGCGATTGTCCAGCTAAACCGGTCCAATGTTGGCGTACTCTCCGTCAATCTCGACGCGACCAGCGACCGGTTTGAAATTGGGGATCTGACCCGTACCGACGTCGCCCAATCCGAATCCCGGCTGGAAATTGCCAAGAGCGATCTGGAAACCGCGCGCGCCAGCCTTATCCGTAGCAAAGAAAATTATATCGCGCTGGTCGGTCACGAGCCCGGAGATCTGGAGCCGCCGCCCCCGCTGCCCAACATGCCGGAAACACCGGATCAGGCCGTTGATATCGCATTGGCTTATAATCCGGACCTGCTGGCTGCAAAGGAGCGCAGCGACGCTGCCGAATTTGATATCAAGACCGCCCGGTCCGCCAACAAGCCGCGCGTTTCCACCTATGCTCAGGGACGCTACCTCAACTATCACGGAACGCTCGGCGGCAATATCGCCGGCACCAATTTTGTCCAGGAACAGTCCACTGCAGAAGTGGGTGTCCGCGCGACCATGCCGATTTACCAGGGCGGCCGGCCCGCTGCTCAAATACGGCAGGCCCAGGCGCGATCCGGCCAGGCCTATGAGCAACAGATCGCTATAGAACGCGACGTCATCGCCCAAACCCGTGCCGCTTATTCCAGCTGGCGGGCCTCAGAGCGGGTGATACAGTCATCGGAGCGGGCTGTCGCCGCGGCAAGTCTGTCCCTGGAAGGTGTGCGTGCAGAAAATTCCGTCGGCAACCGCACAATATTGGATATATTGAATGCCGAGCAGGAATTGCTGAATGCGCAGGTGCAGCTGGTGACGGCTCGCCGCAACAGTTATGTCGCCGGCTTTTCCCTGCTTGCCGCTATGGGCCGGGCGGAAGCACGGGATCTTGGTCTCGATGGAGGTCCGCTTTACGATCCGGACGTAAACTACGAGCGTGTCGACGACATGTTCTACGACTATCAGAGCGACCCCAATCCGGTGCCGCAAGCAACCAGGACCGTTGACACTGAGGCGCAAAAAGCGGACATAGAGCCATTGCCGGAGATACCATCGCGCCGATAAGGCTGGTTTCGATAATGTTTGGCAACGGGGCATAAGTGTAGGGGTTTCGCAGATGGCTGAACAAAACCGGGAATCGTCGATGGAGGAAATCCTCTCGTCGATCAAACGCATCATAGCCGAAGACAAGGCCATTGATGAAGATCGTCCCGTTACTCGCCGCAAGAGTTCGTCCAAACCTGCCCTGCAGGCCGTTCCCGATATTCAGCCCGTGAACAGCGATGATGAAATACTTGAACTGACCGACGAATTGGCGGAACATCAAAATTCTTCGGCTCGCGCCGTCTTTGGTGACCCCCGCAAGGAAGAGCGGCTCATCGACGACAACAAACTGGACAGCATGCGCCAGTCGCTTTCGGCCCTGGTCGAAAAGGAAGCGCTTGAGCGCCGGGTGCCTACGCAATCCTCCGGCGGCACGTCGCTGGAAGACCTGACCCGCGAACTGATGCGGCCGATGATCAAGCAATGGCTGGACGCTAATTTGCCGAAACTCGTGGAGGAGCTGGTCGCCCGCGAAATTCAAAGGCTGAGCGAGAAATAATCCTGTCGGACTGATCCCATTGCCTTGTTGGACAGGCGTGCTAAACCCCTGTTCATGACAAATTTCATCAAAACACTCACCACCGCGCTGCTGGTAACGGGCAGCATTTTTCCAACGGTCGCCACGGCACAACCGATGACAGCGGAGGATCTCGCGACACTGAAGCGCATGGGGTCCGTTGCCGTTTCTCCGGACGAGAAATGGGCGGCCTTTGACGTTACCGAGACCAATCCGGAAAGCTACGCGCGGTCCAGCGCGCTCTATCTGCTCGCGCTCGACAAGCCGAATGCCGTGCCGATCCGCGTCCTCGACACGCCTGACAAGAGCGAGCATAGCCCGGCCTTTTCGGCAGACGGCAGCCTTTATTATCTGAGCGATGCCAGCGGCTCCGAACAGCTATGGCATAGCGACATATCTTCATCCGGCGCGGAGGGTGAACCGGTGCGGGCAAGCGATGTGAAAGCCGACATTGCAGGCTTCAAACTGTCTCCGGACGGCGAAAAAGTGGCACTATGGGGCGACATTGCCAGAGACTGCCCGACCTTTGGCTGCGATTCTGACGGCAACCGGGCCGAGCCGGGTCCCGGTACCGGTCGGGAATATGACGAGCTGTTCATCCGCCACTGGTCGAGCTGGGAAACCCCGGGCAATTACAGCCGGATTTTCACCTTCAGCCTGAAGGACGGAAAGATCACCGGAAACGGCGCTGCGCTGGACGGCGATCTGGTTGGCGACAGCCCGTCCAAGCCTTTTGGCGGCGGCGAGGAAATTACCTGGGTGCCGGGAGAGGACGGCCTCTTCTTCGCGCTCCGGACCGCGGACCGCAACGAGCCGACATCGACCAATCTCGATCTCTACGCCGCCAAGGCCGATGGCACCGAAACCGTCAATTATACCGACAGCAATGAAGCGACGGACACGCTTCCGGCCTTTTCATCGGACGGGGAATGGCTGGCCTGGGCAGCGATGGAGCGTCCCGGCTATGAAGCCGACCGGCTGGTGGTAAAATTACGCAAGAAGGGCAGCGATGAAGACGAAGCCGTTGCACTGACCAGCGACTGGGACCGGTCAGTCGGCTCAATCGTGTGGACGCCGGACGACAAGAGCCTGATTGTAACCGCACAGGACATACTCGACAATCCCGCCTTCGAGGTGAATGTCGAGACAGGCAAGGTGACCCGGCTTACCGGGGAAGGCAATGTCGGCACGACGATCCCGTTAAAAGACGGCTCGCTGATTTACACCCTGAACAGCATCCAGCTGCCGACCGATCTCTATCGCCGCGCGGTGGATGGAACGGTCACCCAGCTTACCAATATCAATGGCCGTGAACTTGCCAAAATCGACAAGGTGGACGTCCGGCGCTTCAACTTTGCGGGCGCGGGCGGCGACAAGGTCTGGGGCCAGATCATCAAGCCAGCGGATGCGAAGGGCAAGCTGCCGATGGCCTTTCTGGTCCACGGCGGCCCTCAGGGCAGTTTCGGCAACAGCTGGTCGACACGCTGGAATCCGAAAGTGATGGCGGCGCAAGGCTATGCGGTCGTCACCGTCGATTTCCACGGTTCGACCGGTTACGGACAGAAGTTTACCGACAGCATCAATCAGGACTGGGGCGGCAAACCGCTCGAGGATTTGAAGCTGGGCTATGCGGCTGCGACAAAGACCGATTCGCAAATTGACGGCGAGCGGTCCTGCGCGCTGGGCGGATCCTATGGCGGCTATATGATGAACTGGATTGCCGGCAACTGGCCCGACCGGTTCGACTGCTTGGTCAACCATGCCGGCGTTTTCGATCTGCGCTCGATGGCGCTGAGCACCGAAGAACTGTGGTTCGACCAATGGGATCATGGCGGCCCCTGGTGGAAGCGGTCCGATCCCGAAAAATGGAATCCGGTGAACAAGATCACCAGCTGGAAAACCCCGACGCTGTTCATCCACGGCGAAAAAGACTTCCGCATCCCCTATACGCAGAGCATCATGCCGTTCACCGTATCGCAGCAAATGGAGATTCCGTCCAAATTGCTGATCTTCCCGGATGAAAATCACTGGGTGCTCAAGGGCAAGAACAGCGTACAATGGTACGGGACGGTATTCGACTGGATGGACAAGTGGACTGCGGTCGAGGGAGCTCAGGGAAGCGCCGGCAAATGACCTGTTTCCCGACCGAAGAGCGCGACGGTACGATCATCATCACGCTGACCAATGGCGAGCGCAATACGCTCCATGCGGACTTGCTGGAAGAAGGTGCAGCAGCCCTTCAGGCACTGGCCGCAAATCCCCCGGAGGCTGGCATCGTCCTGACCGGAGCCGGTGCCCATTTTACCTGCGGCATGGATACGAAGGTTGCGGCATCGCTCGACGGGGCGGGCCAGAAGCGGGCCGTGGCAGCAATCAACGAATTTGCGGCTGCGCTGCACCATCTGCCCTGCGCCGTGGTCTGCGCGGTCAACGGCAACGCGATCGGCGCGGGCGGAATCATGATGCTGGCCTGCGACTGGGTGCTGGCCGCGCAGGGCGATTACAAGATTGGCCTGCCCGAAGCGAAGGCGGGGCTGCCCTTCCCCGCTGTGCCACAGGCGATTCTCGATCACTGGCTGGACCCGGTCTGGCGGCGGCGGCTGGCTCTGTCCTCCCATCTTCTCAACCCGGCGGAGGCGCTGACGGCCGGGCTGGCGGACGAGCTTTGCATGGCGGACCAGCTGGTCGACGAAGCCGTGTTGCGGGTGCAGGCGCTGAACGCGCAACCTGGTTTCGCCGAGTGCAAGCGCCAGCTGCGCGCCAAGGCCAATGCCGAGATCGACGATATTCTGGGAAGCTGAAAACGCTCGCATCCAATCCGTTAGTGGTGAGCCTGTCGAACCACGTCTCCCGTCGACCGGCGTCCTTCGACAAGCTCAGGACTAATGGGATATTTGACGGGTTGTCTCGCACCAAAAGCAATGCCAAAGGCTCCTGATGACCTTAGACAAAAATTTTGACCCCGCAGCCATCGAGGCGCGCTGGTATGAGCATTGGGAAAATAAGGGGCTGTTCCGTCCCGAGCGCGATGATCGCGAGCCCTTCACCATCGTCAATCCGCCGCCCAATGTGACGGGCAGCCTGCATATCGGCCATGCGCTGGACAATACGCTGCAGGACATCATCATCCGCCACGAGCGGCTGAAGGGCAAGGATGCCCTGTGGGTAGTCGGCATGGATCATGCGGGCATCGCGACCCAGATGGTGGTCGAGCGGCAGATGAACGAGCGGCAGCAGAAGCGCACCGACTTCACCCGCGAGCAATTTGTCGAAAAGGTCTGGGAATGGAAAGAGGAAAGCGGCGGCACGATCACCCAGCAGCTGCGCCGTCTCGGCTGTTCGATGGACTGGTCGAACGAGCGCTTCACCATGGACGACGGCATGAACGGGGCCGTGCTCAAGGTGTTTGTCGATCTTTACAATGAAGGACTGATCTACCGCGACAAAAGGCTGGTCAACTGGGATCCGGCGCTCAAGACTGCGATCTCCGATCTGGAAGTGGAGACGGTCGATGTGAAGGGCCAGTTCTGGCATTTCAAATATCCGCTGGCCGATGGTGTGACGCTGGCCGACGGGCGCGACTATATCGAGGTGGCGACCACCCGGCCGGAAACCATGCTGGCCGACATGGCGGTTGCGGTCCATCCCGGCGACGAGCGCTACAAGAGCGTTGTCGGCAAGGAGGTCGTCCTGCCGATTACCGGACGGCGCGTACCGATCGTTGCCGACGAACATGCGGACCCCGAGCTGGGTTCGGGCGCGGTGAAGATCACCCCTGGTCATGATTTCAACGATTTCGAGGTCGGCAAACGCGCCGGTTTTGCGGCCAGCGAGATGCTCAATATGCTCGATGGCGAGGCGAACGTATGCCAGACCGCCGACGGGCTGGTGCCGGACGAATTTATCGGGCTGCACCGGTTCAAGAGGGATGGCGTGGCCGGTGCCCGCGAGCTGGTGGTGCAGCGGCTGAAGGAACAGGGCTATCTGATCCCGCATATCGCCAAGTCCAAGGATGGCGAAGAGACCGAGCATGATGCCGAACCCCGGACCATTGCGACGCCCTTTGGTGATCGTGGCGGCGTGGTGATTGAGCCGTGGCTGACCGACCAATGGTATGTCGATGCGGAAACTTTGGCACAGCCGGCGATTGAAGCCGTGAAGTCGGGTGCGATCGAGATTGTCCCGAAAAGCTGGGAGAAGACATATTTTAACTGGATGGAGAATATCCAGCCCTGGTGCGTGAGCCGCCAGCTTTGGTGGGGGCACCGCATTCCGGCTTGGTTTGGACCAGACGACAAAATCTTTGTCGCCGAGAGTGAAAGTGAAGCTGAAAAACTCGCAATTGCGCATTACAAATCAGCGGGCTTGAATGATCCAAAAATTAAATTTCGAGAAATTGAGCAAAAGTTCTACGGAAATCAGCGCATCGGGGGAGTCGGCGTAGCTGAAGATATCGAAACACGCGAACCGATAGACGATAACACGGTGCTAATGAGGCGCGACGAAGACGTCCTCGACACATGGTTCTCTTCCGCTCTCTGGCCGTTCGGCACGCTCGGCTGGCCCGAGAAAACCAAAGATCTGGAACGCCATTATCCCAACGACCTGCTGATCTCCGGCTTTGATATCCTGTTCTTCTGGGATGCCCGGATGGCAATGCAGGGGATCCACTTCATGAAGGAAGTGCCGTGGAAGCGGCTCTATCTGCACGGGCTGGTGCGCGCCGAAGATGGTTCCAAAATGTCCAAGTCCAAGGGCAATGTCGTCGATCCGCTAGGCCTGATCGACCAATATGGCGCTGATGCATTGCGTTTCTTCATGGCGGCGATGGAAAGCCAGGGCCGCGACATCAAGATGGATGACAAGCGCGTCGAGGGCTATCGCAATTTCGCCACCAAGCTTTGGAACGCCTCGCGCTTCTGCGAGGCCAATGGCATTGGCGCGAGCAAGACGCTCGCGGCACCGGAAGTTGCCCTGCCCGTCAACCGCTGGATCATCAGCGAGGTGGTGGAAACGCAGCGGGCGCTCGACAAGGCGTTGGCCGATCTGCGCTTCGATGCAGCGGCGAACAGCATCTATCATTTCACCTGGGACCGGTTCTGTGACTGGTACCTGGAACTGACCAAACCGGTGCTGCAGGGCGAGGATGCCGCCGCGGCGGACGAAACCCGCATTGTTGCCGGCTGGGTGCTCGACCAGATCATCGTCATGCTGCACCCGTTCATGCCTTTTATCACCGAGGAATTATGGCATGCGATGGGAGAGCGCAGCTATGATCTGATCGTCGCCAAATGGCCGGAACCAAAAGCGGAAATTGATGCGCAGGCCAAGGCGGAGGTCGACTGGCTGATCAAGCTGGTGTCGGAACTGCGGTCGGTGAAGGTCGATCTGAACATCGCTCCGGGGACCAAGATGACGGCCCATGTCCGCGATGGGGACGATGATCTGGAGGCCAAGATTGCCCGCCAGGGTGCGGCGCTGGACCGGGTGGGCAGGCTGGAGGCGATATCGTTCGATGCAGCGCCTGATGGCCCATCGGCACAGATCGTGGTCGATGGCGCGACCTATGTGCTGCCACTGGCGGGCGCGATCGATATCGATGCGGAGAAAGCCCGGCTGACCAAGACGTTGGAAGCGGCACAGAAGGAAGCCAAATCGCTGTCTGGACGGCTTGGCAATCCCAATTTTGTCGAAAAGGCCAAACCGGAAGCAGTCGAAAAGGCGCGCGCGGATCTGGCCGACAAGCAAGCGGAGGCCGGGCGGCTGCAGGCTGCGATCAACCGGCTGGGCTGATCGTGCGCCTGCACAGGCGGATAGGCGGGATGTGGGCAAGACTCGGAGGTGGGGTTCCCGCCTGTGCGCCCCCTGTCCTCCCCATCTCCCTAATGTGATTCGCCGCGCCGCATTTTTTCGGCGCCTTCGCGCATCTTCCTGGCCCCGTCGCGCATTTTTTCTGCACCACGACGCATCTTGGGAGCGCTCGCCAGCAGTTCGTCTGCCGTGATTTTCTTTTCATGCCGGGCGTTCTGCCGTGCCGCCTCGCGCTCCCGGAAATTCGCGTCGCTTTCGAGCCGATCGGCATAAGCCTCCATCTTGTCCGCCCCCCGCAGCATTTCATCCGCGCCCCTTTCCATTCCGACCGCGCCTTCGGCCAATCCTGCCTTCACTTCGGCCCTGATATTCCGGACAAGCGTGTCGCTCCATTCGGAACGGGATTCCCGTTCGGTATCACGAGCGTGAATCGCCAAAGCAGGCACGAAAGAAGCGGCGACAAGACCAAGTCCGGCCAGCCACGGGACATAGCGTTGATCAATCATCGGATACTCCCTGTCAGTCCGCTGCGCACCATACGCAGCTGCATGACTACAGGTGTAATCAATCGTTCGGAATTGGGCAGTCTTGATCGATCAACGACTGTGGAAAATGGACAAACGTCCGGTGGGCGGTTACCTGCCCTGCGCGCGCCAGCGCTTGATAACCCGCTGGATGATCTCTTCCTCGCCACCCTGTTCCCGCCAGAGGTCCGAGAATATCGGATCTTCCGAAGCCGGTCGGCGTTCCTCTGCGAGCGTATCCAGCGAAACGCGGATCGGGATCGCAACGCCTTCGCCGCAACAGATCACTTCGCGATTGCGCAAGGCGGGAATAGAATCGAGAAAGCCGCGAGCGCCTTCCGGCATGGCTGCCTTCACAAACGCCTGATCTCGATCATTGTTGAGGCGCATCGAGAGGATCGTGCCGCATTGCGACAGCACCCCTTCGGCAAGATCGGATGGCCGCTGGGTAATCAGACCCAGGGACACGCCATATTTACGGCCTTCCTTGGCGATCCGACTGAGGATATCGCGAACGGCGCTTTCCTCGGCCATATCGTCATTGGGTATATAGCGATGCGCTTCCTCGCAGACCAGCAGCATCGGGCGCTGCGGTTCGTTGCGCGCCCAGATCGCATAGTCAAAAACCAGCCGGCTGAGCACTGATACCACGGTCGGCGTGATTTCGGAGGGCATGGCGGATACGTCGATAATCGAAATCGGCTTGCCTTCGGAGGGCAGCCGAAAAATCTTGGTCAGAAAACTCGCCATCGTGTCACCGACCAGCATCCCGGAGAACATGAAGCTGTAGCGCGGGTCAGCCTTGATCTCGTCAATCTTGCTTTTCAGCCGCTGATAGGGCGCGCTGTTGGTCGCCTTGTCGAGTTTGCCCATTTCGTTCTGCAGGATCGTAGTCAGATCGGACAATAGATAGGGCACCGGTGAATCCACGGTCAGTTTCGCAACGCCCGCGGAGGCCTGGTTTTTCGCTTTTGCCGCCAGCAGACATTTGGCGAGAATGTCGCAGTCCATCTGCTTGGCGTCTCCATTCGACTGGACAAAAACCTCGCAATGTTCGCGAAAGTTCATCAGCCAGTAAGGCAGGTTCAGGTTGTTCACATCGAACACCTTGCCATTATCTTTGAACGCCGCGCCATATTCCCCGTGCGGATCAATCATGATGATGTGGCCCTCGGGCGCCATATCACAGATTTTATGAAGAATGAGAGCGGCGGCCGTCGACTTACCGGTACCGGTCGACCCCAGAAGTGCGAAATGCTTGCCGAGCATGGCATCCACATAAAGAGCGCCACGGATATCGTCTGTCGGATAGACGGTGCCAACCTCCACATTGGCACGGCCATCTGAGGCATAAACCTGCTTGAGGTCAGCGGTGGTGACCGCATAGACAATCGATGCAGGGGTCGGATAGCGGGTCACGCCCCGACGGAAATTATATATCTGTCCGGTCAGCTTTTCCTCGTCTCCCTCGCCGAGAAAATCGATCTCGGCAACCACCAGTCCTGCCTGGCCTTCATAGAGTCTCTGGGTACGGATGTTGGCAAGCAACCAGGTCTGGCCAACCCGTATCTTGACCTGGCTGCCTACTTGGCCCGCCATTTGGACGGTCTTGTCGTGATGGTCGAGCAGTCCCGTCAGAACAGCGGTATCCATTACCACTTTCGAACCGGAACCGGCAATTTCGATCACTTCACCAATCGTGTACCCCTCACTGCGCCGGGAAGGGGTACCATGCTCAGGGTCTCTTAGCTGTTCGGTGCCGGAAACCGGACCCGGTCTTGCTTCGGAGAAATTGTGAGAACCCATGTCGGACATTGCCGTACTTCCTGTTTTGCCTTTGAAAAACCGGACTAGTCGATCATGGTTAAGGAAGATTTACTCGCGCTGCAGAAACGAGAGGCAAAGCTAGCCGGCCCTGAAGCAAGATCACATCTTGCGGAACAGATAGCCTGCGGACCAACCCAGAAAAACCGAAATGGCCACGGCGATCAATCCATAGAGAAAGCCGTTGTTCTGCGATAAATTGGTAATGAAACGCCCCATCCCGATTTTTTCGATGGTGATATTCTTGACTTCTGCAGCCTCCACCCGGCCATCGATTATGAGAAAGGTTTCGGCCGTGTAATCGCCAACCGGCACACTCGCTGGCAAGTTGATCCGCGCCTGATAGAGCACGCTATTGGTAATCTTGACGCTATTGGGCAGATTCTTGAACAGATGGCCCCGCGAATTCAGGTCCACAAGTCCGTCGACGAAACGATCCAGTTCGCGGCTGTCAATCGCTCCGGCCGGCGAAAGCTGCAAATGGTGCAGTCCCAGTTCATAGATATCCGCGGTCTTGCTGTCGACAATATCATCGATCGGTTTCGAAGACGCGACCGCGTAGAAGCCCGGGGCGGACCGAAATTCGCTGCTCGCCGCGTTGATCCAGATGCCGGCGATCTGCTGTTTCTCGCGTACGACAATCGATTCCACCGGCCCTTTCAGGACCACTACGATATCTGCCTGATCGGTATTGCGAGTACCCGGCGGATAGGTGATCGCTCCAAACAACAGCAATTGCGCGCCATTGAAATCACCCCGGATACTGATCCGGTCCTGCGACACCTCGGGCACCAGAATTGGAGTTGCGGCCATGGTCAGCACCGCGATAGCCAGAACAGCGAACAATCGGGTAAAAAGAGTCGGACGCCGCATCACAGCGGCTGCACCGTATAGATTTCGTCCGGCTGGAAACCCAACCCCAAGGCCATCCGGATCGCAACTAGCAGAACCATGGAGGCCAGTGCCAGACGAAGATATTCCGGCCGCATCCGCTGGGCAAATTTTGCACCCAGTTGCGCGCCAGTTACGCTCCCGATCAGCAGCAGCGAGGCCAGAACGATATCGACGGCACGCGTCGTCATGCTGTGCATCATGGTCGAGGCGATGGTGACAAACAGGATCTGGAAGAGCGAGGTGCCGACAACCACCTGGGCACCCATGCCCAGCAGATAGAGCATCGCCGGCACCATGATAAAACCGCCACCGACGCCGAGCAACATGGTCAATATGCCGGTGAGCAGTCCGAGTATGAAAGGGGCAATTGGCGAAATATAGAGGCCGGACCGGTAAAAGCGATAGCGGAACGGCAGATTGGCCACCAGCGGGTGATGCCGCCGCTTCCGGGCAGGCAGGGGTTTTCCGGCGCGCAGTGCGCGGACGCTCTGCAACGATTCCTTGAACATCAGGCCTCCGATGCTCGACAGCATCAGAACGTAGAGAACATTGATGACCGTATCGATCTGGCCCCAGCTTTGCAGAATCTGGAAAAGCCCGGTTCCGATCATCGTGCCGAAAATACCGCCGATCACCAGGATACCACCCATCCGGAAGTCGACTCCCTTGCGGCGCATATGGGCTGCGACGCCGGAAATACTGGCTCCGGTGACCTGGGTTGATGCCGACGCCGCGGCCACTGTCGGGGGTATGCCGTAAAAAATCAGCAATGGCGTGGTCAGAAAGCCTCCGCCGACGCCAAACATGCCTGACAATATCCCGACCAGCCCGCCGAGCAGGACGATAACGAAAGCATTGACCGAAAGATTGGCGATTGGCAGGTATATGTCCATATGCCGACCGGACTAATCCCTTTTGCGTGCGGGATAAAGAGCGTTGCCGTCCGGCGAGCAAGAAAAGAATCGATTGGTACGGCGGTGGAAAATATTCCGCTCTCTAGAAGCTGGTCGAAACCGTCAGCGCCACACCGCTTCCCGGACGGGCATTACCCGCGACCCGAACCCTCCCGTCGACCGCAATACGGGTCGACAGGCCACTCATAGGCAGGTCAAGACTGGCCCGCGGGCCGATATCCAGCCGGCGAATATCCCGCTGACCACCCGTCCATAACCCGGCACCGACCGACAATTTCGGGTCACCCAGATCGGCAATCGGACGCTGCACAGTGGCGAACCCGTCGAAAAAATAGGTGCGATTCCGTCCGAGGACGTAACCCGCCTGCCCATAGGTCTCCAGCACAAATCGCTCCAGGACTAGGTCTGGTCCGGTCCCGCCTGTCGCATAGAAAGCCGTACCGGCGACCCGGCCCGAGCCAGCGTCGAACCGCTGCTCCGCATGCACGGCTAGCGGTATGTTCCGCAGCGGGCGAAGCCGAGCCCCCAGTGCGATTTCTTCCTGGCTCACCGGAGCCAGCGCAGCCGACAGCCGGGCATAAAGGGACGTTTCCGGAACGGGTCGGTCGAACAGACGCCAGGACAATATGGCCCCGGCCTGACTGCCCCCATATTGGCCGTTGGCGATGGTGCTTCCCTGCGTGCCATGAAATTGGCGTTCCGGTCCGGAATGTTGACGGGCATGGATCCAGAAATAGGCGGCCCAGTTTTTGCTATGAGGCGCAGCGGGAGGATTGGGGAAACGCGGGATGGTCGCTGCGTCAATGCCTGAATCTCGATCGGCCCGGCTAAGCGAGGCGGGCAGAAAAAACCCCGGGCCCTCGTCGGAATATGGCCATAACACAGATATGGGCCGCGACACGCCTGTGGCGCCCCCCTTCCGAACGGCAATTCTGCCTTGGCTGCGCGCCGGCATATCGACGGTTTGATATTGGCGCCTTGTTCTATATCGGCTCGCCCGAGCCCGTGCGACATCCAATGGCAGTGCCGCCCGTTCTGCGTCCTGTGGTTTTACCCCCAGATGCATCGGGAGGCTCTCGACCGGATCGACGGGATATCGCACAAAAACTGCTGGACTGTGCCAGGAAATCGCCCTGACCAATATCCAGAGTGCCGCCATGGTCGCCATGGCCCTCAGCGGCGCTCCGGCGGCCGAGCCCGGCAAGCGCTCAGCCCCGGTCTTCCGGGGAATATCGCGGCCTCAGTTGTTTGACATTCCCGGCGTCAGGATAAAAATGACTGGTTTTTTCCCAGCGGGCAGGTTGACCGGCAAGTTGCCCGACATATTGGCGGAGTGCGCGCCAGACCGCCATGATATTGATCATATTGGCGACGACCGTTCGGGGAATTGACAGCATGGCTTCGCGCAGGCCGTAGAGAGAAAAGACGAAATAGGCTTTCATCATCAGCCGCCAGAGGAGAAATCCTCCATTGAGCCACAATGTTATTTTCAGGAAGCGGGGCACAGGTTGGAGGCGGTAGCTCCCCACCATTTCGGCAAGTAACAGCAGGCCTGTCAACAGGATGGCAATATAGGCGATCGCCAGGACAATAGCGGCAAAGCTGGCCTTGCGGTCGCGCAGACGCATCCAGTTTTCCCGCCAATCATTTTGCCATCCCAACCGATCCCAGCCGGAGAGTGAAATACCCGCCATCCACCGGCTTTTCTGCCTGATCGCATCTTCCAGCCTGTCCGGAAAAAACTCCTGGGTTGCCACCCATTGGCCGCTCCTGTCACGCAGCCGGGCAAAAATTCCGCGACTTGTTCCGCCGGTCAGATGGAGTCCCAGTTCATAATCTTCCGTCATGCTGTCAGCGTCAAAAGGCTTGCCCTGTGTGCGGGCGGAAAGTTTTTGCAGGGCATCCCGGGCAAAGGCACAGCCGACCCCGGCCGAGGGAATGGAAGCACCGAGTGCCTCGCGCAACACCATTTGCTTGCCATGCAATTCAGCGAACTCGTCACCATAATGGCCCGCAACCCAGCGCGAGCGCTTGGCGCGACGGGGAATGACCGGAATCTGGACAAGAGCGGCCTTGCCGATCAGATGCCCGAAAAGCCGAAGCGCCTCGGGATGGACGATATCTTCCGCATCGTGCAGAATGATCGCTGCAAAATTGGCCTGTTCTTCGATTTCATCGCGACAGAGCGCATCCCAAAGATGATTGAGACAATCAGCCTTGGTGGTGGGCCCACCCCGGCTGCACATCACAAGCCGAACCTTGTCGCTGCCCGCCGAAGCCGCCGCCACCGCCGCGATGGTTTCCGGATCATTGGGATAGCAGCCGACGTAGATGCGATATTGGCTCGCTGTCCATTGCCCCAGACAACGGCTCAGCATGGGACCGATCACCGCCGCCTCTTGCCAGGCCGGGACGAATATCGCCATTCGACGCTCCAGCGCCGCCGGGTCGAGACTTTCCACGGTTGCCCTTTGATAGCGCGAATAGACGAACAGCTGGCGTCTCAGTCCGTGAAAGATCCAGAGTCCATCAAACAGCAGATCGTCGACCGCGCCAATCAGAAAGGACAGGCTGGCGAACAGCAGCAGTTCCTTTTGCATATAATCGAGAAACAGCAGAATTTGATTGCTTGCCATGACCATACTCCGCGGGCTTGCAAAAGCGGGGCTTCTGCAAAAATTGGGAAATGATTGTGTTGGAACTGTTGACTTGAGGTGGCGCTATCCGGATTCGATTTTCCGTCCCGGCCGAACCGCTACATGTTCAAGGGAGCCGATCGCCAACGCGAGCAGCATGGGGTAAGCCCAGAACACAGCTCCTGTTGCGAAAGCCCAAGGCGTTACTTGGGGTGCTATCATAACCGCTGTATGGATCGCTACCGCTAGCAGTTGAAAAGCAGACGCCCACATCGGCCAGAAACGATCAGATTTCAGGGTCAAATAAATTAACGCGAAAAGAGCGACGATATCGATCGCGAATATTCCTGCTTCTATTCTGACCCATGGTGTCCCCCATATTTTACCGACCGCGAGAGAACTTAAAGAGCCGGCTATCATGATCGCGGCTCCGAGATATTCCGAGCGGGCGCCCCTAAAAATTGCATGTCCGCAGCAAGCAAATAGGAATAGATAATAGACATTTCCCCAGATCGTGTTGAGAATCACTGTGTTAACCTTGATCCAATTTAAAAATAACAGAGCTTGCTTTTTTGACTTCCCGAACGGCTATGCAGCTTCATCGACCAGGTTGACTACCTGCTCAGCTCTTTTCTTTGCTTGGAGTGATGGTTTCATATCTCCACTTCCAAGAGCTATCTCCTGCAATCCAATTTGATCGCGGACGTCCGCCAATCGGTTATGCGTGGCGACCAGATGCCCTCTCGCCCCGATCATTGCCGACAGAGTTTCCATTGCCTCAGAAACGGCATCCTGACCCACCACGGCCGATAAATGAGCGGCCATCCGTGCCCTCGGCATATGTCCGATCAAATCGGCCATTTTGCCGATAGCCTCATCCAGGGCCCGCTCAGCCGCGAACAATTTGTCTGCCAGATGCTCCGCGGCATCTTGTCGTTGTCTTCGCATCATTTTTCCTTTCTCCACTTTGCCCTGCCGCCACTGCCTTGTCCGATGTGAAATACTGGGCCTTCACACAAACAAACCATGGCGCTGGCTGACCGAGACAGTGCTCAGCCTTTGAGCCGGGACAACGCTTCCAGGCCCGATATCAGGCCTCCAAAAGACAAAGCGGCCCCGATCGCAATAGCCAGTATCCATCCGAGACGCTCGACCGCAGCAAGACGGTTTTTCTCGCCACGGAAACGCGGAACGGGAAGCGGACGGTGCCCTGGTTCAGATCGCTCCAAAGGCATGAAGGCGCCGCCGCTCGCCGCATTCGCGCTGTCATCCTCGAGGTCGGCTTTTTTGCTGCTGGTTCTTCGGGATGACGATCCCTGATTCCCGTTTTCGTGACCTTGCTCAACAAGCGACGCTTGATATATCAACGGTTGATAATTCTGTTCGGGATCCAGCGCCGCGAAGATGCGCGCGGCTTCAAAGCGGGAACGAGCATCTAAAACGCGCATCGCCGTGCGCAGCCGCTGATCAACCGTATGTGGAGACACTCCCAGCTCCCGGGCAATTTCCTTGGACGTCAGATGCGCGAGCACCAGCCTGAGGCAATCACGCTGCCCTTCATTCAGCCTATCCACAGAGGCGGCGGTCATACCAGGAAAGTCCCGTAGACTCGAATGGACTGAATTTCTGTCTGGTCGGAAAGGGGCAGAAAATCGCAGCATGAAACTGGCGAAAATTGACGGAACCGCGACCCGTACATCCTATCTGCCCCCTGACCACCATATGTTGCCCGACTGATATATGTCTTTGCATTAGCAGAAATACGCCGTTTCGGAAAAGCCATGATTTTTTGTGGCCCTGGTGCCACGGATATGATCCGCATCCCCCGTTGCTGCAAAGTCCGCTGGACTTGCGGCCAGGTTCGGGCCATCAACCTCCAAAAGGAGAGAGCATGAGCGCAACACAGGCAGAGCCCCTGACGAATACGGGGCTGGCATATCGATCCGGCGGCTATCGGAACTATGTCATCATTTCGTTGATGCTTCTCTACACGCTGAACTTCATTGATCGCATCCTGATCGGTGTGGTCGCACAGCCCATCATTGAGGAATTCAAGCTGCAGGACTGGCAGTTCGGACTGTTGTCCGGCTTTGGCTTTGCCCTGATGTATACGGTGATGGGCATCCCGATAGCCCGGCTCGCGGAACACATGAACCGCGTCCGGATCATCGCCGCCAGTGTTATATTATGGTCGCTGATGACCGCGATGTGCGGCATTGCCGGCAGCTTCGTGGCGCTGCTTGTGTTCCGTATCGGCGTCGGCATCGGGGAAGCCGGTCTGACACCGGCGGCCAACTCGATCATCTCCGACTATTTCCCGCCGCGCAGCCGCGCCCGGGCGATCGCCATTTACACCATGGGAATTACGCTCGGAGGCGTTCTTGCCAACGCCTTTGGCGGACCGATCACGGAATTGTTTTCCTGGCGCGAAGCGTTTCTGGCGCTCGGCGTGCCCGGAGTGATTTTCGGCCTGATTTTCCTGTTCACCGTCGAGGAACCACCCCGTGGCTATGCCGACCCGCCGACGGCAACCAAACCCCGCAAGATGGGCATCGCCGAGACGATCAGCGAATTGTCGGCCAAGCGCAGCTTCTGGATCAACATGATCGCCGCCGCTCTGGTCGCTTTCGTCGGCTATGGCGTCAGCAATTTCCAGGTCGCTTTTTTCCAGCGGGTGCACGAAATGTCGATTTCGGAAGTGACGCTGCAGATCGCAGTACCGCTCGGGCTCGCCGCGTCTTTTGGCGCCTTCTTCACTGGCTATCTGACCGAGAAGATGAGCGGTCGTTTTCCCAATGTCGTCGCATGGCTGCCCGGCGTCATGCTGATCGGCTGCGTGCCGCTCTACTGGATCGGCTTCACGACGGCCAGCGTGCCGTTCGCGCTGGCAACGCTGCTGTTCGCAGCGGTCCTGCACTACGGCTATCTCGGCGCCCAATATACGATCTGCCAGGGCGTTGCGAGCCCGCAATCGAGAGCGACGGCAGTCGCGCTGTTCCTGTTCATCGTCAATCTCATCGGCTATGGCTGCGGCCCTCTCGCTATGGGAATATTGAGCGACATCTTGATGAGTAGCAATCTTGGTGTCTCGCAGTTTGCCGCAGACCTGACGAGCCAGATCTGCAAGGGCCGTCCGGAGGATCTGGTCGCTACCCTGGGCGCCGCGAAGGCCGGGGTCTGCCTGACGGCGAGCGGCGAGGGCTTGCGCTGGGCCATGATCTATATCGTCGGCATATTCCTGGTGGCCGGCGGCATGTATATCTATCTCTGCAAGACGCTGCAAAAAGACCTTGTCGCGAAGATGAGCTGAACGGATATGACCCGTCCCGAACCCTGGCAGCTGATCGCTGACAATTACCCCGTGTCCGTTGTCATGCAGACGCGGTTCCAGGATATCGATCCCAACCGGCATCTCAACAACGTTGCCTTTGCGGCGCTGTTCGAGAGCGCCCGGGTCCGCCTCAACCGGGAGTTGCGGCCCTGGCCGGACCGGCCGAGAAACGAGCGCAGCATGGTTGCGGCGATCACGATCAACTATCTGCGCGAAGGCCATTATCCGGACGACGTGACGGTCTGCTCGGGCGTCAGCAAGGTTGGCACGTCCAGCTATGTGATCGCGCAGGCGATGTTCCAGAATGGTCAGTGCATCGCGACCTGCGATTCCGTTATCGTGTGTCGCACCGATGGGGAGGGCAAGCCCCTTCGCCAGGCGGTGGTCGATGAGCTGGAGAAGATGCGGACCAGCGGCTAGCCGCTTTCCGTCAATCTCTCCGTTCAACGTCAAATCCCGTTCAATCCGTAAAATTCGCGGTCCGCTTCTCCATGAACGCCATCACCGCCTCGACCTGGTTCGGAGTGCGGCTGACCTTCTCCTGTCCGACCGATTCCATCATCAGGATCTCGTCCTCGTTCATGTCGGGAAGCTTGTTGATCAGATCCTTGGCGATCTGCACCGCCTGCGGATGCTTGCTGGCGATCTCGCGGGCGATTTCCATGGCTTTTGCATGGGGATTTTCCGACAGATGGGTAACAAAACCCAACTCCTTGCCTTCCTCGCCGGTGAAGATCCGGTTGGTGTAGGTCAGCTCGCGCAGAATATCGTCGCGGACAAAGCTGCGCCAGGTGGTGAAGCTGCCCATGTCGGGGATCAGGCCCCAGCGCATTTCCATGATCGACATTTTGGCATCCGGTGCGACCACGCGGATATCCGCAGCGCTGGCAAATTGCAGACCACCGCCGATGCACGGCCCGTGAATCGCCGCAATCACCGGCGCTTTCAGCTTGCGCCAGAGCAGCACGATATGCTGATATTTGTTGGCATTGCCGAAGCTGCGCTCGGTCAGGGTGCTGGCAAGCGGTGATTTCTCGCCATCCTTGCTGGCCTCAGTCGCCGCAGCCGCGGATGCCGCAAAGGCCCCCATATCGAGTCCGGCGCAAAAAGCCCTGCCCTCTCCGGACAGAACGATTGCTCTTATCCCTTCCCTTTCGGCCAGTTTCTCGCCCGCCTCGACGATCGCATCGATCTGCTCGGCATCCAGCGCGTTCATCTTGTCCGGCCGGTTGAACCGGACATCGGCGATATGGTCCTGCACGGAAATGGTGACGCGTTCTGACATTCTATATCCTTTGCTCTTCCCCGTTCGCTTCGCGCGAAGTCGGGAAGCCTGATGGTTCCCCGGTGTCTCGACTGCGCTCGACACGAATGGACGCCAAGATTCGGGGCTACAATCAACCCTGTTTAATCGCCCAGTTAACAAGGGGCAACTGGTCATTGCCAAAATACATTTTCTCACCCTCGCCAAAAGGCACGAAAATGCTAGGCGAGCCAAAGGCCCCCCGCGCAATCGCCTCTTCGGTATTGGCGCGCAACCGGTCCTTGATAGCCTGCTCCTGGGTCCGCGCGGCGAGAGCCGTGCCATCCAGACCAACCTGATTGGCGATGGCAATCAGCACCTCGGGATCGTCGAGATTGCACTGCTCGCCATAATAGGCCCGGAAAGCGGCGGTGGCGAACTTGTGCAGCGCGGCCTGGTCCTCCTCCAGCGCGCAGCAAAGCCGCATCGCGTGCACCGACTTGACCGGATGATGCGCGCTCGGAAAATTCATCGGCAGTCCGGCCAGCGCCGCCCAGTCCTTGAGCACGCGGAAGCTGTGCACGACCTTGCGATTGTCCGGATTTTCGCGTGCAGCATAGACATCCTGGTTCACCGCATTGAACACGCCGCCGACCAGAAACGGCTTCCAGATGATCGCAGCGTCATTTTCTTGGATGATCGGCTGGATATTGTGGAAGGCAAGGCAGGTCCAGGGGGACGAGAGATCGAAATAGAAATCGACGGTCTCCATATATTTGTCCTTCCTGTGCCCCGGCGAAGGCCGGGGTCCATCTCCTGAATCATCGGCAACAAGCATCGGTCATGTTTGGTGCTGCACGCACGACCAATTCCATGCCAGCCATCGGGAACCGATGCAATGACAGGAGATGGGCACCTGCCTGCGCAGGTACACTAATCCTCGAGCCCGAACAGGGTCTTGCGCGCCTGCGCATCGTCCTGCGGGTTGCGGTTGATCCTTTCGCGGCCGACCGCCATCCCGCGGCGCAGGCCCTCGCGCTGTTTGAGCGTTTCGTACCAGCGCTTCGCATGCGGGAAATCTTCCAGATGGATTTCCTGCCTTTTGTAGGTTTGAACCCAGGGGAAGCAGGCGATATCGGCGATGCTGTATTCCTCGCCAGCCAAATAGTCATGATCCGCCAGACGCCGATCCATCACGCCGAACAGCCGCAACACCTCCTTGCGATAGCGATCGGTGCCATATTCGATCCGCTCGGGGGCGTATAGCTTGAAATGGCCATGCTGGCCCATCATCGGTCCCAGCCCGCCCATCTGCCACATCAGCCATTCGGTCGCGGCAATCTGCCCGCGCAGGTCGTGCGGCAGAAACTGTTCGGCCTTGTCGGCCAGATAGATCAGGATCGCACCGGTCTCGAACACGCTCACCGGTTCGCCGCCATCCGCCGGGTCATGGTCGACGATCGCCGGAATCCGGTTGTTGGGGCTGATCGCCAGAAATTCCGGGGCAAACTGTTCGCCCGCCCCGATGTTCACCCATTTGATATTATAGTCGAGACCGCACTCTTCGAGCATGACCGAAATTTTCCAGCCATTTGGGGTCGGGGCGAAATAGAGATCGATCATGCGTGCCTGCTCTTCTGGACGAACTTTACAAACTTGACAGGGTTATAATCTAAATTCCGGACCGGGGCGATCGGCTGCGCCAAGGTCCTGAAAAACGGATATATCGGGCTTTTCCACATCATGCTGCAACTTGGCATAAAAGCATGGTTGTAGGACAGCAAAATATAAGTGTACCGGCAGGGAACGGCAAATGCCGGAACCCGAAGGGCGAAGGAGGCGTTGAACAGTGATGAACCTGCGGCGCCTGCCCTCCCTGCCGCACTGGCTCCTCCCTTCGGCCCGCTTGCGCATATATGTCCTCTACCTCTGGCGGCATCACCGATGGCCGGATCTGCTCACGCCGCGCCGGTTTTCCGAGCTGGTCCAGTGGCGCAAGCTGCACGATCGCGATCCGATGATGCCGGTCCTGGCCGACAAGATAGCGGCAAAACAGCAGGTCGAGCAAAAACTGGGCAGTGACTGGTTGATTCCGACCTATTGGAGCGGCCGGGACCTGCCGGACCAGCCGTCATGGCCCTATCCCTTCATCCTGAAGGCGAGCCATGGCTGCAACCAGAATATCATTTGCCACAATCCGGCCGACTGGCAGATCGCACGAAAGCGGTCGGCGAAATGGTTGCGCAAGCCTTATGGCCTCTGGCTGGACGAATGGGCCTACCGGGACATTCCGCGAAGCTTCATCGCCGAGCCCTATCTGGGCACCGACGATGTCGTCCCCGTCGACTATAAGGTCTATGTGTTCAATGGCGAGGCAGCCCTGATCCAGGTCCATCTGGATCGCTACTCCGCCCATCGTTGGATTTTGTTCGACCGGCAGTGGAATCAGGTGTCGCGGCTGGAAGACGAGAATATGCCTTCCGCCCCAGTGCATCTGGCACGGATTTTGGACAGTGCCGAAAAGGTCGCTGCCGGTTTTGATTTCGCGCGGATTGATTTCTACGAAATTGCCGGCGAACCGAAATTCGGAGAAGTCACCTTTTATCCCGGTTCCGGTCTGGACCCTTTCGAACCGCGCGAGCTTGACAACACAATCGGCGCACTATGGCTGGCCGGACTGGCCAGCCCCCGCTGCCCCGATATCATGCCGGTCCGTGGCGGCCGGAAGCCGCCTGAGGGGCGGGCTGGAGCGCCACTTCGGTCACCAGCCTCCAGCTCTTGGACTGATCAGCCCTTGCTGAGGAATTTCTTGATATTCCGGGCGGCTTGCCGGATGCGCTGCTCGTTCTCGACCAGCGCCAGCCGGACAAAGCCTTCGCCCTCATCGCCAAAACCGGGCCCGGGTGCCACCGCGACGCCCGCTTCGGCGATCAGCCGCTTGGAAAATTCCATCGACCCCAGATGCTTGAACTGCTCCGGGATCGGGGCCCATGCGAACATGCTCGCTTCCGGTGCCGGAATATCCCAGCCCGCGCGGCCAAAGCTTTCCACCATGATGTCGCGGCGCTTTTTATAGAGCGCGCGATTTTCCTCGATGATATCCTGCGGGCCATTGAGCGCTGCTGTTGCGGCGACCTGGATCGGGGTGAAAGCACCATAATCGAGATAGGATTTCACTCGCGTCAGCGCGCCGATCAGTTGCTGGTTGCCGACCGCAAAGCCCATCCGCCAGCCGGGCATCGAATAGGTCTTGGACATGCTGGTAAATTCGACCACGCAATCCTTCGCCCCGTCGATCTGCAGCATCGAGGGCGTCGGCGTATCGCCGAAATAAATCTCGGCATAAGCGAGATCACTGATCACCCACAATTTATGCTCGCGCGCGAAATCAACGACCTTCTGGTAGAAATCGAGATCGGCGACATAGGCGGTCGGGTTGCTCGGATAGCCCATCACCAGCACCGATGGTTTCGGCACGCTGTAGCTCATCGCGTATTCCAGCCGGGTGAAGAAATCCGGTCCCGGCGCTGCCGGGATCGAGCGGATCGCCGCTCCGGCAATGATGAAGCCGAACGTGTGGATCGGATAGGAGGGATTAGGCGCCAGCACGACATCGCCGGGCGCTGTGATCGCCTGTGCCAGATTGGCGAGCCCTTCCTTGGAGCCGAGAGTCACGATGACTTCGCTCTCCGGATCGAGATTCACGTCAAAGCGGCGCTTGTAATAGGCGGCCTGTGCCTTGCGCAGACCCTTGATCCCCTTGGATGCCGAATAGCGATGCGCCGTCGGATCATTGGCCGTTTCGCACAGCTTGTCGATCACATGCTTCGCCGGCATGCCGTCCGGATTGCCCATGCCGAGATCGATAATATCCTCACCGCGGGCCCGCGCTTCCGCCTTCATCGCGTTCACTTCTGCGAAGACATAGGGCGGCAGGCGCTTGATGCGGTAAAATTCTTCAGACATTATCGGTCGTCTCTTACGCTAAGTTATCAGGAGCGGGTGCTTTGCGTACTTTTAATGCGAATGTCGAGACCTTGTGTGCGCTGCTAGCAGGCTGGACCGGATTTAGGTCAGCCGGTTCGCGCCCCGCAACACAGTCTGGCTGGCACTGCCGCGCAGGGCCGTCGATTTGGCCCGAATCGTGTCCAGAAAATGCCAGGTCGAGGTGGCTTTTTCCGGGGTCAGAGCGACGGTCATATAGCCGCGGTTGGACGTGTCGGTCCACTGCAGCTGACTGTTGGTTTCCCGCAATGCTTTCGCCGCGACGTCTGGCGTTGCGCCTGACAGATAGGATTCGAGGCCCGGAGAGGTTACGCTGTGCCCGCCAAATTCCACACCGGCCTGACCATCCTCGGTCGCCAGATTGAACGCCCAGCCGTTGTGGCTGTCGCCGGACAGCACGATCAGGTCGGCATCTGCGGCCTGCGCGCCTTTCAGTGCCCGCTCGCGCGCCTTGGGATAGCCGTCCCAGCTGTCGAAATTGATCGGCAGACCCATTTTGGCCGCCAGCGCGCCGACCGCCAGCCGTTGCTTGGCATAGGCCGGGGCATCAGGAGCCACCCAGTTGGCCGCTTCCTGCGGCAATTGCAGTTCACCCATCACGCATTGCTGCGACCAGACCTGCCATTTGGTTCCGGTCGCCTTCGATTTGCGCATCGCCGAGGCCAGCCAGGCCTGCTGCTCGCCGCCGATCATTTCACGCGCGGGATCCTGCCAGGCGGTGTCGCGGAAATTTGCGATCGCCTTCTGGATATCCTCCTGCCCCTTCAGCGCCTCGCCGAGATCAAGCTGTTTGCTGCGCGCGCTGATCCGGCTTTCTGTCAGGAACAGGGTGGCGAGATCGCCGATCTGATATTCGCTCCAGCGGGGGCTGCCATAGTCCCGGTCGCTGACCGGCATCCATTCGCGATAGACGCGCTCGGCGATGCGTTTGCGCACCTCCCAGTCGCCTTCGCTGGCATCGTGATTTTGCGCACCGTCCGTATAGGCGTCATTGGCAAATTCATGGTCGTCCCACATCGCAATCATCGGCAGCACCTGATGCAGGCGCTGCAGATCAGGGTCCTTGCGATAGGCGGCATAGCGCAGACGATAGTCGGCGAGCTGAACGATTTCGGAAATCGGATCCACAGACCGGCCGGTCACGGCCTGCTCCCGCGACGGATATGTCCCTGCGGGATATTCATAGATATAGTCGCCGGTGTGGACCATGAGGTCGAGCGCGCTGTTTTGCGCCGCGTGAGCATAGGCGTTGAAATAGCCGAAAGGCAGATTGGAACAGCCAACCACGCCGATATTGAATTGCGCCGTTGCCCCTTCCGGCAGGGTACGGGTCCGGCCGACCTGGGATTTTGAGCCATCCGGGGCAATGAAGCGATAGAAATACCAGCTGTCGGGGTCGAGATCCTCAACCGTGATCTTTGCAATATGGTCGCGGTCGGCAAGCGCCGTGACTTCTCCCGCAACTGGGGCGCCCGAAAATTCGGCGTTGGGCGAAATTTCCGCCGTCAGTTTTGTATCGCCATTGCCGACATGGCGCGTCCACAGCAGCACGGAGCCTTGCGAAGGTTCTCCGCTGGCGACGCCGTGGGTAAAGCCCTTTGCGCTCATCAAGGCCGCAGAAGCCGGGACGCTGAGTGCGCCGAGACCGAATGTTCCCAGCGCCATCAACTGGCGGCGATCGATATTGATTGTCATGATTTTATCCCAAAATGCCTAGAGCGAGCAAAATAGCGAAGAATAAAGACAGGCTGATGACGGTGAACAGCAACAAAAAGGACGTCCGGACCAGGGCCTCGAAACGCGACATCGGATAGGCATGGCGCAGCTGCCGGTACATGTGGAAAGGCGGATAGAAGATTAGCAGCAGAGCCCATAGGGTAGCGGGAACGCCGATCGCGGCGAGGATCGCGCAGCCGATGAACAGCAGCGACATGAAGCTGATCGAATAGGTGGTGAAAACCGCATGATCGTAGAATTGAAAGCCCCGCCGCCCGATCAGCGTCAACCAGACGAAGGGCAGCGATATCGGGATCAGTAACCAGGCAAATTTATAGCCATTGGCCTTCAGCTTGTAGAGCAACAGGCTGGGATTTTTATTGGCCTTCTTGATACCGCCCATCAGCTTGCGACCGAGTGCCGAGTCTTTCCATCCGTCCCAGAGCTGAAGTTGGTCGTCGCTGTTGACGACCAGGCCTTCCGGCCCGGCCTGCTCCCTTGCACCGCTGTCGCCGTCGCCAATTCCGACATCCGGATAGGGCAGCTCGCTCAGGGTCATAGATGCCATCAGATTGCGTCCGCGCTTATATTCGACAATTTCCTGGCGCAATTGATCCGCTTCGTCCGTGTTTCCGGGCATTTGCGCCAATTGCGCCTCGGCGGCGCTTATCCTGTCTTCCAGTTCGCGCGACTGGGCTTCAACGGCCTCCGGAAAATTGTCCGCGCCCTGACCGGCGCTGCCGCCCCCTGCCCCAGAAAACGGCGTCCCGATATAGGAGAAGACCGCGAACATCAGGAACACCGAAAACAGGAACAGCGCCATCGGCGAGATAAACCGGGCACGCTCGCCATGGACATAGCGCCGGGTCAGTTCGCCCGGCTTCCAGGCAAGCAGCGGCAAGGTCCGCCAGAATTTTCCCTCGAAATGGAGAACGCCGTGCAGGATATCGTGCCAGAAGGCCCCGATCGAGCGGTGGACATGCAGCGCCTGGCCGCAATGGCCGCAATAATGGTCCATCACCGGGGTTCCGCAATTCAGGCATGGCTCGCCCCCTTGGCCTTCCGCCCGGACGAGTCGCTCCTCGCCGTCGACAGCTCTGGCAACCAGAACGCCTTCCACCGCCGTGCCCAATGCTTCCAAATCCTCCGACATGCCCGCATGTTTTGGCCTATTTCATCGATAAGGCAAGCGGGATTTCAGCATGGCCATGAAACCAGGGCAGCGGTCTCGATCATAGAACTTCCGCTGACCGGATGGGGAAAAACCACTGGCATTTTTCGCCCTATACATCGGCATTCCGATCCGCCACATATCGGCCCATGAAACTGAATCTGAACGACAGGGTCGTGCTGGTGACTGCCGGCAGCAAGGGCATCGGGCTGGCAACCGCGATGGGATATCATGCCTGCGGGGCGAAAGTGGCGATTTGCAGCCGGTCCCGGGACAAGCTGGATGCCGCCGCGGCGCAAATGCCAGGCTGTCTGGCGCTGACCGGCGACGTGTCGCAATCCGGTGATATCGATCGCGTCCTTGCCGCTGTCACCGATGAATTTGGCGGTATCGATATCCTGGTGAACAATGCCGGCGGGCCACCGCCCGGGCTGTTTGCGGACCTGTCTGACGAGGACTGGGACAAGGCGATAGAATTGACCCTGATGTCGGTGGTGCGAACGACGCGGCTGGTGCTGCCGCATATGCGGGCGCAGAAATGGGGGCGGATCATCAATATCTCCTCGTCCGGCGTCAAGCAGCCGGTTCCCGGCCTGACGCTTTCCAACAGCATTCGCATGGCGGTGCTGGGCTGGGCCAAGACGCTGGCCAATCAGGTGGCGGCGGACAATGTGCTGGTCAATACGGTCTGCCCCGGCTTCACCCAGACCGACCGGGTTGCGCAGGTCCTCGAGCAGCAATCCGCCGCATCCGGCAAGAGTATCGACGAGATCGCCGCTGCGCTGGCGGCGCAGATCCCGATGCAGCGGATCGGCCGGCCGGAAGAGATTGCCAATCTGGCGGTGTTTCTGGGATCAGACGCAGCCAGCTATATAACGGGAACCGCGATCCAGGTTGATGGTGGTTCCGTACAGGGATACTGAAAGCACCCGATTTCCGGGGCAAGCCTGTAAAAACCGCCCTGGCTGGCTATTTTCAGAACAATTCTTTCCCGCCGGTCAAAAGCCCGCTAATGGGCGCGCATGACCGCAGAAAAACCAAAACTCATCGTCCGCATGGCGGAACTGGAAGACGCCCGAAAAATCTCAGCCCTGTCCCGCAAGGTTTATGGCAAGGGTGAAAATTACACGACCGAGGAGGTCCGTGGCCAGATCAACAATTTTGCCGAAGGGCAGCTGGTCGCCGAATATGAAGGAAAGATCGTCGGCCATTGCGCCACGTTCCAGATTTCCGAGAGAACCGCGCGCCGGGCGCATAGCTGGTCGGAAATTACCGGTGGCGGTTTCGCTGCGCGTCACGACCCCAATGGTCAGATCCTTTACGGCATGGAAGTCAGCGTGGATCCGGATTACCGACGGCTGCGCATCGGCCTGCGTTTCTATCGGGTCCGCAGGGAACTGTGCCAGCATCTCGGACTGAAGGGAATCATCTTTGGCGGGCGGATGCCCGGCTATGCGCGGCGCAAGCGCAAATTTCCGGACCCGGGGGACTATCTGGCAGCCGTGGTCGACAAGCAGTTTCGCGATCCGGTGATCAATTTTCAGCTGAACCAGGGCTTTGTGCCAATAGGGGTTTTGAAGGACTATATGCCGAGCGATACGCCGTCTGGCGGCCATGCGGTGCATATGTTCTGGGAAAATCCGCTGGCAGCGGATGCCAAGCTGGTCACGCAGACCCCTCATGACCGGCTGCCGCAATCGGTACGGGTCGCGACCGTGCAATTCCAGATGCGCAAGATCGCCTCGCAGACCGAGTTCGAGGAGCAGGTGGAATATTTTGTCGACGTGGCGGCCGATTATGGTGCCGACTTCGTAACCTTTCCGGAGCTGTTCACGCTGCAACTGCTGTCGCTGGAAGGCGAGAAGCTGGAGCCGGCGCAGGCGATCGAGAAGATCGCGGAATATACCGACCGGTTCAAGGAGTTCATGGAGAAACTGGCGGTATCCTACCATATCAACATCATCGGCGGCTCTCACCCGACGCGGATGGAGAATGGCGACATCCGCAACATCTCCTATGTGTTCCTGCGCAGCGGCGCGATCTACACGCAGGACAAGCTGCACCCGACGCCCAGCGAAGTGCGCTGGTGGAACATCAAGGGCGGCTATGGCGCCGAGGCCATTCCGACCGACTGCGGCCCGATCGGCGTGATGATCTGCTATGACAGCGAATTCCCGGAAATGGCGCGCCATCTGGTCGATCAGGGCGCGATGATCCTGTTCGTGCCCTTCTGCACCGATGAACGGCGCGGCTATCTGCGGGTGCGCTATTGTTGTCAGGCGCGCGCCGTCGAGAACCAGTGTTATGTCGTGATGTCCGGCGTGGTGGGCAATCTGCCCAATGTCGAGAATATGGACATTCACTATGCCGAAAGCGCGATTCTGACGCCCTCCGACTTTCCGTTCGCGCGGGACGGAGTGGCCGCCGACACCGCACCCAATACCGAAACGATCGCGCTGGCCGATCTGTCGATGACCAGTCTGCTGACGAGCCGGCAATCCGGTGCGGTGCAGAATCTGAAAGACCGCCGCTTTGACCTCTATCGGGTATTGTGGAAGGGCTAGCAAAGCGAGCCCTTCTCGCGCGCAACCAATCCTCGCATGACACGTATTCCTGATGGACGGAATATAATCAGATGCACGCCGATGACAGGGTGTCGCGGAGCATGAGGGGCACAGCACATGAATTCGACCAGGCGCCATGCGCGCAACATCGCGGCAGACGCGCCTGATCGAGGGGAGTTTTTCTCTTGAAGGCGATAATCACGCGTGCGCCGCTGCTTAGGGACCGCCGCACGCATATCGCCCTCGCGGGGGTCGCCGTCGTTCTGGTCCTGGGCATATTGTTCCTCGGTGCCGTTCCCGCGAGCATTTTGCGCGGCGTCATCGTCGAGAAATTGCAAGGAGCGTCGGATCGGGATGTGGCCATTGGCTCCGTGACGCGAGACAGCTTCTTTTCCTACTCCCCGGTCATCACGGTTCATGATCTGCGCGTGGCGCAACCCCGATGGGCTGGCGACGGTGACTTCATCCGGCTGAAGTCGGTATCCGCACGCCTGTCGGTACTGGATATCCTCACCGGCGGGGTACAGCCTGACCGGGTACGGATCGACGAGCTGGAGATTGCCCTCATTCGCGACGAGAATGGGCGCAGCAACTGGGACGAGGACGAAGCCGACGACCGTGACGAGGACGAAAACGGGCCCGCCCTGACCGATCTCGACGTTCGTCAATCGCGTTTCAGTTTCACCGACCGCAAACGCGGCCTTGATCTCGCTGGCCCGATCACCGTGGATTCCAAAAACGGTCTGCGCGCCGAGGGCAAGGGTACATTTTTGCAGACCAAGGCCAGCCTTTCCTTCACCGGTGGGGCGATCACGGGAATCGATCCGGAAGCCGATTATCCTTTCGAGATGGCGCTCGATTCACCGGCGCTGAACCTCACCGCCAAAGGCAAGATGCAGGGCGTGCTGAACACCGGCCTTTTCACCGCCTCCCTGTCCGCGCAGGCGCCAACCCTCAAAAATCTTGATCGGGTGATCGAGGCAGGGCTGTTCGGCACCCAGCCGATCGACTTGCGCGCCAACGTCCGTCACAAGGACAAGGACTGGTTCGTCACGAAACTGGATGGTTCGATCGGACGGTCCCGCCTCTCCGGCAACGCGGATATTCTCAAGCGAGATGGCCGCACCAAAATCGATGCGACGATACACGCAACGACGCTGGATTTCGACGATCTGGCGGATGATGCCGGTCTGGCACGGGCAGCGGCGCTGACGCGTCGGATCGGGCCACGGGTCATACCCAGTACCCGGATCAACCTGTCGAAGATGGGACCGACCGACGGCCAGCTGGACTTTACGATCGACCGCCTTCTATCCCGACGGGATACGGTGTTTCGTTCGCTGAAAGGCACTTTGTCACTGGATCACAAGCTTATCAAGATCAGCGATCTCGTCATTCGCCTGAAAAGCGGGCGGATGACTGGCGGCCTCCAGGTGGATCACCGCAGCGGCGCGCCGAAATTTTCGACGGACCTGACGCTCCGGGGCGCTTCGATTTCCGACCTGATCGGGAATGGCGACATCGTTACAGCGACCATGCGGGGCCGCATCAAACTGTCCGGTTTCGGAGACACCGTTCGGGCGGCCTTGGAAAAAGCCGACGGGAAGGCAGCAATGGTGGCCTCCGGCGGCAGCGTCCGTGCCACAGCCGCGCATGTTCTGGGCCAAAATCTGAGTGGTGCCGTCGGCAAGATAATCGATGATCCGAAAGCCCGGGTGCCGCTTCGCTGTCTGGTTGCCAGTTTTGACGCAAAAAATGGTGTTCTGACCCCTGGGCCCCTGGCCGTGGATACGGAAATATCGATCGGCCGCGGCGAAGGCCGGATCGCGCTGGATGGCGAGACCATCTCCCTCATCCTGCGCGGCGGTGCCAAGGGGAAAAGTGCCTTGCGCATCGTGGACCCGATCAAAATCTCCGGCACCCTGACCGCTCCGAATGTCTCCGTCGCTGGACTTGGCAAGGCCGAGGACGCAGAAAAGCCGTCGCTGGGCGACGTTCTGAAAGTCGCGACCAAGTCAATCGGCAGCGCCCTAGGAATCGGTTCCAGCGACAAACAGGACGAAGCGTTCCAACGCCGCCCGAAATCCCTGAACTGCGATGCGGTCATAGCTGCGGCAATGCGCTAGCGAGACGTTGCGCCCATATCACTGGAACCTGGTATCGGCCGTTCTCTTAAAAACGATAGCCGACCGAAAAGCCGTATGTCCGCGGCGTATTGTACCAGACATTCTGATAACCAAACAGACCCACTTCAACGACATCGATAATATTGACTTCATCGGTGAGATTTTTCGCCCAGAGCGCCACCTCGACCGCCTCGTCGCTGCTCGTCCAGGCAAGGCGGGCATCAAGGTTCACCGTCGCGCCTTCACTGCTGAGCTCAACCAGCTCGCGCTCGTCATAATAGCGGTTTCCCGTATAGGTAAAATCACCGCGCAGCACGAAGTCGCCGATCGATGTCGGAATGGTGTAGCGGCCATAAATATTGAACTGCGTGTTCGGCGCGCCGATCAGCCGGTTGCCGCTCAAATCTTCTGTCACCCCGGCATTGGTCCGGCTGAAGTTCTTATATTCGCTATCAAGAAGGCCAAGGCTGCCACCGATTTCAAAATCGTCCGTCACCAGCGCCTGCAGCTCAAATTCGAGTCCCTTGATGCTGGCGTCCGAAGCATTCTCGATGAACTGAAGCCCGCCTGCGGTAAAGGTGAAGACCTGAAGATTGCTATAGTCGTAGAGAAAGCTCGTCACATTGAACTGGACCCGATTATTGAACAGCGAGCTTCGCACGCCCGCTTCATAACTGATCACAATTTCAGGGTCGTAGATTTTCAGTGCCCCGACCGGATCGTTAAATGCGCCGGTGTTGAAACCACCGCTGGTAAAGCCCCGGTTGATGCTGACAAAGCCCATGATATCGTCGGTGAAATCATAGCTCAGCGCCGCACGGCCCGACCATTCGGTCCAGCTTTCTTCGAGGTTGATATCGAACAACGCCCCCGGCAGCAGATTATTGCCGTTGCGGTCCGTGCCGAAGCTGCTGTGGTCAAGATCGCGCTTTTCATGATTGATACGGCCGCCGACCGTGAGGTTCAAACGATCCGTGATCTCCAGCTCCGCCTGCGCAAAGGCAGCATAGGTATCGGTGGACTGGACATAATATTGATCAAAGGCTTCGATCCCGCCCAGCGCAAAACTGGCATCGGTGAGGTTGTAAAAATTATCCACTTCGCCCCGCTCATGGAAAATGAACGCGCCGATAACCCAGCTGAAGGCATCGTCAGAGGGCGAAGCCAGACGCAATTCCTGGGAGATGGATTCAAAGTCCGACGGGCCCCAGTTGATCGTGAAAATCGTGCTGGGAGCGCCATTGCCTTCCTGCAAAACGCTGCGCTGCGATGTTTCATAGCCGGTGACCGAGGTCAGCGTATAGCCGTCGCCAAAAGTGAAATCGCCGACCAGCGATACGCCGAACAGATCAATATTGGCGAAGGTCGGCCCTTCATAGGTATTCACATAAGGATCGGGATTGGGGTCCCGATAACCGAAAATATCAACGCCCTGCCCGTCCACGATCGCCTCGCCAGGCAGTTTAACCGTATTGCCCAAGGCGAGCTGCGCCGGATCAAAAATGCCGCGATGGACGCTGTTGTTGTGAGTCGTGTCCGACCCGCCACCATGGATATTCAGGCGGATATCGACATCGGAACTCGGCTGCCAGCGCAGAATGCCGCGCGCCGCCCACTGGTCAATATTGTTGACCTTCGAACCTGTGCCGAGATCGGTGACATAGCCGTCGCGCTTTTGATAGGTGCCGGCGACGCGCATCGAAAGCGTATCGCCCAGCGGAACCGTGACCGCGCCTTCCGTTTCAATCGCGTCGAAATTCCCGTAACCCGCTCGGACATAGCCTTCGAGATAGTCTTCGGGCAGTTTTGAATAAACGGAAATCGCGCCGCCAGTGGCATTCTTGCCATAAAGCGTGCCCTGCGGGCCGCGCAGAACTTCAATGCGCTCGAGATCATACATCTGGAACAATTGACCGGACGGGGCCGACAGATAGACCTGATCGAGATAGATCGCGACCTTGCTCTCTGCAGTCTGGTTGAAATTGTTATTGCCGATACCGCGCATGAAGACCTTGGGGCTCGACGTGCCCCAGAGCGCACTGATATTCAGATTGGGAATTGCCGAGGAAAGATCCTCCACGTCCTCGAAACCGCTTTCGGTAATGCGCTGGGCATCGAGAGCGGAGATTGCGAGCGGCACGTCCTGGAGCGATTCTTCGCGGCGTTGAGCGGTCACGATAATCGGACGAATGCCCCCTGATTCCGTCGCCTGTCCGGCATCTGCTGCTGGTGCTTCCGCGGTTTGGGCATTTGCCACCACAGGAAAGAAAGCCATCGTGGTGCCGGCCAAAAGTGCTGCGCGAATAATGCTCATTGCTAATAATCCTCCCTAATAAACCGTCCCTTTCAAGGGCTCTGTTGCACCGTTGGACGATGCTGCATTTCTTCATTGAAACAGTGATGTCAGAAACAACCCACCCTGATGGGTGGGCATTTTCAATCTATCAAAGCGTCCGTCCCAAAACCTCGAGCATGATCTCGTTCGTACCGCCAAAAATCCGCGTTACCCGGCTGTCCTTCCACAGCCGTGCGATCGAATATTCGTTCATATATCCGGCTCCGCCATGAAGCTGCAGCGCCTAGTCACAGCACCGCCCCTGCAATTCCGTGTGCCAGAATTTTGCCGCTGAGGCCTCTGCACCGGTCAGTTCCCCCGACACATGCCTGGCAATCGCCCAGTCGATATGCGCCCAGCCGACCTGCAATTCGGTCTTGAGTCCGGCGAGCTTGAACCGGCTGTTCTGAAAATCGATGATCCGCTGCCCGAAGGCACTTCTTTCCGAGGTAAAGGTAACCGCCTCGTCAAACGCCCGCTGCGCCGTTGCCTGCGCCGAAACCGCGATCGCGAGCCGCTCCTGTGCCAGTTGCGCCATCAGATAGCCAAATGCCTGCCCGGGCTCGCCGAGCAGATTCTCGGAAGGCACGCGAACATTGTCAAAGAACAGCTCGGTCGTATCGCCGCAATGCTGACCGACCTTGTCCAGCGGCTTGCCGCGCGTCAGCCCTTCGCTATCGCCGGACACGAGCAACAGGCTCATGCCCCGGGCGCCCGCCCCGATATCGGTTTTCGCGACGACAATGATCAGATCGGCGCTGGCCCCGTTGGTGATATAGGTTTTCGTGCCGTTGAGCAGAAAGCCCTCGTCATCTGGCGCGGCCACTGTCCGTATTGCCTTGAGATCGGAGCCCGTGCCCGGCTCGGTCATCGCGATGGCGCCGATTGCATCGCCCGAGACCATGGCGGGAAGCCAGCGCTGCTTCTGCTCCGCGCTGCCATAGGCGATCAGATAATCGGCGACGATATCCGAATGAACGAGAACGGGAGGCGGGAAGCCGAGATAGCCAAGCTCTTCCGCAACCACAGCGTTATAGGTAAAATCCAGCCCCGGCCCGCCAAATTGCTCCGGAACCTGTGGGCAGAGCATACCGGTAGAGGCACAGCTGTGCCAGAAACTGCGCGGCGGCATACCCGCTTTTTCCCAGTCCTGTATATGCGGCGCGACCTGATCGGTCAGGGTGCGCCGCACGGTCTCGCGAAATTGCGCGTGGGTTTCGTCATAAAGGCCGCAGCCATCGCGTTTGAGAGCCATGGCTAGCCAACACTCCGGCTGCCATTGCCCCAATAAGGTTTACGCAGTTCCTGTTTCAGCACTTTGCCACTGGCATTGCGGGGCAGTTCGGAGACGCAGCTGATCCGGCGCGGGACCTTGTAGCCGCCCAGCTTTGTCCGGCAAAAAGCGATCACCTCATCGGTCGACAGCGCTTCGCCCGTATCGGTGACGATCACGGCGAGCAGCGCTTCCCCGAATTTCTCGTCCGGCACACCGATCACTGCGGCATCGACGATCCGGGGATGATCGAACAGCGCGTTTTCCACCTCGCGCGGATAGATATTTTCGCCGCCACTGACGACCATGTCCTTGATCCGGTCCCTTATATAGAGATAGCCTTGCTGGTCGATTTCCCCGGCATCGCCGGTATGCGCCCAGTCATCTTTGAGAAAGGCTGCGGTCGCCTCTTCCAGCGCCCAATAGCCGGGCACAATCTGCGGGCCGCGCGCCAGGATCTGGCCGATCTGGCCGGTTGGACAGGGGCGGTCCTTATCGTCGACGATCCGCATCTCGGTGCCGGGCAACGGGCGTCCAGCAGCCAGGAGCAAATGAGTTTCCCCGGCCAGCGCCCGGCGATGTTCTTCTGCCCCCAACAGGGTAAGGATGGCGGTCGTCTCGGTCAGTCCATAGGCCTGATAGACGTCGCAGCCGAAACAGGAGACCGCGCGGCGCAACACATCTTCGGCGATCGGCGATGCGCCATACATCAGCATTTTTAGCGCCGACCAGTCCCGCTCGGCGATATCCGGCACAGCGGTGAGACAGGCCTGGATCATTGCCGGCACGAGGAAGGTGAAGGCGACACGCTCCCGGTCCAGCGTTTCGACGACATCCACCGGATCGAAATCGGTCTTCAGGATGATCGACATGCCCCGGGCCGTGCAAAAGGCCGCAATCCATACGGCGGCGGCATGATAAAGCGGCGTGACGACCAGCGCGGTATCTCCTGCATCCGGGAGCCGCGTAATCATGTTCGTTGTCTGGGCAATATTGGCCGCATAATTGGCGTGATTGACGATCACGCCCTTGGGCAGACCGGTCGTCCCGCTCGTATACATCTGGTAGAAAATATCGTCCGACTGGATGGTGCAGGATAGCGGAGAAACGTCCTGTTCGGCGAGCCAGTCATGATAACCCAGCGCGCCATCCAGCCCGCCCCCAAAAGAGATGAACCGCTCGACCGTGGACAATTCGTCCGCGATCTCGGCCATCGCCGCATCATAGCCGGGCCCGACAAAGACCATCCTGGCCTCGGCATTGTCGAGAATATAGGTCCATTCGGCCGGCGCGAGACGATAGTTGAGCGGGACCGGTACCGCGCCGGTCCGCGATGCGGCCAGATACATCAGCCACATATCGGCGGAGTTGCGGGACAGATAGCCAAACCGGTCGCCCTTTTTCAGGCCCAGACCGATCAGCCCATTGGCGATCCGGTTCACTTCCTGCGCCGCCTCGGCAAAGCTCAGCGTGCGTGTCCCATCATCGATGCACATCTGCCCCGGACGGCTGGCGACGTGAAAATCGAACATGTCGTGGAAGAGCAGACCCGATTGCATCCTCACGCCTCCTTCGACCGCAGCGAGGCCAGCCGCTCAAGCACGAATTCTGGCGGTGCGTCGGCGGCGATCTGGATTCGGATATGTTCGGCAGACAAATGGGCTGCGACATCGCCAGAAAAACCCTCGCTGCCGATTGTCTGGCAACCGCCCTTGGCGAGCGGCGAAACATCTGTCGCCGCCGGGAAACAATAGGTCGCGCTCTCATGCTCCGCCTGGCCCAGCAGCATGATTGCACAGCCTGCATGCTCGGCGATCCGGAAGAGCGAACCCGTTTCTTCCAGCCCCGCCTCATCCGGTTCGTCCAACCCGACAATCCCGGACTGGATCAGGGCAACAGCGCGGAGAATATCACCCAGCGCCATCGATGCGATATCCAGAGCATCCGTGTCATCGCCGCCAATAACCGCAGGCCCCGGCAAGACCGGCACGACCTTGGCAGCCCCGGACGATACAGCCAGTGCCGTCATTGCGCGACCAATAGTCTCCAGCAATTCGCCCTCGCCGACCGCGTCATCCAGAGCCTCTGCCCGCGCTTCGCCATCCTCACCTGCCTCGCGAAGATAGCGCTCCAGCAAAGGCGCCAGCGGCAGCAGCAGATAATCCGCCCCCAGCAATTTGATCGCCTCGTCGCAGAAAATCCCGATCGAGTCCGGCTGCAGCCACGGGTCCTCACCGCTGCGCAGCAGGGCGACCGCATAAGCATAAGCATCCAGCCACAGCGTCCGGGCCATCGATCAGCCCTGCCGCGCTTCGGCAAGTTCACGCTCCAGCCTGGCAATCTTCACGTCAAGCGGGTTGGGCATGACGACCGGCGGGTTGACCTGACCGGCAGGATAATAGCGATCCGGGGATCCGGCATAGACCATCGCCGGGTCTTCCCATGAACCATAATAGGGCAGGTTCGCGGGCGGTGTTTCCGTCACATAGTCCGCGCAATAATCCTCAAAGGACATGCTCTCATCAAGCCGCTGCTTGCAGGCTTCATCCCGGGCTGATCGCGTCGCCTCTTCATCGACAATCCGCGTTTCCGGATCGAAGACCACGCGATAGATGCGCCAGGCCACGTCCTCCGACACAAGATCTTCATGGAAATCGCGCATCACTTCCTCGGGATCACGCTCCAGCGGGTCGCCAAAGCCGCCGCCGGTTCCCTGCGCGATCATGTAGAGCTCGCCGCGTTCGGCCAGCGAATAGGGCATGAACATCGGGTGCGTGCTATATTCGCCTTCTGGAAAAGGCTGATCGTTCATCAGCTCCTCGATCGAGAAGCGGAACTGGGACGGATCGCTTTTCATCGTTTCGAACACATCGACATTCGAAATCCGGCACAGTGGATAGGTCGGGCAGCCATAGCCGCCAAATAGACCCGGCACGTTGGGGAATTTCGCGCCAATCGCTGTCAGCATGAAACCCCAGACCGGGCTGTCGCGCAGCGCCAGGATCATCTGATAGCCCATGCCACCGCGCTGGCGGCCAAAGCCCTGATTATCCTTCATCAGTTTCTTGGAGACGAGCTGCACGAAGGGCATTTCCTCTTCCATGAATTCCTGTTCGCCAAGATCGGCCATGGTCGCGAAAATGGGGGCGCAACTGTGCTGACCGTCGCGATCCGCGAGCGCGCCACCGCCCATGCCGTTGATGTCGGCGCAGACATTGCCGACCATCTCGCCATGCTGGGTCACCCCGCCAAACAGGAAAGTGTTGATCATGTTGAACCAGGGCGCGATCACCCGGGTATATTTATCGGGCACCGAATAGAGATATTTCATCACGCAGACCTGCGCGACGCTCCACGAGGTGAAGACCGACATCATGCTTTGCGCATTGGGCGTGCCGAAATCCGGCTTGATGATCGAACGTTCGTCAAAGATGAACTCGATCGGCGCGAGCACCCCCTGGTTGCGGGGAAGATCGGGCCAGATGTAGGTCAGGAACAGCTGCGCGAGCATGCCCTTGAGCGTGATATCGAGCGAGTTGTTCGAGCGGTTGGTGAATTCGGGCGAAGAACCGCGATAATCGAAGATCAGCCGGTCACCCTTCTTGGTAAGCGCCAGGTTGATCTTGATCATCGCATTTTCGCGCAGCGTGCCGTCAGTCCACCAACTGTGGCGGACCGTGCCGTCCGGCCATTCCTTCAGCCGTTTGCGAACCTCGACATCGGTATCTTCCAGGTTCGAGCGCAGGCAGGCGACGACCGCTTCCAGCCCGAATTCGCCGATCGCCTCGTGCATCCGCTGCTCGAGCCGGCGGCAGGTGAACATTTTCACCTTCATATCGGCATATTGCAGCTTGGGCTCACGCACCGAATTTTGCAGGAAGGTCACAATATCTCGGCGCAGCGTGTAATTTTCGGCCACGCGGAAGGGCGACATTTTCAGCCCTTCATCCCAGACCTGTTCAGCCATGGACGGCATCCCGCCCGGCTCGATCGCGCCATTTTCGCCTTCATGAACCGTGGCGCCAACCCAGGCGACAAGCTTGCCTTCCCAGAAGACCGGCATCATCATCGACTGGTCGGTATTATGCGCCTGCCCATAGCGGGCATCGTTGACCAGAAAGGCGTCGCCCTCGCTCACGCCGACCGTGGGTTCGTTGGTCCAATATTTGTTGATGAACTTGATCGGATATTGGACGAGGTTGCAGAAGATCACGACGCCGCCGGTGCTGGCGAGGCTGAGATCGCCGCTGGCGGTAAAGATCGCCGAGACGCAATCGCCCCATTTGGCCCCTGGTGCCGCGCCCATGCTTTCCAGCATGTCGAAGCTCTCATTGGCCCCGGCGAGCAGGCGTTCGCGGACGATTTCGAGCCGCGCCGGATCTTTTTCCGCCGCCAGACTTTCCTCCTCCAGCGGTGTCCGATCTTCGACCCCGTGATTGTTCATGATCAGCGGGTCGGGCGCGAGAAACAGGCTGGTGTCGCGTAAGAACTCGCTGACGCCTTCGTCCCCGGTTTCGGGAGTTTCGCCGCTCTGCGATTCGTTCGGGTCGAGGGTCATTCTGCTTCTCCAACTATGTCCTGACGTTCCAGCCAGCCTGCGCCATATTCGCCGACCGACAGCCGCCAGCCGGGTTCCACCAGAAAGGTCGTCGATGCCGAGATGACGACCGATGGCCCTTCGACGACATGACCGGGCTCGAGCGATTCAAGGCGGTAAAATCCGGTTTCGGTCGGCGCGTCATGCCCGATGAAGTGGCAGATCTTCCGCTCTGCCGGTTCGGGTGCGGGACGCAGCGTTTCGGGCGCCGGCAGCACTTTCGAGAACGCCAACTTGGGTGCCCGGACAAAAGAGGCAACGCGCACCGTATTGATGCGGATGCCCGCTTCCGGGGCCTGGCTGCCTTCGCCGAACCGTTTGCCATAATCGCGGCCGAACAGCGCGATCAGCTCCAGCAATTCGCTGCTGCGGGTGATCCGGTTCTGGCCGACCACAACAGCGGTCTGGGCGAGCTGGTTGCCGTAGCGCATATCGAGTTCGAGGCGATGCTCGATCTCGTCCTCGCCATAGCCCTGCCGCACCAGATCAAGCCGACCGCGCTCTTCCAGCTGTTCGACAATGGCGTTGAAGCCATCGAAATCGGACAGCAAGGCGCGCGTCACACTGTCATAGATTTGCAGATAGACGGAGCGTTCATGGATATGGAGCTGGTCCATATTGCCCGCACCGACAGCCGAGAAGATGGCGCTGAACGGTGGCACCAGAACCTTCTTGATGCCGATCGCATCGGCGATACCGCAGGCATGCAGCGCACCGTTTCCGCCATAGGCCAGCAGAGTGAAATTGGCCGGTTCATAGCCCCTGGCGCGCAATTCCTGTGCAATCCCGTTGGCCATGTCATTGTCGACCTTCTGCTTCACCAGCTTGGCCGCGGCCACCGCGTCGATATCGAGCGGCTTGCCGATATTGCGCGTGAACATATTGGTCGCGCGCTTCTCGCTCAGCGCAATCTGGCCGCCGGCATAATTATCGGGTTCAAGATAGCCGAGCACCAGATCGGCGTCCGTGACCGTCACATCGCGGCCGCCCTTGTCGTAACAGGCGGGACCCGGATCGGAACCCGCGCTTTCGGGACCGACCGCAACTGTTCGGCGCAGCCGGTCGTAGCGAGCGACAGAGCCGCCGCCCGCGCCCAGCGTGACGAGATGGACCATCGGGATATTGACCATCCAGCGGTCGATCACAGGATTGAAATCGTAGAATTTCACCCCGCCCTCGACCACAAGACCGATATCGAAGGACGTCCCGCCCATATCACTGCACACGACATTGCCCAGATCGGTTTCGGCCGCGAGATGCTCGGAGGCTCCTATTCCGGCGACCGGGCCGGAATGCAGTGTCTGCAGCGCATCTGTCGAATTGAGCTGCGCCATGCCGCCCGAATTATGGACGACCTGCATCGGCCTCTCATGGCCATTATCGCGCAGGTTCAGCTCCAGCGTCGACAGGCCAAGATACATGGCCTTGTGCAGAAAGGCATCGACAATGGCCGAGGATGTCCGCGCATATTCGCCCTTTCGACCCGCCACGAGATGGGCAAGAATGATCGGCGCGGAGCCCAACATATGCTCGGGATATTCGCTGCGTATCAGTTCCTCGACGCGCAATTCGTGCGCCGGATTGACGACCGAGTTCACAAGGCTGACGACAAAGGCCTGCGCTCCGCGATCAACCAGCTTGCGCACCTGGGCACGGACGTCTTCCTCGTCCAGCGCCATGATCACCTCGCCGGTTTCCGACAGGCGCTCGCGCACACCGGCGATCAGCGGGATGGGCACGATCGGCTCCGGTCGTTGCGCCATGGGCAAATCCTTGCGGAAACGATCCGGCAGGCCTTCGCCATAGCCGCGACCACGGCTCAGGGGGACGCTGCTCTCGAAACCGGCAGTGGTGATCACGCCAATGGTTGGCCCGCGCCGTTCGATCAGCGCATTGGTGCCCAGCGTTGTAGCGTAGCGGACACTGTCCACCTCACCCATCACCTGTTCGAGCGTGAGCTTCAGCTGCTCAATCGCCTGGCCCAGCGCGGCGTTGAAGCCGAGCGCCAGATTCTGATGCGTGGTGAGCGCCTTGGCGGACACATAGCGATCACCCCAGACCAGGAAGCAATCGGTGAAGGTGCCGCCGATATCGACCGAAACCCGCTCCATTATTCGCCACCCTTGCGATGATGATGCTGCGGCGGAACAAAGGCCGGGCCAATGGCTGGCTCTGTGAGCGCTTCCCGATCCGCCCATTGCGCTTTCAAGGCATCAATATCGAGTTCAATGTCATAGGCCGGTGGATGACCCGGCGGCAGATATTCGGCCTCCATCTGGCGCGCGCAATGCGGGCAATAATATTCCACGATGCGCGTCCATTCGGGATCAGGCGCGAAAGTGAATTCGTAGCGATCCTTGTCGATGATCGGCGCATGAATGTCCTGCGGATTGCGCGGACGGACGCGGAGGAAGCTTTTGTAATTTTCGCGCGCCGAACCAAGTTCGGCATCGCAGCCACGGCAATGCCATGTCTCTTTTTCGAGATTGATGACAAGCGCGTCTGTGATAAAAACATTCATGATCAGTCTCCCTTCCGCTCTATGAGCAGATCGTGATTGCCGGTAACGGTGAAGCGCCAGCCGGGGCGTATCCAGGCGGTGAAAAACTGCTCCTCAACCAGACAAGGACCGGTCGCCCGTGCACCGGCATCAAGCTCTTCCAGCCGGTAAAGCGGCATACCGCCCATCGCCTCCCGCATGCCTGCACTGGGCGCGTCATGCTGCTGATCCGCAAAGGCGGGGCCCAGGCCGATCGACGGCATATCCCGGACCACATTCAATTCGACAAAGCCCGATGCGTCAGGCGAGACATCGGCAAGCGGCTGGCTGTGCGCCTGATCGCCATCACCTAGCACGGCCTGCCAATCGGTCTGGCAATCCTTCAGCGCAAAGCCCTCGCTTTCCATGGCGCGACCTGCCTGCTCTTCAAGCGAACGCCTGGCCTTTGCCACCGCATCAGCACTGAACGAGTCGACCTTGCAGCTATGCCTGTGCCGGATCGGGCTGAACCCGATGCCGAAGGCACTGAATACTGCGGCAAAGCGCGGCACAAGCACCCGGTCCACACCTGCCTTTTCGGCGATGCCGCAGGCGCTCATCGGTCCGGCGCCGCCAAAGGCAAGCATTGCATCCAGCCCCCGATCGCCTGCCAGCCCGTCAATGGCACCAGCGATCTTCGCCTCATAGGCATCAATCGCCGCGACAATCGCCGCGTCGAGATCAATGTCCAGGGGTTCCGCAATATGGGTGCGCACGGCGTTTTTCGCTCGCTCAAGATCCAGCGCGAGCTTGCCGCCAAAGAAACTGGCAGGATCCAGAATGCCTGCAAGCAGCATGATATCGGTGAGCGTGGCATTGGTACCGCCGCGAGCAAAACAGGCAGGGCCCGGCAAGGCGCCCATGCTTTCCGGCCCTACCTGAATGATGCCATTGGCGACGCTGAGGATGGAACCACCCCCGGCAGCGATGCTGGGTACATCGGCAAGCGGGAAGGCGATCGGCGCGCCTTCGATATTCCCGAAACGATGCTCGGCAACCTGGCCATCCTCGAACAGCGCAAGATCGGTTGTCGTGCCTCCAATATCGATAGAGGCAAAGCGTTCAAACCCGTAATGACTGGCCAGAATGGCAGCGCCGACCGCACCGCCGCGCGGTCCGGAAGAATAGGTGTGCAATGCGATGGTCCGCGACACGCGGGTCGAGCCGCCGTCATTGCGAAACACCAGCAGCGGATTGCGCGTCCGGTGCTGGCGCAGCCGGTCTTCGGCATGATGCAGAAACTGCTCCATGGAAGGATGCAGAAACGCATTCAGCAGACCGGACCATGCGCGGCGCGTCGCCGATGCGCCAGGCGCGAGATCTGTCGAGAAAAGCAGCGGCACCGCTCCCAGCAAATGCCGCGGGAACGTGGCGTAGAGTGTCCGGCGCAAATCGCCCTCGACTTTTGCGGCCTCCTTGCCGTCAAGGCACAGCACGAGCCGGCTTGCGCCCTTGGCGATCAGCGTACGGACCGCCTGAATGACTTGCGCTTCGGTCATGTCGCCGATTGTCGCAACCCGGTCACCAACGAGCGCTTCAAACAGGTCAGGCGCAGCTGACCTCGCCAATTCGACCTGCGCAGCGCCCGAGACCAGCAGCCCGAGACGCGGCCCCTTGCGCTGGACAATCGCGTTGGTGCCCTGTGTCGTCGAATAGCGCAGGTGATCGATCGAAGCGATCAGACGGGTAAGACCGCCCTCCTGACCGAGCTGATCGCCCAGCGCCTGCAGGCCGTTCATCAGACATTCGGTCAGATCATGAGGTGTCGTCACGGTTTTTGCGTGAACCACCTTTTCGCCGTCGAAAGCACAGATATCGGTTAGCGTACCGCCATTGTCGATATTGACCAGCAGACCCATGCACTCATCCTCCCTTGCGGCTCTGGTGAGTCATCCCACCCTTTTTGCCGTCCGAGAGAATCCCTAGGCCGAAGCCACTACCCCTCACCCCACCCGGGTGGGTAGGTTTTGTTTATTCGATCAATTTGAAATGGCGGGCCGCCTGTACGGCCTGCATGCGATTGCCGACGTCAAGCTTGGCAAAAACATTCCGCAAGTGAAATTTAACGGTGTTCTGGGATACGGCCAGCCGGTCAGCGAGATCCTTGTTCGAATGACCCTTGGCCAGAAAATGCAGGATATCGATTTCGCGCGGGGTCAAGTTTTCGTGCGGCCGCGCCAGCACCGCCGATTCCTCTTCGCCGGGAACCGAAGTCATGTCTTCATCCCGCGCTCCGCCCTCGGCCGCCTTGACAAGCAGCTTCACATAACGGGCAACATCATCCACGGCCCAGTCGGGGTCATGGGTAAAATTCTCGTTTGCCAGATGATTGAGCATCCGGATGGCAGCGGGCCCTTCATCAAGGAAAATGCGGTGCATCCGCGCCGGCGCAGCCAGGGCAACCGCCTCCATCATGACCCGCCGAGCATGGCCAAGCTGCCCATCCATCTCCAGGCTGATCGCCAGCAATGTCTTGAGACGAATCAGCCGACGAACCCTGTGCTTTACGCTAGCCGTGCGAATCTCCGACTGGAGCATCGCCCGGGCTTCAGCATGCGCACCTTTGTGAACCAGCAGACGCACATAGGTGATGCGCTGCACTTCAAGCTCTCCGCTGGAATATATGAGCTGCCCCTCGGTCGGAAGCCGGGCCTCTGCACCCAGTGCGCCAAAGCGGCGTTCGGCCGTGCCGATATCACCCTGCAGGACGGCTTCGCGGACCAGTTCCGCCCGGCCACAATCGACAAGCCGGCTCAATCCATATTTATGGCCCGAATCGATCAGATACTCATAAAGTTCATGCGCATATTCCGGCCGCCCTTTCAGGCTTGCGATGCGGGCCAGCGTTACCACCCCTGAACAGAGCGGATCCACTATGGACTGTTGCTGGATCAGCGGAAGATAGTCGGTGATCACCCGCTCGGCTTCGTCGATCTCGTTGCGCTCATAGAGAGCCTCTCCCAGCGGCGCGGCCACGACGCCACCAGCCATGATGCCCCCCGGCCCTTCGACATCCAGCTCGCGCAAGGCCCGGCGCAGGTCGTCAATCGCTTCGCCCAGCAGACCTTGCGAGATTTTCAGGCTCGCGTGGATCGCGTTGGCATAGGAGCGACCGAAATAATTGCGCGCCTGTTCATGAAGCGGACGGGCACGGAGCAGCAATTCATGCGCTTCGGGAAACTGGCTTTGCGCACCCAGCAAGAAAGCATGGGCGTTAAAAGCCACTGCCTTGGAAAAGGACTGGTCATCACCCAACCATTTCTCTGCATCGCGCGCGCGTTGACCCATCTCGACCACCCGGTCCTCGGCCGCAAGGACGAAGCAGCGGAGCACCTCGAGTTCCGCCGCCGCGACCGGATCATCCCCGGATTCGGCCAGCGATGCTTCACAATAGTTGAGCAGCCGATGCGCCTTGGCGAATTGCCGGCGGAAGCCATAAGCGATGACCGCTGCATCAAGCAGCGTGGGGCTTCCCAGCAGGACCTGCTGGTCGAGCTGTTCAAACAGCGAGACCAGAAGCCCCAGCCGCTCTTCCCGAACCAGTTGCTCGGCGACTTCTTCCAGACAGGCCGCAGCGCTCTCCTGCCGCCCTGCCGCAAGATAGTGACTGATCGCAACCTCGCGCATGTCTTGTGCGGCGAACCAGTCTGCAATCCGGACGTGACGCTCTGTCAATGCATCCGGGCTACTTTCCTCCTGCACCTGGGTTCTCAGAAAATCACCGAAAAGCGGGTGGAAGCGGAACCAGTGCCGGTCACCGTCGACCGGGTCGAGAAACAGCCCTCCATCGGACAGCCGATCGAGCAGGGCACGCCCCTGCGATCCACCCAGCTTGTGATTGACCAGTTCTGCACAAAGCCGGTCCGCGAGGCAGATACCGAGCAACGCTTCCTGCGTTTCTGCGGATTGCAAATGGAAGACTTCCTGCGCAAGATAATCGACAACCTCTTGTGTCACGCCGCTTCTCAGTGCCTTCGCGGCACCCTGTTTATGCGAGGCAAGCGAGAGGTTGATAAACTGCAGTGCAGCGGGCCAACCATCAATCCGGCTGTGCAGTTCGCGCACTTCTTCCAGGCCCAGTCGGCAGCGCTCCGACAGAAACTGATAGGACTCGCCAAGATCAAAGCGCAGATCAATGCTACCAAGGACGATGGCCCGGCCCGACAGTTTGAGTCGCGCGCTGGAGAGATCGGGCATCGTCCGCGTCGCTACGGCGATGCGCTTGCCGGGAGGCAATTGCTCAATGATCTGGCCGAGCAGCGCATCGGCCTGGCCGTGGGCGAACTGATCATATTCATCGAGCAGCAACAGAGCGGGGCCATTTATCGCCGAAATCAGCGCGGAAATATCGCGAGTGGTCCGGCGCAGCTTGCCGCCCGTATCCTCTATAAGCCGCTCACATGTCCCGATGAACATCTGCACGAAACGCGACAGGTCGCCATCCTGAGAAACGGGTGTGATCCAGCCGACGGCGCCGCCCGCCTCCATTTCAGCCGCCGCCAATTGTCGCAACAGGGAGGATTTTCCATAGCCTGCCGGTGCCTGCGCAAGAATCAGCTGCGCGCTGCTCGACTGGATACGATCAAGAAGGCTCTCCCGCCGCAGATCCACCGGGCCACTCTCCACTTCCGGCTGCTTATTGCCGATTCTGTTTTCGTTCCCACCCATATTGATGATCAGTCAGACCTCCGCCCCACCCTTTTGGGTGGTGTGATGACTTAAGTCTGGTCACAGGCAGGGGTCAAGGTCGCCCTGACGGCCGAGCAGAGTTTACAGGAGAGTATCATGTCCCGCTCCGTGATCGTTGCCGGTGTGGCGATGACCCCGTTTGACACGCCCGGCAAGGCCCGCGATTATCGTGTGATGGCGACGGACGCTGTCACAGATGTGCTGGCGGACGCGGGAGTGACTTATCCATCGATCGAGCAAGCCTATGTCGGCTATGTCTATGGCGACAGCACATCCGGCCAGGCCGCGCTTTATCCCAGCGGGTTGAGCGGTATTCCGATCATCAACGTTAACAATAATTGCGCGACCGGTTCGACCGCCCTCTGGCTCGCGCGTCAGGCCATCGCCAGCGGTGCGGCTGACTGCGTACTGGCATTGGGCTTCGAACAGATGAAGCGCGGCGCCCTGGCAAGCGTTTATGATGATCGCCCTGACCCGTTGGGCGATTTTCTGGATACGTGCACAGCCCGGCTGGGTCCCTCTGACAGCCCGATGGCGCTGCGCCTTTTCGGGGGTGCCGGGCTGGAATATCAACAACGTTACGGAGCGGAAGACCGCACCTTTGCGCTGATCGCGGAAAAGGCGCGGCGACACGCCGCCCCCAATCCACGGGCTGTTTTCCGCGACATCCTTTCTGCCGACGAGATCCTGGATTCCCCGCATATGTACGGGCCGCTTACCAGGCTCCAGTGCTGCCCGCCGACCTGCGGCGCTGCGGCGGCTATTCTCTGCAGCGAGGCTTTTGCGGCTCGCCATGGAATAAGCACCGACATCGTCATCGCAGCCCAGGCAATGACGACGGATCGCCCCGATTCATTCGATGGGAAAAATCTTGCAGCAACCGTCGGCGCGACCATGTCGCGGACAGCGGCAGATCAGGTGTATGAATCGGCGGGAATCGGCCCAGACGATCTGGACGTCGTGGAATTGCACGATTGCTTCACCGCCAACGAGCTGCTGAGCTACGAAGCGCTGGGCCTGACCGCCATCGGCACGGCGGAGCGGTTCATCCGCGATGGCGACAATAGCTATGGTGGAAAAGTGGTTACCAATCCATCGGGCGGCTTGCTATCCAAGGGCCATCCGCTGGGCGCCACCGGCCTCGCCCAGTGTTTCGAACTGGTTACGCAATTGCGCGGCGGTGCGGAAGCGCGGCAAGTCGAGGGAGCGCGCCTTGCGCTGCAGCACAATATTGGACTGGGCGGTGCCTGCGTCGTCACATTATATGAAAACAGGGCCGGGCGTTAATACCGGTGCCACACGATCTGGAGAGCAAAGATGAGCGGACAAACAGCCCGGCGCTGGTATTTCAACGAACGCCCCAAAGAGATGATCGAGGACAATACGCTGGTGCTGCGGGAAGAGCCGCTCCCCGAGCTGGAAGACGGCCAGTTCCTCTTTCGCACGCTTTATCTTTCGCTTGATGCGACCAACCGCGTCTGGCTCAGCGACTGGGACATCTACATGGAGCCGGTGCGCATTGGCGAACCCATGCGCGGCTTTGTATTCGGCGAAATTGTCGAGAGCAAAAACCCCGACTTTCCGGTCGGCGCACATGCGGCAGGATTGCACAGCTGGTCCGACTATATCGTCACCGATGGAGCCGGATTTTCCGTCTTCCCGTCGCTGGATGGCATCGACCTTGCCGAAGCCTTTGCGGTCCTCAGCGTCGCCGGACCGACCGCCTATGTTGGCCTGCACGATATCGGCAAGCTGAAAACTGGCGATACAGTGGTGGTCAGCGGCGCGGCCGGGGCCGTCGGGACGATGGTGGGACAGATTGCCAAGAACGAAGGCTGCACTGTCATCGGTATCGCCGGGAGCGATGAAAAATGCGCAATGCTGACCAATGATCTCGGCTTCGACGGTGCGATTAACTACAAAAGCGAAAATGTGACCGAGCGATTGGGCGCACTCTGCCCCGAAGGCATTGATTTATGCTTTGAAAACGTGGGCGGCGACATTCTCGATGCCTCGCTGACCCATATGAAAGATTTCGGCCATGTCGTGATCTGCGGGTTGATTTCTTCCTATAACAGCGACGAACCAATTCCGGGACCCTACATGTTTCGCAATCTCATCATGCGCCGTCTCACCGTTCGCGGCTTCGTGATCCTGGACCATGAAGATCGTTTCCCCGAAGCGATGGCCGCGCTGGCTGGCTGGCTGGCCGAAGGCAAGCTGACCATGCCCCTGCATATTGTGGAAGGACTGGAGGCAGCACCCAAGGCGCTCAACCTGCTCTATACAGGGGGCAATACCGGCAAGCTTCTGGTCAAAATCTAGTCGTTGCGACGCGATTGGTACCACCCTCATTTCATCGGCAAGGCGGTCGCTGTCAGCCTAGTTCGATATCAGATAATAGGCCACCGGCTGAGTGGCGCTGGTGTGGATATTGATGCGGTACCGTTCGGTAAAAAGCGGCAGCCATTCACAATTTGCCGGCTTTGAGGAGACGTCTTGGCGACAGATATCCTTTCCCTGAGGGTCGATAATCTTGATCGATAGGGGCTTGGATGAAACCGGGACCAGTGCCACGGACGCTTTCTTGCCCGCCAGGAAAATCTGGTCTGTACTCACCCCGGATTTCGCCGAGACCTTTCCTTTCCTGTAGGATGGTCCGAGCGCGCGACCGCGATATACCGGTGGCCTGGTCGAAGGGTCCAGCGCTTGCGCCCGTTCGCCCCAGCGTTTCGAGAGATCCTCGTCCTGATTCCCGTCCGGCCTGGCACCGATGGCTTGCAGAATCTGGGCGGCTGCGCGCAGAGCGGCTGCATCGGAATTTTCCTCGCCCTGTTTGCCCGCAAGAATGGCATGGGCCGTGCGCATCACTGGCCCGTCATCCACCGAAGGCGAAACCCGGTCAGCCACAAACTCCGTCTGTGAAGCGATGCCTGCCGATGCACCGGCGCAGCCCGACAGAAGCGACACGGCCATCCAAAGTGCCATCACGGACAAATTTTGACAGTTCAATTCAATCACTCCTTTCCGGTCTGATTTCGAACAAAGCCCCGGGTTGTGCATCGTGACAGCGAATGATCAGGCCGTTTCGCTCGGCCAGAGCCTGTGACAGGGCAAGGCCAAGGCCGTGTCCCTTCGCTCCATTGCCATCAATGCGGACGAAACGCTCGAAAATCCTGTCTCTCATATGCTCGGGAATGCCAGGCCCGTTGTCCCGCACCGTGATGATCGGCCCCGGTCGCAGAATCAGCTCGACCGCACCGCCTCTGGGCGTATATTTAAGCGCGTTGTCGAGAAGGTTGGACAAAATGCGCTGGAGATGTGCCGGATTGGCCATCATCTTCACTCCTGATGCAATATCGGTGCTGAAGTCGATACCCAGATCCTCGGCGCTTTCGCTAAACAGTTCCGCTATTTCACTGGCGATCTCCGTAACATCGCATTCGGACAATCCGGCCCGGTCGCCTTTTTGGGCGCGGCTGGATGCGATGTCGAGCAGCGAGTCCAGCATCGCGATTATATCGCGAATATCCTGCCTGGCCCGGCCCAGGGTCTCGAGATGGGAGACATCCTCTCTCTGCCGCATCGCGGCAACCAGGCGATTGTCCAGATGGGTGAGCGGCGTGCGCAGTTCATGCGCGGTGTGATCGGATATATCCCGGTGCGCGGCGATCAGCGCGGCGAGACGTTTGATCATGGCATTGCTGTGCTGCGCCAGTTCGTCCAGCTCGTCGCCAGGGCGATCGACCGGGATTGTGGTCGTCAGATTACCGGCACCAATTTTCCGGAAAGCGTCGTTTAACGTTCCGATCCGGTTTCTCAGGCGGAGAGTAGAATAATAGCCGATGATGAAAAACATCAGCACCAGCAATATCCCGGCAAGCAGAAAAGCGGTCCTGATCCGGCCGAGCAAGGCGGCTTGTCCGGCGGTGTCACGACCGACAAGCAGTTTCAGGTCGGGGTTGAGCTGCGTGGTCCGGGCAAAAACCTCTTTGCCATCAGGCAGTTTGATATGACCCGTCTCAGAGTTTTCCGCGGACAGTTTTGGCCAATATTTGATGTTGCCCGTGATCATGGCGCCGTTGGGCGACGCAAGCATATAATAGCGCGCATCACCGGGAGACTGCAGCTCCAGACGGTCGGCCATTCTCTGCCGCAATTCGGCCGGACCGCCAGAGATGTATATGTCAGCGAGTCCGGCGATATCGGTATCCACGCTGCGGGCAATCTGTGCTTGGGTTTCCGTTCGGACAATCCAGTCGGTCATCGCAAACAGGACAGCCACAGACAGGACCGACACGAGGACGATGATCAAACTCAATCGCCCGAACAAGGAAGAAAATATGCTCATGATCAGTCTGCGTGCAGCCGATATCCTGCTCCCCATATGGTTTCCAGCACCGACTTGTCAAAACCCTCTTCCAGCTTGCGCCGCAGCCGTCCGACATTCACGTCGATGACATTGGTTTGCGGATCGAAATTGAGGTTCCAGACATTGTGCAGAAGCATTTCACGGGTCACAATCTCCCCGGCATTTTGCATGAAATATTTGAACAGCTCAAATTCTTTGGGGCTGAGCGCGATGTGCTTTCCCTGGCGATGGGCGGTGCGCGCCTTGATATGGCATTCCATATCACCAAAAATGATAACAGCGCTATGTGGCTGTCCGGTCGCTCGCCGGTGCAAGGCCCGGACCCGGGCGACCAGTTCCTCATCCTCAAAAGGTTTGGCAAGATAATCATCAACGCCGGCATCCAGGCCCTGAATCCGGTTTTCGGTTCTGCCCAGTGCGGACAACATCAGCACCGGGATGGCAAGGCCAGCGGCGCGCAATTTGGTAACGATATCGATTCCCGTCATATCGGGAAGCATCCGGTCGAGAATGACGAGATCGAAAGACTCTTCGGATGCCCGCCGCAAACCCTCTTTGCCATTGGCGACGGTTGTCACTCGATCACCGGTGCGAGACATGATTTCGCTCACCATGCGGGCCGTTTGTTCATCGTCTTCGACATGCAAGATGCGCAGGTTGTTCATGGCAGGATTTTATCCCAGTTCTTTAGCGACAATTGAGACATGTTCTAGAGTTTGTCTACCAGGAAAAGACAGTGACAAATGCTGTTAGTTTCTCGAAGATTTCCGCCTTGTTCTTTGTTTCGGATCCCGCTTTGCATATAGTGGCGAGTTGTTTGCCGTCGCCCCGGTCGCATCAGGATTTCGATTGCAGGGATTGGATCGTGATGCATTGCCGAAACTTGTCGATCGCTTTGTCGGCGGCGATGCTGACGATAAACACGCCGAAAAATGCAACCGCGGCATGCACCGATCCGAAGCGTTTCAGCAGGCCCAGCTGAAACCGATTGATGAGCCCGCCATCCCCGCCTCCGCTCGTCCGGCAATTTGGGCGCCGTTCATCCGGATCGGAAGCTGGCAAAAGAAAGGGCGCCCTCCCCTAGGCGGACGCCCTTTCCCATCAGCGATGAAAGCTGCACTCGGGTCGCAATTAGCGCAGATCTTCGACTGAAACCCAGCCCTTTGTGCCGTAATTGTCGGTCACTTCGACAAACAGCCCTTGCTTGTTGCCGGTCGGAGTCAGTTCTGTATCGGGACGAAGAGAGCGAACCTCCGCTCCCGTTTCGGTAGCGCTGGCCCGCATCGACGTCGCGACGGCAACCGTATAGGTCGTAATTGCCGGGGCAGCGGGTGCAGCCTGTTGCACGCTCTTCAACGCTCCGGCCTGGGAGACAAGACTGTTATATGCTTCGACGAAGGCGCTGGTGACCATCTGGCCGTCTTTCGACGAGCTATATTGCCCGAATTGTCCTTGGCTCGCCGCCACCCAGTCGCTGCTTTTCAGTATCTGGATCGTGGATTTCTGGCTGACGCCGCTGCCCGCAATCAGCGTCTGGCCATTGGCCGGGTTCATCAGGCGCAAGCCAGCGGAAATGGTTTTCTTCTTGCCGCCAAGGCCGCCGAACATACCGATCAGCGCGCCACCCATGGGAACTTTGGACAGGATGGTGCCGGCTGCACCTGACTGGACGAGTCCGCCTTTCATCAGGCTCGTAGCTGTATTCATGGTCTGGTCAATCTCTTCCTGCGAGCCGGCAATAGCAGACATCAGATAATCGGCTGGTTTGCCGTCCGCTCCGGTATGCATGGTGAAACAGCCGGACTCCTGAACAATCGCGCCCAGCATTCCGCGAGGACTCGACAGCCCAAATTTGCTCCAGCCCTGCGTATCGCCGTCGGCGATCGCGACCGTGCCGTATGAGGCTTCGCATTTTACGACCACCACATCTTCCTTGGCTGCCTGTGCAGGCGAAACCGCGAGGCTTGCAAAAGCGAGTACGCCAGTCGTGGCGGAAAACAGGTTCTTTCTGGTCATGGTGATAATCCCCTTTTATTTTGGCAATGGAATAAGACATTCAATGGAGCGGCTCTGTGCTGCTTGATGCATCGCAAAAGTTACGCGGATCCCTGATGTTTTCCAGTTACAGTCCCTGTTAGAAAGGTGACAGATGCTGTTAGTCTCGCTTGGCATCCTGAAATATTCGTCCCGGCCTTCCTTCCAGTGGTTCTGGAGTCGAAAGACCGGGACAGATCGCAGCGGCGTTTACTGAAAGGAGAAGTTCGCTCCGAGCCATTCCTTGATCGTATCGAGCCTGTCTGCGGGATTCATGCCATTATCCAGCCTGCCATTAGTACGCGGCGCGCTCCCGATGCCTGCAGCTTTGCCAACGCCCGCCGCGATATTGGTATTTGCTCCCGTCCAGGTGGACCAGTCACTGCTGGCAGGGGTGCTTACTGTGGCCGTGGCTCCCGGAGCGGCAAAAGCCGCCACACCATCTACTTGTGAAAAGGCTCCTCCTGATCCGAAAGTGTAGCTGAACCCGGCATGTTTGCCGCCGTCACCTGCCAGGAAGCCGACGATGACTGCACTGCATTGCCCTCCGCAGATCGATCCGCTGCCGTTAGCCATCAGATTGTAGGAGAAAAAGCGCCCGATAGCATCCCCCTCCATCGCGACGGCCATCCCGCCGTTTGTCGGATCCGCGCTGCCGCCCGCGGTACCAAATGTATAGCTATTGTCATAAATATCCACTTGAGCGCTAACACCGACCAACGGTTGCGCGCCAAAGGCAACGGACAGGCTGCCATCGAAACTGCCCAAACCGCCGACGCGAACGCTCGGTTTGGTGGCCCCGATCAAGGTGTAATCCACCTTGCCGGACGTCGGCAAGTTGGCCGCCGGTGCGCCGGTTATTATGTGGAAGCCATTGCGATCGATAAAATCCAGACCGTCTTCATAGGCATAAAATTTGCCACCGGTAATGCCGTCCGCCCAGCGCGTCCAACCGATAATGTCGCCGACACTGCCGGATTCAAATTCCTTGGCGGTGCCGATTGTTGGATTTTCCTCGTCGCTGAAAACATAACCGATCGGGGCACCACTGACACCATAGGTAACTTGGCCGAAGCGCTGATCAATTCCGACTTTCTCGCCTGCAGCATAAGAAATATGCTGATTTTCGCGCACGGTTCCTGAAGGCGGAACAGGATCGGTTCCGCCGCCATTCAATGCAAATATTCCCAGACCAATGGCTTGCACAAATCCAGCGGATGAGCTGTCATTCACATTGAAGCCAAGCCCGATATAGGCACCATCGGCGCCGTAAAGTTGCCCACTGACATTGCCGTTGCAGCTGCCCTTGCAGGCATCGCCACCGAATGCGGTGATCGGTACAGCCCCGCCAAAGGTGAAATCAGACTGGATCACATAGTCTGACTGCGAGGGATCTGCTGCGCCGCCAACGGTGGAGGTCCGCCACATATAATTGCCGACATTCAGTTCCAGATCCCAGCCGATTGGGTTGATCGCCCCGGTCGAGATCGCCAGCTGACCGGTAAAGGTCCCCGGCGCCGCGCTGCCGTCGGACAAGGTCGCCCGGGTTGAACCGACCAGGTCGTAGGTCAGCAGGCCGGAACGATTGAACGAGGTTGACGCTGTTCCGGACATGACATGGAAGCCCTGATTGGGACCATAAGCGATGCCGTTGATCGTGCCGTTGGTCCAGCGGGCAAAGGCGACATCGTCAAACGAGCCGAATTCCGCCACTTCCGCGTCACCGATCATGGTGGTCCCGGTAAAACTGCTGGCGAAGCTCTGGATTTTTCCATCGACCAGTTCGACGTCGCCCAGTCCGAAATCCACCAGTCCGCTAGCGCCGAATGCATAAGTCAGCTGATTACTTCGGGTCTCTGTAGGGCCCGGAGTAGGCGTGGGTGTGGGCGTAGGCGTAGGCGTGGGCGTTGGAGTTGGAGTGGGCGTAGGTGTCGGAGTCGGAGTCGGTGATGGCGTAGGGGTGCCGCCGGTACCGCCGCCATATTGGGGCGGTACGGTATAGCCGGCAAGGCGGAACAGGCCGGCGATCTCGTCGATATCGAGCCCCGGAGGAAAGGCGTTGGCGAACAGCAGATCAACCAGCGCCTGTACGGTCGGATCGCCGGGCGGGATGGTGCCGCCAGCGGCTACCAACGCCAGCAGGTCGGCGATTGAGCCAAAAGTGGCACCATTTCCGCTGATGCCGGGAATCGTATATCCTGCGGCGCCCAAAGCGCGGAGAAATTCCTGCAGCTGGAACTGCGAAATACCGGACGGCGCGCCATAGGTCTGCAAATTGAACAGAAAAGCCTGTATTTGCGCCGGTGTCAGACCGCTATAGGATCCCAGATTGCCATTTTGCGCTGCCGCCAGAATCTCGGTGATCAACTGCAGCGCAAGCGCCGGATCAAGCTGCCCGGTCTGGGCCTGCACCAGTCGCTGGAACTGCGCCGGGCTTGTGGCTCCCTGCAAGGTCCCGGGGATGAACATCTGCGGCTGCGATACACCGGCAAAGCCGAGCGCGGTCGGCGTGGTCTGGCTGGCGTTGGCAAGAAACTGGCTCGCATTGCGCTGCGCCTGCTGAACCTGTTGCAGGGCGGTTCGGCCGCCGCTGCGATTGGGCTGGGCACCAGCGGTTATCGTCGCAGATGGCCCCGAACCATTGCCGGACTTGAAAGCCTTGCCGGCTGGGAAAGTTCTGCTGGCACCATTGCTGGCCACCTGCATCGAGCCGGTCAGGGCAAAGCCGGAGAAACTGCCGTCGGCTGCGATCTTGCCGTTGGCGCTGCTGCCGGGCTTCAGAACGATCTGGCTGCCATTGCCGGCGACAATCGGCTTTGGCGAAGCGCCTGCCGGGGCCGAAGCGGTAAAGCTGCCGCTTGGTACCGACAATTGTCCGTCTGCCGACAGCGAATAGCGAGCCGGCCCCATGATGCTGACCATCGTGCCGTCATCCAGTTTCAGCTGGACCACGCCCGATGCGATTTGCTGTTCGCCTGCGCCATTGTCGGCAGAAGGCGTTCCACTTGCCGCAGACGTGAACACCAGTTCCGCTGCCCAGAGCGGCGAACCGGGAACAAAAATCGCGAAGAGGGTGGTGGCGAGCGCGCTGGCGCTGGCCAGTTTGACGTCGGTCAGCAAGCTGGTGTTTCTGCTTTGGATCTGGGTCATGATGTTTCTCCCAAGAGTGATTATGTTAAAACTAGAAGCTCAGGCGGACACCGACAGAGGCGGTCCAGCGGTCATAGTCATAGAGTCCGATATTGCTGTCGTTGCGGGTATAGGTAACGCGCGGACGCACGCTGATCGCGTCGGTGAAGCGGTAGCGCAGGCCGAGCGACGCATCATATTGCGTGTCCTTGCGTCCCTTCAGGAACAGCGGGTCGCGGCTGTCATAATTGCGATGCTCGACACTGGCGCCGGCGATAAGCGACGCTTTTTCGCCCAGCTGCCATTCGCCGCCCAGCTGCGCGTTGGCAAAGGCATAGCTCAGTTGGTCGGCCCCGGGCCGCCGTGTCTCTTCCTTGCCGCCGCCGATACCGCCGTAGATCGCCTTGTCGGCATAGGTGATGCTGCCGGAGAAACGCTCCGCATCCTGCAGCGGGGCGCCATCATAGTTGAGGCGGAAATATTGCCCGCTGACCGACAGCGCGCGATCATTCGACAGGCGCTTGGTATAGCGGATATCGCCGCCAACGCTGGTCCTGTAGCCATTATGGCCGAGCCAGAAGCGTTGTCCCTGGCCCGAAAGCGAAATGACATCGCCATTGGCCAGGCTATGGGCGATACCGATGGTACCGACCGCCGAAGCCTGATCGACGAAACGACTGTCAATATTGTCGCGCCAGTTGCCGAGCACCGAACCGAACAGGCGCGTCTGCCGGCTGAGCGGGGTCGAGCCCGACAGGCCGCCCTGAATCTGATAAAAGCCGGCATCCTGTTCCCGCGCTGCGCCGTTCAGCGTGGCGGGACCCAGAAAGGCAAAGAGCGGTAGCGTGATCGAAATGGCGTCGGTCGCGGTGTTGATATTGCTGTCATAGCCGCCTTCGACATCGAAATAGCCGGTGATCTCCGATGCACCGCCGGCAATCGCCGTATCCAGCTGCCGGACCACGCCATCGATGCGGTTGCGAACGGGGTCGGGAATCGAGGGGTCGCCGCGCACCGTTTCAAATTCGGCCCGCGCCGTATCCACATCTCCCGCCATCGCATAGGCGCGCGCCAGCTCGGCCTGTGCTCGCGCATTGCCCGGCTGCACCGCCAGAACACGCTGGAACGCCAATATGGCCTCGCCAAACCGGCTCGATTCCAGAGCAGCCAGTCCCAGCGCCATATCAAAATCCGGCTCCCCCGCGCGCTTGTCTTCCCGCACCTTGAGCGCAGAATAGGCGGCATCGGCCCGACCCGCATTCAATTGATCCATGGCGCTTTGGACATCCGGATCGGTCTGGGCTGCGGCTGGCGTCGCTGTGAAGGCCAGCAAGCCGCTATTAAAGGCAATGGTCAGTATCGCGGCAGTTTTGGAAAAGCGCATTCAAGCCCCCTGTAACTTCATGGAATATGAAATTTGAATAGGGCAGCAGATCGCTATAGGCTTGTTACAAGCACCGATAGGAAGATGACAAAAACGGTTAATATTCCCCTGTGTCGAAAACGAACGGTCAGTCAGGTGAGGCCTGATCCGATGATATCATAGGGGATTCGGCGACAAGGTTTCGCGTCATCGCTATCCCTGAGCTTTTGCCCAAGGCTCAACGCTGTAGAGAGATATTTGCAGATCCACCGGCGAGGCTCTTCCTGATCTTTGCTTAAACCACGGCTGCCATTTCGGAAGCCTGCTTGATCGCCGCCTTGGCATCCAGCTCTTTGGCTTCAAAGGCACCGCCGACCAGCTCTGCCGCCAGGCCCTCTGCAGTCAGCAGCTCATAGAGGTCCCGCTTCGAATCCTGACCGGCGCAGATAATGATCGTGTCCGCTTCGATCAGGATGGGCTTGTTATTGACCGTAATGTGCAGGCCTTCGTCGTCGATCCGGTCGTAGCTGGCGCCATTGATCATATTGATCCCCCGGCGCGCCAGCGACAGGCGATGGGTCCATCCGGTTGTCTTGCCAAGCCCTGCCCCGACCTTGCTGTCCTTGCGCTGGATCATGGTGATCTCGCGTTTCGATCGAGCGACGACCGGTGCGACGCCGGTTACCCCGCCGCGCGGATGGTTTTCGAAATCAATGCCCCATTCTCTTGCGAAAACATCGCGGTTCAACGCACCGGAAGGCCCGGAATGGCTGATCAGTTCGCAGACATCAAAGCCGATACCGCCCGCACCGATGACCGCGACCTTGTCACCCACCGCTCTTTTGCCGGTGATTACATCGATATATTTTGCGACCTTCGGATGATCGATTCCTTCGATGTCCGGTGTTCGTGGGGTAATGCCGGTGGCGATGATGATATGATCGAAATTCTCTGCCTTCAGGACCTCCGGACTGGCGAGCGTGTTCAGCCGGACATCCACGTCCAGAACCTCCAGCATCCGGCCAAAATAGCGCAACGTCTCGTAAAATTCCTCCTTGCCGGGTATCCGCTTGGCCAGATTGAACTGGCCGCCGATTTCCGATGAGGCTTCAAAGAGCGTCACCTGATGCCCCCGTTCGGCAGCAACCGTTGCGTAAGCGAGCCCGGCGGGTCCTGCGCCAATCACGGCGATACGTTTTGCGGCTGCCGTGGGCAGATAGTTGAGCAGGGTTTCATGGCAGGCCCTGGGGTTGACCAGACAGGAGGTCAGTTTACCGGAAAAAGTGTGATCAAGGCAGGCCTGGTTGCAGGCGATACAGGTGTTGATTTCATCCTCTCGCCCCTCGATCGCCTTGCGCATGAAAGCGCTGTCGGCAAGCATCGGCCGCGCCATCGACACCAGATCGGCATCGCCGCGCGCCAGCACCTCCTCTGCCACGACCGGCACGTTGATCCGGTTTGAGGTGATCACAGGCACGCTGACCTCCTTGCGCAACCGGCCCGTAACCGATGTGAACGCGGCGCGGGGAACCATCGTCGCGATCGTCGGCACCGCGCTTTCATGCCAGGTAAAATGGGTGGAAATGATAGTGACCCCGGCCTTTTCCAGAGCTTTGGCCAGGGTGACAACCTCGTCCCAGCTCATCCCGTCTTCCAGCATGTCCATCGCCGCAATGCGGAAAATCAGGATGAAATCCTCACCCACCGCGGCGCGGGTGCGCTCGACGATTTCTATGGCGAAGCGGATACGATTTTCATAGCTGCCACCATATTCGTCTTCCCGCAAATTGGTTTTCTCCACCAGGAAGGTCGAAATCAGATAGCCGGCAGACCCGATGATTTCGACTCCGTCATAGCCTGCCTTTTTTGCCATCACCGCGCACCGCACATGATCGTCGATCTGCTTTTCGATGCCGGCCTTATCCAGCTCATTGGGCACATAGCGGGCGATCCGCGACTTCACCGCAGAAGGGGCGACGCAATCCGGTGTGTAGGCCAGTGGTCCCGGGTGCAGGATCTGCATGCAGATTTTGACATCCGGAGCCGCCGCGTGGACGGCATCGGTCACCAGCCGGTGTTTTGCGGCTTCCTCTTCATTGGACATGCGAGCGCCATGGCTGGAGGATTCGGCATTCGGGGCGATGCCCCCGGTAATGATCATGCCGACATCATTGGCTGCCCGTTCAGCGAAATAGGCGGCCATGCGTTCAAAACCACCCTCGATTTCCTCGAGCCCGGTGTGCATCGACCCCATGATCGCGCGGTTCTTGATCGTGGTGAAACCGAGATCGAGCGGTTCGAGTAATTTCGGATAGGTCATATCGTCTTTCTTAAACTCTATCGCGAGAAAGCCCAGATGCTAAAATGCTAGCGCACCTGGGCCGCATCATTCGCTGCGCCGTGATTCTCGCCAATATGTCAGGAGCGACAGCGCGAGATAGGCGATTGTCAGCAGGACAAGCAAAGCCAACGGGCGGGCAATCGCCGAAAAGGGCGCGCCCATCTGGTCTGCCAGAAGCAGCGCGCGGCTTCCGTGCGTGGCGGGGAAGATCGCACCGATAGCAGCCACCCACGCAGGCATGGCTTCCCGGGGCCAGGTCGCTCCGGTTAGAAAGAAGATCGGCAGAGAACTGGGGATCAAAAGCAGCAGCCCGGTCTCCGCCCGGCGGAACCATGCCCCCACCGCGCAGGCAAATGCGGCTATGGCGGCGCCCATAAGCAGCGCGACAAGAGCCAGCATTAGCGGCGAAGCCATGCCCGGCACATCCTGCAGGGCAAAGAACCAGCCAAAATAGAGCGCTGACGCGATGGTCGACAGCAGGGTGAAGGCCAGCCAGCTTCCGATCAGCTCCCGATGGTCGGCAAAAGCCGGAGCATGCACAGCTGCTCGCTTCCGACGCCGCAACGCCAGCAGCACGGTGACGCCGAACAACATTGTCTGCTGCAGGATCACCGGCGTGACAGCGGGGAAGATATAGCTCGCATAGCCGGCCTGCGGATTGAATCGGGCGATCGAGACAATCGGCTCCGGCAGCATCAGATTACCGATATAGGGGGCGGCCTCCATCGCCAGCGTCTGGCGCAGCGCCTGTTCCACGGCGGTGCCGGTGCTTTTTGCACGCACCAGATAGGCGCCGTCGATCCACAGGGCAATCTGGGGGCCCTCCCCGCGCAAGGCTGCTTTGGTCATGCCCCTGGGAATCAGCAAAACCGCTTCCACCTGACGGCTGGCAAGCAGATCCTGCGCCGCGGCCAGGTCGGCGGGCTGTGCGACCACCGCAGCCTGATCGCTGTTATCAATGCGCCTTGCCAGCGCCCGGGTAAGTGCGGTGCCCTCTTCATCGACGATGGCGATAGGCACATCCTGTGCCTGCTGGTGGGCGTAAGGGGCAGGATAATAAAAACCATAGAGCAAAACCGCGAGTACGATCAGTGCTGTCACCTCTGGTTGGCGAAAAACCTCACGCAGAGTGGTGGCGAAGGCAGCCTGAACCGTCATGCCCGTCGCTCCGCGCCCCAGAAAGAAAAAGCGATGCCGACCAGAACATATATCAGCAGCAGGGCAGCAGGCCACAGATCAATCGCGACCGGACTGCCCAGAAACTGGTCCATCTGCAGCCGCAGATAATGGGTGAAGGGAAGCGCTTCGCTCCACCAGACCACCACCGAAGGCGCGCCCTTGATCGGCAGCGAACCGCCCGAATAGGCAAGTGCCGATCCGGCATAGAAAGCGCTGGCTGAAAAGCCCAGTCCGCTGCGCCGCGAGACCAGGGTAATCGCCGCAGAAAGGGCGAGGCTTGCTGCCAGCATCATGACTTGCGCGCCATAGGTAAAGGCCAGCGAACCACCCATGCGCCAGCCGCGAAAGCCGACCAGCCAGACCATCCAAGCCGCAGCCCAAAGCGACAATATCACCAGATAGGGCACGAACTTGCCCAGAAGCGCCATCATCCCGCCACCGGTCTCCCGCCGCCACCGCTCGAGCATCCCATCCTCAAATTCACGCGCGACCGCATAGACGCCAAGGCAGGCGGCGAGCAGATGGAGCATCGCCGGCTGGATGAGCGCCTGCAGATACCATTCGAAGCTCGCTTCGGGGTTGAACAGAACATGGACCTGGACCTGCGGCAGGCTGGCGTCGCTGACCTGCAGCCCCCGGCGTTCGGCTGCGGCCATTGCCTGCTCGGTGACCACTCCCGTAACCGCACGGCTTATATCTCGTTCGAGCACCGAGCCGACCGAAAGATAGGTGGCGTTATAGGCAATGCGAACCGGTGCCAGCTGGCCTGAAGAAATTTTGCCATAGTCGGACGGAATCACGACATAGGCCCATACATGGCCCTGGCGCAGTTGCGCGTCAGCCTCGGCCTCGCTCGCCAGCGCAGCGGTAACAGAGAGACCGCTTTGCGCGGAGATCGCGCTGACCAGGGCGCGGCTCGTCTGGGTTTCCGCTGCGTCGACCAGGGCTACGGGCAGCGCCTCCAGCGCGCCGCGCGACAGCATAGCCGCTATCAGCAGGATCGCGAAACCGGGAACCAGAAACAGCGCCGTCAGCAGCGGTGGGGAGCGGAGGATCGCTTGCAACTCCCGTCTGGCAGCAGCTGCTGCCCGGCTCATTGGGGCCATTCGAACAGCACGCTCATTCCCGGTCGCAGGCCGCTGGCCCGGTCGACCGGTTCCAGCCGGATTTCAAAACTGCGCGCATCGAAACCGCTGCTCTGCCGGGTGGCCTGTTCGCTGGTAAACCCGGCCTGCGCTGCAATATGAGTCAGGCGGAACGACAAGGCCCTATGGCCGAGAGCTGGGACCGTGCCGCGCAGAATCTTGCCCTTCTTGACGCCGGCATATTGCGTTTCATTGACTCGCAGGATGACATAGGGATGAGCGATATCAACAATCTGGAAGACCGGGATGGCCGGCCCGACGATCTCGCCAGGCGCGGCAAGACGGCGCGAGATTTCACCGCTGATCGGCGCGATCAGCTGCTCTTCCCTCGCCGCCGCACGCGCGGTCTGCAGGCGGTTCTCGGCCGCCCGTTCCTGCGCCGCTGTGATCGCCTCGCTTTCCTGCCGGCGGCCAGCGAGCGCTCGCTGATATTGCGATTGCGCGGCCTCGGCATTGGCGGCGGATGCGATGCGCGCAGCATTGGCTTCATCGCGGCGCTGGGCAGATATCACTCCCTGTGCAAACAGATTGTTCATGCGCCGCGCGGTCACGGCGGCCAGATTGGCAGCCGCGCGGGTCGATTCGGAGATGGAGCGCAGCGAGGCGATATCTTCCGGACGCGCGCCTTGGTTGACAATGGCGTCCAGTGCCGAAGCAGTCTCCACCGCCGCTTCGCCCTGGTTGACCAGCATCTCGCGCGCCGGGCTGGACAATCCCCCCAGAATCTCGCCTTCGCGGACCATGTCACCTTCCTCGGCGGACAGCGAGACAACGCGTGCGAAGGACTTGGTCGCGACGCTGACCTCTTCCGCCTCTACCGTTCCCTGCAGCGGCACCGACACCGGCCGCGATGCATACCAGAGACCGAGAGCGGCGAGAATCGCTGCAACGCCCAGCCCGATCCACAAGAAGCGGCTGGTGCGCCCCTCTCCACCGGCTGGCTCTGCCGCAGGCACATCATCGGGGTGGTCCGCTGCAGCATCATTTGTCATCGATAAACATCCTGTCGTCCCGGCGGCTATAGTCGGTGAATCTTTCCGGGATTCCGCTGGCCGCCAGCAGGGCGGCGAGGGAAAGATCATATTCGTAAGCGGCGCTCGCTCGCTGCGTCTCGGCGGTGGCAAGCAGGGCCTGCGCGTCGAGCAAGCGGGAGGCGGTGCCGACGCCTTCCCGAAAGGCAATTTCCTGCACCCGCAAATTTTCGCGCGCTGCAGCGAGACTGGATTCCATCGACAGGAAGATCGTGCGGGCGCTTTCCGCCAGGGCATGGCTGCGCTCGATCTCGCCCGCGACACGATCCTGCGCTGCGCGCTGCTGCGCTCTCGCCGCTTCGCGCCGGGCGCTGGCGGCGGACACCAGCCGGCGGCGTTGCACGGGGGAGAGGAGTGTCAGGCTGACCGTCGCTCCGACCAACCAGTCCGGTTCGGTCGGCACGCTGCTTTGCGGGTCCACGCTATAGGACCCGAAGGCATAGGCGCGCGGCAGCATTGCGGCCCGCGCGAGACGTTCACCGGCCTCGGCAATCTGCACCTGTCCCTGCGCCAGATCCGCCTGACCATTGCCGTTGATCTCGGCGGCCTGCGAGAATTCGGACAGAGGCGGCAGCGCCGTCCGGTTGACAAACAGCGGGGTTGCCACCGCCTCGACCTTGCGGCCGGTCAGTCGCGACAGCGAAAGGCGCGCCAGCCGTTCCTCGCGCATCGCCCGCTGCAGGTCGCGCTGCGCGGCATCGCGCAGGACCGTGACCTCGAGGGTGGTTGATCGGGGCAGGATCCCCTCCCGCTCCATCGCGCGCGTATTGGCCAGATGCCGCTCATTGGCATCAAGCCGGTTTTGCGCCGAAGAGACGAGCGATTGGGCAAGCTGCAATCCGAAATAGCGCTGCGCCAGCTGCACCTGGTTCACCGAAGCCGTTGTCCGCTGGCCGCCGCGGGCAATCAGCACCCCGGCAGCCGCGCCGTCCTGCACCGCCTCCAGTGCCCCGCCCGTATAGATCGGCATCATCGCAGTCAGGCTCGGGCGCACGACGACGTCTTTTGCTCGATAGCGCAATTCGTCCGGAAGCGGCGCGAGAAGACCGGGTACGGCCTCCTCGATCCGGCCCGCGACCAGATTGACGATGCTGGTGAAGGCCGGCGGAAATTGACCGGGAAGCGTATCCAGAAACTGCCCTGTTTCATCCAGGATTCGCTGCTTGGTGTCAGACAGGTCAACCGACAGTGTCTTCTCATAAGCCACAACGCTCGCCGATGCGATGACCGTTGGCCGGTAGAGAGACGACAGGGCTTTGGCCTGGTCCTCGGCTGCCTCGACCTCAAGCGCCGCTGCCTCCGCACCGGGATCATGAGCAGCCATCGCCACTTGCGCCGCTTCGTAGCTCATCCCCCACTGCGCGAAGCAGGCTGTCGATAGGACCGAAACAAGCACGGCGAACAGGGAAACGGCATATCTCAAATCATGGACTTCCTGAGCTTGCTCACCAGCGATTTAGCATAGCAAGCCGGAAGCATGGCCAACAAGGCAATAATATATTTCATGATCGCCGTTGGGGAACCATCGGTCTTTGCTCCGATCAAGGCCTGCTTCGCCCGAGCGATCATTTTGCTGCCGCTTTGCGACCGCTGAAAACGGCCGCTCTCAAATGGCTGGGCAGGGTCCAGTCGGCATGATGAAGCTGAAGGCCGGAGGGAACAGACGATCCCGCCTCATATCTATCATATTGAAATATAAGGATAAAAATGGTGGTGCTGCTAGAGAGAATTGAACTCTCGACCTCGTCATTACCAATGACGCGCTCTACCACTGAGCTACAGCAGCCGACCATTTCGATGCGCTGGCATTGTCCGCTAATCGCTGCGGTTATTGCCAGACCGCGGGCCTAAGACCAAATGCGTGCGATCTTGTCAAGCGGAGTTGCATCTTTCGCGCGATAATGGCAACTGGCTCTCATGCCCAAGCCCCAGCCCAAATCCGAGAAAATACGCAAGGAAGCGGAGAAAGCCGAGCGTCTTGCCGAGCAGCTCCGCGCCAATCTGCGCCGCCGCAAGGCCCAGGCCAAACAGCTGGTGCCGGGCGACAGCCCCGCCAAACCGCAGGGCTAGACGTTCACCACCGCCCGTTCCGGTCTGATAAGCTCGAAATTGCTGACGGCCTCGATGAATTTTGCCGAGACCGGGGACACCTGTTCGGTCTCCGGGTCAAACCAGACATAGGTCAGCTTGACGACGTTGAGCAGTTCTTCCCCCCGCAGGATATGCACCAGCAGCGCGTAGCTGGTCTTGCCGAATCGGGTGATCCGCACCGCGATGTCGAGCAGGTCGTCCGCTTTGGCCGGCGCACGGAAATCGACATCGGCGTGCCGCACCCAGTTATCGCCGCCAAAATGGCGCGTGAACGTCCCCATCATGTCGTCCTTGACCTGCGGCCGGTCTGCCGCCACCAGCGCGCGCATATATTCGGTCAGGCCGATATCGGCGAAGGCCATATAATGGGCGTTGAAGACGATGCCCTGCAGATCGCATTCGGCATAGCGCACGCGCAGCGGAGTGATCAGGCGAAAGCCGTCGCGGGGATTATTCTGTTCCGTCATGGCGCTGGCTCTTTCCCCAGCGCGCCCGCACTGTCAACCGGCTTGCGGGCCCGTCATGCAAAAGGCGTTGAGCTTGTTGCCGTCGGGATCGCGGAAATAGCCGGCGTAAAAGCCCTCGTCGCCGCGCGGTCCCGGTGCCCCCTCGTCGCTGCCGCCATGGGCCAGGGCAATATCATAAAGGCGCTGGACCTGATCCGTATCCTTCGCCTCCAGCGCCACCATGACGCCGTTGCCGACGGTGGCCGGCTGGCCATCGAACGGCTTGGTGGCGGCGATGCCCGGCGCCCCGCCCATGAACTGGTCGAAATCCATCATCCGCCCGACGCCCATTTCCGCGGCGATCGCGTCGTAGAATATTGCCGTGCGCGGCAAGTCATTGGTTCCCAAAGTGACATAGCCAATCATCAACTTCCTCCTCGATAGGGAGAAAGAACATTAGGGGAACATATGATTCGGGTCAATAGATTCAGAGCGGCGCGGTCTGTGCCTCCAGCCATTCCAGATCATCGCCTTCCAGCTGCGGCGCGATCAGCGCGCGCACCTTGACATGATAGTCATCGACCCACTGGCGTTGATTCGGCGACAGCATCGCGACATCGATCAGCTTGCGCTCGAGCGGCGCGAAGGTCAGCGTCTCGAACCCCAGCATGGTCTGTTCGCCGTCCTCGATCTCCCGCTCCTCCACCAGGAACAGATTTTCGATGCGAATCCCGAATTCACCCGCCTTGTAATAGCCCGGTTCGTTGGACAGGATCATGCCCGGCTCCAGCGCCTGGTTCATGCCGCCGAAGCTGGCAATCCGCTGCGGTCCCTCGTGCACCGACAGATAGCTGCCGACGCCGTGCCCGGTGCCGTGACCATAGTCGACGCCATCGGCCCACAGATATTGCCGCGCCAATATGTCGAGCTGGCCGCCGGTCGTGCCTTTCGGGAATACCGCCTGGTCCAGCGCGATATGGCCCTGCAGCACCTGCGTATAGCGCTTGCGCATCTCGGCTGTCGGCTCGCCGACCGCGACCACCCGGGTCACGTCGGTGGTGCCGTCGGGATATTGGCCGCCGCTGTCGACCAGATAGAGCGAATTCATCGCGACCGGCTGGTTGGTTTCCTCGTTGACGCTGTAATGCGGCAGCGCGCCATGGTCGCCGGCTGCGGAAATAGTGCGGAAAGACAGATCCTTGAGTTCCGGATTTTCCGCCCGGAACGCCCGCAACCGGGCAGCGGCGGACAATTCGTCGAGCTCGCCTTTGGGCGCTTCCTTCGCCATCCAGTGCAGGAATTTGGTCAGCGCCGCGCCATCGCGCTTCTGCGCGGCCTTGTGGCCGTTGATCTCGGCTTCATTCTTGATCGCCTTGGCGAGAACCGTCGGATCCCGATCCTTGACGACATTGGCTCCGGCGCTGTCGAGCGCGGAAAAAATGGCGGCAACCGAACGCTCGGGGTCCACGGCGACGGTCTTGCCGTTCATTTCCGACAAGGCATCGGCCAGTTCGTCATAGTCCCTGATCTCGACATGATTGCCGAGATGCTCGCGCACCGCATCGGTCAGCTTCTCCGGCCCAACAAATAGCGTCGCCGTCTCGTCGGCACGGACGATCGCATAAGCCAGCGGTACCGGCGTGTTGGCGATATCCTTGCCGCGGACGTTGAAGAACCATGCGACCGAATCCAGCGCGGCGATCACCGTTGCATCATAGTCGTTATCCTTGAGCCAGGTAGCGACATCGGCGCGCTTGTCCCGCGCCGACTTGCCGGCATATTGATTGGGATGAACCGCCAGTTTCTCGGGCGAGCGCGGCGGCTGGTCTTCCCAGACCGAATCGATCGGGTTGCTGCCGACTTCGACCAGCTGTGCGCCCGTCTTCTTCAGCGCCTTGCGGGTCGTTTCCACCCAGTCGCGGGTGTGCAGCCAGGCATCATAGCCGATTGCGCCGCCTTTTGATGCATGGGCCGCCAGCCATTCGTGCGGTTTCTGGTCCTTTATATTGACATATTCATAAAGATTGCCGTCGACCTGGTCGCGGACCTGCACGACATAGCGGCCGTCGATGAACATTGCCGCCTTGTCCTTGAGCACGATCGCGGAACCGGCCGAACCGCCAAAGCCTGTCAGCCAGGCGAGGCGCTGGGCATATTCGCCAACATATTCGCTCATATGCTCGTCGCAGATCGGCACAACAAAACCGTCGAGCCCGTCTTTCTGCATCTGTTCCCGCAGCGCGTGGAGGCGGGCTTCGTAAGTGGACATCAACATCGCTGAGCAAACTCCTTGAATAAGACTATGGGGCAACACATAGGGGTTCCGAGCCCCAATCGCCACCTAAAACCGGCCGGAGAAGACCAGAGACCATGACCGAAAAGCTTACCCTTCCGCCATTTGCAGAGCAGCGCCCCCACAATTACGAACGGCACGGCTACCGGATCAGCGACCCCTGGCACTGGCTCAAGGACCCGCGCTACCCGGTGGTGGAGGACAAGGATGTACTCGCCTATCTGGAGGCAGAAAACCGGTGGTTCGAACAGAATATGGCCGACCGCAAGCCGCTGACCGAGGCCCTGTTCAAGGAGATGAAGGCGCGGATCAAGGAAGAGGACAGCTCGGTTCCGCAGAAGGATGGCGACTGGCTCTACTGGAGCAAGTTCGAGGAGGGCATGCAATATCGCCAGCACTGGCGCAAGGCGGTGTCCGGCGGCGAAGACCAGCTGATGCTGGACGAGAATGTTCTGGCCGAGGGCAAGGAATATTTTCGCCTCGGGTCAGCGTCCGTCTCCCCCGACGGGCGTTTGCTGGCCTATTCTTACGACGACAACGGCTCCGAGCGGTTCGAGGCGCGGATCAAGGATATGACCACCGGCGAACTGCTGCCCGACGTCATCCCCGGCACATTGTCGAGTCTGGTCTGGTCCGCCGATTCCGGGATGCTGCTCTACGGCCTCGCCAACGAACAATGGCGCACCGACAATGCGCGGCTGCACGTTCTCGGCACCGATATCACCGAGGATGTCGAGCTCTATCACGAGGATGACGAGGGCTACCGGGTCGGCATCGGCCTGACCCATTCGGAAAAATATATCGTCATTTCCACCGGCGATCATGAAACCAGCGAGGTGCGACTGGTGCCGACCGACAATCCGCTGGCCAAACCGATTCTGGTGTCCGCGCGTCAGACCGGTCGGGAATATGAGGCCGAGGAACATGACGGCACGCTCTACATCCTGACCAACGACGATCATGTCAATTTCCGGCTGGCGACGGCGCCCATCGGCGATCCGGACAACTGGTCCACGCTGATCGCCGGATCGGATGATTTTTATCTGACCGATGCCTGCACCTTCAGGAATTTCTATGTCACCGAGGGCCGCGAGAACGGGCTCGATCAGGTGGAAATCCGCTCCTATGACGATCCGGCTCAGGTCGAACGGATCGCTTTCCCCGAGGCCAGCTACAGCGCCGGGCTGGACGACAATCCCGAATATGGCGTCGACAAGCTGCGCCTTGGCTATGCGTCGATGGTCATGCCGAACACGGTGTTCGATTATCATCTCGCCGACCGGTCGCTCGAGACGCTGAAAGTCCAAGAGATTCCCTCCGGCTATGACGCCAGCCAATATGTCACCGAACGGCTGATGATCGAAGCCCGCGACGGCACCGCGGTGCCGGTCTCGCTGGTCTATCGCAAGGACACGAAAATCGACGGTAGCGCGCCGCTGCATCTCTATTCCTACGGTGCTTATGGCTATGCCGTGCCGCCCAGTTTCTCGACCACCCGGCTCAGTCTGGTCGACCGCGGTTTCGTCTATGCCGTCGCCCATATCCGCGGCGGCGACGATCTCGGCCGCAACTGGTATCTCGACGGAAAGCTGACCAAGCGCACCAACACATTCAACGACTTTGTCGATGTTGCCAGAGGGCTTATTGCAAAGGGCTACACCAGCAAGGGCCGCATCTCGGCCTCGGGCGGTTCGGCCGGCGGAGAACTGATGGGTGCGATCGTCAACAGCGACCCGGACCTGTGGGGTGCAGTCGTGGCGCATGTCCCGTTCGTCGACGTGCTCAACACGATGCAGGACGAAAGCCTGCCGCTGACCCCCGGCGAATGGCCGGAATGGGGCAATCCGATCACCGACAAGACCGCCTTCGAATATATCCGCAGCTATTCCCCCTATGACAATGTCAAGGCACAGGCCTATCCGCCGATGCTGATCACCGGCGGGCTCAACGATCCCCGGGTGACCTACTGGGAACCGGCGAAATGGACCGCCAAGCTGCGCGCGACGAAGACCGATGACAATATCCTGCTGCTCAAGACCAATATGGGCGCCGGCCATGGCGGCAAGTCGGGGCGGTGGAATGCGCTGGAAGAAACGGCGGAGGAATTTGCCTTCATCCTGTGGCAAATGGGGATGGCGGAATGAGCAACCCATCCTCTTCCCCCGGAGAGGAGCATAGCGGCTTCGCCCTGTCGATCACCGCCCGGCCCGAAGACATTGACGAACTCGGCCATGTCAACAATGCGGTCTGGGTGCGCTGGATCCAGGAGATGGCGACCGCCCACTGGCAGGCAATCGCACCGCAGGATGCCATCGATCGCTATATCTGGGTGGTGACGCGGCACGAGATAGACTATCGCGGCAATATCGGGGCCGGCGACACGGTGACTGGTCACACATGGATTTCAGAACCGCCCAGGGGTGCCCGTTTCTGGCGCAATGTCCGCTTCACCGGGCCGGATGGCGCGATCAAGGTCGACGCCAGAACCAACTGGGCGATTATCGAGCGGGCAAGCGGCCGACCGGTCCGTGTTCCCGCCGATCTGGCGGACCTGTTTCTGAAGAATTAAGGCGCAGGAATGGCGGTGGACGGAGCCAGCGGCGACGGCTGGTCGACCTTGTCCCCTTCGGCGGTGCGCAATTGTTGCGGCTCCAGGATCGCCGCGGTTTCGATGACATCCAGCGCTCGCCGGGCTTCGTTATAGCGCCGCGCCTTTTCCATCCATTGCAAAGCGTCCTCGTCTTCCTCCACGCCGGGAAGCTTCTCGACTTCGGCGATCGCCGCATCGACATTGCCGGTCTCGACATAACGTTTCGCGCGGATCAGACGCTGGTGCGGAGCCGGCGATGGCGTGCCCGGACGGCGGATGACGAAGAGCTCCGACAGCTCCCGCGTGAAATCCGCCCAGAACCCCTCGCCGCTCGACCCGGTCATCAGCGCCGGCCCCAGCTCGTCCAGTCCCGACGACAGCTCTTCCAATGTGACCGGCTCGCGGGATGCGTTGATGATCGTGGTCACGGCCTTGGGCTGGGCATCCCCGAACCGCAGCCGAAGCTGAGGGTCAATATAGCCAAGCGGCGATCCGCGATCCAGCGCGCGGCGCGCGGCAAAGGCGATCAGCAGGCCCTCGGCCCGCGCAGCATTGCCCGAGGCCGCCTGCGCCTGCACATTGATTCGCGACAACCGGTCTTCCAGATCGGCCACCCGAACCGCAAGCGCGCGCTCCAGATCGGGGGTAAGGGTTGTCGTCGGGGCGGTGGCTTCGGACTGCGTTGCCGGCGGCAAGACCGTGCCGTCGGCGTCAATGCGGTTGGCAAGAGCAGTGGCCGGATCGGGCTTGGTCTTTGCCCCCTCGCGATCGGCGACCGCAGCCGTTTCCGTGCCCGGAGCGCTGTCAAACGGATTGTAGCGCGACAATATCCATCCGGTCAGTATGGCACCGCCAATGAAGGCCACGACCATCAAGATCAGGACATTGCGCGTCAGATTGCTTTTACCAGCTGATGGCGAAAGCCTCTCATATTCTCGGCTCATTCCGGTTTCCTTTCCCGGCCCGGCCAGATGGCGAACCACATATTGTCATTCATCCCGGCATAGTCCGCTCGCCAGAGACAGTAAAGTGTCGTCGTCCGGATGCGCCGCGACGTGGAGCCCTCGCCAGCCCGGTCCCGCTGCTTCTGCCACCTTGGCGGAAAAGGCCACAACGTGATGGCCGCCCCGTTTTATACCCAGACGATCCAGCTCTTCGACCAGATGCTTCGCCGCTCGCGCCGAATGGAGCAGGATAACGGCCTCCCCCTGCAGACAGGCTGCCGCCTTCTCGCCCAAGGGGACCGCTCTCGACCGGTAGACCGGGATGATATGCAAGACGCGCTGCCCGGCATCAAGCCGGCTATGCTGCTCGCCCGCCAGCCACAAAATCTTGCGGTAACGATCTTCTGCCAGCGAATCGAGCAAGGCCTGCCCGCTGGATGCGCCGATTTTTTCTATCGAAAATCCCGCCTTTTCTGCAGCTCTCGCAGTTGCTTCGCCGACGGCGAGCACGGGCAGGGATTTATAGACATCCAGCCGGGCTCCGCCCCGGGCAACCGCATTGGCACTGGTCAGCAACAGGGCATCAAAATCCTGCGCCGCAGGGCAGGACCATGCCACGGACTCGACACTGAACAGCGGATCCACAACTGCCTGCAGTCCCCGTTCCTGCGCCCGCCGCTGTGTCTGCAGCGCGCCGTCCAGCGGCCGCAGGATCAGCAGCGGCCGAATCATTGCCCAAATATGGCTTTCAGCTCCGGGCTGGCCTGCCCGAGAAGCGTTTCCGCCAATATCGCCGGAGCAGAGACATCGCCAATATCGAAATGGGAACTGCCGGCAACGAATTCCGAGCCGTCGGGCAAAAGAATTTCGGCCCGCAGATAGGCCCGCGCGCCGTCAATCGTGGCCAGAGCCGCGACCGGGCTGTGACAGTCCGCCGTCAGCCGCTTGAGAAACAGTCGTTCGGCGATCACCGCGCGAAAAGTGATAGTCGATGATATCTCGCGCATCAGATGGCGGACATGCCGGTCATCGGCCCGGGCTTCGATCCCGATCGCACCCTGTGCCGGTGCCGGCAGCATGATTTCGTCCGATATCTCGATCCCGACATCCCCCATATCCAGACGTTCGAGACCGGCAGCGGCGAGCAGCGTCGCATCATAATCGCCGTCCTCGATTTTCTGCAGCCTCGTCTGGACATTGCCGCGAATCAGCCGGATATCCAGATCGCTTCTCTGCCGCAGCAGCTGCGCCTTGCGCCGCGGCGAGGCGGTGCCGACGATGGCGCCTTCCCGAAGCGCCTCGATCGAATCCGATCCGATCAGCCGGTCATGAATATCCGCCCGCTCCAGCATCGCGGCCAGAATGAACTGCTCGGGCCGGATGGTTTCCACATCCTTCATGCTGTGCACCGAACAGTCGATTTCGCCATTGTCGAGCGCGTGGTCCAGTTCCTTGGTCCACAGAGCCTTGCCGCCGACTTCGGCAAGCGAACGATCGAGTATCTTGTCGCCGCTGGCAACCATCGGCACCAGTTCCACCTGCTCGGACCGCCATGCATGGGTCGACAGCAGCGCATTGGCCGCCATCCGGGCCTGTGCCATGGCCAGCGGCGATTGCCGGGTGCCGATACGCAGGGGACGGTCCAGTCCGGCGAGAATCTCTTTTTTGCTGTCTTCGCTCATGATAGCGCTTGTCCTAATGGCTTGAGCGCCTAAGTAAAAGCGTCATGAGCCTGATTTTGGGAATTGAATCCAGCTGCGACGAAACGGCGGCCGCGCTAGTCACGTCGGATCGGGAGATTCTGGCGCACAAACTGGCTGGCCAGGAAGCCGAGCACGCTCCTTATGGGGGCGTCGTTCCCGAGATCGCTGCCCGCGCCCATGCCGAAATCCTGACACCGCTGATCGAGGCGGCCCTTGCTGAAGCCGGCAAGTCGCTGGATGATGTCGACGCCATCGCCGCCACTGCCGGCCCCGGCCTGATCGGTGGCGTGATGGTTGGCCTCGTCACCGGCAAGGCGCTGGCGATGGCCGCCGGCAAGCCGCTGGTCGCAGTCAACCATCTGGAGGGTCACGCGCTATCGCCGCGACTGGTCAATCCGGATCTCGGCTTTCCCTATCTGCTGATGCTGGTCTCCGGCGGCCATTGTCAGATTCTGCGGGTCGAGGGCGTCGGCCAATATCGGCGGCTGGCGACCACCATCGACGATGCGGCCGGCGAAGCCTTCGACAAGACCGCGAAAATTTTGGGCCTCGGCTATCCCGGCGGCCCAAAGGTCGAGGCCTTTGCCAGACAGGGCGATCCGGCTGCCGTGCCCCTGCCCCGCCCGCTGATCCGGTCCGCCGAGCCGCATTTTTCTTTTGCCGGCCTGAAAAGCGCCGTGGTGCGCGCCCATCAGGGCGGAACCTACCGGCCCGAGGACATCGCTGCTTCCTTCCAGCAGGCCGTCGTGGATTGCCTGCGCGACCGGCTGGAAAAGGCGATGGCCGAGCAGGCAAGCTGCGCCCATCTGGTGGTCGCTGGCGGCGTCGCCGCCAATGGTCCGATCCGTGCGATGCTTGAACAGGTGGCAGAACAGAACAGCATGGCCTTCACCGCGCCGCCGCAATGGCTGTGCACCGACAATGCCGCGATGATCGCCTGGGCCGGAGCCGAGCGGTTCGCAGCCGGCCTCACCGATCCGCTGGACTTTGTCGCCCGGCCCCGCTGGCCGCTCGATCCGACAGCGGACAAGGCGCGCGGCGCGGGAGTGAAGGCATGAACGACACCGGCAGAAAAATTGGCGTGATTGGCGCGGGCGCCTGGGGCACCGCATTGGCGCAGGTGCTCTCCGAGGGCGAACCCCAGCTGCTGCTGTGGGCACGCGAACCGGAAACGGTCGCCCAGATCAACGGGGATCGCGAAAACCGCTCTTTTCTCCCCGGCTATCCGCTCCGCGAGACGATCGTCGCGACGCAGGACTGGGATGCGATGGCGGCGTGCGACGTGCTGTTGCTGGTCACGCCGGCGCAGCATCTGCGCTCGACGCTCCAGACGCTGCCGCAGAGCGATTCGACGCTGATATTGTGCTGCAAGGGTATCGAGGCCGAAAGCCGGATGCTGATGAGCGAGGTCGCTGCCGAATTGCGGCCCGATAATCCGCTCGCAGTGCTGTCCGGCCCGACCTTTGCCCATGAAGTGGCGCAAGGCTTGCCCACGGCCCTGACCCTGGCGTGCGAAAGCGAGGAGCTGTGGCACAGACTGAATCCCCTGATCGCCAAAACCGGCTTCCGTCCCTATTTTTCCGATGATGTGATCGGCGCCGAAATCGGCGGCGCGGTCAAGAATGTGCTGGCGATCGGCTGCGGCGTCGTCGACGGTGCCGGTCTCGGGCAGAACGCCCGGGCCTCGCTGATCAGTCGCGGCTTCGCCGAAATGCTCCGCTATGGCGAAGCGCGCGGTGCCAGAGCGGAAACCCTGTCCGGTCTGTGCGGCCTCGGAGATCTGGTGCTGACCTGTTCGTCGACCAGCTCGCGCAATTTCTCGCTCGGCCGGGGGCTCGGAGAAGGCCAGTCGGCCGAATCGCTCCTGTCCGATCGCGCGACCGTCGCCGAGGGCGCCTCCACCGCGCCCGTGCTGCAGCAGGATGCAAAAGCGCGGGGCATCGACATGCCGATCGTCGAGGCGGTGTGCGCCTTGCTGGCCGGCACCGCCGATGTTCAGTCTGTGGTCACCCGGCTCATGACAAGGCCTCTGGTTTCCGAACGCCGCTAGGCCAAAGGCAAGATGATGACATATTTGGAAAATTGCTTTAGACGTCTGTGCTTGAAGCGGACCAGCCGGAGAGCGATTTGAACAGTCCTGAACCATCAGGCGCGGCTGGTGCTGCATCCCTGGATGCCAGGCCGGACGAGAACAAGAACCAGGAAGATATTGCAGCGCTGGCCAAGGGCGGGCGGACCAATATCTTCGGGTTCCTGCTGCGGCTGGCTGCGCGTCTGCCGTTTCTGTTCATCGCCGGACGTATCTATGGCCCGGATACGCTGGGCCGGTTTGCCTATGCGATACTGGTTGTCGAATTTGCCGCGCAGCTTGCCACGCTCGGCCTCAAACGCGGGCTGGCGGCGCAGCTCAGCAAAACCGAAAGGCCGCATGTGCATGTCGTCTGGGATGGCCTGCTGGTCAGCTTCCTGGCCTCGGCCATTGCGGCAGCGATCCTCATCATCTTCCCGTTCATCATGTTCCCCAATAGCGAAATCAACGGCCTCGACCGCTTTTTGCCGCTGGTCATATTCACCGTTGTCGGAGCGGATATTGCCCTCGCCGCCCTCGCCTATCGCTATGATATCGCTGCCACCGTGCGCGCCCGGTCCATCGTCGAACCCTGGACGATCAGCATCGCCGCCTTTCTTTTCTCTTATTATTCGCTGCGCGACGGATTGATCCTCGCCTATGTCGTGTCGATGATCGCGGCACTGGCCGCGTCGCTCTGGCCCTTGTTCAAAAGCTATGGCCTGCCCCGGGGCTGGCGCCCGGAACCGGGCAAGATCGCAAAAATCGCCCGGCGCAATATGCCGCTTGCGGCCGCCGATGCCGCCGAGTGGGGATCGCGCCGGCTGGACTTGGCGATCCTCGGCCTGTTCGCCTCTCCCGCGATTGTCGGTGTCTATTATATCGCCCAGCAGGTGGCGAGCCTGCCGCAGAAGCTCAAGACCAGTTTCGATCCCATTCTCGGCCCTGTGATCACGCGCAATCTGGCGGACGGCAATATGAAGGCCATTGCCAGTCAGGTCAGCCAGGTCGGCTACTGGATCATCGCTGCCCAGATTGGCATCGCCCTCGCGCTGGCGATCCCGGGAGAAGCCGTGATGGGACTGGTCGGCCCGAATTTTGTCGGCGGAACCGGTGCGCTCGCTTTCCTGCTGGCGGCGGAAGCGGTCGCTGCAACCGCCGTGGTCAGCGAATCCGCCCTGGTCTACATCGCCCGCCACCGCAATCTTCTGATCTCCCTGTCGATGCTGCTGCTGCAGGCTGCGCTCAGCGTCGCCTTCATCCAGATCAGTCTCTACATGGCATGGGGACCTCTGTTTCAGGCAGCGGCTGTCGCGGCGGCCCTGATGGTGGCGCTGGCCTATGCCTCGGTCGTCAAAGCCATCTTCCTGTCAAAGCTGCTGGGAGCCCCGGTCAATGGATGGCGCTGGACCCTGCTGATCGCAATCGGCGTGGCCAGCGCAATCGGCTATCTGGCCACCCGTCTGCCCGAATGGGCGGAGCTGATCGTCGGCATCCCGATGATCCTGGGCAGCTACGCCTGGGTCATCTGGAAATGGGGCTTCGGGCCGGAAGACCGGACCTTGTTCAAAATGAAAGACTGATCAGCCGAGCCGGGCTTTCACCAGTTCCTTCAGATCGGCTTCCGGGCGGGCACCATAATGGGAGATGACTTCCGCGGCGGCGATCGCGCCCATGGTCAGACAATCTTCCATCGAACGCTGTTCAACATAGCCGCTGAGGAAACCGGATGCGAACAGGTCACCGGCGCCGGTTGTATCGATAATATGGTCGACAGGCTCCGCAGCAACCGCTGTGGTCTTGCCATCCCGCACCGCGATCGCGCCTTTTTCACTCCGCGTCACCACCAGTGTTTCCACCTTGGCAGCCGTCTCGGAAACCGCCGTATCAAAATCCTCGGTCTCGGCCAGCATCTTGATTTCGGCTTCATTGGCAAACAGGATATCAATCTTGCCGCCGTCGATCAGTTCGCGGAATTCCGCACGGTGCCGGTCCACACAGAATGTATCCGACAGGGTGAAGGCAACCTTCCGCTCGTGCTTCCTGGCAATATCGATCCCCAGCGCCATCGCCGCCTTCGGCTCCTCGGCATCCCACAGATAGCCTTCCAGATAGAGAATCGCGCCACTGGCGATCAGCTCCGCATCAACCGCTGCCGGAGGCAGAAATTGCGACGCACCGAGAAAGGTATTCATCGTGCGCTGGGCATCTTCGGTCACAAAGATCAGGCAGCGCGCGGTCGGTGGCTCCTTGCCCAGCGGCGGCACATCAAAATCGATCCCGGTAGCGCGAATATCATGAGCGAAGACCTCGCCCAGCTGATCATCGGCAACCTGCGCAATCAGCGCGCACTGGCGGCCCAGAGTCGACGCCCCGGCCAAAGTATTGGCCCCCGAGCCGCCGCTGATTTCGCGCGCCGGACCCATGTCCTTGTAAAGTTCCTGCGCCCGGTTGGCATCGATCAGGGCCATGCTGCCCTTGACCAGCTGCTCCTCATCAAGAAATTCATCACTGGCCTGAGCGATCACATCGACGATTGCATTGCCGATCGCGACAATATCATAACGGGCTTCAGTGCTCATAAAAATCCTTTAGGCGCAGTTTCAATGGTCGGGACGCGTTAGGGCCTTGCGCCGGAACCATCAAGCAGAATTGACGCCGGGCCGCCAATCGTGACATGGCGTTGAAAATGATCCAGGCCTTCACCCGTGCGCTTGCGCAGCTCGCCGACCGGACCATCTTGGCCATTCTGCTCAAGGTGATAGCGCTCACCATCCTGCTGTTCGCTCTGTTCGGGGTCGCGGCCTATTTCGGGCTGGTCTGGCTGTTCGCCTGGCTCGGCTGGACGCAGGGGGGATTCGCTGCGGCAACCGCAGCCGCGATCATCGCCATTTTGACCGGACTTCTGCTGTTCCGGATCGTCGCCATTTTTGTGCTGAACATCTTTTCTGACGATATCGTCGACGCGGTCGAGCGGCGCTATTATCCGAAGCTGGCGGAGACGGCGAAGCCCCCGGGCTACCTGCTCGGCATTAGAATGGGACTTGCTTCCACGGGTCGCGCCCTCGGCTATAATATTGTCGCAGCACCGCTCTATGTCCTGCTGCTGGTGACCGGCATCGGCGTCCCGATCGCCTTTTTCGCGGTCAATGGCATTTTATTGGGCCGCGACCTGCAGGATATGGTCGCCGCACGCCATATGTCCGATTATCGCAATCTGGCAACGGAATGGCGGCTTCCGAAAGTCCAGCGCTTTGTCCTGGGACTGATCGCGGCGCTGTTGCTGGCGATCCCCTTTGTCAATTTCCTTGCGCCGGTTTTGGCAGCCGCTATGGCTACCCATCTGGTGCATGGGAAGAAGGAAGCATAGCGACCATGAAAGCCAAATTTCTGATATTGTTCAGCTTGCCGGCGCTGGCCGCCTGCGCCTCGACGGGTTCGCCATCGACCAGAGGTCCGAGCCTGCCGGCTGTATCGGGATCACCGCTCAGTTCCATTTCCGGTCTCGAAATTGTCATGGGCAAGACCGCCGATCAACTGACCCGCCTGTTTGGCAATCCTCAACTCGATATATCCGAACCACCGGCCCGGAAACTGCAATTCTCCAGCGGTGCCTGCATCCTCGACGCCTATCTCTACCCGCAGGAATCGGGAGGCCCCCAGCGCGTGACGCATATCGACACCCGGCGCAGCGATGGCGCAGCCGTCGACCGGGTCAGCTGCGTCAAAGCCTTACGTCTGCGCTAAGGCCAACTGTTCAAGCGCCCAGCCGGCCGCTTCCCGTACGACATCATCCTCATCCGCCAGCAGCGCCTTGACCGGCGCGATCAGCGCGGCATCGCCGCTGTTGCCGGCGGCGATCAGCGCGTTGCGCACCATCCGGTCGCGACCGCTCCGCTTGATCGGCGATCCCGAGAATATCTGCCGGAAACCGGCATCATCGAGCGCCAGCAAGTCCGCCAGCGCCGGCGCAGCCAGCTCAGCCCGCGGCAGAAAGGCCTTGTTCGCCGCCCCCGCCTGCGCAAATTTATTCCAGGGACAGATCGCCAGGCAGTCGTCACAACCGTAGATATGGTTGCCGATGGCCTTGCGATATTGATGCGGGATCGGCCCCTTGTGCTCGATCGTCAGATAGGAAATGCAGGCGCGGGCGTCGAGCTGATAGGGCGCGGGAAAGGCATTGGTCGGGCAGATATCCTGACAGGCGGTGCAACTGCCGCAACTGTCCCTGCCCGGCTTTGACGGCGCCAGATCGAGCGTCGTGTAGATCGCGCCCAGAAACAGCCAGCTGCCATGGGTCCGGCTGACGACATTGGTATGCTTGCCCTGCCAGCCGAGACCTGCGGCTTCCGCCAGCGGCTTTTCCATCACCGGCGCGGTGTCGACAAAGACCTTCACCTCGCATTCGGCCTGACCGACCAGCCAGCCGGCGGTGCGCTTCAGCGCCCCCTTGACGACATCATGATAGTCCTTGCCCTGGGCATAGACCGAGATGCGCCCGTGATCGGCCACATCCTCCAGCGCAAACGGGTCGGTGGCGGGCGCATAGCTCATGCCCAGCATGATGACCGTTTCGACATCGGGCCACAGCGTCTGCGGATCGGAGCGTTCGTCGGCCCGGTTGGCCATCCAGATCATGTCACCCTGACGGCCTTCGCCCAGCCAGCGCTGCAGCCGCTGCCGGGTTTCGGGTGCGAGGCTAGCCGGGGCGATGCCCACGGCAGAAAACCCCTCTTCCCTCGCCTTTTTTTCCAGCGCTTCGGCCAATCTTAACTTGTCATCTGGCATAGCCTGTCCCTATCAAACACTACCGCCATATATGAAAGCCGTAAATGCACGCGCCCGACCCCCAATTCGCCATAGAGGCCCGCAATATCGTCAAGAGATTCGATGGCGAAGCCGCCGTGGACGGCATTGACCTGACGATCACCAAAGGCAGCATATTCGGGATTTTGGGACCGAATGGCGCGGGCAAGACCACGGCCTTGCGGATGCTGCTGGGGATCATCGATCCCGATGAGGGCGAACGCTTTCTGCTCGGCTCGCCGGATCCGATTTCCAAGGCCCACCAAGTCGGCTACCTGCCCGAGGAACGCGGCCTCTACCAGTCGATGAAGGCCTATGACGCGATTGCCTTCATGGGCGCATTGCGCGGTTTGCCGCTGGCAGAGGGCCGCAAACGCGGTCGTTCGATGATGAAGGCACATGGCCTCGGCGATGCCACTGACAAGCAGATCCGGCAATTGTCCAAGGGCATGGCCCAGACGGTGCAATTGCTCGGCACGCTGGTGCACGATCCCGACCTGATCATTCTCGACGAGCCCTTTTCCGGCCTCGACGCGCTCAACCAGGGCAAGCTGGAACGGCTCATCCGGGATCAGGCCGACAAGGGCGTCACCGTGATCTTCTCCACTCATGTGATCGCCCATGCCGAGCGCTTGTGCGAGGAAATTGCGATCATTGCCGACGGCAAGGTCCCCTTCAAGGGCAAGGTATCAGCCGCCCGCGACCGGCTGCGTCCGCAGGTGCATCTCGAGACTCGCAATCTCGATGGCCCCTGGCGCAGTGCCATCCCGGCAGACTGCCAGCCGCTCGGCCACAACTGGCACTTCACCCTCCCCGAAAACGGCGTTGAACCGCTGCTGCACGCTCTCGTCGAAGGTGGAGCGGGCATCGAATCGCTGTCAATCGAACGGCCCGGCCTGCACGATGCCTTTGTCCAGATCGCCGGCGAGGCGGTCGCCCGGAAAATGAAGGAAGATAGCGCGAACAACAACGGGGACGAAACCGCATGATCGAGACCATCCGCGCCGCCTTCGTTATCGCTCGCCGCGATTTCACCGCCATCATCTTTTCCAAATCCTTCTTTTTCTTCCTGCTCGGACCGCTCTTCCCGCTTGGTATCGGCGTCGCTGCGGGAGGGCTGGGCTCCCAGGTATCCCGGGACATCGAAACCACCACCATCGGGATTGTCCTGAGTCCGGAAGAGGCGGATAGCTTGCTGGCAACGCGAGCCAGGCTGGCGCTCAGTCTTGGGCCAAAATCCCTGCCGGACCTGCTGATATTGAACGATGTGCAAGACAGGGAAGCGGACATTGTTGCGAAGCTCGACAGTGACAAATCCATCAACGCGATCCTTTCCGGCACGCTGGCTAAGCCTGTCCTGACCGGCTCGCAAAGAGACGTCGGCCGATGGCAGGGCAAGGTCGCCCTGCTCGCCGAGACCGCCATCGCGCAGCCCGTTCCGGTGGAAATCGAGACAAGGCTGGTCGGCCAGACCGGCAGTTCCAGCGAACGCGGGCAACTGCTGACCGCGCAGGGTGCCCAGGCGATTCTGATCCTGCTGACGATGATCCTGGCGGGCATGGTATTGTCCAATCTGGTGGAGGAAAAGACCAACAAGATCATCGAAATTCTCGCCGCCGCCATCCCGATGGACGCCATCTTCCTGGGCAAGCTGTTCGCGATGCTCGGCATGGCTCTCGTGGGTATCGCCGTGTGGAGCACGCTGGGACTGTCGGTATCGCTTGTTGTCGGCGTCCACTGGAACGCCCTGCCGGTTCCCGCCGTCGGCTGGCCATTGTTCATCATCTTGATGATCTTCTATTTCTCCATGGCCTATCTGCTGCTGGGGTCGCTGTTTCTCGGCATCGGTGCGATGGCGACCACCGTGCGCGAGGTGCAGACCCTGTCGATGCCGGTGACCATGGGGCAATTGCTGGTCTTCTTTCTCGCCTATTCCTCGATCACCAAGCTGGGCGAACCGGTCGAGTGGTTTGCCGTGCTGTTTCCCTTCAGCTCCCCCTTTGCGATGATCGCGCGGGCGGCGCAGATGGACAATATCTGGCAGCACGGCCTCGCGCTGATCTGGCAGGCCATTTTCACCATGATCATCATCCGCTTTTCGGTCATGCTGTTCCGCCGCAACGTGATGAAATCCGGGCAGGCGGCCCGCAAGAAAAGCCTGTTCGCCAGGGTCACCGGAAAATAATCTCGCGATTCGCGTCGTTTGCCGAAAAGACATTGACATTGCTGTCAATAGAGGCAGATTAAACGGGTTTTGATACGCAACCGATTGCTTCAATATGCAACGGCAGGAGAGAATTATGGCTTCCGTTCCCCAAATCGATCTCGGTAATCTGACGACGTCCCCGACCGCGGACGAAGCGCTCGAGGCCTGGTACAAGCGCAACCCCCCGATTGCCGAGCAAGATGCCAATCCCTGGGATGTCAGCCGCGCGGAACTGTACAGCAAGGATCTCTGGCGCAAGCCCTTTGCGGAAATGCGCGAAAAGGCCCCGATCAACAAGGTCACCGGCGGCGTCCACGGCGATTTCTGGAACGTCACCACCTACAAGCCGATCCAGCATGTCGAGGCGCTGCCCGAGATTTACTCCTCCGATGTCGCCCATGGCGGCATCACGATTGCCGACCCGGAATTTGACGACGATTTCGAGCTGCCGATGTTCATCGCCATGGACCGGCCCAAGCACACAGGCCAGCGCCGCACCGTAGCGCCGGCCTTCACCCCGACCGAGATGCAGCGGATGGAACAAGAAATCCGTCAGCGCACGGCCGAAGTGCTGGATGGCCTGCCTTGGGGCGAGAAGTTCGACTGGGTTGACAAGGTATCAATCGAACTGACCACCGGCATGCTCGCCATCCTGTTCGGCTTCCCCTGGGAAGACCGGCGATTGCTGACCTATTGGTCCGACTGGGCTGGTGATGTCGAATTGTCGGTTGCGCAGGAGCTGGACGATCAGCGCCGACAGATATTATATGAAATGGGCGCCTATTTCACCAAGTTGTGGAACGAACGGGTCAATGCCGAGCCGACACCCGATCTGATCTCGATGATGATCCATTCGGAACATATGCGCGACATGGACCCGATGGAATTCATGGGCAATCTGGTGCTGCTGATCGTCGGGGGCAATGACACCACCCGCAACACCATGTCGGGCGTGGCCTTTGGTCTCAGCCAGTTCCCGGAAGAACGGGCGAAACTGCAGCAGAATCCTGATCTCATTCCCAATGCGGTGCAGGAAATCATTCGCTGGCAGACCCCGCTCGCCCATATGCGGCGTACCGCGCTGGAAGATCATGATCTGTTCGGCAACGAGATCAAGAAAGGCGACAAGGTCGTCCTCTGGTATATTTCCGCCAACCGCGACGAGGAGGTCTTTCCGGAAGCCGACAAGATCAAGGTCGACCGGGAAAACGCCCGACGCCATCTCGCTTTCGGTTATGGCATCCACCGCTGCGTCGGGGCCCGTCTCGCCGAATTGCAGATCCGCATCCTGCTCGAGGAAATGCACAAGCGGCGGATGCAGGTCAATCCGACCGGCAAGCATCGCCGCGTCCACGCCTGTTTCGTTCACGGTTTTCGGGAACTGGAAGTCGAACTGTCCAAATATTGATCAGTTTCCGTTCAGACCCTATCCTGTAACCAGACTGCTCCCGGTACCGAATGATTGCGGGAAAGCGAAAAGGATTGCAGATGAACATAGTGAATCGGCGCACCATGGTCGCGGGCGCTCTGGCAACCGCCGGAGCCTATGGGCTTGTCCGTGTTTCGGGACTGTTCGATCAGGCAAACGCCCGGCCTGGCGGGCCGTTCAAGGTGAACCACTCGCCGGAAGAATGGAAACGGCGACTTGGCGCAGACCGTTACCGGATTCTGCGTCTGGCCGGCACCGAACGCGCCTATTCCAGCCCGCTCAACAGCGAGAAGCGCAAGGGCGTTTTCGCTTGTGCCGGTTGCGATCTCGGCGTCTACCATTCGGCCCAGAAATATGACAGCGGCACCGGCTGGCCAAGCTTCTGGGCGCCCCTCGCCAAGGACCGGATCGGGACAACGACAGACTACAAGCTCGGCTATCCGCGCACCGAAGTCCATTGCGCACGTTGCGGCGGGCATCTGGGCCATATTTTCAATGATGGACCGAAACCGACCGGCAAGCGCCATTGCATCAATGGCCTGGCACTCAAATTCATTCCGGCCTGATCCGGGAAATCAGCCTTTCGGCGCGTCGATCTGCTGCCAGAATTCCAGCTTGATCCCGTCGCAATCGAGGATCCAGGCAAATTTTCCATAGCCCTCGTCGACCTGCCCCAGAATCTCCAGACCCTTGGCCTTCAGCTGCTCGACATAGGCATCCAGATCATTTACCCGCAGATTGATCATGAACCGGGCTTCGCTGGGTTCCAGATATTCGCTATCTTCGGGAAAATGACTGATCAGGCTATAGGGGTTTTCGACCTTCTCGTCGCACCAGTTGAGCATGGGACCATATTCGCCATCCAGCCCGAGATAGTCCTTGTACCATTTGCGTGTCGCCGCCGGATCCTTCACCATGTGAAAAACCCCACCCAGTCCGGTGACCCTTGCCGTCATAGTCTCCATAGTCCTTGTCTTGCTACGCCGAGGGCCAAAACTATTATAGTTTACAGTTCGTTGCGCAATCTCTTTGGCGCTATCCGCCAGATCTGCAGGCCAGTGTCCCGAATATGGACAGGTTGCAGCCACTCCGGCTTGCGACCTTCAGCCAGCTGGGACCACAGACCTTCGGGTTGTTTTTTCGCATAGAGCGCGAGCTCCGTTTCGTCATCGCAGGTGACGATGAAGCGAATATTATGGGCTTCCAGCAGGTCGCGCGCGACAGCAGGAGCGGCGGTAAAGATCCTGATCTGGTCGGCCATCGCCCGGTCGTTGCGATGGTGACTGGTGGCGAGCACGCTGTGCGGCGTGAGCAGCAATATGCGCGGTCCGAAATCAAAAGGCGCGAGAATATTGGACCGGGGCAGACTGTTGAGCCGCGCGAGCGAATCATTCCTGTTGCAGGCGAGCGCTTCCGGCGCTTCGGCGACAGGCTCTTCTCCGTCGCTCACGGCATTGAACAGGGCCACCGCCAGCGGTCCCGGCATGACCAGAAACACCACCGCTGCCGTTGCAAATATGCGCGACAGCGGGCGCTTGAGAGCGCGGGCGCGGACAAAAGTCTGATGCACCGCCCAGGCCATGAACGACAAGCCAAAGGCCGCTGCCACCGCTGCGGCGCGCTGGACGAACAGGGACAGCAGCAGCGCCCAGAGAAAAGCATAAGCCAGCACGAATAATCGACCCCGGTCAATTCCGTTCGGCCGGGTCCGCAATATGTAAAGCAGGCTGATCAGGCCCACCAGGACAGACCCGCCCAGCAGGGTGACCATGGTTGTGCCCTTCTGATACCAGATCGGCATGCCTTCGAGCACATTGACCAGCCAATATTCCCGGACAAGCGGATCCATCGTATTGAACGCTCCGCCCATACATTGCGGCGCAAAACCATGGAGGACAACCAGCGCAACACCCCCGGCGACGGCCAGACTCCCGACGCGCATTAGCCTGTTGGCAGGCAGCCATTGGATGGATGGCAGGATGACAGCAGCACCGGCGGCGCCGGCCAGCAAATGGGCTGGCGAAATGGCATCGCAATGGTTGATCGCAGCGTCAAAACCGCCCTGCGTGGCGAAATAGAAAAGAAAACTGGCAACCAGAAAGGACAGCAGGGTCCAGAACAGCCGAACGCCCTCCTCCACCTGGAATACCCAACGCCAGACCAGCAGTACGACAAAAGCCGCCGACAGCGGCAGCCCTTCCAGCGATATCGACAGCCACAGCGCCAGTGCCGCGCCGAGCGCGATACCGCCCTTGCGCTTCTCCGGCCAGTACATGGTCCACAATGCGGCCAGCGCCAGCACGATCTGCCAGCCATGATGATCCACCCGCATCGGCCGGATCTGCGCCACGATCGGAACGGCAGTGGCAGCGAGCGTCGCCGCCAGAAGCGCAATCCTGCGGTCAAACAGGGGTTCGGTAATTTTCACCAACAGCCACATCGCCATGCCCAGCGTGACCAGCGGCACGAGGACCATCGCCGCAGTTTCGGCATTGGCCGCACCCAGCACCGGCTTCAGCAGCAGGAATAGCAGCGCCAGCGGCAGTTCGATCCAGCGCGGCCAGTGCATTGGCTGGCTGTCCGGTTCGCCGATCCGATATTGGGTGGTGTCAAACCAGCTTTGCCCGCCGAGCCAGTCGCGGAGCTGCACCATGCGGAGCTGGTCGTCCGGATCCCAGCCGATCCCGGTCATGATCTGGCCGCGCGTGACCAATATCAGCAAGGCGCTGACCGCAAGCCAGATCAGCAATAATGGCAGGTTACCGCGCGAGCGTTCCAAAATCTTACCCCTCGGGCTGCGAGCCTTTGGCTTTCAGATAAAGCCACGGAACCCGCTCCGGGTCAAATTGCGAACGGTGATGGCGGTCAAAAAATGGCGGCATATGATCGCCGACCAGCAGAATATCCGCTTCCGGAAAATCGCTCGCCGTGATCTCCTTGATCAGCGCCCGGTCGATATCATCGAATATCGCATATTGGCGGCAGATCATCGGATAGTCGCGAGCCAGTTCAACCGACACTTTTTCGCAATTTTCGGCATGCAGATTCTGCTCGGTCGGGACCGGCAGGTGAGTGTTCAGCGTCAGCCAGTACTGGAACGTCGGCTGGGTCGCCCGCTTGAGATTTTCAGCCAGCATCTTCGGCACCTGCCGGTCGCAGGCACCGGCGAACACGCCGCCGCACTGTTCCGCGCCGCGCTTTTCCAGATCGACCGCAAATTCGCGCTTCTGAAAGCCGATTTTGGGATACCAGTTCTCGCGCTTGAAGAACGGCCCCTTGAAACTGTGCATCGCCTGGGTAGCATAACCCTTCCTGGCCAGCTGGGCAGGCAGGCAGTCCAGCGCCTTGAGATCATCGCTTGCGAGCAATTCATAATAGTCACCCCAGCGCCCGCACAGTTCGCGCATTTCGCCAGAGGTGGTGCTGTTATAATAGAGGCTCGTCCCCTGGCTGACCTCATAACGGTCAGTGACAGCGCGGCTCTTGTACTGGGCAAACAGCTTGTCCGACATCGCCCGGTTGTTTTTCGGTACGCCGAGCGATTCGACGATGATCAGCACCAGATGCCGCTTGCCATCCGCGCGCGCCACAAAGTCCGATTTGGTCACCGCCGATTCAAAGCGCGCACCTTCCGGAGCGGGCCGGAAATAATGGCCACGCATCCCCTCACCGACGGCGGCATCCGCGCCGACAAGCCCGAAAATCAGTACACCGCCCAGCAGGATATGCAGCGGTTTGGAAAAATTCGTATCGCGCGTCAGCAGAAACCAGCTGCCGATCAATATCCCGACAACGACGATCGCTGCGACAATATATTCGATCGAATTGCTGGGCTTGATCTCCGAGAAAAACTGCAGCGAATAGAGCAGGGAGTCCAGCGTCAGACTGAACAGTCCGGACACGAACGAAAGCAAGGAATAGACCATCACTCCGGCGAAGGCGATCCACTGGACGACACGCGGCATCCGTTTGACGATCAGGCCGACAAGTCCCGCCAGCGCAATCGGAATCGCGCGCGGTGGCGCTCCTACCATCCACATCGCCATGAACGGAAGATTGGCCAGCACGATCCAGACCAGCGCCCAGTTCATGAATTTTTTGAAGTCGGCGCTGAAGCGATGCTGCTTTGCCGGCAGCTCAAGGGTCATATCCATATAGCTCACCGGAACACCCCATATTTGCGAGTGAGATAGACGGCAAAGAAGCTCACTGCCACTGCCGCCGCCTTGGCCATGACCGGCAGCGCGCCGGCACTGGTCAGCCAGCTGACCATGCTGACGGTGATGCCGAGACCCAGCACAGCGGTGCCGATGAAACCGATCCGCTGCAATTGCAGCGCCGCGCCATCGCGCGCCTTGCCCGGAAAGACGAAGCTCGACGAAATCAGCCAGTGGACGACAATGCCGGCGCTATAGCCCGCCGCCGATGCCCAGCCCGGATCGACCAGAAAGGCGACCAGAACCATGAACAGGGCGACATCAAAAGCAAGGCTGACAACACTCGCCAGCAGATAGCGGGTGAGCGAAAATCGGTTGAGGATGGCGAGCGGTCGGGACAGGCGCCCTACCCAAAGCCCGACGACAGAACGCTGGTGCTGACTGATACGTTCCATGGCCCTAGCACCCTGCTGTCGCGCGGGAACAGGGCAGTCCAGTGTGTGGCGCCTGCATCATGCTGCCTTCTTGGATTTGTCTTGAGCCGCTTCCCCGATCCGCGTCGGTACGTCGCGCATGCTTTCCAGCGCGGCTACACGGTCCTCGCTGATGTCTTCGACGATCACCCGCTGCGCGCCTTCATCGCCCGCTTCGTGATATTCGGCATCCTCGTTGACGTTCCACACGTTCCATTTGCGCGTGCCGGCCTCGATATTCTCGACCGTCAGCATCGCAGTCATCATCGCGTGATCCTGGTTATTATAGCGGTGCATGCCGTTGCGGCCCACCATGTGCAGCGTCGGGAAACGGCTTTCAAGATCATCGCGCATGGTGGCGACATTCCGCTCATAGGCATCGTCATAGACCGGATAGGCCTTTTCCTGCCGGACGACCACGCCGCCAACGACATCTTCCGGTTTGCACAGGCCGAGGATCGCCATTTCCTTTTTCGCCAGTTCAACCAGATCCGCATCGGACGACGACCACAGGCCGTCATTCTCGAAACAGAAATATTCGAGGCCGACGCAGGCGATCTTCTCGTCCGGCACCATTTCCGGTGACCAGCTGCGGAAATTCTGCACCCGGCCAACCTGCACGCGATCGTCGTGGATATAGATCCAGTTGTCGGGGAACAGGTCATCGGACTTGATCATGATCGCTATGGTCAGGAAGTCCCGATAGTTGAGATCCTGCGCTTCCGGCATCGATTTCGGCAGCGGATAGATGCGGGTCGCCAGCTCGCGCATCGGCGCGCTGGAAATCACATGTCTGGCGGTGATGATGGTCTCGCCATCCGCGCCCGACGCGCTCATTCGCCAGTTGCCGTTGGCGTCCTGCGCCAGCTGTTTCAGACTGTGCCCCATCAGCACCCTGTTGCCCCTGGCTTCGACATGGCGCCTTGCGGCATCCCACATCATGCCTGGCCCGAGCCGCGGATAGCGGAAGGTCTCGAGCAGGGTTTTGACTTCCTGTCCGTCATTCGGTCTCTTGTTGAGGCCGAGCGAACGCTTCAGGCCATCGGTCACCGCGTTCCACAGGCTCAGCCCCTTGATCCGCTGCGCCGCCCAGTCCGCCGACATTTCGTCGCAGGGCATGCCCCAGACCTTCTCGGTATAGGTCTTGAAAAAGATCGAATAGAGCTTGTAGCCGAACTGGTTGACCGTCCAGTCCTCGAAGCTCTTCACATTCTTGTTGGGAAAGACTTTCGCCTTGCCATAGCTCAGCATGCACAGGGTCGAGCGCCAGATGCCGAGATTCCAAAGGGCTTCGAAAGCGCGCAACGGATAGCTGTAAAATTTGCCCTCATAATAGATCCGGCTCATCCGCGGTCGCTGGATGAAATCGTCGGGCAGGATCTCGTTCCACAGATCGACCACTTCCTGGCTTTTCGAAAAAAAGCGATGCCCGCCAATATCAAAGCGAAAGCCATCATGCTCCACCGTCCGGCTGATCCCGCCGACATATTGCGGGTCCTTTTCGATCACCGTGACCGAATAGCCCTTTTTGGAAAGCAGATAGGCTGCGGTCAGCCCCGCAGGCCCCGCACCTATAATCGCGACATCCACGGCATTTTCTGCGGCTTTGCTTGGCATGTTCATTCAGTCTGGTCCCTGTCCATGGAGCGCCGTCGCCGGCGTGGTTCATGTTTCAGAGACAGGAGTGAACGAAATTGGTTAGCAGAGGGTTAATCGGCCAGGAAATTTGCGGCTGCGTCCGTCCGCTTACCGTTCGCTGATCGGCGGCACCGGCTGCGGCGGGGCATCAATGTCGGCTTCATGCACCTCGATCGTACCGCGCCCGACATGGCTTTTTCTGTGTCCATAAGCGAAATAGAGCAGCAGCCCGATCCCGCCCCATACCGGCAGCACCATTTTCGCCTCAAACGGCAGATTGTAGAACAGCCCCAGACAGCCGAGGATCGCCAGCGGCGCGACAATCCACACCAGTGGCGTGCGGAACGGGCGATGCCGGCCCGGATCGGTGCGGCGCAGGATCAGCACCGCCACCGCGACCATCAGAAAGGCAAACAGCGTGCCCGAGTTGGAAATGTCCGCCAATTGCCCGACCGGCAGAAAGGCGGCGAAAAACGATACAGCCACCCCGGTAATCGCGGTCACGATATGCGGTGTTTTCCACTTCGGATGGATGGTCGCGAGCTTTTCGGGCAGCAGCCCGTCGCGCGCCATCACGAAGAAAATACGGGTCTGGCCGAACAGCATGATCAGGATCACCGACGGCAGCGCCAGAAAGGCAGCAATGCCGATCATATTGCCAAACGCCGGATGACCGATCGAGCGCAGCACAAAGGCCAGCGCCTCATGGCTGCACACCAAAGGTTCGCGGCCGGCCGAGAGCAGCGCCTGGCATTGCGCCGCAAATTCGGTGCTGCCGGGCGCCAGCACATTGCCCGCAGCATCGACAATCGGCTGCGCACCAACCGTCCCGATTGCGCCTGCTGCGACCAGCAGATAGAAAATGGTGCAGATGCCAAGGCTGCCGATCAACCCGATCGGCACGTTACGCTGCGGATTCTTGGTCTCCTCTGCTGCGGTCGAAACCGCGTCAAAGCCGACATAGGCAAAGAAAATCGACGCCGCCGCGCCGACCGCGCCAAAACCGCGGCTCTCGCCAAACCAGCCGTTGGGCAGGAACGGATCGAAATTCTGCCCCTGCAGCATCGGCACGGTCAGGGCGATGAAAATGGTCAGCGCCGTGACTTTGATCGCCACCAGCACCGCATTGACCTTGGCGCTCTCGCTGGTGCCGATCATCAGCAGAAAGGTGACCAGCAGCGCGATGATCAGCGCCGGCAGATTTATCAGCCCGCCCGGCGCATAGCTGCCGATGGTCAGCGCCCTCGGCAACTCGATCCCGGCATTGGCCAGCAGCCCGACAAAATAGCCAGACCAGCCGACCGAAACCGCGCTCGCCGCCACCGCATATTCCAGGATCAGCGCCCAGCCGACCATCCAGGCCAGCAGTTCGCCCATCACCGCATAAGTATAGGTATAGGCCGAACCCGAGACCGGCACCATCGAGGCCAGTTCCGAATAGCAGAGCGCGGCCACCGCGCAGACCAGCCCGGCGATCACGAAGCTCCACATCATCCCCGGCCCGGCCTTCTGCGCCGCCTCCGAGGTGAGAACAAAAATCCCGGTCCCGATAATCGCGCCGACCCCCAGCAGGGTCAGCTGAATCGGCCCGAGCGTGCGGGTCAGCGCCTTTTTTTCTGCGGTAGCGAGGATTGCGTCGAGGGGTTTGATACGTCCGAAAAGATTAAAGGCCATGCAGCGGTCCTGTCCCGAAAATATCGGACCTGATTACGCCGTTTCTTTGGATACGCAAGAGGGATTCGGCTGTGCCGATACGGTTTCGGAAAGTCGGCGGCCGAACAACGAATGATCCTTGCCCTGCTGCCGGTGCCGGCTGTCGGGCGATGCGCGACAAAGTCAGTCGAGAGAATGCATTTTTCTCCTTCTTCCCGTCCACAAACGTCCGTCGATGATCGACATTCCCACACCGATCAACAGCATGCCGGCAATGCTTGACCCCCGCAGAGTTTCGGCAAGAAAAACGGTACCAAGCGTGATCGCGGAAACCGGTATCAGAAAGGTCACCAGCAGCAGATTGGAGGCACCTACCGATTCCAGCAGGCGAAAATAGACAAAATAGGCCAGGGCCGTGGAAAAGACCGCCAGACCACCGATTGCCAGCCAGACCGCCATGGAATGACCGGCCAGAAAGTCGTCGCCATCGACCAGCAGCATCAGCGGAAGCAGAATCAACGCTGACATCGCCAGCTGGCCTGCAGCGACGGTCACCGGCTTGACCTGCATCCCTTTGAATCGCCGCCCGTAAACGCCGGCAAACGCGTAGGAAATGGCCGCACATAACATGGCCATCTGGGCGGCAATATTGTCGCCTACTCCTGCGAGCACATCCAGACCGATCAGTAACAGGATGCCGGAGAAACCGACGACCGTCCCGGCGATCTTGCGCCCGGTCATCTTTTCATCCGGCAAAAGCAGCCCAGCGACAACCACCGTGAACAGCGGTGTGGTTGCATTGAGGATGGAGGCGAGACCGGCCGAAATATCCTGCTGGCTCCAGGCGATCAGGGAAAAGGGCAGGATATTGTTCAACAGCCCCATCGTGCCGAAGGCCAGCCAGGTTGCCAATTTCCTGGGAAACGGCTGGCGAGTGAGAAGAATATATCCCCAGAGCGCCACCGCCGCCAGACTCACTCGCAGCCAAACCAGGGTCAGAGGCGCAAGTTCGTCGAGCGCCACCTCGACAAAGAAGAACGAACCACCCCAAAGCACCGAGAGCCCAAGAAGCAACGCCCACTCGCGCCTGGTCATGTGCTGATTGATCATTTTGGCATTCCGTATCCCGTGACCGGAACGCCCTAGATGCTGATTATTTTGAGCACATCCCGTTTCTTGCGCTCAAACCCGAATTTCACTCTGCCGCCACCAGCTCCCCCGGCAACACGGGTTCGCTCAGCAGCCGTTCCATCGCCTTCCAGCGCCAGACCGGGGCATCGCCCTGCGCCTCGGTCCAGTCGCGGACCATCTCCATGCCCAGCCCATAGTTGATCACATAGCTGCGATATTGCTCGTTGAAATCGGTCATCTGCGCCGCGCGCTCCGCCGAAACCAGCTGATATTTCTGATTGAGCGCGATCGCCTCGTCGCGCGTGATATCCCCGTCCAGATAGCGCTGGGCAATGGTCATCCGCGCGCCGTTCAGCGCCTGCTTGGCGATCTGCAGCGCCCAATAGGCCGCCGCCGTGTCGGGATCGAGCCCGGCCAGCGGGTAGAGCACGTCCCGTTCATATTCCAGCCGTTCATCGCCGCCGAAGGCCAGCTCGATGCCGTAATTGGCAGATCCTTCGGCGATCAGGCTTTGCGGGCTGTAGAGCGGATAGACGGAAAATTCCTGCCAGCCCCTGCCCTTGGTCAGATTGCGTTCCAGCAGCATGTTATAGACATGATGACCGGGGTAGCCCTCGTGGCAGCCAAGATCGACGGCACGGCCGATGAAGATCGGCAGATCGGTGTTGACCTGGATCAGGCTCTGATAATGGCCCTGATAATAATTATAGCCGCTCCAGCTTTTGCCGGTGACAAATTCCAGCTTGAAATTCTCGCCCTCGGGCAGGTCGAAATATTTTGCGGTCCGCGCCTTGCACTCGGCGATGGCCGTATCGAACACGAGCTTCAGCCGGTCTTTCGGTATGATATAGCCATTTTCAAATGCCGCGACCCGGGCGCTGAGCGGCCCGTCGCCCGGCACGAGATTTTCAATCTCCTCCAGCACCGGATCAAATGCCTCCAGCGGCTTGAGTTCCGGCGTCACTCCGAACAAGCCTTGCGCTTCCCGGACAAAGGGGAAGACCTCGCCCTGGATCATCGCGTGCCGAGTGACCGCCGCTTCCAGCTGCGCGGACAGAAAGCGCTTGCGCGCCTCGACCAGCGGATCGTCGCTCTTTGGCAAGCCGTCGATCCGCTCGATCAGCAGGACCAGCGCATTGCCCAGCTCGCGCATGTCCCGCGGGTCCGTCTTCGCGGCTTCCGCCCATACGGCGGGGCCATAATAAGCATCGACATAGCCGGCCTCCTGCTCCCCGATCGCAAGGGTCAGCTTGACATAGTCATCGGCGATCGCGCCAAGTTCATCGGCTGCCTCCCTATCGGCGCTCTCGGGCGCTGCCGGCGGCACGACCGGTTTGGCAACCGCCGCGCAGCCGGACAGGGTCAGACAGACCGCCAGCGCAAGGCCGATATTTCTCACATGCTGTCTTTCAGTTTTCGCACTTCGCCATCGGGCAAGGCGTTCAGCAACTGCGCTGCGTCATTCTCGTCCAGCGACTTCAGATGCTTGTCCTGCGGTGCGAAGCGAAGGATGCAGAAACCGACGATCGCCGACAGCAAAGATCCGCCGAGCACGCCGATCTTGGCCTCCTCGATCAGCAGCGCCTGACCCGGAAAGGCCAGCGCGCCGATAAACAGGCTCATGGTGAAACCGATGCCGCAGAGCATGGCGACACCATAGACCTGCAACCAGCTGGCACCACCCAGACGCCCGGCAAAGCCGGTCTTCACCGCGATCCAGACGCTGGCGAAAATACCGATCTGCTTGCCGAAGAACAGGCCGGCGGCAATGCCGAGCGGCAGGGGCGCGAAAACCTGGTCCCAGCCAATCCCTTCCAGCGAAACCCCGGCATTGGCGAAGCCGAACACCGGCACGATCAGAAAGGCGCTCCACGGCGATATCGCGTGCTCGAGCCTGTGGACCGGAGAATGTGCCGCATCCGGCGAGGTCGGCGTGATCACGATAGGGATCGTCATTGCCGCCAGCACCCCGGCGATGGTGGCATGCACGCCGGACATCAGCACCGCATACCAGAGCAGGCCCGAGCCGATCAGATAGGGCCACAGCTTGAGCACGCCGTTGCGGTTCATCGTGTACATGATTCCGAGGATCGCCGCGCTCGCCAGCAGGGCGGCACCGTTGATCTCGGCCGTATAGACCAATGCGATGATCGCCACCGCACCCATGTCATCGACGATCGCGACGGTGACCAGAAACAGCTTGAGCGACGTGGGCGCGCGCGGCCCGAGCAGGGCAAGCACACCGATCGCGAAGGCAATATCGGTCGCCGCCGGGATCGCCCAGCCGTTGTAGAGCGGGGGCACATCTCTGACCACGAAAAGATAGATCAGCGCCGGCACCGCCATGCCCGCTGCGGCAGCCAGAACCGGCAAGCGCCGGCGATCCCAGCTGTTGAGCCGACCGTCGACAAATTCACGCTTGATTTCCAGCCCGACAAGCAGGAAGAAAATCGCCATCAGCCCGTCATTGATCCACAAATGCGGCGTCATCGGGCCCAATTTGCTCGACAGGGTCGGCCCCTTTATCTCGTGCAGAACATGATGATACATGTCGTATAGCGGGCTGTTCGCCACCACCATCGCCAGCGCAGCAGCGGCCATCAGCAGGATACCGCCCGCCGCTTCGCTTTTCAGAAAATCGCGAAGCGCCGAATTACGGCCGGAACGTTGCACTTTTTTATCTGCCATAAGGGCCCTTTTTCGGAATATTGACTTGCCTCAGGTCATGCGCAGGCCGGGGGGCAAAATCAAGGCCTGTATGCAGTCGATCTGCGGTTAGGCAGCCGCCAGATCGCGAACTTCGGCCGCAAGAGCATAGCTTTTCTCGCGCGCTGCCTGATCGAAAATCGAGCCCGAGATGATCAGCTCGTCCGCACCGGTGCGCTCGACAAAACGATCGACCGCCTGTTTCACCGTATCGGGTGATCCGATGGCACTGCCCTGCATGATCTGGCCGAGCATGGACTGGAACTGGGGCGGCAGGCTTTCGCGATAGCCTTCGACCGGCGGCGGCATCTTGCCCGGATTGCCGGAGCGCAGCGCGACAAAGCTCTGCAGCATCGAACTGGCCAGATATTCGGCTTCCGCATCGCTGTCGGCGGCAAAAATATTGAATCCGCACATCACATAGGGTTCGGCCAGCTGCTCCGACGGCTTGAAGTCGCGGCGGTAGATCGAAAGCGCCTCGTCCAGCATCTGCGGCGCGAAATGGGATGCAAAGGCATAAGGCAGGCCCAGCGCCGCTGCCAGCTGCGCGCCGAACAAGCTGCTGCCCAGAATATAGAGCGGGATGTGGGTGCCCTGCCCCGGCGTCGCCTGGATGCCCAGCCGGTCGTCGCCCGCCAGAAAGGCCTGCAGCTCAAGCACGTCGCGCGGAAATTCATTGGCATCGCTGTTGAGATTGCGGCGCAGCGCCTGCGCGGTCCGCTGGTCAGACCCCGGCGCACGCCCAAGACCAAGATCAACGCGTCCCGGAAACAGCGCCTCCAGCGTGCCAAACTGCTCGGCGATCACCATCGGCGCGTGGTTCGGCAGCATGATCCCCCCGGCGCCGATCCGGATCGACTGGGTACCATGGCCAATATGCGACAGCGCTACCGCGGTCGCAGCACTGGCAATGCCCTCCATGCCATGATGTTCAGCCATCCAGAAACGCTCGTAGCCAAGCGCCTCGCCATGCCGCGCCAGCGCCAGCGACCGGTCGAGCGCACTGCGGACATCGCTCCCCTGCGGCACCGGCGAGAGATCGAGTATCGAGAATTTCACTGCTTTGGTCCCCATTTGAATCATTGTCCGTTCCTCTGTCCCAGCTGTCCGGCAACCTTGATCGCATAGCCGCTGGGCACCTTGCGAAAGCCAAGCGTGGGCAATAGCAGGGTCCAGGCGCGGTCGCTACCCGACAGGAACAATCGCGCGGTATAGAAACCGTTCCCCTCAAGCTTCAGCGTCAACTGCTCCATGCCGGATGCGCTCTGCAGCGGCAGCACCAATACGCCGTCCTGGCATTCCGCCCTGCCAAGCAGTCCCTGCTTCAGGTCCAGCCCCGGGATATTGGCATCCAGCGACATCCGCACTTGGCCGCTGGCCGACTGGCAACGTCCCCCGGCAAAAATGATGTTGACCCCCTGCAGGTCGATTGCAGAGGCTGGCAGCGGCGCGAGCTGGCTGCCGACGCTGAGCATCGTCGTCACATCCTGCACCAGCAGGCTGTTGCCGGCCCGGCCCACAGTGGCGGTCAGCCCGCGGTCCCCGGCAGTCGGCGGCCGTTCGAGATCCATCAGCACCCGTCCGGTCAGCAGCGGGAACAGGCGCAAGCCGGCGTCCAGATCGCCCAGCGCAAAAGGCCCGAACTGAGCGCCCTCGATCCTGCCGTGCCAGACCGAGCCGCTGACCGCCTTGGCCGAGAAGCCCGATCCGTCCAGCCCTGCCATGCCAACCGCGAGCCGCAGCGGCAGGAAGAACAGGGCCACGGCAATCACGGCCAGGGTGATCAGTACATAGGTCAATGCGGGGCGCACCTGCTTTCCTTCGGCTCAGAGTTCGGGGGTAAATCGGTCGAAATAGACAAAGATATCGTCTTCGTCGCGGCTGGCGGCGTTGCGCCATTTCGGGGCGGATCTGGGATTGAGCAGCTCACCGCGGGAGGACAGAACCAGCACCGTCGGCGTGCCCCTGATTTCGTCGACGCCAAAGCGCCGGGCGATATCCAGATTGCGGTCCTTGTGGCCCACATCGACATAGACCAGTTCATATTTGGCATCCAGCATGGCGGCAAAGCGGGGCTCGGCAAACCAGCCCGCCAGGCCGCGGCTGTCATGGCACCAGTTGGCGCCCATCACCAATATCACCTTTTTGTCGGCCACCAGCGCCCGTGCCAGCGCTGCGTCCACCGCAGCCTCTGCATCCGCCGCCGCGTCAAATGGCCGCGCCTCCGGATGCGCCGGAACCGTCGTTTCAGCCCGCACCGATGGCCAAGACAACGGGGCAGCGATCATCATCAGCAACAGGCAAAGGAACCGCATATGCTGCCGGTCAGCCGCGCAAATGGGTTTCAAAAAATGCCAGCGTCCGCTGCCACGAGAGCTTTGCGGCTTCTTCATCGTAGCGCGGTGTCGTGTCATTGTGGAAACCGTGATTCACGTCCGGATAGAAATGCACGCTATATTCTTTCTGATGCTCCGCCAGCGCCGCTTCATAGGCCGGCCAGCCGGCATTGATCCGCTCATCCAGTCCGGCGAGCTGCACCATCAGCGGTGCCTCGATCGCCGGCACCTCGGCGGCTTCCGGCTGACGCCCGTAATAGGGGACCGATGCGGCGAGATCGGGATAGGCCACGGCCAGCGCGTTGCAAACACCGCCACCGTAGCAGAATCCGACCGCGCCGACCTTGCCGGTCGAACCGTCATGGTCGCGCAGAAATTCGAAAGCGGCGAAAAAATCTTCCATCAGCTTCGCGCCGTCCAGCTTGGCCTGCATCGCCCGGCCCTCGTCATCATTGCCGGGATAGCCGCCCAGCGGCGACAGGCCATCGGGGGCCAGCGCCAGATAGCCGGCCTTGGCGACCCGCCGCGCCACATCCTCGATATAGGGATTGAGTCCGCGATTTTCGTGAACCACCAGCACCGCCGGCAGCTTGCCGCCCGCACCCGCCGGCTTCGCCATCAACGCATTGATCTTGCCATGGCCTTCGGGGCTCATATAGCTGATCCGCTCGGCGCTGATCGAAGGATCATCCGGCTCGACCTCGGCCGCCCAAGAATAATCGGGCTGCAGCTGGTCCAGGATCATCGCCCCCGTCACCCCGGCGACGGCGAATTGTCCCGCCTGGCGGATGAAATCCCGCTTCGAGATCGCGCCATGCACATAGCCGTCGAACATCTCGAGTATCCGGGGGTGAAAGTCGCTCGCCCGCTTGCGCCCGGTCGCCATCTATTCGGCCGCTTCCAGCGCCAGCTCAGCCGCCTCGATCTCCGCCGCTTTCGCCTCGACCAGTTTCACGATATGCTCGACCATATCCTCGTCCTCGACATGATGGTCGGTGACGCCGGACAGATAGACCATATGTTTGCCCTTGCCGCCGCCGGTAATGCCGATATCGGTCTCGCGCGCCTCGCCCGGGCCATTGACCACGCAGCCCAGGACAGACAGCGACAATGGCGTGCGGATATGCTGCAGCCGCTCCTCAAGCTTCTGTACCGTGCGGATCACGTCAAAGCCCTGCCGCGCGCAAGACGGGCAGCTGACCACCCGGACGCCGCGCGTTCTCAGGCCGAGCGCCTTGAGCATCTCGTAGCCGACCCGCACTTCCTCTTCCGGCTCGGCCGACAGGCTCACCCGGATCGTGTCGCCGACGCCCGCCCATAGCAGATTGCCGATGCCGATCGAGCTTTTCACCGTGCCGCCGATCAGCCCGCCCGCCTCGGTAATCCCGACATGCAGCGGACAGTCGACCGCATCGGCCAGCTGCATATAGGCCGCCACCGCCAGAAACACGTCCGACGCCTTCACCGCGACCTTATATTCGTGAAAATCATGGTCCTGCAGGATCTTGATATGATCCAGCGCGCTCTCGACCAGTGCCTCGGGACAGGGCTCGCCATATTTCTCGAGCAGATCCTTTTCCAGGCTGCCTGCATTGACGCCGATCCGGATCGCGCAGCCATTGGCCTTGGCCGCATCGATCACTTCGCGCACCCGCGCCGACGAACCGATATTGCCCGGATTGATCCGCAGACAGGCCGCGCCGGCCTCCGCCGCCTCGATCCCGCGCTTGTAGTGAAAGTGAATGTCCGCCACGATCGGCACATTGCTAGCCCGCACGATCTGCTTCAGCGCCGCGGTGCTCTCGACATCGGGGCAGGAGACGCGGATGATATCGACGCCCGCTTCCTCGCAGCGGCGGATCTGGTCGATCGTCGCCTTCGCGTCGGAGGTCAGCGTATTGGTCATCGTCTGCACGGTGATCGGGGCATCGCCGCCCACCGGTACATCGCCGACCATGATCTGGCGGCATTTGCGCCGTTCGATATCGCGCCACGGACGCAAGGAGGGGTTTTCAGCGGTCATCGGTTGAAACCTGCGGGGCTGTTGCTCATGCTGTGCATATAGCGGGTTCACCCCGCAGGTGCGAGGGGCGATTGGTCCTGTCGAGAAAAAAAGACCGCAACCGGCGGGCAGCGGAAAGGAAATACTCTTGGTCATGATCATTATTGCTGGCACAAATCCGGATCTCGCTTCGCAACGGCGAACCAGGCGGCTTCCTGATCCAGCCCGCTGTCGATATTATCCCTTTCACGCCAACAGCCGCGTCCGAATGGTTGCGCCGGCAAAATTTTAGGGCATAGTGAGACTGCTAAAGGGTTCAGGGGAAACGCAGATGTTCAAGGCAATATTCGCAGCGCTAACGGCAATGACGCTCGGCAGTTCGGCCCTGGCGCAAGCTGACAAGACTGATGCACCCCGCTGGTCGATCGCGATCCACGGCGGTGCCGGCACGATCAACCGCGAACAGATCACGCCCGAACAGGACCGGACCATCCGCTCGGTTCTCGCCAAGGCGCTGGCGGCGGGTTCGCAGATTCTGGAAGATGGCGGCACAGCGATCGACGCGATCACCGCAACCATCATGATTCTGGAAGATGACCCCAATTTCAACGCCGGCAAGGGCGCGGTCTTCACCTGGGACAGGACCAACGAGCTCGACAGCAGCATCATGGACGGCAGCGACCTGTCGGCTGGCGCGGTCGCCGGGATCAACGGCACCAAGAACCCGATCCTGCTCGCCCGCGCGGTCAAGGACCACAGCCCGCATGTCATGCTGTCCGGCGAAGGCGCCAACCAGTTCAGCCGGGAACAGCAGCTGGATCAGGTCAGCTCGGATTATTATGCCACGCCCTACCGGCTGCAGCAGATCGAGGATCTGCTCGCCGAAAAGGTCAGCGCCGCCGATGTTGACTATAAATTCGGCACGGTCGGTGCCGTCGCCAGAGACAGCCAGGGCCATATGGCGGCGGGCACCTCGACCGGCGGCATGACCGGCAAGCGCTGGGGCCGGATCGGCGACAGCCCGATCATCGGCGCCGGCACCTATGCCGACGACCGCAGCTGCGCGATTTCCGCGACCGGATCGGGTGAATATTTCATCCGCCTCGGCGTCGCCCACGAAATCTGCACCCGCATCCGGATGCGCCTTCCCGAGGCGATCCGGGAAGCGCAACGGGCGGTGCCAAAGAATGCCGACGGCAATGACGGCTATGTCATCCACGCCAGCGAATTCCGCCTGTCCGACGCGGAGGTGCAGCAAATCGCCGATGATGTGATCGCCGAACTGGGCGCGCTCGGAGGCGACGGCGGCATCATCTACGCCACCCCCTGGGGCCAGGCCGGCTACAGTTTCAACACCCCCGGCATGTACCGCGGCAGAGCGACCAGCGAGATTGAGGCGAGCGTGGCGATTTACGGGGATGAGCAGTGAGCCGGAGCACAAAACATTAACAGGCGGGAGATTCGTCGCAATTTTACTGCACCACCGTCGCTTCAAACTTCACCATGCCGAAAATGATTAGGGGTTCCAATGCGGTATATTTTTTCATTATTGATGGCATCAATGTTTTTGTCCGGTGCGGCATATGCACAAGCCGATCAGGTTCAGCGAGGCCCGCTACCGGCTTGGGTTGATCAAACCGGACTCATGGCAGTACCCGCCGATGCAAGCGGGATGCTATTTGTTCGGCGAAGCGATATTCTGGTCCGTCTTGATGCAAAAGGCCAGGAACAATATATGGGCTACCGGATAAAAATCCTGCATCCCAATGCATTGCAAATCGGCAACCTGGCCATTTCATGGAATCCGGAATCGGGTGCACCGACAATACATGCTCTCAAAATATATCGTGGTCAGCAGGTTTTGGATATATTGCCGAGCGCAAAGTTCGAAATCTTGCGCCGGGAAGGTCAATTGGAAGCGGCAATGCTTGACGGCACCCTGACGGCGGTAACGCAGGTTGCCGATTTGCGTGTGGGTGACGAACTCGAATTTTCCTACACGACCCGCAGCGATGATTCGACTTTGGGGGATGACAATGCTGGCTTGCTTCTTCTCGATCCCAATGCACCACCAGGTCGGTTTCGTTTGGGACTGAAATGGATCGAAGGTCAAAAACCCGAAATAAAAATGACCGAAGATATGGCCCCCGCTGCTACGGAGGGGCAGCAATCCGTTGACTTCCGTTTCGATAACCCGCCAAATCTGACACCACCCAAGGATGCTCCCCCAAGATATAATTGGCAACGTATCGTTGAATATAGCGACTTTTCGGTTTGGGAAGATATCTCGGCGCATTTTGCTGGTCTCTATAGAGAGGCAGCAAGTTTTCCGGTTGCTTCGCCGCTGCAGCAGGAAGTCAATCTCATAGCCGCTGCCCATGCGGATCCTTTCGAGCGCGCCAGCGCTGCGCTCAAGCTCGTGCAACAGAATGTCCGTTACATATATGTCGGGCTGGACGGCGGGAATCTGAAGCCCGCCTCAGCCGAGGAAACGTGGCAGCGCCGATATGGTGATTGTAAGGGAAAGACTGCATTGCTTTTGGGGCTTCTTGCCAAGCTGGGTATTGAGGCCGAGGCCGTTCTCGCAAACAATGCAGGAAGTGATGACGGCCTCGACCAGAGGCTTCCAAACCCGGGGATGTTTAACCATGTTCTGGTGCGCGCGCGGATTGATGGTCAACTATATTATCTGGACGGTACATTGCCGCCCGTTGTCCGGCCTGGCTCTGATCCGGTCTTGCCATATCGATGGATTTTGCCGCTCAGGGTACCGGGCAGTTCGATAGAGCATCTTGAATGGCATCCCGCAACGGTACCGGACGACATCAACCTGTTCGAGATTGATGCGCGAGAGGGATTCGATTTGCCTGCGCACAAAACCAGCACATCGATTGTCCGGGGTATCAAGGGCCTGGAGCAACAGGTGCAATTCTCGGCTTTAACACCCGGGCAATTGCTCAGTGGCTTTCGCCAGCAAGCCGTGGGCGACACCTGGCAAACGATAGACGATGTTCAATGGAAATATGATGAGGAAGCGCAAGCGAGCGTGCTGACGATCTCCGGGACGGGGATGGTGGATTGGGAAGACGATGGTGACGGCGCCCGGTCTCTTGCTCTCCCTGGTGGAGGCTTCATCCCTCCATCCAAACGGATCCGGGCGGCTGGCGATGATGAACAGCTACCTTATTTCAACAACCCCGAATTTGCCTGTTACGTGACCACCGTTAGGTTGCCTTCGAACACCGATGCATCGCATTGGTCGACTAAAGGAGGATTTGACACGCGAATTTTTGGCAAAAACTATTATCGGGTTTTCGAAACGCGGGATGATTCCATACGTATGATCCGCGGTTCTCGTGTCGAACAGCAAGAAATTGATGCAGCAAGTGCGAAAAGGGACAATGATCGCATCGCTTCCTTCGACAATAGCAAGGGATGGATTTTTTATGACCCTAGCGACGAAAATCCCGTGGGGGATCACGGCAAACGCGTTCCAGCTACCTACGATATAGACTGGACGACTGACAGCAGTGCTTGCCTCGCCAGCACAGCCAGCGATTAATCCCGGAATTCTTCTTGCCCGCTAGCAGGTGGCGCAGCGCCGCTATCCGGATCAGATATTGGCCGGTCGGCCCAATGCGCTCGGGGGCAATCTCCGCCGCCGCTAGGATTCAGCCCTCGATAAAGGCAAGCAGATCGGAGTTGATCGTCTCCGCATTCACCGTCGCCATGCCATGCGAAAAATCCGGATAGACCTTGAGTTCGCCCTTGCTGAGCAGATCGATGGACAGCCGTGCGCTGTTGTCGATCGGAACAATCTGGTCGTCCTCGCCGTGCATGATCAGTGTCGGCACATTGATTGCCTTGAGATCGTCCGTAAAATCGGTCTCGGAAAAGGCCTTGATCCCGTCATAATGGGCCTTGGCACCGCCCATCATGCCCTGGCGCCACCAGTTGTCAATCACGGCAGGAAGCGGTTCGGCAGCGGGCCGATTGAAGCCGTAAAAGGGCCCGGCGGCCAGCTCGCGGTAAAAGCTGGAGCGATCGGCGGCAAGCGAGGCGCGAAAACCATCGAATGTCTCGATCGGCAGCCCGTTTGGATATGCGTCGGTCTTGAGCATGATCGGCGGCACGGCGCCAATCAGAACCGCCTTGCCCACCCGACCGGACTCGGCCCGTGCCACATAGCGCGCCACTTCGCCGCCACCGGTTGAATGACCGATATGGACGACCTCTTGCAGATCGAGCGCTGCGACGACCGCGGCGACATCCGCGGCATAATGGTCCATGTCATGACCATCCGCCACCTGGGAGGAGCGACCATGGCCGCGGCGATCGTGCGCGACAACCCGGTAGCCCTTGTTGACAAAGAAAAGCAGTTGCGCATCCCAGTCGTCCGAGCTGAGCGGCCAGCCGTGATGGAACATGATCGCTTGGGCGTCTTTCGGACCCCAGTCCTTGAAGAAGATTTCGACGCCGTCCTTGGTAGTTACGTAAGCCATGGTCCTTGGTCCTTTTTACGAGGGTGATAAAAGCGGCATTCCATCGTCAATTCCTAGCTGGTCGGCACGGTTCCGCCATCGATCACATATTCGGTGCCGGTAATCGAGCCGGCGCGGTCCGAGGCGAGGAAGGCGATCAGGCTGGCTATCTCTTCCGGCCTTGATGGCCGGCCGATCGGTATCCCGCCAAGCGAATCCATGATCATCTGCTTGCCTTGCTTGATGTCCACGCCGTGCTCTGCTGCGAGCCGCTCGGCCAGTGCGACGGACGACTCGGTCTCGATCCAGCCGGGAGATACGCGCACCACCCGCACTCCTTTGGGAGCCACCTGCTTGGACAGGCTCTTGCTATAGATGGACAGGGCCGCCTTCGCCGCGGCATAGGCGGTGGTCGCGTCCGGCAATGGCAATTCGCGCTGGATCGAGGTCACGTGGATCACCACTCCGGACCCGCGCGCCTCCATATCGGGAAGAAGCGCACGATCGAGCCGGACCGCCGGCATCAGGTTCAGGTCGATTTCCTTGACCCATTGCTCGTCGTCGAGCGCCGCGTATCCGCCGGCCGGCGCCGACGACCCGCCCAGCATATGGACGATGATATCGACCCCGCCGAACCGCTCGCGGACCGCCGCAGCGACACTCGCGCAGCCTTCCGCTTGCGTAAGGTCGGCGGCCACAAACTGCGCTTCGGGCATTTCGGGCGGTTTGCTCCGCGCGGTTGTAAGCACCCGCGCGCCAAGCTCTTCGAACAGCGCCACCGTCGCCCTTCCGGCGCCACGTGTGCCGGAGGTGATGAGCGCGCGCTTGCCTTGCAGCGTCAGGAACGGGGTCACGGGACGATCTCGAGTTCAGCAATCTTGTCGCGCCGGAGGACAAAGAAATAGCGCAGATCCACTGGGCTTCCGGGGAAGTTGCCGACGAGATGGCTGGTGATGACGGTTCGCTCGCCTTCCTCCGAAAGCGCAAATGGCTCAACCGTATAGCTATATTGCGTCGAGGCATTGGCCATCCACTGCCGGATTGCGTCCAGCCCGGCATAGCTATTGCCTTCATCGACGACCACTGCATCCTGCGTAAAGCATTGGGAGATGGCCTTGGGATCGGATGTCTTGTCGGCGGCAAAATATTGGGCGATTACAGGGGGCAGTTCGATACTCATGGTCCCGTTCCTCTTGAATTTTCGGTGCCGGCGGCGGGCCACCAGCAGCGATTGTTGTCGTTCGAACGCAATTTAGCGCGTTGACCTAATCCAGATAAGTGGGATAAATCAGGATGAACTATTACGGATTTCGGGACAATGAAGACCTATAACCTCACCGATTTTGACGCGGTGCTTGCGATCAGCCGCAGGGGCTCTTTTCGCGCCGCCGCGCTGGACCTGGCCATGTCGACCAGCGCGCTCAGCAATGCCGTTGCCAAGCTGGAGGGAACACTGGGTGTGCGTCTTTTCAACCGTACCACCCGCAGTGTCGCGCTAACCGAAGCGGGACGCAGGTTCGTCGATCAGATGACACCTGCTCTCAAGGATATCCATCGCGCGCTCGACACCGTGCGCTCGCAGCAACAAACGCCGTCCGGCACCCTGCGCATCAACACCTTCCCGACAGCCGGCCGCGAAATCCTCTCGCCACTGGTGATCGAGTTTCTGCGACGCTTTCCCGAAGTTCATATTGATGTCGTGACCGAGGGCAAACTGGTCGACATCGTAGCGGATGGGTTCGATTTCGGGGTAAGAAGCAGGAACCTCGTCCCCACCGACATGATCGCAATCCCTGTCGGACCGCCGAGGCGATATGCCGTAGTCGCCTCACCATCATATCTCGAAAAGCGGGGCCGGCCCGCTGCGCCACCCGACCTCCTCGCCCATTCCTGCGTACGCGCGCGATTACCCAATGGCGCGCTGTTCCGCTGGCAGTTTGAAGCGGAGGGGCAATCGGTCCAGGTGGACGTCGACGGCCCCCTCACCCTGGACGAAGCGAGCCTGGCCCGCATGGCCGTGCTCCAGTCCGTCGGCATCGGTTTCTTCATGGAATCAGACATCCGCAACGATATCGAGGAGGGCCGGCTTGTGCGCATTCTCGAAGAATGGACGCCCCCACTCTCCCCTTTGTGCCTCTACTATCCCAGCCGACGCAATCCGCCTGCGGCATTCAGGCTTTTTGTCGATCTCGCCCGCGAACTGGCCCGCTCGTCTCGTGATTCTTGATCGGTCTGATCGGTTGCAAAGCAGGTTGGATCTGAACAGCCGATAGGGGCTCTTTCCATTCAACCGCTGGCCCGCCATGCTGCCGCACATTGGCCGCCAGCCCATGGAAAGCGGTATCGCGTCAGGTCATTCCTTTACAGCGCGCATCGAAGCCGCGACTCAATTCGGCGAGGCTGATCGCGCCCAGGCGCTTTTCCAGCAAGGCCTCGGCCTCGCACAACACATCCTCCACCGCTTCATTGACCACCTGCTCGACGGCGCAATCCGGGTTCGCCTCCTCGTTGCCAATCACGAACAGCCTCGGTCCACCAACCGCGCGGTGGACATCGAGCAGCGACAGCTTCTCGAGATCGCACGCTATGCTCCAGCCGCCGCCATGCCCCTTTTCTGAACGGACGTAGCCGGCATCGCGCAGGCCGGCCATGGTCCGGCGCACCACGACCGCATTGGTCCGCAGCATCGCGGCAATGGCTTCGGACGTGATCGGCCCGTCATGCCGCGCCATGTGCAGCAGCACATGCAGCATTCGGGAGAGACGGCTGTCGTTTCGCATCCCTTGATCCTTCACATCCTTATCTCGCTTGGCAAGCGCATAAATTCATGATACTTTTATTGTTACATGATTCGAGGAGGACAGCAAATGACCGAAGTTGAAAAATCACCGTTCGAAAATCCGGACCACTGGGACAAGGCAGCACAGCATTACCGGCAGACAGCCCATCTCTTCACCGCGCAATATGCAGAGGCAGCGCTTGCCAGGGTAGCGCTCACCCCTCGGAGCCGAGTGCTCGACGTCGCCGCTGGCACCGGGGCGCTAGCTCTGGCAGCGGCGCGGACTGGTGCGCAGATACTGGCAACCGACTTTTCTCCGGGCATGGTGGCGTGCATCGAAGAGGCGGGGCTGGCCAATGTCGAGACCCGGACCATGGATGGCCAGGCACTCGACCTGCCCGACGCGAGCTTCGATGCGGTCTTCTCGATCTTTGGCGTGATCATGTTCCCCGACTGGCGCAAGGGTCTCAGGGAAATGTGCCGGGTGACCCGGCCCGGCGGCTACGGCGTGGTCGCAACCTGGCAGGAACAGGGCGCGGCGACTTTCCTGCTGCTCGGCCGGATCCGCAGCAAGCTGTTCCCGGATCGCCCGGGCATGACCATGCCAGAGGCGGTGCAGGCGTTGAGCGACCCCGATGATTTCGCCCGCGAACTGGTCGCAGCCGGCTATCGCGATCCCGAGATCGAAAGCGTCACCCATGACTATTTGCTGGATGTGGCCGCTCTCGACGAGCCGGACTCGCTGTTCGGCATGTCCCCCGACTGGACCAGCCTGAGCGACGCGGAAAAGATGGCGGTTGTCGCCGAAGTGCGGACAATGGCTGGCGATCAACCGACACTGCCCATTCCCTCGACCGCGCTGATTGGCGTAGCGAAACGCTGAGCTTCCGTGCCCCGGCGAAGGCCGGGGCCCATCTCGGATCCGATGCTCTAGCAACTATTGTTGGATAGCTTTGGGGAAACGTTCGTCGCCTGCGCTCTTCGCCGGGACACGAGTCGCTTAAGCATCACCCCCTCCAATTTGCCGCTTCCCCTGCCTTAACCACTCGGTTAAACCAGTCGGATGATCCAGCCGATATCTCGCCCCCCATCCGCCCTGTCCTACATCGCCGCGTCGCGCTATGCTGCCGGAATGTTGGATTCTCGCCTCTTCGGGTCGCCGGAACCTGCTTTTCCGGAAGATTACACTGGGCGGCTTCTGAGGGCAGGGGAAATGGCACTTTTTTGCGCCATCCGGCCAAAGATCACACAAAAGAAAACATCCTGTTTCTGTAAAGTTGAACGGACCCCAAGATGAGCTGGAAACCCGAACTCGAAGAACTGGCCGAGCGCCAGCGGCTGGCCGAAAAAATGGGCGGCGAGGAGAAAGTCGCGCGCCAGCATGATCGCGGCAAGCTCGACGCTCGCGCACGCATCGCCGGCATCGTCGATGAGGGCAGCTTTCGCGAGATCGGCAAGATCGCCGGACGCGGCACCTATGCCGAGGATGGCACGTTCGAGGATTTCGCGCCGAGCAACCTGATCTTCGGCCGCGCCAATATCGAGGGCCGCCCGGTGGTCGCCTCCGCCGACGATTTCACCGTGCGCGGCGGCGCTGCCGATGCGGCGCTGCACCGCAAGTTCACCCAGTGCGAGAAAATGGCACATACGCTGGGCATTCCGATGATCCGGATGATCGACGGCACCGGCGGCGGCGGCTCGGTCAAGAGCCTCGAGGACATGGGCTTCACTTATGTGCCCGCCGTGCCCGGCTGGGAGGATATCATCAAGAATCTCGACACGGTGCCGGTGGTGGCGCTGGCGCTCGGGCCGACCGCCGGCATGGGCGCGGCGCGCACCGTCGCCAGCCATTATTCGATCATGGTCAAGGGCCTGTCGCAGATCTTCGCCGCCGGGCCCGCGGTCGCCGCGGCGATCGGCGACACGCTGACCAAGGAGCAGCTCGGCGGCTCCGAGATTCACGCGACCAATGGCGTGGTCGACGAGGAAGTCGCCAGCGAGGCCGAGGCCTTTGTCACCGCTCGCAAATTCCTCTCCTATCTGCCCGGCAATGTGAACCAGCTCGCGAGCCGCACCGAAAACTGGGACCCGGTCGACCGCCGCGACGAAAGCCTGCTCTCCGCCGTGCCGCGGGCCGACAAGCAGGTCTATTCGATGCGCAAGATCATGACCTCGGTGTTCGACGAGGGCTCGGTGTTCGAAATGGGCAAGCGCTGGGGCCGCGCCGCGATCACCGCCTTTGCCCGGCTCGACGGCTGGCCGGTCGCGGTGCTGGCCAATGATCCCAGCTTTCTCGGCGGCTCGTGGGAAGCCAAATCGTCGGAAAAGGTCGAACGTTTCGCCAAGCTGGCCGAGCAGTTCCATCTGCCGGTGGTCCATCTGGTCGACAATCCCGGCTTCATGATCGGCGCCGAGGCCGAGCGCACCGGCACCATCCGCTATGGCGTACAGGCGATGAACGCGGTCTACCGGGCGACCGTGCCCTGGGCCAGCGTCATCGTCCGCCGCGCCTATGGCATCGCCGGCAGCGCGGTGAGCAATGCCGAGAATTTCCAGTATCGCTTCGCCTGGCCCTCGGGCGACTGGGGCTCGCTGCCAATCGCCGGCGGTCTCGAGGTCGCCTACAAGAGCGATATCGAAAGCGCCGCCGATCCGGCTGCGCGACTGGCCGAGATCAGGGCGAAGCTGGACAAGGTCACCTCGCCCTTCCGCACCGCCGAGCAGTTCAGCGTCGAGGACATTATCGACCCGCGCGACACAAGGCCGCTGCTCTGCGAATTTGCTGATCTCGCATGGCGCAAACTGGCGGCGCGCTGAGCCTCTGCAGGCCGGACAAAATGACCGCGCTATGGATATTATAGCGACTGAATATCAGCGACTTGGACAGGTCTGTGAGCCCCGTCACGGCAATCTGGCGTAAATATCCTATCAGGAAGGATATGTGCAGCCTATCATTTCATCGACCAAAACAAACGGTTCATCGCTGATTCAGCAACGAAATGAGATGCTGCACATCATAGTCTGGCAATGAAGGAAGGAAGAAACGATGTATTTATCGCCGAGAACATCCATCAATCAGCCTGCTCCAGGCCTGGGCGACAACGGCATGGCGCGCGGCTATCAGCCGCTCTACCATCTCGACATCGTCAACCGCTGTCCGGGTTGCGGCAAATCGCACTGGCATGTCGGCCGCTTCAGCGCGGAATGCGCCCATTGCGAGACCGCCCTGCCGCTGGCGATGGTCGCCACCCAGCCGATGCAGCCCCGCTTCACTGAACATTTCAGCAAGACAGCGTGGGTGGCCTGAACCGCTGTATCGCTCAGTTGGATTTCAGGCTCGCGAGATAGGCGGCCGCTGCATTGGATTTGATCCTCACCCACATCGGCTTGTGATCGGACATCTGGAAGGTGCGCCAGCTTGACTTGTAATATTGCGTCAACGCCGCGCCCTGTTTGTCCTTTCCACCTGCCTTTTTGCGAAGCTCGGCTTCATATTCCTGCGTATCCTGATCCCGGAACACCGACTTGAATATCTCGAAAATCCCTGCATTGGCCTTCTTAAGTTCGTCGGTGCGGCGGTCGATAAATTCCAGCGTCTCGTCGTCCGTCATAAAGGCAATCTGGTCGTAATATTTTGTCAGATCGAGATTGCTCGGTCTGTTCAACGCATCGGGAATGCGAAATCCATGCCTTCTCAAGGCGATCATGGTTTCATGATCCGGATGAACAATATTGAAATCACCCAATAATATCAGTGACCGGCCATCTTTCTGCGCTTCAATCGCCCGATCGGCGAAATAGTCGGCCACCCTGTCTATTTCCTGCACACGCTCGGCCAGCTTGCTTCCGGAGGACGAGCCATAAAACAGATGGACGGTACAAATATCGAATTTGAACCAGCCTGAACGAAAGGCAGTGATAAACGGCGTTCGCCGGAACTGCTTGCCCTGATACAGCGCGCCGCCTTCGCCAGCGGTATCTTCGGTGATCAGCATATCGGTTGGCAGCACAATTTCCCCGGCGATATTCTGGAACTCGACTTTCCGTTTATCATAGAGGTAGAGCAATCGCTCGCCGCCGCTGCCAAGCTTGTGGTGGGTCTTGTCCGAAGCGATAAAATCATAATTTGGACCGAGCCGTTTCATCACTTCATGCCAGTCGTCCAGATCGACCACTTCCTGCACCGCGACAAAGTCAAAGCGCGACAATATTTCGGCGATATACATCAGACTTTCCGGCAGTCGCCGGACCTTGCCAAAGTTGCGGATATTCCACGTCGCAAGCAGCAGGGTCTGCTCGCTGTCCTTGTCCGGCACCTCTCGATCCAGCTGGTTTATCAGCCGTTCGAGATTACCGACTACTCTGGACCGCTCCGCCTTGGGAATATATCTGAGGTAATAATATTGCAGCATGTGGTCTCTCCCATCGTCCCGAACCCAATCATGCGACCCGCTATCCTCGGTCACAACATAGCGGATTTTGGCGGGTCAGCATAGCGGCCACAGAACAGTATTTCCGTCAGCAGGGAGCCCGTCGGACCACGCCTGCCGGTGGCGACAGCCTGATCGCGGTTCCCGCGGTTCCGCCGGCCCATCGCGTGTCATGCACCGCCCGCCGACAGGGCTGTGATATTTTGGCATCAGAGTAAAATTTATCGTCCTTTTCCACCGTTCCGATGGAACGATCGGGGTCAGCGAGCCGTTCCCCCTACTCGTCGGTCAAGTGCGCGGAGTGTTTGCGCATCGCTCGACGGGAAGCCCGCAGCCATAGCGGGCAGAACCGGAACGACAATGTTCCATATTTAGTTAGTTGGAGTAAGTTTATGAAATCCCCTATGATTACCCCCCTCATTCTCTGTTCGATTGCCGGCGCCTTTGCCGCCCCGGCCGCCGCGCAGTCCAATTCCCCCTTCACCGGCCCGCGTGCCGAAATCCTCGGCGGCTATGATACGCTGCGCTCGGGCAGCGATGTCGATGTCGACACCGACAATGACGGCATTTTCGAGAATAATACCCTCGACCAGTCGGTTGACGGCTTCGCCTACGGCGTTGCACTCGGCTATGACTTTGATGCCGGCCCGGTGGTCTTCGGTCTCGAAGGCGAATATATGGATTCGACCGGTGAGCAGGAAGGCGATGAGGCGGTCAATGCGCCGTTCGGCTACAGCATCAATCTGAAGCGCGACCTCTATATCGGCGCGCGCGTCGGTACCAAGGTGACCCCCACCACCCTGCTTTACGCCAAGGGCGGCTATACCAACACCGCGGTCGAATCCCGCTTCCAGGACCGCGCCGAAGCCGATGGTGTCGATCTGAACTTCGACGACAGCCAGCAGGTCGACGGCTACCGTCTCGGTGCCGGCGTCGAGCAGCTGATCGGCGGCGGACAGGGCGGACTGGGCTCGAACGCCTATGTGAAGCTCGAGTATCGCTATTCCAACTATAGCTCGCTCAAATATAACGACACCCTGTTCAACGATAATAATGAAATCGGTGTCGACCTTGACCGTCATCAGGTGATGGCGGGTGTCGGTATCCGCTTCTAGGCCGAAGCTAGGTTAAAAAAGGAGGGCGCGCCGTTCGATGGACGGCGCGCCCTTTTTGTGATTCAGTGACCGGGAGAAATCAATGCAAATACCGGACCGCCAATACAATTCTCACTGCTGCGGAATCGCTTTCGCTTCGTTGCAGCCGTCCTGATTGCCCAGCTTGCAGGCATAGCCGAAATATTTGCGGGCCATCGCCATATCGACCGCACCGCCGTCACCGGTGCGGGCCAGTATTCCTGTGTTCATGCAGCCACCTATCGCACCGGCATTGCAGGCCTTCGCGAAGGTCTCGCGCGCGGCTACCCGGTCTTGGGTCACGCCTTCACCGCCATAGAGCGCGTTGCCATAGTTGAAGCATCCGTCGGCCTTGCCCTGCTCGCAGGATGTTTGGAAAGCCTTGGCAGCGCCGGTCAGGTCGACGGCGCCACCCTCGCCGTTTTGGCTCATCAGCCCGAGAGCGTAGCACCCGTCAACATTGCCCCCTTCGCAGGCTTTGCCGAACAGCCCCCGTCCCTTGCCCAGATCAGCCGACACACCCTTGCCGGCATAATAGAGATAGCCCAAATTATAGCAGGCACTTTCCCTTCCGCCGCCACAGGCCTTGGCCAGGGGACCGAGCGAGGCAGCGATATCCTGCGGCCCGCCTTCCCCTTTCTTCAGCATCTCTCCGTAAACGTCGCAAGAACTTGCAACATTGGCAGCACAGCCCTTTTCATAGGCGCGCCGAGCCAGCGGAAGGTCCTTGGCAACATGCGTGCCCTTATAGGCCATCGCCCCGAGATTGTTGCAGGTAACGCCAATATTGCCGTTAAAACAGGCGATTTTATATTGGGCAAAGGCAGTGGCGTGGTCGCCCTTGCTCTGAGCCTCCTGACCATCCAGGGCGGCTTGCTGATAGCTGTTCAATCCGGATTGGGCATGCACCGTTGAGCCGGTGACAATCACCGCAAGGGCGACCAATATTTTCAACAGATTTTGCATGGGATTTTCCTTCGGTCGACAGAGTCCGTTCCAGGATTCAACAGACATTGCGGTTGGCATTATTGTTCATGGTACAATGGGCGTAGCGATATTTCTCGCGCACCTGTTTCCGCGCATCGCCGCTGGACAGGCCCCCGGTTGGCGCCGAAGAGCCGGACGACGAGGGTCTGCGGTAGCTGTTCGTATTGCCGCCGTTTTGAGCCGCCCAGCGCCTGGACGATGCGCCGGGCGTGTTGGTGCAATTAAAAATACCGCAGTCATTGCCGCGCGACCGGCTGGCGATTTCCGCATTGACGATCCGGTTCAGGTTGCCGGAGGGAAACCAGTAATCCAGCACATGGAGATTATCGATATAGATGCTGCTCATGGCCCCGGCATTGATCGCGGCGGTCAGCGCATATTGCGCATCATCCACGGTGCGGGAATGGTAGATGGCCGCATAAATTGCGCCATCATAGTCACGTTTTTGTATAAAACTGGTAACGATGGCGCGCTTGTTGGCATAGTCCGCTTGCCGCGCCGCCTGCTGCTGGGCGCGCTGGTCCGCTTCTGCCTGCTCCATCTTGAGCCGCCGGGATTTCAGCGTCCCGGCAAGCTCGCAGATCGATTTGCGGTCTTCGCCTCCGGGACCGCAGGCGTGTGCCGCCAGCTGCTCGGCGTTCCTGTAATCGCCAACATTATACAGGATGCGGGCCTGATGCATGCAGGATTGCCAGCGGCCAAAATCGCAATTTCTGTTGAGATAGCGCAGCGCCTTCTCGGCATCGAAATAGGGCGAACTGCTTTCGGCAAAAATCGCCTCCGCCACATCGCAGCCATCGCGGTCTTGCTCGGCGCACCCTCTTTGCGAGAAATTGCTCGCCGCATCCCAATCCTTGTCGACATCTCCTTCGCCGTCAAAATAGATCAGCGCCAGGCGGCCGCAGGAAGCACCGTCGAAATCCTTGCAGCCCTCCTGCAAATAGCGCAGGCTGAGAAAGGCGTCAAAATCAGGATTTTGCGGATCGGACAGGATCAACCCGGCCTTGCCGCACGCCGCCTTGTCGCCGAAATTGCACTGCGCAATATAGCTGTTCAGGGACCCGGCGCTATTCTGCGCCCCTAGCGGCGAGCTGACAAATCCCGGAATCATCAGCAGCCCTGCCAACAGAAGCAAGAGAAAAACCTGCCCGAAAAAATGGCGGATGGGCCTCGCTGGCATGGAACTGGACTCCGGACTGTTCATAGCCGGTTTTTATGGGCGGGATCGGCAGGCGTCCAATGACAAAGTCTGTTAGGAATTTAGCGCCCGCGCGCAAAATGTGCGACTGGCTGACAATTGGGATCAGCGCACCCGTGCATAAAAAAAGGGGAGCGCAAGCGCACTCCCCTCTTCAAACTTCACCCTAATAACGGGAGCCTATTTGTCTCCGTCATCCGCGCTTTCCCCCGGTACCGGGAACCCGCGCTTCTTCAGGATATATTTCACCTCCGGATCGCGGCCGCGGAATTTGCGATAGGCTTCCTTGCGGTCGGTTTCGTTGCCGGTCGACAGCAGGATCGTGCGGAACCGCTCGGCGGTTGTCTTGTCCCACGGGCTGCCCGCTTCTTCGAACGCCGCCCAGGTGTCGGCGTCCATCGTTTCCGACCAGAGATAGCTGTAATAGCCGGCCGAATAGGCGTCGGACGAGAAGAGATGGTTGAACTGCGGCAGCCGGTGGCGCATCACGATTTCTTTCGGCATGCCGATTTCGGTCAGCGTCTCGCGCTCGAACTTGTCGGGATCGGTGACCGGCTCCTCGCGGTTGTGCAGCTTCATGTCGACGATCGCGCTGGACAGATATTCGACCGTCGAGAAACCCTCGTTGAAGGTCTTCGAGGCCTGGATCTTGTCGACCAGTTCCTTGGGGATCGGCTCGCCGGTCTTGTAGTGAGTGGCGTAGGTCGACAGGATATAGGGCGTCATCAGCCAGTTCTCGTTCACCTGGCTCGGATATTCGACAAAGTCGCGCGGCGTATTGGCAAGACCCGGATAGGTGATGTCATAGTTCAGATAGTGCAGCGCATGGCCGAATTCGTGGAACAGGGTCGAGGCATCGTCGAGGCTGATCAGCGTCGGCTCGCCGTCGCCGCCCTTGACGAAATTATTGTTGTTCGCCGAGATCGTGTAATTGTTCTTACCCCCCAGCCTGAACTTGTCCTTGTAGGTGGTCATCCACGCGCCCGACCTTTTGCCGTTGCGGGCAAAATTGTCGAAAAACTGCACGCCGATCACCTTGTCGCCGCGCTTGACCTCGAAGGTGCGCACCTCGGGATCAAAGACCGGGATGCTGCCGGTGGTTTCGGTGAAGGTCAGGCCATAGAGCTTGCCTGCCGCGTCGAACAGCGCGTCCATCATCTTGTCGAGCTGGAAATAGGGTTTGATCTCGGCGGAATCGAGGTCATATTTCGCCTTGCGGACCTTTTCCGCATAATAGCGGTAATCCCATGGCTCGATCGTGATATCCGCACCCTCGGCGTCGGCGATCGCCTGCATATCGGCGACTTCTTCCTTCACCCGGGCGACGGCAGCGGGCCAGACCTTCATCATCAGGTCCATCGCCGCTTCCGGATCTTTCGCCATCGTGTCGGCCATGCGGTAATCGGCATGGGTCTTGAAGCCGAGCAGCTTGGCGCGGTCGGCGCGCAGCTTCAGGATCTTGGCGATGGTCGCGTTGGTGTCATTGGCATCGCCATTGTCACCGCGGTTGATATAGGCCGTGTAGACCTTCTCGCGCAGATCGCGGCGGGTGCTGTTTTCCAGGAAGGGCTGCATCACCGAACGGGTGTTTTTCAGCGCCCAGCCGGTCTTGCCCTGTTCCTCGGCGGCTTCGGCCAGCGAAGCGACAAAACTGTCCGGCAGGCCGGCAAGATCGGCCTCGTCGGTGAGATAGATGAAGCTTTCCTCGTCGGCCAGCACCTTGTTGGAGAAGTCGTTGAACGCCTTCGACAGTTCGGTGTTATAAGCGATCAACTGCTCCTTGTCGGCGCCGCTGAGCAGCGCGCCGTCGCGTACCAGCTGTTCATAATTGCGCTCGACCAGCCGGGTCTGCTTGGCATCGAGACCGGCAGATTCGCGGTTGTCATAGACCGCCTTGGTCTTGGCCAGCAGCTTCGGGTCAAGCGTCAGCTGGTCGAAGAAAGCCGAAATCTTGGGCATCCATTCGCCCTGGATTTCGCGGACCTCTTCGTTCGACAGATTGCTCGAATAGACGCCCCAGATGGCGAAAAGATTGTTGGCTTCATTGCCGACCAGTTCCATGGGCGCGGTGAAATTTTCAAAGGTCGCGGGTGCCGGATTGTCGCGAATCGCGTTCACGTCCGCCTGGATCTTGTCCATCGTCTTCTGGAAGGCTTCGGGGAAGTCGGAGACCTTCACCTCATCCCATGGCGGTACGCCGTCATAGGGGCCGGTCCAGGCCTGGAGAATGCTGTTCTCGGTCGCATCAGCCGCAGCCGCCTGCGTTGCGCTCATCTTGTTCAATTCTGCTGTTGTCATTTTTTTTCCATGATCGTCGGCCAGGGCAGGGGTCGCGGTCGCGCCGATCAGCGCGGCGCTGGACACGCCCAGAAAAAACTTGCGGGTGGATAGGGTGAATCGCATAAAAATCTCTCCAGATATCGGACCGCGGCTGCGGGTCGAGGCTAGCGCGCGAGGCGCAATTGGAAATGGTCTACCCAAAGCCGGCGGGAAACGCAAAAAAGGTTTCGCAGGAAATCAATTATTAGACGAACGACATTTTACCGGCGATGAACAACATCGCGGGAGATCGCTAGTCGGGACTATTCGGGCCGCTCGGCCAGCAGCGCGCGCACCAGCGGCTGCAGATTTTCGTCGTAGCGGGCCAGCATGACATGGTCCTCGGCATTTTCGAAATGGCTGATCAGCTGGCGCCCGTTCCAGTAATGCAGCGCGATCGCCGGCGGGTCGGCGACGATCATCTTGCGGCCGTCGGGCTGGTCGGGGTCGATCGGACTCAGGTCCAGCGCCACCTGCGGCGCGGTCGAGGCGCAGACCGCCAGGCTGATATCGCCCCACCAGGCCGAAATATTGCGGTGCAGATGCCCGCTGATCATGCCCTTGACCTGATCATGGCCAGCGAGCGTGTCGGCCAGCCGCGTAACCCAGGGTTCGTCCGGATGAGTGGTCATCCACTCGATGCCGCTGTCCACCGGCGGATGATGCAGGATCAGGATCGTCGGCTTGTCGGTCTGTTCGGCAAGCCGCGCCGACAGCCATGCCGCGCGGGTTTCGCAAAAGGCACCGCCGTGCCGTCCCTCCTCCAGCGTGTCCAGAATCAACAACCGCAGCGCCGGGGTGTCGACTTCATACTGGATGAAGCCGTCCGGCGCGGGCACATCGGCAAATTGCTTGCGGAACGGGGCGCGCAGATCGTGGTTGCCGAGGCACATATGGACGGGGAAAGGCACGACCGACAGCGCATTTTCAAGCCGGCGGTAGCTTTCCAGATCACCGCGATCGACGAGATCGCCGGTGGCCAGCAACAGATCGGGCTGCGGGGTCATCGCGCAAATCGTCCGGATCGCCTGGTCCAGCCGCTTGCGATTGAATTCGGCCGGATTGTCGGGGTCGAAGCCCAGATGAATATCCGTGATCTGCGCGATCAGCATGGGCGCCCTCCCTTGTGTTTCATTGCGCTACCGGCGGACAATCTGTCGGTCCGGCTTTTGCTGCTTGTCCTTCTGTTCTTCCCTGATCAGCCAGGGCGCGCCGTCGTCGGCATGATAATCGTGGCACATGGCGCAGGTCGACGGCACATCCGCTGTTTTCTGAAATTCGCCGCCATGGCATTCGCGGCAGGTCTTGATTCCCGGCAGCAGCAGATCGTCGGCGCTCTTCGAGGCAGGCGCGTTGTGACAGCTGGTGCAGCTTTCCTCTTTATGCGCTTCGTGGCTGAACCAGCCATTATGCATATAGCGATCGGTCTGACTGACCGGCTTGATGCCATAGTCGACGCGGCCAGCTGCCGTCGGCGGGGTCACGCCATGGCAGTCGAAACAGGCACCGCCGGGCGAGAAAACCTGTCGGATCGCGAGATTGGCACGGCTCGGACGGAAACGGACGGCGCGGGCATAGTCGCTGGCCACACGAGTCTCGTTGCTGGCCCCCGGACGGCGCCGCACCATGCCGCCGAGATTGATCGGCCGGACCGGACCGGTTGAGCGATAATAAGCGCGCAGATCGGCCTGGACCATTTCCGGTTCGCCGTGGCGCAGGGTGCGGACGGTGCCGCCAATCTCGTCAAAGGCAAGGCTGTGGCACATGCTGCAGTCTTCCTTCATGTCGACCGGCTCGAAGCGCACCCCGTTGGCGTCGGGCGTATGACAGTCCTTGCAGACCAGCGAATCGCCGAAACCAAAATCTGCCGACAACCGCCGCCCCATCTGGGCGACGCCGCCGGTGCGCGACAGATGCATGGCGTGGGGAAATTTGAGACCATTATTCTCGGTCGGCTTGTCATCAAGCGAAATCCGCGTGCGCGGCGGGTTTTTGCCGCCGGGGCTGACCAGCACGGCGGGCCGGAATTGCGGATGGGCAATGCCAAAGTCGGACGCATTTTCCAGTTTTGTATCGGTCAAACGCCCATCCATCCCGTCGTGGCAATCCGCGCAGAATTTTTGCGCTGTCGGTTCCATAGCACCGGCACCCTCATGCTCGCTGTGACATTCGACACACCTGCCCGGCGGCTTGTTGAAGGCAGAGGCGAAGGCGGCACCGATCACCTCAAGCCCTTCCGGGTTCCCGCGGGCGGCCAGCAGTCGCGGCTTGGCCGCATGATCATGCGCATCCCCGGTGTGACAGGTCAGGCAGGTCTCGTCCTTGACGGTGACAAAGGCATCGACATGGCAGGCCTGGCAGTCCTTCTCGAGCGCATGGTGAGCGTTGCTCAGCGCGCCGGACGACCACATGGTGTCGGCGTGGAACTGGTCGGGCCGTTCCTCAACCCCGCGCCAGGTTGCCCAGCTGTAAATCGGCCAAACAAGAAAGGCCGCCAGCACCAGCGCGACAAAGGACCAGGCGCTGATCCGCTTGCCCGGGAGCAGGCCCTTGAGCGTGTAGAGCGTCGATTCGCTGCGAATTTCGGCGGAATCGGATAGCGCCTCGACCCGCTTGACGGTCAGGACAACATCCTCACCCTCTTCGCTGACGGTGATAACATGGCCGCCAAATCCGAGTTCCGCTCCTGCGGAAGGATCGACGGTGACCGAAATCCGGTGCTTCCCGTCGAGCGTGAAATTCTGGCCCGATGTGCTTTCGACGATGATCTGGCCGTCGTCGCGTCTGCGGATGACGGCATGATCCGGATTGACCGCGAGATCGGGCAGGTGGATGGCATTGGTCGTGCTGCGGCCGATACCGATTTCATCCGCTGCAAAGGGATGGGACCGGATGATCTCCCGACCGTCGGCGGTGGTCGCGATCTGGCGAACGATGAAGGTCATATTTGGCTCTCCATCCTACCAGTAGAAAAACACGCTGATGATATGCGCGGTGAGCGCGGCGATCAGGGCAAAGGTCATCGGCACGTGGACGAACAGCCACACCTGCAGCATCGCCTTGAGCTTGAGATGGCGGCGGACGCGGGCCAGCGTCGCCTCCTTTTTCTCGAGCAGGGCATCGACCTTGTCGAGCGGATCATCGCCGCCCATTTTCGGCTGATAGGCGCGTTCGCGGCGCAGATCCGCCTGCGCCTGGCGGGTGGCGCAATCGGGATAGCGACCGGAAATACGCCGGAAGAAACCGCCGCCGAACGGATCCTGCTCGAGCGACTGCAGCACCAGCGCGGCATGGTCCGCCGACAGCGGCTGCGCCGCCTCGTGCAGCTGCCGGTCGAGCGAGCGGAGATTTTCGAGCATTTCCGTCTCGGTCATTTCGTCGCGATTGTCGGACAGCGCCTTCGGGATGGTCGCATAGAAATATATCCCGACAATGCCGGAAATGATCACGATCATCATGAAGACATAGGCCGCGGTATGGATGTTCCAGCCAAGCTGGAAACCGGTGTGCAGCGTGCCGATCACGATCAGGCTGAGGCCGAGATAGATATGCGCCGAGGTCCAGGCCTTGAGCGACCACGAACCCGGCGTCATCGCCCGCTTGCGCACCCCGAGCATGGTTAGCCACAGGATCAGCAGCGCGCCGATCGTGCCCAGCGTATAGCCGTACCAGCTGCCGCCATTGTGCCGCGGCGACACGTCGATCAACATATAGCTGACGATGCAGACCAGCATGATCGCGGATGAAATCTTCAGCCAGCGATAGCCGGCATGCTTCAGAAAGCCGTCGTGCATCGCGACCTTCTTGCGGCCGGACCTGCCGGCGATGGCTTTGCTGGCCATCAGGCAAAACCCCAGTTCGTAGCGGTTACCGCCTCGATATCCACCGTTCGTCCTGAGCCTGTCGAAGGACAGCTGGCAAGACGCGGTGCTTCGACAGGTTCAGCACGAACGGTGCGGGGACAACGAACGGGTTGGAGGCAAAAGGACAGGATCACACCTCCTCCGCTTCCAGCTTGGACACCGTCAGAAATTCCTCCGGCGCCACCCGGATCGCCGCACCGGTCGGACAGGCGCGAACGCATGCGGGTCCCCCCCTGATCCCGGCGCACATATCGCATTTGATCGCCTTCTTCGGCTTCTCCACCGAAGGATCGCTGTGCTTCTTGGCCCACGCCTTGTCTGGCTCCCCCGGCCCCGGCCCCGCACCAAGGAACAGCCAGCTCAGCAGCCCCGGCTTCTTCGGCGGCACCTTGTCCATCCGGATCACGCCATAGGGGCAGTAGCGCTGGCAATTGCCGCAGCCGATGCAGCTGTCATCGATGAACACCTCGCCATCGGGGCCGCGGTGGATCGCGTCGGGCGGGCAGTCGGACATGCAATGCGGATGCTCGCAGTGACGGCAGCTGGTCGGCACGTGCAGATGGGCATAGGTGCGCCCCGCCTCGCGGTCGAGCCGCGACAGGCCTTCATGGCTGTCGGCGCACGCCTTCTCGCAATTGTCGCAGCCAACGCACAGATTCTCGTCGATCAGCAGCACATCGGTGGCCTCGCCGATACCATTGTCGACTAGGAAATTGGCGATGCCGGAATACATGTCGACGACGCCCGAAAAACTGTCCTTCTTCGCCTCGACAAAGGCATTGATATCCTGCCGCTCGGCCATTTCCTTCTTGGCCTTGCGCATCAGGTCGGGATGGGCATCAAGCACCTTTTTGAACGCATCGCCGTTGATCCTGATCACCTCGGACTTGATCGCGGCCTTGACCGTCGCAGTGCGATAGCCGCCCGCGATCAGCGTCATCTCTCCGACATAGGACCCGGCCGGCAGATAGGACAGGAACACCGGCTTGCCGCCAATCTGCTTTTCCACCACCATCGATCCGACGCGGATGACGTAGATGTCGTTGCCCTCGCCGCCCTCCTCGATAATCGCCTCTCCGGCCCGGACATTGATGATCTCGCTGGTCTCGACGACCTCGGCAATATCCTCCCTGGTCAGGCCCGATCCGAACATCTGCAGCAATTGCCGCTCCGTCGATATGTGGGTGATCCGGCGTTTCGCTGCGGGCACCGACGCCTGCAGCTTCAGCGCCGCCGTGCGCGAAATCTCCACGACAATGACATCGTCCGCCGCCCGGATCGTTGCACCGCGCCGCCGCCCGGAAATCAGGCCGACCTCGCCGAAGATCGAGCCCTGCTCGATCGGCACCGTGATCGACGGGTCATCGGGGTTGATCTCGACCAGCACCGAACCCTCGGCGATGGCGAAGAGCGAGCTTCCCGGATCATTTTTCTCGAAAATCACTTCGCCCCGGCCGTAGCTGCGCGGTTCGCTGTCGAGCATGAATTCCCGCATCTGCAAGGGCGACAGATCGTTGAGAATGACAACATTGGAGCGAAAGAATTCGAGCCATTCATCAACCGAACGGCGCCCCGGCAAGTCGCGGAATTTCGCTTCGAGGATCGGTTCGTCGGCCGGCTTCAGGTCCTTGTTGCCATTGATGAACTCGATCACGTCATAGCCCTGGTTCATGCAATGCTTGATCAGCGGATAACCGGCCAGCGCGCCGATGACATAAATGCCCTTCTTGGTGCTCTCAAAGGCTGGTGACAGCTTCGGGTAGGCCTCGCGGTCCTCGCTGGTAAATTCGATGCCGCATTCCTCGACGAACTTGCGCGGCGGCGCGCTGCCCATCCGGGCGATGATCCGGTCGCACTTGATGACTTCCTGACCATCGCGGGTTTCCAGCATCAGTTCACCATCCCGAACCTCGGCCGGCGTGGTCTCGTTGCGGATGAACACCTTGCCCTGCTCGCCCGCTTCCATCAGCAGCTTCACATTGGCTTTCTTGGCCCGGGCAAATTCGGCCGAGCGGTTGAGAATGGTGACGACATTATTCTGCGCCGCGTCGGCCGCCAGTCCCAGCGCATTCTCGATGCCGGCGTCGCCCGACCCGATCACCGTGATATGCTCGTCATAATATTCGCCGGGATCGTCGAGCTGATACTGGACCTGCTTGTTGTCGCCACCGGGGCAGCGCATCAGATTGGGGTTGCCCTGCGTGCCGATCGCCATCACGATCGTTTCCGCCAGCACCGTCTCGCCGTTTTTCAACGTGATAGTGAAATTGCCTTCCTCACCCTCGATTCTGACCGGCTCGGCATTATACATGACATTGACGCCATGGCTGGCGGTCTGGGCGTCCCAGGTTTCGAGGATCGCCTCGCGCTTGCCGGCGTCAAAATCCATATCCGAGCGCAGCACCAGCTGGCTTGGCGTCGCCATGACATGCTTGCCCTTCTGATATTTGTAGATGGTGTCGGAGAGATGGTCGGTCTTCTCGAGCAGAACATGCCTGAGCTTCAGCTGCGCAGCGCGCCCGGCTGCGCTCATGCCCGCTGGTCCGGACCCGATAATGGCTACTCGAAACTTGTCCGACACGCGCCTGCTTCCCCCATTGCTTCCCCGGTCCAACGCACCCTCATACGTTTTCCAGACCCGGTTCAGCGATATGCCCGGTTGTAGCGCGACCCAAAAGACTGAACTTTCGCCGGACCTTACCAAAATGGCTCTTCATTGCCAGTGCAAAATATCACACCCATCTGAGCGCTTGTCAGCTAGCAAAGCGCGCCTTATCCATGCGCGGGCATATCGTGACACGCAACAGCTTGAGGAATGACCATGGCGAAATCCGCTGCTTCGATGAACATCGGCCGCATTGCTCTGATCCTGGCGGCTGTACTGGCGCTGGCGGCGATCGCGGTGCAGGTCTATCGCAGCATGAATGACGACAGCGCAGCGATCGGCCCGGCCAGCGGAATCGAAAGCGAAGCGGCACCAAGCGTGGATGAAGTCATCGCCGGCCTGGAAAAGAAGCTGCAGGACAATCCCGATGACGCCGAGAGCTGGCGGATGCTCGGCTGGAGCTATTTTGAAACCGGCAAGTTCGCCGAATCCGCCACCGCAATGAAACGGGCCAGCTCGCTCGATCCCGAAAATGCGGAATATTGGTCGATGCTGGGCGAAGCCTTGGTAATGGCGAGCGACGGCCAGCAGGTTCCACCCGATGCGGTAGATGCGTTCCGCAACGCGCTGAAACAGGACGCGAAGGACCCGAGGGCGCGCTATTTCCTCGCGGTGCAGAAGGATATTTCCGGCGATCACAAAGGCGCGATCAATGACTGGTTCGCGCTGCTCGAGGACACGCCCGCCGACGCCCCCTATGCCGCGGATATCCGCCGCGTGATCGGGCAGGTCGCGGAAAAGGAGGGCATTGATGTCGCCGCAAGGCTCGCCAGGGCAACCCCCGCAGCGCCAACCGGCGGCATGGCCACCGACGGCCCTGCGGTCGCCACCGCCGCGATCCCGGGCCCGACGCGCGAGCAGATGCAGGCCGCCGCCGCTCTGCCGCCGGGCCAGCAGGAAGCGATGATCGCCAATATGGTCGAAGGCCTCGACAAGAAACTGCAGGCCAATCCCGATAATGCCAACGGCTGGATCACACTGATGCGCAGCCGCATGCAGCTGGGCCAGACGGCGCAGGCGAAACAGGCGCTTGCCCGCGGCCTGGCGGCGTTCAAGAATGACGGGGCGGAAGCGAAGCGGATCAGGGAAGCGGCGGCGGCTTTGGGGCTTTAAACCACAAGAATCCGGCGTTGCGACATACTCTGTCCAGCCCTGCCGAACTCTGCGCGCACCGGCCAGCGCACGCCCGGCAAGTTCATTTTACTTCCGGATAGACATGGGTGCTCTTGACCACCCCATAAGCGAATCGGGAATCGATGGAGCGGATGCCGGGGAGCGCGTGCAGTTCCGTCCGCACGAAGCGCTCGTAGACTTCCAGATCGGCGACCACCACCCGCAGCATATAATCGGCATCGCCGGTGGTCAGGAAACAATCCAATATTGCATCAATCTCGCCAATCTTCTCTTCAAAGGAGCGCACCGCCGCTGTGGAGTGTTTTTCCAGCGCGACGCTGACAAACACCGTCAGCGGAACCCCATAGGCCTTCTGGTCAACAAGCGCGGCATAGCCCTGAATGACACCCGTGCTCTCGAGATTTCTCAGACGCCGCAAGCAGGGCGAAGGCGACAGATTGACCCGCTCCGCCAGTTCCAGATTCGTTAGCCGGCCATTTTTCTGCAGCGCGCGGATGATTTGTCGATCTTTTGTATCCATATTGCCATTTTTAGGGTCATTTATGCCAAAATACCAACAATATTGAGCGAATATCGCAATCTAAAACCTCCCCTCCCGTGTCATATATTTCGATGACGGGAGAAAATGCATGTCGAGTGACTTTCCAGCAAAGCCGAACACGCCGGGCTTCGCCACACGGGCGATCCACCATGGCTATGATGCCAGGGGAGCGGAAGGCGCGCTGACTCCGCCGCTGCATCTGACCTCGACCTTCACCTTCGAAAGCGCCGAACAGGGCGGCAGGCTGTTCTCCGGGGAGGAACAGGGCCATTTCTACTCCCGCATCTCCAACCCGACCACCGACCTGCTGGAGAAACGGATTGCCACGCTGGAAAATGGCGAAGCGGGCCTCGCGACCGCTTCCGGCATGGGGGCGATTACCTCGGCCCTGTGGACCTTCCTGCGACCGGGCGATGAACTGATCACCGACCTGACCCTGTACGGCTGCACCTTCGCCTTCATGCGCCAGGGCCTCGCTCGCTTCGGGATCACGATCACCCATGTCGACCTGACCGACCCGGAGCAGCTGGCGCGCGCCATCTCCCCCAAAACCAGGATTGTGTTTTTCGAAACGCCCGCCAATCCGAACATGCGGCTGGTCGATATTGCGGCCATTTCCGCGATCGCCAGGCAAGCCGGGGCAAAATGCATTGTCGACAATACCTACGCGACGCCGGTGATCACCCGGCCGCTCGAGCTCGGGGCGGATCTGGTGGTGCATTCGGCGACCAAATATCTCGGCGGCCACGGCGATGTGGTTGCCGGCCTTGTGGTCGGCAGCGCAGAGGATATTGGGGATATTCGCCTTGTCGGCATGAAGGACATGACCGGCGCGGTGATGGCACCGTTCAATGCCATGCTGGTCATGCGCGGCCTGAAAACGCTCAAAATACGCATGCGCCAGCATGTCGAATCGGCGGAAGCAATCGCGGACTTTCTGCAGAGCCACCCCGCCGTTTCACAGGTGCTCTACCCCGGCCTGCCGTCGTTCCCGCAACATGATCTGGCACGGCGGCAGATGGATCATCCCGGCGGCATGATCGCGGTCAAACTCGCCGGCGGCTATGATGCCGGACTGGCGCTGATGAACGGACTCGATCTTATCCAGCGGGCTGTCTCGCTCGGCGACACCGAAACGCTCATTCAGCATCCGGCGAGCATGACCCATTCGACCTACGCGCCGGAGGAGCGGCACAGCCATGGCATTGATGACGGGCTTGTCCGCATCTCGGTCGGCCTGGAAGAGGTGGATGATCTGCTATATGACCTGGATTCAGCCCTGGCATCGCTTCCTCTTTAAAGGAGGCGCTACGGTCCGGGCTCAAGCCAATGTGTTCTTCATGATAACCGCAGCGGTAATATCGCCGGTCACATTGACCACCGTTCGGCTCATGTCGAGCAGCCGGTCTACGCCGAGAATGATCACCAGCCCGGTTGCCGGAATGCCAAATCCTGCCGCAACACTCGCCAATATGGCGATGCTGACGCCAGGGGTGCCCGGCGCGCCGATCGAGGAGGCGACCAGCGTGCCGACCAGCAGAACGGTTTCGCTCACGCTCAGATCGACGCCGGATATTTGGGCGAGGAACAGGATCGCAACGCTCTGATAGAGCGCCGTGCCCGCCATGTTCATCGTCGCGCCGAGCGGAATCACCAGGTGCGCGACGTCGTCCGGCACGTGGAGCTGACGCGCGGTCTGGATCGTGCTGGGCATCACCGCAGAGGAACTGGAGGTGGAAAAGGCCAGCAACAGATTGGGCCCGGCAACCGAGAGAAAGGAGCGAAAGCCCAACCCGCCGACCGCTCTCAAGACGATGGCATAGATCAGAAACAGCACCGCCAGCCCCAGAAGAACCGTGCCGATATAGCTGAGCAGACCCAGCAGCGAATCCAGTCCGATCTGGATCATCAGCTGCGCCATCAATCCGAACACGGCAAGCGGTGACAACAGCATCGCCCATTTTACGATCGTCATCGAAATCGACATCAGCGAGTCGAGGAGAGCCAGAAACGGCAAGGCTTTCTCCCGTTGAATCTGGGTGGCGGCGACTCCGGTCAGCACCGCCAGAATCACGATCGCCAGCAAGTCTCCCTGGATCACCGATGCCGCCGGATTGCTCGGCAACACCCCGGCGACCATGTCCGGCAGCCGTGCCAGGTCAAAGCTCTGCACGGTCCCGACAGGCAGCGGCGCCTTGTCCACCGGCAATGCCAGCCCGGTGCCCGGCTCGAACATCTGCGCCAGCGAGATGCCAATCCAGGCCGCCAGAAATGTCGTGGAGACAATGAACAGGCCCAGTCGCACGCCCAGCTTGCGCATCGCCTCGTTCGACGGAACCCCGGCGAGGCCGCTGACGATAGAGGAAAAGACCAGCGGCACCAGGACAATGGCGATCAGCCCGAGGAAGAGCTGCCCCGGCAGTGCCAGCCAGTTGCCGATCATTTCCGCCGCCCTCGGCCGGACCAGCCCTGCCGCCGGCCCAAGCAATGTCCCCGTCGCGATGCCGAGCACCATGGCGGCAAGCACCTGCGCCCAAAGCCGCGACCGCGCCCAGATACGCAGCTTGTTGCTCTGCTGAATCAGCCGGTTCAGTTCGGAGCCGGTTGGGTTCAGCACAATGATCCTTCCTCCAAAAGATGGTGATCGCTACGCAGCGCTTTTCGCGCCCCTCGCGAGAGAGATCAACAGGCAGTTGAAAATTCTCTACCGGAACAGGGGCTCGCCAAAGCTCCTCAGCTTGCGGCTGTGCAGCGTCCCCGCATCGGCTTCCTTCGCCAGCAGGTCAATCGCCCGCAATCCGATCGCCAGATGCTGGCCGACCCGTTCCTGATAAAAGGCATCCGCCATGCCGGGCAGCTTGATCTCGCCATGCAGCGGCTTGTCCGAAGCGCAGAGCAGCGTCCCATAGGGCACGCGGTAGCGATAGCCATTGGCGGCTACCGTCGCGCTTTCCATGTCGATCGCGATCGCGCGCGCCTGGTTGAGCCGCCGGGCGATCTGCTCGAAGCGCAATTCCCAGTTGCGGTCGCCGGTGGTCACCACGGTGCCGGTGCGCAATTGCTGCTTGAGCCTGGACTTGTCGATCCCGGTCTCTTCCTGCACCGCCTGGGTCAGCGCCAGCTGCACCTCGGCGATCGTCGGCAGCGGGATGCTGGGCGGCAGCACATCGTCGAGCACATTGTCGTCGCGTAGATAGGCGTGGGCGAGCACATAGTCGCCGAGCCGCTGGGTCCGGCGCAGCGCGCCGCAATGGCCGATCATCAACCAGACATGCGGGCGCAGCACCGCCAGATGGTCGGTGATCGTCTTGGCGTTGCTCGGACCGACGCCGATATTGACCAGGGTGACGCCGGGCCGGCCGTCGCTGCGCACCAGATGATAGGCCGGCATCTGCGGCGGTTTGGCGATCGGCGGCGCAGAGGGCTTGCCATCGTGACCGGTGATCCGGTTGCCCGGCTCGACCAGCATCTTGGCCTTGCCCGATTTAACCTCCGCCAGGCCATGTTCGATAAATTCGTCGACATAGCGCTGATAGTTGGTGAACAGGATGAACGGCTGGAAATGCTCGGGGTCGGTTGCGCAATAATGGCGAATCCGGTGCAGCGAATAGTCAACCCGCTCGGCGGTGAACAGGGCCAGCGCCGAGGCTTCCTCGCCCTGGAAAATCTGCCCGCCGTCGACAATCTCGTCATTGGTCTTGACCAGATTGGGTGTGTGAAAATAATTGGGCAGCTTTTCCTTCTTGGCCCGGTCCAGCCCCGCACCCGCATCCTCCAGCGCGAAGGCCAGCGGGATCGGCGTATCGGACAGCTCGACCCATATTTTCGCGGTGAAGGTCCCGGCGATGCGCTGCAGCTGGTCGAGCAGATATTTGCGATACAGCTTCGGTTCTGTGATCGTCGTGCAATAGGTATTGATATCGGCCAGATGCCCGGACGTAAGATGGCTGGTCTCGGTCGCCTGATCGGCCGGGATCTGGACGCTGATCTGCGGGTAAAGCCCTTGCTGGCGGTCATCATGGGCCAGCTTCGACGTCGCATAGCGGCGAAAGCGGGCGGCCGTGATTTCAATTTGTTCGGCGTAGAGTTTTTCAAGCAACGCCACCGCTTCGGCGGGCGTGGCACAGAGGGTGGATTGGGTTGTCATGCAGTCTCCGTTACAGTCCTGTACCGGAAAATTGTGACAAAGGGAAAAACTAACGGCGGGAAAGATCGAGAAAACGAGCCGCAGCCTCGAACTCGGCCTGTTTTATGCCGCGCGCGGCCACCGCTTGGTCGTCGCGCCCCCATTGCTGCTCCTGCCAGAGTTCTTCCAGATTGACGAGCGGCCAGAGCGTGCTGCTGTCATAGTCCTGCTCGACCAGCGCCAGCGTGGCGATCAGCGAGCCCGACAGGCCGACCAGCGACAGCATCGCCGCAATCGCAAAATCATCCTGCGCCTCGACTGCCTCGGCCAACCGCTCTAGCGTCTCCGCCGGCTGCGCTTTATATCTGATACCGTAGACCAGATGGAAGCTGACATCATAGCGCTGTCGCGCCCAGTCGAGCAGCGGGTCCCAGTGCAAGGCCTGGTGATCAATCAGCGCCTTCTGGCCGTCGTCCGCGCGATAATAGAGCATGTCGCTGTCGGCAAAGGCGGCAATCCGCGAGACGATGCGCTCCTGCTCGCGCGCGACCTGATCGAGCGCGCCCTGCGCCAGACCGGTCAGAGGCATGGATGCCGGGACGATATCTTCGCCCTGCGCCGCCCATTCCCCGGCGACCGCTTCGGCCAGAGTCAACGTCGGCAGGGCCAGGGCATTGCGCTGCGGCGTCTTTACCGGACGGCCATCCAGCTGAATCGCATGCCCCTCGCCTTCCGCGGCTACCGATACGTCCTTGTAAAATCGTTTCACGAGACGTCCCTGTTCTCCGCTGCCTTGGCAATGGCTTCTTCGGCCACGCGGGCGCGGATATATTTGCGGATGATCCAGACCGGCATCGCCCACAGCTGCACCAGCCCGAGAATGACCAGCGCGTAGCCGACCGGCGCGGGCACCGGCGGCAGCCGGTCCATGGCGATAAACAGGCCCAGCATCACCAGCACCACGCCCAGCAAACGGATCAGGCTGACCGCAAAATGGACCGCCTTTGCCTGCTTTTCCTTCTCCGGATCGGGAATATATTCGGGCTGCTCGTCAACAGGGTCGTCGATAGATTGGTTCATTGGTTCAATATTCCGTTCAGATCAGCCATGGTCGCGGCCACGATTTCCGCACCGGCGTCGATCAGTTCCTGTTCGTCATGATAGCCCCAGTCAACGCCGACTGCACGCACGCCGGCATTGACGGCCATCGCCATGTCGAAGCTGGTATCACCGATCATCGCCGTGGTTTCCAGCGTTGCCCCCGCTTCCGTCATGGCCAGTTCGACCATCGCCGGATGCGGTTTCGAGGGATGCCGGTCTGCCGTCTGCAGCGTCACAAAACGGTCCAGCAAGCCGTGGGTTTCCAGCACATGGTGGAGACCCCGATCCGACTTGCCGGTGGCCACGCCCAAAACCCAGCCGGATGCTTCCAGTTCTTCCAATGTCTGCAGCAATCCGTCGTAGAGCGGCTCGTGCACACCGCCCGCCTGGCGCAGTTCGAAAAAGCCGTCCTTGTAGGACTGGGTCACCGCCGCGACTATCTCCGCATCCCCTTCGGGCAGCAATTGCGAAACCGCCTCGATCAGGCTCAGACCGACGATCCGCCGGACCAGATGATGGTCGGGCGGAACAAGGCCGTGCTTCTGGAACGCCTGGTCCATCGAGACGCAGATATTGGCCTGGCTGTCGACCATGGTGCCGTCGCAGTCGAACAGGGCAAGCTTGCTGGTCATGTCTCTCCGAACTCCTGCATCAGATGCGCCATCGCGCGACGTCCTGTGGCCTCCAGCGCAGCGGCCGCGCGCTTGCGCACGTCTGCCGGCTTGTTCTGGCCAAGCTTCGCAGTCGGGCGCCATGCCAATATTTCCATCTCGAACCCGACGATCGCATCAACCATCCTGCCGAATTTTTCCGCGTCCATTTTATCCCGGTGCCAAGGCGTTTTGGGGGCAAGCTTTGCTTCATTCCGAGCCGTCAGATCGTCCAGCAGACTGACCAGACCATCCCGCTCCATCCGGCGAACCCTGCCTTCCAGCTCCAGCGCCAGATAATTCCATGTCGGCACCTGATCGTCGACGCCGTACCAGTCGGGACTGATATAGGCGTCGGGGCCATTGATCACGCACAGCGCCCTGGTCTCGGTAATATGTCTGGTCAGCGCATTGCCGAGCGCCAGATGAAATTGCATCGCACCATCGCCGGTCGAGAATATCGGTACGTGGGCGACGCGGGGTCCGTCCGGCGTCTCCGCGAAAATCATGCCGAAACCGATTTCGGCGATCATCGCCTCCAGCGCAGCCCGTTCGTCGGCACCCTGATGATTGTTGGCGGATTTGGGCCAGCGAAAGGCGGGGTTGGGGTGCATCTTATTTTGGCTTCTTGCGCAGCGCCTGCTTGACTTTCGCCTTGTGCGGCATGTTTTTCTTGTGCGTGGCCTTGCCGGCATTGGGCCGTTCGCGCTTGGTCGGCTTGCCCGCCTTGGCCGGCTTGCCATCAGTCTCGCCGCGACCGCGGCGTTCGCCGCGCTTGTCCTTGCGGATCATCTTGGCATGCGCCCTGGCCTGCTGCTTGCGCACCATCTTGCCGGCCGGTTTCTTCTCGTCGAGCGGCAGATCGCCAAGGATCATGTCGAGGCCAAGATTATCGATCGTCTCGGCAAAATGGGTCGGCAGATCCGCTGTGATATCGAGCGTATGCCCGTCGGGATGCTCGATCCGCAGGCGCCGGGCGTGCAAATGCATCTTGCGACTGATCGTGCCGGTCAGAAACGCATCCTTGCCGCCATATTTGCCGTCGCCCACAATCGGATGGCCGATCGCCGCCATATGCACGCGCAGCTGGTGGGTGCGGCCGGTATGCGGCTGCAGTTCCACCCAGCAGGCGCGGTTGCCGGCCCGCTCGATGATCCGGTAGCGCGACTTCGCCGACTGGCCATTCTCCTCGTCAACATGCATCTTCTCGCCACCGGAGCCGGGCTGCTTGGACAAGGGCAGGTCGATCACGCCATCGGCGATTTCCGGCACGCCCATGACGAGCGCCCAGTAGACCTTGCGGACATCGCGACCGGAAAAGCGCTTGGAGAAAAAGGAGGCCGCGCCAGGCGAGCGGGCCAGCAGGAGCACGCCGCTGGTATCCTTGTCCAGCCGGTGGACCAGCTTGGGCCGCGACTTGGCGTCGAAGGTCAATGCGTCGAGCAGCCCGTCGAGATGGGTCGTGGTCTTGCTGCCGCCCTGCGTCGCCAGACCCGGAGGCTTGTTGACCACGATGGCCGACTTGTCCTTGTGAATGACCAGTTCGCGGGCAAAATCGATCTGGTCCTGCGACAGATCGGTCTTGGCTTTCGCTACCCGCCCCGGTCGTTCGATTTCCTGTGGCGGCACGCGCAATATCTGGCCAGCCTGAAGGCGATCGCCAGGGGCGACGCGCTTGCCATCGACCCGCAACTGTCCGGTCCGCGCCCAGCGCGAAACAATATTGAACGGCACATCTTCCATATGCCGCTTGAACCAGCGATCGACCCGGATATCATCGTCATCGGCGGAAATCGTGAATTGCCGGACATCAAGCGTCTTCAGCGCCTGCATCTGTTCCTTGGTCGAACCTTGCGGCTTTTCTTCCTCGGAGCCGCTTTCGGCTGTGGGGTCAAAGCCGCTCATGTCAGTGCCCTTACGGACATCAGACCGGCAAACAGAGCCAGCACCGCACCGACAACAGAGAGCATTGCGTAGCCGATTGCGGTGCCCCATTCGCTTCGCTCGATCATATTGAGAACTTCCAAACTAAAGGTCGAAAAGGTTGTAAAACCGCCAAGCAGACCCACGCCCAGCAGCAGCCGCCACGGCTCATCGACAAAATTGCTGCGGGCCAGTGCGCCCGCCAGAACACCCATCAAAAACCCGCCGCTGACATTCGCCACCAGCGTCCCGTAGGGAAAGCCGATGCCGCCGAGATGGAAGATCAACCGCCCCAGATGATAGCGCGCCGCCGCACCAAGGGCGCCGCCGGTCATAACAAGAAGGGTCGCGTTCATGCGCGTCCCTTAGTCGGCTTGAACGCTTTTTCCAAGCAGATCATTGGCGAGCCACAAGCGGATGGCCGTCGCGAGACCCGGCGGCTCTGCTGCCGCGATCCGTTCGACATCGATCCGGGCGACCAGCGCATTGACCGGCAGACCGCGATTATCCGCGGCTGCTTTTAGCATGTTCCAGAACAGCGGCTCAAGCGAAATCGAGGTTTGGTGCCCGGCAATGGTGATGCTGCGCTTGACCGGCGGGTGGAAGATTTCGGGCCCGCCTAGAGCCATCCGGCCAATTCCCGCCGCAGCAATTTTTCCAGCATGTCGATGCTGGGATCGCTGTCGTTCAGGCACGGCAGATAGGCGAATTCCTCGCCGCCGCCGGCTTCAAACTGTTCCTTGCCCCGGATCGCCAGCTCCTCGCACGTTTCCAGGCAGTCGCTGGAAAAACCCGGTGCGAAAATCGCGACCTTCTTCTTTCCCTGCCCCGGCAGCGATTCCAATATTTCATCGGTCGGCGGGCCGAGCCATTTCGCCCGGCCAAAGCGCGACTGGAAGGCGACGACCAGTTCCCGACCCAGTCTCTCGGACAGCAGCCGGGCGGTCTTCTGGCAATGACAATGATAGGGATCGCCCAGTTCCAGCGTGCGCTGCGGCATGCCGTGAAAACTCGCCACGATCGCATCCGGCTCGAAATCGAGCGCAGCAATATCGCGCTCCAGGCTCGTCGCCAGCGCCTCGATATAGGCCGGGTCGTCGTGATAGGCCGGGAGCAGCCGGATCGCCGGCTGCCAGCGCATTGCGGCAACCGCGTCGAATACCGCGTCATGGACGCTCGCTGTGGTCGCGCCGCTATATTGCGGATAGAGCGGCGCAATCAATATCCGATCGCAACCGGCCGCCTTCATGCTCGTCAACCGGTCGCTGATGCTCGGATTGCCGTAGCGCATCGCCCAGTCGACCATCACCCCTTCCAGCCGTCCGGCCAGCTGTTCGGCCTGCCTGCGCGTATAAAAGGCCAGTGGCGACCCGTCCTCGGTCCACACCAGACTATAGGCGTGCGCCGATTTTGCCGGCCGCGTGTTCAAAATCACCCCGCGCAAGATCGGCTGCCAGATGATCGAGGAAATCTCGACCACGCGCTTGTCCGACAAAAACTGCTTGAGATAGCGTTTGACGGACTGCTTGTCCGGCGCATCGGGCGTGCCGAGGTTGACCAGCAACAGGCCGATTTTCTTCGCCGCGACAGACGGATGATCTTTTGGCAATGGCCCCGTTTCACGCATGGCTTATGATATTTCCCCAAAGAGCGGCAATTGCCGGAGCCTGACACCGGTCGCCGAGAATAACGCATTGGCAACGGCCGGTGCGACCGCCGGTACTCCAAGCTCTTCATAACCGACCGGTTCTTCCTCGCTTCGGACAAATTCGATCTGAATCGGCGGAATTTCCGCGAGCCGTGGCAAGGACAGATCGCGTAGCCGCTTTACCGTCGGCAGTCCATTCTGGAATCGGGTCGCGCTGCCCAGCGCCATTGCCAGGCCGAAGACGATCCCGCCCTCAATTTGCTGCCGGGCGATATCGGGATGAATGATCCGGCCGATGTCGACCGTCGCCGAGATACGGCGGACCTCCAGCCCGGTGCCGCCCCGGCTCGCGCTCGCTATGACCGCTATATGGCCGCCGCGCATGCTGTGGCAGGCCAGCCCCTGGCCGCTGCTGTCGAGTCCGCCATCCCAGTCGGCCATGGCCGCGACTCCGGTCAGGCAGCGAGCGAGGCGCGGCTGGTTGTTCAACATCTGCATGCGAAAGGACAGCGGCTCGATGCCCGCCTTGGCCGCCAGTTCGTCGATGAAGGATTCGAGATAGAAGACATTGCTGCTGTGCGCGTTGCTGCGCCAGTTGCCGGTCGGCACGCCGACGAAGGCGCTGTGATGATCGACGGTCAGATTGGGAATATCATAAGGCACATCCAGCCCCGCGATCGCCTTGATATCCGCCTCGCCAATAGAAGAGCGCATCGCTTCGACATTGCCCATGCCTTCAAACAGGCGCCTGACCTGTTCGCGAGAGGAGGGCGGCGCGGCGATCTTGATCTGCAATGCCTCGACGCGGCCCGCCTTGGCCATCGCCGCATCCAGCCGCGCCTGGCTGGGAGCACGGTAGTGGTCGTGCATCAGATCCTCGGCCCGCGACCAGACCAGCTGCACCGGTCGCTCCATCTGCCTGGCGATCAGCGCGACCTGCCCGGCAATGTCATTGTCAAGATTGCGGTCGAACGAGCCGCCGCTCAGCATCGGATAGAGCGTGACCCGGTCCTGGCCGATGTTCAACGCGCGGGCGGCTGCCTGCACGGCCGCCACCGGTGCCTGCGTCGCCATCCACAGTTCCAGCCCGCCATCCTTATAGTCCGCCGTCGCCGTCCGGGTTTCGATCGGCGCGTGAATTGCGGCATCGGCATGGTAACGGGCGCGAACGCTGTTGTCCTTTTGAAACACCCCCTTGGTCTCGCCGCGCGAGACGAAGCGTATCCCGTCCCCGTCATCCAGCGCCGCTTGCAGGGCCGTGTCGATCTTGTCGCTGTCGGGCAGGAAACCTTTGGTCTCAAACACCGGACTCATCTTGTCCAGTGCCCGGTTGGCGGCCCACCAGTTGGTCGCCACCGCTGCGATCCAGGTCTCGCCCTTGACCACATCGATAAAGCCGGTGATCTTGGCGGCGCCCTGGCGGTTGAAGGATTTCAACTTTGTGTCGCCAATAGGCCCCTGGCGGATGGCCGCAAAGACCATGTCCGGCAGCCTCACATCCCCGGCAAAATTGGCGGAACCGTCGAGCTTGCTGGGCAGATCGAGCCTCGGCACATCCTGCCCGATCAACTGGCCGGTGCCCGCTGGCCGGAGCGGCACGGGGTCGGGCAGATCCTGGGTGGCGGCATCGCGGACCAGCTCGCCAAAGCGCAATTCGCGTTCGCCATGGGAGATAACGCCCTTGTCGACAGTGCAACTTTCCCAGGCGACGTCCCAGCGGGCGGCCGCCGCCTTGGTCAGCAAGATGCGCGCCGCTGCGCCGGCTTCCCGGAAACTTTCCGCAAACGCCGGGATCGACGTGGAATCCGCCGTCACGATAAATTGTTCCCGGACCGCGATATTCTGTGCGACCCACTGCATAGCCGCATTTTCCGTCAGCTTTTCGCTGCCTGCGGGCATCAGCGATTCCGCCCACTGCTCGGCGAGCAGGCCGTTGCTGTACAGCGGATTGATCGGCGCGGGCTCGACCGCCACCGTTCGCCAGTCCGCCCCCAGTTCGTCGGCCAGGATTTGCGGCAGCACGGTATAGACCCCCTGCCCCATTTCGCTTTGCGGCACGACCACCGTGACCTGCCCCTCCTCCGATATTTTCAGATAGGCACCGAATATCTGTTCATTCTCGGTCGCCGCGACATTGGGTTCATAGCGGCGCGGCCACAGCGCCCAGGCGACCACCAGACCCGTCACCGCGCCCCCTCCGATCAGGAAGTTGCGGCGATTCAGTCCGGGAGACGCAGGTTCGCCCGGTGGAAGGTCGGATTCAGCCGCCATGAGGCCTCTTCAGCAGCCCCAGGCGGGGAATTTCGATTTTCGGACAGCGGTCCATCACCACCTGAAGCCCTGCCTCGACCGCGCGCTGTGCCGCCGCCTCGTTGATCACGCCAAGCTGCATCCAGACCGAACCCGCGCCAACGGCAATCGCCTCGTCGACCGTATCACCGGCGGCTGCACTGTTGCGAAAGATATCGACCATATCGATCTCGCCCTCGATCTCCGCCAGCGATGCCACCACCGGCACATCGTGCAGCGTCTGACCGGCGAGACCCGGATTGACCGGGATCACCTCATAGCCCTGCCCCAGCAGAAAGGCGAATATCTGGTTACTGGCCCGTTCGGGCTTTGACGAAGCACCGACCAGCGCGATGCGCCGTGTCGATGTCAGCAAGGCGGCTATATCCTGATCGCGTTCCAGCAGCATGATGAACGTCCTTCCGGCTATTGATTATCCAGCCAAGTGGCGAGCTTTTTGGCAATATCGCGGAAAGCCCGGCCGTGCCCGTCGTCGGCGCATGCCGGCGGCGTGCCGCCATCGCTCGACTTGCGGATCTCGATATCGAGCGGGATTCGTCCCAGAAACGGCATGCCCATGGTCTTGGCCGCCGCTTCCGCGCCCCCTGCGCCAAAAGGATCGCTGACCTCGCCGCAGTGCGGACACTGGTAACCGGCCATATTCTCGACCATGCCGATGATCGGAATCTTCGCCTGGTTGAACAGGTCGACCGCGCGGGTCGCGTCCATCAGCGCCAGATCCTGCGGCGTCGACACGATCACCGCGCCGACCGGCTTGTGATGCTGCATCATCGACAGCTGCACATCGCCGGTGCCGGGCGGCATATCGACGATCAGTTCCTCGACATCGCCCCAATGGGCGTCGATCAGCTGGTCGAGCGCCTTGCCCGCCATCGGTCCGCGCCAGGCAATCGCCTGGCCGGGTTTTGCGAGATGGCCCATGGATAGCACCGGCACGTCATAATCATTCGGCACCGGGATCAGCTGCTTGCCCTCCGCCTCCGGCCGCTGGCCCTCGCAATGGAGCAGCCGGGGCTGCGACGGTCCATAAATATCGGCATCGACCATGCCGACCTTGCGGCCCATCTGCTGCATGGCGATCGCCAGATTGACCGACAGGGTGGACTTGCCGACCCCGCCCTTGCCGCTGGCCACCGCGATCAGGCGCCGCTCCACCTTCTCGGCGGTCATCGCGATATCGACTTTCTCGACCCCGTCCAGTTCCAGCAACCGGCCCTTCACGGCAATCTCGAGCTGGCCGCGACCCCGCACATCCAGACCCCCGACGTTGAGCACCAGAGTCACCCGGCCTTCTGAAAATTTGACGGCGCTGAAGCGGCCTTTGGCAACGCTGTCCAGCGCTGCTTCGATGGATGTAAGATCGGTCATCGGTTCGACATAGTTACACTTTTCTCGGATTGACACTGTTTTTCTGGCGACACGCTACCTATAGAAGAGCAATGGATAAAAATATTGACGGCGCAACGCGTCGCGGATCGATTTTGGGCGCAATCATGAATATGGCCGGTCCCTGGGGCAATGATGGCAACCAGGGCAATGATGGCGGCAACGGCAATGGTGGCGGCCCCCGCAATCCATGGGGCAATCCTCCAGGCGGATCGCCCGGCGGCGGACGCAAGGGTGCCAGCTCTCTCGAAGAATTGTTCAAAAGAGGTACTGGCGGCGGCTTTCGCGGCGGCATTCCGAAGCGTCCGGGCGGACGGTCCTGGTGGCCGCTCATGGCCATCGGCTTTGTCATTCTTTGGGTAGCGCTGACCAGCGTCCACCGGATCAGCCCGCAGGAGCGCGGCGTGGTGACGCTTCTCGGATCCTATTCACGGACCCTGCAACCGGGCCTGCACTTCTCGCTTCCGACCCCGCTGGAACAGGTGACCAAGCTCGACGTGGAGGACATCCGTACGATCGATATCCCCGAGGGCGAATCCGAAAAGCTGATCCTGACCGGCGACCAGAATATCGTCGACCTGGCCTATTCGGTCCGCTGGAACATCAAGGCGCCGGAACTGTTCCTGTTCCAGATCGCCGAGCCGGAAGAAACGATCAAGGAAGTTGCGGAAGCCGCGATGCGCGCCGCCGTCGCCAATTTCACCCTGGATGACACGATTGGTTCCGAGCGGACCGAAATCGAGCAGCAGGTGGAACAGAATATGCAAAAGCTGCTCGACGGCTATGGCGCTGGCGTTGTCATTCGCGGCATTGCGATCAAGAAGGCCGACCCTCCCGCTGCGGTCAACGACGCCTTCAAGGAAGTGTCCGCCGCTCAGCAGACCGCGCAGACCTATCTCAACGAAGCCCGGGCCTACGCACAGCAGCTCACCGCCCAGGCGCAGGGCGAATCCGCGGCCTTTGACAAGGTCTATGAAGAATATCGCCTTGCCCCGAGAGTGACCCGGCAGCGCATGTATTATGAAACAATGGAGCGCGTATTGTCCAAGGTCGACAAGACGGTCATCGAGGCGCGCGGCGTCACCCCCTATCTGGCCCTGCCGGAACTGAAGAAACGCGCGCAGCAACCCGCGATTACAACCGTGGAGGGCAAATAATGAAACGGATATTCCAAAATCCCGTCGCCCTTGGCGTAATCATCATTGCCGCGCTGTTCATCCTGCTCAACACGATTGTCATCGTGCCGGAAACCAAACAGGGCGTAGTGGTCCAGCTCGGTGAACCGAAGCGGATCGTCAACCGCTACCAGGCTGGCGAAGCCTTTGGGGAAACCGGTGCCGGCCTGATCGCGAAAATCCCGTTCTTCGAACAGATCGTATGGATCGACAAGCGTATCCGCGACGTCGAGATGGAGCAGCAGCAGGTCTTGTCCACCGATCAGTTGCGGCTGCAGGTCGACGCCTTTGCCCGGTTCCGGATCACCGATCCGCTGCGGATGTATATTGCCGCCGGCAGCGAAGAACGCGTCTCGGAAGAACTCCGTCCAATCCTCGGTTCGGCTCTGAGAAACGAACTCGGCAAACGGCCCTTTGCTGCGCTGCTCAGCCCGGAACGCGGCCAGGTGATGGACAATATCCAGGCCGGTCTTAACCGGGTCGCTCGCCAATATGGCGCAGAGATTGTCGACGTGCGGATCAAGCGGGCCGATTTGCCCGATGGCACGCCGCTCGACAGCGCCTATCAGAGAATGCGGACCGCCCGCGATCAGGAAGCACGGACGATCCGCGCGCAAGGCGCCAAGCAGGCACAGATCATTCGCGCCGAAGCCGATGCCAGCGCTGCCCGCACCTATGCCGAAAGCTTTGGCAAGGACCCGGACTTCTATGATTTCTACCGGGCCATGAAGAGCTATGAAACGACCTTCCAGGGTGGCGGTCCGGACGATCCGCAAAGCTCGTTCGTGCTTTCGCCGGACAACGAATATCTGCGCCAGTTCCGGGGCAAATAGCACCCGCCGCGAACATGCCGGGCGTCCACCGCAGATGGACGCCCGGAATTGCCACAGCAAACACCGCAAGTCCGGCAATCGACTACAAACGTGATCTTTTCTGCCAGAACCCGATTTTTTTCGGCCAATCCGCGAATTCCGGGTTGCGAAAGCCTATGGTTGCACCCAAATAGACCGCAACGGGAATATCCCGCAGTTCTGCGATCATGAGCGGCGAACAAATATGCTTATATTCAATATCCGTTCATCAAAATTTCGCCAGATATCGCGGCGAATTTGAATGGAGCTGGTGCGGGCCTGATATTTGTTCCGCCAGGAATTTGAGAGGAAAATGACAGTGCGTTACGCTTACGGAATTTCAACAGCTTTGCTTTTGGCCGGCAGTGCAGCAACCTTGGCCGGCATTGGTCCGGCAGGAGCACAAACCGCCGCCAATGACAGCGCGGTGATACGCAATCTCGCCCCGCGCGCAGGCGCCCCGATGAGCTTTGCCGATCTGACCGAACAATTGCAGCCCGCCGTGGTCAATATCTCCACCACCCAGCGCGTCCGCGTGAACACCGCCAACCCCTTTGCCGGCACTCCGTTCGACGGCCTGTTCGGCAATCGCCAGGGCGGTGGCGGCGAACAGACCCGGGAAGCACAGTCTCTGGGTTCGGGATTCATCATTTCGGCTGACGGCTATGTCGTCACCAACAACCATGTGGTTGCCCCCGGCAACCGCAACGCCACCATCGAAACGATCACCGTGATCATGCCCGACCGCACCGAATATGAAGCCGAACTGGTCGGTCGCGATGCGGCATCGGATATTGCCGTACTCAAGATCAAGGCCAACAAGCCCCTGCCCTTCGTCAAATTCGGCGACAGCGCGTCGGCCCGCGTCGGCGACTGGATCATTGCGATCGGCAATCCTTTTGGGCTCGGCGGAACCGTTACCACCGGTATCGTGTCGGCCATCCACCGGCGGACCGGCCAGGGTGCCTATGACAGCTTCCTGCAGACCGACGCTTCGATCAACCGCGGCAACAGTGGCGGACCGATGTTCGATCTCAACGGCAATGTCATCGGGATCAACAATGCGATCATCTCGCCAACCGGCGGCAATGTCGGAATCGGTTTTGCCATCCCGGCTGAAGTCGCTGCCCCGATCGTCGAAACCCTGAAAAAGGGACAGACGATCGAGCGCGGCTATCTTGGCGTCCAGATCAGCGCGCTTTCCGAGGATCTGGCTGACTCCCTCGGACTGGAAAAGAATGAAGGCGAATTCGTGCAACGGGTCGAACCCGGTGAAGCCGCACAGAAGGCCGGCATTCAGCCAGGCGATGTGATCGTCAAGGTGCAGGGCAAGAAGGTCACCCCGGACCAGACCCTGTCCTATCTGGTCGCCAATCTGCCGATCGGCACGGACGTTCCGATCGAGCTGATCCGCAACGGCAAGACCATCAAGGTCAATGCCAAGCTCGGCAAGCGTCCGTCCGAAGAGGAACTGGCCAGCAACAGCTTCGACCCGGATGCAGAAGAAAATGCCATGGGACAGGATGAAGATGATGGCACCAGCGCGCAGGCAACCGCCGATGCCCTGGGCCTCTCGGTGGTCGACCTGACTCCGGCTATCGCCCGGCAGATCGGGGTTCCGTCCACGCAGAAAGGCGTAGTCGTATCCACGGTCGACCCGAACAGCGATGCCGGCCAGAAGGGCATCCGCCGCGGATTTCTGATCACCAGTGTCAATCGGCAGCCGATCACAAGCGCCGCCGATCTGGACAATGCGATCAGCCGTGCGAAAAGCTCGGACCGGGGAGCGGTGCTGCTGCAAATCCGTCGCGGCGCACGCGACCCGCAATTTGTTGCGGTCCGTCTGCAGGACAAATAGTGGCTGCTAAACAGATGTAACAGAAAAAGGCCGGCGCTTGACGCTGGCCTTTTTTTTGCGTCAAGCACATAAAAAGAGGATCAAAAGGGGGGATTCGCCAGTGGCCGATGCAACAGATATATTCCTGGGACTGGGCGGCGGCGAGCGGCAGGGCCTCAATCTGTCCCGTGCCAACCGGCATGGCCTGATCGCCGGAGCGACCGGGACCGGCAAGACCGTCACCCTGCAGGGCCTGGCCGAAAGCTTCTCCGCCAATGGCGTGCCGGTGTTCGTTGCCGATGTAAAAGGCGACCTCTCCGGGATATCGATGGCCGGGTCCCCGCAGTTCAAACATGCCGACAAGCTGGAAGAACGGGCCAGGGAACTGGGGATGAGCGATTATTCCTATTCCGACAACCCAGCGATATTCTGGGACCTCTATGGCAAGCAGGGCCATCCCATCCGCACTACGATCACGGAAATGGGTCCGCTGTTGCTGGCGCGTTTGATGAATCTGAACGAGACCCAGGAAGGCGTGCTCAACATCGTCTTCCGCTTTGCCGACGAGGAAGGACTGCTGCTGCTCAACCTCGACGATCTGCAGTCGATGCTCGCCTATACGGCGGAAAATGCAAAGCAGCTGTCCGCCAGATATGGCAATGTCACCAAGGCCAGCGTCGGCACGATCCAGCGGCAGCTGCTGCAGCTCGACAGCCAGGGCGCCGGCCAGTTTTTTGGTGAACCGGCGCTGGAGATCGATGATTTCATCAAATGCGACGATCAGGGCCGCGGCTATATCAACATACTCGCCGCCGATCAGCTGATGCGCAGCCCGAAACTCTATGCGACCTTTCTGCTCTGGCTGCTCGCCGAATTGTTCGAAACGCTGCCGGAAGTCGGCGATCCGGCGAAGCCAAAACTGGTCTTCTTCTTTGACGAGGCCCATCTGCTGTTCGACGACGCGCCAAAGGCGCTGGAAGACAAGATCGAACAGGTCGTCCGGCTGATCCGGTCGAAGGGCGTCGGCGTCTTTTTCGTGACCCAGAACCCGATCGATATTCCGCAGGAGGTTGCCGGCCAGCTCGGCAACCGGGTACAGCACGCGCTGCGCGCCTTCACCCCGCGCGACAAGAAAGCGATCAGAGCGGCAGCCGACACGTTCCGGATCAACCCGGATCTGGATGTCGAGCAGGCCATTACCGAATTGCGCGTCGGCGAGGCATTGGTCTCCACCCTCCTCGAAGACGGCGCGCCATCGATCGTCCAGCGGACCCTGATCAAGCCGCCCCGGTCCCGCCTGGGTCCGGTTTCCCCCAAAGAGCGGGCGATTATCAGCTCCATCTCGCCCTATGAAGGCAAATATGACGAGGAAATCGATCGCGCCAGCGCCGAGGAAATATTGGCGCAAAAGATGATCGATGCCACGGCAACCGCGCAGGAAGTCGAGGAAAAGGGCAAGGAAGAGGTCGGCAAACAGCCGCGCAAGAGCAAGAGCATCTGGGAAAAGGCCTTCAGCCGCGGTGCCAAGGTCGCAGCCGGTTCCGCCGCGGGCATGGCTGCCACGACCATCCTCGGCAAAAAATCGCGCGCCAATCCTGTGCAATCGGGCGTAACATCCGCTGTCGGATCGGTGGTGACCGATCTCGCCGGGCCGGTGGCCGGACGGTTCGTCCGCAACCTGATCGGCGGCCTGATGCGATAGGGGTTGGCAGGTCCGGTCGGCAAGCGTCGATAGTCCTTTCCTACAGCCGCCCGGATATCATATGCTTTGTGCCCGTCCTCAGACAGATTCGGGACAGGCTCTTTGACAATCTGGATAAAAATGGATTCGCCGCGACCCGCTATCGCCATCTGCCCGAGAACCCGTCTTGCCGAAAGTTGACACTCGACGTCCCGCTGGCGTCCAACAAAGGCCGGAAACCTGCGGGTTGTGGCCAAAAAATACAGAAAATAAAAACGCGCTTCTTTGTCAGGTTACGGACGCATTTGATCAACCGAGCGAGAAACATGTCCGCGCGCACAGAACCGCTGCTTGGCCCTAACTTTGACGAACTTTGAAAATGGGAGATCCGCGCGAAGCGGGGTTGGCGAAGCGGCGTCTAGCCGAAAAACCGCGCCACGATGTCCTTTGCCAGGCGAGTTGGTCGCAGCGTGTCGGCATCGATGCAGCACCAGCTGGACTGCACTTCGGCAAGCACATCTTCTCCGCGCTTGATGATGGTGCTGTAGAAAGCTCGGGCGCCATGGACCTTTTCGAGCAGCACCTCGGCAATCACGTCATCGTCCAGAAAAGCGGGCTTGCGATAGGTAATCTCGTGCTTGATCGCGACCCACAGATGCGCCGCCACCGCTTCGGAAGGCGCAAATCTCTGCCAGTGAGCAACAACCGCATCCTGTACCCAGGTGAGATAATTTGCGTTATTCACATGCCCCATGAAATCGATATCGGATGCCGCGATGGCAATGCTGTGCTGATGTTGTTGACCCATCCGATCATAATAGGCCTAGTTTATGACGTTGCAAAGTCAAAAGCCATTTTGGCCGGAAAGCATCTGTCAGCCGCGACCGCGATAGGAAGCAACCCCTTGTTCCGGCACCCATAAACCCGCAGGCGGTTCGCCGGACTGCCAGAAAATATCGATCGGGATGCCGCCGCGCGGATACCAGTAGCCACCGATCCGCAGCCATTTCGGTTGCATTTCGTCGAACAGGCGCCTGCCGATTCCGACCGTGCAATCCTCGTGAAAGGCGGCATGGTTGCGAAAGGACCCGAGAAACAGCTTGAGCGACTTGGATTCGACGATGCTCTGATCGGGCGCATAGTCGATGACAAGATGGGCAAAATCCGGCTGGCCGGTGACCGGGCAGAGGGAGGTGAATTCCGGCGCCGCAAAGCGCGTCAGATACAATTCTCCAGACCGGGGATTGGGAACATAGTCGAGCACGGCCTCCTCGGGGGACGCTGGCATCGGGCTGGCCTTGCCTAGATATTTCGGTGGCGAAGCGGAAGAAGGATGATCTGTCATGCAGATCATCTAGTGCACGAGGCGCTTCATGTCATCACCCTGCTGCATTCATCGCCGGTTCAGTGCACCGCGCCGCATGGAAACGTGAAATGGACAGGGATAAATCGGTGTTTGAAATTGCCATTCGCACGCTGTCAAGGACGGCTCTGATCGGCCTCGCCGTTGCGCTGTCGCCCGTCGCCGGCGCGCAGGCCCAGGTGTCAGACGATGCCGCTGCCCCCTTGCCACAGAGTTCGCCGCCGGTGGAAAGCTATTCGCTCCCGCCGGGACCCAACAGCAATCCCCAGCAAGACGGATTGCAAGGCCCGGTTGCCCCCGATATTCCGCTTGCCAACCCCATGATTGTCACGCCACGCACCGTTCCGGCCCCAACCCGGCGGACGCCCCCATCGGACAGTCAGAGCGGCGTGCCGGCACAGACCGAACGCAGCGCAGACCGCGCGCTCAGCCAACCGGACCGCCAGCCCGATCCGGTCCCGCAATCGTCCAAGGGCCCGCCGGCGAACACAGCCGACTCCGCCGCCGCCCAACCGGCACCGGAAGCAAATGAGCCCCCGCGACCGACGACCCGACCTCGTAATATCGCCTCCTCCCCTGCTGCGACACCCTCAGTACCGGTGGACGAAAGCCCGATCAGCGACTGGCTGCTGTGGTTGGCAGCTGCCCTGCTGGCCGCACTGCTGGGGACCATACTGCTCTTGCGAAAGCGGCGCGCCCGCCCAGAACAGCGGGTGGCCGCTCCATTGGTTCCGAAGCCCGATAGCGGGGCACCCCAGATGCCTGAAACGGTCACCGGAATTTCCAAGGCTTTGCCGCCGGTCCCGGCGCCTTCCCTCCTGGTCGGCTTTCAGCCGCGCTCGGCCAATGCCACCCTGATCAACGCGGTGCTGAATTTCGAACTCACCCTGTCCAACCCTGCGAGCGAGAATATATCCGATATCCGGATCACCGGTACCATGATTCAGGCCCGCAGCCATGGCAACAGCGACCACGCATCTATCCCGCTGTCGTCCCTGGCCAACATTGAGCAGCTCCGGAATGGCGAAAACGAGAAGGTTGTCGGAGAATTCCGTATCCCGTTGAACAGCATCGACCCGATCTTGTTCCAGTCGCAGGCGCTGTTTGTACCGATGGTACAACTCTCGTTCGAATTTGCCGATGCAGCCGGTCGCCGACATGTGCAGACAGCATCCTTTCTGGTCGGCAGGGAACATCAGCCGCCTCGTCCCAAGATGGCGCCATTTCGGCTTGATCTTGGCCCCCGCAGCTTTGCGCCGCTGGGCTATCGTGCGCTGACCACGGGCTGAAATCACTTCCAGCAACGGGGAATGACAACTCCAGACCATGCACAAAAACCACACAAGCGGTGGATTCGCCGGGGAAAGCGTTATAGCCTCGACGGCTGGAAATCGAATCGCTAAACGGCGGAACGAACAGTGCAAATAATTGCGGGCATGAGGAGCTATATATGGAATTGCTGGTAACGACCGACTGGCTGGCCAAAGAATTGGGTGCGTCGGACCTGCGTATCGTCGACGCGACAAAATTCATGCCCGATGCGGGGCGCAATCCCGCCGCCGAATATGAAGCCGGTCATATTCCGGGTGCTGTGTTCATGGACCTTGCTGAACTGACGGATGCAAGCAGTCCGATCGACAATATGCTGCCGCCCGCCGAAAAATTTGCCAGCCGCATGCAGTCTCTGGGCCTCGGCGATGGCAGCCGCGTCGTTCTCTATGATGACAGCCCGCTGAAAAGCGCCGCGCGCGCATGGTGGATGCTGACCATATTCGGTGCCCATGAAGTTGCCATTCTTGACGGCGGCATTGCCAAGTGGAAGGCCGAGGGTCGTCCTCTCGAAACCGGCAAGGAAGCCCTGCGCCACCGGCATTTCACCGTCTGGAAAGACGACAAGGATGTCCGCACCAAAGCCGACATGCTCGCTAATCTGCACAGCAAAGAGGAACAGGTCGTCGACGCTCGCCCCGCTGACCGGTTCAGTGGCGAAACCCCCGACCCGCGCGGCAATACGGCATCCGGCCATATCCCCGGATCGGTCAATATTCCGCACAGCAGCTTTTTCAACGCGGATGGGACCTGGAAAAACAGCGACGAGATCAAGACGATCTTCAAGGATGCCGGGGTTGATCTGTCCAAGCCGCTGGTCACCACTTGTGGATCCGGCATGACCGCAGCGGTCGTGTCCTTTGCCGCAGCGCTGGCGGGTGCCGAGAAGACCGCGCTTTATGATGGCAGCTGGGCCGAATGGGGTGCCGACGCCGACACACCAAAAGAAACCGCCTGACAATGACGGCGATGCTGGAACTATAGTTGGCCGATCACGACTCTGGTTCAAAAAAGCCCGCGACCCAGGCCGTAACCGGTGGTCGCCGCAAGACATGGACCGGTGCCGTGGTCAATCCACCCGTCTGGCGGGGCAGCACGCATCTCTATGATGATGTCGCCCATTTGAAGAAAGGCCTGAAGTCAAATGATGACGGTCATTTCTTCTATGGCCGCCGCGGATCTCCGACCCAATGGTCGCTCGCCGAAGCGCTGACCGAAATGGAGCCCGGAGCGGCCGGGACGATGCTCTATCCTTCCGGCGTCGCGGCCATATCCTGCTCGCTGCTCGCTGTACTGCAGCCGGGCGAAGAGGTCCTCCTTACCGACAGCAGCTACGACCCCAGCCGCAGCTTCGCGGATGCCTTCCTCCAGCGCATGGGCGTAACGGCCCGCTATTATGATCCGCTGATCGGATCCGGAATCGCCAGCCTGTTCGGTCCGAAAACCAAAGCGGTCCTGATGGAAAGCCCCGGCAGCCTGACCTTTGAAGTCCAGGACATTCCCGCCATCTGCCAGGCGGCTGGGGCAGCGGATATTGTCACTCTGCTCGATAACACTTGGGCAACTTCGCGCTTTTTCCCGGCGCTGGAGCAGGGCGTTGACATAACCATGGTCGCGGCCACCAAATATATCGTCGGCCATAGCGACGTTATGATGGGCGCCGTCACCACGCACGACAAATATTGGGCACGGCTCCGACGCACTGCCCAGCAACTGGGGCAAGTGGTTTCGCCTGACGATGCCTATCTTGCCGCGCGCGGGCTCAGGACCCTGGAAGTCCGTCTGCGGCAGCACGAGGCCAGTGCGCTTGAGATTGCCCATTGGCTGAAGGGCCGCCCGGAAGTGGGGCTGGTGCTGCACCCTGCCCTGCCCGACTGCCCCGGCCACGAGCTGTGGAAGCGCGATTTCAAGGGATCATCCGGCCTGTTCTCCTTCGAGCTGAAGCACGGCGATGACCAATCGCGCGCCGCTTTCATCGACGCGCTCCAGCTGTTCGGCATCGGCTACAGCTGGGGTGGTTTTGAGAGTCTCGCGCTCCCGGTCGATCCCCGGAAACATCGTACCGCGACTACATGGTCAGCCAGTGGTGCGCTGGTGCGGCTGCATATTGGTCTCGAAGATCCGGAGGATCTGATTGCGGACCTTGCCAAAGCTTTTGAATATTACCACAGTGCCCAGTCATGATCGGCAATGTCTTCAAATATCTGGAAACCCTGACTGCCGATACGCCGCGCAACGTCCAATATATCGAAGGCGCTGTAGCAACCGCACTGGTGATGCTGGCGCTGACCGCCGGCTGGTATCTCAGCAAATATATCGGTCCCAAGCTGCGCCATCTTTGGGAAGTCCGCGCTGGCTACGAGAGCGAACTGGCCGGACGACGCATCCGGGACATGACCCGGCGTGCGACCACCTTCATTCTGTGCGGGATTTTCCTGGCTTTCTACCCCTGGCATCTGATCGCGCAGGTCGTGTTTGCCCTCACCATTGCGATAACCGTAGGGCTGTTCGCCAATGACCTGATCCGCGGCGTGCGCATGCCGGACTGGCTGGGGACGCTTATTGGCCTCGCCTTGTTCATCAGCATAGGATCGGGTCTGGTTGGCGGCATTGAACCGATCACGCAAGCGATGGACAAGGTCGGGTTCAGCCTCGGCACCAGAAGAATTTCGCTGCTGTGGCTTGTTACCGTGGCGATGACCGCGGTGATCCTGCTCGCAGTGGCGCGCGTGCTGATGAAGCTGGTCACCTATGTGATAGGAAACAGTGAACTGGACGGGGCCCAAAAGGTTCTGGGGCAGAAGCTCGCCACGGTTGCCATTCTGGCCGGAGCCTTCGTTCTGGGGCTGGATATCCTCGGCATCGATTTGACCGCCCTGGCCGTATTCTCCGGCGCCTTCGGCCTTGCCATCGGCTTCGGCATGCAGAAGACGATCGGCAATCTGATCGCCGGGATCATCCTGCTGATGGACCGTTCGATCAAGCCCGGCGATGTGATCGCAGTCGGCGACAGTTTTGGCTGGGTCAACAAGATCGGCGTCCGCGCGGTCTCGGTTCTCACCCGCGAGGGCAAGGAGCATCTGATTCCGAATGAGGACCTGATGACACGGGAGGTGGAAAACTGGTCCTATTCCAATCCCAATGTCCGGATCAGCATCCCGGTCGGCGTCTCCTATAATACCGACATGGACCAGGCGATCGATCTGATGAAACAGGCCTGTGTCGATGTACCGCGCGTTCTCAGCCATCCCAAGCCTGTTGTCTGGATGCTTGAATTTGGCGACAACAGCGTCAATTTTGAAATCCGCTGCTGGATCAAGGACCCGCAGTCCGGAGTCGGCAATTTCAAGGCGGCCATTCTGAAACGGGTGTGGGACCTGTTCAAGGAACATGGGGTGGAAATCCCCTTCCCTCAGCGCGACGTTTATATCAAGTCCCTGCCCCAGGGAGGGACCGTAACCCTCGAAGCCGCTCTGCCCCCCTCCGCCGATGGAGCAGAATCGACGAAAACCGATTAAGGCCGAACAAGAATTTTGCGACAGATTCACCCTGAATGATGCATTATTAATCAGAGTGAATCAAATCCGCCTAAATTTTAAGCGGCGGGATTGCGCTTTGTTGCGCAAGTGCAACATGTCCCAATTATGTCACCTTTGTTGACCCGTTCTTTCTTGTGCAGCGCAATAAAATAGAGCAGCTTTTCCTTGCATGTTTAGAGACTGTTCGCGTTCGGGGCATCTGGCGCAATAAAAAGACAGCCATAACAAAATCAGGAGGGGCGATACGCATTAACGAGAAAGGGATTTCCATGCGCACGTCCAGTAAAAATATTCTTGGCGGAAAAGCCAAATCAACCATCGTCGGCCTTTCGGCTATCCTGCTGGCCAGCACGGCCGCACCTGCGTTCGCGCAGGATGAAGCAGCCGAATCCAGCAGTGGTATCACGATTTCGGGGAACGCGGCTGTCACATCCGACTACCGCTTTCGGGGTGTGTCGCTGTCGGGCGGCGATATCGCCATTCAAGGCGGCATCGATATTGGCCATGAAAGCGGATTTTACATCGGAACATGGGGATCGTCGCTTGAAGGCAAGGTCAATCCTTACGGCGGTACCGAACTGGATATATATGGCGGCTGGTCAGGTGAAGTTTCCTCCGGCGTAACCGTCGATGTCGGCCTTCTCTACTATCTCTATCCCAACGGTATAAAAGGCGCGGACCTGGATTATTTCGAGCCTTATGCTTCGGTCGCAGCGACGCTCGGCCCTGTCGAGGCAACCGTCGGTGTCGCCTGGGCACCGAAACAGGATTCGCTCGGCAATGACGACAATCTCTATCTGTACACCGATCTGAGTGCCGGCATTCCAAACAGTCCAATCACGATCAACGGACATTTGGGCTATACCAAAGGCCCGCTTGCTCCTTCGTTTCTCGCGGGTACAACCGATGATACCGGACTGGACTATTCGTTCGGCGCGGACTGGGCGATTACAAGCAACCTGACGGCAAGCATCATGTACACGGGCACAGAAGGCCCTGCGGTCAATGATCTCACCGATGATGCGGTAGTTTTCACTCTCGGCGTCTCCTTCTGAATTCACAAAAGTCACGCTGAAAAAGGGGCTTCTCGGACATACCGGGGAGCCCCTTTTTTAACTCGCGCTGATCAGCTTTTGCGTGGCCGGATGCGCGGGATGATCGATCACCTCCCGCATGGTCCCGGTTTCCACGATCCGCCCGTCTTCCATCACGGCGATCCTGTGACATAATCTGCGTGCAGCGGCGATATTGTGGGTGATGAACAGCAGGCTTATTCCGTTTTCGCTCTGCAGCCGGAGGAGCAGCTCCAGAATGCCCGCACCGACCAGCGGATCGAGCGCCGATGTCGCTTCATCGAGCACCAGGAGCTGCGGCGAAGCGATAATGGCCCGGGCAATAGCCACCCTTTGTGCCTGGCCACCCGACAGGCTCGTTGGCCAGCGCGCCAGGAACTCCTCCGCCAGATCGACATTGGTCAAGGCCACTCGCGCCATCTCCTGATATTCGGCCGTTGTCAGGCCGGGCCTGAGATTGCGCAACGGTTCGACAACAATATCTTGAACCCGCCATTGCGGATCGAGGCTGGCCACCGGATCCTGAAATACCGGCTGGATCAGTCTGCGCATGTCAAGGCTGCGCTTGCGCCGTTCCGGCAGCATGCTTCCTCGCCAAAGAATTTCGCCTTCCGTCACTGGCCCGATCCCGGCAATCCCTCGTCCGATTGTGGATTTTCCGGAACCCGATCCACCAACAATCGCCAGCGATTCGCGCTGGCGTATGATGAGGCTGGCGTCCGCCAGCGCCTGTATCTTGCCCCGCCGCCAGCCGGGGCGATCAAACGTGACTCCCAGGCCCCGCGTTTCGAGCAAGATTTCGCCGGGCCGGGACAATTTCGGTGCCGGCTCCTGCAGGCGCGGTGTTGCAGCAATCAGGCGCCTGGTATAATCCTCCCGGGCATCGGAAAGCACTTTGCTCGCGGGACCGCGCTCCACTACCCGCCCCCGGTCCATCACCACCAGCTGGTCGGCATGGCCCTCGACCGACGCAAGATCGTGACTCACCAGCAGCAGCCCCAGACCCTGCTCGATACGCAATTGGTAGAGCAGTCCCATGATCTCCGCGCGCAAGGAGGCGTCTAGGGCGCTGGTCGGCTCGTCGGCGACCAGCAACTTCGGATTATGGGCGATGGCCGCCGCGATCATCACCCGCTGGCGTTCGCCCCCGGACAGCCGATGCGGGAACTGATCGAGCCGCTCATCGGCCCGGGAAAGTCCAACGCGCTCCAGCTGGCGAACCAACTCCCGGACGGAGGGCCGGGCGGCACCGGCCTGCATCGTCGCTTCCTGCAACTGCGCCCCCACCGTCAGGTGAGGCGTCAGCGCGGTCAGGGGTTGCTGGAATATAAATCCGGTGAAACAACATCGGGCCTCTCTTATCCTGGCGGCATCGGCGCTGCCGAGATCAATCCCGTCCAAGACCATTGAGCCCATAGCGACTCCGCGCGTCAGGCCAAAAGGTGTCAGACAGGTCAGGCTCTTCCCCGAGCCGGAAGCACCGATAAGGGCGGTGCACTGCCCTGCCTCTACGGTCAGGCTGACGTCCTCGACCAGCCGCTGCCCGGCAATGCTCACCGCCATGCTCCGGATTTCGTAGAGGCTCATGAGAAGCGGTCTCTCAGCCGTTCGCCCTCGATGGTCAGGCAGACCAATAGCATGACCAGCAGACCGCCGGGCAGCACCAGACCGAGCGGACTCATGTCCATATCATCCGCGCCTTCCTTGACCAGGATGCCGAGCGAAGTCAGCGGTTCCTGTACGCCCAGACCCAGAAAGGAGAGAAAACTCTCGACCATCACCACCTGCGGTACGGTCAGCATCAGATAGGCCAGAGCGACGCCAGCGATATTCGGCAATATATGGCGCAACATGATGATTCTGGACGGCGTCCCTGCCGCCTCGGCAGCGAGAATGAACGGCCGCTGCTTGAGCGCCATCACCTGCCCCCGCACCACCCGCGCCATCGTCAGCCATTCGACCAGCCCGATGCCAACGAACACCAGAAGGATCGAGCGGCCGAAGACCACCATCAGCAGGATGACGATGAACATGAACGGCAGCGCATAGAGACCGTCAACGATGCGCATCATCGCTTCGTCGACTCTGCCGCCGATCCAGCCGGCGGTCGCGCCCCAGGCGATGCCGACCACCAGCGAAACCAGCGCCGCGGCAATCGCGACCATCAGGGTGATCCGGGTGCCGGCGGCCAGCCGCGCGAGGCGGTCCCGGCCGATTTCATCGGTGCCGAATATATGCGCGCCGCTAAACGCCGGAGCACGCACCGCATCCCAGTCGATCTGGTCATAAGTCCACGGCAACAGGAAGGGCAGCACCAAAGCCAGCAGTATGATCGCCAGGACAACCACAAGCGGGAAACGGGGTTTCAGCACCGCTTCACCCTTCCCGCATTCTGGGATCCAGCCAGCCATAGAGCAGATCGGCGAACAGGTTGAACAGGATGATCAGCGCCGCATAAAGAGTGACCACGCCAAGCACGAGCGGATAGTCGCGGTTAAGCGCCCCTTGCACAAAATAGCGACCGAGGCCCGGCAGGCCGAACACGGTTTCGACCACCACCGCTCCGGTCAGCAGGCCAGCAGCGGCTGGCCCGAGATAGCTTGCCACCGGCACCAGCGCTGGCCGAAGACCATGTTTGAACAGAATTTTAGTCTCGGACAGACCGCGCGCGCGCGCGGTGCGGATATGATCCTGCTTGAGCACGGTCGCCAGCCCAGCCCGGGTAAGCTTGGCGATAGCGCCTGACACGGGCAGCGCCAGCGCCACCACCGGCATGACCAGCCATGAAAGGCCTTCGCCGGTACCGGAAACGGGAAGCAGGCCAAGCCACAAACCGAAAAACAGCGCCAGCGCCGGCCCGGTCACAAAGGTCGGTAGCGCGGTAGCGACCGTCGCCGCCATCATGATTGTCTGATCCGCCGTCTTTCCCGCCCGCACCGCTGCGAACAGGCCAGCCGTCACTCCGATCATCAGCGCCAGCGCTATCGCCAGTCCGCCCAGAGTGAGGGAGATCGGCAGGCCCTGCGCGATCAGTTCCGATACGGTGAAATCGCGGTAAACCAGAGACGGCCCGAAATCGCCCTGCACCAGCCGCGAAAGATAAAGCCATGCCTGCTCCCAGAGCGGCTGATCCAGACCATAGGCCTTTTGCAAGGCAGCCCGGGCTTCCGGGTCCAGGGGACGCTCCCCGTCAAAGGGGCCTCCCGGCGCCAGCCGCATCAGGAAGAAGGACCCCAATATGATCACCAGCAGCGTCGGGATGGCCGTCATCAGCCGCCGGGTGATCAGGGCCAGCACGCGCTGCTAGAGCTCCATCGCGCCGAAACAGCTGCGTACTTCGCCGATGAACAATTCCGGTACTTCCATCGCGGCAAAATGACCGCCGCGTTCCGGCTCGCCCCAGTGCCGCAGGTTCTTGAACCGTTGCTCGGCCCAGCGGCGCGACGGGGTGATGATCTCGTTGGGGAAAATGCTGCAGCCGGAGGGAATGTTGACCGGGTCGATATTGGGCGCACCGAAGCTTTCGCGATATAATCGCGCCGAGGACGCCCCGGCATTGTTGAGCCAGTAGATCATGACATTGTCGAGCAGATGATCGCAGTCGAAATTGTCATCCGGGGCCTTGGCATCGTCCGACCAGCCCTGAAATTTCTCCATAATCCAGGCCATCTGCCCGACCGGAGAATCCGCCAGACCATAGCCGAGCGTCTGGGGCCGGGTCCGCTGGATTTCCGCATAGCCCGCGCCCTGCGATTGATAGACGGCGAAATGGGCCAGCGATGCCTGCTCTTCCGGCGTCGGATTTTTCATGATCTCTTCGGAAGGCGGCCCGACAATCACCAGATTGACATGGATGCCCGCGCAATGACCAAGGTCCTGCGCACCAATCACCGATGTCACCATCCCGCCCCAGTCGCCGCCCTGCGCAAAATAGCGGTCATAGCCGAGCCGTGTCATCAGCGTGTCCCAGGCCGTGGCGATTTTTTCCATGCCCCAGCCGGTTGTCGTCGGTTTCCCGGAAAAGCCGTAGCCGGGTAGCGACGGCACCACCAGATGATAGGCATCCTTCGCCTCGCCGCCATAAGCCACCGGATCGGTCAACGGGCCAATCACCTCCATGAACTCGACGATCGATCCCGGCCATCCATGGGTCATGATCAGCGGACGGGCATTGGCTTCCGGCGAGCGGATATGCATGAAATGGATATCGACGTCGTCGATCTCTGTCAGATGATGCGAATATTGATTGAGCGCATCCTGGCAGCGTTTCCAGTCATAGCTGGTGCGCCAATGATCAACGATGGTCTTGACATAATCGAGCGGAATGCCCTGCGACCAGTCATCCACCGGCTCCGGATCAGGCCAGCGCACATGCCGCAATCTTATGTCCAGATCGTCCAGTGCGGTCTTCGGGATATCGATCGTAAAGTCTCTGATTTCCGTCATATCTGCTGTTCTTTCCGCTTCTATTTTTGCACTTGGATCGTGAGCCATGGACATGGTCCGCTAAACAAGCCGCTTCCCATAGAGGCTCTTATTTCCAAACCGGACCATAGCCCGGCTTGCTTATAACATGCCTCCAATTCTTCCAGCGAGGGATAGTTATAATATCGATGATGGTCATCCCATCCCTCCGCATGGCCGGTCTTATATGTCGCCACATGCCACCCGCTGGGTTTCAGCGCACGACTAATTCTGCGGACAATATCGGGCAGATCCTGCTTCGGCACATGCAAAAGCGAAGCGGTCGCTATCACCGCATCATAGCGCTCAAATGCATCCAGTTCGTGATGCTTCATGATCCTTACCGGGCGTTTCAAGCGCCGCTCCGCCTTGGCCGCCATTTCCGCGACGCCGTCCGTAGCATCGACGACAAAACCCCGCTCTGTCATATAAGCAGCATCGATACCGCCGCCACAGCCCAATTCAAGAATGGTCCCCGCAGGTGGCAGCAGATCAAGAAAGGCAGGAATATGGCTGGCTACATCACGGGGATGGTCGTCGATATAATGATCGGCGTTCTGCTGATAGAATGCCAGCGTCTGAGGATCATATCCGTTCACATCGTCGGGACAGGCACTTCGCCCGAATAATCATAAAAACCCTTGCCGGTCTTGCGACCCAGCCAGCCGGCCTCGACATATTTGCAGAGGATCGGCGCAGGGCGATATTTGGGGTCGCCGAAATCAGTCTGCAGTACACGCAGGATTTCCAGCAATGTGTCCAGCCCGATCAGATCGGCCAGCGTCAGCGGTCCCATCGGATGGCCGAGGCCAAGCTGCACACCGCGGTCGATATCCTCCATCGATGCCGTACCTTCGCCCAGCACGAAAAACGCCTCGTTAAGCATCGGCAGCAAGATACGGTTGACCACGAAGCAGGGTGAATCCTTCGCCATCACCGGAATTTTACCGACCGCCTGGGCAAAGTCGCTGGCCATCGCCGCGGTCTGGTCGCTGGTCGCCAGGCCGCGGATCACTTCAACCAGCCCCATTAGCGGTACGGGGTTGAAGAAATGCACGCCGACAAAGCGCGACGGATCCTTGACCGCCTGCGCCAGCCGGGTGATCGAAATCGAAGAGGTGTTGCTGGCAAGGATAGCCTGATGGCCAAGCACTTCGGAAGCGGCGGCAAAAATCTGGCGTTTCACCTCTTCCCGCTCGGTTGCCGCCTCGATGATGATATCGGCATTCGCCATCGGATCGAGCTGGACGATCGGTTCAATCCGTCCCAGCGCGGTTTCGGCGGCCTGATGATCGATCTTTTCCTTTTCCACCAGCCGCGCAAGTTGCTTGGCGATACCCTCCTTGCTGCGCTCGGCAATCTCCATGCTGACATCAGACAAATAGACATGATAGCCAGCCTGTGCCGAAACCTGTGCGATACCGGCACCCATTTGCCCCGATCCGATAATGCCGATTGCTTTCATTCTCTGCCTTCCAAACTTTTCTTTACGATTGAACATGCCACTAGCGATTGTCGGTCAAACTGGCTAGATTGCAATTATGTCCCCTATCAATTTCATTGCCGGAATCTTCGCAGCACTGGCCGCTGCCACCGCCGCACCGGCCGCCCAGCCGGGCGAAGTCCTCAGCTTCAAAAACTGGGCTGTGGGCTGCGACAATGGCGGGATATGTCGCGCCGTGTCCCTGACACCGGAAGAGCTGGGTACGGTCTTTGACGACGTGCACGGCCCGGTATCCATCATCCGGACCGCTGGCAGCGAAGATATTCTGAGGGTTCGGGCGACGGTCCATGTCGACGATATCGATCGCTACCGGATGTTTGTCGACGACCGGCTGGTCGATACAGGGCCGATTGTCGAGGGCGACTATCCGATCGATATTGTCGGCCAAGATGCCAGAAAGGTCGTGCAGTCGATCATCCAAGGCCGCGAGCTTGTACTGAAGGGGCCGGATGACAAAATCATCTCCAAAATTTCGCTGGCCGGCTCATCCGCTGCCCTGCGTTATATCGACCAGCAACAGGCCCGTGCCGGCACCAAGGCGGCGTTGGTCGCAAAAGGTTCACGCGCGTTTCAGCCCCGCACCATCGACATCCCACTGATCACCGTAGACCATTGGGAAAGCGCAGCGCTGGTTCCCGAAGCCACAGCTTTGGTCGCCCTGGCAGAGGATTCGAAATGCAAGGATGACCGCTATGGCCTCGTCGAGGATCAGGCCTATCCGCTCGGCAAGCGCGGCAACCGATATCGGGCCCTTGTGCTGATATCCTGCGGCGCGGGCGCCTATAATTTTTCCAGCGCGCCCTATATCGGCGAATATGTCGAAAATTCCGATACCGAAAGCGGCTGGACGTTTGCCCCGGCAAAATTTGACCGGCAGCCCAGCTGGGGCGGTGAAGGCACCGATCCGTTGCTCGTCAATGCCGGCTGGGACGAACAGAACAAGATTCTCAGCAGCTATGGCAAGGGGCGCGGTCTCGGCGATTGCGGCAAAGCCGAAAATTATGTCTGGGACGGAGACATGTTCCGGCTGATCGAAGCCAGCGCGATGACGGAATGCCGCGGCGCCCATGAATGGATCACGATCTGGCGCGCCAATTACCGCCAGGCCGAGCAGAGCGGGTCAGCGACCGATTGATCACGGCGCATGTTTGTAGGGATGCGCCTCGGCCAGGATCAGCGTGAAATAGTCCTGCTCGTCGCTCCACTCGCAAAGCGGCGTCCAGCCGCCAGCGCGCAGCATCAGCCGGGCATCGCGCAAACCGAATTTGTGACTATTCTCGATATGGATACGCTTGCCACCAGTCAGGCTGTGGGTTGTGCCGTCGACGGTGAATGTCATATCATCCTGCGCTTCGAGATAGATTTCCACCCGCGCATAATGATCGTTCCAGACGGCGACATGGCGGAATTTCTCGACCGGAATATCGCCGTTCAGTTCCCGGTTTATCCGGTCAAGCAGATTGAGCGAGAATTGGGCGGTCACGCCAGCGCTGTCGTCATAGGCATCGACCAGTATCGCGGGGTCCTTGATGCGGTCCATTCCGATCAACAGCTGGGAGCCGATGCCGAGCGTTTCGCGCATCGACCGGAGCAGGTCAACCGAGCTTCTCGCAATCATATTGCCGATCGTCGAACCGGGAAAGAAACCCAGCTTGGACAGATCAGCGACGGCATCGGGCAGTTCCACCCGCTTCATGAAATCGGCTTCGACGGGATAGACCGGAAGGTCCGGAAAATCGTCCTGCAACATGGCAGCGCTATGTTCGAGAAACTCGCCGGAGATGTCGATCGGCACATAGGCTGCAGGCTTGGCCGCGTGCAGCAGATGCGGGGTCTTGACCGAGCTTCCTGAACCAAATTCAATGACCGCCCGCCCCGTTCCAATGGCTTTGGCAAAGTCGGAGCCATGATCCTCCAGCAGCTTGGTTTCGGTCCGGGTCGGATAATATTCCGGCAGCTCGGTGATGTCCTCGAACAGTTCCGATCCGCGCCGGTCGTACAGCCAGCGAGCGGGGATCGCATAGGCCTGCTGTTCAAAGCAGCGGCGCACATCCTTGCGAAAATTGTTATCGACGATGCTGGTGGTCATATCCATGACAGAAATCCTTGGTCCTATAGGTCTTTGGCGAGCCGCAATCCGGTGAACTGCCAGCGCTGGTGGGGGTAGAAAAAATTGCGATAGCTGGACCGCATATGGCCGGGCGAAGTGGCGATGCTGCCGCCTTTCAGGACAAATTGCCCCGACATGAACTTGCCATTATATTCACCCACCGCTCCGGCAGCAGGCCTGAAGCCCGGATAGGGCCGATAGGCGCTCCCGGTCCATTCCCAGACCAGGCCGCTATTCGGCAAGCCCTGTGCCGCCGCCACTTCCCATTCCGCTTCGGTCGGCAAGCGCGCACCAGCCCACGTGGCATAGGCATCGGCCTCATAAAGGCTGATATGCTTGACCGGTGCGGAAGGATCGAGCGGATGATTTCCCGCCAAGCCAAATTCCGACCACTCCGGACCGGCCGCCCTGTTCCAGTATAAAGGCGCCTCGATATGCTGGTTCTGGACCCATGCCCAGCCGTCCGACAGCCAGTGAACGGGATCGCGATATCCGCCGCTTTCGATGAATGTGAGCCATTCGCTATTTGTCACGGGACGGTCTGCCAGGGCATGGGGATGAAGCAGCACGTCGTGTCGCGGCCCTTCGCAATCGAAGGCGAACGACGGGTCGGCATGCCCGATCGAACGCACACCGGTCGGTCCTTCGAGCCATTGGAGCGAAGAAGCAAGGGCCGAAATATCGGGCCGCTTTTCCGAATAAAACGGCATCAGAGGATTGCGGGAAAAGAGATGGAGAATATCGGTCAGCAGCAATTCCTGATGCTGCTGTTCGTGATGGAGGCCGAGTTCCACCAGATCGAGCTGTGGCTCCATGAAGCCTGTCATCGCCTCCGTCATCGCAGCGTCAACATGCGCGCGATAGGCGAGAATCTCTCCCAGCGAGGGGCGAGTCAGCAGCCCCCGCTCCGGTCGTGCGTGACGATCACCCTCAGCCTCGTAATAGCTATTGAAAAGATAGGCATATCGGTCGTTGAAAACGGCATAGCCGGGGACATGGTCGCGCAGCAGGAAGGTCTCGAAAAACCAGCTGGTATGGGCTAGATGCCATTTGGTCGGCGAGGCATCATCCATCGACTGCACGGTGGCGTCTGCGTCGCTCAGACCTTCCGCCAGCCCGACAGAATGGCTGCGGACGTTTCGAAAACGAGCGAGAAGATCGCTCGGTCGGCTATCATTATCTGCGTCAGGCGAAGGCATGAACGGACGTTGTGGTTGGCTGGCGATCAATCCTACTCCGGTGAAAGCTCTGTTTCTTTTCAGAACATAGAGCGAACGACATTCAGGTCAACAACGTATATTGGCCCGAAATGGTTGCAACATTTTGTCGGACCTTCGCGCTTTTCCGCTCTAGCGAGATCCTCCAGGGACCCACAATATATCGTCCTTGCCGCCGTTATTGAGCGCTCGTCCGAGCACGAACAGATAGTCGGAGAGCCGGTTGACATAGGCCAGCGCCTGCGGATTCAGCGCTATCTCCTGGCCTGCGGCGACACAGGTCCGCTCGGTCCGCCGCGCTACCGCACGGACGAGATGAATGGCCGCAGCGGCTTTTGCGCCGCCAGGCAGAATGAAACTTGTAAGCGGGTCGAGAGTCGCGGTCGCAGCATCAATCAGCGTTTCCAGACGCTCAACCTGCGATGGCACGATGCGGAGCACCATTTCCGAAGGCGAAAAATCGTCATCCGCTTCGGCCGGCGTGGCCAGATCCGCACCCAGATCGAACAGGTCATTCTGAACGTTACGCAATTCCCGAACCAGCGCATCATCGGCAATTTCGCAAATTGCGACGCCCAGCGTACTGTTCAGTTCGTCAACATCACCGATCGCCGCCATACGCGGGTCATGTTTGGCTATACGGGAACCGTCGACCAGTCCGGTCGTGCCGTCATCACCGGTCCTGGTATATATTTTGTTGAGTTTGACCATCAGAGCGGTGGCTCTAGGCCTGACCGCCAGCCAGAACCAGCAAAAGCACAACGAGTCCAATAGCAATCGCCTGATATTTGACGCGGGCAAACATCATTTCATTCTGCTTCTTGTGCGAGGCTGTGATGCCGTCAGCATCCACATCCCCCGGCTCCATATTGGCGAAAGCAATCAGTCCACGTACCAGTGCGTAAACGACGGCGCCTGCCGCTGCGATGATCATCAATATCAAAATATAGCTCATGAAAACACCTTAAGCTTACAGAAGGGAGATTCCAACCGGGAAGATTCCCTGCCGCAAATCCTGCAGCAGGCCATACCCGTTTTGACCGCCTTTTCGCAATACGGACAAAGAGGCAGAATCGCGACTTTTCGACAGTTTTCCGCTCTTGCCGTCGCACAGCAGGCGATGGTGAAAATAAACCGGTGTTGGCAGTTCCAGCAGCGCCTGCAACAGTCGATGTATATGAGTGGAGGCGAACAGATCGTCACCACGGACGACATGGCTGATACCATCTCGCGCATCGTCGAGCGTTACCGCCAGATGATAGGCCACCTGCATTTCCTTTGGCACGAGAATGACATCGCCGAGCCGCTCGGGGTGACAGGCTTGCGGACCATGCCGCTCGTCGATCCACTGCAGGGGCCCGGCGATGGCCATCGCCTTCGCAATGTCCAGCCGCCAGCTATGCGGTTCGGTTGCAGCCCTCTTTCTGGCCAGTTCCGGGTCCAGATTCCGGCAGGTTCCGGGATACACCGGACCATCGGCGCTCTGCGGTTGCGGGCGATCCACCAGCAACTGCCGGAGCTCGGCGCGACTGCAGAAGCAAGGATAGAGCAAGCCCCTCGCCTTCAGCTGATCCGCAACCAGGGCATAGCTGTCCAGCCGCTCGGACTGGAAAATCACCTCTCCGTCCCAGTGCAATCCGAGCCAGCGCAGATCTTCCAGTATCGCGGCGACAAATTCGCTGCGGCTGCGGCCGCTGTCGATATCCTCGATCCGCAACAGAAATCGTCCCTCCCGTTGCCGGGCGAAATCATGGGCCACCATCGCCGCATAGGCGTGGCCCAAATGCAACAATCCGTTGGGGCTTGGGGCAAAACGCACCACGACATCTGGATTTAACTGGGCACTTGACGTCATGAGCGGGATATTGTTCTCTGTGTAACAGCCATGTCATGTTCTTAGGCATAAAGAGCGGACAGTAAAGGCCAAGGGAGACAGTGCATATGTATCACCCCGACCTGCTGAGGCATCCGGAAAGCTGCCCCTCGCTCGTCCTCAACGCTGACTATACCCCCTTGTCCTATTATCCGCTCAGCCTGTGGCCCTGGCAAACTGCTATCAAGGCGGTATTTCTCGACCGGGTCGATATTATCTCCAGCTACGAGCGCGAAGTGCACAGCCCCAATCTCGACATGAAAATCCCGTCGGTGATTGCGCTCAAGAAATATATCAAGCCGTCGGAATATCCGGCCTTCACGCGCTTCAACCTGTTTCTGCGCGACAAGTTCGAATGCCAATATTGCGGGTCGCCCGACAATCTGACCTTTGACCATGTCATCCCGCGCCGTCAGAAAGGCCGCACGACCTGGGAAAATGTCGCCACCGCCTGCCTGCCGTGCAACCTCAAGAAAGGGGGCCGCACGCCCAAGGAAGCGCATATGCAGCTGGCCAAGCAGCCGATCAAGCCGACCAGCTGGCATCTGCAGGAGCATGGCCGGGCCTTTCCACCCAATTTCCTGCACGATACATGGCACGACTGGCTCTATTGGGACATCGAACTGGAAAGCTGACCGTAGCGAACGGCAGGGCAATCCTGCTCGCCCGTTGAACAAGGCCAGAGGTTGCGGCGGCCCCTGACTTCGCCGAGAGCGGCAATATCCGTTGACCTTTCAATCGTTGCAGTGCAGCACAAATGGATGACACAGCCCCTCAACGTCCGCCAAAATCCCGACATAAAATATCTGGGCAAGCTGCTCGGCGATGTCATTCGTTCCTATGATGGGGAGGAACTGTACCGGCGCACCGAATATATCCGTTCGACCAGCGTCGATCGGCACCGGGGTCTGGCAGACGCCGATGCGATCGACCCGGGTCTCGACGCACTGACGCTCGACGAAACGCTCGCCTTTGTCCGCGGTTTCATGCTTTTCTCGCTGCTCGCCAATCTGGCCGAGGATCGCCAGGGCGTGGCGGCAGAAAAAGGGGCGACAGTGGTCGAGGCGATTGAGCTGCTGGCCAGCGAAGGGGTCGACCGTCAGGCGATACTGGACCTGCTCGACGAGGCGCTGATTGCCCCGGTGCTAACCGCGCACCCCACCGAGGTGCGACGCAAGAGTATCATCGACCACAGGGCCCGCATCGCAGAACTACTGCTGATGAAAGACGCGGGCGAAGAAGAAACGCCCCAGGGCGATATGCTCGATGCCGCGATCCTGCGCCAGATTGCGCTGCTCTGGCAGACCCGGCCTTTGCGCCGCGAGCGGCTGTTCGTGACCGATGAGGTTCAGATTTCGCAGAGCTACATGAAGGATGTGTTCCTGCCCGTCCTGCCCCGGCTCTATGCGAAATGGGAACGGACCCTGGGCGCACGCCTGCCCAGTTTCCTCAAGCTGAACAGCTGGATCGGCGGCGACCGGGACGGCAATCCCTTTGTCGACGCCGGTGCCATGGAGGAGGCGCTGTCACGCGCCGCCGAAACCGTCATCGGCTATTATCTGACATGCGTCCACACACTGGGCGCCGAGCTTTCGATCTCCACCGAGCTGGCGAACGTGCCGGATAGCGTGCTGGAACTGGCGGAGGCCAGCGGCGACGACGCCCCAAGCCGCAAGGATGAGCCCTATCGCCGCGCCCTGTCGGGCATCTATGCCCGCCTCTCCGAGACCCATCTCAAGCTCTGCGGCCATGTGCCGGGCCGCCAGTCGCCGATTCCGGCCAAGGCCTATGACAATCCGCAAGAGCTGCGGGCGGAACTGGTCATCCTTGCCCATGGCCTGAAATCGGCGGGCAAGGGCGTGTTCGCGACCTCCGGCGCACTGGGCCGCCTGATCCGGACGGTCGAACTGTTCGGGTTTCATCTGGCCACGCTCGATATGCGGCAGAACAGCCGCGTGCACGAACGGGTGGTGGCAGAACTGCTGAAACAGGCCGGGGTTGAAGACAATTATCTGGCGCTGGATGAGGCGGCGCGCGTAAAACGCCTCCGGGCAGAACTGGCCAACAACCGTCCACTGGCCAGCCCGTGGATCGCCTATAGCGAAGAAACCACGAAAGAACTGTCGATCATCCGGGCGGCTGCCGAAGCGCATCGCAAATATGGCCCCGAAGTCATCACCAATTACAATATCAGCAATGGCGAAAGCGTCTCGGACATCCTGGAAGTCTATGTGCTGCTGATGGAGACCGGCCTCTACCACGCGCCGACCGAGAAGGAAGACGCGCCGTCCTGCCCGGTCATGGCGGTGCCGCTGTTCGAGACGGTTGCCGATCTGGAAAATGCGCCCGATGTCATGACCGATTTCTTCGCCATTCCCGAAATGCACGCGCTGGCCAAAACACGCGGCCATCAGGAAGTGATGATCGGCTATTCCGACAGCAACAAGGATGGCGGCTATCTGACCTCGACCTGGAGCCTGTTCAAGGCGAGCGATGCGCTGACCCCGATCTTTGCCGAGGCTGGCATAAAAATGCAGCTGTTCCATGGCCGCGGCGGCGCCGTCGGGCGCGGTGGCGGCTCTGCCTTTGGCGCAATCAAGGCGCAACCCAAGGGGACCGTTGCCGGTCGTATCCGGATCACCGAACAGGGCGAAGTGATTGCCGCCAAATATGGCACGGAAGACGGCGCGGAAGCCAATCTGGAAGCCATGACATCGGCAGTGCTGATCAATTCGCTGGAACCAGACCGGACCGACGCAAAGGTTCAGGCCGATTTCGCTGCGGCCATGGACGAAATCTCGCAGGTCGCCTTCGCCGAATATCGGGATCTGGTCTATGGTGACGATTCGTTCCGCACCTTCTTCCGGCAGATGACTCCGCTAACCGAGATCGCCAAGCTCAAGATCGGATCGCGGCCGGCCAGCCGCACCAAAAGCGACAAGATCGAGGATCTGCGCGCAATTCCATGGGTCTTTAGTTGGGCCCAGGCGCGCGTGATGCTGCCCGGCTGGTATGGCGTCGGACGGGCGCTGTCGGCATTCGAGGACAAGGACAAGCTCAAGGACATGGCGCAAAGCTGGCCTTTCTTTCAGGCGACACTGTCCAATATGGAAATGGTGCTGGCCAAGTCCGACATGGGCATCGCTGCCCGCTATGCGGAGCTGGTAGAGGACCAGGAGATGGGGCAGGCTTTTTTCAACCGGATTCGATCCGGCTGGTATCAAACGCGCGATATCCTGCTCGACATCACCGACCAGCCGCATCTGCTGGCAAAAAGCCCGTCTTTGTTCAACAGCATAGAACTGCGCCTGCCCTATATCGAGCCGCTCAACCATCTGCAGATCGAGCTGATGAAACGGCTGCGCGCCGGTGAAGAGGACCCGCGCATCGGCGAAGGTATCCAGCTGTCGCTCAACGCGATCGCCACGGCCTTGCGCAACAGCGGCTGATTTGTCGCCTTAAACACCGGAAAAACCCTCATTCGCGACAAGGGGATAACGGAACTTACGAGCATTTTTGTCAGTCGTCTGCGGCTAATCCTGCGCCTAGACTTCTCCGAAACAGGAGAGATTCATGGCCGTCGAGACCAAGCGCAGTTTTTGCCGTTTCTGCCACGCCAGCTGCGCGATGGTGGTGGAAGTGGAAAACGACAAGGTCGTTTCCGTTCGCGGTGACAAGGAAGATCATCTGTTCCACGGCTATACCTGCGTCAAGGGTCGCCAGCTTCCCGACATGCACAATCTTCCCGACCGCATGATCACCAGCAAGATTCGCCAGCCCGACGGCAGTTTCAGGGACATTGCCACTGCTGATGCGCTGAAGCTCGCTGGCCAGCGGATGAAGCAGATGGTTGAGGAGTCCGGCCCCCACAGCATTGCCGTCTATTGCGGCACCAATGCCTTTCAGAACAGCGCCGTGCTCGGCACATCCTATGCCTTCGCGCAGGGGATCGGCTCGCGAAACTGGTATACCAGCGTGACCGTCGATCAGCCGGCCAAGGTCTTCACCACCGCCCGCTATGGCATGTGGATGGGTGGCGGCAATGCCTTTCGCGATTCCGATGTGGCGATGTTTGTCGGCAATAATCCGATTGTCTCGCATTATTCCGGCGGCATGCCGACAGCCTCGCCGTCGCGCGGCTTGCGCGATGCCAAGGAGCGGGGGCTCAAGGTGATCGTTGCCGATCCGCGGCTTAGCGAAATGGGCAAACTGGCGGATATCTATCTGCCAGTGAAGCCGGGCGAGGACCCGGCGCTGCTTGCCGGCATGCTGAATGTGATCCTCGAAGAGAAGCTGTACGACCAGAATTTCGTTGCCGCCCATGTCGATGGGCTGGAAGAACTGGAAGCATCCGTAAGGCCTATGACCCCCGATATTGCGGCGAAACGCGCGGGAGTCGACAAGGATCAGCTGATTGCCGCTGCCCGGATGTTTGCCGGTGCCAACAAGGGTCGCGTGGTGACCGGAACCGGCCCGGAAATGGCTGGCAATGGTACGCTGACGGAATATCTGGTGGCTTCGCTCAATATTCTCTGCGCGCGTTTCAACCAGGAAGGGGAGCGCATTTCTGCACCAATGGTGTTCAATCCGCTCAGTAGTCTGCCCAAAAAAGCACAAGTTGCGGCAAAAATGCCCACTTTTGGGGCAGGTTTCCCCAAATCGCGCATCCGCGGCCTCGGCCATCTCGGCAAGGAAATGCCGTGCAATGTGCTGGCCGATGAAATCCTGACACCGGGCGAAGGCCAGATCAGGGCGCTGATCTCGATCGGCGGCAATCCGGAAATTGCCTTCCCGGACCAGCAGAAGGTGCGTCGGGCGCTGGACGAATGCGAATTGTTCATCCAGGTCGATCCCTGGATGTCGGCCAGCGCCAAGCGGGCGGATATGATCCTGGCCCCCTCCATGTGTCTGGAACGCGAAGACATCAACAATGTCTCTGACGCCTTCACCGAAGAAGCCTATGCCCATTATACCGAAGCGATGGTGCCGCCGCCCGGCGACACGATGGACGAATATGAAATGCTGTGGTGGCTGGCAAAGCATATGGGCATCGAAATGAACTTCCCCGGCGGTCCGGTATCGATGGACGAATGTCCCGACAAGGCGACCGTGCTCGACCTGATTTGCGAAGGTTCGCTGCTCAAGCCGAGCAAGGCCAAAGCCGATGCGGCGGCTCTGGCGCGCAAGGGTGCCGCGATCACCTATGAGGAACTGCACCCGGTGGTCGGTCCCGCCGATCCGGAGGCCGAGGAGAAATTCGACCTCAACGCGGGCGCGATGCCCAGCGCGTTGACCGAATATGCTGCCAACGACCCGGTTGATAATGGCTTTGACTTCCGCCTGATTTCGCGCCGGTCCAAGCACCGCTACAACAGCAACGGCCATACCTTTCCGAAACTGGTCGAGAAAATGCCGACCAACCCGGCTTTCTTCAACCCCGCCGATCTGGCGGCAGCGGGTATCGAAGATGGTGCAATCATCGAAATCAGCTCGCCCACTGCGTCGATTTTCGGCCTCGCCAAGGCCGACGACAAGGTCCGCCCCGGTGTGATTTCGATGAGCCATGCCTTTGGCGACAGCGAGGCGGGCAAGGATGATGTCATGACCAAGGGGGGATCGACCAATCGCCTGCTGACCGACGACAGCAACATCGATCCGATCACTGGACAGGCCCTGCAAAGCGCGATACCCGTCAGGGTTTCAGCCGCTTAGGAAAAGCCGATGACAGACAATTTGGTACACGGGTCCAGCCAGGACCGGTTTGCGCATGTGCGCGAGATTATGGCTGCAAGCATCGAAAGCGGGGCCGATGTCGGCGCGTCCTTTTGCGCCACGATTGACGGCGAAACCGTCATCGATATCTGGGGCGGCTGGGCCGACGAGGCGAAGACGCGGCCTTGGGAAGCCGACACGATCGTCAATGTCTATTCGACGACCAAGACGATGACCGCATTGACCGCGCTGCTGATCGCCGATCGCGGCGATCTCGATTTTGACGCGCCGGTAGCGAAATATTGGCCGGAATTTGCGCAGAACGGCAAGGCGGACGTCACGGTCGCTCAGCTGATGAGCCATTCGTCCGGCCTTTCCGGCTGGGAAGTGCCGATCACCCGGGAAGATCTTTATGACTGGGAGAAGGCGACCTCGCTGCTGGCGGCGCAGGCACCTTGGTGGGAACCCGGTACGCAGGTCGGCTATCATGCCATCACCCAGGGCTATCTGGTCGGCGAAGTGATACGCCGGATCACCGGCAAGTCACTCGGCACGGTGTTTCGGGAGGAAATTGCCGAGCCGCTCGATGCCGACTTCCACATCGGTCTGGCGACCGAACATGATCACAGGGTTGCCGATCTGATCCCGCCGAAAGTCGGCGCAGCGCAAGCAGCCGCCAACGATATCCAGCGCAAGACCTTCACCAACCCGCCAATCAACCCGTTCGACACGCGGTCCAGAGAATGGCGCGGCGCCGAAATACCGGCAGCAGGCGGTACCGGCAACGCCCGGTCGGTGGCGGAGATTCATGTATTGCTCGCCAATGGCGGGATCGCCAAGGGCAAACGCATTCTGTCCGAAGCCGGCTGCCGCAAGGCGCTGGAACAGCAGATCGAAGGCAATGACCTCGTGCTTTTTGGACTGCCGCTAAAATTCGGCCTCGGCTTTGGCCTGACCGGAGAGACGGTCCAGTTGCCAAATGAAAACAGCATCTTCTGGGGTGGCTATGGCGGCTCGCAAATCCTTATCGATATGGAGAATCGCGCGACTTATTCTTATGTCATGAACAGGATGGGCGAAGGGCTGTTGGGCGATATGCGGTCAGCCGATCTGATTGGTGCGGTAAGAGCCGCAAGCTGACCTGCGGATGATCACCGAAATCTGACATCCCCCTTCCGGATTCCGGCCCGACGCCGTCTATCATATTTGCCAATCGACTTGGCCCTTGCCCCGTGCGAGCAAATCGGCGGAGAAGGAGAATATGGATGCCGATGGATTCTGCCTATATCGATCAAATGAAACGCCTGATGCAGTGGGAAGCGGCTCGCACCGCCCCACCGCGAGACTTTCCCCATCTCCCGGACCTGCCCGCCGGGCGCTATACCAGCCAGGAATATTACGACCTCGAACAGCAATATCTGTGGAAGAAGACCTGGCTGTTCGCCGGCCATATTGACGAGATACCGGAACCGGGATGCTTCATGAAATGGGAGCAGGTCGGAGATCCGATCGTCATCGTCCACGGCATGGATGGCGAGATCCGTGCCTTTTACAACACCTGCCGCCATCGCGGCGCACCGGTTGTGACCGAAGCAAGGGGCAGAACGCCCCGCCTGATGTGCGGCTATCACAACTGGACCTACAAGACCGATGGCACTTTGATCGGCGTGCCCGAAAAGCAGGATTTTGGTCCCGATTTCGACATGTCCTGCCGCAGCCTGATCCCGGTCCAATGCGAGATGCTGGGCAATCTGATTTTTGTCAATTTCGATGCAGAGGCGGTGCCGCTGAAAGAATGGCTGGGTCCGGTCTGGGACGAGTGGAAGGAATTCCGATTCGACAAGATCCGGCTGGCGGCCCGCCACAGCTTTGACCTGAAGTGCAACTGGAAGGTCGCGATGGAAGCCAATATGGAGGTCTATCACGTGCCCTTCATCCATCCGAACACCGTTTCGCCGCTGGTCGACAGCAAGCGCAATGTGAACACCCTCTACCCCAACGGCCATGCGCGAATGCTGGCCCCTGCCCCCGAACAGACCGACCGCGAGCATGTCCGGGCCATCGACAGCCCGCCGAACTGGCAGGAGATTGAAGGAGTCGGCGAGTTCGGCCGGACCTGCACGCAAAGCTACACGATGTTCCCCAACTGGGTATCGCCGCTGAGCAATTATTTCGTTCCACCGCTGATCTTCTGGCCGACCTCGCTCAACACCACCCGGCTGGAACTGGTGACGATGGCGATGGACTGGGGCGACGGGCCGGCACCGGACCTCTGGACCGTGCCCGACGCAAGCAAGCCCAATGGTCGCGACATGTCGCCGATCATCCTCGAGGACACGCAATTTGGCGAAATGATCCAGAAATCGATGGAAAGCGACGGTTTCAAGAGCGTGCCGCTGAGCTATCAAGAAGCCCGCATCTACAGCTTTCACCAGAATTGCGACAAGATGATCGGCCTCAACCGCATTCCGGAAGGGCTGGCCGTCGAGCAGGTCATCGGCGAAGAGTGGGTCTATCCGAACGACCCGCGCGTCGCCGAGATGGAACAGCTGGAAGCGGCAGAATAAGATCAGAAATATAACATCGGCGAAGGCCGGGAAAAGGATTCGTCATGGGACGTGTGCAGGACAAGATCATTTTGTTGACCGGCGGTGCGATGGGCCTCGGCAAGGCTGCGGCGAAGCGCCTCTCCGAAGAAGGCGCCAGAGTGCTGATCACCGATCACAACGCCGAGGCCGGAGCGGCGACGGCAGCGGAACTGGGCAGCAATGTCGACTTTCTGGAACAGGACGTCACCAGCCCCGACCGCTGGGGCGAAGTGATCGCCCATGTCGAGGCGGAATATGGCCGACTCGATGTGCTGGTCAACAATGCTGCGGTGACCGTCTTCGGTTCGATCGCCGACGTGAGCTATGAAGATTTCCGGCGCTGCTACACGGTCGATGTCGACTCGATTTTCCTGGGGTGCAAGGCCGCCCTGCCCTTGATGAGCAAAACCGGCGGTTCGATCATCAATTTTTCGTCCGCCGCTGCGATCAACGCCAGCCCCGATCTGGTCGCCTATAACAGCGCCAAGGCGGCGATTCCGATGATGACCAAATCGATCGCGCTCTATTGCGCACGCGAGAAAAACGGGGTCCGCGTCAACGCCGTGCTGCCAGGCACGATCATGACTCCGAATGTTCGCAGCGTGATCGACGGAACGCCCAATCCGGCGGAGACCGAGGAAGCGTTCAAACTCGCGCAGCCGGTCGGCCATATGGGGGAACCGGATGATGTGGCTCATCTCCTGGTCTATCTGGCCTCTGACGAAAGCAAATTCGCCACCGGGGCCGCCTTTGCGGTCGACGGCGGCCTGAGCATATAGGGCGTTGTCGCGAACGGGACCGACGGCAATGTCGTTATATTGCACCAAAGCCTAGCGTTTCGCTCGGCTAGTCCCTAAATGCACCTACATGCATTTTCTCGATCAAGCCAAAATCTATGTCAGCTCCGGTCAGGGCGGGCCCGGCGCTGTCAGTTTCCGGCGTGAAAAATATATTCAATATGGCGGCCCCGATGGCGGCAATGGCGGAAAGGGCGGCGATATCGTCTTCATGGCCGTCGAAGGCCTCAACACGCTGATCGACTTTCGCTATGCCCAGCATTTCAAGGCCCCGCGCGGCAAGGGCGGTGCCGGCCGCAATCGCACGGGCGCCGGAGGTGAAGATCTGGTCATCAAGGTACCGGTCGGCACGCAGATATTGTCGGAAGACAAGGAACATGTGCTGCTCGACTTCACCCAGGAGGGCCAGCGCGCCACCTTTCTTGAAGGCGGCATCGGCGGACGCGGCAATGCCAGCTACAAGAGCTCGACCAACCGCGCGCCGCGCCAGCACCAGCCCGGCGAGCTGGGCGAGGAAGCGGCGGTCTGGCTGCGGCTCAAGCTGATTGCCGACGCCGGTCTGGTCGGCCTGCCCAATGCCGGCAAATCGACCCTGATCAACAAGGTGACGAACACCGACGCCAAGGTCGGTGCCTATCCGTTCACCACCATCCATCCGCAGCTCGGCGTGGTCCGCCACAAGGGCCGCGAATTCGTGCTGGCGGACATTCCGGGACTGATCGAGGGCGCGGCCGACGGTGCCGGTATCGGCGACCGCTTTCTCGGTCATATCGAGCGGTGCAAGATATTGCTGCATCTGGTCGATGCCACCGGTGACGATCCGGTCGAAGCCTGGCAGACGGTCACCAAGGAACTCGAGAAATATGGCGGCGGCCTGTCCGAAAAACCGCAGATACTGGCGCTGAACAAGGCCGATCTGCTGGACGACGAACTGATGGCGGATATCGCCGGTCAGTTGCGCGCCGCAGGAGCCGAACATGTCCTTCCGGTTTCCGGTGCGACCGGTGCCGGACTGGATGCCGCGCTCGACAAGATTCTGGAGGCTGTCGGCGAAAACAGCTCCATCGAGCAAAAAGGCCGGGTCACGCGCTCCCCTGATGAAGAGGACAAAGCCAAGGATTGGTCGCCGCTGTGAATGCCGCAAAGCGGGAAACGATTGTCGTCAAGGTGGGGTCTGCGCTGCTGGTCGGCGAGGATGGACAGCCCCGCCGTGCATGGCTGAAAACGCTGGTCGCGGACATTGCCAAACGCCACCAGGCCGGCGACGATGTCATCATCGTTTCTTCGGGTTCGATCGCGCTGGGCGCACGCAAGCTGGGCCTTGCAAGAGGCGGCCGCGCCAGCCTCGCCGAGGCGCAGGCGGCTGCGTCCGTCGGCCAGATTGCGCTGAGCAGCCTTTGGTCGGAGCTTCTCGCAGAGCATGAGATATCCGCTGCCCAGATGCTGCTCACCCTCGACGATCTGGAAGACCGCAAGCGCTATCTCAACGCCACCGCCACGCTGGAAAAACTGCTGGAACATCGCGCCATCGCAGTGATCAACGAAAATGACAGCGTCGCCACCGACGAGATCCGCTTTGGTGACAATGACCGGCTGGCCGCGCGCGTGGCGCAGGCTGCCGGGGCCGATCGCGTGCTGCTGCTTTCCGATATCGACGGCCTCTATGACCGCAGGCCGGACAGCGAGACCAACGGGCAATTTATCGGTCTGGTGGAAGCCGTCGATGAATCGATCATGGCAATGGCCGACGGCAGCTCCTCGTCCGGGCTCGGATCCGGCGGCATGACATCGAAGCTGCAGGCAGCAAAAATCGCCAATCTTGCCGGGATTGAACTGTCGATCATCTCGGGACGCGAAGACCATCCTCTGGAACGCTATGCGCTCACCAATGTCGGAACCCTGTTCAAGGCCGGTGATGGCGCCAATGCGCGCAAGGCATGGCTGGGCGGGCGGCTTACCTCGGCAGGGACGATTACCATCGACGCCGGTGCGGTATCGGCCCTGCAATCGGGCGGCAGCCTGCTGGCCGCCGGCATCATCGCGATCGACGGGCAATTTGAACGCAGTGACGTGATCGAGATCCGGGACGAGAACGGGCTGACGATCGCGCGTGGGCTTGCCGAATATGACGCGCTGGATTGCGCACGAATCATCGGGCACCGCAGCTCGGAACTGGAAGCACTGCTCGGCTATGCGCCGCGCAGTGCTGTCGTCCACCGCAACCAGATGGTGCTGGTGTAAACATCATGGCCGGCACCGTTCGCAAAACCGTCGCTATTACCGGCGCAACCGGCTTTGTCGGTGGCCGGATGCTCGATCTCATGGTTCGCGAAGGCTATCACGCGCGCGCGCTGACGCGGCGGCGGCAGGATGACCGGCCCGGTGTGGAATGGGTGCCTGGCGCGCTGGACAGCAAGGACAGTCTGACCCGGCTATGCGCCGGCGCGGACATGGTTCTGCATATTGCCGGGGTCGTCAATGCTCCCGACCGCGCCGGGTTTGAATCCGGCAATGTCAGCGGAACGCTGGCGCTCGTCGAAGCCGCAAAACAGGCCGGAACCAGACGCTTTCTTCACGTCTCGTCGCTGGCCGCCACACAGCCGAACCTGTCGATCTACGGCGAGACCAAAGCCAAGGCGGAAAAAATTGTCGCGACTAGCGGCCTCGACTGGACAATCGTCCGTCCTCCCGCCGTCTACGGACCGGGCGATGGCGAATTTCTCGATCTGTTCAAAATGGCCAGGCTGGGATTTGTGACGATGCCGCCCGATGCCGACGGCCGGCTGTCGGTCATTCATGTCGAGGATCTGTGCCGCGCATTGCTGGCGCTGCTGCCGGAAGACGAAGATCTGACCGCCCAGATTTTCGAGGTCGACGACGGCGAACCGGGTGGCTGGACCCAGGTCGGCTTTGCCAAGGCGATCGGCACCGCGATGGGCAAGCGGATTTCTGCAGTCGGCATCCCCAAGCCGCTGCTCCGCTTCGGTGCCCTGGCGGACCGCATGGTGCGGCGCGACAAGGCCAAGCTGACCCAGGACCGGGTCAATTATTTCTGCCATGATGACTGGACGATCGACCCGCAGCGAAGACTGCCAAGCCAGCTATGGCAGCCGCGGATCAAAACCCCGGACGGTCTGCGGGACACCGCGAACTGGTACCGCCAGAACGACTGGCTGTAACGGGCTTCGGAAGACCAAGCGACAGGGCGATGCCTGGTTGCGGGATTGCGCGTTCAGCAGATGTTCGACAGATTGCACTGGGTCATCCGGCCTTTTTCCCTCATCCGACACCATTGCCCCTGCGCTTCCGCGAAAGTGACACAATCGACGCATTTGGGCAAGCTGATGCCGCTTTTGCGCCTTATTCGCTTGCCAATGGGGCGCATCCGTTGGCAAAGGTCCGGGAAGGCATTTTTGCCAGTGACACGAGGAAAGCAATATATGGCAAATCGCGAAGACATCATGGCCAAGATCTGCGAACTGATCGGGCCCTTCAACAACAAGGGCGTCGATCTGACGGCATCCACGACCTTTCAGGGCGATCTCGAATGGGACAGTCTGACGGTCATGGATTTTGTCGCGGCCGTGGAGGATGAATTTGACATCATCATCACCATGAACATGCAGGCCGAAATCGAAACCGTCGGCCAGCTCGCCGATGCCGTTGCAAAATTGATGGACAGCTAAAGCCCAGCACCCGTTCGCCCTGAGCTAGCCAAAGGGTCGCACGAGCGGGTGGTTCGTACTCCGGCAGCTCAGCACGAACGGAAGTAAAGAATGACCGATCTACTCAGCAAATTTGATCCGCTTATCCAGGAGCGTGAAAACCTTCTGGCCACCGGCGTCAAGGACCCGTTTTCCCTGGTGATGGAGGAGGTGCTCTCGCCAACCGTCGCCATCTGCAACGGCAAGGAAACGATTCTCCTCGGCACCTATAATTATATGGGCATGACCTTTGACGACGACGTGCGCGCAGCCGGGATCAAGGCGCTGGCGGAGTTCGGATCCGGCACTACCGGCAGCCGGGTGTTTAACGGGACCTACAGCCTCCACCGCGATTGCGAGGATGCGCTCAGGGAATTTTACGCGATGGACCACGCGATGGTCTTTTCTACCGGTTACCAGGCGAATCTGGGCATCATCTCGACCCTTGCCGGCAAGGGCGATTATATCATTCTCGACACCGACAGCCATGCCTCGATCTATGACGGCTGCGCGATGGGCAATGCCGAGATCGTCGCCTTCCGCCACAATGATGTCGAGGCGCTGGAAAAGCGGCTGAAGCGCCTGCCCGCGGAAGCCGGCAAGCTGGTCGTTCTGGAGGGTGTTTATTCGATGCTCGGCGATGTCGCCCCGCTGAAAGAAATGGTCCGCATCTGCAAGGAAAATGGCGCGATGGTGCTGGTCGACGAGGCCCATTCGATGGGCTTTATCGGCGAAAACGGCCGCGGCGTCTGCGAGGCCCAGGGCGTGATCGACGATGTCGATTTCATCATCGGCACGTTCAGCAAGAGCGTCGGAACGGTTGGCGGCTTCTGCGTCTCCAACCATCCGAAATTCGAGATATTGCGGCTGGTCTGCCGCCCCTATATATTCACCGCCAGCCTGCCGCCCAGCGTCATGGCGACGGCGAGCACCTCGATCCGCAAGTTGATGCACAGCGGCAACAAGCGGGCCCATCTCTGGGAAAACAGCAAGAAACTGCACCAGGGCCTGCGCGATCTCGGCTTCTCCCTCGGCACGCCCGAGGCACAAAGCGCGATTATCGCGGTAATCATGCCCGATCTCGAAAAAGGCGCGATGATGTGGCAGGCGCTGCTTGCGGAAGGCCTTTATGTGAATCTGGCTCGCCCACCGGCGACACCCGCCAATATGACACTGCTGCGTTGCTCGCTCTGCGCGGAACATACGAGCGAACAAGTCGACCAGATTCTGGGGATGTTTGAAGCAGCCGGCAAGGCTGTCGGAGCCATCTAGCCGAAATGACCAACCCCATACTCATCGAACAGCGCGGCGCGGTCGAGATTTTGACGCTGAACCGCCCGGAAAAACTCAACACGATGAACGAGGCGATGATCTTCGCGCTGCAGGATTATTTTCGCGGCCTGCAGAAGCGCCTCGACGTCCGCGTGGTTCTGTTTCGCGCCGAGGGCCGCGCCTTTTGCGCGGGCCTCGATATTGGCGGCTGGAAGAATGATGGCTCGCAGGGACAGGTCCAGCATGTCTGGCGCACGCAGCGCTCAATCGCCACTGTCATGCAGCTGATGCGGCAATGCCCGCAGCCGATTATCGCCCTGGCCCAAGGCGCGGCATGTGGCGGCGGTTTCTCGCTGCTGCTCGCCAGCGACGTCCGCTATGGCGCGCCGTCGCTGAAAATGAATGCCGCCTATATCAAGATCGGGCTGGGTGGCTGCGATATGGGATCAAGCTATTTCCTGCCGCGCATGGTTGGCGCATCCATAGCGTCGGAGCTGATCCTCACCGGCCGTTTCATCCATGCCGAACGGGCCGAAAAATACGGGTTGATCAGCGAAATGGTCGACGAAGGCAAGCTGCTCTCAACCGGACTTTCACTGGCCGAAGAAATGCTCGACACCGCTCCGATGGGACTGCGCTTGTCCAAGGACGCCCTGAACCGTAATATCGACGCACAAAGCTTTGAGGCAGCGCTCGCCATCGAGGACCGGCAGCAGGTGATGCTGTCAATGACCGAGGACAGCCGGGAAGCAGCGAAGGCGTTTTTTGCCAAGCGGAAACCCGATTACAAGGATCGGTAGCATCTCGTCATCCTGAGCCTGTTTCAGGATCACAACTTCACTTAATCGCCCCGCCCATGATTAACCGCGGCAGCATCACCAGCGCGCCGAGGATCGGCCATTTGCGCTGCCAGGGCCGGATCACATAATCGGTCCCGGCATGGCGGTTGATCTTCCATGCGAGATAATCGATCCCGCCGGCGTAGGTGGCGGATGCCTTGGCGAGCCTGGCGAGCGTCAAAATCTTGCCGTTGCGGCGCAATTGCCGCCAGCGTCTTTCAACCGCTTCGCGAGAGGCAAAAATTTTAAGCTGCTTGCCCCGCGCTGCGTTCCGTTCTGCAATCGCCGCCACCACGGCCGGTCCAAATCGCGCGTAGCGCCGGGGATCGGAATCCACCACCGAATCCGAACGGTCCTTGCGCTCGGCGCGCAATTCCGCGCCATAGGTCAGCTCAAAGCCGCGCTTCCAGAGATCCGGAATCGAATGTTCTTTATCAATATCCATCATCGGAAAGGTCATGTCGAACAGCGTCACCGACGCGCCTGCAATGGCCTCGACCGCATCCGCCTGCGCCGTTTCATCGGCCTGCCAGACCAGCCGGGACGGTTGCGCAAACCGCGCCCAGACGCTGACCGCGCTGGCGGTGATCCGGTTCAGCCGGTAAAAATCCTTCTCGCTGAGCACCGCCACCTTGGCGACCAGTCCATCATGTTCAGCCGGAAAGACATTGGGCGGCAACCGCTTGTTCGCGCCCACCAGCCAGCTCTTGCCGTATGCCGCCTCATAGCTCGAGACGATCAGGTAAAAATCGAGCATCTGCCCTTCGAGTTCAGTGGTGCGCAGGCAGGAGCCATAGAAAAGCACCGCCTGCGATGCCTCGCCATATTGCGCAGCGATCGACTCCGCAAAGGCCGAAACCCGGGGGTCGACGGGCTGCGCCAGTTCTTCCGCAATCAAGGATTTGAGTTCGCTCACGCGAAACGTCCTAGCTCAAGCGGCGAGCCGAAGGAAGGATACTGCCTTGGTCGATTTCAGCACGATCGGCTGTCCGGGCTGGGCGGAGAATAATTCTCCGTCCATCAGCACATTGCTGCCCTCGCCTTCGATCCGGATCGTGTCACCGCGTTCCAGATGAATGCCCTTCTGGACATTTTTGCCGAGCCGGCCGAATATGACCGACAGCAAAAAGCGCACGATAGCTCCGGCCCGCTGATCAATCGCGAGAAACTGCATCCGGCCAATCGCATTCTGGTTGCGCATCGATCGCTTCATCAGCAGCAGTCGCTCCAGCGTGGTGACGATCAGCACGGCAAAATTGCCCTGAAACTGGCCCTCGCGGATCAGCGATATCTTAATCGGCCGCGACCGGTTGGGCAGAAACTTGCCGCGAATCCCGAACAGCACAGAGGCAAGCGCCGCAAAGACCGTCAGTACATGCGCTGCAGCGTTGGGCAATCCCAGAGGATAGATCTTGTGCCGGCAATAGAGAATGAATTCGGACAATCCGGCACCGCCAAGAAACATGCCCAGCACAACCTTGCTGTCCTTGCCGCCATCGGAAAGCGCGATCAGTTCCCGCGATACCAGATGTTCGTGCAGATCATGCTTGGCCAGCTCGACAATCCTTTCCAGCGCCTTGAGCGGATTGCCCTCGGCGCCCAGATCGAGCGCGATCAGATTGGTCTTGCCATTGGGCAGCACGGCCACCGGGGGCGGATTGTCGCCGAAATGGCCGCCCTGATATAATTCGGTCAGCGCAGCCTGAACGGTGCCGTCACCGCCGTTGATCACCAGCACTTTCGGCTTCACCCGGGCAATGGTTTCCAGTGCCTTGGCAATTTCGTCGACATGATCCACTTCATAATGGAAAACATCGCTGTTCTTAACGCAGTAAGACCTTACTTCTGGCAATATCGCCCGATTTCCGGTTGAGTTCGGATTGGAAAGAAGTGCGACATTTGCCATGAATTTAGCCCCAAATTATGCTGTGCGCTGGATGCATCACATATATTTCATGTTGATGCTGATGGTCTTGACCTCATTGCCGAGCGCAAATTTGGTCTTCTTGTAGCTTGGCTTGCCAAGGTTGAAGATGCTGATACTCGGGTTGTTCGACATGCCGCCACCATCGCTGGTGATATCGGTCTTGCCGTTACCGTTCAGGTCATGACGCACGGCAATCGCATATTCGCCGGTCTTGCTGAAAGGGATGCAGAAGCTCATCTTGCTGGCAGTGACAGGGACTTCGATGCGGCTCAGCCATGCACCGCTCTTCAGCCATTCGTCCCTGGTCCCGCGATAGCTCTGGACACGAATCTTGCCGGTTGCTTCCTTCAGGCCGTTGATTACCACCTTCACAGCGGGGCCTTTGCCTGTCCGGCACGGGCGCATGTCATTGGGTATCTCCTGGCCACCGGCAAATGCCGGGGCAGAGGAAAGCAAAAGGGTAGTCGATAATGCGATGGAAGCCGCAAATTTCAACATGACGAAGTTACTCCTAGTCGTTATACCCGCGCCAACACTCCGACACGGTCAAGAATCAGCCCCCGATCCGCTTATCGTTATGGATTTGATTTGCGGCGAAAACATGGTGAGAGGGAGACAACAAGTTGAAACTGCTGACTTCCACCGATCGCTATCTGGCAAAATTGATAGCGTTGCCGCTATTCAGCACATTGGTGATTGCAGCGATGCTGCTGGTGCTCGAAAAAATGCTGCGGCTGTTTGATTTTGTCGCCGCGGAAGGAGGACCGGTCAGCGTCGTGTGGCGAATGCTGGCCAACCTGATACCCGAATATCTGTCTCTGGGCATTCCGATCGGCTTGCTGCTCGGCATCTTGCTGGCGTTCCGGCAGCTCGCGCTCAGCTCGGAACTCGATGTCTTCCGGGCGGTAGGCCAGGGCTACGGTCGTCTGCTGCGGGTACCCTATCTGTTCGCGGTGGCATTGATGCTGGTCAATCTGGCGCTGGTCGGATTCATCCAGCCCCTGTCCCGCTATTATTATGAGGAACTCCGCTTCGAATTGCGCTCGGGCGCGCTCGGCGCCTCGATCAAGGTTGGCGAATTTACCAATCTGGGCAACCGGATGACCCTCCGCATCGAGGAAAGCCAGGACAATGGCACGAAATTGAGCGGCATGTTTGTCCGCGCCGAAAGCAAAAAGGGCCAGACCGTTTCGGTAACGGCCAAAAATGGCCAGTTTCTGGCAACCGACGATCCCGACACGATCATCCTGCGTCTGACCGATGGCGTGCTGGTGCATGATGCGCCCAACTATAAAAAGCCGCGGATTTTGAGTTTCAGCAATCACGACTTGCCGATCGATTTGCCGAACATCGAATCCTTCCGATCGCGCGGCGGCAAGAATCTCGAATATACGATCCCCGAACTGGTGCGGGTCGGCAGCGATGCCAAACGTCCGGTAACCGAACGCAACGAAACCCGTTCCAATTTCCATTTCCGGATGGTCGAGGTCGTGATGATGCTGCTGATGCCGCTGCTGGCGGTCGCGCTGGCGGTTCCACCCAAGCGCTCCACCTCTGCCCTTGGCGTCTTTCTGTCAATCGTGATGATCGTGACCTATCACAAGGTGAATGAATATGGCGAGGATATCGGCTCGCTGGGTCTGGTCGACCCGATCATCGCCCTGTGGCTGCCCTTCTGCGTGTTCGCCGCGCTGATCATCTGGATGTATCATGTTGCCGCGCATGTCCCTGGCGGCCAGCCGATCGGGGCGCTGGAAAAAGCCTTCTCGAAATTCGGCGGGGTCTTCAAGGGACTGCTCAGTTTCAACCGAAAACGCGCGATGATGAAGGACTAGCCCGCCATGGACTTTTTCCCCTCCCGGACGCTGGCCATCTATATGGCAAAAATGTTCATCATCCGCACGCTGGCGGTGCTGGCGCTGCTGGTTCTGGTGCTGCAGGCACTGGACCTGCTGGGCGAGAGCGGCAAGATTCTGGCCCATCCGGGCAATGGCGAGGCCGAACTGTGGACCTATGTCTCGCTGCGGGCACCGCAACTCATCGCCCGTTTTCTGCCCTTTTCGGTTCTGCTGGGCACGATCATCACGCTCGCGACCCTGAACCAGAATAGCGAAGTCATCTCGATGAAAGCGGGCGGCCTGTCCGCCCACCAGATTCTTGCACCGCTGATTGTCGCCAGCATGGGCGTGGCGATGCTCTCCTTTATATTCAACGAGACGCTGGTCGCACCCGCGACCGCTCGCCTGACGCAATGGGAGAAGGTAGACTTCGGACCTATTCCGGCGGAGAGCAATATACGCACCAATGTATGGGTCAAGGATGGCAACGATCTGATCAACGCACGGACGGTGATCGGCCGGGGGAACAATGTTCAACTGCGCGATGTTACGATCTACAATCGCTCCGCCAATGAACTGAACAGCCTGATGCACGGGGATCAGGCGCGATTCACCGACAAGGGCTGGCTGCTCAGCGATGTGACGCGGTTCAACGTGAATAGCGGAACCGAGGAAAAGACGCCCGAACTGCTGATCGGCGATTCCATAAGGCCCGACCAGTTCACCCTGAGCAGCGTCGACGCAGACAGCCTCTCGATTTTTGCTCTGCGCGGGGCCATCGGTGAACTGGAACAGGCAGGACGCCCGACGATGAGCCTGAAGGCTGGCTGGTGGCACAAGATTTCGGGACCGATGTCGTCAATCCTGATGCCCTTGCTGGGTGCGGTCGCGGCATTTGGCCTCGCGCGTTCCGGACAGCTGTTCATCCGGGCGGTGATCGGCATGGCCCTGGGCTTTGCCTATTTCGTTGCCGACAATTTTGCCCTCGCGATGGGCAATATCGGCGCCTATCCCGCTCTGCTGGCGGCCTGGGCGCCGTTCATGCTGTTTTTCCTGATCGGCGAAACGGTGCTCATTCGCACCGAAGAATAGCCGCTTCAGTTTCTGCCGGCGCTGCCTCGCACCAGACCAGCAACCAGTCGTACAAGACTGCGATGATCCGCCCGATAGAAAGGGGAATCCTTAGGCAGCTCGGCCGCGATTCGCCGGTGCGCCTCGCCGAGATTATGGTAGGGAATGCCCGGCAGCAGATGGTGCAGCGCGTGGTAGCGCAGTCCGACCGGCGCCCATAGCGCTGGCAGAGTTCCGGGCGGCGGGACATTGACACTGTCGAGATATTGCCCGGTCACGGTCATTTCGCTGCCGTCATTTTCCCACAGATGCGCGACCAGCGTGCGGATCTGGTTCAAGACGACACTGCCCGAGATCACCGCAAGGAAGATCAGAAAGGCCCGCATCGGGATCACGCCGGTCGCGACCATGGCGATCAGGGCAATGGACCAGACACTGGCTCCGATCTCGCTGGCCAGCCAGCGACGCTTCAGCTCACCCTCCGCCGGCTTGCGACGAAATTCGGGATTGACGATCAGCCCGGAATAACGCTCGACCACGATCTTGCGAAGCGGCGGGATCAGGGCGGAAAGCGGTGCCAGCACGGCAAAGCGGAACAAGAGCGCAAGCGGCGCAAGCGCCGCAACGATCACGAACAATGGCACCGACCATGGCTTCATCAATGCCAGCGGCAGATATTCCGGGTCTTCAATCGTGCCATATTTCTTGGTCCGGTGATGGATGCTGTGAATGCCTTCGTACATGAACGAGGGGATCATCATCGGCACGCCGAACAGCGCGTTCCAGGCAAAATGGAAGCCGGGCAAGGCATTGCGGCGAACATGCGTCAGTTCGTGAATGAAGCTGCCCGCACGGTAAAGCGCCAGCACCGCAATCAGGCCGAACAGGATCGCAAGCGCTGTCGACTGGACGAGGATCGCTCCGGCAAGCGAAGCGTAACCCGTCACCAAAGATGCCAGAAAATCGGCCCAGTAAATGGCCGGCTTCGGCGTGTTGAGATCACGAGTGACCTGCGCCGCAGTCCGGATCAGGTCATTGTCCTCGGGAACGGCGATACGAGCCGAATTCGATCGCGAGTCAGCGGTCGCCTTTGGCGCATTTTCCGGAATGATGGTTGTCGAATTCATAAATACCTGCACAATCTTTGAACCGCCTAGAGCAACATATCGTGGCGAGATCATGGCAAGGACAAGACAGCGAGGCTGTTCACGCCCTTGACATTGCGCCGCGATTAACGTCACAGCCAGCCGGAAATATAAAAGGAAAAATGCGGTGGCCAGTCAGGATATAGTGATTCAGCCTGTGACTACCAAGGCCCAGACCAAGCAGTTTATCGACATTGCCTACACGCTCAATGCCCGTGATCCGCACTGGGTTCAGCCTCTTCGGTCGGAAGTCGCCAATCTCATCACGCCGGGAAAAAACCCCTTTTTCGAACATGCGCGGGTGCAGTTTTTTCTTGCCTTGCAGCAGGGTCAGGTCGTCGGCCGGATCAGCGCGCATATCGACGAACTGGCGCTGCAACAGCCGCCGGAACAGGGCATGGGACCGGGCACCGGCAATTGGGGCATGATGGAGGCAACCGAGGAGTCCGTGATGCATGCCCTTATCCGGGCCGCAGAACAGTGGCTGAGCGATCAGGGCATGATTCGCGTACTTGCGCCGCTCAGCCTCTCGGTCTGGGAAGAGCCCGGCCTCCTGACCCAGGGGCATGACCAGAGTCCGATGATCATGATGGGTCACCATAATCCCGCCTATCAGGGCTGGATCGAGAATCTCGGCTACAAGGTTGCAAAGCGTCTGGTGACCTATGACCTGCCGGTAAAAGACGGCTTTCCGGAGCTGATCAACCGCATCGTTGCCTCGGGCGAGCGCAACAAGAAACTGGTGATCCGCAAGGTCGACAAGAAACATTTCGACCGCGACGCAGCGATCATCATGGGCCTGCTCAACGATGCCTGGTCGACCAACTGGGGTTTCGTGCCGATGACCGATCACGAGATTGATCATGCCGGCAAAAGCCTGAAGCCGATTGTTCACGAGGCGCTGATCCGGATTGCCGAGCTCGACGGCGAGCCCGTCGCTTTCATGATGACCCTGCCCAATATGAATGAGGTGATCAAGGATCTGAAAGGTTCGCTATTGCCGTTCGGCTGGGCCAAATTGCTCTGGTGGCTGAAATTTCCCAAGGCCCAGTCGATGCGGGTGCCGCTGATGGGCGTCAAAAAGGAACTGCACAACAGCCGTCTCGCCAGCCAGATGGCCTTCATGATGATCGAATATATCCGACGCGATGCGGTCGCCCATTTTGGCACCCGCTATGCGGAGATCGGCTGGATACTCGAGGACAATCAGGGAATGGTCGCGATCGCCGATGCGATTGGTGCGAAAATCAACCGGGAATATCTGATCTACGACAAGCCGATCGATTCCGCATAGCGGTGATGGCTCGCCAGGTGCCGGCCTAGATATTCAGGTCGACCCATGCAGGCGTGTGATCGCTTGCCTTCTCCCGACCCCGATGCTCCTTATCGACGCCGCAGCTTTTGAGCGCGTCGGCCGCCAGCGGGCTGAGCAGCAGATGGTCGATGCGGAACCCCTGGTCGCGCTGCCAGCCGCCGCTGCGATAGTCCCAGTAGGTCCAGATATTGCCCGCCGGATAGGTGACGCCCAGCGCGTCGGTCCAGCCGTCGTTCAACATCCGCCGATAGCCTTGCCGGCTTTCCGGTTGCATCAGCGCGTCATCCTGCATCGCCTTAACCGAATAGACATCATTGTCGCGGGGAATGACATTATAGTCGCCGGCCAGCACGGCGGGCACTTCCTCGGCCCAGATTTCGGCGGCGCGATCGCGCAGCCGTTTCATCCAGCGCAGCTTGAAATCGAACTTTGGTCCGGGATGGGGATTGCCGTTCGGCAGATAGATGCTCGAAACCCGGACTTTTTGCCCGTCCTTGCCGCTGATATTCGCCTCAATATAACGGCTGTGCTCGTCTTCCGGTTCGCCATCCAGCCCGCGCTTGACCTCTTCCGGAACCTGGCCACGCGCCAATATGGCAACGCCGTTGAAGCTTTTCTGTCCGTGCCAGATCGCGCCATAACCGATTTCCTCGAACTTGTCGGCGGGAAAGCCCTCGTCCTGAGTCTTGATTTCCTGCAGGCAGGCAACATCGGGCCGTGTTTCCTCAAGCCATTCCAGCAGGCGCGGCAGCCGTGCCTTGATGCCGTTGATATTGAAACTGGCTATTTTCACTTAGATAGAAAAGCTGGAGCCGCAGCCGCAACCCGAAGCAGCATTGGGATTGGTCACCTGAAAGGCGCTGCCGCCAAGGGATTCGACAAAATCCACGGCGCTTCCGCGCACCAGGTCGAGGCTGATCTCGTCGACGACGAGGGTGACGCCCGATTCATGGACCGCGATATCATCATCCTCGATGCTGTCGGCAATCCCGAAGCGATATTGAAAGCCGGAACAGCCTCCGCCTTCGACGGCCAGGCGCAAGATCGCTGCCTTGCCCTGCTTGCCGGCAATTACAGCGACGCGTTTTGCGGCATTGGGGGTCAGGATGATATCCTGTTCGACGGGGGCAATGGCTTGGTTCATGCTCCTAAGATAGGGACAAACAAAAGGAGCGGCAAGCCTTAAGCTCTAGCCGCTCCTTAATGCACCCTCTCCCAAAGGTATAATAAGCTTCTTATTCCGCCGGGCCGCCCAATGCAACGCCGGAATTCATCTTCTGAGCGATGAGGAAATCATTCGACTGCATGAACGGAATGGGATTCACCGCTTCTCCGGCGATGCGCACTTCATAGTGAAGATGGCTGCCTGTCGAACGACCGGTCGACCCCATGAAGCCGATCAGGTCGCCGCTCTTCACTCGCGTATTGGCGTCGACATTGAGGCGCGACATGTGACCGTAGCGGGTCTGGATGCCATTGCCGTGATTGATCTCGATATATTTGCCATATCCGTTGACCCATTGCGCGCGGCCGACGATGCCGTCAGCGGTCGCATAAATGGGAGTGCCGATTGGTCCGGCCATATCAAGGCCCTTGTGATTGGCCCGGCGGCCTCGGAACGGATCGGAGCGAAAACCGTAAGAACTGGTCAAGGTGAAGTCTTTCACCGGCTTGCGCGAAGGAATGGTCAATTTGACGGCTTGCAGCTTGCCCTGGCCGGACCAGTTGTCAAACAGCATCTTGAAAGCGGGGTCTGCGTCGCCCAGGGCGCTTTCTGCGGCCTGACTTTTAAGAACATCAACAGGGATACTGGAGTCTGAAGCGGCTTCCGCTGACGCGGCGGTGGAAAAAATCATTGCGGAGCCGAGAAATGCAATGGCTGTGATCTTGCGCACAGATTTTCGGAATAAAGCGACTATGTTTTCGGTCATAAAATGATCGAACCTTTACTTGCGACCCATGAAAATCATGGCGTGATTTTTTTTTGGAACCTTTGTCCCCGATGATCGTTTGCTGATCGAGGACTGGTGTAAATTCAATTCGGTTAACTATTCAATAGCGGAATAATATTCTCGGGTTAGACCGGCTGTCCGGCGCGCTGAGTCGTTGAATGGAGCCTTCAGCCCGCCTTTAAAATGGCTTTTTACCAGCGCTCTCCAATGCTCATGAGGCGAATGGCCGCGTCTCTTGCAGTCAAATTCGAACCATTTTGTCCCAAAAAAGACATGATTGATTTCGTCCTGATAGATTCGGTTGAGCACCCTCGCCGTCAGATCATCGCCCTGTCGCTTGAAACGCTCCACCGTTTCCGGCGTTACATCGAGCCCCCGCGCCTCGAGCACCATCGGCACAATCGCGAGACGCGCCGAAGCATCATGAGCGGTATTTCGGGCGCTGTCCCAAAGCCCGTCATGGGCAGGAAGCGCGCCGTAAAAGCAGTCCATTGCCCGCAGCCGCCGGTCGAGCAGCACGAAGTGCATCGCTTCCTCCGCACCCACCCGCATCCAGTCGTCGGTAAACTCGGAGGGAAATTGTGCGCCAAACCGGCCGATCATATCAAATGCCAGATCGATCGCGACAAATTCGATATGGGCGAGCGCATGAATCAGGGCGACCCGCCTGGGTATCGAAGTGCCCGTACCGCGGCGCGGCATGTCGCGCGGGCGCATCAGCACTGGGTGCTCGGGCCGGGCGGGCGTGTCCGGCATGCTGTCGCAAAAATCATGAGTCAGCCGCCCCAGCCGCCATTGCCGTGCGGCCTGCCGCGCGGCCATCACCTTGGCGGCGGGACTGGCAGTTTGCAGCACGCGCCGCACTGCGCTGCCGACGGTATCGCTTTCGCTCATTGGGAAGCTGCTACGCGGCCTGCACCTCAGCCAGAACCTCTTCCGCGTGCCCCTTGACCTTCACCTTCGGCCAAGCCTTCAAAACCGTACCATCCGGTCCGATCAGGAAGGTCGAGCGGATGATACCCATATAGGTCTTGCCGTACATTTTCTTTTCCGCCCAGACGCCGATCTTCTCCAGGAATTCGGTGCTTTCGTCGGAAGCGATATCCACCGTCAGTTCCTGCTTGGTGATAAAATTCTGCTGGCGCTTCGGCGAATCGGCGGACATGCCGAGCACCGCGGCACCGGCTTTTTCAAACTCCGGCAAAAGCGCCGAAAAATCTTTCGACTCCGTCGTGCATCCGGGCGTGCTCGCTTTCGGGTAAAAGAACAGCACCAGCTTTTTGCCAGCATAATCCGATATCTTTACCGGGCTGCCATCCGGCGCCACCAGTTCCATGTCCGGAATCTTGTCGCCCACATCGATCATATGATATCTCCTAAAATTTCATCGGGGTCCGGCCGCAGGTGCCGGTTCCATTCGTCAATAACGCATTGCCTGGCCTTGTCATAGCCGTCCAGAAGGGCCTCCCAGCTTTCCTGCCCCGCCGCTCTGGCGATCAATGCCCGGCTGGTTTCCGGCGGATAGTCGCAATCCGGCGACATCAGCCGCAAGGCCACCAGCAACCGTGTCATCAATTCGTGCGCCGTCACCATATCCCCGCCGAGATGGCCGACGTCGACCAGCGCGCGCACCGCCTTGCCCAGTTGCGGATGCAGCGCGTCCCCGGTCTTGAGCTGCAGAAAATGGATGATGAATTCCCAGTCGACCAGCCCGCCTTCCATCAGCTTGGTATCCAGCGGCCCTTTCGGCGGTTTATGCTCGACAATATCCAGACGCATCTTGCGCACCGCCTTGCGCAGTTCTTCGGGTTCCCGCGGCTGCCTCAGGATGTCCCATATCTGGCTCTGCAGCTGCTCTCGCAGCTGCGCGTCACCATAGACCGGGCGGGCGCGGGTCAGGGCCATATGCTCCCAGGTCCAGGCGCTTTCGCGCTGATATTTGTAGAAACTCTCCAGCGTGACCGCCAGCGGTCCCTGCGTCCCGGATGGCCGCAATCTGGTGTCGACCTCATAAAGCGGACCGGCTGCAGTGGGTACCGACAGCGCCGTTACAATCCGCGCCGTCAGCCGGTTATAATAGCGAGTGGCACCCAAGGGCCGCTCACCATCGGATTCGCCGCTATGGTCGCCGGTAAACAGGAAGATCAGGTCAAGGTCCGAGGCATGGGTCAATGCCTCCCCGCCGAGTCGGCCCAGCGCCAGAATCCCCAACGCCGATCCCGCAATCTTGCCGTGCGTCGCTTCAAACTCGCCAATGGTGGCGTCGGTCAGCACCTGGATCGCGGCTTCGGCGACCCGGGCATAGCCCGCCGAGATGGCCAGCGCATCATGCCGCCCCTCGATCAGCTGGACCCCGAGCGCAAAGCGTTTTTCACCGACCCGCTCGCGCACGCGGTCGAGCAGGATCTGATAGTCATCACCCGGTTCGGTGCGGGCGAATTGCTCGGCCAGTTCCGCGACGGATGGGGGCAGGTCGAGCGCCGTCGCATCAATGAGCCCGTCGAACAGCTCGGCACGCCGCGCCAGTTCATCTGCCAGCACCGGCGCGTGGCTAAGGATCTGCCCGAGCAGCTGCAACAGCGCGGGGCGCGCTTCCAATATCCGGAAAAAATTGATCGCCGTCGGCAATTTGTCGATCAGACTGTCCAGCCGGGCCAGCGCCTTGGCGGAATTGGGTGCGGTTGCGATCGTCTCGACAAGATCGGGCAGGATCGCTTCGAAGGACTCCTGCGCAGCAGACGAGCGCAGCGCGGTCACCTTGCCGCTCCGCCAGCGCCGGATTGCATGGACAAAGGCTTCGCCTTCCATGATATTTTTCGCTGCGAGCATGCCGGCCAGTTTTTCTTCATCGGCTGGCAGACGCGCGCTGTCTTCCGGTTCGATCAGATCGTCATAGATTGTGCCGACCGCCTCCACATGCGGTGCCAGCAGATCCAGCAATGCCTGGCCGTCCTCCAGTCCGTGCAGCCGGGCGACCCGGTCCAGCGCCGCTCCCTCATCGGGCAGGCTGTGCGTCTGCTGGTCGTTGACCATCTGCAGCCGGTGCTCGATCACCCGATAGAGCTCGTAGGATTCGCTCAGCGTCTGCGCCTTGTCACCATCGATCCGGCCCGCCCCGGCCAGCGCGGCCAGCGCATCGCGGGTAGCAGGCACCCGCAGATCCGGCTGTCGGCCACCGAAGATCAGCTGGTGCATCTGGGCGTAAAATTCGGTCTCGCGAATCCCGCCCCGGCCGCGTTTCAGGTCAAAGCCGGGCCCGAATTTCTGGCCCGCCGCATAATGGTCGCGGATTTGCGCGGTGACCGATCCGATATTGCGGATCGCTCCGTAATCCAGCGACCGCCGCCAGACAAAGGGATTGATCGTTTCCAGAAAATAGCGCCCCAGATGCTGGTCGCCGGCAGCGGGCCGGGAGCGGATATAGGCCGCCTGCTCCCACGCCAGCGCGCTCGATTCATAATAGCTGATCGCTGCCTCGACCGGCAGCGCCACCGGGCTGACTTCGGGCGACGGCCGGAGCCGCATATCGACGCGGAAGACATAGCCATCGGCATCGCGGCTGTTCAGCGCCTCGACCAGCTGCTGGCCGATGCGGCGCGCCGCGTCGCTCGGTTCTTCCCGACCGCGCACCGGGATTTTCTCCGGATCGTAGATGAAGATCGGGTCGATATCCGAGGAATAGTTGAGTTCGCGGCTGCCATGCTTGCCGAGGCCGATGATGGAAAAGCCCTCCAGCGGCGCATCGGGATAGCGCGTTGCGTAGATGTCGGCCAAAGCCTCATCCAGCGCCCGGTCGGCGAAATCCGACAGGCGGTTGGTGACATCGGTCAGGGACAATTGCCCCGCCAGATCGCCGATCGCCAGGGTCAGCGCCAGCGCGCGTTTTTCCTGGCGCAATTTCTGCCGGACATTGTCCGCGCCTTCCCCTGCCCTGCCGCAATAGTCCAGGGCCCCATCCAGATTCTCTGCGGCCAGCAAATCGGTCAGTTCGGGCTGGACCTGCATCGCCATGGCGAGAAACGGCGCATGCGACCGGGCGCGTTGCAGCGCATCCTGCAGGGTGGTTCTCTCCGGCAGGCCTGCGATCATGACTGCAGATAGTCGCTGCGGAATTTTGCGGCGAAGGCGGCAAAGCTGCCGTCCGCAATCGCCGCGCGCATCCCCGCCATCAGCGCCTGATAATAAGCGATATTATGCTCGGTCATCAGCATCGCACCCAATATTTCCTTCGCGCGGATCAGATGGTACAGATAGGCGCGGCTGTAGCTGGCGCAGACCGAACAGGCACAGCTTTCGTCGAGCGGAGCCAGATCCTCGGCAAATTTGGCGTTGCGGATATTGATCGCGCCCTGCGCGGTGAACGCCTGGCCATTGCGTCCAGAGCGGCTGGGCAGCACGCAGTCGAACATGTCGACGCCGCGCTCGACCGCCCCGACCAGATCATCGGGCTTGCCGACCCCCATCAGATAGCGCGGCTTGTCGGCGGGCAACTGTCCCGGCGCATAGTCGAGCACGTCGAACATCGCTTCCTGCCCTTCGCCGACCGCAAGGCCGCCGATCGCATAGCCGTCAAAGCCGATCTCGATCAGCGCTTCGGCCGAGGCCGCGCGCATGTCCTTGTCAAGCGAGCCCTGCTGGATCCCGAACAGGGCCGCCTTTGCCGCATGTTCCTCGCCGCTGTCGAACCCGTCGCGCGAGCGTTTTGCCCAGCGCATCGAGCGCTCCATCGAGGCCAGCGCCTCTTCTCGAGTCGCGCCGTTTTTGGTGCATTCGTCAAAGGCCATCACGATATCGCTGCCCAACAGCCGCTGGATTTCCATCGACCGTTCCGGGGTCAGCATGTGCCGCGACCCGTCGAGATGGCTCTGGAATTCGACTCCGTCCTCGCTCAGCTTGGTCAGCTCCGACAGGCTCATCACCTGATAGCCGCCGCTGTCGGTCAGGATCGGGCGATCCCAGTTCATGAAGCTGTGCAGCCCGCCGAGCCGCGCGACCCGTTCCGCTCCGGGGCGCAACATCAGATGATAGGTGTTGCCGAGAATGATGTCCGCGCCGGTCGCGCGCACGCTGTCCGGCTTCATCGCCTTGACCGTGGCTGCCGTACCCACCGGCATGAAGGCGGGCGTGCGGATGTCGCCGCGCTGCATGCGGATCGTGCCGGTCCGGGCCTTGCCGTCGGTGGCGGCGATCGAGAAGGCGAAGCGCTCAGCCCCATGCTGCGGCCCGCCTCTGCCTGCTCCGGCTTTATCTCTTGCTGATGCTCGTGTATCCAATGGTCTGTCCTGTTCGCATTTTCTGGCACCTCTGCAGGATGGGAGCCCATTTTCAAAGACCTAAATCGGGAGCATATCATGACCCACGCGACAAAGCTGACTTCGGCGGCGACCGCGCTGATCGCTGCGGCCACTCTCGCGGCCTGCTCCGGCGGGACCGGGGAAGCGACCGGGGAAGCGACGGGCGAGGCCAGCGGCGAGCAGGCCCGGGCCGGCAGCGACCCCGGCGCAGTGCGCAGCCGCGACGTGACCAGGGTCACCGTCGCCGACCGGGAAAAATGCTATGGCATCGCCAAGGCCGGGGACAATGACTGCAAGGCCGGCGAAGGCACCAGTTGCGCCGGCACCGCCCTGCTCGACTATCAGGGCAACGCCTGGCAATATACCGAGACCGGCGATTGCGAGGCCATCGGCGGGTCGCTGACCGCGGTGGCCGACAATGATCCGCCGGTCCCGCCAGCCGAGAGCTAGCCAGCAGACCGCCCGAGCAAGACGGCCCGCTCAGCCGGGCAGACCGCTGATCGACTTCACTTCCATAAAGTCGCGCAGACCATAGACACCGCCCTCGCGGCCGTTGCCGGACTGTTTGTAACCGCCGAAGGGCAGGCCCGGACCCGGTCCCCAGTTGTTGACGACCACCATGCCGGCTTTCAGCTGCGGCGCGACGGCGGCGGCTTCCGCCGGATCGCCCGAAATGACCGCCGACAGACCATAGTCCGTGTCATTGGCAATCTCGATGGCCTGGTCGAGATTGTCATAGCTCATCAGCGTCACCACCGGCCCGAAGATTTCCTCTCTGGCGATCCGCATATCGGGCGTGACGCCGCTGAACAAAGTCGGCTTGACATAATAGCCGCGGTTGACATTGGTCGGCAGGTCGGTGCCGCCGGTTTCCAGCGTCGCGCCCTCGTCGATCGCCGACTGGATCAGGTCCTGGATCTTGCCATATTGCGCCTTGTTGACCACTGGCCCCATATGGCCGCCCTCTGCGGTCGGATCGCCCACTTCCTGGCTTTCGACGATCTTCTTGACCACGGTGATCGCCTCGCTGGTCTGGTCCTTGTGCACCAGCACGCGGGTCGGCGCGATGCAGCTCTGGCCGCTGTTGACCATCACCCCGGCGATGGTCGGCGGCAGCACCTCCTCCAGCTTCGCGCCGGGCAGAACGAGGTTGGGCGATTTGCCGCCCAGCTCCTGATGCACGCGCTTGACCGTGTCGGCCGCCGCTTTCGCCACCAGGATGCCGGCGCGGGTCGAGCCGGTGAAGCTGACCATGTCGACATCAGGGTGCGCGGCAATCGCGGCGCCAACGGTCGGGCCGTCGCCCTGCACCAGATTGAACACGCCGGCGGGCACGCCGGCAGCGTCCATCACCTCGGCGAGAATCGCGGCGCTGCCGGGACATTCTTCCGACGGCTTCAGCACCATCGTATTGCCGCCGGCCAGCGCCGGTGCCACCTTGAGCGCGATCTGGTTGAGCGGCCAGTTCCACGGCGTGATCATGCCGACCACGCCGATCGGTTCATAGACGATTTTATTGTCACCGACTTTTTCGGAAAATTCGAAATTCTTCAGCGCTTCCACCGTACCGAGGAAGCCGCCGAGCCCGGCCGGCGCCTGCGCCGCATTGCCGAGGCTGACCGGCGCGCCCATCTCGACCGCCAGCGAGGCGGCGATATCGGGCATGCGCTTCTTATATTCCTCGATGATCCGGCCGAGCAGTTCCAGCCGCTCTTCGCGCGAGGTCTGGCTGAACGTCTTGAACGCCGCCTTCGCCGCAGCCACGGCGGCATCGACATCGGCTTTGGTGCCGAGCACGATCCTGGTGCCCGGCTCTTCGGTCGCGGGATTGATGACCTGATGCGGCGTGCCGCCGATGGAATCGACCCATTTGCCGTCAATATAATTCTGTTCGTAACTGTCCATCGTCATCTCTCCGATTTTATCCTTGTCTCGTGGCGGCAGCTATGCCCTGAATCCCCGCGCGGTACCAGTAGCAAGTTCGACAGTCCGCCCCACCAGCCGCAGCCCGCGCGCATCGGCAAACCGCTCCGCCAAAATAATCAACCAGCCGTTCCCCTCCCTGTATTCTTGACAATATCGCATGTTTTTGAAAACTGTAACCTTTGCCCGAAACCCGCAATTTTCCGGCATTCTTCACTCCGCCGCCACCCGCCGAGTGTGACCTTTCGCGCGGGGCGGCGACAAGCAGCGCGCGGGCCGGGCCGGGGCTTGGCGAGCGGTGGTGGCCGGAGGGGGAATATAGCCGATTGGGGGTGGTGTAGGAAAGGGGGAAGTAGAGGGTAGTGGGTCAGTTTGAAATTTAGGGGTTTGTTTTTATTGGCTGGTCCGGGAATGACTTTTTCATCATATCCACGATGTCAGATGTAGCTTCTTCATGAGTTGGATAGATTGGCTGTGTTGCGGCCATCGGAACGATTGCATCATCTGGATGATAAAGCTCGGCAAAGATAAGCCCTGTTTTTTTATCGACAACGGTTTCAACTCGAAATTTCTCCATAACTTTCATTCCTTTTTATACGGTCCACGCTTGGTTGGCTTGGCCGCTTCCGCATCTTCTACCAGTTTCACAATGTCCTTCATATCCCAAAGCGTAACGGAAACACGAGCTGCCATCGCGGGAGACATGCGAAGCGTTTTGTGCATCCGAACGAAATTGTAATACATCATATGAAGCGCAACTGCATGGGCGTGGTTTTCAATCTTCTTGCTGAAACCGTTTGTCAGGCGAGTAAAGCGGCGCATGTGCATGCGCATTGTTAGGTTTGCGCGCTCGACGTAAGACGTGCTGACAAGGCTCTTATTAGGCGTTCCTTCAATCCGGCGCTTCTTAATACCAGTGCAATCGGCGGGGCTGTAACGACCTTTGAAGCTTTCCGGCGCGTTGCCATACATTTTAATTAGCTGCGCGTAGTCAACATCGGCACCGAAAGCGTCCTCTACGGCTTCGAGATAGGCTTTATGGCCATCGCTGGTAAGCTGGACGCGATTGGCAAGGCGACTGCGCAGATCGTCCATAAACCACATCGCATATTCAGCATCACGGCCACCGACCAGATAGGAAATGATCATTTTGCTGTCAGCGTCAATCGCGGTCCAAGTCCAAGTGTCGCCAGCATCGGCAGGAGCCGCCTTTGTCTTGACGTTCTTTTGCTTGGCATAGGTAAAAGACCAGATTTCATCGACTTCTACACGGGTTGTTTTCAGATCACGCACATTGGCTTCGTGATACGCAGCGCACGCCTTGCCAGCATCAATCAGAAGTTTTGACACAGTGTTTTTACTAACCCCAGTCATCCGAACAATTGAGCGGATGCTGCTTCCTTCGCAAAGCATATGCAGGATAATTGAGCGTTGTTCGGATGATAGCTTGTTCATAGGGATTATATAACTGACCCCCTATCGCTTAGTCAAGCATAACAGTCATTTTAAATAGCAAAACTTATTATTATATGATAAGTAAGGTATTGACCTTTTGATGCTGTGTAATTAGAGTGATTCCGCATGAAGGTTGATTACGCAGATAAGCGCCTCGGCAGGATTGCAACAGACGATGCACACAAGTTGGGTCTGCCGATTTCGGTAATCAACAGTGCGCGGAAAAAGATCGTTCTTTTGGAGCAAGCACCGGATGAACGGACAATTAGAAACTGGAGATCGTTGAATTTTAAGAAATTGAGTGGCGACCGAGAGGGTCAAAAATCAATACGGGTTAACGACCAATACCGCATCATTTTCACGCTAGATAATGACGAGCGCCCGCCACGGATAACGATTTTGGAGATTGATGATACACATTAGATTTGGGGTAATATGAGCAATGAAAATTACATGATTGAAGTACCGCATCCCGGTGAATTTCTCGCTGATGAATTGGAAGCGCGTGATTGGACACAGCGCGACCTTGCCTATATTTTGGGCGTTCCCGAGGGAAGCATTAGCATGATTGTGTCTGGCAAAAAGGGTATTAGCCCTGAAATGGCCAAGGCGCTTGGCGATGCATTTGACGTAAACCCTGAGTTTTTTGCTAACTTGCAGAAAGCATATGAAATGTCTCGCGCAACTGCACCCGATCCTGGCGTTGCGCGTCGAGCGCAGTTCCAAAATGTTTATCCTATCCGTGCAATGATTCAGCGGGGGTGGATAGAGGATACGCCTGTGCCGCTCCTAGAAGGCCAATTGATGCGCTATTTTGGCACCAATAGCATTGATAGCATTCCGCATCTGCAACACGCGGCAAAGAAAACCAACTATGATGGCACAACGCCAGAGCAGTTGGCTTGGCTTTATCGAGTAAAGCAAATCTGTTCGGAAATGGTCACGCCACGCTATTCTAAAAAAGCGCTGGAAAAAGCTGTGGCCGTTGAATTACCCGCGTTGATGGCCGACCCCGAGGGCGTCCGTCATATCCCGCGCATTCTCAACGAATGTGGGGTGAGATATACAATCGTCGAAACGCTGCCGAAGGCTAACATTGATGGTGTTTGTTTTTGGGATGGTGCCCAGCCTATGGTTGGTATGACAACGCGATTTGACCGGATTGATAATTTTTGGTTCGTTCTGTTCCATGAGTTGGAACACGTTTTGAACGAAGACGGGAAAGCTGAAAAATCAATCAATATAGATGTAGATTTGAAATACGATCAGTCAGAAGATCAACCTGAGCAAGAACGAAAAGCCAACCTTGCCGCCGCAAACGCCTGTGTTCCGACAAAAGACTTGGAGTCATTCTATCTCCGCAAAGCGCCGTTCATCTCGCAAAGGGATGTGATTGGCTTTGCGCGGCGCATTAACCGGCATCCCGGCATTGTTGTTGGGCAGCTACAATGGAAAATGGATCGATATAATTGGTTGGCAAAACACAAGGTCGGTATCCGCAAATTTATCGCCCAAAGTGCAATTACTGATGGCTGGGGTGTCCCCGCACCTGTCACAATTTAAGGATATAGGAAAATGGCATCTTACAACGAACAACTACAAAAAGTCTGGCATGAATACGAAAAGGAAAAGGGTTTTCTTCCTGCGACTGCACGGGATGCGGTTATGTGGGGCGTCACCAAAAAGATGATTCAGCTTCCTGATCTGGACCCCTTCGATGCGGTTGCACGGGACATGTCTAGAGCCTTGCGCGAAGAATACGGCACTGACCGCTATGGTCGCCGTTATCGGAAAAACCATGCTGTCAGAATATCGAATGCCGGTGTTCAGCATACAATGTGGGCAATTATGGGCAACGCCCCGCTTGAGCACATGCGAAAGGCCTTTGTGCAGCGGAGAGAGCAAGTGGTCGGTGATTGCGTTCAGCTAGCCACCGATGTTGAGGTCTACAACGATATGAATCCTGAACAGGAAAATATTCAGATACCTTTCGATTTCACGGATGACGTTGCAGAACGGATGCTATTTGATGACGATAAGGCGGCTTAGTCTTTTTTCTTCCATCGCGCTTGCGCGGCGATACTGGCAATTTCAGACCGCTGCGCGGGTGTCAGTGCCTTGGCACGGGCGGGGCCACCCTTCTTGCCAGCTTTGGAAGCCCGTTGCTCTGTAGCAGTTTCTTCCGCGTCCTCTTCCTCGCCGGAAGCAATATCAACTATTAGCTTTGCAAGCTGGTTAGGATCGCGTGGGCGCCTTGGCTTTTTATCTGTCATTTTTTGCCCTGCGGTCCATGTAAAGATTTGAAGCGGCCATGTTTGCAGCACTTTTTGCGTGCTTTTCGGCTCCTACGGTTTGACCTTTTTGTAATGGAGTAAATCCATCAAGGTCATAAACGACCCATTCCCATCGCGCATTTTGACCGCGCCCACCTCTTGGATATACTCGAATTTGATATTCTGTGTGTTGCATATTCCCTATATAGGTTGTGCGAACCTAAAATGCAGGCTTAAATTTCAAACTGACCCACCACCAAGTAGAGTACTTCCTTGCCTGTTTTCAGAGGATCGAATATTTGGACTTGGGTATCACAATACCACTCAGGTCGGCCGCTCAAGACAACAACAAACTAGAATCCCCATAGCTGTAAAACCGATACCCCCCCGCAATCGCATGGGCATAGGCGGCCTGCATCGTCTCCAGGCCCATTAGCGCGCTGACCAGCATGAACAGGGTCGACTTCGGCAGGTGGAAATTGGTCATCAGGCCGTCGATCGCGCGGAACTTGTAGCCGGGCGTGATGAAGATATCGGTGTCGCCCTCGAAGGGCTGGATGAGGCCGTCTTCGCCGGTCGCGCTTTCGAGCAGGCGCAGGCTGGTGGTGCCGACGGCGATAAGCCGGCCGCCTGCTTCCCGGGCGGTATTGAGGCGGTCGGCGGTTGCGGCGTCGATCCTGCCCCACTCGCTGTGCATCCGGTGGTCGCCGGTTTCCTCGACCTTGACCGGCAGGAAGGTGCCGGCGCCGACGTGCAGGGTCAGCGTCTCGCTGCCGATGCCGGCGGCGGCCAGGCTGGCGAGCAGGCCTTCGGTGAAGTGCAGCGCCGCGGTCGGGGCGGCGACGGCGCCCTTTTCCTTGGCGAACATGGTCTGATAGTCGTCGGCGTCGCGTTCGTCGATCGCTCGCTTGCTGGCGATATAGGGCGGCAGCGGCATGGTGCCGGCGCGCTCGAGCAGCAGCTCGACCGGCTCCTCGCCGAGAAAGCGCAGGATGAAACTGCCGTCGTCGAGCCTGGCTTCCGCCTCCGCCGCAACATCTTTGCCGAAATCAACGGTCTCACCAACGCGCAGGCGTTTGGCGTTGCGGATGAAGGCCTGCCAGCGGCGCAAATCGACTCGCTTGTGCAGGGTTGCGCCGATGCGGGCGTCGCCGCGGGTGCCGGTCAGCTGGGCCGGGATCACCCTGGTATCGTTGAACACCAATATGTCGTCGGGGCCCAGCAGGCCCGGCAGGTCGCTGACCAGATGGTCGGACAACCGGTTGCCGGAGACTTGCAGCAGCTTCGCGCTGTCGCGCGGCACCGCCGGTCGCAGCGCTATGCTCTCCGGCGGGAGGTCGAAATCGAAAAGATCAACGCGCACCGGCCGGGCTAGGGATTGATCGGGGCGTTCAGATCATCGACGGTGATCGGTTTTTCGGACAGGCCTGTCCCGGGACCCGGCAGAACCGGCGGCTTGTTGTCGGCTGCGATCGAGGCCTGCAGGATCCGGCTGGGATTGAGCGGCGGTTCGCCGCGGGCGATCTTGTCGACATATTCCATGCCGGATGTGACCCGGCCAAAGGCGGAATATTTGCCGTCGAGCGAGAAGCGCGGATAGAAGACGATGAAAAACTGGCTGTTGGCGCTGTCTTCGCTTGCGGCCCGGGCCATCGACACGACGCCGCGCACATGCGGAAATTTGCCAAATTCCGCTTTCAGATCGGGCAGGTCCGAGCCGCCGGTGCCGGTGCCCGTCGGGTCGCCGGTCTGCGCCATGAAGCCGTCGATCACCCGGTGGAATATCTGGCCATCATAAAAACCCTGCCGCGTCAGCGTCTTGATCCGCTCGACATGGGCAGGAGCGAGATCGGCAAACAGCTGGATCGCCACCCGGCCGCCGGTCGACAGGTCGAGATAGAGAATATTCTCTTCCGCCGGGACGGAGGCGGGCGCCGGTGCCGGCTGTTCCGCCGCTTCCTGCGCATGCGCAGCGAAGGGAAGCAGAAACAGGGCGGAGAAGGTCAGGAAAAATTTACGCAGCATGGCATACTCATTTGGCATCAGGGGTTTGATCGACAATCTGCCTTTGAACGATTCCGCCTTTCTCTGCAATGAATTGCTGGGAATGGTTATTGATCGCCCTTGAGCCCGATCTTTTGCACTCTGGCGGTAATTTCGTCGGCCACCAGCGGGGTGACGAACTTGTGGATCTCGCCGCCGAACATGGAGATTTCCTTGACCAGACGCGAGGCGATCGGCTGCAGCGAGACATCGGCCATCAGGAATACCGTTTCGATATTGCCATTGAGCTGCTGGTTCATGCCCGCCATCTGATATTCATATTCAAAGTCGGCAACCGCGCGCAGGCCGCGGACGATGACGCCGGCGCCCTGTTTTTCGGCAAATTTCATCAGCAGCATGTTGAAGCCGACGACCTCGACGCCGTCGCCCAGCTCGGCGGTTTCCCGGCGCACCATTGCCAGCCGCTCCTCGTCCGAAAACATCGGCGATTTCGACGGGTTGGTGGTGACGCCAATCACCAGCTTGTCGACCAGGCGCATGCCGCGCTTGATAATATCCATATGGCCAAGGGTTATGGGGTCAAAAGTCCCCGGATAGACACCGATTCTCATGTTTAGCTCCCCCGACTAGCGGTCTCTTGTGATTGTATATTCGGCGATGGCGCGCAGCAAATCGGCTTCCTCGCCATAGCCGTTCAGATGCGACTTGGCCTGGTTCGACAGCATCTGCGCCTGTTCTTTTGCCCGGTCCAGTCCCATCAGGCTGAGAAAGGTTTCCTTGCCGGCCTCGGCGTCCTTGTGCAGCGCCTTGCCGGCCTTTTCCTCGTCTCCCTCGACATCGAGGATGTCATCGGCGATCTGGAACGCGAGACCCAGATCATGGGCATAGCCGCGCAGGCTGGTGCGGCCTTCCTCGGCCACGCGCCCGAGAATCGCGCCAATCTCGACGCAGGCCCCGATCAGCGCGCCGGTCTTCAGCTGCTGCAGGCGAGTCACGGTCTGCAGGTCGAAGGTGGAATTTTCCGCCACCAGATCCATCATCTGGCCCCCTGCCATGCCGGCCGGTCCGGCGGCCTTGGCGAGGCAGGCCGTCATCTCGGCCCGAACAAAGGGATCATGATGGGTGCGATCGTCGGCCAGCAGGCCGAAGGCCAGCGCATGCAGCGCATCGCCAGCGAGAACCGCGGTCGCTTCGCCAAAGACGATATGGGTGGTCGGCTTGCCCCGGCGCATGGCATCATCATCCATGCAGGGCAGATCATCATGGATCAGCGAATAGACATGCAGCGCCTCGACCGCCGTCGCGGCGCGGACCGCGCAGGATTCATCGACATTGAACAGTCGGGCGGTCGCCATCACCAGCAACGGCCGCAGCCGCTTGCCGCCACCGATCGCGGCATGGCGCATCGCTTCATACAAGGCGCTGCGGGCATCATCGGGCACCCGCAACAGGGAATCGAACTGCCGGTCGACTGCGGTGGCCACCCGCCCCATCTCCCGGAAAAGATCGGAATTATTGTTGGCCGCCAATGGCTCAGTCCGCGTCAAAGGGGGTGGTGGCTTGCGGCTTGCCCTCGCGATCGAGGGTTATCTTCTCGATCTTCGCTTGCGCCGCTTCCAGCCGCTGCTGGCACAGGCCGCGCAATTTCTCGCCCTCGCTGTACAGTTCGATCGACTGGTCGAGGGGCACGTCGCCGCTTTCCAGCTTGCGGACAATCTCTTCCAGCCGCTTCAGCGCGTCCTCGAAATTCAGCGTCGACAGGTCTTCTTTGGTTTCGCTCATGGCGAAATTCAATGACGACGCTTTCGGTCGCGGTCAAGGGGCTGGGCTTCACTATCGTTAACTTCCGGTGTAGCTTCCGGAAAAAGAGGGGGAGAGAATATGTTCATCGGTCATTTTGCGCCGGCGATGGTCGCGGCTACCCATCCCAGGGCACCGGGACTCGGCACGCTGTTCGTTGCCGGGCAGCTGCTCGATTTCGGATTTTTCGGTCTGGCGCTGGCCGGGGTCGAGAATTTCCGAATCACGCCAGGCATCACCAGGATGGTGCCGCTCGACCTCTATGATATGCCCTATACGCACAGTCTGCTCGGCAGCACCCTGTTGGCAGCGGCTTTCGCTGTGCTGATCTGGCTTGTCACGCGCAACCGGACCGGCGCGCTGATCGGCGGAGCCGTGGTACTGTCGCACTGGTTTCTGGATCTGCTGGTCCATGCGCCGGACCTGACGCTGGCCGGATCGCCGCCGAAATTCGGCTTCGGCCTGTGGAACTATCCGATGATCGAGATGCCGCTGGAGATAGGGATCACCTTTGGCGCGCTGGCCTTCTACGTGATCCGGACCAAAGCGATTTCCGGCCAGTCCAAATATGCGATTGGTCTTTTGGCCGTATTGCTGCTGGCCTTCCAATCGATCAACTGGTTCGGGCCAGAGCCGCAATCTGCGGACACGGCCATGAAATTGACCGGCCTGCTTGCCTTTACCGTCGCCGCCTGCGCGGCATGGTGGGCGGGACGGACGCGGATCGTGCAACAGCCTCGAGGACGGAGCATAATATGACCCAATATATCGCCGCCTATTTCATCGCCGCTCTCGTCTTCGGCATTCTCGACTATCTCTGGCTCAGCAATATGGCCGAGTCCCTGTACCGCCCGGTGATTGGCGAAATCATGGCGGATGAATTCCGCAAGGCTCCGGCGATAATCTTCTATGCCATCTATCTGTTCGGAATCGTCTGGTTCGGCATCAAGCCGGCGCTGGTCAGCGGCCAGTGGACCACGGCGCTGCTCAACGGCGCGCTGTTCGGGGCGATTGCCTATGCCACCTATGACCTGACCAGCCAGGCGGTGCTCAAGGTCTGGTCGACGAAGATCAGCCTCTATGACATCGCCTGGGGCAGCTTCGCCACCGGCGTCACCGCGGCGCTGACCGCCTGGCTGGTGCTGCGCTTCGTGAAGGCATAAGCTGAACCCGACAGCCCCGGCATTTCATCCCCGGAACTTCGTGCCCAGGGCCGCGATTCGCGCCGGCAGAAGCACAAAAATGGCGCGCCGCCTTGCCTCGCTGGCCGAGGCCCATTCGCCGATTTCCGACAAACTCCGCCCGCAACCTACGCACAGGCCCGTTGGCCGATCAATGGTGCAAATATCGTTGCAGGGCGATTTCATGGCGCGGACAGCTGCTCCTCGATCTGACCCAGCCGTTCCTTGCCGAAATAGATTTCGCCCTCGACAAACATGGTCGGGATGCCAAAGGCGCCGCGTTCCACCGCGTTTTCCGTATTGCCGATCAGCCTTTGCTTGATCGCGGGGTCCTGGGTCATAGCCAGCAGCGCCTGCCCGTCGAATCCGCCATTGTGCAAAATTTTGCCCAGTGTGTCGGCGTCGGTGACATCCAGTCCTTGCTCCCAGATCGCCGGCAGCAACGTCTCGATGAACCCAGCCTGTTTCTCGGGTTCCAGAGCGACCAGCATGCGCTGCAGGGTGATCGTGTTAAACGGGAATTTCGGGTTCATCCGGAATTTCGTCAGGCCATGCTTTTTGATGAAGCGGTGCATCTCCAGCATCGCATAGTCATTCTTGCCCTTGACCTCGGCATCGCGGACAAAGGGAGGCGCATTGCCGGTCAGCTTGTGCATGCCGCCGAGAAAGGCCGGCGTGACCGCGATAGCCGCGCCATATTTGGCGGCCAGATTCTTGAGCGGCGACCAGATCAGATAGGCGTTCGGACTCACAAAATCGAAAATCAGCTCGATGGTCCTGGTCATACGAGTGCTCCTGCGGAGGCAGGAGCCCGTCTCCCACCATGTCGTCCAGACGCAAACTCTGGAGATGGACCCCCGCCTTCGCGGGGGCACTGGACCCATTCCATAAAGCACCGCGCGGAAACATCAATTCCCTCTGGTCGAAATTGGCGGAGGTCGTTAAAGGCGGTGCATGACAACAGACACGCTGATCGCAGAGCCCCAGATCTCCACCGAAACCGTGCGCGAGCACGGCCTCAACGCGGAGGAATATCAGCGCATATTGAACGCGCTCGGCCGTGAACCGAATATCACCGAGCTGGGCATCTTCTCGGTGATGTGGTCGGAACATTGTTCCTACAAGTCGTCGCGCCTGCATCTCAAGAAGCTCCCGACCACGGGGCCACAGGTGATTTGCGGCCCCGGCGAGAATGCCGGGGTGATCGATATTGGCGACGGCCCTGATGGACAAAAAATGGCGGCGATCTTCAAGATGGAGAGCCACAACCATCCCTCCTATATCGAGCCCTATCAGGGTGCGGCGACCGGCGTCGGCGGTATCTTGCGCGATGTCTTTACGATGGGCGCACGCCCCGTGGCCAATCTCAACGCACTGCGCTTCGGACGGCCCGACCATCCGAAGATGAAGCATCTGGTCAAGGGCGTGGTTGCCGGCATCGGCGGCTACGGCAATTGCGTCGGCGTGCCGACCGTCGGCGGCGAGACCAATTTCGATCCGGCCTATGACGGCAATATCATCGTCAACGCGATGACCGTCGGCGTCGCCGATGCCGACAAGATTTTCTATTCCGCCGCCAGCGGAGTCGGCAATCCGATCGTCTATGTCGGTTCCAAGACCGGCCGCGACGGTATTCACGGCGCGACCATGGCGAGCGCGGAATTCGACGACGACAGCGACGAGAAGCGCCCGACCGTGCAGGTCGGCGACCCGTTTACCGAGAAGCTGCTGATCGAGGCCTGCCTCGAGCTGATGGCCAGCGATGCCATTGTCGCGATCCAGGACATGGGCGCAGCGGGCCTGACCAGCTCCAGCGTTGAAATGGCGACCAATGGCGAAGTCGGCATCATTCTCGACATGGACAAGGTGCCGTGCCGCGAAACCGGCATGACCGCCTATGAAATGATGCTCAGCGAATCGCAGGAGCGCATGCTGATGGTGCTGAAGCCGGGCCGGGAAGAGATGGCCGAGGCGATCTTCACCAAATGGGAGCTGGATTTCGCGGTTATCGGCGAGGTTACCGATACCCGCCGGATGGTGCTGACCCACAAGGGCGAAACCGTCTGCGACATTCCGCTTGGGCCCCTTGCCGACGATGCGCCGCTCTATGACCGCCCGCATCTGACCCGCGAGGAATATGCCGCGCATGTCAATATCCAGCCGCTCGAAGATATCCCCGAAAGCGCCGATATCGGGGCGGATCTGCTCAAGATGATGGCCAGCCCCGCGCTCGCTTCGCGCCGCTGGATCTGGGAACAATATGATTCACAGGTCGGCGCCGATACCGCCCAGCGATCCGGCGGCGATGCCGCGGTGGTCCGCGTGCATGGCACCAACAAGGGCCTGGCGATCACCACCGACTGCACGCCGCGCTACTGCAAGGCCGATCCCTATGAAGGCGGCAAGCAGGCGATTGCCGACGCCTATCGCAATCTCTGCGCGGTTGGCGCGAAACCGCTGGCAACGACCGACTGCATGAATTTCGGCAATCCCGAAAAGCCGCATATCATGGGCCAGTTTGTCGGCTGTATCGAGGGCATGGCGGAAGCCTGCAAGGCGCTCGACATGCCGATCGTGTCCGGCAATGTCAGCCTCTACAACGAGACCACCGGTGCCGACGGCGTCAGCCATGCGATCCTGCCGACCCCGGCGATCGGCGCGGTCGGCCTGATCGACGATCTCGACACGATGATGACCATCGGCTTCAAGAATGAGGGCGACCATATCGCCACCGTCGGCTTTCATTATGAGGAGCTCGGCCAGTCGACCTGGCTGCGCGAAATCCACGGCCTGCAGGACGGCCCGCCGCCCAAGGTCGATCTTGAGGACGAACTGTGGGCCGGCCAGGTCATTCGCGAGCTGATCGCCGACGGCAAGGTCACCGCCGTGCATGATATCAGCGATGGCGGCCTTGCCGTGGCGCTCGCCGAAATGGCTTTGGCCGGCAATCTCGGGGCCGAGATCGATACCATGACCACCGCCTTCGCCTTCAGCGAGGCGCAGGGCCGCTATGTCATCACCTATCGCGCCGACGCCGAACTGGATCGCGAGAAGGTGCCGTTCGAGAAGATCGGCGAGGTGAAGGGCGACCGGCTGGTGCTGAACGGGCGTCCGGTTCCGGTGAGCGATCTGCGGCAGGCGCACGAGAGCTTTTTCCGCGACTGGATGGAAGACTAGAACCTCCGCCCCGCTTCGCGCGGTCCCCCTCCCCATGCCTACGGCACGGGGAGGATGATTGGCTTGACAGTTTCGTCCCGAATATCCCCAAATAGCGATGGCTATGCTATCTCTTCCTCCCTGTTGCGAAGCAATGGGGAGGTGGCAGCCTGAAAGGCTGACGGAGGGGCCATGGCGCGAACAACAAGAAGGACCGTTCTCAAAGCGAGGCTGCTTCGCAAGACGATGAGCAAACCGGAAGTCATGCTGTGGCAACAGCTGCGCAAGAAACCACTGGGCATAAAATTCCGCCGCCAGCATCCGATTGGCTCCTATATCGTCGATTTCTATTGTCCCTCTGCCAAGCTGGCGATCGAGGTCGACGGTATGGCGCACGATATGGGGACCATACCGGAGCACGACAGGCGGCGGGAGTGGGAACTCTCCCAACAGGGTGTTGAAACCATCCGCATATCGGCTCAGGACGTCCTGCATGACGCGGAAGATGTTGCAGACCGGATATTGCGATATGTTCAGAGCTTGCGTTAGGCCCCTCCGTCAGTCCTTCGGACTGACACCTCCCCATGCCTGCGGCACAGGGAGGATGCACAAATAGCGACTGCTATGGTATAATTTTCCTCCCCGTTGCGCAGCAATGGGGAGGTGGCATCGCGTAGCGATGACGGAGGGGCAACGGCACTAGCAATCAGAGAGACGTTCCCAAAAAAGCCACTCCCCCCCACAGAATATGGAACCGCTCCGGCATCCTGCCGTTGATCAGGGGAACAGAGTCCCTGATGACCATAGAAAAGGATGCCCATCATGACCGCAGGCTATTCGCAGACCCCGCTCGCCCAAAAACTCTCCCTCAAGGACGGAATGCGGGTCTGGTTTGCCGATATGCCCGGCAGCGTCCGGGCGGAAATCGAGGAGGCCGGCGTGACGCTGTCCGAGGAGCAGGTGCCGACGCCCGGGTTGAATGCCGCGATTATTTTCGTGACGGACAGGGCGGAGATGGAAAAGCAGCTGGCGACGCTGCGCGAGATGATCGATCCCGCCGGTGAGATCTGGGTCAGCTGGCCGAAAAAGGCATCGGGTGTCACCACCGACATCACCGAAGACACGATCCGCGACGTCGCCCTGCCGATGGGCTTTGTCGATATCAAGGTCTGTGCGGTGGACGCGATATGGTCGGGACTGAAGCTGGTGATCCGCAGGGAACTCCGGTAAACTTCTATCCGTTAGTCCTGAGCTTGTCGAAGGACGCCTCAAGACGATAAGCGCACTTCGACAAGCTCAGTGCAAACGGGGGCTCAGGCTGCCTGAGCCAGCATATCATAGGGATCGATATCCCGGGCGCGGAATTTTTCATGCGCCTGGTGGTAGAAATGCGGTGTCCGGATATGCAGCCGTTGCCGCAGCTGAGCCAGCGGCTGGGCGAGCAGATCGGTGATCGATTCCTCGTTGATCTTGGGGCAGGCCTTGCCCATTTTCTGGGCTTCGCGGATCGCGCTGAAAATCGGCGCATCGCTCCTGACCTGTTTCTTCATGTTCAGGCCGGCAGCATAGGCAATGAAGACATTGCCCAATGACGGGTTCTGGCCGTAGGTAAAGGCCAGTACACAGGCTTCCCCCAGCGCGTCGCGGCCATAGCCGGTGAGCACATGGAGCAGGTCATGGGTGTCGCGCTGGCGAAAACCATACCATTCGATCAGATCGTGATATTTGCGCGGGCTGAACCGGTCATATTCGGCAATCAGTCCGGCCGCACTAAGGCCCTCTTTTTCCATGAAATCGCAATAGGCATGGGCGAGGCTGCCCTCGGGCATCTCGCGCAGGCGATCATGATCGTCGAGAATCGGCGCAAGTTCGGGTTCGCTGACCAGCAGCGCCCTGCCCTTGTCGCTTTCGACAAAGGCCCGTGCGTCCTTGCGGAATCCGGGACGCGGCAGACATTCAAAGATATGGAAGACCTGCTCGGTATCTTCCTTGTCCTTGATCAGTTCGCGAAAATGATGGAGCGCTTTCAAAGGCCGAAAGCGGGCGGCCGGGCGGTCCGGGTGGATGAACGGTCTCTGCGAATCGCCAAGGGCGGTAAAGTCATGGTCAATTTTCATAAGCCTCATATGTGGATTACTGACATCAATGTCAATATAGATTCATCGCTTCCCACCGCAAGCCGGCTCGGCTAATCCCCATCCCGTCCCGACCGGGCCTGGCCACCGGCCTTGGCTGGTCCCGAACGGGATAAACCTGCCCAATGCCGGACGCGGGAGAGAGAAATTTGAAGCCGCACGATCCCCTGCCCTGTACCGCGCCGCCGGCCTTTTACGATGCGAGCGCATGACCACAGCACCGAACGCCCCGCGCTATCTCGAGCTTGATGCCCTGCGCGGCTTTGCGGTGATGGGCATATTGCTGATGAATATCGTCGGCTTTTCGATGCCGGAAATGGCCTATGCCAGCCCGGCGGTCTATGGCGGCACCGACACCCCCGACGTCATCGTCTGGGCGCTGTCTTTTATTTTCGTCGACGGCAAGATGCGCGGCCTGTTCACCATCCTGTTCGGGGCCAGCATGATGCTGATCATCGAACGTGCGGGGGACAAAGGGGAGAATGTCGCCAACATCCATTTTTCCCGCATGGCGTGGCTGGCGATCTTCGGCCTCGCGCATTTCTTTCTTCTGTGGGCCGGCGACATTCTGTTCCTCTATGCCGCGGTCGGCTGTATCGCCTTTTTCCTCAGCGGCCTGACCGCGGAGGATCTGTTCCGGCGCGCACTGTTCATCTTCACCCTTGGCTTTATCGGCTTTGCGATCATGTTCGGCAGCCTGCTGCACCTGCAATATCTGGCCGACCTGCCCGGTGCCAGCGCCGATACGATCGACAGCCTGGCCGAGACTCTCCGGGATTTTGACCCGGACGCAACCGCCATCGCCGCCGATATCGCCCTGCATCGATCCGGATTCCTTGCGATCGTCATGGCAAAATTCCGCGACGATCTCTTTCAGCCGCTGATTCTCGTGGCTTATAGTCTGACCGAAACCCTGCCCCTTATGATGATCGGCATGGCCTTGTACAAAAATGGCTTCATGACCGGGCAATGGAGCGCAGCGGACTATCGCCGGCTGGGCATCCGGATGACCGTTACCGGTGCCCTGATCCTGACCGCGATCACGCCGGTCCTGATCTACCGGGACTTCGACATATTGTTGATGCTGAACGCCAGCTATGCCTGGAACTGGCCCTCGCAATTGCTGATGACGGTCGGCTATGCGGCGCTGCTGATCGGGCTGGTCCGGCAGTGGGCCGCATCGGCCTGGATGCAGCGCGTGGCCGCTGTTGGCCGGGCCGCCTTTTCCAACTATCTCGGCACCAGCCTGTTGATGACCTTCCTCTTCTACGGCTGGGGACTGGGCCTCTATGGATCGGTCGGCCGCGCGGAGCTTTATCTGTTCGTGCTCGCAGCCTGGGCGCTTATGCTGCTCTGGTCCGCACCCTGGCTGGCGCGCTTTCGTTATGGTCCGCTGGAATGGCTGTGGCGGAGCCTGGCAAGGAAGCAGATGCAGCCGATGCGACTTCGTCCGAATACAGATTGACGATTTTCTCTATTGCGATCTATTCTCATTAGCGATATACGAATCGCCGAGAGGAACGGAAATGGTTGTTTGCGTCTGCAATGCGATTAAGGAAAAAGACCTGAGAGCTGCCGTTCGCAGCGGTGCCGACCGGCCGTCCAAGGTCTATGCCCAGCTCGGCCGCAAGCCGAAATGCGGACAATGCCTCGCCTTCGCCCGGACGATCATCCAGTCAGAAGTTGCAACCGCTTAGCATTCTCGTTATCAAATCATTGAAATATTTATATTTTCTATCGAAGTCACCCTTTCGCTTCGCTTTCTGATACTGTATAGCCACTGGCAATCTTTAGACCGACAGCGGGAAGGAAGCTGCCATGAAGGGCGACACAAAAGTCATCGAGTTTCTCAACGAAGCGTTGAAAAACGAACTCACTGCCATCAACCAATATTGGTTGCACTATCGTATGCTCGACAATTGGGGCGTGACCAAGCTCGCCGAGTTCGAGCGGCACGAATCGATCGACGAGATGAAGCATGCGGACAAGCTTGCCGAGCGCATTTTCTTTCTCGACGGCCTACCCAATTTCCAGCTGCTCGGCCGGTTGAAGATCGGGGAAACCGTAGAGGAAGTGCTCAAGGCCGATCTCGAGCTTGAATATGAAGCGCTGCCGATGCTCAAGGACGCCATCGAATATTGCGAGAGCATCCGCGACTATGTCAGTCGTGACCTGTTTGCCGAAATCCTGGAAAGCGAGGAAGACCATGTCGATTCGCTCGAGCAGCAGTTCGACATGATCGAGCGGATGGGAATCGAGAATTATATCCAGCTGCAGTCGAAATCGATCGAATAGCCGGACAGGCGCGTTCAGCCGAACTGGCGACCGAAGCCGAGAGGATGGCGTTCCCGGACCACCGGGCTCGCATCCTCTTCGAGCACAGCCAGCGTTTCTTCGAACATCGAGCGTAGCCCTACCACCAGTTCGAGCAGCTCGTCCGGCGTGTCGTGATGCTCGACGCAGGCGCGGGCGGTCATCTCGATCACCTCCGCCGTGCCCCACAGCCGCAAGGCACCAAATTGCAGCGCCTCCCCCTTGAGCGTGTGCGCCGCCATGACCATCGCCACCGGGTCCTTTGCGCGCATGGCGGCCTCGATCTTGCTGACCGAGTCGGTGCCGTCTTCGCGGAAATAGCCCAGGATGCGAACGAAATTGGGGCCCAGCGAGGAACGGGTTGCCCCGCAAACCGTCCAGTCGATCAATTCGCTTTCCAATGGCTCCACCGGCCGCTCCCGACAAATTAGCGAAGATACGCTATTCCAGCCTTTAACGCCGCACCGGTAAAGACTTGGTTACCGGATTCCAAAATCGTTAACCATCAAGGCAGCGGCATTTGCCCTGCCGCAGCAGCCATCAATCTTTGTCGTGATAGGGGTTTTTGGGTGCCCGGATGATCAGTCGCACCGGCACGCCACCAAAACCGAGCTCGCGGCGGATGCCATTGACCAGATAGCGCCGGTAGCTCTCCGGCAGCTCATCAATGCGTGTCCCGAAGATCACGAAGGATGGCGGCCGGGTCTTTGCCTGGGTGATATAGCGCAGCTTGATCCGCTTGCCGCCCGGAGCCGGTGGCGGGTTTTCGGTGATCGCATCCTCGAACCAGCGGTTGAGCTTGCCGGTCGATACGCGCTGCGACCAGATCCGGCGGGCCTGGAACGCCGCCTTCATCAGCTGGTCAATGCCCTTGCCGGTAAAGGCAGAGACGGCGACCAAAGGCACGTCGCGCACCTGCGCGAGGCCGTCATTCAGCGCCGCCCGGATGCCGTTGAACAATTTGCTTGGGCCTTCCGCCACATCCCATTTGTTGATTCCGATAATCAGGCAGCGGCCTTCCTGGATGGCATGATCGGCGATGCGCAGATCCTGTGCTTCCAGACCCTTGGTCGCATCGAGCAGCAGCACCACCACCTCGGCAAAGTCCACCGCGTGGCGGGCATCGGCTACGGCGAGCTTTTCCAGCTTGTCATTGACCTTGGCGCGCTTGCGCATGCCGGCGGTATCGATCAGGCGGACCCGGCGGTCAGGATCGATGCCGTCGAGCTTTTCTTCCTCGGTCAGCGCATCATCATGCCAGACCCAGTCGACGGTGATACTGTCGCGGGTAATGCCCGCTTCCGGGCCGGTAATCAGCCGGTCCTCGTCCAGCATCTTGTTGATCAAAGTCGACTTTCCGGCATTGGGGCGCCCGACAATGGCCAGTTTCAGCGGCGCGGATTCGTCGGTCGGTTCGTCCGCAGCGGCTGCCTTGAAATTTTCGACATAGGGCTGGATCGCCTGGAACAGGTCGGCCATGCCGTCGCCATGTTCCGCGCTGAACGGGATCGGATCGCCAAATCCCAGAGCATAGCTTTCCAAAATGCCAGCGTCGGCCGCCTTGCCTTCAGCCTTGTTGACCAGTAATATCACCGGCGTCTTTGCGCTGCGCAGCCAGCGGGCAATTTCCTCGTCGAGGGGCGTCAGCCCGGCGCGGCCGTCGATCACGAAAATCGCCAGCTCTGCGCCCGCGACGGCCAGCTCCGTCTGCTTGCGCATCCGCCCGGGCAGGCTTTTCGCATCTTCATTTTCATAGCCCGCCGTGTCGACGACGTTAAATTCCAAGCCCAGCAGATTGGCCGCGCCCTCGCGCCGGTCGCGGGTGACGCCGGGCATGTCGTCGACGAGCGCCAGCTTCTTGCCAACCAGACGGTTGAACAGCGTCGATTTGCCGACATTGGGTCGACCTATGATTGCAATATTGGGCAGCATAAAGCCGGTCCCTGTCCTTTGGTTCTGATCCTCAGCGGAACGCGGAAATGCGGCCGCTGTCGTCAAGAATATATAGCATGCCACCGGCGACGACTGGCGGCAGCGAAATGCCGTCATCCAGTTCGAACAGAGTCTGGCTTGATCCCTCGCTCGGCGAAACCGCCACGACCTCGCCTTCGGTATTGGCAACAATCAGCCGATTTCCGGCCAGAATCGGCCCCGTCCAGTTGATCGGATTTTTCTTCTTCTCGTCATTCTTGTAGGCGGCGAGCTGGCTGATCCAGCGGACCTTGCCGTTCGGGCGAGCGATGCACAGCAGCTTCGCGTCATCGGTCAGCACGAACACCCATTCGCCGGCGACAACCGGCGTGGTGATTCCCGCGATGTTCAATTCCCAGATTCGCTGGCCGGTGACCAGTTCATAGGCCGCCATGCGGCCGCCCTGGCCGAGCGCGAATACCCGGCCGCGATCGATCACCGGATCGGCGTCAATATCGGACAGGGTCGCGACCGAGGTCGAGATGCTGGTCCGTGCAAGCGCATCATTCCAGAGATTGCGGCCATTTTCATAGCGATAGGCGGTCAGTTCGCCGGAGCTGTAGCCAGCGACCACCGTGCCCTGGCCAGCGGCAGGCGCGGCGACTCCGAAAATTCCGGCCAGACCGACGGTCCCGGCTTCGTTCCACTGCACCGATCCGTCCAGCATGTTGAGCGCATAGATCTGGTTGTCCTGGGTCATCACATAGACATTGCCGTTGGAAATGGTCGGCGAGCCGCGCAGCGGGCCGGCGGGACGCACTTTCCATATCTCGCTGCCATCAGCCGCGTTCAGCGCAACAACGTCGCCCACACCATTGGTGGCATAGACGATCTTGTCGAATACGCTCACACCCCCGCCGAAGAGCGACGATTCGCCGTCGCCCTTGACGTCCATCTGGACCGACCAGATTTTCGCGCCGGTGGCAGCGTCAAAGGCATGGACCACGGCCTGGGTGTCGGTAACGAACAGCCGGCCACCCGCAACCGCCGGAGCAGAGGCCAGCCGTTCCCGCTTGTTGGTACCGCTGATATCCGCGGTCCAGACCCGGGACAGATTGTCCCCGAGAGCGACATGACCAATTGACTTGCTCGCATTGCCGCCCGATTGCGCCCATTCGCTGTTCGCGACCGGAGCCGGCAGGATCACGGCAATCGAGGCCAGGGCCGGATCGACTTCAGCGCCGCTTTCACCGCTCAATATCGGCGTGCGTTTGCCGAGCGTCGGCGTGCTTTTCTTGTCTTCGCCGTCACCGCCTCCCAATATGCCGCAGCCGGAAAGCAGAGACAGGGCGAGCAGGCTGGCGATCAGTTTCTTACTGGAAATCATTCCTTGGATTCTCCCTCAGCCGCAACCGCCTTGAGCGGAGCAACCACTTTTTCATCGCTGTCCAGTTCGACAGCGTCAATGCCTTCGACACCGGCCATCTGCAAAGCACGCGACCGGATCGTTGGCGGGACATTGTCATCCTTGGCGAGCTGCGCGAAAAGCGGCCCCGCCAGATCGGACTTGCCCATGTTGAGATAGGATATGGCGACCATTTCACCGGCGCTGCCGAACCAGGCGTTGCCCGGTACCGCCAGCGGCTTCAGGCGGTCGATCACCTGCTGTGGCTTGAGCATGTCAAATTCAGCCGTGGTCTGGCGGATCAGCGCCAGATCGCGAAACGGCTTGGGCAGGCTGTCATCGGCAGCAACCTTGGCATAGCCTTCGATCGCCTTTTTGGGATTGTTCTTTTCCAGGGCAATATTGGCCTGCAGCAGCTGTGCCGCGGCGCGGTAACCCGGCTGTTCGGCGTCCATCAGCGGCTCGAGCGCCTTTGCCGCTCCGTCGAGATTGTTCTGGCGAACACTGTCGATCGCCGCGATATATTCCTCGCTGCGCAAACCGGATTTTTCGCCCTGGTTGTTCTGATAGAAAATCCAGCCAGCCAGCGAACCGAGACCGATGATCACTGCCGCAAAAATCCAGATGCCATAGCGGGTGGCCAAGGTTTTCAGCTGGTCTTCGCGCACCGCTTCGTCGACTTCGCGCAGGAATACCTGTTCCTGGCGGTCTGGCTGCTGTTCTGGTGCCTTGTTTTTGTCTTTGGCCAATGTGGCTTCCTCAATATTGTCTTGCGCGCCCTGCCTGCCGGTCAGCCGCAGGCGATTTGCAATCGGCTGTCCTTTAGCGCCCGCAATAGCAAAAGTAAAAGTCTATTGACCATTTCCACAGGCTGAACGGAGGATCGGGTGACCGGGGTGATTTTCGTTATTTTTTCGGCTGATAGAGTTGATCCGCCCCCGGAAAACTGCGCTCCCTGACCTCTCCGGCATATTGTTCGGCGGCCTGGTCAATTTGTTCGGCAATATTGTGGTAGCGTTTCACGAAACGCGCCGTGCGGTCGAACATGCCGAGCATGTCTTCGGTCACCAGCACCTGGCCATCGCATTGCGCCGACGCGCCAATGCCGATGGTGATCGCCTGAACCGCCTTGGTTGCCTCGATCGCGATCCGCTCCAGCACGCCTTCCAGAACGATCGCAAAGGCACCGGCCTGGTCCAGAGCGACGGCGTCGCCAACGATCTTTTTCGCTTCCGCATCGTCACGGCCGCGCGCGGCATAGCCGCCGAGCACGTTGATCGCCTGCGGGGTGAGGCCGACATGACCGACCACCGGAATGCCGCGCTGCACCAGAAATGCAACGGTCTCCGCCATCACCTCGCCGCCTTCCAGCTTCACCGCAGCCGCACCGGTCTGTTTCAGGATATGGGCCGCGCTTTCATAGGCCTGTTCCGGCGACCGTTCGTAGGATCCGAACGGCATGTCGACCACGACAACGCTGTGATAGCTGCCCCGCACCACGGCCGCGCCATGGTTGCACATCATGTCGAGCGTGACCGGGATCGTCGAATCGAGGCCGTAAATGACCTGCGCCAGCGAATCGCCGACCAGCAGCATGTCGCAATGGGCGTCGAGCAGCTGCGCCGTCCGCGCGGTATAGGCGGTCAGCATGACCACCGGCTCTTCGGTCACCCCATCAACCTTGCGCCCCTGAATCTTCGGAACCGACAATCGCCGCATCGGCTGCGGGCGCGGATTGGCGCGACTGGTGGATGTATCGAGTTTGAAGGTCGTGGACATGGAAAGCCTCAGCGATAAAGTTGATAGACCGGCCCTGATAAGCGACGCTGGCCGATAAGGCCAGTCTCGCAATTATCGCTCGATGGCCGTCACCGCTATCCCGGGATTGTCGCTGAACAGCCCATCCACTCCCGCAGCCATATAGGCGCGAATTTCCCCCTGCAGATCGCCCGGTTCCCGCGGATCGATACCGCTCTTGAAATCGGTCGGCAGGAAGTAGTTTTCCCGGCGGAAGGTCCAGGGATGGACAACAAGGCCGGCCTTGTGCGCTGCCTCGACCAAGCCGCTCGGTGCCTCCAGCTGGCCAAGAAGATTGCGATCAATCACCATATCCTTCGAAGGTCCGAGACCATCCGCATAGGTTGCTATTTTTTCCAGACCAGCTGCTGTTACCATCGCGGCATAGGTCTGCCCGTCAATATCAGGCGGACCGGCTTCGCTGGCGACCAGCTGCACCAGCCGGATGTCGGTTTTGCTGTGAAGGGCGATCAGATTGCCAACCTCGAACGACTGGATAAAGACCGGATCGGGCTTGCCAGCATAGCCATATTGCTCCAGCAATTTGAGCATGGGCTCGTCGTGGCTCAGCCCCAGAGCCTTGAAATAGCTCGGGTGCTTGGTTTCCGGATAGACGCCGATCCGCTTGCCCCTTTGCTTCTCCTGCCGTTGCAGCAGTTGCAATATCTCTTCAAAGGTCGGTATTTCAAACTGACCGTCATAGGCCGCATTGGCGGCGCGCAATTGCGGCAACCGTTCTTTTGCCCGCAGGGTCTTCAGCTCTGCCAGCGTGAAGTCTTCGGTAAACCAGCCTTCAAGGCGCTGGCCATCGATCGTCTTGACCGTCTTGCGCCCGGCAAATTCCGGCCTGTCGGCGACATCGGTGGTCTCGCTGATCTCATTTTCGTGCCGCGCCACCAGCACGCCGTCTTTGGTCAGCACCAGATCGGGCTCGATAAAATCCGCCCCCTGCTCGATCGCCAGCGTATAGGACGCGAGCGTATGTTCCGGGCGTTCGCCGCTGGCGCCGCGATGGGCGATGATGATCGGCGGCTCCCCGCTCAATGTGGCCATGTGCACCTCCGGCTCTCCGCCCGGCGCCGCCTGAACGCCGCACCCCGCCAGCATCAGTGTAAATGCGAATAAAAAGGCGGTACGGACGTTCATCGCTAGCTGACCTCGACGCCTTTCCAGAAGGCGATCCGCCCCTCGATTTCAGCCGCTGCCGCTTTCGGGGCCGGATAATACCAGGCGGCATCATCATTGATTTCGCCGTCGACGATCAGGGAATGGTAAGACGCATCGCCCTTCCACGGGCAATGGCTGGTGGCGTCGCTGTGCATCAGATATTTCGACCAGACGGAATCGCGCGGAAAATAATGATTGCCCTCGACCACCACCGTGTCGTCGCTTTCTGCGATCACCACGTCATTCCATCTTGCCTGAACCATGCGCTTGTCCTTTTTTCTGATACCAATTTTGGCGGCGGCAATCCCTGTTATCGGCATCCAGATCCGGATAGCCTCGAAACATAACAGTTTTATGCCAGCCGCCCTGATAAAATCAGAAACACGGATCGGCGATACGGCATTCAGGGTAAATTCGTCAGAATGCCGGACGCACTAGCTGTTGCGTGCGGCCAGTCCGGCGGCTTCATAGTCCGAAGCCTTGAAGCCGACGACCAGTTCGTCGCCATGTTCCAGCACCGGCCGTTTGATCATGCTGGGGTTTTCTGCCATCACCATTACTGCGGTATCGTCGCTGATATTTTCCTTCACCATGTCGGGCAGCTTGCGAAAGGTCGTGCCGCGCTTGTTGATCAGCGCTTCCCAGCCGACCTGCATCACCCACATTTCCAGCTTTTCCTTGCTGATCCCGGACTTCTTATAGTCATGGAAGACATAGTTGATGCCGTTCTTCTCCATCCAGTTGCGCGCCTTCTTGATGGTGTCGCAATTGGAAATACCATACATCTTGGTTTCGTTACTCATCGCTCTTGTCCTGTTTGTGCTGCGCTTTCACCCAGAGACAGATGTCAGCGACCGGGCATCGGTCACATTTGGGGCTCCGGGAAGTGCAGATTCGCTTCCCGAACTGAATTAGCCAGAAATGCCCGTCGCGCAAGGCCCAATCGGGGCTGCGCTCTTCCAGCTGCTGCGCGGTCTTGTCCGCCGTCTTCGCATCGGTCAGGCCGATGCGGTTGCAGACCCGGTGAACATGGGTGTCAACGGCGATCACATTGGCGCCAAAGGTGAAGCTCATGACGATATCGGCGCATTTCCGGCCGATGCCCGGCATGGCCAGCAGCCCCTTCCGGGTGTTCGGTACCACGCCGCCATGTTCGGCCAGCAAATGCTCGCAGAATTTCCGGATACTGCGTGTCTTGTTGTTATAGAGGCCGCATGGCTTGATCGCCGCTGCAATGTCGCGATCGTCCAGCTCCAGCATCTCTTCCGGCGTCTCAGCCAGTGCAAACAGAGCGGCCGCCGCCCTGGCGGTATTGCGGTCCAGCGACTGTGCGGACAGCATGCAGGAAATGCAGGAGCGGAAGGCATCCGGCTGGCCCTTCGGTCCCTTCGCATCGGCGGTGCGACCGGGCATCGCTTCGGCGAGGCGGCGGTAGACCGTCTCTATCTGGTCCGGCTCAATCAGCTCTTTCTCCGGCATCAGGCTAATTCGCAATCGCTGCGCACCGGACAGGAGCCGCAATCCGGCCGTTTCGGACGGCAGATCGTTTGCGCCAGCCGCTTGCCGAGCAGATGATGCTCATCAATATCCGCTGCCGTCCATTCGGGCGGCAAGACCGGCATCAGCGCGTCATAAGCCCGCGCCGTATCGGCCTTGGCCGGCACCAACCCCATCCGCTGCACCACCCGGCGATGGCCGGAATCGAGCACCAGCGCCTTGCGGTTGAAGCGACTGGTGTTCATCACGCCGGCGCTGATCTTGCCCGCCACTCCCGGCAGCCGTTCAAGCCAGGCCATTGCCTCGGCGGTATCCAGCTCTTCCAGATGATCCAGCGTGGCGCTGCCGCGCTGTCTGACAATCTCCTGCATACAGGCTTGCAGACGTTCTGCCGCCATCGCCGGAAAGGTCGCAGTCTGCAGCGTGCGGGTGAGCGCGCCGAGATCCGCTTCGGCCACCTTCTCCCATGTTCCATATTCGGCAAGCAGCCGGTCCGTATTTTCGTTGGACACCGCCGTCTTGGCGCGCGCGCCGATGACGCCCTGGACCAGCGTCCATATCGGATCGCGCCGCTTGTCGTCCGGGCGGATTACCCGACCGATTGTTTCGATCAATCGCCCATGCATGCGCCGCAATATTCCGGTGCGCGGGTCGGTGCCGAGGTCAAGTTGCATCACCGGCATATGGGTCAGCAAGAGCGAGGTAGCAAGATGCGGGTCGCTGCCTGGCTTGGCCGGGGCCTAGATATCGACGATGATCTTGCCGAAATGCTTGCCTGATTCCTGGTGGCGGAAGGCATCGGCGAGATCGGCGAGCGGGAAATGCTTGTCGAGCACCGGCCTGATGCCATTGGCCTCGATCGCCGCGATCATGTCCAGCTGCTGCGCCCGGCTGCCGACCGTAAGCCCCTGCACGCGCAAGTTCTTTGCCATCAGCAGCGCCGTCTGCACCGGACCGGCGAAACCGGTCAAAACCCCGATCAGCGCGACATGGCCGCCGATCCGGGTGGCCATCATCGACTGGTGGAGCGTTCCCGGGCCGCCGATTTCGACGACGCAATCCACGCCCTTGCCGCCGGTCAGTTCAAGCACCTTCGGTCCCCAGGCCTCGACTTCCTTGTAGTTGATCAGATGGTCCGCGCCCATTGCCTTCAGCCGTTCGAGCTTGTCATTGGAGGAGGATGTCGCAATCACCGTCGCACCCGCTGCCTTGGCAAATTGCAGCGCGAAGATCGAAACCCCGCCGGTGCCCTGCACCAGCACCGTATCACCGGGCTTGACGCAGCCATCGGCAAACAGCGCCCGCCAGGCGGTCAGGCCGGCGCAAGTCAGGGTCGCGGCCTCCGCTGCGCTATAGCCCTCGGGCGCGTGCGTCCAGGAGGTCGCAGGCCCGACGGCCTGCTCGACCGCATAGCCGTCGATACCGTCACCCGGCACGCGCTTGAAGCCGCCTTCGGGCGGCACACCGTCGAGCCAGTCGGGGAAGAAGGTGGAGACCACCAGATCGCCCACTGCGAAATCACTGACGCCCTCGCCCACAGCCGTAACCTCGCCCGCGCCATCGGACATCGGAATGCGGTCCTCGGCGGTCGGGATCATCCCCTTGACCACCGCATAGTCATGATAGTTGAGGCTGGAGGCGCGCAGCCTCACCGCTATCTCGCCGGGACCAGGGGCGGCGGGATCGGGCAGGTCGACCAGGGTCAGATTGTCGAGTGACGCGGGGGCTTTGAGCTGGATGGCTTTCATGGGGGCTCTCCTGAATTTAATTGTCTAATTAAATTCAGGCTTAGGAGCAGTGCAGCAGGCGGTCAATATAGGACCGTTAGGCCCCAGATGACATCAAGGGTCTTCTTGACAAATGGTCACCTAAGTGTCATTTTGACACCATGGCAAAAACGATCAAGATTGACGACGAACTGATGGAAGTCATCGGCCGCGAGGCCGAGATGATGAGCCGCTCGCTGGCCGGACAGGTCCGCCACTGGGTGCGGATCGGGATGAGCATAGAGAAATCCCGTTTCTTCGACCAGTCGCGGGTGGTCGAGGCATTGAGCGGCAAACTGGCCCCCGACGCGCTGACCGCTGGCGAACAGGAAGCCTATATTGACAACCTGTTTGACGCTGCTCGCTCCGGCACAAGCGAACAGCGCAAGCTGTTTGCCGGGCGCAAGGCCGAGGGCCTGGGCGTCGGACTGCGCGACGGCAAGATTAGCCGGGAAAGCGGTCCCGCCGACTGATGGCGATTGTCGCCGGTCGCCCGACCCTGTTTCTGATCGCCGGGCCCAATGGCGCCGGCAAATCGACCTTTTACGAAACCGTGCTGGCACCGCGCACCCTCGCTCCCTTTGTCAATGCCGATATCATCCAGCGCGACGAGCTTGGCGATCCCTCGCCCGAAGCCTCCTATCGCGCTGCAGAAATTGCCGGGGAGCGACGGCGCGAGCATATGGCGGCTGGCCAGTCATTCGTCATGGAAACCGTATTCTCGCATCCCTCGAAACTCGAACTTTTGCAGGACGCGCGCGACGCCGGATATCGCATCATCGTGTTTCATCTGGCTCTCGCTTCCCCCGACCTGGCCGTCGCCCGCGTCACCGCGCGCATCGACGAAGGTGGCCACCCCGTGCCGGAAGAAAAAATCCGCCAGCGGTTCGATCGCAACGCCCCCCTGATCCGCCGGGCCGCCTTGCTCGCCGACCGGGCGATGATCTTTGATGCTTCGGCGCTGAACGAGCGGCCAGTGGTGTTGCTGGAACTGTCACAGGGTCAGGTGGCGCGCCGGGCCGCTGAACTGCCGGAGTGGTTCGAAACACTGTACGGCGATCTGGCCTGAGCAGCCGCCAGCCGGTGCGCCCCGGCCGCTTGGGACCGGGACGCTCCAGCCTTTGTGGGCGCGCGAACCTAGCGGCTCAGCTGACCCCGGATCGCGCCCGCGGGATATTCCGCCGTATGCACGTTGACATAAAAGGCCGAGGGGTCATCTTCGATCCGGTTCTGCGTCCATTCCGAGCCGTCAGCACAGCCCTTGTAGCCGCCTTCATTCGCCGTGCGCAGCGTGAACACCGGCGGACCATTGGTACCGCGGACCCCGCGATGAATATGCGCCGCGGTGATCGGTCCGATCCCACGGACCCCGTTGATATCCCAGCAGATCTGTCCAAATGTTTCGGAGATGCTGATTTCGGCTCGGCCATAGCCATCGGCGTCACCGCCGCCCACTTCCTCGCTGCCGAGCAGGGTCGTGCGATAGACATCGCCGGTGCGCTCGGCGACCTTTTCTTCCACCGTGGCACATCCGGCCAGCGCGGCGGCGCCCAAGCCGGCCAGCAGCAGATTTTGCAATTTGATCATTTTCTCTCTCCTGTTTCGCTCGCGTCTCGTTGGCGCAAGCGACAATAGGATAACGGGCGAGGGTCGATCGGGTTCCGCTCGCACCGGTTCTCAGTTCCTCAGCGTCCTTCGACAAGCTCAGGACGAACGGGAGGGAGGGAATTCTGGCAAAGGTCCGATCACAACCATCGCCGTTCGTGCTGAGCCTGTCGAAGCACGGGTTCACACCATCTAACGGCAAGACCGCGACCGCGCCAAACGCGAAATCGATTCCCAGTCACCCGCAATCAGCGCCTGCTTTTTCGCCCGCGACCAGCCCTTGATCTGGCGCTCGGCGGCCAGGGCCTCGGCGCGGGACGGAAAATCCTGGTGCCAGACGAGTTTCACGGGACGGCGCGTTTGCGTATATCCGCCAATCAATCCGGACTGATGCCCTGCAATGCGGGAATCCAGATTATCGGTATGGCCAACATAATAATGCCCGTCCACGCAGCGCAGCATGTAGGTCCAGAATGCCATGGCGGCACGATAGCGCGCGCCCGTCCTTCGACAAGCTCAGGACGAACGGGAGGGGGGGGGAATGGCCTGAACTGTTAAAGAAAGGGAGCCAACAAGACCCGTTCGTCCTGAGCCTGTCGAAGGACCGAGACACGCACGATGGCGACTTCGTCAACCCGAAAATCTCGAAGTCGCTTTTTTGCCTAGCGGCTCCTCACGTCGCCGAATAATTCCGACGAATGTCCCCCGGATATTCGTTTGATCGGAATTATTCCCACTCAATAGTCCCCGGCGGCTTGCTGGTATAGTCATAGACCACCCGGTTGATCCCCGGGACCTCGTTGACGATCCGCGTCGAGACGCGGGTCAGGAAGCTGGCGTCGAAGGGGTAGACATCGGCGGTCATGCCGTCGGTGCTGGTCACCGCGCGCAGGCCGCAGACATTGTCATAGGTGCGGCTGTCGCCCATCACGCCGACCGTCTTGACCGGCAGCAATACCGCAAAGGCCTGCCAGATCGCATCATAGAGCCCGGCATTGCGGATTTCCTCGAGATAGATCGCATCCGCCTTGCGCAATATGTCGCAGCGTTCCTTGGTCACTTCGCCGGGAATCCGGATAGCCAGACCCGGTCCGGGAAACGGATGGCGCCCGACAAACTGATCGTTCAGACCCAGCTCGCGGCCAAGATCGCGGACCTCGTCCTTGAACAGCTCGCGCAGCGGCTCGACCAACTTCATGTTCATCCGCTCGGGCAGGCCGCCGACATTGTGGTGCGACTTGATGGTGACGCTCGGTCCGCCGGTAAAGGACACGCTCTCGATCACATCGGGATAGAGCGTGCCCTGTGCCAGGAAATCCGCGCCGCCGACCCGGGCGGCTTCCTCGTCGAACACCTCGATAAATTCGCCGCCGATAAACTTGCGCTTCTTCTCCGGGTCGGTCTCGCCGGCCAGGCCCTTCATGAAACGCGCCTCGGCATCGACCACCACCAGCGGGATATTATAATGGTCGCGGAACAGCGTCTCGACCTGCTCGCGCTCGTTCAGGCGCAGCAAGCCGTGATCGACAAAGACGCAGGTCAGCTGGTCGCCGATCGCCTCGTGGATCAGGATCGCCGCAACCGAGCTGTCGACCCCGCCGGACAGGCCGCAGATGACCTTCTTGTCGCCGACCTGCTCGCGGATCTCGGCGATCTTGGCGTCCTTATATTCCGCCATCGTCCAGTCGCCGGCCAGCCCGCAGACATGGCGGACGAAATTGGCGATCAACTTGGCGCCGTCGGGTGTGTGCACGACCTCGGGGTGGAACTGGGTGCCATAATAGCGCCGCTCGTCATCGGCGATCAGGGCGAAGGGGGCGCCGTCGCTGGTCGCCACGATCCGGAAGCCCGGGGCGAAGCGGGTGACCTTGTCGCCATGGCTCATCCAGACTTGATGCCGCTCCCCGACCTCCCAGAGGCCGTCGAACAGCACGCAGCCTTCGGTAACGGTCAGATAGGCGCGGCCGAACTCGCCGCCCTCGCCGGTCTCGTGGCCCGGGCGGACCTCGCCGCCGAGCTGGTGCGTCATCACCTGCTGGCCGTAGCAGATGCCGAGGATCGGCAGGCCGCTGTCGAACAGGATCTGCGGCGCGCGGGGACTGCCTTCCTCGGGCACGCCGGCCGGCGATCCCGACAGGATGATGCCCTTGGGCTTCAGCCGGTGAAAGGCCTCCTCGGCGCTGTTGAACGGAGCGATCTCCGAATAGACCCCGGCCTCGCGGACCCGGCGGGCGATAAGCTGCGTGACCTGCGAGCCGAAATCGACGATCAGGATGGTTTCTTCATGAGCAATGGACATGGTTCAAGCGCTTAGTGGGCCGCCCCTTTTGAGTCCAGCGCGATTGTCCCTCCCGCGGCAAAAGGCGGTGCTTTTTCAGCCGCTGCCCAGTTCGCCCAGAAAGACCGCCAGCACCACGCCGATCGCGGTCGCGACGCCGGCCATATGATGGTCTTCCTTATAGGCCTGGGGAAAGACCTCGGTCGCCAGCGAGGCGACCACCGCGCCGGCGGCAAAGCAGCGGGTCGCGGCGAGGACATGCGGCGAGACACCTTCCAGCGCGATATTGCCGACGATTGCCGCTGCCGACAGGATCGCCGCGGTCGCTGCCCACAGGCCGAGAATCTTGGCCCGCGAATGGCCCTCGCCGGCCATCTGCTTGGCACCACCCGCCGCTTCCGGCAGATTGGATAGCAGGATCGACCCGGCCAGCGCCGCCACCTCGATCGGCTTGGCACCAATCAGCGCCACGCCGAGTGCCAGATTTTCCGGTATGCCATCGAGGGTGATCGCGGCGAGGAGGCCGCCCCCGCCGTCGGCACCCCATTTCTCGTCGATCCAGTAATCGATCACGGAGAATACGACCGCACCGGCTGCCACGGCCCCGAGACCGACCCACATATTGCTCTGCTCGAGCGACGGCTCGATCAGCTCGGTCACCAGCGAGACAATCAGCGCACCGCCGGCCAGCGCAATGACAAAGCCCTGGGTCTGGGTCGTCAGTTTGCCGTAGAGACCCCACAGCGCACCGGCGATCAGGGCGGCCGATACTATCGCCACTACTAGAAAGGTCATCAGCATCAATCTGTTACGCGCGGGCCGGGACTAGGTTGCGCGCCCCTGCGAAGGCAGGGGCCCATCTCCTGAACGTGAGACCAGAGGCATCGGAGCCGCAGCGCACACAGCCTGCGCCAGCGCGCGACCGTCAACCGTTGCCACAAGGCGCAAGCTTGGGAGATGGGCCCCCGCCTGCGCGGGGGCACTCATCCCTCGACCATCACCCTGAGTTCGAGCTTCCCTGTCCGGTCGATATGGCAAACCCAAAACGTCCCGCACGAACGACAGCCGGCCTGTGCCCCTGCGCAGGCAGGGGCCCATCTCCTGAACGTGAGACCAGAGGCATCGGAGCGGCAGCGCACACAGCCTGCCCCAGCCCGCGATCAACAACCGTTGCGACAGGACGCAAGACCGGGAGATGGGCCCCCGCCTGCGCGGGGGCACCTAACCCTCGGCCATCGCCCTGAGCTCGGTCTTCAATATCTTGCCGATATGGCTGCGCGGCAGTTCGTCGATGAGGCGCAGTTCGGACAGTCGCTGGGTCTTGCCGAGATCGGCGTTGGTCGCCGCCTTCAGCACCTCCGGATCGAGCGTCACCCCGGCCTCGGCGACGACGAAGCCGACCGGCGTCTCGCCCCATTGCCGGGAGGCGACGCCGATCACCGCGGCATCGGCGACGCCCGGCTGCGCCATCAGCGCTTCCTCCAGGTCGCGCGGATAGATGTTGAAGCCGCCGGAGATGATCATGTCCTTGGAGCGGCCCATCAGGGTGATGAATCCGTCCGCGTCGACCCGGCCGATATCGCCCATCCGCTGCCAGCGTTCGCCCTTCTCGTCATACCAGCTGGCTTCCTCGGTCTTCTCCGGCTGGTTCTTGTAGCCCGACATCATCGTCTGCGACCGGCCGACCAGTTCGCCCATTTCGCCGGCGGGCAGCCGGTTGAGCTGCTCGTCGACGGTAATCACTTCGCTGCCGCCCCAGGCGATGCCGACGGTGTGCAGCTTGTCGGGATGCTCGTGGCACAATAGCAGGCAGACCACCCCGCCCTCGGTCATCGAGTATATCTCGATCAGCCCGCCCGGCATGCGCTTCAGCACTTCCGCCTTCAGCTCCGCCGAGAAAGGCGCGCTGGTGCAATATTTGTGGGTCAGGCGACCCAGATCATAATCGTCGAAGCCCTCGAAATCCATCAGCCGCTGATATTGCACCGGCACCAGCATCGTGTGGCTGGCGCGATGCTCCTGCGCCAGCTCCAGCCAGCGCCGGCAATCGAACTTGCCCATCAGCACCACCGTCCCGCCATAGGCAATGGTCGGCGTGAACAGCGCCAGCGTCGTGTTCGAATAGAGCGGTGTCGACAGCAGGGTCACCTGCCCCGGCTGGCCATAGCCGGTGCCCTCGCCGACCGCGGCATGATACCAGCGCATCTGGCGGCTGTGGACAATGCCCTTGGGGGTGCCGGTGGTGCCGCTGGAATAGATAATATTATAAGGGTCTTTCGGACCGACATCCGGATCAGCCGGCACCGCGCCTTCTGCCGCCATCCAGTCAGCCATCAGCGGCGCATCGTCCGCCGCCTGGTCGAGCATGACATGGGTGAGCGCTGGCAAGTCCTCTCCGCTCTCCAACAACTCCGCCCGCTTGGCGCTATCGATAAACAGATGCATCGCGCCGCTGTCGCGTATCATATTGGCCAGCTGCTTCGGCGTCGCCGAGGTGGTCAGCGGCGCCGCGCAGCCGCCGGCGACAATCGCGCCGAGATAGGCCAGCGCATAGCGCACCGTGGTCGTCCCGAGGATCGCCACCGCCTGCCCCTTCTGCAGCCCGTCCGCCTGCAGCTGCGCCGCGATCCGGTTGACCAGCGCGGCGGTCTCGGCCCAGCTGAGCTTCTCCTCGCTGTCATCCAGTGCGATCCGGTCGGGCTGGTTGATCGCATGGGCGTTGATAAGATCGGCGAGCTGGCCGAACGGCTGCTCGAGATAGCGGGCGGGGTCTATATGTTTCATCAAGTGATTAATTCCGCATCTGGCGTGCAAATGCAACGGCTTTGCTTGCTGGCTCCTGCTTTCGCCAGTCCGGCGATCACCCAGAGGCCGATCGTCATTGCGAGCGCAGCGAAGCAATCCAGGCGGCAATCATGGACCGCAATGGCTAGACGCTCTGGATTGCTGCGTCGCTGCGCTCCTCGCAATGACGGCTCTGATACGGGTGTGCAAAACCTTAACCGCCAAACACCAACAGCTTCGTATCTTTGCGCGTGGTTTACGCAGGCACTCTACCCCGCGACCAGCACCACATAAATACTCTCGACCCAGCCGCTGGCGCACGGGCCGTCATAATTGCGCTTGGCGCGGACCGGGGAGGAGACACCGCAATTGCCGGGGCTGCGGGGGGCCGCTGCGCCTTCTTCGGCTGCAGGCGCCTTGTCATAGACGATGCCGAACCATTGCTGGTCGATGCTGCGGGTGCAGATATAGACGCGCTGGCCGGGGGCGAGACTGTCCTTCTTCTCTGCCGCGTCGAACGGGGCGCTCAGCACTGGCAGCGCGCCGCTGTCATGGCGACCGACCTCGCCGACCGACTGGCAGGCATCAAAGCGCGGGCCGCCTTCGCCGATCCGCACCGGCTTGGCCGACGGATCCCCCTCGACCCGCTCGGTCCGCCCGGTCGGATTTTCCAGATCGGCGCTGCTCTCGCGCAGGTCATCGCTGACCTTGGTGGATTCGGAGCAGGCGGTGGTTGCCAGGCACAACAGCGACGCGGCGAGCAGGGTTTTGTTCATGCAGGCAGGTTTAGCGCAAAGGCGGGGGTCTTGGGAAGCGGCGAATATATTGATCCATCAGACCGTTCGTCCTGAGCTTGTCGAAGGACGCTGGGGAGCGCCAAGGGTGCTTCGACAAGCTCAGCACGAACGGAAGTGGGGTTTCGACAGGTTCGGGACGAACGGCTGGGCTGCGACGGTCGCGGGACAAACGGGTGGGACGGCAACCCCTCACAGCACAATCTGTGTCTGCGTCACCACCGCCACCAGCGTGCCGTCCTCGAGCGTGATCTTCGTCTGCCAGACCGACTGCCGCCGGCCGACCTTGAACGGGGCTGCCTCGCCATAGACGATGCTGCCCTCGGGCGCGGCATTCAGGAAATTGGTCTTGCTTTCGGAGGTGGTGGTGCCGTTCGAGCCCTCGGGCAGATTGGCAAAACCGCCGAACGCGCCGAGCACATCGGCAAAGGTCATCACCGCGCCGCCATGGATGCTGGGACTGCCGCCGCCGTTGCCGGCGGTGCAGATCTCCGGCCGCACCAGCATCTCGCCGCAGACCTTGTCCCTGTCCATCGCGGTGATCGTGATGCCCATGGTTTTGGCGAAGGGGACCATATCGGCGGGATTGGTCATGGAAGAGATCCTTTTCTCGGTTGATGCACGCAAAGGCCGCTGCCCCGAAGCCAATCAGGAGACCGCGGTCGAGCCCGACCGCCTTGTAGCCCCATTTGACGGCGATTGCCGACAGCTTTTCGACCGGAATTTGCATAGAGATTCTTCGCATTCTTCGCGGCTTCGCGCGAGAAAATATCGCCACTCGTCCCAATATGTTAAGCCGTTGATATATTGATACAATATTATCCGCATATTCGACATTTTTCTTGGGTTTGGCGGCGCCAGCGGCTATGGTCCCGGCATGAATGACATCGATAAAGACAAAACCCCGGAAGATGCTTCCAGCTCTTCCAACCAGAACGAATATGGCGCTGATTCGATCAAGGTTCTCAAGGGCCTGGACGCGGTGCGCAAGCGGCCCGGCATGTATATCGGCGATACCGATGACGGCAGCGGCCTGCACCATATGGTGTTCGAGGTGTCCGACAATGCGATCGACGAGGCGCTGGCCGGGCATTGCGATCTGATCCTGATCACCCTCAATCCCGATGGCAGCGTTTCGGTCGAGGACAATGGCCGCGGCATCCCGACCGGTATGCACACCGAAGAAGGCGTTTCGGCGGCCGAGGTCATCATGACCCAGCTCCACGCCGGCGGCAAGTTCGAGAACACCTCGGACGACAATGCCTACAAGGTTTCCGGTGGTCTGCACGGCGTCGGTGTCTCGGTGGTCAATGCCCTGTCCGAATGGCTGGAACTCGACATCTGGCGCGACGGCAAAGAGCATAATATGCGCTTTGAATTTGGCGATGCGGTACGGCCCCTCGAGGTGATCGGCGACGCGCCGCCGGCGGACAACAAGACCGGCTTCAAGAAGGGTACGAAAGTCACCTTCTTCCCCTCGCCCGCGACCTTCAAGATCACCGAATTCGATTTCGAGAAGCTTGAGCACCGCTATCGCGAGCTCGCCTTCCTGAACAGCGGCGTGCATATCATCCTGCGCGATGCGCGGCACGAGGAAGCCAAGGAAATCGACCTGTTCTACGAAGGCGGAATCGCTGCCTTCGTCCAGTATCTCGACCGCAACAAGACACCGCTGGTGCCGGAGCCGATCGCGATTCACGGCGACCGCGACGATGTCATCATCGACGTCGCGCTGGAGTGGAACGACAGCTATTACGAGAACGTCCTCTGCTTCACCAACAATATCCCCCAGCGCGACGGCGGCACCCATCTGGCGGCCTTCCGCTCGGCGCTGACCCGGACATTGAACAATTATGCCGAAAGCTCGGGCGCGCTGAAGAAAGAGAAGGTCAAGCTGACCGGCGACGACATGCGCGAAGGCCTGACCGCGATCGTCTCGGTCAAGCTGCCGGACCCGAAATTTGGGTCACAGACCAAGGACAAGCTGGTCTCCTCCGAGGTGCGGCAGCCGCTGGAAAGCCTGATGGCGGACAAGCTCGCCGAATGGCTCGAGGAAAATCCGCAGAATGCGGGCATGGTGATCCAGAAGGTGATCGACGCAGCCGCTGCCCGTGAGGCCGCGAAAAAGGCGCGCGAACTGACCCGGCGCAAGGGAGCGATGGATATTGCCTCGCTGCCCGGCAAGCTGGCAGACTGCCGCGAAAAGGACGCCAGCAAGTGTGAATTATTCCTGGTGGAAGGCGACTCCGCTGGCGGTTCGGCCAAGCAGGGCCGCGACAGCATGTATCAGGCGATCCTGCCGCTGAAGGGCAAGATTCTCAATGTCGAGCGCGCCCGCTTTGACCGAATGCTGTCCTCCAAGGAAGTCGGCACGCTGATCCAGGCAATGGGCACCGGCATCGGCCGCGAGGATTTCAATCTGGAAAAGCTGCGCTATCACAAGATTGTCATCATGACCGACGCTGACGTCGACGGCGCGCATATCCGCACGCTGCTTTTGACCTTCTTCTACCGGCAGATGCCGGAGATCATCCTGGGCGGCCATCTCTATATTGCCCAGCCACCGCTCTACAAGGTCGGCAAGGGCAAGAGCGAGGTCTATCTCAAGGACGACAATGCGCTCGACCAGTATCTGGTCCAGGCCGGCCTGTCCGGCATGGTCCTTCAGACCAGTGAAGGCGCACGCAGCGGCGACGATCTGCGCGGCCTGATCGAACATGCCCGCCGAATGCGCAGCCTGATGGCCTATGTGCCGCGGCGCTATGACAGCACGATTGTCGAGGGCATGGCGCTCACTGGCGCTCTGAATCCCGATCATGGCAGAACAGAACGGCAGGCAGCCGTCGACGCGACCGCGGCCTGGATGGACAAGGTCGACGAGGAAGGCCGCTGGTCCGGCCAGGTGTCGGAAGAAGGCGGCTATCTGTTCCAGCGCTTCTGGCGCGGCGTCACCGATCATCATATCATCGAGGCGAAATTTCTCGAAAGCGCGGAAGCGCGCAAGCTGCACCGCCTCGCCTCGGAAGAGACCGCGACCTATGACATGGGCAGCCGGCTTATCAAATCGGCCTCCGGCGATGCGGAGGAAAGCGAGGATGCAGGCATTGGCTCCGACGGTACGCTGATCACTCGCCCTTCCGAACTGCTCGACACCGTCATGGCTGCCGGCCGCAAGGGGCTGGCAATCTCGCGCTACAAGGGTCTCGGCGAGATGAACGCCGAGCAGCTGTGGGAAACCACGCTCGATCCGGACGTGCGCTCGCTGTTGCAGGTGACCGTCGAACAGGCGGACGTGACCGACGATATCTTCACCAAGCTGATGGGCGAAGTGGTCGAGCCGCGGCGCGAGTTCATTGTCGACAATGCGCTGAACGTGGCAAATCTCGACGTCTGAGGGCCCTCCCCCGGTAGGGTCTTTAGGCCATATGGCATCAGATCGTCCCGGTGAGTAGTTTGGCCACATGTTGAGCAGGACAGACAAAAAACACAGGCCAGGACAGCTCTGATGGCCAGCGTCACCGTCTGGTATGATGGCGCCTGTCCGCTGTGCATCCGGGAGATCGCCCTGATGCGCAAGCTGGACCGGCGCGAGGCGATCAGGTTCATTGACATTGCCGGGCCCGATGCCACCTGCCCGCTGGACCGCCAGTTGATGCTGGACCGGTTTCATGCCACCGAAAACGGGCAGCTATTGTCCGGTGCGGCTGCCTTTGCCGCGATGTGGCGGGCGATCCCGCTGCTTCGGCCTCTCGGCCTGCTCGCCCGCGTTCCCGGCGTGCTGGCGATCCTCGAGCTCCTGTATCAGCAGTTCCTGAAGATTCGCCCGCACATCCAGAAGCGGCTCAAGCGATAGACGGCATCAGGACGCCGGAGCGAGCGATGCCATCATCAGCTGCTGGTCCTTGCGCGTCGGATTGCCGCGCAGACACAGCCCGCCGTTAACCTGCAAATTCTCGCCGGTCATGAAACATTCGTCGCTGGCGAGGAAGACGGCGGCGGCCGCGATATCCTCGCTGGTGCCGATCCGGCCAAGCGGATAACGCGCTTCGAAGGACTCGACCAGCCCGGGGACCTGATCGACCCCTGCGGTCATCGGCGTGCGCGTGAGTCCCGGAGAAATGCTGTTCGCACGGATTCCCCTCTCGCCAAATTCATGCGCAACGCAGCGGATGATATGATCGGTCGCTGCCTTGGTACCCATATAGGCGGCGTGGTCGTTGAGCATGATGGTCGCGGTGGCCGAACTGATCTGGATGATCGATCCGTCTTCGCCCATCGCCTTGATCATTTCCTGATAGAATTGAAACGGTCCGACGAGCTGCAGGGCCGACATCATTTCCAGTTCTTCTTTGGTATTTTCCAGAAAGGGCTTCAGAAAGCCTATGCCGGTCGCGTTGATGGCGATATCGACGCCGCCCATCTTGCTCTTGGCCGCCTCGCCCAGCGCCTTGATATCCGCTTCCTGGGTAAGATCGCAAATCGCATAATGGCCGCTGATCTCTTCCGCAAAACGTTTCAGTTCGTCTTCATGGCGGCCGGCGACAAGCACATCCGCACCTTCGTCATGCATCCGCCGGGCAATGACCTGCCCCATATTGTCCTTGCCTGCGGCTCCGAGAATGACCGCTCTTTTTCCTTCTAGACGTCCCATAGACTTGCTCCTCAACCTGGTTGCTATTTATCGCTGCACCTTAGCCGGTCGCTGACTGCCGGCTACTCTCATTATGGCTACCGTTGGCAATGTGCAGAGCCAAAAAAAGGGCCGGGAATAGCGTGCGCTACCCCGGCCCAGATTGATCAGAGAGGATGATCAGAACTTGAAGGCGGCTTCCACGAAGACCTGGCGACCGCGGTTCTGGGTCACGACGAGATCGTCACCCACGCCGGGCTGCAGGAACGGACGACCGCTGCTGGTGTTCACCCAGATTTCGTCGGTCAGGTTGACGCCGACCAGCGACAATTTCCATTTGCCGTCCGGATCTCCGACCGAGACCGAACCGTCGAACGAGACATAGCTGTCCTGCCGAAGATCGGTCAGCGAATCTTCGTTGGTGAAATAGGATCCGCTATATTGCACATTGCCGTTCAGGCCGAGCTCGAACGAATCGCCCATTGGCACCGTCCAGTCGAAAGCTGCGTTGCCCGCAAATTTCGGAGCACGAGCGGCCTGGCGACCGTCGAGATCCTGACCGGAGGTGGTGACGAACGGGGCAGAAAAAGCCGCATCGGTATAGGCCAGCGAACCGGAAAGGTTCAGACCCTCCACCGGTGTTCGCCATCCCCATTCGACATCGACACCCTGACTGGTCAGCTGGCTGGCATTGAAGGTCAGGAACTGGACCGTTGCGGCGTTGAATGTCTGCACCTGCAGGTCATCAAAGACATAGTAAAATGCCGATGTGTTCAAAGTAAACGTGCGGTCAGCAAATTGCGCCTTGACGCCGACTTCGCCGCCGAGGCCGGTTTCCGATTTGAACTTCAGCGCATCGGCCACATTCTGGCGAACGGCAGGATCGGGATCATTGAAGCCGAGCAGACTGTTCGATGGCAAGGCGCTGTTGTCGATACCGCCCGATTTGAATCCGGTCTTGAAGGCGGCATAGATATTCACATCCGGCGTGGCCTGATATTTGATCGAGACCTCCGGCGAGAAATTGGAGTCCTTGAAGGTAATCGGACCCGAGAAGAAGCCGCTGCTGATGAAGGCCGGAGTCGAAGAGAGGAAGCTGTGAACATAAGGAACACTGATCCTCGACACCTTCTTTTCATCGGTCCAGCGCACACCGCCGGAAAGCTCCAGCTGGTCGGTGAAGGCAAGCGTTGCACTGGCAAAGAAAGACAGCGCCTCGGTCTTGGTATTCTGCTTTTTATACCAGTCATAGGTGAACCCGGTGACCGGATCCGCGCCAAGGAACGAGATGTTCACGCCCTGCTGCGAGGTGTTGAAATCAATGTCCCGGGTTTCGTAAAATGCCCCGAGCATGAAGTTGAACATACCGTCAAAATCGCTGGTCACACGCAGTTCCTGGGTGAACTGCTCGGTCTTGTTGACCGGATCGCTGCAGCCCGAGTTGCCTGGCGCACCATTGGCAAACTGCCCGACATAGGCATAGCAGTCGGTATCGATAGCATCGAGGCTGAGATAGCCGGAAACCGATGACAGGGTCAGCGCATCGGAAAGGTCCAGATCCCATTTCAACCGGCCGAAGAAAATATCGGTCTCGCCATAGGTGACACCATTTTCAAAGCGCGGATCACCGCCCGATCCTGTCGGAACATTGCCGGCCAGGGCCGCGGCCGGATCCGAAGTATGATAGAGGCCATCGCGATCGTTGCAATCGGCGTTGGACGGGATGATCACGGCGCCGCTCAGCAGATATACGGGGTCTGCAACACCATTTGCGCCACAGTTGATATCGGTATGACCGATCGCACCATCGCTCTTGTTCTTGATATAATTGATCTTCAGATTGGCATTGAAATTATCGACGGGGTCCCACTGCAGGGTGACACGACTGACAAAGCTGCTGATGCCCCGGGAATCCCGAACGGTTCCGTCGGGATTGAACGCCGGCGTTCCCGGTGCCAGCTTCACATAATCCTCGATATCCTGATATTGCGCGGCCACCCGGATGCCAAGCGTATCGGTGAGTGGGCCTGAAATATGGCCGCCGACGGTGTAGCCCTTTTCTTCAAACTCGTAAGAGGCCTTGCCCGCCATTTCCCACTCCCGCGTCGGATTGGCAGAACGGATGGAGAAAACGCCGGCCGAAGCGCTTTTGCCGAAGAACAGCGATTGCGGTCCTTTCAGAACATCGATCTGCTGCACGTCAAAAAAACCGGCCTGAACCATCCGCATGGTGCTGACCTGCACCCCGTCGAAATCAAAGGCGACAGCCGAATCGAATGCAGCGGAGATATTGGACGAACCGACACCACGCAGGCTGATCTGCCCGCCGGAACCGGAGCCACCGACCTGGACATTGAGCGCCGGGACGCGGCTGACCACGTCGGCGATTTCATTGACCTGGAATTTCTCCAGCGTGTCGCCCCCGATGGCGGTGACGGTTACCGGCACTTCCTGCAAGGTCTCTGTCTGCTTGCGGGCAACCACGGTGATCACATTTGCTTCATCGACTTCATCGACAGCGTCCTGAGCGTGGGCCGAAGTCGCGATGCCCGACAGGGCCAGACTGGCTGCCGTACCCATCAGCAACACACGAACGGTCTTGCGCGGGAATAAATTATTAAGACGTGTCGATTGTGCAGTCATCAGTTCCTCCAAAAAAAATACCTCAGTTTCTGACCTGAGGTACATCCATAATGTACGACGGTTTTCCGCCTTGACTGCGCTGCGACTAGCAGTTCAGCAGGTACCCACCACTGTCACTTTCGCTATTTCAAACTGCCCGCAGAAACAAAAAAGGACCGGGAACAGCCTGCGCTGCCCCGGTCCGATTGGATCAGCGAACGGATCAGAACTTGAACGCGGCCTCCACGAAGACCTGGCGACCACGATTCTGGGTAACGATCAGATCGTCGCCGACACCCGGTTGCAGGAACGGACGCCCGCCGCTGGTATTGACCCAGATTTTGTCGGTCAGATTGACGCCGATCAGCGATAATTTCCATTTGCCGTCGGGATCGCCGACCGAGACCGCGCCGTCAACAGACACATAGCTGTCCTGCTTGAGATCGTTCAGCGAATCTTCATTGGTGAAATAGGAACCGCTATATTGCAGATTGCCGTTTAGCCCCAGTTCGATGGCGCTGCCCATAGGGACAGACCAGTCAAAGGCGGCATTGGCGGCAAATTTCGGAGCCCGGGCGGCAGCCCGGCCATCGAGGTCCTCGCCCGAGGTCGTCACGAACGGTGCCGTGAATTTGGCATCCGTATAGGCAAGAGAACCGGAGAGATTCAGACCCTCGACCGGCGTCCGCCATCCCCATTCCACATCGACACCCTTGCTCGTCAACTGGCTGGCATTGAACGTCTGGAACTGGACCGTCGCCGCGTCGAAATTCTGCACCTGAAGATCATCGAACACATAATAGAAGAGCGAGCTGTTCAGCGTCACCGTACGATCTGCAAATTGTGCCTTCACGCCGACTTCGCCGCCGAGCCCGGTTTCCGACTTGAATTTCAGCGCATCCGCAACCGCTGCGCGGACGGCAGGATCAGGATCGTTGAAGCCCAGCAAGCTGTTCGACGGCAGCGCGCTATTGTCGATGCCGCCGGATTTGAAGCCGGTCTTGAAGGCAGCGTAGATATTGATGTCCGGTGTCGCTTGATATTTGATCGATACTTCGGGCGAGAAATTGGAGTCCTTGAAGATGATGGGCCCCGAGAAGAAACCGCTGTTGATAAATGCCGGCGTAGAAGACAGGAACGTGTGAACATAAGGCACCGAGATACGGGAGACCTTTTTTTCATCGGTCCAGCGCAAGCCGCCCGACAGTTCCAGCTGTTCCGTCAGATCCAGCGTCGCGCTGGCGAAGAACGACAGCGCCTCCGTTTTGGTATTCTGCTTTTTATACCAGTCATATGTATTGCCAGTGACCGGATCGGGCGCGACGAACGAGATATTCACGCCTTGCTGCGAGGTGTTGAAATCAATGTCGCGGTCTTCATAAAATGCACCGACCATGAAATTGAACATGCCGTCAAAATCACTGGCGATGCGCAGTTCTTGAGAGAATTGCTCGGTCTTGTTTTGCGGATCGCTGCAACCGGAATTTGCCGGTACGGTGGGAGAAAATTGACCGACATAGGCATAGCAATCGGTATCAACGGCATCGAGACTCATATATCCGGAAACCGATGACGATGTCAGCGTATCGGACAGGTCAAGATCCCATCTCAATCGTCCGAGGAAAATGTCGGTTTCGCCATAGGGGATGCCATTTTCAAAGCGCGGCTTTCCGGCCGATCCGTCCGGAACCTGGCTGGTCAAAGCGGCGGCGCCGTCTGACGTATGATACAGGCCGTCCCTGTCATTGCAGTCAGCGTTGGAGGGAATGATCAAAGCGCCACTCAGCAAATATACGGGATCCGCGACGCCATTGGCACCGCAATTGATATCCGAATGCGCGATCGCTCCGTCGTTCTTGTTCTTGACATAGTTCAGCTTCAAATTGGCGTTGAAATTGTCGGAGGGGTCCCATTGCAGGGTCACACGACCGATGAAATTCTTGAAGCCTTTGGTGCTTCTGATGCTGCCATCCGGATTGAAGGCGGCCGTACCCGGGGCCAGCTTTACATAATCTTCAATATCCTGATATTGCGCTGCAACGCGGATGCCCAGAGTGTCGCTGATCGGACCGGAAATATGACCGCCGATTGTATAGCCGTTTTCCTCAAACTCGTAGGAGCCCTTGCCAGCCACTTCCCATTCCTGCGTCGGATTGGCCGAGCGTATGGAAATCACGCCGGCCGAAGCACTTTTACCAAAGAAAAGCGACTGCGGCCCTTTCAAAACATCGATCTGCTGGACATCGAAAAAGCCGGCTTGCACCATGCGCATCGTGCTCACCTGTATGCCGTCGAAATCGAAGGCAACAGCGGAATCAAAAGCCGCCGAAATATTGGACGAGCCAACCCCGCGCAAACTGATCTGACCACCGGAACCGGACCCCCCGACCTGCACATTGAGCGCCGGCACGCGGCTGACCACGTCAGCGATTTCGTTGACCTGAAATTTGTCCAGCGTATCGCCGCCGATAGCAGTGATGGTCACCGGCACTTCCTGCAATGTCTCTGTCTGCTTGCGGGCAATCACGGTGATGATGGTGGCTTCGTCGACTTCCTCGGCATCTTGCGCCAAGGCCGGCGTGGCAAGACCCGCAAGGGCGAAACTGGCAGCGGATCCCAGCAAAAGGGATCTCGCTATCTTGTTTTTCAAGTCGGATTTGTGGCGTGAGAAATATTTGGTCATGGCGCTCTCCCAAATTGGTCCGGCAATTTTTGCCGGTTCCCAAACTTCAAAATCTCTGCGGTTTTCTCCGCCTTGTTATCGCCATATCTTAAGCTTGGGTTGGTGGAGGCTCTGCTAGCCAATTTGATAGCGCGTAGGACAAACTGTGTTTTTCTAGCAACATTTGTTCATGCTATCGGCACAATCTGCAGATGTGCTAATCAAATTGGGCATTGCAGCGAGGGGAAACTCGCCGCCTAAAAGGATGCAATGGGAACATGGAGAAAATAGATGAGCCGTCTCACCGGAAAAATTGCTGTCGTGACCGGGGCGGGGTCCGGCTTGGGAAAGGCGATTGCCGAGAGCTTCGCTGAACAGGGTGCTCGGGTCCTATTGACCGACATCGATCTGGCGGCAGCAACCAAAGTTGCCGATGCGATTGGCGCAAATGCTGTCGCCCTGCATCAGGATGTTGCCGACGAGCAGCGCTGGGATGCCATAATGGAAGCGACCATCGACAACTTTGGCACGCCGCATATTGTGGTGAACAATGCCGGTCTGGTCATTCCCGGCACGATAGAGGATTGCTCGCTGGAGCAGTTCCGCAAACAGAATGCAGTGATGCTCGAGGGCGTGTTTCTGGGATGCCGCGCGGCCGTCAAGGTGATGAAGTCCAATGACCAGCCCAGTTCGATCATCAACCTCAGTTCAATGGCGGCCCTGCAGGGCTATGCCCCGTTCGTCGCCTATAGCGCTGCCAAGGGCGGCGTCCGGTCGATGACCAAATCGGTGGCGCTGCACTGCAAGGAGCAGAATTACCCGATCCGCTGCAACAGCCTGCATCCCGCCGGCATCGACACGCCGATGGTGCGACAGGAATCGGTCGGTGCGGGCGGCGACCCGACGCCGGAGACGGGCATGATTCCGCTGGGGGGCTTGGGGCATCCCAAGGATGTGGCTGCGCTGTGCGTCTATCTGGCGAGCGATGAATCCCGCTTCATGACCGCCGGGGAATATCCGGTGGACAATGGCATGCTCTACAAGCCCGCCTGAGTTCAGGCGGCGCTGCCACCCATCGCCGCGGCCAGCTGGTTCTGGAATTCGGCGAGATCGAAATAGTCGCGCCATTTGGCCATCTTGCCGTCGCGCATCTCGAACGTGCCCATCACCCGGATGGCGATCCACTGACCGTTGATCCGGAACTTGTCGGTGCGTTCGGTGAGCACCGTGTCGCCCTCGGCCACGATATGATGGACGATCCATTCCGCACCATCGGATCCCATGCCGGAGCCCTCGAAGAAGCCCCGCACCGCATCGATGCCGACACAGGGCTCCATCGGAATATTATGATAGAAGATATCGTCGGTCATGGCCGCGTAAATCGCGTCATAATCCAGCCGGTTCCAGGCATCGATAAAGGCGAGAACCTGCTGTTTCTGTCTGACATGATCAATCTGCCCTCTTATTCTGCCGGCGATACATCCAGAATCATCTTCCCCTGATTGGCACCGGAAAACAGCTTCATGAAGGCGGCATAGCTGTTCTCGATACCCCGGTCGATATCCTCGTCGTGGCGGAGCTTGCCCTCGGCCAGCCACTTGCCCATTTCGGCAATGCCTTCGCCGAAGCGCGGCGGATAGTCGCGGACCAGGAAGCCCTTGATCGTCGCCTGCCGGGAGATCAGATACCAGAGATTGCGGATGCCGACGGGTTCCGGGCTGTTATATTCGCTGATCAGGCCGCAGAGCACGACCCGGCCATGCTCGTTGATCGCGGTGATGCCGGCATCGAGAATCTCGCCGCCGACATTTTCCCAGATGATGTCGACGCCATCGGGCGCGGCGTCCGCGATGGCTTGTTCCAGGTCCGCCTGGCTCTTACCCCGATAATCGATCGCTGCATCAAAGCCATAGACATCAACCAGCCGCGCGCACTTGTCGGCACCGCCAGCGATTCCGACCACCCGGCAGCCCTTGATCTTGCCGATCTGGCCGACCAGCGAACCGACCGCACCGGCGGCCCCGGTCACCAGCAGGGTTTCGCCTTCCTTGGGCTTGCCATCGTCGATCATGCCGAAATAGGCCGTCATCCCGACCGCGCCGAGCACCGAGAGAAAATTGGTCGGCGACGGCACCAGCGAGGCATCGACCGGCGAGGTGAAGCCGCCAGCCTGAACAACGGAATATTCTTCCATCGCACCCAGACCGACCACCCATTGCCCGACCGGAAAATCGGGGTTCTTCGATTCAGCCACCCTGCCGACGGTGCTAGCGGTAACCGCCGCTCCGAGAGCGATAGGCGGCATGTAGCTTTCGGCATCGCTCATCCAGCCGCGCTGCGCCGGGTCGAGCGAGATATAATGGTTGCGGACCAGAAAGGCGCCGTCGGAAAGTTCCGGCACGTCCTCCTCGACCAGCGCAAAATCGCTTTCTTTTGGTTCGCCGACCGGGCGGCTAACGAGCGTGAATTTGCGGTTCTTGGTCATGATTATCCTTCATTGGCGATACTGTGGGATTTCTTGATCTTCTTGGCCAACGACCATTTGTGAACCTCGGTCGGGCCGTCATAGACCCGGAAGGCCCGCACTTCGCGGAACACCTGTTCGACCACGGTATCGCGGCTGAGGCCGGTACCGCCCATCACCTGGACACAATTGTCGGCGATGCGAAATAACGCTTCCGAAACCGCGACCTTGGCCATCGAGCTTTCGGTGGTGCCGAGCGCACCGGTGTCGAGCACCGAGGCGCACCAGTCGATCATCAGTTCCGCCTGCTTGAGATCGATCTGGTTCTGCGCCAGCATGAAGCCGACTCCTTCGTGATCGATCAGCGGCTTGCCGAAGGCCTGGCGCTTGCAGGCATAGTCGATGGCGATTTCCTGCGCCCGGTCGCAGCAGCCGAGCCAGCGCATGCAATGGGTCAACCGCGCCGGTGCCAGTCGCACCTGGGCATATTTGAAGCCCTCGCCGCTTTCGCCCAGCATCTGGTCGGCAGGGACGCGGAGATTGTCGATCTTGACCACCGAATGGCTACCCGGCATCGAACTGTCGATCGTGTCCAGCACCCGTTCGATCTGGATCGCCGGATCGGGAAGATCGACGAGGAACATGGTCGCGCCTTCTTCCGACTTGGCCATGATGATCCCGACCTTGGCGCCCTTGGCACCGGTGATGAAGGTCTTGCGGCCGTTGATCACCCAGTGATTGCCGTCCGGCTTTGCCGTCGTCTGCATCATCATCGGATCCGAACCCGCGCCATTTTCGCTCGCCGGTTCGGTCATGAAGAAGGCGGAGCGCGCCACGCCCGACACCAGCGGGTCGAGGAAGCGCTGCTTCTGCTCCGGCGAGGCGCATTTGCCGAGCAGATACATATTGCCCTCGTCCGGCGCGAACGTGTTCACCGCCAGCGGTCCAAGCGGCGACAGGCCGGACTTGCGCAGCACCAGCGCCGTTTCGAGATGGGTGAGATGGCTGCCATCCTCGCGGATATGCGGCGTCAGAACACCCGCTTCCCTCGCCAGCGCGCGCATTTCCTGGACCAGTTCGTCGGTCGGCCCATGGTCCTCGCAGCGCTCGTCCTTTTCATAGGCAAAAATCTTGTCGCGGACGAATGTCTCCACCCGCTCGGCTATGTCACGCGCCTCGGCGCTGATTTCCTTGGTCATTGGATCTCCTATCTTTGGAGAATCGTTACGGCAGATACGCCCGGCGCGCCATAGACTTGCGTATAGGCGGTCTTCGGATCTCCCGGCACTTGCCGGGCGCCCGCCGTGCCGCGCAACTGCACGACATTCTCATAGACCTGCCGCAGACCGGATGCGCCGATCGGCTCGCCGCAGGCAAGGCAACCGCCGTCGGTGTTGATCGGCAATTTGCCGCTGATATCGCTCCACCCTTCCAGCAGCCACTGCTCCTGCTCGCCCGGCTTGCAGAAGCCGTTTTCCGCCATGTGCATGATTTCCGCGCCGGATTCCGTGTCCTGCAACTGAGCGATATCGATATCGTCCGGCCCCATGCCTGCCTGTTCAAAAGCAGCCTTGGAAGCAATTTCGGTGGCCGTCCCGCCGCGCTCATTGTCGATCGAGGCGGCAAATACCTCGAACGATCCCGGCGGCCGGGTGCGCATCACCGAGGACTTCAGCCGGATGATCGGCACGCCCAGTTCCCGCGCCTTTTTCTCGCTGGCGAGGATCAGCGCCACCGCGCCTTCCGCCGGCGAACAGAACATATATTTGGTCAGCGGATCGCAGATCATCGGCGCGTTCATGATCGTCTCCAGATCGACCTCGCTGCGCCGCCAGGCGTGATCGGTCTTGACGCCGTTGCGGAACGCCTTTTCGGCGACCCGGCCGAGTGTTTCCCGGCTGATATCATGTTCGTGCAGATAGCGCATGATCTTCGCGCCGAAAAACTGCACGGTCAGCATATAGCCGGCTTCGCCATACCAGTTGGGCAGGCCGTAGGCGGATGGATCGGCGTTGAAGGCACCGCGCGGATGCTTGTCGAAGCCAACCGCCATGCCCATTTCATATTCGCCCGACTTGATCGCGCTGACCGCGGCGTTGAGCGCCGACCCGCCGGTCGCGCAGCCGTTCGAGACATTGATGAACTGGATACCGGTCAGGCCTAGCTGCGACACCATATTGTCGGCATTGCCCGATGCTGCAGAGCCACCAAAGGCAAATTCGACATCCTTCCATTCGATGCCGCTGTCGGCGAGCGCCTGCTTCACCGCGAAAATGCCCTGGTCCATGCCGTCGCGCCCTTCGGTGCGTCCGAACGGGTGAATCCCTGCTCCTACGATACAAACATCTGACATGATTATTCTCCCTGAACAGGCTTGAAGGCGTGGATGAGTTTCTGCTCCTCGGGCGGCGCCTCGGGATCGAGCGGAATCGCGGTCAGTTCGACCTCCATGCCGATCCTGACATCATCCACATCGACGCCGGTGAGGCGCGATTCGACCATGGTCTGCCCCGGCAGGCTGACATAGGCCACTGCATAGGGCCTGAATTTTTCGGGATCAGTAGGCCCTGCATAAGGTTCCTTGGGTGGAAAGCGCTGGACCGTATAGGTCCAGACGGTGCCGCGCGTGGCCAGCCGGATCGGCTCGATATTGTCGTCCGGGGTCAGGGGCAGCGGAAAGAAAATATGTCCGGTCTCCCGGTTCCGCGCACCGATCAGCGCGCTCATGTCTTCGGTAAACAAATTGTCGGCAATCGGCTGTGCGCTCACGAAAATCTCTCCCTTTTCTGTGCCTTCTATAAGGACGAAAGCCGCCCGCCCCGAACTGGCAAAACGGCTAGGACGTCCATTCAATAGCCTGGATGCACCGCCAGCATCCCGCCATCGACCAGCAGATCGCTGCCGGTTACAAAGCTGCTGTCGTCGCTGGCGAGGTACACCGCGGCGGCAGCAAGATCGCTGCCCTGCCCGATCCGCTTCAGCGGCGACATGGCGGCGGCCATTTCAACCATGCCCGGCACCGTCTTGGCCGCGGTGTCGATGATTGCGGTGTGCGTCGCACCGGGAACCAGATTGTTGCAACGGATATTCAGGCCGCTCTGCGCGCAATGGACGGCCACCGACTTCGACAGCATCCGCACCGCGCTTTTGGAGGCAGTATAGGTCACATCACCGGGCAGCGCGGCAAAGGCGCTGGTCGAGGCGATATTGATGATCGAACCGGACGAGCCGCCGGGATTGTGCTTCATCGACGCGATCGCTTTCTGACAACCCAGCATGACGCCGGTCAGATTGATGCCGAGCAGATGATGCCAGCTTGCCAGATCGACATCCTCGATCGTCTTGCCAATCACGATGCCGGCATTGTTGACCAATATATCGAGCCGTCCATATTCGTTCCGGACCTTGGCCATCACCTCGTCCCATGCATCGGGATCGGCCACGTCCTGAACCATGAACAGGGCGCCCGCTTCGTCGGCGACGGACTGGCCCAGCGCTTCCTGCACATCGGTGGAAAGCACTTTCGCCCCCTCCTCGACAAAGCGTTTGACGGTCGCCGCACCGATACCGGACGCGCCGCCCGTTACAATCGCGACCTTCCCTTCCAATTGACCCGCCATATTCACCTCCTATCTAATTCAGCAGAAGTCACTGCTGTCCCGGCAATCTAGTTTCGCGCTGTTTTCCAGCACAAGGATATTTGATGCTCACACCGGAACATATGCAGCAAACCGTCGACCGCTATCTGGCCGCGATCAATGCCGGCGACATGCAAGCCGTTATGGCACTTTATGCCGATGAGGCCTCGGTCGAGGACCCGGTTGGTACGGAGCCCAAGCGCGGCGACGAAATCCTGGAATTTTACACCAATGCCTTTGCCGGTGGTGCCAGGGTGGAGCTGACCGGTCCCGTCCGGCTGTCGGCCAAGGCGGCCGCTTTCCCGTTCCGCGCGGAAATCAACCGACCCGAGGGACAGATATTGATCGTCGAGGTAATCGATATATTCGAATTTGATCCCGCCGGAAAAGTCGCCAGGATGATGGCCCATTTCGGTCCTTCCAATATGACGGTCAGAAACGCCTAGGCGGCACAGCCTTTGTTCAAAAGCCGGAATTTTTTGCCCAGCGATCGCTGTGGAATCCGGCATCGCCGAACATCTGCTGCGCGACATGGACGCGCTTGAAATAGAGGCCCACATCATATTCGTCGGTAACGCCGATCCCGCCGTGCATCTGGATCGCTTCCTTGGTCGCCAACTGCGCCACCTGGCCGGTCTTTGCCTTGGCCAGCGAACAGGTGATGCCGGCATTTTCAAAATCCTCGTCGAGATCCTTGAGCGATTTGAGCACCGCCGATTTCATCATCTCGATCTCGGTCGCCAGATGCGCGGCCCGGTGCTGCAGTCCCTGAAAGGAGCCGATCTTCTGGCCAAATTGCTCGCGTTCCTTGAGATAGTCGGTGGTGACACCAAAGACCTGCTGGGCGGCCCCGGACATTTCGGCGCTCAGCACGGCGCGGCCGGCAGACAATATGCCTTCCAGAGCAGCATAGCCGCCATCCAGCTCACCCAATATATCATCCCCGGTCACCTCGAGACCGTCGACGGTGATATTGGCCGCATTGCGGCTGTCGATCATCGGGGTCGGCTCGCGCCGGATTTGCGGAGCGTCGGCGTCGACCAGGAACAGGGTGATGCCGTCTGCATCGCCCTCTTCTCCCGATGTGCGGGCAGCGATGATCAGCTTGTCCGCAACATGACCATCGGCGACGAAAGTCTTGGTGCCGGACAGGACAAAACCGTTGCCGGCCGGCTTGGCCGAAAATTTTATCCGGCTCGGATTGTGACGGGGGCCCTCGTCTACCGCCAGGGCAAACAACCGATCGCCGCTGCTGATGGCAGCCAGATTCTTGTCCCGCTGCTTTTGTGTCCCATATTGCTGGATCGCCGTGGCGCCCAGCACCGAGGTGGAGAAAAAGGGCGACGCGGTGAGATTGCGGCCCATCTGCTCCGCCAGCACGCCCGCACCGACATAGCCGAAGCCGCTGCCGCCATGATCTTCATCGACGATGATCCCGGCCCACCCCATTTCGGCCATCTCGGCCCATAGATCGCGGCAAAAACCGTCGGCCGGCTTGTTGTCGCGAACCTTGCGAAAGGCAGCGACAGGAGCTTTTTCAGCCAGGAATCCTTGCGCTGCATCCCGCAGCATTTCCTGTTCTTCATTGAGTATAAGCGGCATGATAATTCGCCCTATTGGCTCGGCAATCCTAAGACGCGCTTGGAAATGATATTCAGCTGGACTTCAGTGGTCCCGCCAAGGATCGAATAGGCCCGGTTGTAAAGCCAGTTATTGGCGAGGCTGCCATATTCTATGCCCTCGGCGCCGATAGTGGCCGCTGCCGTGCCCTCGATGTCCATACGCAATTCGGTACCACGTTTGGTAAGCTCCGACGCCACATATTTCAGCATCGACGATTTGGCACCCAAGCCGTTGCCGGCATTGGCTTCGTCCGTCATCCGCTCAACCGTCAGATTATAGGCCCAGTTGTCGAGCTCTGCCTGGGCTATCCGTTCCCGAAGCGCGGGGTCGTCGAGACGGCCCGCTGCATCCAGTCCGATTTTCTCGACAGCAAATTTGCCGAGATTTTCGGGGCCGGTTGTCCCCTTCAGCGGCGACATCGTCCCCAGCATGCCGCGCTCGTGCACCAGCAGGTTCTTCGCCACATCCCAGCCGCGATTGACCTCTCCGACCACGGACGGATTGCCATCGCCATAGCTCTTGGGCACCTTGACCTCGTCGAAGAAGGTCTCGCAAAATGGCGAATGGCCGGAGATGAGGACGATCGGCTTCACGCTGATGCCTTCACTCGCCATGTCGATCAGGATGAAGGTAATGCCTTCATGCTTCGGAGCATCGAAATCTGTCCGCACCAGACAGAAAATCCAGTCCGAAATATCGGCGTTGGAGGTCCAGATTTTCTGGCCGTTGATCAGCCAGTGATCGCCCTTATCCTCGCATTTGGTCTTCAGCGATGCCAGATCCGATCCGGCACCCGGCTCGGAATAGCCCTGGCACCAGCGGATTTCGCCGCGCGCGATGCCGGTCAGATGCTGCTTTTTCTGCTCGTGCGTACCATAGGCCAGCAGGGCAGGGCCGAGCATCGAGATACCGAAGTTGCTCAGCGGCTTGCGGGCGTTGATGGCCTGCCGCTCTTCATCCAGAATCTTGGCCTGATCGGCGGAAAGTCCCGCGCCACCATATTCCTTCGGCCAGCTGGGCACTGTATAGCCCTTGGCCAGCGCCCGCTCGAACCATATTTTCTGCGCCTCTGACTGGAACTCCCATTGGCGCCCGCCCCAGCACTGATTTTCGGCCGTAATATCGCCGTCGCGCATTTCCTCGGGGCAATTTTCCTTCAGCCATGCCCTCACTTCGGCGCGAAATTCTTCCAGATCGCTCATGCCCTAACCTCTCGTAATGACAATGTCATATGTCAGCCGACCGGATGCGGGCACTGCGCATTTAGTTAGCGATATCATCGATCGCATCAATCCAGGTGGAGCATTTGCTTGCCAAAATTCTGGCCCGCAAACAAGCGCTTCAGGGTATCGGGAATATTGTCAAAGCCCTGCTGGATATCTTCCTTGAAGGTGATCTTGTCCTCCTTGATCCATTGCCGCATGCGCTTCTGCGCTTCCGGAAATTCGCTTGCATAATCGGATACGATAAATCCCGACATGCTGGCGCGCTTGAAGATCAGGTTAAAATAATTCTCGGGCCCGGCCGGCATGTCGCCCTGCTCGTAGCGCGAGATGCCCCCGCATATGGCAACGCGGGCGTGCATCGCGAGATGGGCCAGTGCATCGTTCAATATCTTGCCGCCGACATTGTCATAAAAGACATTGATCGACTGAGCGCAATGTTCCTTCAGTTTCGCCCGGACATCGTCATTCTTATAGTCGATCGCGACATCATAGCCGACCTCCTCGGTCAGCCATTGGCATTTTTCCTCGCCACCAGCGATGCCGATGATCCGGCAACCGGCGATCTTGGCGATCTGCCCGACCATCGAACCGGTGGCACCGGCTGCACCAGAAACGACGACCGTATCGCCCGGTTGCGGCCGGCCATGTTTCAGCAGACCGAAATAGGCCGTCATGCCGGTCGTGCCGAGGGCGCCAAGATTGGCCGCCAGCAGATCATCATCGGGAACCTTGTTCAGCTCACCACCCGGCACATGCGCGTAATCCTGCCAGCGCAGCATACCCATGACCTTGTCGCCCGCGGAGAATCCGGGATGACGCGATTCAATCACGGTGCCAATCCCGGAGCCGCGCATCACTTCGCCAATTTCCGTAGGCGCAACATAGCCGCCGATATTTTCCATCCAGCCCTTCTGCGCCGGATCGAACCCCAATATCTCGTTTTTAACCAGCACATGGCCTTCGGCACAGTCCGGCACCGGGGTGACAACTTTCTTGAAATCATCGTCGACCAGCCCGCGGCCCTTGGGACGCCCGTTGATCAGCCATTGCCTGTTATCAGTCATAAATTCTCTCCATTGGAAGACTTGCAAGCCTGTTAGACAGATTATGTCGCTCAACCGAACTGCCACCTTTGATAGCTGGCCGATGGAAATGTTGCCCGGCAGCCTGCTGCTCCGCGACGCCCAGCCGCACAACCGTGAGGAAACACACGAGAGGCGGCGCACAGGGTCCCGCCGACCGGCTATATTATCCCGGTGAGGAAGCCCTGGTCCGCGCAGCTGCGCCGCGCCGGTCGCAGAAAAGGCTGATTTCTGACCGGAGATTACAGGGAAAGACATGCCGGATTGCGGCACCCGACAATCCCGGCACCCTCCCTATAACAATAGTGGCAGGAGAGCCGGCTCGCGCTATGAAGTTCGCAACGATAGCGTCCCCGACTGAGGGACGCGACATGAAGGAGCAAAGCCTTGGCATCTACAGACATGGTGGACAAAGACGTCCTCGTCGATATTTTCACGCGCGCCGACCTGATCATGCAATCGGACATCAAGTTCCGGCAGATGATCGGGGCGGGTCAGCTGCAAATTGTTTATTATCCCGTACGCGGTCAGGAGGTCGTCTCTTCCGCGATGATGGCAGCGGTCAACCAGGACGATTATCTGGTCACAATCTACCGCGGTCTTCACGATCAACTCGCCAAGGGCATCCCCTCGAAAGAGCTGTGGGCGGAATTTGCCGGCAAGATGACCGGCACCTGCAAGGGCAAGGGCGGACCGATGCACATCACTCACCCAGCCACTGGCGTCATGGTCACGACCGGCATTGTTGGGTCGGGGATCCCAATCGCCAATGGCCTCGGCCTGGCCAGCCAGCTGGAGAAGGACGGCAAGGTGACGGTCTGCTGCTTCGGCGACGGCGCGACCAATATCGGTGCCTTCCACGAAGGTCTGAACATGGCTCAGATCTGGAAGCTGCCGGTCATCTTCCTGTGCCAGAACAATCTCTATGGCGAACATACCCATATGCGCGACACGACCGGCTCGGCCTCGATCAAGCAGCGCGGCGAAGGCCTTGGCATGCGTTCGGTCCAGGTCAACGGCAATGATGCCAGCGCCATGTATACGGCGGCCAAGGAAGCGGTCGATCATGCCCGCGCCGGCAATGGCCCGACCCTGATCGAGGCGATGACCTTCCGCTTCCACGGCCATCTGCTCGGCGACACCAGCCACTATATTCCGAAAGAGGAAATGGAGCAGGCGAAGAAGGACGATCCGATGCCGATCCTGCGCCAGCAATTGCTCGACCTGCAGATCAGCGAGGCAGATGTCGCCGCGATCGAAGCGAAAAATGCCGCAATCATCGAAGAAGCGGCGCAATTTGCCCTCGACAGCGACTATCCTCCCGGAGATGAATATCGCATCGATGTCCTCGACGTGGAGATTGCAGCATGAGCGACACAGCAGAAAAACCAAAAGAGATCATGTTCGCGCAGGCCCTTAACATGGCCATGAACAAGGCGATGGCAGACGATCCCAAGGTCATTCTGCTCGGCGAGGATATCGCCGACAAGGAAGGCGGCGGAGTTTTCAAGGTCACCGCGGGCCTGTCCGGCACTTATGGCACCGACCGGGTCCGCTCGACGCCGATTTCGGAGCAGGCCATCGTCGGTGCCGCAGTCGGTGCGGCGCTGGTCGGCTACAAGCCGGTTGCCGAAATCATGCTGATGAATTTCATCACCGTGGCGATGGACCAGATCGTCAACCATGCCGCGAAATTGCGCTTCATGTCCGGCGGACAGACCAGCGTGCCGCTGACCATCCGCACCACCACCGGTGCCGGTACCGGTCTCGGCGGACAGCATAGCGACATGCTCGAGGCGTGGCTTGCCCATGTCCCCGGGCTTAAGGTTGTCGCGGCTTCCAATCCGCAGGATGCCTATGGTCTTCTCTATTCGTCGATCATGGATGACAATCCGGTGATATTCATCGAGAACACCCCCGGCTATTTCGTGAAGGGCCCGGCACCGAGCGCCGATCACAGCGTGCCGCTGGGCAAGGCGTCGATCCCGCGCGAAGGCACGGACATCACGCTGATCGGCTATGGCAGCGCGATCAGCCGATGCCACGCCGCCGCTGACAAGCTGGCGGAAGACGGCATTTCCTGCGAGATCGTCGATCTGCGCACGATTGCGCCGTTTGACGAGGAAACGGTGCTGAAAAGCGTCGCCAAGACCAAGGCGGCCGTGGTCGTGCACGAAGCGGTGCGCAGCTTCGGCACCGGTGCCGAGATTTCCTCGCGCATCCATGAAGAGCTGTTTTCCGAACTCCGGGCCCCGGTTGGACGCGTCGGCTCCGGCTATGCACCGGTGCCTTTTTCCCCAGCCATCGAGAAAGCCTGGATGTTCAGCCAGGATGATATCGAGCGCGAAGTACACAAGATTCTAGGATAGAAGAAAAGAACCATGGCAACAGAAATACGCATACCGAAATTGGGGTTCAGCATGGAATCGGGCATTCTCGCGGAATGGCTGGTCGAAGACGGGGCGGAGGTGACCGCCGGCCAGGAAATCTATGCGCTGGAAAACGAAAAATCGACGCAGGAAGTCGAATCGCCGGCCAGCGGAAAACTGAAAATCATCGTCCAGGCCGATGGGGAAGAATATCCGGTTGGCGAATTGATCGGGACGATCGAATAGGCGGGTAACATCAATCCATATTACCTAGCATTATTGCTAGGGATGTTGGGTTGACTAGAAAACCAAACACCGCGACACACGGCGAACAATAATAAAATCGTCGTAAGGAGTGGAGCGGAATGGCCGAGAATTTTATCGCCGAGATTCCCGAGATCGGTCGGCAGCGATTTCGTGAAAATGTAGACAGCGTCACCATCACCAATCCGGCGGAAATTCGGCCGGCAGCCGAAGCCATGCATGAGATTGCCCGGTCTTATGGCTTCCGGATTGCGGTGTCGGCCGACATTTCCTCCAAGGCGCATCTCGTCGATGCCGACGGCAATCTGCTCAACAAGGATGTCTTTGGCTGGGTCGCCGAAGGAGAACGCTGGTGGGAAGATACCCGGCTGGCGCTCAGCTCCCCCCTGCCCCGGGCGTGCCGCTATGAAAGCGAACCGGTCTGGTGCAACGCCGACGGGTTTCACGGACATTGGCCAAATGAATATCTCGACAAGATCGATCTGAAGGATTTTTACGCCCAGTCCCAGACATCCAAGTCGCACATTCTGATTCCGGTCCATCTGCCATTCGGCCAGATCGCGGCGGTCAGTTTCTCGACGCTCGAACATGGCATCACCGATCTCAAGGAGGCCTATCGGCTCTATTCCGACTTTTTCGGGATCGTGACCAGCCGGTTCGTCACCGGCTATGTACTTGCGATGCGCGAGAAGCACCGGATGCCAGCCAATTGCGTCCTGTCAAAGCGCGAAGCGGAATGCCTTCACTGGGCAGCGATCGGCAAGACCGACAAGGAGATCAGCATGATCCTGTCACTCAGCCACGCGACAATCCGCTATCATGTCAACCGGGCGGGCCAAAAGCTGAACAGCGTCAATCGCGGCCAGACCATATTCAAGGCGGGGCAGCTGGGATATCTGGGCGCGACAGACTGATATAGCGACGGCAGCGACGGAGCGGCGCTATTTGCGCAAGATCGCAAAGACCGCGCTCATCGTCATCAGCACCGTGTCACCACAGACAATCCGCCCGCTGCAATAGGCGGTGCGCTTGCTGATCCGGTCGATCACCGCATGGGCCTCGACCCAGTCGCCGAGCTTTGCCCCGGCCAGAAAATTGGTGTTGAGATTCATCGTCACCACCGGCAGCCCCGGCTTCTCCGCACGGTGCACCTGATAGCTGAGCGCGACATCGGCCAATGTGCCCAGGACGCCCCCATGGGCGACCTGGATATGATTGATATGCCCCTTGTTGATCCGGGTGGCGACAATGATGCCGCCTTCGCCCTGACGCTCGTAATAAGGGCCGGCAACGTCCAGAAACGGGCTGGAAAATCTTGCCCGCTCGAAACCCGCCGGGATGTCGGCCAAGGTCAGGCCGCCACTTTGCGCTTCGGACTTTTGGGGGCTTCCTCCGAGTTCAGCCACAGGTCCAGCGTTTCGTGGAAATGCCGCAGCTTCGATTCCTGATATTGCGCGAACAGGGACACCCCATCCGGCTTGCTGCGGACGCCTTTCTGCATCGCCTTGTGGTTGAGATAATCCTGGTTGAATATCTTGTTCAGATAGCTGCCGAACTCGGTCGCCTGGGTATAATCATCCTCCAGATCCAGGAAGGTGCATTTTGCCGGTTCGGGCCGTTCGGCGCCTTCGGGCAGCGCGACCATGAACATGACTTCGTGCAGGGATTGCTCCGGATTGTCGCCGTCGGGACGGAAGCGATAGAAGATCGGATTGAAGTCAGCCCAGGGGCTGATGTTCGGGAACACGCTGTAGAAAATCGCATCAACCAGATCGGCATCGCTTATGTCATCGACCATGTCCCCCCAGGCCGGGCGCATTTCCTCGCGGCGGGCCTGCGCGGCTTCGTCCCGCAAGGCGTGGGCAGAGACATCGCTGTAGACCATCGGCATATTTTCATCGGCCGGCGCGATCTTGCCGCCGATCCAGTTGCACATATGCGGATCAGCCGACTTCAGATCACCTTCGATATAATTGGCTTCCATGTCAAAAATGCCGCTCTTTCCGTTGGGAAGGGAGACTTTCACGCGGTTCTCTTCCAGCCGCTCGAACTTGTGATGGCTGATCGGGTGGATGAAACTCTGGAACGCCTTGGCATCCGGAAAGGCGGTCGGATCGGGATTGACGAGGCCGGTGTGCGGACTCGGCTGGCCATGGGCCGACATCGCCCGGGAAAAATTGTGCCAGACATCATATTTGCTGTTTGCATCAGCAAAGGCAGGCATCAGCTCCGGATGGGTGCCGACGACATGATAGGATTCCATGAAGGCTTCCTGGGCGATTTTCCAGTTGCAGGGCAGCCGCTTGATCATGTGCGCCGCCTTGTAGCGCCGCTCGAATGGAACCTGGAAATGGCGGTCGATATCGCCGAGAAAATCTTCCAGCGGCTCGCAATCGGGGTCCGGATTGATAAAGACAAATCCGCCCCATTCCCCGACCTTCACTTCCTTGAGGCTGTGGGTCTCCTCGCTGACCGACGGAAAATCCCACTGGCAAGGCACTTCCTTCAGCTTGCCGTTCAGTTCCCAGGACCAGCCATGGAAAGGACAGCGCAGGGCTTTCTGGCCTTTCTTGTGATGGTCGCAGATCGCCCGGCCGCGATGCATGCAGCTGTTCGGAAAGGCCTTGATCTCGTCTTCCGACACCCGCACGACCAGAAAGGAAAGCTCGGCGATATCATAGACGAACGTGTCACCGACTTCCTTGATATCATCCTTGTGGCACGCCATTTGCCAGACGCGTTTCCAGAGACGCTCGACCTCGCGATCATGCTCTTCCTTGCTCCAGTAGCGGCTGACTTCCACGGTGGTCACGCCGGGTTCCATGGGAGATTCTTCCAGATAGATTGCCGGCGGCGCGACTTTGTCGCCTTCCAGCAATTCGGTATAGGAAATGCCGTTGGACCGATTATGTCCGGTTAACGTCTCGACCATTATCTTCTCCTGAAAACAGATATTCTTTGACCGTCAAGTTAGCGGATAGGCCAGTCGTTGCCACTAGTGATTCTGGCAGCCGACCCTGTTGTTTTTGAGGATAGCCGGGGGCGCTGACCTGTGTATCCTCGCCAGCAAGAAGCAGATATGAGTCTGCCATGATCTGGCATGCGCAAAGGAGAGCATTTTCGTGAAACTCTATTCGAGTCTGGGACCAAACCCTCGCCTTGTGCGCATGTTCCTGGTGGAAAAAAGCATCGAGGTGGAGCGGATTCACCTCGACATTATTGCGGGTGAAAACCGGTCGGCAGAATATGCACAGAAGAATAGCATGCAGACTACTCCGACGCTGGAACTGGACGACGGCAGCCTGCTGACCGAATCCACCGTGATTTGCGAATATCTGGAGGAAATGCACCCAGAGCCCGTGCTGATCGGGTCAACGCCGCTGGAGCGCGCCGAAACCCGGCGCTGGGCACGGCGGATTGACCAGGAGATTGCAATTCCCATGACCATGGGTTTTCGCGGCGGAGCCGGACGCCCGATGTTCGAACCGCGGATGAATGTCGTCAGCCCCGAGGCTGCGGCAGAATTGTCCGCCATGTCGGACAAGCACTGGATCTGGCTGGACGGCCAGCTGGGCGACAAGGACTATATCTGTCAGGACCGGCTCACGCTCGCGGATCTGGTGGCCTTCTGTTTCATCAAATTTGGCGGCACCGTGGGATGGAGCCTGCCCGACGGGACAGACAATCTGGCCCGCTTTGCAGCTATGATGGAAGAACGGCCGTCCGCCGAAATCTGGCGCGGTGAAGAATGACCGGTAGCCCGGCCACGCTCGCCAAGCTCGGCTCGATCATGCAGATCAGCTATGTACCCGACGATTATGATGCGGCGCTCGACTATTGGACGCAGAAAATGGGTGCCGGTCCGTTTTTCCACACCGAGAAGGTCGAGGTGGAAAATGTCAAATATCGTGGCAAACCCTCCGATATCCAGTTCTCGATGGCGATCGGCTATTGGGGCGATATCCAGGTCGAGCTGATCCGCCCCAACAACGACGCGCCATCGATGTTCAGGGACTGGCGCGAAAAGGGATTGCAAGGCGTGCAGCATCTGTGCCTGATCGTGGATGATCTGGACCATGCCCGCGCATTGACCGAACAGGCCGGCGGCGAAGTCATCCAGGAAGTCAGCCTGCCCGGTGGTGTCGGCGGCGCCTTTTATGCCGATTATGGCGGCGGTCCCGGCACGGTCATCGAATATCTGCAGCTTCCGCAGGCTGGTATCGACGGTTTTGCGGCGATGCGGCAAATGCATATCGACTGGGATGGCCAGACAAACCCCGTGATAGGAAAAGACTAGATGAGCGAAGCGCCCGAACGCCGCCCCGACCAGAAACCGATCAGATGTGTGCTGGTCGCTGCCGGAAAATATCATGACATTGATTATGCTCGGCTGGAGGTGATGAAGCTGCTTGCCGAGGATGACCGCATCCGGGTGCGGGTGTTCGAGGATTATGAAAATCTCGAGGCGATCCGCAATGCGGATTTTCTGGTCAGCTACACTTGCGACGTGCAGCCCAGCGAGGCAGCGCAGAAAAATATCCAGGATTTCGTCAACGGCGGCGGTCGCTATTTTGCCCTGCACGGCACCAACGCGGTGCTGAAATTTCTGGAAAACGGGCTGGTCGATGCGCCGGATGAAATGCCGGTCTTCGCCGACACGCTGGGAACGCGCTTCCTGTCGCATCCGCCGATCATCCCGTTCACCGTCGACAATGCCCAGCCGGATCACCCGCTGGTCAAGGGTATCCCTAGTTTCGAAACCACCGACGAGCAATATCTGGTCGAGACCCGCGCGGAACTGGATGTGCTGCTCGACACCGAATATAATGGCACGGACGATATCAGCGGCTTTGTCCACAGCGACATTCCCAAGAGCCGCCATCCCGTCTTCTATATCAGGCGCATGGGTGAAGGCGCGGTGCTCTATCTGACGATGGGCCATTGCCGCGGTCATTATGACATGGAGCCGGTGCTCGACTGGTGGCCGGAGATCGACCGGTCCGGCTGGCAGCAGCCGATCATCTACGACCTGCTGCGGCGCGGTATCGGCTGGAGCTGCGAGGCGGCGATCGCAAAATTCTAACCCCGCTTTATTAAGACACACAAAGGAGAAGAAAATGGATTTGGGACTCAAGGGCAAGAAAGTCATCCTTACCGGCGGCAGCCGCGGCCTCGGCCGCGCGGCGCTGGAACATTTCGCCAGCGAAGGCGCCGATGTCGCCTTTTTTTCGCGCAATGCCGAACAGGTCGCCACCGCGAAAAAGGAACTGGAAGCCCATGGCGGCAAGGTCTTCGCCGATGCGCTCGATATGACCGATCTCGACGGCTATGCAAAATGGCTGGAAAAGGCGGCGGGTGATCTCGGCGGCTGCGATATTTTCGTGCACAATGTCAGTTCCTCCGGTGCCGGCGCCACCGGCGACTGGGAAGTCACCTTCCAGACCGATATCCTCGGCGCGGTCAAGGCGATGGAAGTGCTGGAACCGCATCTCGAAAAATCGGATGATGGCAGCGTGATCTTCATGTCGTCGACCGCCGCCTTCGAAACCTTTGTTGCGCCGCAGGCGTTCAACGCGATGAAGGCCGCGCTGATCACCTATGGCAGCCAGCTCAGCCAGGCGCTCGGCCCCAAGGGCATTCGCGTCAACATGGTGTCCCCCGGTCCGATCAAGTTCCCCGGCGGCAACTGGTCGCAGATCGAAAAGGGCATGCCGGAATTTTACGAGGCCACCAAGACCGGCTTCGCGCTGGGCGATTTCGGCACAGCCGATGACGTCGCGCGCGGCGTGGTTTTCCTGGCGAGCCCGGCCTCCAGCTACACCACCGGCGCCCATCTGGTAATTGACGGCGGCTTTACCAAGCGCGTGCAGTTCTAGGCCGGGAACTTCCAGGCTAACAGTATCGGGGCTCCGGCTTGATAGCCGGAGCCTTTTTTATATCAGGATATTGACGCTCGGATGGCATCACTTCCCATCGCAGGCGTGCGGCGACAGGCAAGACCATTTCGCAAAAAACGGGACTATCGCCGGCGAGGGCGGCTGTTGGAACGCGCTTTCGGAATATTAGAGGCCGTAACAGCCAATTTACCGCAGTATCATTTCCCTTTACCCATAAATGCCCCAATCCGCTTCTGCATGTCGGGACCATGGCCTTCCGATTCCATCACTTCCCATTGCAGCCCCGCGTCGAGCGGGCCGCCATCGGTTGCCTCGAGCAAGAGCTTGTTTGCCGCATGGGAAAAACCGGAATTGGCGACGATCTTTTGCGCCAGCGCTTCAATCTCTGCATCAAACTGCTCCAGCGGCACCGCATATTCCGCCAGACCGATGCGCACCGCTTCGTCTGCATTGATCATGTCGGCGGTGAACATCAGCCTTTTGGCGGTCGCGATGCCGACCCGGCGCGGCAGGCGCTGGCTCATGCCCCAGACCGGGGTCAGCGCCCATTTGGCGTGGGTGTCGCCGAACTTCGCGCTGTCCGCTGCCAAGATGAAATCCGCAGCGAGAGCCACTTCCAGCGCGCCGGTATAGCAATGGCTGTGCACCGCTGCGATTACCGGCTTGGGCAGTTTTTCCAGCATCCGCAGCGTCTCCGAATGCCAGCCGCGCGACGGCACCGCCTCGCCTTCAGCAATATCGCCAAGATCATGACCCGCCGAAAAGCATTTGCCTGCGCCGCGCAGCACCACGCAGCCGATGCTGTTATCCTTGCGCAAGTCGGCGACATGATCGCGCAATTCCCGAAACATCGCCACGGTCAGGGCGTTGAGCTTGTCCGGACGATTGAGCGTCAGCAATGTCCAGCCATCCCGGTCTTCGCGCAGCACCAAGTCTGTCATTTGCATTCCCCTTTTTCCCACACCGTTCGTGCTGAGCTTGTCGAAGCACCGGGCCAGGCGCCCTTCGACAGGCTCAGGGCGAACGGAACAATATCACGGTCAAGAGCGCTCAATCAGTTGACCGCCCGGTCCTTGCCTTCCCAATAAGGCGCGCGCAGGTCCTTGCGCAAGATCTTGCCGGAGGGGTTGCGCGGCAGGGCGTCGATGAAGTCGATCGACTTGGGGCATTTGTAACCGGCGATCCGGGTACGGGCGTCGGCGATCAGTTCCGCCTCGGTCAGCTCCTGCCCTGCCTTCACGACCACACAGGCCTTGACCGCCTCACCCCATTTTTCATCGGGCACGCCGATCACCGCAACATCGGCAACCTTCGGATTGGCATAGAGCGCATTTTCAACTTCCGCCGGATAGACATTCTCCCCGCCGGAAATGATCATGTCCTTGAGCCGGTCCTGGATATAGAGATAGCCGTCCTCGTCGAGCGAGCCGGCATCGCCGGTCCTCAGCCAGCCGTCGGCATCGATCGTTTCCGCCGTGGCATCGGGCCGGTTCCAGTAGCCCTTCATGTTCTTCGCCGAGCGGGTGGCGATCTCGCCGATGGTATAGGGCGGCAATGTCTCGCCGGTCTCCGGATCGATGATCTTGATCTCGACCCCCGGCAAGGGCGTGCCGACCGAGCGCATCTTCTCGTTGCCGTTGACATCATGGTCTTCGGGATTGAGCGTGGTGATCGTGCCCGATGTTTCGGTCATGCCGTACATCTGGACAAAGCCGCAGCCGAGCACGTCCATCGCCTGCTTCATCAGCTCCAGCGGGATCGGCGACGCGCCATAAGTGATATATTTGAGATTGGAAAAATCGACATCCTTGGCCCGCGGATGGTTGAGCAGAATCTGGATCGCCGCCGGCACCATGAAGATTTTCGAGATATTATATTGCGCGATCAGGTCGAGCGCCTGGGTCGGGTCATATTCCGGCAGGACGATCGCGCTGCCGCCGGTGAACATCACCGCGAGGCCGGTGCCGGTACCGCTGATATGAAAACAGGGCATGGCAAGCAATGTGATCTCGCCGGGAACCGGCTTCTGCCAGTCCATCAGATCCTCCTCGCTGACCCCCGCGCTACGCGAGGAGAAGATCGAGCCATTGGTCATGATCGCGCCCTTGGGATGGCCGGTCGTGCCCGAGGTGTAGAGCTGCAGCGCATCATCATCTTCGGCGCAGGGGATCATCGGATCCTCGGACTCAAATCTGTCACGCCAGGCGGGATAGCCGGGAAACTCCCCTTCCGCCTTTTCGCTGCCCAGGATCAGCTCGACATGCTCCAGATCATCCCGGATTTTACCCGCCAGCTCGTCAAAGCCGGGGCCGATGAAAAGAATCTTGGCCTGGCAGTCGTTCAGGATATAGGCGACCTCGGGCGGGGCCAGCCGCCAGTTGACCGGCACCATGACCGCGCCGAGCTTGGCCGCACCGACCAGTATCTCGAAATAGAGATGGCTGTTCTTGCCCATATAGGCGATCCGGTCACCCTTGCCGACGCCCTTGGACGCCAGCGCCTGCGCTGCCCGGTTGCTGCCGGCGTCGAGCGCGGCATAGGTCATCTCGTCGCCTTCGAAGGTGAAGACCACCGCATCCGGCTGTTCCTGCGCCTGGAAGCGCACTACGTCACCAATGGAAATAATATCGTCTTCAGTCATGCAAATATCCTCTGTGCGCGATTCTTGATCGGCTTTTTCCACAAGATACATAGAGAGGCTGCGATAGGATACAGCCTAGCAGATTGACTAGCCGCGATGCCCTGAAACCGGTGGCATCACGGGCGCATGCTGTTCTAGGATTGGCCCATGCACAAGCTGGCATTGCACCAGATCACGATGATGGAAGACGGGCCGGAAGGGCTTGTGCGATTCGCCGCCGGGGCCGGTCTGGACGGAGTCTGCCTTTTCACGGCGACACCGCTCGACGCGAGAGGCCGGGACATGTTCCCGGTGGTCGATCCGGCGACGGCGTCTTCTTTCCGGGGGCTGCTCCGCGACCATGATCTGCGGATCATCAACGCCGAATATTTTCCGGTGATGCCGGGACAGGACGTAGCCGCATATCTTCCCTCCATCGCGCTTGCCGCTGAGCTGGGCGCGAAACGACTGGTCACCCATATTCATGAAACCGACGGACAAAGGGCCGGAGACCAGCTGTCCAAGCTCTGCACCATCGCGCGCGGCCACGGGCTTGCGGTTGGCCTCGAATTTACCGGCTTTGCCGGCGGCTGCAACAGTCTGGCGAGCGCGGTCGCGCTGCACGGGCGGGTGGACCAGCCCAATCTGGGGATAGCCATCGACGCGCTGCACCTGATCCGCACCGGCGGAAGCCTGGCCGAGGTGCAGGAGGTCGACCCGGCGATCATCGCCTATGCCCAGCTCTGTGATGGCCCGGACCTGCACATCGCGGAGGACTATATAGCAGAGGCGATGAACCGGATGATCCCCGGCGAGGGCGTCTTTCCCCTGCGCGACTTGGTGGCCTTGCTCGGCCCGCATGTCGATATTGATATTGAAGTACCGCGCCATACACTCACCCCCGATGCCGAGGCCACTGCCTGGGCGGAGCGCGCCATCGCAGCCAGCCGCGCCCTGTTTGCCGAAAGGAAATGACATGACCCGCGACGATCTGCTCGACCGCGCAAGCATTACCGACCATGTGCTGCGCTATGCCACTGGTATCGACCGGCGCGACTGGCCACTGTACCGCTCGATTTTCGCGGACCAGATTACCATCGATTTTTCCAGCTGGTCCGGCGAACCGGCGGCCACCATGAACGCCGACGACTGGGTCGCCGGTGTCCGCGCCACGCTCGACCCGTTCGACGCTACACAGCATGTGCTGACCAATTTCGTGATCGAGGTGGACGGCGCCGAGGCCACCTGCACCTGCTACATGGCCGCGCATCACCATCTGGTCACAGGCGATCTCAGGGAAATGCACAGTATCGGCGGCTATTATGTCCATCATTTGCAACGGGACGCCGACGGCTGGCTGATTCATGCCACGCAGCTCAATGTGACCTGGGAAATGGGTGACCGGTCCCTGTTTGAACAGGCGGCGCTGCGTCGCGCCTAGTTCTCGCCGCTCAGCAGGGCACGAACAGCTGTCTCAGTTCGGCGCGGATGTCACTGCCGGACGTTTCACCTCGGGCAAGTCCGACAGGTCCAGCCAGTCATGCCCGGCCTCGCCATAATAGCTGTCGAACACCGCAAAGGGCAGACGAAAGGGCCGGCCCCAGCCATCATTCCATAGCGCAGCCACGCCTGTGCGGGTCGCCGGATCAAATATCATCGTCGAGCGATAGCCGTCGACCGCACCGCTGTGGCCGATCAGCAGCCGACCGGCGTAAGTGAAGCTCCGCCAGCCCAGGCCATAAGAGGCGTCGCCGAGGGCGCGGGCCAGTTCACCGCTATACACATGTCTGGTGCTGACCAGCGGCGCGTGCGCCAGGGCCAGCGCGCGGGCCGACAGGACATGCTTGTTTTCGCCCATTTGCGCCCGCATCCAGCGGGCCATGTCGACAATGTCACTGCTGACGCCCGCCGCCGCCGGCACCCGCCAGTAGGATTCGGACAGCGGACGCACCTGATTCCCGTGATGTGGCCGCGCCCAGCTTTTCGCGCCGGTCAGGCCGGCCATGCCAAATTGCGCGCTCTTCATACCGAGCGGCTTGAACAGGCGCTTTTGCACCGCGTCCGAATATAATGTGCCCGTCGCCTGCCCCAGGATTTCGCTGGCCGCATCAAAGGCAATATTCTGATAACTGTGGCAGGTGCCGGGGAGGCACTGCAAGGGCGCGGTGCCAAGCTGCATGCGAAGCAGCCCCGGCTCTTCGCCGTCTTCCAGCCTGCTGTCATAGGCATTTTTGGTGAGCCCGGTCCGGTGGGACAGAAGCTGCGCCAGGGTGATCTGCGATTCCCCGCCTCCCGGCAGCCGCAGGGATGTGTGCCATTTGCTCAGCGGCGCATCGAGATTCAGCTTGCCCTTAGCCGCCAGCTGCGCCGCGAGCGAACCCGCCACACCCTTTGAGACCGATGCCCAGCGAAACACCGTCTGCGGCGTCACTGGCTCGCCGCTCTGCTTGTCCGTCACGCCATAGGTGGAAACGAAGCGCAGTTCGCCATCCTCGACAATTGCGACAGCCAGCCCGGCCATTTCCGGACGGGCCGCCAGCGCGGCGAACTGCTGGTCAAGATTGAGATAATCAATCTTTCCCTGCCAGTCCCGTGGCTCGGTAGGCAGGCGCTTGGGAGCTTCCCTTGCGGCAATCACCGGCAGGGGGAAACCGCTTTGCTGTTCACCCAGCGCGCGATAGCCGTACCAGCCGACCAGCAGCAGGCCTGCAAGCCCGAACAGCAGCGCCAGATATCTGTTCATGCCGGATCTTATAGATCTAGATCATAGGCAGCGGTGGTTTTGGCAGCAACATCATCGGCGCTGACCCCAGGTGCCAGTTCGGTCAGCCGGAAGGGGCTGTCATGGTCCGCGCGCTGGAACACGCACAGATCGGTGATGATCATGTCGACGACATCGGTCCCGGTCAGCGGCAGTGTGCAGGCCGGGATGAATTTGGGACTGCCGTCCTTGGCGCAATGATCCATCACGACGATGATCTTCTTCACGCCGGCGACCAGGTCCATCGCGCCGCCCATGCCCTTGATCATCTTGCCCGGGATCATCCAGTTGGCGATATCGCCATTTTCCGCAACTTCCATCGCGCCCAGAACGGTCAGGTCGATATGTCCGCCGCGGATCATCGCAAAGCTGTCGGCCGAACCAAAATAGCTGGACGACGGCAGTTCGCTGATCGTCTGCTTGCCGGCGTTGATCAGGTCCGCATCAATCTCGTCCTCGTAAGGGAAAGGCCCGATACCGAGCATCCCGTTCTCGCTCTGCAGCGTGACCTCGACACCGTCCGGAATATGATTGGCAACCAGCGTCGGAATACCGATGCCGAGATTCACATAATAGCCATCTTGAAGTTCCTTCGCCGCCCGGGCGGCCATTTCATCGCGAGTCCAGCTCATGCTACATTCTCCCGTTCCCGGGTCATGCGGAATTCGATTTTCTTGTCATAGGGCGAACCGTTGATCAGGCGTTTGACATAGATGCCCGGCACATGGATGCAATCCGGATCCAGTTCTCCGACCTCGACAATTTCCTCAACCTCGGCGACGCAGATCTTGCCAGCGGTGGCCATCGGCGCATTGAAATTGCGAGCGGTCTTGCGGAACATCAGATTGCCCGCCTTGTCCGCTTTCCATCCCTTGATCAGGCACAGGTCGGCAAAAATGCCGCGCTCGAGAATATAGGTTTCGCCATCGAAATCCTTGTGCTCCTTGCCCTCTGCGACCTGCGTGCCGACGCCGGTCCTGGTATAGAAGCCGGGGATACCCGCTCCGCCGGATCGACAGCGTTCGGCCAGCGTTCCCTGCGGGCAGAATTCCACTTCCAGTTCGCCGGACAGAAACTGCCGCTCGAATTCCTTGTTCTCGCCGACATAGGAGGAAATCATTTTCTTCACCTGCCGCGAGCGGAGCAGTTTGCCGAGCCCCTGATTGTCGATGCCGGCATTGTTCGAGGCAATGGTCAGGCCCTTGACGCCATCGGCCTGTATCGCGTCGATCAGCCTTTCGGGAATACCGCAGAGGCCGAAACCACCTACGCAAAGATGCATGTCATCGAATAAAAGGCCTTCGAGAGCGGCGGCCGCGTCCGGATAGATTTTTTTCATGTTCGCGCTTTCCTGAATGGTTGCCCGGCGTCTAGCGCAGGAGGCGCACGAGCGTCCAGAATAGAATATGTTTGTAACCGCGAATCCGCTATGCGCGCGCCCATGACGCGCTTTCTTGCCTGCCTGTCGCTATTTTTCTTTCTGGTCCCGGTCACCTATGTGCGCGGCCCTGCACCGGCGACAGATGATAGCCAATATATAGCGATCGAGCCCGTCGCCCTCGATGCCGGAAACCCCGACCGGACCCGGGTCGGCCGCCTCGCCTTTCTTGGCGGCTGGAAAATAACCAGCGACAATGGCGAAGTCGGCGGCATATCCTCGATGGTGGTCTTGCCGGACAACCGGTTTCTGATGCTCAGCGACAATGGCACGCTGGTCGGCTTCACGCTGGATGAAGCCCGGCTACGAGCGATACGCCCGTTTATCGCGCCGCTTCCCGACGGCCCGCCCAAACCCAATGAATTTGCGCGGCAGAACTGGGATGCCGAATCGTTTCTCCACGATCCCGGCACCGGCCAGTTCTGGGTCGGTTATGAGCATCAGCACAGTATCTGGCGCTATGGATCGTCGCTGTCCCGCAAGGAAGCGGCGAACTATCCGGCAGAAATGCAGGATTGGCCGGAAAATGGCGGAGCGGAGGCGATGCTGCGGTTGCCCGACGGGCGCTTTCTGGTCTTTTCGGAATCCGCAAAATATGCCGCGGGCGGCTATCAGGCCTTGCTGTTCGACGCCGACGCCTCCGAACCGGCCAGCAAGGCTGCGGCTTTCGGCTATCGGCCGCCCGAAGGCTATAATCTGACCGATGCGGCGCTGCTCGACGACCGCTCGGCCCTTATGCTCCACCGGCGCTTCACGCCATTCGAAGGCGTGTCCGCCATCCTGTCGATCGTGCAGATCGCTGAGTTCAGGCCCGGCAATGTCGCCAAATCGATCCCGATCGCGACGCTGAAATCACCGATCAAGGTCGACAATATGGAGGCTCTGGCGATTACCCGGGATGCGGAGGGAGCCCTTGTCTGGATCGCTTCGGACGACAATTTCAGCACGCTGCAGGAAACGCTGCTGCTCAAATTCCGGCTGCTCCCGAACAAGGCAGCCCCCAAAAAGGGCACGGGCAGAGGCGAAAAGCAAAAAGCCGGAGCGAGCCCCGGCTTTTCAACGTTCGAATCGGATTGATCGCTTAAGCGGTGGCAACCTGCTTTTTCGCGATTTCCTTTTTGAGGCGCTTCACGCGCAGGCTCAACTTGTCATCGGATGTTTTCAGCAGCCAGTTGTCGAGGCCGCCAACATGTTCCACCGACCGCAGGCCGTGCGTCGAAACGCGAAGCTTCACGCCCTTGCCGAGCGTATCGGACAGAAGCGTTACATTTTGCAGGTTGGGCAAAAATGTCTTCTTGGTCCGGTTTTTGGCGTGCGACACATTATTGCCTACCAGCCGAGTCTTACCTGTCAGTTCGCAAATCCGCGACATCGTATAAGTCCAATTTCTTGTTGTTGAATGATTCCCAGCGGGAAAGAGCGGTCCCCTAACCGTAATCAGGCCATGCGTCAAGCATATCGGGGCATTTTGCACGATCGCCCTATCCTATGGTCTTCCCGTCGCTTCCGCGCTAACCGATATATATGGCGACGGCAAAATATACTTCTTTCATGGGCGACGCGCTGTCTATGGCCGATGCGGCCATCGCGGTCGGCGAAGTGCCGGTCGGGGCGGTCGTCGTCCGGCAGGGCAAAATTATCGGCCGGGGCCATAATCGCACGCGTATCGATCGCGACCCCACCGCCCATGCCGAGATCGTCGCGATTCGGCAGGCCACCCGGTTTCTCGGCAATGACCGGCTGGAGGACTGCGATCTCTGGGTGACGCTGGAACCCTGCACGATGTGCGCCGGTGCCATCGCCCACGCCCGAATCGCACGGCTATATTATGGTGCCGACGATCCCAAGGGCGGTGCGGTTGAGAGCGGGGTCCGGTTCTTCGATGCCCCGACATGCCACCATCGACCGGATATCTATGCGGGCATGGAGGGAGAGCGTTCGGCGAAAATGCTGCTCGACTTTTTCCAGGACCGGCGGGCCTAAAGCCTAGTGAACGAATCTCGCCACAACATCGCGATAGCTGCGGCTGACTTTCACCTGCGCGCCTGATCCCAGCACCAGAAAACATTCGCCATTGGTATGCGGCTTCACTTCCCGGACCTGGCTGAGGTTGACGATGGTGGAGCGATGCACCCGCTGGAAATTGCGGGGGTCCAGACGCTTTTCCAGATCCTTCATCGTTTCGCGCAGGATCAGGCTGTTGTCGGCGGTGTAGATGCACATATAATCGCCGGCCGCGTCGATCCGCTCGATCGTGTCGACGTCGACGCGGAAAATCTGGCCGCGGTCCTTCACATTGATCAGCTTCTCATAGCGATTCGTCGCCGCCGGTTCCTCGGAATCGTCGATATTGGCCATCGCGTCCGGTGCCACTTCGCTCAGCACGTTTTTCAGCTTCTCCAGCTCCGCCCCGCCGCGTTTTTCCGTCAATCGCTTGCGCACCCGGTCGATGGCGTCGGCCAGCCGGTCTTCCTCGACGGGCTTGACCAGATAGTCGATCGCCTCGGCCTCGAACGCACGGACGGCGTGCTCGGAATAAGCGGTCACGAAAATGAACAGCGGCGGTTCAATCTCCATGATTCCCTGCACCACGGAGAAGCCGTCAAATCCGGGCATCTGGATATCGAGAAATACCAGATCGGGTTTCAGCGTCTTGATCTTGCGAATCGCTTCCCGGCCGTTGCGGCAGGTGTCGACGATCTCGATGTCATCAAATTTCTCGAGCCGGATCTGCAAACCCTGGATGGCAAGCTTTTCGTCATCGACTAATATCGTCCTGATCGTCATGTTTTCAAATCCTTATGCTGAAACGAGGCCATCGCCGGCGGATTTACCGGCTCCCGTTGACGGTCCTCGTTGGATGCATGCTCCCCAAAAATAGTCTCGTTTCTCACCTGTTCGTCGGTGGCGGAATGATCCGCCGCTTCCCGCTCGATCTGTTCTCTCGTTTCAAATGGCAAGGCAATGATAACCGAAAAGCCCTCGCCAGGAGACGAACGCGTTTCGAATATCGCGCCTTCTCCATAGGCCTGGTTTAATCGCTCCTGAATATTGCCCAGTCCGACACCGGTCGAGTCGGATTTTCTGGTCGTCGGCCCACTTTTGCCCGGCCCGGTATCCGACACAATTATCCGCAGCTTGTCGCCGTCGAGAAAGGCGGAGACCGAGATATCCGCGCCCTCTTCCTGCGGCGTCACCGCATATTTGATCGCATTTTCGACCAGCGGCTGCAGCAGCAGCGAGGGCAGCAGGGCATCGCGCACCGCCGGATCGATATCGAAATTCGACCGCAGCCGGTCTTCGAATCGCATTTTCTCGATATCGAGATAGAGAAGCAGCGTCTCCACCTCCTGCGCCAGAGTCACCCGGCTGTGCACCTCGTTGACCAGCGTATGGCGCAAAAAGGAAGAGAGTCGCGACAGCATGGCGTTGGCCGGTTCGGTCTGGCGCAGCAGCACCAGCGTCGAAATGCTGTTCAGCGTATTGAACAGGAAATGGGGATTGAGCTGATAGCGCAGCATCGCCAGCTGCGCCCGCGTCGCCTGCGCTTCCAGCTGCAGCAGCTGGTCATTCTGTTCCTCGACCCGCAGGAAGAAATTGATCGCATAATAGAGCGCCGACCAGGCACCGAGCAGCATGATGCCGAGGAACAGCGAGCCCAGAAACAGGGTGCCGAACGCGGTTTCCGTCGCCGGGTTCTGGATCAGAAAGACCCATGCATCGATGAACGCGTAAAGCGCTGCCGCAATCGTCAATATCGCTGCGGTGCTGCTCCAGGTCACGATCGGGCGGCGGTGGATCAGATTCTTGTAGACCACCGACAGCAACAGCGAGATGGAATAGCCGGTGATGGTCGAAATGATCACCGGCACCAGGAAGCTCAGCGGCAGTCCGTTGGAAATTCCGCCGATCGCGCGCAAGATCAGCGCCCCGGCCCAGCCCGCCGACTGCAGGTTCCAGAATGCGCGGTTCTTGTTGCCAAAAAACGGCTGGGGGCGAATTTCCATAACGGCCATCGGCCCATCTATAGCGGGGCATTGCCGCTTGGGGAAGAATCGCCTATCATTTGTGTGATTAAGACGGCGAATGCCCCATTTTTCTGTCGAAATGCCATTTCATTGGCATTGGCGATGCGAGAAATAAGGCTGAAGACCGGCAACAGACAAAGGAGAATATGATGGGCGGTCCCAACGAAGTCCGGGCAGAATTTCCTTCCATGGAAGAAGGTACCCAGGAAGACTGGCAGATAATCGGCGGCCATTTCGGTCCCTTTGCCAGCAAGGTGGCCGACCGGGTGCTGGATCATCTGAAACTGCTCGATGGCGATTTCGGCGGCTTTCCGATCGACCGGATGCAGCACAGCCTGCAGACCGCAACCCGCGCCCACCGCGACGGGCGGGACGAGGAATATGTCGTGATGGCCCTGCTGCACGACGTCGGCGATACGCTCGGCACCTACAACCATCCCGATATTGCCGCAGCCATTCTCAAGCCCTTTGTCAGCGCGAAGAACCACTGGATCACCGAAAAGCACGGCATCTTCCAGGGCTATTATTTCTTCCACTATCTGGGACAGGATCGCGACATGCGCGAGCAGTTCCGTGGCCACGAACATTTCGAGGATTGTGCGGAATTCTGTGCGAAATATGACCAGACCGCCTTTGACGCCAATTATGACACCGCACCGCTCGAGTTTTTTGAACCGATGGTACGCCGGGTCATGGCGCGACCGGTCAACAGCATCTATGTGAACGAATAGGACTGGCGGAAAGCAGCCTTCAGGCCGCTGAAGATTCGCCAATCTTCCTGAGATGACGCACGACCATATCGTCGCGACTGGATCCGTCTGAATCCTGGCTCAATTCCGCTTCGTCAATCCAGCACAGATCATCCAGTTCGAGAATTCGGTCATCATGCGCCCGCATGCTGATCCGCCGAATCGGCTGGCGGTCGCGCGAATCGCATAATATCGGATTGGACGGCACGCCGGTTTGCCATTTTTCACCCCATTGGCGCAGCGCGATCATCGTCGGCAGCAAATCCTGGCCCTTGTCGGTCAGCCGATATTCGACCTTGCGCTTGTCATGTTCACAGGGTCGGCGGGTCATGATCCCGGCCTCCACCATACGGGTCAGCCGGTTGGCCAGGATATTCCGGGCAATGCCGATCTGCGACAGGAAATCCTCAAAATGACCCACTCCGTTGAGCGCTGCGCGCAATATCATGAAACACCAGCGCTCTCCGATCACTTCGAGGGATATCGGGAGGCTGCACTCACCGCTGGCCAGATTCGATAGATCTTCTCTGATTTTGTCCATTCTCCATTCCTAAACCAGTTTGGGGGCAAGTGCGAAAAAAATATAAGTTTTTAGTTGCAACTTAAAACCTATTATTATAGGTATCGATTCGCAACCTAATTTGCAACTGCAAAATTCTCCCCAGTGGCCTCAACAGAACGCCCGGGAAAGATTGAAGAAAGGATCTATCATGCTTCTCTCCCAAAGCCCGCTTCGCGCTGCAATCATTTTCTCCATTGCGGCATTCACCTCCCTCATCCTGTTCACCGCGACCACGGCACAGGCGCGCACCCCGACCATCGCCTATACCGCAGAGCTGCAAGCCCCGGTCGAGGCTGTTCAGGAAATCATCAAGGGCGCTGTCATCCGCTGCGATGGCACCCAATGTATTGGTGGCCAGAGCAGCTCCTCGCCGCGAACCATCTGTGCCAAGATCGCCGACGAATTCGGCCCGGTCGCCAGCTTTGCCTATAAGGGCGAGGCGTTTGACGCAAAAGCCCTGACGCGATGCAACGACTGACCTAACATCCCCCTGACCGGCCTCTCGCTCCCTGAAAAGACCATGTTCATGGTCTGCCGGTCAGCCATGGCGCCGAAGCAAGCTCCTTTTCCGGTCTCCGGGAAATAAGAGCCTGCTTCGGCGCTCTTTTTAGTTGCCCCGGTCCCGAAAGCGCACCATCTTCAACCTATGTTGAGGCAATATGAACTGGTGGAGCGGGTCCGATCCTATGAACCCGATGCGGATGAAGATCTGATCAACCGCGCCTATGTGTTTTCCGTGCAGCGGCATGGCAGCCAGAAACGCGCCAGTGGCGATCCCTATTTCAGCCATCCGATCGAGGTCGCCGGCCTGATGACCGATCTCAAACTGGATCAGGAGACCATTGTCACCGCGCTCCTCCATGATACGGTCGAGGACACGCTGACAACAACGGAAGAAATCAGCAAATTGTTCGGCGAGGAAATCGCCCGGCTGGTCGACGGCGTGACCAAATTGTCCAAGATCGAGGCCCAGACCGACAATGAGCGGGCCGCCGAAAATCTGCGCAAATTCCTGCTGGCCATGTCCGACGACATCCGTGTGCTGCTGGTCAAGCTGGCCGACCGGCTGCACAATATGCGGACCCTGCATTTCATCAAGAGCGAGGAAAAGCGGCTCAGGATCGCGCATGAGACCATGGATATCTATGCCCCGCTCGCCGAACGGGTCGGCATGTATGAATATATGCGCGAGATGCAATTGCTCGCCTTCCAGCACATGGAACCGGAAGCCCATGACACGATCACCAAAAGATTGCAGGCGATCAAGGAAGGGGATGAGGGCCAGGTCGACAAGATTTCCCAGTCGATCCAGAAGGCGCTGGAGAGCGGCGGCCTGCTGGCAGAGGTCAGCGGGCGGGAGAAGCATCCCTATTCGATATGGCGCAAGATGCAGGAGCGGCACGTCAGCTTCGAGCAGCTGACCGATATCATGGCCTTCCGGGTGGTCACCGACAACAGCTCCGAATGCTACCGGGCGCTGGGCATATTGCACAAGAAATGGAAAATGGTCCCTGGCCGGTTCAAGGACTATATCTCGACGCCCAAGCGCAACGGCTACAGCTCGATCCATACCACCATCATGCACGGCACCAATATGCGCGTGGAAATCCAGATCCGCTCGCGGCGGATGCACGAGGACAATGAATTCGGGCTGGCCGCGCACTGGGCCTACAAGCAGGGCAACCGCCCCGACGGACAGGCCGGCTGGATTCGCGACCTGATCGAGATTCTCGACCAGGCGGAAGATGCCGAGGAATTGCTCGAACATACCAAGCTGGCGATGTACCAGGACCGGATTTTTGCCTTCACGCCCAAGGGCACGCTGCTGCAGATGCCGCGCGGCTCGACCACCGTCGATTTTGCCTATGCCGTCCATACCGATCTCGGCAACCAGGCGGTCGGTGCCAAGGTCAACGGCCGCCATGTGCCACTGCGCACCCAGCTGCAAAATGGTGATGTCGTCGAAATCCTGAAATCCAAGGGTCAGGAACCCCAGCCCGGCTGGCTGTCCTTTGTCATCACCGGCAAGGCGCGCGCCGCGATTCGCCGCAACGTCCGCTTCAAGGAACGCGACGAGATGATCGCGATCGGCACAGAGCTCTATGAAGAAATCATCGAACGGCTGCCCGGCAAGATCGGCAAGCGCGCGATGAAGGCGGCGCTGAAACGGCTGGACATGAAGGAGCCCGATGACCTGATGATGGCCATCGGCACGCGCGAGTTGAGCGACCGCGAGGTGATGGAGGCGATCATGCCTGGCAGCGTCCACGACAATGATGACGAGCGCAAATGGCCGGAACAGGATCGCGCGATTTCAATTCGGGGCCTCACTCCCGGCGTCGCCTTCAATCTCGCGCAATGCTGCCATCCCGTTCCCGGCGACCGGATCGTCGGACTGCGGCGCAGCGGCGAGAATGTCGAGGTACACACGATCGATTGCCCGAGTCTGGCCGACGGCGTGGATGCGGACTGGGTTGATCTCAGCTGGGGCAATGAAAGCGACGGCGCGCCCGCCCGGCTATGCGTGGTATTGCACAACAAGCCCGGTACGCTGGCCGAGATGGCCGGCGTGTTCGGCTTTCACAATGCCAATATTCTGAACCTGCGCCTGTCCCATCGCGACGGACCGTTCCACACGTTCGACGTCGACCTGGAAGTGCACAATGTCCATCATCTCATGCGGATATTGTCGGCGCTGCGCGCCTCGGACGCGGTGGCCCAGGCCGAACGGGCCTGATGCCATTGGCAATAATTTAAGATTTAGGGAGCGGGCGGAGGTCCGCCGGGCATGCCCTGCGCCTGCATCTGCTGGCGCAATTCTTCCATCTGCGCCTGCGAAATGAAGTCGAGCAGGGTCACGTCGAAGATCAGCAGGCTGTTCGGCGGAATCTGTTCGCCAGGCGATGCTTCGCCATAGGCCAGGTCCGACGGGATCCAGATGCGATATTCGCCGCCCTTCTGCATCAGCTGCAGCGCTTCGGAAAAACCGGGAACAACGCCGCCAACCGGCATCGGCGTCTGCTCGTTGGCATCGAAAACCGTGCCATCCCGCAGGCGACCTTCATATTTGACCAGCGCGGTATCGGTGGCCGTCGGTGACGGCCCCTCGCCGGGCTTCAGCACCTTGTACTGCAGACCGGATGCGGTTGTCTCTACCCCGTCTTCATCGGCATTGGCAGCCAGAAACTGCTCGTTGCTGGCGCCATTGATCACGGCATTCTGGGTGCCCGTATAAGCGAGCAGCAGAGCAGCAACAACAATCAGCAGCAAGCCGAGCCAGAGCTTGGTCAGCGAGCCTTTTTTGATGGGATGAATCGGAACCGTCGTGACAGACATTGGGCAGGCTACCTTAAAGTTCGTGGAGCCGAAGCGCTTAAATCAGACCGTCGCGTTCCATGCGCTTGCGGTCCATCTTGCGGGCGCGGCGGACAGCCGCAGCCTTTTCGCGAGCACGCTTTTCGGATGGTTTCTCATAATGGCGGCGAAGCTTCATTTCGCGATAAACGCCTTCACGCTGCAGCTTTTTCTTGAGCGCGCGGAGCGCCTGATCAACATTATTATCGCGAACCATGATTTGCATAAGACTGAGTAACTCCGTTCAAATTTCGTAGCGGACCAGAAGCAATTTCTTCTGGCCTGAATTGGTATAAAAGCCATAAAAAAGGGTTTGCAGCAGAATCAATCTGCTTCAATCTCGCGCCGCCTATCAATTTCCCGGCAGCAAGGCAAGCTTTTACACGATTCAATTGCGCAAATGAAAGGCGGTTTGCATTCCCGTTTCCGCCAACTTGCTATACAAGCTGGAGCAAGAGACAATAGAAGCGAATCGAGGAGAGACAAATGGCCACGGCAATCAATATCCAGTCGACCTGCAGCGAAGACGAATGGAAGGCGCGCCAGAAGCTCGCCGCCTGCTACCGGATTTTCGCCTATCTCGGATGGGATGAGCTGATCTTCAACCATATCACGCTGAAGGTCCCGGGCGAAGATAACGCCTTCCTGATCAACCCCTATGGCCTGCATTTCAGCGAGGTCACCGCCTCGACCCTGGTCAAGATCGACATTGACGGCAACACGCTGGACGGCTCGACCTACCCGGTCAACAAGGCCGGCTTTACGCAGCACAGCCTGTTCCACCGCGAGCTGCCCGATGTCCATGCGATCATCCACACCCATACGACGGCAACCATGGCGGTTTCTTCCGTCGAAGGCGGGCTCCAGCCGGTCAATTTCTATGCCGCCGCTGTCGTCCCCCGCCTCGCCTATCACAAGTTCGAAGGCATCACGGTACACGAGGACGAAGGCCCGCGCTTCCTCGCCAGCCTTGGCAAGAAGCGGATGATGATGCTCGAAAATCACGGTCCGGTGGTGATGGGCCGGACGCTGGAAGAAGCCTTCCTCAACCACTGGGTGCTGCAGCGCGCCTGCGAAATCCAGATGCAGACCCTGTCGATGGGCAAGCCGGTGATGATCGGCGAAGACGTGATCAGGAAGCATATGGAAAATCTGTCACAGGCTGCGATTGATCCGATGAAACAGGGCGTGCCCGAATTTGAAGCGATGGTGCGGCTGGTCGATCGCGAAGACAGAAGCTGGCGGGAGTAAAAATATTCCCCTCCCGCTTGCGGGAAGGGCTAGGGGTGGGCATAGATAAATCAATGATTTCCTCGGCATCAATATTCCAAAATTCCCACCCCCTCCCCCTCCCGCAAGCGGGAGGGGAGATTTGACCAAATTCACCGTCAACGATCGCCCGGTCTGGTACCGGATGGACCCGGATACGCCGTTGCTCTGGGCGCTGCGCGATGCGTCCAACCTGACCGGCACGAAATATGGCTGCGGCACCGGCGACTGCGGCGCCTGCATGGTCGAGGTCGATGGCGAGGCGATCCGCTCCTGCCTGGTCACCATCGGCGAGATGGAAGGCCGGTTTGTCACCACGATCGAGGCGCTGTCACGCGATCGCAGCCATCCGGTACAGCAGGCCTGGGCGGCCGAAAATGTCCCGCAATGCGGCTTTTGTCAGTCCGGCATGATCATGGCGGCGGCGGTGTTGCTGAAGAAAAATAGCAACCCGTCCAAGGCCGCGATTGACGAGGCGATCACCAATATCTGCCGCTGCGGCACCTATCCGCGGATTCGCGAGGCGATCCAGCGGGCCGGCCGTGTGGCGCGGGGAGAGGCCGTCCTCAGCGCCGCGCCACCCCCGGGCATCGATCCAGAAGATGCGGCCAAAGCGGTTCCGGCGCTCACACCCGGCAAATAGACCGTTTCAAAGGGGTCTTTTTCTTTGAACAAGCCGGCCACTCCTGTTTATGGAGTGTATCCGCCAAACAGGAGAGAAACATGAAAGCCACGATCTGGCACAATCCGAAATGCGGGACGTCCCGCAAGACACTGGCGATACTGGAAGAGACACCCGGCGTTGACCTGACGGTGGTCGAATATCTCAAAAATCCGCCGACTCGTTCCAAGCTGGAACAGCTGTTCCGCGACGCTGGCATGACCCCGCAGGAGGGCCTGAGAGTGCGCGGTTCGCCCGCAGAAGAGCTGGGTCTGACAAAGGATGATGCCACCGCTGACCAGATTTTGGATGCGATGGCGGCAGAGCCGATACTGATCAACCGGCCTCTGGTGGAGACCGACAAGGGCGTCAGGCTGTGTCGCCCGCAGGATATTGTCCGGGACATTCTCTGACGAAAGCCGCAATGGCGATACAGACCGGGGAAACTGATGGCAGTAATCGCAGTCTACAGCATGAAGGGGGGCGTCGGCAAAAGCTGTTCGGCCGTCAACCTGGCATGGAACAGCGCGGTGGGAAGCTCCCGCCGGACCCTGCTCTGGGATCTGGACCCGCAGGGGGCAGCCTCGTTCATTCTCCGTGGCAATCAGACGGAAAAGGACCGGGCTCGCGCCATGATCGCGGGCAATGTCAAACCGGAAAAGTTGATCCGGCCGACCGAAATAAACAATCTGGACCTTCTGGCAGCGGATGTGTCGCTGCGCGGGCTAGACCGGCTGTTCTTCCAGATCAGCAAAAAACGGCATCTCGGAAAATTGCTCAGGCAAATCGGCAAGGATTATGACCGGATCATCCTCGATTGCCCGCCGGGACTGACCGAGACGAGCGAGCAAATTCTGCGCAACGCCGATATCGTGATTGTCCCGGTCATTCCCTCCCCGCTCTCCGAACGCGCGCTTGTCGACGTGCAGATGTTCTTGGACGGCAGCGGCAAGAAACATGCCCCGCTGCTCCCGGTCTACAACATGGTCGACCGGCGGCGGTCGATTCACAAACAGGGCCTGGCCCGCAATCCGAAATGGCCGGTCATCCCGATGTCGAGCGCGGTCGAACATATGACAAAATTGCAGCAGCCGGTCGGCAGTTTTGCGCCGCACAGCACGGCTGCCCGGGCCTATGCCCAGATTTGGCGCGGCATTGAAAAGCGACTGACAAAAAAATAGCGCGGCCCAGCGCGGCTAGGCCGATTTTTTATCATATTGCAGCTGCGGCGGGTCCAGTTCTCCGAACAGGTTTTTCGCGTCTTCGGCGATCATCGGCCGGCCGAAATAATAGCCCTGGATCTTGCGGCAGCCAAGCCGGCGGATCATCTGGACCTCTTCTTCCGTCTCGGCTCCCTCTGCGGTGGTGGACATGCCGAGCGCATCTGCCATCGCCACAACCGCGCGGATAATCGCGAGGCTTTCGGGTGCATTTTTCGCGGCGCCCTGAACAAAGCTGCGATCGACCTTGATCGTCGAGAATCGCGTCTTGCGCAGATAGCCGAGCGAGGAATAGCCGGTGCCGAAATCATCGAGCGACAGGTTGATCCCCAGAGCGATGATCTGGTCGAGCGTTGCTGCCGCGCCATTGCCCTCGTGCATGAAGATACTCTCGGTCACTTCTATCTCCAGGCGACTAGGCGCAAGCCCGCTTTCCTCGAGTGCGGAGACCACCATCGACAGGAAATTCACTTCGGTGAGCTGGTCTGCGGAAACATTGACCGCGACCTTGACCGTGGAGGGCCACCGCATGGCTTCCTTGCACGCTGTGCGCAACACCCACTCGCCGATCGGCACAATCAGCCGGGCCTCTTCCGCCAAGGGCACGAATTTGGCCGGCGAGACGGATCCGAACTCGGGATTATTCCAGCGCAGCAGCGCCTCGAAGCCGACAATGCCGCCCGAGTCCGCGCTGACGACGGGCTGGTAGTGGAGCAAAAACTCGTCATTCTTCATGGCTTTGCGCAAGGCCATTTCCATGACTCGCCGTTCTTCTGCCTGCACGTGAAGCTGTGGCTCGTAATGCGTGAATGCGCCGCCGCCCTGATCCTTCGATCGATACAGGGCCAGGTCGGCACTGCGCATCAGCATTTCGACCGTACGACCGTCTCTTGGGCCTATCGCCGTGCCGACGCTGGCGCCGATGAACAGCGTGTGCTGGTCGACCTCATAGGGCCGCGACAGCACCTCGATGATCTTGCTGGCCAGCAATTCCATATAATGGGTGTCGCCTGCGTCCTTGACCACAACGGCAAATTCATCGCCGCCCAACCGGCCGCACAGCTCGTTGTCGGTCATGATCGATCGCAGCCGATCGGATACCCGTGCCAGCAACCGGTCACCCACCGGATGACCAAGCGTGTCGTTCACCGCCTTGAACCGGTCAAGGTCGATCATCATGAAGCCGTAGCGCCCGTTCCACTTTTCCGCCTCTTGCATGGCCTTGCCGAGGGTATCGGTCAGTTGCAGACGGTTTGGCAGGCGGGTCAGCGTATCAAATCTGGCAAGATGCGAGATTTTGTCCGCCGATTCCCGCTGTTCGGTAATATCCGAGCCGACGCCACGGAATCCGTGGAAGATGCCATTATCATCCAGCTTTGGCGAAGCGGACAATTCCCACCAGCGGTTTTCGCCGTTGATCTGGACAGGCACCAGCATGTTGCTGAAGCTGTCCCGCCGTTTCAGCTTTTCGGCCAGTTCGTGCAAGGCTGTCGAGAATTTGCCGCTTTCCCAGGATTCTCCGGCAACCAGTTGCAGAAACGGCTTGCCTTCGATCTGCTCGGCCGGCTGCCCCAACGCATGGGCGAAGCGCGGCGAGACATGCGTGATCCGGCGCGATGTATCGGTCTGCCAAAGCCAGTCGGCACCGGTATCCTCAAATTCCTTGAGCAACAGGCTCACGACTTCGCTTTTCTCGGTGAGACTGGCTTCCGCGACCCGTCTTTCAATGAATGATCGACCGGTCATCAGGCAGCCGGAAATCAGCAATACGGCGATGGCCAGTGTAGCCAGTACCAAATGGGGGCTGCCGATATACAACCAGCCAAAAATCATGGCGGCGCTGGACGATGATATGAACAAAATGCTGCTGAGCGGCACATTGGACAGAAGCATCGCGGAACCGACCATCAGGCAGATGATGATCGCCCATATCGGTATCATGGTCATGAGATTCGCGCTGAATGCGAACAGCAAGAACCCGACACCCCACAGCGAGCCACCGGCAAGGGAAACAAGATAAACCTTGGTCAACTCGGAACGGTTGATCGTTTTGCGCTGCCATGCCGACTGTTTGCGATACAGCAGGTGAGCGTAAATATACAATGCAGCCAAACCTGCGAGCCACAGGCCAAGAAACCATATGTTGACCTGGCCGATGCCCAATTGCACCATCAACAGGCCGCAGACGATCGCGGCAACGATCTTCAGAAAACCATGCTGATTATTGCCATTGAACTGCAGAGCCCGAATCCGCCCCCAGTCCACTCCTGGAGGATCAGAAAGGCCAAGCAACACGCGAAGCGGAATTACCTTTGGCAAACCAGGCTGAGTGATCGTTTTTAACACTGACCCTGTATAGGGCGAAATTCTTAGCGAAACGTAAGGACTGGCCTAAATTTTTCGGCAATGCCTGAGAGGCAGGACTCAGTCCTGCTCAGGCCGCGACCGCATAAGGCTGAATATCGCCGGAAAGATACAGGTTTCGCGCCTTCGCACGGCTCAGCTTTCCGGAACTGGTGCGTGGCAGGGTGCGTGGCGGCACCAGCTCGATCACGCAGTTCATCCCGGTAATCGCTCTCACCTTCTCGCGAATCTCGTTCCACAACCGCAGCCGCTCGATCTCGTCCGAGGTCCGGCATTGCACCAGCACGGCCGGCGTTTCCTCGCCACCCGGAGTCGTGATGGCAAAGGCGGCGATATCGCCTGCCTTGAATCCGGGCAGTTGTTCCACCGCCCACTCGATATCCTGCGGCCAGTGGTTTTTGCCGTTGATGATGATCATGTCCTTGGCGCGGCCGACAATGTAAAGATAGCCGTTCGACAGATAGCCCATGTCCCCGGTGTCGAGCCAGCCGTCGACGAGACAGGCATCGGTCGCTTCCTGGTCGCGATAATAGCCTTCCATCACCGCGGGGCCCTTCATCCAGACCTTGCCAACGGTTTTTTCCGCCAGAACCGCTCCATTTTCGGCGCGAATCTCCAGCTGCGTATCGCGCACGGGCTTGCCGCAATTGACGATTGCGCGGAAGCGTTTCGGGCGACTGCCGTCGCTCTTCTTCTCGCCGGAAAGCTCGGTTTCCTCTACCAGTTCCACTTCCATGCCTTCACCGGACGGCATCAGCGTCACGGCAAGCGTGGCTTCGGCCAGACCATAGCTCGGCAAAAAGGCCTTGGCGTCAAACCCTGCCGGCGCGAAGGCATCGGTGAAGCGCTGCATCACATCAGGGCGGATCATGTCCGCGCCATTGCCGGCCAGCCGCCAGCGCGACAGGTCGAACCGTTCCTGGACATTGGACTGGCTGCCGATCCGGCGAGCGCAGATTTCATAGCCGAAGGTCGGCGAAAAACTGCAGGAGGTACCGGGATTGCGGGAAATCAGGTCGAGCCACGACAGCGGTCGGCGCGCGAAATCCGCAGTCTTGAGATAATCCGTCGAGACCTGGTTGGCAACCATCGACAGGAAACAGCCGACCAGCCCCATATCATGATAGAATGGCAGCCAGGAAATGCAGCGATCGCTGTCTCCGATCAGCATGCCATGGGCATGCGATCCCAGATTGTGCAGCAATGCTTTGTGGGTAACCGCAACACCATGCGGAAAGCGGGTCGAGCCGCTGGAATATTGCAGATAGGCAATATCGCCGCTGCTGGCGGTCGGCAAGGATACGTCGGGAGCGTCCTGGCCGGCAAAGCCATCCCATCCGTGCGCGGGAATGGCACGCGACTGGCCGGCGGCACCCGCCAGTTCGGCAATTTCGTCCGGAAACAGCAATATCGCCGGGTCGCAACTGTCCAGCTGCACGCCGATCTGGTCGATATAGCTTTCCTTGCCGCCGAAGGAGGTGGGCAAAGGCAAGGGTACCGGCAAAGCACCGGCATAGACCGCGCCAAAAAACAGCGCGCAAAACTGGGGCTCCGTGTCGGCGATCAGCGCGACCCGGTCGCCGGGCTTTATCCCGGATGCGATCAGGCGCTTTGCCGCCACGATCGCGTCATCCCGCAATTCGCGGAACGGATAAGCACGGACAAGCGAACCGCGGGCATCGTGGAAGTTGAAGCCCTTTTGTCCTTGCGCTGCATAATCCAGGGCTTCGCCCAGAGTGTCAAAGTCGGAGAAGCGCCGCGGTAGCTCGTCCAAAGTCGGAGTTGGTGTCAGTTCGGTCATCCAATTTCCATTTCCGGGAGGTCCAGCCTCTCCAAAATCAGTCTCTTTTGTTCGGCAAGGACGCAAATATTGCCTTTTTCACGTCCTTCAGCCGCTTTTACCAAGGTCATTGCTAGCCTCTGGCGTTTAAATTTCGGCCCGACTGTGGCACAAAAAGGGCACGCGTCATACTTGAAAGCCAAACCGTTGAAAAACAGCGTTAAAACGTTAGATCAAGAAAGCTTGCAGCGGCTGGCCATACGCTATGTCGAACGATATGCCACGAGCCGGAAAAAACTGGCCGATTATCTTCACCGCAAAATCCGCGAACGGGAATGGCGGGGCGAGGAGCCCCCGGCCGTTGAACAGCTGATCGAACGCTTCGTCGATCAGGGCTATATTGACGACGCCCTATACGCCCAGAACAAGGCCTCGGCGCTCATCCGTCGCGGCTATGGCTCCCGCCGGGTGTCGCATGCCCTTTATCAGGCGGGCATCAGCGAAGCGGACGGGCGCGAGGCCTATCAGATCAGTGAATCGAACAAATGGATCGCGGCCGATAAATTCGCTCGCAAACGGAAAATAGGCCCCTATTCTGATCGGCGGCAGGACGCGGATATATGCCGCAAGCAACTGCAGGCCTTCCTGAGGGCGGGCCATGACTTTGATCTGGCCAGCCGCTTTGTTTTCGCAAGGCCGGGAGAGGAAATAACGGCGGAAAACTGATCCTGACCGACGCAAGTACACAGACCACCTAATGGGGATTGACTCCATTGCGGTGAAGAATCGCCAGTTTAATATTATTGTGATATATACTAGCGGGCGAGTCGAAATGTGATAGACATTTGATTTGGCTTAGTTTTGTTCGGAGATGCATCGTGGCCAGCTTGTTTGCGGAATCAGACCCTGCGGATAGTCCTGCGCGCCATGACAGAGAAGAGAGTTCTTCCTCGTCCGATAGCGCGATGCGGCGCGCCACGGGGCGGGTGAAATGGTTCGACAGTCACCGCGGCTTCGGCTTCATCGTCCCTCACAATGATCTTTCAGAGGACAAGGACGCGCTCCCGCAATCGGATATTCTGGTGCACTGGAGCCTGCTGGAATCCCTGGGCACAAGGGAATTGCCGGAAATGGCGGTGGTAACATGCGAATATGCGGTGGCGCCCAAAGGTCTGCAGGCCACAAGAATTCTCGATATCGACCTTTCCGAATGCGGCCCGCGAAACGATCCCTCGGCTGCCGCCCGCGCGCGCCAGTCCGTGCATATTGTCGATGAGGATTCCGATTTCACCCACGCCGAGGTAAAATGGTTTAACCGTGCCAAAGGCTATGGCTTTCTGATAAGTGAAGACTTTGACGGCGATATTTTTCTCCACATGGAAACCCTTCGGGACGCCGGCATCGGCGAAATCGTTCCGGGCCAGCATTTGCTCGTCCGCATAAAGGACGGGAACCGCGGCCATATGGCCGTTCAGGTGTGCCTGCCGGCCCCGGACTGAAACAGAAAAGCATATAGATGATAAAGATCTCAAAGGCGCTCGCGCTTTCCCTGAGTCTGGTCGTGACGGCCAGCCTGTCCGGCTGTTACGCGCGGACTGGCGATACGGCGGCTGCCAGCCCGCAAAGCGAGCAAGGCAAATTGCCGCTGTCCGAGGCCGGCCTCAAGCAGGTCCCCCTCGCTATCCAGACATCCGACGCGATCCATGATTTTGTTGTGGAAGTGGCCGCGACCGGTGCCGAGCAGGCACAGGGCCTGATGTTCCGCACCCGGCTGGCGCCCGACAAGGGCATGATCTTCCCCTTCCCCGAAGATCGCGTCGCCAGTTTCTGGATGAAGAATACCGTGATACCGCTCGATATTATCTTCATCCGCCGGGACGGGACGATCGAATCGATTGCAGCCAATACCACGCCCTATTCGCTGGATCCGGTGCGTTCCAATGAACCGGTTGCCACCGTTCTCGAAATCGCTGCAGGCAGGGCTGCCGAGCTGGGCCTCGCGCCGGGTGACACCGTCACCTGGCAATGAGGATCAGCGCCTCGGCAAACCTGCTGGCTGTTTGACATTTTTTCATTGCGGAGCGCATGGCTGCAGGGCTAAGCGAGCGACATGAGCATATTGGCGAAAATATTCACTTGGTGGGACGGTGCCACGATCGGCACCAGCCTGTTCAGCGCCCGCAACGGCAAATCCGTTGGCGAGGACATCTTTGGCAACAAATATTTCCAGGCGAAGAAAACCGACAGCCGCCATCCTGCCGGACAGCGCTGGGTGATCTACAATGGCGCAAATGACGCCAGCCGGGTCCCCCCCGAATGGCATGGCTGGCTGCATCACAGTTTTGACGACATTCCGGAGAGCTATCTGCCACCGGCACGCATCTGGGAAAAAGAGCCAAGCGGCAATCTGACCGGCACCGCGCGGGCCTATCGCCCCGCAGGCGCGCTGGAACACGGGGGACACCGTGCAGCCGCGACCGGCGATTATGAATCGTGGAATCCCGCCGAAGCGGAATGACAGGCATGGTCCGTCACTCCCTTTCCTTATCGGTGCTAGCAGCGACGCTTTTACTGGCCGGCTGCGGCTGGTTCGACAGCGATCAGATCGATGAACATGCCACTGGCCAGGCGGCGGAAAAACGCAAGCTTGCCGCAACCGACGGCGATCTGGTCGCTCCGGTGACCGAGCAGATCGGCACGCCGATGGCGGAACGGGTTGCAACGCTCGGCTTTCTCAACAAGCGCAATGGCCTGACCCGTGATCTTGAGCTGCGGCCCGGACAGTCGGTCCGAATCGGTCGCGCGATCGTCCGCCTGCGGGCCTGCGAACGCACCGCTCCCTGGGAAATGACGCCCGAACAGGGTGCCTTTGTCCAGCTTCTGGTCAATGAACGCCCACCCAACCGGTCCGGTGACGATCAGTGGAAGCGGGTGTTCTCCGGCTGGCTGTTCCGGGAATCACCGTCCCTGAACGTCGTCGAGCATCCGATCTATGACGTCTGGGTCAAGAGTTGCGCAATGAGCTTCCCGGGCGAAGAAGAGTCGCCAGATGACTCATCGGATCCGACCGCACCGCGCACCTCCTCGTCCAATCTCGCCAATAGCGCATCCAGCGCACCGAATGAGACCGAGCCGGCAGCAGAATCCCCTGCGACGCCAGCCGCCAGGCCCCCGTCCGCAGCCAGACCGGCTCCGGCGACCGAGCCTGCCGATCCGATCGGCGATCTGATCGCCGAAACCGGCGACGGTACATAGCCCCTGACCCGTTTCAGCTCTTCCAGATAGGCCTGCTGACTGATTTCAATCGCCCCCAGCGAGGCCAGATGGTCGGTCATGAACTGGCAGTCAAGCAGCGGAAATCCGCCGACCTTTAACCGGGCGACCAGCCATGCCAGGGCCACTTTCGAAGCATCCCGGGCTCGGGAAAACATGCTTTCCCCGCAAAAGGCCCCGCCAACAGCCAGACCGTAGAGACCGCCCGCCAGCCGGTCCTCCCCGGTCGCTTCGTCCGGTAACCAGCATTCGATGCTGTGCGCATGGCCCAGCCGGTGCAGCTGGTTGAACGCATCCTCGATTTCGGCATTGATCCAGGTTTCCCGCCGGTCCCCGGCCTGCTCGGCGCATATTGCGATGATATCGGAAAACGCCGCGTCGGCGGTCACCCGGAAACGGTCGGACCTGATGGTTTTGCGCAGCGAGCGCGACAGCCGGAAATTGTCGAGCGGGATGACGGCCCGCGCCTTGGGCTCGACCCAGAAGGTTTCCGGATCGTCCCGGGCATCGGCCATAGGGAAGATTCCCGACGCATAGGCTTTGATAAGGAGATCGAGATCAATAGTCATGAATAAGGGATCGTCCGGTCCGTTTCGTTCGTTCAGGCGCTGATGGGCAACAATTGCACGGCGTCAGTCTGCCATCAAGACGCGGGCTTCGTCGGCGATTTTCTCCGCAATGGCAGCATATTCGCTGGCGAAGCCGGCATTGGTGCGCCAGGCGGCCCCGATGCTGCGGTTCACCGCCCACCCTTCGACATTGAGCAAGGCCACGTCACCGCCGCGGGCCAGTTCGGACCGGACATAGAGTTCCGGCAAAATCGCCAGCCCCAGACCCGAGGCCACCATCTGGCGGACGCTGTCGAGACTGGTGCCTTCATAGTCGCGCAGCAGGTTCATGTCGTGCTGCTGGCACTGGCGCACCACATCGCGGTGCAGATGGTGCCGGCGGTCGAGGCTGAGCACCGGCAGGCCGGCAAGGTCGGACAGGTCGAGCTGCTCCCGCGCAGCCAGTGGATGATCCGGCGGCGCGACCAGAATCAGCGGTTCGCGAAACAAAGGCTCGATATGCAGATTCTCGCCCTCGATCGGCAAGGGGCCGAGCAGCATGTCGATCGAGCCCTTGGTCAGTTCCATCGCCTGCAGATCAGGGATGCCCTCGCGCATGTAAAAGCGCAGATCGGGGCGGCTGCGGTGCAGCGCCGCAATCACCGGCGGCATCAGATAGGGCCCTAGGGTCGGCGAAACGCCAAAGCGCAAGATGCCGGCCAGACTGTCACTGGCCCGTTCGGCGAGATCACGGATATCCTTGACCTGAACCAGCACATGGCGCGCGCGGTCGGCAATCTCCCGCCCGACCGGAGTCAGTTCGGCGCCATGGGTGCGCCGCTCGACCAGCGTTACCCCCAGCCGCTGTTCCAGCGTCCGCAATTGATGGCTCAAGGTTGGCTGGGACGCGGCGGCGGCCTGTGCCGCCTTTCCGAAATGGCGATGATCGGCCACCGCGACGAGATATTCGAACTGGCGTAATGTCGGCATGGCCCAGAGGCTCCCTCATATAGAAGCATTCTATCGATACTTACGATTTCATTCGATTGGAATTATCATCTGAACGGTATCATATCAACCATATCGATGCGAAAGCTCGATAGAAATAGAATATGCTTCGGTTCCGCATAGCTCAAGACACCATCCCCTAACCCTGGGGCGGCAGCAAACCCCCATCCGCTAGCCGCCCCTTTTTTTTCGACAGGACGATGCTGCAATGGTAAAAAAGATGAGCAATGCCCTGCAACAGTTCATTGCGCAGGAAACGAGCGCGGGCATTGTTCTGTTCTGTGCAGCGGTGGCGGCGATGATCGCCGTGAACAGCGCGCTCAGTCCTCATTATCTGGCGTTCCTCGACATTCCGGTTGCCGTGCGATTTGGCGCGCTGGAAATTGCCAAGCCGCTGTCGCTGTGGATCAATGACGGGCTGATGGCCATCTTCTTCTTCCTGGTCGGGCTGGAAGTGAAGCGTGAATTGATGGAGGGCCAGCTTTCCAGCGTCGAACAGGCGTCGCTGCCGCTGATTGCAGCGATCGGCGGGATGGCGCTCCCCGCCGCCGTTTTCGCCTATTTCAACTGGGGCCTGGCCGACAATATCAATGGCTGGGCGATTCCGGCAGCCACCGACATCGCCTTCGCGCTCGGCGTGCTGGCGCTGCTTGGCAAACATGCCCCGGTCTCGCTGAAAATCCTGCTGCTCGCGATCGCGATCATCGACGATATTGGCGCCATCATCATCATCGCGCTGTTCTACACGGCCGAAGTATCGGGCGCTTCGCTCATGCTCGCCGGTGCCGGAACCGTGCTGCTCTTCACCATGAACCGGCTGGGCGTGGTGCGCACGGCACCTTATATTCTGGTCGGCATATTCCTCTGGATATGCGTCCTGAAATCGGGAGTACACGCGACCCTTGCCGGGGTGCTCGCGGCGCTGGCGATTCCGCTCAATGCCAGGGACGGCAGCTCGCCGCTCAAGCATCTCGAACATATGCTCCACCCGTGGACCGCCTTTCTGGTGCTGCCCATCTTCGCTTTCGCCAATGCCGGTGTATCGCTGGCCGGGTTGCAGATCAGCGACCTGATGGCGCCGCTGGCGCTAGGCGTCGCGGCGGGTCTGGTGGTGGGCAAGCAGCTGGGCGTGTTCGGATTCATGTTTCTGGCAACCAAAGCCGGTCTGGTAAAACGCCCTGCCGGTGTCAGCTGGCTGCAGCTCTATGGCCTCGCCTGCCTGACCGGCATCGGTTTCACGATGAGCCTGTTCATCGGCAATCTGGCCTTTTTCGATCCGGACCAGATCGAAACGGTAAAGCTCGGCGTGATTAGCGGCTCGCTGGTCTCGGGCCTGCTGGGATATGCCATATTGCGATCATCCTCCTCCAGCCGCGCGACAGGATAATATCCGCGCGGAGTGTCCCCTCTGCCGCAAAACGGCCAGCGCAATCGAATCAGTCGGCGCGCGTTTCAATCCATGCTAAGGGCGGGTCATGAAACGACAACTCTATCTGGCAGCCGGCCTGACCTCGGTCGCTCTGGGCGCGATTGGCGTCATATTGCCCTTGCTGCCGACCGTACCGTTCATGATCCTGGCCGCTTTCTGCTTCGCGAACAGCTCGCCGCGACTGGAGGCATGGCTGGTCGAACATCATGTTTTCGGCAGCCATATCCGCAACTGGCGGGAACGGAGGGCGATCACCCGGCGCGGAAAATGGGCAGCAACCATTGCCTTTGCGGTCAGTATCACGATTGCCCTGCTGTTCATGAAAATGCCGTGGAATCTCTTTCCCATCGCTGCAGCGCTGATCACCGGCAGCTGGCTCTGGACCCGCAACGAGCCCGGGCCGGCACAATTGCCCGTGCAACCCCCTCCGCATAAAGAATAGTTTTAGCCCTTTTTGAATCTGTTATTCTCTCCCGGAATCTTAGGAGAGAGAGAAATGTCGCGACAGCAATTGTTGGAAATGACCCGCTCACTGGTTGAGCATGGCAAGGCAGACACGATGGAACTGGTCGATGACGTGGTCGCCATCCCCGCATCCGACTATACCGATGAAGCACGCTTTGAACGCGAGAAAAATCTGATCTTCAAGCGCCTGCCGCTGATGATGGCACCCTCCTGCGAATTGCCCGAGCCGGGCTGCTACAAGGCCGTGGACATGGCCGGCATCCCCGTGCTGATCACGCGGCAAAAGGACGGCACCGCCCAGGCCTTTCTCAACAGCTGTACCCATCGCGGCAATCCGGTGGCCGAGGGCAGCGGCAAGGCGTCGCGTTTCACCTGCGGCTATCACGGTTGGACCTTCAAGAATGACGGCGATCTTCTCGCCATCGCCTCGCCGAAGGATTTCGGCGCGGTCGACAAGGCGGCGTTCTGCCTGACGAAATTCCCGACGCTGGAACGCGCCGGCCTGATCTGGGTGACGCTCGATCCGCACAGCACGCTCGATATCGAGGCCTATCTCTGCGGCTATGACAGCCTGCTGGAACATTTCGGCTTTGATGGCTGGCACCTGTTCGACCAGCGCACCATCCCCGGGCCCAACTGGAAGACGGCCTATGACGGCTATCTCGACTTCTATCACCTGCCGGTGCTGCACAAGGACACGTTCGGCGCCGACTTTTTCAACCGCGCCAATTATTTCGCCTGGGGTCCGCACCAGCGGCTGTCCTCGCCTTCGAAATTTGTCCAGAAGACCGGCAGCGACGAGAAAGTTGATCTTACCCAGATTGACGAGAAAGACTGGCCGATCGACGCGCTGCTGCAGGGCGTCTGGACGATCTTCCCGCATATCTCGATCGCCAGCTTCTACGGCGGCGGCGGGCGCGGTGCGATGATCTCGCAGCTGTTCCCGGGTGAAACGGTCGGGGAAAGCTACACGACGCAATTTTACGTCATGGAACATGCGCCGACCGACGATGCCGTCCGCCAGGGCGCGCGGGAACAGTTTGACTTCCTGAAAACGGTCGTCGCCGAAGAGGATTACAAGACCGGCAAGCGCCAGCACGAGGCGCTGCAGTCGGGCCTGATCGATAAAGTCTGGTTCGGCCGCAATGAAGGCGGCGGGCAGGCGTTTCACCGCTGGGTCGAGCGTCTGACCGAAGCCGATGATGCGGAACTCGAGCGGATCTTTGCCCCGCAACTGCAGGCGGCGGAATAAGGAGTCAGGCGCTGCAGTAAGCCCTTACCGGCGTCGGTCGGCCTGTGGCAGCGCCGGCATCGCTACGAAAAGCCCGCAAAACGACAGCTTCTGCCCAAAAATGGGGGAAATTTGTCTATTCTGCGGGATATTTTCGCATGAAATGGTCAAGAACCGCCGGATTGAGCAGAGTCTTGAACGCGCATCCCATGCCGTCCGGATCGTGGCGCACCACCTCGGCCTCCAGCGCCCCAAGACCCGGCAGGGTGATCCAGCACAAGGTGCCGGGCGGCGTCTGCAGCAAGGCGTCGCAGGCAAAACCGGCAACCGACATGTCCAGAACTTGTACCGGAAAGCCGGAAGAGCAGGAAAAACGCATTCTGGCGGGGATGGAAAGCCGGTGACGCGTCGCGCATCGATCTTCGTCGGCCGCAATCGCATAGGGAATCGCTGACAGGCTATCAGCTGCGGATGGAGACGGCCTGCGAACCGTTGAGTCTGTCATATCTATCTCCTCGGCACTGGGTGTCGCCAGAGCGGTCCCCACGAGTCGAGGGAGAGATTGCGACACACGCTGATGCAACCACTCCGGTAAAGCCCGTCTTCCGCCTTCCGGTAAATAATAGGGCGACTCAATTTAACCATGGTGCGATTCGACCGCATGCCCAACAATCACGCTTGCCGAATGGCTCGCGGGACGCTAATGCCCGCGAACTGGCTGTTCCGCGAGGGCGCAACGGCCTGTGCAGGAGTGTAGCTCAGTTGGTAGAGCATCGGTCTCCAAAACCGAGGGCCCACGGTTCGAGTCCGTGCACTCCTGCCATTCTCCCTCTCTTGCACCGAAACCTTCATGCCCCAGTTCATTTCCGCCATCACGCTGCTCGTTCCCGATTATGATCCGGGAATCGAATTTTATGTCGGTCTGATGGGATTCGAGCTGATTGAAGACACGCCCTTGTCGGAAGACAAGCGCTGGGTGCTGGTCGCCCCGCCCGGCAGCACCGAAACCCGGCTGCTGCTCGCACGGGCGAGCAACGAGGCGCAGGAAGAAGTGATCGGCGAACAGGCCGGCGACCGGGTTTTTCTGTTTCTGGAAACCTATGATTTCGAAACCGATTACGCGATCATGCAGCGCGCCGGCATCCGGTTTCTTGAGGAACCGCGCGAGGAGCTCTATGGAATGGTGGTCAAATGGAGCGATCCGTTCGGCAACAAGTGGGACCTGATCGAACGCTATTGAGACCTGGTGGCCTGAAACTGAAGTTCGCTAAACCTTACTTCGTCATGCTGAACTCGTTTCAGCATCCATCGCGGTCCCGGACACCGACGGCGAGAGACGAGAAATGGACCCTGAGCCGTCAGGCCACCGAAGGTAATCAAGTTCAGGGTGACGGTCCATTCATTGATACGAATTTCAAATTCGGGTCACTGGGGTCAGGCCCTATCGCTCAATATCAAGGGCACCCGCGATTACACCCCATATCTGGTGGGTCAATTTTGCCGGATCGGGCCGCGGTCGCATGCCCATCGCATGGATGATTCCGCTGCGGATCGCCCCGGTAATGGCAGCGCCGGCAATCGCCGGATCGATATGATCGCCAATATCGCCGCGCCTGATGCCCGAGGCGATGTTGCGGATCGCCATCTCGATCATTTCTTCATGGCGAGCGGATTCCACCGCCGCAACATGGCTGGTGCGGGCCATCCGGCCCAGAATGACGGGCGCCATCGGGTCGTTGTAGAGAAATTCGACGGCAGCCATCAGCCGCTGCCGCTCGCGGACGCGCCAGGCGATATCCGGGTCGATATACTGGTTCACCACATGATTGTAGCGATCGTAAAAGGCATCGATAATGGCGCCCAGCATCCCGGCCTTGGACCCGAAATAATGATAGGCCAGACCCACCGAAACACCGGCCTTGCCGGCGACCTGGCTCATTTCGAGCGCACCGTCGCCCTCCCGCAAAATCTCCTCCGCCGCAGCCAGGATTTTGGCGGCGCGGAGCAGTTTGCGGTCGGTGCGTCCCCCTGCCCTGCCTTGCCCGGCCCCTGCCGCTGTTCCTGCCCCTGTTCCTTCATCGCTGACCATGATGCCTCCCCTATGAAATATTTGAATTGAATTCAATTCAAATATTTCATAGGCCTGTTGCTCAGAACGAATCACGGAGCGGATGCATGGATATCGAAAGCGGGATGGACCTGTCGCAGGCCGACCTGAGCCCCTGGCTGCACGGCCGTCCCTTTGCCGACGCCTGGGAGCAATACGAGGAGGAAGGCTATGTCATTCTCCCCCATGTCCTGACCGCCGAACAGCTGGGCCGGCAGCGCGCTGCGCTGCAGCCATGGCTGAATGCCGACCAGCGAGGGCGCAACAATTTCGAAGGTGCACAGTCCAACCGCATCTACGGCATGCTGGACAAGAATCCGGTCTTCGCCGACCTGATTTCCCATCCCCTGCAGCTCGCCTTTGCCGAACGCGAACTGGGCAGAAGCTGCCTGCTCTACGCCTGTCTGGCGATCAATCTGCTGCCCGGCGAAACCGTCCAGCCCTGGCATTTCGACGACAGCCATTGCGACCTGCCACGCCCGCGCGACCCGCTCAGCCTGTCGACCTTCTGGTCGATCAGCGACACCACCGAGGACAATGGTGCCACCGAGATCATTCCCGGCAGCCACAAATGGGGCCGGGAACAACCTCGGGGCGCCAACCGCCCGGACGACTTCCAATCCCGCGCCCCGGGCGGCCAGCAGAATGACGACGGCGACCATCCGGACATGATCCGCGCGACCATGCCGGCGGGCTCGCTGATGATCGCCAAGGGCACCCTGTGGCACCGGGGCGGCGCCAACCGGTCCGACGCCCCGCGCCTGATCGTGACGCCGCAATTCTGCAAGGGCTGGTGCCGCCCATTGGAACAGCAGCTGCTCGCCGTCTCGCGCGAAAAGGCTGCCCGTTTGCCGAAACGCGTGCAGGAACTGCTCGGCTATAATATCCATCCGCCGTTCATGGGCTACGTCGATGGCATGCATCCGAGCCGGACATTGGCAAACGGGTCTGCCTGACCGCGCCGCTGCATTTGCACTCTTTTCTTGCGAATCCGGGAATCTGCGTCTAAAGGGCTGGTTCTTTCCGAAACCATGCATATATCCGGACACAGTCAAATGGCTGACACCCGGAGTTTATGGTAAAACCGGGAAGAAAGTTTAGGGAATCAAGCATGGCAAAAGTCAATCCAGGCGAATTCATGAATCAGGTCAAGGCTGAGACCAACAAGGTCGTCTGGCCTACCTGGCCCGAAACCGTCCGTACGGCGATCCTCGTGCTGATCATGACCACCATCTTGGGTATATTTTTTCTCGGCGTTGATTCGGTTTTTAATGCGATTGTCGCCTGGCTCCTGAGCCTTGCGTAAGCGCCCCACACAGATTTTTTAGGTTATTCGCATGGCACGCTGGTATATCATTCACGCTTATTCGGGCTTTGAACACAAGGTCAAGGAAGCCATTGAGGCCGATGCCAAGCGGCTTGGCCTGACCGAACTGGTCGAGGATATCGAGGTTCCGACCGAGACGATCACCGAAGTGAAGCGCGGCAAGAAGATCCAGTCGGAGCGGAAATTCTTCCCCGGCTATGTGCTGGCGAAGCTGGAAATGACCGACGATGTCTACCATCTGGTCAAGAACCAGCCCAAGGTCACCGGCTTTCTCGGCAGCAGCGGCAAGCCGCAGGCGATCAGCGAAGCCGAAGCCGCCCGGATCCTCAATACCAAGGAAGAAGCGGCCAACGCTCCCAAGGAACGGATCACGGTCAGCTACGAGATCGGCGACGAGGTCAAGGTCAAGAGCGGCCCGTTCAACAGCTTCAACGGCATTGTCGAGGAACTGGATTTCGACAAGAACAAGGTCAAGGTTTCCGTGTCCATCTTCGGTCGCGCCACCCCGGTCGAGCTGGACTTCGGCGAAGTCGAACTGATCAGCTAATTGTGTTCCGCACTTGATGCGGAACCGGTGCGGCAAGAAGCAGGTTTTGCGATTGTCGCGCAAGGCTCCGGATCAAGTCCGGAGCACCACAGAATTTGAAACTCCGGTTTCGAATACCAGCGCGGGAGGAGGGTTCGCTCTCCGTTTGACCGCTTAATTTGCGGGTGCGGCAATGTCGCCAAGCCCAAAAGAATGAAAGGACAGCCAAATGGCTAAGAAAATTGATGGTTATATCAATTTGCAAGTACCAGCCGGTATTGCAAATCCATCCCCGCCGATCGGCCCAGCACTGGGTCAGCGCGGCGTCAATATCATGGAATTCTGCAAGGCGTTCAACGCGGCGACCGACAAGCTCGAAAAGGGCACGCCGATCCCGACCAAGATCACGGTCTATGGCGATCGCAGCTTCACCTTCGAGACCAAGACCCCGCCAGCCAGCTATCTGATCAAGAAGATTGCCAAGCTGAAAAAGGGTTCGAGCGAACCGGGCAAGACCTCCGGCGGCACGATCAAGGCTTCGCAGATCAAGGAAATCGCCGAAACGAAAATGGCCGACCTCAATGCCAACAGCATTGACCAGGCGATGAAAATCATTTCAGGCACCGCACGCTCGATGGGCGTAGAAGTGGTGGAGGGATAAGAACATGGCGAAACTCTCCAAAAAAATGCAGGCGATCAACGAAAAAATCGATCGCAACAAGATATATGGCATCGATGAAGCCATCAAGACGCTGAAAGATCTCGCTTCGACCTCGAAGTTTGACGAGACCCTTGATGTCGTGATCAACCTCGGTGTCGATCCCCGTCATGCCGACCAGATGGTCCGCGGCGTGGTCTCGCTGCCATCGGGCACCGGTAAGGAAACCCGCGTCGCGGTGTTTGCCAAGGATGCCAAGGCCGACGAAGCCCGGGAAGCCGGCGCCGATACGGTGGGTGCGGAAGATCTGATGGAAGCGATGCAGGGTGGCGATCTCAACTATGATCGCATCATCGCCACGCCCGACATGATGGGCGTTGTCGGCCGTCTCGGCAAGGTTCTGGGTCCAAAAGGCCTGATGCCAAACCCGAAGCTCGGCACGGTGACCCCGAATGTCGCGCAGGCGGTCAAGGACGCCAAGGGCGGCCAGATCGAATATCGCGTGGAAAAAGCCGGTATCATCCACAATGGCATTGGCAAGACCAGCTTCAAGGAAGCCGATCTGCGCAAGAATTTCGACGCGCTGGTCGAAGCCGTGGTCAAGGCGAAGCCAGCCGGCGCCAAGGGCAAATATGTCCGCAAGGTCGGTCTGAGCACAACCATGGGCCCCGGCCTCAAGGTTGATCTCAGCGAGATCGAAGGCGCCTGAACGCCGGTCTCCCCGAGCTGTTTGGGGATGACATCACAAACTGCTAAAAAAGGCCGGGTGCAATCCCGGCCTTTTTTCATGCGCCCGATTCTTTGAAGGACCCGCCATGACCCGACTGCAGATCAGCGCCGACCTCTCCTACCGCCTCCCCGCGCCATGCACCATCCTGGTCCAGGTCTCGGCAGCGGCGACCGCAGAGCAGCGGCTCGACCAGGCCGTCATCACGGTCGGCCCCGCCCCCGACCAGACCATCATCGCGGCGCAGGACCGCATCGGTACCCGGCTGTGGACGACGCAGCAGCAGGAACTGACCGTCTCCTACACCGCCCGGGTCACGGTCGATCGCGCCAATCCGGATCTTGCCAGCCTGGCCGCGACAAATCTGCCCGACCTGCCGGGCGAGGCCGTGCCCTTTCTGTTCAGCTCGCCTTATTGTTCGGCTCACGCCTTCGATCAGCTGGTCACCGACAAATTTGCCGATCTCGCCGGCGGTCCGCTGATTGCCGCCATGTCGGATCATGTTGCCCGGATCATGACCTATGGATTGGACAGCGACAATGCCCACACCAATGCCGAGCAGAGCTATGCCGCGCGCAAGGGCGTGTGCCGCGACTATGCCCATATCCTGATCGCCATGGCCCGCACCGCCAATATCCCCGCCCGCTTTGTCAGCACCTATGCGCCCGATGTCACGCCGCAGGATTTCCACGCCGTCGCCGAGGTGTTTCTGGACGGCCGCTGGCATCTGGTCGACCCCACCGGCATGGCAGTGGCGAGCGACATGGCGGTGATCGGCATCGGCCGCGACGCCACCGACGTTTCCTTCCTGACCGGCTTCGGCAGCATGGAAATGGTGACACAGCGCGTCCAGGTGTCCCGCGCCTGAAAATTTCCGGCTTCCAAACCGTTGCGATTTTCCGGTAATATCGCCTCCTGACAATTTTCCGGAGGATAGCATGCACAAGGGCTCCTGCCTCTGCGGCGCCATAACCATCCAGGTCGAGGGCGACCTGCCCGAGGCCGACGCCTGCCACTGCAGCCAGTGCCGCAAGCAGTCCGGCCATTACTGGGCCTCGACCGATGTCCCGACCAGCGCCGTCACCATCACCGGCGAGGATCATATCCGCTGGTACCAGTCCTCCGAAAAAGTCCGCCGCGGCTTCTGCGACACCTGCGGCTCCTTCCTCTTCTGGGACCCGATCCGACACCCGGACAAGCTCGCCATCGCCATGGGCTGCTTCGACAAGCCGACCGGCACCAAGATCTGGAGCCATATCCATGTCGCCGACAAGGGCGACTATTACGAGATCGAGCCGGGGGTTTTGCAGAAAGACCACTAAACCTTCTCCCGTGAGGGAGAAGGATACGAAGCCTTATCCGCGTAGTGGATTAGGCGCAGTTGGATGAGGGCGTTCTGCCCCCTCGAGTGTGGAACACCCTCACCCAGCTACGACTAGGCAACAAGTTGCCAAGTCTCCACAACCCTCTCCCTCACGGGAGAGGGCAACAGCCACGCCGCATAATCGCAGGAGAACATTGACAATGTGGAGAATCCCGTTAATGGCTCCCCTACAAATTGTGCTTCCCTCAAAAGAATCGCAATTTCCGTCCGAGACAGCGGGTGAGGGGAATTTGCCTCTCTTAATTTCCAGCCTAGACGGGGATCAGTTTTTTATGAGCCTTGGCTCATAGGTTCGCAGCCCGCGTCCTGCACGCGGCATCGCAGCCAAACTCCCCCTTCGGATTATATGGTGCGGCAATTTGCCAAACCTTTCGCTCGTCATGCTGAACTTGTTTCAGCATCCCTCCCGGAAGCATGTTGCCTCCGGAGGTCCTGAAACAAGTTCAGGATGACGATTAGTAGAATCGGATGTGGGTTTCGCCCCCCATCCACGTGAAGGAGCAAAATATGGATCGTGGTCAAAAGACCGAAGCGGTTGCCGCTCTGAACGCAGTTTTCAAGCAGGCCGGGGTGGTCGTGGTGACACGCAACCTGGGTCTGACCGTCGCGCAATCAACGGCGCTGCGGACGAAAATGCGGGACGAAGGCGCAAGCTTCAAAGTCTCTAAAAACCGCCTTGCCAAGCTGGCTCTGGAAGGTACCGACTATGCCCCGATAGCAGATATGCTGACGGGTCCGGTCGCGCTTGCCACATCGGATGATCCGGTGGCCGCTGCAAAAATCGCAGTGGAATTTGCAAAAACCAACGAACGTCTTGAAATCGTTGGCGGCGCAATGGGTGACACCCTTCTTGACGAAGCCGGCATCAAATCTCTGGCTGCCATGCCTTCGCTTGACGAACTGCGCGGAACGATTGTTGGATTGCTTGTCGCACCACAAACGAAAATCGCACGGGTTCTTGTCGAGCCGGCGACCAGTGTTGCACGCGTACTCAGCGCATATGCTGCTGCGGGTGAATGAATTTAACTTTTCAAATATTTAGAAAATTGGAGCGTATTTAAAATGGCTGATATTGCAAAACTGGTCGAAGAACTTTCGAAACTCACCGTCATGGAAGCGGCTGAACTGTCCAAGGCACTGGAAGAAGAGTGGGGCGTTTCTGCTGCCGCTGCTGTTGCTGTTGCCGGACCTGCTGCTGCAGGCGGTGGCGAAGCTGCTGAAGAGCAGACCGAATTTGACGTGATCCTGACCGGCGACGGCGGCAAGAAAATCCAGGTCATCAAGGAAGTCCGCGCGATCACCGCTCTGGGCCTCACCGATGCCAAGGCTCTCGTCGAAGGCGCGCCAAAAGCGATCAAGGAAGGCGTCAACAAGGCCGAAGCAGAAGAAATCAAGTCGAAGATCGAAGCTGCCGGCGGTACCGTCGAACTCAAGTAAGCCTTTCGGTTTATCGAATTATCAGGGGCGGCTTCCGGTTCGGAAGCCGCCCTTTTTTGATTCCAGCTGCCGCGAAAGCCACTGTCGTGCCGTGGCGATCGCGTGGCTGTCGTCCGCCGCCATATCCGGTATCACGCCGCTTCGTTCCCAGTTCGTGCCGGTCAGCGGATTGAATGGCCGGCTTTCCGGAACGCCTATTTTCCACCCTCCCGACACCGCGATTCCGTCGCCCAGCATGTTCGCAGCGCCCCCGCTCGGCGCTCCAATGACCACCGCCCTGCCTTGGGCCTGCAACGAATAGGCGACCGCTTCCGGTGCGGAAACGGTGTTCCGGTTGACCAGGATCGCCAGCGGCCTCTCCCTGCCATAGCGCTTCCACTCAATTTGGGGTTCCTCCGGGTCCGACTCCGGCCCGGTCCGGCTTTCACGGCGCAGCGGCACCGGCGAACCGGCCGCCATGAAGGTCCATTGCACCGGCCATTCGGTTTCGGGACTGCCGCCGTGATTGTCACGAAGGTCAAGAATCAGGCCGTCGCTGCTTGCAACCAGTTCGAACGCCGCCGCCAGAGGTGCCTTCATCATGTCCAGGTCATAGAAATCGGTAAGATGCAGATAGGCGATATTGCCGGGCATCCGCTCGACCTTCTGCACCCCGAAACCACGTGCCGGCGCCCCCGCGCGCCATTTCTCCAGCCAGTCATCATCGCCGGCGGCGCTCGAGTTGGGCGCATATTCGACATAGAGGTGATCATCCTGCATGTCCGTCCGCAAATGCGTGGTGAGCGCCTTTGCAAAGGCCTCGGGGTCGTCACAATGTTGGTCCAGCACCCCGCTTTCACTTTGCTCCCGCAGCCGCTGCGCCGCCCGTCGCGCCTTCTCGGGCAGCACATATTCCCGCTCTATTGCATCGGCGATCTCGGCGAGCGCGATCCGCTCGTCGACGCACGCGGCAACCGGCTGGGTGGCAAGTAGCAGGGCAGCGATCATGGCTCATTCCTTTTTTCCATGGTTGTCCGGACGATGCGTTCGGCAAAGCTGCTCCGGTTCAGCGCATCGTCCAGCGCATCAAGCTGTTCCAGAAATCCCGGTGCGGCTTCGTCCAGAAGCGCAGCTGCGGCCCGGTCGACCTGCGCGGAGATGCCGCGTACCCGTTCCATAATGGCTCTGCCCTCGCCGGTCAGATGCAACATCCTGATGCGTCCATCTTCCCGATCCTGCCTGCGCTCGAGAAGCCCCGCCTTGGCCATGGCCGATACCACCTGAACGATCGCGACGTGACTTTGCCCCAGCATCGTCGATGCCTGCCGGCTGTTCATCGGGCCCCGGTCAAACAGCAGCATGGCGAGGGCGAACCAGCGTTGCTCGAAGCCCAGCTCCTTCCGGTACAGGTCGGACACGCTGCCGTTCAGCCGCTCAAACAACCGCCGAACGCGGCTGCCAAGCGTCGTGATGCCGGAGGCCCTAAGATAGTCGCTCTGCATATAGGTAAGTGCTTACTTAAATCTTCTCGGCTGTCAACCCCGGTCGTGCCGACGGAGAGTGATTGACAGGCGGCAAAGCCTCCGCGACAAACGCATCCGCATGATGATAGGGGCATGAAATGACCGACAATCAGGACCTGATCGATCTGGTGCGGACGATCCCGGACTATCCCAAGCCGGGCATCCAGTTTCGCGACGTCTCCACTCTGCTGCTCGATGGCCCTGCCTTTCGCCGGACCATCGACCGGATGGTGGCGCTGGTCGATCCCGCATCCTTTGACCTGATCGCCGGTATCGAAGCCCGCGGCTTTATCGTTTCGGCAGCGCTTTCCTACGCGCTGGAAAAGGGCAAGGTGATGCTGCGCAAGCCCGGCAAACTGCCGGGCAAGTCGGTCTTTATCGACTATGCGCTGGAATATGGTACCGACCGGATCGAAATGCACGTCGATGCGATCCTGCCGGGACAGCGGGTGCTGCTGGTCGATGATCTGCTGGCCACCGGCGGCACCGCGATGGCAGCGGTGCAATTGCTGCGCGGCCAGGGTGCGACGGTCGAGCAGGCGCTGTTCATCGTCGATCTGCCTGATCTTGGCGGAGCGGAAAAACTGGCCGCCGCCGGCGTGACGCCAGCTTCCCTGATGGCCTTTGCCGGTGATTGAGCATATCGCCCTGATCACGGGGGTGCAGGACGAGGCGGACGCCTTTCTGTCCGGCCAGCCGGCAACCCGGCTGGACAGCCCGCTGGGCAAGGTCCGGCAGCTCGACCATGCCGGGAAGACCGTTTCCATCCTCTGCTGCGGTATCGGCAAGGTCCACGCCGGCGCCGCCGCCCTCTATATGCACAGCCACTTCCGGCCGGACCTGTTTCTGGTGATCGGCACCGCCGGTCATGTCAGCGCGCTTGCCGGCGACTGTTTCTATCTCGGTGAATCGCTGCAGGCCGATTATGGCACGCTGGAACGGTTCGGCGACCATGATGGTTTCACGCATTATAACGCGGGGGCCTGGCCGATTGGTCCGTCAGACTGGAGGCCCTTCCAGTCCCATCCGATGCCCGAGAGCCTTGCCCTGCCCCAGGCCCGGATCGCGACCGCCGACTGTTTCGTCAAATGCCCCGACCGTTCCGGCTATCTGCGCGATGTGCTGAAGGCCGATCTGGTCGATATGGAAACCGCTGCCGTCGCCCAGATCGCAGCCCTGCTCGACATCCCCTGGGCCGGGATCAAGGCGGTCACCGACGGCGCCAACAGCGACAGCTCGGGCGATTTCCACGCGAATCTCGAACGCGCCGCCAAGCTCGCCGCCAGCGAGGCCGCGCGCTTTATTGAATATTTGTGATGCGCCGGATATGTTGCGCTAGCATGACCGGATGTGCCGTCACGCGCCAAGGAAACAAGAACTATGAATGACAGGATCAGAGGGAGTTGCCTGTGTGGCGACGTAAAATTCGTCATCTCGGGAATGCCCGGCCCGATCGGCCAGTGCCATTGCTCAAAATGCCGCAAGGTCTCCGGCACCGACGGCAATGCGGTAACGCGTGTTGCCCCCGAAAATTTCGCCTGGGAAAGTGGGCAGGACCTGATCGAAACTTATTATCCCGAAAAAGGAAGCCACTGGCATTCGGTCTTCTGCCGACAGTGCGGCAGCCCGCTACCGCTGGCAACCGAGGCCGGCAATCTCATTTTCATCCCCGCGGGCCTGCTCGACGATGACCCGGGCCAGCGCGGCTATGTCGCCCATATCTTTGTCGGTTCGAAGGCACCCTGGGTGGAAATCACCGACAATTCTCCGCAATTCGAGGATAATTTCGGCTCTGCGCGCGTATCGAAAATACCAACCTAGCTCGCCACCCAATTGCCATGAAATCCCGGAGGAATCCGGTGCGGCACATGAATTACCGCTTGCGGCTCGCCGAGAAAATCATCGGCGTTCAACATCTGCAATTCGGTGGTTTCATTGGCCGCGTCGATGACCAGCCCGATCAGCCAGCCGTCATCCTCTGCGGACTCCGCCGAGCGCGGCACGAACACAAATTCCCCCGGATAGCGTTCTTCGCCCAACTCCCGCGTCAATGTTTCGCCGCGTTCCAGATCATGCTTGAACAGTTGCGATCCCCCGCGATCAAATACGCCGCTGTCATTGTCCGCCAGCGCAACGCTGTAGATATAGCGATAGGGCTGCGCCGTCCGGCGCTCGTCATAGCGGGGGAATTCCTGATTCTTGTCATGGATGATCTCGCGGTCGACCGCTCTGCTTTGGGGATCGATCGTCCAGCGCTCGAACCGCGCCCAGTCACCGCCGGGGCCGTAGGGCGACTGTGCGTACATGCTTTCATGCACCACGACATCGACAATCACCTTGCCGTCTGTGGTTTCAAAAGCATTGGCGGGATGGAAGACATAGCAAGGATCGACATTGCACCAGATGATATCATCATTGCTGCCGGTCTTGGGCAGCAGGCCGACCCGGGCGCCATGGTCCGGGTTCCAGTCATATGGGAATTGGAAGCCCTTGATCAGCCGCTTCATCGACAGCGTTGCCGGCAGGTCGAGCACCAAGACATAGTTTTCGGTGATCGCGCAGTCATGGATCGACGGGCCATCCTTGACCGCAATGGATTCCTCGCGGATGACCTTGCCCTTCGCATTGACCACCACATGCCAGACCGTGTCCTGGATCGCTGCATCATAGCAGATCGCATGCATGTCGCCGGTCTTCGGATCCTGGTGGGGATGGGCGGAGAAAGCGTGGGTCAGCGTGCCGTCGAACGGATTGTGCCGGATCGTGTCGAGCTCGTCATTCAGCTCGACCGGAAAGCCGCCGGCCTCGACAAGCGCGAAGGTGCGGCCATCAATGCCGACAATATTGGTATTGGCGGTATCCGACCGCGGGTTGCGCGTTCCCGGCTTGCGCGGCTCGCCCAGCGCATCGCTCACCGCATTGCTGCGGATCCAGCGATTGCGGTACCAGACCGCCTCGCCGCCCCTGATCCGTATGCCATGCGCCATCCCGTCGCCAACAAACCAGTGATGGCTGGGACCATGCGCTTTTTTCAGCGGATTGGGCCCGATCCTCAGATAACGCCCGTCGAGCTGGTCGGGAATCGTGCCCGTCACCTGCATCGCCGAGATCGTTTCCTCGGTCGCCATCGGTGCATGAATCCCGTCCAGAAACGGATGTCCGCCATTGGGCTCGGGCAGGCGCTTGCGGTTATAATTGGCAACAGCGGTGATCATCGGGGTCACGGCGGAACGGATTGTCTTCTCGATTACGGAGGCCATCGGCGGTTCCTTTCCTTGATCGCAAAATCGGCAATACAACTATTGGCAAATCGACTCGCAATGTTTATGTCGTTAACATGCCAATCAATGCTAACAGTGTCAACATGACTTTTCGCGGAAGCACGACATGCTTCCAGTTCTTCCAGTGAACGCGCCCTATCATCACGGCGACCTGCGCGCGGCGGCGCTGCAAATGGGCATGGAAAAGCTCGCGGATCAGGAACAGCCGGACCTCGGGCTGCGCGCCCTGGCCCGCGATCTCGGGGTGTCGGCAACCGCGCTCTATCGGCACTTCCCGAACAAGGATGCGCTGCTCGACGCGCTGGCCCTGGAAGGCCTCAGCCGCCTCGGTCACAGTCAGGCCGAAGCGGCGGAAGCTGCCGGTGGCGGTGAGGCCGGCTTTGCCGAGGTCGGCATCACCTATGTCGAATGGGCGGTCCAGCATCCCGCTCTGCTCCGCCTGATCTACAGCCGGGTCGGCCGGGTCGATCTCGCGATTGACGATCCGTCCGCGATGGGCGAAGCCTTCCGCCAGTTGCGCAAGGGCATAGCGGCAAAGATGCCGGGCGACCTTGCGCCGGAGGAGCGTACTGCCGCCACGCTGCACGCCTGGTCGGTGGTCCATGGCCTGGCGATGCTGATCCTCGACGGCCAGATCGACTATGACCCGGCGATGATCCGCAAGGTGGTGCTGATGACGGACTTCTGTGCCCCCTGACCTGTCTGCCGGCGGGCAGCCGCTCCCTTTGCCATGCTTAACCTGCCTTTTACCTGCGTCTGCTAGCGCTGCGGCACCAGTCATGAGCGGGAATCCACAGCAGAGCCGATGAGACATGTCTTCAGCAGAAGCGATCAGCAGGGAAAGCGCCTTGCCGCCATCATCCTTGCCCTGATCGGGATTCTGGGAATACTCGAACTCGCGCTCGCCGACCGCAAATACGGTCTGTTCACGGGCGGTTTCGGCCAATCACAGGCTGTCGACACGCTCGCCGAGCGGCTGCTCTTCGCGGCTGGCTATCTCTGCTCGATAACCCTGCTGATCATGATCATGTGGTGGATCATCGTCCGGATTTTCCGCAGCCGGGCATCATGGCCGCCGCTGTTCTTCCTGATGACCCTCACCGGCGGCGCTTATATCCTGCTGCTCGCTCTGACCTTCAAGCTCGGCCAATATTTCAGCGACACGATGAGCTTCGCGCTGATGGCCAATCTCGGCGGCGGCAGCCTGACCGATGCCATGCTGTTCGTCTCCAACGAAATTGTCGTCGGCGTCACTGCGCTGCTGCTTGGACTGGTCGCCTATATCTCGATCTACCGCTGGCTTTCCCGAAAATTCCCGGTGCGAACCGACGGCCCCCGATGGTCGGCCCACGGACACCTGGTCATCGCATCATGTTTTGCAAGTCTGTTGCTCGCTCTCGCCGTGCCCGCAGCGTCGGCCGATGTCCGCAACGGCCTCAACCGCACCCTCGCCTGGGGGCTGTTCAATGATGCCGCCAACAGGCTCACCGATTTCGACCAGGACGGCTATGGCTGGGTCTCCGGCAAACCCGACCGCCATCCCTTCGACAGTTCCCGCTACCCGCTGGCGCTGGACATCCCGGGCAACGGCGTCGACGAGGATGGCTATGGCGGCGATCTGCAGCTTGTTTCACAGCCGTCGCAGCAACCCGAAACCCTGATCACCGGCCAGCGCCCAAATCTGATCCTGATCGTCATGGAGAGCACCCGCTATGACGCGATCGGCAAGCGCATCAACGGCCAGCCCGTCGCGCCCAATCTTGAGGCCATTGCCAGAACGGGCAGCGTGCTCGCCCCCGTCTTCAGCCATGTCGGCTTCACCACCTCCTCGCTCAAGTCGATCTTCGGCGGCGCCCAGCAACCGGCCGCCGGTTCGCCCTCGCTGTTCCGCGAGCTCAAGGCCAGCGGCTATAAAATTGCTGTCTTCTCCGGCCAGCCCGAGGATTTCGGCGACATCTCAAAAACCGTTGGCATGCGCGACAATGCCGATATCTTCATCGATGGCGACAAGCTGAAACATCTCCGCGCCTTCGGCAACGGCGCGCAAGGCTCGATCCTGATCGACGAGAAGCATCTGCTGCAGGCCTTTGACGACCATTATGCCAGCCCGGCACAATGGAACCAGCCGCAATTTGTCTATTTCAATTTCCAGTCGCCGCATTTCCCCTATTTCCACGAAGGCATGCCGCTCGCACTGACCGATACGCCCCTGCCCCGGTCCGAGATCAGCCCCGATAATCAGGAGCGGCTGCAGCAGACCTACTGGAACGCGGTCCATTATTCCGACCATCAGCTCGGCCAGCTGGTGGCCCGGCTGAAGCGGGACGGCCAATGGGACAAGAGCGTGGTCATGATCACCGGCGATCATGGGGAGGAGCTGTTCGAGCAGGGCCTGCTCGGCCATGGCCACAATATCACTGTCCGCCAGAACGGCACCTTCCTGGTGACCAACCGCCCGGGAGTCACCAGTGACGGCCCCATTGGCCTGAGCGACTATCGCGCCATCATCCTCTCGCTGCTGCAGGGCAAGAAACCGCATGTCGATGCCAAACCGGTGCTGATGACGGTCGGCGATCTCGATCATCCGACCCAGATCGGCATGGCCGAAAGCGGATCGCGCCTGACCAGCCTGCGGCTCGACACCGGCGAAGCCTGCCTGGTGGAGCATAAGCAATGCGCCAATGCCCGCAAGCTGAGCGGAGGCTTCAAGGATCGCGTCGAGCGACTGATCCGGATATGGGGTTCCGCCCGATGGCAAAACCGGGCAGATGCGCCGTCCGGCTGACCAATATCCGGGCAATGTGCGACGCGCCCCTTGACCCAAATCCGACAACATCCTATATCGCCACCTCACCACAGATTTCGAGACAGGGCGTGCAGTCGCGCGGCGCGCCAGAAGAAATGAAATTTGCACGGTTTTCAGGACGCTAAAAAGCTGCAGTCACCCTCTCCGGGAGACATGCGGCTTTTGTTGTCTTGAAGCGCCTCCACATATTGATTTTCCGCCGGTTTTCCGGCGATGGCGAGAAGGCAAAACTTTATGGCTACCCACGCAGCATCGGTCAAGACCACGGCTCCGACCCCCACCCGCAAGAAGCGCATTCGCAAAATCTTCGGGGACATCCACGAAGTCATCGAGATGCCGAATCTCATCGAAGTGCAGCGCGAATCATACGAACAGTTTCTGCGCTCGGATCCCTCGATCGGATATGTGTCGGGCCTCGAAAAGACGCTGCGCAGCGTTTTCCCGATCCGCGATTTTGCCGGCACCGCCGAAATGGACTTCGTCAACTATCAGCTCGAAGATCCCAAATATAATGTCGAGGAATGCCGTCAGCGGGGCATCACTTATGCCGCACCGATGAAGGTCACCCTTCGCCTGATCGTGTTCGAGGTCGACCCCGAAACCGAAGCGCGCTCGGTTCTCGATATTAAAGAGCAAGATGTGTACATGGGCGACATGCCTTTGATGACCAAGAACGGCACGTTCGTCATCAACGGCACAGAGCGCGTTATCGTCAGCCAGATGCACCGTTCGCCCGGTGTGCTGTTTGACCATGACCGCGGCAAGACCCACTCGTCCGGCAAGTTCCTGTTCGCCGCCCGCGTCATTCCGTACCGCGGCAGCTGGCTCGACTTTGAATTTGACGCCAAGGACATCGTCAACGTCCGCATCGACCGCAAGCGCAAGCTGCCGGTGACCGCATTGCTGCGTTCGCTCGGCGACGCGATCCTCGAGGTCAAGGAAAAGAAGCCTGACTTCCAGGTCGGTGAAATGGTCCGCGTGGCCGGCATGAAGCAGCCCGCCGAAATTCTCGAAATCGACGGCAATCTGATCACCATCCGCGAACCGATGGGTGCCATCGACGTCCAGGGCAAGATCGAGGACGAGGGCCGCACCAAGAGCGCCCAGCTCGTCAAGATCGTCAAGCAGGGCTATTCCGAAGAAGATATCCTCAACCTGTTCTATGCGCGCATCGTCTACAAGCGCGCCAAGGACGGCTGGACCATTCCATTCGTCACCGAGCAATGGCGTGGCCTGAAGCCGACCTTTGACATTGTCGACGCCGAGAGCGGCGAAGTCGTGTTTGAAGCAGGCACCAAGATCACCCCGCGCGCCGCCAAAAAGGCGGAAAGCGATGGCATGAAGAATATCGTCATCCCGACCGAGGAAATCTTTGGTCGCTACAGCGCCTTTGACCTGATCAACGAGAAAACCGGCGAGATTTACATCGAAGCCGGCGACGAAGTGACCGCCGAAAATCTCGAGAAGATCGACAATGCCGGCATCGACGCGCTCGAATTGCTCGATATCGACCATGTCACGACCGGACCGTGGATCCGCAACACGTTGAAAGCCGACAAGGCCGAAGATCGTGACGGCGCCCTGTCCGACATCTACCGCGTCATGCGCCCCGGCGAACCGCCAACCCGCGAAACCGCCGAAGCCCTGTTCGAAGGCCTGTTCTTCGATCCGGAACGCTATGACCTCTCCGCCGTTGGTCGTGTCAAACTCAACATGCGTCTCGAACTGGATGCACCGGCTGATTACACAATCCTGCGCAAGGAAGATATTATCGCTGTGGTCAAGACCCTGGTCGACCTCAAGGACGGCAAGGGCGAAGTCGATGACATCGACAATCTCGGCAACCGCCGTGTCCGTTCCGTTGGCGAATTGCTGGAAAACCAGTATCGTGTCGGCCTGCTGCGCATGGAACGCGCCGTCAAGGAACGCATGAGCAGCGTCGATGTATCCACCGTGATGCCGAACGACCTGATCAACGCGAAACCTGCCGTCGCGACCGTCCGCGAATTCTTCGGTTCCTCGCAGCTGTCCCAGTTTATGGATCAGACCAACCCGCTTTCGGAAGTCACTCACAAACGCCGCGTGTCAGCGTTGGGCCCCGGTGGTCTGACCCGCGAACGCGCCGGCTTTGAAGTCCGCGACGTTCACCCGACCCATTATGGCCGCATCTGCCCTATTGAAACGCCGGAAGGCCCGAACATCGGTCTGATCAACTCGCTGGCCTCGTTCAGCCGCGTCAACCAGTATGGCTTCATCGAAACGCCATATCGGAAAGTCGTGGACAACAAGGTCACCGACGATGTGGTCTATCTCTCCGCCATGGAAGAGCAGAAGCACACGGTCGCTCAGGCCAATGCCGAACTGACCGAAGACGGCAGCTTCGTGGAGGAAATCGTTTCCTCGCGTCAGGCTGGCGAATTCCTGATGGCGCCGCGCGACATCATCACGCTGATGGACGTCAGTCCGAAACAGCTGGTGTCGGTCGCCGCATCGCTCATCCCGTTCCTGGAAAATGATGACGCCAACCGCGCCCTCATGGGTTCGAACATGCAACGTCAGGCCGTGCCGCTGGTGAAAGCCGAAGCACCGTTTGTCGGCACCGGCATGGAAGAAACCGTGGCCCGCGACTCTGGCGCTGCCATCGCGGCACGCCGGGCCGGTATCGTCGATCAGGTGGACGCCACCCGTATCGTCATCCGCGCCTCGGGTGCAGTGGAAGCCGGCAAGTCCGGTGTGGACATCTACACGCTGCAGAAATTCCAGCGGTCCAACCAGAACACCTGCATCAACCAGCGTCCGCTGGTGAAGGTCGGCGAAATCGTCCAGCAGGGCGATACGATTGCCGATGGCCCGTCCACCGACATGGGTGAACTGGCGCTGGGCAAGAACAGCCTCGTCGCCTTCATGCCCTGGAATGGCTACAACTATGAGGATTCGATCCTCATCTCCGAACGGATCGTGAAAGACGACGTCTTCACCTCGATCCATATCGAAGAATTTGAAGTCATGGCCCGCGACACCAAGCTCGGACCGGAAGATATCACCCGCGACATTCCGAACGTCGGCGAGGAAGCCCTGCGCAACCTCGACGAAGCCGGCATTGTCTATATCGGTGCGGAAATCGAGCCAGGCGATATTCTCGTCGGCAAGATCACGCCCAAGGGCGAATCGCCGATGACGCCGGAAGAAAAGCTTCTGCGCGCCATCTTTGGTGAAAAAGCGTCTGACGTCCGCGACACGTCGCTGCGTCTGCCTCCCGGCGTCGCCGGCACGGTGGTCGAGGTCCGTGTGTTCAACCGTCACGGCATCGACAAGGACGAACGCGCCCTGGCGATCGAACGCGAGGAAATTGCGCGCTTTACCAAGGATCGCGACGACGAACGCGCCATTCTCAACCGCGCAACCTTCAACACGCTGAAGGACATGCTGATCGGCCAGACCGCGACCTCCGCGCCAAAGCCGATGAAGAAGGGTGCAGAAATCACCGAGGAAAGCCTGTCCGAACTGGAACAGGTCGACTGGTGGAAGATCGCGGTCAAGGACGACCAGGTTCAGTCCGATTTCGAAGCCACGCGTCAGCAATATGACGAAGCGATCAAGCTGATCAACGAACGGTTCGAAGACCGTCGCGAGAAGCTGGAACGCGGCGACGAACTGGCACCGGGCGTGCTCAAGATGGTCAAGGTCTTTGTCGCGGTGAAGCGCAAGCTGCAACCGGGCGACAAGATGGCTGGCCGTCACGGCAACAAGGGCGTTATCTCCCGCATCCTGCCTCAGGAAGACATGCCCTTCCTCGAGGATGGTACGCCGGTAGACATCGTGCTGAACCCTCTGGGTGTGCCTTCGCGTATGAACGTCGGACAGATTTTCGAAACCCATCTGGGCTGGGCCGCACGTGGTCTGGGCCAGCAGGTCACCGAAGCGCTGGAAGAATGGCGCCTGGCCAACCCCGATCCGGAAGCGGCTCCGCCACCGGACGCGGTCAAGGAACGGCTCAAGGTCATCTACGGCGAGCAATATCATGAAGATATCGACTCCCGTGATACCGCCGAAATCGTCGAAATGGTCGGCCATCTCCGTCACGGCGTCCCGATGGGCACACCGGTATTTGATGGCGCGCACGAAGGTGACATTTCCGACATGCTGGAACTGGCAGGTCTGGATCGCAGCGGTCAGGTCGATCTTTATGACGGCCGGACCGGCGACAAGTTCGACCGCAAGGTGACCGTGGGCTATATCTACATGCTCAAGCTGCACCATCTGGTCGACGACAAGATCCATGCCCGTTCGATCGGACCCTACAGCCTCGTCACGCAGCAGCCTCTTGGCGGTAAAGCGCAATTCGGCGGACAGCGGTTCGGCGAAATGGAAGTCTGGGCATTGCAGGCCTACGGCGCGGCTTACACGTTGCAGGAAATGCTGACGGTCAAGTCCGATGACGTGATCGGCCGGACCAAGGTCTACGAAGCGATCGTCAAGGGTGACGACACGTTCGAGGCCGGCGTTCCGGAAAGCTTCAACGTTCTGGTCAAGGAAATGCGGTCGCTCGGCCTCAACATCCAGCTCTCCAGCTTTGGTGACGAAGATGACGAGGAAGGCGACGACGGAATTGCGATCGCGGCGGAGTGAAGCGCTAGTTTCACGCCACGCAGCATTTCAAATTTGGGGCGAAAGCCCAAGAGGAATTAAGACATGAATCAAGTAACAAATTTTGCAAATCCGATCGCAAAACCGGAAACATTCGACCAGATTCAGATCGGCCTGGCCTCGCCGGAGCGGATTCGCAGCTGGTCATTTGGTGAAATCAAGAAGCCGGAAACCATCAACTACCGTACCTTCAAGCCGGAACGCGATGGCCTGTTCTGCGCCCGTATCTTCGGTCCGGTAAAGGATTACGAATGCCTGTGCGGCAAGTACAAGCGCATGAAATACAAGGGCATCGTCTGCGAAAAATGCGGTGTCGAAGTCACGGTGACCAAGGTCCGCCGCGAGCGCATGGGTCATATCGACCTCGCCGCTCCGGTCGCCCATATCTGGTTCCTGAAATCGCTGCCTAGCCGCATCGGCCTGCTGCTCGACATGCAGCTCAAGCAGCTGGAACGCGTGCTTTATTTCGAAAGCTATGTGGTCATCGAACCCGGTCTGACGGCGCTGGAAAAATTTCAGCTGCTGACCGAAGACGAAATGCTCGCTGCCCAGGATGAATATGGCGAAGACGCCTTCTCCGCCGGCATCGGTGCCGAAGCGGTAAAGATCATGCTGCAGGACCTCGACCTGAAGCAGGAACGCGACGATCTGATGGAAGATCTGCGCACGACCAAATCGACGCTGAAACCGAAGAAGATCATCAAGCGCCTGAAAGTGGTCGAAAGCTTCATCGATTCGGGCAACAAGCCGGAATGGATGATCCTCGAAATCATCCCAGTGATCCCGCCCGAACTGCGCCCGCTGGTGCCGCTCGACGGTGGCCGTTTCGCGACCTCCGATCTCAACGATCTCTATCGCCGCGTGATCAACCGGAACAACCGTCTGAAGCGCCTGATGGAACTGCGCGCGCCGGACATCATCGTCCGCAACGAAAAGCGCATGCTGCAGGAATCGGTCGACGCCCTGTTCGACAACGGCCGTCGTGGCCGCACCATCACCGGTGCCAACAAGCGTCCGCTGAAATCCCTGTCCGACATGCTCAAGGGCAAGCAGGGCCGCTTCCGGCAGAACCTGCTCGGCAAGCGCGTCGACTATTCCGGCCGTTCGGTCATCGTGACCGGTCCTGAGCTGAAACTGCATCAGTGCGGTCTGCCAAAGAAAATGGCGCTCGAGCTGTTCAAGCCGTTCATCTACGCCCGTCTCGATGCCAAGGGTCTTTCGATGACGCTGAAGCAGGCCAAGAAATGGGTCGAAAAGGAACGCAAGGAAGTGTGGGACATTCTGGAAGAAGTGATCCGCGAGCATCCCGTGATGCTGAACCGCGCGCCCACGCTTCACCGTCTCGGCATCCAGGCCTTTGAACCGGTACTGATCGAGGGCAAGGCCATCCAGCTTCACCCGCTGGTCTGCTCCGCCTTCAACGCCGACTTTGACGGTGACCAGATGGCGGTCCACGTGCCGCTCTCGCTGGAAGCCCAGCTCGAAGCGCGCGTGCTGATGATGTCGACCAACAACATCCTCTCGCCCGCCAACGGCAAGCCGATCATCGTTCCTTCGCAGGATATGGTTCTCGGCATCTATTATCTGACAATGGACCGCAAGGGCGAGCCCGGCGAAGGCATGTTGCTGGCCGACATGGCCGAAGTCCACCAGGCGCTGGAAATCGGTGCGGTGACCCTGCACTCCAAGATCACCACCCGGGTGCCGCAGACCGACGAGGACGGCAATCCGATCCTCAAGCGTTTCGACACCACACCGGGCCGTCTGCTGATCGCCGAATGTCTGCCGAAGTCGCATCTGGTTCCGTTCGACATCGTCAACCGGCTGCTGACCAAGAAAGAAGTCGGCGACGTGATCGATCAGGTCTACCGTCACACCGGTCAGAAAGACACGGTCCTGTTCGCCGATGCGATCATGGGTCTTGGTTTCCGCCACGCCTGCCGCGCCGGCATTTCCTTCGGCAAGGATGACATGATCATTCCGGACTCGAAGGATGCGACGGTCGCTGCCACGCGTGAACAGGTTGCCGACTATGAGCAGCAGTACCAGGATGGTCTGATCACCCAGCAGGAAAAATATAACAAGGTTATCGACGCCTGGTCCCGCTGTGGTGACACGGTTGCCAACGCGATGATGGACGAGCTGGCCGCCACCCCGCTGGACGAGGATGGCCGCGAGCGCGAGATCAACGCGATCTACATGATGAGCCACTCCGGCGCCCGTGGTTCGCCAGCCCAGATGAAGCAGCTCGGCGGCATGCGCGGCCTGATGGCGAAACCTTCCGGCGAGATCATCGAAACACCGATCATCTCGAACTTTAAGGAAGGCCTGACGGTTCTCGAATATTTCAACTCCACTCACGGTGCCCGCAAGGGTCTCGCGGATACGGCGTTGAAGACCGCCAACTCGGGCTATCTGACCCGTCGTCTCGTCGACGTCTCGCAGGATTGCACGATCGTTGAGGAAGATTGCGGCACCGAAAATGCACTGGAGATGAAAGCCATCGTCCAGGGCGGTTCGGTTATCGCATCGCTGGGCGAACGTATCCTGGGCCGGACCATGGCCGAAGATATTGTCGACAGCAAAGACGACAGCGTCGTGATCAAGGCGGGCACTCTGCTCGACGAAGCCGCGATCGTGGTGATCGAGGAACTCGGCATCCAGTCCGCGCGCATTCGCTCGCCGCTGGTCTGCGAATCCAAGATGGGCGTCTGTGGCACCTGCTACGGTCGTGACCTTGCTCGCGGTACGCCGGTGAATATCGGTGAAGCGGTTGGCGTTATCGCCGCCCAGTCGATCGGTGAGCCTGGCACCCAGCTGACGATGCGGACCTTCCACATCGGCGGCGCGGCGCAGCTCAACGAACAGTCCAATCTGGAATCGGTGGCAGAAGGTACGGTCGAATATCGCGACATGCCGGTCATCGAGGACAAGAACGGCCGCTTCCTGTCGCTGGCGCGTAGCGGTATCATCGCCGTGATCGACAATGACGGTCGCGAACGGTCTGCCGACAAGGTGCCTTATGGTACCAGCGTGCTGATCAAGGATGGAGCAAAGGTTCACCTCGGCGATCGTCTCGCCGAATGGGATCCGTTCACCATGCCGATGATCACCGAAAAACCGGGCGTCATCAAGTTCCAGGACGTCATCGAAGGCAAGACGATGACCGAACAGACCGATGAAGCCACCGGTATCGCACAGCGCGTGATCACCGAATATCGGGCCTCTGGCCGCGGTGCCAACAAGGAGGACCTGCGTCCCCGCCTCACCCTGCTGGATGAGAATAGCGGTGAAGCCGGTCGCTACATGCTCGCTAACGGTGCAACCCTGTCCGTCGAAGACGGTGCCAGGGTTGCCGCTGGTGACGTGCTGGCTCGTGTGTCTCGGGAAGCGGCAAAAACCCGCGATATTACGGGTGGTCTGCCTCGCGTCGCCGAACTGTTCGAAGCGCGTATTCCGAAGGACAATTCGATCATCGCGAAAATCGATGGCCGGATTGAATTCGTCCGCGACTATAAGGCGAAGCGCAAGATCGCGATTGTTCCGGAAGAAGGCGAACCGGTCGAATATCTGGTGCCGAAGACGAAGGTCATCGACGTCCAGGAAGGCGATTTCGTCAAGAAGGGCGACAATCTGGTCTCCGGTTCTCCCGATCCGCATGACATTCTGGAAGTTCTGGGGGTAGAGGCGCTGGCCGAATATCTCGTTTCGGAAATTCAGGAAGTCTATCGTCTGCAGGGCGTGAAGATCAACGACAAGCATATCGAGACGATCGTTCGTCAGATGCTGCAGAAGGTTGAAATCACCAACGGTGGCGACACCACCTTGCTGCCGGGCGAGCAGGTCGATCTGGAAGAGATGCTGGAATATAATGCGAAGCTGACCAAGAAGCAGATTCCGGCCGAAGGCAAGCCGGTTCTCCTCGGTATCACCAAGGCGAGCCTGCAGACCCGCAGCTTCATCTCTGCCGCTTCGTTCCAGGAAACCACCCGGGTCCTCACCCAGGCGGCGGTCGAGGGCAAGAAGGATCAGCTGATCGGTCTCAAGGAAAATGTGATCGTGGGTCGCTTGATCCCTGCCGGTACCGGCGCGGGCATGAACCGTGCACGGATCGCCGCAACCAGCCGCGATGCGGCCTTGCGGGCGCAGCAGCAGAAAATGCTGGATGCGATGCAGGCGGCGGCTGACCTGAAAGCGGAAGAAGTGGCACAGGCCGCAGCTCCCGCCGAAGCGGAGCCAAAGGCAGAAGACGTGTTCCGTGACGCCCCGGTCGAGGAATCGCTGATTGCTGCGGACAGTTCGGAAGAGCAGCATGCTGCCGAACTGGCGCAGAACTCTGATGCGGCAACCGGTGACTCGCACATGGCCAAAACCATGGGCGAAGGCATCCGGGAAAGCGAAACCGAGGCCGCTCAGCAGGACGATAACGACGACGACAAATAGTCGCCTGAAATAGTGAAAAAAAAGCCTCGCTGGAGTTCATTCAGCGGGGCTTTTTTTATGAACAGGGCTCCAGTGTGGATCGCCGTTTCCTGAAAAACCCGAAGTCGTTTATTGGCGGTTCATAATCAGTGACATTAGTGTCACGATATTTGGATAATTTGCAAAACCGTTCCGTTTTCTGGGCAACGCATTGTAACCACAGAACTTATACCCACGTAGGGCCTATCATGCAGGGGCAGGATGGAATCCGGCGTTACGAGCGTTTCGTAACGGTGGTTTTCTGCACCCTGGATGAAGTGGCGTAACAAGAAAATGAATGTGGAGTATTCCCCCTAATGAAAAAATATCTATTCGCTGCAGCCTCGCTGCTGTCTCTCGGCCTGACCGCGTCACCTGCGCTGGCGCAGGATCAATCGCCCGACGGTTCGAAAGCATTCGGCATTGAGCCTTATGTTGCCGTGATGGCTGGTCGCCATGAATTTGACACCGAGGTTCTTAAATCCGGCATTCCCCCGGTCGGCTATTCCGGCACCATCATCGAGGGTCTTGCTGGCGTGAACGTTCCGCTCGGCGCGTTCTTTGTCGGCGCGGAAGGTAGCGTTGCCAAGGGCGTCGATGGCGACATCGATTGGTCCTACGGTGCAGCGGGTCGTGCCGGTGCGCGCGTTGGCGAAAGCGGCCTTATTTACGGCAAGGTCGGCTATCAGTGGGTCAATTTCGACGCACTCGGAAACAACAGCCCGGACTATGACGGCATGCTGTACGGTTTTGGTGTGGAAGTGGGTCCGAAAGACATCGGTCTCGGCGGCGTGACTGGCCAGTCCGGCATCCGGCTCCGGATGGAAGTGCAGACTTTTGACGATTTCGGCAGCCTTCGCCCGACTGCGGGTATCGTAGCGCACTTCTAGTCCGACGGTGCCCTGACAAAATGAAAACCCCGCCGGAACGGTTCCGGCGGGGTTTTTTGATGGTCGCTTGTTAAGCGATAAGCTTCGCTGCTGTCCGTGCGACCTTGTCACCCAGATATTTGGCGCCGGCAATATCGATCTCGTGCGGCGTCCGGCTGCCGTCACCGCCAGCCACGGTCGATGCGCCATAAGGCGAACCGCCGACGATCGTTTCATTGCTCATCTGCCCTTGAAAGCCATAATCCAGCCCGACGATTGTCATGCCCTGGTGCAGCAGGTTGGTCAGGATCGAAAACTGCGTGGTTTCCTGACCGCCATTCTGGGAGGCTGTCGAGGTGAACGAGGCACCGACCTTGCCGACCAGCGCGCCTTTCATCCACAGGCCACCGGTACGGTCCCAGAAGGACGCCATCTGGCTCGACATACGGCCAAAGCGGGTTGGCGACCCGACGATGATCGCATCATAGTCGGCCAGTTGATCCGGTTCGATCACCGGATGATCCTCATTGGAGGAAAAGCCCGCTGCTTCGACAACTTCAGCCGGCGCGGTTTCGGGCACGCGCCCAATCGTCACTTCACCGCCGGCTTCCCTTGCGCCCTCGGCAATCGCTTGGGCCAGCGCATCAACATGACTATAAGAAGAGTAATATAATACCAGTATTTTCGCCATTTTCATTCTCCGTTCGTTTCGGTTGGGGGTAAATGGAGCAGCGCCAGTTCATCCGGCGCTGCTCCTTGCGGGTGTCAGTTTTGCGATTCCCAGGCTTCGACAAAGACGAACTCGGAATTGTCGATCGCGTCGATTTTCAGCGATGCGAGGTCCCGGATCGCCACCGAATCGCGGGCTCCGACCAGTTCGCCGTTGACCCGAACCTGACCGGCAGAGCCGACCAGATAGATATGGGCACCATCGGCAATCTCATGCTCGATCATAGTCCCGGCCGTCAGCGTCGCGCCATAAAAGCGCGCTTCCGCTCCGATCTTCAGCGCACCGGCCGCGATGTCATCCTCAAATCCGCTGGCAAGAATTTCCAGCTGATCGGCACGATCGCCCTTGGGGAAGGCTTTTGCATCCCAGTGCGGAGCACCGCCGGCTGCCCGGGGTTGGATCCAGATCTGGAACAAACGGGTCTGCTCGTCCTCAAGATTATACTCGCTGTGCATAACGCCGGTACCGGCGCTCATCACCTGAACATCGCCGGCCTCGGTACGGCCCTCATTGCCCATATTGTCGCGGTGGGTGATCGCCCCTTCCCGGACATAGGTAATGATCTCCATATCCTTGTGGCCGTGCATCGGAAATCCGGTCTTTGGCTGAATTTCATCATCATTCCACACCCGGATCGGGCCAAAGCCCATGCGAGCGGGGTCCCAATAATTGCCAAAGGAAAAATGGTGGCGTGCCTGCAGCCAATCGTGGTCCACATGCGCCAGATCTTTGAATTCGCGTTTCTCCATCATCGACTTGCTCCTGTTCGAGCGGCATCTGTTCCGCTTCCTATGCTAGGAAAATAGGAGCATTGATCTGTTTCTTAAATAGACAATATAGAATTTGATTGTTTCCAAATATTGCCTAGTATCCTCTGATGGCTTTACCCGATTATGAAGCATGGGCGATTTTTGCAGCCGTGGCTCGGCTCGGCAGCTTCACCGCTGCTGCCGATGAACTGGCGCTTTCCAAGCCGACGATATCGAAAGCGATATCGCGGCTTGAACTGGTGCTCGGTACGGTCTTGTTTCACCGCACATCGCGCAAAATCTCGCTGTCGACAGCGGGTAAATCGCTGCTCCCGCATGCCCAGCAAATTGCCCGCGACGGCGAGACAGCCATGGAAGCGGCGCGGGATACGACCCATTTGCTAAGAGGAAAGGTGCGATTGGCCGCACCGCTGAGTTACGGCATCTCGCACCTGGCGCCGGTGATTGCTGAGTTCATGTGCGCCTATCCCGAGATCACCGTCGATCTTCAACTCGATGACGCTCGAGTTGATCTGGTCGACGAAGGCTTCGATTGTGCGATCCGGATCGCCGCGCTTCCGGACAGCAGTCTGAGGGCCATCCGGCTGCGCGAGGTCACTGGCTATTTCATCGCTGCCCCGCTCTATATCAAGCGCATGGGCCAGCCCGAGGCACCCGCCGATCTGGCGGATCATGACTGTTTTCTCTATTCCAACACACCAAGTCCGGCGTTTTGGCAAATCACCGGTCCCGATGGCCAGATTGCCAACGTACGGCCCAAATGCCGTTTCCAGAGCAACAATGGTGATGTCATGCTGCCGGCCCTCGTTGCCGGTCGTGGTATCGGCTATCTGCCCGACTTTCTGTGTCAGCCAGCGCTGGATGCGGGCGATCTGGTCAACGTTCTGCCAGGATGGCACATGGGCGATATCGCTCTCAATATCATCATGCCGCCCTCGCCCCTGCGTCCCGCGCGGGTCGACGCACTGGTCAACTTCCTGAAAGACCATTTGCGATAGCCAGGCTCTGCTGCGATTATTCGCTGTCCTACACCACGCGCATCCTGTATTCTGCCAGCTGCAACCCATGAAATACTGGTCTGAAGTTATGGCGAAAAATTCTCCCCGAACGGCATTCCGTGCACCCGGAAGGGCGCCTTTCGAATGGCAATCGGCGACCGGCGAACTTCTTCTCTTACACTGTAAAGTTTGTAAAGTTCATCAGGAAAGTCGGGCCCAATATTAATGGCGCTCGAAACCATTCTGCTGTTTCTGATTACGGACCTGACCTTTTGCCTGACTCCCGGCCCGGCCACCCTGGTCACCGTCAGCCACGCCTTGCCACACGGTCCCGCCGGAGGCATGCGCGGCGCGCTCGGACCCATCGTCGGCGTGAATATCGGCAATTTCCTCTGGTATGGCCTGACGGCCTTTGGCCTGATCGCGCTGATACAGGCGTTCCCGACGGCCTATTCGGTGCTACGCTGGATCGGTGTTATCTACCTCTTCTGGCTGGGCTTGCGGATGCTGCGTGGCGGAAATAGTGCGCTTGCCCGGCAATCGGCAGAGCACGCCAGCTTTGGCCGAGGCTTTCTCAATGGATTGGCGGTGCATATGTCCAATCCCAAGGCGCTTCTGTTCTATACCGCCATCATCCCGCCGTTCATCGACCCGGATGGTCCCTTGCTGCTGCAATTCGCGATCCTGGCAGGCCTGACCGTGATTACCGAGACGACCGGCCTCACCTTCTACGCCAGCCTCGCCTCCCGGGCGCGCAAACTGGGTCGCGCCGATGAGGCGCAGCCCCTGTTCCAGAAAATCGCTGCGGCCGTGCTGATTACCGCTGCGTTGATATTGGCCTGGTGGAATCTGACCGACGGTGCCATGCAGAGCGCGTTCAACCTGAGGCAAGGCAAGATGGGCTAGATGAGCGCGATGATCCGAATCTGTTTATCCTTGTTGGCTCTGCTCTTTGCCAGCCCGCTATCTGCGCAGGATGCGCCCGCAAGCGGGTTCGATCCGGACGCCATTCTGGCGCTGAAGGGGCTGCAGTTGCTGGACCAGCGGCTGAATGCGATCGGATACCGGCTAGCCGAGGCGAACACTCCTTATTGCCCTCGAAAAGCGGCCCAGACGGGATTGTTGCTGCACGATATTGATCAATATCCCGACCCCGCGGTCGCGCGATTCGCGCTGGGTTTTGACACCGCGGTAACGATTATTGCGGTCGCCCCCGACAGCCCGGGTGCAACAGCAGAGCTGTTGCCGGGCGATGATATTCTGGCCATAAATGGAGTGAACATCGAGGATGTCCCGGCCGACGATCCCGCTTTCGCCAAAGAACCAGCTGAATATCGGCGGATCGCCGCGGTAAATGAAATACTCGACAAGGCTTTGGTCGAAGCGGATGCGACTCTCGATATCTTGCGGGGTGGCGAACGGATGAAGATGACCGTCGCGTCGCAGCAAGCCTGCCCGAGCCGCTTCCAGATCACAGTCAGTGAGGATCGGGGTGCTTCTGCCGACGGGAAAATAGTGTCCGTCACGTCGCGCATGGCAGAATATTTTCTGAACGATGATGAATTTGCCGCCGTGGTCGCGCATGAACTGGCGCATAATCTGCTGAAGCACCGGAACCGGCTTGATGCGCAAGAGGTCAATCGCGGCTTTTTCGGCCAGTTCGGCAAGAGCGCCAGCCAGATCAAGAGCACCGAGATCGAGGCGGACCGACTATCGGTTTGGCTGATGGCCAATGCTGGCTATGACCCGCAAGCCGCGATCCGTTTCTGGACCCGCTATGGCAAGGAACATGGCAAGGGAATCTTCTCGGCTTCAACCCATTATCGCTGGAAAAAGCGGGTCCGGTTGTTCGAAGAGGAAATGAAGAAAATGGCAGCAATGGAACCGGTCGACGGCAAATATGCGCCTCCGCTGCTGGCCGGACTTGACTGATCTAGTCGTCCCGCCTGTAAGCGTCCTCGCAGTTTCGGCGCTCCTGCTTGGTCTGCGCCTCGTCCAGACAGAGGTCCCGCTGCCTCTTGCGGTCCGCGAGCACCTTGCGGCCCAGATCCTCTTCCCTTTCGGACTGGGTCTGGGTGGTGGCGTCGACCGCTGTCTCCACGACCGTGCCGGCCGCCCGGAACGGAGCGGTGACGATCTTGCTGACGCAGCCGGACAGCATCAGGGGGATCAGGGCAGCCGACAATAGGGGCAATGCGCGCATCAAATACTCCTCAGACGTCGTTTGCACCCGGCAGGATGAAGTCCGGCTGAATGCCGGAACGGTTCATGACCCGGCCAGCAGCTTCTCGGCCATCGCGCGAATTTCGCTGCCAATATCCGGATGGACCAGCGCCATCGCCAGATTGGCTTCGACATAGCCTTGCTTGGAACCGCAATCATAACGCTTGCCGTCAAAGGTAACACCATGAAACGGCTGCTTGCCGATCATCTGCGCCATTGCATCGGTCAGCTGGATCTCGCCGCCGGCCCCCGCTTCCTGCGTCTCCAGAATCCGCATCACTTCCGGCTGCAATATATAGCGGCCCGGCAGGATCAGATTGGAAGGCGCCCTACCCGCGGCCGGCTTCTCCACCAGTCCCTTGACCTCGGTGATCGGGCCGTCACGATAGCCCGGATCGATCACGCCATAAGACGGCGTGTCCTCAATCGGAATCTCAAGCGCGCAAACAATATTGCCGCCCAGCCTGTCATAGGCGCTCACCATCTGCTTCATGCAACCGGGAGAGCCGACCATGAACTCGTCGGGCAGGAAGATCGCAAAGGGTTCGTCGCCGATAATATCGCGGGCGCACCAGATCGCATGGCCAAGGCCGAGCGGCTCCTGCTGCCGGATAAAGACGCAGTCGCCCGGTTTGAGACGGGTACCCTCCAGCACCGACCGGTCCTTCGATCGATCGGCCATGTTCCGTTCCAGCTCGAACGCCATGTCGAAATGATCCTCGATCATCCCCTTGCCGCGGCCGTTGACAAAGATCATCTGCTCGATCCCGGCTTCCAATGCTTCATCCACGGCATATTGGAGCAGCGGGCGATCAACGATCGGAAACAGTTCCTTAGGCATAACCTTGGTGGCGGGAAGAAAACGGGTTCCCATTCCTGCAACCGGGAATACGGCTTTCTTGATCGGTTTCATGGCTCTGTCTTAGTCCTTCAGTTTGTCGGCAAAACTGGTGCGCAGTTTTTGCAGCTTCGGTGGGATGGTCGCGACACAATAAGGATTACCGCGCCCCTCGTCAGCCCAATATTGCTGATGATAATCTTCCGCGACATACCAGGTCGCCGGCCCCTCGATCGTCGTCACAACCGGTTCCGACCGTCCCTCGCTGGCGCGCTCGATTGCTGCTTGTGCTTCGGCGCGCTGGTCATCATTCAGCGGAAATATCGCCGAGCGATATTGGGTGCCGATATCATTACCCTGGCGATTCAGCTGTGTCGGGTCATGGGTGGCGAAAAAAATATCGAGCAGATCGGAATAGCTGACGACCGAATCGTCAAACCCGATCTTGATCGCCTCGGCATGGCCGGTCGTGCCAGAACAGACCTCGCGATAGGTGGGGTCCGGCTTCGCACCGCCGATATATCCGCTCTCGACCGCATGGACACCGGCAATATCGTTGAATACCGCTTCGGTGCACCAAAAACAGCCACCGGCAAAAATGGCTTCCTGATTTGCCATAGACACTCCTTTTATGCGGTGGCGGCATCGCCTCCGTTCTCAACATCGCTGTTCGCGTCATCGCGTCGTGCGACCAGAAGATACATGGCGGGTGTCACCACGCGAGACAAGAGGGTCGAACTGATCAGGCCCCCGATAATGATGGCAGCCAATGGTGCGTAGAGCGCGCCGCCCCAGAAGGCGAGCGGGGTCAGACCGCCAATTGCGGTTATCGAAGTGAGAAGCACCGGCAGGAAACGGACCTCGCCCGCTTTCTCGATCGCTTCACGCAAACCCATGCCCTGGGCACGCAATTGCGTCGTGAAGTCGACCAGCAGGATCGAATTTTTGATCTCGATACCGATCAGCGCGATAAAGCCGATTATCGCCATGACACTCAGCGAATTGCCAGTGACAAGCAGCGCCAGCAGCCCGCCAAAGGTGCCCAGAGGGATGACGCCGGCCACGACGATCGTCTCGCGAAACCGCCGGAACTCGGCCACGAGAATCGCGAAAATCAGCATGATCGCGGTGAGAATCAGCGGGCCAAAATCACCAAATGTGTCCCCGATCGCTTCGGATTCGCCCCCAATCGACCATTGATAGCCTTCGGGGAAGTCGATCGTCTCCAGTTTCTCTACGGCACGATTGGTGATCGTCGACGGAATCTCGCCAAAATCCACCTGGGCCGTCACCAGCACGGAACGCTGCAGCTGGTAACGCTGGATTTGCGGTGAAACATTGATCAGCTGGGGACTGGTTATTTGCGCAAGCGGCACCGGATCGCCAGAGCGCGTGGCAACATAGACCTTGTCCAGCACCGATATCGGCAAGTTGTTTTCAAACGGGAAACGGACGACGACCGGATAATCATCCCCTTCCTCATCCCGAAAGGAGGCCGCCCGCTCGCCGCTTAACGCCAGCCGGATGGCCCGGCGCGGTTCACCCGACGGAATATTGAGCAATGCCGCCTTCTGTTCGTCCAGACCGATATCCAGGTCCACCTTGTCGGTTTCCACCGGATTGACAATGTCCCGCGCACCGGGCGTTTGCCGCAACACGTCAGCGACCGTGCCGGACAGTTGCTTGAGCTTGTCCAGTTCCGGCCCTGAAACGCGAATGACAATTGGCGCTTCGACAGGGGTCCCGTTCTGGAAGAGTTCGATTTTCACACGGGCCCCGGCAATTTGATCCAGCTGCCGGCGCAACCGGTCGATCATTTTCGGGCCTTCGCTTGTGTCCCACTCGTCCAGCACCGCCAGAACCTCGCCATAATTGACCCGCTCGGCCCTTGGCCCGACATTGTAAAAGACCTGGGGATTGCCGTTGCCGATATTTTCAGCCCGCACCTTTATGCTCGGCTCGGTCTCCAGAATCTTGGTGACCTCGGAAACAATGCGGTCGGTGCGGTCGAGACTGCTCCCCTGCTCGGACTCGACCGATACGCGAAAATAGGGAGCGTCGGCGAACGGGAACAGCGAGAAGCCCAGTACCGGCACCAGCGCGAAAGCGGACAGGCACAGGACCATTGCCAGGCCGACGGTCCTCGCCGGCGCGTCCAGCGATATATGCAAGAAAGGCCGGTAGAAGCGCTGGATCTTGTCATTGACCCAGCGCAGCGCGGCATTGCCTTCCGGATTCTCGTCCCGCCGCAGGATTCGACTGGCGAGAAACGGTATAAGCGACAGGGATATCAGCAGCGAGGCAATCACGGTCGCGATAATCGCGACGAAAAAGGACCGCGTGTAGGACCCGGCGCCGCCGGGCAGAAACAGCAGGGGGACAAAGGCAAAGACCAGCACGAATGTCGAGCCGATGACCGCAGCCCTGATCTCGAGCGTGGCATCGATGGCAGCCTGGGTCCGCGTCTTGCCCATCCGCAGATGCCGTGCGATATTTTCCGTTACCACGATGCTGTCGTCAACCAGCAGGCCGAGTGCCACGATGAAGCCGGCGATTGAAAGCTGGCTCATGTTGAAGCCCGCGGCATAAAGCACCAGCAGACCCGAGGCCAAGGACAGCGGGATCGAGATCATCACGATTGCGGATGACCGCAAGCCCAGCGGCAGCAGCGTAAACACAACCAGCACAATCGCTATGGTGAAATCACGCGTCAATTCGTTCAAGCGCCGCTGCACATCCCGGCTCTGGTCGAACTGCATCACCAGCTTGATGTCCGGCGGCAGAATCGATTGCTGCCGCCCCAGCTCGCTGTCCAGCTGCTTTTTGAGCCGGGTCACATCCACCCCGTCCTTTTGCGTCACGGTCAGAAAAACGGCGCGCTTCCCGTTGTGACGGGCGCGATAGATCTGCTCTTCGGCGCCCCATTTGACCTTTGCAACATCGCCCACGGTCAAAAGCGATCCATCGGAGGCCCGCAGCGGCAGACCGCTTATCGCATCCAGTTCCCGATAGGCACCACCGGCCTCGACGTTGAGCCGCCGCTCCCCGCTCTGCACCGCACCGCCAGGCAATTCGGTGCCGCCCTGCCGTACCGCGTCCGCGACAGTACTCGCCGGAACCCGCAGTTCGGAGAGCTTCTGGGCATCGACTTCGACGCTGACCTCGGGTTGCGGCAGTCCAAAAATCCGCGATTCCCGAACGCCTGGATTGCGCATGAACACGTCCGCCATATCATCCGCATATTTTTCCATCCGTCGCCAGGACGCATTTTCGCTGACCAGCGCGACCTGCATGACGGCCGCTTCCGTGGTCCGGATCTTCCGGAAATCAAGCCGCTGCAGGCCCGCGGGCAACCGGTCCCGTATCGCGGACACCGCCCGCACCACATCGTCATAATAGCCGTCAACATCTCCGGACCATTCGCTGAATTCGACATGGATGATCGTACCGCCATCGGTACTCGTCGACTGCACTTTGACAATGTCATCAAGCCCCTGGACGATCTCTTCGATCGGCTTGGCAACCGTCTCTTCCATTTCCTTCGCATCCGCCCCCGGCTGAATGGCAATGATGTTGACCGCCGGGATCGGGAAATGGGCATCCACAGCCTTGGGAATATTGACTAGCGCAGAAATGCCCAGCATCACCAGCAAGGCGAAGAGCACGAGACTGAGTTGCCAGCGGGATATTACGAACCGGGCAAGCATATCAGCGCGGACGATCCTCTTGCTTGGGCGAATCCGTCACTTTGCAACCCGGATCGGCTTTATCACATCGCCATCCCGAAGCTTTTCGATCCCGCGCGTGACAATCACGTCTCCCTCCGACAGGCCGGCAAGAATCTCGAGACTTTTGTCGTTCAGCTTGCCGATCTGGATGTTGCGCTGCTTCACGCGATTTTTATCGTCGACGATATAAACCAGCCCCTCACCGGCGCGGACGCCGAATATGGCATTGGCGGGCACGGAGAAGCTGTCTGAACGATCGCGCGACACTGCGACCTCGACGCTGCCCAGTTGGCCGGAGCGCAGCCGGTCGCTGGCGGGAAGGCTGAAGCTGACTTCGAACGCGCCGGTTCGCTGATCCGCCCGGCCATCCTTTTCGCTGACCACCGCGCTGATGGGATCGGTATCAGCCCCGCCAACGCGGACGACAGCCGGCATACCAACACGCAAGCGGGACGCATCGCGGTCGGTCATCGGCACCCGCAGGACGTAACCCTTGTCGATCTCTCCAAGGACCAGCGCGGTCTCGCCCGCTGCCACGATCTGCCCGGCATCAATATTGCGCGTCAGCAAAATCCCGTTGCTGGGCGCATGGATCAGCGATGTCCGACTGGCAAATCCGGCGGATTCCACCTGCGCCCGGGCCGCCCGAGCGGCCGCTTCCGCCTGCTCCAGCCGGGATTTCGTGACCCAGCCATCCTTGTACAATTTCTCGACACGGGCATATTCTGCTGCCGCCCGGTCGCGCTCGGCGCGTGCCGCGCCGAGATCCGCCGCCACGGTGCTCGAATCCAGAGCGGCCAGAAGCGCACCGCGCTTGACCCTGTCGCCCTCTTCATAGCGGACCGAGGCAACCTTGCCGGGTGTCGTGAAGCCCAGCGCCGTTTCGCGGCGTAAACGCACCGTGCCGGCGGCAGTCAGTATTTCATTTTCTCCGGACGGCTGGACCACGGAAACCGCAGCGGGAATCGGCTCGTCGGGATTGGGTCTGGATTTCGATTCGCTCGAACTGCACCCGGTTAAAAAAACCAGACCGGTCAAAATCGATATTATCGTTCTGCCAAGCGTCATATCGCGCATTTCCACCCCTGGATCCTTGTCTAAAGTCACAACCGGGCGTTGACCAACAGAAAATTGCAAAAGAAAACCGAAGGGAGCGGATTGTTACAACCTTCTCCGCGACTGTGTTATTAAAGTGTCAGTTTCAACGGGCCATGCCGACCGGTCGGCCAAGCCAGTCGTTCAGATACAATCGACGCGCCAGTTCAGGCCAGGCTGATTGCGGACGGAAAGGCTATTTCGGCGAGGCCGCACGGCGTAGGCGGTCATTGAGCGCCAGCCCGATTTCGGTCTCCGGGATCGGCGCGACCGCAATCCTCAGCCTGTCACTCGCGTCCGCATCGTGAAGCGCGGCGAACAGCAAACTTGCTGCTTCTGCCAGATCGGAGTCTTCGGACAGGTTCATGTCCCCGGCAACGGGGCCAAAGCCGATATGATATTCATCCGCCATGGCTGTTTGCGCGCCGAGCCGAACCGGCTTGGCAGGCGCATAATGTGAAGCCAGCTGGCCGGGTGCCTCGATCTTGCCGATGCGCGCCGTCGCCGGCGGCTTTCCGGCAATAGCCTCCAGCTGTGCAGCCGTCACCGGACCGGGCCGCAATATCCGGTAATCATCGCCTCCGATCGCGACGATGGTCGATTCAATGCCCCGTTCACAGGGGCCGCCGTCGAGAATCAGCGGCACGGCCTTGCCGAGACTGCGGGTCACATGGTCTGCTGTGGTCGGGCTGATCCCGCCGCTGCGATTGGCCGACGGCGCGGCCAGAAAAAGACCGGAAGCCTGCAGCAATTCGCGCATCACCGGATGGGCAGGAACCCGCAGCGCGATCGTATCGAGACCGGCGGTTACCGCCGCCGTCACCGGACAATCTTCGGTTTTGGGGACGACAAGCGTCAGGGGGCCCGGCCAGAGCGCTGCGGCGAAACCGGCGGCGCGTTCATTGAACTGCCCGAGCGTCCGGGCGGCATCCAGATCGGGGACATGGACAATCAGCGGATTGAAATCCGGCCGCCCCTTGGTCCGGTAAATCTCGGCCACAGCGGTCGCATCGGTCGAATCGGCAGCCAGGCCGTAAACCGTTTCCGTCGGCACCGCGACCAGCCCGCCACCGCGCAAGCGCGCGACGGCCTCTGCAATCGTCGCCTTGCCGTAGCGACGGGCTGCTGCGCCAATATGATCATTTGAGCCGGACATGACCCTGCGCTATAGGCCAGCGCAAATTCAGGCAACAACGGATAGCAATTTCATGAGCTTTACAGCCCCCGGTCGCGAACAGAATTTCGTCCTCAAACATATTGCCGATATCGGCGGACTGGCCAGCCATGACCGCTTTGCCGGTGCCAGCGAAGATATGGTCGAGGCGATTGTCGAAGGGATCGGCCAGTTTGCCGAGGGCGAATTTGCTCCCCTCAACCGGATCGGCGACACCGAGGGCGCCCAGTGGCGCGACGGCAAGGTGACTCTGCCAGCGGGCTACAAGGAGGCTTATGCCCATTTCGTAGAGGGTGGCTGGGCCTCGATCGACGGTCCGGAAGAATTTGGCGGCCAGGGCCTGCCCTATTCGCTGTCCGCACTTATCTTGGAAACCTGCGGTGCCGCCAATTTTGCCTTCACGCTCTGCCCGATGCTCAGCTTCGGCGCGATCGAGGCTATCCACGTCCATGGCTCGGACGAGCAGAAGGCGAAATATCTGCCCAATCTGATCTCAGGGGCCTGGACCGGCACCATGAACCTGACCGAACCGCAGGCCGGTTCCGATGTCGGCGCGTTGCGCGCGACTGCCGAACCGATCACCGAGGGCGTGCATCAGGGCAAATACCGGATCAGGGGCCAGAAAATCTACATCACCTTTGGCGAACATGACCTGACCGACAATATCATCCATCTGGTGCTGGCCCGCACCCCGGGTGCGCCGGAAGGAACGCGCGGCATTTCGCTGTTCATCGTTCCGAAGTTTCATCTGGATGCCGATGGCAAGGCCGGCGCACCCAATGATGTGACCTGCGTGTCGATCGAGCACAAGATCGGCATCCACGCCTCGCCGACCTGCGTCATGGCCTATGGCGAGCAGGGCGACTGTATCGGCGAAATGATCGGCGGCGAATTTGGCGGGATTAAGGCGATGTTCACGATGATGAACAATGCTCGGATCAACGTCGGTTCGCAGGGCGTGCAGATTGCCGAGCGCGCTACCCAGCAGGCCAGCCGCTTCGCCATGGAACGCGTCCAGTCGGCCCGCGCCGGCAGCGGTGACAAGGCACCGGTGGCGATCATCGAGCATCCCGATGTCCGCCGGATGCTGCTGCGTTCCAAGGCGCTGACCCAGGCGGCGAGAGCCCTGCTCTATTATGCCTCGTCCAGCGTCGACCGTGCAACATTGGGCATTGAAGGGGCCAAGTCGCGCGCCGAAATCCTGACGCCGCTGATCAAGGGCTATGGCACCGATATCGGCAACGAAGTGGCGTCGATCGGCGTGCAGGTCCATGGCGGCATGGGCTTCATCGAGGAAACCGGCGCCGGGCAGCATTTCCGCGATGCGCGGATCGCCCCGATTTATGAAGGCACCAACGGTATCCAGGCCGCCGATCTGGTCGGCCGCAAGCTGGGCCTTGATGGCGGCGAGGCGATGCAGCAATTCATCGCCGAAATCCGCGCCGAAGCCGAGGACGGCAGCAGTCTGATGGCCCTCGCTCAAGCCTGTGAAGAAATCCGGCAGTGGATGGCAAGCGGTGATGCGTCGATCGACGACCGGCTGGCGGGAAGCTATCCGTTCATGACGATGCTGGCCACGGCCACCTGCGGCATGCTGATGCAGAAGCAGCACCGGATTGCCAGCGCCGAGCTGGCCGATGGCGACGATGCTTTTCTGAAGGCAAAACTGGTCACCACCCGCTATTATCTCGATCATCTGGTCCCCGAAGCGCTCGGCCTGAAGGCTGCTGCCATGGGCGGAGCCGATATCCTGTATCGCCTCGACAGCGCCGAGCTGGCTGGCTGATCATGACTGGCAAGGCCAATGACGATGTCCTGAGCCGCATCGCCGATGCGCTCGAGCGGCTGGCACCGCCAGCGGCCCCGCCGGTCAATCTGGCATCGGGAGAAGCGTTCGTGTGGAATGGACGGGGGCTCAAGGCGGTCGCACCGTTCCATCCGATAGACATCGACCTGCTCACCGGCATCGACCAGCAGAAGGCGCGCGTACTCGACAACAGCAGCCGCCACGCCAAGGGTCATCCGGCGCATGATGTGCTGCTCTGGGGTTCTCGCGGCATGGGGAAATCCGCGCTTTCCAAATCCGTGGTCCGGGCCTTGCAGGCCAGAGGGGAAGATATAGCTCTGGTCGAGGCCCCGTCAGACCAGCTTGAGAAACTGCCCGAGCTGTTCGAAATGCTGGCCGCCGTGCCGCGCAGCTTTGTGATTTTCATCGACGATATTGGCTTCAGCGAAGGCAGTGCCGAGCCCCGCCTGCTTCGTTCGATGCTGGAAGGCGGTGCCAGCGAACGGCCCGCCAATGTCCGCCTCTATGTCACCTCAAACCGCCGCCATATCGTGTCGCGCCAGATGAGCGAGCAGGATGATCCGATCAATCCGCGCGACGTGGTCGATGACCAGCTGGCGCTGTCGGATCGCTTCGGACTGCGCCTCGGCTTTCATGCCGCATCGCAGGACGACTATCTGGCGATGATCATCCGCTATGCAGATGCCCACGGCCTAGACGTCGACCGCGACGATGCCCTGCTCTGGGCCAGGCAGCGCGGCAGCCGGTCCGGCCGGGTGGCTTGGCAATATATTGTCGAACTGGCCGGGCGCGCCGGAAAGCCTCTGGCCTAGATTATTTCCTGGCTTCGAGGTCGGGCTTGGTTGCGCCCTTACGCGAGACCCGCCAGATGATTCCGCCGACATCGTCGCTCACCAGCAAGGCACCGGTCTGGTCAAAGGCGACCATCGTCGGGCGGCCGCGGGCCTCTTTCTCGTCATCGACAAATCCGCTCAGGATGGTGACCGGCTTGCCTTCCGGTTCCCCGCGCTGGTTGAAGTTAACGTAGACCACATCATAGCCCGCCAGCGGCTGACGGTTCCACGAGCCATGCCGCGCCACCACCGCGCCGCTTGCGAAGGGCTTGCCCAGCGCCTGTCCATGAGTGAAGGCTAGGCCCAGCGGCGCGACATGCGCGCCGAGTGCATAGTCCGGACGCCGTTCATATTGGCGGTGATCGAGATTTTTCGGTTCTACCCGCGGGTCGACATAGCCGCCCCAGAAATGCCAGGGCCAGCCATAATGCGCGCCCCAGCGGACTTCGGTGAGATAGTCGGGCACCATGTCGCTACCCAGCATGTCCCGCTCGTTGACCACCGTGTAGAATTTGTCGGTACCCGGTAGATAGGCCATGCCCACCGGATTGCGCATGCCATCGGCATAGATGGTTTTCTTGTTGGTCGCGAGCTCGACCTGCAGGATGGCGGCACGCTGTTTCTCGATATCCATGCCATTTTCGCCGATATTGCTGTTCGAGCCGACCGATATGTACAGATATTTCCCGTCCTTGCTGGCGAGCAGGTCACGGGTCCAGTGGTTGTTCGGCGCCTTCGCGTTCAGATTGGCAACCTTGCGGCCCTCGGCGGTGATTTTCGTATCGCCTTCCGCATAGGGATAGGCATAGACCGCGTCGGTATTGGCGACGTAAAGCGTGTCATCGATCAACGCCATGCCGAAGGGCGAATTCAGATTGTCGAGGAAGGTGAACTTCTCGTCGACGGTGCCGTCCTTGTCGCTGTCGCGCAGCAGGCTGATGCGGTTGGCGGATTCACCCGCTGCGCCGGCCTTGCTCATCAGATTGCGCATGATCCAGCCTTCAATCCCCTTGTTGGTTCTTGGCGGACTGTTGGTCTCGGCGACCAGAATATCGCCATTGGGCAGTCGGAACATGGTGCGCGGATGGTCCAGACCGTCGGCAAAGCGCTCCACCACAAGGCCTTCGGCGGCAACCGGGCCGCCCTCTTCACCCCAGGGTTGCGCCTTCGCGATATTGATAGTCGGGAATGTTTCCTTGCGGACGTTGGTCAGCGCCGGTTCCACGCCCTCGGTTGCCTCCAGCGGCAGGCGGGCGGTGTCGCCGCGAGTGAAATAATATCCTGCGGCCAACCCCAGGATGATGAGCAGAATCGCGACGTTTCTAATATGTTTCAGCATGAAGCGATAATAGGTGGCGTCAAAGGACCTGACAAGCGCGCTTTGAAATAGTCAGCGGCCCTGCCACCAGATCAGCAGAGCAACCACGGCACCCAGCGCCAGTCCGGCCAGCAGGCCGGCGGACGGCTGGCCCATCAGGCCGCCACCAATCGCGCCAACGATCGCACCGATGGCGATAAATACGCCGCCGCCGTTGCGGTTCTGCGATCCGTTGCTGGAAGAATTGGAAGCATGTTCGGGCTGTTCAGGATTCATGGCTGAAGCCCTAAACGACAATCCTGCCGATGACCAGAGCTTCCCGCCGCACTTATGGTTAACATATTGGTAACCCTAGCTTTTGAACATATTTCCACTCGTCACCTCTAGGCATCCGGTCATGTTGGAAGCGGATCAGCTTCCCCGAAACAGGAGCCATAAATGCTGTTACCCGTGTTCATTGACTCCACCCATTATAGCGCCGCCGAACTGCTGATCAGCAACTATGGCGAGGAAGCTGGCCTGGAGGCTGCCAACCGCGCCGACAAGAGCCGGTCGCTGGGCAACCATCTCCATTATTGCAAATGGCGGCAGGTGGAACGGCTGTGCATTCTGCTGTCGATCGATCAAACGATCGGCACGGTGCACTGATCGTCCTGCCCGGCGCCTAACGGTCCGGGTTGCAGATGATTTCCGCTGATCCGTCGGTCCGTACCATGCAATTGGGGCGGCCCTCGATCTGGATGCGTCCCGTACCGAAATTGGTGATATTCGCTTCCCGCTCGACCGCCAGATGGCTGCTGACCGGGCCGCGCTGGATCAGGATCAGCTTTTCGACTTCCAGATTCGGGCTTTCGAAAATACTGGCGCCCTGCAATTCGAGCCGGGCGGCGACCGCTTCTCCAGCCATCGTCAGCTGGCCACCGCCGGCCATCACCACGTCAAGCCGGTCGGCCTCCACCGAATCGATCCGGAGCGTGCCAAAGCCGCCAAGCCGTACTTTCGGCGTCCGGCCAGACAATGTGTCGAGCGTGACCATGCCGGAACCCATGTGCGTCAGATTCTCGATCGCAAAGCTGCTGAGATAGAGCGTGACGGGTGCATCCTCTTCATAATTGTTCCGGTCGAGCGATTTCGGCCGCACCGACACGACCAGCTGCTTGCCGTTTTTCTGCAGCGAGACCCGGTCCAGAATCTCGCGGTTGCTGCCTTCCGCCCGCGCCGAGGGCCCCTTGCCGGAGGTCAGCACCACATCGACGCCATTGCCGATCCGGATATCGTCAAAGCCGAAGATCGAAAATTTGCGTTCCGCCGCCTGCCCTGCCGAGGACAGCAGCAGCGAGACGGAGACCAGAACAACGGGCAGCAATCTCATAATGGTCGGGCCTCTCCTGATTCCATCCAGCCCAGCCAGCGCGGCGTTTTCGGGGCATAATGGCCGTGGCTGTCCGCCAGGGCGAAGCCCCCGGCTTCAAACAATTTGCTGACCGGCCGATGCAGATGGCATCCGCCGGCAATATATTTCCACACCGGCTCGATCCGCTGCTGCCATTTTTCCGGTCCCTTGTCGGGCGCGCGGCCATGTTCGAGAAACAGGATCTTGCCGCCGGGTTTCAACACCCGCCGCATTTCGGAGAGGACCTGCGCCCCGTCCTGCACCGAACAGAGCGTAAAGGTCGTCAGCACCGTATCAAAACTGGCATCGGCAAAAGGCATGGCCTCGCCGATACCGTCGACAATTTCCATGGCAAAGCCGCGTTCGCTCGCTTCGCGGCGGGTATAGTCGAGCAATTCTGCAGACGGATCGAGGCCGGTCAGGCTGGTGACGCGGCTCCGGTCGTAAAATTGCAGATTGATCCCCCCGCCGCAGCCGAGTTCAAGCACCGCGCCATCCGCCCTGGGAACGATCTTGCTGCGGTCTTTCATCACCGCCGGTTGCGAGCAGGCGAACCGGATCAGCCTTGGAACCGCGTATTTTTCCCATAGATTTGGCATCACCGGCGAATCTGCCACAGGCGCAGCAGATCGCCAAGCGATTTCAGCAGGGGCAGCGGTTCATCGGCAGGTGATCTCGCCCGATCCCATGGCTCGCGATTTGCACTTGGCGTCGCCGAGAATCCGCACGTCACCCGACCCCATGACCTTGGCGTTGACCGACCCGTCCGAAGACAGTTCGACATCACCGCTACCGGCGATCGAGATGCTGGCGCTGTCGGCTTTCAGATCCTTGCCGCTGACATCGCCCGATCCGGCAATCGAGATGTCGACCGTATCCGCTTTGCCCGCCAGGGTCAGATTGCCGGAACCGGCAATTCTTGAATCCAGCGCACTGGTATCGATCTTCGCCACCCGGATATCGCCGGAGCCGGCGATACTCAGTTTCACCGATTCCGTGGTCATCGCATCAACGTCGAGATTGCCCGAACCGGCCAGCTTGGCACTTTTCAGCGAAGGTGCGCTGAGATAGATCGTCGCCCGGTCGCTGTCCCCAACGGTGAAGCGGCTTTGTTCGCGGCCGATCTTTATCTCGTCACCGGAAATCTTGTAGCGCAGCTGTTCGAGGGCAGCGGCGTCCCCTTCGGCCCGGATCGAAAAGTCGCCCCTGGTGAAGATGATATTGTCCGGCCCCGCCAGAGTGACTCCCGCAAATTCGCCGGGGTTGCTGGCGCTGGTGCCGATCGCAATCCCGTCGGAGAAGCTGCTGTTTCCCGAAGCCGCATCGCTGACCGCCTCGGCGATCGAACCTTCGCAGCCGGCAAGCATCAGCAGCGGCGCCAAAAATAGGATTTTCTTCATCTAGTCCTCCATCACTGTATTATATATATAATACGCCTATCCCTGAAGGAGATCAACCAAAATATTGCAACGCCCTCACCGCAAAAAAAAGAGGCTGCCACATTGCTGCGGCAACCCCTCAATGGTTTCGACGAAGAACGCAGGTGCGTCGATCAATCGTCCTTGTTCTCATAATATTGCGGTGCCGCAATATTGAGGATTTCCAGAATCTTCGTCAGAGCCGTCGGCTCGTCGGTTTCTTCCATCGCCGCCAGTTCGCGAGCGAGACGGCTGGACGCCGCTTCAAAAATCTGCCGTTCGGAATAGCTTTGTTCCGGCTGGTCGTCGGCGCGGAACAGGTCACGGGTCACTTCGGCAATCGATACCAGATCGCCGGAATTGATCTTCGCTTCATATTCCTGGGCCCGGCGCGACCACATCGACCGCTTGACCTTGGGCTTCGCTTTCAGCGTTTCCATGGCTTCCTTGAGCGTCTTGTCCGACGACAGTTTGCGCATTCCGACGCCTTCTGCCTTGTTGGTCGGAACCCGCAAGGTCATCCGCTCTTTTTCGAAGCGCAAAACATAGAGTTCGAGTTGCATGCCGGCAATTTCTTCATTTTGCAGCTCGACAACCCGGCCAACGCCATGTTTTGGATAAACAACATAATCGCCCACATCAAAGGACAGCACATTCGCAGCCATAAAAAGCCTTTCTTGGTACATTGGAAAAGAACGCTGCTAACGTTCGATTTTCGTGGTCAGTGACGAAAAAACCCTTTCGTACATATGTTTAACGACCGAACACTGCCCGCTCCCACGAGTGTCCAGCCGCCAACTGGCGCATCATTAACAGATTCGTCACAAAAAAGCAATTTATCGTTGCAATGCACAACCGATCATGATCCGCAAATGCCGTTCAGCGGCATCCGGTCAAGCGGGCGGGCCCGTAATTTCCCGCCGCGGAGAGACGCTTTCGCCGCTCCTGTGCGCATGGGGTTGCGCCGGGATTAATCGCCCTCGCCGGGTTTTTCCGAGAAAAAGGCTTCAAACTTGCCTTCCATGCCCTTGAACTCGTCGGCGTCGGCCGGTGGCTCGCGGCTGACGGTGATATTCGGCCATTCTTCGGAGAATTTGGTATTAACCTCGAGCCATTTTTCAAGACCATCCTCGGTATCGGGCAGAATGGCTTCGGCAGGGCATTCCGGTTCACAGACGCCGCAATCAATGCACTCGCTGGGGTTGATGACCAGCATGTTCTCGCCTTCGTAAAAGCAATCCACCGGGCAGACTTCCACACAGTCCATATATTTGCACTTGATGCAGGCTTCGGTAACAACATAAGTCATATGGTCGTGAAACTCCCCTAATCCGGTCCGCCACTCGAGGTCAGAAATCTCGTCCTAGCTATTGCGCAATTTCTGACACGTCAACAGTTGGTTTGGCCGCTAATTCAATTACCAGTCTGCAATATCTCATAGCAGGATTGCGCCTGTGCGGCGCTGCTCCGGCGCTCGGGCAATGCGATGATCCGCACCACATGCACCAGCTGGCCTTGCGGGATCGTGAGGATGTCGCCCTGCCGCACCTTGACATGGCCACGCTCGATGCGGCGGCCGTTCATCCGGACATGCCCTTTTTCCGCCAGCTTGCGCGCCAGCACCCGGTTATGGGCAAAGCGCAGGAACCAGAGCAGCTTGTCTATCCGCAGCGCGGGAAGCGCTGCGGGGTTCGGATCCGCTGCTCTGCTGCTCAAGCCTGCATCCTATTTTTTCATGCTGTCCCTGAGCGCCGCCAGTTCGGCAAAGGCGCCGCCAGCGGTTGCCAGCACGGGTTCGGGCTTGCGCTTGACAGGGGCATTGCGAGGCTTTTTCGCACGATTGTCACCGGATTTAAACTGGCTGCGTTTCTGGGCGCGCGCCATACCTTTCCAGCGCCAATATTGCACAGCCGCAACCGGTGGTTCCGGCGCAGCGGCGGCATCGACGGGATCGGCATCCGGCTCCACAGCGACCGTCTCGGCGCTGTCCGATGCCGCGGCCTCTTCGGTCTTGCCCGCTTCGGGCACCGGCTCGGCCTGGTCTGCATTATCTGCATTATCTGCCTGGTCGGCGGTCGGCTGGGGTGCCGAACCGTCGGCAGCAACAGGCTTTCCCGCCGCAGCGGGCGGAGCATCGCTTTTGACAAAGCCGGCGAGCGACAGCAACGCTTCGTGACAGGCGCCTGACAGACCGAGTGAGGTCGCAAGGGCAGGCTCGACAGCGAATATATCGCCCTGCTTGCGCGCCTCGTGCGCCTCCTTGACCAGCCGCTCGACCATGTCGACCCGGACATAATCCTCGCCAATCCTGCGAAAACCGAGCCGGGCGGCATGATGGGCGGCGGCAAAGGTGCCCTGCTTGAGATGGACCGCATTGTCCGGCGCCTGCTCGATCATCGGCTCGGAATCAAAGGCCGCGAACAGCGCTGTCCGCCAGAGTACCGCGCCGGGCTTCATCAGCGCATGATGGAAAATATCGAGCGCCCCGAACACCAGACCTGCACGGCGGGCATGGCCGCGCATGTCATTGTCCAGCGCACGGACGGCCTGGTCGATATCGCGCCGGGACAATATCCCGCCGGCATCGACAATCTGCGCAAATAAAGCCCGAACCGCCGGCGGGGTTGCCGGATCATTGGCGAGCGCGTCAATTTTCATCAGCCCCTGCAGATGCTTCGCCTTCATGGCGTCGACCCAGGCCTTGACCCGGTCGATGACCTTCTGGCTGTCTTCCGGCGCTAGGTCCTTGATCGACCGTTCGAACCTGATCTCGGGCTGCAGCAGCGTCTTGCCCCTGGCCAGAACCGCCAGTCGGCTGTCGCCCCACATGATCGCCGGCTGCCCGGTGGCATCGGGGACCAGTGCCAGCACCGAGTCCGGTGCCTTAGCTAGAGCGTCTGCATTATCTGTCATAATTCGTCCCAAATATCTCTCTGCGGCCGCAAGCAGCATCTTGCGATCCTCTCTCCGGCTATCGGAAGGAACGAGAAATTGGAAGCCCTTGAGTGTTCCCAATTCCTGCCCTTCGACCAGGACCCTGCCATCTTCATCGACCACGACATCCTGCGGCAGTGTATCTTTCAGCAGACCGCGCAGCAATACCCGTGTGCGCTTGTCGACAAAACGCTGGGTCAGCAGGCTGTGCATGGCATCGCTGAGCCGCGATTCCAGAGCGCGGGTGCGATCCATCATCGCCTCGGGCTGCTCCACCCAGCGGGATTTTTGCGCGATATAGCTCCAGCTGCGCGCGGCAGCGATGCGCGCGCCGAGCGTGGCGATATCACCCTGGACATTTTCCAGCCGAGCGATTTCCTGCGCCATCCGGGCATGGGGAATTTTCCCCGACCCTGCAGCCAGATGCGGCCACAGCGATGCGACAAAGCGAGCCTGATGGTCCGCACCGACCTTGCGAAAATCGGGAATCGACGCCGCTTCCCACAGCAGCCGCACCTGTGCAGGCGATGTCGCCAGCGCGGACAGCGCCGGATCCTGTGCCAGCCGCTTCAGCACCGCCAGATCGACCGCTTCCGGCGCCGCGTGCAATCTGCGGACCTGCGGTTTTTCCTCGAGCGACCGGATCAGGCTCTCGACCGAGCCAAAGTCCGGCCGCGCGTTGCGCCAGTACAGCCATTCCAGCTTCGGAAAGCGATGCGATTCCAGATTCTCGATTTCCTCCGGCTGCAGGGAGTCGGAGGAGGCCAGCCCGGATAGTATGCCGAAACTGCCATCCTTCTGGTGGCGACCCGCACGACCGGCGATCTGGCCGATTTCCGCAAGAGTGAGGCGGCGCCGGCGATGACCGTCAAATTTCTTCAGCGCGGCAAAGGCGACATGGGTGACGTCGAGATTCAGCCCCATGCCGATCGCGTCGGTGGCAACCAGATAGTCGACCTCGCCATCCTGATACATCTTGACCTGCGCGTTGCGGGTCTGCGGCGACAGCGAACCCATGACGATCGCCGCACCGCCATGCTGGCGCCGGAGCATCTCGGCAATCGCATAAACATCCTCGACCGAAAAGGCGACGATTGCCGAGCGTCGGGGCAGCCGCGACAATTTGCGGGGACCGGCATAGCTCAGGGTCGAAAAGCGCGGTCGGGTGACGATTTCGGCATCGGGCAGCAGCGCCTCGATCAGCGGCCGCAGGCTCTCCGACCCCAGGATCATGGTTTCGTCGCGCCCGCGTGCGTGCAGCATGCGATCGGTGAATATATGCCCGCGTTCCGGATCGATGCCGATTTGCGCCTCGTCGATCGCGACAAAAGCAAATTCGCGGTCCATCGGCATCGCTTCGGCGGTGCACAGAAACCACTGCGCATCTTTCGGGATGATCTTTTCCTCGCCGGTGACCAGAGCCACCCGGTTGGCGCCCTTGAGCGCCACCACCCGGTCATAGACTTCCCGCGCCAACAGGCGCAGCGGAAAACCGATCATCCCGCTCGAATGGGCACACATGCGCTCGATGGCAAGATGGGTTTTGCCGGTATTGGTCGGGCCGAGAACGGCGACAAGAGACGACTGGGAAAACCGGGACATTGTTCGCACAACAGCCGATCGGGCGGAGAGTTGCAAGGGGCTTGTGCAAAAAGCGGAGAGGCAGACCGGATAACCGTGATTTTGCACGGCTCGCCGCATGTCCAGACTCATAGCGGCGGCTTAATTTGACTTTAACCAACTTCCTGCACAGAGATAATCTAAACATCGGATGTATGGCGAAAACCTGCATCACCGAGGGGTGCGTTTGTTCAAGAGTATCGATGATATCGAATGGAACGGTCAGGGGGCTGCCATCGCAGCGACAACTCCCCTGCGGTCGCCGTTACCCGAAGCTCCTTCCCTACGAGAAAAAATCGCAGAGTGGCGGGACGATATGGCCGAAATCGACTGGGTCCCCGATCTGGGCGTCGATATCGGCAGCCCGACCTGGTTTCGCGGCCTCGTCACCCTGACCGCCCTGTGCGGCTTTGCGATCAGCTGCCTGCCCGATTTTGGTCCGATCACCGGCCATCGACCGGAACCGCTCAGCGGCTATCGCGCCGACCAGGCCCGCTCGCAAATGATCGCACCGCTTGCTTACGGGTCCGACACCGGCATCCGGATGGCGGCCACCGACGCGGTGCGCCCGCTGGCGGAAAGCCCCGAACGGCCATCGATCGAGCTGGTTGCCACGCTGGGCCGCGGCGACAGCCTGCGCCGGGTGCTGCAACGCGCCGGAGTGGCCAGCGAAGAGGCCGTCCAGGTGAATGATCTGGTCGGCGGCGCGGTTTCGCTGGGCGATATCAGGCCGGGCACCAAGATCGATGTGATATTGGGGCGCCGCCCGGCAAAGAATCAGGCACGGCCGCTCGACCAGCTCGCCTTTCGCGCGCGCTTTGATCTCAATCTCGAAATCGTCCGCGACGGCGGCCGGCTGAAACTGAACCGCAAGCCGATCCTGGTCGACGATACGCCCTTGCGCATCAAGGGCACAGTCGGTTCCAGCCTCTACCGGTCGGCGCGTGCGGCCGGCGCACCGTCAGACGCGGTCCAGAAATATCTGCAGGTGATCGGCTCCAAAATGTCCGTGTCCCGCGACATTCGCAGCAGCGACCAGTTTGACATCATCCTCTCCTATCGCCGTGCCGAAACCGGCGAGGTGGAGGTCGGCGACCTGATCTATGCCGGACTGGAACGCGACGGCAAGCCGGCGGCGCAGATGCTGAAATGGCAGAGCGGCGGCCGCACCAACTGGTTCGAGGCTTCCGGGGTCGGCCAGTCGAACGGCGAACTGGCCCGGCCAACCAACGGACGGATCACCTCGAGCTACGGCATGCGGCGGCATCCGATCCTGCGCTACAAGCGCATGCACAGCGGCATGGATTTCGGCGGCGGCTATGGTGCGCCGATCTATGCGGTGACCGACGGCACGGTGGTCTATTCGGGCCGCAAGGGCGGCTTTGGCAATTATGTGAAGCTGCAGCATGGCGGCGGTCTCGCCTCCGGCTATGGCCATATGAGCCGGATCGTGGTGCGCAATGGCAGCCGGGTCCGCAGGGGCCAGATCATCGGCTATATCGGCTCGACCGGCCTGTCTACCGGCCCCCATCTCCATTACGAACTCTATCGCGGCGGCCGCACGATCAACCCGCAGTCGGTCAAATTTGTCGAACGGGCGCAATTGGGCGGACAGGAATTGCGCCGCTTCAAGGGCGAGCTGCAGAAATTGCAGCGCGTCGAACCGGGTGCCGCCCTGAGCGCGCTGAAAAGCGCCTCGACGCAGGTCGAACCCGAACGCGAGATCAACCGGCTCAACAAGCCGCTGAAGAGCTAGAGGCGAACCCGGGCACCAAAGAGTTGCACAGAAGAGTTGAGCGGCGCTGCCCGCTCGGCTAAGCATCCGCCATGAAACAGCAAGCCTCTTTTCCGCATACAAGATTGCGCCGCACGCGCTCCCATGGCTGGAGCCGGGAGATGGTCCGGGAGAACCGCCTGTGTCCCGCCAATCTGATCTGGCCGCTGTTCATTACCGAAGGCGAAGGCGTCGAGGAACCGGTCACCACCCTGCCCGGCGTTTCCCGCTGGTCGGTGGACGGCATTGTCGAGCGCGCTCGCGAGGCCCGCGATCTGGGCATTCCCTGCATCGCCCTTTTCCCCAACACGCCTGCCGGCAGGCGCAGCGACGAGGGCAAGGAAGCGCTCAACCCCGACAATCTGATGTGCCGCGCGACCAGGGCGGTGAAGGATGCACTGGGCAATGATATCGGCATTCTGACCGACGTCGCGCTGGATCCCTATACCAGCCACGGCCAGGACGGGCTGATCGACGAGCACGGCTATGTCGAAAATGACCGGACGCTCGACATGCTGACCAAGCAGGCGCTGAACCAGGCCAATGCCGGTGCCGACATCATCGCCCCGTCCGACATGATGGATGGCCGGGTCGGTGCGATCCGCGACGTGCTCGAACTCGCTCACCACCCCAATGTCCAGATCATGGCCTATGCCGCCAAATATGCCAGCGCCTTTTACGGCCCGTTCCGCGATGCCGTCGGATCGGGCGGCCTGCTCAAGGGCGACAAGAAAACCTATCAGATGGACCCGGCCAACAGCGACGAGGCGATCCGCGAGATCGCCATCGACATTGCCGAGGGCGCGGACAGCGTGATGGTCAAGCCGGGCCTTGCCTATCTCGACATCATCTATCGCGCCAAGTCGGAATTCAACGTGCCGGTCTTCGCCTATCAGGTGTCGGGCGAATATGCGCTGGTCAAGGCCGGGGCCGCCGCCGGCATTGGCGACCATGACGCGCTGATGATGGAAAAACTGATCGCCTTCAAGCGCGCCGGCTGCAGCGGCATATTGACCTATTTTGCCGCCGACGCGGCGCGCCTGCTCCATGGGTGAGACGGTCAGCGATATCGTGCTGGAAACCGAACGGCTGATCCTGCGCAAATGGCGCGCCGGCGACAGCGAACCCTTTCTGCAGCATCTCAACACCCGCAATGTCATGCGCTGGCTGGGCGGGGTGCAAAGCCGCGAAAAATTCGACGCAGCGATCACCCGGCTGGAAGGCTATGATCGCGACTTTGGCCATACATTCTGGATCGTCGAGCGCAAGGTCGACGCGGAAATCCTTGGGTTTTGCGGACTTAAACGGGTTAATGCGCCGCAGCCGAAGCTGACCGGCGCGCACGAGATCGGCTGGCGCCTGCGCGAGGATGCCTGGGGCAAGGGCTATGCCAAGGAAGCGGCAAGCGCCTCGATGAACGCTGCCTTCACTCGCTGGAACGCGCCCTTCGTGGTGGCGCTGACGGTAGCCGGAAACGAGCCGAGCTGGGGCCTGATGAAACGGCTGGGCATGGTCCATTGTCCGGAACTGGATTTCCACGACCCCAATTATGGCGACGATCTGAACCCGACGATTGTCTATAAAATCACTGCAGATGAATGGAATTCGAGAATATGACCGATCCCCTGATCCTGCCGTTCAACGGCAAGAGCCCGAAAATCCACCCCAGCGCCTTTATCGCGCCGGGCTGCAAGATCATCGGCGATGTCGAAATCGGCCCCGAATCGAGCGTCTGGTACAATTGCGTGATCCGGGCCGACGTGAATTTCATCCGCATCGGCGCACGCAGCAATATCCAGGATGGCAGCACCATTCATTGCGACAGCGCCACCCCGGCGACGCCCAATGGCCATCCGACCATCATCGGCGATGATGTGCTGGTCGGCCATATGGTGATGCTGCACGGCGCCACCTTGGAAGACCGCGCCTTTGTCGGCCTGAGCACCACCGTGATGGACGGCTGCGTGATCGAGGGCGATGCGATGCTGGCGGCTGGCGCGACCCTGACCCCGAACAAGCGCATTCCCTCGGGACAGCTGTGGGCCGGATCCCCGGCCAAATTCATGCGCGACCTGCCGGAACCGGCGATCGCCGGCATGCGCATGGGCGTCGCCCATTATGTCGAGAATGCCAAGGCCCACAAGGCAGCCATCGAAGCGGCCAACCGGTAGAGGGCCAGATCAGCGGGCCTTTTGTACGATATGGTCAAAGACGGCCGGATATAATTCGCGCTCGAATTTACATCCATAGGTAAAGCCTGACTTCCACTGGACACGGGCCGGCAGCATTTCGAGGCCCGGGATGGCCACCAGAATGGACGCGCCAACCCCCAGATCGGCGGGACAGCTCACCTGAAAACCGGTGGTCGAAAGATCGCTCATCACGCTTTCGAAATAGCTGCGGTCGCGCGGCTTGATCTTGACGATGCAATCAATAACCGCTCGCTCACCCGAGCGCCGGCGCTCCGACGGCCAGACTTTATTATTATTCTGCAAAACCAAGATCCGCCATAATTATACTGGCCCGAGCCTCTAGCGAAACCAGCGGCGGCCAGCATAAACATAGATTAGCTTTTCCGGAGATTGCCGATCAGCGGATGATGTCCTTGAGCCCGTCTATCGCGCTTTGCTGCTTGCTGACTTGCTCGGCGATCCCCTGCTTCTGCTCGGCCACGATCGCTGCACTGCCGGCAGCTGCGCCGTCCGCTTCGGCCTGGAGCTGTTGCAGGTACAGGCGATCCATGTCGGCCAAAGCCTCTACCGACGGACTGCGGGTCATTTCCAGCGCCGCCATTTCCATCTGTGCGACCACCCAGGATTCGCTTGAAACGGCCGAATTGCGAGCCGCGCGCACCTGCTTCTGAACAGCGGGCAGACGGGCGAGAAATTCATTGTGCGCCGCATTGCTCGTCGCTGTCGCCTTTTCGACGGCAGCCTGAACCGCCGGTGACAGGCTGGCAGCCGGAGGTGCCACGACAGAATCGGGTTCCGCAATCGTCGGTCCGTCTTCAAAAGGGCGCTTGGCAAGCGAGGGAAAGTCGCCTTCCTGCATCGCGCATCCGGAAAGGCCAATGACCGTCAACAACAGGAGCGGGGTTTTTGCTATCATGAAATTCTTTTAGAACCGCACCCCATGGCCTGCAACGCAAATTCCATCGACTCGGCATGCGGCAGGGAATTGCCGAAAAATCGCCTTAAGCTGGTTGACAGTCCCGGTCTCATCGGTTAGCTGCCCACTCTTTCCAGCGTGAGCCCAAAGACTCGCGTTAACGGCCTTGTGCGCTGGAACCATAAATTTGAAACGGAAACATAGCCATGTTCGCAATTGTGCGCACCGGCGGCAAACAATATCGGGTTGCCGCAGGAGATATTATCGCAGTCGAAAAACTAGCTGGTGAAGCTGGTGATTCGATAACCCTGGACGACGTTCTGCTGGCCGGCGACGGCGACGACATCAAGGACGTCAAGGGCCTGACCGTCTCGGCAGAGATACTCGGACAGGAAAAAGGCGAGAAGGTCATCATCTTCAAGAAGCGCCGCCGGCACAATTATCGCCGCAAAAACGGCCATCGTCAGCAGCACACCGTCCTGAAGATCAGCGCCATCGGCTCCGAAAAGGCACCGAAGAAGGCGGCTCCTGCAAAGGAAGCGGCTCCAGCCGAGGACAAGCCGGCTGCGAAAGCCAAGGCTGCTCCGGCTGAAAAGGCTGCAGCCGAAAAAGCACCAGCGAAAAAGGCTGCTGCAAAAACCGAAACCAAAGCCGCTGCCGCAAAGAAAGCGCCAGCGAAAAAGCCAGCAGCCAAGAAGCCGGCTGCGAAGAAAGAGGACTAAACCATGGCACATAAAAAAGCAGGTGGTTCATCCCGCAACGGTCGCGACTCCGCAGGCCGTCGTCTGGGCGTCAAGAAATTCGGCAGCGAAGCCGTTGTCGCCGGCAATATCATCATCCGCCAGCGCGGAACCAAGACCCATCCGGGTCGCAACGTCGGTATGGGCAAAGACCATACCCTGTTTGCGCTCGTCGATGGCAAGGTGGAATTCCACAAGGGCAAGCTCGGCCGCAAATATGTGTCCGTCGACCTCATGGCGGAAGCCGCAGAATAACCGGATAATCGATAAAGGGTTATCCACCAGAGGGATGACCCGGCAGGTTCTACAGAACCGTCAATTTCAGGGAGAGGGTCATCCTCTCCCTTTTTTGTCTCTCCCTGTCGTAACGTCACGGTCTTGTCATGGATTCCCGCTAGCGGGCTAACCAGTCAAGACAGGGGCGTCGCAATTTGACAATGGAGAGTCCCGATGTTCGCCGTTACCCCAAGATTGTTGCTGAGGCCCGGCTGGCCCGAAGATGCCGCTGCCCTGTTCGCCGCGATCAATGATGAAGCAATCGTCCGCAACATGGCGCGCGCGCCCTGGCCCTACCGGCTGGAGGATGCGCGGCAGTTCCTGTCCCTGCCCGATGACCGCAATCACCCCCGCTGGCTGATCTTCAGCCGTACCGGTGGCAAGCCCCGGCTCGTGGGCTGCATCGGGATCGATTCGCGGGACCGGCGCGAGATCGAGCTGGGCTACTGGATCAGCCGCCCGTACTGGGGCAACGGCTACGCAACCGAGGCTGGCCGGGCAGTGCTGCAGAACGCACGGGCGCTTGGGCACAGACGGCTGGTTGCCAGCCATTTTGTCGACAATCCTGCCTCGGCCTCGGTTTTGCGCAAACTGGGGTTCCAGCCGACGGGCCGGACGGTGGAGCTGTTCAGCCTGGGCCGCAACAGTGACGTCCGGGCGATAGAATTGTCCTGTCTGCTGGAGGATGAGGCGGACAGCGACGACATGCGCCCGCTGGCAGCCTGATCAGGCGACTTTTCTCAGTTCTTCGATCTGCTGGAGGCTGGGGCGTTGCTGCCGTTCGGAACCGGCCTCCACTTCGACCATGATGGCCGCCTCATATTCGCTTTCGGCGAGCCGGATCAGCGAACGGTCATCGATATCCCACGGGTGAAAGCCGGGTTTGAAAAATTGCAGCAAGGGCCACAGCGTCCGGCGGAACGGCGCCTTGCCGAGAAAGGCATAATGCGCAAGCCCCCACCAGGCGCGCGGTCCCGAAATGCCGTCCTGGCGCAGCAGGTCGAGGACGCCTCTGGCCCGGTTCTTGGTAAAGCCAAGAGCGATCTTGGCCATGAAGCTGCACCGTACGAACCAGCATTTTAGCGGAGTCCAGTCCTTGGTGACGTGCAGCCAGGTGTCATAGGCCACGCCCTTGTGCTCGATCTCCTCCGATGCATGCCATAGCCACAATTTGCGCTGTTCTTCATCGGCATGTTCAAAATGCGCGGGATTGGAAATCACTTCGGCAGCGAGAATCGCGGTAATATGCTCGATGCACATGGTCGCCACCAGCTGGTCGTGCTCCGGTCTGGCGCGAATGCCGTTGACGACGCGGCAAATTGCATCTTCCAGCCGGCCGATTTCAAAGTCGCAATCTTTCAGATGCTCGTTAAAGCTGTGATGCTCCCGGCTGTGGATCGCCTCCTGCTGGATGAAGGCGCGAATCTCCCGCTGCAATTTCGCAGGCACGCGCTTGCGAAATTTCTTGAGCGATTCGATGAAGAAAATCTCACCTTCGGGAAAGGTCACCGAAAGAGCGTTGAAAAATGCCGATGCATAAGGGTCCCCGCCTACCCAGCGGCGGCGCTCGATCACGGCGCTGGCAAAATTTCGATTGCGGGGTCGGATTTGCAGATCGGTCGGGGTTGCACTTTGATTGCGTGCAGTAACTTCGGTCGCCGAAGAAACGGTAGTCGGAGCAATGTCCATATCTGGCTGTGTACCTCCCGGTATTTTGTTAACCTGCGCGACCAAGTTTTGTTAAACGCTGGATAGACAAGGAAGGTTAAGGATCGGCATCACAGGATGCTTTACAAACATCGTTAAATTTATATGTATTCGGCGGGGGTCAGGGAAAAACCCGAGCGTTCGAATATGAACGGTTTTGATCCGCTATGGTTTACTTGCGCCGGTAGCGAAAATACCACACATCATGACCCTGCCTGCGGGCCTTGGCTTCGTAGCGCGTCTCCGGCCAGCCGCCGGGGCGGACCATCCAGTCCTTGGGACTTTGGCACAGCCATTCGAACTCGTCCCGCTGGCTCATGATCATCATCGCCCATTCCAGATAGACCGGGTGATCGGTTCCGAAGCGGAATTCTCCGCCGCTCTTCAATTTTGCCGCGATCAGATCCACCGGTCCGTGATTCATGAAGCGACGCTTGGCATGACGCGCCTTGGGCCAGGGGTCGGGGTGAAGCAGATAGACAAAGCTCAGCGAACCGTCGGGGATCCGTTCGAGCACGTCCAGCGCATTGCCCATATGCAGGCGAACATTGCCGAGATGCTGGTCGCGGACATGCTGCAGCGCGCCGACCACGCCATTGAGATAGGGCTCGCAACCGATAAAGCCGTGATCGGGCAGCATGTCGGCCCGGCTGGCCAGATGCTCGCCGGCACCAAAGCCGATTTCGAAATGCAGCGGCCGGTCGGTGCCAAACAGCGCTGCCGCCGTTACCGCCCCCTCGGTGGGCACAGCAATCTGCGGCAGCAGCTTTTCCACCAGTTCCACCTGCTGATCGCGCAAGGCATGGCCCTGCCGGCGCCCGTAGAGCTGGCGGATCGTGGTCGGGTCGCCGTCCTTATATGCGGTCATTGGTCCGGCATTATAGCAGGCATATCAGGCTCAGAGCGCAGCTTTCAGCGCATCCACCAGATCGGTCTTCTCCCAGGTGAACAGGTCACCCTCTGCCTTGCGACCGAAATGGCCATAGGCTGCGGTAGGACCATAGATCGGCTTGTTCAGGCCGAGATGGGTGCGGATGCCCTTGGGCGTCAGGCGCACCAGCTTTGGCAATATTTCTTCCAGCTTCTCTTCGCTCACAGTGCCGGTGCCGTGCAGGTCGACATTGATCGACAGCGGCTCGGCAACGCCAATGGCGTAGGACAGCTGGATCGCGCAGCGCTTTGCGAGACCGGCGGCGACAACATTTTTCGCCAGATAGCGAGTGATATAGGCGGCCGAGCGGTCCACCTTGGTCGGATCCTTGCCGGAAAAGGCACCGCCACCATGCGGGCTGGCCCCGCCATAAGTGTCGACGATGATCTTGCGTCCGGTAAGACCGGCGTCGCCGTCCGGACCGCCGATTTCAAACCGTCCGGTGGGGTTGACGTGGATTACCGTCTTGTCGGTGATGAAGCCTTCCGGCAGCACCTTGTGGAATACGCTCATCACATAGTCGCGCAATTCCTGGTACAAAGCCGGATTGTCGCTGTCCTTGTAATAGCCGGGCGCATGCTGGGTGGAGACCACCAGCGCGACCGCCTCGACCGGTACTTCGTTGACATAGCGCAGGGTCACCTGGCTCTTGCTGTCCGGCTCCAGAAACGGCGCTGCGCCGCTGTGACGATCATTAGCCATCTGCTTCAGGATCTGGTGGGAATAATGCAGCGTTGCCGGCATCAGTTCCGGCGTTTCGTCGCTGGCATAGCCGAACATGATGCCCTGGTCACCCGCGCCTTCATCCTTGTTGCCGCTCTCGTCAACGCCCTGTGCGATATGGGCCGACTGCGGGTGAAGGTAATTTTCAAAGGTCAGGTTCTGCCAGTGAAATCCGTCCTGCTCATAGCCGATATTCTTGACCGTTTCGCGGACAGCTGTCTGAATCTCTTCCTGTGCACCGGGTGCCCAGTTGCCATTGGTGTCGATCATGCCCTTGCCACGCACTTCGCCAGCCAGCACCACCCGGTCCGTTGTGGTCAGCGTTTCGCAGGCGACCCGCGCTTCCGGATCCTTGGACAGGAACAGATCGACGATCGCGTCGGAAATCTGGTCGGAAACCTTGTCCGGATGGCCTTCGGAGACTGATTCGGAGGTGAAGATAAATTCTGAACGCATAGTAAGTTCCTGATTTTTGGTCAGAAAGGGACTGACCGCTGTGACATAAGGAAATGTTTATATGTGCTTTAACGAGCGCGCAGCCGGATGGCAATGGCCGATAGCAGCAAAATCAGCGCCAGACCGAGGGGCAGGATATTGCCATGGCGGGCAAAAAGCGGCGCGGCCTTTGCCTGCGGCAAGCGGCTGTCAATCCGGCCCGCCTGCGCCATCGGAACGCTGGCCCGTACCGTACCGTTGGCGTCGATCACTGCGGAAATGCCGGTCGGGGTGGAACGGATCACCGGCAGCCCTTCCTCGATCGCCCGCAGACGCGCCTGCGCCAGATGTTGCGGCGGTCCCCAGCTGCCGAACCAAGCGTCGTTGGATGGGTTGAAGATGAAATCCGGCCGGTTGCTGCGGTCGACCACCTGACCGGAAAAGATGATTTCATAGCATACCTGCAGGCCGACCTTGCCAAACGGACCGAGATCAAGCGAGCGCGCGCCGGGACCGGGCCAGAAATCGAAGTCGCCGGGTGCCAGGCGGGACAGGCCGATCGCCGACAACAGCGGCCGCATTGGCAGATATTCGCCATAAGGCACCAGATGGGACTTGTCATAGCGCCCCAGCAGGTTCCGCCGGGCATCCATGGCAAAAACGCTGTTGCGGGCACCGATCGCGCGCTCGCCAGCCTCGTCAAATTCCAGTTTCAGCGCACCCAGCACCAGCATGTCGCCGGGCTTCATCAGCGACGCCAGCTGCCGGCGGACAAATTCCGGCGGCCGGCCATAATAATAGCGCGCCGGATAACCGCTCTCGAGATAGTCGGGGATCGCCGCTTCCGGCCAGAAGATGAGCCGCGGACGATCATCTGTCCGCAGCGTCAGCTGTGCCAGCTTGGTCAGATTCTGGTCCTCATAGCCCGCCTGCCATTTGTCCTGCTGGCCGATATTGGGCTGAACCACGGTGATCAGCGGCTGGTCCGCGGGAATCAGGCCGGCATCGGGACGCGGCCAGAGCGCGAGCGCAGCGGCCAGAAGGATCGGCGGCAATCCGGCTCGCCAGTCTTTCCGGCACAGCAGCCACAGGCCGCCGGCGCCGGCAAACAGCAGCGCCGACAGGCCATAGGAGCCGATGAACATGCTGAGATCGGCTATCCGCCCGAGCGGCAGCGCCACCGCCCCCAGCGGGTTCCAGATAAAGCCGCTGAACAGCCAGCTGCGCAGCCATTCGGTGACGATCCACATGCCGGCCAGCGCGACGGTCAGCACCAGCGGTCGGCCCCTGCCGATCCACCAGCCGCCCAGCGCCGCCAGCGCCGGAAAGACCGCCAGATAGAGAGACAGCAGCACCACCGCCACATAGCCCAGCCATTCCGGCATCGCCGCCTGAAAGGTAAAGGCCTTGGCAATCCAGTTCAGGCCGACGACGAAATGGCCCAGACCGAACAGCCAGCCGGTCAAAAAGGCCGCCCTGCGGCTCTGCGCCTGCATCAGGATGGCGATCCACAGCGCCAGCATCGCTATCGTCAGCGGCCAGAGATTGAGCGGGGCAAAGCCGGTGGCGCTGATCCCCCCGGCGACAAACGCGATTCCGAAAGGATGGCGGGCGATCATTTGCTGAATTTTTGACACGGGCGGCTTTTGCCGTGTTCGCGGGCGCCATTCAATTGCTAATTGCCCCGAGCGCGATTTGCTTGCTATTATCCCGCGATGAACATCCTTTCCCTGCTGATCCTGGCTCTGTCCCAGCCCGCACCCGTCCCGCCTGCCCCGCTCGACGAAAGCCAGAAGCGCGACCTGACCTGCGTCGCGGTGCTGGCGATCGTTGCTTCAGAGCAGGAACAAGGCGTCGAAAGCGCCTTGGCCTATCCGCTGCTGAGCGAACGCGGCGCAACCTATGCCGGGCTGGTCGGCGAGCGGATCATGGCCGAAACCGGCAGAAGCCGGGAACAGGTGCGCGAAGAGATATTGGCAGCGGTGGCAGCCCAGCAGGCGGTGGCGAAGGATGCCGCCGACCCGGATGGTCTGGTCCGCAACGAAATGGCGGCCTGCCTGCCCCTGCTCGACACCGCCGTGCCACCGAAGCCACAGCCAGACCTGACGCAGTGCGCCGGCATGCTGCAACTGGCCTATGAGGAAGTCCACAAGCGCGAAGGACTGTCGAAGACCGCGCAGGATCTGAAGACGCTGGCCGCCGTGCTCGACAGCCGCGCGCGCGATCAGCTGCGCGCCGAAGGGCTCAGCGGCCAGGAAAGCGACATTGTCCTGACGCAGAGCCGCGAAGCCATGCTGGCCGACGCCAGGAAGCGGGAATCGCTGGGTCAGGGCGCCGATCTGGATTTCGACCATTGTTTCGTTCTGGCCGCGCCGGAAGACAGGCAGCCCCGCAATGAACACTGATTCCGCCGCAGCCGTGCGCCCCTTCCATCTCGCCTTCCCGGTTCATGATCTCGACGCCGCGCGCAATTTCTACGGCGGGTTGCTCGGCTGCGCAGAAGGCCGCAGCGACCCGCACTGGATCGACTTCAGCCTCTACGGGCATCAGATTGTCGCTCATCTCGACGAGAATTTCGAGCCGCGGCCGCTGGCCAATCCGGTGGATGGCGAGCAGGTCCCGGTGCCGCATTTCGGCGTGGTGCTGACGATGTCCGAATGGCAGGTGCTGGCCGACCGGCTGACCGCAGCGGCGATCGCCTTTGTCATCGCACCGACGGTCCGTTTCCCAGGGCAGGTCGGCGAACAGGCCACCATGTTCTTTCAGGACCCGAGCGGCAATGCGCTGGAATTCAAGGCCTTTGCCAGCGATGACCAGCTGTTCGCCAAGGACTGATCGCTCGCCTTCGTCATCCCGAACCTGTTTCAGGACCCCGTGAGATTGGACAGGGCCGATGGATGTCCTGAAACAGGTTCAGGATGACCGGACAAGCTGGTGGATTCGCAATGTCAGGCTTCGTGCTCGCTTTTCCAGCGATCCAGCGCACCGGTCAACTGCCGCTCCGCCATGTCGCGCGCGGAATCGCGGACCAGCCCCAGCGAACCCGACAACCGGTCGCCGATCAGCGCGTCGCCGAGCGCCATCAGCACCAGCGTCAGCGTGTCCTCGTGCATTTCCCGGTCTTCGTGCCCGCCCTCGCCGATATCGTCGACCAGCGCATGGATCGCATCGACGATCGGGTCGAGCGCGTCCTCGTTGCCGGTCAGCATCATCCACGACCAGAGCGCCGCCGCGCCCTGCTTGTCAAAGGCGTCAAAGGTCAGGTCGACGATATCGCGCACAGACCCTTCGCCCGTCCGCGACTTGACAATGGCCTGGCCGATGGTTCCGCAGACCTCGTCCGACAGATAGGCGGCCAGCGCCTTTTGCAGGCCCGAGGCGGAACCGAAATGGTGCAGCAGATTGGCATGGGTCCGCCCGATCCGTCCGGCGACAGCCTTCAGAGTCACCGATTGCGGCCCGGTTTCGATCAGCAGATCGCGGGCGGCAGCCAGCGCCATGCCACGGCTTTGTTCAGGGGAAAGTCGACGCTTCGCTATTGACATTTATGTAAGCAACCTTATTCTTGTCGCTGTTAGCTATAGTCTGCATTTCGCAAAATGGAAGCATCCGATGAATATGCTTGGCACCGTCGCCACTCCCCCTGAAACCATTCACACGCCGACGCCTGCCGGCCATGAAATCACGCCCCGCGACCGCCGTTTCGGCCGGGACCAGGGATATGATCCTGACAAATATTGGCAGAATGGCGACCCGGTGGCGACCGCCTTCTACAATTGCCTGTCCCTCACATTCCCGCGCGGCGAGGCTTTTTTCATCGAGAGCGTCAAGCAGTTTCGCGACCAGACACCGCCAAAGCTGCAGAAGGAAATCCGCGCCTTCGTCCAGCAGGAAGTGATCCACAGCCGCGAACATCTGGCGCTGAACCGCCGGGTCGAGGAAAATGGCTATGACACCGGCCGGATCGAGCAGCGCATCATCGAATCGCTGGCCATGACCAAGGGCCGGCCCAAGATCACCAATCTAGCGGCGACGATGATATTGGAACATTTTACCGCGATCATGGCGCAGCAATTTCTGTCCGACCCCCGGCACTGGCAGGATTCCGATCCGGAAACCGCCGGCCTGTGGCGCTGGCATGCGCTGGAAGAGATCGAGCACAAGGGCGTCGCTTATGACACTTGGCTCTATGCGACCCGCGACTGGAGCCGCTGGCAGCGCTGGAAGGTTAAAGCGCTGATGATGCTGGTCATCACCCGCAATTTCTGGGGCAACCGCTGGCAGGACGCGCTCGACCTGCTTGCGCAGGACGGTCTGACCGGCTGGCGCATAAAGCTCAGACTCCTGAAATTCCTGCTGGTAAAGCCAGGCATTGCCCGAGCGATCATCATCCCGTGGTGCAAATTTTTTCTGCCCGGTTTCCATCCGTGGAACGAGGACGACCGGCATCTGATCCAGCGCGCCGAAAGCGACTATGAAGCGGCGATGACGGGAAAACCGGCGACCGCCTAGCGGTGCATGTTCAGTGAGCAGCCTTGCTCATATCGACTTTTTCAATCCATTCCGGAAAGAAACTGGGTTCCCGATTGGACCAGCCGGGCGCCGTCGCGGCGGCTTCGCTGATCGACTGCAACAGGCCCTTGCGGGTTTTCGGATGCAGATGCGGCAAGGCCGATGCGGCGCAAAAGGCACCGGGCAGCCAGGGGCGGGAATCCGGGCCCAGCAGACGCTCGTAGAGAAAACGGAAGGCCGGGAAGCTCTGGATGCGACCCTGACCCAGATCATAGGCGGCCAGCGAAATCAACGACGGCATGAAGGCTTCGATGCTGTCGATCGCGCAATCCTGGGGAATGGCTTTTCGAATCTCTGGGAGCCGCCGGTACAGGGACATCTGGACCTTGATCCCGGCTTCCTCCACCTTGTCACGCGACCAGGTTTCGATCGCATCGGACCGTTCGAGCCCGACATCCAGCGAGCGGCGGATATAGCGCTGCGCCGCGGAGCTGAAACTCGCGAATTCCTTCATTTCGGTCAGCGTCAGGGCGCCGGGAACGGGGCGTATTTCCTTGGTCATATGTCACAACTCCTTGTGGACTTCTTCCCACAGGCACATTTGACACAAACATAGTTAGCAACTGGTTAAGCATGATCAGGTTTATTGTATCTTAGACAGGAAAAGTCGGAAAATTGCGCCGCTGACTCAGAAAGTTTCGACCAACCGCAACCCTGTTTCGACCGGTCACGATTCCCCTAGAGACAATTGATACCATATTGTCCTAAGCTGCCCTGAAATGGTGAATTGCACATATTTATGAGAAAATTTGAACTGGGAAATCACAAGCCGTCGGTCGGCCATCAGGTTGCCATTCTGTCGATACTCGGGTTCTGGCTGTTCTACGTCATCGTGCTGACGCTGCGGGCCTCGATCGGCGACTGGCCGGCGCAGGGCGAAATGGCGGTGCGGCGCATTGTCGTAACGATTTTCGGCATCGGCATCACCTATCTTCTCTATCTCGTCCTCCGGCAGTTCGAGGACAAGGCGCTGTCCACCCGGATCATCACCGCCTTTGCCGCCGCAATCCCCTGCGCGCTCATCATCGCCTCGTTCAACCATCTGGTTTTCAACGTCTATTATCCGGAGAACCTGTGGGACGAGACGCATGTCGAGGAAATGCGCAAATATATGGCTCAGGAAAATCTCGCGCTGAAGGCAATCTCGGAGGACGCCACCTCGCGCTTTTTCTTCATCATCAGCTGGGCCTCTCTCTACCTGACGCTCAGCTATGCCGGAGAGGTCCGCCAGGTCGAGCGCAAGGCCGCCCGCTTCGCCCAGGCCGCTCAGGATGCGGAGCTGCGCTCGCTGCGCTATCAGGTCAATCCGCACTTCCTGTTCAACACGCTGAACAGCCTGAGCACCCTGGTGATGCGCAGCCAGCCGGAAGAGGCAGAGGAAATGATCCTCAACCTGTCGAAATTCTACCGCACCAGCCTGTCCGGCGATCCGCTGGAAGACGTTCCGCTGTCGGAAGAAGTGCATCTGCAGAATCTCTATCTCGATATCGAGGCCGTCCGTTTCCCCGAGCGGCTGCGCACCAAGGTCAATATTCCCGACGAGCTGCTCAGCGTGCTGGTCCCCGGCCTGATCCTCCAGCCCCTGGTCGAAAATGCAATCAAGCACAGCGTTGCGCACAGCAAGCGGCCGGTCACGATCGCGATCAGCGCGCGATCGGATGGCGACAATCTGATCCTCACCGTGGCCGACGACGGCGATCCGCGCCCGGTCGATTTGCACGACGAGGGTATGAGCAACGGCATCGGCCTTGCCAATGTCCGCGACCGGCTCGAAACCCGCTTTGGCCGGCAAGCCAGCCTGCAGACTGTACGTCCGGAAGAAGGCGGCTATATTGCGCAGCTCACCCTGCCATTGATGCTGGATAATCCATGACCGAAGACACCGAACGCAAACCGCTGACCACATTGATCGTCGACGACGAACCGCTGGCGATCGAACGGCTGCAACTGCTCTGCGCGCGTCAGCCGGATATCAATCTGATCGGCACCGCCAGCGATGGCGAGGCGGCGCTGCGCCTGACCGAACAGTTGAAACCCGATCTGCTGCTGCTCGATATCGCCATGCCCGGCAAGGACGGCCTGGATGTCGCGCGCGCATTATCCGGCAAGGCCGATGCCCCGGCGATCATCTTTGTCACCGCCTTTGACCGCTTTGCCGTGGAAGCTTTTGACGTCGCCGCGATCGACTATGTCTTGAAACCCGTCGAGAACCAGCGGCTCAGCCTGGCCATTTCCCGGGTCCGTGAACGCACGGCAGAGCCGCGCACCGGCGAGGGCGACGACTCGCCCTGGGCGGAGGAATTCTGGGTACCCTACAAATCCGAGCTGCGCCGCATCGTCGCCACCGAAATCGACCGGGTCGAGGCCGAGCGCGACTATATGCGGCTGCATGTCGGCCCCGTCAGCTATCTGCTGCACCAGACGATCACCGGGCTTGAGGAACGGCTCAATCCGGAAGAATTCATCCGGCTGCACCGCTCGCACCTGGTCCGCCGGGACTGGATTGCCGGCCTCCGCCATGACGGCGGCGGAGTATGGATGGCCTGCCTGAAATGCGGCACCGAAATCCGCATCGGCCGGACCCATCTGGCGGAAGCGAAAAAACTCGCCGGCAAATAGGCCCTAGGCGTCCGGCAGATCGGCCAGCAACTTGTCCAGCGTCGCCGGATAGTCGCGCACCCGGATTCCGGTCGCATTGTAGATCGCGTTGGTAACCGCAGCCGCGGCGCCGCATATGCCCAGCTCGCCGATACCCTTCGCCTGGATCGGGCTGGCATATTCGTCCCGTTCCTCGAGCAGCACCACCTCGATCTGCGGCACATCCAGATTGACCGGAATATGATATTCCGCCAGATCATGGTTGACGATATGGCCATCGCGATTGTCGAACACAAGTTCCTCGGTCAGGGCGCTGCCGATGCCCCAGATCATCCCGCCATAACATTGCGAGGTCGCGGTTTTCTCGTTCAGGATCCGGCCCGCGCCAAATACCCCGAGCATCCGCCGGACCCGGGTTTCGCCGGTCACCGCATTGACTGCCACTTCGGCAAAATAGGACCCGTAGGTCGCCTGCTGCATCTCTTCGAGCGTCTGGCCGGGTTCGATATGACCGATTGCCGAAAGCGGCTTGCCGGCAAGAATATCCGCGAGCGGCCGGGCCGCCTCCCCTTTCCCTGCCTTGCCGTCTGCCAGCGTCAGCTCGTCTTCCTCGATGCCCATCGCTTCGGCGATTGTCCCGCGAATCTCCTCGCAGGCGAGAAACACGGCGGAACCGGTGGAAGCCGCGCCCCACGATCCGCCCGATCCCGGGCCGCGGGGAAAATCGGTATCACCCAGCCGGGTCTCGACCTTCTCTGCCGGCAGACCGAGCATCTCGCCGGCAATCTGCGTCAGGATCGCATAGGTCCCGGTGCCGATATCGGTCATGTCGGTTTCAACCAGCGCGCGGCCATCCGCCTGCAGCGTCACTCTCGCCTTGGCTTTCGACAGGATATTGACCCGCGACGCGCCGGCCATGCCATGCCCGATCAGCCAGTCGCCTTCGCGCAAGGAGCCTGGCTTCTTGTTGCACTGGTCCCACTGGAACCGTCTGGCACCCTCGTCGAGCGCCTCGGTGAACCGCCGGGAGGAATAGGGAATATCCTGTTCCGGATGCCGGTCGGGCACATTGCGCTTGCGCAGTTCCACCGGGTCGATCCCGGATGCTTCTGCCAGTTCGTCCAGCGCATTTTCCAGCACCTGCATGCCGACCGCCTCGCCCGGTGCGCGAACGGAACCGCCGCAGGTGCGGTTGACGCGCGCCACTTCGATGCCGAGCTTGCGGTGCTTGCCGCCATAAAGGAAATGGGTCGCCTGGGTGACCGGCTCGTAAAAGCCCTCGCCCGGCAGATTGGACACCAGACATTCGTGGCCGATCCCGGTCAGCACGCCATCTTCGCCGCACGCCAGACGGACATGCTGGCGCGTTTCCGACCGCCGCATCGTCGTTTCGAAGACCTGCGGCCGCGACAGCGCCACGCAGACCGGCTGCCCGACTTCCTTGGCAGCCAGCGCGGCGGAAACCGCTTCCGGCGAAATGCCCAGCTTGGAGCCAAAGCCGCCACCGACATAGGGCGACAGCATATGGATATTGTCCGGCACGATATGCAGCGCGTCAGCCAGTTCGTTGATATTGAAATTGAGCATCTGGTAGCTGCCGCGCAGGGTCAGCTTGTCGCCGTCCCAGCTGGCAATGGCGCAATGCGGCTCCATCGCGGCGCTGTTGTGGCCCGGCGTGCGATAGACCTGGTCGACGGTGAAGGCCGCGTCCCGCATCGCCTGATCAAGATCGCCCTGGTCGAGCTGGTCATCTTCCGGCAGATCGGTGTCAGTGTCCTCCGCTTCCGGGTCAAAGGCCGCATTGCCTTCCGCCTCGTAGCTGATCTCCAGCCTGTTCGCGCCGTGCCGTGCCTGCTCGAACGTCTCGGCAACCACCAGCGCGATCGGCTGGCCGAAATAGTCAACCTGCTTGGCACCCTGCGCCGGCGCTTCGTCGGCACCGCCCTGCGCCGGCCGCCGCAGCAGCCGGTCGTCGGTAATCACCGCGCGGACACCATTCTTGCCGACCAGCTCCGCGCTCGCGACATCGGTGACGCGGCCCTTGGAGATCGTCGCGCGGGCCAGCACGCCATAGAGCATGTCCGGCACATCCCATTCATGCGCATAGGTCGCCTGTCCGGACACTTTCAGCGGCCCCTCGGGACGGTCCATCGGCGTGCCGACCAGCCCCTGCACCATATCGTCCAGCCGGTTGCGGTCGTCCGCCTTGTCCATTTTCTGATGCGCGGTCATGCGGCGGCTCCTTCTTGCGTGGCTTCTGTCAGGACGGCAATCAGCACCCGCCGCGTCAATGCTATCTTGAAATCATTGCTGCCATAGCCCCTGGCTTCGGCGAGCAGCTGATCCGCTGCCCGGCCAAACAGCGCCGCGCTTGGCTTTTCCCCGACCAGCAGCGCCTCGACCGCCTCGTCCCGCCACGGCTTGTGGGCCAGCCCGCCAAAGGCCAGCGCGGCCGAGGCGATCCTGTCGCCATCCATCTCGACCACCGCCGCCATCGAACAGAGCGCGAAGGCATAAGAGGCGCGGTCGCGCACCTTGCGGTAAATCTGTCTGCCCTTGACCGGCGGCGGCAGGATCACGGCGGTGATCAGATCGCCCGCCTCGAGGATATTGTCCTTCTCCGGATGATCGCCCGGCAGCCGGTGAAAATCCCGAACCGGCACCAGCCGGACCTCGCCAGCCGCGCTCTCGATCTCGACCGCGGCATCCAGCGCCGTCATCGCCACCGCCATGTCGCCCGGATAGGTCGCGATACAGGAGTCACTCGCGCCGAGGATCGCGTGGATCCGGTTGAAACCCTGCAGCGCCTGGCAGCCGGACCCCGGCTCGCGCTTGTTGCACGGCATCGCCGTGTCGTAGAAATAATAGCAGCGGGTCCGCTGGCACAGATTGCCGCCGGTGGTCGCCTTGTTGCGCAACTGCCCGGAAGCGCCGGCCAGGATCGCCCGCGACAGCACCGGATAGACCTGCCGCACGCGAACATGGGCGGCGCAGTCGCTGTTGCTGACCAGCGCGCCGATCCTGAGCCCGCCGTCTTCGGTCTCGCTGATCGCGTCCAGATCGAGCCGGTTGATATCGACCAGCCTGTCGGGTGCCATCACCTCCAGCTTCATCAGGTCGAGCAGATTGGTGCCGCCGGCGATAAAGGTCGCATCGTCGGCCGCCTGGCTGGTCGCATCGGCGCGGTCATTCGCCCTGGCATAGCTAAAAGGCTTCATGACTTGCCTCCTGCAACCTGACGGATCGCATTGACGATATTGGGATAGGCGGCGCAGCGGCACAGATTGCCGCTCATCCGCTCCGATATTTCCTCGTCACTCAGGGCATCCGGCCCCGCCAGATCGTCCGACACGAAGCTCGGCCAGCCCGCCTTCGCTTCCTCGATCATCGCCGTCGCCGAGCAGATTTGCCCCGGCGTGCAATAGCCGCACTGAAAACCGTCATGCGCGACAAAGGCCGCCTGCAGGTCGGACAGATTGCCCGGTTCGCCAAGCCCCTCGATGGTGGTAATCTCGTCACCGTCGTGCATGCAGGCCAGAGTCAGGCAGCTGTTGATCCGCCGCCCCTCGACGATCACGGTGCAGGCCCCGCACTGGCCATGGTCACAGCCTTTCTTGGTCCCGGTCAGCCCGAGATGATTGCGCAGCGCATCGAGCAGGGTGACCCGGCTGTCGGCCTCCAGCTCATGGCGCTTGCCATTGACGGTCAGTTCTGTGGTTTCCATGATGACGGCGTCCTTCCCTGGAGGCAGATAATAGCTGTGGCTCGACCGGCGAACACCACCGCAGGTCCGGACCGGCGGGGCATATCCGCCAGCTGATGCTGTTTTTACGTCCGGACGCTGCAATGGTTCCCGGCGGCAAAGCTTATAATCTACCGCCCCGTCCGCGCCGAACGCTTAAACATTGCCCGACCCGGTCATTGTCTGTAGGGGCAGCAACTGCTTTCGGGTTCCATCCGATAACCCGCCATCTCCAGCAAGGAATTGTCAACGCATATGCCGCCATTTTCAGAACCAGGTTTCCAGGAACGCACTCGTATGGCGGCGAAGGCCAAGCAGGACGCGCTCAAAAAACTGAAGGCCAAAAAGCCGCTCAGCCCGGAAGTCCTGGCCGAACGCAAGGCAGCCGAACTCGCCCGCGAGCAAAAACAGGCCGCCGCCAGCGCAGAGAAACGCGCCGCATTCGAGCAGCAGAAGGCCGACCGCAAGGCGGCGAAGGAAAAAGCCAAGCCCAAGCTTGCTCTTGGCCTGACCGAAACCGAGAAAAAGGCCGCTCGCGACGAACGCTATGCGGCACGCAAGAAACGGCGGAAATAGGCGGCTTCGTCACAGACCGGGCTCCGGCGCGAACAGCAGCTTTACATAGGATTGCAGCAACCGGACCTGCTGCGCGGTAACAGGCGGCTCGTCCACCGCCCGTGACAGGATCAGTCCGCCCTCGATAATCGCGCTCACCATATCGGCCAGCTGGTCAATGTCGACATCGTCTCGCATCCTGTGGGTCGCGACGATATCCTCGAACATTCCGCGAAAGCGGCTGCGCCAGCCAAGCGCCGCGCGCTTGTTCGCGTCCCGCACATCCCGGTTGAACAGCCGGTCCTGATAGGCGGCGGTCGCGACGATGCAGCCCGGATGGCCATTCGGCATATCGTCAAGCAACTCCGCCATCAGCTTGAGCCCGATCAGCATGGTCTGCAGCGGCCCCTCGCCCAGTGCGGCGGCGCGCCCGAACAGATCATCGAACAGTTCGTTCTCGACCTCGATATGGCGCTCGATCAGAGCATGAGCCAAGGCATTTTTGTCGGGAAAGTGATAAAAAAAACCGCTGCGGGTAATCTCGGAACCTGCGACAATCTCTTCGATCGAGGTCGCTTCAAAGCCTTTGGCAAGGATCGCAGCCTGTGCGACATCCATGATTTTCGAACGGGTTTCACTGCCGCGCGCCACTGCCTGTCCCTCCACCTGCGTGGAGATTTACTGTACCACGAGTATGGTTTTTTGCAACGCGCGCCCTGTCCGCTTTGGCCCTTTTCCGGTAAATTTCTGATAATATTATATTCTTTTGAACTGGCCGAACCGTACCACGGATCGACTAGTCTCATCATCGCGTCCGATGGATATGCCGCTCCCGTCACCAGATATGAGGAGATATTCTATGACGACAATTGACAGACTGATGCAGGCCGACCGGCCCTGGCTCACCGATGGGGGACTGGAGACCTGGCTGTTCTTCCAGCAGGGTTTCTCGGCCCCCGAATTTGCCGCGATTGTGCTGCTCGACGATGACGAGGCCCGAGCGGCGTTGCGCCGCTATTTTGACGGATTCCTGGAGATTGCCGATCGGGCGGAAACGGGATTTGTGCTCGACACCGCGACCTGGCGCGGCACGCCGATATGGGCAGACAAGCTTGGCCGGTCGGAAGCGGACTTGCTGCGGCTGAGCCGCGATGCCGCTGATTTTGCCAGTGGTATTCGCAGCAATTGGTCTGACCGCGTTGCCGACATTCTCGTCAACGGGGTCATCGGCCCGGCAGGTGACGGCTATGAAGCCGGCACGATCACTGATGCGAAAACCGCGCAGCGCATTCACACGCCGCAAATCCAGGCCCTCGCAGCGAGCGGCGTCGACATGATCTCGGCGATCACCATGACCGGCGTCCCGGAAGCGGTCGGCATTGCCCGTGCCGCTCAGGCAGAGGGATTGCCCTCGGTCATATCCTTTACGGTCGAAACCGATGGTCGCTTGCCCAGCGGCGATCTGCTCGGCGAGGCCATCGAAGCGGTCGACCGGGAAACCGGCACAACACCGGCTTATTATATGGTCAATTGCGCTCACCCCGACCATTTCCGCGAGACGCTGGCATCGGGATCGGGCTGGCCCTCGCGCATCGGCGGCGTCCGCGCCAATGCCTCGCGGCTCAGCCACACCGAACTGGACGAGGCCGAAACGCTCGACGCCGGCGACCCGCTGGAATTTGGCGAGCTGCATCACGAACTGGCCGCATTGCTGCCATCGCTGCGCGTGGTCGGCGGATGCTGCGGCACCGATCACCGCCATGTCGGCTGCGTATCAAAGCTGTTGCACAGACAGGCGGCCTAGCCATGATCTGCGAATTGCCCCCGGTCGCCGAAGCCGGGAGCAATTCATATTTTGCATCAAAAGTCTAACCGGGCCTTTCCTACAGCAAACCATATAGGTTATATACGTCGTTCCTATTTCACCATAAGAAAGAATGATGTTATGCATACAGACCCCTTTGATGACCTTCCCCCATCGCCCCAGCCAAGCTGGACCGCCGAGAAACAGCGCGAATTTCTGGAAGCCCTGGCCCGCTGCGGTTCGGTCAAGGCTTCCGCCGCCTATGTCGGGATGAGCCGTGAAGGCGCCTATCGCCTGCGTCGGCGGCAGGAAGGGCGCGCCTTCGACCGGGCATGGGATGCGGCGCTGATCCATGCGCGCGATCTTTATGCCGAGACCCTGCTCGAAACCGGCCTCCATGGCTGGACGGAGACCGTCTGGTATCATGGCGAGGAGGTCGGCGAGCGCACCCGCTTTTCACCCGGTCTGCTGCTCGCGGCGCTGGCACGGCTCGATGCCAAGGCCGAAGGCATCGATATGGCCGGTGAAGCCGCGCGCGAAGCCGCCGCCGATTTTGACGCGATGGTGGAAGCGATCGGCGAAGGCGATGATTGCGCCGAAATGCTGGCACGGCAGGATGAGACAGCCCGGGCCCGGCGCACTTTTGTCTCTGGCAGCAGCCGCTCGGGTCCGAGCGATGAGGAGCTGCTCGCCCGACTCGAGATGTGTCAGGAACGCGAACGGATCGAGCGAACCCCGCCGGAGGACATCGACACGTCCGATCTTGATCCCTGCAAGGCAGAAGAATGGGACGATCTGCAATGGGCCCGCGCCGAACGCAGCGGCATGATGGACGAACCGGATTTCTGGGAGAAAGTGGCTCCCGAAGGCCTCGACGATGACGGCGATGAAGATGACGATGACTCGGGGGATTGGCCCGATCCGGACAGCAGGCCTTTCCACTAAAGGGGGTGTGACCCGTGTGACCCTGTCGACCAACTCTAGACCGCCGCTCTGCCCGATCGGCGAAAAATCCGTCGACAAGCGCTTGGCGACAGGGCTATCCTGCTCGCCTTCCTTCGCCATCAGCCCGAACCATCGGATTTTGCCTTGATATTCAATATTCTCATCATCCTGTCGGTGATCGCGACCGGCTTGCTGCTGCTCGCCCCGCGCCTTTCAAAAATGCCGGTCTGGCGAGCGACGGTGACGCCCCTGGCCTCGATCATCGGCAGCGGCTTTCTCGTGCTCGCGCCGATCCTGGTGTCGGACTATGGCTATATCGCGCCGCTGATCATGGCCGGCCTGTGCCTCGGTGCCTTTCTGTTCGGATCGGCCATCCGCTTCAATATCCTCCACCGCAATGTCGATAAGCCGGTGCAGAATGACGGAATCGACCGGCTGGAACTGGCCGCTTCTTGGGCGCTGGTCTTCGCCTTCACCATTTCGGTCGGCTATTATCTCAATCTGTTCGGTGCCTTCGGCGTCAGCCTGACCAGCTTCGATACCCCCGCCAATGCCAAGCTGCTGACCTCGATCATCTATATCCTGATCCTGATCGTGGGCTGGACGCGCGGGTTCAAAGCGCTGGAAAATATGGAATATGGCGCGGTCACGCTGAAACTGGCAATCATCGTCGGGCTACTGGTCGGCCTGACCTGGTATTTCTACCAGAAGGCCAGCGCCGGAACCCTGTTCCTCCATCCGCCGCTGCTGTCCGGCTGGCCGGCGATCACCCTCGCCTTCGGACTGATCATCACGGTGCAGGGCTTTGAAACCTCGCGCTACCTGGGCCAGAATTATGATGCCGCCACCCGAATCCGGTCGATGCGTCTGGCGCAGTTCGTCAGCGCGCTGATCTACATGGTCTATATCGGCCTGTTTGCCTATAGTTTCGAGCGCGAACAATTCGCGCTCAGCGAGACCGCGATCATCGACATGATGGGAATTATCACCCCGATCCTCCCGCTGCTGCTGGTCGCCGCTGCGCTGGCCGCACAATTCAGCGCGGCGATCGCCGATACCAGCGGCTCGGGCGGGCTGATCGAGGAGCTGACCAGAGGCAGGATCAAGGCGCGCACCGGCTATGCGATTCTGGTCAGCATCGGCCTGCTGATGACCTGGAGCGTCAATATTTTCCAGATCATCGCTTATGCCAGCCGCGCCTTTGCGCTTTATTACACGCTGCAATCGGTGATCGCCGCGCGCCGGGCGTTTCTGGTTCCCGGCAACCGGCTCAGGGGCTTCGGTTTCATCCTGCTGGCGATACTCGGCCTGATGATCGTGCTGTTCGGCAATGACGTCGAATCGTCAAACGGCTGAACAGGGCCTAGTCGATGACCGTCCGCGGTCGGGCTTGCCGATAGGTTCCAAGCACCCGCACGCTATTGCAGTGAAAGCCGAGTTCGGTAAGCGCTCGGTCAATCGCCGGGTCGCCGGGAGCGCCCTCGATGTCGGCGTAAAACTCGGTGGCGGCAAAGCTGCTGCCCTGCTGGTAGCTTTCCAGCTTGGTCATGTTGACGCCATTGGTCGCAAAACAGCCCAGGGCCTTGTACAGCGCGGCCGGGATATTTTTGACCTCGAACACGAAGGTCGTCATCAGCGGCCCGGTGGCTTCCGGCATCGCTGCTTCCGGCGCCAGCACGACGAAACGGGTCATATTGTCGGGCGCATCCTCAATCGCTTCCTCGATCGGCTGCAGGCCATAAATCTGGGCCGCCAGCCGGGGTGCGATCGCGGCGGCATGCGGGTCGTCATGCTGCGCGACAAAGGCTGCCGCCGCGGCCGTATCGGCATAGGCCACCGGGATGATACCGCGCTTGCGCAGATAATGGCGGCACTGGCCGAGCGCCTGCGGGTGGCTCATCGCCGTGTGGATCGCCACATCGGCAGATTGCGCCATCAGGCAGTGCCGGATCGGCATGAAATATTCATCGACGATGAACAGGCCCGATTCGGGCAACAGGAAGTGGATGTCCGCGACCCGGCCGTTCAGCGAATTTTCAATCGGGATGATCGCGCAGCCGGCCTTGCCATGCTTCACCGCATCGATGGCATCCTCGAACGAAAAACAGGGCAGCGGCAGCCCGTCGGGCGCGTAATCGAGCGCCGCCAGATGCGAATTGGCGCCAGGTGCTCCCTGAAAGGCAATCGCTTTTTCCGGCTGTTCAGCAGCTTTTTCGGCCAATTTTCTGACCATGCCCAATGCGTTTTTCGGAAAGCTGTCCATCTCGTCCCTCTTCTGCGCTGCTCCGATAGTCGAACGGGACGCAGCGGGGCAAGAGGGAAGTGGCCTTCCGGTCAGCCTATGGCGAATTTGCCATCGGGCGAAGCGCAAATTACGGCAATTGAGGCCTTGCGTTGCTCCCTCGCCCTCTTTACAGACAGCACAAATTTGGCAGGCCCTTGGCCGCCGCTCACTCAGGGGTTTGAGACAATTTATGAGCAACAATAACACCATTGCAGGTTGGGTACTGGCTGGCGGCATCGCGGCTCTGGGTTTTTCCATTGTCAGCAGCAAATATTTCCACGCCGGCAAACATGAACGCCCCGAAGTGATGGGCTATGTCATCGAGGGCGTCGAATCCTCTGACGGCGCTGCGGATGCCGGCCCCTCGATCGAAACGCTGCTGCAGACCGCTGATATCGCTGCGGGCGAAAAGGTGTTTAGCAAATGTGCGGCCTGCCACACGATCAACCAGGGCGGCGCCAATGGTATCGGACCAAATCTGTGGGGCGCCATGGGCAAGCCGCACGGTCATGTTGCCGGCTTTGCCTATAGCGATGCGCTGAAAAGCGTTCCCGGCAACTGGGACTGGGAAGGCATGAACGCCTGGCTGACCTCGCCGCGCGCTTATGCGCCGGGCACGAAAATGACCTTTGCCGGCCTCGGCAAGGCAGAAGACCGGGCCAATCTGATGGTCTATCTGAACGCGCAGGGCTCGAACCTGCCGTTGCCGGCAGCGCCGGTCGCGGAAGAGGCTCCGGCAGAAGGCGATGAGGCTGAAGCCGCTGGCACGGAAGAGCCGGCAGAAGGTGCAGAAGCTGCCGAAGGCGCAGAGGCAGCGCCAGCCGAGTAAACCGCCTGCCGGCTGCTAGTCGCAGCTGATGTCGTAAAAGCGCTGGATGATGGCCCAGGCCTCGTCGGCTGTCTCGACGAACTGGAACAGGTCGAGATCGGCGCGACTGATCGTGCCCTCCTCGGCCAGTGCCTCGAAATTGATGACCCGCTTCCAGAAGGCTTCGCCAAACAGCAGGATCGGAAGTTTTTCCATTTTGCCGGTCTGGACCAGCGTAACCAGCTCGAGAAATTCGTCCAGCGTGCCGAAGCCGCCGGGAAAGACCGCTACTGCTCGCGCCCGGAGCAGGAAGTGCATCTTGCGCAGCGCGAAATAGTGGAACTGGAAACTCAGCGACGGCGTCACATATTCATTGGGTGCCTGCTCGTGCGGCAACACGATATTGAGTCCGATCGACTCCTGGCCGGCATCGGCGGCGCCGCGATTGGCCGCCTCCATGATCGACGGCCCGCCCCCCGAGCAGACGACGAAATCGCGCTTACCATTGGCGGAAATGCCGCAGGCACTGGCCAGCCGCGCCAGTTCGCGGGCCTCGTCATAATATTTGGCTTTCTCTTTCAGCCGCTCGGCAATCTTGCGCGAGTCGTCGTCAACCGCCGCTGCGACCAGGGCATCGGCCTTGTCCGGCTCCGGTATCCGGGCTGAGCCGTACATGACCAGCGTGGAGCCGATACCGGCCTCGTCGAGCAGCATCTCCGGCTTGAGCAGTTCCAGCTGGAAGCGGACGGGTCGGAGCTCTTCGCGAAGCAGGAACTCGGTGTCCTGAAAGGCCAGCCGGTAGGCCGGGTCACGGGTCTGCGGCGTGCCGACATCTGCCTTCTCGGCAAATTCGGCTTCCTCTTTGGCGTGGTAAAAGCGGCGGTCGTGGAGATCTTTGTTGGTCATGGCTTTGCCCTAGAGCAAAGATTTGGGGCTGACCAGAGGCCTTGTTCGCCTAGCGGCAATATCCATTTCCGCTCATATCAAGGTGGAAATGATCGCGATGGGCGGCGTTGTAATTGGGGCTGAGAACGGTGCCGAAACGCTTGCATGCGCTGTCGTGGATAGCGGCCAGAAACTGCATCTCGGGGCGGCCGCTCTTCCAGTTATTCTCGACCGTTATCCGGCGCCCGTCGGCCAGCACGAAGGCCGATACGTCGATCGCATTGGCATGGGCATGTTCCGACAATTTACCCGCCCCCGCAATATTGCGGCAACTGTAGCTGCCCATGGTCTCGATCCGCTTGAGGTCGCTGCCAAGATACTGGCGCGCCGCCCGTTTCACCGCATATTCGGTCCAGGCAGCAAATTTGCCGGCCAGCTCGCACTTGACCGGCCCCAGATTGGTCACGTCCGCGCCGACATCCAGCAGCTTGATACTGTCGATCTGGCTGCAGCCGCCCCCAAACTGCCGGTTTGGCAAGGGAGAAAAACGAACATGGGCCTTGCTCAGTTCGCTGAAACACTGCCGGGCAGAGGGACTGGGATCAAAAACACCGAGGCCCGCAGAAGAGGGCGGACGCTGCGAATGCTGACTACGTCCGTCCGGAATCGCGCCGCAGGCACTCAACAGAACGGATGCCAGAGCCAAGATACATATACCGCGCAACGCCGGTGCTGTTTCATTCCCTAATCTCATATTCAAACTGTGTCAGATGATGGTTAAAAATGCCTTAAGGAGCAAGGTCAGCCACAGGCTCGCCGCCACCGTCCCAAAGCCTGGGCCGTAGGCTAGATATAGCTTAAACTGACCGGAGCGGCAGGTGCGCAAACTTCAGCGCCCGGTTTCGTTTGAAACCAGAAACATGCTTGACATGCTGCACCGCACCAGACAAAGCGGCGCCGGGCCACGCGGTCCCAACGCCGCGCGAGCTCTCTGTAAGGAGAAGCGTTTAAATGACTGATACGACCGTACCGACGCCTGAGTTGCGTCCTGACTGCCCGAATTTCTCTTCGGGTCCGACAGCCAAATTCCCCGGCTGGTCCCTCGACAAAATCAACACCATCGCCATGGGACGCTCGCACCGCAGCGCCACCGGCAAGGCCCGGCTGAAATATGCCATTGACCTGAGCCGTGAGCTGCTGGGCATCCCCGACGACTATCTGATCGGCATTGTTCCGGCCTCCGATACCGGGGCCGTCGAAATGGCGATGTGGAACATGCTCGGCGCACGCCCAGTGACGGTTGCCGCATGGGAGAGCTTTGGCAATGTCTGGATCCAGGACGCCGTCAAGCAGCTGAAGCTGCCCAACCTGACAGTTCTCGACGCCGATTATGGCGAGATTCCGGACCTGACCACGATCGACAAGGGTGATGACGTGGTCTTCACCTGGAACGGCACCACCTCTGGCGCGAAAATTCCCGACACCGACTGGATCGCCGACGACCGCGAAGGCGTGACCATCAACGATGCCACCAGCGCCGTCTTTGCCCAGCCGATGGACTGGTCCAAGCTCGATGTCACAACCTACAGCTGGCAGAAGGTCATGGGATCGGAAGCCGGTCACGGCATGCTGATCCTGAGCCCGCGCGCGGTCGAGCGGATCGAAAGCTATACGCCGTCCTGGCCGCTGCCGAAAATCTTCCGGGTAAAGAAGGGCGACAAGCTCAACACCGCGATTTTCGAAGGCGCGACGATCAACACGCCATCGCTGCTCGCAACCGAAGACTATATCGCATCGCTGGAATGGGCCAAATCGATCGGCGGCCTGCCGGAACTGCATGCTCGCGCCGACCGCAATGCCAAGATCGTCCATGACTGGTTGGAAGCCACCCCATGGATGCGCAATATGGTCAGCGACCCGGCGAAATGGACCAACACCGGTGTCTGCATGGTGTTCCAGGGCGACTGGTACGAAGGCCTGGATGACGACGCCAAGGCGTCGGTGCCGAAGAAGATCGCCGGCATGCTCGAGAAAATGGACGTAGCCTACGACTTCAACGGCTATCGCGATGCGCCGCCTTCGCTGCGCATCTGGTGCGGATCGACCGTCGAGGAAGAGGATATTCGCCGTTTGCTGCAGTGGATCGAATGGGCCTTTGCCCAGGTCAAATCCGAACTTTCCTAGTATTTGTGTCGCCCCGGCCATGCCGGGGCACCAGACCAATGTCCGACCTATGCAGATATTGCTCTGGAAGCCGGCCCGCGCCGGCCTGACTGTCCCGATAAGGAATCCAGAATATGCCAAAAGTACTTATATCCGACAAAATGGACCCGAAAGCCGCTCAGATTTTCCGCGAGCGCGGATGCGAAGTGGATGAAATCACCGGCCAGACGCCGGAAGAGTTGATGAAGATCATCGGCGAATATGACGGCCTCGCCATCCGCTCCTCTACAACTGTCACGCCAGAAATTCTGGCGGCAGCGACCAATCTGAAAGTGGTCGGCCGCGCCGGCATCGGCGTCGACAATGTCGATATTCCGGCGGCCTCCGCCAAGGGCGTCGTGGTCATGAACACGCCATTCGGCAACAGCATCACCACTGCGGAGCATGCCATCGCACTGATGTTCGCTCTGGCGCGCCAGTTGCCATCGGCCGATGCGTCGACCCAGGCCGGCAAGTGGGAAAAATCCAAATTCATGGGTGTCGAGCTGACCAGCAAGACTCTCGGTCTGATCGGTGCCGGCAATATCGGTTCGATCGTCGCGGAACGTGCGATCGGCCTCAGGATGAAAGTCGTCGCCTATGACCCGTTCCTGACCGAGGAGCGCGCGGTTGAAATGGGTGTCGAGAAAGTATCGCTGGACGATCTGCTCGCCCGTGCCGACTTCATCACCATGCACACGCCGCTCACCGACCAGACGCGCAATATTCTGTCCGCGGAAGCACTGGCAAAAACGAAACCCGGCGTCCGGATCATCAACTGTGCGCGCGGCGGCCTGATTGACGAGGCAGCACTGAAAGAAGCTCTGGAATCAGGGCATGTCGCTGGTGCGGCCCTGGACGTTTATGCGCAGGAACCGGCCAAGGAAAACCCGTTGTTCGGCACGAAGAACCTGATTTGCACCCCGCATCTCGGTGCATCGACCAGCGAGGCGCAGGTCAATGTCGCGATCCAGGTCGCCGAGCAGATGGCGGACTATCTGGTCAATGGCGGTGTGGAAAATGCGCTGAACATGCCGAGCCTTTCGGCTGAGCAGGCACCAAAGCTGAAACCCTATATGGCGCTGGCAAGCCAGCTGGGATCGCTCGTCGGGCAGCTTGCGGCCGACCAGATCAAGGGCGTCGCCGTCGAAGTGGAAGGTGCGGCCGCTGAACTGGACCAGAAGCCAATTACCGCTGCGGTCCTGGCCGGGCTGATGCGGGCCTATAGCGATACGGTGAACATGGTCAACGCGCCCTATCTGGCGAAGGAACGCGGTCTTGATGTCCGCGAGATTCGCCACGAGCGCGAAGGCGATTATCACACCCTGGTCCGGGTCTCGGTGACCACCGGCGAAGGCGAGAAGTCGGTTGCCGGCACCCTGTTCGGATCATCCGGTCCGCGCTTGGTTGAAATGTTCGGGATCAAGGTCGAGGCGGACCTGGAGGGCGATATGCTCTATATTGTCAATCAGGATCAGCCGGGCTTCATCGGCAGCGTCGGGTCGACTCTCGGCGCGGCGGGCGTCAATATCGGAACCTTCCATCTGGGCCGTCGCAGCGATGCGCCGGGCGGCGAAGCGGTTCTGCTGCTTTCGATCGATTCACCGGTAGAAGAAGCGGTGCTGTGGTCCGTTTGCCAACTGGAAGGCGTCAAGACGGTCAAGGCCTTGAAGTTTTGATTCGATAGCACGAGACCCAAGAAAAAAGATGGCCTGAGCCTGCGCTTGGGCTATGGAGCAGGGCCATGCGAACGCCATCCAATCTCTTGCCCGAAGGCTTTCACGACGCGCTGCCGCCTTATGCCGAGGCGGCGTCGCGGCTGGAACGTGATGTCCTGGATACGCTTGCCAGCCATGGTTATGCCCGGGTTATGCCACCACTGGCCGAATATGAAGACGGCCTGACGGAAAGAATGCAGGGCGCGTCGAGAAGCGACCTGATGCGGTTTGTCGACCCGATTTCGCAGCGCACCCTGGCGCTGCGACCGGACATGACCATGCAGATCGGCCGGATTGCCAAGACCAGTCTGGCCGACCGGCAGCGGCCACTTCGGCTCAGCTATTCGGGCCAGGTGCTGAAATTGCGTTCTGGGCAATTGCAGCCGGAACGGAGCCGTTTGCAGATCGGAGCAGAATTGATCGGCAGCGACAGCGTGGTTGCGGCGAGCGAGATCGTCTCGGTTGCGATCGAGGCGCTGGAGCGCGCTGGTGTTACCGGCATCACGGTTGATTTCACTCTGCCCGATCTGATCGACATTCTCGCGGCGGGGCCGCTGCCGTTGAATCAGGCGCAGATTGACGAGGTGCGCGGCGAGCTCGACATGAAGGATGCCGGAGGCCTCAATGCCATGGGCGCAACCGGCTATCTGCCGCTGATCGAGGCGACCGGCCCGTTCGACGAAGCGATGGCAAAATTGCGGGCCTTTGACAGCAATGATCTGCTCGGCTCGCGGCTGGACGGCGTTTCGAAGATCGCGGACAGCATCAGGGGACAGACCAGCCTGACTCTGGACCCTACCGAACGCCACGGATTCGAATATCAGAACTGGTTCGGCTTCACGCTTTACGCCGACAGTTTCATCGGTGCCCTAGGTCGCGGCGGCAGCTACGAAATAGCGCGGGCCGATGGTCAGACCGAAGCGGCAGTCGGCTTCTCACTCTATCCGGATCCGCTGATCAACGCAGGCTTCGGAGCGAAAGCCCGTGACCAGGTGTTTCTACCGCTCGGCCATGACCCACAGGCTGCGGCAAGGCTGCGCCAGGCGGGATGGCGCACGGTGGCAGCGCTCTCGGAACAGGATCAGGCGCAGGCGCTTGGTTGCTCGCACATATTGACCGGCGACCAGCCGGAACCCTTGTAGGAAAGACTCTGGATATGGCCAATGTAACGGTAATCGGCGCACAATGGGGCGATGAAGGCAAGGGCAAGATTGTCGACTGGCTATCCGAACGTGCCGATGTCGTGGTCCGTTTTCAGGGCGGCCACAACGCCGGCCATACGCTGGTTGTCGATGGCGCGGTCTACAAGCTTTCCTTGCTGCCCTCGGGCATTGTGCGCGGGGCGCTGTCGATCATTGGCAACGGCGTCGTGCTCGATCCCTGGCATTTGCGCGACGAGATCAAGAAGCTGGAAAGCCAGGGCGTCACCATCAACACCGACAATTTCGGCATCGCCGAAACCTGTCCGCTGATCCTGCCGATCCATCGTGATCTGGACGCGCTGCGCGAGGACGCCAGCGGCAAGGGCAAGATCGGCACCACCCGCCGCGGCATCGGCCCGGCCTATGAGGACAAGGTGGGTCGCCGCGCGATCCGGGTCTGCGATCTCGCTCATCTCGACGATCTCGGGCCCCAACTCGACCGGCTTTGCGCCCATCATGATGCGCTGCGTGCCGGATTTGGTGAACCACCTGTGGACCGGGACCGGCTCCTGGCTGACCTCAAGGATATCGCCGACAGCGTTCTGCAATATGCCCAGCCGGTCTGGAAACGCCTCAACGAGGCGCGCCGCGATGGCAAAAGGATATTGTTCGAAGGCGCGCAGGGCGTGCTGCTTGATGTCGATCACGGTACCTATCCTTTCGTCACCAGCTCCAACACGATTTCCGGCACCGCAGCCGGCGGATCGGGCATCGGCCCGTCCGGCACCGGCTATGTGCTGGGCATTACCAAGGCCTATACGACGCGTGTCGGATCAGGCCCCTTCCCGACCGAACTGGATGACGAAATAGGCCAGCGGCTCGGCGAACGTGGTCATGAATTCGGTACCAATACCGGCCGGCAGCGGCGCTGCGGCTGGTTTGATGCCGTGCTGGTGCGTCAGGCTCTCGCCGTATCGGGCGTGGCAGGGATCGCGCTAACCAAGCTGGATGTCCTCGACGGTTTCAAGGAATTGAAAATCTGCGTCGGTTATGACCTCAATGGCGTAACCTATGACTATCTGCCGCCCCATCATCAGGACCAGTCAGCGGTCAAGCCGATCTACGAAACGATGGACGGCTGGAGCGATTCCACCGCCGGCGCGCGCAGCTGGGCCGATCTGCCGGCACAGGCGATCAAATATATTCGGAGGGTTGAGGAACTGATCCAGTGCCCGGTGGCTTTGGTCAGCACTTCGCCCGAGCGGGACGACACGATTCTGGTCACCGATCCGTTTGCCGACTGAGAGGTTCGTTCCCGTCCCGGCAGGGAACAAGCCGCGCTGCCACAATAGTTGACCCGAGACCGGCGGGCAGAGAAGCCATCTGACCATACGGACAAAACGCCGAGAAATTCCGGCGGACTATTGCCGGGGTGGTCGGTCCGCTCGCCGAAAAACAGTCCTTGCCGGTCTTCCATGTCCAGAGGAACGGCTCAAATCGCAGGCAACAGTGAGCCATACATTGCCGGTTCATTGGACAGGTGCCACCCAGCTACGCCCACTTCCCCCATTGGCAATGCAATCGCTCTAATCGAAATATCCCCATTTTTATGAAAAGCTTTTTCAAACTCCAGTCACTCGACCTGGCGATCGATCTTGGTACCGCAAACACCCTTATCTATGTGCGGAATCGCGGAATTCTGCTCAATGAGCCCTCGGTCGTTGCCCTCGAGACCAACGAGGGCGTAACAAAGGTGCGCGCGGTTGGCAGCGATGCCAAGCTGATGATGGGCAAAACGCCGAGAAACATTTCGGTCATTCGTCCGCTCAAGGATGGGGTCATCGCGGACCTTGACGTCGCAGAGCAGATGATCAAACATTTCATTCACAAGGTTCACCCGAAAAAGCCGGGCATTTTCCGGCGCTTCGATATTGTCGTGTGTATTCCCTCCGGCTCCACCAACGTCCAGCTCCGCGCTCTTCGCGACGCCGCCTCAAGCGCGGGCGGGTCCGGCATCTTTTTCATCAAGGAACCAATGGCGGCTGCGATAGGCGCTGGCATTCCGGTAACCGAGCCGGTCGGCGCGATGGTGGTCGATATCGGCGGAGGGACAACCGAGGTGGCGGTCCTGTCCTTGCAGGGACTGGCTTACAGCGCATCCGGACGCATGGGCGGAGACAAGATCGACGATGCGATTGCATCCCATATCCGCCGCAAGCATAATTTGGCCATCGGTGAAAGCACCACTGAACTGGTCAAGCATGAAATTGCCAGCGCGGTAAGCCCGGTTGGCGACGGACGAACGATGCACATCAAGGGTCGCGATCTGGTGAACGGGATGCCGAAAAAGATCGCGGTCACCGAAGCCGAAATCGCCCATGCGATCGCCGAGCCAGTAGGCCAGATAGGCGAGACGGTGCTCAACGCTCTCGAGCAAACCAAGCCGGAACTCGCAGCGGACATCATGGAGCAGGGCATCGTTTTGACCGGCGGTGGCGCCCTGTTGGGAAGAATCGACGAATTTATAGCCGAGAAAACCGGACTCGCGGTCACCATCGCCGAGGACCCGCTGACCTGCGTTGCCAACGGAGCAGGCCGAGCGCTGGAAGATCCGCTGTATCGAAACGCCCTCATCCCCGCCTAGTACCGACGGTAGCGGCGAATGCAGCTGATCGATCAATCAATCCGCTGAAAATCTGCCCGGGCGCCGACGGCAAGCATCCGTGATGCAAGCCTTCGGATGAACCTGTTCGCTCAGACGTCGTCCGCCGAGATCAGTTCCTCCCGGTCAAGCTCACCCGTCATCGCTGCCACGGTCACCGCCACGGCCGCGTCGCCCGAAACGTTGGTGGTTGTCCGCATCATGTCCATGATCCGGTCGACGCCGGCGACGAAGGCAATGGTTTCCAGTGGAACGCCGACACTGCCGAAAACCAGCGCCATCATGATCAGGCCGGCGCCGGGAATACCCGCCGCGCCGATCGCGCCCAGCGTGGCAGTTATCGAGATCATGAAATAGTCGCCCCATGACAGGTCGACACCGAAGATCTGCGCCCCGAACAGCGTAGCCAGCCCGAGATACATGGCGGTACCGTTCATATTGATGGTGGCACCGAGGGATATCACAAAACTCGAAACGCTGGGCGAGACACCCAGGTTGCGCTCCGCACAGCGCAGCGTAACGGGCAGCGTCGCGTTGGACGATGCGGTCGAATAGCTGACCGCCATCGCATCCACAATGCCACGAAAAAAATCAACGGGTGGCAGCTTGGCCAGAAAGCGGATCATCGACGAATAAATGAATATGATGATCAGCAGGCAGCCGAGATAGTTGAGTCCAACCAGCTTGGCGAGGCTGAGCAGTGCGTCCGGGCCGAAACTGCCGGCGACCCACGCCATCAGCGCAAACACGCCGAACGGGGTCAGTTCCATGACGATCATCGTCACTTTCTGCATCACGATCGCGCCCGAATCGAAGATTTTCGCGACCGGTGCGCCTTCTTCCTTGGCCATCAATATCCCAATGCCGATCAGCAGCGCGAATACGATCAGCGGCAGAACCTGGACATCGGCCATCACCTGCACCGGACTTTCTGGGACGATCGAAAGAATCATGTCGGTCCAGCTGGTCGCGGCCGGTGTCGGGGTGACGCCCATCTCGATGCCGCTGGTGTCGACGCCGATACCCGGCTTGATCATCGTTCCGAGCATCAGACCCAGCCAGACCGCAATCTGTCCGGTAACGACGAACATCAGCATCGCCCGGCCGCCGACCGCACCCAGCTTGCGCAAATCACCGATCGCGGCGACACCGGAGACCAGCGAGAAGAAGATCAGCGGTACGACCAGCATCTTGATCGACTTGATGAAGAAATCGCCGATCCATTTGATGGCTTCGGATTCCGGACCCCAGATCAGGCCAGTGATCACACCAAGGACGAGCGCTCCAATTACCCGCTGCCAAAGCGGAATCTTGAACCAGAATGCGAGCATGCGATTGTCCCCGATAATTATTCTTTGTCCATGCCTATCCTTCGCATTAGCGCGCGGCAAGCCTTTAGGACGGCACTACATCCAGAAGCTGATTGCCAGACAGGTCGACAGGCCGACACCGAAGGTCAGCGGAATGCCGGCCTTGAAGAAATCGGTGAAGCGGTAATTACCCGCTGCATAGACCAGGGTATTCGTCTGATAGCCGATCGGGGTGGCGAAGCTGGCAGAAGCCGCGAACATCACCGCGATCACCAGCGGCCGGGGATCCACTCCCAGATCATTGCCCAGCGCGATGGCAATCGGCGTGATGATGATCGCGACGGCATTATTGGTAACAATCTCGGTCATGATCACCGACAGAATATAGATTGCAAAGACCAGACCCCAGGGCGGCACTTCTCGCAGGAAAGGCGTCAGTTCGCTGACAATAAGGTCGACGCTCCCGGCTTGCTGAAGGCCCAGGCCCACGGCGAGCATGCCGAAAATCAGCACCAGCACATTGCCGTCGATCGATCCCCATGCTTCTTCCGCATCGATGCAGCGGGCCAGTAGGATCGCACCAACCGCAAGAATAGCTGCCACCGCCAGCGGGATGATATTGAGCGCAGCGAGAACGACCACCGCAACCAGCGCACCGATCGCAATCGGCGCACGATCGCGACGGAAGGCCCGAATCTTGGTGTGCCCGACGCCAAACAGATTGGGATTCTGGTACATGCGGCTGATGTCTTCGCTGGAACCGGTGACCAGCAGCCGGTCAGCGGCATGGATGCGGGCATTGGTCAGATCCGAGCGCGGCAGGTTGCGGAAGCGAGTCATGCCCAAAATGCGCACATTGAGCTGGGACAGGAAGGGAATGTCATAGAGCCGGTTACCGATGCTCGGGTGGCTCGGCGCCACTGTGGCCTCGACCAGTTCCTCACCCAGCGGGCCAACATCGCCCTTGTGAACGATCCCGACCTTGAAATCTTCCGATTTCCTCAGCGAAATAAGCTCGGCCAGATCGAGCTGCACGACGATCCGGTCTCCGGACCGCAATTCATGAAAATCCAGATCATGGCGGATATAGCTGCTCAGCCGCTTGACGGCAGTGACCTTGATGCCAGCGCGGCGCAATTCCGGCACCGCGGCCAGTTTCTTGTCGATTACCGATGCATTGCGGCGCACCGTAAGCTCGGTCAGAAAATCACTTTCGTCGCTGCTGTCAAAATGGCCTTTGACATCGCCGCCAGGGAGCAGCCAGCTGCTGAAAAGCACCATCATCACGGTACCGGCGACCGCCGCAAGAAGGCCGTAGGGTGTGATCTCGAAAATGCCGAAGCCGGCCAGCCCCTGATCGCGAGCAACCGCGTCGACGATCAGGTTGGTCGAGGTGCCGATCAGCGTGGTCGTGCCGCCCAGAATGCAGATGAAGCTCAGCGGGATCAGCAATTTCTTGGAGGAGTAGCCGGTGGCCCGCGAAAGGCGGAGGATGATCGGAATCAGCACGATCACGACCGGCGTATTGTTCATGAAGGCGGAGGCGACAAAGGCACCCAGAAACATCTCGGCGACCGCCAGTTTTGGATGACGCTTGGCACGCTTGATGATGAAGCCGGCGATCGCATCGATCGTACCGGTCCGCAGCAGCGCGCCCGAAAGGATGAACATGGCGGCAATGGTGATCGGCGCGGTGTTTGAAAAAACCGAGAACAGGCCATCGGAATCAATAATGCCGAGAAACAGGAACATGCAGGCACCCAGCACCGCGACCACCGCAGCCGGGAAACGTTCCATGATGAAACCGGCAAACAGAAAGACCAATATGATCAGACCGATGATCGCCTTGTGCGCCTGGATATATTCATTGATGACATGAAGAATGAGGTCGATCATCAATCAGGAACATTCTTTGTCAGGACGGATCGAGACGGGACCCGCTTGCCGGTTTTTGCGGATTTCCCTTTCGGCCGCGCCGCCACCGGTCAGAACTATCGGCCGCAGTGCGATGCATAGAGCAAATATCCCGCTCATCCACATTGTGCCCGATGGAGCAGCTTCTGGTCTGCGAGCACCAAGGCCATCATAGCCTGGACCACCGGGACCCCGCGGATTCCGACACAGGGATCATGGCGCCCCCTGGTGATAATCTCGGTTGCCGTGCCTTCGCGGGTGACGGTTTCGACCGGCGTCAGGATCGAACTGGTCGGCTTGAACGCTACCCGACAGAAAACCGGCTGGCCGGTGGAAATGCCGCCCGCGGTCCCGCCGCTATGATTGGCCAGAAATTCGGGACCATTTTCGCCCGGTCGCATCGCATCGGCATTCTGCTCTCCGCGCAGGCGGGCAGCGGCAAAACCGTCGCCAATCTCGATACCCTTGGTCGCGTTTATGGTCAACATTGCCGCGGCAATCTCGCTGTCCAGCTTGGCATAGACAGGCGCGCCCCAGCCTGCAGGCACACCGGTCGCTTCACAGGCGACTATCGCGCCCAGACTGCTGCCGTCCTTGCGCGCTCTATCGACCAGCGCTTCCCAGCGCTTCGCGGCTTGCGCATCGGGGCAGAAGAAGGGATTGTTGCCGATCTCCGCGACATCAAAATGTGCCGGGTCAACCGCGTCGCCGCCGATTTCGGCAACCCAGGCGCGAATGGTCACTTCCGGGATCACCAGCCGGGCCACGGCCCCGGCGGCTACTCGCGCCGCGGTCTCGCGCGCGCTCGATCGCCCGCCGCCACGATAATCGCGAAAGCCATATTTCTGGTCATAGGCATAATCCGCATGGCCGGGCCGATAGGCCTTTGCGACCTCTCCATAATCCTTTGACCGCTGATCGACATTTTCGATCATCAGCGAAATCGGCGTCCCGGTGGTTTTCCCTTCAAAAACACCGGAGAGGATTTTCACCTGGTCGGGTTCCTGCCGCTGGGTTGTATATTTCGACTGTCCCGGCCGCCGCGCATCGAGAAACGGCTGGATCTCCGCCTCGCTGAGCTTCAGGCCGGGGGGACAGCCATCGACGATCGCGCCAAGCGCAGGCCCGTGACTTTCTCCCCAGGTGGAAAAGCGAAAAGCATGCCCGAATGTGTTGAAGCTCAAAACTCGCTCTCCGCGTTTATAAATTCAATTTTATTTCAAGAGGATCATTCACGAAAATACGCGGATGATCAATCCAGCGCGATATCGGGTGCATCTTCCTGCTTCATACCGACCACATGATAGCCGCCGTCGACATGGTGGGTTTCCCCGGTCACGCCCGATGACAGGTCACTGCAGAAATAGAGACCCGCACCGCCGACATCATCGATCGTGACATTCCGGCGCAAGGGCGAATTATATTCATTCCATTTCAGGATATAACGGAAGTCGCCGATACCGCTGGCCGCCAGCGTCTTGATCGGCCCGGCGGAAATAGCATTCACCCGGATATTGTCGGGACCCAGATCATTGGCGAGATATTTCACACTGGTCTCCAGTGCCGCCTTGGCCACGCCCATCACGTTATAGTGCGGAATAACCTTCTCGGCACCATAATAGCTCAACGTAACAATGCTGCCGCCGTCGGGCATCATCGCCGCAGCCCGCTGCGCAACAGCGACCAGCGAATAAGCAGAAATATTCATCGTCATCAGGAAATTGTCGAGGCTGGTATCGACATATTTGCCGCGCAGCTCGTTCTTGTCCGAGAAACCGATCGCGTGGACGACAAAATCCAGCGTGTCCCAGCGCTCTTTCAGCTGATCAAACGCTGTATCCAGGGCTGCCATATCGGAAACGTCACAGTCGATCAGGAAATCGCTGCCCAGTTCCGCAGCAAGCGGCCTGACTCGCTTCGCCAGCGCCTCGCCCTGATAGGAAAAGGCGAGTTCGGCTCCTGCTCCGGCAAGCTTCTGAGCAATTCCCCAGGCCAGCGACTTGTTATTGGCAAGTCCCATGATCAAGCCTCGCTTGCCCTTCATTAATTCAGTCATTGCCCCGGTCTCCTGAAATCAGATAATTGCTGCTGATAAACGCTATCTGGATGATTTTCCAGCGGATCATTCGCTATTTCCGTTTCTCCAGGGCCGGTCGGCCAGTGCCGCATTGATCTCTGCACCGATAACCATGCCAAGCCCAACCATGTAGAAAAAGACGAGCGTGATAATGACGCCCGCCAGACTGCCGTAGGTCAGCTGATAATTGGCTGCATATTTGAGAAACACCGGGAGCAGTCCGGTGATCAGCAGCCACCAGCCGCTGATGAAAACGGCGCCGGGCCACTTCGGATATTGGCTTGGCCGATATTGCCGGGGAGTGAGCAGCCGGAACAGAAAATACAAGGTTGCGAACAGAACAAGGAACGGCACGACATTGGACAATGAAAGCCAAAGCGGACTCGTCTGTATCGCCTGAAAATATGCGCCCAGAAAGCCGCTGATCCCTGCCAGCACAAATTGCGCGCTCAGCGCGAACATCGCCACGAAGACCGAAACGAGAATGAGCAGGATCGAACTGAGCCGATATTCCCAAAACGGACGCTGCGCCTGCACGCCATAGGCTCGATGGAGAATCTCCCGGATGGTTTCGATCAAGCTGGTCGTCGTCCACAGCCCGACGACTGCGCTGAGCCAGAGCAGCGGCCCTGTTCTCGCGGTCATCGCCTCGCGTATCGGATCATGCAGTGCGCTAGCGACCGACGGCGGGACGGTCACCAGAAATGCCTCCACAAATTCGGTGCCAACCTCGGTCTGACCAAAGCCTCCGATGATCGCGGCTGCAATAATGAAGAAGGAAAATACTGCCAGCAGCGACATGTAAGCGAAATTGCCTGCGAAGGTGAAACCGTCATGATAGACGCCGACGGCGGTCCGCTCGATAACGATAACGGCACGGCGAACCAGACTTTCGCCAGCGAGATCCTCGCTGGCCCTGTTCCCCGGGGGTCCCGCCTCGCCCTTCTCATGATGCCGCGCTTCGGGCGAAAGTTCAGACAGGTTGCTCCGGGCCAAGCCTATACACCCATGCTGGCGCGAGGATTGTCTTTCGGGTTCCAGTTTTTGACAAATTCCGCGAGTTTTTCATCCTTTTCCGGCAAGACAATCATCAGGGTCACCAGCTGATTGCCACGCACTCCGGACTTGCCGTGAAAGCCTTTGTCTTTCAGACGCAACGTCTTGCCGGAACTCGATCCTGCGGGAATGGACAGCATCACCGGTCCGTCCACCGTCGGCACCTTGATCTTGGCTCCTTCGACCGCCTCTTTCAGACTGATCGGCAGGTTCAGCCGGATATTATCGCCGTCTCGCTCGTAAAAGGGGTGCGGGTTGATATGGATGGTGACAATCGCATCGCCGTTTCCGCCAGGACCCGGACGCCCCTTGCCGCTTAGGCGCATTTGCGTACCTTCTTCGACACCCTTTGGCAGGCTGAGGTCGATGGTCTTGCCATCTTCCAGCGTGATGCGCTGTTTTTGCAATGACGCAGCAGCGGTAAATTCCACCTTCAGGCGATAGGCGACATTGGCACCCTTGGGAGGCGGTGCGCTGCGCTGGCGGCTGCCGAATGGCGAACCAGCTGCGCCACCGCCGCCGAACAGGCCTTCAAAAATATCCCCGAAATCCGCACCCGCATTGCCGAAATCATGCTGCTGGCCAGCTGGGCGGCGCTGGTATCCGCCGCCGCCAAAGCCGAAGGGCGCGGTAGGATTGCCTTCCCCGTCTATCTCGCCCCGGTCAAACTGGGCACGCTTTTCCTTGTCCAGCAGCAAATCATAGGCTCTGGTGACGTCGGAAAAACGTTCCGTCGCCTTCGGGTTATCCTTGTTCTTGTCAGGGTGCAGTTCTTTTGCGAGCTTGCGATAGGCGCTCTTGATTTCCTTGTCACTTGCGCCCTTGGCAACACCCAATGCTTGATAGGGATCGATCATTATTTAGCCTTTTTCAAATCCTTATCATGCAGAGATTGGAACTTTCCGCTGATTTTCAACACCACTGTCTTATTCAGGCATAACGGCATCTGCAACCTTGTTATATCGCGTAAAACGCAAGAGCAGATAGAGAATCAGTCCGAATGGACCGATCATCAGGACAAAAAACAGAATAGGTATCTGCAGCCAGCGTGCAAACCCGTATTTGTCCGCATTGCGCGCCACCCACAGGCCGACGAACAGGTCAAAGGCGAGATAGTGGATCCAGCCCACAGTCGCCCCGCCTGGGCTGGAGAGCAACTGCCGGACGCCTGCCAGGGTCGTAAAATCGGGCGCGGCAGTACCGCCGCCGTCGATCAGCCCGGTCATCAGAGGGATGATGATCAACGCATAAGTGCCGGCGAGCAGGCCGACCCCGCCGTAAAACAGGCCTGTCACTATCGCTGACCGTCGGGGAGCGAAGGCAAGAATCAGCCACATCAGCAGAGCGTAATTATTGGTGGTCGTATAAATCAGGTCCCAGTTCATGACGCCCCTTTCCTGCTGCGCCGCTTTTAACAGAAAGTTGCCCGGTGTCGTGGAACAAAATTTTGTTTGTTTCCCGGTTCGGTTCGCAATGTTAAGGACGGTATATGACCGATCCTTTTATCCTGTTCGACCAATGGTATGCTGAAGCCCGCGCAAGCGAGATCAACGATAGCAATGCCATGACCATAGCCACCGCCAATGCAAGCGGGCAACCATCTGCCCGGATGGTTCTGCTGAAGGGTCACGGGCCCGACGGCTTTGTCTTCTATACCAACCAGCAGAGCCGCAAAGCCGGCGACATATCGGAAAATCCGCAGGCGGCGATCTTGTTTCACTGGAAAAGCCTGCGCCGCCAGATTCGGATCGAAGGCAGCCTCTCTCGGGTTCCGGACGGCACGGCCGATGCATATTTCGCCACGCGCAGCCGTGATTCGCAATTGGGCGCCTGGGCTTCCGACCAGTCCCGCCCGCTGGACAGCCGGGAAACCTTTGAAACCCGGTACGGGGAAATCAGCGACAAATTTGCAGGTCGCGATGTTCCGCGCCCGCCGCACTGGTCGGGCTATTGCCTGGTCCCCGCCCGGTTTGAATTCTGGCAGGACCGGGAACATCGGCTGCACGAACGGCGGACCTTTGTCCGCAAGGGAGAGGGCTGGAGCGAAGGCCTGCTTTATCCATGACAAATCTGCCCTATTTTCATGTCGACGCCTTCGCCGACCGCCCCTTTGCCGGCAATCAGGCAGCGGTCATGCCGCTCGAAGCATGGCTGGAAGATGATGTCTTGCAGGCCATTGCCGAGGAAAATAATTTCGCCGAAACCGCCTTTTACCTTCCCGACAGCGGCGAAGAGGCCGATTTCGAATTGCGCTGGTTCACGCCGACCGAGGAGGTTGCGCTCTGTGGCCACGCCACGCTGGCCAGCGGCCATGTCATTTTGTCGCAGGAACCCGATCGCAACCAGGTCACATTCCGGACGCGGAAGGCGGGCATATTGACGATGACGCGCGACGGCGCCGGCTATGCGCTGGGTCTCCCCGCCTATGCTCCTAAAGCCGCAGCCATTCCGGCTATCGTCGAGCTGGTCGGCGGCAGTCCCGTCGAGACCCTTACCTATCAGGGAGGTTATCATGTCCTGCGCTATGCCGATGCCGAAGAGGTCCTCGCGCTGAAACCCGACCTCAAGGCACTGGCGACGATTGGCAACGACCAGTTTATCTGTACCGCACCCGGCAAGGATACGGACGTCCTCAGCCGGGTTTTTGTCCCCGGCGGCGGGGTGGACGAGGACAGTGTGACCGGTTCGGCGCATGCCGTGCTGACCCCTTATTGGGCCGATCAACTGGGCCGCGACCGCTTTACTGCTTACCAGGCGAGCCGGCGCCGCGGCCAGGTCAATTGCCGCCTCGACGGTGACCGCGCCTGGCTGGGCGGAACATGTGTGACCGTGGTGGAAGGTTCGTTTCGCCTTTAATTCAGGATTGCCTGGGTCAGACTAGCCCCTGATCGGGAACAGCGCCATGATCCGGCCGATCTGCGCGCTCATCGGTGCCAGCACATCATCCTGGGTCTTGCCCAGCCGAACCACGGTAAGCTGCTGGTCGGGCGATACCACGATCTGCTGCCCCAGATGGCCCAGCGCGGCGAAAATAGTGTCAGGGCCATTATCGGGAAACAAAACCGGGTTCCGGCCCTCCGGACGGTGTTTATTGAGCCAGATGTGTCCACCATAGGCCGCATCATTCTCCGATGATGTCGTCATGAATCGCACCCAGCTGACCGGCAGATGCTGCGCACCCTTGCGGGCACCCTTGTGGCGCAGAAACTCGCCAAATTTTGCGTAATCGCGGGCGGTGGCCTGGATGATGCTGCCACCCAGAAATGTCCCGCTCGGATCAAATTCGGGATAGGTGCTGTCCATTCCCAGCGGTTCCAGCAATCGCCCCCGAATGAAGCGCAAAGTGATATCGCGCCGGACCTGTGGATCGGTGCTTCTGGTCAGGGTCCGGGTAATGATGTCGGAGAGAATCATGCTGGTGGCGGTGCTATATTCGAACTTTTCGCCCGGCCGGGCCTCCATCGGGCGCGCTTCGGCATAGGCGGCAACGTCCTGGGCACCGTCGAGAAACAGCATGCGGTTGGTGTCGGCCTCAAAAACGGTCTTGCCGCCTTCTTCGGCGGTTTCGGTGTGGTCGAGACCGGACGACATCTGGAGCAATTGCCTTAGCGTGATTTCGCCGCGCGGGTCTCCGCTTCTCTGCCACGCCGGGACGGGAGCGGGATCGTCAAGCACCAGGCGCCCGTCTGCCACCAGGAAGCCGATCAGCACGCCGGTAAAGCTTTTCGCCATGGACCAGCTAATGAACCGCGTGTCGGCGTCATAGCCATTTCCGTAAAGCTCGGCGATGAGCTTGCCCTGATGCATCACCAGCAAGGCCCGTGTTTCCGCCATCGCCGGGTCGTCGAATAACGGTGCAATGGCCGCGTCCAGCCGCGATTTGGCAATCGGGCTCGCGTCTGAAATATAGGCCAGCTCGGCCGCGCTTTTCTCCGGCGCAGGCGCCGAATCCCCGGCGGCTCCGCAACCGGAAAGGGCTATCGTGAACGCCGACAACAATGCGAGTTTAATCTTGTGCATGGCGCGTCGTTGCACCAATAGACGCCGCCATGGCAACCGTAAAAAGAACTTCAAGCTCCCGGCCGAGCAAAAGGCGGATAGCCTTGTATATCGGGGCGTTTTTCCTGCTGATTCTGTTCGCTGTCCTGGCATATAATTTTGCCTTCATAAAAGGACAGCTGAATGTCGGCACCGCCTATGGCGCGCGGGTGGCCTGTTCCTGTCACTATATCGGTGGACGGGACCTCGAGGATTGCAAAAAGGATTTCGAGCCCGGCATGGAAGTGATCGGGTTGAGCCTGGACGAGGAGCGCAGACGTGTAACCGCCTCTGCCCTCATGATCGCCTCTGCAACGGCCGAGTTTCGGGAGGGCTGGGGTTGTGTCATGCTCACGGAAGCCCAGCTCGACCAAGAATGAAAGGAAGAGCCTCCTTCCTTTCGGATGACTGCGGGTCTGCCGGCCACGTATGTGGCAAAAAGGGAACTGACGGCTGTACCGCAAATATCGGCCCGTTGATCCTAGTCTGATTTGATCCTGTCCAGTCGCCTCATTGTTGGCGTCACGGCAACGCCATGGAGCAGGATCGACAAGAATATTACCAGAGAAACAACCGGCCACAGATCATTTCCCGCACCAAAATCGCCATGATTCAGCGCAAAAGCCAGATAAAAGACCGAGCCCAGACCGCGGATCCCGAAAAAGGAGACAATGGCCCGTTCGCCTGCGGAACGCTTTATGCCTGTCATGCTCAGCCAGCCGGCCATCGGGCGAATGACCAGAAGTGCAAGCAGCGCGAAAAGCAGATGCCGCCAGCCAATTTCCTGAAGCAGTCCTCCACCAATGATCATTCCGCCAAAACAGACCAACAGGATCATCATCAGCAACCGTTCGGTTTCGTCGGCGAAATCATGCAGGCGGACATTATATTCATGATCTCCTGCCTCGCGGCGCAAGCTCATTCCCGCCAGGAATACCGCGAGAAATCCGTACCCCTGCAGATATTCGGTCAGCGCATAAACGATCAGTGTAGCCCCCAGCGCGACAAACCCGTCTCCTGTGCGCGACAGACGGGTGCCGGTAGGCAGCTTGTAGATGGCCTTGCCCAGCAAGGTCCCCAATATCATGCCGACCGCGACACCCACCAGTCCGCGCACAACGACATCGGTGATCACCCATTCTTTCCAGACATCCATCCCGAAACCCGCGATACTGGCGGCGATCGCCAGATGAACGAACGGAAATGCTAGCGCGTCGTTCAGGCCCGCCTCCGCCGTCAGGGCAAATCGCACTTCGTCCTCGTCGGTATTGGCAGGGCGTTCGATCTGCACATCCGACGCCAGCACCGGATCTGTCGGAGCGAGGCACGCGCCGAGAAGCAAGGCCGTGGCTACCGGAAGCCCCAACAGCCAGCCGCCGAGAAATGCCAGGCAGAGGATCGTCAACGGCATGGTCAGCGCGAGCAGCCGGACGGGCAGCGCCCATCCATCGCGCGCAAAGGGCCGCGATATCTTCAGCCCAGCCCCCATCAAGGAAATAATCACGATGAGTTCCGTGGCTTTTTCGATGATTACCGGCGTTTCCGTAGGGTGCGGGGAATAGTCCGAAAAGGGCGGCCAGGAAAATATGACCATGCCCAGTCCCAGGCAGATAATGGGCAGGCTCAGCGGCAGCCGACGCAAGATCAGGGGCAGCCAGGCCACCATCAAGATGAGAAAGCCCAGCCCCAGCAGCAACGGAATATGGAGCGAGATCATGTCCCTTCCCACTTCATTCTGCATAACCGGATCCGAGGTGGCGGTCCCCCCTGTTGCTGCCAATATGAGTAGTGATGCCGCCGTCATAATATGATCCCAGAGTGTTGCTAGCCGGCAATGCTTGGACCGAGAAGATTCATCTTGTCGGGTCGGCCTTCGCTATCGTCCGATCCAATCATTTGCCAATCTTGCGATGGGGGTGCGAGGGCAAATCATTCAGGCCGGTCCGGCAGCCCGCATGATGATATGTGGCTTCCACAATGCATTATACGTTCGCACCCCGCCTGCGGTTCCCCGCAATCGTTGATCCGGCAATGCACCGGCGCCATACAAAAGCCACTCAACAAATCGTTCCGGGCAAAGACCGGGGCGCAGCCAGCGATTGCCGTCGGCATTGGACTCATCTTCCGATATATTCAGCCCGCCAGGAGCCTGCTCCGCAAGCTCACTGCACTTCAACTCCGGCCAGCCATTGCTGTTCCAGGGCAGCCGTGCTTTCGATCCAGCCGCCGCCCAACACCCGGTCCTTGTGATAGAAGACCGCCGCCTGACCCGGAGAAACGCCGAATTCGGGATTGTGGAACTGCAACTCCTGTCCTTCCAGACGGGCCAAAGTGGGTCTGGCCATCGAGCGGACCTTCACTTCGACCGGTCCCGCATAGTCGCCGCCAATCCAGTTGATGTCGCGCAGCGAGGCCGAGGCAACCGCCAGAGCCGCTTTGGGACCGACGATCACGCGCTTCGTGTCCGGTTCCAGCCGAATCACATATAGCGGCTCCGCCTGACCGCCGATTTCCAGTCCCTTGCGCTGACCCACGGTATAATGGATGAGGCCCTTGTGCCGTCCCATGGACCGGCCGTCGATATGGACAATCTCGCCGTCATCATCCGCGTCCGGCCGCAATTTGCGGACGACGCTGGCATAGTCCCCATTGGGAACGAAGCAGATATCCTGGCTGTCGGGTTTGAATGCCACCGCCAGGCCCATGTCTTCGGCAATTTCGCGCACCTGTGTCTTGGGCAGATCGCCCAGCGGAAAACGCAGATAATCCAGCTGCTCTTGGGTGGTTGCGAACAGGAAATAGCTCTGGTCGCGAGCCGGATCGAGCGCCCGGTGCAATTGCGCACCATCCGGCGTCGCGACACGCCGGACATAATGACCTGTTGCCAGACAATCCGCTCCCAGTTCGCGGGACAGTTGCAGCAGATCGGTAAATTTCACCCCCATATTACACTGAACGCAGGGGATCGGAGTCCGGCCAGCCATATATTCATTGGCGAAGACATCCATGACCGAGTCCTTGAAACGGCTGGCATGATCGAAAACATAATGGGCGATGCCAAGCCGGTCGGCCACGGCCCGGGCGTCGCGGATATCCTGTCCGGCGCAGCAGCTTCCCACGCGTCCCACAGCTTCGCCATGGTCGTAAAGCTGCAGGGTAATGCCGATGGTTTCCGCGCCGGTACGCGCCGCCAGCGCGGCGACGACGCTCGAATCCACACCGCCCGACATCGCCACGACGATGCGCTTGCCTGCCAGGTCATCGCCCAGCTGAAAATTTCCGTTGATTCTGTCCATCATCTCAATTGCCGTCCTTAACGACATCCCGCCGCTAACGCCAGCGCAGCGAATATCTGCCTCTTTTGGTTCCAATATGCTTCACTTTGGCACGAACGGCCCCGATAAAAGGAAGGTTTGCTTAACTTGTCCTAAGGCTATGTGAACGTCCCTTTTACACTAGCTTATATCTTCGCTGCTAGAGCGGTGTCTATGGATATGAATTTTCCCCACCAGCACCGCGATTCGACTGTGGGCAATCAAAGCATTGGCGGCAGCGGCAAGTCTACGGATCATCAGTCCCTGCTCGCCCGTGCGATTGCCCGTCAGGCTTCCAGCCAGTCAGCAAGAGACTTCGGCGCGGCCCGTCCAACCGGGGAAGCTTCGAAGGAGGCTGTGCGCGCTTCCTTCATGGATGAACGGATGGTTTTTTTTGCTGGCCGTTTGGGGCAAAATATGGCGGGTCACCGCCAGCCAACATTGTTCAGAACCGGTTGCTTCCGACCGGATCTGGCACAGCGAGAATTGGATAAAATGGAGAAATAATCGATTTGTAAACGCCACGTTTACCTTGGCAGTTCAGGTAATGGAAAAGCTCTGCCGCTACGAAGGCCAGACGTAACGGGGAACGGGGCAAAAATGCCGAAAGGCTAAATTGAGGGTAGTATGATTGAAAATCAAAAAATAAAACCAGCGCAAGTTGTCGGGCCCCTTGGTGAACCACTCACCATTGACGATTTGCCGAAACCGGGAACCACGCGCTGGGTGGTGCGTCGCAAGGCGGAAGTCGTTGCGGCGGTCAATGGTGGTCTGTTGTCGGTCGATGAGGTCTGTGACCGCTATGATCTTTCGCTCGAGGAATTTGCATCCTGGCAACGGGCTGTCGACCGGTCGGGAATGCCAGGATTGCGGGTCACGCGAATCCAGCATTACCGCGACTTGTACGAAAGACAGCAAAAATACTGACGGGCAGCCTCCAGCCTACCCATATCAAGAGGGCCGCTAGAAGAGTTCCAGCGGCCCTTTTTATTTCTTCTAGTAACGGCAATAATCCTGTATGTAGCTGTATTCACAAGCGAAGGATTTTCACTTTCGCATGAAAGCAGGAGGAATATATGGGTTGGATTATTGCTTTGATCGTTGGCGGAATCGCGGGCTGGCTTGCCAGCATGGTGATGGGACGTGATGCGTCCATGGGCGTTTTCTTGAATATCATTGTCGGCATCATCGGTTCGTTTATCGGCAATTTTGTCGGCGGGTATTTCGGCTTCGGCGGAAGTATCCAGGAATTTTCCATTATCGGCTTGTTCACCGCCTTTGTCGGTGCTGTGGTTCTGTTGCTGATCCTGAACCTGATCCAGCGCGGTCGAGTGCGCTAACACCTGCTTTCAGCAGACAAGTTATTGACAGAAAGGGCCGGTTCGGTGGCAATCGGCCCTTTCGTATGACGACGTTGGCCGTTGATCGAAGCGAGGCTTGCGACAGCGGCCCGATACTGTTCCCGCTTGCCGCTGGTGCTATATTTATGTAATACAGCTGGTGAAATGCCGAACGGAACGGAAAATCAGCGATTCTTTTGTGTATTGCCGCTTGAAAATACGATAAGAGACCGACCGAAGAGTAAAAATAATGAACTATGAATCCACCATTCCCAGCGAAGATGCAGACGTTCTGGACGATCCCGAGGCGCGCGCCAAAATCCGGCGGCGGTTGATTATCGCTGCGGCGGTGGCGGTCGCCCTGCTGCTCGCCTATATCGGCTATAATTATTTCGCGGGCGCGGGTGCTGCGGAGGATGATTCCGCCAGTCAGGCACCGACCGTCACGGTCATGGCTCCAGGCAAGCAACAGGTCACACGCACCATCAACGCTACCGGGACCCTGGCAGCTCGACGGGAAATTGCGGTCAGTGTGGTCGGTGAAGGCGGACGCGTGACAAACGTCTATGTCGATGCCGGCGACTGGGTCAAGCAAGGCCAGATCATGGCGAGTATCGATCAGTCAGTGCAATCCCAGCAGGCGGCGGGCCTCGAGGCATCGGTCGGGGTTTCTCGTGCCGATCTCAATCTGGCGCAGGCCAATCTGGATCGTGCAACCCAGCTGGTCGACCGGGGATTTATTTCCAAGGCGGATATTGATCGGCTGACGGCAACACGCGATTCCGCGGCCGCCCGCCTCCGCGTGGCCCAGGCACAGTTGCAGGAGTCGCGTGCGCGAAACAGTCGCCTGAACATTGTTGCTCCCAAGGCCGGTTTTGTTCTGGAACGCAATGTCGAGCCGGGCCAAACCGTCACCCAGGGCAGCGGAACATTATTCCTGTTGGCCCAGAATGGCGAAATGGAATTGCGGGCACAGCTCGGTGAAGGCGATCTGGCCAATGTCTCGGTCGGCACCACCACTCAGGTCACACCAGTCGGCGCCAACAAGACATTGACGGGCCAGATATGGCAGATTTCTCCTGTGATTGATCCGCAAACCCGCCAGGGTATCGCCCGAATTGCCTTGGGCTATGACAGCGCCTTGCGTCCTGGCGGCTTTGCCAATGCACGTATCGAAAGTGGCACATCAGAGGCAGCTGTCTTGCCCGAATCCGCCGTCCTGAACGATAGCAAAGGAAGCTTTGTCTATGTCGTTGGGCCTGACAACAAGGCGGTCCGCCGCGATGTCGTCGTGGGTTCTGTATCCAGCGCCGGTTTATCCATCGCATCGGGTCTGACCGGAAATGAAAAGGTCGTGCTGCGTGCAGGCGGCTTCCTGAACCCGGGTGAGACCGTTAGACCGGAAGTTCAGAAAAAAGCCAGTGGCGCCTGATTCATTCGGAAATTTGAGGCCTGATCAATGAACCTTCGTAATATTTCCGCCTGGAGCACGCGCAATCCGGTTGTACCGCTGGTACTGTTCGCCGGGCTGCTTTTTGCCGGATTGCTCAGCTTCAATCGCATGGATGTGGTGAATAACCCGGATGTCGAGTTTCCGGCCGTTTCCGTCGATATCTCTCAGCCAGGCGCTGCCCCGACGGAAATCGAGAACCAGATCACCCAGCGCGTCGAAGCAGCGGTCCGCTCGATCAGCGGCGTGAAGAATATCAGCTCCACGGCAAGCGAGGGCAGCAGCCGGACGTTCGTCGAGTTTGAAATTGGCGAGGATGTCAACGACAGCGTCAGTGAAGTCAAAAATGCCGTTGACCAGATTCGCGGATCCTTGCCGGAAGGCATATTGGAGCCGCAAGTTGCCAAAGTCGACGCAGTCGGGGGGCCAATCGGCTATTTTGCCGTCAAGGCCGACGACATGACCGTCGAGCAGCTCAGCTGGTTTGTCGATGACACCGTGGCCAAGCGTTTGCTCACGGTGAACGGCATGGCCGAAGTGGACCGCTTCGGTGGCGTGGACCGCGAGATTCGCGTGATCTTGAAACCGGACCGGATGCAGGCGCTGGGTGTCACGGCCAATCAGATCAACAATGCGCTCCGCCAGCAGAACATCAATGCGGCTGGCGGCCGGGCCGAAGTGGGCGGGACAAGACAGTCGGTCCGCGTCTTGGGCAATGCAGACGATGCCTACGCCCTGTCCCAGACGCAAATATCCCTGCGCAACGGGCAAGCCATCAAGCTGAGCGATGTCGCCGATGTGAACGACGCCTTTGGCGAACGCAGTTCGATTTCCAAGGTCAAGGGCGTTGAAGTCGTCAATTTCGCGATGACGCGCGCGCGCGGTGCTTCCGATGTGACGGTCTATGACGAAGCGCTCGAAATCATGGACAAGATCGAAGCGGAAAACCCGGGCATCGAGTTCATTCCTCTGGGCACCAGCGTGGAATATACGCGATCACAATATAAGAGTTCGATGCTGGCCATGATCGAGGGTGCCATATTGGCGGTCGTCGTGGTTTTCATCTTCCTGCGCGACTGGCGCGCGACGGTCATCTCCGCCATCGCCATCCCGCTTTCGGCTATCCCGACCTTCTGGTTCATGGACCTGCTGGGCTTCAACCTTAATTTCCTCTCGCTGCTCGCGCTCGGTCTGGTGGCCGGTGTCCTTGTCGATGACGCCATTGTCGAGATCGAGAATATCGTGCGTCATATGCGCATGGGGAAAACCGCCTATCAGGCATCCATCGACGCTGCGGATGAGATCGGCCTCGCGGTTGTCGCGACCTCCTTCTGTATCGTTGCCGTATTCCTGCCGGTCGGGTTGATGCCGGGCATTTCCGGTCAGTTTTTCAAGAATTTCGGTATCACGGTCGTCGTGTCGGTGTTGATGAGCCTCGCGGTGGCGCGGATGATAACACCGATGATCGCCGCCTATTTCCTGAAGGCCAAGGGCCATGCCGAACATGGCGGCGGGGTCTGGATGGACCGTTATATGAAGTTGCTACAATGGGTTTTGGACCGTTCGCAGGCCGACCGCGTCCGGGAGACACTGGTTCCGGCAAAAGCCTCCTGGTGGCAATATCTGATTGGCTTCTTTCTGTTCGCTTCGATTTTCGCCGTCTTCGCGGGGGTTGCAGCAAGCTCGGGATACGCGCTGAACGGCCTGATGGTGACGTTGATCCCCAGTGACTTCCTGCGCGCCATATTGAGCCTGATCTTCGGCATCGCCGCCGGTACTCTTGCTGCCTTCCTGCTGGTTAAGGCAATCAGATGGGTTGTTGGCTTGATCGGCGGGCGCTTCGCACTCTGGTATGCCTATCGTTCGGGCCGCTTCCAAGCCCGGGGTCATGACCATCGGGTCTGGATGATGGGCGTAGGCCTGATTGCCTTTGGCCTCACCGTGATATTGTTCGCAATTACGCCGGCCCAGTTCCAGCCAACCATCAACGAGGACAACAGTCGCATCCAGATTGAGGTGGTCCCGGGCACGACCCTGGAGCAGACCGAGAAAATCGCGGACCGCGTGTCGGCATTGATGTATGCACAGCCCGAGGTCGAGCGCGCGTTGACGCGCGTCCGGGAAACCAACGCAACGGTTTTCGTGTCTTTGAAAGAAGACCGCAAGAAAACATCCATCGAATTTGAACGCAGCCTTTTGCCGGAGCTTCAGAAGATTCCGGACGCCCGAATTTCCTTCCAGTCGCAGAGCGGCGGTGGCGGTACCGGGCGCGACATCTCGATCATGCTGACCGGCTCGGACCCCGATCTGCTCGACAAAACGGCCGCTCAGCTGGTTGAACAGATGAAAGGCATCGATCTGATACGCGCTCCGCGGATCGACGCCGATCTCAGCCGTCCCGAAATCATTATCACGCCTTACATGAATCTCGCGTCGCAACTGGGCGTCACTACGGCCTCGCTTAGCCAGACGATCCGCATCGCCACGCTTGGCGAAATCGATCAGAATGCCGCCAAATTCTCGCTCTCCGACCGGCAAATTCCGATCCGGGTGATGTTGCCACTCGAATCGCGGACCGATCTCACCACGATTGAGAATCTGCCGATCCCGATCGCCAGCGGCGGCACCGTGCCGCTCAGTCGGGTGGCCTCGGTGAGCTTCGGTTCCGGTCCCACCTCGATCCAGCGCTACAACCAGAACCGCCGGACATTTGTAGGTGCGGATCTGGCGCCCGACGTCATCAAGGGCGAGGCGATGGAAAAAATCTATGCGTTGCCGGTCATGAAGGACCTGCCTACGGGCGTGTCAAACGAGGCCTTTGGCGAAGATGAGTGGCAGCAGGAACTGGCCGTCAATTTCGTGATCGCCCTGATCGCCGGTATTTTGCTGGTCTTTGCTACCCTGGTGTTACTCTACAAGCGCGTGATGTCGCCGCTGGTCAACATGGGCTCACTGGCGCTGGCACCGCTTGGCGGCATATTCCTGGTTTGGCTCTGGGGGCAGTCGCTGTCGATGCCGGTCCTGATCGGCGTGCTCATGCTGCTCGGCATCGTCAGTAAGAACTCCATTCTGCTGATCGACTTTGCGATCGAGGAAATGCAAAAAGGCGTGCCCAAGTTCGAGGCCATCATGGATGCCGGCTACAAGCGTGCCCAGCCGATTGTCATGACCACTGTCGCCATGACCGCCGGCATGGTGCCGACAGCGATCTCTCTTTCAGGCGATGGCGCCTGGCGCCAGCCGATGGGGATTGTGGTGATTGGCGGCCTTACCGTCTCGACCCTGCTGACCCTCGTCATCGTACCCGCGGGCTTCAGTCTGGCAGACGGTTTCGAACGTCGGGCGGGTCCGTGGCTGCGGAGCCGGATCCTGACCTACCGGCCTGGTGATGACCGTCACGATCGGCCCGATGCAGAAGTTCAGCCGGCCGAGTGAAGCCCCTATCGTCCAAAATCGCTAATGGCAGCGGTACGGGTGCTGCCGCCAAAACCAGCAATGCCGGCCAGGACATGAAGATCATTGCCACCGGCATGCTGGTGGTCATGGCGATCATCTATGTCACCTCGAAAAGCTATGAGGCCGTGCATCCGGCGATCGGGTTTGTGCGCGCCTTTGCCGAGGCAGCGATGGTTGGCGGTCTGGCGGACTGGTTCGCGGTAACCGCATTATTTCGTCACCCCATGGGTCTGCCGATCCCCCATACCGCGATCATACCGCGCAACAAGGACCGGATCGGCGATACGCTGGCCAGTTTCCTGAAGGACAATTTCCTGATCTCCCGGCTGGTTGCCCAGCGTATGCGGCATGTCGATCTGGCCAGTGGCATCGGACGCTTCCTGCAATCTCCGAGCGGCGGCGAAGGCCGGATCAAATTCGGTGCTTCCCGACTGCTGGGCGACGCCATTGCGTCGCTGGACAAGGATCGCCTCGGAACCATGTTCAAGGGCGCCGTAAAAAAGCAGGCCGTCAATCTCGACATCGCAACACCCCTCGGACAGATTCTGGAAGTGGTGATGGCGGAAAATCGCCATGGCCCGCTGATCGATTCCACCATCCGCTGGGCCTACCGGACGCTGGACACCAATGAGATGGTGATCCGGAATATCGTCTCGGACCGCGCCAATGCGGTAATGCGCTGGACCGGCCTGGATGACCGGGTCGCCAACGAGGTGCTTGACGGTCTCTACAAGCTGCTCGCCGACATGGCCGCCGACCCCCATCATCCGGTGCGGGCCAAGACCGAAGAGAGTCTGGTGCATCTGGCGGCTGAACTGCGCCATGATCCGGACCTTCGCAAGAAGGTCAATGAATGGAAGCTCGAGCTGATCGAGAACCCGGCTATCGCATCCTGGCTGGACGGCATCTGGGAGCAGGGCCGCGAGGCGCTATTGCGGGCTGCCCGTGATCCGGATGCCGCTCTGGCTGGCCAGCTTGGAGACGCGCTGATCCAGCTGGGCAACAGCCTCCAGCAGGACGAGCAACTCAATCGCCAGATCAACCGCTTCGGCCGGCGTGCGGTCATCGGCGTGGTCGACAGCTATGGCGACAATATCGTCAAGCTGGTGTCAGAGACCATCCGTAGCTGGGACACCCAGACCATCACCGACCGGGTCGAAAATGCGGTCGGACGCGACCTGCAGTTCATCCGGGTCAATGGCACTCTCGTCGGCGGGCTGGTTGGCCTCCTGCTCCACTTGCTCGGCTACTGGATCTAGCGCGACAGCAACAGTCGGGCCTGGCCTGCAATTTGCGCCAGCATAGCAATCGACGGTTTGGGCGTTTGCTGCGCCCGGTCCATGATCTTGCGGAACTGCGCCACACGGTCGATATTGCGCTCGGCCCAGTTCTCGACAAATTGCTGCATATCCTTGCCACGGGTCCGCCGCAGGAAATCCAGACGCATCTGCTGAAAATCGCGCGCCAGGCCAGCCACCAGCAAACGATCCCAGGGATCGGAGGGATTGATCCGGGTCGCGGTCATTTGCGCCCAGTCAAGGCCAAGCTGGCTGCCAAGGTTGGTAAAGGCAAGCGCCACATCCAGCGGATCGATCTCCCGGCTGTGGGCAAGGAACGCGATACCCGCGGCCCCGTCATTCATGTAGATATTGGCAATCTTGTCAGCGATTTCGGGCGTCGCCCCTGCCTTAACCAGATCTTTCACCTGCTTCGCCGCCTGAAGACGGCCTTCGGCGGTAATCAGCTTTTGCACATGCTCGTTGAGCAGATTCACGCCCGGCGCCAGCATATCGACCGTATCACCGATCCGGTCATCCGACACCCCGATCCGCATCAGGTCGGCCATGTGCGACCGCAGCACATAAGCAAGACGGTCAAAGAGCGTGATTCTGATATCTTCCGAAATCTCGGCGACTTCCAGTTCACGCCATATCCCGTCGGCATTGAACAATCGCTCAGCCATCACAAATGCACGCGCGACCTCGCCGAGAGAGCAGCCTTCTTCCTCGGCCAGTTCAAACGGGTCGATCAGGCCCAGCCGATTGATCATCCGGTTGGCCAGTTTTGTGGCAATGATCTCGCGCCGCAACTGGTGATTTAGAATGGCCGATTCATGGGCTTCCCGCATCGCAGCCGGAAAGGCCGCGAGCAGCTCGCTGTCCAGTCCGGGATCATCGCCCAGATCGCTGTTCTCTATCGCATCCTGCAGCACCAGCTTGGCGGTGGAGATCAGCACGGCCAGTTCCGGGCGATATAGGCCCTTGTTTTCCTGACCGCGGCGGATCAGGTCCTCGTTGCTCGCAAGACCTTCGACCGCCCGGTTCAACTGCCCCTGGTCTTCAAACTGATCGATCAGACGAACATAGGATGGCAGCGTTTTCGTCCCGCCCTTTTCGGCGATCGACAGACCCAGTGCCTGCAGCCGGTTGTCTTCCAGAACCAGCGCGCCGACCTCATCGGTCATCGATTCGAGCAGGATGTTCCGCTGGTCCGGCTCCAGCCGGCCGCTGGCCAGTTCGGCATTCAGCGCGATCTTGATATTGACTTCATTGTCCGAACAATCGACCCCGGCGCTATTGTCAATAAAGTCAGTATTGATCCTGCCACCCTTCGCAGCAAAGGCAATGCGTGCGGCCTGGGTGATGCCCAGATTCGCCCCCTCGCCTACGACCTTCACTCGCAGTTGCTCGCCATTGACACGAATCTTGTCATTGGCCGGATCGCCCACCTCAATGTGATTTTCGGATGTGGCCTTCACATAGGTGCCGATACCGCCGAACCACAGCAGATCGGCATTGCACGCCAATATCGCGGTCATCAACTTTGCCGGCGTTGTCTCCGGATCATCCGGCAGGTCGAGCAGTTCGATAATCTGCTTGGAGACCTTGATCGTCTTGGAACTGCGTGAAAAGACACCGCCGCCCTTGGAGATCAGTTTCTTGTCATAATCGTCCCAGCTCGAGCGCGGCAGGTCGAACAGTCTCTTGCGTTCTTCCCAGCTCTTGGCTGGATCCGGATTGGGATCGATAAAGATATGGCGATGGTCGAATGCGGCCACGATCTTCAGGCTCTTCGACAGCAGCATGCCGTTGCCGAATACGTCCCCCGACATGTCGCCGACGCCGACGACCCGGACCGGTGCCGTCTGGACATCAATACCCGCTTCCGCGAAATGACGCTGCACAGACATCCAGGCACCGCGCGCCGTAATCCCCATCGCCTTGTGGTCATAACCGTTGCTGCCGCCGCTGGCGAAGGCATCACCCAGCCAGAAGCCGCGATCGATTGCGATCTTGTTGGCGATATCGGAAAAGCTCGCTGTGCCCTTGTCCGCTGCCACGACAAAATAGGGATCATCATCGTCGAGACGCTCGACCCGTTCCGGCGGCACCACCTTGCCCTCGACGATATTGTCGGTCACCGAAAGGAGCGCAGAAATGAAAATCTTATAGGCTTCGACGCCCTCGGCCAGAAACGCGTCGCGGTCTTCGCCGGAAGGCAGTTGCTTGGCAAAAAAGCCGCCCTTTGCACCGGTCGGAACAATCACGGCATTTTTGACTCGCTGGGCTTTCATCAGGCCCAATATTTCGGTGCGGAAATCATCCCGGCGATCCGACCAGCGCAAGCCACCGCGCGCCACCGGACCGGCCCGCAAATGTATGCCTTCGACCCGCGGGCTATATACGAATATTTCCCGCCAGGGCAGCGGTGCCGGCAGCTCCGGAATCTTGGCGCTCTCGATCTTGAAGGCCAGAGCCTCCCCTGCCCGATAGGCAAAGGCATTGGTGCGCAATATCGATTCGATGACCGCCCGGAACAAACGCAGGATGCGGTCGTCGTCAATCGCGTGAACGTCGACCAGCGCCGTATCACCGTCCTGAATAGCCGCGGTCGCGGCCTGCGCACGATCACCTTCGAAATCCGGGTCATGCAGCGCGCGGAACTGTGCAATCATCGCTGCCGTCACCCCGGGCGCTTCCGCGAGGGCTTCGACAACGGTGACCAGACCATAGCTGAGAGCGGTCTGGCGCAAATAGCGGAACCAGGCCCGCATCCAGACCGTGGAACGGGCGTCGATGCCGGCCGAGACGATAAGCTGGTTAAAGGCGTCGTTCTCAGCCTCGCCGTCGAGCACGCTGGTGATCGCCGCTTCGATCTCTTCCGACCGGGCAATCAGGCTTTCACATTTTTCCTCGGATCGCAGTTCGAGCAGAAAATCATGGATATAGCCAAGGCGCCCATCATCCAGCGGCGTGGGAACGGATTCCAGCACGGTGAAGCCGAAATTCTCCAGCGTCGGAACAGCATCCGACAGGGGCAGCGCCCCACCCAGATGATAGATTTTCAGGCGCAGCAGATGATCGGCGTCGCTCGCCAGCCGGTAGAGCCGGGTCGACCGCTGACCGCCCCGCTCAAGCCGGAACAGCCGCATGATGTCCTTGGCCGCTTCCAGGGCTCCATAAGTCGACTGATAGGTTCCGGGAAAACAGTCCGCATAGCGCTGCGCCAACACCGCCGCGCGGTTTTCCTGGCCCGCTTCGCGCAAATTGCGTTCGACTTCGGGCTTCCACCCCCGGACCATATTCTCCAGCTCTTGGTCGAGCATGTCAGGATCGGGGACTCTGCCATCGGCTCCCATGTCCAGGGTGTAGCGCAAGGACGATACGCCACCTTCCTCCAGCGTGTTGGACCAGCTCAATATTTTCGCGCCGGTCGCCTCGGTCAGCATTTTTTCGACATTCTGCCGGCGCTCGGTCGAAAGCTGCTCTCGCGGCAGCCAGACAAAGGCAAAAAGATGACGGGCGAGCGGTGAGATCACGCTGTGCAATTTCGGACGCGGACGGTCGATCAGCGACATCGAAATCAGCGCGAGCTTTTCCAGATCATCCTGCGCGAAGGTGATCAGCAGATCGTGCGGCAGCGAGGTCAGCGCATGGGTGAGACTTTTCCCGGCATGACCGGCAACGGAAAATTCAAACTTGTCCAGCAACCGGGAATGCTGGGTGCGCAATACCGGTATGGATTCCGGCGGTGCGGCCAGCGCGGCGCTGGTCCACATGCCGGACGTGATCGACAGGCCGCTGATTTTGCCCTTGGCCTCGACCGGCACGATGATCAAATCCATCAGGACATGGCGATGAACCGTGGAAAGCTGATTGGACTTGATGATCAGCGGTGATTTCCCGCCTTTCTCGAACCATTCGAAAGCGCGTCGCCGGCTTTCTTCGGACAGAATCGGTTGCGACCGCATCCGGGCGATGCCCAGTTGCCGGGTACGCTCTCCATCCGGCTTGACGATTTCGTGGCCAAGGAGCGTCAGGTTGCGATCAAGGAACCAGCGCAACAGGGAGGCCCCCTCTCCTTCCGGCAAGGCGACCGCCTGTTCGGCCAGAACATTCTGCAACTCCAGCCAGTCGGTAACGGCTGCAGCGACATCCTTGAGGTTCGCCCGCAGCGCCTGGACCAGTTCCCGGCGAATCCGGGCCTCCGTCCTTTCGAGCTCGATATAGATGACGGACTCGCGAATACCGTCGTCATTGGCATGCTCGTTAATCTGGACCAGTTGGCCCTCGGCGTCGCGCCGTACCGCGACGACCGGATGGATCAGTCTTTCTACGGTCAGACCGAAACCGGCAATGGTCGCGCAAACCGAATCGACCAGAAAAGGCATGTCATCATTCACGATCGCAAGGCGCAAATGCCTGGTATTCTGCGCACCGCTGACGCTTTCCAGCGACAGGTTCGCCTGGCCAACTTGCCGCTCCACCGCGCAGCGCAAGGTAAAGCGCGCAGCCTCTTCGCAAGCCGCCTGGTCAAAACCGATATTCTCGCCGGGCAATGCGCTTTCGCGAAAAGCCGCGACAAGCTCTTTTTCAAGACTCTCGATATCCGGAGTTGTTCGCATGGATTTTTGTTCGCGGTTGACCGCCATTTTGCCCCCAAGTGGATCAAGACGAGTCAGAATCTCGCCAGCATCGCAACGCTATGCGCTTATTCCAGCACACGCTCAAGGGCTAGCCGGCGCTTTTCAGATCCGCGCCGGTGAATAATGCCGACAGTGATATTTCCGTTACATATGCAACCAGAACCAGCGCCTCACCGGACGGAAGCGGCATGGGTAGCTGTCAGATTTCCGTGTGCTTGAGCGCCTGGCTGGTCAGCTTATCATTGCCGCGAACAGGGCCGACAATGGCCAGCTCCCCATCCCCGCCCTTGCGCGCGACCAGCACGACAAATTCCGAATCGCCCGTGTCGATGTCCTCAAGCTGCTGTGGCGGTGCAGAGCGCAATTTGGCAATCAGCTTTTCGTCGATCATACGCGCCCTGGCCGACCGGCCAGCCGGTCGCGCCGCTTTTCGCTCAGCCGCGACGATCGCCTTCAGCCCGCCATCATATTGACTGAGCCTATCGGCAAAAGCGCCTTTTTCCACTGCGTTGCGCGCGGCATATTTGAGCGCTGCTGCATATTCGGTCAGGCGCGTCTTGTCATAGCGAACACCGAAGACGAGCTTGACGATCGGCGTCATGGGCGCGCGTCGCTGAACCTTCAGGCCCGAATCCGCCAGCAGCGCCCGATAATCATCCGGATGCCGCTCGGTCATCAGATAGAAATCAAAGGCATTGCCGATCGCCGTATATAGCGCTGTCCGGCTGCGCTGTTCGCAATCCGCGGCGTTGTCGGCGCTGTTCCGGGCAGCGGAAAGCCAGTCTGCCAGGCTGGCGTCGTCCGCCAGTTGATCGGCAGCGGCCATCTCGCTTACGCCCGGAATGATTTGCAATTCCGGTGTCAGGTCGAGCTGCGATGTCGGCTCGACCTTGTCTAGGCTGGCAGAATGTGGCCCATCTTCCCAGACCGGACCCGCAATTTTTCGCGCCGGAGCGGACAATATCGCATCCGACACCTCGTTTTCGATTTTCTGCTGAACGGTATCGGTCGCAATTTCTTTCCAGTTGATCACGCCATAGATAAAATCAATGGTTTCATCATCGGTGGAGAAAGGCAGAAGAATGCCCCGATACATGATCGTGACATCGCGCTGGTTGACGAATTCCGCTTCAAAACCGATCGGTGACTGATTGGCAATGATCTGCAAATAATGATCGGTGATGCGTGAAAGCAGAGAGCGCGCCGGCACATCCGCCACTGCGGTAATCGACGCATCAATGCCGCACTCGTCTCGCAGAGACCTGCCGAGAAACTGGATGGTGGGGTTTTCCATGCCGTCGGTAAAGTCCAGCAACACGCTGTTCGGGCCGAAATCATCGTCCGATTCGGGGGAGAGATCCTCGACGCTGGGAAACAGCCGATCTCCCAGCAGCCCTGCCCAGAAATTATAGGCGCGCACATGCATACGCCGCTCGTCCTGACCGATGGTCGGCGGTGCTTCGACTGCGCCATCGTCTTCGGGATAGGCCGTATAGTCGGGAACCGAATTCAGATCCTGGTCGCTAATTTCGCCGTAATTCTGTAGGTTTTCCATGCTGTCCCATTGCGGTTGCTGCTACGTTCCACTGCTGTGCACCGCTCATGGTAAATATCCGGTAAATTTTGGCGCATGGTCCACCTGCCGATTTACCATCAGGCACCGGTTTGCGCACGCGGACCATATGAAATAACGATCAGACGGACTTGTCACGGCAAAGCTCTGCTGGTAATGGCCCGCGATCAATGCAAATGCGTGGCGCCCGCGCTCGTCCATTTCATCGATGCCGCTTTAGCTCAGTTGGTAGAGCATCGCATTCGTAATGCGGGGGTCAGAGGTTCGAATCCTCTAAGCGGCACCACTCAGTTTCCCCTTTCCGACCGTCTCTGTGCCTGCCCCGATATAGCACAATGAATGCCCATTTTCCTGTAGCTTGCTTGAGGTTCGCCCGTCGCCTCTGCGACCAGAGACCCTTTGTCGGTGGCGGAACAGTGCCATTATCGCCCATCGTCTCGAGGGACCATTTGGTGGCTGTCAGATGCATATTGAGATTTTGGGCCGAGCGCTGAGGCGAACCCGAACATTTTCATCTGACCCGGCCAATTATCCTTGTGCCGGTATCTTGCGACTCTCGGGATTTTTGCCCCCTCCGGTCGCCAAAGGGTCACAACCCATTTGGTCGCGCAATGTCGGATTCCGGCAATTATATCAAGTTTCTAGCTGGCATCGGCAGCCGGATACAACATATCCAGCGTCACTTCATGTACCAGCTTTCCCGTATTTTCGAAGGTTGAGATATTGCTGATCGTGGTCGCTGCGATCGCGCTCAGCGCCTCGACAGTGAAAAATCCCTGATGACCTGTAATCAGTACATTGGGAAAGGTCAGCAAGCGGGCAAACATATCATCCTGAATGGGGTGCTCGGATAGATCTTCAAAAAACAGATCCCCCTCCTCCTCATATACATCCAGCCCAATGCCCCCGAAATGACCGGATTTCAGCCCGGCGATGACCGCACGTGTATCGATAACCGCCCCTCGGCTGGTATTGATCAGGACAACGCCGGGTTTCATCCGGCTGATGTTCCCGGCGCCAATCAGATGCCGGGTTTGCGGAGTCAGGGGACAATGGAGCGTGATGATATCAGCGGCGGAAACCATCTCGTCAAAATCGGCATATTCCACACCCATTTGGAGGCATGTGGCATTTCTGACAGGATCGAACGCCATCACCCGGCAGCCGAAACCGGTCAATATCCGCGCCATTACCGTGCCGATTTTCCCGGTCCCGACAATGCCAACGGTTTTTCCGGAGAGATCGAAACCGAGCAGTCCGTCGAGAGTGAAATTCCCTTCCCGGACCCGATTATAGGCCCGGTGAATATTCCGGATCAGGCTCAGCATCAGGGCCATGGCATGTTCGGCGACCGCGTGCGGCGAATAGGCCGGCACGCGGACGACATGAATCCCGAGCCTCGCCGCTTCTCTCAGATCGATGCGGTTGAAACCGGCGCAGCGCAGCGCCACCAGGCGCACGCCGATGTCGGCAAGTATCCTTAATATCTCGGCATCCAGCAGATCGTTCACAAATACACAGGCACCCTGGCTGCCTGCTGCAAGCTTGGCGGTGTCGACCGTAAGCCGGGGTTCCAGAAAATGGAGCCTGTGAGCGCCGGATGCATTGGCGGCCGTCAGAAATCTGCGATCATATGGCCGGGTGCTGAAAACCGAAACATCCATGATTCTGTCCTTGCCGTCGCTATCGTCGCCGAAGACATGGGTACTGTTATGAGTGAAAATTCTATCGGCGGGCCCTCCATGCCCGCAATCGGGAAATTCCCTTATTGGACGCGACATATCGTCGCTCTGTTCTCCAAGATGACAGACAAGATCAAAAAAAGCTGCCGATCTCCAGGCTCATCATGAGCTGCCTAGGGATCATTACGGATAGCAACGATCATGCCCGTTTCTAGGATAGCGTGGTTCCAAAAACAGCTCCAACCAAAGGATTTTCTCCCATGTCCGATGCGAAACACACGGATCCGGCTCCGGCCCCCGATCACGCAGCCGCCGATTCAGGCCATGATCTGATCGTCAGCCACAGCATTCCGCTGACCACGCGGTCGGGTTTTGAATTCCATGTCCGGCCGGTAGAGCCTGCCGACAAGGAAGCGCTGGCGGATTTCTTTCGCCATGTGTCGCGGGACGATCTGCGGTTCCGCTTCCTGTCACCGATACCGGAAGTCCGGGATTCCCTGCTCGAAGATCTGATCGACGTCGATCATGATCACAAAGAAGACTATATTGCCCTGGATATCGACGACAGGACGATCATCGCCAGCGCCATGATCGGCGCCAGCGAAGACAAATCGGAAGCCGAAGTCGCGATCGTGGTGCGCAGTGACTACAAGCATCGCGGGATGAGCTGGACGTTCCTGGAATATGTGATTGACGAAGCCCGGCGCAACGGAATCCAGAAGCTCCAATCGATTGAAAGCCGCTCCCATCACGCAGCGATCACGCTGGAAAAGGAAATGGGTTTCTCGGCCAAAAGCTATCCGGGCGACCCGTCGCTGATGCTGCTCGAGTTTGACCTCACGAAACCCCGGCCCGCAACCTGACCGCGACACCGTCGTCGATCTTTTCGCTCGGGTGGAGGATAACCGACGCTCCGGCCTTCAGGCCTTCCACGATCTGTGCCCGTTCGTCATTCATCCGTCCGACCCTGACAGGCACCAGATGCGCCCTGCCATCCTGCATGACGAAGACCGACCACTGGCCCCTGTCGCGGAACAGGGCGCTGATCGGAACCTGCAGGACATTTTCTCCCGACCATTCCACTACCCGGACGATCACCCTATAGCCGTGACCGAGATTCTTGCGGGCAGCCAAGGGATCGACCAGATCGATGATGACATTCACCCGCTGCTCTTCCACGCCCAGCGCCGAGACCTTGGTGAACCCATAAGGTTCGATGCGCCGGACCCTGCCCTTCAGCGGCTTGTCCCCTCCCCAATGATCGATCAGCACCTCGCTGCCGGCCCTGATTTTGACCGCATCGCTGGACAGCAGATCGGTGACAATTTCGATGTCCTTCGGATTGCCGAGTTCCATGATCGTCGATCCCGCAGCGATCATGGTTTCGCTTTCCTGTACCAGACGAAGCACCGAACCGCTCTCGGGTGAGCGGATAGCGAGCGCCTTGCCTCCGGATTTGACGCTCGAAGGCGGCATCAGCCGCGCTCTGGCTGCGCGCAATTCAAACCGGGCATTCTCCCGTGCGCCCCGGGCTTCCTCCAGCCGGGCAACACTGCTATCCCGCGCTGCGCGTGCACCGTCATAGGCGGCCCGGGTTGCAAATCCGCGTTTATAGAGCGCCGCCGTACGCTTAAAATCTGCGGCCGACAGCTGACTGTCGGCCTGCGCCTGAGCGATCCTTGCTGCCGCCGATTCAACGCTCGCTTGCAGGGCCCGGATCTGGGCGCGGGTTTCCGATTCGCTGCGCGGATCCAGAAAATCGGGTTGGGCGGGCAGGATTCGCGCGATCACGGTCTGGCCGGCCACCACCGGATCCCCCGGCTCCAGATCGATCCTCTGCAACTCCCCGCTGATCGGAGCCGCGACCATATATATATCGCGTACCCGGGTCTCGCCCTCGTCATCAATCGTGACAAGCAGCGGAGCTTTCACCGCCTTGGCGACGTCCACATCTATCGGCGGCGTGCGCAACGCCAAATAGGCTGCGACGATCACTACCGCAGCAATCAGGCCGAGGATGATTCTGGGCCCCGGCCGGGACAGATGGCGCTTTCTGTTCGTCATTCCCTGGTCTTCAACACGCTGACCAGATCCAGCCGGTTCAAACGGCTGCTGACAAACAGGGAAGAAACCGCAGCGGTCATCAGCACCAGCAATATGGCAAAGGCAATCGTCGCAGTCGACAGGGCAAAGGGCATGACAAACAGATCTCCACTCATCGAGGATGCGAGATATTGGGACAGATAGTAACCGAACAGCGCACCCAATGGCAGACTGGCGATGACAATCAGTGCAAGCTCTCCCAGCAGGATATAGGAGACTTCGGAGCGCTGATAACCGAGCACACGAAGCGAAACCAGATCGCGCGCCCGCTCGGCGAGGCTGATGCGGGCATTATTATATACCACGCCAAACACAATGAGCGCGGAGAATGCCGTATTGAACAGGGTCACAATCCCCATGGTTTCGCCAACCGTGTCGTCAATGCCGTTGAGGGCCGCGGCACGCTGGGAAAATCCGGCAATGATCGGCATCGTCTTCAGCTTGCGGTACAGCGCATCGGCTTGGTTCGGATCCACGCTGAGATAGGCGCCGGACGCCAGCGGTGTTTCGCGCATGAGCGGGCCAAGGCTTGCGAAATCGACATAGGCAGGATTGCCGACCGGGCTTTTCAAAATGCTTCTGACGGGCAGTGTCAGATGGAGTCGCCGCCCTTCCGTTATATTGACCTCGACCCGGTCGCCCGGTGCAACGGCGAGCTGCTTTGCCAATATTGTCGAGAGCATCAGGCCTTGTACCGGCGGCTGAACCAGACCATCGTCGATGTCGACCAGCCGGTTGAGATCGCTATCACGCTTCATGCCGGTCAGGCTCTCCGACCGCGAGCGATGGCCCGCCGACAAGGTGGCAGCAATATAGCGCACCGGCTCGACGCGCATGACTCCGGGCAACCGCTCCAGTTCAAAAAGCACCCGCTCATCGCGCGGCTCGGCAAAGGAAACGCTTATGTCTGCGCGATTGGCCTGATGGAACAGCAGATCGGTCATCATCCCGACATTGTCCATCGATCCCGCCGACGCCACATAGAGGCCCAGGGCAGCAGCGACGCCAAATGACCCCAGCGTCGACCGCAGCGGCCGACGGACCAGCCCGCGCAGGATGATCCGGGTCGGCTCGTCGAGTTTCCTGATTTTTCCGATCACCCTGGCAATCCCTCCCGAATAATTGGGCGGCACGGGTGGGCGCATCGCTTCCGCGGCTTTCAGCCTGCCGATCCGCCTGACCGTTTGTGCCGCCCCGATCAGAACGACGGTAATCGTAATCAGGCAGGATATCAGCAAGACATCCGATCCTGCGCGATAGGTCAGAAACGGAAATACAAAAAATTCCTGGTAGAGGCCGGCCAGCCCCCGGCCCATCCACGAGCCGAGGATCAGGCCCAAGACCAGTCCCGGCAAGGACAGCACCAGCGCGAGCTTGGCATAATGCCACATGATCGCCCTGTTGCGGTAGCCAAAGGCCGTCAGCAAACCGATAATCTCGCGTTCTGATTCGACCAGGCGAGACAGGACCATATTGATCAGGAACGCCGCAACGCCGAGAAATATCGGTGGCAGGATCGCGGTCATTTGGCCAAGCTGGGACAGTTCGTTTTCGAGAAAACGGTCGGAAATCTGGTCGCTTCGGGGGGCTGCTCCACGGCCACCATAACGTTCCAGCAGATTATCGACCCGGCGTACGACCTCCGGAGCGACGGCGCCGTGTTCGAGGCGAATAAGCACCTCGTTATAGGCATTACTCGAATTCAGGGCAGCGGCGAGATGTTCTTCCCCCATCCACAGCACCCCGAACCGTCGATTGTCCGGAAATATCTGACCAGGACCAATGGCATAAACATATTCCGGAGACAGTGCCGTGCCGACCACCCTCAGGCGCTGTCTCTTGCCATAGAGCAACACCTCGATCGTATCGCCCAGACCGATACGCGCGGCATCGGCAAATTTCTCGCTCGCTAGCACCTCGTCGGGACGGGCGGGATTGGGCAACCTGCCGCTACGCAGGACCAGTGCATTGACACGCGGCATCCCGCCGTCCCGCGGGAGCGAGTGAATGCGCGTAGTGATCGGCTCCGCTATGCCGGGAATATCCAGCGTGCCATTGCTGGTCAGCCGCCCCTCGGCAATGCTGACGCCGTCAAGCGACTGGACATCATTGACCAGGCTTTCGGGAAACCGTCTGGCGGAAGCAAATATGTCGGCAAATCGATACCGGTCGTAATAGGCATCGCGAGTAGCCTCCAGCGACCGGATCATCCCGAACGACATGACCACCATGCCGATACCCGCCGCGATCACCAGCGCGATGGCAAAAGCCTGCGACCGCAGCCTCCAGATATCCCGGAGCAGCTTGCGGTCGAGCGCGCCGAGCCAGGCAGGCAGCCTTACCATCTCAGCTCCGACGGCGCCACGCGGTGCGGATTGTCGCGGTCTTCGACCAGTTCCCCGTCAGCAAAGCGCAGCAGCCGATCAGCCATATCGGCGATGACAACATTATGCGTGATCAGCAGGGTGGTTGTACCAAGCTCGCGATTGACCTGATCCAGCGCATCGAGAACGATCACCCCGGTCTGGCTGTCCAGCGCTCCGGTCGGCTCGTCGCAGAACATCACCTTGGGCCGCTTGGCTATCGCGCGGGCAATGGCGACCCTTTGCTGCTCGCCGCCGGACAGCTGCGACGGGAAATGATCGATCCGCTTCTCCAGCCCGACAAGCGCCAGTGCCTCTTCGGGCGTCATCGGGTCATCCGCAATCTCAGTAATCAGCGAGACATTTTCGCGGGCGGTGAGCGATGCCACCAGATTGTAGAATTGAAACACAAAACTGACTGAGTTTCGGCGATATTCGGTAAGTTCGGCGGGGCCGAACGCAGTCAGTTCCTGGCCTTCGAAAAACACCTCTCCATCCGTCGCTTCATCCAGGCCGCCAACGATGTTGAGAAAGGTGGATTTGCCCGAACCGCTGGCCCCCAGCAAGACGACCATCGCCGATCGGGGCAGTTCGAGATCAATTCCCCGCAGCGCGTGCACTGCGGTGGGCCCTTCGCCGTAGACCTTGGTCAACCCGCGAATGATGTACAGGCTTTCATCTTGGGGAGAACGAGAGAGTGCTGGCCCGGCCATCAGCCGTGGTATTTTGCCAGCATTCTCGCGAGCGGCTCCGCATCATCGGCACCAAAATCCTTTGGAATTTCCGCCAGCAGCTGGGCACTGGTTGCAGGACTTAGATTTTTGCGGATCAGTCCCAGTGCACGGGGCGCTGCCACGAGCACAAGGTCCTCGCGACTCTCAGATGCGATCTCTTCAATCTTCCTGACAGCAGCGATGACAAAATTGTCCTCTTCCTGCTGCTGAAAATCCGTCGGTTCATGCGCGGCGCGGCGAAGTGGCTTGCTCTGGAAGGCCCGCCCGGGTCTGTCAGTGCCCAGTTCCGATGTCTTGCGGGTCGGACTGCGATATTCTTCGATCAGCTTGAGTTCCGGATCAAAGGCGTCGCCAATATTGCGGAAGATCGACATTCTGGTGCCGTCAACGGCTACGACAAGACTTTCTTTGCGCAACAGCATGCCTCGCTCCTCATCTTCGAGAACGGATCACGTAGACGGTTCAACCGTAACGGGCATTGTAGGTTGACCGCGGAAACGGAACGATAGGTATTGTTACGGAATAATACTGCCCGCTGATCATTGCGAAACGACAGTGACCGAAGCGCAGACGAGCGCTTGTCAAAAATCCAATTGAGCCATCAGCGAGATCACGTCGCTGTCGCTGGTCTGGTCGAAATCACGGTAGAAGGAGCCGACGGCACCGAAAGGGCTGGGCGTGTACAGGCAGACAATTTCGTCGCATTCGTCCCGCAATTCTTCGAGCGCTGACGGCGGGGCAACCGGAACCGCCAGGATGGTCTTGCGCGGCTTGTTCTTGCGCACGCCTTTCAAGGCAGCCTTGACCGTTCCGCCGGTTGCGATACCGTCATCGACGATGATCACCGTACGGCCCTCGATATCAATCGGCTGTCGATCGCCAAGATAGGCGGAGCGTCGTCGGGCGATTTCCCTTAGCTGCCGATGCGTCTCGGCTTCGATATAGTCGGGACTCGGCCGGATCTGGCGGACGATTTCCTCGGTAAGCACTATCTGCGGGCTGGCGCCATCAACCACCGCACCGATGCCATATTCCGGCCAGCCGGGCGCGCCGATCTTCTTGACAAACAAAAGGTCCATCTGCGCACCAAGGGCTTTGGCCACTTCAAAGGCAACCGGAACGCCACCGCGAGGGAGGGCCAGAATCAGCGGATCGTCAAAATCGCGCTCGCTCAGCTTTCTGGCGAGCTTTCTGCCGGCATCCTGTCGATTTTCAAAAGCAATTGCCCGTCCATCCACATGCCCTCTCCTCATCACCGGTCGGGGTGCGCACTGAACCAGGCGCTGGCGTGCACAATCACCTCTTCCAGCGTCCCCGGCTCCTCGAACAAATGTCCGGCGCCCTTGACGATGGTCAGTCGCTTTGGACATTGCAGCGCGTCATAGGCCTGCTTGTTCAGGTCAATCACCGGACCGTCGAGGCTGCCGACGATCAGCAACGTCGGAGTGCGTAGCTTTCCCAGCCACGGACCTGCCAGATCGGGCCTGCCACCACGGGAGACAATGGCCGCAATATGCGGTTCATCCCGCGCAGCCGCGACCAGCGCCGCACCGGCGCCGGTGCTTGCCCCGAAATAACAGATCAGAATCTCGGAATAAGCCGGCTGCTCGCGGACCCAACGGGCAGCCAAGGACAGACGTCCTGCGAGCAGTTCGATATTGAACACATTTGCCCGGTCCCGCTCTTCCTCTGGCGTCAGCAGATCAAGAAGCAGCGTCGCAAACCCGTCTTCGCGCAGCGCTGCCGCCACGTGATTGTTGCGCGGGCTCAGCCGGCCACTGCCGCTGCCATGAGCGAAAATGACCATCGCGATCGGATTTGCCGGTACCGTCAGGATCGCCTTTAATCCGGCGGGCGGTATCTCTACTTCTCTTGCATGAACGTCTTCGGCGATATTATCGGCCATGGTTTTTCCTCACAGTCCAAAGGGATATGTTTCAGGTGCACCATGGGGCTTTTCATGCCCCAGCGGGGTCACCGCCTTGGTGGTTTCGAACCAGACATAGGCGTCAAACTGGTCGGCCAGTATCGCTTCGAAATAATGGCTGAGCAGCTCTGTTTCCGGGCGATACACCACGCCAATCGCGCGTTCCAGCAGGGGCTCGCGCAATATGGCGGCGAGATCCTGATGATCGCGGCCTCGCCAGTCGGTCAGCGACCGCGCGAAACCGGCCAGGCGGAACGCATATTCATAGCTGTCGGGCCGGGCCGGACGAACCGTCTTGATCTGCATGTCCGCGCCCCAGTCGCTCGCCGCAGCCACCGTGCCCTTGTCGGTGCCGAAACCGATGCTGACTGCATCGTCGCCATAGGCGATGCGGCACAACTGGCCGATATTGAATTCGCCGCGCCAGCCCATGGCGGTCGCCGATGCATCGCCGACATGCGAGTTGTGCGCCCAGACAATAGCCTTGGTGCCGACGCCGCGATGCGCGATCAGCGCCTGCAGAGTGTCGAACATGTGGCGGTCGCGCAAATTCCAGGATGCGGCCCCGCCTTCGTAAATAGAGCGGTAGTAGCGCTCTGCCGCGGCAACGATCTTGGCATTTTGCGCCGCATCAAACCATTTCTCACCATCTTCGTTCAGATAGTCGAGGCGGTTTTCAAACAGGCGGCGAAGCTGATCCAGCACCGCTTCCTCGCATCCGCCAAGTCCCCCATGGACCACCGCCTTGCCATATTCGGCCGGATGATCCTGCCACGGGGTCAGGCAGCCATAGCGCCAGCGCGCCTTTCCAGCCTCTTCAGGATCCACCGAATCCAGATATTCCAGTACCGAAGCAATGGATTCGGTCAGGCTGTAAACATCCAGCCCGTGGAAGCTGACCTGCCGCTCCTCTGCTTTATGCTCGTTGTAATCCCTGAGCCAGTCGGCGAAGGCGAGCACGTCGTGATTGCGCCACATCCAGGTGGGAAAACGGACAAAGCTGTCGCCGCGCCGCGGTCGCGGATCATGATGACGAACATAGCCATCAATGCGGGCCGCGTCGGGCCAGTCAGCCTCGACCGCCACAATCGTAAAGCCATGTTCTTCGATGAGCTGCCGGGTGATAGCCGCCCGTGCGCTGTAGAACTCGGAAGTACCGTGCGTTGCTTCACCGAGGAGCACCACTTGCGCGTCGCCATAGCGATCAAAAAACTTGCCGAAATCCGCCTGGCTTTCCGGTTAGGGAAGCAATTCGGCGTGCTCCCGCAATGCGGCGACCAGCTCCTTTGATGGAGAACGCGGCTGCCTGGCCCAGTGAATCGGCTTGTTCATCGGCTTTCAATACCAAAGCTTGCGGATGTCTTCGGGCAGGGTCGCCTTGATGTCATCCATCTCGCCTTCCGAAATATGGTCGGCGATAACGTTGAGCGCCCCGCTGACCGTCGCAACCGGATCATCTTTCGGGCTGTCACCGAAGGCCGCCATCACGGCCTCCACAAACTGCCCCCTGTGCCGAATATCGGCGGAATATTTTGCAGGCTGATAGCCTTCGTAAAACACGCCGCGGATCAGCGTCGGCAATTGCGCCGCAAAATGCGCATTTTCATTGGCATGCAGGCGATCACGGAGAGTGTGGAGCGTCGAACGTAAAAGCGTGAACGCGCGATGCTTGTCCTCCCAGTCCAGTTCATACATGATATCATTCAGCCAGCTATTGGCGTCCTGAATGGCCTTGTCGAATATCGGTAGTCCCAAGCCGGTCATCTTTCGCATCCTTGCGTCCATTCAAAAGCAACATTGCCGCTTGCGGACCGTCAAATGATGCGTGGTACCGACAAGCGCCAACCAATTCGCGGGGTGATCTGCTGTTAGCTCATATCGCTCGCGCCCGCAGTCGTGGATTATACGTAGTGTCGTTCCAAACCGTCCATGGCGGCGAATATCCGGGTGTTTACGTATGCCCGTTCGACTTGGAAGCGGGTAATTCAAGAACCAACAGATTGACATGGAACAAGATTGTGCCTTTCCGGGGAATCATGGATGGATGTAGCTCCCGCACCGGTCGATGACAGGCGAACAGGGCTCAGCGATGAGCAGGTCCGGGAGCGCCAAGCGCGCGATGGCCCCAATGAAATACCCCATCGCGACGAGCGCTCGCTTGCCAGAATAATCGGCGAGGTCTTGCGGGAACCCATGCTTGCCCTGTTGCTGGCGGCGGGCTTTGTCTATCTGCTGCTCGGAGACCGGCTGGAAGCCGCTATCCTGCTGCTCTTTGCCACATTTTCCGTCGCGATTTCGGTCATTCAGGAAACGCGTAGCGAGCGGGTGCTGGCAGCCTTGCGGGACCTGTCGAGTCCCCGCGCGCTGGTCGTCCGCAATGGTGAAAGACGACGCATTCCAGGGCGCGAGGTAGTGGTTGGCGACCTACTCATACTGGAACAGGGGGACCGGATCGCTGCTGATGTCCGGCTCTGCTCGGCCACCGAGCTCGAGATTGATGAATCGCTGCTGACCGGAGAATCCCTTGCAGTGGGCAAGCAGGCCGAGGCGATGGCCTTCTCGGGGACCCTTGTCGTTCGCGGATCCGGTGTCGGCAGCGTTATCGCGATTGGCGGACAGACCGAGATCGGCCAGATCGGCGGCGATCTTGCCAGCATTCGCCCGGACACACCGCGCTTGCGAAAGGAAACGGGACTTATCGTCAAGCTGTCGGGAATTGGCGGCATTCTGATCGCTGCTTCGGTGACATTGGCTTATGGTGTTCTGCGCGGTGGCTGGCTGGATGCCTTTCTCGCCGGCATCGCCATCGGCATGGCCATGCTGCCCGAAGAATTTCCGGTGGTGCTGGTCACGTTCATGGCCATGGGCGCGTGGCGCATATCCAGGGCCAATGTCCTGACCCGGCGAGCTGCGGCCATAGAAACACTGGGGTCGGTGACCATATTGTGCACGGACAAGACGGGGACCCTGACCGAAAACCATATGGCGGTGGCCGCATTGTGGCTGCCAGGCGGGCAGAATCTCACGGTCGAACGAAACCAGGGCTTGCCGGCCGTGTTTCAACCCTTGCTCAGGGCAAGCCAGCAGGCCAGCGAGATCGACCCCGCAGATCCGATGGATATTGCGATTCACACGGCTGCGTCCGATCTGCTCCCGGACAACCGCGGCGAACAGCATTGGCGACTGGAACGGCATTTTGGCATCCGTCCCGATTTGCTCGCAACGACGAACATGTGGCATGACGGCGAGCCCGGAGCAGAGAGGCTACTCGCAGCCAAGGGCGCACCGGAAGCCATCGCGCGGCTATGCCGCCTGTCGGTGTCAGAGCAGAACGAGATGCTGCAAGCGGTGGAGCAGATGGCGGCAAGAGGAATGCGCGTTCTCGGTGTGGCAACCGTCCGGGCTGGCGCGGTTGACGATTATACCGACCTGCTTGACCATGACTTTGCGTTTGCCGGGCTGATCGGACTTGCCGATCCCCTGCGCCCCAGCGTTCCCGAAGCCATCCGCCAGTGCCGTAATGCCGGTATCCGGGTGGTGATGATCACCGGCGATCATGCCGCAACCGCCCGATCCATCGCAGCGGATGCAGGGATCGAAAGTACCAGCCTGATGACCGGACAGGATATTGCCGCACTGGACGATACAGAATTGGGCAAAAGGCTTCGCGTGACCAATATTTTTGCCCGCATCATGCCGGAACAGAAGCTGCGCCTGGTACGGGCCCTGAAGGCAGATGGCGAGGTGGTCGCGATGACCGGAGACGGGGTGAATGATGCTCCCTCGCTCAAGGCCGCCCATGTTGGCATTGCCATGGGCATGCGGGGAACGGATGTCGCGCGGGAAGCGGCCGCGCTGGTGCTCCTTGATGATGAATTCAGCGCCATCGTCCAGGCAATCAGGCTGGGGCGCCGAATCTATGACAATATCCGCAAGGCGATGGAATTTATTTTTGCGGCCCATGTCCCGATTGCCGGACTGGCGCTCCTGCCGTTGCTGTTCGGATTGCCGATGCTGCTTGGCCCCATCCATATCGCCTTGCTCGAGATGGTCATCGATCCCGCTTGCGCGCTGGTTTTTGAAGCCGAGGAGGAAGATGACGAAATCATGCGCCGCCGGCCACGCCATCCCGAGGCGCGGCTATTTTCCCTTCCGATGGTGCTGTGGAGCATATTCCAGGGAGGGTTGGCGATGGGCGCGCTGACTCTGGGAATTATCATCGCCGTTCAGCAAAACCTGGCGGTGCCGGAGCTGCGGGCGCTGGCCTTTTCCGCCCTGATCATCAGTCTCCTGGCTCTGATTCTCGCCAATCGCAGCAGCGGCGCTTCGCTTCGGTCGCTATTGGATTATCGAAACAAGGCGCTGATGATAATATTCGGTGGCGTGATGATCGTGATGCTGGTCGTCTATCTGTTCGAACCGGCCCGGTCCATCCTGGGTTTTGCCAAACTCTCCGTCATCCAGATTGGTGCCGTCTTGGGCTACGGTTTCATTTTGCTGCTCGTGCTGCAATTGCTCAAGCCGCTGGTCAATCGGCTGTTGCAGGAGACTGGCTCATCGGCAAGCAATTGACCTTCCTTCCCGATGATGCGGGGCTGACTGCCCTGATCGTTCAATGGTTGCTGTTCGGTGCCTGCGCTCTGCTCATTCTGGCCGCTGGCCCCAAGCTCACCCGGAACGCCGAAATAATCGCTGCAAAAAAAGGGCTGTCGGATGACTGGATCGGCCTGATTCTCTTGGCTTCGATCACCTCGCTACCGGAACTGGCCGCAGGCATATCGTCGGTCAGCATCGCGCGTGCTCCCCAGATAGCCGTCGGCGCGGTCTTTGGCAGCTGCGTTTTCAATCTGGTCATGTTGGTGGTGCTTGATTTTGCGGTACGCGGCGAATCGGTCTACCGCCGCGCGCGTCAGGGACATATATTGTCTGCCGGCTTCGGCATCATGCTGATCGGGTTCGCCGGTCTGTCCATGATGGTCGGCGGCCTCGGCATCATCCCGGCGATCGGCCATTTCAGCACAGCCTCTCTGATGATCATATTGTTCTATGTGGTCGCGACCCGGGCCATCTATAATTATGAAGCGAAGATACAGGACAACACCGCGCAGAAAGTGGCCAAAGAACCGTCTGCGGTCTCTCTTTCAACGGCACAAATGTGGGTACTGGCGGCGGCAGTCGCGATTTTGGCCGGGGGATCGATGCTGCCTGTGGTTGGGGCCACTATCGCGGATCGGATGGGAATGGGCAGAGGTTTTGTCGGCACAATATTTGTCGCGGCCGCGACATCTCTCCCAGAACTCGCAGTGTCCTTGGCGGCTCTGCGTCAGGGATCGGTCAATATGGCGATCGCCAACCTGCTGGGCAGCAACCTTTTCAACATATTGATACTCGCCGTCGAAGACGGGCTGTATCTCGATGGTCCGTTGCTCGACTCGGCGGCGCCAATCCACGGAGCGACGGCGATGGCGGCAATGGTGATGAGCGGCGTTGTCATCATCGGACTGCTATATCGCCCGCAAACAAGGCTGTTTCGCGCAGTCGGATGGATAAGCATCACCCTCTTCACCGTCTATCTGGTGAACATCTATATCATTTACATCAGCTCGATATAGGCCTGACGATCCGGTAATCGGGAACCAGAACAGCTGCGCCGTTCAATTGTCCGCTACGCTGTCTTTCCAGCACCGCATTGGCCTCGTCCAGCGGGAATCGCTCGACCGTCGGCCGGATTCCCGAAGCGTCGGCTGCGGCCAGAAACTCGGTGCCATCCGCCCGGGTCAGGTTCGCGACAGACATGATCGCCCGTTCCCCCCAAAGCTCGGCGTAAGGGAAGGCCGGAATATCGCTCATGTGGATACCCGCACAGATCACCCGTCCGCCCTTGCGAACCGAACGGAGCGCGGCCGGAACGAGTTTCCCGACCGGCGCAAAAATGATCGCTGCGTCAAGCGGGACGGGCGCAGGCTCATCCGAACCGCCAGCCCATGTGCAGCCGAGTTCCCGCGCAAAGGCCTGGCCGCTCCGATCACCGGCCTTTGTGAAGGCATAGATGTCCCGTCCCTGCCATTTCGCTATTTGTGCGAGAATATGAGCGGCAGCCCCGAAGCCAAAAAATCCCAGCGTCCTGGCCAAGCCGGTCATTCGCAGCGAGCGCCAGCCGATCAAGCCTGCGCACAGCAATGGCGCGGCTTCCGCATGGGAAAAGCGCTCCGGGATGGCAAAGCAATATTGGGCGCTCGCGACGACATGGCTGGCATATCCGCCATCCCGGGTACAGCCGGTAAATTCGGGATCGTCACAGAGATTTTCCCGGCTGGCCAGACAATAGCCACAATGGCCGCAGCTGGAACCCAGCCAGGGAACCCCGATCCGCTGGCCGACTGCGAATCCCGAGACGTCGGCCCCCATCTCCACGATCCGGCCAACGATCTCGTGCCCCGGAATGACGGGATAGCGGGCTTCTTCTATCTCGCCGTCAGCAATATGAAGATCGGTGCGGCACACACCGCAGGCAAGAATTTTGAGCAATATCTCGTTGGGGCCCGGCACCGGCATATCGCGTTCAACCGCACGCAGCGGCTGTCCCGGGCCGTCCAGCTGCATCGCACGATATGTTTCCCGCCTGGCCTGCATCTTGCCGTTATGATGCTTCCAATTCTTCCATCTGAAAATCCGTAATGGTCCGTATTGCCGTTCACTGACTGTTTGCAACCCGCGGCGCTCCGAAACATTACGTAAAGACAGTCGCAAGCCGTTGATGCCAGATGTGCAAGGGCTGGTTGCTGTCAATGCCGACTTTATTTTTTAAAATCGGGGGGATGTCCGGGGCTAGCTTTGGAAACCATATGACCGAGAAAGATTATATACGCTGGCTCGATAGGGTAACGCTCGACGATATTTCCCTTGTCGGCGGCAAGAATGCGTCGCTGGGCGAGTTGGCAGGCTCGCTTGCCACCGACATCAAGGTCCCGGAGGGCTTCGCCGTAACCGCACAAGCCTATCGCGATCTGCTGGAGAGCAACGGCCTGTGGCCAGGGATGGCGAAAATTCTGGAGGATACGGACTGGTCCGATATGGAATCTGCTGCCCGAATGTCCGGGCGGCTCCGCGCCATGGTCACAACCGCACCATTGCCCTCCGCTCTCGACGCGGAAATCCGGCAGGCCTATCAACAACTTGGTCAGGATCATGGTCGGAAGGTCGCGGTGGCGGTGCGCAGCAGTGCAACAGCAGAAGACCTGCCCGACGCCTCATTTGCCGGCCAGCACGAGACCTTCCTCAACATACGCGGGGCCGACGCCTTGGTTGAGGCGATACGGCACTGCTTTGCCTCGCTGTTCACGCAGCGTGCGATTTCCTACCGGATCAACAAGGGGTTTGACCACAAGGAGGTCGCCTTGTCAGTCGGGGTTCAGCGGATGATCCGCGCGGACCGGGCATCCTCCGGGGTCATTTTTACCCTGGATACGGAAAGCGGAAATCGCGACATCGTCATGGTCACTGGGGTCTGGGGACTGGGTGAGGCAATTGTCCAGGGGCTTGTCGATCCGGATGAATTTCTGGTGCACAAGCCAATCCTGAAACTGGGCCATGAGCATGTTTTGCGGCACCATATTGGCGGCAAGGCCGTCAAACTGGTTTATGCCGCCGCGAGCGCGGACGAGCCAACCGTCTGGCAAAGGGTGCGCCGGTCTGAACAGATGCGCCCATGCCTTTCCGATGATGAAATTATCACGCTTGCCCAACAGGCGGTGGCGATTGAAGCCCATTACAGCGAGCGGCATGGCCGGCCGACGCCCATGGATATTGAATGGGCAAAAGACGGTCCCGACGGTGCGCTGTATATCGTGCAGGCCCGCCCCGAAACGATTCACGCATCCGCCGATGGTGATCTTCTGACGCAATATCAGCTGGATGGCACTGGCAAGGTGATCCTTGAGGGACAGGCCGTCGGCGATCGCATCGGCAGCGGTCCGGTCCGGCTGGTGAAGGACAGCAGCGAACTGGGAATGGTCGGACCGGGAGATATCCTTGTGGCGACAGCGACCACGCCCGACTGGGAACCGGCGATGAAAAGATCGGCCGCCATCATCACCGAGCATGGCGGACGGACATGCCATGCCGCCATTGTCGCACGTGAAATGGGCATTCCCGTAATCGTCGGAGCGGCAGATGCCACGCAGCTGCTCGCGACAGGCGAGCAAGTCACGGTTGACTGTTCGCAAGGCATGACCGGTCGCGTGATGAGCGGGATCATTCCCTATTCCGTGCACACTGTTGATATCGGCGAACTGGAGAAAACCGAAACCGACCTGATGGTCAATATCGCCAATCCCAATGCGGCTTTCCGTGTCGCCGCCTTGCCGGTCGCCGGTGTCGGGCTGGCTCGCACCGAATTCATCATTGCCAATGAAATCGGGGCGCATCCCATGGCATTGCTGATGCCGGACCAGATCGGTGACCGCCGGATTCGCAAGAAGGTCGAGATGCTGACGTCCGGCTATGAAAGCGGCGCAGACTATTTTGTCACGCGCCTGGCCGAAGGAATCGCCACAATTGCGGCCGCCTTCTATCCCCGTCCCGTCATCGTTCGGACGTCCGATTTCAAATCAAACGAATATGCCTCGCTGCTCGGCGGAGGTGATTTTGAGGAGTCCGAAAATAACCCGATGATCGGATTCCGCGGGGCCTCCCGCTATATCCATCCTGCCTATCGGGACGCCTTTGCCCTCGAATGTCAGGCCTTGCGGCGGGTCCGCGATGACATGGGATTGTCGAACCTTATCGTGATGATTCCCTTCTGCCGGAGAATCGAGGAGGCGCGGCGAGTATTGGAAGTCATGGCCCAAAACGGCCTGGATCGGGGCCGGAATGGTCTTGAAATTTACATCATGTGCGAAATTCCCAGCAACGTCGTGCTGATCGACGAATTCGCTCAGCTCTTTGACGGATTTTCGATCGGCTCGAATGACCTGACGCAGCTGGTTCTGGGTGTGGACCGGGATTCTGAAATACTCGCTGCCGATTTTGAAGAGGAAGACCCGGCGGTTTTGGCGATGATCGAGCAAGCCATTGCGGGTGCCCACCGTCATGGATTGAAATGCGGGATTTGCGGACAGGCGCCTTCCGACCGCCCCGGGTTTGCGAACTGGCTGGTTGCAAGGCAGATCGACAGTATCAGTCTCAGCCCGGACAGTGTGCTCGGAGTGATGCAGCAACTCGCCATCAATCACCAATTGCCGCAAAAGCCGGTTCAGCCTTCCGGTGCCAATCAATGCACAGCCCAGATCGATGCCTGAATGAACGATATGGCCAGAAAACCGAGATCAGGGACCGCTGGTTCTGAACGGAACATGCTCGGCGATTCAGGGGCCGAAGGTTCATCCCCTCTCTTCCCATGGCCACATGAAGGTCACGATTGGACCGTCCGCGATGTCGCCGCTGATCGCACGATTTTCCGGCAAGGCGGAAAGCCGGAATATCTGTTTGAAATCATCAGCGGGACGCTGAAACTTTCACAGGTCACCGAGGACGGAAGGCAGATCATTCTCGGATTCCCCTCAACGGGTGAACTTGTCGGCCTGGCCGGCGACAGAGAATATCGCTACGCTGCGGAAACCCTGACCCCGACTCGACTCCGCCTGATCCGTTGGACCGGATTTTATCGGCAATTGTTGGAGGACCGGGCTGCCCGGGACAAGCTTCTGCACTGGTTCGCGACCCAGGAAGAAATGACCCAGGAACATATTGCCATGCTCACCTTGCATAGCCCTGTGTCAAAACTGGCGGCCTTTCTGCTGCGACAAGTCTCCCGGCAAAGGCGATCCGCCGGAACAGACAAGGCGATCATCGATTTGCCGATGACCCAGCGGGATATCGCCACCTATCTGGACATCGCGCCAGAGACCTGCAGCCGGACGATGAAAAAATTGCGGAAAGACGGAGTCATTGCTGCCCGGGACCGTTTCGGCAACCATCAGCTAATCGAAATTCTTGATCGGAAACGACTGAATGATTTTGCAAATAGCCCCAGTCTCTGAAGTCTTTGGTCTTCTCACAAACATCGGATTTCTCGAGAAAAAACGCGACCCCAGTTGATCCTGATCAATTCGGAAAGGACGCCGAATCGATATAGGAAACTTGGGGGGTCGGCCTTGATTCGGAAGGACCCAAAAATGCATACGAAGTCGCCGCCTGTTCAGCCGCCTTTCACAGGACCCCGTCCCAAACTCAGGAAAAACAACGCCTATTCCCGCGCCGGTTATAAGGAGAGCAATAGCGACGCGGCCCCCTTCCGGAGCACCGTTGCATGCCTGGACAACTCCCGCGACGCGGCCCATGTGTTCCGTCATGCCGTTGCCGTGGCCAGCGGTCTGGACATTCCGGTGAAACCGGCTCATGTTTTGCAGGGCTGGGCCGCCGAATTCAGCCCCAGCGATCCGATCGGATGGCAGATCAAGATGCGCGAGGCACAGGACTATCTGTCGCGCATCGTGAAACCCGAAAACAGGTCGTTTGTTCTGCAGGACCAGCTTCTGCTCAACGGCGTCGCTGGCGAGGAAATCTCCCGCTGGACCGGCGAAAACGCCGACAATCTGATTGCTATGACGACTCGGTGCGGACTGGAGAACGGGCATTCGGCAAATGACCTCGCGCTGGGCAGAACCGCCCAGATGGTGCTCGATCGCACCGACGCGTCGCTCCTGCTGATCCCCCCGGACGGGAAGAAGGAGAAGGAGGACATTGTTTATCGGCGGCTTATCGTTCCCCTCGACGGATCGTGGCGAGCCGAGAGCGTGCTGCCTTTTGCGATGCGCATTGCGCGCAAGCATGGCGCCGAACTGCTTCTTGCTCATGTAATCCCCAAACCCGAAATCGTCGCGGCTGGCCTGGATGATGCGGAGGCCAATGATTTCGTGATGAAACTCAATCAATTCAACGAAAAAAACGCAAGAGCCTATCTGGATCGCCTGCAGTCTCGCTTGACCAGCGGCGGTATTGTCGTGCGATCGGTTTTGGAGAAAGAAGGTGACGTCCGGGAGCGTTTGCTCGGGCTTGCCGACAGTCATGCGGCGGATCTGATCGTCATGTCAGCCAGGGGAAAGGGCACGATTCACAATATGTCCTGCGGCAATGTCGCCAGACATATTGCCGGACATACAAAATGCCCGTTGCTGCTTATTCGCCAGCAAAAGGCCCGGCCGACCGACCATTCGACCCTGCCGAGGCAACGCTATGGTCCGCGACTGTTGTGGGAGTCGGCGCATTAGGCTGTGACCGAGCTTTCTGCGCAAACCACGCAATCTCCGGCTGACGATAAGGATCGGAACATCATTGATCCTTATCGCACCGATCCGCAGCATTCCGATCGGGATGAAGCCAGTCTCCTGGAAAGGGCGGCAGCTGATCTCAACCACCAGCTATCGGATGGCGTTCCCGAGCCCGTTCCAGCCTGGCGTAATATAGATGAAGCCGTCAATTGGCTGACGCTGGCACGAGAATCCTGCGCAAATGCTCCAGCAGATGCAGGGAAAGCCGCCGAATGGTTGCTCGACAATGACTACCAGGTTTACCGGGCTATTCGCCAGATCAAGGAAGACCTGCCGCACAGTTTTTACGAAAAACTGCCCGCACTGGAGGCGGAGCCGAAATCCAGATTTCCTCGGGTCTTTGCGCTTGCGCACACACTGCTGAAAGTCACGCATTTGCAGATAACCCTGCCGGCAGCAATCCAGTTTATCCGTGCCTATCAGCGAGGGAGTCCGCTTACCATCGCAGAGCTTTGGGCATTTCCAACCATGTTGCGGATCGCCTGCCTCGAAATTCTGGTGTCATCGCTCGGCGCCATTTTGCATGACCAGATCAAGCAGCCCTTCACCCCGACAATCGAGGCCAAGGCCGCCCGTTCGCTTGACAATACCGAACGGGTGGCGCGATCCATAGCCAATCTCTCGCTGATCGCCGCCATTTCTTGGGAGGATTTCTTCGACCAAACCAGTCAGGTTGAAAAGATCCTCGGCAAAGACCCCGCCCGCTATTATGCCCTTATGGATTTCGAGACGCGGGACCGATATCGCCGGGCGATTGAGATTCTCTCCTCCTATTCCGACATGACGGAAGTGGATCTTGCGGCAAAGGTGGTGAAGCGGGCAGCGGCGTCCGGCCGGCCGGGTGAAGACCATATCGGTTACTGGCTGATCGGAGCCGGCAGGCGAATTTTTGAACAGGAACAGGGGTTAACAGTTCCTCTCGGACTGCGACTCAGACGCCTCGCATTCGACCATGCCGGAATCTTCTATTCGTTTGGACAGCTATTCTGCTGGATCAGCGCGTTCCTCATCCCTGCCGTCTATCTGTGGTTTATCGGCGCCGTGCCCGTTCACTGGATCGGCTCATTCCTGATCATGCTGATCCCGGCATCCACCCTTTCCATCTCCTTTGTCCAGCGCCTGGTGACGATGATCGTCCCTCCTAAAACATTGCCAAAACTAGATTTTTCCGAAGGCCTGCCTTCCGATTGCAGGACGATTGTCGTCATCCCTGCCCTGATTGGAAAGGCTGAAGAGATACCCGACCTGGTTCAGCAGTGCGAGGCCCACTGGCTGTCCAATGTCGACCCCCATCTTCAGGTTGCCCTGCTTGCCGACCTTGCCGATGCGCCCGCTCAACATATGCCAGCCGACGAGGAAATTACCGCCCAGCTCGTCCGGCATTTCCGTGCGCTGAACAGTCGGCATGGCCAGAAAGAGGCCGGTCCGTTCCATCTCCTGCTTCGCTCGCGCCACTATAACAGGGCCGAGGGTTGCTGGATGGCATGGGAGAGAAAAAGAGGGAAGCTGGAGCAATTCAACCGGTTGCTTGTCGAAGATGATGATCAGGCCTTCACCGTTCATGAAGGAAACCGCCAGACGCTTTCCGGGATACGATTCGTCATTACCGCCGACGCCGACACCATCTTGCCCACCGGATCGGTCCGAAAGCTGGCTGGCACGCTGGCACATCCGGAAAATGTTGCCCGGTTTGACTCTGTCACTGGCGAGATCGTCTCCGGCTATTCGATTCTTCAACCGAGGGTCGAAATGGCGCCGCAGGGTATCAGCCGGACATTTTTCACTCGTTTTTTTGCCGGCGATACAGCGATAGACATATACAGCCGCGCGGTTTCCAACGTGTATCAGGACCTGTTCGGCATCGGTATTTTTATCGGCAAGGGCATTTATGATGTCGCCGCGTTCCATCGCTGCATCGACGGCCGGGTTGCCGAAAACACGATATTGAGTCACGACTTGCTGGAAGGCACTCTGGGCCGGGCCGCGCTCGCATCCGATATCGTCCTCTATGAGGGCTTCCCCGGCACCTACCTTGAATATGTCAAACGCTGGCACCGGTGGGTCCGCGGCGACTGGCAGCTATTGCCCTGGCTGCGTCGGCGCATCCGCGAAGCAGACGGAGCAAAGCGACGCAACAATCTCTCGGCACTTAGCAAATGGATGATCGTCGACAATCTGCGTCGTAGTCTTGTTGCGCCATCTTTGGTGCTGATGCTTGTTGTGGGATGGATGTTCCTGCCCGGCAATCCCTGGTTCTGGACGCTGCTCGCGATATTTGCCCATGGCGGACAGATATTCACCGACCTCGTTACGGGCCTTGCGCAAGGGCGCAGGCGCGGCGCCGTTCGGGGGCTTTTTGCCCAACTGGTTGATCAGGCCGGTCGCTGGTTTCTGGCGATCGCCTATCTTCCGTTTGAAGCAGCGATTAGCGTTCATGCCATCGCCGCGACTCTCTGGCGCACGCTGATCTCGAAGCAGAAAATGCTGCAGTGGACCACCGCAGCCCAGCTGTCGGCCCAACAGCGAAATCGCCATTCGCGTCTCACGATCTGGCTGGAAATGTGGACCGGCCCGGCGACGGCGCTGGCGCTTGCCATCGCCCTTCAGCTTTTGAAACCGGCAGCTTTCCCCGCCGCCTTCCCGCTTTTGCTGCTGTGGTTCGTGGCGCCCGAAATCACGCTGTGGCTGAACCGGCCGCGCCACAAGCCGGTCAAGGCTCTGAACGAACAGGACCGGCTTTTCCTGCGCAGCCTGGCGCGCCGCACTTGGCTCTATTTCGAAAGTTTCGCCGGACCGCAGGACAACTGGCTGCCACCGGACAATTATCAGGGCGATCCCTATCCCGAAACCGCTCACCGTACATCACCCACCAATATCGGGATGATGCTGCTTTCCACCGCCAGTGCTTGGGATTTCGGATATTTGGGAGGGGAAGAACTGGCGGCGCGCACCGCGAATATCTTTGCTACTCTCGATCGGCTGGAAACCCATCGCGGCCATTTTCTGAACTGGTATGACACGATCAGCTTGCAACCGCTAGAGCCCCGTTATGTGTCCGTTGTAGACAGCGGTAATCTGGCGGGATCCCTGATTGCCTATTCGTCCTTGCTGGAAGAGGTTGCAAAAGCGCCACCGATCGAGCCGCAGCGATGGGCGGGACTCGAGGACCTCTTTCGGCTTTTGTTCGAAACAATAGAGCGGATTTCCGGCGATTCGGACGATCTGCAATCAGAAGTCTGCCTGCTGCAGGCAAGATTGGATGGCCTGGCGGATGACCCTCTGCAATGGCATGGCGCGCTGACCGGCCTATTGCAGAGCCGGCTTCCCGGTCTCCAGCAAACGATCGCCAGGGTGGCAACGCAACCGGAAGCGATTACCACCGCCGATCTGCGAGAACTTCACAGCTGGTTTGATCGTCTTCGGCATCAACTGCAGACCATCGTGCACGATATCGAAGCGCTTGCGCCCTGGCTGGTGATGGATGACATTCCATCAGAATGTCACGGCCTGCTCGCCGATCTTGCCGGACAGCTTCAGCGGCGGGAAAACGACCGGAATTTCGATCAGGCTCTGCTCACGATCAAAGAGGCGATGGATGAAACACCAAGCCAGCGCCGCTGGTTCCAGTCGCTGGAAAATGCCGTGGAAGCGGGTCGGCAAAATCACAGAAAATTGGCGCGCAACCTCCGGGAAATGGCAGAAAGGGCCGAGAAATATGTCGGTCAAATGGAATTTTCTTCCTATTATGACCGCGAGCGCCGGCTGCTTCACATCGGCTATAATGTCAGCGCAGACCGGATGGACCCCCACCATTATGACCTGCTCGCCAGCGAAGCGAGGCTGGCCAGCTATCTCGCCATTGCCCACCAGGATGTGCCGATGGAGCACTGGTTCCATCTCGGCCGCCCGGTCATGCGCTATGACCGCGGTCTGGCGCTGATTTCCTGGAACGGCTCGATGTTCGAATATCTGATGCCCCGCCTGCTGATGCTGAGCGGACCCCAAACGCTGCTGAGCGAGAGCGAAAAGATCGCCGTGGAGATGCAAAAAATCTATGGGCGGCAACAAGGCATTCCCTGGGGCGTATCGGAATCCGCCTATGCGGCAAGAGACCCTGAACATCGCTATCAATATCAGGCCTTTGGTGTTCCCGGCCTCGGACTGCGTCGCGGACTGGCAAAAGATGTGGTGATTGCGCCCTATGCGTCAGCGCTTGCCCTTCAGGTCTTGCCCTCGGAATCCGCCGACAATCTGAGAGCACTTGTCAAACTGGGATATTCCGGCCTCTATGGCATGCTGGAAGCGGTCGACTACACACCAGAGCGGCAGGAAGGCGGCACCAGGGTCATTCCGGTCAATGCCTATATGGCGCATCACCAGGGCATGATCATGTGTGCTATCGGCAACAGCCTGTGCAACAACATATTGGTGAGCCGCTTTGCACAAGATGCGCGGGTTCATGCCGTTTCCTTGCTGTTAAACGAGAGGGTTCCGGACGAACTGCCGTCCGAGGTCAAACGTCTCGAAAGCGTCGACCTCGCCAGTCGTCAGCCAAGCACCACACCGGTCTCGCAAAAATGGCAACCACCACTCCATTCCGCCAACCCGCAAGCCCAACTGCTAGGAAATGGCAGCCTGTCATCCTCAATCTCGACGGGAGGGGGTGGCGGGCTGCAGTGGCGGCGCAAGGCCCTTACCCGGTTTGTACCCGATCCGGTACGCGATGACAGCGGCTTATGGATATATCTGCACGATGAGGAAGAGGGACAACTCTGGTCCGCCACTCGCCAGCCAACCGGCCAGGTCCCGGACCAATATGATGTCACATTTCATAGCCATATGGCGGAATTTCATCGCCGTGATCATGATATCAGCGTACGGATGGAAGCCGTTGTTGCCGCCGGGGATGACATTGAGATTCGCAGGCTCACCATTGACAATCTGGGCAACCGCCCACGGCGCCTGAGAATTACCAGCTATGGGGAAGTCGTGCTGGCCCCGCCGCTCGAGGATGAGCGCCACCCCGCCTTTAGCAAGCTGTTTGTCGGCAGCGAATTCATTCCCTCAATCGGTGGTCAGCTGTTTACCCGGCGGCCCCGCAACCGCAGCGACAGTCCGCCGGTCTTACTGCACTTCCTGGTCAGCGGCGATGGACAATTTGGCCGCGCGGGGCATGAGTCGGACCGTCGGCGATTCGTGGGTCGCAACGGTACAATGCAGCGACCCTTTGGGGCCCAGAACAGCTTGTCCCAGACCACGGGCTGGACCCTGGACCCGGTCATGGCGCTGCAGACCACATTGGAGTTAAAGCCATTTGAGCATCAGGAACTCTGCTTCGTCACCGTTGCAGCGATGTCCCGGGAAGCGGCGCTGGAAATTGCCGAGCGCCACACAAGCCTGCCGTCTATTGACTGGGCTATCAACGATGCGGCTTCGGCGGCTGCGCGCGAAAACGACAGGCTGGGAATGAACCCGGGCCAGCACAGGGACTTCCAGGCATTGGGTTCGCTGATGCTATATCCGCATGGGAATTTGCAGGCAGAACCGGCTGCGAAGGAGTCCAATCGTCTTGGCCAGCCGAGCCTCTGGGGCATGGCGCTTTCCGGGGACTATCCCATTCTTACCCTGCGGACGCGGCAGTTGCCCAACTCGCTATTGCCGGACCTGATCCGCGCCCACCAGCTTTGGCGCAGGCAGGGACTGGAGGTCGACTTGGTCATCCTGCAGTCGGTAGCATCGGGCTATATAGAACCCGTCCGCGACGATTTGACCGACCTGCTGCAGGACGTGAATGCCCAGTGGATGCTGGGACGGAACGGCGGAATTCACTTGCTGTTCGCAGACCAGATCAGGCCCGATCAGGTCCGGCTGGTGGAAGCGGTTTCAAGGGTTGTCATCGAGGATGGCGAAGGCAGTCTCAACGAACATCTTGCCAGGGCGTTCAGACTGCCGCCGGAGCTCCCGCATTTTGAGTCCGCGAGCAAAGCGGTGGACGAAGACGGCATCCCGGATCTGGTCCGCCCCGCAAATCTGTTGTGCGACAATGGCATTGGCGGTTTTGGGTCCGATGGCCGGGAATATGTCATCCATCTGCAACCGGGCGACACCACCCCCGCTCCCTGGATCAACATCCTGGCCAATGACGGTTTTGGGTCGGTGGTGACCGAAGCCGGCGGCGGATTTAGCTGGGCCCGCAATAGCGGCGAGAATCGGATAACGCCGTGGACCAATGATGCAGTGATGGACGAGCCCGGCGAGGCTCTCTATCTGCGCGATGAAGAAACGGCCGAGATATGGACACCAACACCGGGGCCAGCCGGGCGGGAGACCGCCTGTGAAATCCGGCATGGTACCGGCTATACCGAGTGGCGCAAGATATCGCACGGACTGGAACAGGATCTGCGGATTTTTGTGGCGATTGATGATCCGGTCAAAATCATCCGGCTGCGGCTGACCAATCATACCAAACGGCATCGCCGGGTGACCGCCACCTATTATGCGGACTGGCTGCTTGGTTCCCTGCGCAGCGTATCCCGACCGACGGTGCTATGTTCCTATGAACGGGAGTTGCAGGCTATATTCGCGCGCAATTTCTGGAATCCGGATTTTGCCGAGCGAACGGCATTCCTGACCGCAGATCAGCCGCTGCACGCCTTTACCACCAGCCGTCAGGAATTTCTGGGCAGGGAAGGCAATCTGGAAAGTCCGGCAGGCCTTCACCGCTGGGGGCTGGAAGGACTGGGCGAAGCTGGCTGCGATCCCTGCGGCGCTTATCAGGTCCATCTCGACCTGGAACCGGGAGGAGTTTCGGAAGTCTGTTTTCTGCTGGGGCAAGGACAGGATGAAACCCACGCCAAAACGCTGATCTCCAGATGGAAGACACCGGATGCCATCGACCCTGCGTTCCAGGACCTGATCCGGTTCTGGGATGACCTTCTCGGCACGGTCGAGGTCCATACGCCCGATCCGGCATTTGATATCATGATCAATCGCTGGCTGTTGTATCAATCCATGGCTTCGCGGATTCTGGCACGGGCCGGATTTTACCAGGCGAGCGGAGCGATTGGATATCGCGACCAGTTGCAGGACATGATGGCTTTTCTCCACAATGATCCGGGACGGGTGCGGGCCCATATTCTCGACTGTGCGGCGCATCAGTTCGAGGAAGGCGATGTTCTGCACTGGTGGCATCCGCCGTCCGACAAGGGGGTGCGGACCCGCTGTTCCGATGATCTTCTGTGGCTCCCTTATGCTGTTTGCCGCTATGTCGAGGTCACCGGGGACGAGTCGATCCTGCAGGAAGAAATGCCCTTTCTAAAGGCACCACCGCTCGGACCGGACGAGGAGGACCGCTATGCCGGGTTCGAAACGACCAGCATCGCTCAACCCCTGTTCAACCATTGTCAGCGAGCCCTGGAAAAGGGCCTGACCCGAGGGCGCCATAATCTCCCGCTGATCGGCACGGGGGACTGGAATGACGGCATGGACCGGGTCGGACGCAACGGACAGGGCGAGAGTGTCTGGCTGGCGTGGTTTGCCATCGTGACGGCCAGTGCGTTTTCCACTCTTGCCTGTCGCACGGGCAATGCCACCATTGCGGATGCCTTGGCCGACCGGATCGACGAACTGCGGGACCATGTTGAAGCGGCCGGATGGGATGGTGACTGGTATCGCCGGGCGTTCGATGACGAGGGCCATCCCTGGGGATCCTCGGAAAATCTGGAATGCCGGATTGATTCCATCTCCCAGTCCTGGGCCCAGTTTGCAGGTGGTGATGCTGCGCGGACGAAAACCGCGCTGGAAGCAGCATGGCGGGAACTGGTCGATGATGAAGACGAGATTGCTCGCCTGTTATGGCCGCCGTTCGAGAAAACACCACGCGACCCTGGCTATATCCGGGCTTATCCGCCCGGAATCCGGGAAAATGGCGGCCAATATTCCCATGCAGCGACCTGGCTGGGCATCGCCTTTGCCCGCTCGGGCCAACCCGACCGGGCCATGCGGATTTTTGATATGCTCAATCCGGTCAAGCGGGTCGGGAATCCCGAGGAGGCCGAGAAATACCGCGTTGAACCCTATGCCGTTGCCGCCGACATTGCCGGTGGCAAAGTCCACGGCGGGCGCGGCGGATGGACCTGGTATACGGGTGCGGCAGCATGGACCTGGCGACTCGGGGTCGAGGCGATATTGGGACTCGAACTGCGCGACGGAAAGCTTTGCATCAATCCTTCGATACCCAGCGAGTGGGACGGCTTTTCTGCAATCTACCGTCAACCCAAGGGCTCTGTGAAGATAACCGTGGACCGCCGAAAAGACCTTCAGAATGGCCCCTGGGAACTGGTCGTCGATGGCAAGGAACAGACGGGCCAGGCAGTCACCTTTCCCGTGGACGGTAGCCAAAAGGAGGTCACCGTCCGCCTCGGCTGAATGTTCGTCGGCGGTCGGCGGCAACCACCTGCCGCGTTTATTTCACCGGCGGCACCGGGACAATGCCGACGGATGCTGCAAATCCGATGCGAAGCGCCTGTGCGATATCTTTTACCCGTAACTTTTCCATCAAATTGGCCCGGAACACCTCGACCGAATGAAGCGAAATGCCAAGATTCAGGGCGATCGCCTTGTTGCAGCAGCCCTTCATCAGCTCCTCCAGGACGTCCTGCTCCGGGCCCGACAGCGCGGCCAGGCGAGCCCGTGCTTGTGCCGCGGCCAGGAACCGCAAATCCTTATTTTCAAGAAAGGCGAACGCTTCTTTCAGAGCTTCCAGAAGCAGTTCTTTCTTATAGGGTTTTTCCAGAAAATTGGCCGCGCCCAGCTGCATGGATTGCACGACCGTTTCGATATCGCCCTGCCCCGTAAGAATGATCACCGGCATATCCATGTCTTTTTCGATCATCTCGCGCTGCACTGCTGTGCCATCCATCTCCGCCATCCGCATGTCGAGCAGGACACAGGCGCGATCAGATTTTTCGGCGGTTTTCAGGAAATCGGCACCGGATTCAAACTCTGTGACCTGAAAACCGGCGTGGCGAAGCATGAAACCGGTTGAATGGCGGACAGCAATATCATCATCGACAATATGAACCAACTTCCCGCTGGTCATCAGATTGCTTCCCTGATGGCTCGCGTCTCCACCATTGCCAATTCTCTGTATAGTCAGATCGGTACAATTTTTTTGAAGAGCCGAAGCATCATCATGGGGGTCGCGGGTCAGCGGTCAGACACCTCAGCTCTTCATGATGGACCTATACAATATTCGGCCCAATAAATAAAGTTGGGCTCACGAACTGTCTGTTACCAAACATTCTGGACATAGCCGGATCTGCTTCGGGTGTCCTACTTTCCAAAGGGAGCGATGGTTTGCCGGTACATTTTTTCGGGTTCGCCATAGGAGTCCCCGGCCGTCTTTTCCAATCGCAAACGATCGGTGATAGTGACTTTCCCGCGACTCGCCTTGATGGCACCATAGCCTTCCAGAATATGAAGGGTCAGCGTGACTCCGGACCTTTGCGCCGCGATCATCATCGCCATAAACTCATGCGTCAGATGGATATCATCGCCGTCCGTCCGATCATGGCACATCAGCAGCCACCGTGCGAGTCGGGTCTCGATGCTGTTGTGAGCGTTGGACACGACGCTGCAGGCCGTCTGAAGCATGAATGTGTTGATATAGCGCAGCAAGAGATCAAGCAGCGTCCTGCTCTTCTGGGTGGCCCTGCGCAATTGCCTTGCACCGATCGACAAGGCGGTGGGCGCATCAATCTGCATGAAGGTTTGATGCGGCATCTGTTCGCTACCCAGCAACAGCGATCCAGCCGAAAAGCCTTCCCTGCCGAAAATACCGACTTCGGTCTGTTCGCCATTCTGGCTGGTGGCAACGATCGACGCGATTCCTCCCTCGGGAAAGTAAATCGTCGTGACCGGCGCGTTGGCCTCCACCAATATCATTCTGCGCTCCAGTTCGACGCGCTTGATATCAGGCAATAACAAGGTCCGGTTTTCGTCCGACATCGTTTGAATCAGAAGGTTGGAGCTATTCGATAGAGGCAAAATCCGTTTCCACTTGACCTGGGTGAAGTGAAAAATGTTCGCCTCGCCGCTCCGATACCCCGTTCTGGGAGCGATATCGATAATATTGACCCTCCACGAGGCCAACACCACAGAAAAAACTGTTCGATATCAGACAAATGGAAACCAGCCATACAATCATAGCACAGTGGGTATCAAAGCGGCTCATGATTGTTGAAAACGGGGTTGATAATTACCTGGCCCCGTTGCGGTTCGTCCGTCGACGATAGGGTATTTTACCTAGGTGCCACGCCCTATTTCAAGGCACGATCAAAGATACTATCATTCAGAGGACGATTCTCGACTGGCAGATTTGGAACAATATATGCAGACGATTCTGAGCCTTTCTCTCAATACGGCGATTGATGTCTCCTGTGATGCCGAACAGGTCAAGCCGACCGTCAAGATCAGAACATTTCACCAGATTCATCATCCAGGTGGCTGTGGAGTCAATGTCGCCCGCGTGATTGCCACTCTCGGCGGACGCCCTGAACTGGTCTATCTTGCCGGCGGCGCGACCGGCGCGCTGCTGTCGGACAGCCTTGATCGGCTGCCTATCACCCAGCATCGAGTGGGCGCATCTGCGGCCACCCGGATTTCTTACACGGTGCATGAATTGACCCGGAGGCAGGAATATCGGTTCGTCCCCGAAAGTGCCGCCGTAACGATGGACGAAATAGAGACGGTTCTCGACATAGTGAGACGTTTGTCATTTGATTATCTCGTCGCCAGCGGCAGTCTGCCAACAGGCGCTCCCGACGATATCTATGCCCGGCTGGCCCGCATTGCCGCCGACAAGGGCGCGCGCATCATTGTGGACAGTTCCGGCGCGGCGCTGAAAGCGGCGCTTGATGCTGGCGGCATCTATCTGGCCAAGCCCAATCTGACCGAACTGGAGCAGCTCGTCGGCCGTCCGCTGGATCGGGCTGCCGCCGGACAGGAAGCGTTGCGACTGGTGCAGGCGGGAAAGGTCGAGCATATTGTCGTCTCGATGGGAGACGCAGGAGCCCTGCTGGCCAATGCGCAAACCCTGCTCGACGTCGCCGCTCCCCGTCCGATTGTTCGTTCCACCGTCGGGGCGGGCGACAGCTTCGTTGGCGCGATGACCTTTGCCCTGGCGTCAGGAACAGAAATTGGCGAAGCCTTTCACTTCGCGGTCGCTGCCGGATCGGCCGCCGTGATGACCCCCGGCACGGAATTGTGCCACCGGAAGGATGTCCTCAAACTGTACCGGCAGAGCGTCGCGGAGCGGGAGGCGCCCGCCGGCGATCGGCTGATTTCACTCCTTGCGGGCTAGCCCGGAAGGGAAGCTTTTACCCATTGCACGATTGAGCCGGCCGGCATGGCTCCGGCCGTGCGGGCGAGTTCGCGTCCCCCGGATATCAGGATCAGCGACGGAATGGACCGGATCTGAAAACGCGCGGCAATCGCCTGTTCGGCCTCCGTATCGAGCTTGCCAAGACGGACATCAGGCTCAAGTTGCGCCGCCGCAGCCGCAAAGGCCGGAGCCATCTGCCGGCACGGGCCGCACCAACTGGCCCAGAAATCGACGAGCAACGGAATGTCACTGGTACTGGCATGCTTAGCGAAATTTGCAGCCGTCAGCGTCACCGGCTTTCCGGCGAACAGGAAATTCCCGCATTTTCCGCATTTCCCCCGATCTTTGAGTTTGTTTCGGGGAACGCGGTTAGCGGTATCACAGGACGGGCATATAATTTTCAACGGATCGGACATTTGCAACTCTCCTCACTGGCCTTCGCTGCCTTTGCTCTTGTGCGCAACATCTCCGGCCGCGGTCATCGGTAAGATTACGTATTACTCTTCGATCGATTTGGGCCCTATTTTCAAGGGATATCGATAGCTCAGCCTGTTTGAAAGGTCATGAATATGTTTGTACTTGGCTTAGCGGGAATATTCTCTCGAAAATCCAGTCAGCATCAAAATTTGAAAAGAGCGGAAAAATCTCCCTGTCTTTGGCGGGTGCTGATCATTCTCTGTGGCACAGCGCTCGTCGCGAGTTGCATGACGGCAACGCCCTATCAACCGGATATTGCGGGACAGAAAATCCAGGGCGGCTATTCAGAAGCCTGGATCGGAGGCAATCGCTATCAGGTGAACTTTGCCGGCAATACCCTGACATCGCGAGATCGGGTCGAGGGCTATCTACTCTACCGGGCCGCCGAATTGACTCTCGAAAAAGGCTATGACTGGTTCGAGATCAATGACCGGCTGACCGAACGCGATGTGCGCAGCTATGTTGCCCCCGATCCCTTCTACGAGCCTTATTATGGCAATATCTATGGCTATTGGCGACCGCACTGGCGCTACTATCGTCCCGGCGGGGGCTGGTACTGGTGGCATCCGGAATGGGGCAGCCCATTCTGGGCTGACAGGATCGACCTGCGCACCGTCGAGAAATTCGAGGCCCATGCCGAAATCGAAATGTTCCATAGCCCGGTCCCGCTGGACAACCACCGTGCCTTTGACGCGCGGCAGGTCATCAATGAACTCGAACCGACGATTGAACGCCCCTGAATATAGATGGAAAGGTCTCGACCATGAAAGGATTCATTGCCGATATTGAAGGACTGACCGAGGAAAATGAAGATTTTCGCCGGGTCTTGTACACAGGACATAATTTGCAGCTGGTGCTGATGGCAATCACTCCGGGATCGGAGATCGGCGAAGAGGTCCATGAAGACAGGGATCAGTTCTTCCGCATCGAAAAGGGAACGGGAGAGGTCTGGATTGATGGTCGCTGCACAGAGGTGAAGGCAGATGACGGTATCATTGTCCCGCAAGGTGCGCGGCATAATGTGGTCTGCACGGGCAACGAGCCGCTGCGCCTCTATACGATTTATGGACCGCCCGAGCATGTCGACGGTACTGTCCACAAGACCAAGGCTGATGCAGAGGCGTCGCACGAACATTTCGACGGTGTCACCACCGAATAAACAGCCATCGGCATGCAGAAGCCGTCTGCTGTCTGACGCGATAGTCCGGCGATCAAGAAATCCGCTTGCCGGACGCACCGTCAAATTTGTCGCAGGCATTGCAGAAGATGACCGCTATGCAACCAAACCGATCGCAAAACTCAATGCCCGCGGCCAATTCGGCGATCGCTTCGGCATTGCGCGAAGCGGCAGGCTTGCTGAAACTTCAGAATGCCAGCCCGTTTCGCAGTCTGGCCTATTCAAAGGCAGCGAATATGGTGGAATCACTCCCCGCCGATATTGCGGCCATTGCCGGACAAGGGAGGGAAGCACTGGAGGCGCTACCCAATATCGGAACAGCGATTGCGGCGGCCATTCTTGAACTGTTGTCGACCGGCCGATGGTCACAGCTCGACCGGCTGCGCGGCAGCCTGGAGCCCGAAGCAAGCTTTCTTGCCATTCCCGGCATCGGACCGGCACTGGCACAGCGGATTCACGAGCATCTCCAAGTCGACACGCTGGAAGGACTGGAAATGGCGGCCTATGATGGCCGACTGGAAAAAGTGCCGGGCATCGGTGAGCGCCGGCTCTCGATTATCCGCAATGGCCTGGCGGCCTTGCTCTCCGTCCGAGGCACCAGATCGACCCGCACCGCCGCTGCCGTTCCACCCGTCGCCATCCTGCTCGATGTCGACCGGGAATATCGGATGCGGGCGCGAGCGGGGGAGCTGCCCAGGATTGCACCAAAGCGGTTCAATCCTCACGGCAAGGCCTGGCTGCCGATTCTGCATAGCGAAAGAGGGCCCTGGCATTTTACTGCACTCTATTCCAACACCGCCCGCGCCCATCAGCTGGATCGGACCACCGACTGGGTGATCATATTTTTCAGCACCGATCATCAGCCCGAAGGGCAATGCACCGTGGTCACCGAAACATCAGGACCGCACAAGGGCGAACGGGTGGTTCGCGGTCGGGAGCACGAGCAATGACCCGATGCAACCGCTGTCGAACCGGAACCAGCCTGCCCTTCTACGCGCGATCAAAATAGTCTTGCCCGGACAGCCACTCGGCATAGCTGGCGATCAGCGGTCGCTCGTTCGCACAGGGCAGGTCGCCCAGTCTTGCGATCACCGCCTGCAGGCACTCGGCCAGCCCGTCTGTATCGCCAAAGGCCTCCAGGCAGAAACTGGTCCAGGTCCGCTCTGCCCCTTCCGGCCGCACTTCGCTCAGTTCCACCTGACAGCCCGCAGATAGCTGCTCACCGGTCGTCATTTCACCCCGTGGATCCAGACAGGCCAGCCAGCGCATCTTGGTCACTTTCAGTTGCCTGTCGTCGGAAACCGGCAAAGCGGAGACTTCATGCTTCACCCAGAGTTCGCACTCTTGCGGGCCGGCGAAAGCGACGACAAGCGGCACCTCCCGGATCAGCGTTTTCAGTTCCCATTGCTCTCCGCCCCGCTTCTTCAGATTGACCGCGCTGCTGCCGGTAGGGATATAGATATCGGTCCGTTCGCAGGCCGCGGAAAGCGCGACCCCTTTTTCCTCGAGCCAGGCGCTCAGGACCCCGGTCTGGCCATTGGGCCACCAGAAACGGATCTCCCCGGTCAGCGACGGCGCGCCGGCGCTAATAGCCGACACGGGGACCACCGTTGGTATGAGGCAACTGCCCCGGCAATTGCTCTGCCTTCAATTTCCTCTGTTCCGAACGCATGATCTTGCTCCTCTCATCCTTCTAAACGTCGGCAGCACCCGGGGGTTGCCAGACAGTGAAATCATTTCCTGATCGGAACCCGAATCGCAACCGGGCGTTGTTCGGGAACATGTTCCAGGGAAAAGATGATGTCTGATACGATTCACGACCGAAGTTCAGCAGGCGATCGGCAAGGCGTGCCTTTGGCTTATGCTCACCTCGCTAGCCGCATTGCGGGCATGGGCAAGGCCTGTGACACGACAGCCCTTGTCCCGGAAGCCGGCTGATGGCCGCACGAGCCTACTGGAAAGGGCAGATCAGGATCGCCCTGGTCTCAATTCCCGTGGAAATCTATCCGGCCACCAAAAGTGGTGCACAAATATCCTTCCGCCAGATTCACGAACCCTCCGGCAAACGGATCAAATATGAAAAGGTCGTGCCGGGCATCGGCCCCATTGACCGGGACGATATCATAAAGGGCTTTGAATATGAGAAGGACAGTTACGTCCTGCTCGATCAAGACGAAATCGACGCGGTCAAGCTCGAGAGCAAGAAGACGCTGGTGCTGACTCAATTTGTCGATTCTTCCGACATTGACGTTCTCTACTACGAAAAGCCCTATTATGTGGTGCCCGCGGATGATCTTGCCGAGGAAGCCTATGTCGTGCTGCGCGAAGCGCTGAGGAAAACCAAAAAAGTCGGCGTCGGCCAGCTTGCCGTCCGCGGGCAGGAACATGTCGTCAGCCTGAAACCATGCGGCAATGGCATGATTCTGGAGACCCTGCGCTACGCCGACGAGGTCAGGAAAGCGCAGGGCTATTTCGACGAGATTGACGATATCAAACCAGACAAGGAATTGCTCAGCCTTGCCGAAAAGCTGATCGACGACAAGGCGGCCCCTTTTGAGCCCGAAGAATATCACGACCGTTATGTCGATGCGCTGAAAGAACTGATTGCCGCAAAACGCAAGTCGGGCGGCGAGAAAATCCTCGAGGATGTCGATGAAGGCGCCACGCCTGGCGGCAATGTCATCGATCTGATGGCGGCGCTGAAAAAATCAGTCGAGTCAGACAGCGGTTCGAAGAAGAAATCCTCCTCAAAAGGCAAATCCAGCAAAGCCGGATAGCCATGGCACAGAAATCCGATCCCCTTGCCGACTATAATCTCAAACGCGACTTTCAGAAGACGCGCGAACCGGCAGGCAAGGTGGAAACCGCGACAGCGAACCGATTCATCGTGCAAAAGCACGCTGCCAGCCGTCTGCACTTTGATTTCCGGCTGGAGCTGGACGGGGTCCTCAAGAGCTGGGCGGTGACCAAGGGGCCAAGCCTCAATCCGGATGACAAGAGGCTGGCGGTGCGGACCGAGGATCATCCCCTGTCCTATGCCGACTTTGAAGGCACGATCCCCAAGGGAGAATATGGCGGCGGCACGGTGATGCTGTGGGACAAGGGCAGCTGGGCGCCGATAAAGGGCAAAAGCGCCGACGATCTGGAAAAAGGCCATCTGCATTTCATTCTCGATGGCAGCCGGATGAAGGGCGAATGGCTGCTCGTTCGGATGCGCAAAAAGTCGGGAGAGAAGCGGGAAAACTGGCTGCTGCGCAAGATCGATGATCCATATGCTGGCGGCAGCGATGATCTGGTGGCCCGCGAACTGACCAGCATCGAGACCGGGCGCAATATGGCCGAGATAGCAGCCGACGACACAGGAGAAGCATCACTCCAGGATAAGCCGGACCAGGTTGCCGGAAGGATGTTGCGGCAGGGGTCCGAAAACAAGACTCGCCCCGCCAAAGCTGCTGCTCGGGACAAAAAGACGACCCATTCCGTCCTGCCGAAATTCCGCAAGCCGCAGCTCGCGACGCTGGTGGACGAGGTCCCGACGGGCAACAACTGGCTGCACGAGATAAAATATGACGGCTATCGCTGTCTGCTGGCGGTGGCCGGCGAGGAGGCGCGCATTTACACCCGATCGGGCAAGGACTGGACCGGAAAATTCGGCGAAATTTCCACGGCCGCGACTAGCCTGATAACCGGATCGGCGCTGATCGACGGAGAGATTGTCGCGCTGGACGAAAAGGGCAATCCCGATTTTTCCCGATTGCAACAGGCGCTAAAGGATGGGGCGGACGGGCTGATTTTATTTGCCTTCGACCTGCTCGAGCGGAACGGCGAGGATCTGACGCAGCTCACCAATATCGAGCGCAAGGAGCGGCTGAGCGCTGTCCTGGCGCAAGGCAATGACCGGATTCGCTTCTCGGATCATCTGATCGGTGCGGGCGAAAAACTTCTGGATGCCATGTGCAAGGCGGGCCAGGAGGGCATTATCTCGAAACGGGCCGACGCACCCTATCGCGGCCGGCGCACCAGAGACTGGCGAAAGATCAAATGCACGCGGCGGCAGGAGTTTGTCATCCTCGGCTGGCGCAAGTCAGACAAGAAGGGGCGCTCGTTTGCATCGCTGTTGCTTGCCCAGCACGAGAAGGACCAGCTGGTCTACAAGGGGCGCGTCGGAACCGGCTTTACGGACGACGTCATGGAAGAGCTGGCCACCAGGATGAAGCCATTGGCGCGCAAGACCCCGCCGGCTGCGGTTCCGAAGACGGAGAGCCGGGATGCCAACTGGATCACGCCGAAACTGGTCGCTGAAATCGCCTTTGCCGAATTTACCGGGGACGGGAGGGTAAGACACGGCAGCTTTCTGGGATTGCGCGAGGACAAGGATGCCAGCAAGGTCAGGCCGGAAACTCCCGCATCCTCCCCGGCACCAAAGGCGAAGCCCCTAATCCAGATTTCCAGTCGCGACCGCGTCATCTTCCCCGATTCCAAGGCAACCAAGGGCGACCTTGCCGACTATTACGAAGCCATCGGTGCGCTGATGCTGCCCTGGGCCGCGCGCCGCCCGGTCAGCCTTGTGCGCTGTCCCCGGGGGCGGGCCAAACAATGTTTTTTCCAGAAACATGACGCAGGCAGTTTTGGCGAACATGTGAAGGCGGTGCCGATCACCGAAAAGGACGGCGGCGTCGAGGATTATCTCTATATTGAAAACAGCGCCGGGCTGCTGGCCTGCGTCCAGATGGGGACGATCGAATTTCACGGCTGGGGATCGCGGATTGAAACGCTCGAACAGCCGGACCGGATGGTACTCGATCTCGACCCGGACGAAGGGCTGGATTTCGGCGACGTCAAAAAGGCTGCAAAGGATATTCACCAGACGCTCGCCGATCTCGGTCTGGCAAGCTTCGCGATGCTGTCCGGCGGCAAGGGCGTGCATGTCATCGTGCCGCTCGAGCCGAAGGCGCAATGGCCGGAGGTGAAGGATTTCGCCCGCCGCTTTTCCACTGCCCTCGCGCAGTCGCAGCCGGACCGCTACACCGCCACAATGTCCAAGGAAAAGCGCAAGGGCAAAATATTCATCGACTGGCTCCGCAACCAGCGCGGCGCGACCTCGGTAATCCCCTATTCGGCACGCGCCAGAAGCGGTGCGCCGGTCGCGGCTCCGGTCAGCTGGGATGAGCTGGACGATTATGACAGGGCCGGGCATTTCAGCATCTCGGATGCAGCCCGCATGATCGAACGGGCAAACAGCCCCGATTTGCGCCACTGGTGCGAAAGGGAACAGTTGCTCCCCGACCTGTAGACCGGGTCGACCGGATTCAGGCGATCGCCGAGACCAGCCAGGCCTTGCCCTGCATCATCACCCCCTCGCCCTCGCTATGGTGCCGGGCAAAGACCTCCTTCAGGTCCCGGCTGGCGGCTTCCCTGATCGCGTCGCTCTTGCCGTTCAGCAAACGACCGACAGCCATCGAGGCAAAGGCAAAGGCAACCGCCTGTTCCGGCGTTGCACCTCTGCCCCCGACGGGTTGCAGACCACCATAGGCGACTACATCCATATCCGTGAAACCACTGCTGTCCATGATCTCGCCGAGATATGCGAGATCCTCGAAGGCAAAGGGACCCGGCGCGCGCGGCACCGCCGGCGGCACATCTATATGGTTTCTGACCACGCCCATCATTTCCATGATCCACTGGTTGTCGCGCGGCGGCCCCCATACCGCAAGGTCGATGCGGCCACCCTTGCGGAGCAGGCCGCGCAGATGGGCAAAGGCACGGACGGGCTCCTCAAAGAACATGCTGCCAAAACGGGAAAAAAGCCGGTCATAAGGCGCACCGGCCAGCGTAACCGTCGCGGCGTCCGCGCAGGTGAAGGAGATATTCGTGGCGCCTCTCTTTGCCGCCCGCTCCCGCGCGGCGGCGACCAGGTCGGGCGAAATATCAACGCCGATCAGCTTGCCGGTCGGCGCGACCTTCTGCGCAATCGCAACTGTGGTGGCGCCGCCGCCGCAGCCCAGATCAATCACCGTCTCGCCCTTCTGATAGGCGGCGCGGCTGAGCAAGGCCTCGCCGATCGGCGCGATCATCTCCTCGAACATCGACAGGCTCGCCAGCCATTTCTGGCCCATTTCGCCCGCCCAGTCTTCCTGTTTCAGCGCTTCGGGCTGCGCGCCGCGACTGGCCTCGTCATTCTTCATGAAGAATTTTCCTGTCCTACAGAATTTTTGCGAAACTCGCGGTTCCGGTCCCGGTCACCGGTTTTTTGACCGCAGTATCGGCCACGGTAGCAGCCTCCATCACCTGTTGCGGATCGGGCTGGTCCGCGAGCAGAGCCTCCATCGTCCGGACGCAGAGCCGAACGGATTCATCGGCCAGATCATAGCAAATCTGCTTTCCCTCCCGCCGTGTTTTCACGACATCCGCCTGCCTCAGCGCCGCGAGTTGCTGGCTGAGCGCCGGCTGGCCGACCCCGGTCGCCCGGTCGATATCGCTGACCCTGCTTTCGCCGCGCAAGAGATAGGACAGGATCATCAGCCGCTGGGGCTGCGCGTAGACCTTGAGCTTTTCGGTCGCGGCGTCGGCACGCTCGCGGCTTTCAAAAATGGCCGTCACGGATTCTTCACCCGATGGCAAAACCAGTCATCTGCCTGGCGGCCCGCCTGGTCCGACAGCGACGGTATTGCCAGCACATCGTCCCCGGGCTGCCAGCCTTCGGGCGTCAGCACATCCTTCTCGTCGGTCAGTTGCAGCGCCGCCAGCATGCGGATCATCTCGTCGACTGATCGGCCGACATTGTGCGGATAGCAGGTGGTGGCCCGGATGACGCCTGCTGGGTCGATAAAATAGCTGGTCCGCATCGCGGCGGAATCGTCCGCATTTTCGTCGATCATGCCAAAAGCATATCCGACGGCCATGCTCGGGTCCTCGACGATCGGAAAAGATATGGCGACATCAAACTGGTCTTCAATCGCCCGGACCCAGGCGAAATGGGCATATAGGCTGTCGACCGACAGGCCGAGCAACGCGCAGTCCATCGCTTCGAACCTGTCCCGATGGCGGGCCAGGGCGACAAATTCCGTCGTGCAGACCGGTGTAAAATCGGCCGGATGCGAAAAGAAGATCAGCCAACGGCCGCGATAGTCGGACAGCCGGACCGGGCCGTGCGTGGTGCGTGCCTCGAAATCGGGCGCGACATCGCCAATACGCAATGAACCGGACTTTTTGTGCAACGCATCTATCATTAACCTATCCTCGGCAGCGAATTGCCAGCATCTACATATTGACGCAACACATATAGTGTATTACATGATTTATGTAAATATGAATATGAGGAATTTACCATGACCGATTCGGCCCTGATTCATGCGACGGAACAGATCACCCGGGCGCAGAAAAGCATCCCGGTAATCCAGTCATTTTTCGACCCGGCGACCTATACTGTGACCTATGTGGTGCACGACCCGGCGACCAGATGCGCGGCGATCATCGACAGCGTCTTTGACTTCGACCCAGCCTCCGGCCGGACCTCCTTCGATTCCGCCGACCAGGTGATCGCCTATGTAAAGGAGCAGGACCTGAAGGTCGAATGGCTGCTCGAGACTCATGCGCATGCCGACCACCTGTCCGCTGCCCCCTATCTGCAGGAAAAACTGGGCGGCAAGATCGCGATCGGCGAGCATATCGTGACGGTCCAGAACGTATTCGGCAAATTGTTCAACGCCGGCACGGAATTCCAGCGCGACGGATCGGACTTTGACCGTCTGTTCGCCGATGGCGATACGTTCAAGATCGGCAATATCGATGTGACCGTGATGCATGTGCCCGGTCACACGCCAGCTTGCATCGCCTATGTCGTGGGCGATGCGGTCTTTGTCGGTGATACCATGTTCATGCCGGACTATGGCACGGCGAGAGCGGATTTTCCGGGCGGCGACGCACGCAAGCTTTACCGGTCGATGCGGCGCATCCTGTCGCTGCCCGAGACCACCCGCCTGTTCATGTGCCACGACTATCTGCCGGAGGGCCGGACCGAATATGTCTGGGAAACCACCGTTGCGGAAGAGCGCAAGCACAATATCCACGCCCATGACGGCGTCACCGAGGACGAATTCGTCAAAATGCGGACGGAACGCGACAAGACGCTCGACATGCCGCGGCTGATTCTGCCCTCGGTCCAGGTCAATATGCGCGCCGGCCATTTGCCGCCCGCGGAAGACAATGGCGTGCGCTATCTCAAAGTACCGCTGAACGGCGTCTGATGCTCGCTGCTTTTCCCCATGCGATGCCGGTTGAAGGCCTGCTTGGCGGACTGATGATCGGCGTGGCCGCCGCGCTGATGCTGCTCGGTCTGGGCCGGATCGCGGGGGTCAGCGGACTGGCCGCGCGTGCCACCGGTATTGCCGACAGCGGCGCGCCGCGCGGCATCGCAGCGGCCTTTGTCATCGGCTTGCCAGTGGGCGCCTTCATCCTGTCTTCGATCACCGGCGGGATCGCGACTCGCTTTCCGCCCTCCATCCTTCCGCTGCTGATCGGCGGCCTGCTGGTCGGCTACGGCACCCGCCTTGGTTCGGGCTGCACCAGCGGTCACGGCGTCTGCGGCATGTCACGCCTGTCGCCCCGCTCGCTGGTCGCCACGGCGATCTTCATGGCCAGCGGCTTTGCCACGGTCGCGCTGATGCGCGCAGGGGGCCTATTGTGAAGCAGCTTCTGGTCGCCCTTGTCGCCGGTGCGCTGTTCGGCGCGGGCCTTGCCTTTTCCGGCATGGCCGACCCCGCCCGCGTCCAGGGTTTTCTTGATCTGTTTGGCCAGTGGGACCCGACGCTAGCCTTTGTGATGGGCGGAGCCATGATCCCCATGGCGCTGGCCTGGATCATTCAGCGGCGGCTCGACCAGCCCTTTGCCGATGCTAATTTCTCGCTGCCCGGCACATCGCTGATCGACCGCAAGCTCACAATCGGTGCAGTGCTGTTTGGTGCCGGCTGGGGTATAAGCGGCCTCTGTCCGGGGCCTGGCCTCGCCAATCTGGCGCTCAATCCGCTGCCCGCGCTGGCCTTTGTTGGCGCGTTGCTGGCCGGCATGATCGCCCATCGCGTGACAAGTTAAGAAAAACAGCGGGAAGGATGTCCAATGACAAGCAAGCCAAAGATCACCAGAGTGAACGATGCGGTCAGCATATCACCGCAACTGGAACTCGACGATGTCACGGCTCTGGCAAAAGCCGGCTATAAATCGATCATTTGCAACCGGCCTGACGAGGAAGACGGCGACCATCCGCGTTCCGCTGCTGTCGCCAAGGCCGCGGAACAGGCAGGGCTGCAATTCGCCTATATTCCCGCAATACCCGGTGCCATCACGGACGAGGACGGCGAAAAAATGAGAGCGGCTCTGGCCGAACTGCCTTCTCCGATCCTTGCCTATTGCCGATCGGGCGCGCGCTCGACCAAATTGACGCAAATGGCACAGGCCGCTTCCCGAATGAAACCGTCCGCCGGGACCAGCCGGTTCGATGTCGTCATCGTAGGGGGCGGATCCGCCGGTATCGCCACCGCTGCCAGCATGCTGAAACGCAACAGGAAAATCTCGCTCGCGATTGTCGACCCGACCGACGACCATTATTACCAGCCCGGCTGGACGATGGTCGGGGGCGGTGCCTTTTCCGCCGAATTCACTCATCGCAAGGAAAAGGACCTGATCCCTTCCCGGGCGCAGTGGATCAAGTCTGCAGCCGCCACCTTTGATCCGGAGAATAACGCAGTCACCACGGCCGACGGGCAGGAAATTCACTATGACGTGCTGGTCGTCTGTCCCGGGATAAAGCTCGACTGGGCCGCGATCGACGGCCTGCCAGAAACACTCGGCAAAAACGGCGTCACCTCCAACTATCGCTTCGACCTTGCTCCTTATACCTATCGCCTGGTCAAGCACTTGGCGGGCGGCACCGCCCTGTTCACCCAGCCGCCGATGCCGATCAAATGCGCCGGCGCGCCGCAAAAGGCGATGTATCTGTCCTGCAGCAAGTGGGAAAGAGCCGGCGTCCTCGACAATATCGATGTGCAGTTTCACAACAGCGGCCCGGCATTGTTCGGGGTCAAGGAATATGTCCCGGCGCTGATGGAATATGTCGAGCGCTATAACGCCGATCTGCACATGCAATCCACGCTGGTCGCGGTCGATGGTCCGGCCAGGATTGCCACCTTCCAGCAGAAGCAGGACGAAGAAATGAAGCGGGTCGAAGTGCCGTTCGACATGATCCATGTTGTCCCGCCGCAACTGGCCCCCGATTTCATCCGATCCAGTCCGCTGGCGGCGGAAAGCGGCTTCGTCGATGTCGATCCCGCCACTCTGCGCCATCCCAAATATGCCAATATCTTTGCGCTCGGCGACGCCTGCAGCGCACCCAATGCCAAGACGATGGCAGCAGTCCGCAAACAGGCGCCGATCGTTGCCGTGAACGCCCTCGCTGCTCTCGAAGGCAAGGCACCGGTCGCCGACTATGACGGCTATGGCAGCTGCCCGCTGACCGTCGAGCGCGGCAAGGTCGTGCTCGCCGAATTCGGCTATGGCGGCAAATTGCTGCCCAGCTTCCCCAACTGGCTGATCGACGGCACCCGGCCATCGCGGCTGTCGTGGTTGCTCAAGGACACGATCCTGCCGCCTGTCTACTGGCACGGCATGCTCAAGGGGCGCGAATGGATGGTCAAACCGCACAGCATCGGCGCGGACTAGATAGCGCATGAAAATTTCCCGCTATTTGCCAATCCTCGATTGGGGAAGTCGCTATAACAGCACGACCCTGACCAATGACGGCGTCGCTGCGATCATCGTGACGATCATGCTGATCCCGCAGAGCCTCGCCTATGCCATGCTCGCTGGGCTGCCGCCTGAAATCGGTCTCTATGCCTCGATCCTGCCGCTGATCGCCTATGCGCTGTTCGGCACCAGCCGGACGCTGGCGGTCGGACCGGTTGCAGTGGTCTCGCTGATGACCCTGACCGCAGCCAGCGCCATTGCGCCGCCCGGCAGCGCGGACTTTATCGCCGCGGCCCTGGTCCTCGCCCTGCTCTCGGGCCTGTTCCTGCTGCTGCTGGGCATATTCAAACTGGGCTTTCTCGCCAATCTCCTGTCCCATCCGGTGGTCTCGGGCTTTATCACCGCCAGCGGTATCATCATCGCCACCAGCCAGCTGAAGTCGATCTTCGGTATCAAGGCGAGCGGAGCGGCGATGCCCGAACTGGTCTCCAGCATCGCCGCAACGATCGGCACCACCAATATCCCGACGCTGATCATCGGTGTCTCCGCGACCGCCTTTCTCTTCTGGGTGCGCAAGGGGCTGAAGCCCTTGCTGATGCGCATGGGACTTCCCGCCCGGCCCGCCGAACTGCTGGCCAAGGCCGGGCCGATCGCCGCCGTTGCCATTTCGACGATAGCAACGATTCTGCTGGGACTGGAAGCCCAGGGAGTCAAGGTCGTGGGTGATATCCCGCAGAGCCTGCCACCCTTTTCCGTGCCACTGGTCGATCTCGAACTGTGGCAACGGCTGGCCGTCCCGGCGATGCTGCTGAGCATCATCGGCTTTGTCGAATCCGTTTCGGTCGGCCAGACACTGGCGGCCAAGAGGCGGCAGCGGATCGACCCGGACCAGGAACTGATCGGTCTCGGTGCCGCCAATATATCGGCAGCCTTTTCCGGCGGCTATCCGGTCACTGGCGGTTTCGCCCGCTCGGTGGTTAATTTCGATGCCGGTGCCGAAACCCCGGCCGCCGGTGCCTTTACTGCCGTCGGCATCGCGCTGGCAGCGCTGTTCCTGACCCCTCTGCTCGCCTCGCTGCCGATCGCCACCTTGGCCGCAACAATCATCGTCGCCGTGCTCAGCCTGGTCGATCTCAAGACTCCGCAGACCATCTTGCGCTATTCGAAAATGGACTTTTCCGCGATGGCGGCGACCATTGGCGTCACCCTGCTCGCTGGCGTCGAGCCGGGCGTGATCGCTGGCGTCGGCCTCAGCCTCGCGCTATTCCTGTGGCGCAGTTCCCGTCCCCACGCGGCGATCGTCGGGCGGGTCCCCGAAACCGAGCATTTCCGAAACGTCGACCGCCACAAGGTATTCACCGATCCGCGCCTGCTGACCATCCGCATCGATGAAAGCCTGACCTATCTCAACGCCCGCTGGCTGGAGGAGTTCATTCTCGAACAGGTGGCCGAACAGAAGACCGTCCGCCACGTCATATTGATGTGCTCGGCGGTCAATGCTATCGATGCCTCAGCGCTGGAAAGCATCGAGGCGATCAACCACCGGCTCGAAGATAGCGGCATTTCGCTGCACCTTTCCGAAGTGAAGGGACCGGTCATGGACCGGCTGAAACGCTCGCATTTTCTCGAGCAGCTCTCCGGCAAGGTCTTCCTTTCGCAAAATGCAGCCTATTCGGCGCTAATTGCAATTGCGGATGCCGAGGAGGAAGCCGACAAGCCGGTCGACATGTGGAACGCCAGAGGGCTGATATGATGGAAAACGATCTCGCAATCAATCTCGCGCGGATACAATTTGCCTTTACCGTCAGCTTCCACTTCCTGTTTCCCGCCTTCACCATCGGCATCGCCAGCTATCTCGCGGTACTGGAAGGCCTGTGGCTGAAAACCGACAAGGGCGTCTACGCCAATCTCTACCGCTACTGGCTGAAGATTTTTGCCGTGGTATTCGCCATGGGCGTCGTGTCCGGCATCGTCATGTCCTACCAGTTCGGCACCAACTGGTCGGTCTTCTCCGACAAGGCCGGGCCGGTCATCGGCCCGCTGATGGCCTATGAGGTGCTGACCGCCTTTTTCCTCGAAGCCGGTTTTCTCGGCGTGATGCTGTTCGGCATCAACAAGGTCGGCCGCAAGCTGCATTTTGTCGCAACGCTGGCCGTGGCCGTCGGCACCTTCATCTCCGCCTTCTGGATCCTGTCGGTCAACAGCTGGATGCAGACTCCGGTCGGCTATGCGATCAACGATGTCGGGCAATTTGTCCCGGCGACCGGCTGGTGGGACATCGTCTGGAACCCCAGCTTCCCCTATCGCCTGGTCCACACCGTGCTCGCCGCCTATCTGACCACCGCCTTTGCCGTCGGCGCCGTCGGCGCCTGGCATCTGCTGAAAGACCGGACCAACCCCGGCGCGCGCAAGATGTTCTCGATGGCGATGTGGATGGCGGCGCTGGTCGCTCCGGCGCAGATATTCATGGGTGACCTCCACGGCCTCAACACGCTGGAGCACCAGCCGGCCAAGGTGATGGCGATGGAAGGCCATTATCAGAGCCACCCCGATGGCGCGCCGCTGATCCTGTTCGGTATTCCCAACAGCAAGGAAAAACGCGTCGACTATGCGATCGAGATACCAAAAGCCTCCTCGCTGATCCTCAAGCATGACCTGAATGCGCCGCTCGCCGGATTGGACACGATTCCCGAAGCCGACCAGCCGCCGGTCGGCATCGTCTTCTGGGCGTTCCGGATCATGGTCGGTCTCGGCTTCGCCATGCTCGGCCTCGGCCTGTGGAGCCTGTTCGCTCGGGCGCGCAAAAAGCTATACGATTGGCCCTGGCTGCACCGCGCGGCGCTGGTGATGGGGCCATCGGGTTTTATCGCCGTGCTCGCTGGCTGGATCACCACCGAGGTCGGCCGCCAGCCTTTCACTGTCTATGGCCTGCTGCGCACCAGCGAGAGCGCCGCGCCGCTCGACGCCCCGGCGGTTGCCGCCTCGCTGCTGGCCTTCGTGCTCGTCTATTTCGTCGTCTTCGGTGCCGGCATCGTCTATCTGTTCAAACTGGCGGCGAAAACACCGGAAGCCCACGAACCAACGCCCGACGACGCGCCCATCCGCTCGGCAGGGACAACCCCGGCAGCGGCGGTGCTCGAAGGCGATCATACGGAAGGAGCAGCGTCATGAACGGCATCGACCTGACCGTCATCTGGGCCGGCATCATCGCCTTTGCCGTCGTCGTCTATGTGATCATGGACGGCTTCGATCTCGGCATCGGTATCCTGTTCCCCAATTTCAAGGTCGGCCCGGACCGCGATACCGCGATGAACAGCATCGCGCCGGTCTGGGACGGCAATGAAACCTGGCTGGTGCTGGGTGGCGGCGGCTTGCTGGCCGCTTTCCCGCTCGCCTATGCGATCATTCTGCCGGCGCTCTATGCGCCGCTGATCGCCATGCTGCTGGGACTGGTGCTGCGCGGCGTGGCGTTTGAATTTCGCTGGCGCGACCCCGCTCACCGGGCCCGCTGGGATCTCGCCTTCACCGTCGGTTCGGTGATCGCGACCTTTGCCCAGGGCATCACTCTGGGCGCCCTGTTACAGGGGATCACGGTCGAGGGCCGGGCCTATGCCGGCGGCTGGTGGGAGTGGCTCACACCGTTCAGCCTGCTCACCGGCTTCGCGCTCTTGGTCGGCTATGCATTGCTCGGCTGCTGCTGGCTGATCTGGAAGACCGAGGGGCCGCTGCAGCGCCAGTGCTACAGCTATGCCGGTCGCCTGGGCATCCTGCTGCTAGTCGCCATCGCCATCGTCAGCATCGCGACACCTTTCCTCGAGACCGAATATTATACCCGCTGGCTCGCCTATCCCGGCGTCCTCGCCACCGCCCAGATTCCGCTGGCCACGCTGATCCTCTCGGTCCTGTTCTTCCGCAGCCTCTCGAAAAAGCAGGAGGCCGCTCCCTTTTTCTATGCCCTTGGCCTCTTCGGCCTCAGTCTGGTCGGTCTCGCGGTATCGATGTGGCCCGATGTCATCCCCGGGCACGTGACAATCTGGGAAGCCGCCGCGCCTTATGAAAGCCAGCTGTTCATGCTGGTCGGCGCCGTGATCATGGTGCCGATCATCCTTGCCTATACCGCCTGGTCCTACTGGGTGTTCCGCGGCAAGGTCGGATCCGACGGCTATCACTGATGGCCTTTGATCCGCTCTCGAACGATGGCAAATCTGCGGACAGCGCGCCTTTGCCGAAGCGTCTGGCCTGGATGCTGGCCTATTGGGCGATGGGCGTGCTGGTGATCAGCGCGGTCGGTTTTTTCATCCGCTTCTGGATCAAGACCTGACGAACCGGAGCGCGATCAGCTCAATGCGCTTCGTCCCAATTCTTGCCCGTCCCGATATCCACATCCAGCGGCACCGATAGTTTCAGAGCCGGTTCCGCCGCGCCGGACATCACGCTGCGGATTACCGCGCTCGCCGCCTCGACATTGCCCTCGGGCACCTCGAACACCAGTTCGTCGTGCACCTGCATCAGCATTTTGACATCGCCCAGCCCGGCCTCGGCCAGAGCCGGTCCCATGCGGGCCATCGCCCGCTTGATGATATCCGCGCACGTTCCCTGGATCGGCGCGTTGATCGCGGCCCGCTCGCTGCCCTGCCGCTCCGCCTGGTTGGGCGATTTGATCCGTTCGAACCAGGTCTTCCGGCCGAACAGCGTTTCCGTATAACCGGTCTCGCGCACCGACTGCAGCGTCGTTGAGATATAGTGGTTGATCCCCGGGAAACGCTCGAAATAGGTGTCGATCATCGCCTGCGCCTCGTCCGCATCGACCTCCAGCCGCTTGGCCAGACCCCAGCGCGAGATGCCGTAGAGAATGGCGAAGTTGATCGTCTTGGCGCGGGCACGGGCGTCGCGCTCCTCACTGCCAAACAGTTCGCGCGCGGTGCGGTTGTGAATGTCCTCGCCGGCGGCAAAGGCCTCTTTCAGCGTCGCAACATCGGCAATATGCGCCGCCAGCCGGAGCTCGATCTGGCTATAGTCGGCGGCCAGGATGACATTGCCGGGCGCAGCAACAAAGGCCTGCCGAATCTGCCGCCCGATTTCGGTGCGGATCGGAATATTCTGCAAATTGGGCTCGGTCGAGGACAGGCGACCGGTCTGCGCGCCGCTCAGACTGTAAGAGGTGTGGACCCGTCCGGTCTTCGCGTTGATCTGCTCCTGCAGCGCATCGGTATAGGTGGATTTCAGCTTCGACAGCTGCCGCCAGTCGACGATCTTCTGGGCAATCGGTTCGCCGTCGCCGGCCAGCCGCTCAAGCACCGTGACATCGGTCGAATATTGCCCCGACTTGCCCTTCTTTCCACCCTTCAGGCCAAGCTTGCCGAACAATATTTCGCCCAGCTGCTTGGGGCTGCCGATCGCGAAACTCTCGCCGGCCAGTTCGTGAATCTGCAGTTCCAGCTTGGCCATCTCCTCGGCAAAGGTCGCTGACAGCCGCGACAGCTCCTCACGGTCCACCAGCACGCCGGTTGCTTCCATCCCGGCAATCACCGGCACCAGCGGCCGGTCGACCATCTGATAGACCCGCGTCGCCCGCTCCGGCACCATCCGCAAGCGCAGGATTTCCCAGAGGCGCAGCGTCACATCCGCATCCTCAGCGCCATATTCGGTCGCCTTGTCCAGCGGCACCTCGGCAAAGCCGATCGCCTTCTTGCCGGTCCCCGTCAGCGACTTAAAGCTGATGCATTCATGGCCGAGATGCAGTTTAGACAGTTCATCCATGCCATGACCATGCAGGCCGGCGTCGAGGTTGAAGCTCATCACCAATGTGTCGTCAAACGGCGCGATCCGGATATCATGCTGGGCCAGTACGCCCATGTCATATTTCAGATTCTGCCCGACCTTGAGCACCGCATCATCCTCGAGCAGCGGTTTCAGCTTCGCCAGTGCCTCATCAAGCCCGATCTGCTGCGGTGTCTCGCCGAACATGTCGCCGCTGGCATGGCCGAGCGGGATATAGCAGGCTTGATTGGGGCCGGTGGCCAGGCAGACACCGACGATCCGGGCAGTCACGCTTTCCAGGCTGTCGGTCTCGAGATCGACCGCGCAGACACCCTGTTCGGTCGCCCGGACAATCCACTGGTCGAGCGCCACGACCGTCTGCACGCATTCATAGTTCGAGCGGTCAATTGCCGGGGCATCGGGCAATTTGGCAACCGCCTCGGCGGGAGCGCTGTCGGCTATATCAGGATTCTGCGGCTCGGCATGGCCATCCCCGCCCAGCTTTCTGAGCAGGCTGTTGAAGCCGTGATGCGACAGAAATTCGCGCAGCGGCGCGTCCGGAATATCCTGGATCAGGAAACTCTCCAGCGTATCGGGCAGCGGACAGTCATCTCGCAGCGTCACCAGGATTCGCGACAGCCGCGCCTGCTCGGCATATTCGATCAGATTGTCGCGCATCTTCGATTTCTTCATCTCCGGCGCCGCCTGCAGCACGCTTTCGATATCGCCATATTCGTTGATCAGCTTTGACGCGGTCTTCGGCCCGATCCCCGGCACGCCGGGAATATTGTCGGAACTGTCGCCCATCAGGCCGAGCACATCGCCCAGTTTTTCCGGTCCGACGCCAAATTTCTCCTCGACCGTCGCCCGGTTCATCCGCGCATTTTTCATCGTGTCGAGCATGTCGACCCGGCTCTCGCCCTGCGGCTCGATCAGCTGCATCAGATCCTTGTCGGACGAGACGATGGTGACCTTCCAGCCGGCTTCCAGCGCCGCCTTGGTATAGGAGGCAATCATGTCGTCGGCCTCGACATTTTCTTCCTCGATCAGCGGCAGCGAAAAGGCGCGCGTCGCATCGCGGATCATCGGAAATTGCGGTTTCAGATCCTCTGGCGCTTCCGGCCGGTTGGCCTTGTAATGCTCGTAGAGATCATTGCGGAAACTGGTGCCGGCCTTGTCGAGCCCCCCCGCCATATGGGTCGGGCCGTCGGCCTTGTTGAGCTCGTCGGCCAGCTTCCACAGCATTGTCGTATAACCATAGACCGCGCCAACCGGCTCGCCCCGTACGTTGGTCAGCGGCGGCAGACGGTGATAGGCACGGAAAATATAGGCCGAGCCGTCAACGAGATAGAGGTGATTGGGTTTGCTGTCTGGTGATTCCGTCATAGCCGCGAGCACTAGCAGTGCCAGCGGACTTCGTCATTTCAAATTCTGCATCAGCGGAAATTGCATCATGGCCATCTGGAAGCTCTGCGCTTTTTCCTGAGTGGGCCGCGGTTTGGCCCGCATGCCCGGTTCGAACACGACCACCTGGTTGCGTCCCCGTCGCTTGGCCGTGAACAGGGCGGTATCGGCATTGCCCATTATCGCGGCGCGTCGATGGTGCGCTGCCACATCGGTCACGCCAATGCTGACCGTGATCACGTGCCGCATGTTGGCATAGGGTTCAAAAATCATATTCTCGATTTCATGGCGTAAGATTTCACCGATAACCTGTCCTTCGGGAAGGCTGGTATCGCGCAGGAATATGCCAAATTCCTCGCCCCCTATGCGTCCGACAAGATCAGTGGCGCGCAACGTCTTGCGGAATACTTTCCCAAGCGAAATCAGCGCCTGGTCCCCGACCGGGTGGCCAAAATTATCGTTGAGACTCTTGAAATGATCGACATCGACAATCATCAGCACATTGGCTTTGTCATCCATGCGCATCAGCTCAAGCTGGTCGAAAAAACTGTCGCGGCTAAGCAGGCCTGTCAAACCGTCAAAATTTGCCCGCCGCTCGAGCGCCCGGTTCGCGTCCCGCAATCTGCTTTGCGCTTCGGCGAGCCGGTTGGCCAATCCGACAAGCTTGAAACGCTGTTTCGCCTGATGAAAACTCAGCGGAATGGTGATGGTCCAGGGTATCAGTAGCGCCATGTTCATCGCGGACCAGAACCGGTTGTCCATACCAAAAAATATCAGATATGCCGCTCCCGTAAACGTGACCGACAATAATGCCGCGATCGCGGAAAGAATCGCGGTCTGCCGGATTGGCGACAAGCTGGACAAGGAAGATTTCATGACATGCTGCGATAGTGGACACAGGTTGCATAGCTGTGCAAATCAATGGTTAATTTCCTGGTATTGAATATCGTGATATTTGGCAGATTTTGGACACTTACCCCGATTTTTGACCTGCCGGATTGCCAACCCGGAAAATTTCTCCGAGAATAGAATATAGTGGACCAGGAGAAAGCCCAGTGACGATACCGATTATAGCCGCAGTCGCCGGTGCGATACTGGTCGTGCTGCAAGCTCTATTGATGATATTGGTCGGTCTGCACCGTCTGCGCAACAGGATCGCCCTGGGTACGGGCAACGACCCCGCGCTGGAGCGCAAGATCCGCCGCCATGGCAATCTTGCCGAAAATGCAGCCCTGTTCCTGGTCGTGCTGGCGCTGGCGGAAATGACGGTGGTACCGGATGATGTGGTCCGGGTCATCGCCATTATCTTCGTCCTTGGCCGGATCCTGCACGCTATCGCCCTGTCGACGGTCTCCGGTTCGCACGGCTCGGCTGCCGGCAGGCTGTTCCCTGCCTTGCGCGCTATCGGTGCATTCAGCACCTTCGGATGCTTTATCGCTCTCGGCTTCTATATTCTTTCCGGAATATTCTAGGATCGCCCCGAAACCCGAAATCAACCGAGCCCCCAATCACCGCCGCCGACAATCTCCTGCCGTGGCAGGCGTGGTGATCGGCAAGCGCGACTATATGATAATGTCAGCGAGGTTCCTTCATCAGCTGCGGGCCGCGGCCATCGCGCCACCATTCCTGCACCCAGCCATAGGGACTGGCCACCGCCCGGCCGTTGGTGTCGCGCGCCGGTTCGAAGCGGAAACGCTGCGCAATTAGCCGGCAGGTGATCGCATCCAGTTCCGGATGGCCGCTGCCTTGCCGGATATGGCAGTTGCGCGCTCGGCCATCCGCTCCGACCGTGAACCGCACCACGACTCTACCGCGCGTTTCGGCTTTCCAGACGGAACGGGGAATGTCCCTGCGGGTCATCGTGCCGGACAGATGGCGCGGACCGGAGACAATGCCACCGCTGCCCGTACCGTCGCCGCTGCTCCCGCTTCCCGATCCATCACCCTGTCCGCCGCTGCCAGCACCCGGGCCGGCCTGATCCGAAGCGCCTGCGCTGGCATCATTTCGGGGTCCGGAGATCGGCGCGACAACCACCGGCGTTTTGATCGGCAGCTTCACTTCCGGGGGCGGCAGGACAATCTGGCTCGGCTCGGATTGCAGATTTTCGGGGGACGCCGCGCCTTCTTCGGCTTTTGCCGGCTGCTTGTCCGGAGCAGGTTCGGCAGGCGCCGGCGGGCTGATCCGGATGACCGTGAATCCATCGTCGACCTGCCTCGCGATATCCATACCCATGCCGCTCACCAGCAAATAGCCGATGGCCACATGGATGGCGATCACCGCCGCCAGCGATCGGGCGCGGTCCTGCCCGCTATGATAATTCCCGTAAGCCATGGCGGCATTGTAGCAGCACATCGATTAATAAAGGCTGGCCGCGAGGCCGAACCGAAACCGATTGTCCGCTCGCATGGAAAATGATAAGCGGGGCCGGTTCGTGACTGGCGAGATCAGGATGGAAACCCATCGGGGAGCGAACAGATTATTGACGCCGATCGCCTGGGCATTTCTCGAATCGCGGAGCAGCCCGATGACCGATGACCCAAAATCCTTCCATATCGTTTTTCTGTTGTTCGACGGCATTACCCAGCTGGATTTCACTGGTCCGGCGCAATTGCTGTCTCGCATTCCGGGCGCTGTGGTCCACACCGCCGCCAAAGCGGTAAAGCCGGTCCAGACCGACAGCGGCTTCGCCATTCTGCCCTCGACGGATTTCGCCGATTGCCCGCAAGCGGACCTGCTCTGTGTCCCCGGCGGCTTTGGCACAAGGGACGTGATTCAGGATGAAGCAGCGCTGCAATTTTTGCGCGACCAGGCCGCCACGGCCCGATATGTCACCTCGGTGTGCACGGGTTCGCTGGCGCTGGGTGCAGCAGGGCTGCTGGCAGGGAAACGGGCGACCAGCCATTGGGCCTACACCAGCCTGCTCGAAAAATTCGGGGCAAGATATGAAAAGGCGCGGGTGGTCAGGGACGGCAATGTCATCACCGCCGGCGGCGTGACTTCGGGCATTGATTTTGCCCTGAGCTTGGTCGCGGAAATCGCCGGTGAGGAGGTCGCCAGATCAATCCAGCTCTCGCTGGAATATGATCCGCAGCCCCCGTTCTCCAGCGGCCATCCCGATATCGCCGACCCGAAGCTGGTCGCGCTGTTGCGTGACCGGGTCTACGATCAGGCCGCCGCGAATCTGGCAGACATAATTGATAGGCGATAGCCGGGGGAATTTTGTTTTCCGCTCGGCGGTTATCGCGTAAACGCACGCCGGAATGAACAGCCCCGAAACCAGCGAACGCCATGCGCCTGACCCTATCAGCGAACGCCGGCTGTTCCTCTTCGCCCTCTCCTCGGCAGCGGTGGTCGCCAACGGCTATTATATCCATCCGCTGATCACCCCGGTTGCGGAAGAATTTGGCGTCAGCGGCGCGGCGATCGGGCTTGCTCCCGCGCTCAACCAGATTGCCCTGGCGCTCGGCATATTGTTTCTCCTGCCGCTCGGCGACCGGATCAACAACCGCAAGCTGGTGACGATCTTCGTCATCGGCCAGTTTTTCGCGATGCTGGCGATGGCGCTTTCGGGAAGCTTTATCTTGTTTGTCGCGGCCTCTTCTCTGCTGGGCGTTTTCACGATCGCGCCCTATCTGCTGCCAGCCTATGTATCCCGGCGCGTTGCGCCCGAGCGGATTGGCCATGTCACGGGGATCATGGGCGCTGGCGTGACCCTGGGAATATTGGGCAGCCGGGTCGGCGGCGGCCTGCTCGGTCATTATTTCGGCTGGCGCTCGGCCTATTGGGTCGGGGTGGCGAGCATGGCCCTGCTGGTGATCCTGCTGCCCCTGATCATGGAGCGCAAACGGGACGAGCGGCCTTCCGGCGTCGCACCGCCGCGGTACAGCGAACTGCTCCGCTCGCTCTGGCCGATCATGAAATCACTGCCCGAAGTGCCGCTCGGCGGCCTGATCCAGGCGCTCTCCTTTGGCCTGTTTCTAGCGCTCTGGCTGGCAATCGGCCTGCATTTGCCGCGCACGGGCTATGGCGTCGACACGGTCGGCTATCTTGCCGTTATTGCCATCATCAACGTTTTCGCTTCCCCCTTTTCCGGTCGTTTCGCCGACCGGATCGGCGCCGAGCGCGCGCGCATCTATTTCTGTCTGGCCCAGCTGGCGGGTGTCTTCCTCCTCCCCTTTGCCGGCCATAATCTCTGGCTGCTGGTGATCGCGGTCATTCTCAACACCATTGGCGGCGCTGCGGTTGATATTTGCAGCCGGACGATCCTGTTCAGTCGCGCGCCGGACATCCGGACCCGGCTGATGACCATCTATATCGTCATCATGTTCATCGGCGGAGGCCTGTCGAGCTGGCTGGCGACCGCGACCTATGAATATGCCGGATGGCCCGGAATTTCGGCCATGGCGATCAGCTACGCGCTGATCATCATGGCCCTGTCACTCTGGGGCCTGCGCTTCCGACAGTCACGAGAGTGACAGGGTCTAGATTTTTACCAGCACCTTGCCGATATTGCCGCCAGTAAACAGCTTCTCATAGGCGGTCAGCACATTTTCCATGCCGTCGGTGACATCGAACGGCGTGTCGATCAGGCCCTGATCGAGCCATTGTTTCAGTTCCGCCGTCAGCCGCTCGCCCTGATCGGCGAAATCGGGCGAGAAAAAGCCCTCGATGCGCAGCCGCTTCATCAGTATCTGGTCGAACTGTTCCGGCCCGCGACCGTGCCCGTCGCCCTCATATTGGGCGAGCAGACCGCATAGCGCTATCCGGCCGTAAAGCGCCATATTGGGCAGCACCGCATCCAGTATCGGCCCTCCGACATTGTCGAAATAGGCGTTGATTCCGCCCTCGACCTTCGCCAGCGCGGCAGCGATATCCTCCTTCTTGTAGTCGATCGCCCGGGTGATACCCAGTTCCTCTTCCAGCCAGCGGCATTTCTCCGGTCCTCCGGCCAGGCCATAGACGTTGGCACCCAGAATTTTGGCCACCTGACAGGCGAGCACACCGGTCGACCCGGCAGCGGCAGAGACCAGCACATTGTCGCCCGCTTTCACCCCCGCCGTTTCCCTGATGCCCCACAGCGCGGTCCAGCCGTTGAAGCCGAGCACGCCGAAATGCTGCCTGATATCGTCGATGCTGTCATCGACCTTCATCAGCCCGGCCAGCTCCGGCTGCATCACGCTATTTTCGGCCCATTGCCCGAAGCCGCGCACCAGATCGCCCTCGGCGAAGCCGGCATGGCGCGACGCGGCGACATGGCCGAGCACCAGCCCGACCATCTTCGTGCCGAGTTCCAGCGGCGGCTGATAGCTGTCCTCGCGCTCGGTCATCCACATCCGCGTGCCGGCATCCATCGACAGATAGGCCGCCCGGACCAGCACCTGGCCCTCGGCCAGCTCGGGCATCGGCTCGCTTTCCAGGGAAAGGGCGCCTGACACATCGCTGCCCTCGGGACGGCTGTTCAGCCGCCAATATCGGTTCATGGTCATGATCTTGCCCCCGCGCAGGCGGGGGCCCATCTCCCGCTTGCTGGTTCATGTGGCTCTTCAGGAGATGGGCTCCTGCCCGCGCAGGAGCACAGGGATCGCCACCAGATTAAAGCAAATCCGCCTGTTCGACACTATTCTTATTGGCGGGGAGGCTGAACAGCATCCCGTCCTGCCCCAGCACCACCGGCCCGTCAAAGGCATCGCCGACACCCTTCATATAATATGCCTCCAGATAGGGCAGCGGCAGCGCTGGCACGATATGCGATAGCACCAGCATCTTTGCCTTGCCATCCTTCGCGACCTCCGCGGCCTCGACCGGCGTTGTGTGATAGTTCTGGATATCCGCCATGATCTTTTCCAGCCGCTTGCGTCCGGCCTTGCCGAATTCCCTTTCCATCGTGCCAACCATCTCGGCATTGAGCGCTTCGTGCACCAGCAGGTCGCAGCCATTGCAGGCCCTGGCCGTCGACGGCAATTTGACCGTGTCGCCGCTGAACACGACCGAACGGCCCTTATAGTCGAACCGGTAGCCGACCGCCGGCGCTATCGGCTTGTGGTCGACGGCAAAGGCGGTAATCCGGATCCCGCCCCGGTCATAGACCAGCATCTGTTCCTGTCCGGCGGGAATGGCAAAGGGCCTTGCCGCGGCGCCGAAGCCGCCGGGCAGGATGGTCGCTTCACCATGATGGGCGATGCGATAGGTCGCATCGGCCGCATAGGCGGCGTTCAGTCCGTCAACGATCGGTTCCACTCCTTCCGGCGCGATCACCGGCAGCGGCGCATCCCGCCCCCCGGCGGCCCAGCGCTGCAGCATCAACTCCCCCATGCCGTCGATATGGTCGCTGTGAAAATGGGTCAGCAGCAGCGCTTCCGTTGCCCCCGGGGCCAGCCCCATCAGGCCGAGATTGCGCACCGCGCCGCCGCCGATATCGACAATGAACATCTTGCCGTCGATGATCACCGCCGAACAGGGTCCGGCGCGGCTCGGATCGGGCAGTGGCGAACCGGTCCCGCACAGGGCGACGTGGATGCCATCCGGGAGGTCGCCGATGACATCGCGCGCAACGCCGGTCTCTACCGCGCGGGCAAACAGCCGCTCGCCGATCGGCTCCCGAAACAGCAGGCCTGCCCCGGCCACCAGCAGCACTATCAGCAACAATGCCATGCCCAGCTTTTTCATCAAAATTCCCCCGTTCCGTTCAGCACTCGACCAGATTGACCGCGAGCCCTCCCTGCGATGTTTCCTTGTACCGCTCCGACATGTCGAGCCCGGTCTTGCGCATCGTCTCGATCACCTCGTCCAGACTGACTCGGTGCGTGCCATCCCCCAATATCGCCAGCCGTGCCGCTTCGATGGCCTTGACCGCGCCCACCGCATTGCGCTCGATGCAAGGCACCTGCACCAGCCCGCCAACCGGATCGCAGGTGAGACCGAGATTATGCTCCATGCCGATTTCCGCTGCATTTTCGACCTGCAGCGGCGTGCCGCCCCAGGCCGCGGTCAGGCCGGCAGCGGCCATCGAGCAGGCGACACCGACCTCGCCCTGACAGCCGACCTCGGCGCCCGAGATAGAGGCATTCTCCTTGAACAGCGAGCCGATCGCTGCCGCGGTCAGCAAAAATGTCTCGACGCCTGTGGCATCCGCCTTGGGCGCGAATCGTTCGTAGAAGCGCAACACCGATGGGACGATGCCGGCAGCGCCATTGGTTGGCGCGGTGACCACCTTGCCGCCCGCGGCATTTTCCTCGTTGACCGCCAGCGCCCAGAGATTGACCCAGTCGAGAATCGTCAGCGGGTCGGACAGCGCCCGCTCCTGCCGCTCCATGAGCCGTGCATGGATTAGCGGGGCCCGCCGCTTGACTCGCAGGCCGCCCGGAAGAATCCCATCCTGCAGAATCCCGCGATCGATACAGGCGGACATGGCATCGGCGATCGCTCGAATTCCGGCGCGGATCGCTTCGTCCTCCTGCCGGGTTCGCTCATTGGCGCGCATGATCTCGGCGATCGACAGCCCCTCGTCCGCCGCAATCCGCAGCAGGTCCGCACCCGAGCAAAAGCGATAGGGTACATCCCACAGGCCGCTTTCCGGATTGTTGCTGCCAATCTGGTCCTCGTCCAGCACCGCCCCGCCGCCGACCGAATAATAGACCCGGCTCTCGACCGGCTGATCATTGAGATAGGCGATAAAGCGCATCGCATTGCTGTGAAAATCGAGCCGTTTTTTCTGGTCAAAGATGAGGTCCGTCTCTTCATCGAAAGGGATGGGGCGGGAGCCATTCAGGCGGATTTCCGAACAGGACCGGATCTCCTCCACCAGCATGTCGGCTGCATCCGGTTCGATATGTTCCGGTCGCTGCCCCGACAGGCCCAGCAAAATCGCCCGGTCGGTGGCATGGCCCTTGCCGGTCAGCGCCAGCGAGCCAAACAGCAAGGTCTCCACGCGAGTCACCTCATCCATCTGACCGGCATCGGCCAGACGCTCGACAAACATTGCCGCGGCCAGCATCGGTCCCATGGTATGAGAGCTCGATGGACCGACCCCTATTTTGAAAAGCTCGAACGTGCTGGCGACCATAAACTTCTATCCTCTCCCGCGCCGTTCTATGCGGGCAGGCACGGACAATCCACTATTATCGGCTTGCTCGTCTGCAGACAAAGACGAAGCACCGGAGCGGCGGCGAGCCGGTAGCTGCGGGAGGAAGCCTGTAGCGCAGTTGCCCCGCCAGCAGGTTCAACCTTGGCTTGCGACGAGACGCAGGCACAAAAAACCCCGCGCTGTGGCGGGGTGATATGTTGGTTGCGGGAGTGGGGGTTGGGCCTGGCGCAGGCGGCGGACGATGCGGGGCATCGTTCTCGAGCCGGGCCTTCAGGTTTTGGGATGAAGTTCAGGAGTTGGGTCCCCGCCTACGCGGGGACAACAATTTTCCAGGTTCGCTTTGCTCACCAAGAAAATTTGTTGGTTGCGGGAGTAGGATTTGAACCTACGACCTTCAGGTTATGAGACGGAATGCTTGATATCTATATAATTGATAATGATGAATAATATATCACTATTTAGTCCGATGTGTTATAATATGTGTTAGCATTTTCGCTCTTTTGCCTAGAATCGTAACTTTTTGTGTTAGTTGGCTAACACAAATTCGAAGTGAAGTTTAGCAAACCTTATATCTTGAGGCGTATATGGAGTTGGTTACGTAGGCGGCGTTTAGTGCGATGATGCCTAACGTCCGAAAATGGTCTGAATACTGAAACGTGGCTTCATTGGCCAGTTGCCGTCGTTCACTTTGTGGTTGTACCATCTCGCAAGCGGACGTTTGGTTGGTAATTCCACCATATTCTTGCTGCTTAAGCGCAATTTTTGGCCCGTTCCCTTGTTGCACGGAATTAACGATTTTCTCATGGCAATTTTTGTTTGGTGATCTCGCCGGTAAAATCAACAAACATAACCCAGCCGAGTTGTTTTTTGACGATCTTTCCGTTCTGTTTTTTCTCTATCAGCGTCAGATTCTCGTCCCAGAATTTTGCTCCCACAGGTATCACCATTTTGCCCCCGGGTTTAAGCTGATCCAATAATGCCGGCGGGATATGGCTCGCGCCCGCTGTAACGATGATCGCGTCAAATGGCGCTCTCTCTGGCCACCCTTGATAGCCGTCACCAGAACGAACTTTCACATTGTCATATTTTAGCGAACTGAGCAGCCCGCTGGCCCGCTCAGCCAGTGGTTCGACGATCTCAATCGTAAAGACCTTGTCTACTAGCGGGCTGAGTATAGCCGCCTGATAACCCGAGCCAGTGCCTATTTCGAGAACCTTGTCTCCCGGCTGCAAATCCAACACATAGGACATGATCGCTACGATGTATGGATCGGATATCGTCTGACCATAGCCAATAGGCAAAGGGTGATTTTAATAAGCCTTGGCCCTTTCATCTTCTGGGACGAAAAGATGTCGCGGTGTATCGCGGATAGCATCAATAATCGGTCGTAGCCTTCGCTGGTCTTTGTATCCTGATTTTTGGACCTGCTTCTTGATTTTTGAGGCCATTATTTCGCGCTTTTCCTGGAACAATGCTCCCTCCACTCGCATCTGACTTAATTCCTGAACATTGTTTCGCTGCACCTCGGTTGGCGACATTCCTAAAAGAAGGAATTGTGAAATCACGATAAATGGCATTGTGTATATTCTGGACTCCCGATGCCATTTCGTCATCGCTACGGGAACGCGATATTGGTTTTCAATGACCATTATTGCGGGTCGCCCAAATGAGTAGCCGAACAAATCCGATTAGGCAGCTACAGCGCTGTCCGCCATTGTCGTGCGGAGTATGGGTCAATCCATTGTTTGATGCTGCAATTCGCAAGGCCGCTTTTTCAGGCGCCGCGCGTTCCAAGGTGACCGGTTCCGCGCATGCGATCTTGTCATGCCGCATGGGATTTCTCCAATTCGGTCGCGTAGAGCGCAAACAGATCCCGGAAGTGAGTTTCCATATTTTGGACGCTGCCCGATTTCTCTCCAGCTTGCTTTCGGAATTCCGCACTTCTGTCGATAAAGCGGACAATGGCTTCGGCAGCCGAGCGGGAATCTCCTGACATATAGGTTAATCCAGCGCCCGCCTTTACCTGATCCGCAGCGCCGCCTTGATCTGGCGCGATAACAGGGAGACCGCATGCGCGCGCCTCGGCCGCGACCATGCAAAATGTTTCAGCTTCGCACCCGTGGATCAGCGCATCGGCACTTGCCAGCATCGCCGCCAGTGCTGCGCGGTCATCCGTCGGCGGCAGGAACTGGATATGCGGATTGGCCCTCGCTTCGCGCTGCAGCCGGGACGTTTCGCCGCCACCGCCGATCTGGATCAACCCGACGGCTCGCTGAGCGCCGGCGGCCGTGGCCGCGGCGATGACCAGCGGCCATCTTTTCTCGGCCGCATGCCGACCGACGGCGATCAGGAGGGTAGCATCGGGACCCAGCGAGCAGCGCTCCAGCATGGCGGCGCGCAACTCTTTGCTGCGCAGCGTCGGAGAAAAAACATTTCGCTCGATGCCCATCGGCACCGTGCTTACCCTTTTCAGGCCGCCATCGATCAATCTTTCGGCAAGACTGTCACCCGCGCAAATGACATGATCGTAGTGGGAATCCAGGCGGCGCAAATGCCGCCAGAACCAGTCAAACTGGCGATCAATCGTGGAGCGTGCAAAAATTTTGCCGAACCAGCGATAGGCATAGGCGGACAACGGGTCGGCGTGCATGATCAGGGCGCAGGGCGCCGCACCTGGCCAGTCGGCAACAATGGAAGCACTGTTCCAGGGTGACGAGGCCTCGACATAATCCGGCTGTTCGCGGGTGAGGGCCGCGTGGACTTCATCGGCATCATCAAAATAATGATAGCGGCCATCCAGCGGGAATTTCTTGCCCGGAATGGTAACGATCCGGGCGCCCGGACCAAAATGTTCCACGCCATGACCGATGCCGGGAACGATGATCACGATTTCATGGCCGAGACTGGGTCCGATCGCGAGCTTCTGCCGGACATAGGTTTTCACGCCGCCGCCTTTTGGCGAGTAAAATGCACAGACATCGACAATCTTCATCAGTTCAATCCTTTACTCAATCTTTCAGGGGACGAAAACTTGTGAGCCCGTGGCGATAATTCATGATGATGGTGGTATTTGTGATTCCCGACCCAGCAGTCAGGCGCGTGGCAGCGGCTTTCGGTTTTGACCAACCAAGTTTGGGATTTGCAGAAAAGCCAATGCCATCCACCGAAAGCCCGAACTTGCGATTGGCGTCACGGTCGTGGAGCAAGGACAGCGAATAGCTCCCCGGCGCAGGTATGCGGATGCACAATTGCGGCGTTCCGGACCCGGGAATGGCAACTTCGACACGCCGGAAAGTCTTGCCGGCCATCAGCAGTTTGTTGTCGTCTTCCAGAAAATCCTTGTCATTGGAGGGATAGACTTCGAGCTTCAGTTTCCCCTTGCGGTCCTTCAACCCGGTCACCGCAACCTTGATCGCCGGGCCGGTTTCACCGATGCGGCAGCGACCTTCATCCGTGCCCAGTCCAGGTGAGGAGGGAATATATTGTGCGGCCAGCAAAAACGGGGTTGCGACTGCTGCCGTCAGATACAGTAATTTCATATTTTACTGCCCTTGCTGCCCCTGCCCGCAAATTCCGGAATGGCGAGAATTGTGGCGATGACGAGATGGGTAATGAGCAGGAGCGACGTGATGAGCGCGATCAGCTCAGCGATTTCGCTGTCATGGCCGATGATGGCAATAGCGAGTGCGGCGAACATGATGTCCTTGTTGGGCAGAAAGGGTAAGCGCGAAATCAGCAGCCTTCCCGCTGCCAACAGCACCCACCAGCGGAAATCAACCTCGGGTAGCAACAAATGCCACATCAGTGCGCTTGCTGCCGTCGTGAAGATGATCCGGGCGCCATGTACCCAGGCAATATATCGCAAATCCGGGCCTGCGAGACTGAACAACCGGTTGCGCAACACCATGATCACCAGCGAGGTGAGCAAGACGAAACCGATCGAATAATAAGCAGTATTGGCAACGCCGCCAAATTCCAGCGTATGAAAAAGCGGGTAAAGCAGGGCGAGGATCAGCAGCGTGAAGCCGTTGCCGATCAGCGCGGAAAGGATGGTAACGTCCTTGATTGCGCCATAGGGTGATGCATGGATTTGGGTGCTTCGCCTCGCCCATGCATAGAAATAAACCTCACCCAGATAACCGAGCAGAATCTCGTTGCTGATCAATTTGCGGACCAGGGCCACAAAGCCTGACAGCGGTATGTGCCAGAGCCGCCGGTATATGAACCATTCCGACACAGGGCCGGAGAAATAATAAGCGAAAAACAGCAGCCAGAACGACGGTAGAGTGGGTATTTTTGCTACTAGCTGGGCAAAATCGAGGTCCCGGACTTCGTAAAAGACCACACCCAGAAAGCCGAGCGCAACCAGCGGTCCGATCCATTGGGTCCAGCTGGTTCCTTTTGTGATCAGCGGAACCAGAATTTGCGGGATGGATTCAGCCAAGCTGCGGCGACTGCCGATGGCGGGAAGATTTGGTCCATATGCGGACTCACCATTGCTCATGGTTTCATGCTCCTAATTTGCAAAAAGCCGTGTTCGCCGAGCTGCTGATCCGCCAATGCGGCAAACAGACCCGCATAAAGCCGACCAGAATTTTCGAGAGTGAATTGCCTTGCCATATCCATGCGTTCCGCATCCAAATGGAAATCCGGCGCTGCAAATTTGATCGCCCGCGCCATTGCCTGCTCGTCGCCCGCGGCAACGATACGGCCAAGCCTGCCGCTATCCAGCATTGCCGCAATCGCATTGCTGCAGTCGGTGGTAATGATCGGCAGGCCAGCAGCCAGCGCTTCTATGATAACCGCCGGAACCCCCTCATAATGGGAAGACATCAGGTAAAAGTCGGCTTTCGCCAGCGGAGGTGCGATGTCATCAACATGACCGGCAAAATGGACACGGTTCGCCAAACCCAGTGAACGGGCTTGTGCTTCCAGTGCTTTGCGCAGCGCGCCGTCACCAACAAGCGTCAGGGTGTCGCCGCTGATCGATCCTTTGGCAAAGGCCCGCAACATCATCGGAATATTTTTTTGCCTGGTGAGCCGTCCGACGGCCACGAAGCTGCGGCCGGACACTTGTTTCACATTATTTTTGCGGAGCCGTGCAAGCCGGCGGATTTCGCCGTCGCTGATCGCGGGGTCTGCGATGACCGCGATCCGGTCGTCAGGGGTCCCCATACATTTGGCAATTTCGGGCTTCATCGACGCTTCCATGGCAACGATATGGTCCAGAAACGGGGACTGGATGCGAAGCCAGAGATGATAGAGCCAGCGCGCAGGACGGACTATGTCGCGACGGTCGAGATCATTGCTGATTTTTGCGACAATGGGCGGACATTCGGCGCCAAGAAGCAATTTCATCGCCACGGCCACGACCGAATAGCTATTGCCGGCACAAAATAGCGCGTCAGGTTTTTCCCGGCGGATAACACCCGGCAATGTGGCTATCATCCACATGGTCTCGATCCAGGCCGGACTGATCGGCGGCGTGGCCGGATAGATCAGGCGCAGCCGCTCCGCTTCGGCAATGCGGCCGGCACCATCCAGGCGGCCCATGAAGACCGGAGCCTCAAGCCCCTGTTTCTGCCAACATGCGGCAAGGCGCAAAGCGACACGTTCAACACCTCCCGGCTCAAAGCTGTGCAGGAATGTCAGGATTTTCATGCCGCCAGTCCTTGCGTTTCCGGCAACAGATCCGAGTAGCGGCCATGCACACGGCCCTGTCTACCCAATCGGGACATGCAATGATCGATGCTGGAAAGGATTGACGGTTTTGATATATCGCCGGGATGAACGGCGATCCGTGCGACCGGAGCGCGTGATAAAATGGCTGGCGCGACTCTGGCAAACGCAAGCGAGGAAGCCGTGCGCAGCGCGCTGCGACTGGCCCAGGTCACGACCGGACCAGTCGCCAGCGTTTCTCCGGAGACCGGATTCCACACATGCATATGATCTTCTGCCAGAGCGAAGCCGACTTCGGCCAAGGCTTCGTGCGCGCCGGTCCCGTAGAGCCAGGCCGGGGCAATGAATCCGCTGACCGGGCTTCCGGTAATATCTTCAATCAGCTTTCGCCCATCGCGCATTTTTCTGGTTGCGGTTACCTGGTCCATCGCCAGAAACTCGCCCTCACCAGCCGTCAGATATTTGCCGCGGAATCGGTCATATCGCGATTGGGGAATATGCTCTGCGCGGTGGCGCCAGCCATGGAGGAAAATCTCGACGCCCTGATCGGACCAGCTTCGCAAGCTGCGCCGGAAAGCAGGTGCCTTGGTTAGGGACGCTATGCCCCAAAAGTCAGGGACCACCAGCATTGCAATATTCTCCGACCCTGCTGATGGAGCCAGCCGGTTAAATAGAATGTCGATTTCATTGGCAAAACGGGGACTGACATCGTGAATGGCCGTGAGAAGAGTCTGCTTCGACGTCATATTACAGATCGTCCGAAGCTTGCAGCACCGCCTCTTTCCATGGGCTGGGCTGAACCCGCAGGACAATTCTTCAAGGTCTGGCATTTGCTCGCTGCAGATCCTGGCGCGACCCTGACCCCGGATGTTTCGAAACTGAAATGCATTTAGAATCCTACCGGTTAGTCTGTGAAACAATGCCGAAAACCGATCACCTCAGTTGGCCAAAAATAAATCTGAATTTGTGTGGACGCCGTGCAAGCCGATCAAGCGAGTCAGCCGCCTCACGGTGCATTAATCTGGTTACCTGCCCCGCAATAATTGACGGCAATAAAGCTTGAAGAAACAGCATGATATTCATTGAAAAACCGGCACGAAAACATTCTTCCGTTAGGGATGATTGTATGATCGTTATGGCGTGCGAGCGCAGGCTGCAATCGAGAACAGGCAACATTGGGAAACTGTATATTTGCGGTAATTTTCTGGTAATCTGAGTGTAGCTATTAGCAACCTCAAGGTTAGGTTGGGAACCTCTTTGGGTCGCATCAGCCGTGCCGATCACTAATACGGAGTAATCAGTATGACGCGTAAATCAAAAATCATAGCTGCCATGACTTTCCTCGGAATCGCAGGTGCGGGAGCCGGCGTGGCATTTGTCGTTCCTGCGATCGCGGGTGAGGCACAGGCAGGTGACGCTGCTCTTAGCGAACAGGAGGCACAGCGTTTCGCCGTTCGGGCAGCGCCTGGAGAAGTCATCGATTCTGAACTCGAGAGCGAAGATGGCGTCATGGTCTATGAATTTGAAATACAGCAAGGCGACGTCGTTCGCGAAATAGAAGTGGATGCTCACACCGGCGCTATTCTCGAGAACGCAATCGACAATGGCGATGCCGATGAAGGGGAAGACGCCGAAGACGCTGATGGAGAAGCAGCTGAAATCAACCAGAACTAGGATTCACTTCGATGGATCAGCTCCTGGTCCTCACTTTGTGCGCCATTGCAACTTCGTCCCCCCTTGCAATGGCGCACTTTGTCTGTTCAACCGATAGTATAGGTGAATAGCGCATGAAAATTCTCGTAATTGAAGATGATAAAAGCACGAGCGACTATATCGCTCAGGGTCTCGAACAGGCGGGTCATCTTGTGACCGTCGCCGACAATGGAAACGATGGGTTGTTTCATGCAACTGACGGAAATTTTGATGTGATCATTCTTGATCGAATGCTGCCTGGAATCGATGGGATCGAAGTGATTGGCTCGCTGCGGAGGGCCGGATCATCCGTTCCCGTCCTGATGTTGACAGCGCGGGCCGGATTGGAGGATCGCGTGGAAGGACTGGACTCCGGAGTAGATGATTATCTGGTCAAGCCATTTGCCTTTTCCGAACTGAATGCGAGGATAAATGCATTGGTGCGTCGCCATCAGCCCGAAGCAGTCGAAACCACATTATGTGCAGGCGGCATTGAGCTGGATCGCCTCAAGCGGCAGGTAACGCGCGACGGAGTCATGGTCGACTTGCAGCCGAGGGAGTTTACGCTACTCGAAGAGCTACTCAGAAATTCGGGCAAAGTCGTAACCAGAACGATGCTGCTTGAGCGCGTCTGGAATTTCCATTTTGATCCCAAAACCAATATCGTGGAAACTCATATCAGTCGGCTGCGTTCCAAACTGAACGAGCAGTGTGACAAGGATGCAATAATTACCGTGCGGGGCGCAGGTTATATGATCGCAGCGGATGTCTGAATTGAAACGTAGATTTCAACCTCGCACCATGCGGGAACTGGCTTGGATATATACGGTGCTATTCATGACGGCGACCGCGATTCTTGGCTGGGCCGTTTACACATCCACGCAAAAGGCTTTGGACCAACAGCTCAACAGCCGAATCAGTGCGGAAGCGGATGATCTTTTGACTTTATACCAACGTGAAGGAATCAATGGTCTTTCCGATGAAATCATGCGTCAAGAAGCCCGTCCTGACCTCAATCGGGTTGGCTTTATTTTGACCGACAGTCATGGAAAGCGAATTGCCGGTAGTTTTCCGGCTACTACGCCGAAACCGGGCTGGTCGATTGTGCTATTTGACGATGAGGACGAAGGCGACCAAAAAGATCAGGCACGTGCATATACGCAAGTCTTGTCCGACGGCAGCCGACTGGCAATCGTCGCTGACCTAGAATCCGCGGAAGCGATTGGCGAGACCCTTCTGTTACAGTTTTTGATAGCTTTCGGGGCGATGCTTGTAATCGGAACGGGCGGCGGCTTTCTGCTCACTCTGCTCTTGCGCCGCCGTTTGGACGGCATAAACCAGGCCGCTTCGGCTATCATTGGCGGCGACCTTTCCAAAAGAATGCCGGTTGACGGTTCGGGAGGCGAATTTGACCAGCTATCCCATACGCTGAACAAAATGCTCGACCGCATTGCGACCTTGATGGAAAATTTGCGCCAGGTTTCTGGCGATATAGCTCATGATTTGCGCAGTCCCCTCAATCGGCTACGCCAGCGACTAGAGGGCGGTTTGTCTGAGGATCTCGATCCGGCAGGACGAAAACAAGCCATCGAGGGCGCAATTGGGCAGGCTGACGATTTGCTTGCGATTTTCGCAGCGCTTCTGGGTATTTCGGAAATCGAAGCGGGGCAGATCAAGTCGACTTTCAAGCCTCTGCGGCTGGATCGAATTGTTGATGATATTTGCGAGGCATACCAACCGGCCGCCCAGGACGCCGGATTTAGCTTGTCGTGCGAAATTGATTCGGATTGTACGATTTCCGGTGACCGGCATTTGCTTGGCCAGATGTTGACCAATTTACTCGACAATTGTTTGCGCCATTCAATGCAAGGCAGTCAGATTTTTGTCCAGTTGCTGAATAAAGACAATAGGGTCGAATTGATCGTGTCGGATGACGGCCCAGGAATTCCCGAGGGCCGACGCGCGGAAATGCTGCGGCGCTTTGCCCGGATGGAAGCTAGTCGCACAACGTCGGGAAATGGTCTGGGCCTAAGTCTGGTGAAGGCGATCGCGGATGCTCATGGCGCACGGCTATCCTTGTCAGACAATCAACCGGGATTGAAAGTCACGATAGATTTCAAATCCAGCCGGGCTCCGATTAGGACCATCAGCCATGCGTAACCTGACCCTGTTTGCCTCCAGTCTGCTGCTCGCATCGTGCGCGCATTATGGACCTATGCCGATTTCCGATCCGGGTTCGTCCGCGGCCCTGCAGCCCCCAGTCGCGGCGGTGCTGTCCCAGGAGGCGTCATCCATCGACCGGCCCTATCTTGCGCCTGTAGCGATAGATTTGTCAGCGCCGCTGGATCCCAATGAAATTGCCATTATCGCAGTTCTGTCAAATCCGGACCTGCAAGCAATGCGGGTGCGGGCCGGAGTGAGCGATGCGCAGGTTTTTGCAGCTGGTTTGCTGCCGGATCCGTCGTTCAATTTTGGCATTGACCATATCCTGTCCGGTCCTGATCCGGTTGACAATATAGCGGGCGCACTGGGTTTCAGTCTCAACACTTTGCGCACCCTCAGCGTCCTGCGCGATCAAGCGAAGCAGCAGGCATTGCAGGTGCGGCTGGATCTGGCCTGGGCTGAATGGCAGATCGCCAGCAACGCGCGTCTGCAAGCCGTACGAATATTGGAACTGCGCAGGGCGCTCGAAATCGCTACTGCCAGCGAGCAATCAGCAGCGACTCTGCTCTCGCGCTATCTACGGGCATCGGGGCGCGGCGATATCCCCGCCGATCAGGTGCAGTCGGCGCGGCTGTCGGCGATTGATGCCATATCAAATCGACAAACGGCGCAAACCAGTCTCTCGGCAGCGGAATATGAGCTTCGCAGATTGATGGGTTTGCCACCGGAATATGCCTTGCGGCTTGCGCCGCAGCCTCTGCCGGAGGCGTCACCAGACAGCGCGATCCTGTTCAATCTCGCTGTTGCCAATCGCACCGATCTACAAGCGCTAAAGGCCGGTTACGAAGCCCAGGAAGCCTCGGTGCGCAAGGCTGTGCTCGACCAGTTTCCCTCGCTCGACCTGACGATTAGCGGTGCCCGTGACACCGGCACCAACAAGCTGCTTGGCCCGTCGGTGGGTTTCACCTTGCCGCTCTGGAATCGCAATCGCGGCGGGATTGCGATTGAAAGAGCGACCCGGATAGCTTTGAGGGCCGAATATGATGCACGTCTGTTCCAGACCCGTGCCGAGATTGCCGCTGCTGTCGGCGGCCTGAACATCGCGCGTCAGCAGCGGGCCATAATCATGGACGGATTGCCGGAAATCGAAAAATTTGCGCGCGCCACGCGCACCGCTGCCGATCGCGGTGACCTGGCGCTGGCGACAGCCGAAACCGCCGAACAATCGGTGCGCGACAAGCATTTCCTGCTGGTTCAGAGCGAACAGGCGATTGCCGAGCAGACCATAGCGCTGGAATTGCTGGTCGGCACACCGCAGGCAGCGTGGGAATAGAAATGGGTGGAATGATGAAATTGTCGGGACAGAAGATTGCTGCAGGACTCACTTTTGCCGGATTATTGGTGCTTGGGGCCTGCTCCGGTTCCAGCGACACCGCTGCGGCAGATCCGTCAGCCTTGGTTAAAACGGCGGCAGTGACGACCGGTTCGATCGACGAGAAAGTCACCATTTATGGGGCGGCCGAAAATGGATCGTCAGGGCAATATACCTTGTCCTCGCCGATCGAAGCGATTGTCCAGTCGATTAATGCGCCGGTAGGGAGCAATGTCAGCCGCGGGCAGGTGCTGGTCCGGCTTGCGCCCAGTCCGGCGTCAAAATACGAGCTTGCGACCGCAAGCGCCAACACCCGGACGGCCAGCCAGGCCTATGCCCGGATGGAGCGACTGCGAGCGGACGGACTGGTCAGCGATGCCGAAGTGGAGACTGCTCGCGCGGCAAAACAGTCGGCAGATGCACTCAAGGCCAGTCTGGCCGACCGTAGTGGCTCGCTGACCCTGCGCGCGCCGGATACCGGCTTTGTACAGATGATCGGCGCCGTTCCCGGCCAGCTGGTCGCGGCCGCAACCCCCGTGGTAACCATTGTTAAAGACAGCGACATCCGCGCAAGGTTCGGCATCGATCCGTCTCTCGCCCGGCGCGTCCCGGCAGACAGCTATGTTGAAATTACCGCAGCGGGAACGACAGCGCCGCTGACCGTACCGATCCAGTCCGTCGATCCGGTGGTAGATCCCCAGACCAAGCTGGCTTCGATCTATGTGCTGATTCCGAAGGAGAGCGAAATTGGTGCGGGCGAAAGTCTTACTGGCATGATATTGCTGAGCAGCAACTCAGGCGGACTCACCATTCCCTATGCCGCATTGCTCGATGACGGCGGACAGCCCTATGTCTATATAATTGAAAAGGGCGTGGCCAAGCGGGTCGATGTCGCTGTCGGTCCTCGCATGGGTGACAAGGTGAGCGTTGCCAAGGGATTGAATGCTGACCAGCGGGTTGCGATTGACGGTGTTACTGCCCTCGAAGACGGTATGAAAGTCCGCACCAAATGACAAAAATCATCAGCGATCACGCGCGGTCAATTTGGTTGGCGGTCATCTTGCTGACTATTGGCGGGGTCACGGCTGCAACATGGCTGCCAGTCGCGCTATTTCCCAATATCGACTATCCGCGCGTCGTCGTGTCAGTAGATGCGGGAGACCGCGATGCAGCACAAATGGAAGCCGAGATAACCCGTAAGATTGAAATTGCATTGCGTGCGGTACCTGGTGTTACCCGCATAAGATCGACAACCAGCCGAGGTAGTGCAGAAGTTGCGCTGAATTTCTCTTGGGGCGACGATATGGTCGACGCTAGTTTGGCGACACAAGCCGCTCTGGCGACATTGCTTCCCGACCTTCCCAGTGGAGCGAAATTCGAGGTGCGCAGATCGGACCCGACGTTATTCCCGGTTGTTGGATATGCGCTTACATCAGATAATCTTGACCCGGTGGCTTTGCGAAATATAGCAGAACTAAAAATACGTCCTGCCCTGACATCCGTCGAAGGGGTTGCGGGCGTAGAGATACTTGGCAGCGCGCCGCGCGAATTTGCGGTAAATGTTGATCCCGCAAAATTGGCGTCGCTAGGGGTCAGCCTTAGCGATGTTGTAATCGCGCTGGGCAAAGCAAATAACGTGCGTGGGCTCGGCAAGATCGAGGATCGGCACAGGTTATATCTGGCCCTTCTTGAAAACAGGGTTGCTGATTTAAGCGATCTCAAGGCCATTCCAATCAAGTCGGCCGGTGCCGGTGCGGGTGTCGTTACCCTTGGGCAAATAGCCACGATTGAACCTTCGAGCGCGCCTGCATTCACTCGTGTAACCGCCGATGGCAAAAGTGCGGTTTTGATCAACGTCAAGCAGGCCTTGAAAGGCAATACAGTTGCTATCGTTCAGGCGGTCGACGCAAGATTGAAAGAATTGCAGATACCAAGTTCCGTCAAAGTATCTACCTATTACGATCAATCAGAACTGGTGGTCGGCGCGGCCAATGCCGTGCGCGATGCCATTCTTTTGGGCGCTCTGCTTGCAGGCATCGTGCTATTCGTGTTCCTGCGATCCGGACGGCTGATGGTCATCACCGGTCTAATGCTCCCGGCGGTTTTGGCGGCAACTTGCTTGATACTCTTCGCGCTAGGCATGAGTTTTAACATGATGACACTCGGTGGTATGGCTGCTGCGGTTGGCCTGGTTGTTGATGATGCAGTGGTTATGCTCGAACATATGATGCGCCGGATGCAGCAAAATGCAGTACGGACTCCACAGGCGTTGCTGGAAGCGGCGGCAGAAATGGGAGTTCCCCTTCTCGGATCGACAAGTGCGACTATTGTCGTATTTCTGCCGCTGGCATTCATCAGCGGAGTGACCGGAGAATTTTTCAAAGCGCTCGCGGTGACAATGGTGGCGGCGCTAGTTGTTTCATTACTCTTCGCGCGTTTCGTCATTCCCTTGATTTCTGCCTATTGGCTCCGTGACAAAGACGCGGAATCAGCAGAAAAAGCCGGGAAACTGCTCGATAAATTGCTAACAGGTTATGATCGTGCTGGTCAGAAGCTTTTTGCGCGGGCGCGAAGTTTTGTCGTTCTGACTGGAGTGATCATGGTCGCCGTGGGCTATCTGGCGTGGCTCAATGTCCCTTCGGGATTTATGCCAAAAATGGATGAAGGTGGCTTTGTGCTGGATTACAAGGCGCAGTCCGGTGCAGCGCTTGAAGACACCGATGCATTGCTCAAACGTGTGGAAAAAATAATCACCTCAACTCCCGAAGTCGAAAGTTATTCTCGGCGGACGGGATTGCAATTGGGCGGCGGACTGACGGAGGCCGATCAGGGCGACTATTTTGTCCGGCTGAAAGGCGGTTCGCGGCGAAACATTGATCTCGTTATGGGCGAAATTCGGGACAGAATTAGGACCGAGGTTCCAGGGTTGGAAATAGAGTTTATCCAACTGATGGGAGATTTGATCGGCGATTTGACGGCAGTTCCGCAACCGATCGAAGTCAAGCTGTTCAGTGATGACCCGCAAGCTTTGCACAAGGCCGCTAAAACGGTCGCCGATGCCATAGGCAAGGTGCAGGGCGTGGTGGAGGTGGTCGATGGGCTGCGAGTGGCGGGTGATGCCATCGGTATCGAGGTTGATCCGGGATCGGCTGCACAATTCGGGCTCGATCCGGATAATATTGCCGCACAATTAGAGTCGGCGATAGGCGGTACCACTGCAACCCAAGTGCGCATTGGCGCGCAGCTTATTGATGTTCGTGTGCGCGCCCCGGAGGATATTCGCACCACGGTAGATCAAATTGAAAACTTACCTCTGGTAGCCCCGGATGGTAGCGCCATTCGCCTCGCAAACGTTGCCAGAGTTTCGATAGATGCTGGACAGAGGCAGCTGACACGCGAAGATCTGGCGCCGTTTATTGCGGTTACCGGCCGGCTCGACGGCCGCGATCTGGGTTCGGCCATGACCGAAATAAAAACTACCGTTGCCGGCCTGAAACTGCCTGCCTCAATCCGCACCGATTATGGTGGATTGTATGCCGAACAGCAAAAGAGTTTCGCCGATCTTGCGATGGTGTTCGCGGCGGCAATGCTGCTTAGCACCTTGCTACTGATTGTTTTATTTGAGCGCGCTGGCTGGACTGCATCGGCGATGGCCACAATCTTGCTCACAGCATCGGCAGTCATCATGGGCCTATGGATTACTGGAATAGAACTGAATATTTCAGCCCTGCTCGGACTGACGATGGTGGTGGGTATGGTGGCTGAATTGATCATTTTCTTTCTTGCCGAGATCGACAAAAGTCAGCCGGTTTCCGCGGCACTGCTTCACGAAGCAGGCAAGAAGCGTTTGCGTCCCATTTTAATGTCGGCGTTGATCGCGATACTCACACTCAGCCCGCTGGCCCTTGGATTGAGTAGAGGAGCAGGTTTGCAGCAACCGCTCGCCACCGCGATAATATTCGGACTGTTCGCCGCCGTGCCGCTCGTGTTGCTCTTTCTTCCGGCCTGTCTAATCGCTCTTGAAAAGAAGGGTGGAAAGGAGGAACAGGCAACATGAAAGAAGATGAACTAGAAAGTCGTAGTACTGCCGACTCTGCTGATTTTCGATCGGCGGTCAAATTCGTGGCAGCTGCAAATCTTGCCTATTTCGGCGTCGAATTTGTCGTCGCCGTCAATATCGGATCGGTGTCGCTGTTTGCGGACAGTATCGACTTCCTCGAAGATGCATCGGTTAATCTTCTGATATTGCTGGCTATCGGCTGGTCGCTCAAGGCGCGTTCGCGATTGGGGTTTGTGTTGGGCGCGATAATTCTCGTACCTTCCTTGGCGGCGCTTTGGACCGTTTGGCTAAAGTTCAACAGTTTCGTCCCGCCTGCGGCCATTCCGCTCACTATTACGGGTGCGGGCGCCTTGCTGGTCAATCTGGTTTGCGCCATTCGTTTGTCCGTTCACCGTCATGGCAGCGGCAGTTTGAGCAAAGCAGCCTTTCTATCTGCCAGAAACGATGTCTATGCCAATGCTGCGATCATCATCGCGGGGATAATCACGCTTTTCTGGCTTTCTCCCTGGCCGGACCTGATTGTCGGACTGGGAATCGCGCTGATAAACGCCGGGGCCGCTTTTGAAATTTGGGAAGCGGCCAGGCGGGAAAATCTGGCGGAAGCGAAAAATGCGGAGCCATAAACTGGATCGATGACGCGATTTAGGAATCTTGCCGTTGATAACAGATTGCCGATGAAGCAGATATTGCTCATCGGCGGCATTGCGCTCACCATATTGCTGTTTCTATGGCTTTGGTCGGAGGTGGCCGAGGGTGAAGTCAGCGCGATAGACCAGAGTATATTATTCGCTTTCCGCAAGTCCGGAGAGTTGCAGACTATGGCGGGGCCGACATGGCTCAGACAAACCATGCTCGATGTTACGACGCTCGGCGGAACGACCGTGCTGGCTCTGGTGATTTCCGGTTCTGCCCTGTTCGTCTACATGAAGGGCGCGCACCGCATGGCCTTGGTCATTGTCGGAGCGACTGTCAGCGGCGCTTTAATGGTGACACTGCTCAAAGGCTATTTTCTGCGCCCCCGGCCAACGCTTGTCGATCATCTGGTGATCGAACACTCCGCAAGTTTTCCGAGTGGTCATGCTGCAAATTCCGCCATCGTATATTTGACAATCGCTGTTTTGTTTTCGAGAGTCGAGGACAGTTTGCGGACCCGGCTGTTCGTGCTTTCGGTCGCGCTGTTGCTGACGCTGGCGATCGGCATCTCGCGCGTGGCCCTGGGCGTGCATTGGCCGAGCGACGTATTGGCAGGATGGATGTTCGGCACCTGTTGGGCCTGCCTGTGGGCCTTGCTCGTAAAGCTCCCCATCGTGGAAGAGGAAGTTCTGGATTCCTGACAATCCGCCATTTCCCGAACATTGGGGAATTGTATTCTCCGGAACATCATCACGCAATGTGGAAGGGCCTAGCAATGATGCTGGTCGCCCGTTCAATATCGTTCAGAGGCACCGGAGCTTAAGGACAACCTGAATGACTGAAGCTGACACACGCACGATGCTCAACAAGGTTCCGCTGGTCACTTTATTTTTCTGGGTGATCAAGATCATGGCGACCACGGTTGGCGAAACGGCAGCAGATTTCTTGTCGGTCGATCTCAAATTGGGCCTGGGCAATACCTCGCTGCTGGTGGGGGCGTTGCTGGTCATCACACTGATCATGCAATTCTCCGTACGCAAATATGTGCCGCCGATTTACTGGCTCGCGGTCGTATTGATCAGCATTTTCGGAACACTGGTTACAGATAACCTTGTTGATGTTTACGGAGTTGCACTAGAGACAACAACGATCATTTTCAGCATTGCCTTGGCGATCACATTTGTTGCCTGGTATGCCAGCGAGAAGACACTCTCGATCCACACGATCTTCACAACCAAACGTGAAAGCTTCTACTGGGCCGCAATTCTGTTCACTTTCGCTCTCGGGACGGCAGCAGGCGATCTTGTCGCAGAGGGAATGCAGTTGGGCTATGCAGTCTCGGCCTCCGTTTTCAGTGCGATGATAGCGCTGGTCGCATTTGCGCATCTGGTGTTCAAATTGAATGCTGTAGTGGCCTTTTGGATAGCATACGTTTTGACGCGGCCATTTGGAGCATCTTGTGGCGATTTGCTTTCACAGCCTACGAGCAATGGCGGGCTTGGGCTTGGGACAGTCGGCACAAGCGCGATTTTCCTCGCCGTAATCTTTGGTCTTGTAAGCTACTGGACTGTGAGACAACGCCCCCCTCAAACAGCTTGAATTCTGACTGGCGGCTATGCGGAAATTCCAATGCGTCTGAAACATTGGGAATTTGTATTCTCGGGGACATTAGCATGCAATCTATGGGGGCCTAATAGGTTTTCAAGCAGCCGGTTTATTGCTGCACCAACTTTGAAGGATATTTTTCATGAAAAACGGGCGCATAAACATTCTGCAATACGGATTGCCGCTTGCTGCGGTCGCAATGCTATCTGCTTGTGGATCATCCAAGCCGACTGATACAAATAATCAAAACAGCAATCAGATCGTGACCGTCCCAAAAAATGAAACCGTGACCGCTATGACAGGTTTGCCTGCAGCGGCGGAAAATTTGGAAGCTCTGACGGAACAGGCATTCACTGCCAGCCCAGAGGAGCTTGTTTCGCTTTTCACAAAAGCGCAAGAATCCGTAGCCGGTATCTCCGGTCAACTTAGCCCTCAAGCCACCAAATCACTAGATGGCTACTTGCGGGATGCCAAGACAGCAATCGATGCCGGAAATCCCTCCGACACTGCGTTGGCTGCTGTTGAAGGCTATAAGTTGATTGTGAGCGCATATCCCCCTGATGCCAGGATACCGGCTGCGGTCAGTTTGCTCGATTATGCCGGATTTCGAATACAGGCTGATCTCAAGTCCGATCCGAAGCGCTGGGCAGATGCCCAAGAAGCCGCAAAATATGCGCACGATCAGTGGGACCAGATCAAGGACAAAGTGACTGATACTGATCTGAACAAAAGGTTCACGACTTCGCTTTCCAAGCTCGACGAATATCTATCAGTTAAAGACGACAAAATGGCGGCAAAAGCTGCTGTGACTGAACTCGATCTGGTTGATGAACTGGAAGGCTTTTTCCAGCCCGCAACGAAACCGGTTGCGCCTGACACCACCAACTAGAGGAATTCGAAATGTTGAGAAAGACAACCCTGGCCCTGGTGGCAATTTCCATGTTGGCGCTGACCGCTTGCAATACAATACACGGAGTCGGCGAAGACATTGAATCTGCTGGTGATGCCGTTAGCGACTCTGCCGAGTGAATTGCACCCTTGTCCCAAGGGATCGACCAATTAGAAGCACAAGGGTGATACGCAATGAGTATTGCAGGAATAACGGGCGCAATGCTGCTCGCAAGTACCCCGGTCAGTGGGATCGTCTCTCCGCCGTCAAATTCTGTTGATTTGGTAGCATCAACTACAAATGTCCAAGAAACTAGCCAGCTAAAAGCCCTCGACGGAACATCAGAAACCCTTGGGGCGACGCCTGTATCTGACGAACCAACCGCATTAGCGGATCCGACAATTTCTAGTGTTCCTACTGAAGCTATCGAAACAGATCCATCGATACTGAAGGCAACGGAAATACCAGATCCGGTTTCGGGGGTTGAAACCGGAAAAACGTTGCAGGATGAAAATGTTATTACCGTAACCGGTCGGATACGGACGCCAGGCGATCCCTTGCAAAATATCAACGCCGAGTCATACGCTATTACTCAGGCTATCGATGAAGCCGTGGTTGAACCATCTGCGCACGCTTATGAAAAATCTGTGCCCGAACCTGTCCGCAATGGTCTGCGAAACTTCGCCAATAACCTGCACGAACCGGCTGTTTTTGTGAATTTTCTGCTGCAACTGAAACCCGGCAAAGCGGCCGAAACTGCTGGTCGCTTTTTGGTCAATTCAACAGCCGGCGTGGCCGGGCTTTTCGATTTCGCGAAACGGAAACCGATCAACTTACCCAGACGGAAGAACGGCTTTGCTGATACGCTGGGATGTTATGGAGTCAAACCAGGGCCATTTCTATTTTTGCCGGTAATCGGGGCGACCACAGTTCGCGATTTGATCGGCGGTGGAGTAGATGCCTTCGCCATACCGATACCTGTGCCCAACTCAGCTGGAAGGACGCTCAGCCAACCGTATGTGGCCGTTCCAAGCAGCGTCGCCCGTGAACTCGACAAGCGGGTAGAGTTTGATGAGGAGTTGGAAATAATCCACAATTCAGATGATCCCTATGTCGCATCGCGCGAATATTATTTGCAAAAGCGACAGACTCAGATCGCAGGGCTGTGCGGGACCAAGAAGAACACTTCTGATCTGAAGTAAATAATCTCCACTCAAAAAATGCAGATCCGTGGGCAGGCATCTAAATGTCGGAGGTTGATGCTAGAAGGAAGATGAGAATGCGGAAAATCGTGGCGTTTTCGATATTCTGCGCATCGTTGATTGGGGGATTGTCCCTTACCACGCATCAAATCGCAGAAGCTGCAGGAACAGAAAAATTTCTAGAGGATAGCGGAGCGACAGGCCAGATTTCGGTGATGTCATACAATATTAAAGGTCTTCCTTGGCCCATCGCGGCTGGCAGGAGCGCGGCGCTGGGGAAAATTGGCGAGCGTCTGGCAAAGTTGAGAGCGATGGGGACTGCCCCCACCATTGTTGTCTTACAAGAAGGTTTTATTGATGCTGCCGCAGCCATCAAGCATCAGGGCGGCTATAAATATGCTGCCGCCGGACCAGCAGCGGCTTACAAGAGCAAAGTCTCCTTTCCTTCCCCCTCCAAGAGATTCACTGAGGCTTCGTCACCATTAAAGGGTGAAACCGAGGGCAAATACGCTAACAGCGGATTGCGGATTTTTTCCGACTTTCCGATTGTCAAGGTTGAACAGCTTGCGTTCCCGGAATACGCATGTGCTGGATATGATTGCCTTGCAAACAAGGGCGTTCTGTTGGCCTGGATCAAAGTTCCATCTTATTCACAGCCCGTTGCCATCATCGATACGCACCTAAATTCACGGCGAGCTTCAGGCGTAAGTGACGTTCGGGCCGATGCTGCATGGACGATGCAGGCCAAAACCGTGATGCAGTTCATTCATGCGAAAATTCCCAGCAGTTCAGCCGTGATTTTTACTGGAGATTTCAACGTCGGGGATGTTCCCTCGCGTATCAATGTTATCAGGGATCAGGGCGGGTTTCTTCCCGGAGGGCGCGAAGCGTTACATCTTGCAGTTGCCACTGAACGGATGCGTGATGGACGACAGCTGAACGATGCTCGGTCAATCATCAAACGCGGCAAGGACTGGCAGTGGTTTCGATCAGGCGAGACAACAAACTTGAGATTGATTGAAGTGTCAGTCCCTTTTGGGGCCGAACCGGACGGCACCAGTCTGTCAGACCACTTGGGTTACATTGCGAGCTATCGTCTAGAATAGAAAACGGTCCCCATGCGAAAATCCTCGCACCAGATTCCACGTCGTACGCTTGGCATATCCGGTTCCTGATCGTCCTCACCGCTAAATATCTTCAGGTTTCGACTGGACCACCTCGCTCACTCTAACGGCTATGTAAGGCTTGCGGGTTGTGCGTGTACTGGCCGCGTTGATTTCCTAAGCCCTGGTTCTTCCGATCCCGTCTCGCCGACTGTTTTACCATACCTGTTCTCATTTGCTCAATTGCTCATTCCAAACGAATGGCAGATTTTGGGACGAAGTATCGTTGGCGGCACCGTCCGCTTGTGGCTAGGTTGCTGAACGGCAGGTTTTTGGGGAGAGTGCAGCTTAGAAGACATTTGAACCAAAACACCTTAATATTAGTAACATGCCAATTTTGGATTGTAGCCCACGCTCCAACTTGTTCTTCAGGTTAGACATTCTTTGTCTAACATTTTTTTGATTTGAACGGTCGAGAGAGCAAGTAGCCGAATTTTGTATATGTGACAGACTCAGTGGGAGTGCTTGGTCGTTTCGGTTTCTAATTTGCTGTCACTACGCCGATGCGCCAGATAATATTTCTCGAGGGCAAAGAATCCAGCAATGCCGGCAAAAGAGATTACTATGATCATTGGATCGCTCGCTGCCTTCATGGTCAGGAACGCCCCAAGAACAATCAAATCTAGAATGATCGCGCTTAACAAAATCCATCCTTTTGCTCCGACATCATCTTTGAGATGACGATAAACGCCCCAATGGATGATCATGTCCATGACCAGATAGAATATCGCCCCCAATGATGCTATCCGGCTCAAATCAAAGAACGCAGCCAACAGACCTGCGGCGATCACGGTGAAAACGAGCGTGTGCTTTTGAATGTCACCGGGCATTCCAAAATGGCGGTGCGGAATGAGGTTCATGTCCGTAAGCATCGCCAGCATGCGCGATACGGCAAAAACACTGGCAAGAAGCCCCGATGCAGTTGCAATGATGGCTACTGCGACCGTGAACCACACGCCGTATTCACCAAAGGCAGGACGCGCCGCCTCTGCCAGTGCATAATCTTTGGCAGCAGCAATTTCGCCAATGCTAAGCGTTGATCCCACAGCGAGTGCTACGGTCATATAGACGATCAAGCATATCCCTAAAGAGATCATGATAGCGCGTCCGACATTTTTCTCAGGTTCAACAACCTCGCCGCCGCTATTGGTGATCGTGGTGAATCCTTTGAAGGCCAATATTGCGAGGGCAATCCCGGCAATAAAGCCAGTAGGCGAAGCTGCTTCGCTTGGCGCAGTTTGCGTAAACTCGAATGTGAACCCCGACGCCCAGAGAATGGTGAAGGAAAAAATCAGTATCCCTCCAATTTTCAAGATTGCGGTGATTGAGGATATCGCGCCAATAATCTTGTTACCCGCGATGTTCACGATAAATGCAAAGACGATCAGCCCTATGGCCAGTATTGGAACCAGCACAGACTCGCGGCCAATATCGAACAATTGGAGCGTGTAGGTTCCGAAAGTTCTGGCAACCAGGCTTTCGTTGATGATCATCGAGAAGGCCATCATCAAAGCAGCAGCCCCGGTGACCGTCGATGGTCCATATGATTTTTTGAGGATCATAGCGATGCCGCCTGCTGACGGATATTTATTGGAAACCTTGATATAAGTGTAGGCGCTGAACCCGCTGATCACGGCCCCGATAAGGAAAGCTAGAGGGAATAGCGGTCCTGATAATTCGGCGATCTGACCCGTTAAAGCGAATATCCCCGCACCGATCATCACTCCGGTCCCCATCGCTACGGTTCCCGGCAGCGTGAGACTGTTCTTGTTATATGAGCTGCTTTGCATCTGTTTTGCCTTTGGCATTTCGAGGATCAGGATTGTGGCTGGCGCCTTGCAAACCAGAGCGTTATCAGTGGAATGACGATCCACATCAGGATGGGGACGAGGCCAATATTCGTGCCGGGGAATAAGGGCATGAGCTCGCTATATCGCCAGCCCCAACCCCATTGCGTTGGAACACCGGTCGCGATTTCTTCGATGATGGCGGTCATTCCAAGGCCGGACAGCAGATAGGTGCCGATCATGCCGGAGGTCGGGCGGTGCATCCAATGCCGGTCGCGATTCAACATCGAAACCACGGTGTATGCCAGCACTAATATCCCGGCATCGCCAATTGTGGCTCGCGTGCAGCCTAACGTGCTTTCCCAGGAGGTTGCCGAGCCAACATAGAAGAAGGGCATTTGCAGCATTTCCCAGATGAACGACGTGAAGAACCCAAACGTAGCGATGTGGACCTCTGGTTCGTTACCAAACTTCATAGCGCGATGATTTTCATTTATTGCCAACGCCGCGAAATCGCTCCGCTCGGTCTGCGAACCGGTTCATGTGCAATGCAGCTTCTATCGTCAGAGGGTGCTGTGTCGCTTCCTGTCTGGGCGAAATAAGCTCTGCCATTTCACGAACCTTGTCATAGGTCTCGGCTGGTTGATCCGCGAGCAAGGCAAGGACAATGTTTTCCAGAGCAATGACGCGAACACGAAGCTGGACGAGTTCAGTGTTGGTCATTTCCGGATCACTGGAGCCGCGTTCGTCTATTTTTGGTTGGTGCCCTCCCTCGTTATCCCAGCGAGACAGCGCCAACGGCAGATTATTCAATCGCTTTGGGTCATCATTTTTCGTCATTCCATGTTCCCGGATTTTATTGGTTGTTGGATTGCCTCATTTCGCTCGCGCAGATCATGGAGTCCCGCAACAGCGAGTGCGTTGGACAGCCGAGAGGCCGGATACTAAGGTTTGCGGTCACGCAGCTCACAGCACTTTGCGGCGCAAACGCAAGGCGTTGGCGATTACCGAAACAGACGAAAGACTCATTGCTGCCGCTGCAATCATCGGACTTAGCAAGACCCCGAACCACGGATAGAGAATGCCTGCCGCAACCGGCACACCAAGCCCGTTATAGATGAACGCAAAAAACAGATTCTGGCGGATATTGCCCATTGTTAGCTGACTGAGGCGGCGGGCCTTGGCGATGCCGCCCAAGTCGCCCTTCACCAAAGTGATACCAGCGCTTTCCATCGCCACATCCGTGCCTGTGCCCATCGCAATCCCGACATCTGCCTTGGCGAGAGCGGGAGCATCATTGATGCCGTCTCCTGCCATTGCGACCATTTTACCGGCCGCTTGCAGCTCGCTGATGACCCGATGTTTGTCTTCCGGTGACACATTGGCGTGGATTTCATCAATGCCAATCATCTTCCCAACAGCTTGCGCAGTAGCTTCCGCATCGCCGGTTAGCATGACGATGCGGATATTGGCTTTGTGCAGCGCTTTAATCGCCTCTGCCGTAGTCGGCTTGATCGGATCGGCGACACCGATAAGACCAGCAGGCTTGCCGTCAACGGCCACAAACATCACTGTTTGTCCCTGCGATCGGCCGTCCTGCGCCTTGGCAATCAGGTCCGCGCTGGCGGCACCGAGCCGATCCATCATTTTTTCATTGCCGATGGCGACGCGTTTCGTCTTCACGCGGGCTTCGACACCTTCTCCCGTCACTGACTGGAAGTCGGTTGCTGCTTCAAACGAAAGCCCCTTGTCTTTTGCACCGCTCACAATTGCGGCTGCCAGCGGATGTTCACTCGCCATTTCAATTGCGGCAACAAGGGCAAGCATTTCGTCGCCGTCAAAACCCTTTTCCGGTTCGACTGAAACCAGTTTGGGCTTGCCCTCGGTCAACGTGCCGGTTTTATCGACCACGATTGTGTCAATCTTCTCCAGAGTTTCGAGCGCTTCGGCATTCTTGATCAAAATGCCGTTCTGCGCGCCCTTCCCGGTGCCAACCATGATCGACATCGGAGTGGCAAGGCCAAGCGCACAAGGACAAGCGATGATGAGGACTGCGACTGCGTTGACCAAACCATAGGCCAGCGCCGGTTCTGGACCCCAAATCGACCATATAATGAATGTCGCAATAGCGATCAGAACCACAGCAGGCACAAAAAGGCCCGCAATCGTATCAGCAAGTTTCTGGATAGGCGCACGGCTGCGCTGCGCTTCGGCGACCATCTGGACGATTTTGGCGAGAAGCGTGTCCTTACCAACGCGTTCAGCAGTCATGATAAAGCTGCCAGTCTGGTTGACGGTGCCGCCCGTAACATCATCGCCCTCGGTTTTGACAACCGGTATTGGTTCGCCCGTAATCATTGATTGATCAATCGTGCTGGACCCCTTGGCGATGGTGCCATCAACGGGAACTTTGTCGCCCGGACGAACACGCAAGCTGTCGCCGCTCTGCACCAGGTCGAGAGATATTTCCTCTTCCGAGCCATCCGCGCTGACGCGCGATGCGACTGGCGGTGCCAACTCTAGCAGTGCGCGCAACGCACTTGATGTCTGTCCGCGCGCTTTCAGCTCCAGCACTTGCCCCAGTAGTACCAGGGTCGTAATGACAGCCGCTGCTTCGTAATAGACAGCCACACCGCCATCATGGCCGCGAAATGCTTCCGGAAAAATGCTTGGAAAGAGTGTTGCGACCAGACTGAAGCCATAGGCAACCGCTACGCCAAGCCCAATCAGCGTGAACATATTGAGGTTCATGGTTTTGAGCGAGTTTACCCCGCGCACAAAAAACGGCCATGCGCCCCACAGAACTACCGGTGATGCCAGCAAGAGCTGCAACCATTGCGACACTCCCGGCTCAAATAGCCCTTCAAACGGCTTGCCCGGAATAAGGTCGCCCATCGCGTAAATGAACAACGGGATGGAAAACAACGCACTGACCCAGAAGCGCTTGCGCATATCGAGATATTCGGGATCGGGGCCGGTATCGAGACTAATGGTCTCAGGTTCGAGTGCCATTCCGCAGATCGGGCAGGAACCCGGACCCTCTTGCCGGATTTCCGGATGCATCGGGCAGGTATAGATCGTGCCCGCTGGAACATTTTCTGCTGCCTCATTATGCTTCCCGGTGAGATAATGCGCGGGGTCAGCGACAAATTTGGTTTTGCATCCGGTTGAACAGAAATGATAATCCTGCCCGTCATGCTGTGCATGATGCTCGCTCTTGCTCGGATCGACATCCATGCCGCACACGGGATCTTTTACGGTCCCGACAGAAGCCTCTTTGTCTTTGCAACAGCACGATTTGGCGGCCCCGGTATCATTCTCAGACATGATTGGCACCTGCAACTTGGCGGCCTATCAAAGCGCGCAGCGGGACAACCAACAGGGCAATATACCAACCATAGAGAAAGCTACCGACCGCCCCTGCAAGAAATCCCTGCAAAGTCAGCCATTCGAAGCCCGGCAACCAAGGTGCCCAAGCTTCATGCATGTGCATGGATTGCGGTGCTAAAAGACCGAAACCAATGCAGATGAGGTAGCTGAACAACAGAAACAGGCTTAGCGTCCAGCCCCAGACAATGATTTGAGTGCGGTTTGAAACATGCGTCATTTCTAGCTCCTCTTGATGATCAGCGGTATATACTATAGGGGGGTATAGTAGAATGATGGTTTAGTGTCAAGGTTGATGCGGCCACCTCTTTCGATTGATCACGCTCCAAAATTTGGCATAAGGACAAAATGACAGACAAATTCACCAAAGAAATCGTGCGGATGCGAAAGATCGAAGGTCAGGCACGCGGAATAGCTAAAATGATGGAAGATGATCGCTATTGTATCGATATCCTCCAGCAATTCTCCGCAATGGAAGCCGCCCTGCGCTCTACCAAAATGAAAATTCTGGAGATCCACACCAATCATTGCGTCGAGGAAGCCCTGACTTCCGGTAGCAAGGCTGACCAAAAAGAGAAAATTGCCGAGTTGGTGAACTTGTTCGGCAAGATGGGAAAATAGGCGGCCCGAAGCCTCGTAAAGCGAAGCTCCGAGCCGATTATATGCTTATTCGGGTGCGTCTTTCTTGGGCTCCATCTTGCTATGATCCATCTTCGAATGGTCCATAGCTGGTTGCGCTTTGTCACTCGCATCCGGGGCTGACATTTTTGAGTGATCCATTTTGCTATGGTCCATCTTCGAGTGATCCATCATCTGGCAGGACATTTTGCCATCGGCACCCTTCATCATCATGCCGTCCATCGCTTTGCCGTCCTTCATCATTCGGCATTTCTGATCGGAGGATGCGTCGGCTTTATGTTCATGAGCGAGTGCAGATCCTCCATAAAGGAGAACGAGGGCTCCGAGTACAGTTGCCATTTTTTTCATCATAATTCCTTTCTTGTTACATTACCCTAATTGTACGAGGCAAAAACAGTGGGGCCATTGCTACCAAAAGCAATGACCTTATAAGGCTGCGTTTCATTCTGATATTCCATGCCCGGCGAACCGACCGGCATTCCCGCGACCGCGAGACCTCTGATATTGGCCGGCTTCTCGCGCAGCAATCCTGCGATTTCCTTGGCTGGAACATGACCCTCGATTACATAGCCCTCGACAATCATGGTGTGGCAGGATCTAAGGGTTTTTGGAATTACGTTCGCATCTTTCACGGCGGTCATGTTCTGAGTGTCTCGGATTTCAACGCCCTGCTTCATGTTGGCCTCAATATGCTCCGCCCACTTCTCGCAGCAGCCACACCCTGGATCACGGTACATAACATAGGGCGAGGCCTGAGCGGCGGTTGTACAGGCAGCAAGGGTGGTGAACAGAGCTGCCGCCGCCCAGCGCTTCGATACGGAATGTCTAATTTTTTCTAACATTTAAAAACTCCATTAAAATAGTTTGCGTTTTGTAGCTACCATCCAACAAACTCAAAAATTCATATGATTCATGCCGCCATGCATGAATGTGCCGCCCAGAAATGCTTGTACAAGCACGCCGATCGTCAATAGTGCTAACAAGATGCCGAATATTCTTTCCTCGCTGCGACCATGGTGAAAGCGGCTCAGTCCGGCCCATGCCAGTAGCACTGCTCCGATTGCGACGGTCATACCGAGATAGCGATGCGTGGTGAGGATAAGGTTGCGGTCATAAAGATAGAAGCCGCCCGCAAACCAGCCCAAAAAGGCGGCTGCAACCGCTCCCAGCGCCCCGATCACGAGCATGATCCGCGCTGCTGAACGCCAGTCAGGCTTATTGCGCGCAACACCAAACGCTTCGGCTGCAAACGCGGCGACGATCATGGCGATTGGAAAATGGATCACCACGATATGCAATTTGCCAAGCCAGATGAACAAACGCTCGCCAAAGCTCTTATTGCTATTATCTTCTGCTTCGTCATGCGCCATCATGCCGCCATGATCATCACTCATCCCGCCCATATGGTCACTTTCGGGCGCGGCAGGAGCGGAGCCATCGGGCATCATCGGCATGGTTCCCTCATCCATCATGCCCTGCATTTCGGCACTTTGTGCGACGTCGCTTCCCATTGCTTCCTTATGATGCTGGTCGCTCGTTCCGGGGCCAGCGCCCATCTCGGTCGGATCACCATGTGCAAGTACTGGCCCGCTAAATGAGGCTAGTGCGAAAGCAATGCACAGCGTTAAAGTACGAAATCTCTGTGTCAGCATCTCAACCCACCTGATCCAAAATCGATTATTTTTGTTGCTAATAATAGTGGCAATCTTGCGATGTGGTTTCCAACCATAGTCTCCGGGTGCGCTTAGGGGGGGGCGCACCCGGAGTATCGGTTGCGACCCGATCACTTTACCTGGAATGCATATTTTCCGCTGACAACTTCCTTGTCGTCGCCCGATGCCATCCAGCGCAGTTCATAAGCGCCGGCCGTAAGAGGTTTCTTCATCATCACCATGACGGACTTGCCGTCTTTGCCCATCATCACCGAAATTGGCATCTTCATCGGGGCGTGCCCGGCCATACCCGGCATAGATGTCATCATTAGCTGCATACGGGTGTTTGCAGGCATGATCTTCTCATCAAAGACCAGATCAAGTTTATTTGTTGGTGCGACCGTGGCATTGGCCGACGGTTTTGCCGTAACTAGACTAGGGTGTGCGAAAAGCGGTGTTGCAGCGAGCGATGCGGCGGCGGCGAGGCTAAAGCCAACAAATTTAATCTTGTACATTTTTCAATTCCTTCAAGCGTTTCTAACCATCAATACGCAGCAACATTGCCCACCCCTCAAAAATAATTTTGAGGGCAAAGCGGTCGAGCTTGCGTATTAGTTGGCAGATCACTCAAACAGGAGCATGATTATGCCGCTATCTGACAACAAACTAGATGAGATGCTTGCCAGCCTGAACTCTGCTTTACCCCAGGCAGCTTTGGAAATCGACGATGGATTTGAAAACAATGTCTGGCTTCGTATTGGTGAAATAAACAGCCGCCGCCTTTCGCGTCAGAAAAGTCTGTTGACGGCACTGATCGTCGTGACCGCGCTTGGAGCGGGAATTGGAACGGGCGAACAGCCCGCAATGGCCAACATCAATAGCAATCCATTAATGGGGGGCGTGGATTACTCGCCGGCAAGCCTTCTCCACGTGTCACAATGATATTGGCAAATTCATGAAAATCGGACCCGTACAAATCATCCTGCTTATCCTGCTGGCGCTCGGTGCGGGCTGGATAGGCTCATTAGGCGCGAAACATTGGAGCCAGAGCGGCGGTCAAAATTCTGGCATGCACAGCTTTGTTCATGAGGAGCTTGATCTCGATAGCGCACAGCAAGCACAGCTAGAAATTCTCGAAAATGATTTTGTGATCAGAAGACAAGCTTTGGAGCTGGCGCTCAGATCTTCAAATGCCGACCTTGCAGCCGCCATCGAAGAAGAACATCAATATGGCCCTAAAGTTGCAGCGGCGATTGAGGCTGTGCATAAGCATATGGGCCTTTTGCAAAAGGCTACTGTTGAGCATCTCTTCGCCATGCGAATGCTGTTGAAGCCCGGTCAACAAAAGGCCTTTGACAAGCGGGTATCAACTTCGCTCACCGCCGGGTCTTGAGTGCAGAAATCACAGCCTAACCCGCAAGTTCCGGATAGTGTGCTCATCGCAGAGGCTGCAAAAGGCAGCAAAGCAGCCTTCAATACTGTTATGATCCAGCAGGCACCCCGGCTCCACAACATCGCGCTCAGGTTGATGGGCAACAAATCCGATGCAGAAGACGCTGTCCAGGAGGCACTAGCTGCCGCCTGGTTTAAGCTTGCCAGTTTTGATCTGTCGCGGCCCATTTCTCCGTGGCTCACTCGTATCACGGTCAACAAATGCCGTGACCTTTTGCGCAAACGCCGGATCAGGCAGTTTTTCGAGTTTCACAGCGACAACGAAGCTGACTTGACGATAGCTGACGATACACCCGACCCAAGTGCAGAGTTGCAGGCCCGACAAGCTCTTGAATTCATGCAAAGAGAGATCACTCGCCTGCCAACAGCTCTGCGCGAGCCCTTCGTTCTGGTCACTTTTGGCGAGAACAGCCAGGCCGAAGCCGCGCATATTCTCGGAATATCAGAGAAAGCCGTCGAAACGCGGATTTATCGTGCCCGCAACCGCCTGCGAGAAATTTCTAGAAAACTTGAGGGGTGATCTTCTGGCCTGCGTAATGAAAAGTAACGATTGCATGTTCTGGAGTTAAAAAATGATTGAATTTGATCGGCGGCACTTGCTGTCTGGAACCCTTTCGGTGAGCGGTGCGCTGGGCGCATCGGCGCTATTCCCCAGCTGGGCAAGGGCCGCGTCGTCATTGCCCAAGGGCCGCAAAGGCCTTGATGAGCTGAGCGGAGACCAAATCGATCTTGTCATCGGGAATGCCAATTTTGCAGTTGAAGGCAGAAGCGCACAATCCATCGCGATCAATGGCACTATTCCGGGGCCACTAATCCGCTTGAAAGAAGGCCAGAACGTCAGGCTGTCGGTCACCAACAATCTGGATGAAGACAGTTCAATCCACTGGCATGGTCTGCTGGTCCCCTTCCAGTTTGACGGGGTGCCCGGCGTAAGCTTTCCCGGCATCAAACCTGGCGAGACTTTTCACTACCAGTTTCCAATACGCCAATCCGGAACCTACTGGTATCATAGCCATTCAGGTACTCAGGAACAGGACGGGCATTACGGTCCGATCATTGTTGAGCCAGCGGGCGAGGATCCAGTCGCCTTCGACCGAGAATATATGGTGGTTCTGTCTGATTGGTCGCCGCTGGGCGGACACATGATCATGAAAAAGCTTAAGCAACAATCTGACTACTTTAATTATGAAAAGCAGACCTTCGCCAGCCTTTTGGCAGGCAAAGGGCAAACGCTAGAGCAACGCTTAAAATGGGGCAAGATGAGGATGTCGGCAGCCGACATCAGCGACGTAACCGGATCAACCTATTCATATATGATCAACGGTCATGGTCCACAGGAAAACTGGACAGGGCTTTTTCGGCCCGGCGAACGTGTGCGTTTGCGGATCGTAAATGCCTCGGCGATGTCAATATTCAACGTCAGGATACCGGGACTGAAACTCGAAGTCGTCCAGGCTGATGGTCAAAATGTTGTACCTGTGCAAACTGACGAATTGCAGATTTCCGTCGCCGAGACATATGATGTCATTGTGACGCCTACGGAAAACAAGGCATTCAACATCATCGGGGAGGCGGTGGACCGCTCAGGCATGGCCCGCGCAACCTTGGCACCCGCTGCCGGCATGGTCGCGGCGCTGCCAGCACTTCGCGTACGGCCAACCCTGACAATGAAAGACATGGGCATGGGAGCAATGGGAGCGAAAACCGCTCCTATGGCGGATGACAAGCCAATGGACCATGCTGCAATGGGTCACGGCACCGAGGCGCCTGGAAGTATGGATATGGCTGGGATTGATATGCCCGGTATGGATATGGGCGGAAGCACAGAAATGAGCGGAATGGACATGAGCGGCAATGCCGCGCCCATGAATATGCGCGATACCCGCAAACTGCCGCCAAAATCAGGGACCGGACCAGGAGTGGCCACCGTCGCGCCGATGCCAGTCGACCGGATTGGTGATCGCGGATTGGGTCTTGATGATGTGAAGCATGATGTGCTGGTCTATACCGACCTTATCGCGCTTGAGCCTAGCAAGGATCCGCGCACGCCATCCAGAGAGCTGGAAATTCATCTCACTTCAAACATGGAACGTTATATGTGGTCGCTCAACGGGAATAAATTTTCCGCCGTCACCGACGATCCGATCCGCTTCTCGCGTAATGAGCGGGTGAGGGTTAAGCTGGTGAATGATACGATGATGGCACATCCTATCCATCTACACGGTCATTTTTTCGAGCTTGTAAACGGACAGTCCAACCAACCCCGTAAACACACGGTCAATGTTCTCCCCGGTGGTTTTGTTCAATTCGACCTCACAGCCGACGAGCCCGGTGACTGGGCGTTTCATTGCCATTTGCTGTACCATATGGAGGCGGGAATGTTTCAAGTCGTAACCGTTCGTCCTCTGGATGGAGAGGCGGCATGAAATATATCGCAGCAATTGCACTTTTAAGCGTATCCGCACCAGTTCTAGCGCAACATCAGGGCCATGACATGCAAATGCCGATGGCCGAACCGGATAAAGCCGAGACCGCTCCGCAAGCGCTTACAAAGAAGCCCCCGACAGAAGATAATGCCACATCGGAAAACTCGCCGGAAACCAGCGGGCAGCAACCGATGGTGATGGATCATGGCCAGATGGCGGGTTCCGACAGCAACACTATGGATTCCATGGATGGAATGGGCACCGACATGGGTTCGATGCAAGATATGCCGCCTATGAACCAGCCGCCGCCTGAAGCATTTTTGGGCCCCGATCACGCAGCGGACAAGTTTTACGGTACGGAGAATATGGCACCCGTGCGTGAGGAACTGGCAAAGCTTGGCGCATCAACCTTTTCGAAAATCCTGGTGGAACGCGCCGAAACACGGATCACCAATGGCAAGGACGGCTATGCCTGGGATGTTACAGCTTGGACTGGTGGTGACATCGACAAGCTGTGGATGAAGAGCGAAGGCGAAGGTGCTTATGGGCAGAAAATAGAAAAAGTGGAAGTGCAAGCTCTCTGGAGTCACGCAATCGCTCCCTATTTCGATTTTCAGGCGGGTGTTCGTACTGATTTTGCGCCCGTTTCCAGAAGTTATCTCGCGGTCGGTGTCCTTGGACTCGCACCGTACCGGTTCGAGGTTGATACGGCGGCATTTCTCTCGGACAAGGGTGATCTCACAGCCCGGTTTCAGGGCACTTACGATCAATTCATCACACAGCGCATCATTTTTCAGCCGCGTTTGGAAGCCAATTTCGCGCTTCAGGATATCCGCGAAACAGGAACCGGCGCGGGTATCAGCGATATCGGAGTTGGCGCACGATTGCGATATGAGGTCGCCCGGGAATTTGCGCCATATATCGGCGTCGAATGGAACAACCAGTTAGGGCGCACGGCGCGTTTCACAAGAACTGCTGGAGGAGACCCTAGTAGCCTCAACTTCTTGATTGGTATAAGGGCTTGGTTTTAAACAATGTATCACGCCTACGGCGAGATTAGGGTTTGCCTTCGGCGAAGGTATGTTCCCCAGAACCCCGTATGGCGCGAAAGCATAATAGATTTGACATCGAATTCCCGACACAAGCAAGGAGAAGCTAAAATGAGCAGCTATACGCGCTTTATCGTTATGATTTTGACATCAACTCTGGCGATGTTTGGACTGATGTATCTCAACACATATGCGCTTGAGCATGTCTATTTCAGCGAGACACGCACGTGGATGGCTCTTTACATGGGCGCAGCAATGGCAATTATAATGCTGATCTTTATGCTTGGAATGTATCAGGATAAGCGCAAGAATTTCATGATCCTAGGCGGCGCAACTCTAATTTTTGCCGGTTCGTTATTTCTCGTTAGGTCGCAGGACACGATTTCCGATCAGGCTTGGCAAAAAGCGATGATCCCCCATCATAGTATTGCCATATTGACGAGTGAGCGTGCCAATATCGAGGACAAACGGGTGCGCGAGTTGGCCGATGGTATTATCAAGGCGCAGCGCAAGGAGATCAAAGTAATGGAATGGTTGATCAAGGATATTGATCAAAATGGCAAGGCAACGACAGATGCAGAAGCTGCGGCGCGGCCCGTTCCAAAATTCGAAGGTGCACTCAATCTGGGTGACAAACGTTAACGCTTGAGTATGCGGAAGATCGGCTCCTTTTGTATCTCCCGCCAAAATTGAGCGAATCGTGCTTGTCGAGATGCGGTTGCTAATAGTCTGGAAGCCCCATTAAATCATGCGCCAATGTGCCAGAATATATTCTATCCTTTTATCCGTTCTGGCTTTGGTCGCCATTTGCTCACCGATTGCCGGGCAGACGAAGAAGGCTGAAGTTGAAACGCTGTGGCGATTGCTGGATTATATTGCGGTCGATTATCCCGGCGCAGTCGATAAAGGTAAAGTGATAAACGAAGCAGAATATTCCGAGATGGAGGAGTTTTCGGGAACTGTCGTTGACGATTTGGCAAAGCTGCCACTTAAGTCGGGCCGAGCCGACCTGATTGCAAAAGCTAACGAGCTCAATACAGCCATTGACAACAAAGCTTCTCCGGATGCGGTGGCGCTGCAGGCACGCTCGCTGGCAACGGATTTGCTCCGCAGCTATCCTGTTCCCCTTGCCCCCAAAACTGCACCGAATGTGCAAAACGGCAAACAGCTATATGCTCAAAATTGTGCCAGTTGCCACGGCATGTCCGGTAATGGCCAAGGGCCGGATGCAGGACAGCTCGAACCCGCTCCGATAGCTTTTACCGATTCCGAGCGAGCAAGAGAACGCAGCCTGTTCGCACTTTATCAGGTTATTGGTCAGGGACTTGACGGGACGGCAATGCAGAGTTTTGCTGATTTGCCTGCCCAGGAACGTTGGGATATGGCTGCATATGCGGGCAGCTTTGCATTCAAAGAGGCATCCAAGGGGCAAGAGCTTTGGAAAAACGATGCGTCAATTCGCGCTCTTTTTCCCGATCTCGCAGCTTTGGCAAGTATGACTCCAGCCAATCTTGGAAAGCAGATCGGACCAGAAAGAGCAGACGCGGTGATGGCATTCCTGCGGAACCACCCGGAAGCCGTTGGGACTGCATCCAGCGGTTCGTTGGCGTTATCGCGGACCAAACTGAAGGAAAGTCTTGCTGCCTATCAGGCAGGCAGAAAAGACGAAGCAGAAGCTCTCGCGCTATCGGCCTATCTAGACGGTTTTGAGCCTCTTGAACCTGCACTGGCCTCCCGGGATTCAACTTTACTGAAAGCTATCGAGCGCGCGATGGGCGCGGTTCGAGTCACCATTAACGATGACCAGCCCGTAGCGGAGGTTGAGAACCGGATCCGCGTTCTTGACGGTCTGTTTTCAAAAGCGGAGTCTGTTCTGGACGCCGGGCAAGCCAGTCAAGCGTCCGCTTTCGTGGGAGCTTTTACAATATTGCTGCGCGAAGGGCTGGAGGCGATGTTAATTATAGTTGCTATGATTGCTTTTCTACGTAAGGCCGAGCGCTCCGATGTCATGCCATATGTCCATGGAGGATGGATCGCCGCGCTTCTGGCAGGCGGCGCGACATGGTTCGCTGCGACCTATCTCATAGGCATTAGCGGAGCGAGCCGAGAGTTGACGGAAGGTTTTGGTTCTTTGTTTGCAGCCGTCATCCTGCTTTTTGTGGGCTTGTGGATGCACGGCAAGTCACGCGCAGATGAATGGCAGCGCTATATCCGTGAGAAAATGAGCAAAGCATTATCACGAGGGTCTGCATGGTTTCTCTTTGGGCTGGCATTCATTGTCGTTTACCGGGAAGTCTTTGAGACAATATTGTTTTTTGCCGCGCTCTGGACTGCTGACAATGGTATGACCATTCTCGCTGGTTCGGGAGCCGCGATACTGTTGCTGTCGGTCATTGCCTGGGCCATGTTACGATACAGCCGGAAGTTACCGATAGGTAAGTTCTTCGCCTATAGCTCTGCGTTGATGGTCGTTCTTACTGTTATTCTCACTGGCAAGGGAATTGCGGCGTTGCAGGAGGCTGGCCTGATGAGCGTGACCCCGCTTGCTGATTTTCCACAAGTTTCCATGTTGGGAATTTTCCCTGCGGTTCAGTCTCTTATCGCTCAGGTTTTGGTAATTGCAGTCATAGCGGCCGGGTATTGGTACAATGCTAGAAAGTGTTGCTCTTCGTGATTTCTAATGACATCGGAACCGATCAAAGTTCACAAAAGTTGATGATATTACATATCTAAGTGCATGAAATATTAGGAATGTTATTCAAAAGCACTTGATGAACTACCAAGATAATGTATTGGGCGGAGCCATGAATGAACGCAGCGGCATAAACAGTAACACGTCAGGGCTCTTTCGCCTGATGGCGGTTTTGCTCGTTCTGATTATGTCGAGCATGACTGTCGCCGAAGCAGCTGAATGCGCCAGCGAACCACAAAACGCCGAACTGATGTTGGTTTCCGACGCCGGGCACTCGGATGAAGCCCCTTCGGATAATGACGCCGGTAAACATGGAATCTGTCCGCATGGTCATTGCCATAACGGCAGCGTCACCGCTGCACGGTTGGCAGGCTTTGACGGATCAGTGGATCTGGTAAGATCCAGCTTCAGCAGCAATGCCGATCAATTTGCGCTGTCTGCGCATTCATCCCGTTTAAAACGACCACCTCGCGTCTGAACTAATTCTGACTTGCGCCAGACTTATGGCGTTATTTCAATTAGTTAAGCGAGGATTTCTCAGAAATGTTGAAGAAAATGGCGCGTCTGCGCCTCTGTGCGGCAATGATATTTGCCGCGAGCCCTGCCACTGCCGCTCTGGCGGAGGATCAGAGTGTTAGTTTAAACGAGGCCTTAGTGCGCGCTGGAGCTGAATCGCCTGCCGTGCAAATTTCCCAAGCAGAGATTGATATCGCGCGCGGGAACCAAAAACAAGCGAGCCTCGGACCAAATCCCGAGGTCTCGGTAGACGTTGAAAACGTCGCCGGGAGCGGCGTTTTCAAAGGCCTGCGTTCAACCGAATATACCGTTTCTGTTGGGCAGCGATTGGAGCTCGGCGGTAAACGCGGTGCCAGAACACGTGCGGCGCGAGCGCAGACAAGCCTCGCAGAGATTGAAGCTGCGATTTCTCAGGCCGAATTGGCCAGCTCCGTGCGTCTGGCATATACAGAAGCAGTTGCCGCTCAGAGCCGCGTTGGCTTTGCAACGCGCGTCGTCGGACGCAACCGGGAACTGGCAAGGATTGCCAGAATCCTCGTTGAAACTGGCCGTGACCCGCCGCTCAGAGCATTGCGCGCTGACGCCGCGCTTGGCGAAGCGCAAGCAGCGCTGGAAGCCGCAAGGGCAGAGGAATATTCCGCCAGACTATTACTTGCATCGCTTTGGGGCTCGCAAACACCACCTCAGGAAGTTGAGCCGGTCTGGCTAAGTAGCGGTGACGTAGAATTTGAAGCCGACCTGTCCCAATCCCTACAGATCAAAGCCGTGGAAGCGAACCGGGACGCTGCCAGTGCCATTGTCACGCGCGAACGCGCAAATGCTGTTCCGGATCTAACGTTAAGCGGCGGCGCCAGACGTTTTGAAGAAAGCGGAGATACTGCGTTTATCGTGGGCGCTTCGATTGCCATACCGTTTGGAAATCGCAACCAGGGCGGCATTCAGGCGGCAGAAGCAAGCGTTCGCGGAGCTGAGGCACGGCGCGCGTTGCGTTTGGTAGAGATCAACCGGGAATATAATATTGCCAGCAATCAACTGGAGGCAACGCAAAGCCGTGTGGAAACTCTGGAAAGCCAGACACTGCCCCAGGCTGAGGAAGCTTCAAGACTGGCCCAACTGGGATATCAATACGGGAAATTTACCCTGCTGGATGTCCTGGACGCTGCAGCAGCAAGAGACACGGCTGAACTCGGCCTGCTGGAAGCAAAGGTCGCACGAGCGGAAGCAGTGATAACGCTTCTGAGATTGGCTGCCAAATAGATGAGAAAACTGGAAACAGATCACATCATAATATTGGCTGGCATCTTCATCATGCTGACAGTTCTAACCGGCCTGTTCATGCTGACGTCGATCGCAATAGCGGTGCCGGATTGCGTCACTACAGAAACCAGTATTTCCGGTGACAGCGCGCCTCCACAAAACCAGAGTTTGACTGCGGGACGGTCACAAAATTCGAGCAGGGATATATAAAATGAACAACAGAAAATGGATCATAATCGCTGGCCTAGCCATCGCGTTTGCGGTTGTGCTGGGAGTAATTTTCAATGGCTCAACCGGCGGTAGCGCGGAAAATCAGGGCGCTGCCAACACCATAGAAGAAAATCATTCCGAAGAAGAGGGCGTTGTCGAAATGACAGAAGAACAGCTGCGCGCCTCTGAAATCGGAATATTCGATGTGGCTCCAAGTTCGCTTGATGCCGAGATTATTGCGCAGGGTAGTGTTGCACCGTCTCCTCAAGGGCAGGCCATATTGAGTGCCGGCGCTGAAGGCAGGGTCACGAGCATCAAAAAGAGGTTGGGAGATGCAGTTCAGCGCGGCGAGACAGTGGCTACCATAGAGAGCCGCGAAGCCGCCGCAATTAGTTCCGAGGTTACATCGGCAGCTTCTCGGGCCGCGCTTGCCCGGTCGCAGATGAACCGGGAGCAGCGCCTCTTCGATGAGAAAATCACCGCACGGGCAGATCTTGAAACGGCGAGAGCAGAAAATCAACAGGCTGCCGCAGAAGCAAGACGGGCAAGCCAGGCGGCCATTGCGTCAGGTGTCAGCGGACGCTTTATTGCTGTGCGCTCACCGATTGGCGGCCGGATAACGTCAAGCCCGGCAATTCTGGGCTCCTACGTGACCGCCCAGGATGAGCTTTTCCGTATCGCCAATCCGAACCTTATTCAAATTGAGGCGGCAGTTCCTGCGGAAGATGCGCGCAAGATCAGCACTGGAGCAGCGGCAACGGTCGAAACGCCCGAGGGTGAAATCTCCGCTCGGGTATTGGCGGTTACGCCAGCTGCCGATCCGGAAAACAGAGCGGCCATTGTCGTGCTTGCCCCTGCTTCAGGCGCCAGACTCGTCCCCGGAG